>OBDG01000001.1_pt1 | contig 1449273 bp, 1315 predicted proteins | sample 1481331 | NCBI WGS metagenome assembly OBDG01 (sample SAMN00990124, study PRJEB22392) | human gut metagenome
GCATCCTGGGGCTGTAGTCGGTCCCAAGGGTTGGGCTGTTCGCCCATTAAAGCGGCACGCGAGCTGGGTTCAGAACGTCGTGAGACAGTTCGGTCCCTATCCGTCGCGGGCGTTGGAAATTTGAGAGGAGCTGTCCTTAGTACGAGAGGACCGGGATGGACTTACCGCTGGTGTACCAGTTGTTCTGCCAAGGGCATTGCTGGGTAGCTATGTAGGGAAGGGATAAACGCTGAAAGCATCTAAGTGTGAAGCCCACCTCAAGATGAGATTTCCCATTTCTTTAAGAAAGTAAGACCCCTGAGAGATGATCAGGTAGATAGGTTGGAAGTGGAAGGCTAGTGATAGTTGGAGCGGACCAATACTAATCGGTCGAGGACTTAACCAAAGAATGGATAAGTAAAAGCAACTTGGTTATTTTGATTCAAACTTCAATCCAGTTTTGAGTGAATGAAGATTCAACTCAATAAGAAACAACACCCAGTGTGGTGGCGATAGCGAGAAGGATACACCTGTTCCCATGCCGAACACAGAAGTTAAGCTTCTTAGCGCCGATTGTAGTGAAGGGTTTCCCTTTGTGAGAGTAGGACGTCGCCACGCGATTATTCCGGCATAGCTCAGTTGGTAGTAGCGCATGACTGTTAATCATGATGTCGTAGGTTCGAGTCCTACTGCCGGAGTTTAACATATGAAATATCATGAGTATGTGCTTCTTTCAGCTATGGAGAGTTGTCCGAGAGGCCGAAGGAGCATGATTGGAAATCATGTAGGCGGTAAACACTGTCTCAAGGGTTCGAATCCCTTACTCTCCGTTTCATATTTACAAACTGGCCCGTTGGTCAAGCGGTTAAGACACCGCCCTTTCACGGCGGTAACACGGGTTCGAGTCCCGTACGGGTCATTTATTTTAATAGTAACATTCCTTTTTGGAGGTTTAGCTCAGCTGGGAGAGCACCTGCCTTACAAGCAGGGGGTCAGCGGTTCGATCCCGTTAACCTCCATTACTCGGTTGGTTCCGTGGTGTAGGGGTTAACATGCCTGCCTGTCACGCAGGAGATCGCGGGTTCAAATCCCGTCGGAACCGCCATTTAATGTTGTTACTTGAAAATTATTTGAACAAGCTTTTGTTTTAGGCGTGGTAGCTCAGTTGGTAGAGCAACGGATTGAAGCTCCGTGTGTCGGCAGTTCGACTCTGTCTCACGCCATTTATGGAGGAATAGCGAAGTGGCTAAACGCGACGGACTGTAAATCCGTTCCTTAGGGTTCAGTGGTTCGAATCCACTTTCCTCCATTTTAGGGGCATAGTTTAAAGGTAGAACAACGGTCTCCAAAACCGTTGGTGTGGGTTCAATTCCTGCTGCCCCTGCCATTTAATTATTTAATAGATACACTTTTTAAGATTACGGCGATCGTGGTGAAGTGGTTAACACACCAGATTGTGGCTCTGGCATTCGTGGGTTCGATTCCCATCGGTCGCCCTTTGTAATTTTATTGGGGTATAGCCAAGCGGTAAGGCAACGGACTTTGACTCCGTCATGCGTTGGTTCGAATCCAGCTACCCCAGTTTTTTTGTAACAAAAATGGAATATGGCGGTATAGCCAAGTGGTAAGGCAGAGGTCTGCAAAACCTTCATCACCGGTTCAAATCCGGTTACCGCCTTCCAAAATATCTTGCCGGCGTGGCGGAATTGGCAGACGCGCTGGACTCAAAATCCAGTTCCTTCACGGGAGTGCCGGTTCGACCCCGGCCGCCGGTATACTAAAGACTGTTAAATCAATGATTTAACAGTCTTTTTTGTTTATTATTTTCTCGAATACATAAAAAAACCATCTCAAAAAAATGAGATGGAAAGTTAAGTGAGAGAGTGATAAGTATAGTGCGAATAAATACAAGGGTTACAGAAGAATGTGGGGGTTCTGCATCATCGTCATTAAATGTTCCTGCAGTAGGAATGTGAATTTCTGTCATATTATATTCAATAACTTGAACTGTGATGATTGCAACAGTTCCAATGATTGCTAACATAGTAGTCATACTTTCACTCCTCTCTTAATTTTAAATAAAAGTACTTAACTGATTAACTAGAGACTAAAAAGATACATCAACATGAACGTTGAGCTTTAGCACTATACAACGTAAAGATCACTCTTAGCTATTTTGAGAAAAGCCTTCTCCTCGACCAGTCTTGTTCTACTCATTGGTGTCTCTCGACATTTCTGAGCAATAGCCTATGTTTGTATAGGAGCCTCACCTAACTTATTACAAAGAAATAATAGTCTTTTAAGTAACTCTTTGTCAAGACATAAGCAGAAGTCAAAACAGTTCTATTTACAAATGAATGCGACGAACCATTTCTTCTGTTATTTGTTCTACAATATCAATGGTTGTTTTTGGCGAACGTTGATTTCTGGGGATATCGATTGAGTAAATTTTGGCAATACGACCAGGATTTGCATCCATTAATACAACCCGATCAGAAAGTTGGACTGCTTGTTGAACGTCATGCGTGATCATTACAATTGATTTAGTCGCAATTTGATTGTTTAGCCAAATTTCTAATAAATCGTTAGATAATTGGCTGGCTGTAATGATATCTAAAGCTGAAAAAGGTTCGTCTAAGAGCAATAAGCTAGGTTCGATGGCTAAAGCACGAGCAAAGCCTACACGCTGTTTCATTCCACCAGATAACTCTCTGGGATATGCTTTTTCAAAACCAGTTAAACCAATCATTTCAATGAGATTACTGACTCTTTTATTTATTTGTTCACGGGAAATTTCTTTACGGTTTTCTAAGCCAAAGCTGATATTTTTTTCAACTGTCAACCAAGGAAAAAGGGCAAAATGTTGAAAAACCATGCCGATATTGGCATCAGGCTCATTAATGATTTTATCTTCAAAAGTAATTTCACCTCTAGTTGTACGAAGAAGTCCAGCGATACTTCTGAGCAACGTTGATTTTCCTGTTCCTGATTGTCCGATAATACTTAAAAATTCATTCGTTTTAACCGTTAAATCAATATTTTCAAGGACTTTTAAATGTTCTGAATGTCCTTCAATTTCAAATTCTTTATATACTGATTTTATGCTTAATAATTCTTTATTTTCCATCGTCTTATTAGATAGGCAAAGGGAAATCACCTATCGTTCTCCTCTCTAGTTTATCTTAAAAATTTAGTCGAGTTGAGTCGTCCAGCTATTAATAGTGAAATTTTTGTTTTGCTGCTCGATATAAAGGCTGCCAAACAAAGGCGATACATAAACCAACAACGAAACACATCGCTAAGGTTCCTAAGGCAGATTTATCTTTTACGCCATCGTTTGCCGCAATATATTGTCCTAGGCCAGTAACATCTATTGATTTTTTTCCCCATTGAATGCTTTCTGCTGCGATATCAGCGTTCCAAGCAGCACCAGCAGCGTTAATAATTGCTGTAATGAGGTAAGGTAAAATAGAAGGGATCAAAAATTTTGTCCACCATTGCCATTTAGATAATTTAAAAAGTTTGGTTACGTCACGAATATCATCAGGGATGGCTAAGTAGCCAGCAATTACATTAAAGAAAAAATACCATTGGCAACCAACCATGATGAGTGGTAGAATCCACCATTCTAATTTGTTGAAGCCCATACTAATAATCAACACAATGAATGGAGTATAAACATTTGACGGAATGGAGCCTAAAATTTGTCCAATCGGTTGAACGATACTTAAGCGCCGATTATCATTCGCAACCCAGATTGCTAAGGGAGTAAAGATAATGCCAGCAACGACCATGGCCAAGGTAACCCGTAGTGTAGTATAAAGGGTTAATCTAGGAATCATGCTGAAATCTTGATGGGGCAAGAAATGATAGAGCTTAATAGAACAATAAACCCCAATAATGGTTAAGCTGACATACCATAATGTTTTGAAGAAATGGCGTAATTTTGCTAGTAATCGATAGAGATAGTCTAGCTTGAAAAAGTACCAAACTTTTGGTAAATCGTAAATCCAAAAATGACTGAATTTCACAAAAGCTTTTGAAAAGTATTTCGTTAAAGTTGCTTTTTTTAATAAATGATAAATGATGGATTTAGGTGGCGTCGTACTTTCGACATCTGTTTCATATTTAAAATAATAAGTGGCTCGAACTAAAGGTTGAAAAACTAAAAAGTTTAAAATCACCACATTGATTAATAAGGCAAAAACAGCCCATAAACAGGATTTAAAGTCGGCTCGATTTAATGCTACTTGGATATAAGAACCAATTCCTGGTAAATAAAGGTTGGTTTCTTTAGGAAAGGCAACAGAAGCTTGCTCGCTGGCCACCAAGGCAAACCAAGCCGCAGTTTGAGAAATAATAACGTTCCAAAGTAAGCCAGGAATTGAGTAAACAAATTCAAGACGCCAAAATTTTTCCCAAGCATTGTACTTGAACTGATCGGTCACATTGACTAGATCTGAAGGAATAACTTCCATTATTTGATAAAGAGTCAACATGATGTTCCAAGCTTGACCTGTGAAGATGGCAAAAATAGCAACCGCTTCTGCGCCCATCACATTTCCTGGAAATAAACCAAGTAACCAAGCAGTTGTAAAGGTCAAAAAGCCTAGTAATGGAACGGATTCAAGGAAATTAACTAATGGTAAAATGACTCTTCGTGCCGTTTTATATTTTACGGCTAAAATACCAAAAACAAAGGAAAACAGGAAGGACCAAGCCATCCCCACAATCATTCGAAACATGGTTCGAATTGAAAAGTAAAAAAGATTTGATGGAGATAAGAAATCATCTGTTTTACTTGGTTTTGCGAGGAATTCTTCTGAGGGAAGGGTGTGAAGAGGGCGATTCATTTTTAGCCAAGAGAAGACGATGATAAAAATGAAAATGCCTAAAATGATGAGCAAGGTAAGATTCCCGATACTTTTAGCAAGTAGGGTATTTTTCTTAGATGATGCAGTGACAGCTTTCAATTTAAAAACCTCCAATTAATCATATTAAAGAGGTCGCCGAATAAAAGAAGAAGATTATAGGGTAATCACAATAATTGAGCTTTGGCTTTCTGAGACGTAAGAAAAAAATTCTAGTTATCTTAGGAAAGCCTTAATTCGACAATCCCTGCTTTACTCGTTACTGTCTCTCGACATTTCCGAGCGATAACCTGTGTTCTTCAGAGTAACCTCACCTAATATGATTCTATTTGATTTACATGCTTATCATACTCGTGACTAAAAATAAAACAATTTCTAGCTGGTTATACCTGAATTACTGTTTGTTGTTATTCTATTCAATGATTCTTAAAAAGATTGCCCACATTCTGTTTTTTTAGGGAGAAATTATCAGATGAGTATGTTATGTAACCCGAGGTTAATAGCGTAGGATGTTGTATTTTTAGTTTGTCTCGTTTACTGTTAAAGATGTAAGTAGTAACTATAAGTGAATGGCTAAAAAAATTAAAAGTAATCTAGCACCTAAATTAAACAACAAAGAAATTTGTTCAGAAGAAAGGAAATTATGATGATTATTTGGTTAAACGGTGCGTTTGGAGCCGGAAAAACGACCATTGCACATGAGTTACAACAAAAACTTCCCAATGCAATCATTTATGATCCAGAAATTATTGGTAGTGCATTGATGGAGCTAGTTCCCGAAGAAATGAAAGAAAATGATTTTCAAGAGTATCAGGAATGGCGTTGCTGGAATGCTCATTTATTAAAACGAATGTCCAAAGAGTCTGGACGGCCGATTATTGTTCCAATGACCCTTTATAAAAATGAATATGAAGAAGAGCTGATTGGATATCTGAGACGAGCAGGCATTGACGTTTATCATTTTTTGTTAGCGGTCGAGAAAGAAGAAATTTTACAGAGATTATTGAAAAGAAATGATGGAACTTTTGAATGGGGGAAAAATAAGTTGCCCGAAGTACTTGAAGGTTTTCGTCAGATTCAGTTTACCGAGATTTTTAGAAATCATTCAGCTGACACGACAGAAATTGTAGCAACCATTCTTAATATAATAACCGAATAAAAATAAAATAAGGGACCTAAGCCGAAATGACTTAGGTCTCTTATTTTCTACTTCTTAAGATAATCAACTACCAGCTACCCTGATTTCTTCAAACTTTAAGACCGCACATTTACGACAATCTATTTTTACACTGTCAAAATTTTCTTTCAAGTCTTGCATTTTGTTATTTTTAGCAGTATATTTTAGGTGTACCTAAAATATATTAGAGGTTAACCATCTAATGGGAAGGGCCTTTTAAAATTATTGCAAAACGAAAGAAGGAATTGAATTGAAAAATTCAGAAGAACATGAACCAAAGCAAAGACATCATTTGATTGAATATGCAAATGGTCCTTCGCTTGAAGAAATTAATGGCACCATCGACGTGCCTAAAAATATGAGTTTTTGGAAAACGTTATTTGCTTACTCAGGTCCAGGAGCATTGGTAGCAGTGGGGTATATGGATCCAGGAAACTGGTCTACTTCAATTACTGGGGGACAAAATTTTCAATATTTATTGATGTCGATTATTTTAATTTCCAGTTTGATTGCAATGTTGCTCCAATATATGGCTGCTAAATTAGGCATTGTTTCACAGATGGATTTAGCACAAGCGATTCGTGCTAGAACTAGTAAGACGTTAGGTATTGTATTATGGATTTTAACAGAGTTAGCAATTATGGCTACAGATATCGCTGAAGTTATCGGGGGCGCAATTGCCTTATATTTATTATTTCATATTCCTTTAGGTCTGGCTGTCTTCATTACGGTATTTGATGTTTTACTCTTGTTGTTATTGACAAAAATTGGTTTTAGAAAAATTGAAGCTATTGTTGTTGCTTTAATTGTTGTTATTTTTGTGATTTTTGCTTATCAAGTGGCATTGTCAAATCCAGTATGGGGAGATGTAATTAAAGGGCTGGTTCCTAGCGCAGAAGCTTTTTCTACATCACATGCGGTGAATGGGCAAACGCCACTGACAGGTGCATTGGGGATTATTGGTGCAACAGTGATGCCTCATAATTTGTATTTACATTCTTCTGTTGTACAAAGTCGTAAAATTGATCGTAAAGATAAAACCGATATTCAACGCGCTTTACGCTTTTCAACTTGGGATTCTAATATTCAATTAACGATGGCATTTTTTGTTAACTCTTTGTTATTGATTATGGGTGTGGCCGTTTTTAAATCCGGCAGTGTCAAAGATCCTTCATTCTTTGGTTTGTTTGATGCTTTATCAAATCCAGCGGTTATGAGTAATTCTATTTTAGCGCATATTGCAGGTTCTGGAATTTTATCAATTTTATTTGCGGTAGCCTTATTGGCATCAGGACAAAATTCAACAATTACAGGAACCTTAACTGGTCAAATTATTATGGAAGGGTTTATTCATATGCGCGTACCAATTTGGTTACGTCGGATGGTCACACGTTTGTTATCTGTTATTCCTGTCTTAATCTGTGTTTTAATGACCAGCGGGAAAAGTACAGTGGAAGAGCATATCGCGATTAATAATTTAATGAACAATTCACAAGTTTTTCTAGCATTTGCTTTGCCATTTTCGATGTTGCCTTTACTGATGTTTACAGATAGCCGTGTTGAAATGGGTGAACATTTTAAAAACTCGTGGTTAATTAAATTGTTAGGCTGGGTTTCTGTCATTGGCTTAATTTACCTCAATATGAAAGGCTTACCTGATCAAATTGAAGGATTTTTCGGTGATAATCCGACAGCGAGTCAAATTACGTTAGCCGATAATATTGCCTATGTCATCATAGCACTCGTCATCCTCTTGTTAGTTTGGACGGTTGTGGAATTATATAAAGGCGATAAACGATACGCACAGCAGCTTGCAGCTATGGAGCAACAAGTAGAGGAGGTTAAATAATGAAATTTTCAAAAATTATGGTTGGTGTTGAAGAGTCGCCAGATGCGTTAAAAGCATTTCATTATGCTATCCAAAAAGCAAAAGAAGAACAAGCTGAATTGGTTATTGTTTCGATTTTAGAAGAGAAAGAGATTAATGTTTACCAATCGTTAGATAAAAATTATTGGCAAGAACAGTTGGCGAAATTAGAGAAACAAACGGAAAAATATCAACAAGAAGCGTTAGCGAATGGCATCGATAAAGTAAGTGTAATTGTCAATGAAGGAAATCCAGGGGAATTAATTATTAATAAGCTTATTCCTTTGAATAAACCAGATTTGTTAATTATTGGCTCCAAGTCAACTAGCAAATTAAAAAGCTTTTTTGGTAGCCAAGCAGCTTATATGGCTCGATATGCCCCAATTTCTGTAATGATTATTCGCTAACAAAATTGAAACAGTTAAAAAAGCCGCCACGATTTACTATTCGTGGTGGCCTTTTTATAGTAATTTTTGTTTATATAAATAAACAGCCAAACTTAGTTGTAGCGAACTATCAGGAAATTCTAAAGTTAAGTGAAGAATCTCTTCTATTTTTTTTAAGCGGTAAATAATTGTATTACGATGTACATACATATTTGTGGCAGTCAACGAAATATTTTTATTCGATTGAAAGTAGGTGTTGATGGTTTCTAGTAGGGAACTTTCATGTTTTTGATCTTCTTTTTCTAATGGTTCAATCAATCGTTGATATATTTTTTGTTTGGCTTGTTTGGTCAGGGTTTCGATCATTAAACGATAAAAAAAGAGGTCGTCATAATTCAAAATAGTTCGTTGTTGTAATTCTTGACTTGCTTGTGCTAAGTGGAATGTTTCTTGTGCTAATTTATAAGAATCACACAGATTGGTGATTTTCTTGACAGTTGGACCAATCGCTAATTTAAATGATAATTTTGGATTCAGTTTCATTAGTTGCTCTAGTAAATTCTTGGCAAGATGAGTGGTTTGTGCAAGGTAGGTGGCCTCCTCTTGTGCTGGATTTTCTAGTAATAAAATAAAGCCAGTTTGTGTAGGAAAGGCAGTAATTTTTTGTCGATATCCTTCTAAAATATGATTCAATTGATGGCCAATGCTATTCATTTGAATAGTCGGATTAAACAGTTGTTCCAATTGTTCAATGGCTACAAGCAAGAGACTAAATGTGTCTTTATCATTTAATTGCAGATAATTACTAAATTCTTGCCAAGCTTGAGGATTGGTATTTTTTTCTTGGATAAGGTCTTGAAACAGCGCCCCAATCTTTTGCCTCGTTGTTAAATTTTCCGAAGATTCTAATTGAAGTTGTGGTAAAAGGTAGTGAGCACAGACCTCTACAGATAATAAATCAATCGTCTGTAATTTTTTGGTAGTTTGCCAAATCACTAAGTAAGATAAGCTGAGATTTTTCTTTTTGATGGGTAAAATTCGCAAAGATAACTGATGGTTCGCTAAGGAAAATTCAACAGTCAATGGTTCTTTATAAAATAATAGGAGCTCATTGTTCTGGGCTTTTAAAGCTGTCTCAAACTGTTTTTTGAGAGTCGCGTTGTTTAAAATACTTGTGATTCTTGTTGGCGCATCAGGTAAATCAAAATGATTCATAATCTGAAAACGCTCGTCTAAAAGCATTACAGGCGCTTGAATCGCGGCACTTAATACTTCTAGTAATTGGGTACTTTTTCCGCCAGCTTTGATAATTGTATAAAATTTATTATGCATATGAACAGAATGTTGGCTAATCGTTTCGTCAGGTTGATTGACTCGGCGATTGACCAATGAAATAATTTGAGAAAAGTTGTAATTATAAGGGATTGAGAGAATTGGTAATCCGACGTCATTCGCTAATTGGATCATCTCTTGTGGAACTTCATTGAAATAGCGTTGGACTTTAAAGCCTAGAGCAGCGCAGTTCATATTTGCTAGTTCTTGAATAAGACGTTTTTGCAAGCAAGGCTGATCTTTGAAAATATAGCCGGTAGTTAATAAAATTTCTCCTGGCGTTAACCAGTCAAAAGCATCAGGATTTTCTAAAATATTTGCTTGTAGAATTGGCGCATCTAAATTGGTCTCGTGCGTCAATAAGGTTAAACCAGGTAGTTCTTCTGCATGGAGTAGATCATTGACCGTCATCATTAGCAAGGCCTCCTTTTGTATGAATTATCTAAAAATTAAGTGTATTTATTGTAAGATGTTACAAAACTATTTTAGGGAAAATAAGGTATCCTTATACTAATAGAAAAAAGTTCCAAGTCATCACGTGATTGGTAGTCACAAGTGACCAAATAAGAACAATCAGCGCTTACAACCTATAGAAACGCATTGTTTAAAGATATAGCAATAGTATACTTAATTTTTAATGCTTTTACTATTGTTTCAGCTACTTTAAATTTCTCAAGTATTTCTATAATCTGTAAGTTTTTTGAGACTCTTATCAGATATGCTTCTTTTTCTATATTTTATCAGAAAATTCTGGTAACTTTGAAGGTTATAGTTTGTAAAATGGAGGGATCGGTATGAAGAAATTAAAAATGTTAGGATGCGTCGGTTTGCTTTTAGCTTTAACTGCTTGTCAGACGGGAACGGGAAACTCGGCTGATAGTAACAAAGCAGCGGAACAAAAAATTGCAATTAGTTCTGAAGCGGCTATTTCGACAATGGAACCACACACAGCGGGGGATACGACCTCGACTTTAGTCATGAATCAAGTTTATGAAGGACTCTATGTTTTAGGTAAAGAAGATGAATTAGAGTTGGGGGTCGCTGCCGAAGAACCAGCGATTTCTGAAGATGAAACCGTTTATACATTTAAGATTAGAGAAGATGCCAAATGGTCGAATGATGATCCAGTAACAGCAAATGACTTTGTTTATGCATGGCAACAAGTTGCTTCCCCTAAATCAGGATCGATTCATCAAGCTTTATTTTTTGATGTCATTAAAAATGCTAAGGAAATTGCTTTAGAAGGCGCAGATGTGAATACTCTTGGGGTTAAGGCGCTAGATGATAAAACGTTAGAAATAACTTTAGAACGGCCCACCCCTTATTTGAAATCTTTGCTTTCGTTTCCTGTTTTGTTTCCACAAAATGAAAAATATATCAAAGAACAAGGGGATAAATATGCCACTGATGCAGAACATTTGATTTATAATGGTCCTTTTAAATTGAAAGAATGGGATAATGCCTCTTCCGATGACTGGACCTACGAAAAAAATGATACGTATTGGGATGCTGAAAAAGTTAAATTAACAGAAGCGAAAGTTTCAGTAATTAAGAGCCCAACGACAGCGGTGAATTTGTTTGACTCGAATGAATTGGATGTAGTGAATAAGCTAAGTGGTGAATTTATTCCTGGTTATGTTGATAATCCAGCCTTTCTTTCAATTCCTCAATTCGTCACATACTTTTTAAAAATGAACAGCGTTCGTGATGGAAAAGAAAATCCGGCTTTAGCGAACAACAATATTCGTAAAGCGTTGGCACAAGCTTTTGATAAAGAAAGTTTTGTAAAAGAAGTCTTGCAAGATCAATCAACGGCTACAGATCAAGTAATTCCTCCGGGACAAACGATTGCGCCAGATGGAACAGATTTCACAAAACTAGCTGCTAAGAAAAATAACTACTTAACCTACGATACAGCGAAAGCAAAAGAATTCTGGGAAAAAGGGAAAAAAGAAATTGGGCTGGATAAAATCAAATTAGAATTTTTAACAGATGATACAGACAGCGCCAAAAAAGCTGCTGAGTTTTTCCAATTTCAATTGGAAGAAAATCTAGATGGATTAGAAGTGAATGTTACTCAAGTTCCTTTTACTATTCGTGTTGATCGTGATCAAACGAGAGACTATGATTTAGAATTATCTGGTTGGGGAACCGATTATCGTGATCCATTAACAGTTATGCGCATCTTTACTTCGGATAGTACCTTGGGCGGCGTAACGTTCAAGAGTGATACGTATGATCAATTAATTCAAGAAACTAGAACAACACATGCGGCTGATCAAGAGGCTCGTTTAAATGACTTTGCTCAAGCACAAGATATTTTGGTGAATCAGGAAACGGTTTTAGCACCAATCTACAATCGAAGCATTTCTGTATTAGCTAATCAAAAAATCAAGGATCTGTATTGGCATTCATTTGGACCTACGTACAGTTTAAAATGGGCTTATGTTAACTAATTGAATGAAGGTAGGAAGGGGTTTGTCATGCTTTTAAAAAACTGTAAATTAGAAACAGGATTTTCTACTGTGAATCAGCGAATTGTTGCGACAGAAACAGCTAGCTATGATATTCGAATTGAAAACGAGGTCTGTACTGCGGTCGCACCGCAGTTAAGGCCTTTAGAGAGCGAAACAGTTATCGATGTGAATCAGCAACTCGTTTTACCTGCTCTAAGAGAAATGCATATTCATATTGATAAAACGTATTTTGGGGGACCTTGGAAGGCCTGTCGTCCACTAACGAAAGGAATTTTAACACGTATTGAAGAAGAAACTTGGCTGTTACCTGAACAATTACCAACTAGTTTAGAACGTGCTTGCCAAGTTATTGAGCAGTATATTCAACAAGGCCATTATCATATTCGCAGTCATTGTAATGTAGATCCATCTATTGGAACGAAACATATTGAAATCACTAAAGAAGCATTTAGTCGATATGAACAATACATTACTCATGAAATTGTGGCTTTTCCTCAACACGGATTACTCCGCTCACAAGTCGAACCTTTGATGCGCGAAGCCTTACGCATGGGGGCAACTCATGTCGGCGGCGTTGATCCAGCCCTTGTGGATCGTCATGTGGATCATTCAATCGCAAAAATATTTGAACTAGCTACCACATTTAATAAAAAAATTGATGTTCATTTACACGCCCGTGATACTTTGGGACTTTATGAATTTAATAAATTTGTTGATTATACAGAACAAGCAAAGATGTTTGGCAAAGTTACTTTAAGTCATGCTTTAGCTTTGGGGAGCTTAGAAGAAGCAGCAATTAGAGACATTGCGCAAAAATTCATCGAAACAGGGATTGATTTGACTTCGACTGTACCGATTGGAATGCCTACCATGCCGATTCCAACCTTGGTTGAACAAGGTGTTAAGATCTCCGTGGCTCATGACAGTTTGACGGATCATTGGTCGCCTTTTGGCAGTGGCAATACAATAGAAAAATTAAATACAGCCGCTCAAAGATTTAAAATTAGCGATGAGTATCGCTTGAATCGTTTATGGGGCTTAGCGAGTAATTTTGTAACGCCTCTTGATCCTAACGGGCAGCGAGTTTGGCCTAACGTCGGCGATTCTGCAGATTTCCTACTATTTAATGCTGAGAGCACTGCTCACGTGATTGCACGCCAACAGCCAATCCAACAACTGATACTAAAAGGACAACTGGTTGAAGCCGTTCAAAAGGGGGAAAGAGAATGACAGCATCCATTGTTTATTTGAATAATGTTCGTTTAGAAACTGGTTTTGCTAAAGACCACCACGAATTAACGTATACTAAAACCGCACGCTATACTTTAGCGATTCAAGAAGGCAAAATCCAAGCGATTATTCCGCAAAATCAAGTCACTGAAAAGCAACAAGGCACTGATTTAAACGGACAACTGGCTATTCCCGCTTTTCAAGAGAGCCATAATCACTTAGATAAAACCTACCTTTCATTAGGCTGGCGTGCTAGCCAACCTGTTAAGAATTTAAAAGAGCGTTTAGCAGACGAAGCCAGTGAACTTAAATTGTTAGCGCCGTCAACAGAACAACGAGCGACGGCCATGATTGAAAAATTGATTGGGTATGGAACCTCTTATATTCGGACACATGTCAACATTGATCCTTATGTAGAACTAGAAAACTTCTGGGGCGTCAAAAGAGCCTTAGAAAAATATGCGCATGTGATTGATTATGATATTGTTGTCTTTCCACAGCATGGATTATTAAAAAATCCCCAAACGGTTTTACTCATGAGAGAAGCCCTAAAAAATGGTGGAACAATGGTTGGTGGTTTAGATCCTGCAGGCATTGATTATGCAATTGAAGAATCTTTAGAAACTATTTTCGATCTGGCAGAAGAATTTCAAGTAGGAATCGATATCCACTTGCATGATACGGGGGAAGTTGGCGTTTATACAATTGATAAATTTTTAGACATTTTGGAAGAACGAAAATTTACTCAGCGAACCGCTATCAGTCACGCCTTTGCGCTGCTAGATGTACGACCAGCAGAAAAAGAAAAACTATACCAACGCTTGGCAACGCATCAAACGGCGATTATGTCTACAATTCCCTATGATCCTCGTTATTTATTGCCACCAATTGATGTGTTACGCCAAGCTGGTGTATCGGTTCATTTAGGTAGTGATGGCTTTTTTGACTCTTGGAGTTCTAATGTTTCAGGTGATTTATTTGAAAAATTACGTAATTTTTGTGAAATGACAGGAAAGATTACAGAAGAGCAACTTACTCAAGCTTACGTCCATGGCTGTGGCAAAGAAGCACCTTTTTCATTTGAAGAAGAACGTCTTTGGTTTACAGAAGGCGACGAAGCAAACTTTATCTTTACAGAAGCAGCTTCTACAGCAGAAGTGATTGCTAGAAAACCACAGAAACGCCAGATTATGTTGAAAGGACAATGGGTTTAACTTGCTTTAAAATTAGGTAGAAATAGAATGCTAAAAAGCCAAACAGAGGAAACAGGGTTCAGCTCTGAGCAACGCATAGTGTCAGTCCTGCGGTTACTCGTCACAGTTTAATGCGTATAAAGTGCTTCTGCTCACAACGTGGATCAGCGTTTCAAGTTTGTTTGACTCACTTTAACATAGCACTTTTGCGTATCTTCCTTTATAATAAGACAAAATGAAGGAGATGAACCAAGCATGACTGAACAAACGAGAGAAAACAAAAAAGCAGCCTACGAATTGTGCTTACAACAATTGAGCGGTTTGTTAGAAATAGAAACGGATGCTATTGCAAATTTAGCAAACTCGTCCGCGTTACTTGCACAAACGTTACCAGACACCGTTTTTGCTGGGTATTATTTATATAAAAATGAAGAATTAGTTTTGGGGCCTTTTCAAGGGAAAGTCTCTTGTACCAGAATTAAAATGGGCAAAGGTGTTTGTGGTGAGTCCGCGGAAAAACAAGCTACATTGATTGTTGATAACGTGAAGACACACGCCAATTATATTTCTTGTGACTCAGCTGCGATGTCTGAAATCGTTGTACCGATGGTAAAAAATCATCAATTGGTCGGTGTTTTAGATATTGATAGTGGTGTAACAAATAGCTATGATGCGGTTGACCAACTGTATTTGGAAAAATTTGTTACCTTGTTACTAGAAAAATCAGATTTTTAAGCAGACTATTTTTGCTTTCTGACAAATCATGAGAAAATAAAGTATAAAATTTGATCATGAAAGAAGGTGAGTCATTTGTTAGAGCTGTATATAAATTTTAAAGGTGAAGCAAAAGAAGCAATTGCGTTCTATGAAGATGTTTTTGATACAAAATGTCAAAATTTAATGACTTTTGGCGAAGCACCTGAAGATCCTGAGCATCCTATAAACGACGAGATAAAGGATTTAGTGATGAACGCAAGTATCATTATTGAAGGAACCTATGTAATGATTTCAGATGTTCCTGATATGTTTGGTTTTGAAGTTACGGAAGGAAATAACCTTTCGCTCGTAGTTAGCACAGATGATGATGAAAAAATTGATCGCTTATTTAAACGATTATCTGAAGGTGGCACTGTTACAATGCCATTATCTGAAACTTTTTGGTCCAAAAAGTATGGTTCCCTAAAAGATCAGTTTGGCATCCATTGGATGTTTAATTATTATGAAGAAGATTAAAATAAAAAATCCCCAATCCGTTATTTTCATTGGATTGGGGATTTTTTATTCATGAAAGAATTGCTTCTTAGCGATTTGATACTGCCGTTGCTTTTCTGTCCAAAATTGCTGATCGTTTTCATCAATTTTGCGAATGACTTTTGCTGGATTACCCCCAACAATCGTGTTGGCAGGAACGTCTTTTGTAACCACAGCACCAGCAGCGACAATAGCATTTTTTCCAATTGTAACGCCAGGTAAAATGGTGGCACTTCCGCCAATCCACACGTTATCTTCAACAATAATTGGCGTCCCGAATTCTAATTCTGTAGTTCGAATCGTTGGATCAATTGGATGGCCGGCAGTATAAAAACTAGCACGAGGGCCAACCATGACATTATCACCGAAGATGATTTTGTTTACATCTAAAAAAATGCAATCCATATTTGCATAAAAATTTTCTCCTACCTCAATATGGCGACCGTAATCTACATAGAGGGGTGGGGTGATATATAACTCATTGCCAGTTTTTCCTAATAATTCTTTTTCTAGGGCCACAATTTCTTTCACGTTATCGATAGGAAGTTGATTGATTTTTTGAGCTAACACCTTGCCTTTTGTTGATTTATTTTCGGGTAAAATGGTGGGGGCGTAATATAATTCACCTTTTAACATTTGCATATAATCAAAGTCATTTTGTTTCATGTAAGCGCTCCTTTAGGCTTTTTCTCTATTGTATCAAATCAACACAATAAGTCGAGGAATATGTAAAATAAAAAAGGATAGATAGCAAAATAGCCTTGCTTATCTATCCTTTACCTAAGGTTATCCAATTTTTTTAACTCTCCCGCCAATTTTATCTGCTAATTTTTGTGCTTCTTTTTCAGAGTGGTAAACTAAACAACCTGATTTATCTCGCGTACGTTTACCATCTGCAGTTAAATAGCCATGAAAAAATTTGATTGCATACATAGACATCACCGCCTTTCTAATTGAAAATAGTGTAAATGGAGCGATTAAAAATGTCAAATAATAGAAGTGCTCTTAACCATTCTTATCTTTTTTAGTTCGAAGATAAGCTTGGTTAAGAGCACCATTTCACTTAATAAATTAGTTTGAAACGGGTCGTTGAGTGAAATTCCTGTTCAGGTGAGAGGGTGATAGAACCGAACAACGGAAATCTTTCAGCACCAGGACAGACTTGGGTTTCAAATGTGAGCGCTCCGTGATTGACTAATTTTTGCCCTTGAATATCGGGACCGTTATCAGCAAAATTTGCTGAAAAAATAACAACTGAAGGTTGATCAGTGAACATCTCTAAGGTGATATCTTTAGTAGGACTTTTTAAGATAACATCTGGGTTAATTAAATCATGATTGGTTAAGATGAAAGGGTGATCGAAGCCGTTCATCTTTTGAATTTGTTCATCGGTACTTGAAAAAACCTCAGCTAATTTTTTAGGTTTTTGTAAATCAAAAGCTGTCTGGTCGACGGAAGCTAATTCTCCAAGCGGTAAAACTCTTTCATCAAGCGGGACAAACTTTTGGGCATTTATTTGTAACTCATGCGCATCAATGGGGATTGCAGGATTTCCAGTTAAATTAAAGTAGACATGATTGGTTGGATTAAAAAGTGTTTGTTCATCTGTAGTTGCCTGATACTCAATTTGCCATTCATTTTCTTCAGTCAATGTATACGTGACTGAAACAGTGAGATTTCCAGGAAAACCATTTTCACCAGCAGGACTCTCTAGCCAAAATTTCACAGAAGGATTCGCTTGTGCCTCTTGGATTTCGCTGTGCCATTTTTTACTTTCAAACCCAGGTGTGCCACCGTGAAGTGTTGTTTGAGTAGGAGTATTAATCATCGTTTGATACGTTTTACCCGCTAGTTCAAAGGAGCCATCGGCAATTCGGCCAGCTGTTCGACCAATTGTTGCACCAAAATATAAGTCTTTAGACAAATATTCATCTGCTGAGGGAAAGCCTAGCACGAGTGATCGGGATTCATTTTTTGTAAGAGGAACGTCGAGCGCAACAATTCGCGCACCAAAATCTGTTGCTTTTAAAGTCACACCATTTTTATTCGTCAGTGTGTAAAGAAGCATTCCTTGTCCAAATGATTCAGTTGAAATAGTCAAAATAATCAATCCTTCCTTTAAGTAAATATTTAGTAAATTTAACTTTGTTGTTTAGATTATTTAAATAGTCAAAAAGAAACGCTAAGAAAATAAATCTTTATTTAATTGTATTGTACACGTTTTCAATCAAAATGACAATCAAGAAAATGTTAAGTAAATATTTGCAAAAGTTTAGTAAATATTATACAATTTGTTTACTAGTGAAAGGAGCGATTAGTGATGGAAGAACTGTTAATGAATCGATTTGTAGAAATATTTGGTGAGAAAGGGACAGCCTGTTATTTTGCCCCTGGAAGAATTAATTTGATTGGTGAACATACAGATTACAATGGCGGTCATGTTTTCCCAGCGGCTATTACTTTAGGGACATTTGGTGTGGCAAGAAAAAGAGACGACCAAAAAATTCGAATGTTTTCTGATAATTTTAAAGAGGTTGGTCTCATCGAATTTTCATTAGAAGATTTAACCTATTCAGATTCAGATGATTGGGCAAATTATCCGAAAGGCGTTTTAAATTACTTGATTGAAAGCGGACACAATATTGATTCTGGCTTAGATGTGCTCTTCTACGGTACGATTCCTAATGGTGCTGGCTTGTCTTCTTCTGCTTCTATTGAACTTTTAATGGGGACGATCTGTAATGATTTATATGCTTTACACTGTCCAATGCTTGAGTTGGTGCAAATCGGTAAAAAAGTGGAGAATGAATTTATTGGCGTTAATTCGGGAATTATGGACCAATTTGCCGTAGGAATGGGAGAAAAAGATCAAGCTATTCTACTAGATACCAATAATATGCACTATGAAATGGTTCCCGCCAAATTAGGTGAGTATACGATTGTCATTATGAATACTAACAAACGCCGTGAATTAGCAGATTCAAAATATAATGAACGTCGTGCAGAATGCGAAGAAGCCGTTCGTTTGCTTCAAAAAGAGTTATCTATTGAATTTTTAGGTGAATTAGACAGCGAGACATTTGACCAATATCAAGCATTGATTGGAGATCCAACGTTGATTAAACGAGCGCGTCATGCCGTCACAGAAAATGAACGAACTTTATTGGCAAAACAAGCGCTAACTGAAGGGGATTTGGAAGAATTTGGCTTATTATTAAATGCCTCACATCGTTCGCTAAAAGAAGATTACGAAGTAACTGGCATTGAGTTGGATACCTTAGTGGCTTGTGCGCAAGAACAACCAGGCGTTTTGGGCGCACGGATGACTGGTGCAGGGTTTGGCGGTTGTAGTATTGCTTTGGTACCAAAGCAAAATATAGATGCATTTATTGAAGCTGTTGGCCAGAGTTATCAAGATAAAATTGGCTATGCTGCTGATTTTTATCCTGCATCAATTGATGACGGTGCCAGAAAGTTATTTTAGAAAGGAAGGCTTTAAATGTCTATTTTAGTATTAGGTGGCGCAGGCTACATCGGCTCACATGCCGTCGATCAATTAATTTCAAAAGGATATGCCGTTGTGGTTGTTGATAATTTATTAACGGGGCATCGTTCAGCAGTTCATGAACAAGCGACTTTCTATGAAGGCGATATTCGTGATAAAGCTTTTTTACGTAGTGTCTTTGAAAAGGAATCAATTGAAGGGGTGTTGCACTTTGCGGCCAATTCTTTAGTAGGAGAATCCGTGGAGAAACCGTTAATGTATTTCAATAACAATGTTCACGGCACTCAAATTGCCTTGGAAGTCATGCAAGAATTCGGGGTGAAACACATTGTTTTTTCTTCCACAGCGGCCACTTATGGCGAACCAAAAGCAATGCCTATTACAGAAGAAACCCCAACGAATCCTAAAAATCCGTATGGGGAAAGTAAATTAATGATGGAAAAAATCATGAAATGGTGCGACAACGCTTATGGAATGAAATATGTTGCTTTGCGTTATTTTAATGTTGCGGGAGCAAAAAAAGATGCCTCAATTGGTGAGGATCACACGCCAGAAACGCATATTGTGCCAATTATTTTACAAGTGGCATTGGGCCAACGAGCAGAGCTAAGTATTTTTGGGGATGATTATGATACACCAGATGGCACGTGCATTCGAGATTATGTTTATATTGAAGACTTGATTGCAGCACATATTTTGGCTTTAGAATATTTGAAAAATGGCGGCGAAAGTGACGTCTTTAACCTGGGTAGCAACAACGGCTATTCTGTTAAAGAAATGTTAGATGCTGCTCGCGAAGTGACAGGTCAAGAAATTCCTGCGACAATCGCGCCACGCCGAGCAGGGGATCCTAGTACGTTAATTGCTTCTAGTGAAAAAGCCAAACGAGTTTTAGGCTGGCAACCAGAAGTAACTGAGGTCAAGGACATTATCGCCACCGCTTGGCAATGGCATGTGAAACATCCTCAAGGCTATAATGAATAGGAGAACATCAGATGATGAAAGAAAGTAGTAAATGGATTGCTGCATTTGTAGAGATAATCATAGAAAATGGCGATTGGACGGAAACAGACCGCTATTATTTGACGAATCGGATTGCCAAACTAGTTGGCTGTGATTTTTTTGAACAACCAGAAGCGGTTGCTTGTGAGCAAGAACCGTTGCGTGTGGTGGAACATCTTTTAAACATTGCACAAGCCAATCACCGAATCGATGACTCAATCACGGAAGCAGAACAACTAGAAGCGGAGTTAATGGATTTTATTACGCCGACCCCAACCATCATTAATCGGAAGTTTATGGATTATTATCAAGAGTCTCCACGAAAAGCAACGGATTATTTTTATCAGTTATGTAAAACGAATAACTACATTAAAACGAAAGCAATCGCCAAAAATATTATTTTCCCAATGGACTCACCCTATGGTAAACTAGAAATTACCATTAACTTATCGAAGCCAGAAAAGGATGCTCGAAAAATTTTGGCTGAAAAGAAAATGAGTCAAAAAAAATATCCAGCGTGTATGTTATGTATGGAGAATGAAGGCTATTATGGCCGTGTGAATTATCCAGCACGGACAAACCATCGGATTATCCGACTAAATTTAGAGGACGAAGCTTGGGGCTTTCAATATTCGCCATATGCTTACTATAATGAGCATGCGATTTTCTTGGACCAACAACATCGAGAAATGAAAATCGAGAAAAAAACGTTCCAGCGGCTCCTTAAAATTACGGAGTTATTCCCTGAATATTTTGTGGGCTCTAATGCAGATTTGCCAATTGTTGGTGGTTCTATTTTATCTCATGATCATTACCAAGCAGGACGTCATACATTTCCAATGGATTTAGCACCAATGGAAAAAAGATTTTCTTTGAAAAAATATCCTGAGATAACTGCGGGTATTTTAAAATGGCCGATGTCTGTGATTCGTCTTCAAAGTGATCGTCAAGAGGAACTAGTTGAGGCGGCCGAATTAATTTTGACCAAATGGCGCAATTATTCTGATGAACGAGTCTCAGTTCGGGCCTATTCAGAAGATGGTACACCGCATCATACGATTACGCCAATTGCTCGACGCAAAGGGTCATTATTTGAATTGGATTTAGTTTTACGAGATAATAATGTTTCGGAGGAATTTCCAGATGGCATTTTTCATCCACATCCAGAAGTACAACATATTAAGAAAGAAAATATTGGCTTAATTGAAGTAATGGGACTAGCTATTTTGCCACCAAGGCTGGCACAAGAATTAAAAGAAGTCGAAAAGTATTTATTAAAGCAACCCAATCAAATTGCTGAAAGTCATCGAGCTTGGGCGGATGAACTCAGTCAGCAAACCATCACTGAAGCCAATGTCAAAGAAGTGATCCAACAAGGAATTGGGACAATTTTTGTTCAAATTTTAACAGATGCCGGCGTCTTTAAACGTGATGAAGAAGGCCGTCGTGCTTTTGAACGATTTATTCAATGTATAGAAAATGATTAGTTTGAGGTGAGGAACATCGTAACCATTAAAGATATAGCAGAGCAAGTCGGTGTTTCTTCAGCGACAGTTTCGAGAGTTTTGAACTATGATGAAACATTATCAGTTAGTGATGAAACGAAGAAGAAAATATTTGAAACAGCAGAAACGTTAAATTATAAAAAGCGAGCCAGAAAAAAACAAGCAGGCAAAAAGAAAATTCGGTTTGTCCAATGGTTCAGTGATCCAGAAGAACTGGATGATATTTACTATTTATCGATTCGTTTAGGTGTTGAAAAGCGGGCAGAGGAATTGGGTTTTCTTTTAGTCAAAGAATCTCTGACAAACCTGTCTCAAAAAAGATTTGATGGGACAATTGCCCTAGGAAAATTTGATGAAAAGCAAGTGGCGGCCTTAGCCGCCTTAGGCGCACCTCTTCTATTTGTAGACTTTGATGCAATGGTTTTTGGCCAAAACTCCATTGTTGTTGATTTTACTGGAAGTGTTAAAACAATTGTGCAAGAATTTTTGGCGCAAGGGCATCAGAAAATTGGTATGCTTTCTGGGCAAGAATATACGAAAGAGTCCCACGTGGCATTGGTTGATCCACGTTTTGTCGCTTTTAAAGAAACCTTAAAAGATCTGGACCTTTATCATCAAGAATGGGTTGTCGAAGCAGCTTTTTCTGTTGAAGAAGGCTATCAAGCGATGAAAGGCTTTATTGAAGAAGCGGACACTCGTCCAACCGCTTTTTTCGCTGCAAGTGATACATTGGCGATTGGTGCAATGCGGGCGTTACAAGAAGCAGCCATTCGTGTGCCAGAAGATATTTCTATCATTGGTTTTAATGATATTAGTGTCGCAAAATATGTTTCACCAACATTAACAACAGTTAAAGTTCATACTGAATGGATGGGTGAGCTAGCCGTTGAGACAATGAAAGAGTTATGCTTGAATACCCCACCAGTTCCTAGAAAAATTATTGTCGGAACGGAATTCATTCAGCGAGATTCAACGAAACATTCATCAAAATAACAGCAAAACTTGGAGAGTTTTTTCCAAGTTTTTTGCTCTTTTCTGCTGGTTTTCAACAATCAAGAAAATGGAGGGAAACAGATGCAACCGAAATTAATTATTTTACGTGGTAATTCTGGTAGTGGTAAAACAACGATAGCTAAAGCGCTTCATCAGTGTCTTAAAGAACAATCGTTATTGATTTCTCAAGATGTGGTGCGCAGAGAAATGCTTCGTGTTAAAGATGAAACAGGTAATCTAAGTATTGCTTTGTTAAAACAGTTGGTAGCTTTTGGTTATCAAGAATGCCAGTATGTGATTGTTGAAGGGATTTTTCAAAAAGCCATTTATCATTCCTTTTTCCAGGAAATAATCCATCTCTTTGAAGGAAATGTTCAGGTTTATTATTTTGATCTTTCTTTTGAAGAAACGGTGAAAAGACATAGCCAGAGAAACAAGAATCAAGAATTTGGTGTCGTGGAAATGAAACGTTGGTGGCTACCAGAAGATTATTTAGGGCTTGCGGGAGAACAGCGGTTATCTGAACAACTGTCTGAAAAGCAGATTATCAGGCAAATTTTAGCAGATATTCAGTAGTAAGTGCTGCGCTTTTTAGAGAAATGGATGTTGTGGTATGATAAAAAAGAAGGAGTGGTTTCAATGGATTACCAAGAACGATTAAAAAATTTACCACCTGAAGTCATGACAGCTTTTTCAGAATCATTTATTTTTTTAATCAGTAACGATAAAGTTCAACATTTTCCTGCACGAGACTTAACGCAAGCTGAAATGATTCAACGAGTGAAAGAGAAATTAGGTGAAACGGTGACGTGGTCCTTATGGCAAGGGTTCGTTATTGCTGTTAATTCAGAAGAAACATGTGTTGCTGTTTTGCCCAAATATCATCAACTCGATGGTTTTTGAAAATGAATAAGGGAGCGAAGAATTATTCGCTTCGTTTTATAAAATGAAAACGCTTTTCGGGAGGAAATGCTAATGTCTGAGCTAGTAGTTATTAGAGAAATGCAAGAGAAAGATATCTTAGCGCTGGATACTCAATTTGTCCAACAAGGTTGGCCAAGTCGCCAAGAGATTTTAATGAACTATTTAGAAGAACAATTAGTCAAGCAACGAACGGTTTTTGTAGCGGAGAAAAAGGCAACGCTGTTAGGGTATGTGACGTTACTGCCATTAGCTAAGGAAGGACCTTTTAAAAATTTATATCCTGAAATAGCTGATTTCAATGTATTCTTGCCATTTCAAAAACAAGGAGTGGGGCGGTTATTATTAAATCGTGCAGAAAATGTTGCCAAAAGTTATGCAGATACTGTTTCTTTGGGAGTAGGCCTGCATCCTGGTTATGGTGCAGCGCAAAGATTATATATCAAACAAGGATATGTGCCAGATGGTTCAGGAGTCTGGTTTCAAAATAAGCAGCTGAAACCAAACGAACGGTGTGTTAATGATGATGAGTTAGTTCTTTATTTATCGAAAAAACTATAGAGTAGCTAAAGTAATACTCTATAAATATCATTTAGGAGGTTGTTACCCTTGATTAGAAAAATGAAGCCAACAGATGCAGCGGCGTTAACTATCATTAATAAAGAACAATTGGGCTATGAAGTTCCCGTTGACGTGACCTGTAAACAGATTGAGAAATTACTACTAGCCAGTGACAGAGAGTTTTTATATGTTTATGAAGAAACGAAGACAGGCAAGATTTTAGGCTATGTGCATGCGCAACTGTATGAAACAATTTATTCCCAAACGTTATTGAACGTTCTGGGATTAGCAGTGGCAAAAGAAGCAGAAGGCCGTGGAATTGGCAAACAATTAATGATGAAACTAGAAACGGAAGCTAAAAAGTATAACTTGTCTGCGATTCGCTTAAATTCAGGGGAACAGCGTACAGCAGCACATCAATTTTATGAACACATTGGCTATGTTTCTGATAAAAAACAAAAGCGATTCATTAAATACTTGGATACTTAAGTTATGTCTTTAAAAAATAACAATTTCCTTTAAAAAAATAAGTAAAAACTAGTGAAATTTTCAGCGAATTAGTGTAAAATGTATCTCAATGACTCAACGAGTGTTTCAGCCGAAACACTGTCAAAGAAAGTACATACAAAGAAACAGAAATAGCCATTTTTGATGGCTGTTTTTTTATGGAGGAGGCAAATTATGACGAAAAAAAATAGTATGATGTACTTAGCAATTTCTAACTTATTTCTTGTTTTTCTAGGCGTAGGCCTAGTCATTCCCGTAATTCCCCAATTAAAAGAAGAAATGCATTTTTCTGGTACCACAATGGGAATGATGATTTCTATTTTTGCGATTGCCCAATTAATCACATCGCCAATCGCAGGTGTCCTTTCGGATAAAATTGGTCGGAAAAAAATGATTGCAACGGGCATGTTGGTGTTTTCAATTTCTGAGTTATTATTTGGTTTAGCCCAAGCGAAAAGCGGTTTTTATATTTCTCGTGGTTTAGGTGGGATTGCCGCCGCTTTATTAATGCCGTCAGTGACAGCCTTTGTGGCAGATATGACCACGATTTCTGAACGTCCGAAAGCGATGGGACTTGTGTCAGCTGCAATTAGTGGTGGTTTTATTATCGGACCAGGAGTTGGTGGTTTTATTGCTTATTTAGGTATTCGCGCCCCGTTTTTTGCGGCCGCATTTTTAGCGTTTATTGGTTTTATTTTGACATTAACTGTTTTGAAGGAGCCAGAGAAACGAATTTTAGCCGCTGTTGAAGCGAAAAAAGGTTCATTTATGGATATTTTAAGAAATCCAATGTTTACCTCATTATTTGTGATTATCTTAATTTCCTCTTTTGGCCTGCAAGCGTTCGAATCTATTTATAGTATTATGGCGACCATTAATTTTGGCTTTACCACAAGTGAAATAGCAATCGTGATTACGGTTAGTGGTATTTTAGCGTTGATTTGTCAGTTGTTTTTCTTTGATGCAATCGTCCAAAAAATAGGTGAAATGGGTTTAATCCAATTAACCTTTTTTGCAAGTGCCATTTTTATTGCCGTGATTGCCTTTACAAAAAATAATTTAGTTGTTGTATTTTCAACGTTTATTGTCTTTTTAGCGTTTGACTTGTTTAGACCAGCAGTAACTACTTATTTATCCAAACATGCTGGAGATCAACAAGGAACCATCAACGGACTAAATTCGACATTTACAAGTTTTGGTAATATTTTAGGACCAATGGCAGCAGGAGCTTTATTTGATATCAATCACTTTTTCCCTTATTATGTTTCAGCAGTAATTCTGTTAGGAACGGGCTTTTTATCGTTATTTTTAAATCGAAATAAGATGTAAAAGAAAAAATAAGTATTTGGAATATAAAAATTCCGAATACTTATTTTTTTTGATCACCGACCGTTCTTGAAAAAAACAAAAAAATAAACAGTGTTCGCTTGATTAATCGAACGTTTGTTCGTATAATGATTTTGCAAGTGAGGTGATGTTTGTGAAATTTGATTATGAAAAAGAACCTAGTCGCGATATTCTTTGTATTGATTGCAAAAGTTTTTACGCTAGTGTAGAATGCGCAGAACGTGGGTTAGATCCGTTGAAAACGATGTTAGTAGTGATGAGTAATGCCGAAAATGCGGGGGGATTAGTTTTATCAGCATCGCCAATGGCAAAAAAAGTTTTAGGTGTTTCAAATGTTACGCGTAAAAATCAAGTGCCCGCTCATCCTGATTTATATGTGGTTCCGCCACGAATGAATTTGTACATGAAAAAAAATCAAGAAATCAATAATTTATATAAAAAGTTTGTCGCAGATGAAGATCACTCTGTGTTTAGTGTAGATGAATCATTTCTTGATGTAACTGCTTCTTTAAGTTATTTTCATTGTGAAACCGCCTATAAGATGGCTCGGATTATCCAAAGAGTCGTTTATAATCATGTGGGTATTTATGTGACCGTTGGGATAGGGGACAATCCGTTACTGGCTAAATTGGCGTTGGACAATGGCGCCAAACATTCGCCAGATTTTATTGCAGAATGGCGGTATGATCGTGTACCAGATACTGTCTGGCAGTTGCCTTCTTTGACAGATTTTTGTGGGATTGGTCGCAGAATGGCTAAACGACTGAATCGTTTAGGAATTGATTCTGTATATGAGTTAGCGCAAGCGAATCCGCATCTTTTACAAGAAACATTTGGCGTGATGGGGCTTCAATTGTATGCTCATTCATGGGGGATTGATCGTACCTTTTTAGGAAAAAAAGCACCACATAAAGCTGAAAAATCATTTGGGAATAGTCAGATTTTACCGAGAGATTATGCGCGAAGAGATCAGATTGAACTAGTCTTAAAGGAACTGACAGAACAAGTGGCTGCTCGTTTAAGAAAAGCGCATTGTCAAACGGAATGTATCACAGTCTACGTTGGTTATTCCAAAGGACAAATTGACCGTGAAGGACGAACTGGTTGGCGAAAACAACAAACGATTCCTGCAACAAACAATACAAAAGTTTTGATTACCTATGTATTAGCCCTTTTTAGAGAACATTATCTAGCGGGAACCGATGTCCGGCAATTAGGGCTTTCTTATGGAAAATTAGTTTGGAATGAATCTTTACAATTAGATTTATTTTCGGAACCAGAAGAGCAAATTAGTGAAATGGAGTTAAACTATCTGATTGATAAAATCCGACAAAAATTTGGCTTTCAAGCTTTAATCCACGCCTCTTCTTTGTTGGAAGGCGCGACGGCAATTCATCGTTCAGGATTAGTCGGTGGACATGCTGGAGGAAATGTCGGTTTAGGAGGATAACATCATGAAACGAACAAAAAAAGAATTTACACCTTATAATGAGTACCATGATCGGCCCTTTGAACTGAAATGGGCGACCGCTTTTGCATTGGGGGAGTTACAAGAAGGAATCGAAGCTTCTGACGAATATTCTAAGAGAGCGTTTGAACGCTTACCGCAACAGACAACAGAAGAAATTGAAGAATACTTAGAGCAGTCTTTAAAAAATAACCAGGTTTTAGAAATCCAATTGAATACTTTGGATGATTTTGGCCGTGTTCAACCGCCAATTGTTGGTGTTTTTGAAGGGATGAGTTCAATGGAGTATGCAAAAGTTGGAAATACACATATTTTATTTGAAGATATTCGTCATATTAAAAGTCATGAGTTTACAAAGTGGTCGAGCCTTGATTAAAAAACTATTGTTATACGTGCGTTTTGTGAAAACATATGAGATAATGTTCATAGGTAATAGAAATAAAAATTATGGAGGTGGCTAGGATGGGACATCATTTAAAAGGACACCATGGCAAAAAAAACAAACGCAAGTGGCGGCTTTTTAACAAAGTTATTGGCTGGTGGTGCCTTAGTGGGCGTAGGAAAAAAGTTATACGACAATCGTGAAAAAATTAAAGAGCTGTTAAGTGACGACAAAGAAAAAAGCAACGATACTGAAAACAAATAAAGGACTGGATTGACGGAATGGTAAAAGATGCAGCGTATATTATTGAAGAGATTACCACGATTTTAGAAGGAACCTATTTTGTGATAACCAAGAAAGCGAATAAGCGCCGCATGTGTTTACATGTTTCAGATACCGCGAAAGAATTTTTACGTTGTCGACTGGAGTATGAAACATTCTTAGAGCAACAGTTTGATTATGCCACAATGTTTTTAGAAACATGTACGGAAGATGTTTCTGTTGAAATTCAAACAGGACTACTTGAAGAAACAAATTATCAAGCATTAACCGTGGAAAAATTACAACAGATAGCCACTAAAATGTAACACAGCTGTTGTGTTAGTTTTGATTCTTAATTTGGTTAAGGAGGCGGATAAAATGTCAGTATATCAACATATTTTGGTTGCTCTTGATGGCTCAGATCAATCTGAAAAAGCTTTTCATGAAGCTGTCAGGATTGCCAAAGAGGAACAAGCTACTCTTTATTTAGCTACAATTATTAATGATGCTGAATTTACGACGAGTCCATTTTCTTTTGAAGAATTGTATGATTTAGAAAAACACAAGTCAGAAGAGATGCTCACTGAAAAGGCAAAACAAGCGAGTGAAATTGGTGTAAAAACAGTCAAAAAAATTGTTGAGCTTGGGAGCCCAAAACGTTATCTTGCCAACACGATTTCTGAAAATTATGCCATAGATTTAATTGTGCTAGGTGCCACGGGAAGAGGTGCTATTCAACGAACCTTGATTGGTTCTACTACAGATTATGTGGTTAACCATGCTTTGTGCAATGTCTTAGTCGTTCGCTAATTGTGAGTAATTAATCAAGGAAACAATGTTTTATCGGGACGTTTTTTAAATTAAACGAGAGGTGAGTTTATGAAAACAAAAATCGGAAAAACAGTTATCTTGTCAGCGTTTTTATTCACAAGTTTCCTTTTACTGAGTGGTTGTACCTCGGCTGGCGAAGAGATGGAAAAAACAATTGATCGACAGAAAGAAAAAGTCGATAAAACGGTCGATAAGCAGAAACATAAAAATGAAAATTCCATGGAAAGTTACGACGAAAAAGTTGACCGTTCTTTAGATAGTCAAGAAGACAAAATCGATACTACTGAGTAACGGGAAAGCTTTCAACTATCGGCTAGTAAATAAATAATATACAAAAGGGAGCATCCACTGCAGTTATTTCTCACAGCGGATCCTCTCTTTTGTGGTTAAAAAGAAAAAGTTAACTGCTCCCCAACAGTTAACTTTTAATCATGTTGCACATAGTTAAAACACTCTATATATCATTTATATCATTTGAAACGGGCAGTGTAAAAAGAAATCTCTTGAAAAGAGTCTCCATTTATAGGGAAGATTTCCCATAAAAAAGAGAAACGTATAATCACAGAGAGTTAGAGAAAGCAAAGGGAAATAAGTATGTTAAAATAAGAAGCAAGAAAGAAGACAAGTATGCAGAAAATAACAACTAATTAGGTGAAAACAATGGAAATACATTTTGAAAAAGTAACAAACGATAATCGTAAAGCAGTGGAAAACCTACAAGTTTTCGCTGAACAACAAACCTTCATTGAATCAATGGCAGAAAATCTAAAAGAATCGGACCAATTTCCAGAATGGGAATCGGCAGGTATTTATGACGGCAATCAATTAATCGGCTATGCCATGTATGGACGTTGGCAAGATGGGCGCGTTTGGTTAGACCGCTTTTTAATTGATCAACGGTTCCAAGGACAAGGTTATGGGAAAGCAGCCTGTCGACTTTTAATGTTAATGCTAATAGAAAAATACCAAACAAACAAGCTATACTTGAGTGTTTATGATACGAACAGCTCAGCAATTCGGTTGTATCAACAACTTGGTTTTGTATTTAATGGTGAATTAGATACGAATGGTGAGCGGGTAATGGAATGGACACATCAGAATAAGTAGATAGAACAGGTGAGACAAAAGCCATAGCGCATTTTGTTTCATCTTTTTCTTTTAATTGGCTTCATTTGTTTACTTTTAGTAAGTAAAATGGTAAATTTAGTTCAATCTGTTTTGAAAAAAGAGTTACTGGAGGGTAAGGATGAAAATAGAATTTTTCCATGATGTTATTTGTAGTTTTTGTTTTCCAATGTCTGACCGCATGCATGAGATTCAACAAGAATTTCCTGAAATTGAATTGATTCATCGGTCGTTTGCGTTGGGGTGGTCCGCAAACGATTTTGAAACAATGTTTGGCTCACGAGCAGCAGTAAAAGAAGAAGTTTTGACGCATTGGGTGCATGCCAATCAAAACGATTCAAAGCATCGTTTTAATATTGAAGGGATGAGGAAGCAACGATTTGATTTTCCAACATCAAAGAATGCATTATTAGCAGCAAAAGCAGCTGGATACATTGGCAACCAAGACACTTATTGGGTACTGTTTGATAAGTTACAAGAAGGTTTATTTATGAGAAGTTTAAATATTGAAGAGCCAGAAGTAATTGAGGAGCTAGTAAAAGAGACAACGATTGATTTTGCTTTATGGAAAGAAGCTGTTGCTTCCGAGGCTGTTTGGACGGCGGTTCAAGAAGATTTTGCGCTAGCTTCTGCTTATGGTTTACAAGGAGTTCCCGCACTAATCATTAATCAAAAATATTTAATTAATGGTGCAGTACCGAAACAACAAATCAGCCAAACTATTCAAAAAATTCTCGCAGAAGAAAAACAACAGCAACCGTTAGTTTCATTAACTCCTTCTTCTGAAAAGTCAGCTTCGTGTGAGTTTAAGGAAGGCACATGGACGTGTCATTAAGCGGCATAAAATAACGTTATTCTTTGACAAAACGAAAGACTTCTGTAATAGTTAATGCGGGGGTGATAATATGTTTAACGCGTATAGAGAATACTGGAATAATATTACAACAATGAATGCGTCAGCAACACGAGCACAATATTGGTGGCCACAATTAATTAATTATTTGGTGTTAGGGATTTATTCAGCAATTACGGGCGTTTACAGATATATTGAAGTAACACCCAATGATGGAACAATCATTAAAGAATGGAATACCGTGACCATTATCTTTTTCTTGCTGACTGCTTTAATTTGGTTGGCAAACTTTACTGTTCGAGCAAGAAGATTGCATGATCGCGACCACAGTAACTGGTGGATTTTATTCTATTTACTTCCTTTTATCGGTACTTTAGTGATCTTCATTACATTAATTTTGCCAAGTAAAAGTCACACAAGATGGCCAGTGAATCAATCAGAAATTTAATTTGCTGGTTTCGTTTAGCTGATTATCTTAAGAGTGAAAATAGGACATAAGTCGAAATGACTTATGTCCTATTTTCTTTTTTATTTCAGAAAAATAAAAATATCTTCTGTATGATGGCACCTCACATTACGCGGTTCTTGATAAAAGGGCTATCTTTTTGGTAGATAGGGAAAACCATTAAGACGTTAAAAGTTTAATAAATCGAGCAATTCTCTTTTGTTAGAAAATAAGATAGCATCATTAATTAAAATACTTGGAACACTGGTTTCAATAATTGGTTGATTGGTAATAATCAAGTCAAATTCTTCGAGTCGATGGTCACCTAATTGTTCTTCCGTAATTGCTAACGTATTTGAACGAATCCGATGCAAAGCTAAAATATCGTGGACATAGTTTCCAATATATTGACTATGATTCAGGCCCATGTCGCTAATAATCAAAATCTTTTTTGAGTCGAAACTCTGGTTAATTTCTGGAAAAGTATTAAGCAACCAAAAAATATAAGAAGATGAATAGTTTAATAGATTTGTTTCTAAAAGAGCGGAAAAGAAATGCAATTCTGCTTTTAATCGTTCATATAAGTGAAGCTGAGTAAAATGAATTTGTCGAGTGAAAAAGGTGGCCCTTTGTGTCAATTCGGAGGTGTCAAAAGGCACTAATTGAGAAAACAAATAAAGACAGGTTAACAAGTGAACAGCGAAGTCGACGACTTCTTCTGTTAATTGTTCAATCTGTGAAAAAGCATTAAATTTTAAATTTTCACGTATTCTTTGACTGATGACTTCTTGGTCTTCGGAGTAGTATTGCTGAAAAGCGCCTCTTTGAAAATACCGGAGAACTTCCCGATAGGTTTCACGGCTGAGCCCAGTAAAATGACGACTGAGTAAAAGATAATCTTCCATTTTGATTGGACTCTTTTTATCTGTTTTTTTCTGGAAACGTTGCTGAAAGCCTTGATGCTCTCTTAATAAATCAACAATAAAATACATAATAAAGAAATCGTGTTCATAACTGTTATCCATACTAATAATATTTAATTGGCATTGATTACGACGCATTAATTGTTTGATTTCTTGCTTATCTAATTGATAAGGCAATTCATAATGACCATAATACATTAAAAAGAAAAAGGTTGTAAAAATACGTAAAGGCAATTCTTCTGTTTGGCTAGTTAATTGATAGCCTTGATCAACGATAACGCGAAGAGAGTAAGTTTCCAAGACCTGATTACATTGCTTCAATTTTCGAGCAAAAGAAGAGCGACTAATATTGATGGTATCGCAATAATATTCGATGGTTTTGCCAGGATTTTGGATAAATTCATGGAGCAATTGGGTGGTCGTTGACGTTTTTGCCATATCCGTCAGCACGTTTAAATATAAGGACACATTAAAGTTTTCTAAACGATAGCCTAATTTATGCGATGTTTTAATGGTTAAACTTTCGCCCCAACGCTGTTTAATCTCCTCAATATAACGAATAAAAGTAGACTCAGAACTACCAATATATTTTGCAAGTTCTTTTTTAGTCATCCATTTATCAGAAATGGATAAGACACGAATGATTTCTTCCATTTTCCGATAATTTTTTTCTAAAAACCTAATCATATTGTTTCCTCCCAAGTCCTTTACTTTAATGAAACAATCATCGAAACAATAACGCAATTTCAGAAATGAAACCGCTTGGTATGAAAGCTAGTGTGATTTAATGAGCTCCTTCTCTGTATAATAATTATCAGATTAGAATAATGAAATTTTACGTGCTAGGCAATTCTAATTTAACTGTTAATTCATAAAAGAAAGGAGAGAACAGACATTAAATTACTAAAGAAATTTGGGGTTTTCGGCGTAGTCTTTTTACTTGTCTCATCCTATTTCATACCGCTCATTGGCTATGCAGAAACAGCCAAAGAAGTTGAAATTACATCCGCTCAAATGATAACAGATGAGAATGATAAAACGAATATTAATATCGAGTTAAATCTTCTCAACCAAACAGAGCAGCCATTACAACGAGAAATTCAATTGAAAAATGCACAGTTCATGGATACTGCTGTAATTGAAAAAGACGGATATTCTTACCAAGTGACTAATGGTACGCTTTATCTGACTTTGGACGCACAAGTAAAAAAGCCGGTACAGCTTTCGTTAGCTGTTGAGCAAAGTTCGCTTCAAACAGCTCAGCCACCTAAGTTATTGTATGAAAACAACGAATATGATGTTTCAGTTACTTCTGAAAAAATAACAGTAGAGGATTCTGCTAAAGAATCAACTGAACCAGAAAAAATAACTGTACCAGAAAATACGAAAGAAACTAACAAAAATGATTCGGCTCCAGAAAAAACAGAACAGCCGACCGCAACAGAAGAGGTAACCAATCCATTTGCAGAAGCAAGAATAGCGCCAGCCACTTTGAGAGCGAATCTGGCACTACCTTTAATTGCACCACAATACACGACGGATAATTCTGGTACTTATCCGACAGCTAATTGGCAGCCCACAGGCAATCAAAATGTGTTAAACCATCAAGGGAATAAAGACGGTGGTACACAATGGGATGGTCAAACGAGTTGGAATGGGGACCCTACTAATCGCACAAATTCTTATATTGAGTATGGCGGTACAGGAGACCAAGCCGATTATGCCATCCGAAAATATGCTAGAGAAACAACAACACCAGGGCTTTTTGATGTATATCTTAATGTGCGTGGGAATGTTCAGAAAGAAATCACGCCATTGGATTTGGTCTTAGTCGTTGACTGGTCCGGTAGTATGAATGAAAACAATCGGATTGGTGAAGTACAAAAAGGAGTGAACCGTTTTGTTGATACATTGGCAGATAGCGGTATTACCAATAACATCAACATGGGCTATGTTGGCTACTCAAGTGACGGTTATAATAACAACGCCATTCAAATGGGACCGTTTGATACAGTCAAAAATCCAATTAAAAATATTACGCCAAGTAGCACTAGAGGAGGAACTTTCACTCAAAAAGCATTAAGAGATGCTGGTGATATGTTAGCAACGCCAAATGGACATAAGAAAGTTATTGTACTTTTAACGGATGGCGTCCCAACCTTCTCTTATAAAGTGAGTCGAGTTCAAACAGAGGCGGATGGTCGCTTTTACGGGACACAATTTACGAATCGACAAGACCAACCAGGTAGCACTTCTTATATCTCTGGTAGCTATAATGCGCCAGATCAAAACAATATCAATAAACGAATTAACAGTACGTTTATCGCCACGATAGGTGAGGCAATGGCCTTAAAACAACGTGGGATTGAAATACATGGATTGGGCATTCAATTGCAAAGCGATCCACGAGCTAATTTATCTAAACAACAAGTTGAAGATAAAATGCGCGAGATGGTGTCAGCCGATGAAAATGGAGACCTTTATTATGAATCCGCGGATTATGCACCAGACATTTCTGATTATTTAGCGAAAAAAGCCGTTCAGATTTCAGGAACGGTTGTAAACGGAAAAGTAGTTGATCCAATTGCTGAACCTTTTAAATACGAGCCAAATACATTATCAATGAAAAGTGTGGGTCCTGTTCAGGTTCAAACATTACCAGAAGTGTCGCTAACAGGCGCTACAATTAATAGTAATGAGATTTATTTGGGTAAAGGGCAAGAAATTCAAATTCATTATCAAGTACGTATTCAAACAGAGTCAGAAAACTTCAAACCTGATTTTTGGTATCAAATGAATGGTCGGACAACGTTTCAGCCATTAGCCACGGCCCCTGAAAAAGTTGATTTTGGGGTTCCTTCTGGAAAAGCACCCGGCGTGAAGTTAAACGTGAAAAAAATCTGGGAAGAGTATGATCAAGACCCAACAAGTCGGCCAGATAATGTGATTTATGAAATTAGTAGAAAGCAAGTAACTGACACAGCCAACTGGCAAACTGGGTATATTAAATTATCAAAACCAGAAAATGATACCAGCAATAGTTGGGATCGCAAAAATGTAACCCAACTTTCCAAAACCGCGGATGAAAGCTATCAAGAAGTTCTTGGGCTTCCCCAATACAATAATCAAGGACAAGCTTTCAATTATCAAACAACCCGTGAATTAGCAGTTCCTGGTTACAGTCAAGAAAAAATCGACGATACTACTTGGAAAAACACGAAGCAATTCAAGCCATTAGATTTAAAAGTAATCAAAAATTCTTCCTCAGGTGAGAAAAACTTAGTGGGAGCCGTCTTTGAATTGAGTGGTAAAAATGTTCAGACAACATTAGTGGACAATAAAGATGGTAGCTATTCCTTGCCAAAAGATGTGCGCCTACAAAAAGGGGAACGCTATACATTAACTGAAGTAAAAGCACCTGTAGGACATGAGTTAGGCAAGAAAACGACTTGGCAAATTGAGGTGAATGAGCAAGGCAAAGTAAGCATCGATGGACAAGAAGTGACCACCACAAATCAAGTTATTCCATTGGAAATTGAAAATAAATTTTCTTCTTTGCCAATCAGAATTAGAAAATACACCATGCAAAATGGCAAACAAGTGAACTTAGCAGAGGCGACTTTTGCGTTGCAAAGAAAAAATGCTCAAGGAAGTTACCAAACTGTGGCAACTCAAAAAACAGATACTGCAGGATTGAGCTATTTTAAAATTAGTGAACCTGGTGAGTATCGAATGGTGGAACAATCAGGACCATTAGGCTACGACACTCTTGCTGGAAATTATGAATTTATTGTTGATAAATATGGGAAAATTCACTATGCAGGCAAAAATATTGAAGAAAATGCGCCAGAATGGACACTGACACATCAAAATCATTTGAAACCTTTTGACTTAACGGTTCATAAAAAAGCCGATAATCAGACGCCACTTAAAGGAGCGAAATTCCGTTTAACAGGACCAGATACGGATATTGAATTACCAAAAGATGGCAAAGAAACGGATACTTTTGTTTTTGAAAACTTAAAACCAGGGAAATATGTCCTAACAGAAACCTTTACGCCAGAAGGATATCAGGGGTTAAAAGAACCAATCGAATTAATAATTCGCGAAGATGGTTCAGTCACGATAGATGGGGAAAAAGTAGCAGATGTTTTAATTTCTGGAGAGAAGAATAATCAAATTACTTTAGATGTTACTAACCAAGCAAAGGTTCCTTTACCTGAAACTGGTGGCATAGGACGCTTGTGGTTTTACTTGATAGCGATTAGTACATTCGTGATAGCGGGTGTTTATCTCTTTATTAGACGACCAGAAGGGAGTGTGTAATCAATGAAAAACGCACGTTGGTTAAGTATTTGCGTCATGCTACTCGCTCTTTTCGGGTTTTCACAGCAAGCATTAGCAGAAGCATCGCAAGCAAGCGTTCAAGTTACGTTGCACAAATTATTGTTCCCTGATGGTCAATTACCAGAACAGCAGCAAAACACAGGGGAAGAGGGAACGCTACTTCAAAATTATCGGGGCTTAAATGACGTCACTTATCAAGTCTATGATGTGACGGATCCGTTTTATCAGCTTCGTTCTGAAGGAAAAACGGTCCAAGAGGCACAGCGTCAATTAGCAGAAACCGGTGCAATGAATACAAAACCGATCGCAGAAGATAAAACACAGACAATAAATGGAGAAGATGGAGTGGTTTCTTTTTCATTAGCTAGCAAAGATTCGCAGCAACGAGATAAAGCCTATTTATTTGTTGAAGCGGAAGCACCGGAAGTGGTAAAGGAAAAAGCTAGCAACCTAGTAGTGATTTTGCCTGTTCAAGATCCACAAGGGCAATCGTTAACGCATATTCATTTATATCCAAAAAATGAAGAAAATGCCTATGACTTACCACCACTTGAAAAAACGGTACTCGATAAGCAACAAGGCTTTAATCAAGGAGAGCACATTAACTATCAGTTAACGACTCAGATTCCAGCGAATATTTTAGGATATCAGGAATTCCGTTTGTCAGATAAGGCGGATACAACGTTGACACTTTTACCAGAATCAATTGAGGTAAAAGTGGCTGGAAAAACAGTTACTACAGGTTACACATTGACGACGCAAAAGCATGGATTTACGCTTGATTTTTCAATTAAAGACTTACAAAACTTTGCAAATCAAACAATGACTGTGTCGTATCAAATGCGTTTAGAAAAGACCGCTGAGCCTGACACTACGATTAACAACGAAGGACAATTAGTCACGGACAAGCATACCTTGACTAAAAGAGCCACAGTTCGTACAGGCGGCAAGTCTTTTGTCAAAGTTGATAGTGAAAATGCGAAAATCACCTTGCCAGAGGCTGTTTTTATCGTCAAAAATCAAGCGGGGGAATACCTCAATGAAACAGCAAACGGGTATCGTTGGCAAAAAGAAAAAGCATTAGCTAAAAAAATCACGTCTAATCAAGCCGGTGAATTTTCAGTTAAAGGTTTAAAAGATGGCCAGTACTTCTTGGAAGAAATCTCTGCACCAAAAGGTTATCTTCTGAATCAAACAGAAATTCCTTTTACGGTGGAAAAAAATTCTTATGCAACGAACGGACAACGAACAGCACCGTTACATGTAATCAATAAAAAAGTAAAAGAGTCAGGCTTCTTACCAAAAACAAATGAAGAACGTTCTATTTGGTTGACGATTGCAGGCCTGCTAATCATTGGGCTGGTAGTCATTTGGCTATTTTATCAAAAACAAAAAAGAGGAGAGAGAAAATGAAGCAATTAAAAAAAGTTTGGTACACCGTTAGTACCTTGTTACTAATTTTGCCACTTTTCACGAGTGTATTAGGGACAACAACTGCATTTGCAGAAGAAAATGGGGAGAGCGCACAGCTCGTGATTCACAAAAAGAAAATGACGGATTTACCAGATCCGCTTATTCAAAATAGCGGGAAAGAAATGAGCGAGTTTGATAAATATCAAGGACTGGCAGATGTGACGTTTAGTATTTATAACGTGACGAACGAATTTTACGAGCAACGAGCGGCAGGCGCAAGCGTTGATGCAGCTAAACAAGCTGTCCAAAGTTTAACTCCTGGGAAACCTGTTGCTCAAGGAACCACCGATGCAAATGGGAATGTCACTGTTCAGTTACCTAAAAAACAAAATGGTAAAGATGCAGTGTATACCATTAAAGAAGAACCAAAAGAGGGTGTAGTTGCTGCTACGAATATGGTGGTGGCGTTCCCAGTTTACGAAATGATCAAGCAAACAGATGGTTCCTATAAATATGGAACAGAAGAATTAGCGGTTGTTCATATTTATCCTAAAAATGTGGTAGCTAATGATGGTAGTTTACATGTGAAAAAAGTAGGAACTGCTGAAAATGAAGGATTAAATGGTGCAGAATTTGTTATTTCCAAAAGCGAAGGCTCACCAGGCACAGTAAAATATATCCAAGGAGTCAAAGATGGATTATATACATGGACAACGGATAAAGAACAAGCAAAACGCTTTATTACTGGGAAAAGTTATGAAATTGGCGAAAATGATTTCACAGAAGCAGAGAATGGAACGGGAGAATTAACAGTTAAAAATCTTGAGGTTGGTTCGTATATTTTAGAAGAAGTAAAAGCGCCAAATAATGCAGAATTAATTGAAAATCAAACAAAAACACCATTTACAATTGAAGCAAACAATCAAACACCTGTTGAAAAAACAGTCAAAAATGATACCTCTAAAGTTGATAAAACAACACCAAACTTAGATGGTAAAGATGTGGCAATTGGCGAAAAAATTAAATATCAAATTTCTGTAAATATTCCATTGGGGATTGCAGACAAAGAAGGCGACGCTAATAAATACGTCAAATTCAATTTAATTGATAAACATGATGCAGCCTTAACTTTTGATAACGTGACTTCTGGAGAGTATGCCTATGCGTTATATGATGGGGATACAGTGATTGCTCCTGAAAATTATCAAGTGACTGAACAAGCAAATGGCTTCACTGTCGCCGTTAATCCAGCGTATATTCCTACGCTAACGCCAGGCGGCACACTAAAATTCGTTTACTTTATGCATTTAAATGAAAAAGCAGATCCTACGAAAGGCTTTAAAAATGAGGCGAATGTTGATAACGGTCATACCGACGACCAAACACCACCAACTGTTGAAGTGGTGACAGGTGGGAAACGTTTCATTAAAGTCGATGGCGATGTGACAGCGACACAAGCCTTGGCGGGAGCTTCCTTTGTCGTCCGTGATCAAAACAGCGACACAGCAAATTATTTGAAAATCGATGAAACCACGAAAGCAGCAACTTGGGTGAAAACAAAAGCCGAAGCAACTACTTTTACAACAACGGCTGATGGATTAGTTGATATCACAGGGCTTAAATACGGTACCTATTATTTAGAAGAAACTGTAGCTCCTGATGATTATGTCTTGTTAACAAATCGGATTGAATTTGTGGTCAATGAACAATCATATGGCACAACAGAAAACCTAGTTTCACCAGAAAAAGTACCAAACAAACACAAAGGTACCTTACCTTCAACAGGTGGCAAAGGAATCTACGTTTACTTAGGAAGTGGCGCAGTCTTGCTACTTATTGCAGGAGTCTACTTTGCTAGACGTAGAAAAGAAAATGCTTAATTTCTAGCATCACCGAAGAAATTTTTAGAAAAACAAAGAGCCTGGGCCAATCACTGTCCCAGGCTCTCATGCTTTATTTTTAAGGAGGAAGCAATGAAGTCAAAAAAGAAACGTCGTATCATTGATGGTTTTATGATTCTTTTACTGATTATTGGAATAGGTGCATTTGCGTATCCTTTTGTTAGCGATGCATTAAATAACTATCTGGATCAACAAATTATCGCTCATTATCAAGCAAAAGCAAGCCAAGAAAACACCAAAGAAATGGCTGAACTTCAAGAAAAAATGGAAAAGAAAAACCAAGAATTAGCCAAAAAAGGCAGCAATCCTGGATTAGATCCTTTTTCTGAAACGCAAAAAACAACGAAAAAACCAGACAAATCCTATTTTGAAAGTCATACGATTGGTGTTTTAACCATTCCAAAAATAAATGTCCGTTTACCAATTTTTGATAAAACGAATGCATTGCTATTGGAAAAAGGAAGCTCCTTGTTAGAAGGAACCTCCTATCCTACAGGTGGTGCGAATACACATGCGGTCATTTCAGGCCATCGTGGTCTCCCTCAAGCCAAATTATTTACAGATTTGCCAGAATTAAAAAAAGGCGATGAATTTTATATCGAAGTTAATGGGAAGACGCTTGCTTATCAAGTAGATCAAATAAAAACCGTTGAACCAACTGATACAAAAGATTTACACATTGAGTCTGGCCAAGATCTCGTCACTTTATTAACTTGCACACCGTATATGATAAACAGTCATCGGTTATTAGTTCGAGGACATCGTATCCCATATCAACCAGAAAAAGCAGCAGCGGGGATGAAAAAAGTGGCACAACAACAAAATTTACTATTATGGACATTACTTTTAATTGCCTGTGCGTTAATTATTAGCGGCTTCATTATCTGGTACAAGCGGCGGAAAAAGACGACCAGAAAGCATGGAAATTAACGATTCGTATAATAAAAGTGACTATGTTTTTATTTTTTTAAACCCTTTACGTAGTAAATCAATGACCAAACCTAAGCAAAAATAAGTACAAAAATGAAGCCCAGAAGAAATCAACATTCTGGTTGTTAAAGGCTGCTGGGAATAATAAGTATCCAGCACAGGCGTTTGGTGAATAATAGAAAAACCTAGAAAATCTGTAAGGGCCAATAGAAATCCCTTACTATCATATCCAGAAAACCAAAGTAGTATGACGAAAAGGCTAAACATACTAAAAAAAAGAGTAAAAAATAGCTTTTCAATTTTTAATCCTCCTTATCGTGCATAATTGAACCAGAGAAACAGAAGTATTAACGAAATAACTAAAAGAGCAAGCCCTGAATAAAAAGCGACAAAGGGCCAATCAATCGACTGTTTAAATTCCTGCCAAGTTTGGATTTTTCTGTTTTTTTTCGCGCTATCCTCAAGCGTGAGTAAATAATTCAATAGTAAGAGGAGCAGCAACACCGTGAAATCATTTGTGGTAAAAAGCACATGTAAAAATAGAATGACAAAGACAACACGGGATAACACTCGATTCCGCAAAATTAAAAATAACTTAGCACGCATAATAAACCACCATTTCTTATCAGAGATAATGAATCTGTTTTTGTCTACTCTTTAGTTATATCATAAAATTCTTAATAATGAAAAAATGATTCGAGAAAATAATTGAAAAAAATTTTTTTCCTGAATCATTATTTTCGTAAATAAAGAACAAACGTGTTACTCTTGGCTTATCAAATTTGGAAGGAGTGTTAAAAATGAAATATCTGGATATTATTGCTTTAATTTTATTGATTGTCGGAGGTTTAAACTGGTTATTAGTTGGCGCATTTAATTTTGATTTAGTTGCAACAATTAGTGGCGGTGCAACCACACCATTAGCAAAAATTATCTATATTATTGTCGGAATTTGTGCGATTTATTCTATTAAGTTTTTAGCTCCTTTGTTCCGCGAACCATAGGATTGATTTAAAAGATTTAGATAACGTGAAGTTATTTTGACTTAGCAATTGAGAGTTTCCTTGAGAAAGGGGACTCTTTTTTTTTATGCATTGAAAACCATCCACTATGCAAATGGTTTCTCGACCATCATATCAAAAGTTTTGAGGTAACCCTTATGAAAAAGGGCATAAAAAGTTTATACACAAGATGGAATGTAAGTATCATATTGTTTTTGCGCCAAAATATCGCTAGAAAGTTGTATACGAAACATATTCATATGCTAGTATGCATTCCTCCAAAATTAAGTGTCTACCAATTCATTCTGCATTTAAAAGGAAAAAGTAGCTCAATGATATTCGATAGACATACAGAACTAAAATATCGTTAGGAACATAAAAAATTTTGGTGTGGCGGTTACTATATGGGTACAGTAAAAAAAATAAAAAGCAGATAGAAGAATACATTCGTAATTAACTTTGTGAAGATTATGTAGCAGATTAACTAACAATGTTTGAAGATGTAGGTCCGTTCACAGGACAAAAAATACAAAAAATAAAATAGCTCCTTTCAGGAGCAGTGAGTAAATGTGGCGCGGCAGGTAATAGAGGTCACAGCCACAAAACAAACCACCCGTGTGAGCGGGTGGTTTTGATTATTTAATTTACTTTTTTATATTTAGAATAAACAGTAATTGAAGTGAAAAGAATGATTAGCAGACCCAGTAGGGTTAAAAACATATTGTTTGTTGTTCCTGCTTTAGGAAGTATTTTTTTCTCTTTCTCATTTACTGATGATAAAGATGAAACGGTTGTCATACTTGTGTCACTTGTTGTTTTTTGATTCGCTTGAGGGCTGTTTTTTTTCACAGCAGTTTTGTTTGTATCAACAGTGTTGCTTGTTTCTTTTTTGATTTTTTTAGAAGAAAGAGGTTTTTCTGTTGATGGAGTGTCTTTTAAATCTTTAATTTTATCGGATTCATCTTCAACAAGGTCTTCTTTTTCACCAATACGGCTTTCAGGTTGGTTTTTATCAACAGAGTTGTTCGTTTCATTCTCAACTTCTTTAGGAGGAAGAGGCGTTTCTGTTGATGGGGTGTCTTCTAAATCTTTGGTTTTATCAGACTCATCTTCAACAACTTCCTCTTTTTCACCGATATGGATTTCAGGTTGATTTTTATCAACAGAGTTGTTCGTTTCATTCTCAATATCTTTAGGAGAAAGAGGTTTTTCTGTTGATGGGGTATCTTCTAAATCTTTGATTTTATCGGATTCATCTTCAACAAAGTCTTCTTTTTCACCAATATGAATTTCAGGCTGACTTTTATCTGGTCCTTTTTCTGAAGGATTTTCTGAATCTTCAACTAATGGTTTTTCAGGAGTGGGGGTGTTATCTGGTAATGGTTCAACTGATTCGTTAGGAGTTTCAATCTCATGCTCATTAGGATCCTGTTTGTCTAAATCGCCATCTGCTTCTCCTTCAGCAAATAGATTTTTGACGCTAGTTGAATTTTTTTCTGTCATTCGCTCTTTGTTAAAAATTTGATAGTTTACGTCATAACTATTTTCAAAGAGCTCTTGTTTACGACCTTCAGTTGTAATGGTCGTAGTGTACATTATAGTAAATGAGGCTAAACGTGCATGGTCTTTCTTCAATCGAATAATAAAATTATTATCTGTTGAAAGTTCGATGGTGCCGAATCCTTTTTCCATGAAAGCGTTGAGAGTATAGGTAGTTGAACCTAAATAATTATTTACCGTAATATTGAAACTATCTTTGTTTAATAATTGACCAGATCCGTGAGTGTCAGAGATGACGATATCATCTGAAAGTTCTTCTTTGTTTAAATTTACATTTAAAAACCAACGGACCTTATCAGAGTCGCCTAGTAAATCCCCTGATTTGTAGAAAAATGGTTGAGTACTCGTTCCTGGATTTTGAGAAATGCCTCGGACAGTTACGGATTTTTTTTCTAAAGTTGTTCCAAAATTTGTTTCAATAGTGGCATCGGTTGTACTGTTAGTAACAGTTGATTTAATACCAAAACTAAAACTACCATGTACATGTTCTAGAAATTTTACACGATCATTGGCAGTTGCAACAATTCTGTCTTTGTATATAAGTGCTTCGCCTAAGTCGCTTAACAAAATTTTTCTTGGTGAACCGTCATTTTCAGTCATGCCCTCTAGCCCCGCTGGCATTGGAAAGGTCAATGTATCGCCAGGTTTGATATGATCTTTATATTTTTCACTAAATGTTATTTTGACAGAAGTTGTTTGTCCTTGAGATAAGTTAGTATCACTAAATTCAAATAGATCAACTATACCAGTTCCGACTAGCTCCTCTGCAGAAACAACTTGGTGGCTGTAAAAACTTCCAATAATAATAATTAGTAGAGAAAATGTATACTTTAAAAACTTGTTCAAAATGATCTTCCTTTTCTTTCTTTTTTTGTTATTTCTTTTCCTTTTTGGATATTACTTTGTTTTCCACTAAAAATATATAACAACTTATTTTTTTTAGTTAATAATTTATCATTTTTAACTCATATTCTAATGTAAACGATTTCTTCGTCTAGACCAATTGGTTGTTTTCACTAATTTAAAATAAGTTAATTAATATAACGAGTGTTTTTTAAAGTTTTTTTGTTAAAAGAAATTTTTATTGTGAAATTAAAGATTAAAAAATAAGGAGTGGATTATGGGTGCTTTTTTCTCGGTTCCTTTTAAAATAGTTTTTAGTTATAGAAAAAATTGTAAAAAATAAAAAAACTAGTCTGGGATTTCGTTATTATATTGTTATTTAATATGCTGAAAAGATATGTAGAGAATTTTTTAATTTAAAATATGGATATACAAATTTTTTTTAGTTTCAATGCTATTCATTGTAGATTCTGAAGTTTACTATTCTTTGATAATAGTTGATTTAACGTTTTGTTCCTGGCTAATTTGAAGTGTATCATTGGATTACTCCAACCGTAAGAGTTGTTAAGTCGCAAGTTTTTCAGAGAATGAGTGCAAAATATTTTGCATTTCTCTTCTTTTGTATCCTTTTCTTATAGAAATAAAAAGAGCTAAAACCTTTATTTTATAAGGTTTTAGCACTTTTTTGTTTTTCTCTACTTTTCTAAAAATGGAGACGGCGGGAGTCGAACCCGCGTCCAAACATATTGCCACTTAAATCTCTACGTTCATAGACACTCATTTAAAGGTTCGCTTTACAGCGTGCCGAGTGACAGGCATTCTGTATTGCTAGTCTGGTAAGCTCTTCTAAATTTTACAGACGGAAAAATTTAGCGTATCCCACTTCGATTAGGACCCTGACCCGAGCACATGGGCGATGCCGGGAGGATCTTCGCTAGCTGGTTTTTAGGCAGCTAAAGCGAAAGAATTGTTTTCGTTTTTAGCAGTTATATTTAACTGTAACGTTTTAACGTAGCCGTAACCTACGAAACGCAATTCAAGCTCAACTATGCCTGTCGAATCCGTAACGCCCCCGAAATAACATAAGTATCCCTTGATACTTATCAAAGTATAGCATAAATTCCTTGTTTTTTCAAAGAGTAGGATAACACTCTGTTAGATATTCATAAAAAGAGGAAGGATGGACCGGAACTCAGTTCATCCTTCCTCTTTTTATGAAAGCGTGTGGGTATGTTTTGTAATCCATTGTTGCAAACGGATATTCAACCAAAAACCATAAATTCCTAAAGTAATTATAGTTAATAAAAGCCATTTAATCCAATGACCGAATAATTGCATAGCTGTACCGTCAAAATAAAGGCGTTTACCATCAATAACGGTATGCTTGATTTTCCAGTTGTACATCATACAAATTCCCCAAGGTGTGCAAATGCCTAATGTAAAGACAGTAATCAAGGTTGCTAAAATTGAAGTCCCGATATACGTGGCTAAACCACCGTCAAAATATGAATTTTTCATTCTTTTCCTCCTTATCTCATAAACTTTATTATAACAAGAATAAATGGCCTGGGAAACAAAATGAGGATGAAATAAGTATTTTTATTCATTATTGATGTGAAATATGTTATTTATGCAACTCAAACTTGGCAGCATTAGATATTTTGTAACAAACGTTATCTAATGTAACTACCATAATAAAACGTTTTCCTTAGGAAGTGAATTAGAAATTTAAAAAAAAGGCTACTTAAATGAGCATTAATATTGTGCGAGACATATCTTTTTGCTATTGTCAACTTCTGAAAAAGACCACTAAGTGGAAAAAATAAGAGAAAAGAAGGGTGAATAATTTTTTATGACAAAAAGTGTAAAATTTTTAGTGTTACTGTTGGTAATGATTCTACCAATTGCGGGGGCGTTATTGATAGGTCCAATTTCGTTTGGCGCCGAATTGAGCAAAAGTCCAATCGTTGACAAAGTAGAATTAGATCACACTACTTTATATCAAGGAGAGATGACCTCCATTAAAGTATCTTTTAGTGACAAAGAAAATCAGAAAATAAAACCTGGCGATACTATTACTTTAACTTTACCAAATGCATTAGTTGGAATGACCGAGAACGATGGCTCACCACGAAAAATCAATTTAAATGGTTTAGGGGAAGTTTTTATCTATAAAGATCATGTTGTAGCAACATTTAATGAAAAAGTTGAATCTTTACATAATGTGAATGGGCATTTTTCTTTCGGGATTAAAACGCTTATCACCAATAGTTCGCAACCGAATGTGATAGAAACGGATTTCGGAACAGCAACGGCGACTCAACGTTTGACGATTGAAGGAGTGACTAACACAGAGACTGGCCAAATTGAGCGAGACTATCCGTTTTTTTATAAAGTAGGCGATTTGGCTGGAGAGTCAAATCAAGTACGTTGGTTTTTAAATGTGAACCTCAATAAATCCGATGTCACAGAAGATATTTCAATTGCGGATCGACAAGGAAGTGGTCAACAATTAAATAAAGAGAGTTTTACATTTGATATTGTGAATGACAAAGAAACTAAATATATTTCACTTGCCGAGTTTGAGCAACAAGGTTATGGCCAAATTGACTTCGTAACAGATAATGACTTTAATTTACGCTTTTATCGGGATAAAGCACGCTTTACTTCCTTTATCGTCCGTTACACTTCGACAATCACAGAAGCAGGCCAACATCAAGCAACATTTGAAAATAGTTATGACATCAATTATCAACTAAACAATCAAGACCCAATGAATGAAAAAAATACATCACAGGTTAAAAATGTTTTTGTAGAAGGCGAGGCAAGCGGCAATCAAAATGTGGAAATGCCAACAGAAGAAAGTCTAGACATTCCTTTAGAGACAATAGAAGAATGGGAACCAAAGACACCTACTTCGGAACAGGCAACAGAAACAAGTGAAAAGACAGACACAACAGAAACCGTAGAAAGCAGCCAACCAGAAGTTCATGTCTCGCCAACAGAAGAAGAAAATCCAGATGAAGGTGAAACACTAGGCACGATTGAGCCAATCATACCTGAAAAACCAAGTGTGACAACTGAAGAGAATGGCACAACGGAAACGGCAGAAAGCAGCCAACCAGAAGTTCATGTCTCACCAACAGAAGAAGAAAATCCAGATGAAAGTGAAACACTAGGCACGATTGAGCCAATCATACCTGAAAAACCAAGTGTGACAACTGAAGAGAACGGCACAACAGAAACCGCAGAAAGCAGTCAACCAGAAGTCCATGTGTCGCCAACAGAAGAAGAAAATCCAGATGAAAGTGAAACACTAGGTACAATTGCACCAATCATACCTGAAAAACCAAGCGTAACAACTGAAGAGAACGGCACAACAGAAACCGCAGAAAGCAGTCAACCAGAAGTCCATGTGTCGCCAACAGAAGAAGAAAATCCAGATGAAAGTGAAACACTAGGTACAATTGCACCAATCATACCTGAAAAACCAAGCGTAACAACTGAAGAGAACGGCACAACAGAAACCGCAGAAAGCAGTCAACCAGAAGTCCATGTCTCACCAACAAAAGAAATTACTACAACTGAGAAAAAACAGCCATCCACAGAAACAACTGTGGAGACAAATAAAAATGTTACATCAAAAAATCAACCACAAATACTAAACGCTCCATTAAATACATTGAAAAATGAAGGAAGCCCACAATTGGTTCCCCAACTGCTTAGTGAACCAATTCAAAAATTAAATGAAGCAAACGGGCAACGAGAACTTCCCAAAACAGGCACAACAAAAACACCGTTTATGTTAATAGCAGGAATACTGGCAAGTACACTTGCCGTTTTAGGTGTAAGTTATCTACAAATCAGAAAGAATTAACAATAGAAAAGCCATCCAGCTTTCGCTGGGGGGCTTTTCTATTATCTGGAGATAAATTGTTGATAGGCGCCAATCAAAAACTATGCTACAGTAAGGTATATAATGCTCGAAAAGGAGGGAGTAAATGACTAAAAAAATATGGTCGCACTTTCGGAAAAGCTTCACTTGGTACATTTTGATTGGCGTGATTGTTTCATTATGTAGTGCTTTAGCAATTTATTTTTTTCAACAGTTGTTAGATCATTATCAAAAAAGTTTCCAACTAGGGTTGTTAGTAGCGTATGGAACAACAATTATTTTAATTCCGCTATTGTCTTACTGTGAACAGAAACCGAAAGCTTACTTAACTAATGGCATCTATTTCTATTTGAAGAAATTAAGTTTAATAAAAATGAGCAAGATTTCCTATGAAGAATATCTAAAACTGGGAGCGGGAACTTTACTACAAAAACTAGAAGTTGGTGCAGCAGCTGGGAGAAATATCCACTTGAATTTTTATGGGCGCTTATTTCGAGAGTTAATTCCAGAGACGTTATTTAATTTATTTTTCATAGCATTGATTGATAAAAAATTATTACCAGCAATTCTAATTGGTTATGTGATTGTATTTATTTTAACTAAAATACTTTTGAAAACGCTACAAAAAATGAAAGAAAAAACACTTATTTCTGAAGAAGCAATGAATGCTACTTTGATACGAGGGATGACAGAACTAGTAACTTTTAGAATTAATCGAAAATATAAAAAAGAGATTGAAAATTACGCGTTAATGGCAGAGGAAAATAGTCAAAATATAACAAAAATGACTATAATCCATGAATTTTTCTTTGGCTTTTTTGCCTTGTTAGTCGCACTTATCAAAGTAAGTATTGTCGCACTTAGTTTTACTAACGTCGTGACGTTAAGTTTAGGTGGACTTGTAGCGATAGTGATGTATATCGATCGAATTTATACGCCGATAGCCATATTTAATGTTTTATTTGTTCAATATAATTTGGATAAAGTAGCCTATCAGCGCTTGGAAGATTTTTATAAAAAAGAAGATAATCCTGATTTAGCGGTTCCAGGCAAAGCGTTACCTGAAATTCAAACAATTTCATTAAAAGATGTGTGTTTTAGCGTAGATAGTCAAACGATTATGTCCCAACAAAATCGACAATTTTCAATGAACAAAACCTATGGCTTGATTGGAAAAAGTGGGACAGGCAAATCTACCCTGATTAAATTGATTTTAGGATTATTGAAACCGACAGAGGGGACAGTTTATGTGAATCAATTTCCTCTAACACAATTCAATTTGGAAGATTATTATGAAAAAGTTTTTTATTTATCGCAAGATGTGCCAATATTTCAAGGAACGTTAAAAGAAAATATTGTATTGAATCAAGAAATTTCTGATGAACAAGTAATTGAAGCTATGTATCGTTTTCAGTTGGGGGAACTTTATGAACGGTTGCCGGAAGGTTTAAACACTATTGTGAGTGAAAAAGGAATGAATTTTTCTGGTGGCGAGAAACAACGGATTGCTTTCACGCGCTTAGCATTTACACAAGCAGAGATCCTTATTTTAGATGAGGCGACTTCCGCATTGGACGAAAAGACCGAAGAAAAAGTGTTACAAGAAGTACAAAAATTTACCCACAATAAGTTGACTATTTTGGTTACTCATCGACCTAAAACCCTGCGATTTGTGGATGAAATTATTGATTTAAATGAGTGAACTTGTTAGCTCTTTGGCGCTTCTTTTGCTACACTTTTTATAAGAATTGAGAGAAAGGGGCAATTGTTGATGAATAATAATGAGCAAGAATTGGCGGAATTTTGGGATGAATTTGCAGAAGAATATGAAGAAATTCAACAAGAATCGCCATTTCCAATTGCTCGAGAATTACGTGATTTCTTGGTCCAAGAAGGTCTTTTTCCGTGTCAGACATTTCTGGATATCGCAGGTGGGACAGGACGATACTTACCTTTTTTTCAAGAGCAAGTCACGGAGTACACGCTAGCCGATATTTCTCAGAGAATGTTGGAGATTGCGGAAGCAAAAGCACAAAGCAACGTTGTTTTTCTTCACCAAAGCCAAGAAAGACTGATTGAGACTGGGAAAAAATTTCAAGTCGTTTTTTCAGCGATGAACCCTGCTTTGGATACGCCGGAAAAAGTTAATGCATTGTGCCAATTAAGTGAGGAATGGTGTCTTATATTTCGGCTAGTGGAAGAGCAAGATTCGTTGTTTTCTCCTTTTGAGCAAGAGAGCAACCCACAGTTAAATTGGATGGCACAATACAAAGCATTTCTAAAAAAAGAACAGCGACCTTTTTTCACAAAAAAATTTTTCTTTGAAGCATCAGAAGCTATTTCAAAAGACTTTTTCCGCAGCTATTTTGAAGAACAATGGTCAGTTCCAATTTTAGAACAACGCGTACAAGAAATTTTTGGTTCTCATGAAATTAAGCAAAATCAGCGTACCATTATTTATGAATTAATTGTTATTCCATGTAAAAAAACAACCAGCGATGACTAATTATCGCTGGTTGTTTTTCGGTTATTTAATTGTGCGAAAGCTTTTTCTGGAATCTCTTTTTTATCAATTTTGACAGGAGATTGGATGATTCTTTTTTTACTAATGGTTGCTTCTATGTAAGCATTCGGTTCCAAAGGTTGAGGATTTTTGTCTGTCCGTTCGTAATCCATGACTTGCGTTTTTCCATTACTTTTAACAAAAGTTAACGCGTATTTTAATGAATATAGACCAGAGACTGGTTGTTTTTGATTGTTTAATGCTTGTTTTCTTTCAGGAATTTCTAGAGGAACTTGTGCATAGGCTTTTTCACCCTTATATGTATCTGCATAAAAACGATAGCTTATATAACCACCAACAATCAATACGCCAATCAATAAAATAGCGCCAATTTTTTTCATTTTTTCTCCTCCTAACAATTTACGAAAATAGTATAGCAAAAGAAGACGGCTTTTGAACATCGAAAAAACGAACAGTTATCTTACAAAACTGTTCGTTTTTTCGGTCTATTTAGCTTTCATCAGAGAGTAGAAAGGAATCATTTTTCTTACGATAACTAAAGAAAATAACAAAGTACAATAGGCCTGTTAAAAGAGTAACGCCTGACGAATTTGTAAATAAGATGCCAATAAAGATGAGGCCTAAAATGATTAAAGCAAGAAGATTAATACTTTTTTCAAAGAGAGACCCTCGTTTTAAAGACAGAACAAACGCCGCAGCGCTAATTAAAATCCAAATTAGCAAGACAGTGTAAGAGAGAGAACCGGCTAAGTAACCAAATAATTCATCGCCAACAAAATAAGAAAGAATAACGCCCAGATATAAAACACTAGCGCAGAAGAAAACTGAACGTTGAGGTACTTGGTGCTTGTTTAAAACCGCTAGTTTACTTAGGGGCCCTTTTTTGTCTTTTAAACGAAAATATAAAAGGCGAGAAGAGGCGTATACTCCAGAATTAATAGAAGAAAACAAGGCTAAAATAATCACAAAATTTACGATGTCAGCAGCAAAAGGAATATTCATTTTTTCAAAAACCATAACAAATGGACTCACCGTTGTGCCTGCTAATGTATTCCAAGGGAAAATAATCAAAAGTAAGAATAATGGAATGATATAGAAGGAAATAATCCGTCCCATCACACCACGAATCGCTTTAGGAATGGCTTTTTTAGGATCATCTGCTTCACTGACAGTAATCGCGATTAATTCTGAACCGCCATAAGAATAAATAACTACTAATAAAGAATTAACAATACCTTTCATGCCATGTGGGGCAAAGCCACCATGATCGGTGATGCTTTGTAAAGTAGGGAAGACACCACTGCCTAGCATTTGCTGTCCCACTAGATAAACACCAAAAATAATTAACAAAATGATGACACTAATTTTAGCAAACGCCAACCAATATTCTGTTTCTGCAAATAAACGAACCGAGTAAAGATTGATGAGCGTCGTTAAAATAGCTAAAATGAAAACAAAAAACCAAGCAGGAATATTAGGAAACCAAAGTTGTAAAAAGGAAGCTGCGGCAACCGCTTCTGCGATAATATTAATTGTCCACATGGAATAATAAACCCAATCAATAAAATCAGCAGAATGTGCACCTAAAAATGGTCGAACTAAGCCAGACAAACCATGATGTGTGTCTCCGCCATCTAAAACAAGTTTTCCTAAACCACTCATGACGATGAAGAGAACAGCACCGCCAATTAGAAAGGCGATTAAAACAGAAGGACCAGCAATACCAATTGCTTCGCCACTTCCTTTAAAAAGACCTGCGCCAATCGCTCCCCCTAAGGCTAACATCGTAATATGGCGCGAGCTTAATTGTTTTTTTAAGGTTGTTTGTTGTGTTTCACTCATAGGATTCTCCTTTAATTGAAAAAAATAATATGAAAATAACTTTCTTTATTATATACAATTTTCTGACAATTACAACTATTCTGTCAATGAAAATGAAAAAATAAGTGAAAAATATTATGAAAATAAAAAAATTGAGCAATTTAAGTGATTAAAATCGCTCAATTTTTTTATTAATTTTTATTTTTTAATAGAGTCATAATTGTTAATGGAACAGTAATGACTACATAGCCGATGATACTAGCCACTACTAAATAAGCTATAGGACTCGAGAAATTAAATAAGTCCGTTAAAAGTATTGCGACAATCATTGAAATAGCATAACAAATGAATAATTGAATAAACCGCTTTGCAGACAAAAAATCACCTCTTCCTAATTAGTAAAAGTCTCTTTTCAATCATTTAGTATACACCTGAAAAGAAGAATAAACTATCATTAATTAAAAGAAAAAGTGAAACAACTAGCGGATTTTTTGTTCAGCTAATTATCTTAAGAATTAGAAAATGGGACATAAGTCATCTCGACTTATGTCCCATTTTCATTTATGACGTTGGCTTCGTGTAAATTGAGAAGTCTCGTCCTCTCTAGTGGTTGGTTTCTGTGTTCGTTGTACGGCTTGCTTTTCTGGCTCGCTCTTTTTTGCAACATCAGTCACAACATTTGGCTTCTGAGAAGGGGGAACGGTTGTTTTTTTGTTTAAAGTTGGCGTAGTTCTTTTTGTTTCTTTCTTTTGTTTCTTTTTATTATTTTTATCATTTCCAGTGACTGTCAAATAGATAATCAGAAAAATCATTAGGATCGTTGCAACAATTAATAGAATAAACATGTTAAATGAAATGAACATGCATGGCCCTCATTTCTCGTTTTTTCTTAGTTTACCAAAATTTCAAAATTTCGTCACTCTTTTCTTCAGAAAAAACGAATTTCAAAGGGGTTAAAAGAAACTTTTATAAAAAAGCTTCCTTTTTTGTGTGAAAATGCACAAAATTTCTGGAATCGTTTGCTGTTAAAACCAGATACTGGTAAAATAATTATTGTATAAGAATCATTTTAAAAAACGATTTTTGTTACAAATAACGTATTTGTTGAAAAGGCACTGTGAAGTAGTTAGAGACGACAGCCAAGTGACTTTTAATGACAGCCGCCCGATTGATTTCATGGAGCCTTTTCGTAGAAAACGAGGAGGTTATTTTGCGTGAAAGTGAGTATATTTTCGACATGCGTGGTGGATTTACTTTTTCCAAATGTAGGGCAAGCAATGGTAGAGGTTTTGGAACGGTATGGCTGTGAAACGGTTTTACCAACAAGCCAAACGTGTTGTGGTCAGCCAACGTACAATAGTGGCTATGTGACAGAGAGCACGACAACGCTTAAGAATCAAATTGATAGTTTTGACGGTGCCGATTATGTGGTGGGACCTGCGGGGTCTTGTGTCGGCATGATGAAAGAATACCACAAATTTTTAGCAGATGATCCTATTTATGGGCCAAAAGCACAACGTTTAGCTGAGCGAACTTACGAGTTTAGTCAGTTTCTTTATCGTGTCTTAGGAGTCAAAGATGTTGGCGCAACGTTACATGGGAAAGCCACTTATCATCGTTCTTGTCATATGACGCGAATTTTAAATGAACGAGAATCGCCTTTTGTTTTGTTGGATCATGTGAAAGGATTAGAAATGATTCCTTTAGGACATCTTGAAAATTGTTGCGGATTTGGCGGAACGTTTTCAGTGAAAATGCCAGCTATTTCTGAACAAATGGTGACGGAAAAAATGAACGATGTGATTGATACAGGCGCAGAAATTTTAATTAGTGCGGACATGGGTTGCCTGATGAATATCGGGGGTAAATTCAATCGTGATGGGAAAAAGATTAAGATTATGCATATTGCAGAAGTCCTTAATCACGAAGTGGATGAAGCACGCATGGACCAACCGCAAATCATATCGGTAGGGTAAGGGGGAAGAAATGTGGGATTATCAACGAGCAATAAGCCGTTAAGTGAACGAATTGAAGAAAGTAAAAAAGATGTGTTTATGCAAAAGGCTGTCGCCAAAGCACAAGATGCCCAATGGGAGAAACGAGAAGGTGCGCGGGAAGCTTTAGGCAATTGGCCACAATGGCGTGAACTGGGAGAACAAATTCGCCAACATACAATTCAATATCTGCCTGACTATTTAGAAGAGTTCAGTGATAACGTCGCCAAACGAGGTGGCAAAGTCTTTTTTGCTCAAACCGCCGAAGAGGCCAATGAATATGTGAAACAAGTGGTTCTAGAAAAAAAGGCGAAAAAAATTGTGAAATCTAAATCAATGGTGACGACCGAAGTCGATATTGATCCAATGTTATTGGGATTAGACGATGTCAGTGTGATGGAAACAGACTTGGCGGAATTCATTTTACAAATGGATGACTGGGATGAGCCGTCACATATTGTTTTCCCAAGTATTCATAAAAATCGCGAACAGATTCGTCAGGTTTTTGCGAAAAAATTAGGGTATCAAGGGGATAATGACCCGGTAAATTTGGCACGCTGTGCACGAGAAGTGATGCGCAAATTCTTTTTGGAAGCGGAGATTGGCATTACAGGTTGTAATTTCGCTATTGCGGATAGCGGCTTAATTAACTTAAATACAAATGAAGGAAATGCTGATTTGACCATCAGTATTCCTAAGACACAAATCGTGTTAATGGGGATGGAAAGAATCGTACCAACAATGCGTGAAGCAGAGGTTTTAGATAACCTTTTAGCCAGAAGTGCCGTTGGTCAAAATTTAACAACGTATGTGACGTTTGCTGGGCAAAAAAATGCGGATGAATCCGATGGTCCGGAAGAATTTCACGTAGTCATTTTGGATAACGGGCGTTCAAAAGCGTTAGGAACAGCCTTTCAGCCAGTCTTACAGTGTATTCGTTGTGGGTCTTGTCTGAATGTTTGTCCGGTCTATCGCCATATTGGAGGACACGGTTATGGCTCTATTTATCCAGGACCAATTGGTGCTGTGCTTTCTCCAATTTTAGGTGGATATAAACAGTTTGGGGAATTGCCTTATGCGTCTAGTCTCTGTGGGGCATGTACGGAAACATGTCCTGTGAAAATTCCATTGCACGAATTATTAATTGAACATCGTAAAGTGATGACCGATGATCTGAAAATGAAACATGGATTTGAAGATTTCCAAATGCGTATGGTAGGTAAAGCCACTGGTTCACCAGCAATGTTTAAAGCAGCCATGAAAGTCGATCATGCTGCAGCGGGCATTTTAAGTAAACAAAAAGACATTACTGTTGAAAACATGTACAATCATGGGGGCTACCTTGATAAAGGACCAGGGTTAGTAAAAGGTTGGACCGATGTTCGTGATTTGCCAAGACCACCAAAATCTTCAGAAAACTTCAGAAGTTGGTTCAAAAAACATCAAGAAGGTGAAAAAAATGACTAATGAAGCGATTCAAAATCGAGAACCTTTTTTACAAAATCTACGAGAAAAATTAGGCGTAGAAAAACAGCCTGTTTCGGCTCATCCATTTGAGCCAGTTAATCATTTACCAGAAGAACAGTTGGCAGATAAAACACCAGCAGAGCTATTAACGATTGTGAAAGAACGTGTGGAAACGATTCACACGAACTTAGTGGAAACTACACAAGAAAATTTACTGACGACGATTCAGCAAATTGTTGCTGAGTTCGGTGGAGGCAATCTTTTATTGCCAACAGATGCACGTTTTGAAGCTTATGGATTAGCTGATTTAGCTAAGTCATTAGAGGCTGTTTCTGTTAAGCAATGGCAACCTGGAAGTGAGCAACGAGAAGCGAATATTCAAACAGCTGCTCAGGCAAATATCGCGATTGCCTTTGCTGAGTTTTTACTAGCTGAATCAGGAACGATTGTGGTGGAGTCCAATGTGGGGCAAGGCAGAGCTTTACACTTTTTACCGAAGCATTACATTTCAATTATACCGTTTAGCAAACTCGTTCCACGTTCGACTCAGCCAGCAGCTTTTTATACAGAAAAAATAGAAAAAGGCGAAAAAATCGGCTCAGCGATTCACTTTATTTCAGGGCCTTCTAATTCAGGAGATATTGAAATGCAACTGGTTGTCGGGTTGCATGGTCCTTTAGAAGTTTGTTACGTGGTTGTGATGGATCGCTAAAACGCTAGAAGCATAATCAATTCAGCCCTTTTTAGAATTGATTATGTTTTTTTTATGAGCAGGATCAAAAAAGTAAGAATCAAATTTGAAAGAAATACGTTTTTTTTCTGACCATTTTGTAAAAAAAGCGTACATAAAAATTAATTGGGTGTTAAGCACTATAGGATTGATTTACTTTGTGGTAGAATATGAGACATAAGATAATAAGGTTTTTGGAGGAATGAGTTTGAAATCAAAAGAATTAATTAAAACAGTCGTCTTTTTTGCCTGTTTAGCTTTGGGTCTGTTTTTACTGAGACAATTTGTATTTACGCCTGTCGTAGTGAGAGGTCATTCAATGGATCCAACGTTAGCAGATGGTGAACGGGTAATTACGTTAAAAAACACAGAAATTAATCGTTTCGATATTATTACTTTCCCAGCGCCAGATGAACCAGATAAAAATTATATTAAACGTGTGATTGGTTTACCTGGAGATACAATTGCGTACAAGGATGATACGTTGTACATCAATGGAAAAGAAGTTGACGAACCCTATTTAGATGAATTTAAAAAAGCCTTAACAGATGGTCAACCTTTGACAGGCGATTTTTCATTAAAAGAAAAAGTACCAGCAGATAGCTACTTTGTTTTAGGTGATAATCGACGGAATTCAAAAGACGGTCGTGTCATTGGTTTTATTCATAAAAAAGATATTTTGGGTGAAGTGAAATTCGTTATGTGGCCATTCTCACGGTTTGGTCCAATACCAGAAGTGTCAAAACAATAAAAGAGACAATGAGTAAAAGAGAAGGACGGAAATGTGTAAAAACAAACACATGTTTCCGTCCTTCTTTTGTGGTAAAATAAAGGCAGTGCAAAGGAAAAGGATGTGAAACCATGAGTGTGCAGTTTATTAGAGGAACCGCTGTGGCAGATTTAGAAGCGCCACTTATACAGGCGACAAAACAATGGCTAGAGGAAGACGCACAGCATGAAGTATTCTATTTAGTCCCGAACCATATTAAGTTTGAGCAAGAAATTCAAGTCTTGCAAAAGTTACGTCAATTACAGACAACTACGTCTGATTCAATAACCAGTACCCGTCTGCAGGTTTTTAGTTTTTACCGTTTGGCTTGGTACTATTTACAACATACACCTTTTTACTCGGCAGATGTTTTATCTGATGCAGGCGCTGCGATGATTTTCCGCAAAATTTTAGTAGAAGCAGAAGAAGAGTTACAAATTTTTAGAGGTGAAATTAACAAGCCTGGCTTTATTCAGCAACTATTTCAGCTTTATCAAGAAATGCGCGAAGGCAATATTGAAATTGCGGAGCTTTATCCATTTTTAGAAAAACAAACGGAGAACCCTAAAGGACAAGATTTACAACTTAAGTTTCAAGATTTAACGTTAATTTTTACGCGATTCCAATTACAAATGAGTCAGTATGGCTATGAATCAGCGGAGATTATTCAACATTTAAGCGAGTATTTACAAACGGTTGATTTGTCGAATGTCCAATTCGTTATTTCAGGCTATCAGCAGTTTACTGCCAGAGAATTAAAGTTGATTGAAGTACTAATGGCGCAAGCAGGTTCTGTGAAAGTAGCCCTTTTATTGGACAAACAATATCCGCATGACTTACCTGATCCGCGGTCGTTATTTTATGAAGCGGGACAAACCTATCATCAGCTTTATCAACTAGCAAGACAGAAGCAAATCCCGATTCTTTCAGATTATGTGGAAAAGAAAGAGGTATTAATTACAAACCCAGACTTGCAAGGATTAAATGATTATTGGATTCAATCGCAAGAACACCTGCCTCCATTAAGCACAACTGACCGGAGAGGCGATGGCTTATTTCTGTGGCGTGCTGAAAACGTTAAAGAAGAATTAACACATGTTGCAACCGAAATTCGCCGTTTAGTAGTGGAAGAAGGGTATCGGTACAAAGAAATTCAGGTGTTGACTCGTGATTTAGATTGTTATGAAAATTTATTAGAACCGATTTTTGCGGAACACGAGATTCCTGTTTATGTCGACCGAGATATGGCTATGGATCGGCATCCTTTAGTCGAATGGATTGAATCTTTATTTGCTATTCATTCGTACAATTATCGTTATCGCGATGTGCTCCGTTTTTTGAGAACGGAATTATTTATGCCAATGAATCAACTCGCTATTTCTGAAGAAAGCTTGACTGATTGGTTAAACCAACGGAATGCTTGGCGTAGAAAAGTTGATATTACCGAAAATGTGGTCCTGGCATACGGCTATGAAGGTTATTATTGGTCGCAAGAAAAAGATTGGGAATTTATTCGGTATGATTTTGAAGCGGAAGAGCAAGAAGATGTCGCTACGATGGAAGAAGAGTCAAATGCGATTCGTCAATCGCTTCAACAGCTGTTACCTAGTTACTTTCAAGCAATGATAAGTGCCAAAACTGGTTTGGAAGCAGCGACCGTCTTCTATAACTTTTTACTGCAAAGTGGTGTGGCAACACAATTAAAAATGTGGCGCTTACAAGCTATCGAAGCCGGTCAACTAGAAACAGCTCGTAACCATGAACAGACTTGGGATGCATTGATGTCATTACTAGATGAATACGTCACTGTTTACGGAGAAAGTTCGTTTGATTTTACAACGTTTCAAGAAATATTTGTTAGTGGCTTGGAAGGTTTGCACTATAGTAAAGTGCCGACAGCGATTGACCAAGTACAAGTTCGCGCAATGGATTTAACTCGACCTGGCGCTGCCAAGGTTACTTTTGCTATTGGGATGACGGAAGAAATTTTTCCACAAAAGATTGAAAATAAAACACTATTGTCTGATGAAGAACGTCAGACAATCAATGATACGTTAACGGAAAACCAATATTTACGTGGGACAACCGGACGCAAAATTGCGCAAGAACCTTATGTTGCGTATCTTGTCTTTTCTTCAGCGCGAGAACGGTTATATTTAACCTATCCAAGTGTTAAAGATACCGCTCAAGAAGTCAAACCGTCTCCTTATTTTAAAAATATCCAAAAAGATTTAAACTTGCCCGTTTTTGAAAAAAATGAAACAACCATTTTCGATGATGAAACGACCAGTTTAGCCCATATTAGTACGTATCGGACGTTAATCGGTGAATTAACGCGTTTGAAAAGACAACGGAAAGAAACACAAGAAGGATTGTTGCCTTTCTGGTTAAATATGGAAAAAGCGCTAATGAACCAATCAATTGCGCCGCTAGCCAAGCAAGTTTTCGAAAGTTTAACGCATCAAAATATTCCTGAAAAGATTGATGAGGTCTTAGCAGAACCTTTATATGGTAAAGATATATATACATCCGTTTCTCGGATGGAGAGTTTTTATCGGTGTCAATATCAATACTTTTCTCGCTATGGCTTACGTTTGAAAGAAAGAGATGTCTTTGGGCTTTCGCCAGCAGCTACAGGGGAATTTTTCCATGAAGCATTGGATCAGTTCTTTAAATTATTGATTATGAATCAACGGAACTTATCTGAATTAACCGATCAGGAAGTCAATTTATTGGCGGAGGAAGTGCTAAATAGTATTTTAGGGGATGCGCGTTTTTCTGTATTAACGACCTCTAGTCGCATGAACTATATTCGCTATCAATTGAGTCAAACAATTAAAAAAGTCAGTTGGGCGCTGAAACGTCAAAGCCAACGAAGTGGCATGACGACTGTTCAAACGGAAGTGTTATTTGGCCAAATTGCCGCTAAAAAAGGAATTTCTGGTTTGGAATTACCATTAAAAAATCAAGGGAAGATTCATGTTCGGGGAAAAATCGACCGGATTGATCAATTGGTTACCCCCGAATCAACCTATTTAGGTGTGATTGATTATAAATCGAGTCACCGTAAATTTAATATGACAGAAGCGTATTACGGCTTAGCCATGCAAATGCTGACGTACTTGGATGTGGCTTTAATGGATGCTGTACAATTAGTTGGTCAAGAAGCTAAACCTGCTGGCTCACTTTATCTGCATGTACACAATCCTACGTTATCTTATGAAGGCAAAGACGACATTGAACAACAAATGCTTAAAAAATATCAGTTTGATGGTCTTTTGATGAAAGACCCAGATTTATTGGATCATTTAGACACGAGTCTGCAAGCTAAACAAAGTTCGTTGCTGTTTCCAATTGAAGAATCCGCCAAAGAACAAATTAAACCTGGTCGTCGCCAAGAAGATAAATTTGTGACAGAACCAGAATTAGGCGCGTTGCTTTCCCATAACCGAAATAAATTTATTGAAGCGGGAAATCAAATTATTGGCGGCGAAGTTCAACTTAATCCCGCTTATCAAGGCAAGGAACGGATTGCTTGTCGCTATTGTCCGTTTCGAAGTGTCTGTGATTTTGATGTGATGTTAAAAGAAAATAATTATCATCGTATTGAGAATTTATCCAAAGAGGAAATTATGGCGCGCTTGTTAAACAAAGATGAGGAAGGAGCAACCGAAGATGAGTAAAACAATTCCACTACGTCCAGCCAATGAGCAATTCACCGACAGTCAATGGCAAGCGGTGTTTGATGGCGATGAAAATATCTTAGTTTCTGCTTCGGCTGGCTCAGGAAAAACCACCGTTTTAGTCCGCCGTGTCATTGAAAAAGTCAAAAGCGGCGTCGATATCGATCGTCTCTTGATTGTGACGTACACTGAAGCCGCCGCCCGTGAGATGAAAGAACGGATCCAAGTGGCTTTACAAAAGGCAATGAATGAAGAACAAGATCCAGAAAGAAGACGGCATTTTTCTCGTCAAATTGCTCTTTTGCCAACAGCCAATATTAGCACGTTACATGCCTTTTGTTTAACTGTTATTCGTCGTTTTTATTATTTAATTGACATAGATCCGGTTTTTCGGATGTTAACAGATGAAACAGAAACATTGTTATTAAAAGAAGATGTTTGGGATGCATTACGTGAACAATTTTATGCGGAAAATCAAGAAGAATTTTACCAATTAACAGCGAATTTTTCCAATGACCGTAGTGATGACGGACTCACTAACTTAATTTTTTCTTTTTATGAATTTGCCAAAGCCAATCCTGATCCAGAGGCGTGGATTAATGGCTTAACACAAGCCTACGAAGTAGGGAATCAGCTAGGCGAATCAACGTTATTTCAGACGTATTTAAAACCGCTAGCTGTTGAGACGTTACAACGAACTCTTCAGCGTTACGAAGAAATGGTGACCTTAACAGAAGGCGAAGAGAAACTTCAAAAGATTTGGTATTTAGCTCAAAATGAAAAGGAACAAACAAAACAATTTTTACAATTTTTAGAGAGAAATGATTTAGAGAGCGCCTATAATTTGACTGAATTGTTGAGCTTTGACCGCTACCCAACGGTTCGTGCCGAAGAGTTGAAACCAACCGCGGAACAAGCCAAACAGTTACGAGAACAAAATAAAAAAGCGTTAAATGATTTGAAAAAGCAACTGTTTACACTTTCTCCAGATGCCATGAAACAAGTCTTGAAAGAGGCCACGCCCATTGTTCAAGAAATGGCTCACGTGGGGAAACAATTTATGGAGGCCTATGGCGCAGAAAAACGGCTTAAAAATTTAGTGGATTTTAACGATTTAGAACATTATACGTTAGCTATTTTAGCGAAAAATCAGGCAGATGGCTGGCAAGCATCAGAAGCCTCTCTTTACTATCGCGAAAAATTTGATGAAGTGTTAGTCGATGAATACCAAGATATCAATCAATTACAAGAATCTATTTTGTATTGGTTGCGCCGTCCGCTTAGCACAGAAGGAAACCTTTTTATGGTAGGAGATGTGAAACAGTCTATTTATTCTTTCCGCTTGGCAGATCCTACATTGTTTATTGAAAAATACAATCAGTATGGGCAAGGCAAAGAGGGCAAACGAATTATTCTAGCTGAAAATTTTCGTTCCCGCAAAGACGTTTTAGACTTTACGAATTTAGTATTTAGTCAATTAATGGATGAGCGAGTGGGCCAAATTGCTTACGATGAGTCAGCCGCTTTGGTTCATGGTTTTGATCAATTTTCGGAGGCGGCTGATTATTCAACTGAATTGCTAATTTATGAAAAAAAAGCAACAGAATCAGTTGAATTTCCAGAATTACAATCCCCTGAGTTGTTGATTGAAGATAAGACAGAAGGGGAACTTTACGTTACTGCTTTGAAAATTCGTGAATTAATTGACCAAAATTTCTTAATTTATGATAAAAAGCTGAAAACAGATCGACCGATTACTTATCAAGATATTGTCTTATTAACGCCTACGAAGAAAAATAATTTAACTATTTTAGATGTTTTTAAATCATTAGAAATTCCAGTTCAAGTCAATGATGCTCAAAATTATTTCCAAGCAACGGAAATTCGTACAATGATTGCCTTGCTTCAATTGATTGATAATCCCTATCAAGACATTCCTTTGGCAGCTGTGTTACGTTCACCAATTGTTGGATTAAAAGAAAACGAATTAGTGCTTATTCGTTTGGCTAATAAGGAAACCAGTTACTACGAAGCATTTTTAACGTTTAATCAAAAGATGGAACCAACCATGGAGGAAGCAGTTGTTCAGGAAAAAACTATACGTTTTGCTGAATCATTAGAAAAATGGCGGGAACAGGCTCGACGCAATCAGATTAGCACCTTGCTGTGGACGATTTATCGGGAAACGGCCTATCTTGATTATGTTGGCGGGTTGCCTGTTGGCAAACAACGCCAAGCCAATTTATATGCGTTGGTCGATCGGGCCGCGGCGTATGAAAAAACAACCTTCCGCGGATTATTTCAATTTGTTCGCTTCATCGAAAAAATGCAAGAAAAAGACAAAGATTTAGCAGAACCAGTCGTTTTAAGTGAAGAGAATGCCGTACGCGTCATGACGATTCACGCTAGTAAAGGGTTAGAATTTCCGGTGGTATTCGTTTTAGATATGACCAAAGAATTTAATGTCAGTGATTTGAATGAACGCTATATCTTTGAAGAAAATTTAGGGGTAGGCATTCGTTATTTACAACCTGAAGAACGAGTTATGTACGATACTTTACCATTTTTGGCGATTAAACAAGTACGATTGAGAAAATTACTATCCGAAGAAATGCGGAAGTTATATGTGGCGTTGACACGTGCAGAACAGAAACTTTTTCTGGTAGGCTCCTATAAAGACCAAGCGGCAATGTGGAAAGAGTGGCTGAAAGTTGGCGATGTAGAAACACTGGTGCTACCAGCTGAAAATCGCTTGCAAAGTAAAAGTAGTTTAATGAATTGGGTTGGGATGACATTGGTACGTCATCAAAAAGCCGATGAATATCAGCAAGAAGTAGTAGTAAGTAACGTTCCGCAAGTCAAGAAGCACCCAGCTAACTTTCATATTCAGTGGTTCAACCAAGAACAACTACGAGCAGCCATTCAGCAATTACAATTGCCAGAAAGACAAGCAGAGGATTTAGCCGAAAAAGCGCAATTATCTGCTGACAAAATCAATCGTGGTCTTGCACGGTTAAGTTTCAATTATCCGTTTGAAGTGGCTACTCGGACCACCAGTTATCAGTCTGTTTCTGAAATCAAGCGAGTATTTGATGACCCCGATAACAAAGAAATTGGTAAAATTGAGGTTCGGGAAGACAATACTATTCAAGCGCAACCGTTGATTGTCAATCGAATGATTGAAGGAGATTTAAGTAAGCCTAAATTTTTAGATACGGTTCAAGCGCCCTCAGCAGCTGAAATTGGGACAGCAACTCATTATTTATTACAACTAATTGATTTAAGTAAGCAACCTTCTTACGAGGAAGTGCGAGCTGTTCAAGAACGCTTAGTGGAAAATAAATTGATTTTACCAGCAATTGCTGAAAAAATGAATCTGGAACAAATCGTGGCCTTCTTTGACACCGCCTTAGGAAAACAATTGATTCAACACCATCAAACCGTTAGAAGGGAACAACCTTTTTCTATGCTGATTGAAGCTGAAGAGCTTATTCAAAATTATCCAGAAACGACACAAGATGATTTATTAATTCATGGGATTATTGATGGCTATATCGAATTAGACAATCAATGCATTTTGTATGACTATAAAACCGATCATGTAAAAGGCACCTCTCCCCAAGCGATTTCTGAAATTGTCGAACGGTATCGCGGACAGATGAATCTTTATCGTAGAGCGCTACAAGAGGCGACGCATAAAGAGGTGTCGCACGTCTATTTAATTTTATTAAATGGAGGAGTAATTATTGACATGCAGACAGGAAATGTTGTAGATTTTATAAAGTAGAAAAAATTAGAAGCAGAAACACTTACATTTTGTAAGGAATGTGCTATACTCATTGAAGAGGTGAGGAAGATGGAAAAAGTAAAAACAGAATCGTTTGTACTTTGTCCCAAATTTGAAAAATCATTTTCAATACTTGGTAAAAAATGGAATGGTTTAATTATTGATGTTTTATTAGAACGAGGTCCTCAACGTTTTGGCGAATTAAAAGAAAAAATTCCAATGTTAAGTGATCGTGTCTTAGTAGAGCGATTGAAGGAACTAGAAGCTGAAGGAATTATCACCAAAGCTGTTCGTTGCGGTGAAGGAAATCGCTTAGAATATTTCCTGACCGAAAAAGGCGAAGACTTGCAATTAGCAATGGAACAAATTCAACATTGGGCAGAAAAATGGGTAAAAGACGAAGAATGCAGTTGACCGCAAGCAAAACTTCTTGTAAACTAAACGTAATTAAATAACTAAAAAAACAGTGATGGAAACAAGTAGTTTGAATTGACGTGTTTTAGGGAGAGTCAGCCAGAGACTGGAAGCTGATTTACACAGTCACCAAGCGAAATTCACTTCCTGAGTTTGTTTGTTTTCAAGAAGAAAGCAAACCGGTAATTGCCGTTAAATGAAATGAGTGCATGACAACAATTTGTTATGAATTAGGATGGTAACACGATAGCTCGTTCCTTTGAAAGGAATGGGTTATCGTTTTTTTTAGTTTAAATAAAAGATAGAGGGGAACGCATAATGACATTACAAGCGCAATTAGAAGCTCTTAGAGATAATACGCTCAAAGAAATCGCACAAGTTGCTACTTTAAAAGAATTAAACCAAATTCGCGTAGAAACATTAGGGAAAAAAGGGCCAATCACCGAAGTATTAAGAGGCATGAAAAACCTTTCACCAGAAGAACGACCAGTGGTGGGGGGCTTTGCAAATGAAATTCGTGATTTATTAACAGAAGCAATTGAAGCGCGCAAAGTTGTTTTAGAAAACGAAGCGTTAAATGCGGCACTAAAAGAAGAAAGTTTAGATGTAACTTTACCTGGGAAACAAATGCCTCAAGGTACACGTCATATTTTGACACAAGTTATGGAAGAGATTGAAGATATTTTCTTAGGCATGGGTTATCAAGTAGTGGAAGGATACGAAGTAGAATCCGATCACTATAATTTCGAACGCATGAATCTACCAAAAGATCATCCGGCACGCGACATGCAAGATACGTTTTATATTTCAGATGAGATGTTAATTCGTACGCATACTTCACCAGTTCAAGCTCGAACAATGGAAAAACACGATTTTTCAAAAGGTGCATTACGAATGATTTCTCCTGGGAAAGTATTCCGTCGTGATACAGATGATGCGACACATAGTCACCAATTCCATCAGATTGAAGGCCTTGTTGTCGATAAAAATGTCACAATGGGTGATTTAAAAGGGACGTTAGAAGTCATGATGAAAAAAATGTTTGGTGAAGATCGTAAAATTCGTTTACGTCCTAGCTATTTCCCTTTTACAGAACCTTCAGTCGAAGTAGATGTTAGCTGTTTTAAATGTGGCGGCGCAGGTTGTAACGTCTGCAAACATACAGGTTGGATTGAAATTTTAGGTGCGGGGATGGTTCATCCAGATGTGTTACAAATGTCAGGGATTGATCCAACAGAGTACTCAGGCTTTGCCTTTGGCTTAGGACCAGATCGCGTTGCTATGTTACGTTATGGTGTAAATGATATCCGTAATTTTTATCAAAATGATTTACGTTTCTTAAATCAATTCAAGGTAAAGGAGTAGTTGAAAAATGTTAGTTTCTTATAAATGGTTAAATGAATATGTTAATCTTTCAAACGTTACTCCGCAAGAATTAGCGGACAAAATGTCTGTGACAGGTATCGAAGTTGAGGGCGTTGCTGTACCTGAAGAAGGCTTAAAGAAAATTGTTGTCGGTGAAGTAAAAGAATGTGTTCCTCACCCAAACTCTGACCACTTATCAATTTGCCAAGTAGACATCGGTGAAGAAGAATTGTCACAAATTGTTTGTGGAGCACCAAATGTAAAAGTAGGAATTAAAGTCATCGTAGCGTTACCTGGTTCAAGAATTGCAGGAAATCAAAAAATTAAAAAAGGTAAAATGCGTGGCGAAGTTTCTAACGGAATGATTTGTTCGTTAGAAGAGCTAGGATATTCAGATAATGTCGTACCAAAAGCCTACGCTGAAGGAATTTATTATTTACCTCAAGAAGCAGTGAATGGGACACCTGTTTTCCCTTATTTAGACATGGATGATGCGATTATTGAATTATCAATTACACCAAACCGTGCAGATGCACTAAGTATGAGAGGGGTAGCCTATGAAGTTGGCGCAATTTATCGTCAAACGCCTCAGTTTAATGATCCCGAACTCAAAGAAGATGCTTCAGATAACGTGGAAAATTACGTAACAGTAACTGTTGAAGATTCACAAGATGCGCCAGCGTATCAAATTCGTGTTATTAAAGATGTGACGATTGCAGAAAGTCCTCAGTGGTTGCAAAATCGATTGATGAATGAAGGAATCCGTCCGATTAACAATGTGGTGGACGTGACAAATTATATTTTATTATTATTTGGTCAACCATTGCATGCATTTGATTACCAAAAATTAGATAGTAAAGAAATCTTGGTTCGTCGAGCAACAGCAGCAGAAGAACTAATTACATTAGATGGTGAAACACGTCAATTAACAGAAGAAAATATCGTCATTACGAATGGAAAAACGCCTGTCGGCTTAGCCGGTGTAATGGGTGGGGCTAATTCTGAAATCAGTCAAGAAACAACAACTGTGGCTTTAGAAGCGGCATTGTTCAATCCATTGTCTATTCGCAAAACGTCTAAACAATTCAATTTACGGAGTGAATCTTCAAGTAGATTTGAAAAAGGTATCAACCAAGCGACAGTTGGGCTAGCTTGTGATGTGGCAGCCGCGATGATTGCAGAGTTAGCCAACGGAACAGTGGTCTCAGGCACTGCAGTTGGTTCTGAAGTGGCCGTTAAAGAAGCACAGGTAGCTGTGACTTTAGAACGAATCAACCAATATTTAGGCACTGCATTAGATGAAGCAACGGTGAATGAAATTTTTGAAGCACTCGGTTTTGCTTATGAAGTAAATCAAGGCGCCTATGAAATTACGATTCCACCAAGACGTTGGGATATTGCGATTGAAGCAGATATTATTGAAGAAGTGGCCCGCATTTATGGATATGATCATTTACCTTCAACATTGCCAAGTGGAGAAACAGTTGCTGGAAGTCTAACCAAAGCACAACATGTTACGCGCCAATTAAAGAGCTTACTGGAAGGTCATGGTACGAGTGAAGCCATCAGCTATGCGTTGACAACAGAAGAAAAATCCCGTCAATTTATGATGAAAGAAAGTCAAACAACACGTTTGCAATGGCCAATGAGTGAAGAGCGTTCTGTGTTACGTATGAACTTAATTTCTGGTTTATTAGATGATGTCGCATACAATGTGGCGCGTAAAAATAATAATATCGCCTTCTACGAAGTAGGACGCGTTTTCTACCAAACAGAAGATCCAACAAAAAATTTACCTACAGAAGAAAATCACTTAGCACTTGCTTTAACTGGTAATACAATGGTTAAAGATTGGCAAACAAAAGCAACAGCCGTTGATTTTTATACAGTAAAAGGCTTAGTGGAAAGTATTGTAGCTGTTTTAGGATTAACAGAAAAAATCAGTTATCAAGCGACAACGGCGATTCCAGAAATGCATCCAGGCCGGACAGCATGGATTTATTTAGAAGATGAAGTGGTTGGTTTTGTCGGACAAGTTCACCCAACGACAGCAAAAGCGTACGATATTCCTGAAACATATGTTGCTGAATTAAACTTGCAACAATTAGTAGCTACAGAAGCAGGCGGGGTTACTTATGAAGCAGTGTCTAAATTCCCAGCAGTTTCTCGAGATATTGCTTTATTAGTCGATGAAACAGTTACCAATCAAGAACTAGTTAAAACTATTTCAGATAACGCAGGTAAATATTTGAAAGAGATTCATTTATTTGATGTATATCAAGGTGAAAAACTAGGCGCTGGCAAAAAATCAATGGCATATAGTTTAACTTTCGTTAATGCAGAAGCGACATTAGTGGATGAAGAAATTAACCGTTCAATGGAAAAAGTTGAAAAAGCGCTAATTGAAAAACATCAAGTAGAAGTAAGATAAAATAAAAACAGGAAAGTGGGGCATAAGTCGAAATGACTTATGCCCCACTTTCTAAATCTTAAGATAATCAGCTGAACAAAAGCAGCTCCTTCGGAAATAAGCCGAAATTATCCAAAAATTAAAGAACAATTTTCGGAAATTCCTTCTTATTTCTTGGAGCTAAACACTTTTGTCTCAGCCTCCTGTTTTTAACTACATTAATAACTTTTCGCCCAATTTCGTGAAAGCCAACGTGAAAATTGTGAGATACTAAAGTTAATAATGAAATAAATTAGGGCGACGATTCCGTAAATAGTGAATACTTGTCCTGTTTGTGCGTAGCGCCCCATTAAGATATAAGATTTGCCAAAGAGTTCTTGTAAAGCAATTACGGAATACAAGAAACTTGTATCCTTGATGACAGTAACAAACTGAGAAACGATCGCTGGTAAAACATTGCGAATGGCTTGAGGCAAAACAATATGATAAAGAATTTGCCAATTTGAAAACCCTTGAGAACGTGCCGCTTCAATTTGCCCTTTATCGACCCCATTTAAACCACCACGAATAATTTCCGCTAAAGCAGCGGTGGTAAACACAGTAAAACTCACAATTCCAGCAGGTGTGGATTTGATTTTGAAAATCAAAAAAATAACATAAATCCACAATAAGTTTGGAATATTACGCACTACTTCTACATAAATACTGGCAAGTAACTTCAGTGGTCCATGGGTTTGATTTCGCAAAACGGCTAGAATGGTGCCAAAAATCGTACTCAAAATAATTGAGACGAAGGAAATATAGAGCGTCAATTTTAAGCCGTTAAATAGAAATTGAAAATTATTTGCTGTCAGTAATTGACGCATTTCTTCTGAAAAAGGCATCTGTTTTCCTCCTATCTACTATATGCTTTCTTATTTTTTTCTTCCATTTTTCTAGCCAAATTCGCTAATGGGAAGCAAAGAATGAAATATAAGAAACCAGCAAGCGCAAAGGCGGGAATATAGTTCAAGTTGACAGACGACCAACTATTGGCAGCAAACATTACGTCTGCGCCAGAAATAATGGCAACTGTTGACGTATTTTTAATTAGGTTCACGACTTGATTGGTTAAAGGGGGTAACATAATCCGCCATGCTTGTGGTAAAATCACATACCGCATCGTTTGACCATACGTTAATCCTTGGGAGTAAGCCGCTTCAAATTGCCCTCTTGGAACAGCTCCGATTCCTGAGCGAACCACTTCAGAAATGTAGGCGCCATGATAGAAGCCTACACACAGAATGGCAATCGTAGTAATAGAAAATGAAAGCAGCGGGCTTAGCAGAGGAAAGCCATAATAGACTACGATAAATTGAATCAACAAAGGTGTGTTTTGAAAAAATTCTACATAGACACGACTAATTGCGTGTAAAAGTTTACTTTTGGTCGCTGATAAACTGCCAAAGAAAATGCCTAAAGCAAAGGCAACTAAGATCGCTCCTAAAGAAAGCAGAATAGTATAGAGAAATGCCTGACCAAAAATTCGCCAATCTTGAAATAAAGCTTCCCAACGATATAAGGCAAATGGCCCTTCTTCAAGCCAGGAAATATTGGCTAACAAAAACATAAAAATCCCTCCTAAAATTTTTGATTCTTCAAGTCTTAGGAATGATTAATTTTTTAAGCCCCAGTCTTGATAAATTTTTTCTAGTGTGCCGTCTTTTTCCCATTTTTCAATTAAACCATTTAGATAATCATTTAATTCAGTATTTGCTTTCTTTGTGGTAATTCCATATTCTTGTGGCGAAAAACCATCTTTTAAAATTTCTGTCTTGCCATCCACATAGCCAGATAGGATTGATTTATCCACTGAAAATGCATCAATTCGTTTAGAAGTTAACGCTGTTTTTAATTCTGGATAGGAACCTAATTCTTGATAAGTAAATTTGATTCCTTCCTCTTGCGCTTTTTTCTCTAAGTTTTCTTTTGTCGTAGCAGATTGTGCAACGCCGATTGTTTTTCCGTCTAAATCTTTCATACTTGAGAAGTTATCCTCTTTGCGCACAAGGAAACCAATCTCATCTGTATAATAAGGAGTTGTAAAATTATAAGTCTTTTTACGTTCATCAGTAATTGTAAATGTAGCAATTACCATATCTAGTTCACCATTGTCTAAAAGGGGACCGCGCGTTTTTGCTGTCACGCCCACAAATTCCACATTCTCTTCGCTGCCGGTAATTTCTTTCGCAATCAAGCGTGCAATATCTGGTTCCATTCCTTCATTTTTGTTTGTATCAGGATTCATATAGCCAAAATTAGGAATGTCTTCTTTGACACCTACTTTAATTTTCCCCGCTTTTTTTAATTGTTCGACTGTGACCGTTTTGTTTGATGAAGCACTTTTGGAAGTTGAGTCATTGTTGCCGCTACCACAGCCAACAATGATGCCTGCTAATACAAGTAAGGAGAGTCCAGCTAGCCATTTATTTTGTTTTTTCATTGTTCATTCCTCCAATTTTTTGTTTTTTTATTCATTACCCGTTATGAATAATTTTGCTTAGAAATTCTTTTGCACGAGGGTTTTCAGTGCTTGTAAAGAAATGTTCAGGTGTTCCTTGTTCAATAATCTCTCCTTGGTCCATAAAGATTACACGGTCAGCCACTTGACGAGCAAAGCCCATCTCATGTGTGACACAAACCATGGTAATATTTTGTTTGGAAAGATCGACCATTACATCTAAAACTTCTTGAATCATTTCTGGATCAAGTGCCGAAGTCGGTTCATCAAAAAGGATAATCTCAGGATGCATATTTAAGGCACGAGCAATAGCGACCCGTTGTTGCTGCCCGCCAGAAAGCTGCGAAGGATAAGCAGAAGCTTTATCAGCTAAGCCGACCCGTTCTAAATACTCCATGCCAGTACGAACCGCTTCTTCTTTGGGAACGCCCATCACTTTAATCGGTGCTAACGTTAAATTATCAATAATCGTTTTGTGAGCATATAAGTTAAAATTTTGAAAGACCATGGCAACTTTCTGGCGAACCTTTTGAATGGGTGCCTTCGGTTTGGTGATGTCAATGTTATCAATTACGACGGAACCATCATTGACTTTTTCCAATTGGTTCATACACCGAATTAATGTACTTTTGCCAGAGCCAGAGGGTCCGATAATGACAATTTTTTCTCCTTGTTCTACATTTAAAGTAATATCTTTTAAAACGTGATGCTCCCCAAAATACTTATTTACATGTTCTAAAGAAATCATAGGCAGTCTCCTTTGCAATCATTTGGTAGAAAAGATAACAGAGGATTCGGTGAGAAACGTGTTATTTAAATTAAATTAACCAAATGTATTTCTAATTGTATTCTCAATGTTAGGAATTATAACATACAAAAAAATGAATTACTAGTTTTTTAATCGAAAAAGATTTCCTTCAAAAAAAGAAATAAATGAGAGCAAAACAGGAAAAATTGACAATAGTCCTTAAAAAGTAGAAAATAAAGGCAGTGAATAAAAGGCAAAGGTAGGATGAGAATGAGCAATCAAGAAGCCATTGGATTAATTGATTCTGGCGTTGGTGGATTAACTGTTTTAAAGGAAGCGCTAAAACAATTACCAAATGAACGATTAATTTATTTAGGAGATACAGCCCGTTGCCCATATGGCCCACGACCAGCCGAACAAGTCGTTCAGTTTACTTGGGAAATGGCCGATTTTTTATTGAAAAAACGAATAAAAATGCTAGTAATCGCATGTAATACCGCGACGGCTGTCGCATTAGAAGAAATTAAAGCTGCCTTGCCAATTCCAGTTGTCGGTGTTATTTTACCTGGCGCACGAGCAGCCGTTAAAGTCACAAAAAATAACAAAATTGGTGTCATAGGTACGTTAGGGACAATCAAAAGTGCTTCCTATGAAATCGCCATTAAAAGTAAGGCACCAGCAATTGAGGTGACTAGTTTAGCTTGCCCTAAATTTGTCCCCATTGTTGAAAGTAATCAATATCGTTCTTCCGTAGCAAAAAAAATTGTGGCAGAAACACTTCAAGCATTACAATTAAAAGGACTTGATACGTTGATTTTAGGTTGTACCCATTACCCGTTGTTACGTCCGGTGATTCAAAATGTGATGGGAAGTCATGTGACATTAATTGACTCAGGAGCCGAAACAGTTGGCGAAGTTAGCATGCTTCTCGATTATTTTGACATTGCACATACACCTGAAGCAACTACACAGCCCCATGAATTTTATACAACTGGTTCTGCAAAAATGTTTGAAGAGATTGCAAGCAGTTGGCTTGGTATAGAGAACTTAAAAGCACAACAGATTCACTTAGGAGGAAACGAAAATGATTAGACATGATAGTCGTGCACCAAAAGAATTGCGAAAGATCACTATTGAAACCAATGTTTTTAAACATCCAGAAGGTTCGGTGGTTATTTCGTTTGGCGATACCAAAGTAATTTGCTCAGCCACTGTCGAAGAAAAGGTTCCCCCATTTTTACGAGGCGCGGGAACAGGTTGGGTAGCAGCTGAATATAGCATGCTCCCTCGTGCGACGAACACAAGAAATATTCGGGAAAGTGCGAAAGGAAAATTAACAGGGCGAACAATGGAAATTCAACGTTTGATTGGGCGGTCATTGCGAGCTGTTGTTGACTTAGAAAAGTTAGGGGAACGGAGCATTGTTGTCGATTGTGATGTGATTCAAGCAGATGGTGGAACCCGTACTGCTAGTATTACAGGCGCTTTTGTTGCTCTACGCTTAGCAGTTAATCATTTATTGATGACTGGTGCGCTAGCGGAAGACCCAATTAAAGAGCATTTAGCTGCTGTCAGCGTGGGTATTTTACCCGATGGTTATTGTGTGCTGGACTTAGATTACGCAGAGGACTCGAATGCTGCAGTGGATATGAACATCGTGATGACCGAGTCTGGTGAATTTGTGGAAATTCAAGGAACGGGTGAAGAAGCTACCTTCTCAGGAGATGAGTTAAATGCCATGCTCTTTTATGGAAAAACAGGGATTGAGGAATTAATTGCGTATCAGAAAGAAGCGCTTTATGCTTTAGCCTCTGAAGAAGTCCCTTCGCAAGATTCAGAAGAGAAAGTGATTGTCATTGCAACTAGAAATCCTGGTAAAGCGAAAGAGTTTAGTTCAATTTTTGGTGAAAAAGGATATACAGTTAAGACGTTATTAGATTATCCGAATTTGCCAGATGTAGAAGAAACTGGTCGAACATTTGAAGAAAATGCTCGTCTAAAAGCTGAAACAATTGCAGAAATTTTACAGAAACCAGTATTAGCAGATGATTCAGGATTAATTGTTGATGCGTTAGGGGGAATGCCAGGAATCTATTCTGCTCGTTTTGCTGGTGAACCAACTAACGATGCTTCAAATAATGCGAAACTATTGCATGAGTTAACGGGCGTGCCAAAAGAAAAAAGACAAGCGCGTTTCCATTGTACATTGGTTTTTGCTGAACCAAAGAAAGAAAGTCTGGTGGTCGAAGCTGAATGGCCCGGAGAAGTCGGCACGATTCCTCGTGGTGAAGGAGGCTTTGGGTACGATTCACTTTTCTATGTCCCAGAGCTTGGTAAAACGGCAGCTGAATTGTCTGGAGAAGAGAAAAATAAAGTTAGTCATCGTGGACAAGCAGTGGCAAAATTAAAAGAACAATGGGAAGAATGGCTAAAAAAATAGGAGTTGAAACGTATGAAAATCTTGGTAGTAAGCGATAATCATGGCGACCGTGACTGTTTAGTTGACTTAGTGAATCATTATGAAGGACAAGTCGATGCACTCTTTCACTGTGGTGATTCTGAATTAGAACCGACAGATGAACTTTGGCAGAAATTAATTGTAGTCCAAGGAAATTGTGATTTTTATGATGAATTTCCCAAAACTGTGACTAAAAAAGTGGGAGATCAAGTTATTTATATGACACATGGTCATTTGGCCAATGTTAGAATGGGGCTCACGACACTTGCTTTACAAGCGGAAGAAGCAGGAGCGACAATTGCCTTATTTGGTCACACTCATGTACTCGGCGCAGAGCGACACAATAACATTCTCTTTGTTAATCCGGGAAGTATTCGTTTACCTCGTGGACCAGTTCAAGAGAAAACATATGCCATAATTGAAAGTACACCTGAACAATATCTCGTTCAGTACTATAACAAAGAGTACCAACCGTTGGAACGATTAAAGGCAACGTTTACGAAGTAAAAAAGTCGATTTTTTACCTGATAGTAGAACATAAGCCAGCGAGGGAATGTTCTACTATCAATTTTTTATTTTTTAAGAAAGCGTTCTCTTTTTTTGGGGAGAATAGAACAAAACGTTAATTTTCGTTTGTTAAGTTATGAAGAATTTGCGAATTCCAAGACTTTTTTCGCAGAATTAGGTACAATAAGTTACGTGTTAAAGAATTAGAAATGGAGGCAACCCAATCATGATAGGGACTGCTGTAAAAGAATTATTATTAGAAAAACAAGAAACGTTTTTAGTACCTGCCGAAAATGTCGCCAATGTAATGTGTTTAAATCCTTTAAGTCACGCGGCATTAGTCTTATCGCAAGTTCGCTATTCCAAGATTCCTGTGTTAGATAAGGGAGATCGCTTTGTTGGCTTAATCGGCTTGACAGACGTTGTAGATAAAATGTTTGATTTGACTTCAGTGGATTTTGAAAAATTGAATGAATTTACTGTGGCCGATGTAATGGAAGTCAATGTTCCTGTAATTGGTGAATCGTGGGATTTAGAAGAAGTGTTACATTTATTAGTAGATGCTTCTTTTTTACCAGTGGTTGATGATAATCAACGCTTTAAAGGTATCATTACACGCAAAGAAATTTTAAAAGCGGTCAATCATATGGCGCATGAGTTAGAAAAACATCATCTTGTTCTGCCTAAATCAGAAGAAGAAATGAAAGTAATTTAAATAAAACGCAAGAAACTCTTTACTTTTTTCTCATAAATGCGTTATTCTGTATGATAACACGAAGTAAAGGAGTGCTGTGATTGGACGCATATGAGATTATTCAGTATATTGGCGATGCCAAAAAGCAAACGCCTGTTAAAGTAACACTGAAAGGGCAATTAAAAGAAGTCACGTTTCCGGAAACAATTAAGGTCTTTAATAATTGTAAAACTGGGACACTGTTTGGCGATTGGGCTGACGTAAAACCTTTTTTAGAAGCAAACAAAGAAAAAATTGAGGATTATGTTGTAGAAAACGATGCACGTAACTCTGCAATTCCTTTTCTTGATCTGAAAGACATTAATGCTCGGATTGAACCAGGTGCTTTGATTCGCGAAAAAGTTGAAATTGGCGATCAAGCGGTGATTATGATGGGGGCTATTCTAAATATTGGCGCCGTCGTTGGTGCAGGGACTATGATTGATATGGGCGCTGTTTTAGGCGGTCGTGCAACTGTAGGGAAGCATTGTCATATTGGCGCAGGAACGGTTTTAGCTGGTGTCATTGAACCACCAAGTGCCGCACCTGTGGTTATTGAAAACGAGGTTGTCATTGGAGCGAATGCGGTCGTACTAGAAGGGGTTCGTGTTGGTGAAGGTGCCGTTGTGGCTGCTGGGGCAGTAGTTGTGGAAGACGTTCCAGCGCATACCGTTGTCGCAGGCGTGCCAGCAAAAGTAATTAAACAAATTGATGATAAAACCAAGAGTAAAACAGAGATTTTAGAAGAATTACGTAAAATCTAAAAATAAATTAGTCAGTCGCGATGAAGAAACTTCTTCATGGCGGCTTTCGATTACCCAAAAAATGAAGGAGTGGCTTTTGTGGAGCAAGAAGAATTAATTGCGATTAGACGGCAACTACATCAAATACCTGAAATCGGTTTAGAAGAAAAGGAAACACAAGCCTTTTTACTTAATGAAATTGATAAAATGAAGCAACCTTATCTGCAAGTTCGAACATGGCAAACGGGGATTTTAGTCTTCATAGAAGGCAAAAATCCTCAGAAAACCATCGGCTGGCGTGCTGATATTGATGGTTTGCCTATTCAAGAGGAAGTGGTTTCTGCTTTTCAATCAAAACGACCAGGGTTTATGCATGCCTGTGGGCACGATTTTCACATGACAATCGGTTTAGGGGTTTTGAAAGAATTAAGTCAACAGCAACCAGACAATAACTTTTTATTTTTATTTCAACCTGCTGAAGAAAATGAAGCAGGGGGGATGTTGATGTATGAAGACCATGCGTTTGGTGAGTGGTTACCTGATGAATTTTATGCGCTTCATGTTAATCCTGATTTGCCAGTCGGAACTATTAGTACCAGAGTAGGGACATTGTTTGCTGCCACTTGTGAAGTGAACATTACCTTAAAAGGAAAAGGTGGACATGCGGCTTTTCCGCATCAAGCAAATGATATGGTCTTGGCGGCCACAAATTTAATTCAGCAAGCGCAAACGATCGTTAGTCGAAATGTTGATCCTGTGGTCGGGGCAGTCGTTACTTTTGGGACTTTTCATGCAGGGACTGCCTGCAATGTGATTGCCGAAGAAGCAACTTTATCTGGTACAATTCGCACATTGACAGCAGAAACGAATGAACAAACGCAGCGAAGAATTCGCGAAATTAGTGAAGGTATTGCGCAATCTTTTCAATGTGAAGTAACTGTTCATCTTGATCAAAAAGGGTATTTACCTGTAGTGAATGAGCCAGCATGTACCACGAATTTTATTGAATACATGAGCAAACAAGCAACAGTTCAATTTCAACAAGCACCGGTTGCAATGACAGGTGAAGATTTTGGCTATCTATTGTCTAAAGTCCCAGGCACGATGTTTTGGTTAGGCGTGGCAAGTCCTTATAGCCTTCATTCTGCCAAGTTTGAACCGAACGAAGAGTCGTTATTGTTTGGAGTGGAGGCAGTTAGTGGGTTTTTAAAATCATTGGACAATTAGAAAAACAGCCACCAGATAACTAATAAATATCTGGTGGCTGTTTTTTATTTTGCAATAATGGGCGTATTGGGAATCGTAAAACCGGCCTCTGTTAATGCTTTGATATATTGAGCTAGAAATTCTTCTTTGACCGCAAATTGTTTGCCGTTTAGTACATACATGGTCGTTCGCACCGCAAAGTTGCCATTGCCTAAATCAACCATACCAAAAATATCTGGCCCAGTTTGAATACTTTCGATATACTTTTCTTTTAACGTTTCATTGACTTCTGTAATCACTTCACAAATTTTTTCATAACCTTCTTCAGGATTGATGCGGACATCAATTAACACTTGCATATTGGCACGAGACAGGTTACTGATTGTGGTGATGTTTCGGTTTGGAATAAAATGAACAGTTCCATCAACCGCTTTAATTTGAGTGGTTCGTAATCCGACAGAAGTAACTGTTCCTTCAATATTTAACGCCAATAAGCGAATATAATCGCCTACATCCATTTGTTGTTCTAAAATAATGAAAAATCCGGTAATTAAGTCATTCATGAATCCTTGAGCCCCTAAACCAATGGCAACACCGGCAATTCCCGCTCCGGCTAATAATGAGCCAACAGGCACACCGACAATGGTCAAAAGAGAATAGATGAAGAAAAAGAACAGCGTATATTGAAATGCATTAATAATTAAAGTGTGTAACGTTTTTAAACGGCTTTCACTAAAATGTTGCTTTTTACTATAATTTGCATAGGTGCGATCAATTAAATATTTCCCGATTCGCTGAATAATAAAAAATAGAAAAATTAAAAATAAAATTGATAAACTTTTTTCAATTAAGGTAGCGACAATGGCATCCCAATTAATATTGTTCCAAAAGCGTTGTAGCGCGCTCACTTTTTTTACGGTCGCTTCTGCTAAATCAGGAGCAGAAGAATCGACTGTTTCAGTACTGGCTAAACCAAGTATCAACATAAAAATCCAACTTTCTCTAAAATTTCTTCTTTTAGTATACTAAATCTCTCGGCGAAAGGGGAAGAAAATAGAAAGTTTTTTTAAAGACTTAACATGTTTTTTTAGGAATGTTATAATTTTGTAAATAAATAATATATTTTATAATTTTGTTAAAGGTTGTGAGTGCTGCGTGAAAGTTTCAATTGAATGGGCAAAAAATGATTTACTTTCTAAATTACCTGTAACAATTTTTATTGATGAACGATGTGCCACTCGCTTGACGGCTGACAAGCGACGAACATTCATCTTCCATAATCCAGTCGCTTTACGATTAGGAAGTCGTTTTTTTAGTAGTCAGATAATCGAAATTGCGGAATCATGTACATTGAAAGTTTCCTTTAATTGGTCCTGTGTTTATCTCTTTTGTATCTGGTTACTTGCAGTTAAACTGTGGATTGGAAGCGTTAGCGGTCGAACAATTGTAGTTGTGGCATTAATCGGAGTGCTGACTTATTGGCGTCGTTATTTATTAAAAATAAAGAAAATGACCTGACAAGTCGTGATTGTTTCGTGAAAGAAGAATGCGTAGTATACTAAAAGTAATGAAAATGAAGGGACTGAAGAAACACATGACTTTGGATAAAACAAAAAAATTAGCAAACGGCAATGAAATGCCACGCCTAGGTTTAGGCGTTTGGCGTGTAGAAGATGGCTCAGAAGCAACAAATTCAGTAAAATGGGCTTTAGAAGCGGGTTATCGCTTGATTGATACGGCAGCCGTTTATAAAAACGAAGCAGGGGTGGGCGAAGGCATTCGTCAATCGGGTATTCCCCGCGAAGAAATTTTCGTGACGACGAAATTATGGAATGAAGATCAAGGCTATGAAAATGCGATTAAAGCATTTGATAAAAGCTTAGAAAAATTAGGGTTAGACTATGTTGATTTATATTTAATTCACTGGCCTGTTGCTGGTAAATATAAAGAATCATGGAAAGCATTAGAAGAAATTTACGCAAGTGGTCGTGCCAAAGCAATTGGCGTTTCCAATTTTCATCAACATCATTTGGAAGATTTATTAACAGAAGCAAATGTTGTGCCAATGGTGGATCAAATTGAATTACATCCTACGTTAACACAAGAACCGCTACGAAAATATTTAGCCGAAAATAAGATTGCCGTGGAGGCTTGGTCTCCTCTAGGACAAGGTAATTTATTATCTGAACCAGTACTAGTGAAAATTGGTGAAAAATATGGTAAATCAGCGGCCCAAGTGATTATTCGTTGGCACTTACAAAATGATATTATCGTGATTCCCAAATCTGTTCACGAAAAAAGAATTCAGGAAAATTTTGCTGTCTTTGATTTTGAATTAACGCCAGAAGAAATAACCGCAATTAATCAGTTAAATAAGGATCATCGTTTTGGTGCAGATCCAGATAATTTTGATTTTTAAGTATGATAGCAAGTAAAAACGGAGGGGCGAAAGACGTCCCTCCGTTTTTGCTATAATTTTTGAACAAAGTAGTTAAAGAGTGCTTGGGATTTGGCATCACGTGCGTACATTAGTTCAGGATGCCATTGAACAGCTAATAAAGGCTGCTGTTCATTTGTTGATTCCACTGCTTCTGCAAGGCCATCAGAGGACCAAGCAGTAACGCGTAAATCTTTTCCTAAAGTATGTAGTGCTTGGTGATGGTACGAGTTGACTTGACCAGTTGTACCATATATGTTTGATAATTGACTGTCTGGTTCAACATCAATACGATGCGTCGCAAAGATTGGTTGAGTGGGTTGTTGTCCGTGCTTAACTGACCATTGAGGATACATCGATAAATCTTGATATAATGTGCCACCTAAAGCAACATTGACTAATTGCATTCCACGGCAAACCGCAAAAATAGGTTTGTTTTGTTTTAAGGCTTCTTCAATTAGGGCTAACTCAAACTCGTCACGATCACGATTCGTTTCTTCTAATTTTATATGGGGTTCTTGTCCGTAAAATTCAGGGGCAACATCTTGACCGCCTGCTAAAAGTAGTTTATCAATTTGTTGTATATACGTAGCGGCTAATTCTTTGGGGCCAATTGGCAAAACGAGAGGAACGCCACCTGCGGCTTGAACAGCGCTAACAAAACCTTGTGGGGTGTAAGTCACTTGGTTACCGTGAAACACTTCAGCTGCCTGCAAAAGTTGATTGCCAGCGATTCCAATAATTTTTTTTGTCATAATAACATCACATCCTCAATAAATTCATACGTTCTATTGTAGCACTTTTTTTGAAAAAAGTGTTTGAGAAGAAGTCGAGACAAGTTTTGTCTCGGACAGCTCTCAAACACAAAAAACTCAGTAAGTGAACAAGTGAAACTTTTTAACGTTCACGAATGACTTCGATTTTATAACCATCTGGGTCGACAACAAAGTAATAAGATGGTGCAGTTCCAGGTAAGCCTTTTAAGTCAGTAACAGTTAAGCCAGCCGCTTGATGTTTTTCGTGTAATCCTTCTAAATCATCTGTACTGATGGCGATATGACCATAACCGTTTCCTAAATCGTATGCTTCATGATCATAATTATAAGTTAGTTCTAGTTCGTAGTCGTCTCCTGGTAAAGTTAGATAAACCAAAGTAAATTTATTTTCTGGAAAATCACGACGGCGACTTTCTTCAAAATTGAAGGCTTTTTGATAGAAATCTAATGATGCCTCTAAATCTTTTACACGCACACATGTATGAGCCATTTTCATAGTTAAAAACTCCCTCTCAAACTTAATTATATTTCCAACGTTAATAGTAGCATAGATAAACGTGAAATGTAGAGAAAAACGCTTGGTTTCTGACTTGTTCTAAAGGAATTTCTCAGGTAAAATAGATGAAAAGAGAAGAGGTGCGCCAATGAAAACGCCAACGTTTGGAAAAAGAGAAGAGACATTGACCTATCAAACAAGATATGCTGCATACATTATTGTTTCAAAGCCAGAAAATAACACAATGGTTCTGGTACAAGCGCCAAATGGAGCTTATTTTTTACCAGGAGGCGAAATTGAAGGCACCGAAACGAAAGAAGAAGCGATCCATCGAGAAGTGCTAGAAGAATTGGGAATTAGTGTAGAAATTGGCTGTTATTTAGGGGAAGCTGATGAATATTTTTATTCGAACCATCGCCAAACTGCCTATTATAATCCTGGCTATTTTTATGTAGCGAATACTTGGCGGCAACTTAGCGAACCCTTAGAAAGGACCAATACTTTACACTGGGTTGCACCAGAAGAAGCAGTCCGTTTATTAAAAAGAGGAAGCCACCGCTGGGCCGTTGAAAAATGGCTAGCGGCATCATCATAAAATAACGAATAACCCTCAATCTATGTTGATTAGATTGAGGGTTATTGTTATTGAAAAGAATGTTTAAATTAAAACCATTTTTTCAATAATTTGAGCGACACCATCTTCGTCATTACTAGTGGTATGCACATCGGCAATTGTTTTAACATTTTCTGTCGCATTGCCCATCGCAACACCAATCCCAGCGTAATCAATCATGGATAAGTCATTTTCATTGTCACCAATGGCCATCACTTCGTCTTTATTTAAGCCTAAATGGTCTGCCAATTTTGCTAGAGCATTGCCTTTGCTAGCATTTTTATTCATGATTTCATAGTAAAAAGGTGTACTTTTAACAGTCGTATATTTTTCGGTAAAATGTAATGGTAATTTTGCAATGGCAGGATCTAAAACTTCCGGCTCATCAATCATCATCATTTTAATAATGTTCATCTCTGGTGTCATTTCATCCGCCGTACGATATTTCAAAGGCATGTTCACTAAAGATGCTTCGTGAATCGTATATTTACCAATATTGCGATTGGCAGTGTAAATAGCGGAATCATCAATTGTATGCAAGTGAGCGCCGACTTTACGAGAATACATTTCAATTTCTAAAAAATCCTCATAACTCAAGGTATAGCGTGAAATAATCGTATTATCTTTGGTTGCTTGGACAAGCGAACCGTTGTAGGTAATCACGAAATCATTTTCACCATATAAGGCTAATTCATCCAATTGTTCTTTCACGCCTGGCAAAGGACGGCCTGTACATAAAACAATACGAACGCCTTGCTCATTTGCTTTTTGGAGCGCTTCTTTGACCCGTGGGGTAATCTTGTGTTGTGAATTTAGCAATGTTCCGTCGATATCAATAGCAACTAACTTAATTGACATAGAATCCTCCTAGAAAACCTATTTTTTTAAAACTAACGCACCATTATGAATGTAACTTGAAAACTCACGATACGTCTCATCAAATAAATCGTAATGTTTTTTATTTCCTTGGTCAAGCATTTCTTTAGGGAAATAGAAACGTTCATCTCCTTGACTCTGACCAGCAAGTGCTGCAACTAGGGGACTGACCGTTGCCAATTCCACTAATGAGCCATCTTTTTGCATCAATTCAATTTGTGTACGATGACGGTCTTTATTTGGACGATAAAAATCGTAAGGTAAATCATAGCTTGAATTAATGGCAGTATAATATTTAGGGTTGAAACCAACTTTTTCAATCAATTCCCTTAAATAAGCAATCGTTGCTGCGCTCTCTTTTTCGTTCGTAAAGGTGGCTGACTTCAGAGGCTTACGCATAAGGAAACGTTTGGCTAAATCACCTAGAATTGAATCAGGCACATCCATCCATTGTGTAAAGTACGTAGAGAGGACGCCATCATCCAATTTTAAATATTCTTGTAAGGTGAAGTCCCCTTTAAAGAATGGTACAAGCAGAGAGGCTTGTAAATCATAGTCAAATTCAGGGTTTTCAAATAATTCTTTCGCCCGATGCAATAAATGATCAAGAATCACTTCCATCCCACGAGAAACAGGATGGAAATAGACTTGGACATACATTTGGTAACGACTAACGATATAGTCTTCCACCGCATGCATCCCATTCATAGCAAAGGCAATGCCTCCTTTGTAGGGTCGAATCACACGTAAAATTCTAGTTAAATCGAAGGTTCCGTATTCAGTCCCTGTAAAGTATGCATCACGTAACAGATAGTCCATGCGATCGGCATCAATTTGACTAGAAATCATTTGCACCACTTGAGGATTTGGGTATTGTTTAGTAATAACGCTGGCGACTTTTTCAGGAAAATCTGCCGAAACACGATTTAAAATTTGATAGACTTCCGTTTCTGGTGAGGTGATGATTTGGACCGTGATTGCTTCATGGTTTGTATCAAAAATATGCTCGAATGTATGTGAATAAGGACCATGACCGACATCATGTAATAAAGCTGCGCAAAGTGTAATCAGGCGCTCGTCGTCATTCCAGCCGTTTTCACCTAATCGTTCCACAGAGTAGTTACGTTGGAAAATTTCACAAATCCGACGTGTAATTTCGTAAACACCCAAAGAATGGGAAAAACGACTATGTTCGGCACCGTGAAACGTAAAAGAAGAAGTACCTAGTTGCTTAATGCGACGTAATCGTTGCACTTCAGCAGAATTAATAAGGTCTAAAATCACTTGATGTTGGACATGAATATAATTATGGACGGGATCACGGAAAACTTTTTCGATTGGTAATCGTTGCTCTTTATACGGAATCGTCATACGATCTCTCCTTTAATTAAGGCGTTTCGTTGCGCCATTTTTTCCAGCTGGACAGTTAAATTTGTTTGGAACCATTCCGAGGTTATAATTGGTTCGGTTAAGTTTGGATCAATAGATTTTTCAAATTGTTGAGGTAATGCTTCGATTAAACGGGTTTTTACGGCGTCTATTGTTAATGGAGTCTCAATCAGGGTTTCTAAATTTGCCATCACTGCTGGATCAACGGGTGGATAGCCGTTTTCACCAAATTGTTCTTGTAACCCAGCAAGGTAAAAGTCTCGAACCACTTCTCCACGAGCAAGTTGATTGCCGTTAACGCTGATGTAAATCATGACAGAAATACCGTCTTTGACGCGTCGTTGGGCAATCCCAGCAAACTTTTGACCGCCAATACTTAAATCATAAGTACCGGGACAATAGGATGTAGTAATTTCAAAGGCATCAATCTCTTTCTCCGGAAAACTCTGACGGAGCCAAGCCCACATTAATTCATAAGCCGCATCGATACTTAATTTGTGTTCAGAATTATTTGGTAAAATAAGTGAAACATTTAAAATACCCGAATCGGCAATCACCCCTAAACCGCCGGCATTGCGAACGACTACAGAATAATCGTTTTCTTGCAGAGAAGCGATTCCTTCTTTTAGATGAGGTACACGGGTATCTTTCATGCCAAGAATCATAGCTTGATCCAATTGCCAGAAATGAATGATTGGTTGGTGCTGCATTCCTGAAAAAGTGGTTAAAACATCGGTCAAGGCAAAAGGTAAAAAATAGTCACTGTTTGTTAAACAACCTGAATCAAGGAGCATAAATGATTCAGTGTGAAGGGGAAAAGTTGTGCTCATAAAAAACGTCCTGTCTATTTATAATTACGTCATTTAATACGTTTATTTTCTTACTCTCTCTTATATTATATACAAAAAACGCAAAAAAGCATGTTATATAAACGAATTCTGAAGGAATTCTCTAAAATAGTAAACGGTTTTCTTATTAAATAGATGAAACAAATGCTTGCAACCCGTGAAAAGAGCTTATACAATAAGAAAAGGTACATAAACAAGGAAAAATTGACTTTAGTTGACAAATATATTGAAAAAGTCAACAATAAGAAAGTTATATTTTGGAAAAGGAGTGACCATTATGGATTTATCAACAGGCGTTCCTGTATCGATTCAACTAAAAACGATTGTCCAACAAGGCAACGAACAAAAAGATTTTTTCTTTGACCTAGAAGGTCAATTAGTAAAAATGGGTGATACATTATACATTCGTTACAAAGAAGAATTATTAGAGGATACAGAACCAACCCCCGTAACCATTAAAATTGAACCAGACGGGCATGTTCAGCTGATTCGTGCCGGCGAATTACGGATGCGTTTAAGATTTGGCTATCAGGAAAAATTAGATACAAGTTATCGAACCCCTTATGGCTTGCTACAGATTAGTACGTTTACACATAATTTGCGTGTTAGTTTAAAAGATCAACCAATGTCTGGTAAGATTTTAGTTGATTATGATTTATACTCTCAAACAGAGCGAATCGGAGAATATCATTTAGAATTAGAATTTACTGCATAAATATTGCAGAATAGAATTGATTTTTTTTCAATGTTTTTGTATGATAAGGAGTAGACTGTGAAAGGACGTGTACCTCTTGGAAATTAATGTATTTGAAGGGTTAAACAAAAAAGAATTATCCATGATTGAAGTAGCACACGCTATTTTAGAACAACATGCAGATGTAATGGATTTTTCTGATTTAGTTAACCAAATCCAAAATTATCTTGGCAAGTCTGATAGTGAAATTCGTGACCAATTAGCACAATTTTATACAGATTTAAACATCGACGGTAGCTTTATCTCATTGGGAGACAATCGTTGGGGCTTACGTTCATGGTATCCAATCGATTCAATCGATGAAGAAGTTACACATGGCTTGGAAGAAGACGAAGAAGATGCACCACGTCGTAGAAAACGTAAAAAAGTAAATGCCTTCATCACTAATCCAAACGATGAAGATGTAATTGACTATAACGATGACGATCCAGAAGATGCTGAATTAACAAATGATGATGAAGAAGACATCTTGTACGATGATGAAGAAGATGAAGATGAAGAAATCAAAGCATACAACTCTGACTTACAAGAGATTGGTGCAGATTCAGACGATGATGAAGAAGACATTCCGCAAATCGAAGAAGATTTAACAATCATTGATGACGATGATGTTGAAGATGAAGACGATTTTGATGACGAATATTCTGAAGAGTAAGAAACCAAAAAGCTTGATTCCTAAGAAGGAGTCAAGCTTTTTAGTTGAATGCCCAAGAAAAATGAGAAAATAGAAAAAATTATTTTCTTGAATAGAAGTACTTGACCTGATGTCCGTTTGCTTGTATTATACTACTTGGGCACCTTTAAGAAGGTCAGAAGTTTGAACGAACTTACAAGCTCCCTATTCGTAATGGATAGGGAGCTTTTCTATTTTTGTTTCTTTTTTATTTGGAGAAACGTAAGAGTCTCAAAGTTGTTTTACTTCTCTCTACAAAATATTATCAAAGAAAGGGTTTTTAACTATTATGACAAAATACATCTTTGTTACAGGTGGCGTGGTTTCTTCTATCGGAAAAGGGATTGTCGCAGCATCTTTAGGACGATTATTAAAAAATCGTGGATTAAAAGTAACGATTCAAAAATTCGATCCATATATTAATGTGGATCCGGGGACAATGAGTCCTTACCAACATGGAGAGGTTTTTGTCACAGATGATGGTGCCGAAACAGATTTGGACTTAGGTCACTATGAACGTTTTATTGATATTAACTTAAATAAATACTCAAACGTAACCACTGGGAAAATTTATTCAGAAGTCTTACGTAAAGAACGTAAAGGGGAATACTTAGGTGCAACAGTGCAAGTTATTCCACACATTACCAATGAAATCAAAGAAAAAATCATGCGTGCAGCGAAAATGACGGATGCCGATGTGATTATCACAGAAGTAGGTGGTACTGTCGGCGACATCGAATCATTACCTTTCCTAGAAGCATTGCGTCAAATGAAAGCTGATATGGGTAGTGACAACGTAATGTACATCCATACAACCTTGATTCCTTACTTAAAAGCGGCTGGCGAAATGAAAACTAAACCAACACAACATAGTGTCAAAGAATTAAGAAGTTTAGGGATTCAACCAAATATTTTAGTGGTCCGTACGGAATTACCTGTTTCTCAAAACACTAAAAACAAATTAGCACAATTCTGTGATGTTAATCCGGAAGCGGTAATTGAATCTCGTGATGTTGAAACGTTATACTCCATTCCATTAGCACTTCAAGCACAAAACATGGATCAAATTGTTTGTGATCATTTAAAATTGGATGCACCGGCTGCAGACATGACTGAGTGGCGTGCATTAGAAGAAAAAGTTCTTAACTTGAAAAAGAAAACAAAAATTGCGCTGGTTGGTAAATATGTTGAATTACCAGATGCCTATATTTCTGTTGTAGAAGCATTAAAACATGCTGGGTTTGATTTTGATTCAGATATCGAAATTGATTGGGTTGATTCACAAGAATTAACTGCTGAAAATGTCGCTGAAAGAATTGGTTCAGCAGATGGTATTTTGGTTCCTGGTGGTTTTGGTGATCGTGGAATTGAAGGAAAAATTGAAGCGATTCGTTTTGCTCGCGAAAATGACGTACCATTCCTTGGTATTTGTTTAGGTATGCAAATGGCCTGTGTAGAATTTGGTCGTAACGTTGTGGGCTTAGAAGATGCTGGTTCTGCAGAAACTAATCCTGACGTGACAAATAACATTATTGATTTAATGGCAGATCAAGAAAATATCGAGAATTTAGGTGGCACACTACGTTTAGGTTTATATCCATGTAAATTGAAAAAAGGAACGAAAACTGCGGCAGCATACGGAAATGAAGATGTTGTCCAAGAACGTCACCGTCATCGTTATGAATTTAACAACAAATACCGTCAATTATTTGAAGAAAATGGCTTAGTTTTCTCTGGAGTTTCACCAGATAATCGTTTAGTTGAGATTGTTGAAATTCCTGAAAAACAATTCTTTGTGGCTTGTCAATTCCACCCAGAATTAATTTCTCGTCCAAATCGCCCACAACGCTTAATCAAAGGATTTGTTGGTGCAGCTTTGGCAAATAAAGAAAGTAAATAAGCAAAAATGGACGAAGTGATTCAGTTCACTTCGTCCATTTTTAATCTAAAAAAGTACGGGGCTCATCATGAGCCCCGTACTTTTTATGCTGCTTTATTTTCGTCTGGTTTAGAACTACTTTCAGGTGGTTGCGGTGGTTCTTGTGAACTAGAACTTGATGGTTCAGGTGGTTGTTCCGATGTTGCCGGTTGCTCTGCTGAGGAAGAGCTTGTCGGTTGTTCGGTTGATGGTGGCGCTTCAGAGGAAGAAGGCGCACTTTCTGAACTAGAACTTGATGAACTTTCCGCTTCTTTTGTGGAAGAGGATTCCACCGTACTGCTAGATTCCGGCTGTGGTGCTGAAGAGGTAGTACTTGGTAAAACTTGTACATTTGGTACCTCATAGGCATCTTTCACGTATAATTCATTACCTACCCGCACAACACTGTCTGGCTGCACCCAGTCATCGTTTGAAACATTTTGAGACAAGTAACTCATTATTTCACGATAAACATCCGAGGCAATCCCATAGTATTCTTGATAGATTGGTGTATTTCGATCATTGTATCCAGTCCAAACAGAAACGGCATAGTGTGTTGTATAACCAACAAAGGTACTATCCGGGGCAATTCCTTTTTCTGTTGTGCCCATTCGCGCTAAATCTTCATCAGTATAGTTAGAAGTCCCTGTTTTGGCCGCTTGGATTAAGCCTGGAATGGCGCCGTTAAATCCTGTTCCGCCGTTTAAAACATCTTTTAACATATCCGTCATCATATAGGCGGTAGAGTCTTTCATCGCACGTTTACCATCAGGTTGATAATCAACGCTAGTTCCATCATTGAAAACGACTTTGTTCACGTAATACGGTTTGTTGTAAACCCCGTTATTGGCGAAAGCCGCATAAGCTGCTGCTAATTTCAATGAGGAAATCCCGTATTTATCGCCATCTACATCGCTTGTGTTACTTGAAATGGCATTCGAGGCTTCTAAGTTTTTATAGTCAATTCCTAGCCCTTTAATGAAAGGCATGATGTTTTCTTTACCAACTTCATCAAACGTCTGGACCGCAGTCGTGTTACGAGAACCCATAATCGCACGGCGCATAGTAATGACGCCTTGGTATGTTAAATCAGAGTTGAAGACATCAATGTCGGTACCAGGATATTTCGTTGGTTTATCCACCATGAGGCGACCTGTCGAATAATTTAAATTCTCAATTGCGGGACCATAATCCATGATTGGTTTCACGGTTGAACCAACATCACGTTGGGTGTTAACAGCTAAATTGTTTCCTAATTGCACATCATCAGGAATGTGACGACCCCCAATTTGTGCTCGGACTTGTCCAGAGGCAACATCAATAACGGTTGAAGCCACTTGCATTTTATCATCTGGAAACGCAACGTATTGATCACTGTTGACAATATCGTAAAGTTGTTTTTGGGCATTCATATCTAAGTTTGTGTAGATATCTAGTCCGTCTGTGTAAACATTTTTACCAGTTTTTGCTTTCACTTCATTGATTACTTCTTTGACGTAATTATCTACGACTTTTCGATTGTCATCACTGGCTTTTAATGGCACTAAGCCTTCATCGATTGGGGTAGCTTTAGCTTTTTCGTACTCTGCTTTCGAGATTTTTTTATTGTCGTACATTGTGTAAAGTACAACATCCCGACGTTCTTTAGCAGTATCTGGTTTTGTATAGGGATCGTATGAGTTTGGCGCTTGTGGCATTCCTGCCAGTAGGGCCGTTTGTGGTAAATCAAGTTCAGATAAATGTTTACCATAATAATTTTCAGCCGCTGTTTCCATTCCATAAAAACCATTCGCCATGTAGACTTTGTTAATGTAGTAAGTTAAAATTTCTTCTTTTGATTTTTCACGTTCTAAACGAACAGCCATCCATGCTTCTTGTGCTTTCCGTTTCAAGGTTTGGTCAGATTCTTTTGTAGAGAAGTAGGACAATTTAATTAATTGTTGGGTTAAGGTACTTCCGCCTTGTAATCCACCATTTTTGACATTTGAAAGGGCAGAACCGATAATCCGAATCGGATCCACACCAATGTGTTTATAGAAACGACGGTCTTCGACAGAAACAATGGCATCTTTTAATAATTGAGGCACATCATTTGGTTGAATTAATTCACGCTTTTCTGCGCCTAAATCCTCAAAAATTTCATTATTAATATCGTAAAGCTTCGATGAAACTGTCGCATTCAGTTTGTCATCTTCTAATTTTGGGGCTTGTCGTGCATAGAACCAAAAAAGACCAACGCCTGCTAAAAAAGCGACCATCCCAGCGATAAGTAAGCCAAGAAAGATTTTTAAAACAAGCCGTTTTTTCTTTTTCGGCGGTTGTGTTTTTTTCTTGTAACTTGACTTCGATGAGGTGTTGGATGCATGTCTAGCAGCTCGCGAGCCTGAATTTGCGGTTGGCATAAATAGCAACTCCTTTGTTATACTTTCAAAACTTTATGAATCTAGTGTGTCTGAATATATTGTTCCACTGCGTCGAGATAAGGGATTCGCGGTGCGATTCCAAAAGATAATTCAATTCCTTCTTTCTCGATGAGTGCAAGCGGCATAGATTTTTTTCCAGTAACTGCTTGGTTTTTCCAATGCGTTATTAGATTTTCACCACTAAAAAAGAAGCAGCGTTTTAAGCTTGAAAACCATAATAGCACAAAACAAATCCCTTGTTGTGCTATACATTGTTCCATATGATCAATTTGATGTTGATGAAAATTTTTAAAGGGAAAGGACGTGGTATTTTTCGTTTCTTTCGCTTCAAAATCTATGTAACGGCCTTGATATACACCGTTATAATCAGTCGTTGAAGCTTGTCTAAAGTAGGCCTCCTTAATAACAGCCGCACTTCGTTTGGGATAATCTACTTTAACAATTTGAACAGGAGTGGGTTTCTTATGAACGACTGCTTGCTTATTCAATAGATAATATTGATTGCTTTGATTGATCGCTTCTTCGAAATCCATCCCACGATTACCAAATTCAACGGGGCGTTTCTTTTTTACTTGTTTTTTTGGTGATTGTGCTTCATGATGATTATAAGGTATTCCGTTAGGATAATGGAACGTCACGTTTATCACACTCCTAGCCTGTATTATACCAAAAAAAAGACCTGAAAGAAAAGGGATGACTTATGGAAATGATAAAAACCCTCTATGTCACCGGTTATCGCAGCTTTGAATTGGGGATATTTCAAGGAAAAGACCCGAAAATCACAGTTATTAAAAATGTCTTAAAAAAAGAGTTAGCCAGTTATATTGAAGCGGGAGTAGAATGGATTTTGATTTCTGGCAATTTAGGTGTTGAACTTTGGACAGCTGAAGTAGTTGGGGAATTAAAAACGGAATATCCAGAAGTCCAGCTAGGTTTGCTTTATCCATTTAAAGACTTTGGCAATAATTGGAATGAACAAAATCGAGAACTGTTAACGAAAGCGGAAAGTTTGGCTGATTATATCAACTCAGTAAGTCACCAGCCCTATCAATCGCCAGCACAATTAAAAATGCATACAAAATTTCTTTTGGAACATTCTGGGGGTAGCTTACTTATTTATGACAAAGAGTACCCTGGCAAAACGGAGTATTTTTTAAAGGATGCACAACATTTTTCGGAACGAGAACCCTATGATATTCGCTTAATTACAATGGATGATTTACAAAACTCGGTGATTGATTAGAGAATCTGTTTGATTTTCTAGCTATTTTTCGTTACAATAGTATTTGTGGAACTATGAAATTTTCTATCGTAAATAAACAAATGAGGTGTAAACATGGCAAATTTAGTATATAGTCCTAAAGACATTTTACAAAAAGAATTTAAAACGAAAATGATGAACGGGTATGACCCAATTGAAGTAGACGAATTTTTAGACAATGTTATTAAAGACTACGAAGCTTATAATAAAGAATTATTAAGCTTGCAAGAAGAAAACAGCCGCTTAATGGCAAAATTAGACCAATTATCAAAAAACCAACCAACGCCTCGTGTTGCTCAAGAAGTACCAAAAAGTGCAGCAGTGACCAACTTTGATATTTTAAAACGTTTATCAAACTTAGAGCGTGAAGTTTTTGGTAAAAAGTTAGATGAAACACCTTCAACACCTGTAACGCCTTCCGCACCGTCAATGACTGCAGAACCAGCGAACCATGATGTTGATAATGCACAAACACGTCAATTTTAACAAGACAATTTAAGTCAAGTTTTCACGAGGAACAGAAAGCATTTGTTAGAATAGCGGACACTTGTTTTAGTGTATAAATTTTTGCTGTTCGTTTAAACAGATTTGTAATTTTCGGGTGATCGCGGTTTGCTTTTGCAAGCTGAGGAAAGTCCATGCTCGCACAAGCTGAGATGCTTGTAGTGTTCGTGCTTAGCGAAATCATAAGCTAAGGTACTCTTTTAGAGTAACGGCAGGAAAAATGACTAAGGTTTCGACTATGTCAAAGTATCCTTGAAAGTGCCACAGTGACGAAGCGATGTGGGAAACTCCATCGGTGGAACGCGGTAAACCCCTCGAGCGAGCAACCCAAACAATGGTAGGGGCGCTCTTCTAAAGGAAATGAACGAGTAGAAGAGGCAGAGTTTACTCTGCAGATAGATGATGACCGTCACCAATTTTTCCTGAAGAATTGGTGATACAGAACATGGCTTATAGAAAATTACAAGTAATTCAGGAAGACCTTCCAACGTAGTTGTGAAGGCTTTTTTTACGAAAAGAATAAAAAAATGTTAAAATAAAGAAACTGAGATAAAAGTAGTAAGCTATCTGTTCTAAAGAGGCCGGGACAGGCCCGTTTAGTTCAGAGAAAGCGGACAATTACAAAAAACAAGCGGAGCAGTAGTCGGCAGGACTGTTAGCTCCAGACAATAAAAAAGAGTCAAGAAGGAGTTTTTATGACGAAAGAAAAAACATTCAAACTTGTTGCAACGGCTGCTAGTGGCTTAGAAGCATTAGTTGGAAAAGAATTGCGTGATTTAGGGATTCCCTGTGAAGTAGAAAATGGTCGGGCCGTCTTTGAAGGCACAGTTGAAACAATTGCTACTGCCAATTTATGGCTACGAACAGCAGATCGGATTAAAATCGTCGTTGGCGAATTTAACGCCTATAGTTTTGATGAATTATTTGAAAAAGTTAAAGCACTTCCTTGGGAAGATTATTTGCCTTTAGATGCAGAATTTCCGGTTGCAGGTAAATCAATTAAGTCAAAGTTGTATAGTGTTCCTGATTGCCAAGCCATCACCAAAAAAGCCATTGTTAACCGTTTAAGAGAAGTTTACCATCGTCCAGCGACGGTGCCCTTAACCGAAACAGGAGCTTTGTTTAAATTAGAAGTGGCTCTGCTAAAAGATAAAGTGACGTTGACGTTGGACACGACTGGGCCAAGTTTATTTAAACGGGGCTATCGCATTGAAAAGGGGGGCGCACCTCTTAAGGAAAACATGGCAGCTGCTTTAGTGATGTTGACCAATTGGCGCAAAGATCGTCCTTTTTATGATCCAGTTTGTGGTTCTGGAACGATTTGTATTGAAGCAGCATTAATTGGCCATAACATTGCCCCTGGCTTTAATCGTAGTTTTACTTGTGAAACATGGGATTGGGTTGATCCAGCAATTTTTGAAAAAGTACGTAACGAAGCCGAGGCAAAGGCAGACTACGATGTTGAATTAGATATCTGTGGTTCAGATGTTGATGGGCGAATGATTGAAGTCGCACGAGCGAATGCTGAGGAAGTTGGTTTAGGTGATTCAATTACCTTTAAACAATTGGCATTAAAAGATTTTACAACCGAGAAGGAATATGGTGTAATGGTAGCTAACCCGCCTTATGGTGAGCGATTAGGAGAAGAGGAAAGTGTTCGTCGTTTGTATAAAGAAATGGGCCATGTTTTCCGTCCGTTAACTACTTGGAGCAAGTATATACTGACGAGTGATCTTGCTTTTGAAGAATATTATGGTGCCAAAGCTACTAAAAAACGGAAGCTTTACAACGGAGCCTTACGAACAGATTTATTCCAATACTGGGGAACACGTCCACCAAGAAAACCACGGGAAGACTAAGAAAGCTGGTGTAAAAAAATGAAGGAAGCTGTATTTTTACAAGAAGTGAAAGAAATTCAATTACTAAAAAATGCCTTGACATTATTAGACTGGGATTCATCAACTGGGATGCCAGAAAAAAGTAGTCCTTTTCGAGGAGAAGTAGAAGGGTATTTAACCGGATTATATTTTGAACGAAGTATTGGCCCAGTTATTCAAGAAGCATTGGCCTATTTTGAGACACGCCCTGAAGAATTATCTGAATTAGGGAAACTGGTTTTTGAAAAAGTAAAAGAAGAATATGCTTTGAATAAAAATGTTCCAGCTGAACGTATGCAAGAATATGTTAAAGTATTAAACCAAGCACATACAGATTGGCTAAAAGCACGCGCTGCACAAGATTTCGGCTTGTTAGAAGAAACCTTAACGAAGGTCGTTGCGTTCCAAAAAGAGTTCATTCCTTATTGGCAAAAAGAAGAAAAAACACCGTACGATGTGTTATTAAATCAATTTGAACCGGGGATGACGGTTGAGAAGCTAGACCAAGTATTCGACCAAGTAAAACAAGGGATTCAAGAAATTCGGACCGTTTTAGCGGAAAAAGGTACGCCGCCTAGAACTGACTTTTTATCTAGAAAAATGACCAAAGAACAACAACGCCGTTTTGTGATTGGTGTGGTTGAGCAATTAGGCTATGATTTTTCAAAAGGACGATTAGATGATACAGTTCATCCATTTATGACAGCTCTAAATCGAAATGATGCGCGGATTACTACGCGCTGGGAAGAAAATAATTTCTCAATGGCAACATTTGGTGTGATTCATGAAGCGGGTCATGGGATGTACGAACAAAACTTTGATCCTAAATTTGACTTTACGCCACTAAGCGAAGGTGCCTCTATGGGGATTCACGAATCACAATCGCTCTTTAATGAAATTATCATTGGTAGCAACCGGGCTTTTTGGCAAAAACAATACCCGTTTTTCCAAGAATGCGTAGAAGGTACTTTTGATGATATTGCTTTTGAAGATTTCTATGCTTCTTTAAAAGAAACGAAAGCAAGTTTGATTCGGATTGATTCCGATAGTCTCACCTATCCTTTGCATATCATTATTCGTTATGAAATTGAAAAAATGTTATTTAATGGTTCTTTGGAAGTCGCTGATTTGCCAAAAGTGTGGAACGAAAAATACCAAGAGTACTTAGGCGTATCACCTGAAAATGACTTAGAAGGTGTCCTTCAAGATGTTCATTGGTCTGGAGGTAGCTTTGGTTATTTCCCATCTTATGCCTTGGGTTATATGTACGCCGCACAACTATTTCACGCAATGAAACAAGAATTATCTGTTGATGAAATTTTAGCTTCGGAGGATTATTCTGATATCCGTAAATGGTTAACACAACATATTCATCAGTACGGCGCTTCACGTAAACCAAATCAATTAATTTATGATGCAACGGGAGAAGAATTGAATCCTAGTTATTTAATTGATTATATGAAAGCTATTTATTTTGATGTTTATCAAGTGCAATAAGTGAAACAAGCAAGGGGAAGTGGACAACAACAATGTTATCAATTCGTGAATATTTAGAAGCTGGTGAAACAACAATCTCAAACTTACTATTTGATCATTACCAAAAAATTGGTTTGAAAGATGATGAATTTCTCTTTTTACTGCAACTTTTTCGTTCGCAAAATGCAGGCGATTTATTTCCAGACTTAATGGCGATTGCAGAGACGATGGGCAAAACGCCAGATACGATTTATAAGTTGTTAAATCAATTGGTTTCTCGCGGATTTATTCGAATTGAAACACAACAAAACCAAAAAGGTCAAATGATGGATACGTATGATTTACTGCCTGTTTTTCAAAAGATTCAATTATTTTTACAAACGAGCAAAGAAAAACAAGTTGTCGCAAACCACGAAGATGAAATTAAACAGCTTTACCAAGGCTTTGAAAAAGAATTCGGACGTCCACTTTCACCCATTGAATTAGAAATGATTGGTCAGTGGTTGAACACGGACCATTATTCCCCTGAATTAATCCGGTTAGCGTTGCGAGAAGCTGTTTTAAATCAGGCGTATAGTTTGAAATATATTGATCGTATTTTACTTGCGTGGGAGCGTAAAAATATTACCACCAAAGAACAAGTGGCTGCTGATCAGAAAAAACGAAAAGATTCTATGATTCAAAATGAGATTGAACAACAAGGTCAGACACAAGAAGCGTTACCAAAGGTTACATTACACAATTGGTTAAATCCAGAAGACAGTGAATAAAAAGGAGGTGGGCCATGCTATCAAAAGAGAAAACGATGGAAGCTATTGAAATTATGTATGAGATGTTTCCAAATGCAGAATGTGAATTAAAACATAAGAATCCTTTTGAATTATTAATTGCTGTGATTTTAAGTGCGCAAGCAACCGATGTATCGGTAAATAAAGCGACTCCTGGTTTATTCGCAGCTTTTCCAACACCAGAAGCTTTAGCAGCTGCGCCGGTGGAGGAGATTATTGCTAAAATAAAAACCATTGGCTTATATCGCAATAAAGCAAAAAATATTAAAGCGTGCGCACAACAACTTTTAGAACGTTTCAATGGAGAAGTTCCGCAAACCAGAGATGAACTGGTCAGTTTACCTGGCGTGGGGAGAAAAACAGCCAATGTAGTAATGGGAGATGCTTTCGGCGAACCGGCTTTTGCAGTAGATACACATGTGGAACGAGTGTCCAAGCGCCTTAGAATTTGTAAGCTAAATGCGAATGTTACTGAAGTTGAGCAAACCTTAATGCGTAAAGTTCCGAAAGAACTCTGGGTGAAAACGCACCATACCATGATTTTCTTTGGGCGTTATCACTGCCTAGCAAGAGCGCCTAAATGTGAAGCCTGTCCGCTACTCTATATGTGTCAAGAAGGCAAAGAACGGATGAAAGGGAAATAACATATTTTTCCTAAGGAAGCGAGCCACAAGTCCAACCGACTTGTGGCTCCCTTTCTTTTTTGATTTTTAAGAAACGCAACAAATGATTGCGGTTTCTTAAAAATTGATTTAGTATAGACAGTGTGGTATATACTAGGAAATTTATTTTTTTGAAGAAAGATAGGCGATGAAATGACAGAAAATGCACCCAAATTTAAGCAAATTTCTGCAGAAATTGAAAAGAAAATTCGAGACGGTCTGTATGTAAGTGCACAAAAATTACCTTCAGAATATGATTTAGCTAAAGAATATAACTGCAGTCGCTTGACCATCCGTAAAGCGATTGATGATTTGATCCGCAAAAATATTTTGGTAAAACGACATGGTAAAGGTAGTTATGTGATGTCGCAAGCGAAAATTCAAAGTGGTCGCGCTGGCTTACAAGGTTTTACTGAGGCAGCCAAAGCTTACGGGAAAAAAAGCCAGACAGAAGTCATTTCCTTTGAAGAAGTAGTACATCCCGCTGAGAAAATTCGGGAGGCGCTCCAAGTGGGCAAAAATGAGGTAATTTATGAACTGATTCGCCGCCGAATGTTAGACGGCGAGCCAATGACAGTTGAAAAAATTTATTTGCCACAGGCATACGTACAAGGCCATACGAAGCAAGACTTCGAGGGCTCTCTTTTCTGCTTAATCGAGAAGAACGTCGAGATTGCTTATTCGCATCAAGAAATTGAAGCAATCTTAGTTGAAGCGGAAATTTCAGAATTATTGAATGTTCCTGTGGGCCAGCCACTTTTACAAGTCCACTCTATCACCTATGCGCTTGATGCAACCCCCATTTTATATGATGTCTCTTTATATCGAGCAGATCGGTACACATTTAAAAACACACTGACCCGTTATAGCCCGTCTGAAAACAACCAAGTGGAGCTAGGAGGTTCTTGGAACGAATGAAGATTAAAGAAGAAATAGCCGCTCAAAAAGATTTATTTTATGAAGACTTAAACAAAATTATGGAGATTCGAAGTGTGAAAGGGTCGCCTAAAAAAGAGGCCCCTTTTGGCGAAGGACCGAAAAGAGCCTTGGAAGAAACGCTGAAACTGGCAGAGCGTTATGGCTTTCAAACTGAGATTGTCAATGACGTAGTTGGCTATGCGCAATGGGGAACAGCGGAAGAATATCTGGGAATTATTGGTCATTTAGATGTAGTACCAGAAGGTTCTGGCTGGTCAGTGCCGCCCTTTCAATTAACGAAAAAAAATCAACGTTTGTATGGTAGAGGAATTCTAGATAATAAAGGTCCTATCTTGGCTTGCCTGTATGGAATGAAATTACTGAAAGAACTTGGTTACCAACCAAAGAAAACCATTCGCTTAATGTTTGGCACGGATGAAGAAAGTGGGAGTGGAGATATCCCCTTATATTTAGAGAAGGAAAACGCACCTATTTTTGGATTTACTCCAGATTGTAAATATCCAGTAGTTTATGGGGAGCGAGGGATTGTTAATTATGAAATCACAACGACCATCCCAGATGATTCAAGTGAACAAATTGGTCAGATTATGGGTGATCAAGCAAAAGACCACGTACCTGATCAATTAAGTGTGGTGATTGCAGGAAAAACAACAGCAATCACGGGAAAACGCGCCCCTTCCAATGCGCCAGAACTAGGCAAGAACGCGATTACTTTATTGGCACAGAAAATTAGCGAGGAACAGTTAGTCAAAGGAAATTTATTACAGTATTTCGACTGGTTAACCGCTAGTTTTCACGAAAAGCACTATGGCGAAGGAGTAGCTCTGGACTTTAAGGATCAGGATAGTGGGCAATTGATTTTAACGCCCTATGCGTTGGAAAAACGAGGACAGCAATTGGTGTTATCATTGGCCGTGCGTTATCCTGTTTCTATTACAGAAAACGAAGTAACCACGCAGCTAACGAAGGCACTATTTCCAGAAAGTGAAGTGACCGTCATCCGCCGCCTCCCTAGTACGCTGTTTCCAAAAGATGAGAGCAATGTTCAAAAACTAACCAAGGTTTATGAACAAATTACTGGCTTAGATGGGACGCCAGTCACAACTACAGGTGCTACGTATGCTCGCTTTATGCCGAATATCGTTGCTTTTGGTCCATCATTTCCTGGTCAAAAAGGCATTGCGCATAACCAAGATGAATATATGGATGAAAAAGATTTACTGCTTAATCTGGAAATCTATATGCAAGCGATGATTGCATTAACAGAAGCGTAAAACCAATAGAAGATACACGTATGAGAAGGAGCCAATGTGTTTCGTAGAGGTCGCATACGTGTATCTTCTATTTTTCTGTATAAAATTTCATTTTCAGTATATACAAAACAGTATATACTAGTTTATAATGATGGAGAAATGTAAGCGTTAACGAAAGGGCGGATGGAAAATGACTTGGGGTGCAATTGCGACATGGCGGATGGCACATGATGGGTTACTAAAAGCTACAGAAGAATTACAACAAGGAGGTGCTGCAAGCACGGCCGTGGAACAATTAATTAAAGAAGTAGAAGACTATCCTTTTTATAAGTCAGTGGGCTACGGCGGTTTACCTAATGAGGAAGGGATTTTAGAAATGGATGCTGCCTATATGGATGGAGACACATTTGCAATTGGTGCTGTGGCAGGAATTACAGATGTTAAAAATCCGATTTCAGTGGCTAAAGCATTAAGTAAAGAGAAGTTTAATAGTTTTCGTGTTGGCGCAGGTGCAACGAAATATTCAATGTTGCACGGTTTTGAAAGAAAGAATATGTTGACAGAACGCGCTAATCAATGGTGGCAAAAGCGTTTAAAAGAAATTCAGGAAAATCAGTTGAACCCCTATGATGGGCATGATACTGTCGGCGCTATTACGTTAGACCAAACAGGATCAATGGCAGCTGGCACTTCCAGTTCGGGACTCTTCATGAAAAAAGCAGGACGTGTTGGTGATTCACCACTGTCAGGTTCTGGTTTTTATGTTGATAGCGAAATTGGTGGTGCTGCGGCTACAGGATTAGGTGAAGATTTAATGAAAGGCTGTCTTTCTTATGAAATCGTCCGTTTAATGGGGGAAGGGCGCTCGCCACAACAAGCATGTGATCAAGCCGTCTATGCTTTTCATGAAAAATTGACCCAACGTTATGGGAAAGCAGGAGCATTTTCACTAGTGGCCATGAACAAACAGGGAGACTGGGGCGTAGCTACGAATGTGGAATTTACTTTTACGGTTGGTACTGATATGCAGCAACCAGAAATCTATATTGCAAATCCAGGCAAGAATCATACCACAGAGATTCAGCCGATTTCACAAGAATGGTTAGCAGCCTATGAAAAAAGAATCAAAGCACCAATTGAATAAATGAGGAGAGTGAAGGAACATGAGTAAAAAACAAATTTATCTTTTTTGTGATGCAGGAATGTCTACAAGTATTATGGTGAATAAAATGATGGAAGTGGTGGAAAAACATCAAATGCCTTTAATGATTACTGCTTTTCCTATTGCAAGAGCACAGGAAGTGGTTGAAGCAGAGAAGCCTGTTGCTATTTTATTAGGACCACAAGTCCGTTTTTTATTAGAAAAAACAAAAGAACAATTTGCTCCTCAAGGGATTCCTGTCGCTGCAATTGCGCCAGAAATTTATGGCATGATGGATGGCGAAAAAGCATTGAAAGAAGCGCTGCGGTTAATTAAGCAAAATAAAAAATAATAGATAGGAGTGACGACCGTGCAAAAATTTTTGGATTGGTTAGAGCGCGTATTGACCCCTTTGGCAAAAGTGATAGGAGAAAATAAGTATTTAGTAGCGATTCGTGATGGCTTCCTTTTATCAACGCCCTTGTTGATTGTTGGTTCGGTCTTCTTATTAATTGCTAATTTTCCTTTGCCGCAATGGGATACTTGGATGTCTCATTTGCTTGGTAAAGACTGGGCGACAATGATGTCTGTTCCAGCTAGTGCTAGTTTTGATGTAATGACTATTCTGGCCGTTGTCGGTATTGCCTATAGTTTAGGGAAACAATTCAATGTGGATGCAATGCAAGCAGGAATTATCGCATTGGTTTCATTTTTTATTGTAACGCCTTATCAAACATTATTTACACCGGAAAATAGTTCAAAGGTTTATGAAGTTACTAGTTTACCTTTAAAATGGATGGGTTCCAGTGGCTTGTTTTTAGGAATGATTGTCGCATTAATTGCGACTCGTTTATTTGTGGCCATTGTTCGTAAAGGGTGGACAATAAAAATGCCAGAAGGAGTGCCACCAACAGTGGTTAAGTCTTTTGAGGCCCTGATTCCGAGTTTTTTAGTTGTTACTCTCATGTTTTTAGTCAATTGGCTGGCTGCTTTAACTCCTTATGGTAATTTACAAGATGTTATTTTTGAATTTCTACAAACGCCCTTATTGAGTCTTGGTAATACCTTAGGTGCGATGAGCATTGCTTATTTATTTTTACACTTCTTTTGGTTCTTTGGCATTAACGGAGGTAGCGTGGTTGGCGCAGTCTTTAATCCTGTTTTGCGGGCATTGTCTGTTGAAAATTTACAAGCATTTAAAGACGGTCATGAAATTCCCAACATCATCACTGGACAATTTCAAGATATGTTTGCAACATTTGGTGGCGCCGGTTCCACACTCTCATTAATCATTGTGATGGTCTTATTCTGTAAAAGTCAACGAATTAAAAAGCTTTCGCAACTTTCACTAATTCCTGGTGTTTTTGGGATTAACGAACCAATCATTTTTGGGTTACCAATTGTTTTAAATCCAATCCTTTTAATTCCATTTGTCTTAGTACCCGCAATTAATATTATTATTGCCTATTTTGCTATGGATTGGGGCTTAGTTCCATTGACGAACGGTATTCAATTGCCGTGGACGACCCCGCCAATTATCTCAGGATTTTTAGTCAGCGGTTGGCAAGGATCAATTCTGCAAGCTCTCTTATTGGTACTAGGAATGTTCATTTATTATCCTTTTATTCGAGTTATGGATGACCAATATTTACGTGAAGAATGGAAAGCACAAGAAGAAGAGAGTGAAGAAATTGATTTTGATTCCTTTGACTTCGATGATTTATAAAAAAGGAGGAAATAGGCGTGAAAAAAATCCTTTTAGTCTTAAACCACAGTTTAGCAGGATTTGGCAGTGATGAACAAGCTCAGCTGAAACCAAGTGGTAAAAAAGCTCCCTTAGGTCCAGGGGTAACATTGCTACCATTTTTACAGAAGCAAGGAGCGGAAATTGTTGCGACACTTTATTGTGGTGACCAATATTATTTGGAAAACGAGGAAGAGGTAGCAAAGAAATTTATTGGCTTTGCAAAAAAGTTTCATGCCGATGCGGTTCTTTGCGGACCTGCCATGCATTATCCTAATTTTGGAGAAATGGCCGCTCGTCTAGCTTGTAAGTTTAATGCTGCGGGCATTCCTGCAATTGCAGCGATGGCAGAAGAAAATCCAGCAGTTAGTCACTATTATCAGCAAGTACCGATTGTGAAGATGCCCAAAAAGGGTGGCATTGGTTTAAATAATTCGTTTAAACAAATGGCGCAATTGGTCGTGGCAAAAGCAAATGGAAAAGAAACCAAACAGTTAGAAGAAACAAGTTGTTTTTAATTGATGATAATCTAAAGAGAAATCCAGAATGAACGCATGATTGTGTTCGTTTTGGATTTTTTGCTTTTGTTTAGCGAATGTATGTTCTATAATAGGGAGGCAGATAGGTGGGATTACGTGAAATCAACGAGAAAAATTGCGGTGCGTCAAGTGGTCGAATTTATTTTAAGGCGGGGAAGTATCGATTCTCGCCATGTGAGTGAACATACACCACAAGAAGGTAGTCGCCTTCATCGAATGCTGCAAAAGGAAGCGGGGAGCCTTTATCAAAAGGAAGTATCTTTAAAAATTGAGGTGCCTTTAAATGGCCATAATTATTGTGTAGAAGGTCGTGCAGATGGCATTTTTGTGAAAGAAACTGGGCAAGTGGTCATTGATGAAATTAAAACATCCGAACCAGCGTTTGAAGAATTGCCGCCAGAAAAGGTCGAATTGTTTTGGTATCAAGCGATGTGTTATGGTCACATGTATTGCCAACAAGAACAACTTTCTGAAATAACGCTTCAACTCACTTATTATCAGACCACCACAAAACAAATCACACGACAAGAACGCCATTTTACAGAAGCTGCATTAGCGGAGTTTTTTACTGATTTGATGAAGCGCTATGAACAGTGGGTAATTTTTAAAGAAGAGTGGCGTATTTTGAGAAATAAATCATTAAAAAATCTTAGTTTTCCTTACGGGGAGTATCGCAAAGGGCAACGAGAATTGGCGGTAGCCGTCTATAAAACAATTCTTAGTAAACAGCGGCTCTTCGTGGAAGCACCAACTGGAACAGGCAAGACAATGTCCACTCTTTTTCCAGCGATGAAAGCAATTGGTGAAGAAGAAGGTGAACGGATTTTTTATTTAACAGCTAAGACCATTACGCGGCAAGTGGCTGAAGATGCCGTCAAAGCGCTGTCCGAAAAACAAGCGCAAACTAAGAGTATTACGTTAACAGCAAAAGATAAAATTTGTTTTTTAACTGAACGAAATTGTACACCAGAACATTGCCCGTTTGCTGACGGCTATTATGATCGTTTAAATGAGGGACTGTGGGATTTATTGCAACATGAAAATCATTTAACGAGAGAGGTTATTGAACGGTATGCACAAAAGCACCAATTGTGTCCATTCGAGTTGTCGCTAGATGCAAGTCTTTGGTGTGATTTAATTATTGGCGATTACAATTATCTATTTGATCCAACGGTTTATTTACGGCGCTTCTTTGAAGAACCCCAAAGTGCAGAAGAGAATATTTTTTTAGTGGATGAAACCCATAATTTGGTTAATCGTTCACGGGAGATGTATTCGGCCGCTATTTCTAGGAATGCGGTTTTGCAAATTCAAAAAAGATTGCAAAAAGAATCTGTTCAATTAAAAAGAGCTTGTCAAAAAGTCTTAACTACGTTTGATGATATTGAAGCAATCTGTGAAGAAAAAGACACGGATTTTTTTGCCCAACGTGCGCCAATTGATTCATTAGTTAAACAGATACATCGATTAACAGAAGTAATTGCAGAATGGTTGCCAGAAAATCAACACATTGAGGAATTGGCGTCGATTCTCAGTTTTTATTTTGATTGTTTAAGTTATCTTCGAATCAGCGAGTATTACGACAACGGCTTTTATACGTCTATTTCTTTGCGAAACTATGACTGCGTTGTGAAACAATTTTGTGTCGATCCGGCTTATTTATTGTCACAACGATTAGATAAAGGGAAAGCGAGTATCTTATTTTCGGCAAGTTTAACACCTCTGAATTATTATCAAGAAGTGCTTGGTGGAGGTGGAGAAAGCCTACGTTATCGGATTCCGTATCCTTTTCCAGAAGAAAATCAATTGTTGATAATCGGTAGTCATCTTCAAACAACCTATAAAAACCGTGAAAAAAGTTATCCACAGATTAGTGAACTTTTAGGGAAGTTAAGTGAAACAAAAACAGGCAACTATTTAATTTTCTTTCCTTCCTACGCCTATATGGATGATGTCTATCAAGTATTTAGCCAACGTTACCCGCAAGTAAAAACTCAAATTCAGGGAACGGACTTAAACGAAAAAGAGCGAGAAGCATTTTTAGCTGAATTTAAAGAGAATCCTCAAGAAACTTTCATCGGTTTTTGTGTTTTAGGTGGTATATTTTCAGAAGGAATTGACTTGAAAGGTACCCGATTGATTGGTACGATAATTGTTAGTGTCGGGCTACCACAAATGAACCCAGAGCAAGAACTGATTCGCACTTTTTATCAAGAAGAGCGAGGGCAAGGGTTTCAATTTGCGTATCAAATTCCTGGCATGAATAAAGTCTTGCAAGCGGCTGGACGTGTCATTAGAGATGCGCAAGATAAAGGCTTTGTGTTGTTATTAGACGAACGATTTGAATTACCAAGTGTCCAGCGTTTCTTTCCGCCGCATTGGTTGGCGCATCGAAAGGCAAACACCAATGAACAACTCATTCAACAAGTGAAACAATTTTGGTTAAAAAATAAAGAAAACAAAGGAGGAAACAAATGAAGACCATTTTAGTCCTTCATACAGGTGGGACCATTTCCATGTCGAAAGTAGCAGGAGGAAGTGTTGCCCCGAATGAAAAAAATCCGTTGATGGAACAAGAAGCATTATTTTCTGGCAAGGTTCATTTAGTTGTCGAAGATATTTTTAATATTCCCTCACCACACATGACCTTAGAACGGATGTTTCAATTAAAAGAACGGATTCAAAAAGCTTATTCTGAACCAATTGATGGCGTGGTTATTACGCATGGAACAGATACATTAGAAGAAACAGCTTATTTTTTAGATATAACCTTAGAGAAAAAAATCCCCATTGTTTTAACAGGAGCAATGCGGTCAAGTAACGAAATCGGTAGTGATGGCTTGTATAATTTCATCAGTGCTATTTGGACTGCTTGTTCAGACGAATCGTACGATAAAGGTGTTTTAGTCGTGATGAATGATGAAATTCATACGGCGCGTTATGTGACAAAAACACATACAACGAACGTCGCAACGTTTCGGACGCCAACTTTTGGACCAATTGGAACCATTGCGAAAGAACGTGCTTTTTTTGCGAAAGAGGTCTTACCGCAAGAAGTTTGCGATGTTTCTTCTGTGAAAGGAAATGTTCACGTAGTGAAGGCCTATGCGGGGATGGGTGAACGAATGTTTGAATTATTAAACACCCCAGAAACGGATGGGTTAGTAATTGAAGCGCTAGGCGCGGGTAATTTACCGCCAGAAACGCTCCCAGCATTACAAAAAATGCTAGACAACGGGATTCCAGTCGTTTTAGTTTCTCGTTGTTCCAATGGCATTGCTGAAGATATCTATGATTATGCTGGTGGTGGCGTTGGCTTGAAAAAAATGGGGGTCGTTTTTGCCCGTGGTTTAAACGGACCGAAAGCGCGGATTCGTTTAATTGTTGGTTTAAACAGCGAAAAAAATCCTGCAGAGTTAAAAGAATTTTTGGAACAGTAACTAATTTTAAGGAGAAAATAAATGAAGCTGTTTGAACGCATTCATCAAGATACTGAAATTCGACAAATTTATGATGCAATTGGTCAAATGGAAGATGAAGAAGCTGGGTGGGCATACCATAATTGGTTTCATGTAAACAATGTCGTAGCCATGACGGAAATGATTTTGAAACAACTTGCTGTTTCAGAGGAGTATTTAGAGGCGGCAAAAATTGCGGCACTGCTCCATGATGTGGGTGCGCTACAAGGAAAAGCAGGACATGCACTTCGTGGGAAACAATTTGCAGAAGCATATTTTCGTAAGCAAAAGATTTGTTTGCCTTATCAAGAAGAAATTTTATCTTCTATAGAAAATCATAGTAACGGCTTTGATTCGGAAGAGTTAATGACACTAGCGCTAATCATTAGTGATAAGTTAGATATTACAGCCTCTCGTGTTGCAAAGGCTGGTTATTTCGTACCGGGAATGCGGCAATTTCAATTTTTAAAGAAAATTGAAATTATGCTTTCAGAACAAGAGGTTTGTGTCTCGTTTACGGCAGAAGAAGAACTGGATTTAGAAGAATTAAATGCGTTTTATTTTATGCCAAAGGTTTTCAAAGCAATTGCCGCTTTTTCAGGGAAAATCCAACGCCGACCAATCGTTTTATTGAATAATCAAGAATGGCCGGTACCAAAACAAAAAAATCCTTCAACTGTTCATTAACAGTTGAAGGATTTTTTTAGCGATAATTATTAAACTCAAGAGCCATTGGTAAATCTAATTCTCGTAAAAGAGCCATGACTTTTTGTAAATCATCCCGACTTTTTCCAGTTACCCGAATTTTGTCTTCTTGGATTTGTGACTTAACTTTAATCCCAGAGTTTTTGATAGCTGTGTTGATTTTTTTTGCATTTTCTTTATCAATACCACTGATTAAATCACCATATTGGCGAGCGGTACCGCCTAAGGCTTTTTCACTTTCTGAGAAATGAATATTTTTAATCGGAACATTGCGTTTGACTAATTTTCCAAATAAAATATCCTTCACTTGCTCGACTTTATAATCATCTTCAGCTACGACTACTAGTTTATCGTTTTCCAATTTAATATCAGCAATTGACCCTTTAAAGTCAAAACGATTTTTCAATTCTTTCAAGGCAATTTGAATCGCGTTTTTGACTTCCTCCATATTGACCTCTGAAACTACATCAAAACTTGCTTCTTTTGCAGCCATGTAAAAACCTCCTAAAATATTCTTTGCTTCATCATATCATGAAATAGTAAAAAAGGTTAGGCTAGAATCATTTTGAATAGAGAAATAAGAAGATCAATTTTTAGGGATATCTTCTCGCATTCTTTCATGGAAACGTTGCAAAAAATTTTTTTTCAATGTTCGCTTTTAGCCCCTTTTCTTTTAGGATAGAACCTGTTATTCTAAGTCAGAAGAATAGCGAAGGAGCGAAGAAAAATGAGTCGATTGGTTAGTACTTACCAAAGAAATGAATCGATAAAAAAAATAGCAGTGATGGCGATAACCGCTTTGACTTCTGCGGTCGGTTTGAATTTCTTTTTGATTCCGGCAAAAGTTTTTTCGGCAGGGATGAACGGAATTGCGCAAATCATTGCTACATTATTATATACAAATTTAGGAATCCATATTAATACAGGGATCTTCATTTTATTTTTAAACATTCCCGTCTTCATTCTAGGGTTTGTAAAATTAGGGAAACAATCAACGATTCTTAGTTTCATCAATGTTATTGGCATTTCCGTTGTCACTATGTTTGTGCCAATCGTAACAGTCACAACGAATCCTTTGATGAACGCAATTATGGGTGGTGTCTTAGTCGGCGTTGGCGCAGGGCTTTCATTGAAAATGGGCTTTAACACTGGCGGCATGGACATTATTTCACTGATTCTTTCAAAAACAACAGGGAAAACAGTTGGTAATTTTATGTTCTTATTAAATGGTATTATTGTGCTGTTGGCTGGTTTTGTATTTAACTGGGAAAGTGCGTTGTATACTATTATTTCTATTTACTGTTTGAGTCAGGTGGTCGACATGATTCATACCAGTCACCAAAAAGTCACAGCAATGATTGTCACCACGAGACCAGAAGCCGTTGCCTTAGAAGTTTCTCAACAAATCGCTCGTGGCATGACCTTGTTGCCTTCAATCGGCGGCTATTCAGGTGCAGAAGGTCGGATGATTATGATGGTCATTACTCGCTACGAACTCTATGATTTAGAACAAGCAGTTTACAGTATCGATGAGAATGCCTTTGTAAATATTTTACCAACACAATCGGTTTTAGGGCGTTTTGCCAATGAAGATGAACAACGGATTTTTCATAGTACAGGAACATTTCCTGAGCTTCAATCCTACAAGGTGAAACGTTATCCGCCAAAGAAAAAATTAAAATAGCAAGTCGGCCTTCAGATCCCAAAGTGATAACGGGAAAACTGGAGGTTTTTTTATAAAAATGAAGGTTATGTGAAAGAATAGACAAAAATTTTCTGAAAAAGGGAATTTTACTAGAAAAGTGTCAGGAATTCTGCTAAAATAGAACCGTTGGTTAGGGAACACCTAACAAATAAAGTTTTTAAAAACTTAGGAGGAATTTTTTATGCCAGTAGTATCAGGAGCAGAATTCTTAAAAGCAGCACGTAAAGGCGGCTATGCAGTAGGTGGCTATAACACAAATAACTTAGAATGGACACAAGCGATTTTAGAAGCAGCAGAAGCTAAAAAAGCACCAGTTCTAATCCAAACATCAATGGGCGCTGCTAAATACATGGGTGGCTACAAAGTAGCTAAAGACATGATTACTAATTTAGTAGACTCAATGAATATCACAGTTCCAGTAGCAATTCACTTAGACCACGGTGACTACGAAGCTGCTTTAGAATGTATCGAAGTTGGCTATACTTCGATCATGTTTGATGGTTCTCACTTACCATTCGAAGAAAACTTAAAATTAGCGAAAGATGTAGTTGAAAAAGCTCACGCTAAAGGTATTTCTGTCGAATGTGAAGTTGGTTCAATCGGTGGTGAAGAAGACGGAATCATCGGTACTGGCGAATTAGCTGATATCGAAGAATGTAAACAAATGGTTGCTACAGGTATTGACTACTTAGCATGTGGTATCGGTAACATCCATGGTCAATATCCAGAAAACTGGAAAGGTTTAGCATTTGATCACTTACAAGCAATTGCTGAAGCTGTCGGTTCTGATGTACCTCTAGTATTACACGGAGGTTCTGGTATTCCTCAAGAACAAATTGAAAAAGCAATTTCAATGGGTATCTCAAAAGTTAACGTAAATACAGAATTCCAATTATCATTCGCTAAAGCAACGCGCGAATATATTGAAGCTGGTAAAGATTTAGAAGGTAAAGGATTTGACCCTCGTAAATTATTAGCACCAGGTAAAGCTGCAATCATCAAAGATGCAGAAGAACACATTGATTGGTTCGGTTCAGCTAACAAAGCTTAATCAACTAGTTACTTTAAAGACAGCCACAGCACGTGGCTGTCTTTTTTATTTTTTGTTATTTTTTCATTCTATTAAAATACCTGAGAAGTTTTCTTTTTTCTTAAGCTTGATTATGATAGAATGATTGGGTAGTTTATTTAGAAAACGTATATTACAGATAGGTGAGAATATAAATGAAAAAAATCGTAATCAATGGGAATCGTCCATTAAAGGGCGAAGTAACCATTAGCGGCGCCAAAAATAGTGTGGTCGCTTTAATTCCAGCTGCTATTTTAGCAGATTCGCCCGTGACTTTAGATGGCGTTCCTGACATTCAGGATGTTCACTCATTAATTGAAATTTTAGAAATTATGGGTGCTAAAATTACTTTTGAAAATAATACATTAATTATTGACCCAACAGAAGTTGTTTCTGTGCCAATGCCAAAAGGAAAAATCAATAGCTTACGTGCGTCCTATTATTTTATGGGCTCACTTCTTGGTCGATTTGGGGAAGGCGTTGTCGGCTTACCTGGCGGTTGTTACTTAGGACCTCGTCCAATTGATTTACATATCAAAGGATTTGAAGCATTAGGCGCTCATGTAACCAACGAACATGGGGCGATGTACTTGAGAACAGACGAAGCTGGCTTACAAGGAACACGAATTTTTATGGATATGGTATCTATTGGTGCTACAATCAATGTCATGTTAGCCGCAGTTAAAGCCAAAGGCAAAACGATTATTGAAAATGCTGCGCGTGAGCCAGAAATTATTGATATTGCTACATTATTAAATAACATGGGTGCAAAAGTCCGAGGAGCTGGAACGGACGTTATTCGGATTGAAGGTGTCGAAGAATTACATGGTTGTCGTCACTCGATTATTCCAGATCGAATTGAAGCTGGGACTTATTTAGCTATGGCAGCAGCTATGGGTGAAGGAATCAAAGTTCGAAATGTTATTTATGAGCATTTAGAAAGCTTCATTGCGAAATTGCAAGAAATGGGCGTTAAGATGACAATTGAAGAAGACATGATTGAAGTTCATCCGTCACATGATCTGAAAATGACAACGGTGAAAACCTATCCATATCCTGGTTTTGCCACAGACTTGCAACAACCGTTAACGCCATTACTTTTAAAAGCGCAAGGAACTGGTGAAATTATTGATACGATTTATGCTCAACGAAATAAGCATATCCCTGAGTTAGTGCGGATGGGGGCTGATGCTTCGGTTGAAGGCAATATGATTATTTTAAATGGTCCAAATCAATTGCACGGTGCAGAAGTAGTCGCCTCTGATTTACGGGCAGGCGCTTGCTTAGTCACTGCCGGCTTGATGGCTGAAGGTACGACCACAATTTATAATGTAGAATATATTTTACGTGGGTACGACCACATTATCGAAAAGTTAACTGCTTTGGGCGCTGATATTCAAATGCTAGAAACCGAAGAACAAGAAGGTCCGTTTGAGGTGGATCAATGAGCGACTATTTAACAATGGCTGAATTGGAAAATAGTACGTTAAAAGATATTTATGCGTACGCGAAAGAGTTTAAAATTCCTTATTATAGCCAAATGAACAAAAAAGAATTGTCTTTAGCTGTGATTCGTGCACAAGCTGAGAAGCAAGGGTTTTTCTTCATGGAAGGAATTTTAGATATTGTTTCTCAGGATGGTTATGGCTTTTTGCGGCCAATTAATTATGGACCAAGTGCAGAAGACATTTATATTTCTTCTTCTCAAATTCGTCGTTTCGGATTGAGAAATGGGGACAAAGTAGCTGGCAAGGCGCGTCCGCCAAAGGAATCAGAACGTTACTATGGACTCATGCATGTTGAAAGTGTCAATGGGAAAGATCCTGAAGAAGCGAAAGAGCGGCCACATTTTCCAGCGCTAACACCGTTGTATCCTGAAAAACAATTAACGTTAGAAACCACGGCTGGCAGATTATCAACACGAATGATTGATGTATTTGCACCAATTGGTTTTGGGCAACGTGGTTTAATTGTAGCGCCGCCAAAAGCCGGGAAAACAAGTGTTTTAAAGGAAATTGCTAATGGGATTACAGAAAATCATCCTGATGTGGAATTGATTCTGTTGTTAATTGACGAGCGTCCTGAAGAAGTGACTGATTTAGAGCGAAGCGTTAAAGGCGATGTGGTTTCTTCAACTTTTGATCAACAACCACAAAATCATACGCGAGTTGCTGAATTGGTTCTGGATCGAGCAATGCGCTTAGTTGAAGACAAACGGGACGTAGTTATTTTAATGGACAGCATCACTCGTTTAGCAAGGGCCTATAATTTAGTGGTCCCGCCTAGTGGTCGAACCTTAAGTGGCGGAATAGATCCAGCTGCGTTTTTCAAACCTAAACGATTTTTTGGTGCTGCCAGAAATATCGAAGAAGGGGGCAGTCTGACTATTTTAGCCACGGCATTGGTGGATACAGGTAGCCGAATGGATGATGTCATCTATGAAGAATTCAAAGGCACAGGCAACATGGAGCTCCATTTATCTCGTGAATTAGCAGAGCGCCGTATTTTCCCAGCAATTGATATTAAAAAATCAAGTACGCGAAAAGAAGAATTGCTAATGACACCAGAACAACTAGAAGAAACGTGGAAATTGAGAAATAATATGTCAGGAGACTCGCTGGAATATACGGATCAATTCATAAAAATGTTAAAACGGACCCAAAATAATCAACAATTATTTGAAGTTTTCCATGATGTTTCGTTTGGCAAACAAATTAAAAGAAATCCAAAAAGATAATTGCATACCAACTGAAAACATGGTAAGATAGCATTGTTGTATACCGACAAAATAACTCTGATACAGCAAATGGATCAGGGCAAAGGAGCGAAAAAACGTATGAAACAAGATATCCATCCAAATTACCAACCAGTAGTATTCATGGATTCAACAACAGGTTTCAAATTCCTTTCAGGTTCAACTAAAGGATCTTCAGAAACTGTTGAATGGGAAGATGGCAACACTTATCCATTATTACGTGTTGAGGTTACTTCAGACTCACACCCATTCTACACTGGTCGTCAAAAATTCACACAAGCCGACGGACGTGTGGACCGTTTCAACAAAAAATACGGTCTCAAAGACGAAAACGCAAATCCAGACGCATAGTCTTTCAAAACATTGTTATGACAAGGTTTATAGAGGTTTTCCACTGTGGTGGGAAACCTCTATTTTTGTTGGATTGGCAGTTTTAAATTCAGAGAAATTATTTAAATATTATTTTATTTAACTGAAAGTATAGCTAGTCCGTATACCGTATAATTTAAATTATTTGGATAGTATACATATTGTAAAGTGCAATTGTCTTTTTAGAATCTTTAAGGTATAATTTGTTTTAATGAGTTTATATGTAAGCTTTTTCTTTTTAAAGACTTTGATCATATCTTTTTTATAAGAAAACTATTGGTTGTGAAAGGATATAAAAGTGCTAAAACAATTGTACTTAACAGTATTAAGACGGAGACCATACAAACATAAAAAAGTAAAAATTGTGTACATAATGAGTTTCCCAAGAAATGATGGACATTTAATTGAACAATTAGAACAACACTATCACGGAATGATAATAGTACTTTATACAAAAAATTGTCAATCATATGCAGCATCCTTAAACCAAAAAGGCATAAAGACGATACTTTTTGATAAGAAGACTTTGTTGATTACAACGGCGATTTCATACTTGAAGTCAGCCCCTCTGATTTTTGTAGATAATTATTTTCCAGAATTGGCAATTTTAAAAAAAAAGCAAGTAGTTATCCAATTATGGCATGCTAATGGGGCTTTAAAACAGTTTGGCTGGGGTGCTTATCACACGAAACATAGAAGTAGCAAGGATCAAATCAGGTTTCAAAAAGTTTACGATAAAATGAATTATTTTATCGTTAATTCACTAAAAATGGAAGCAATTTTTAGAAACAATTATCGTCTCGAGAATGCTCAATTTTGTCATTTTGGTTCGCCGCGTCTTGCTTATCTTGAAAAATTAGAGGTAGGAGAAACAAATCAGAATAATAAAGTTTTATATGCACCAACTTACCGAGAGGGAATGAATGAAATGATGCTTGTGATAAATCAAGCAATAAAGGCTTTTTCTGCTATGCCAAATTTTCATTTTTATATGAAATTACATCCATCAATCCAGTTAGATGCCATTGAACTACCGAGAAATGTTTCTATTTGGGAAAAGCATATTTTTGAAAGCTTTAGTGAAATAGACTACTTGATTACTGATTATTCGAGTGTGGTCTTTGAATACATGCATGTTAAAGAGCAACCGAACATTTTATTTTTTTGTCCAGATTTAGAAAAATATGCATTAAATCCTGGAATTGAGCCTGATTTTTTTGAATATTTACCAGGACCGTTAGTTGAAAATGAAAAACAGTTGATTGTGGCATTGTCAAATTTTTCAATAAATAGTTATAAAGATAATATTGCTAGAATTAACGAAGAATGGAATCAATATCAGTCAAAAGAGACCATTAATAAAATAGTAGAGTTGGTAGAGAGAATCTTGGGGGGATTTTGTGAAAAGTAAGGTACGCACTGAATATATTGGGGGATTACCAGTTGACGTATTAACACATCAAGAAATTATGGATGACTTAGAAAGTTATCTCAAAGCTAAAGAGAAAATGATTGTAACTAGCGTTAATCCGCAGATTTCATTGTTAGCATTTGAACATCCAGAAGTTAAGTTATATTTGAAAAGAGCAACTCATCGGATTGCAGATGGGATAGGTGTGGTCAAGGCATCGAAGCTAATGGGTGGGTCTATTCGTGAAAGAGTTACAGGAATTGATGTCATGGATAATTTTTTAGAGTATGCAAATCAACATAAGGAACGAATCTTCTTGTATGGTGCAAAGCAAGAAGTAGTTGAAGCAGCAGCTAAAAATATTCAACGACAATATCCAGGGATTGTTATTAGCGGTATTTTACATGGCTATACAAAGAAAAAACAGCAAGAAATTGTGGAACAAATTAACAAAGCTGAACCAAGGTTTGTCTTTGTAGCATTAGGTTCACCGAAACAAGAGATTTTTTTGGAACAAACAATTGATCACCTGACAGCTAATGTATTTTTAGACGTAGGCGGTACTTTTGACGTATTAGCTGGATCAGTCAAAAGAGCGCCAGAATTTTATATAAATCACAATTTGGAATGGTTATATCGTTGTTTGACAATGAAGAGATACGATCGGTTAATGCAAATTCCTAAATATATTTATTTGACTATTAAGTATCGGAACAACAAGTCTAGGGGGCAGTAAATGATTATTTTGTTTATTTGGGAAAATGACGTAGACACAACTTTTTATATCGTAAAAATAGGGAAAGATGAGAAGTTCATTTTACGAGTACCACCTATTCACAAACTAAGTAAATTTGTTCAAAATAATCAATGGAATAGTTTGATAGAAGAATTAAGAAAATTGTCTTCATATGAAGTAACTGAGTACATAATTATAAAAAAAGCAATGCTTTTTTCGTATCTTTTTGAAGACGATAAAGAAATTGTTATTTCAAATCAAAGCGAGCGGCATCTAATAGATCAAAATGGCAAAGAATGGTTTTTACCAAAAGGAAAAGTTGCTGTAAATCAAGAGGTGCTTGCAGAATATCTTCGTTTTAGTCATTCAGATGCTGAACGTTCATTTGAGCATCAGGAACACATTTTTCGTTTAACGAAAATTAAATTATTAAAAGATAAAAATCCGTTGAAATTGCAAAAGCAGTTAAAACAATTAAAAAAAGCTACAACAACGTCTTTCTCTATAAAATCTCTGAGTAAGTTATTACTAATCTATACTGCTACAGAAAATAAAAAATTTGATCGAAAAACCATCAAAGTCAATCAAGAGTAGCCTTTTTTCTATTCACAAAAATTGATAATTAACGAAGAAATATCAAAGTACAATGGAGGTTTTTATGAAAAAAATACTTACTTACGGCACATTTGACCTCCTGCACTATGGTCATATTAATTTGTTGAAAAAAGCGAAACAACAAGGGGACTACCTGATTGTTGGACTTTCAACAGATGCTTTTAATTTAGAAAAAAAGAAACAAAGTTATTTTTCATATGAAAAACGTAAACAATTATTAGAGGCAATTCGTTATGTTGATTTAGTTATTCCTGAAACTAGTTGGAAACAAAAAGTTTCCGATATTGCTGAATTTAAAATTGATACTTTAGTCATGGGCGATGATTGGCAAGGGGCTTTTGATTTTCTAGAAGTTGAAACAACCGCAAAGGTTCTTTATTTGCCACGAACGCCAGAAGTATCAACCACACAGATAAAAAAAGAATTATATTATAGTGAATAATAAAAAGTCTCCTTGGTATTTTTCAAGGAGACTTTTTTCAAGATTATCCTTCCTAAAAGTCAAAGATTGATCAGCATTGTTTCGCTGATTTGTTAGACTAGTAGGTACATTCAGCTTTATAAAGGAGATCTTGAAGAAATGAGTAGAAAAAAAGTCGGTGTTTTCTGTCTATTTCTGTTTTTCACATTTTTTATTATTGTTCCAAAAGTAGAAGCTACAGAAGAAATGAAGACTAAATTTACAGTAACGCCTGTTTTACCAGAAAATCAAGTGTCAGGAACATCTAGTTATTATGATTTAATTCTGGCACCAAAGCAATCTTCCACTATTGTCTTAGACATAAAAAATAAGACAGACGAAAAATTGTCCATCGTATTGACTCTAGCAAATGCATCAACAAATGATAATGGGTTGATTGTGTACAATGATTTTGATAAACCACTTGATTCATCGTTAAAGGTTCCGCTGACAGACTTGGTTACTTTAGAAAATGAGGAAGTGAGTGTGCCGCCTCATCAAACAGTATCAGCAAAGATGAAGGTGAAGGGACTTGATCAGCCTATCAAAGGAGTTGTTTTAGGCGGGGTTTACGCGCATCTCAAAGATGAAAAAGAGGAAGAGACCCAAACAACGGGCTTAACTAGTCGCTACGGGTTTAATGTTGCGATTGCCATGAGGAGTGCTGAGAATGCTCCTTTAACAGAGGTGAACCAACTGAAATTAGTGAAAGTAACACCTACAATTGCTTTAGGGGCCAAATCACTAAAGGCGGTCATTCAAAATCCGTATGCTGCTATTTTTCCAGAAGTTCGTTTAGAAGGTCAAGTGATAAAAAAAGGATCCTCTAAAAAAATTGCACAACGGACACTAAAAAATGTTCGCTTTGCCCCAAATAGTTCCATGAATTTTCATCTTGATTTGGGCAAACAACCGCTAGATGCTGGGACTTATATATTTACAGGACGTGCTATTTTACAACAAGATGAACAACAGTCTTGGCCTTTTCAACAAGAATTTACGATTAACACTCGTGAAGCAAAAAAATTGAATCAAGAAGCTACGGTCAAATGGGTCCTACCTACATGGTGGTTACCGACTTTCTACACGTTGTTAGTAATCACAATTGGGGCAATTTATAGTGTCATTTGGCGCAATAATTATCAAAAAACAAGCGAAAAGGAGAGTGAGAATAATGGCTAGTTGGTTTTGGTTGTCTGGCGGTTTAGCGGTCATTTGTTTTATGTTTTTCCTCTTTTCTTTGCTGACTAGTATGAGTTTTATTCAGCATGCAAAAGAACCCAGAAGTATTCTAAAAGAAACGCTTTTGAGTTGGTTAATGCTTTTACTTAGTGGTGGGTGGATTACAATCGGACTATTGTTATATTTTTCGCTAAAGAATCAATAAACAAAAAACGAGCATTCATTGTTAGATAACCGTGAATGCTCGTTTTTTTGTTTTAGGAAAATGCTCTTTAGCAACTTGCCAGATTTCATTGGGCAACCTGACTGAAATTGTTAAATTGTTCTGTCGAAACGACAAAAAAGTGGTAAACTAAACGTGTATGTTAGTTATTTAATCAAAAGTAATGTATCCGCTTACTTATAAAATGGAAACGAAGGAGCATATTGCAATGACAGAAAAACTTTTAGGAAGTATCGAAGCCGGTGGCACAAAATTTGTATGTGGCGTTGGGACAGATGATTTGACCATTGTGGAACGTGTCAGTTTTCCCACAACAACCCCAGAAGAAACAATGAAAAAAGTAATAGAATTTTTCCAACAATATCCTTTAAAAGCGATTGGGATTGGTTCGTTTGGTCCGATTGATATTCACGTTGATTCTCCTACGTATGGTTATATTACTTCTACACCAAAATTAGCTTGGCGTAACTTTGACTTGTTAGGAACTATGAAACAACATTTTGATGTGCCAATGGCTTGGACAACGGATGTGAATGCTGCGGCATATGGTGAGTATGTTGCTGGAAATGGGCAACATACATCTAGTTGTGTATATTATACAATTGGAACTGGTGTTGGCGCTGGAGCGATTCAAAACGGTGAGTTTATTGAAGGCTTTAGCCACCCAGAAATGGGGCATGCGTTAGTCCGTCGTCATCCTGAAGATACGTATGCAGGAAATTGTCCTTATCATGGAGATTGTTTAGAAGGGATTGCAGCAGGACCAGCAGTTGAAGGTCGTTCTGGTAAAAAAGGTCATTTATTGGAAGAGGATCATAAAACTTGGGAACTAGAAGCTTATTATTTAGCACAAGCAGCGTACAATACGACTTTATTATTAGCGCCAGAAGTGATTATTTTAGGTGGCGGCGTCATGAAACAACGTCATTTGATGCCGAAAGTTCGTGAAAAATTTGCTGAATTAGTCAATGGATACGTGGAAACACCGCCTTTAGAAAAATACTTGGTGACGCCTCTTTTAGAAGATAATCCAGGAACAATTGGTTGCTTTGCCTTGGCAAAAAAAGCTTTAATAGCTCAAAAATAACCATTTATTCGCAGTTCATGCATTATATTTGAAGGAAATGGCTAAGAATGATACTCTTATTATGTAATTAATTATTTAGGAGGGATTAGCATGGCAGATTTAAAAGGACGTTTTGACGATGCAAAAGATAAAGTAGAAGGTACTGCAAAAGAAGCGCAAGGCAAAGTTACGGATGATAAAGGCAAAGAACTTGAAGGAAAAGCTCAATCAACCTTTGCTGACGTAAAAGACAAAGCACGTGATGCCGGCGACGACCTTAAAGAAGGCGCTGAAAAATTAACTGATAAAGTTAAAGAAGGCTTTGAAGACTTAAAAGACAAATTTAGTAAAGATAAATAAAAATTAACAAAAGAGCGTGGGCTTACGTTATTTCAACGTAAGCCCACGCTCTTTTGTTTAGACATCAAATCCTTGTTTTTGCAAGAAAATTTTTACTTCTGGGCGACGATTATAAGAAAAATAGGACAAAGATTTCTGTGACCAATCCGCTGTTTGGGCGTTACTTGAGCGGCTGGCATAATAATCTTTTAATAATTCATCATATGTGTGCATATCTGTCAATTTGTCTGATTGGTAGTGATTTTCGCTTAAAATATTTTCAAAAGGCATCCGTGGTTTTACACCATTTAACGTTTCTGGTACACCGATTGTTAATCCGAAAAGTGGTACAGTTAATTCAGGCAAAGATAAGCGTTTGGCTACTGTGTCTAAGTCATTTCGAATGCCGCCAATATAACAAATCCCTAAATCCATAGATTCAGCCGCAATGGCCATGTTTTGCGCAGCAATCGTTGTATCAACGGCAGCTACTAATAATGATTCTGGTGTCTTTAAGGGTTCCAATGATTGCCCCTCTTTTGACAAAATCGTTGCATGACGATACAAATCAGCAACAAAAACATAGAACACACCAGTGTTAACGACATAGTCTTCACAATTCGCTAAACGTCCCAATTCTCTGCGTAGCTCAGGATCTTTGATTTCTATAATTGTATAAGCTTGTAAAAAATTGGAGCTTGATCCTGCTTGAGCTGCAGTAATTAACTGTTGTTTCTGCTTGTCCGTTAACGCTTGCTTTTTAAAATGACGAACGGAACGGTGACTTAGTAATTGTTCGATTGTTTGATTCATAAAAAACCTCCGTTTAAATTAAGAAAGAGAACAGAAAAACCCACAGCTTAATAGTGGGTTTCTCTGTCGTTAATTGCTAAAGATTACAGAATACGTTCAAATGGATCTAAACTAATTCCTTGGTCTAAGACGATTTTTGCGTATTCTTTCGCTGCAAATAAAGAATGATCTTTGTAGTTTCCGCACTCTTTTGCAGAGACTGCTGGAACAACTTCTGTATTGATTACTTTGTTTAAAACGTTGACTAATGCATCACGGATTTCTTGTGGTGAATGTTGATCCCACATAATCATATAAAAACCAGTGCGGCAACCCATTGGCGAAATGTCAATGATTCCTTTTAATTCATCACGCATGTTAACTGCTAATAAATGTTCCAACGTGTGTAATGCGCCTGTTGGTAGGGCATCTTTGTTTGGTTGTAAGAAACGTAAGTCATATTTTTCGACTAACGCATCACCATTTTGTTCTGTGCCAGCAAGGCGAACATATGGTGCTTTTACTGTGTTGTGATCTAATTCAAAACTTTCTACGCGTGCCATGAAATTTCGCTCCCTTTATAATTAAATTCGTTTTAACTATAACAAATTTAAGTCAAAAGTCAATGGATAGTCCTTTGATGGGTAATAGTTTTAAAATATCATGGGAAAATAAAAAAATCATTTTTTTGACTATGTAGGTTTTTTCAATACTATGGTAAAATAGGACAAGTAGCTTTTACAAGAAGGTAAGAGGGGAGTATGAAAATATGGAAAAAGAATATCATGTTGCCGTGGTAGGAGCAACAGGTGCTGTCGGGACAAGAATGATTGAATTGTTAGCAGAAACAAGTTTGCCAATTGCCAGTGTGAGGTTATTGGCGTCTAAGCGTTCTGCTGGACAAGAGATTCAGTTTAAAGGGCAACCTCTTATCGTGGAAGAATTAGTCCCGGAATCATTTGAAGGAATCGATTTAGCATTATTTAGTGCTGGTGGGAGTATTTCCGAAAAGTTTGCACCAGAAGCAGTTAAGCGCGGAGCTGTTGTTGTTGACAACACTAGCCATTTTAGAATGGCAAAAGATGTTCCTTTAGTTGTTCCAGAAGTGAACCCGGAAGCCTTGAAAAATCATCAGGGAATCATCGCAAATCCCAATTGTTCTACGATTCAAATGATGGTGGCCTTAGAACCAATTCGGCAAGCGTTTGGCTTAGAACGAATCATCGTTTCAACGTATCAAGCTGTGAGTGGCGCAGGTATCGGTGCGATTAATGAGCTAAAAGAACAAGCTGAAGATTTTTTAGAGGGAAAACCTGTCAGCGAATGGTCAGCTGAAATTTTACCAGCTGGCAGTGACGAAAAACATTATCCAATTGCTTTTAATGCGTTGCCTCAAATTGATGTTTTTTCAGAAGCAGGGTATACCTACGAAGAATGGAAAATGATGAATGAAACAAAAAAAATCATGGGAGACAACAAGCTAAAAGTCGTTGCCACCTGTGTCCGTATTCCGGTAATTTCAGGACATTCTGAGTCTGTTTATATAGAAGTGAAACAAGCAGATGCATCGGTCTCAGCCATCCAAGAATTAATGGCGCAAGCTCCAGGTGTAATTTTGCAAGATGAGCCAAGTGAACAACTATATCCACAAGCGCTAAATAGCGTCAACCAGAAAGAAACATTTGTCGGCCGTATTCGTCAAGACGTTGACGTGAAGAACGGTTTCCATTTATGGATTGTGTCAGACAACCTATTAAAAGGAGCTGCTTGGAACTCGGTCCAAATTGCTGAAACGCTACACGAAATGAATTTGCTTCGTGTACCTGAAAACGACTAGAAGGTTTGTATTGTATACTCGGGAGGGAATAGGATGGATTTAACGAATGCAACAATTATTACGGCAATGGTTACGCCGTTTCAAGAATCGGGAGAAATAGATTTTGATAAACTACCGCAATTGGTAGACTATTTATTGGCCAATCATACAGAAGGCGTTATTTTAGCAGGAACAACTGGTGAATCACCCACGTTAACTCATGAAGAAGAATTACAATTATTCCAGCGAATGATTGAACTGATTGATGGACGTATTCCGATTATTTGTGGTGTGGGTACGAATGATACACGTGACTCAGTCGCTTTTGTGAAAGAGTTAGCGACAATCGCTGGTATCGATGCTGTTTTGGCGGTTGTTCCTTATTATAATAAACCAAATCAAGAAGGTATGTATCAACATTTTAAAACCATCGCAGAAGCAAGTGAACTACCAATTATTTTGTACAATGTTCCTGGTAGAACGGCTGCATGTCTAGAAGTGGAAACTACTTTGCGCTTAGCACAATTGGAAAAAATTGTGGCAATTAAAGAATGTGCAGGGTTAGATGCAATTACTGAGTTGATTGAAAGAGCGCCAAAAGACTTTCTAGTGTATACTGGAGAAGACGGGTTGGCTTTTGCCACCAAGGCACTTGGCGGACAAGGGGTTATTTCGGTAGCCAGTCATGTCTTCGGTTCGTCAATGTATGAGATGTATCAAGCGCTGGAGCAGGGGAACTTGCCGGAAGCGGCTAAAATTCAACGACAGTTATTACCAAAAATGAACGCATTGTTTTCAGTGCCTTCACCGGCACCCGTGAAAGCGGCCTTAAATCATTTAGGTATTCCTGTTGGAAATTTACGTTTACCTCTAGTTGCTTGTACACCAGAAGAAGAGCAAAGAATTATTCGCACGTTAGAGATTTAAAGAACGTGTAATCATAGAGAGGTGAAAAGAGTGAGTACAATAAAAATCGTTCCATTAGGCGGCGTTCGTGAAAATGGAAAAAATATGTACGTTGCTGAAGTGGAAGATGAAATTTTTGTACTGGATTGTGGATTACAATATCCAGAGAACGAACTTTTAGGAATTGACGTTGTCATTCCGGATTTTACGTATTTAGAAGAAAATAGTGAACGAATTGCAGGGGTCTTTTTAACACATGGCCATGCAGATGCAATTGGGGCCTTACCGTATTTGCTTTCAAAAATTCAAGTGCCTGTTTTTGGGACAGAATTAACGATTGAACTAGCAAAACTAAGTGTCAACAGTCATGCGGAAACGAAGAAATTTAAAGATTTCCATGTGATTGACCCGCATACAGAAATTGATTTTGGTCAAGCAACGGTGAGCTTCTTTAAAACAACGCACACCATTCCAGATTCGATTGGTGTTAGCATCAAAACAAAAGAAGGCAACATTGTTTATACTGGTGATTTTAAATTTGATCAAAGTGCGATTGAGATGTATCAAACCGATTATGGCCGTTTGGCTGAAATTGGGAAAGAGGGCGTCTTGGCGTTACTTAGTGATTCATCAAATGCTGAAAACCCAGTCCAAGTTGCTTCCGAAGCCCAAATCGCTGATGAAGTGTTCGATACGATTCGCTATTGGGAAGGACGAATCATCGTGGCATGTGTGGCAAGTAATTTGCAACGGGTTCAACAAGTATTGAATGCAGCGGATCGTTCTGGTCGTAAAGTCGTTTTGACAGGCCAAGATTTTGAACGGATTATTCGGACGGCGATGAAATTGGAAAAATTACAATTGCCAAGCGAAGATCTATTAGTAAAACCAAAAGAAATGAAAAAATATGCACCTGAACAGTTATTAATTTTAGAAACAGGCCGGATGGGAGAACCTATTAAGTCACTTCAAAAAATGGCTAATAATACACATGGTGTCGTTCGAATTGAAGAAGGCGATTTAGTTTATATTACGACAACGCCGACAACGGCCATGGAAACAACGGTTGCCAAAACAGAGGATATTGTCTATCGGGCCGGTGCTACGGTGAAGCAAATTTCCGACAATTTACGTGTGTCTGGTCACGCTAATCCGAATGACTTGCAATTGATGCTGAACTTAATGAAACCAAAATATTTCATTCCTGTCCAAGGTGAATACCGTCAGTTAGCTGCGCATGCGGACTTAGCACACGAAATTGGCATGCCTTATAAAGATATCTTTATTACAGGTCGTGGGGACATTTTAGAGTATACAAAAGGTAGAATGTCGGTAGCTGGCAGCACAACGGCCGAAAATATTATGATTGACGGGATTGGTGTCGGCGATATTGGTAATATCGTTTTACGGGATCGTCGTATTCTTTCCGAAGATGGTATTTTTGTGGCTGTTGTGACAATTAATCGCCGAGAAAAACGAATTGTTTCACCAGCTAAAATTACTTCTAGAGGTTTTGTTTACGTTAAAACAAGTAAAGACCTAATGAAAGAAAGTAGCAATATTGTTACAGAAATTGTTGAAAAGCATTTAGAAAGTGACGATTTCGAATGGAGCAAACTGAAACAAGAAATCCGCGAAAACTTAAGCCGTTATTTATTTGAACAAACCAAACGTCGTCCTGTGATCTTACCAGTTATCATGGAAGCGACGCAACGCAAGCGTCCCAAAAATAACGCATAGTTCGTCCTGATAAAAGCAGGTGATTTTAGGAGAAATTCTTCTAAAGTCATCTGTTCTTTTTTGTAACTTTCTTCTATAAATATGGTACTATTAATCAGAGCGCTGAATAAAGGAGGCGATTTTAGTGGAAGAGATTGTGTTGTTCCATACCAATGATCTTCATTCTCACTTTGAAAATTGGCCCAAAATACGGCGTCTGGTTAAAGCCAAACGTTCGCTGTACCAAAAAGAGGGCAAAACAGTCGTAACCATTGATTTAGGTGACTTTTCAGATCGGTGTCATCCTTTGACCGAAGCAACAGATGGCCGAGCAAATGTAGCTATAATGAATACATTAGCGTATGATCTGGTTACAATTGGAAATAATGAAGGAATCGGCAATTCAAAGAAACAATTAGAGCATTTATATGATCAGGCAACATTTGAAGTGGTCTTAGCTAATTTAGAAGAACCAAAAACCCAAACGTTACCAGATTTTTGTCAAGCATATAAAATTATGACAACTAAAGAAGGCACAAAGTTAGGGTTTATTGGCTTAACCGCACCATTTCCTTTAACGTATAATCCCAATGGGTGGACAATCAAACAAGTGGAAGCAGTCCTTCCTCAACTGATTACAGAAGTTGCGCCTCAATGTGATGTTCTCATTTTGCTTAGTCACTTGGGGATAGATACTGATTTTATGATTGCGGCGAATTATCCTGAAATTCAAGTGATCTTAGGTTCCCATACACATCATTTATTTAAAGATGGTGAAAAAATTAATCATGTGCAACTAGCAGCTGCTGGCAAATATGGACAGTATATTGGTGAAGTGCATCTGTTTGTGGATGCCGACACGAAGCAAGTCACAAGTTATGCGAAAACGATTGAAACAGCAAGTTTAGAAGAGCAAGCAACTGATGCCAAGGAAATTGCGGGTTACTTAACGGAAGGTCATCGACTATTGCAAGCGCAGCAAATTGCACAAATCCCTGAAACCTTGTCAACGGACTTACGGCAACCGCATGCCTTTATAACTGTTGCCTTGAAGGCGTTAAAAGAAGCGGGGCAGACCGAAGCGGCTGTGTTGAACAACGGGTTATTTTTAGCAGATTTACCAGAAGGAATAATCAATGCAGACCAATTACATGAGGCCTTGCCTCATCCAATGCATTTAATCAAGGTTACCTTGAAAGGGTCAGACATGAGCCGTTTGATTCGTGAAATGGAAAAAAGTCGTCAATTTCTGCGGAAATTTCCGATTCGCGGGATGGGCTTCCGCGGGAAAATTTTTGGCGAATTATGTTATGATGGGATTCGTTTTGAGCGAAATAGCCAGACCGTTTTTTGGCAAGGGAAACCTATTCAGCCAGAGCAGAAATATACGCTGACAACAGTGGATCACTTTCAATTTGTTCCGTTTTTCCCAACGATTGAGTTAGTTGGAGAAGTCGAATTTTTATTTCCAGACGTTTTAAGAACTGTCGTGGCGAACTATCTGCATGCCCACTATCCAATCAAATAAAAACAAGGTATAATAAAAACTAGGTGGTGAAAAAATGACAGACAAAAAGACAACCGAAAAAAAAGAAACAGAAACTGCTGCAACCTTTACAGAAGAACTAACAGCAGTTCTTGAAGAAATAAAAGAAGAACCTGTAAAAGAAAAGAAAAAAGGGGAAATTGTCACCATTGTGAATGAAACAGATATTCAAATTGGTGAAAGAGAGTACCGAATTGTTAAAAATCATCGTGATGCCTTTGATCCTGAACGCTTAGGTGAACGGTTTAGTGAAGTATTAGCGCGTTATGATTATATCGTAGGAGACTGGGGCTATGAACAGTTACGCTTGCGTGGCTTTTTTGATACTTCTAATCGTCGGGCAGCGCCGGATCAACGCATTGATACACTAGAAGACTATTTGTATGAATATTGTAATTTTGGCTGTGCCTATTTTGTAATTGAACGAACAGGGGAACGTAAAGAAAAAACAACGCATCGTCGTCGTCGCCATAAAAAGAATAATCGTTCTAACGCGTTTGTCGAGGAAAAGAGTGCGCCCGCTAATAAAAATAGCAAGCCAGTGATTCGTACGCGAAAAGAAGAAAATAAAAAAACGACTACACCCAAACAGCCTAGTCCCAAAAAATCTGGCAAAGGCTTTACGATTCGTCAACGTGAGGAGTAAACAGAGTGAAAAAAGACTATCAAGGATATCTAATTGATTTAGATGGAACGATTTATTTAGGAAAAGAACCAATTCCAGCCGGAAAACGTTTTGTCGAGCAGTTACAGGAAAAAGATTTGCCTTTTTTATTTGTAACGAATAATACCACTAAATCTCCTGAAACAGTGGCACAACGTTTAGCAAATGAATTTGATATTCATGTCCCAGCATCCCTTGTTTATACAGCGACTTTAGCGACGATTGATTACATGAAAGAAACCAATCGAGGCAAGAAAGTCTTTGTCATCGGCGAGGCTGGTTTAATTGACTTAATTTTAGAAGCAGGTTTTGAATGGGATGAAACAAATCCTGATTATGTTGTCGTGGGACTTGATACAGAATTATCTTACGAAAAAGTGGTTTTAGCTACCTTAGCCATTCAAAAAGGGGCGTTGTTTATTGGGACCAATCCAGATAAGAACATTCCGACAGAAAGAGGCTTATTACCTGGCGCAGGTTCAGTTGTGACGTTTGTGGAGACAGCTACTCAAACGAAACCAGTTTATATAGGCAAACCAAAAGCGATTATCATGGAACGAGCGATTGCGCATTTAGGCGTGGAAAAAGAGCAAGTAATTATGGTTGGAGATAATTATGAAACCGATATTCAATCAGGGATTCAAAATGGTATTGATAGCTTGTTAGTTACATCAGGTTTTACTCCTAAGTCAGCTGTTCCAACTTTGCCAACGCCGCCAACCTATGTTGTTGATTCCTTAGATGAATGGACTTTTTGAGTATGATGAGGTCGAAATTGCGTTTAAGGGAAACACTTGGACTCATTTGTTTGTTTTTAACGATTGTGGCTTTAAGTATCACGATCACGATTAATTTTCGTCCATTGTATCTTTTTGATATCCAACACTTAAATATTTTAAAAGACGTAGAGGTTGATCGTGTGACCTTGATTAAAAATTACGATCATTTAATGATGTACTTAAACAATCCTTTTGAAAAAACATTAGTATTTCCTGATTTTCCAATGTCTGATAGCGCGGCTTTTCATTTTTATGAAGTGAAAAAATTGTTTTTATTGTGCTATGGCGTATTACTAGTTACGTTGATGCCTAGTGTCTTTTATTTAAAATATTTGGTAAAAAATCAGCGTTTATGGACATTGATACGGCCATTTCAGTGGGGAATGTTTTTGCCTGTGCTTTTTGGCTTTTTCATGCTGATTGGCTTTGATCAATTTTTTATTGCGTTTCATGGATTATTTTTTAACAACGATGCTTGGTTATTTAATCCGCTGACTGATCCGATTATCAATGCCTTACCTGAAGCCTACTTTATGCATTGTTTTATCTTGTTTTTTGTTTTATTAGAAGGCCTGTTTTTGATAGGTATTTTAATCGGAAAACGTTCTTTAAAAAAATAAAGAGAGAAAAGTGAACAATTCCAAAATTGCTCGCTTTTCTTTTTTATTCAATCTAGTTTTAAAAACTAGATTGAATAATTGTCAAAAGTATGATATTCTTTTTTAGAAATGGTTAGGAGGGTTTTTATGGACGAGATAGAAAAATCACTACAAGATTGGGGCCAACAATTGGAAAATGTTCATTTGCCAAGATGGCATGAGTTACCAGATATTGAATTATATATGGATCAAGTGATTACTCTGATAGAAAAATACTTATCCCCATTGATTACACTGGAAAAACATACTTTGTTAACGTCCTCAATGGTTAATAATTATGTCAAACACGGGTTAATCCCGGCCCCAGTGAAAAAGCGCTACAATCAAAAGCATTTAGCGTTTTTAATTGCGATTACGTTGTTGAAACAAGTGTTAACATTGCCAGAAATTAAGCAAGGCATTTTATTCCAAGGAGCTACGGTTGGTATTCGTGAAGCGTACAATTTATTTTGTCAAGAACAGGAACGAGCGATTTATGTGATTGCTGCTCAAGCGCAAGAAAAAGAAGTTCAGGCCAAATCACAAGAACCTATGGGGATTGAATATTTGGCTGTAAAAGCAGCGACAATGTCTTTTGCTACTAAAATGTTTAGTGAAAAAGTGATTGAATTGGAACAAGAATACTTAAAAGAAATGGATGAGATGACACATGAATAAAGAAAAGATCGCACTACTAGTTGATTCTGGGACAGATGTTCCAGAGGCATTAGTCAAACAATACGGCATGTATGTCTTGCCCTTACAGATTATTTATCCTGAAAAAACCTATACAGATAAGGTAGATATTACACCAGAAGAAGTGTATCAACGTTTAGAGGAAGAAATCCCTAGTACTTCATTACCAGATGGCGCAACAATCCAAGCTATTTTTGACAAAATTAAAGAAGCGGGTTACGAAAAAGTCTTAGCGGTGACCATTTCTAGTGGTTTAAGTGGAACCTATAATGTGGTTCGCTTGCTTGGAGAACAAACCGAAGGACTAGATGTATTTGTTTTAGATACAAAGAACATTGGTATCGGGGCTGGCATTCAAGCGATTCGAGCAGCAGAATTAATTGAAACAGGATTAGGCTGGCAAGAATTAAAACAAAAATTAACAGAAGAAGTAGCCAACGCAAAAGTATTTTTTAATGTAGCCACTTTAGAATATCTACAAAAAGGTGGACGAATTGGTTTAGTCACTTCTATTTTAGGGAATGCGCTAAAATTAAACCCCATTATTTCTTGTAATGAAGAAGGCATTTACTATACGGTGGCTAAGTCTCGCGGCCGTAAAAAAAGTCTTGATAAAACGTTTGAGTTGGTGACGAACTTTATAGGTGAGGCACCCCGTTTTCGTTTGGCAGTCGCTCACGGTGCGGCAGAGGAAGAAGCAAAAGCAATGATGGAACGCTTGAAAGCGGCTTTTCCGCAAGCAGAAGAAATTTACTTTGGAACGATTAGTCCGGCATTAGTTGTTCATACAGGACCAGGACTATTAGGTGTTGGTATACAGTTATTAAATGATTGATTAAATGAAAAATCCTCTCAAATTTTTTTGAGGGGATTTTTCATTTAAGATTTCTCTTTTTCATAGAAATATCATTTTACTGAAAAAACAACGAAAATTATATTGAAAATTTCACGAATGTGTTACAATTTGTCTACAAAGGGGGAATTTTTTGTGAAAAAAGCAATAGCAGAATGTTTAGGAACATTTATTCTTGTCTTTTTTGGGACAGGAACAGCCGTTCTAGGAAATGGTATGGAAGGGATTGGAACAACGGGGATTGCCTTAGCATTTGGGTTAACAATCGTTGCTGCTGCCTATAGTATTGGCACAATTTCAGGTGCACATCTAAACCCAGCTGTTTCTATAGGAATGTGGCTTAATAAACGAATAACAACAATGGAACTAATCTACTATGTAGTGGGACAAATTGTTGGTGGCTTGATTGCCTCATTTGCATTATTAAGCATTCTAAAAGGTGCTGGTAAAAGTATTGAGAACTTAGGTCAAAATGGCGTAGGGGAATTAAGTGTTGCTGGTGCATTGACAGTCGAAATTATTTTAACATTTATTTTTGTTTTAGTTGTCATGACAGTTACAAGTGCTAAGAAAGGCAATGCTTCATTAGCAGGAATCGTAATTGGGTTAACATTAACAATGATTCACTTAGTCGGTATTCCTTTGACAGGAACTTCTGTCAACCCAGCTCGTAGCATCGCGCCAGCCGTTTTTGCGGGTGGTTCAGCGTTATCTGAGTTGTGGATTTTTATCGTTGCGCCATTAATTGGTGGATTATTAGCCGCTCTTGTAGCAAAATTCGTCTTAGATACGGAAGAATAGATTAGCGGAAGAAGAATCTTTGATAACAAGCGTCAATTGTTGTCAGAGATTCTTTTTTTGTTATACTAGGAGAACCTAAAGGCGCATTTTTAACCAAAGATGAAAACATCATCAAAATAAGGTATAATAGGAAAGTATCAAATAAGATTAGAAGGAAAAAGAGGTGTCTCTTTGTGAAGAAAATTTTAGTAGTTGATGACGAGAAGCCAATTTCAGAGATCGTTAAATATAATTTGGTTAAAGAAGGATATGAAGTATTTACTGCTTATGATGGAGAAGAAGCACTTGAAAAAGTGGAAGAAGTGGAACCAGACTTAATTATTTTAGACTTAATGCTCCCTAAAATGGATGGCTTAGAAGTCGCGCGAGAAGTGCGCAAAACACATGATATGCCAATCATTATGGTGACTGCAAAAGATTCTGAAATTGATAAGGTTTTAGGATTGGAATTAGGAGCCGATGACTATGTAACGAAACCATTTTCAAATCGTGAATTAGTTGCTCGTGTCAAAGCCAATTTACGGCGAGGTGCAACCAATGCGAAAGAAGCCGAGGTGACAACACAATCTGAATTAACGATTGGTGATTTAACCATTCATCCTGATGCATACATGGTCTCAAAACGGGGTGAAAAAATTGAATTAACCCACCGTGAATTTGAGTTACTTTATTACTTAGCAAAACATATCGGACAAGTGATGACTCGTGAACATTTATTACAAACCGTTTGGGGTTATGATTATTTTGGGGATGTGCGGACAGTGGACGTAACCGTGCGTCGTTTAAGAGAAAAAATTGAAGATAGTCCAAGTCATCCAACGTATTTAGTTACTCGTCGTGGGGTTGGTTATTATCTAAGAAATCCTGAACAGGAGTAATCAGGTATGAAGAAAAAAGTTCACTTTTTTCAATCTGTTAATTTTAAGATTGCGTTATCATTTATTCTGCTGTTACTGATTGCGATTCAAATCATTGGTGGCTATTTCATTCGTGAATTGGAAGCCACTACAATTTCCGATTTTAAAAAAAATATGGATTCCCAAGTTGTCCAATTGTCAAACACGTTAAGTACGCAGATGAGCAATAAAGATCTCGAACGTAGTGATGTTGATGCAAATTTAAAAAAAGCATTATCTGATTTTTCAAATGCAGATATTTCTGAAGCGAGAATTGTCGATGATAAAGGGATTATTCGGGCAACCAATGATTTAAATCAACAAAATATTATTGGGAAAAAGAATGATTATCGTGATTTAAATGACTTTACGAGTAAAAAATATCAAGCTTTAGATAATGATAAACGCGTGTATGTGAATGTCCAGCCGATTCAATCGCCTACTGGAGAAACAGTGATTGGTGTCCTTTATGTGAAAAGTAATTTAGAAAATAAATACCAAGAAATTACTAACACAGCAAGTATCTTTTTCACTGCTTCTATTATTGCCGCAGCAATCTCGATTATTGTGACCTTACTGATTGCACGATCAATCACGAAGCCGATTGGTGAAATGCGTGAGCAAGCCATTCGAATCGCTCGTGGTGATTACGCTGGAAAAGTAGAAGTCCATGGAAAAGATGAATTAGGCCAATTAGCAGAAACATTTAATCAATTATCAGAACGGATTGAAGAAGCACAAGAAACAATGGAAGCAGAAAGAAATCGTTTAGATAGTGTCTTAACGCATATGACAGATGGTGTCATTGCGACGGATCGCCGCGGAAAGGTGATTACGATTAATGAAATGGCCCTTTCATTATTAAATGTAAAAAATGAAAATGTGATTGGGACCTCGTTATTAGAGTTGTTAGATATTGAAGAAGATTACACATTGCGGAAGCTGTTAGAAGAGCCAGATGAACTGCTGATTGATCGCTCAACGTCTGATCGTGAAGAAGACCAAATGATTATCCGGGTAGACTTTACGATGATTCGTCGGGAATCAGGATTTATTACTGGCTTAGTTTGCGTACTGCATGACGTCACAGAACAGGAAAAAAACGAACGGGAAAGACGGGAATTTGTTTCCAATGTTTCTCATGAGTTGCGAACGCCTTTGACAAGTATGCGTAGTTATATAGAGGCTTTAAGTGAAGGAGCTTGGGAAAACCCTGAGATTGCGCCGAATTTCTTAAAAGTCACGTTAGAAGAAACCGACCGGATGATTCGTATGATTAATGATTTGTTAAATTTATCTCGGATGGACTCTGGGAATACACATCTTCAATTAGAATATGTGAATTTTAACGAATTGATTAATTTTGTCTTGGATCGCTTTGATATGATGATTGAAAATGAGCAAAAAAATTACAAAATTCGCCGTGAATTTACTAAACGCGATTTATGGGTAGAATTAGATACAGACAAAGTAATTCAGGTTTTAGACAACATTTTGAACAATGCGATTAAGTATTCGCCAGATGGCGGCGTCATTACCTGCCGACTAGTTGAAACACATAATAATGTCGTCTTTAGTATCTCGGACCAAGGTTTGGGCATCCCTAAAAAAGATCTCGGGAAAGTCTTCGAACGTTTTTATCGTGTGGATAAAGCACGTGCGCGAGCACAAGGTGGGACTGGTTTAGGTTTAGCAATTTCTAAAGAAGTAATTCGGGCCCATAACGGGAGTATTTGGGTGGAAAGTACAGAAGGTGAAGGATCGACTTTCTATATTTCACTACCATATGAACCTTATGAAGAGGATTGGTGGGAATGATGAAATTATCAGAATGGATTACAAGAATTGGCTTGATTTTGATGGTCATTTTAAGTATATATTTTTCAGTCAATATCTGGCTGAATTCTGCCAAAAAAATACCAGAAATGAAGTCGGGAAGCCAAGTCACAACAGCTGTCAATGAAAAAGCCATTGGCGATGTCTATTTACCTTTGCAATTGATTCGAATAACTGATGGAAAAGCGATGCAAAGTAATCGTGAAACATTAATTAGTAATGTTCAAAATGATATTAAAATGGCTACGTTTGGTAAATTGACACAAGTTGTGACAAAAAATGCAGAGCAACTTAAGCGCTACAACCAAATGGAACAAGGCATTGAACTTCTTTATCAAGGTCCCTTTTTAATCTCGGACTATGCTTCGATTTATAATCTATCCATTAATTTTACTAACTTTAATGAGTTGACGGACCAGTATTTTACGAAAATTCAATTGGATTTTAACGAAAATAAGATACGTTTTTTAGATTATGATCAAGCCAACGTCTATGAAGCACCTATGACTGTCAATAAGGCGCGCTTAATGGGAATTATCAATAAAGAGGGATTACAATATCAAGACGTTTCCGAAAATACGCTAACCAAACAAGGGCAATGTTATTTAACCAATGATATGAAGTTGAAAAAGTACAGTTATATCTTAGCTTCGCAACCAGTTACTCGTTTTAGGAATGCTTTTTTCAATGAAACGGAAGATATCCAAACCAATGAAGACAGTCAAGACTTAACCTATACGAGTAAAGAAGAACGATTGTTTGCAGAAGAAAAACTGGGGAAAATCGATTTTAAAGGGACCTTGCCAGAAGAGAATAAACGGGACTCAATCTATAATCAAAGCTTTTCTTATGTAAAACGTTTAGGAACCAATATGGGGAATTTACGTTACTTTGATCGAACGAAAGATAGTGTCAATTATCGGACTTTTGTGGAAGGTTTCCCAGTGTTCAGTAATGATTTAAAAGGCCAAGTGGATATTCGCATCACGAACAACGATGGTGCTGCACCAAGCGTAACCATTAACACAAGTGTGAATACAATCCAAGTGCCGATTCCTTCAGAAGAAGAAGTGACGCTGGAAAGCACGGAAAAATTGATTAAGCGTTTAGAAACGGCTGGTGCTAAAAAGGAAAAAATCCAATCGGCTGTTATCGGTTATACGTGGCAGACAATTGAAGAAGTCAAACAAGTCGTTGATTTAAGTCCGGAATGGTATGTCCTTTATAACAACAATTGGTACACTGCAACGGACTTGGTAAAACAATTACCAAGCTTGGAGGTGGGCTAATGGATTTTAAACGAATTGAGTGGATTTTCTTCTTAGCATTTTTAGGATTAAATATCTTTTTATTTGGAATTTATCGGGAAGGTCAACAAGAGGAGAGCAACGTCTCTTCTTCCAGCCAAACAGAATCGATTGAAAGTCGGTTGGAAAAAGATAACATCTCGTATAAAGGGACACTTTCTTCAGAACGATTGGAAGGCTATTATTTAAGTGGCGAACAAACCAATTTTTCTGCTGCTTTAAAAATCCAACGTGAAAAGAATAAAAACTTTTTGAGAAATGGGCTGCAAATTGCGGATAATACTTTAACGAGTGTACCTAGTAAAAACTATTTTATTGATCCTAAGAAAATTGATAAAGATTTAAGTACCTTCTTAAATGAAAAAAATGCTTTATTATTCGGAGACGAATATCAATACTTACCAGAATTTTCTCATTTAAAAGAGCCGACGGCAGAAATTGTGGCTGCACAATCATATAAAGGAATTCCCTTTAGAGACGACACGGCAAAATTAAGTATTTTAGCAGATACGTCAGGTGAATTATGGAAAATTAGTAAATATTCGCAAACGCACATTGAAAATATTGAAGAGTTACGAGACAAAACGGATTTATATTCCAATCGTGATGCGATAGACACGCTCTATATGAATAACCGGATTCCTAGTAATTCCAAAATAACATTCATTAAATTGGCCTATTCAAGAATTTATAAAATTCGTGAGAAAAATGTATACGTTCCAGTCTGGTTTGTAGGAATTTCTACTGGTGAAGATTCAGTTGAAATTGAACAGGTGAATGCCGTAAGTAATACCATCATCACAAATAATACTGTGCCAAAGGTGGAAAAACATTAAGGTCCGTTGTATAATGAAACACGTTAATGTTGTAATGTAGAAGGGAAGAGTTTTAAATGGATTCAGAGTTTGCTTTTAATATCAGTGTTCTTGCCAGTGGCAGTACAGGCAATTCCCTTTTTATTGAAACCAACCAAAAGAAAGTATTAGTAGATGCGGGTTTAAGTGGCAAAAAAATCACTTCACTGTTAGCAGAAGTCAATCGCAAACCAGAAGATTTAGATGCGATTTTAGTTACACATGAACATCGGGATCACATTCACGGCGTTGGCGTGTTAGCGCGAAAATATAAGTTAGATGTTTATGCTAATGAAAAAACGTGGCAAGCGATGGATCCCATGATTGGCAAAGTCGATGTCGCTCAAAAACATATTTTTGAAATGGGCAAAGTTTTGACCTTGGGAGATATGGACATTGAAAGTTTTGGTGTCTCACATGATGCGATTGCGCCTCAATTTTATCGTTTTCATCGCAATAATCGTTCCTTTGTTGTTCTAACGGATACAGGTTATTGTAGCGATCATATTCGTGGCACGATTGAAAACGCAGATGCTTATTTAGTCGAAAGCAATCATGAAATTGAAATTTTGCGAGCAGGACCTTATCCATGGAGTCTTAAACAACGGATTTTAGGAGATAAAGGCCATTTATCCAATGATGATGGTGCTCTTGTGATGGCGGATGTATTAGGTGATAAAACAAAACGCATTTATTTAGGTCATCTTAGCAAAGAAAATAATACGAAACTTCATGCGCGAATGGCAATGGAGTCTACTTTGAAGCAAAAGGATTTAGGCGTCGGTGAAGCATTTAAGGTATATGATACAGACCCCGATTCAGCCTCAGAGTTATTTCAAATTTAGAATAATGGTGGTTTATCAGTTTTTGAGCGTGGAGCAAAAATCCAAAGTGATTTTTGTCCCATGCTCATTTTTTGTTCTTTTATCCAGCTGGTTTGACAGAGACATCGGTGATAATACTTTTAAACTCTTAGTTAATTTTTTGACAAATACTTGTGTTTGTCTGGTGTTAGGAGTATAGTTAACTAGATTTTTACTAGTGGGAGGTCTATGATGTTTCAATTTTTACCAAACTCTGTTTTACAGATGAGCACTATTTTTCTTTCGATTATTATCGAAGCATTGCCTTTTGTCATGTTAGGTTGCTTGATTTCAGGCGCTTTACATGTTTTTTTAACACCAGAACGAGTAAAAAAAGTGTTACCTAAAAATAAATTTTTATCAATTTGTGTAGGGAGTTTCCTAGGGTTTTTCTTCCCTTCTTGTGAATGTGGGATTGTACCAATTGTGCATCAATTTGTTAAAAAAGATGTACCAACACATACCGCTTTTGCTTTTATGTTAACGGCACCAATCATTAATCCAATTGTGCTATTCTCAACATACGTAGCCTTTAGTGGCGCAACAAAATTTGTGATTTGGCGAGTTTTAGGTAGTATGATTGTCGCGTGGGTTATCGGCATTTGGTTAGCTTATTTTCGAAAAGAATCAATTTTAACAGAAAAAGAGTTGGCGCAGATTAAAGAAGAGCAGGTTGCTCATACGCATGAACACGTTGATGAAGCTCGTTCATTTTGGAAAAATGGCTGGTCAGCGTTAACCCATAGTATTGATGAATTTTTTGATACGGGTCGTTATTTAATTTTTGGTTCTTTGTTAGCAGCAATCATGCAAACCTATATTCCAACTGGTGCGCTTATGCAATTGGGCCATTCAAAGATTTTAGCGATTCTAGTCATGCTAGTCATCGCTGCCACTCTATCACTTTGTTCAGAAGCAGATGCATTTATTGGTTCTTCTCTTTTGAGTTTGTTTGGCACAGGACCAATTGTCGCCTTCTTAGTTTTTGGTCCAATGGTAGATATTAAAAATTTATTGATGATGAAACGTTATTTTAAGATGTCATTCATTGTACAATTTGTTTTGATAGTGGCGCTTGTCGTAACTATTTATGCGGCAGTAGTTTAGAAAGGAGGCCTACAATCGATGATACGATTTATTATTTTAATTGGATATATGGGGTTGATGATGTATCTTCAAATTTCAGGTGAACTGAACCAATATATCAATATTCATTATAATTACTTAGCTGTTTTATCAATGGTTTTAGCTTTTATTATGGCGATTGTCCAATTGATTTTGTGGAACCAAGCAGATCCATCAATGCAAAAAAAACATGAAGACATGCACCAACATGGGGGACATGAACATCATGGCCATCAGCATAATTTGGAAAAACCCAGCCAAAGAGGGCTTGCCTATCTACTACTTTCTTTACCGTTGATTGTTGGCTTATTATTTCCGACAGTTAGTTTAGACACAACAATTGTTGAAGCAAAAGGCTTTAACTTTCCAGTAAGTAAAGAATCAGTAGGGGATCCTGATATGCAAACGCAATATTTGAAACCTGATACAAGTATGTATTTCAATAAGACGGATTATGACAAGCAGATGGCAAAAGCCATGAAACAATATGATGGACAATCTGTGATTTCAATTACGGATGAAAACTATTTGGAAATTATGGAATTAATCTATAATTATCCAAGTCAATTTGCAGGGAAAAGGATTTCTTATAAAGGCTTTGTCTATAATTCAAAACGAGAAGAAAGTGTTGACCAATTTGTCTTCCGTTTTGGGATTATTCATTGTGTCGCTGATTCTGGCGTTTTTGGCTTGTTGGTTCATTTTCCTGAACATACGCAATTTCAAAACAATGATTGGGTAACGATTACCGGCACGGTTGAGTTATCCTATTATCCACCGTTTAAACGGCAAATACCAACTGTGCAAGTGGAGAAAGTCAAAGCAGATCAAGCACCAAAAAATCAATATGTCTATCGTTCCTTTTAAAAAAAGTTGGTTGCTTCCTTATCAAATGGAAGCAACCAACTTTTTTGCTGTCTATTTTTTAATTTTGTTGCGCTTACGACGAATAAAACCCAAAGATTCTCTTTTTTCCCGAAAGCTGCGGATATTCTGATTGAAAACCTCAGAAGCGACTAAGCCTAACGCAATTGCCCCAGCAATCATTACAGCTTGCACGGTAAAATAGGCGCCTTTTTCATAATTGCCAATTACGATATTCCGAACAGCTTGATAAGCTAAGCCACCAGGTACCAATGGAACAATACCAGGAATATTAAAAATCGTGACAGGCATTTTCAATATTTTTGAGAATAGGTAGCTTACTGCCGCAACACCGACAGCACCGATAAGGGAACCTAATGCTGCATTTCCACTAAAAACTTCAACGATTACCCAATAAAGCATCCAGCTTACACTACCAGTTAGACCACAAGCCACCAGTGATCGTCGGGGAACATTAATAATAATTGCAAACGCCGCAGAAGCTAAAAAACTAAAGATAAATTGTACCAAAACGATTCCTAGCAAGTAAGTCACTCCTTTTAATAGAAAAGTTGAAAGACAAAAGCAATGCCAAAACCAATCATTCCTGAAGTCATTAATGCTTCAGTCCCACGAGAAACACCCGATAAGTAGTGTCCAGCTAGCAAATCGCGAAGAGCATTGGTAATTTGCACACCAGGCACTAAAGGCATGACACAACCAATGATGATTAAATCTTGTGATTGTCCGAGTCCCAATTTGACTGAAAGAATAGCGGCTGCACCAATAAACAGCGAAGCTAAAAATTCAGATAAAAATTTAATCTTGAGAAACTTTAAACTAAAATAATAAAGACTATAGCCGCAACCACCAATCAGAAAAGTCAAGAATAAATCGGACCAGACGCCACCAAAAAGAATCATAATTGTAGCGCTGACAACGGCCGCACTAACAATGCGTGCGCTAATTGGAAAATGGCGGTGTTCACTATCTATCACTTTTAGTTTATTCAGTAATTCCTCTAAAGAAAAATCACCAGCCACATAAGCACGAGACAGCTGATTAACACGAGAGATTTTTTCTAAATCAATGCCACGTTTCATTACTTGAACCATACGAATCGTGGAGGTTCCATCTATGCCAACAAATAACCCGGTTTGTGTCACATAGCTAACCATTCGATAGTTGCCAGAAGCAAGCGCAATTCGGCTCATTGTATCTTCAACACGGTACATTTCTGCATCGCTTTCTATCATAATTTTACCAGCTAACAAACAGGTTTCTAAAAGTAAATCCAAATGAGCAGGAGTCATTGAGCAAGCCTCACTTTATGTATTTTCTTCTAGTGTACTACAAACGAACCAAAAAGAGGAAATAAATAACAGCTGCAATCGAAAATTTACATCGTAAACAGATTGTTAGCGAATTGTAACATTAAAAGGCTGATATTATTTAATCATAGATATTTAAAAGTTTTTAAAAGAAAAACGTCGATTTTTTCGCAAAATGAATTGGAGGGAAAGGTGATATTCTGGCGATTTAGCAGACCTTTATTCTTGTTTTATAAAGTTGTGTATTTGTTTTTATAATTTTAAAATTATCGATGGCTGTCATTTTTTTACGAAGCCTTTATTAATAAAAGACTAAGAAATAACAAAAAAGAGAGAAGGAGAAGAAATTTTGTTTGTAGTTTCGGTTCTTTTCTAGTAAAATGAAATTGTATAAAAGTAGAAGTGAGGTGTAGTAAAATGGGTTTTACAGACGAAACAGTACGCTTTGATTTTGATGATAATCGAAAAAAAGCAATCAGTGAAACGTTAGAAACCGTATATCGGGCATTAGAAGAAAAGGGATACAATCCTATTAACCAAATAGTAGGGTATTTACTTTCTGGGGACCCGGCTTACATTCCTCGTTATCAAGATGCTCGAAACTTAATTCGTCGTCATGAACGTGATGAAATCATGGAAGAATTAACCAAATATTACTTAGCGAACCACGGAATCGATATCAAATGAGGATCATGGGGCTAGATGTAGGTTCACGGACAGTCGGTGTGGCTGTTAGTGATTTATTAGGTTGGACAGCGCAAGGCATCGAAATTATTCGCATCAATGAAGAGGAAGAGAACTTCGGCTTTGAGCGATTAGGTGAATTGGTGAAAGAATACGAAGTCACGAAATTTGTCGTAGGTTTACCGAAAAACATGAATAATTCCATCGGTCCTAGAGCTGAAGCATCCATGGCATATGGTGATAAGATTCAAGAATTATTTCAATTACCTGTTGACTATCAAGATGAACGATTAACAACTGTCCAAGCAGAGCGTTTCTTGGTGGAGCAAGCAGATGCTTCAAGAGCCAAAAGAAAGAAAGTCATTGATAAACTAGCGGCAGTAATGATTCTACAAAATTATTTAGATGCACATAGCCGATAATTATCGAGCTTTGAATACATCAAGGGAGAGAAGAAGAATGACAGAACACAACCACGATCATGATCACGAAGGACATGAACACATTACTTTAGTAGACGAACAAGGAAATGAAACATTATACGAGATCCTACTAACTGTTGACGGTCAAGAAGAATTCGGTAAAAATTATGTTTTATTATATCCAGCAGGAATTCCTGAGGATGAAGATGTTGAATTGCAAGCTTACTCATATGTGGAAAACGCAGAAGGTACAGAAGGCGATTTACAGCAAATTGAAACAGACGCTGAATGGGATATGATTGAAGAAGTTTTCAATACATTCATGGCTGAAGAAGAAGAGTAAAACTGTAACGAGAGAAGCGCTACTTCTCCTATTGAGAAGTAGCTTTCTTAATAATAATTGTTATAATGTACATGTTGTTTCTATCATAAGATACTATCACTATCATTGAGTGTGGTGGATAAAGAAGGACAGCATTGTCTAGTTTTACAAGATGTTGTAAAAACGTAACATCCTTGTAATGACGTTAATTTGGCAACTATCTAGCATAATTTATAATTTGTGTTATACTAAGTGTGAGGTTTTAGAAATACTGTTAATTTTATAATATTAAATAAAAAAATGGCTCCACCTACTGGCATAGGTAGAGCCGTCAGAAATTCAGTTAAACAAACACGTAATTATTGGTGTGGTGCATTGCCACGAACTGAAATTCCAGTTAATAAAGCAAGTAAATCAAACATATATTTCACCTCCTTTATTATGATAGCTTCATTATAACATTATCTGTAAAATGATGGTATGTTTAATACAAAAAAAATAGAAAGATTGGAGTTTTGACTGTGAGAGTAGCGGGAGAAAAAATCAAAACAGCGCGTAAAAAGAAAAAATTATCGCAAGCTGAATTGGCAAAAGGAATTTGTACACAAGCAACAATTAGTAACATTGAAAACAAAAATGTGTGTGACAGTTTAGACATTTTCTCATCTGTATGTCTACGTTTAGACTTACAAGTAGAAGAATGTATCGAAGGTTCTAGTGAGAAAAAACTCGAAAGCTTATTAAATAAAGTAGAAGAATTATGCTTTTACTTTAAGCACGATGAAGCCTATGATTTGTTGAAAGACTATCCAGATGATATCGAAAGTTCAAACAGAATTTTAGAAACAAAATTTTTCTATTATAAAGGAATTACGAGTTTATTAGGTAAGAAAAATAATAGCGAAGCATTGTTCTATTTACATCGTGGTTCTGAAATTAGTCGTGATATTAATATTTATAATATTTTGAGTATGAATGCGATCGGTATTTTATATGAATTAGAAGATGATATTGAAAAAGCAAAAGTTTATTACGATAAATCTTTACAATTGCTAAGCGAATTCAAATTAGATTATCCATTAGAGCAATGCCGTATTTATTATAATACCGCAAAATTCTATTCATTAATTAAAGACTATGCAAAGAGTATTGAATTAAGTGATAAAGGAATCGAAATTAATCGGACGCACAGTTCTATTTACTCTTTAGATTGCTTATTATACGAAAAAGCGTTTAATAAACAAATGCTAGGACTAGATGCTGTTGAAGATTATCGTATTGCGTACTACTTTACACGTTTCTTTGAAAATAAAAAATTACTTGCTTATATTGAAAAAGATATGCAAGAGTTTAATATCAGTTTTAAATAATAGATTAGCGTTTCAGATTTTAAAAAGGAACAACTTAACTCAAGAGGAGTTAGGTTGTTCCTTTTTTCTCTTTTTAATTTGATTCTTTGACAGCGTTACGGACGCTTTCGGCGACGACTTTTGCGACTCCTTCTTGGAATGGATCGGGAATAATATTGGTCGGCGTGAGTTCATTATCGGGAATCAATTTTGCAATACCTTTGGCAGCGGCAATTTGCATTTCAATCGTAATCTTTTTCGCCCGAGCATCTAAGGCACCACGGAAGATACCAGGGAAGGCTAACACATTATTAATTTGATTCGGAAAGTCACTACGACCAGTTCCGACAATATAAGCGCCTGCCGCTAAAGCTTCATCAGGAAAAATTTCAGGAACTGGGTTAGCCATTGCAAAAATAACTGGCTGCTCATTCATCTGTTGAATCCACTCAGGTTTTAAAACACCTGGTGCCGAAACACCAACAAAGACATCAGCGCCTTCAAGAGCAGTAGCTAAATCACCGGTACGGTGTTCCCGATTGGTTAGCTTCGCAATTTCTGCGTGGTGTGGTGGCAGAGCTGTATCTGTTTCGCTCAGAATCCCTGTACGGTCAACAATGATAATATGTTTTACGCCAGCAGCTAAAAATTTTCTTGTGATCGAAAGACCAGCGGAGCCACCGCCGTTGATTACCACATGAATGTCCTCTATTTTCTTGTTGATTAATTTTAAGCTGTTGTACAAAGCCGCTAGAACAACAATCGCTGTCCCGTGTTGATCATCATGGAAAACGGGAATATCTAGTTCATCGATTAAACGCTGTTCAATTTCAAAACAACGAGGAGCGCTGATATCTTCCAAGTTAATTCCCCCAAAGGTTGGAGCCAAAAATTTCACCGTTTGAATAATTTCTTCGGTATCTTGTGTATCTAAAACAAGGGGAATCGAATCCACACCAGCAAAGCGTTTAAACAATGCAGCTTTTCCTTCCATGACAGGCATCGCTGCTTCAGGACCAATGTTACCTAAACCTAAAACTGCTGAACCATCACTAATAACGGCGACGGTGTTTTTCTTTGTCGTTAATTCGTAAGCGCGTTCTTTTTTTTCATGTATGGCAGAAGAAACAGCCGCAACACCTGGTGTGTAGGCAATTCCTAAATCTGCTTTTGTTTCAATCGGAACTTTAGGGCAGACTTCTAATTTCCCCCCAAATTTTTTTGCTTGCTCAATCGCTAATTCTTTTACATCTTTTGTTGACATATCATTTTCCTCCTAAATAATTCACTTATAGTTAAAAAAGCATTCTAAAAATAGCAGTCATTGTTATTACTGTAATGGCACCGCCTAAACGTGTCGCAACTTGTGCAAACGGCATTAAGTTCATTCGATTGGCTGTACTTAAAATAGCTACATCGCCAGTCCCACCCATACCACTCTGACAAGCGGAGACAATGGCAGCCTCAACGGGATTCATATTCATGAAGCGTGAAACGAAAAATCCTGTAGCAATAACAGTGAAAACGACACTAATTACCACAACAAAATATTGCCAGCTAAGCATTCCTACGACATCTTTTAAAGGAATATATAACATACCTAAGCCGACCATTAACGGGAACGTAAAATTGCCAGAGATAAATTTATAAAGCTGTTTTGATCCGCGTTGGGTTTCTTTCGGTACTACGTTTAAGTATTTTAAAAAGGCTGCGACAACAATCATCAAAACAGGACCAGGAAAGCCTGTTAAGTGTTGTAATAAACCGCCTGTAATAAATAAGGTACACGCAATTAAAACACCAGCACCCATTAATTTTACATCAATTGGTGCTTTGTCTTCTTCTAAAGCATCACTTAAATCATCTGAATTGGTAATTTTAATCAACTGACCTTGTCCAGAAAGTTCAGGGCGTTTTTCTCCTAAACGACTAAGTAAACCTGAACACATGATAGCAAAAAAATTACCAATAATGGTTGCGGGAATTAATTGCCCCACTAATTGTTCACTTGGCAACCCAGTAATGGCACTATAACCAAGGGATAAAGGAAGAATACCTTCACCGATTCCACCAGCTAAAACAGGAGTGACGATATAGAAAAGGCTATGTTTCCAACCGAGACCTAACAGTGTTCCAACAAGGGTCCCAACGCCCATTGCTAAAATCATTCCTAATGCCATCGGGACAATCATGCGCATTAAACCTTGGACTAAAATTTTGCGGTTCATTCCAAGGATACTTCCACAGACCAAACATGCAATATAGAAGTAGAGAAAGTTTGCTTGTTTCATTAAAATATCTGTTGAGTCTAAGACATTTTGGTTGAGTAAATTGAAAAAGACCATAATTGATGGTACTAATAAAGATAAAATTGCGGGACCGCCAAAATGTTTCAAAATAGGAATATTTCCACCAATTGTTCCAAGTAACCAACCCATTGTTAAAATTACGGCAAAACCACCTAACATATTGACTGGTAGTTGTTCTAATAGAGCCGTAACAAGAATAATGCTAGCTGTTACAAGATAAACAGGTAACGTAACCGAACCAATCCTCGTTTTGGTTAATTTGTTGCGCCAATCTGTTTCATTAGCAGCTGTTGCGTGCAATTTCTTTTCCATGCTATTTCCTCCTATAACTTTAATCTATATTCATCATAATGTAAACGTTTTCTGTAGAGTAGATTATTTAATTAATTTAACTAAAGAAAAGTTTTTTAACCAAATCTTCCTATGCTATACTTTATTTGAAGAGAAAAGAGGGATGGAATGAAGCGTGGCGGGAAATTATGGTGCTTCTTATCAGTGATTTTTATTGCAACATTAATTATTATGATTACTTTCTTTTACGGAGTAACGACGGTCCAAACAATTAAAGAAGTTCGTAAAAACCAAGAGCAAGCACTTTTAGCCGTCGGGGAACAGTTGGCTATTGAACCGAATGTTATTGAAGCCTTAAAGAATGATCACTATTCAGATGAATTGGAAGCGTATACGGTTCGTTTAGGTGAAATCCATCAGTTGGATTTTATCGTGATTATGAATATGCAGGGGATTCGTTTAACACATCCTGATCGCCAAAAAATAGGTAAGCATTTTGAAGGTGGCGATGAAGTGCGAGCATTAAAAGGGGAGGAACATTTATCTGTTAGTCAAGGGAGTTTAGGAGAATCATTACGAGGTTTTGTCCCAGTCTATGATCAAGGAAAACAAATTGGGGTTGTGGCAATGGGCATTAAAATGACCTCGCTTTCACAATTGATTGAACGAACAAAAAATGATTACACAGTGAGTGTCCTTTTAAGTGTTGGTTTTGGCTTTATATTAGCCATCGTGGTTTCTTATTATTTAAAAAAACAACTTCACGATTTAGAGCCAAGAGAAATTGCTCGTCTATTAGAAGAGCGAAATGCCATGCTTGAGGAAACGAAAGACGCAATCCTTGTGATTGATACCGATCAAAATATTTTATTAGCAAATATTGAAGCAACTAAAATGTATCATAATATAACAAATAGTGAAGAAAATTTACTAGGAAAGAAACTTTCAGCATTGGTTTTATCTCCTGAAAAATTAATCGTACATTCAAAAACAGAGCAATTCTATCGTCAAAATGGCCAGGATTATTTCGTCTCAATCGCCCCGATTAATGTCCGTAAAAAAACAATTGGGCATGTTATCTTTCTGAAAAATGCGACGGAAACGTTTATTGTCGCAGAACAGCTTGTCAGCACAACGACATATGCTTCGGCATTACAAAGTCAATCACACGAATTTATGAATAAGATGCATGTCATTTATGGCTTAGTCGATTTAGAAGATTACGAGGCGCTAAAACATTATCTAGCCGATTTATTGAAACCAGAAAAGGAATTTGCACAGCGCTTAGCTATTTTGGTTAGGAATCCTATTTTAGCAGGTTTTTTAAGTGGGGAAAGAATCAAGTTTGCAGAAATTAAAACACAATTAGCTATTGAAATTTATCCAGAAATTCCACCAAATAAACGAGATGAAGATACGCAAAATTTGATTGCTATCTACCGTTATATTCATCGTTTCCTGATGGAACAACCGTTACCAGAAGAGATCATTGAAACCATTGATTATCAGCCAGGAAGTTTGACGACGACTTATTCGTTTGCTTATCCAAAAGAACAACTGGAACGCTTTGAACAAGAGTTTTTCACTTCTTATTTGGCAAGATTATTAGAGAATGGGGAAGCGACATTGACTTGGGAAAACCAACAAAACAATTGGCTTGTCCTTCGCATAAATGTTCATTACGAAGGAGCAGAGGAAAATGAACCTATTGATTATTGAAGACGATCCTATGGTTGCATATATACATCAAAAATATCTTGAAAAATTAATTCACCAACCGACTATTTTTACGGCGGCAACAATTGCTGAAGGTCTACAACTAACGAAAGAAAAACAACCAGCACTTGTTTTATTAGATGTTCATTTAAAAGATGGCAATGGCTTGACCTATCTGGCAACAATTAGAGATGAAAAAATTGACACAGAAGTTATCCTGATTACGGCTGCCAACGAGTTAGAAAATGTTAAACGAAGCTTACATTTAGGCGTTTTAGACTATTTAGTTAAACCCTTCTCTTTTGAACGATTTCAACAAAGTATCGAAAACTATCAGAAAAAAGCTGCTCAATTCACGCTGGAAACGGAGGAGCTTTCGCAAACAAAAGTGGACCAATTGTTTCATTCTTCACAGACAAACGCACGTAAAAATGAACAAGATATTCAAAACCTATCCTTAGAAAAAGGACTAACACAAGCAACATTACAACTATTGTTAAAAAAAATAGACGAATTTACCGACTATTTTACGATTCAAGAATTATCAGAAGCGAGTCAGCTTTCACATGTTTCTGTTCGCAAATATGTGTTGTTTCTAGAAAAAAATAACCTTTTAGAAAGTAAAAATAGCTATTTAAAAGTGGGGCGTCCCTATCAATCGTATCGGAGAATTTAGTATTTTTTATTTTTTAGTAAATAAAAAAGTAATTGAAAAGAGGCGAAATACAGCGGATACTCCTTTTTATTCTCATTTAAAGAACTTAATTGAGAATGAAAAAGAGGATATTACTTGTTATTTTTTGAGAATATATGATATTCTTTATTATGTAAGAAATAATATTATATGGGAGGAACGAGCGATGAAAGTTATTGTTTTAGGATCATCACATGGAGGTTATGAAGCGGTAGAGGAATTACTAAATCTTCATCCTGATGCAGAAATTCAATGGTATGAGAAAGGTGATTTTATCTCATTCTTGTCTTGTGGCATGCAGTTGTACCTAGAAGGAAAAGTGAAAGATGTTAATTCTGTTCGCTATATGACTGGCGAAAAAATGGAGAGTCGTGGTGTGAATGTCTTTTCTAATACTGAAATTACAGCGATTCAACCAAAAGAACATCAAGTGACAGTGAAAGATTTAGTGTCAGGTGAAGAACGTGTTGAAAATTATGATAAATTAATCATCAGTCCCGGAGCTGTCCCATTTGAATTAGATATTCCAGGTAAAGATTTGGATAATATTTACTTGATGCGTGGTCGTCAATGGGCCATTAAATTAAAACAAAAAACAGTAGATCCAGAAGTCAATAATGTGGTTGTGATTGGTAGTGGTTATATTGGGATTGAAGCTGCCGAAGCATTTGCAAAAGCCGGTAAAAAGGTTACTGTTATTGACATTTTAGATCGTCCATTAGGGGTATATCTAGATAAAGAATTTACAGATGTTTTAACAGAAGAGATGGAAGCTAATAATATTACCATTGCAACTGGTGAAACAGTTGAACGTTACGAAGGCGACGGTCGTGTGCAAAAAGTCGTTACAGATAAAAATGCGTACGATGCTGATTTGGTCGTTGTAGCAGTTGGCGTCCGTCCAAACACTGCTTGGTTAAAAGGTACCTTAGAATTACATCCGAATGGCCTAATCAAGACGGATGAATACATGCGGACAAGTGAGCCAGATGTATTTGCAGTAGGGGATGCTACGTTAATTAAATACAATCCTGCAGACACAGAAGTAAATATTGCTTTAGCAACGAATGCTCGTAAACAAGGTCGCTTTGCTGTGAAAAACCTAGAGGAACCAGTTAAACCTTTCCCTGGTGTTCAAGGATCTTCTGGCTTGGCCGTCTTTAATTATAAATTTGCTTCAACAGGGATTAACGAAGTCATGGCTCAAAAATTAGGAAAAGAAACAAAAGCGGTGACAGTAGTAGAAGACTACTTGATGGACTTTAATCCAGACAAACAAAAAGCTTGGTTTAAATTAGTGTATGATCCTGAAACAACACAAATTTTAGGCGCTCAATTAATGTCGAAAGCAGATTTAACTGCAAACATTAATGCTATTTCATTAGCGATTCAAGCCAAAATGACGATTGAAGACTTAGCCTATGCGGACTTCTTCTTCCAACCAGCGTTTGACAAACCTTGGAACATTATTAATACAGCGGCTTTAGAAGCGGTAAAACAAGAACGTTAATAGAAGAGAAAATAAAACCCATGAGTATTTATAGTACTCGTGGGTTTTATTTTTATTTTGTATTCAATTGATTTTTCAACTCTTGTTGGACACGAGTTAATTCTTGTTCATCCACACGTTGATAGGAAACACCATCTTGCATAAAACCAGTACCTTGAAGTTGGTCTTGTTTCACTTTACCAAAGGCACTGCGATAATCTAAGGCAATTTTTTTCATGTCATCAAAACTTAAATCTGTCTTCATATTATCAGAAACAGCTGTTAAAATTTCTTGATAGTTGCTCACGCTATTAAGACTTAAGACTTTTTGGACGATGCCTTCAATCACTTTTCTTTGCCGTTCTTGGCGGCCGTAGTCACCATTAGGATCTTCGTAACGCATTCTTGAATAGGAGAGTGCTTGTTCACCATCCAATGAAATTTTACCAATCGTAAAATCATATCCGTCTTGTGAAAAAGTCAGATTATTGTTCACTTCGATTCCGCCAACCGCGTTGACTAATTCTTTTAAACCAGCCATATTAATTGAAACATAATGATTAATAGGTATATTTAAATAGTTTTCAACTGTGTCCATTGCTAAAGATGCCCCACCAAAAGCATAGGCGTGATTCAATTTATCTTGTTTTCCTTGACCTGGAATATCAACATAGGTATCGCGAGCAAGACTGACTAAGGTTGTTTGCTTGTCACGAGGGTTAACTGTTGCAACAATTGTTGTATCCGAACGACCTTGCTCGACACGCCCATCATCGCCTGTATCGATCCCTAATAATAAAACAGAAAAAGGCTCCTTATTGTTTAAATTGACCTGACTTTTTTTAGATCGTTCTACTGTTTCATAGGTTTTATCCATTGATTTAGAAACATCCCAATAAAGTTTTGCTCCCATTCCAACAACTGCAAGAAATAGAACCAAGATAATTCCAAAGATAATGGCAAAAATTTTCTTCCCTTTTGACATATTTTTCCTCCAATAATTTATCACAGGTTGTGATTTTTTTCTTATAAGTTAATCTTACTAATTTTTAGTGAAGAAGTATATAATAATTGTTGAAAGACTATAAAACTTTAAGGTATTTTGCATTATTTTTGCTTAATCTTTTGAAATATCTCAATTCTATTAAAATATGCGAATTAGTATATTACACGTTTTCAAGGTGTTTCATTGTTGATTAATTAGAATTTTAGTGGTATTTTTGTATTTGTAATTAGTACAGATTTTAATTGGAGGTATAACAGTGAGTAAAAAAGGATCAGATATCATAGTAGAAAGTTTAATCAATCACGAAGTGCCCTATATTTTTGGGATTCCCGGTGCAAAAATTGATGGGGTTTTTGATGCATTAGTTGATAAAGGCCCAGAATTAATTTTAGCTCGACATGAACAAAATGCAGCCTTTATGGCACAAGGGATTGGTCGTTTGACGGGAGAGCCTGGCTTAGTTATTGCAACTAGTGGACCTGGTGCCAGCAATTTAGCAACTGGGTTAGTAACTGCGACTGCAGAAGGGGACCCTGTTTTAGCATTGGCTGGACAGGTAAAACGGTCCGATTTGTCAAAATTAACTCACCAAAGCATGAATAATGCTGCATTATTTAGTCCAATAACAAAATTCAGTACAGAAATTCAAGATCCAGAAACATTATCTGAAAATATTGCCAATGCTTACCGTATCGCCAAAACAGCGAAAAAAGGTGCAACATTCTTATCGATCCCACAAGATGTCACAGATAGTCCGGTGACAGGCGAAGCAATTAAGCCTTTGTCGGCTCCGAAACTGGGCCATGCATCAGCAGAAACAATCGCAGCTTTAGCTGAACGAATCAAGCAAGCGAAATTACCTGTTTTACTTTTAGGAATGCGGGCCTCTGCACGAAAAGTTACCGCAGCCATTCGTGAATTGGTTGCTATAACTGGTTTGCCAGTCGTGGAAACGTTCCAAGGAGCAGGCATTATTTCAAAAGAATTAGAAGAACATTTCTTTGGGCGTGTTGGTTTATTTCGAAACCAACCTGGGGACCGTTTGTTAAAAAGAAGTGATTTAGTGATTGCGATTGGGTATGACCCAATTGAATATGAGGCACGTAATTGGAACGCAGAAAAAGATGCGCGCGTTATTGTTATTGATGAAGTTCAAATGGAAATTGATCAATATATGCAACCGGAAGAAGAGCTAATTGGTGATATGTCTAAAAATATTTTGAAATTATCAGAAGCATTTAGTGAACCAATATTAACAGAAGATGCGCAAGATTATTTAGAAACGCTTCAAGAAAAATTAACGATTAAAGAAGTAAAAACAAGTACAATTGAAAATCGATTACATCCATTAGAAATTGTTCAAACGCTTCAAGAAAAAACCACGAATGAAATGACAGTTACTGTTGACGTAGGGAGTCACTACATTTGGATGGCTCGCCACTTTAGAAGTTATGAACCGCGTCATTTATTATTTAGTAACGGTATGCAAACATTAGGTGTCGCTTTGCCTTGGGCAATCTCGGCTGCGCTGGTTCGTCCGAATACACAAATTATCTCTGTTTCTGGGGACGGCGGTTTCCTATTTTCGGCGCAAGAATTAGAAACAGCGGTTCGTTTAAAGCAAAATATCGTGCATATTATTTGGAATGATGGTAGTTATGATATGGTTAAATTCCAAGAAGAAATGAAATATAATCGATCCTCTGGCGTAGATTTTGGTCCAGTTGATTTTGTGAAATATGCTGAAGCTTTTGGAGCCAAAGGGGTTCGAGTACATTCACAAGCAGAATTTGCCGCAGCTTTAGAAGAAGGAATGCAAACAGAAGGCCCAGTGATTATTGATGTTCCTGTGGATTATTCAGATAATCAAGAATTAGGTAAAACATTGTTACCAGATCAACTTTATTAGGAGATGGAAAAATGAGCGAACAATATGTTTATCAACATGGTACGCTAGGCGGTTTAATGGAAAGTTTGATGGCAGGAACGGCAGAAATTGGTACGTTACTCACGCAAGGTGATTTTGGAATTGGGACATTAGAAGGCTCAAATGGCGAAATTATTTTATTGGACGGTATATTGTATCATGCGAATCAAACTGGCGAAATTACTATTTTAGAAGGCGAAGAATTAACGCCATATGCCGCAGTTACTCGTTTTCAAGAAGATGGCGCATTCCCTGTATCAACGGAAACCGATGAAAATATTAAAGCACAAATTTTAGAAAAAATTAGTCCTAATTTTTTTGCGGCAATTAAAATTAGCGGTCTTTTTGCGAAGATGCATGTCCGTGTGGCACCTAAACAAGAAAAACCATATCCACCATTTGTAGAAGCAGCACGCAATCAACCTGAATTTACAGCGGAGAATATTCAGGGAACAGTTGTAGGGTTCTTTACACCTAAATTATTTCATGGTGCTTCTGCTGCAGGATTTCATTTGCACTTTATCAGTGAGGATCACCAATTTGGTGGGCACATTCTTGATTTTGGCATTAAACAAGGGACTGTTTCGTGGATGGAAGCAGCAGAATTGCGGCAGCATTTTCCAGTTCATGATGCTGACTATCGGAATAAAGAAATTGATATTGCAAAAGCTTTGTCCGCAATTGAAGAAGCGGAATAACAAGGCACATTTCTCCACGCCCATTCAAGTTGACCTAGTTAGTCAACTTGAATGGGCTTATTGCTGCTCGTCGCTTTTTGTTGTTATTTTTCAAAAAAAAATAGTATCCTTTTTATAATAAGCAAATAACAATTGGAAAGGATGGCGTAATGGACACACTTTATAGAAGTTGGCAATTGTCTGGTTGGCTTTATCATGATATTTTTGTCATCATTGTAGCAATTATTTTTATAGTAATTAGTGGTATTTTGGTTATTTCCTTAATAAGAAGGCGGAGTACAAGGCGACTGGTTCCCTATGCGTTAATTTTGTTGGTTTATCTTGCAGTGGTACATTTTGCTGGTTTAATCTTTTTCGGAATGTTTCGTTCAGTAACGATTGAAGAGAAAAGTGCGACGTTTTATTCTGAAAAAACGAAAGGCTTAACTTCAATCGAGCGAATGATTATCCCAAATGGACGAACGAATGGCATTAGCACCAGTAACTCATTGTTCCAAGTGATTTCTGTTAATAGTCAGACGGGCGAACGAATGTGGAGTAAACGTTTAGGTTGGCGTGATTATTTAATTGGTCAAACAGATCAATATGTGGTTTTGAATAATGCTGATAACGAGGCCATTTACTTACTCGATACAAAAACAGGGAAAAAACAGTTTTCTGAAGCGGATTTAGTGAAGAAATTCCCTGAATTAAAAGACTATTTAAGCTCTGATTTCGTTGATTATCGTTTTATGGATAATCGCTATCTCTATATTTATGGATTAAACAATCGATATTATCAATTAGATTTGAAAAATTGGCAGTTAAAACAATATCCAACTTTCAAAGAAGTCTTTCAAACACAAGAAGCGCCTAAATGGACGGTAGATTCAAATGAGAGTCAAATTGGTCAAAAGCTGTCATCGGAAGAGCGTACAACAGTGCAAGGAAAACTAGAAGAGCAACTAATAGCACCAGTTTTATTAGGCAAGAAAGATGAAGCAAATTATTATGTTCTGTCATACAAGAAAAGACAAAGTAATCAAGCGATAGTTGGCTTATACAATTGGCAGAAAAAAACATACGAGTGGCAAACACCGTTGCTTTTAACTAAAGAAAATGTACCTATTGAAGCTTTTCAAGTAGAGGATGCGTTATTCATTAAAGTCCCGCGTTATTTATACAAAATTAACCTGAATAATGGTAATCAAGAATATCAGTTTGATTACCGTTGGGGCCAAGTGATTCGTTAAACGAAAAGTGGTAAAGCATGCTTAGACAAATAGAAGGAGCAAATAGTCCTTATGATATAAAAAAACGCTTAGAAGAGTAGTGATTCCGCTAGTTTTCTAAGCGTTTTTTTTATTTTATGCAGGTCCAGAGATTAAATTCCAGATAATCGAACCTGTATATGCGCCAGGAAATAATTGTGAAACAGGGGTTTGGATTGCAAGAGAAATATCGGTCATGCGGCCACTCCACATGCCTTGTCCTTTTCTATCACCAGCGTTACTCATTAAAGTCGCACCGTTACCGATAATAATTGGGTTGGTCGGGAAGTCGGGTGCAGCAGGATCTTCTGAAAAATCCAGTCCATACATTGTATTTGTCATAAAGAAACGCCTTAACGTTTTGTCATAGCGGGCATAGCCGCCTGTTAATTGAAACGTAATGATGCCTAGTAAAGAATGAGCTTCGTTTCGCATGTGTGGGATTTCAGCAGTGACATGCCAACCAGTTAAGGCTCCGCGAACATCCCCCATCCCGAAGTGTCTCATTGTATGAGTATTGCCTTCAGAAGGTCGTATAGGAACTGACGTTAAATCACCAGAAATCGCTTGGGTTTCAAAAGTAAATTCTTTCGGAATAAAGAGCAAGTCAAAACTAGTGTTAGGATTTTCTAAGTCAGGATCAATGGCATCGTCAACCGATTCATCGCCAGGCAGCCCTCCAAGTTCTAGTTCAACTGAAACCGGCGTTTTTCCAGAACGGGTGGCAAAAGAAACCGATGGGTCAAAACTAAAGAGACTGAATACTAGCAACAAGGCTGCCATTGATTGATAAGTGAGTAGATTTTTTTTATTCAAGAAAGTTCCTCCTTTAGGTGCTGATAATATAAGTATACGCAAAAAGAGCTGTTTTTATTTATCAGTAATTTACAGGGAATTCGAAAATATTGAGACAAATAGTTTTTAATATTAGTTGAGAAAGGTGAGTCGACAATTTTTACTTGTTGATTCTGTCTTTTTTGAGCACCATTCGTTATATCAAGCATGCTAAAATATAAAAGAAATCATCAGGTATCACTAATGAAAAGGGAGAGGAGGAGAAAACTTTGAGTAAGTGTTTGGGGTTGTTGATGATTTTATTTGTATTATCTGGCTGTTCAGGAAGTAGGGATTCACAACAGGAAGTCGTTATAGAAAAGTCTGCTAATAATGACAAAGTAAGACAATTTGTCGATCAAAAAAATCCGCATTTAGGAACGCAATTAGAAGCAGAATCTTATACTAAACAGGAAGCGATTGAATTTTTACAAAATGGTTTAGGGATACCAACGAATGACTCGGCGTTTCATTATACGTTTAAGCAGTCAAATAAAGGAAGTTATGTTGTTCAAATTATATCTGAAAAGAATAGTGTCTCAAAAGAGAATGAATTGTTCGGATATTATCAGGTGTATCAAGATGGTATTATAGTGAAAATGATGGAAAAGGATCAAACGTTCCAAGAAAATTAAGTGATAAATAAAAAAGTTGACAAAAAACACAAACAGTCTTGTTTGTGTTTTTTTGTTTAATGTTCGTGTTTTATTTTTTAATAACCTTTTTCGAAAAAATATACGAACGTTCGGGTTTAAAAACGAACAAAAAGATGAAAATGTGTTGAAATATACGTTTTCCTTGCGTATACTGATGAAGTGAAAAAACGAACGAGGAGTGTACGAATGAACAAGAAAGTTCCTTATTTAATTGTGGCACCGGGGCTAGTACTATTATTATTTTTCTTAATGATTCCATTAATTACTAGCATTTTGCCAACCATTTTTACTGATCATGGCTTGACACTAAATCAGTATGTTACTTTTTTTAAAGATGACTATAATGTTTCAATTTTCTGGCGAACGATAAGAGTTTCGTTAATAGTGACGGGTATTTCAATTGTGTTGGGCATTCCAACGGCATACTTTATTGCTGGAGTTTCCAAAAAATGGCGTGGCTTTTTAATGGCTATGACCTTGTTTCCACTATTAACCAACTCAGTTATTCGAAGTTTTGCTTGGATTAACATTTTAGGAAAAAACGGTGTAGTGAATACGTTGTTATTAAAAACGGGCTTAATTGAGCAACCGCTGAATTTATTGTATACAGAATTTGCAATTATTATCGGTTCAGTGTATTTATTTTTACCGACAATGATTATGACCTTAGTTGGGGTTATGGAAAACATTGAAGGAGAAATGCTAGAAGCGGCTGAGACGCTAGGCGCCAATCCAATGACGGCTTTTCGGAAAATTGTTTTACCTTTATCAATTCCAGGCACCATTGTAGGAAGTATATTAGTGTTTACAGGAACTTTAACGGCTTATACAACGCCACAGCTGTTAGGTGGTAACCAAAAAATGATGATGTCGACCTTCTTATATCAAAAGGCTAATACTTTAGGTGATTGGCAATCGGCGAGTGTTCTTGCATTTATTATGATTTTAACAACATTAATTGTGATGAAAGGCCTAGACATGGTCGCTAAGAAAGTAGATCGGAGAGAAGCAAATCATGCGTAAGCAAAAAGGACTATCTGTTATTGCAATTCTAGTTTTTCTGTTTTTATTTTTACCATTATGTTTGATTGTGGTGACTTCTTTTGGAACAGCCGCAGCGATTCAATTTCCGATTAAAGGTTTTACTTTAGATTGGTACGCCAAAGCCTTACAATCGGAAACGTTTATGGACAGTTTTAAGTTAAGTTTGTTGATTGGGGTATTAGCGACTGTTTTAGCATTAATAGTAGGGATTCCGGCTTCCTATGCGCTGGCACGTTATTCCGTTCGTGGGCGCAACTTTATTAAAAGCTTTTTCTTATCCCCAACTGTGATTCCAGGAATTGTGGTCGGGTATACGTTATTTCAATATATTGTTATTAAATTAGGTTTGCCTGTCTTTCAAGGATTGTTAATGGGGCATTTTTTAATTAGTTTGCCTTATATTATTCGAGTGGTTGGGTCAAGTATGGAACAACTAGATTATTCAATGGAAGAAGTAGCTTGGACATTAGGTTGTACAAGATTGCGAGCTTTCATTCAAATTGTTTTACCCAATGTGTCTTCGGGAATTTTTGCAGCCTTTATGTTAGCATTTGTCAATTCGTTTAACAATGTTCCTGTATCGATGTTTTTATCAGGTCCCGGTGTGACGATGCTGCCTACTTCTTTATTAAGTTATATGGAATACAATTATGATCCAACTGTTTCAGCAATTTCTGTATTGTTGATGCTACTAACAATGGGCTTAATGTTTTTAATTGAAAAAACGTTGGGACTAGCTTCCATTGCCTAAAACATGGAAGAAGCACGAGATAGAAAGAGGAGAAAATTTTGACTTTTGTGGATTTAAAAGATATTCGCGTCAGCTATGACGGAAAACAAGATATTTTAAAAGATTTAAATATTTCAATGGAAAAAGGAGAGTTAGTTTCTTTATTAGGACCGAGTGGTTGTGGTAAAACGACTACGTTAAGAGTGATTGCTGGATTAATTAAGCCAAACGACGGACAGTTTTTCGTTGACCAAGAAGAACTAACAAAGGTTCCTGTCCATAAAAGAAACTTCGGGATGGTTTTTCAAAGCTATGCGTTATTTCCCCATTTAACGATTGCAGAAAATGTCGCTTTTGGGTTGAAATTACGCAAAGAAAGCAAACAAACCATGGACCAAAAAGTCACGGAAATGCTAAAAGTATGTGGTTTAGAAAGCTTGGGCGACCGTTATCCAAAACAATTATCTGGTGGTCAAAGACAGCGGGTTGCGCTAGCACGTGCTCTGATTATTGAACCTAAACTATTACTACTAGATGAACCGTTGAGTAATTTAGATGCAAAATTGCGAGTGGCAATGCGGATTGAAATCAAACGGATTCAACAACAATTAGGCATTACGACAGTTTTTGTCACACATGACCAAGAAGAATGTTTTTCTATTTCAGATAAAGTGGCCATTATGAATAATGGCGTGATTGAACAATATGATTCACCAGAAACGATTTATCGTTTGCCTCGTACTAAGTTTGTTGCAGAATTTATCGGTTTTGAAAACTTTTTCTCTGTCGAAAAAATGGAAGCCGGTCATTATCGGACACAAACAAATCAAATAGTGAAAACGACTAATCCTGAACCAAATGTTACAACGACGGTGGCAACGATTCGTCCAGAGGACATTGAGATTGTTTCAGAAGCTGCTACTAATACTGTCGCAGGTACTGTCGCTGTCCGAACATTTTTAGGGAAAAGCTATCAATATGAAGTGGAAACAGCGTTAGGTACATTGCTGGTTAATGGAACAAGTGAACAGTTATATGAAACAAACGAAACCATTCACTTGGCTTTTCCAGCTGAGAAATTAGTTATTTTAGAAAAATAAAAACCATTTTGGAGGAAGATTTAAAAATGAAAAAACGCGTAATTTTAGGGACATTAGTCGCTGCAACGTTATTAATGACTGCTTGTGGAAACAGCGAAGCAACTACGAAAAGCGAGAGCAAAGGTGGAAGTAATGCTTTAGTCGTTTCAACTTTCGGATTAAGTGAAGATATTGTCAAAAAAGACATTATCGCTCCATTTGAAAAAGAGAATGAAGCGAAAGTTACCTTAGAAGTAGGCAATAGCGCAGACCGCTTTACGAAATTAAAAAATAATCCCAATGCGGGAATTGATGTCATTGAATTAGCACAAGCAAATGCAGCACAAGGTGGAAAAGAAGGGTTATTTGAAAAAATTACAGAAAAAGAAGTACCTAATTTAAGTCAGTTAACGCCGGGAGCAAAAGAGGTTTTTGAAAGTGGTGCTGGCGTACCAATCGCTGTAAACAGTATCGGGATTGTTTACAACAAAGAAAAATTAGGCAAAGAAATTAAAAACTGGGATGACTTATGGTCAGCTGATTTGAAAGGTAAAATTTCTGTTCCAGACGTTGCCACGACGGCAGGTCCTTTAATGTTATACGTTGCCAGTGAACATGCTGGTCAAGATATTACAAAAGATAACGGGAAGGCCGCTTTTGAAGCGATGAAAGAATTAAAACCAAACGTTGTTAAAACGTATTCAAAATCGTCAGACTTAGCTAATATGTTCCAATCTGGTGAAATTGAAGCAGCTGTGGTTGCTGATTTTGCGGTTGATATTATTCAAGGCGCAGCAGAAAACGTGACGTATGTCGTCCCAGAAAGCGGCACGTATGCCAACTATAATACAGTCAATATTCCTAAAAAAGCACAAAACAAAGAAACCGCCTTTAAATTTGTTAACGCACGGATTAGTGAAGAATCACAAAAGGCCAAAGCGATTTCATTAAATGAAGGACCTACAAATCAACAAGTAACGTTAAGCGAAAAAGAAGCGAAAAATAAAACATATGGTGCCATTGCCGAACGTGCCAAAACAGTCGATTTTAATTTTATTAATAGTCAACTAGCGGATTGGATTGATCAATGGAATCGGACGATGAATCAATAGTTTTAGAAAAGAGGGACAAAATGAACGTCGATGTATTACTAAAAAATGTGTGGCTGTATCAAACAGTCACTCAAACATTCGTTCAACGAAATGTTGCGATTAAAAATGATAAATTTTATTACATTTATGAAGAAGAGAACGTCAATTTGCAGCCCCAAAAAACAATTAATGCCGAGAATCAATGGATGATTCCCGGCTTAATTGATGCACACATGCATATTGAAAGTTCCATGACGACACCTACTATTTTTTCCAAAGCAGTAGTGCGTTACGGTGTGACAACGGTGATTGCCGATGCCCATGAAATGGCTAACGTATTTGGCTTAGAAGGCTTAAAAGCTTTTATGGCCGCTGAAACAGAACTAGATATCTTTCACGCAATTCCTTCTTCGGTTCCTTCGACCACTCCCGAATTAGAAACAACTGGTGGGATTATCGGCTTAGCAGAAGTAGCAGAATTACTCAAAGAGCCAAAAGTGATTTGTTTAGGGGAAGCCATGAATTTTAAAGGGATTTCCTATGAGCCAGATTCTTTAATTCGTCAAATTATCGATTTGTGTCAAAAACAACGACCAACCATGCCTTTAGAAGGCCACTGTCCTAAAATCGAAGATCAAGAGTTAGCAGATTTTCTATATAGTGGTATCACTTCAGATCATACCCATCAATTTCCTAAAACGTTAAAAGAAAAAATTGAAGCGGGCGTCTTTATTCAATTTCAAAATAAATCAATCACTCCTGAAAACATTCAGGTGATAGTAGACAATGACTTCTACAATTATGCAAGTATTATCACGGATGACGTGATGGCCGATGATTTGCTAAAAGGTCATCTAAATGAAAATGTCAAAAAAGCCGTTCATGCAGGATTGCCTATCGAAAAAGCCATTTATATGGCAACTTATACGCCGGCCAAACGAATGGGTCTCCATGATCGCGGCGAAATTGCACCTGGTAAAAAAGCTGACTTTTTGTTATTAAATGACTTAGAAAGTTTTGATATTACTACGGTTTATAAATCTGGAAAGGTCGTTTTTGAAAAAGGCGAGCCCTTCCATTATCCAGAAAAAATCGAAGAGTTTCCAGCCGCTTACCAACAAACCATCCAATGTAAAAAGTTAACAGAAGAAGATTTACTTTTAAAGGTGGCTACAACAAAAGAAACAGTTCGTTGTAATGTGATTCAAAAACAAGAGATTGGCACATTTACAGAGCGAATTACAAAAGAAATTCCTGTTGAAAATGGGTTGTTGCAATGGCAAAAAGCCAACTGTGCCTTATTAATTGTGATGGAACGTTACGGAAAAAATGGTAATATTTCTTTTTCTTTAATGGATCAACCTCTTTCCGAGAAAGGAGCCATTGCGACAACCTGGGCCCATGATCATCATAATTTAATGGTGATGGGTAATACGATTGAGGATATTCTGTTAGCGCAGAATGAATTATTAGCGATGCAAGGCGGCTATTTGGTTGCTTCGGATCAGCAAGTGATGGCAACTTGTCCTTTACCAATTGGTGGGATTTTATCGCAAGCACCGATTGAACAATTAGGCGCTTCTTTACAAAAAGTTCGACAAGCTATGCAAGCGTTAGGCTATCAAAATATGAATGAAATCATGTCCTTTTCCACACTATCATTGCCTGTCTCGCCAGCCATTAAAGTGACAGATTTTGGGATGATGGATACGAAGTCACAACGTTTCTATCCATTAGTTTTTCCAGAGGATGGAGTTCTTTTGCATGAAAACACTCATTAAAAATGTGCATATACTAACAATGGATGAGCAATTTTCAGAAATCAAAGCCGGCTATTTAGTGATTGAAGAAGACACAATTGTGGAATTAGCACCAATGACCACACTTGATGAAAAGCGAATGGCTGCAAATCAAGTAATCGATGGTCAAAATGGAATTTTAATGCCTGGGATGATTAACACCCATACCCATGTAGGCATGATTCCGTTTCGTTCGTTAGGAGACGATGTGCCAGATCGACTCCGGCGTTTTCTTTTTCCATTAGAACAATTCATGACAAAAGAATTAGTAGGATGCAGTAGTGATTATGCAATTGCCGAAATGTTACTGAGTGGTATTACGAGCTTTTGTGATATGTATTATTTTGAAGATGAAATTGCTAAAAGTTGTGAAAAAATGAGTGTTCGTGCTTTGCTCGGAGAGACGATCATTGATATGCCCACTTGTGATAGTCCGGAGCCTTCAGGCGGTCTTTTTTACGCGGAAACCTTTATTCGCAAGTGGCAAGGCCATCCGTTGATTACGCCTATACTTGCGCCACATGCACCGAATACCAACTCACCAGAAGTGTTGGCAAAAATTATTGAACTTAGTCGGCGATACCAAGTTCCTGTGACCATGCACGTTGCTGAAATGACTTATGAAATGGCTGAGTTTGAAAAAGCCTATCAAAAAACACCAATTGCTTTCTTAGAAGAACTGGGTTATTTGAGCGAGCCGTTTATTTTAGCGCATTGTATTTTGGCAACAGATGAAGATCTTGCGAGTTTAGCTGCGACTAATGGAAAAGCGCGTGTCGCTCATTGTATCGGTGCGAATACTAAATCAGCCAAAGGCGTAGCGCCGATTAAGCAAATGCTTGATCAAGGGATTATTGTCGGTTTAGGCACGGATGGACCTAGTAGTGGGAATACATTAGATTTATTCACCCAAATGCGTATGGTTGCGAATTTTCATAAGACAGCACACCAAGATCGCTCTTTGTTTCCTGCTAAAGAAATTGTTTATCTGGCAACGATGGGGGGCGCTAAAACGTTAGGCTTGGCGGAGCAAGTCGGCTCATTGGAAGTGGGCAAAAAAGCGGATATAACATTAATTGAAACGCAATCAGTTAATATGTTTCCGATTTTTGATGCCTATTCAGCGTTGGTTTATTCAGCAAATGCTAGCAATGTTGAAGCTGTTTGGGTGAACGGTCAACAGTTAGTTGCCAATAAAGAATTACAACAAGCTAATCTCAAAGAAATCAAGGAAAAATTATATCAGGCCATGAATACGTTTGTGAAAGAAGCTAAAAAAAGAGCTGCTCTCTAAACAGAACAAGTAGGACGTATCGGATTGATTAAATAACGCTGGATTGACGTTTAGTGATTCAGGTTCTAATAGAGCGCAGACAAACTTTTAATGAAAGAGTTGTCTGTGTTCTTTTTTGTTATAAACATTTTTCTTTTTCTATATATATTTTTAAGGTAAGTTGTATTATAGTAAGTTTGAGAAGATGAGAATGAGAGGAAAAGCAATGAATATACAACGGTTTATAGAAAAACGCAAAGCACGTGGTTTGTCGCAAAGTGAATTAGCTAAAGGGATTTGTACGCAAGTTACGGTTAGTCGCTTTGAAAAGAATGGTCAAGTCCCAACTTTAAAAATATTGATCCAACTATGTAATCGTTTAGAGTTACCTTTGGGGGAACTCTTCCCGCGCGTAGGGATTAAACAACCTGAAATTCTTGAAAAAATGGAAGAAGCAGAATTCTTCTTGATTACCAGCGAACATGACCAATTGCAAACAATTTTAAAAAATATTCCTTTTGATGAAATCAAAGATTCCCAACTGTTATTAGAATATTATTATTTACAAGGCTTTGTCATGATTTTTCAAAATGCTTCGTTGATGGATTGCTTATTTACCTTTGAAAAACTTCTGTTTGAAGAGCAAAAATACACGAGCGATATTTACCGTTTGTTAGCTTTTACTGGAATTGGCATGGCCTATGCCAAAGAAGGCGAAATTGAGAAAGCCGAATTTTATTTCAATAAGGTCTTCAAGGAAATTTATCTCTATACTATTCAATCAATGGAAGATACTTGGCGAGTATTAAATGTTGTCTTTCACTGTGGTGTTTTTTATGCAGAAAAAGGCGATTTAGAAACAAGTGATGCTTTGTTAGAGTATGCGATTTCCATCTGTTCTGATAATCACGTCACGTATTACTTGGCAAGAGCAGCTTTCCAACTTGCGAAAAATGCCTTAGCTGAAGAAAAGCCGCAAGAGCAAATTTTAGAACTACTACAAGATGCCCGCGCGTATGCAAAAATCAATAAAAACCGCATCTTGTTGGAAGCAATTCAAACATTGAAAGAAACAATTTTATCTAAGGAGAATTAGTTTATATAGAAAATTATATATTTATTTTAAAAATATAATAAAAAAAGCGTTTTTTAAAAGAGTTAAAGACACGTTACGACCTTAAATGAAAATTTTAAGGTCGTTATTTTATATAAAAAAATATATAAACGACTTGACTGGCATCAAATAAAGGCGTATGATTCATTTGTGAATAAATGTGAAATAAAACACAATCTTTCGTGGAGAGGAAGTCTTGAGGTGCAACAAAGTCAAACTATTTATTTGATGGGCACAGTAATAGATGTATTTGTAGACCATGAAGAACCTGAAAAAATTCTAGAAGAAGTGCATCAACGATTGATCACTTATGAACAACGCTTTAGTGCAAATGATTCAACTTCGGAACTGATGGCTGTCAATCAACAAGCTGGGCAAAAACCAGTCAGCGTTCATCCAGAGTTGTATCAATTAATTGCATTAGGGAAAAAGCATAGTTGTGATCCAGCTAGTCATTTGAATGTTACCATTGGCCCACTAGTTCAAACGTGGCGAATCGGTTTTAAAGATGCCCGTGTCCCGTCAGAAAAGGAGATTAAAGCCTGTTTGAAAAAAATTAATCCAGAAAAGATTCACTTAAATCCATTAAAACAAACGGTTTTTTTGGAAGAAGAAGGAATGAAATTAGATCTGGGGGCTTTAGCAAAGGGCTATATCGCTGATTTACTAATTGCCTATTTGAAAGAAGTCCATGTGACGTCTGCTTTGATTAATCTGGGCGGCAATATTGTGACATTAGGGCCCTCTACGCATCAAAACAAAAAATGGCGAATTGGTATTCGCAATCCGCAAGAATCCAGAGAAACAATCAGCTTACTTGTCGAAGTGGCTAATCAATCGGTTGTGACGTCGGGCATTTATGAAAGAAGTTTAACCGAAGCTGGGCGAGTCTATCACCATTTGTTGGATCCGACAACCGGATACCCATTGGAAACTGAAATGGCCAGCATCACAATTATCTCGGATGCTTCAGTGGATGGTGAGATTTGGACAACGCGTTTATTTGGTTATCCAATTCCAGAAGCGCTTGAAATCCTCAATCAACTAGATGGGATTGAAGGAGTCATCATTACACAAGACCAGCAAATTTTATATAGCAGCGGGTTAGCAGATACTCTTCACATTATCCATTCATAGAACCGAAAAAGAAAGGACAGCTCATTATGAAAAAAATTATCGGCTTAGTAGGAACGAACTCAGAGCAATCAACCAATCGTCAACTTTTGCAATTTATGCAACACTATTTTGCGCAGGAGGCTGATATTGAACTAGTTGAAATTGTTGACTTTCCTATGTTTAACAAGCCAGAAGACAAAGTTTTGCCAGAAATAGTTAAAACGGTTGCTGAAAAAATTGAAGCAGCAGATGGCGTCATTATCAGTACGCCTGAATATGACCATGCGGTGCCGGCTTCTTTGATGAATGCCCTAAGTTGGTTATCTTACGGGATTTTTCCGTTTGTTGATAAACCAGTTATGATTACTGGTGCATCCTATGGCACGTTAGGTTCCTCTAGAGCACAAGCGCATCTACGTCAAATTTTAGATGCTCCTGAATTGAAAGCACGAATTATGCCAAGCTCTGAATTTCTATTAGCGCATTCCTTACAAGCTTTTGATGAAAACAATGCGTTAAAAGATTCAGAACAAATAGATAAACTAGCTGGTTTGTTTGCAGATTTTTGTGTATTTATTGAAATTACAGAACAGCTGAAACATGCGCATGCGCAAAATAAAAAAGAAGCAGAAAATTTCTCATGGGAAACGATTTAACGAAATGGAGTGAATAAAATGAAATTAATTGGGATCGTCGGATCAAACGCTGATTCTTCTTATAATCGGTTACTACTGCAATATATTGGCAAAGAGTTTTATAAAATGTTCGACTTGGAAATTTTAGAAATTAAAGATATTCCAATGTTTAATCAAAGTAAGGATCAAACGAACAGTGTCTTGATTCAGAATATGAATCGCAAAATTTTACAAGCAGACGGCGTAATTATTGCGACGCCCGAACATAACCATACCATTCCTGCCGGTTTGAAAAGTGTGTTAGAATGGTTATCATTCAAAATTCATCCGCTGGAAAATAAACCAGTAATGATTGTTGGTTGCTCTTATTATGATCAAGGAACCTCGCGTGCGCAATTACATCTCCGTCAAATTCTTGATGCACCTGGTGTCAATGCAATCGTGATGCCTGGGAACGAGTTTTTATTAGGGAAAGCTAAAGAAGCATTTGATGAAAACGGCAACTTAATTGCGGAGGGAACACGTCAATTTTTAGAAAGCACATTACAAAAATTCGTGGAATTCATTGATGTGATTTCAAAATTAGAAGGAGCTAAGCCAAAAGACTTACCTGAGGATTTACATGCAAAAGGAACCATTGAAACAACGATCGAAGGGGTTGATATGGCAGCAGATGATTGGGTAGAACAAGCAGCAGAAGCGGTTCAGGCTGTGGAAGGCGACACATATGTAAAATTAGATCGAGGCATTTTAACCGTAGATCAGCTAAATTATTTCTTAAAATCAATGCCAATGGAATTGACTTATGCAGACAGTAACAATCAATTTTTATATTACAATAAAAAAATGGCTGCTGAAGAAATGTTTGCTAAACGGCAACCAGGACAAGTTGGTAATCCATTAGCGAATTGCCATCCGCCAAAAGCATTGAAAAATGTAGAATGGGTGATTCAACAATTACGGTCAGGAAAAACAGATGCTATTCGCGTTCATGTTCCAATGCACGGACCAGATACCTATGTAGTGCATAACTATCAAGCGATGTATGATGATAATGGAAATTACGCGGGAATTAATGAGTATATTTTAGACTTTAAACCAATTGTTGATTGGTATTTAAAACAAACTGGGCAAGAATTAGTCGGTGGAAAAAACGTCGATGCAGTCAGTGGTGCCTCCAAAAAAGAAGCGCCAGAAACGGCAGATAGTGTCTCAAGTGCATCAGTCCATGAAGAAGAGTCAGCGACCGAAAAGCCAACAGTTGACAGCGTTTCTAGCGCTTCAATTAAAGAGTAAAATAACAGCAAAAAATAGCGGCAACAAGTAGTCATACTGTATTCAGATTAGCAATGCCAAATGAGGACTTTTATTGACAGAAGCTGATACTTAAAAGAGTAAGAACTTTATAGGAAGATAGTATAGAAGACGAACCAAAAGTTTCAATCATTTTTGACGAATAGGCTAGAAAAGAAACAGAAAATTAGTCAAACAAATCAGCTTTTCTTTAAATTTAAAGTAAAAAAATAACAAAAAAAGCCTCCTTGGTGACGCAAGGGGGCTTTTTTTGGTTAAAATAATACTTTTCTATGAAGATTCCTAAATATTGAAAGAATCATTTTTAAATTTGTGGAAAAAATAAGCAAGATTGACACTCACGTCTTGTTAAAAAAATAGATACTTAAGGCGTGATAGTTTGGAGTTGAAAATGTGACTACTTTGTTAGATGAATTATTAGACCAAGAATTCCGAGATAAATTACTTATTTATCAAACTTTTATGAATAGTGAAGGTCCATTATTAAAAGAAGAATTTTATGGATATTTTGATTTATCCACTCAAAAGTTAGAATCGTTGTGCCGTCAAATAAATTATGAATGTACACAGATTTCTTCAAGGAGTCAAATTCTTTTTCCAGCTAAAGGACTGATTAGTGCGCAAAAATTATCGCAAATTGATTATCAAGCCTTAAGAAAATATTATTTTGATCAATCACTAATGGCCAAGTTGCTTCTTGATGTGGGCCTCTATCAAAAGCACACGATTCAAGAATTTTCTCAAATTCATTTTATGAGCAAAAGCAAAATTTATGCCTTCTCGTATAAACTAAATCTGATTTTAGCTAATTGGCGTATTAAATTAAAGTCAACAGGCTTGGTTGGAGAAGAGAAAAATATCCGAAGTTTTTGTTTTCAATGCTTGTATTATTTTTATGGAAGTAATCAAGAAAGGCTGCCTAACATTTTGATGGAAAATAGTCCTGGCATTAAACGATTTATAAACGATCTACAATTGATGTATCAAAGAACGTTTAGTCTTAATCAAAGCGCACAACTATTTATTCTTTTAACGATCCAACGTTTTCGTGTATTTTCTGATCATGTAGTGGACTCTTTTACGGAAGTTCATGTGCCTAGCTGTTTACAGCATGCGTTTGAAAAAATTTATACAAGCGAAACCCCTCTTTTTAAAGAGGATTTTGGCAAAGAGACTTCATATATTTTTCTTTTTTTAAGTTTAAATGAATACATTGATAGTCCGATTGTTTTTCCAGATAAGTTAACCATGTTAGACGAATTTATTGATCATATGAATAGTGTTATTCCTTTCTTTGAAAAGCGAATTACGGTGGAAACAAAAGAAAAATTAAAGTTGATTTGTTATCGCTGGGACCGCCTATACTTTTCAGTGGCTGCATTTATTCCCGCCAAGCAGAGCAGTTTCTTTGAAGAGCGGTTTCCTCAAATTCATCGCGCCTTAGATGGTTTTATACAAAAGACAGAGTCGCTGCATCAAAAACGATTTTTAATGTATGAACGCGTGCATCTATATTATGATTTTATGTTTTGTTTGTTAAATGATCGTTCTTTTTGCGCAATTGAAAAAACGATTCATGTATTTGTTGATTTTTCTGGTGGGGAGGATTATAACCGCTTTATTGCAAAAATTATTGCTTCTTTCAATTATATGGATGTCATGATTGATCACAAATTAACCTTAGAAACCGATTTGTATTTGTCCGATTTTTATAGTTCGAAAGTACGGTGTCGTCAATTGACATGGCGTCATTTGCCGGAAACAAAAGATTGGCAAGTATTTGCTGAGGTGGTCAGAGAACTAAGAAAGGGAGAGACTCAGAAAAATGAGCACTATGAGAGAGACCCAATCGAGATGTGGCGAGAACAAGAATACGAAGGATAGTCAATTGAGACAAGCAGGTAACTATAAAGATTTAACTGGCCAAAAGTTTGGTGAGTTGACAGTAGTAGCACCAACGGCAAAAAGAAAAGAAGGGCTAATTGTTTGGGCCTGTCGCTGTTCTTGTGGGAGCTATACAGAAGCTTCAAGAAGACAACTAATTCGTGGGTATCGAACCAAATGTGCGCACCATCGCTATCAAACAATGTTGAAAAAAAACTATCATGAATTAGTCGTGGTACGGATCGAAAGTATTCAACAGACAATGAAAGCGTATTGTCTGTGTTCGTGCGGACAATCTTGCTGGGTTCGCTGTGAAAATTTGTTGAATGGCCATACCAAAAGTTGCGGTCATCGTAAAAAGAAGGATTACCGACAAAGAGTTGCTGGTGTAATTCCAGGGAAGTTGCAAAGTAAACGACCCAAAAATAATAGCAGCGGACACAAAGGAGTGAGCCAGACCGCTTCTGGGAAATGGCTGGCTTATATCTCTTTGAAAGGCAAGCGTCATAACTTAGGTATCTTTACGAAAAAAAGTGAAGCAATTTTAGCAAGAAAATTAGCAGAACGTCGTCTATTTCAACCAATTTTACAACAAGAAATAGTGACTACAAATAAGGAAGTTTAGCAACAGAGAGGATGCGAAAGATGTTAGCAGGCTTATTTTCAGTAACTGGAATGATTTTATTGGGGATTTTATTTTGCTTAATTGGTTATCAAACGTTTCGAAAACATCATCATTAAGAGAAGAATGTTCTAGCTAGATAATTTCATCGACAGATGAAATTATCTAGCTTTTTTTATAAAAAAGCTAAGAAAAGGATAAGAGATTGTGGAAATTCTTTAGGTTGTTTAACAAAGCCTTAATTTCCTTTGTTTTAGATTGTGGTTAAGAAGATTTTTCTCTATACTAAGTCTTCGGAAATCAGAGAAAAGAAAGGAGCGAGTGATGTGGTTAAAAAAATTGGTTTAAGTATAATGCTCTTATTTTTTTTCTTAATTATCGCACTCCCAATCTATGCGTGGAAGATTGAGCCGAATTTAGTTCACGTTAATCAGGTGACTTTGGGAAAGAAAAATCAACGAGAACCATTGAATGTTGTGCAACTTTCGGATATACAAGTTTCAGAATTTTATGAAACGAAGCGGTTAGATAAAGTCATAAAAAAAGTCAATCGTGAAAAACCAGATATTATCGTTTTTACAGGTGATTTATTTGACAATTATGCCAAAAATCCGCAACAAAAAGAACCGATGATTGAAAAATTAAAACAGTTGCAAGCGACAATTGGAAAATATGCAGTTTGGGGAAATCATGATTACGGTGGCGGTGCTTCTGCGGTGTATGATGAAGTCATGGAGGCCAGTGGCTTTACCGTTATGAAAAACCAAGGAGAAACAGTAACCTTAGCAGATGGACGCCGTCTTTTTATTGGTGGTTTAGATGACTCGTTATTAGGAAATCCTTCCGTTTCAGAAACATTATCCTATCGAGAAACGTATGACTATGCGTTATTAATGACCCATGAACCAGATGTCGCGGATGCATTTGTTGGTACGGGTACACAGTTAGTTTTAGCAGGACATAGCCATGGCGGACAAATTTGGATTCCTTTTTATCCAATCACAAATGTTTTAGCAGAAAAGTATACCAGAGGATTGTATCAGTTGGACCAAGAAACGCAACTATATGTTAATACAGGCTTAGGGACGACCGCCATTCATGCCCGTTTTGGGGTGATCCCTGAAATTACACATTTTACTATCTATATTTAAAAAGTCTGGTCAATCCGACCAGACTTTTTTCTGTTATTTAACAGAATTATTTTTAAGAAAAAGGTGTTCATATTTTGGTGAAACGTTTCTATAAAATGCTTTAAAATATCTAGAAAAGAGTATTTTTATGGAAAAAGAATCAGGGAAAATAATTTCTTTATAAATGGTCTATAGCGCTTTTTAATGCTGTTATTTTTAAATAAAACCGTAATGTAAGGGTTTACAACTGTTTGAAGTGAATGTATAATCTGTTTGTAGAAACGTTTCACTAAAAAGAAAGGAACCCTGCTTATGAAAAAACTAAAAAAGTTTTATGATCAGCGGCAATTGCATTGGATGGTACTTCCGGGTGTAGCATTCATGATTGTCTTTAACTACATTCCAATTTATGGAATTATCATTGCTTTTAAAAATTATACGATTGTTGATACGGTTTCTTCTGCACCATGGGTTGGACTTGAAAATTTTCGAATCATTATGGAAGATAGTTTTTTTTGGGAAGCAGTTCGTAATACCTTAGCGATTAGTTTAATGAAACTTTTTTTAGGATTCGCTATTCCGATTATCTTAGCGGTAATGATTTTTGAAATGAGAGATGGACATTTAAAAAAAGTGATTCAGACAATTTCTTATATTCCGCACTTTTTTTCTTGGATCGTTTTAGGCGGGATGTTGATTTCGTGGCTTTCAACAAATGGCTTTATCAACCAAGTCATGATGTCGTTAGGCTTAATGAATCAGGGCGTCAATCATTTGTTAGATCCTGATAAGTATTGGTGGATTGCTGTTCTTTCTGATTTGTGGAAAGAAGTAGGTTGGGGCACGATTCTCTATCTTGCTGGTATGTCTCGCATTGATCCAACGTTTTATGAAGCCGCGAGAATTGATGGTGCTTCAAAATTAACACAAATCCGAACGATTACTTTGCCCTTATTAGCGCCGATTATTTCGTTGAACTTAATTCTAAATGTTAGCGGTTTATTGGGATCGAACTTAGATCAAACGTTGGTTTTAATGAATGCTCAAAACCAAAACAAATCAGAAGTAATTAATTCATTTGTTTATCGTATGGGGCTAACGCAAGGGGACTTTTCTTATGCGACGGCAGTTGGTTTAGGGATTTCTGTTATTTCAATTGTTTTATTAGTCATTACAGATCGCATTACTAGAAAAATGAACAATGGTCGGTCGGTTATTTTATAAAGGAGGCAACAGCTGTGATTAAAAGAAAATCAAAAGAAAACAAATGGTTTTACTTTTTCAATACGTTAATTCTTGTGTTGTTTTCTTTATTAATTATCGTGCCAATTTGGAATATTTTAGTTTCCTCAGTTTCGTCAAGTTCGGGTTTAGCCGGTAAAGGCTTGGTTTTATGGCCGAAAGGATTTACGCTAGAAAATTATCGGAAAGTTTTTTCGGATAGTAGCATTCCGCGAGCGTTTTTGATTTCTGTTTTAAAAACAGTCATCGGTGCGTCGACGCATACGCTGTTCTGTGCAATTGTTGCTTATGGACTTAGTAAATCTAGACTAGTCGGGCGTAATATTTATACAACGATGGGTGTCATTACAATGTACTTTGGTGGGGGCATGATTCCCACGTATCTTTTGATTAAGTCATTAGGACTCTTAGATACCTTCTGGGTATATATCATTCCAGCTTTATTTAGCTATTATGATGTAGTTATCTTAATGAACTTTTTCCGAGAAATTCCACCATCTTTAGAAGAATCCGCCAAAATAGACGGCGCCAGTGAGTTTCAAATTTTTTATAAAATCTTTTTACCTTTAACAAAACCGGCATTAGCCACCATTATTTTATTTAATGGGGTTGGTCAATGGAATGACTTTATGACCACGAAATTATACATTACCAAAGAATATTTGTATCCATTGCAGATGAAAATTTATGAAATTATTGTTCAATCAAACTTGAGTACCATGACAGAGAGCGGCAGTACAGATATGGTGGTGCAGGCAACGACACGTGGTGTTCAGCTGGCAACAATTGTCATTACAACGATACCAATTTTAATCATTTATCCATTACTACAAAAACACTTTATCGGCGGTATGATGGCCGGTGCAGTAAAAGAATAAAGAAAGTAGGGAACAATATGAAAAAAGTTTTAGGCGGTTTATTGGTGGCAACGGCGGTCGTTAGTTTAGCGGCATGTAGCGGTGGGGAAAAGAAAGCTAGCTCAGATGTCTCAATTAAGGATCGGTATGAATTAGATGAAAAGACGCCTGCTTGGAAGTTAGATAAGAAGAAAGAACCGACCAAGATTAAATGGTATATTAACTCAGATTGGACGGCATTGCCTTTTGGAAAAGATGTGACCACTGCGCAGATTAAAAAAGATTTAAATGTGGATATTGAATTTATTTCCGGCGATGATTCAAAATTAAATGCCATGATTTCAAGTGGAGATATGCCTGATATTGTGACATTAACTGAAAAAACTGGACAAGCAGCATTGAAAGCAGATTCTTGGGCCTATTCTTTAAACGATTTAGCTAAAAAATATGACCCCTATTTAATGAAAGTTGTTAACCAAGATACGTTTAAATGGTATGCCTTAGAGGATGGAAAAACATATGGTTACCCTAATTACTCTAATACAAAAGCGGATTATGAAAGTGGAAATATCCCAGTAAATGATAATTTTGTTATTCGTGAAGATGTCTATAATGCGTTAGGCAAGCCAGACGTTTCAACACCAGAAAATTTTGAAAAAGTCATGCAACAGATTAAAGAAAAATATCCTGAGATGACCCCAATGGGCTTCACCACAGTGGGCGATGGTGCAGGACCATTTTTAGACAAATTACAAGACTTCTTAGGTGTTCCTTTAGAGGATAAAAATGGTAAATACTATGATCGAAATTTAGATAAAGAATACTTAGAATGGTTAAAAACATTTAATGATGTTTACCGAGCAGGCAATATTAGTGATGATAGCTTCACAGATGATGGGGCGACGTTTGATGAAAAAGTGAAACAAGGAAATTATGCAACCATGCTCGTTGCTGGAACCAGCGGTCAAGGTGGGAACTTCACAGAATTTATGAAAAAATCTGGCACACGTTATATAGCCATTGATGGACCAAGTAGCACTTCTGGCCGAAAACCAACATTAAATCAAACTGGCATTTCAGGTTGGTTAAGTAATTACATTACGAAAGATGCGAAAGATCCAGCGAAAGTCACTCAACTATTCACATATTTAATTGATGAACCGGGACAAATTTTAACAAAATATGGCGTTGAAGGAGTTACTTATGCGTACAATGATAAAGGAAAAATTGATTATTTACCAGAAGTGAAAAAATTAGAACAAACAGACAATGATGCCTACAACAAAAAATATGGCATTAGTCGTTTCCTATACTTTAACAATGACCGTGTTAATAAACTAAAAGTGCCAATGGAAAGTGCTTTAACGCAAATGCAAGAATGGGGCAAAGGAAAATTAGTCCCACATTTCGTAATTGAAAATATTAATCCAGATGCAGGAACGCCGGAAGCTCGGGCGAATGAAGCGATTGAAACCAAACTAAATACAACCGTTATTTCAATGATTCGTGCGAAAGATGATAAAGCCTTTGACAAATCTTTAGAAGACTACAAAGCATTCTTAAAATCAAATAAATGGGATGCAATTGAAAAAATAAAATCTGAGAAAATGGCAGAAAACAGAGACAAACTTAAGTAAGAGAGGAGGAGAGAAAAGCGGATAAAGCAACGAGAAATCCGCTTTTCTCTTTTAATATGAATAAGCTATTTGCATATGAAGGTTGGTATTATCGGATTTTTTCTTTTATTGCCAACTTGATCATTATTAATTTTCTCTTTTTAATTACCTGTATAACAGGCATCTTTAGCGGTGTCGGCTTAATTGCGTTGTATCGAACGATCTATCGTTTGTATCGTGAAAAAGATATTCCTGTTTTACGAACGTTTTGGACAGCGTTAAAAAATAATATCATGCGAGGTTTTATTTTAACAGGTGTCTTGTTCGTTGCTTTTTTACTGGGCGGTATTGTCGTAACAAGTTTATTTAAAATAGCCACTAGTTTAGGTTTCTTAGCTATTTTTCTATTAAGTTTTGTTGCATTATTTTTGACGAGTTTTCTTTTTCTCTTTTCCGTTTTTAATTGGTCCGTTAAAAAGACACTAAGTGAGACGGTTTATGTGGTCTTAAGTAATAGTGCCAATGCGATTATTTTGTTTATTTTACCTCTTTTAACGTTTGTTTTTTTCTATAAGCTTAATTTGTTTTTATATATTGCGTTAGGATTCGGGACAACGGCTTTTCTTCAAGTTGCGTTTTTTCAGAAAGTGTTAGGTGTGGAACATGAATGAGTATTTTGAGTTTTGGCAAAAGACCAAGGAAGAACTTCAAAAAATACCGCTAGATATCCATCGGCGGGTCATTGACTATCCATTGGAAAATGTTCAAGTGGAACAGGTCGACTTTTTAAGTTTCCTAGGTGAGCGCATCTTTGGCTATTTGTTACTTCCTAAAACGGCGGGGAAACAGCCAATAGTGATTGACTGTTTAGGCTATATGAATCATATTCAAGAACCTTGGCAATTTGCTCATTGGACACAAATTGGTTGTGCTTGTTTTGTCATTGATAATCGAGGTCAAGGGGGATTAACCAAAGATCGTGTGCCATATCAAACAATTTGGCATGAAGCACCAATGGGACGAGGATTTCTAGACAAAGAAGATTGGTACCAACGCCGCTTGTTTGCCGACCATTTACGTAGCGTAGAAGTGGTGCGGACCTTTACTGAAATTAATCAGGACCAAATCATTCTTCGTGGTGGTTCCCAAGGGGGTGGCGTAGTGTTAATGGTGAACAGTTTAGTCGACTTCCCGATTTTAGCTACTTTTGCAGATGTTCCAAGTCATTCTTGTTTAGAAAATAGAGTAGCAGAAGGAACGGGTTCGTATCAAATTATTCATCAGTACTTACAAGAGCATCCTCAAGCGCATGAAAAAATTGCCGCAGTTCTTCCTTATTTTGATAGTCGTCACTTTGTTTCGCAAATTAAAAATCCAGTCTTTGCTTCTGTTGGGAGTCACGATCCGATATGTCCGATGAAAGATTTTTTCCCTTCTTATCATCAGATAAAGGCAAGAAAAGCAGTCAGAGTATATTGGAAAAAAGGTCATGGTGGCGGTGAAACAACCCAGATCCGTCGTGAAATGCGTCAAATTCAACAACTATTGCAGGAGGTTAAAAATGAAAATAGCTACGTATAATGTCCGGGTAGATACAGAGTATGACCAAGATTGGCAATGGTCTTTTCGTAAAGAGGCTGTTTGTCAGTTAATCAATTTTCATGATTGGAGCCTTTGTTGTATTCAAGAAGTACGACCGAATCAAGTCAGGGATTTAAAGGCGTATACAACATTCACCTGTCTTTCTGCGGAAAGAGAAGGGGATGGTCAAGGAGAAGGACTAGCGATTCTCTATAACGAACAAAAAGTTCAGGCTATTGATACAGGGTATTTTTGGTTATCTGAAACACCTCAGCAGCCAAGTATCCATCCTGAAGCTGGCTGTCCAAGAATTGCTTTGTGGGGACTATTTAAGGAAACGACTCAAAATACGCCTTTTTTAGTCATCAATGTTCATTTGGATCATATTTCAGCTCATGCTCGTTTAGCAGGAATGACCGTTATCTTAGAGGAGTTACATGACAAAATTGCACAGTATCCAACTTTATTAATGGGCGATTTTAATGCAGAGTCGGGGGAAGCGGTGCATCAACTTGTTCAAAAAAAATTTCAAGATAGCAAAAATTTAGCTACTCATTATGGCCCAAGAGGAACATTTCAAAATTTTACTTACACAAAACCTTGGGCGGAATTAGAAGAAATTGATTATATTTATGTAAAAGGTTGGCAAGTACAGCAAACCGCAAGTTTAACAGATAGTATCGATGGACGTTTTCCCTCCGACCATTTTCCTTTAGAAGCAGAAGTATGTATTGAAGAAAGGTGAGAGTATGAAAGAAAATCAACTGATTCAATTAGTCGAAGAAATGACAATTGATGAGAAAATTAATCAATTATTACAATTAGCAGCAGCGTTTTATTCAGATAAAGCAGAAGAAAAGACCGGCCCTATGTCAGAGCTAGGACTAAGTCAAGAAACGATTGATACGGCGGGGACAACACTAGGTGTTTCCGGTGCAAACGAAGCAAAACGTGTTCAAAAAGAATATATGCAAAATCATCGATTAAATATTCCAACACTTTTAATGGCGGATATTATTCATGGTTTCAGAACCATCTTTCCGATTCCTTTGGCTTTAGGAAGCACTTGGGATGAAGCAGCGGTTGAAAAAATGGCGGAGATTTCAGCAAAAGAAGCTGCTGTTTCAGGATTACATGTAACCTTTTCACCAATGGTTGATTTAGTGCGCGATCCACGTTGGGGACGTGTCATGGAGTCAACAGGTGAAGATCCATTACTCAACAGCCGCTTAGCTGCTGCAATGGTTAGAGGTTACCAAGGAGAAAATTTAAAAGAGGACAATTGGCGAGTAGCCGCGTGCGTGAAGCACTTTGCGGCATATGGTGGTGCCTTAGCTGGTCGGGATTATAATACGGTAGATATGTCTGAACGGCAGCTAAGAGAAATGTATTTACCTGGCTATAAAGCTGGATTAGATGCGGGTGCAAAACTTGTCATGACGTCCTTTAATACAGTGGATGGGATTCCTGCTACAGGCAACCAATGGCTGTTTAGAGACGTATTACGAAATGAATTTGGCTTTGAAGGGGTTGTGATTTCAGACTGGGGAGCGATTAAAGAATTAATTCCTCATGGCGTTGCCAAAGATGAAAAACAAGCGGCAGAATTGGCTATCAAAGCTGGTGTAGATATTGAAATGATGACCACGTGTTATCCAGATTATTTAAAAGAATTACTTGAAGAAGGCCGGATTGCTGAAACACTTATTGATGAAGCAGTTATGCGAATTTTAAAACTAAAAAATGAGCTAGGCTTATTTGAAAATCCCTATCGTGGTGCGGATGAACAAGCGGAAGCAGAAGTGATTTTAAGCAAAGAACATCGAGAAATAGCTAAAAAGATTGCTCAAAAATCAATGGTTCTTTTAAAAAATGAAAATATTTTGCCTTTTACACCGCAAGAAAAAATCGCGCTTGTCGGCCCAGGGGCCCAATCACAAGATATTTTAGGGGCTTGGTCATGGCAAGGAAAGAAAGAAGAAGCCATTTCCCTCATGGCTGGGGCCAAAAAATTAACCACAAATCTTCTAGTTGCCCAAGAACCCTTTGATTACTTTGAACCGACCGCGGCGGCCATTGAAGAGGCTCTAACGTTAGCTAGTCAAGCAGATAAAGTAGTAGTGGCACTAGGCGAAACAGATTGGATGAGTGGGGAAGCTGCCAGTCGCAGTGATATTCGTCTACCCGAAAAACAATTAGCAGTAGTGGCACAAATTATTGAGAAAAATCCCAATGTTGTTGTCACGGTCTACAGTGGCCGGCCCTTAGATTTACAAGGGATAGATGTTGCAAAAGGAATTGTGCAAGCTTGGCAACCTGGAACAGAAGGGGGCAATGCGCTAGCAGAAATTTTGTGGGGACAGTACAATCCAAGTGGTCGTTTAAGTATGTCGTTTCCAGAAACGGTTGGTCAAGTGCCAATTTTTTACAATGTCGACAATACTGGGCGTCCTTATGAGTCAGCACCAGAAGAAAAATATGTTTCTAAATATTTAGATGTCTCTAATTACGCTAAATATCCCTTTGGATTTGGCTTAAGTTATAGTCATTTCTCTTATCAACCAATTCAACTAAGTGCATTAACATTTACCAAAGAACAACCAATCACGGTCTCTGTTTTAGTAAGAAATGACAGTCCAATCGCTGGAGAGGAAACCGTGCAATTTTATGTACGTGATTTGGTGGGACAAGTGGTTCGCCCAATTAAAGAGTTAAAAGATTTCCAAAAAGTTTGGCTGGAACCAAAGGAAGAAAAAGAAGTTCAGTTTCTTCTTTCAGAGGATATGGTGCGCTATGTTCATTCAGATAATCAGGTAACCAGTGATGCAGGTGAATTTATCGTAATGATTGGTGGAAATAGTCGCGATGTACAAACCGCAACAGTCACGTTAAATGAATAAGATGGGAAGGATAAGTTATGCAGATAAAGAAGCTTAAGCAAGCAGACACAGTTGCTACATTTCTAGAGACAGGTGATTTAAAAGAATTGAATAGCTGTGGCATGATGATTAATCAATTAGAAGGTAATCCTTTAGACGGCAGTATGAACCAACTCTATTTGCGGATAATTACAGGGGACACAATTAATTATCGACCAATGATTGGTTCCAACAGTCAAAGTGAGTTTTATCTTTCAGATAATCAATTGACATGGCGGGGTGAATTTGAAGCGGTTCGTTACCAAGTTGACTTTCGTTTGGGGCCAAGCAATCAATGGTTCTGGCGGGTTAATGTCACTGGAACTGGCTTAGTAGATATTGTTTATGGTCAAGATATTGGCTTAGCGACAAAAGGAGCCGTTCAGTCAAATGAAGCGTATGTGTCGCAGTATCTTGATCATCACATTTGGCAAGAGGGCGAAGAGCTTGTTGTTTTATCAAGACAAAATCAACCGCAAAATGAGAAGTTTCCAGCCCTTATTCAAGGGAGTTTTCAAAAATTAGTAGGCTACTCAACGGACGGCTATCAATTTTTCGGACGTTCATTTAAACAAACAAACACACCAGAAGCATTGGGGAAAAGATATTTAGCAAATGAAGTCTATCAATATGAATTTGCTTACACCGCTTTACAAACGGAAGCCGTCCAATTAACGAATGAAAGTAAGGAATTTGTTTTTTATGGTGCGGTAACAGAAACACATCCGCAAGCATTAGCTGAACCTTTTTTATCGAAAGAAGACTTACAAGCTATTTATGAAACTGTGACATTCGATTCATTAGAAGAAACACAGGACTTTCCTCCGAAACTTTTAGGAGAACCTATCACAGGAAATCCATTAACAGAAGAAGAGTTGTCTGCACTTTATCCCATTCAGACACAAATTGAAAAAGTAGCAGGTCAGACGTATTCCTTTTTCACGGAAAATTACCATCATGTTGTTCTTCAAGAAAAAGAAATTGCCATGGAAAGAGCGCATGGCCACATTTTATTAAGTGGTAAAGGCTTAACGGTTGATGAACCTTTGCTTAGTACGACAGTGTATATGTATGGCATTTTCAATTCACAAGTAGTTTTAGGAAATACGACCATGAACAAATTAATGAGTAATAGCCGAAACGCTTTAAACGTTATGAAACGCTCTGGTCAACGAATCTACATTTTAGAGAATGGCTTATGGCGCTTACTAACAATGCCTTCTGCTTTTGAAATGGGGTTGAACTCTGCTACTTGGTATTATAAGTTGCCAAAGGATACAATTCGTGTACGCACCTTCACTTCGCCTGATTCAAGAGTGATTCAATTGGAAGTGACCAGTCAAAAGGATGCATATATGTGGGCTGTTTCTAACCATTTGTTATTAGGACCGGAAGAAGTACCAACCTATCAATTAGAACAAACTGGCAAAACGCTTCGAGTGACGGGAAATCATTCTGCTACAGAAAATTATTACCCAGAACTAACCTATACATTGACAGTTGATAAATCATTTCAAGTAACCGATAGCACATTATTTGGTGGAGCTGAAGCGGACTTATTAGTCTTGGCAATCGAAAAGACCCAAAAATTTTCACTACTTATTACGGGCAGTATAGAGGACCAAGCATTAGTTAATACACCATTAGATTTTGAAAAAGCAGAAAGTCAATATTTAGCATTCATTAATGGCTTGTTGCATCATTTTGAGTTAACACACACAGACTCAAGTGTGCAGCAAATGAATCAATTAACTCGTTGGTATACTCATAATATGCTCGTTCATTATTTGTCGCCACATGGCTTAGAACAGTATGGTGGAGCAGCTTGGGGCACACGAGATGTGTCGCAAGGACCGACAGAATTTTTCTTTGCGACGCAACAGCCTAAGATCGTGGCCTCCATTATTCAGCATCTATTTGAAAATCAATTTGAGGACGATGGCAACTGGCCGCAATGGTTTATGTTTGACCGATACGAAGAACAAAAAGCCAGTGAAAGCCATGGCGATATTATCGTCTGGCCATTGAAAGTAGTGACTGATTATTTGGAACAAACCGCAGATTATTCAATCTTAGCTACGGAAATCCCTTATACAAGTCGCAAAGATAATCACAAAACAAAAGAAACAGCATCTTTATTTGAACATTTGAAAAAAGAAATAAATTATATTGAACAACATTTTTTACCAGAAACTTTTCTATCCTGTTACGGTGACGGCGATTGGGATGACACGTTACAACCTTATGATAATCGTCTTAAAGAGCAAATGGCTAGTAGTTGGACCGTTGCCTTAACGTATCAAGTGTTGAAAAAATTTGCGGCTTTAATTACGGAAATCGATGCTACTTATAGTCAGCACTTAACAATTTTAGTCGCAGGAATAAAGAACGATTTTCAAAAATATATGTTGGCGGATGAAACGATTCCAGGGTTTATTTATATGGAAACGCCAGAAACTTTTGAACAAATGATTCACCCAAATGACCAAAAAACAGGGATTCAATATCGATTATTGCCAATGACTCGTAGTATGTTAGCTGAATTATTAACACCGGAACAAGTAAGTCATCATTTAGAAATTATTGAAAAAGAATTAACGTTTCCTGATGGCGTGCGTTTAATGAACAAACCAGCGAACTATCGAGGCGGTGTGAGCACTAATTTTAAACGAGCAGAACAGGCGGCTAATTTTGGTCGCGAAATTGGTTTACAGTATGTTCATGCGCACATTCGCTATACAGAAGCGATGGCGAAAATTGGTCAGCGAGACAAAACCTGGCAAGCATTAATGCAAATCAATCCAGTTCAATTAAAAGAAGTGGTTCACAATGCAGAGTTACGCCAAGCCAATGCCTATTTTAGTAGTTCCGATGGCGATTTTAAAACAAGGTATGAATCACAAGAAAATTTTGGTAAACTAAAAGATGGAAGTATTGGGGTAAAAGGTGGCTGGCGAATTTATTCAAGCGGGCCGGGAATTTATTTAAATCAATTAATTACAGCTGTTTTAGGGATTCGGCAAAAGGCCCAAAGTGTAGTTTTTGATCCCATGTTACCAGAAAAATTGTCTGGTTTAACACTAACTTACCAATTGTTTGATAAACCTGTCACATATAAATTTTATCCAAATCAGTCAGCGAAAATAGTTATCGATGGTCAAGAGGTTCCGTTTAAGTTTGAAGAAAACCCTTATCGAGAAGGGGGAATGGAAGTTCAAAAAGACGAGGTGCTTTCATTATTAAATGAAGCAAGTGTTATTGAAATTTACCATTAGAAAGGAGAGTAGTCCATGGTAGGAATTAAAGATATTGCAAAAAAAGCAGGCGTATCAATCTCGACCGTTTCTTACGCATTGAATGGTAGTTCAAAGGTAACTGAAGAAACACGAACGCGCATCCAAGCAATTGCTGAAGAGCTAAACTATGTTCCTAACATGGCCGCTCGCACATTAAAACGTCGTCAAACCAATATTATTGGTGTCTATTTGGCCGATTATGGCGGTAGTTTTTATGGTGAATTGTTGGAGGGAATTAAGAAAGGCTTAGCACTGTTTGATTATGAGATGATTGTCTGCAGCGGTAAAAAGTCACATCTTTTCATTCCTGAAAAAATGGTGGATGGGGCAATTATTTTAGATTGGACATTTCCAACAAAAGAAATTGAAAAGTTTGCTGAACGAGGCCATTCAATCGTTGTCCTTGATCGAACCACTGAGCATAGGAATATTCGGCAAGTTCTCTTGGATAATCGTGGCGGTGCCACGCAGGCAATTGAGCAATTTGTCAATGTGGGTTCAAAAAAAGTTCTTCTGCTTTCTGGACCAGAAAAAGGTTATGATAGCCAAGAAAGATTGGCTGTTAGTACACGAGAATTAACTCGTTTTGGGATACCTTATGAAATTATCCAAGGCGATTTTACCGAACCTTCTGGCTATGCGGCTGCTAAAAAAATTTTGAGTCAACCACAGACAGAACCAGTCGATGTTTTTGCTTTTAATGATGAAATGGCGATCGGTGTCTATAAATATGTTGCAGAAACAAATTACCAAATGGGGAAAGACATTCGGATTATTGGTTTTGATAATTCTGAACTAGGTGCGTTTGTGCAACCGCGATTAGCAACAATTGCCTATTCTAAACATCGATGGGGCATGGTGGCTGCAGAGAAAATTATTCATTTAATGCGGGGAGAAGCTGCTGAGAGCGAACACATTTACACACGTTTTATAGAAGGAGAATCTTTTCCGTCTGAATAATAAATAAAAAGTTTGGTCCAATGCTAGCTAAGCTAGCGGACCAAACTTTTTTCTGTAATGGTAATTTCTTCTGATGCAATGGGTTCATCCAGACTGAGAAGGCGATCTCTAAATTTAAAATGGACCGGCTTGTTCTCATTAATAAATTCATACGGGTAAGCACCTTGGATTGTTTCACCAGGATTGATTTCATCTGCTAAACGATCTAATTTGTCTTGGAAAGGTGAATCTGTTAAGACTGCATATTGTAAATTTTGGGCTTTTCCGTGGACAGTTTGACTAACTTCCATAAAACTTTGAATCATTAGCTGAATATTTTGTGTTTTTTCGGTTGTATTGGTTAATTCAAACAGGACATAAAACATTGGTTTGCCTTGATAATCTTTTCCTTTATGCAAGGCAGTTAAGGCTAAACGACCATCTGGAACCAACAATGTTCGATTTTCATACGTCCCAATACTTGTCGCCAACACTTCATCAGGTGCGGGCGCACTTTGACTTGCTGGGCTGCCACTTACAGTTGAACAAGCACTTAATAAGGTACTTAGAACGAGTAAGCTCATTAAAATGTAGGGTTTCCTCATATAAAGTCCTCACTTTGGTTGATTGACTATGTAAAAAACAAATTGCTTGTATCTATATAAAAAAGAGTGCTACAAGCAATATTTTAATCGTAGTTCTAGTAAATAGCAATACTTTTATCAAAATTCATGTTTGGAAATATAATTTGAAAAATATTTTTAACTAACAGAAAAACATTTCTAACAAAAAGTATTGGCTCAAAGTAAAGAGATCGTTTTGTTAGAAATGAGAAATGGCAACATAAAAGTTTTCTATTTTTCTGCAATTAAGACAGTTTCAAAAGTGAATTCACTAGGAATATGATTCGCAATTGAGTATTCAAAAATATGTCCATTGCCTAGGTAAGCAATTTGTTCTGCACGCATCAGGAAATCATTATCGGTTAAGTTTAAATATTTTTTTTCCAACGCAGAAGGACGGATCCCAGAAATGCTGACCCGCGCACTTTGAATTTTTTGATGCAATTGTTCCGAAATATATTGATAAATGGAGACTTTCAATTCTTTCATTGTCAAGTTCGGAATTAAAGCAACGGGCATCCAAGTGTATTCAATAATTGAGGGCACATCTTCGATAATCCGTAAACGAATAATTTTGTAGACTAACTCTTCTTCTGTAATACTTAATTTTTCAGTCACCCAAGGCTCAGGTACTTCTGTTGCAAAGCCTAAAACCACGGATTCAACTTTTCCATCGTAGGTTGAGTAAGTGCCGGTTAACGGAGAAAATTTAGTAATGGTTCGATTTTGAAAGTCTTGAACAAAGCTGCCCGAGCCACGTCGTCTGACAACATAACCTTCTTGCACAAGCAAATGTAAGGCTTTTGTAATGGTTAGTTCGCTGACCTGATATTTTTCTGCAAGAAGACGACCTTGGGGTAACTTTTGATTAATGGGATAAACACCTGCTTCAATATCCTGTTTTATAGCTGCATAAATTTCTTTATAACGTGTATTTGTCCGCATCAGAGTCCTCCTTTATCACCAGTATTTCTCTCATTATACCATGAATTTAACATGTTAAAACTATATATTTATTTTTAACGTAACCACTTAATAATCAAGTACTTAAATAAAAGTAGTTGACTTATTCTTTTTAAAACTATATAGTTTTAAAAGTAAACAGAAGAACTTATTGATCTGATTGGTACTTTTTGTGAAAACCTTTTACAATAAAAGGGCAGCACAGAAAAGAGGGAGGTATGACAATGGAACATCACCAACTAAAAGCATTTCCGCAAGATTTTTTATGGGGCTCTGCTTCGGCAGCTTATCAAGTAGAAGGTGCTTGGAATGAAGACGGCAAAGGCGCCTCTGTTTGGGATGAATTTGTTCGGCTACCAGGAAAAACGTTCAAAGAGACAACTGGTGATTTAGCCGTCGATCATTATCATCGTTTCAAAGAAGATGTGGCTTTAATGAAACAACAAGGTTTAAAAGCATATCGTTTCTCGATTGCATGGACACGAATTTTACCTGAAGGACGTGGTCAAGTAAATCAAGCGGGACTGAAATTTTATTCAGATTTAATTGATGAGTTATTAGCGGCAGGAATTGAACCAATGGTAACTTTGTATCATTGGGATTTGCCAGCTGTTTTGCAAAAAGAATATGGTGGCTGGGAATCAAGAAAAATTATTGATGATTTTGTGGCCTATGCGAAGATTTTATTTGACGCTTTCCGTGGCAAAGTTCGCTATTGGATTAGTTTAAATGAACAAAATGTGTTTACTTCGTTAGGTTATCAATTAGCCGTGCATCCTCCCGGCGTAACAGATAATAAACGGATGTATGAGGCCAATCATATTGCTAATTTAGCCAATGCAGCAGTGATTAATGCGTTTCATGAATTAGAAATGCCTGGCAAAATTGGCCCTAGCTTTGCTTATACGCCTGTTTATGCCGTTGATGCGCATCCTGCCAATGTTTTGGCGGCAGAAAATGCAGAAGATTTGTTGTCGCATTTTTGGTTGGATGTCTATCTTTGGGGAGAATACCCAATTGCCGCATTAAATTACTTACAGGAGCAAGATGTGGCCCCAACGATAAAAGAGGGCGATTTAGCGTTACTACGTTCAGCCAAGCCTGATTTTCTAGGTATTAATTATTATCGGACGGATACGGTTGCTGCTAATCCATTAGATGGTGTTGGAATAGGGAAGATGAATACAACGGGTGAAAAGGGTTCTGAAACGGAATCTGGGGTACCGGGTCTATTTAAAAAAGTAAATAATCCATATGTTGAACGAACGAACTGGGATTGGGCCATTGACCCGCAAGGTTTGAGAATTGCCTTACGACGATTAGCTAGTCGCTATCAAGTGCCTATTTTAATTACTGAAAATGGGTTAGGCGAATATGATACCTTAACAGAAGATAAACAAATTCATGATACGTATCGCATTGATTATTTGCGAAGCCATATCCAAGCGATTCAAGAGGCGATTACGGATGGCGTTTCAGTTATTGGTTATTGTACATGGAGTTACACCGATTTACTGTCGTGGCTTAACGGCTATCAAAAGCGTTATGGTTTTGTCTATGTGGATCAAGATGAAACACAAAAAGGTTCCTTAGAAAGAATCCCGAAAGACAGTTATTATTGGTATCAAAAAGTCATTGAAACAAATGGACTTATCTAATTATAAGAAAAGAGTGTGGAAAATATGACAGTAAAAATGGGGTTTATTGGATTTGGTAAAAGTGCCAATCGTTACCATTTACCTTACGTAATGATTCGAGAAACACTAGAAGTGAAAACAATTTTCGATTTACATGTTAATGAAAAAGCAGCGGCGCCCTTTAAAGAAAAAGGCGTAAATTTTACCACTGACCTTAATGAATTATTGACGGATCTAGAAATTGAATTGATCACAATCTGTACGCCTGCGCATACACATTATGATTTAGCCAAACAAGCCATTTTAGCTGGTAAATCAGTGATTGTGGAAAAACCATTTTGTGATACGTTAGAACACGCAGAGGAATTATTTGCATTAGGGCAAGAAAAAGGGGTAGTAGTGATGCCTTATCAAAATCGACGTTTCGACGGCGATTACCTAGCGATGAAGCAAGTAGTAGAGCAAGGCTTTTTAGGAGAAATCAATGAAGTGGAAACGCATATTGATTATTATCGACCAGGAAGTATCACGGAACAAGGACCTAAAGAAAATGGTTCGTTTTACGGACTAGGCATTCATTTAATGGATCGCATGATTGCTCTTTTCGGGCGTCCAGATCAAGTCACTTATGATATTCGTAATAATGAAGTGAGCGAGGCAGTCGATAATTATTTTGACGTTGATTTACATTATGGTTCAAAATTAAAAGTAAAAGTTAAAACGAATCATTCTGTCGCTAGTCCGTATCCACGTTTTATTGTTCATGGCAGCAATGGCTCGTTCATCAAATATGGCGAAGATCAACAAGAAAATGATTTAAAAGCCGGAATCATGCCGGATGCACCAGGCTTTGGAGAAGATTCACCAATGTATTATGGAGAAGTGACCTACCGTAATGGCAATGGCGACTGGATTAAAAAACAAATTAAAACGCCTGTAGGTGATTACGGTCGTTATTATGATGCCGTCTATGAAACGTTGAAAAATGGTGCACCGCAACTAGTAACTAAAGAGCAAGCATTAACTAACATCGAAATTTTAGAAGCAGGTTTTCTTAACCCAAGTCCAAGTGTTTATCGTTTGAAAGAAAACTAAAGCGTGTTTAAATGACTTGAAAAGCGCCTGCCCCACAGTCCAGACAACTGTGGGACAGGCGCTTTTATTTATAAAGAGTTGTGAATTTTAATATAAGAAACGTATATTGTTAGTAAAAATAAAAAAAGGAAAGACATCTTAGTAGCACTACTTCCCCAAGAATTGCTACTAAAATGTCTTTTGTGATGCTCGCTCAATTGAAGAGCCTTAAATAGGATATCGAATATCCAGTATAAATGCAAGTAAACTACTTTATAGTTAATATTAGTATACTTCATAAAATAATTTTTCAAAGAGAAAAAGGCTTGTTATGAGAAAAAATTAATTTTTAACTCGTTTTTTCTAAGCAAGATTCGGGTGAAAAAGACAATAATTACTGAAGCTGAATGGTAATTAAAGAGGTTCTTTGCTAAAATAGGAAAGACAAGAAAGTTTGGTTAACGAAAGAACCAAATCAGAAAGGAGGACAACCAGTGGAAAGTTGGCTTTTTTTACTACTGATTGCCTTGATTGCGTTTGTTGCAAAAAATCAAAGTTTATTAATTGCGTCAGTTGTTGTGCTTGCTTTAAAAGCTTTACCAAATAGTGCGAAAATCATGTCGTGGTTGTCAGATAAAGGCATTAATTTAGGCGTCACAATTATTTCAATTACCATTTTAGTCCCGATTGCTACAGGACAAATTGGCTTAAAGGATTTAATTCAATCATTCAAAACACCGATGGGATGGCTGGGGATACTTTGTGGAATTCTGGTGGCTGTTTTATCCTCAAAAGGAGTAGGTTTAATTAATCAATCGCCTGAGATTACGGTGGCCTTAGTTTTTGGAACGATTCTTGGCGTCGTTTTTTTAAAAGGAATTGCAGCTGGTCCGATTATTGCATCGGGCATGATGTACGTAATCATTACTACCTTTCAAGCCTTTCAACACTAAAAAAGCAAACAAAACGCGTAAACGTTTTGTTTGCTTTTTTAGTGTTGATAAATGTCCACATTACTATCTAATATGCCACTTTCATTTTTTAAAGTAATGGTTCCCGCATTCGGATGAATCACTAGCTGTAAATGCCCTGTTAAAAACATTTGGTCATACGTTGAAGTATAGACGTGAAAAGAATCATTAGCAATTGTTTCGGTATAAGGCGCTTCTGCTTGATCAACAGGAACGATAATGAAACGATCGCCAATCATACAACAACCTTCTGCGGAAGAATAAGGATTAGAGCCGTCATTTGCTACCAACAAGAAGGTGTTCGTTTCAGTTAAGAAAGGGGCTAAACGTTGTTTTACTTCTTCAGAAATAGTCAGAGACATTTGCCTCACTCCTTTAAATAGTATGTAAAAGGAAGAGGGTAGCTTGTCGCTATGCCGCTCTTCAAAGGTTTTGTTATTTGCTTGTTTCTTTACTGCTTTTTTTGAAAAGAGCAATAGAAAAGGCGACAACTAAGACAACTGTTGCAGCTAAAACAAATGGATTTTTTGTTGCTGATGTGAACCCTAGGACTGTTGAACCAATCGCACCTACGTAAGATAAAATAATCGCTGCTTTCTTTGGTGTTGAAAGTTCTGTAAAGCTATCGCGGAAGGCGACACCTAAACCTAAAGCGCCAATAAAGGCAAACATCCCAAAAATAATGTGTAAAAAGACCATGAATTTCACCTCCAACAGTCAGTATAGAGAGAAATAGCTAGTTTGTAAACTAATTGAGCTTACTTGTGTTATTTATCACTTGATAAATGTTTTTGCCAATGCAAAAAAAACAACGCACGATCAATCAGCAGTACGTTGTTTTTTAGTTTAATATAATTAGGAAGCAGAAGCCTTATTTTGCTGGATTTTTTTGATTGATTCTTCTGTTGGCGTCACATATAACGTTCGTTGGTTTTCATAAATCACATAACCTGGTTTTGCTCCATTGGGTTTATGCACATGTTTTACTTGGACATAGTCAACAGGCACTTGTGAAGAAAGTCGATATTTTGAAAAATAAGCTGCTAGAAGTGCGGCTTCAGTAAGGGTTTCTTCGCTAGGATGTGCGTCACGAATAATTACATGAGATCCAGGAATATCTTTGGCATGGAGCCAATAATCAGTTTTTTTAGCGGTTCGTAAAGTTAATTGATCATTTTGCAAATTGTTTTTTCCAACGAGAATAGGTGTGCCATCTGTGGCATAAAAAAGATCGGGTTGGCTTTTTTTCGGCTGTTTTTGTTTTTTATTTTTTTTACGTTTTAAATAGCCTTGCTCAATCAGTTCTTCACGAATCACTTCAATGTCCATTGGTGTCGCAATTTCAAGTTGTGCCACAACTGACTCTAAATAAGAAATTTCTTGTTGCGTTTGCTGAATTTGTGTCTTAACAACTCGGACAGCATTTTTCAATTTTTGGTATTTTTGAAAATATTTTTGTGCATTTTGATTAGGTGAAAGTGCAGGATTTAGCGAGATACGCAACGGTGCATTTTCTTCATAATAATTTGGTAATTCCACCTCGGTGGCTCCTTTTGGGACTTGTGCCATGAAGGTTGTTAATAGTTCTCCGTCGCGACGGTAATTTTCAGCGTTTTCTGTATCGGCTAAGGTTTGTTGTAATTTTTTAAGTTTCTTTTGATTTCTTTTTAGTTCATTTTCAATTTTGCGAATTAGTTCGCCGCCTTGTTGTTTGACACGGTCTTTCTCTGCTTTACCAGAATAAAAGGCATCTAGTAATTCACTGAGTGTCGGATACGTTGTTTGTTCACCAACTAATGATTGATAAGGAATGGGCGTAAAATATTCTTTTTTTTCAGTGACGGTTAATGTCGGTACAACAGCTTCAGTGACTGAGGACCAAAATTCCGTCCAGATGGCCATTTTTTCATTTGGTTGTGCAAGTAAACGGGCACTTAATTCGTCTGCTGTATCTTTGCCTAGACCTTGGAAATGTTGTTGTAAATAGCGTCCGTTTAATTCAGGAGCTGTAGAAAGAAGCGCAAAGACTTCTTCTTTTGAGGCCGTGAGCGGATTAAGTCCCATTGGTTTTGGCGGTTCAATATAAGTTGCTCCAGGAAGCAACGAACGATAACTATTTTGGCTCATTCCAATGTGTTTTATCGCATCTAAGATTTTTCCAGAAGATTGGTTAACTAAAACGATTGTACTGTGACGTCCCATTAATTCAACAATCAAAACAATATTTTGTAAGTCACCTAGTTCATCTCTTTTTGAAAAGGTGAAGTGAATCACGCGATCATTTTCTATTTGTTGAATCGTTTCTAAAATGGCACCGTCCAGAAATTTTCGTAACATCATCACAAAATTAGGAGGTGTTTCTGGATTGCTATAGGTAATTGTAGATAGTTGTATGCGCGCATAACTAGGATGTGCTGATAATAATAATTTATGGTTTTTACCTTTCGCACGAATGACTAAAACGACTTCGTTTTCATAAGGTTGATGGATTTTTGAAATCCGGCCACTTACGAGTGTTTCTGTCAACTCATGAACCATGCTATGAGTAAATACGCCATCAAATGACATAATAAATCCCTCGTTTCTTTCCGACTAATAGCTTTATTATAGCGGAGTTTTTGAATTTAAGAAAGAAGCTTGTTAAAAAGGAGTTGGGTTTTCCTTAGAAAGCTGGGGAAGTTTGCTGGTTTTTTTAGTAATTAAAGCGCAAGGGTAGGCAAGAAAGAAAATGATTAGTATAATAGATAAGAACTAAAAGCGAGGAGCGATTAGAAGTTGAATAATTTTATGGAAGAACTAAAAGAGGCACTTTATGAATTAAGACAAAGAAAACTGTTAATGATTACCGCTATTGTAGCATTAGTATTAATAATTGGCTCAATCATTTTTATTCCAACGATGCAAAAAAATATTCGAGCTGCTCAAGTTGAATCGTTAGTCGCAGGACCCATCAAATCAGAGAAAGTCAGTGTCTTAGATTACAAAACAGCAGACAAGAAAATCCAAGAAACAGGAGCCATGTCAGTCATGTTTGCTAAACCATCTGGCAAGCAATACGATCAAATGGTGAAGCTGTTTAATTCAGATAAAATGAATGAATTTCATCGTTCGCTGTATATCTATCCGTTAATTTATAATGCTGGCAAAGCACAAGAGCAATACAATGTTAGCGGCGATGAGATCACGCTTGTTTTCTTTGAAAACGGCAAAGAAAAGACACGGACGGTTGTCGAAAAATCTATGGATTTAAAAACACAATTAATACCAGAATTAAATCGATTACCAATGGCTGGCGTTTTGAAAGACCAGCAAAAAGCGGCGCAAGAAGCTGAAAAAGAAGCAGCAAAGACCGCTGAAACACAGACGACGACCAGCACGACTGGCGTTGCTCAATCTACTGAAACGACGACAGAAAGCACTGATACAGTACCAGAAACTGGTGAATAATAGCTAGCTATGTTAAACTTAGATTGTAGAAAGTTTTAAGGAATTAGAAAGAGGGGATTTTCGATGGCATTAGTAATTTCAATGACGATTTTAGTAAGTTTATGGCTGATTCAATCGCAAAAACAAGCAGTTAAAGTTCCCGTGAAAATTGAAAGAAACCGAAACAATTAAGTGGTAAATATGCTGAAATAAAGAAAAACGAGCCTCTCATAAGAGTGGCTCGTTTTTTAGAAGTAAAAGAAATGCAAGAAAATAAAAACTTTTTCTTGACGAACAAAATCAATATAGTGTAGACTACCTTTAACAACATAACTAGGAGGGAAAATACATGACACAATTATCTAACGTAAAAGAAATGCACCAATCATGGCAAAACTGGCGTAGATAGTTGTATGTATGATTCTTTCATAGATACAACTTTAGAAGACTTATTCTAAAAAGTGTATCTATGCTGGTTATATTCAAGAAGAAAAAACGACCACATAGAGGACCCGTCTATGTGGTTTTTGTTTTGCATAAAAACAACGACCACTCCTAAACACTTAGGATAAGTCGTTGTTTTTTTGCTACGAATCACTACGATTGGTACGAAGTGACAGAGTAGATGCAGGCTGCGTATACTCGCCGCAGTTTGGCCTTTAAGAGTGATGAGTAGCACAAGGTGAACGAAGAGAACGTTGTCACAATCGTAGAAAAGTGCTCCTGCGATTCTCACCAAAGTTGCGATCCTCGTCGCAGTTAAATCCTGACAAGCACTACGATTGGCACGAAGTGACAGAGTAGATGCAGGCTGCGTATACTCGCCGCAGTTTGGCCTTTAAGAGTGATGAGTAGTACAAGGTGAACGAAGAGAACGTTGTCCCATTCGTAGAAAAAGTACTCCTGCGATTCTCACAAAGTTGCGATTCTCGTCGCAGTTAAATCCTGACATTTGTAAAAAAGTGTTCCTAGGATTTTGACTAAGTAGAGGATTACGAATCTCAGTTTCACTTTCAACGGAAGAAACGCCCTATAGATAATGGTTTTATTATTAAAAAGAAAAAGTTGCCAAACAAAAGGGCAGTTAGGAGAATGCAAAATGAAAAATAAACGTTTAACGTTTGTCGTGTCTTTATTAGCTATTTATTTAATTGGTGCTTTTTTTGTGAATCAAAAAGTGACGAATTCAAAGAAAGAAACAGTTACTGTAGGGGTTTTGCAGTTTGTCAGTCACCCCGCATTGGACGAAATTTATAAAGGTGTCGAAGAAGGATTAAAGGAAAATGGTTATGACAAAGGCAAAAACTTAGAAATTATTTTTCAAAATGGTCAAGCCGACCAGAGTAAGTTAGCAATCATGAGTCAACAATTAGTACAAAAAAAGGCAGACGTTTTAATTGGTATCGCCACGCCAGCTGCGCAAGCGTTAGCCAACACTACCCAAGAAATCCCGATCATTTTAGGCGCCATTACGGACCCTGTTAGTGCTGGATTGGTGAAAGACAATCAAAAGCCAGGCGGTAACATTACGGGTGTTAGTGATCAATCACCTTTGTCAGCCCAGATGGATTTACTAAAAGAATTGATACCAGCTGCCAAAAAAATAGGTATTCTCTATGCTTCCTCAGAAGAAAACTCTCGATACCAAGTAGCTGAAGCGCAGAAAGCAGCTGAAGCCAAAGGATTGACAGTGAAAACATATGCTGTGCCATCAAGTAATGAAATAGCACAAACGGTTCAAGTGATGACTAAGGAAACAGATGTGATTTATATACCAACTGATAATACGATTGCTAATGCTATGCAAACGGTAGTCGGAGAAGCAAATCGAACCAAGACGCCGATTATTCCTTCGGTGGATACAATGGTAGAACAAGGCGGTTTAGCAACTGTTGGGATTAATCAACATGCGTTGGGGGTACAAGCCGGCAAAATGGCAGCAGAGGTTCTGTCTGGGAAAAGTCAACCAGCAACTACACCCATTTATACCTTTAATACAGGCGACACAATTATCAATGAAAAACAAGCTCAAAAGTTAGGAATTACGATTCCCGCAGAGTTAGCAAAAAAATCGAAATTGATTAACTAATTATCAAAGAAAGTAGGAGAAGCGATGATTGTTTCAGCAATTGGACAAGGAATGTTATGGGCCTTGTTAGGACTAGGTATCTTTATGACTTATCGTATTTTAAATTTTCCAGATATGACCACAGAAGGTTCATTTCCGTTAGGAGGGGCGGTTTGTGTAACTGCCATTACAACAGGGGTTTCACCATTTGTAGCGACTCTTTTAGGGGTCGGAGCAGGAATGATTGCCGGTTTAGTGACTGGTTTACTATTTACAAAAGGAAAAATTCCAATTATTTTAGCAGGAATTTTAGTGATGTCTGGTTTAAATTCCGTGATTTTATTTGTGATGAAATCGCCAAATAAGTCTTTATTAAACCAACCGAAGATTCAAGATGTTTTTCAAAAAATGGCCTTACCAGATTATTATGATACTATTTTTTTAGGGATTAGTGTTTTGGCTGTGGTAATGATTTTACTGTTATTTTTCTTTAATACTAGTTTAGGACAAGCCTATATTGCGACAGGTGACAATGAAGAAATGGCTCGCTCGATTGGCATTCAAACGGATCGCATGAAAATTTTAGGATTGGTTTTATCGAATGGCTTGATTGGCTTATCTGGCGCTTTGATTGCCCAAAATGATGGATATGCGGATGTAAGTAAAGGAACAGGTGTCATTGTGATTGGCTTGGCTTCACTCATTATTGGTGAAGTACTGTTTGGAGAATTAACGTTTGGTGAACGGCTGATGGCGATTGTTGTAGGGAGTATTATTTATCAACTATTGATTTTATTAGTGATTAAATTAGGCTTTGATACGACGTATTTGAAAATCTTCTCAGCAGTGATTTTAGCAATCTGTTTAATGATCCCACAATTGAAAAAAGCATTACGACTACACGGCTTTTCTGATAAGGGGGGAACGAAATGAAACCAGTTGTTGAATTAAAAAATGCGACAAAAATCATTGATAATGGGATGAATGAAAAAAAAGTGATTTTGGATCATGTGAACTTAGCCATTTATCCTGGGGACTTCATTACTGTTTTAGGTGGAAATGGCGCAGGCAAGAGTACGCTGTTCAATAGTTTAGCAGGAACTTTGACACTAACAGAAGGACAATTTTTAATTGAAGGAGTCAATCGCACCAATCTTTCTGAAGTCAAACGGGCCAAATCTCTAGCGCGTGTTTTTCAAGATCCTAAAATGGGGACAGCACCAAGAATGACTGTGGCAGAAAATTTATTGCTTGCCATGAAACGCGGACAAAAACGTCCCTTAACATTACGGAAGATAAATGAGCAACGCGCCTTGTTTACAAAAATCTGTCAAGAAGTTGGCAATGGCTTGGAAAATCATCTGGATACACCGACAGGTAACCTTTCTGGCGGTCAACGCCAAGCCTTAAGTTTATTAATGGCCACTATCACAAAACCAGAATTATTACTTTTAGATGAACATACTGCTGCCTTAGATCCCAAAACATCCAAGCAGTTGATGCACTTAACGGAACAACGGATTGAAGAAGGGAACTTAACTTGTTTGATGATTACCCATCGAATGGAAGATGCTTTACGATATGGCAATCGTTTAATTGTTTTACAAAAAGGTAAAATTGTTCAAGATTTAAACGCTGCTGAAAAAGCACAATTAACGCTACAAGATTTGTTGCTGTTCTTTGAAGAAGTAGAATAAAAAAACAAGCTCAGAAAATGAGCTTGTTTTTTTATTTTTTGACCAATCGGAAGAGTCGCTTGGGGAAAAAACGTTTGACAATTCGTTCCAGTAACGAGGTCACCATAAAGCCCGCTGCGATAGCTGCAGCAGTAAAGACAACTTTTAAAATCAACTGCAACCCGTCATCAATATTTCCTAACAAAATGCTCCGAACTGCTTGATAGGCAGGGCCTCCTGGTACTAAAGGAACCAAACTTGGAATATAAAAAATAATCATCGGCATTTTTTTGTAACGGGAAAAAAAGATACTAGCGATCCCTAACCCGACCGTTCCTAAAAAGTTTGCAAAGGTTTGACTAGCATCAAAAGTTTGCGTTAAGACATAATAAATCATCCAGCCTGTCATGCCAGTAATGCCACAAGCCACCAGTGCTTTACGAGGAATGTTCGTGATAATACCAAACGTCACAGTCGCTAAAAAACTAAAGAGAAGATGAAAAATTAGTTCCATTTGAACACTCCTTACATAAATAATTTAAAAATCAAGGCAATTCCCAGGCCAACAGACCCAGCAATAAAAATAGCTTCTGTTCCTCGCGCCGTCCCGCTGATGAGGTGGCCCGCTAAAATGTCGCGAAAAGAGTTCGTAATCGCCACACCTGGAACTAACGGCATTACCGCACCAATAATAATATTATCGATGTTGACTGCTAAGCGAAAATGCACAGCCAAATAGGCCAACAAACCAATGACAAAAGCGGCTGCGAATGAATCGAGGTAAGGAACTTGGAATAACTTTTGGGTAAAAAGATAACTGGCATACCCAATCACGCCAACAAAAAAAGTTGCAATAAAATCTTGCCAAGTGCCACCAAAAATGTACATTAACGTACAACTAACAATTCCGGCTGCTAACAAGCGTAACGAAATTGAAAAAGTGGGGGTATCCGTTTCTAATAGAGTTAAGCGCTGATAAAGCTCTGGTAGAGTAATCTCTTTTTGCGCAAATTCTCTTGATAATTGATTGACAAGGCTAACTTTTTCCAAATTAATCGAGCGCTGGGGGATGTTTTCTAATTGCGTATAATTACTGGAACGAAAGCCCACGAAAATCCCTGTAGCCGTCGTGTAACAAACGCTCTCTGACTCGCCAGCATTTGCTGCAATCCGAGTAATTGTATCTTCGGTTCTATATACTTCAGATCCGCTTTCCAGCATAATTTTTCCAGCTAAAATGCATGTATCAATAATTAATTGTTTTCTTTTTTCGCTATTAACCAAAGGAATGGCTCCTTTCATTTCGAGTTCACTTTTAGTGTATCATTTTTTTTAAGAACTGTACGCAATTTAAAACAGAGATAGAAAAAAAGTGTGATTTTTTACAAAAATGAAACGAATCTTAAGAATAAATGAAAACAAATAAGGAATTAGTAAAAATTATGGGTTAGTTGTAAGAATCTAGGATCTTTCCTTGCATTTTAGTAGGAAACATCCTATCCTAAACATAGAAAAACAAAGGGGTCAATAAAAATGGACAACCAATGGTTACTCTACGGAATTAGCAGTGTCGTATTAATTATTTTAATCAGAAGAACAATCCTATCAGGAAACATCGTATTAAGTTGTTTGTTGGGAGCGATTTTGCTGATTCAAGTAGTGGGAGTAGCTCTCTGTGCTCAGCAGAAAAAGAAAAATGAACATACAAAAGAACTACCTTCTTCTAAAGTACATCAATAGAAGAAGGTAGTTTTCTCTTATAGTAAATCAAATTTTTTCAAGCCATTAACAATGCCATTCTCAGTATTTTTAGTTGAAATAAAGGTGGCTTTTTCTTTTAGTTCTTCTCGCGCATTACCCATGGCAATTCCATAATCACAGGCCTCAAACAGCGCCAAATCATTGATGCCATCACCAAAGGCATAAGTGGGAATGCCGTTTAATCCCAAGGTGTTAAAAAGATTTTTGACACCAGAGCCTTTAGAGACCCCTTTACGAACAATATCAATTGAAAAAGGACCATTGCGATAAAAGGTTAATTCAGGAAATCGCTCATAGTAATATTCATCATCATCGCCATGTTGACTTAAGACCAACATCATGTTGACGGCATCATTCTCATAACCTGTGGGATCAATTTCTGGAACAGCTGAATGAATATAGTCATAGGCTTGTTTCACTGTGCCAGTATGCCCTGTACAAAAAATACGGCGCTCATTGTAAAAAGCCAATTCATGACCACGCTGTTTGACATGCTCATGCAGTGAAACACATTCCTCTGTTGTAAATTCATCTGAATAAATCGTTTTTCCTTCATAATGAATAAATTGCCCGTTCATTACAATCGCTGAGTCAATGCCACTGGCTTTCATAATTGGCTGAATCTCACACAAGGTCCGTCCTGTCGCAATTAAAGGTAAAATTTGATTGTCTTTCAAGGCCGCCACTGCTGCGGTAATCTCAGGAGTAATTTGCGATGTTCCATCTAACAAAGTTCCATCTAAATCAAAAAAAGTAATAGCTTTCATTTTATCCATACCCTAACATCCTCTCTACGCTTGTTATTTTAACAAACTTTTCTGAAAAGACAATGGTTTCCCTTCGTTTTCTTTAAAAGAGCAGGAAAAAAAGTAATTTTTGATGGTTCTGTAAAGGATTTTTGAAGAAATATAGAATCGGTTGGTACAAATTCAATTTTAGAGTATACTACAATAGAGCAGTTTTATGAAAAGTGAATAAGGAGTGAATGAAATGAATATATTAATGATTGAAGACAATGAGTCCGTCTCAGAAATGATGCAAATGTTTTTCTTAAATGAGGGGTGGGAAGCTACCTTTAAAGATGATGGCAAAGAAGGATTGGCGACTTTTCTTGCTTCGCCAGAAAAATGGGACATGATTACGTTAGACTTAAACTTACCTAGTATGGATGGGATGGCTGTTTGTCGTGAAATTCGCAAAGTTTCAGCCAATGTTCCCATTATTATGTTGACCGCTCGTGATTCTGAAAGTGACCAAGTAATTGGCCTTGAAATGGGTGCGGATGATTATGTGACAAAACCATTTAGTCCATTAACTTTGATTGCACGGATGAAAGCTCTACATCGTCGTGCCGAGGTGGCAGAGGCTGCGCATGATACGTCTGAGAATACAGATGAAACGTTTGATGTGATTACGGATCATTTTAAAATGAATACGAAAACACGAGAAACATATTTAGATAATCAATTAATTGAAGGCTTAACACCTAAAGAATTTGATTTGCTATACACTTTAGCAAAAAAACCACGCCAAGTCTTTTCACGCGAACAACTACTAGAATTGGTTTGGGACTATCAATACTTTGGCGATGAACGGACAGTTGATGCCCATATCAAAAAATTACGACAAAAAATTGAAAAAGTGGGTCCTCAAGTCATCCAAACGGTTTGGGGCGTAGGGTATAAATTCGACGATTCAGGTGTTGCTTAATGAAGTATTTGTATCAACAATTACTTGCTTTTATAGGTGTGATTGCTCTGATTATTCTCATTGTTGGAACGTCTTTCACACAATTGACCAAGCGCACAATGCAAGAAAATAACTATGAACAGCTATATGGTTATGCAGAATCGGCTTTAGAAACACGTGACTTTTTTATTAATGTCGCAGGCGTTTCGGATCGAGATGTTTTATCCTATTCATTTCAGTTGACTGAACGTGTACTCCAGAAGCAAGATGTGCAATTTGTGTTTATTAACAAGGACCGCGAAGTGCAGTACCCACCAGTTGATAGCACAAAAAAATTAGACTTTTCCTTAATCGATAAAAATTGGGATCAAATCATGAAAGGCAATCGTGTTTATGCAACAGAAAACATTGATATTTACGGGGCCCGAAATACTTCGTCCTATGTAATGTTACCGGTGTATGCATCAAATCAGTCTTCTGATAAAAAAGTGATTATTGGTTCACTCGTTATTACACAACCTGCCAAAAACGTTGACCGAAGTGTTCAGTCCGTGACACAAAACTTGATTAAAGGCTTTATTTTTTCTGGTGTGATTGCCTTGTTACTAAGTTATCTATTTGCGACTTTCCAAGTGAAACGAATTAATCGGATGCGTAAAGCCACCAAAGAAATTACTAGTGGAAATTTTGATATTCAATTACCGGTCCATGACAAAGATGAATTTGATGACCTAGCAGAAGATTTTAATAAAATGGCCGCGTCTTTAAAAGAATCACAAGAAGAAATCAATCGGCAAGAAGAGCGCCGTCGTCAATTTATGGCGGATGCTTCTCATGAAATGCGGACGCCTTTAACAACTATTAATGGCTTGTTAGAGGGATTGCAGTATAATGCTATTCCTGAAAATCAAAAAGAGAATGCGATTAAACTGATGCAAAATGAGACCGCTCGCTTGATTCGCTTAGTCAATGAAAATCTTGATTATGAAAAAATTCGGACCAACCAGATTCAAATTGTTGTGAAGAAGTTCAACGGAACAGAAGCTTTAGAAAATATTGTGACTCAACTAACGGCCAAAGCTGAAGCCGCCGGTAATCAATTGTATTTAGACACCACTGAACCAATTGATGTGTATGCCGATTATGATCGTTTCGTTCAAGTAGTTGTCAATATTGTTCAAAATGCCATCCAATTTACTGAAAATGGCGAAATTCATATTGCTTTAGAAAAAGGCTATTTAGAAACCATTGTCCGTATTTCTGATACAGGAATCGGCATGACGGAAGAGCAAATTCTGAATATCTGGGATCGTTATTACAAAGTAGATCCATCCCGTAAAAATACGAAATATGGAGAATCAGGATTAGGCTTACCAATCGTTCAACAATTGGTCCGCTTGCATAAAGGAAAAATCAATGTTGAAAGTGAACCTGGTAAAGGCACCACATTTATTATTTCATTTCCTGATGTTGAAATCACTGAAAACTAAAGAAAACGTCTGGTCACAATCAGTGCCAGACGTTTTTTTAGTTTAATAACGCATGTAGAGACAGGGGGTGCACATAGGGACTATCAATAATTTGTGGATCTTTTGTCAGAAATAGCAAGCGCTTGTTTCTTTTTTGAACTGCTATTTTTAATTGAGGTAAAATTTCTTGACGTTGTCCAATCGTTAATGAAGAAAAGATGTCATCAATCACTAACGTACTTGTTTTTGAAAACAAAAGTTGTATTATGCGCATTTTAATTTTTTCAAAAGTCGTAAAAGAAGTAAAGGAACGACCAAGTAAGGCAGGTTCTAATTGGAACACCTGGAAAGCTTCGGCTAGAACTATTTTTCGATCCCGTTCTTTGATCGTACTAGCGATAAATAAATTTTCTTCTAATGGCAAGTAAGGCAGAAAGGTTTCACTAGAAGAAAGCCTAGTAATGGTTAATTGGTTTGTTTGGAAAAAATCGGCCAATGCGAGTTCTTGTTCTGGAGCAGAATAAATGATTCCATAAACTTCTCGCAAAGTTAACGCGTCGAATGAGGATTTTTTTTCGGTTGTTTTTTTGAATGATGGTGTGACATTCATAGAAAATCCCTCCCTTATTTCTGATGTGTACGTAAATAAATCAATGTGAAAGGAGTCCCGCAAACAAGAGGAATGCCAAGCAAGATTAAGCAGTTAACAAAGCAATTACGGATTGTATAAAGCGACTGCATACTTTTAAAATCAAAAGAAAACGCTTGGATCGTTTGAATCCCTAAATGCTGGATATTTGTAATCGTGACATCCTGGTCGGTACTTTTAGCTAAAAATGCTGGAGTTTCCAAATGAGACCACTGTAAAATAGCATCACGAGCAGCCCAAAGAACAGTATTATACGTTTCTTGAAACATTAAAGTGAAAAGTAAAAAACTGAAAATTCCTAATAGAGCCGGTAAACATAACTCTAGTAAGAGCTGTTTGGTGACATACATATTTGAAAAGTGCATGTGATACCATGTATGTATTTCTTCCTTTTTTATGCGTAATGTCACATACATCAACAGAAGAAAAGTAACACCAAAGAAAATGACACTACCTAGATAGAGGTGCCAATAGTATTGAATCAGTTGGTAATGGTAACTAGTTTGTTTTTCAATATCGACAAAGTCTGGCATCGTTCGTAAAAACTCTTTTTCAAAATCAATTAAGTTAAACAGCCCAGTCAATAAGAAAGCGAACAGGAAGAAGAAGAGTGCAGTGATTAACGTGATTTTTTTATGATAAAAACTACTAGCTGTAGCGTAACGGACACTTCTCATCAACTTTCACCTCTCTAAACTATCTTTAGTATAGTGAAATAATATGAATTAATTATGAAAAAGTAGCAAAAAAGCTTGAGCAAATTGCTCAAGCTTTTTGAAGATTTATTTACCCGTTTTTTGATAGCCTTGATAACTGTCAGTGTGATATTCATCAACGGTTGATTTATTATTGTTTTTACTGTAAACACTCGTTGATTTTTCACCTTTTTCTTTTTCAATTGCTTCCAGTTGTTGCAATTGGTTCTTGTAATCATAGTCTTCTGGGTTAACTGGTTTTAAGCCGCTATTGGTATAGAAACGAAGCAAGTCACCGTTAGTAATTTGGTCAGACGTTTCTAATTGTTTCGTCGCTTTGGCTTTTAAATCAGCGACTTCTTTCTTAACTTCTTCGGTTGGCTCTGTAATTAAAGTGCCTGTTTTAGTATCGTAAATGCTAGAACCTAAAATAGTATATTTAGGTGTTACAACATTGCCGTTGCGGAAAGCAACGATTTGATTGTGTTGTTTAGAGAATAAATCTTGGCCTAACTGAATGTAGTTTTTCGTATCGACACCAAGCAAGTGTAGAAGGGTTGGTAAGGCATCAACTTGGCCGCCATACGTATGGTTCACACCGCCATTTTCTTGACCAGGAACGTGAATCATATAAGGAACACGTTGCATATTGGCGTTGTCAAAATCGTTCCAATCTGCTTTGGTTTTACCTACTAACTCTGCTAAGTTTTGGTTTCTTGAATTAGAAACCCCATAGTGATCGCCATAAAGAACAATGACTGAGTTTTCATAGAGACCTGAAGATTTCAAGTAGTTAAAGAATTCTTCGACCGCTTTATCTAAATAATTCGCTGTTGCAAAGTAACCATTAATTGTTTCGTCAGAGGTTTTTGCAATTGGGAATCCTGCTTCATCGTTTGTAAATTGAGAATAAGGATAATGATTGGATACAGCAATAAATTTAGAATAGAACGGTTGTTGTAAATGTTCTAAATATTGAACGGATTGATTAAAGAATGGTTTATCGTGTAACCCATATTGGAATGAGTTATCTGAATTAACATCATAATAACTAGCATCAAAGAAATAGTCATAGCCTAAACGTTTATAGGTTTCATTCCGATTCCAGAAGTTACCGGCATTTCCGTGGAAAGCAGCGCTAGTGTAACCTTGCGTTTGTTTTAAAATATCGGGTGCTGCTTCAAACGTATTTTTCCCACCAACTTGTGTAAAGAGTGAACCTTGGTCTAAACCAAATAGTGAATTTTCAAGTAACGTTTCGGCATCACTTGTTTTTCCTTGACCAACTTGGTGGAAGAAGTTATCAAAGCTAAAGGTACTTTTACTATTGTAAAGACTATTGATAAATGGTGTGACTTCGTGTTCTACGCCATTTTCATCTTTTAATTTGTAATTAACTAAAAATTGTTGGAAACTTTCTAAATGGATATAAATTACATTTTTGCCTTTTGCAATACCAAACTTACTATCATCGGGTGCCGCATATTGTTGTTTCACGTAATCTTCAACTTGTTTCATATCGTTAGCACTAGCTTCGGCACGGACTTGGTTTGTTTGGTAAGTTGTAATGCCATCGTACACGGTAAAGGCATTTAAGCCTAAGAATTTCACGATATAGTCACGAGAGAATTGACGTCCTAATAATTGGGGACGTTCTGTTTCAGCCATAAATAGATTGAATAAGAAAAAGACAACAGAAAGGAGTGTGACAGAGACTGCTACACGTGCGCGGACTGGACGCGCATCTGTTTTAATTTTTTTCGTTAATAATAATACGCCAATAATAATGAAGTCTAAGAAATAAATGACGTCATAAGGTCTAAAGAGACGTAAGGCACTTTCGCCAAGACCGCTAGCTACTTTGCCAGCACCAAGCATCGTATTAACTGTGATGAAGTCAGTAAATTCTCGATAATACACGACATTTGAGAAGAGCAGTAAACTCATCAAGAAGTAAATAATCATCATTGTGATATAAGAAGCTTTTTTACGGCGAACATACAAAGCGATGGCTAATAAAAAGACCGTTGTGGCAATTGGATTAATTAAGAGTATGAAATACTCGTTAATATTTTCCAAACGTAAATGGAAATCAACGGCGTACGCAAAGAGGTTTTTTAGCCACAGTAAGATGGCGATTAGCGAGAATAACCCCAGTCGCGTGTTCAAAATATTTGTTTTAAATAATTTTTTCAAAATAAACGTCCTTTCTAAACGATGATTCTATAAAAGTAAAATTAGGTAAATTTCGTATTTTACAATATCGCTTTAATTTTACTCTTTCACAAATTTTATGTCAATTCTTACCGAAGTGAGGAATGGTGATGTTAAAGAAAACTTACTATTTCCTTAAACTTTTTAGTTCGTTAAATGACGTGAAGCTTGAATCCTTTAAAGACAGATGGGCCTTTTTTTGCTATACTAGATAGGACTTTGAAAAGTAGGTGTACAGAATGAAACTTCAAGTAACTAAAAAAGCAGAACATAAATTTAAAAAAGGATATCCTTTAATTCAGAAAGAAGATTTGCAACAAGTGCCAGCGCAGTTACCAACAGATTGGCTTACTTTGATTGATAGTAAAGGCCAGCGCTTAGCTGAAGGATATTTAGGCGAACAAAATAAAGGAATTGGTTGGTTGCTGTCATGGCATGGACCAATTAATCAATCTTTTTTTCAACAACTCTTTGAAATAAGTCGTGAGAAGCGGACGTCTTTTGAAAAGGATTCGCTGACAACCGCTTATCGATTATTTAATGGAGAAGGAGATGGCATTGGGGGTCTAATCATCGATCGCTATGCAGATTACGCCGTTTTTTCATGGTATAATGAAACCCTTTATCAGAAAAAAGCCGAACTTTTGACGGCGTTTCGCACAGTTTACCCTGATATTATTGGTGCCTACGAAAAGATTCGCTTTTCCACAAAAGATTTACCCGAATCACAGTTTTTGTATGGCGAACAAGCACCCGAGCCATTACTTGTCACTGAAAATGGCGTTCAATTTGCTACCTATTTAAACGAAGGATTAATGACAGGCATCTTTTTAGATCAAAAAGAAGTTCGTGGTCGATTAGTAGATGGTTTTGCAGTAGGTAAAACAGTCTTAAATATGTTTAGTTATACAGGTGCTTTTTCAGTAGCTGCCGCTATGGGGGGTGCCGTGGCCACCACTAGTGTGGATTTAGCTAAACGAAGCTTACCGAAAACGACTGAGCAATTTGAAGTCAATCATTTAAATCTTGCCGCGCAAAAGATTATTGTCATGGATGTTTTTGACTACTTTAAATATGCTTCACGTAAAGGCTTGAGCTATGACATGATCATTTTGGATCCGCCAAGTTTTGCTCGTAACAAAAAGAAAGTTTTTTCCGTTGCTAAAAATTATGGGGAGCTAGTGAAAGATTCTATTGATATTTTAACGGATAAGGGAACGCTTATTGCCTCAACCAATGCGGCAAATTTATCCTTAGCCAAATATCAAAAAATGGTAATTACTGCCTTGCAAGAGAAAAATGTCCGTTACAAGATTACAGACACGTATCAATTACCAGCAGACTTTCAAGTGAATCCTAATTTTCCAGAAGGTGATTACTTAAAAGTCCTGTTTATCGAAATTGAAAAATAATTTTTTACACCAAGCAAAAGTCCCAGCGCCGCTAATCGGTATTGGGACTTTTGCTTGGTTTTTATTTTATAGTAACTTTTGGGCTTTTTGGGTGTTTGCAAAATGCAGCTTCGCGTAGTTCGCTAATAAGTCTAGGCCGCCTTTTTTCAAAATACGGGCGGCTACTTGGTCTGATTTGCTGCCAGCACCAGAGGGCACAGAGAAACCCAATTCTGCAGATTCTTTGTCTAACTCTTCTAAAAAAGCAGCGCGGCTAATAATAGAGGCGGCAGCAACGGCAACATGATACTGCTCTCCTTTAGTGACGAAGAACAATTTTTCAGTGACTTGATTTTTTTCATTACGAACATATTTCCGATAATTATTTTCAGGGGTGAATTGGTCAATCAAAATCCCTTCTGGCTTTGTGGGAGCCAACTCTTGTAGCAACAGATAAATCGCTTGGTTATGCAAAGCGACTTTCATGTGTACAGCATTGTAGTTTGGTTGGATCTCATTGTATTTTTTTGGTTCAACGATTAATAACTTGTAAGGAATCAGTTCTTTAATGACATGTGACAATTGAATAATTTGTGGGTCGGTTAATTCTTTGGAGTCACGAACACCCAATGCTTTTAGTTTGCTAATCATGCTTTTGTCAACATAGGCAGCACAGACAGTTACTGGACCAAAATAGCTACCATTACCGACTTCATCGGAACCTATCACAGACCAGTTGCCAAAATCAGCAGGCAGTGTAGTAGTCTGGGGAGAAATTTTTTTCTTTGGTGTGGTACTCGTTCCTTCCCAACGAGCGGCCTCTTTTTCAGCTTGAGGTCCCTGAAACATGACTTTACCTGATTGATAAGCAGTGATAGTAGTGGTGCCAACCTTGGCCACAAAGACAGTATAAGGGACCGTTTTATTTAAACGATTGGGTTGATAAACAGTGGTCATCTCTGCTAATGTTTTTTTACTAACTTTAATTACGTGATTCTGTGCCATCAATTGTTCCTCATTTCTTGATATTTCTTCTTTACTATAGTAAAGGAAAAACAAGTAAATGAAAAGGTTTTGCGTTAGCTTATTCCTGAAAATGACAATGTTTAGGAAATGTATAATTTTTTTCTATAGTTGGGCGCTAGTTGTTATCTAAATTTTTATTCAGTGCTATACTGTGGGAGAGAAGGAGACGATGAAAGAGTCGACTAGAACAAGGGGTGATGTGTTTGAGAAGAAAAAAAGAAATGCAAGAAAATGAACCAATAGCAGTGACTGCTAACGCGGAACGCTATTATCCAGAAGATAAACAAGGCTTGACGGCCGCACAAGTTGAAGAAAGAAAGCGAAAAGGCTTAGTCAATGCCGCCGTCGATACAGAGTTTATCACAACGAAACAGATTGTTATTAATAACGTATTTACGTATTTCAACTTAATTTTTGTGGTACTAGGCGTGTTATTAATGATGGTACAATCTTATAAAAATATGACCTTTTTGCCAGTAGTAATCATTAATACGGTCATTGGAATTTACCAAGAAATTAAGTCGAAGAAAGTATTAGATAGCTTAAATATTCTAAACGCTACAAAAGTAACCGTTGTGAGGGATGGCCAAGAACAAGAAATTTCGCCAGATGAGCTGGTTTTGGATGATGTGGTGCTCTTTAAATCGGGTGAACAGATTTCTGGGGATGCAATTGTCTTATCTGGTGAAGTCCGTGTGAATGAATCCTTGTTAACTGGGGAATCTGATGAGATTACCAAAGTAGCAGATAGCCAACTTTTGTCAGGTAGCTTTATTGTGTCAGGTTCTTGTTATGCAAGAATTGATAAAATTGGCGCTGAGGCCTATGTTCATCAATTGACGCTTGAAGCGAAATCAATTAAAAAAGGGGAACAATCAGAGATGGTCGGTTCCATTAACCGTTTGGTGAAATGGGTAGGGATTATTATTATCCCGATCGGCTGTGTTCTATTTTTCCAAAGTTATTTCATCAACCATCAAGGGCTTCATGACAGCATTGTCTCCATGGAAGCTGCTTTGATTGGGATGATCCCGGAAGGGTTATACCTTTTAACAACCGTTGCATTAGCTGCCAGCACAATGCGCTTAGCGAAGCGCGGCGTTTTATTGCACAACATGAAAAGTATCGAATCTTTAGCGCGTGTTGATGTGTTATGTGTAGATAAAACAGGAACAATTACTGAAAACACGATGGAAGTCCAAGAGTTGGTTCCTGTGGTGAGCATCGAAAATGATGGTACAGACTTAACCAATGTCGAAAAATTAATTGGCGATTTTTGCCGAACAATGTCAGCAGACAATGATACGATGAAAGCGATGAAAGAATTTTTTGTTACTAATAATCAGAGGGAAGCCGTTAGCTATACCTCGTTTTCGTCTGTCGAAAAATTTAGTAGCGTGACTTTCCCAGAAGCGACGTATATTCTTGGGGCGCCAGAGATGATTTTGAGAGACAATTATGAAATGTATCAATCTGAAGTGGAACATTATACAAGTCAAGGCTATCGCTTATTGGTGTTCGGAAAGTATTTAGGAGAATTTCAGGAAACGTTGGCAGCAGAGGTTCAACCTCTAGGCTACATTCTTCTTTGGAATCCGATTCGTAAAGAAGCCAAAGCAACTTTTGAATATTTCGCTGAACAAAATGTGGCCATTAAGGTCATTTCTGGCGATAATCCTTTAACAGTATCCAATGTAGCACAAGCGGCAGGCATTATTGGTGCTGAAAATTATGTGGACGCGCGAACATTAACTACAATGGAAGCCCAGACAGAAGCTTTAGAAAAATACACCGTTTTTGGTCGTGTCACGCCAGAACAAAAGAAACAATTTGTACTATTGTTGAAAAAATTAGATCATACAGTGGCGATGACAGGGGATGGAGTCAATGATATTTTAGCCATGAAAGAAGCAGATTGTAGTATTGCCATGGCTTCAGGAAATCAAGCTACAGCACAAGCCTCGCAAGTTGTGTTGTTAGATTCTGATTTTTCAACAATGCCGGAGGTTGTCTTTGAAGGTCGCCAAGTAGTTAATAACATTGAACGTTCTTCAAGTTTATTCCTTGTAAAAAATATTTTCTCCTTGCTGATGTCTGTCTTTGCTATGATTTTTGCCGTGACATATCCTTTACAACCGACACAAGTCACATTGATTAGTTTATTTACAATTGGTATTCCTTCGACATTTCTAGCTTTGGAACCAAATCATCGTCGCATTGAAGGGAAATTTCTTTTCAATGTGTTATCAAAAGCAATTCCTGGTGGGTTAACGGATATGTTAGTAGTCGGTGCTTTACTAATTTGTGGTGATATTCTTGCACTTCAAAAAACGGACATTTCAACGACTGCAACATTGTTGCTAGTTTCAGTCGGCTTTATGGTTCTTTATAAAATTAGTTCACCAATGAATCGTTACCGCAAGCGCGTAATGATTGGCTGTTTAATCGGAATGGTTATTACAAGTATTTCCATGAAAAACTTGTTCTCGTTAACTTCGGTATCGCCAACAGCCTTGTTACTTTTAGCCATTCTTTTCTTTGCAGCAGACTCAACTTTCCAACATTTATCAACCATTTCTGAAAAAGTTCAATTATGGTTTTATAAGAAAAGACATTAGGAGCAAAACACCGAGCCAAAATTATTTTGGTTCGGTGTTTTTTGTTTTTTATTGTTGGGAAAAATAAAAACACTTGTACCTAGTTAATCCTTGATAGTATAAACCTAACCAATTATTTTAGATAGGAAGGATTGAATAAAAATGAAAAAAAGAAGTTTTGTCTATTGGGGAATGTTTTTCATTCTTTTGTCGACGCTGATAACGCCTTTTCTGAAACTTGAAACAGGATATGCGCAAACGGAACCAACTAGTACCAGTGAAACCAATCAAATTTCTGCTACGCCAAACGTAATACCGCGTAAACAAGTGGGCAACATTGTGACAGCGATTCAACTAACGGACAAAGAGGGGAACCCACTTGGGACCATTAATCAATATACAGACATCTACCTCCGAATTGAGTTCAACTTACCGGATAATACCGTTAATAGTGGGGATACGAGTGTGATCACTTTACCCGAAGAGCTACGTCTCGAGAAAAATATGACCTTTAATGTAGTAGATGATACAGGTGCTGTGGTTGCAATCGCACAGACCGATGTAGCAAATAAAACGGTCACGTTAACGTATACAGATTACGTAGAAAACCATGCCAATATTAGTGGGTCTTTATATTTTACAAGTTTGATTGATTTCGAAAATGTCGAAAATGAATCCAAGATTCCTATTTACGTCACGGTGGAAGGGGAAAAAATATTTGCTGGCGATCTTGATTACCAAGGTGAAGGCGATGATGTTAACGAAAAATTTAGCAAGTATTCGTGGTTTATCGAAGACGATCCAACCGAAATTTACAATGTACTACGGATTAATCCAACAGGGCAAACGTATACTGATTTAGAAGTGGAAGATGTGCTAAAAACAGCAAGTTTAAGTTATATCAAAGACACTATGAAAATTGAACGAGGACAATGGACACTGGATGGAAATGCTATTTGGCAGTTCACGTCAGAGGAAGATATAACTGGTCAGTTGTCTGTCCAGTATGGTCCTGGTGACCGCAATTTTTCGGTGCATTTTGGCAATATTGGGACTAATGAATATCGTATCACCTATAAAACCAAAATCGATCATCTTCCCGAAAAAGGTGAAACCTTCACAAATTATGCAAAATTAACAGAAAATCAAACGGTGGTGGAAGAAGTCGAAGTGAGTCGTGTCTCACAAACGGGTGGTGGAGAAGCTAATGGTGAGCAATATGTTGTTGAAATCCATAAAGAAGATGAAGCGGGCCAGCGTTTAGCAGGTGCAGAGTTTGAACTCATTCGTAACTCAACCAATCAAACAGTGGCCAAAATCACAACAGATCAAAACGGAACAGCGATTGTTAAAGGCTTGTTAAAAGATAACTATACTTTAGTAGAAACCAAAGCACCTACCGGTTACCAACTTTCGCAAAACAAGATTTCAATAACACCTGAAGACTTTGGTAAAAACTTAGTTGCACTGAAAACTGTTGTGAATCATAAGATTTCATATCAACCAGTCGCTGCTTCATTTTTAGCTGGAAAAGTTCTTTTAGGAAAACCACTGAAGGATGCTGAATTTCAATTTGAATTGTTAGATGAGAAAGGTATAGTACTAGAAACGGTTAGTAACGATACTTTAGGGAAAATTCAATTTTCACCATTAACCTTTGAAACTCCCGGAAACTATCAATACACCATTCGGGAAGTAAACACGCAACAGGCAGGTGTTTCCTACGATACGCACAACCTTCAAGTTCAAGTAACCGTCGAGGCGCTTTTAGGAAATCTTGTGGCGACTACTCAGTATGATGGAGGTCAAGTATTTACTAATCACTATACGCCAGAAGAACCTATAGAAAGTACCACACCACCAACGAGTGGGACAACAGATACTACCACGAATTCAACCACAGAAACTACTTCAATAACCATTGAAAAACAGGCGGTTCATAATAAGGAATTGCCAAAAACAGGAGAAACAAAAGAAAACGCGTTTCTTTTCTTAGGTAGCCTTCTTTTGATTCAAGGATTATTTATCTATTTTAAAACGAAAAAATAATCGCTTAGATAGTTTCAGTAATCGAGACAAAATGTGCAAATTTCGAGAGATTTAGCTTGTTCATTTGAGTTTGGAGTGGTTCTGTGCTATACTATCTTTAGCGTAATGATACTAGTTGGGAGTGAGCGGATTTCTGCTCACTCTTTTTGATGGAAAAGTCATCAGGACACGGTTCGTTACATCAATCTCGAAGGAGGCGAAAATTTTGAGTAGTGCTGTGGAAACTGTAACAAAGTTAGTCACACCAATCTTAGAAGAACAAAATTTTGAACTTGTGGAAGTAGAGTTTGTTAAGGAAGGAAAAAATTGGTTTTTACGAGTATTTATCGATAAAGAAGGTGGCATTGATATTGAGGAATGTGCCTTTGTCAGCGAAAAATTAAGTGAAAAACTAGATGCAATGGATCCAGATCCAATTCCGCAAGCGTACTTTCTGGAAGTTTCTTCTCCGGGAGCAGAACGTCCGTTAAAGAAAGAAAGCGATTATGAACAAGCGGTAGGCAAGTACATTCATATTTCTCTTTATCAAGCAGTTGATGGAGAAAAACAGATTGAAGGTACCTTAGTCCATCTTGATTCAGAACAATTAACATTAAGTGTAAAAATTAAAACCAGAGTGAAGGAAATGACTTTTGAACGTAAAAATATCGCAAAAGCTCGTTTAGCCATTCAATTTTAATCAACAGACTCGAATGTAAAAAAGGGTCCACTAAAAGTTTTACTTTTAGCTAGGCCTGTGACAAGTTTTAACGAGAAGTTTTTCCCTTGGAAGAAGAACCACTCGTTCAGCTTTAACGAATCCATAGGAGGAAAAGAAAAACAATGAGCAAAGAAATGTTAAATGCATTAGACGTATTAGAAGCTGAAAAAGGGATTCCTAAAGATACGGTGATTGAAGCGTTACAAGCAGCTTTAGTTTCTGCATATAAAAGACATTATGGACAAGCAAGCAACGTCGAAGTTGAATTTGAACCAAAAAAAGGCAATATTCACGTATATGCTGTCAAAGAAGTAACAGAAGAAGTATTTGATTCACAACTGGAAGTTTCATTAAAAGATGCCGTTGCATTAAATGGGGCATATGAAATCGGCGACAAAATTCGTTTTGAGGTTACGCCAAAAGACTTTGGCCGCATTGCTGCCCAAACAGCAAAGCAAGTAATTTTACAACGTGTCCGTGAAGCAGAAAGAACAATTATTTATAATGAATTTAGCGAATACGAAAATGACATCATGCAAGGAATTGTTGAACGTCAAGATCGTCGTTATATTTATGTAAACTTAGGCAAAATCGAAGCAGTCTTATCAAAACAAGATCAAATGCCAAATGAATTTTACCAACCGCATGATCGGATTAAAGTTTACGTATCACGTGTTGAAAACACATCAAAAGGCCCACAAGTTTTTGTAAGCCGTAGTCATCCAGATTTACTAAAACGTCTTTTTGAACAAGAAATTCCAGAAGTTTATGATGGAATTGTTGAAATCGTAAGCGTCGCTCGTGAAGCTGGCGATCGTTCAAAAGTAGCCGTTCGTTCAACAGATCCTAATATTGATCCAGTGGGTACCTGTGTCGGTCCAAAAGGCCAACGTGTCCAAGCGATTGTGAATGAATTAAAAGGCGAAAATATGGATATTGTGGAATGGAACGAAGATCCAGCTATTTATATTAGTAATGCCTTGAATCCAGCTCAAGTATTAGATGTTATTTTTGATCCAGAAAATAGCAAAGCATGTACAGTCGTTGTACCTGATTATCAATTGTCATTAGCAATTGGTAAACGTGGTCAAAATGCGCGCTTAGCTGCTAAATTAACGGGCCATAAAATTGATATCAAATCAGAATCTGATATGGCTGAATTTTATGAACAACAAGCCAATCAAGAAGTTGCCGAAGTTGCAGAAGAAATGGATGAAGCAATTATCCATTCAGATATGACGGCAGATGATTACGAAAACTTGGCTGCTGAAGAAGCAGTTGTTGAAGCAGAAATTACAGAAGAATTACCTGAACAAGAATAACGTTTTTGGAGGGTGAAAAAATGAAAAAGAGAAAAATTCCAATGCGTAAATCGGTTGTTTCAGGCGAAATGAAACCGAAAAAAGAATTAGTCAGAATTACTCGCTCCAAAGAAGGTGAAGTGGCCTTAGATCCAACTGGTAAATTACCTGGACGTGGCGCTTACGTTGATTTGGATCCTGCGGAAGTCCAAAAAGCTTGGGATAAAAAAATTCTTGATCGTGTCTTAGAAACAAAATTAAGTGATGAATTTTATCAAGAACTATTGGATTATGTAACGCACCAAAAAGCCCGCAAAGAGTTGTTTGGCGATGGAAAATAAAACCAAAATTTTGAACCTTTTAGGTTTAGCAATGCGCGCCGGTAAATTAGTCACAGGCGAGGAATTAACCCTTAAAGATATTCGTGCAAACAAAGCGAAATTTGTGTTTGTTGCGCAAGATGCCAGTGAGAATACTAGAAAGAAAATCAAGGACAAAAGTTCTTATTATAATGTTCCTGTTAGCGAACTGTTCAGTCAATTCGAGCTCAGCCAAGCGATTGGGCGACCACGAATGGTTATCGGAGTAACTGATGCAGGATTTGCCACCAAAATCAAGGAATTACTAAAAGGTTAGGAAGGTGATTGCATGGGAAAAAAAAGAATTTATGAACTAGCAAAAGAAATGAATAAAGCAAGCAAAGACGTTGTCGATAAAGCGCATCAATTAGGTATGGATGTTAAAAACCATATGGGCGCAATTAGTTCCGAGCAAGAAACAAAGCTTCGTCAAGCATTCGGAGGAGGAAGTACCGTAAATACTCAATCAAAAGCAACAAACAACCAAAAGCAACAAACAACACAAAATAAACCAGCCAATAAGAAACCAATGAACAATAAACCTGGTGAACAAAGAAATAACCAAAATCGTCCAAACAATCAATCAACGAATGGACAACAAAGAAATAACAACAACCAAAATCGTCACGGCCAAAGCAACACACAAAACCGTAGCAATCAAACAAATACAAACAATCAAAACCGCAATACCCAAAACAATAACGGTTCTACAACGAATCAAAATCGGACCAGCCAAAATAACAATGGCGGGAACAACCAAAACCGTGGCGGCCAAAACCGTAACAACAATTTTGGTGGCGGTCAAAATCGTAATAACCGGAATAACTTTAATAACCAAAACCGCAATCGTTTCAATAAAAAAGGGAAAAAAGGCAAACATCAACAAGAATCAGCGAAGCCAGCAGTACCAGCACGTAAATTCCGTGAATTACCAGATGTTTTAGAATATACAGAAGGTATGAACGTGGCGGATATTGCGAAAAAAATCCACCGCGAACCAGCGGAAATCATCAAAAAATTATTTATGATGGGTGTCATGGTTAACCAAAACCAAGCCTTAGATAAAGATACAATTGAATTATTAGCTGTGGACTATGGTATGGAACCGCAAGAAAAAGTTCAAGTTGATATTGCGGACATTGATAAATTCTTCGAACCAGAAGCAGTTGTTGAAGAAAACTTAACCACACGTCCCCCTGTTGTCACAATCATGGGACACGTAGACCACGGGAAAACAACATTATTAGATACATTGCGCCATTCTCGTGTGACTTCAGGTGAAGCGGGCGGAATCACGCAGCATATTGGTGCCTATCAGTTAGATATTGATGGCAAACCAATTACGTTCTTAGATACACCAGGACATGCGGCCTTTACAAGTATGCGCGCGCGTGGTGCCAGCATCACTGATATTACCATCTTAGTTGTTGCAGCGGACGATGGAGTAATGCCACAAACAATCGAGGCGATTAACCATGCCAAAGCGGCAAAAGTACCGATTATTGTAGCAGTTAACAAAATTGATAAGCCTGGTGCGAACCCTGATCATGTGAAACAAGAATTAAGTGAACATGAATTAATTCCTGAAGAATGGGGCGGAGATACGATTTTCGTCAATATTTCAGCGAAATTCAATCAAAACATTGATGAGCTATTGGAAAATATTTTATTGATTGCTGAAGTAGAAGACTTAAAAGCTGATCCAACGCAAAAAGCAATTGGAACAGTGATTGAAGCACGCTTAGATAAAGGTAAAGGTCCGGTTGCGACATTACTCGTTCAACAAGGAACTTTACATGTTGGTGATCCAATCGTTGTTGGTAATACTTATGGACGTGTTCGTGTGATGACCAATGACATGGGCCGCCGTGATAAAGAAGCAGGACCAGCAACTCCTGTGGAAATTACCGGATTAAATGATGTTCCTCAAGCGGGTGATCGTTTTGTGGTCTTTGAAGATGAAAAAACAGCACGTCAAGCAGGGGAAGAACGGGCTAAACGTGCGTTGCTTGAACAACGTTCAGCAAGTAGCCGTGTGACATTGGATAACTTATTTGAAAGTCTAAAAGAAGGCGAATTAAAAGAAGTTAATATCATTGTCAAAGCAGACGTACAAGGATCTGCCGAAGCCGTTTCAGCAAGTTTACAAAAAATTGATGTAGAAGGCGTTCGTGTGAAAATTGTTCACGCGGCAGTTGGGGCCATCAATGAAAGCGACGTAACTTTAGCTGCAGCAAGTAATGCGATTATTATCGGCTTTAACGTTCGCCCAACACCACAAGCGAAACAACAAGCAGAACAAGAAGAAGTTGATATTCGTTTACACCGTATTATCTATAAAGCCCTAGAAGAAATCGAAACAGCGATGAAAGGGTTATTAGATCCAGAATTTGAAGAAAAAATTACGGGTCAAATGACGGTTCGTGAATTGTACAAAGTATCTAAAGTTGGCACAATCGCTGGCTGTTATGTTACAGAAGGCTTTATTCGCCGCGATAGTGGCGTGCGTGTCATTCGTGATGGTATTGTTATTTATGAAGGTAAATTAGCAAGCTTGAAACGTTTTAAAGATGACGTGAAAGAAGTCAAACTTGGTTTTGAATGTGGCGCTATGATTGAAAACTTCAATGATTTACGTGTAGATGATGCGATTGAAGGCTTCATTATGGAAGAAATCAAACAATAATTTTAGTAATTGGAGGAAGACACTATGGCAAATTATCGTGACCGTCGTGTAGGTCAAGAAATCATGCGTGAAGTGAATGATATCTTGAACAAACGCATCAGAGATCCACGCGTCCAAGGCATCACTATTACAGATGTTCGTGTGACCGGTGATTTACAACAAGCAACGATTTATTACAGCTTGTTATCTGATTTAGCTTCCGAACAACAAAAAGCTCAACAAGGCTTAGACAAAGCCAAAGGACTGATTCGTAAAGAATTAGGACAACGGTTAACCTTGTATAAAACACCAGAGTTGATTTTTGAAAGAGACGAATCTGTCCAATACGGAAATCACATTGATGAGTTGATTCGTAAGTTGAATCAAGGTGAATAATTAAAAAGAAAAAGCACACCAGACGAATGGTGTGCTTTTTCTTTTCATGATTTTCTTGATAAAATAGTCATGGAGGTGCAAAAATGAAAAGAATTGTTGGTTTCTATAAAAATGGAGATCGTTATTTAAAAGAAATGGGTTCAGGCAAGAGTTCCCTGTACTTTTTTCTTTTCTTCTTTGTACTACATAGTATGCGGAAACATATTATTCAGTTCATCGGATTTTGGCCGTCATTTATATTCGTCCTTATACTTGTCCCCAATCTTATGCTTGGCGTTGGACATATTAACCATTGGTACAAAAACCGCTCTTGAATTTTCCAGAATACTTTTAAGCATGGAACAAAATCCTTATTGATTTTGTTCCATGCTTTTTAAGTTAACCCAGTATTTAATACCATCACAGAATAATCCCTAAATTCAAAAATCCGTCCTTTATAAAGATAAGTGGCGCCATACTTTTGTCGATAGTACGTAATCACATTTTTTAATGTTTCAACATCGATTTCCAAAAATTCAGCACAAGAATAATGGTTGCTTAAGCCAGCTTCAGAGCAACGAATTAAATCGTCTAATGTAACTAATTGCTCTAAGGCCACATTACGGGCTTTCAACTCTTGCTTCCGATTTTCTGTACAATTTTGATTTAAAATAGTGCCAACGGATGTTTGATAATGCCCGTATTCCTCGGCTAAAATGTTCTTCTTTTGACGGGTACTCAATGTTTTTTCAATATAAATTTTGCCATTTCGATACAACCCATAACAACCTGTTTGATTGTATAAATCAATTTCTAAAACCGTCACATCCTTTTGAATGGAACTGACGAGTTTTTCATAATCATTCACTTTACCATTCACCTGCCATTACTTAATAAAAAGAGTAGATGGGAAGTTAATCCTCTTTTTTGTCAGAAGAAATCGATTGTTGATATTTGGCATCAATTTCATCCAAGTAATCGTGAATTTTCTCGATTTCTTCTTTTGAAAATATCTTTTCTGGATCCCCAGCGTGGGCAGCCAGTGTCATTTCGTCACGGCGAGGGAATGAGAGAATTTCTGCTTGCGTTTGTTGTTCGTGTAATTGTTGTTCGGCAAATTGATAAACGATGGCTTGTCGTTGGGGTTCTAATTTTTTATAAATGCGGTCGATAGTTGAGGCATTTTTTTCCATGGGAACCTCTTGTCCCATCAACCAGGCCTCATTAATATCTAATGCATCTGCAATGCGATAAACTTTGTCTTGTTTTGCTTCGTAACGACCAGCTAGCCAATCGCTGATCGAAGATTTACCGATGCCAGTTTTTTTCGCTAATTCACTAGGTTTGATGTTCTTGGCTGTTAAAGCCTCTTTTAAACGGATAGCAAAAATGTTCATATTTCCGAACCTCCTATTGCCTCAAAGTATACTATACCTGTTTAGAGAAGGCAAGTAACAATCGCAATTAAATTTAGCAGTTCATAAAACCGAACTTATGAGTTGACAGTGAAAATATTTGATGCTAAGATAGAGCCATTCAAATGTTCGGTTAACTGAACTATTTTTTTGAACACTTTGTTCGGAAAACCGTATTTTGGTGGAAAGGGTGAAGAAATGAGTCGGAATTATAAAAAAACGTTGTCGGATATGTTACTTTTAGCAATTATTTTATTAATAAGCAGTGTCTCAATAAAAATTGGGGCCATCGTGATTGGTATGATTGGCCTCATGGAATTACTAACAGAGTAACAATAATTTAGTCAAAAGGAGAGAAGCGGATTGGCAGAACGACGCATGTTTGCAAAAACGATTATTGATAGTGATGCGTTTTTAGATATGCCCTTATCAAGTCAGGCCCTGTATTTTCATTTAGCGATGCGTGCCGATGATGATGGATTTATCAATAATCCCAAAAAATTGCAGCGAATGGTTGGTTGTGGGGAAGACGATCTAAAATTGCTAATGGTTAAAAAATTTATTCTAGTATTTGAAAGTGGTGTGATCGTTATCAAACATTGGAAAATTCATAATTATATTCGCAGTGATCGTTACAAACCAACCTTGTATCAAGAAGAGAAAAATCAGATTGTTGAAAAAAATAGCAAAGCTTATACGTTTAAAGCAGAATCGTCTGTCAGTGGTCAACCAGCTGACTACCAACGGTTACCACAGGAAAGCATAGTCCAGTCTAAGTTAGGTCAGAGTCAAGGTAGTAGTTCAGAAAACGATTGTTTAAAGACGATTTATCATTTTTATGAGGAAAACGGCTTTGGTACACTGGCCTCAAAAACAAGCCAAGATTTTAAGTATTGGTTGCAAGATTTTATACAAAAAGGGGCTAGCCAAGAGGAAGCATGCCAATTAATCTTGCATGCTTTAGGAATTGCCGTCGATCGAAATAAACGGAATTACGGCTATGTAAATGCTATTTTGAAAAGTTGGGAGCAACAAAATTATTTATCCGTACATGAAGTTCTGGTAAATGATAAAAAACAAGTGTCGGGGCATGCGCCGCAAATGACAGAAGAATATCAAGAGTTAGGTTTTTAAAGAAAGGAGGAAATCAGTATGCATGCGACAGATCAAACTTTTCAAATACTATTGAGTCAATTGTTAGAAAAAGTTGAAGACCGTTGTCCTGAATGTGGCAGTGAACAATATGTTTGGCAACAAAAAAATAAAGATGGCACAGAACGTTGTGCCCCAACTTGTTGGTCGTGTGGGTATAAAATGCTAAAAAAACATGAACAACAAGCCAATCAACAACGTTCTCAAGAGAGTTTTATGGCACGTACACAAAAATTTTTTCATCAAGGGTCCTTAATTGCTGATGATGCGCTACGGCAATGTCGTTTAACCAATTACCAAACCACTGAATTAGAAACAAGACAAGCAAAAGAACGGGCCTTAGCAGCAGTTTCAGCGATTATTGAAGGAAAGCCAATCCACGTTATTTTTTCAGGGAAACCTGGTGTCGGTAAAAGTCATTTGGCTATCAGTATTTTAGTTGAAGTCTTAGAACGCTCTGCATATCAAAAGTATTGTTTATTTGTCAGCTACTCTGAGTTATTAGAAAAACTAAAAATGTCCATGAATGAGTCGACCAAAAGCCAAGCAAAGGCTCAAGCGTATATTACTAGAATGAAAAAAGCAGACGTTTTGGTCTTAGATGATTTAGGTGCTGAATTAGGAATTAAAAATAAAGTTAGTACGGATTTTAATAATGACATCTTAAATCGAATTTTAGAAGCTAGACAGAATAAAGCAACTATTTTTACTACTAATTTTTCTGGAAAACAACTGGTGGAGGCCTATGGAACACGCATTATTTCTCGTCTAATGAAGCACGCCAGTGGCTATGTTTTCCAATATAAAGACACAACAGACAAACGAATGAGGAGTGTGAAATAAATATGTTAACAATTATTATTGGGTTTATCTTTTGGACAATGACACTAATGTTAGGTTATCTAATTGGTGAAAGAGAAGGCCGTAAACATGAGTAATTTAACAAAACGTAAAAAAGATTTATTTGAAATGAAAAGCGTTGTATTTAAAGATATTTCAAAGCAACAAAGCGAAAAAGCACAAAAAAGAAAACGACTCTTACAACTAATGAATCAATATCCCGATTGGGCAAGTCAAAAAAATAAACTTATTATGCAGGAAATTCAAGAATTAGGACAAGCAATCGGTAATTGGTCGATGGATCAATCAAGACCCATCCAATCCATTAAGGCCGCAACGTTTACAAAAAGCGAGTATCTCTATTTAATTTGGCTCGGTTATTCAGATGAAGCGATTCGTCACGGCTTAGAAATGTCGAAAGAGTGTTATTTTATTTATCGATTAACACTTTTAAATGAATAAAAGTAAAGGAGATTAACCAATGCGTACGTCAACATTTAATTATATCAAAGATATTTTAGCAGACTTTTATAAAACAGATGAGTATATCCGGCAACGGGAAGAAGAATTACGGCACCCTTATCAAGAAGCAGATTTAAATGCTGGTATTAGAGGACAAGGACTTCACTCTGTAGTGACCGAACGAATGGCGATTACGATAGCTATGGATCGTCGTCTGTGGAACTTAGAGAGAAATCGAGACATTATCAAAAATTGTTTAGCTGAAGCGGATGAACAAACGCGCGTGATTATTGAAGAACTATATATGAAAAAACGGCCCTCTTTAACATTAATTGGACTTGCCCAGCAATTATTTATTAGTAAAAGCCAAGCCTATAAATTAAGAAATCATTTCTTTGAAGCGGTGGCGGATGAACTAGGGATGTAAACATGGAAAAAACGTGGAATTTTTTCAGGTGTCAACATGGTAAATTAATAGTGTCGAAAGAGATAGATAAACGTGAGGCAACCAAAAAAATGAAGACACGGAATTCTATAATTTTGACTGCTTTCTTGTGTCAGCTATGAAGGAGCAGAAAATGCCGGCTACTTTCAAGATCCTTCATTTTGACTAGAAGAGAGCCAATTTGTTAACCAATCCTGAATTTTTTGAATGGAAAGGTGGCGCTAAAAATGAATGAAGCGGAACAAGAGTTATATGAAGCCCTTGTTGCAATCTGCCAGACGTCAGGATTTTTGTTGCTAGAGGAACTGCCGACAGATTTACCAGATCAGCCATTTGTTTACTTAGGTGATAGTAAAGAATTACCTAAGCCAACTAAATCAGCTATTTTGGGTGAAATTGAATTAATAATGCATGTTTATGGTGCGTTATCTGAACGACAACAAATTTCTACAATTAAAGGAACGATTTTACGGCAGGCAACCAGTAACTTAAAACGAACGGCTCATTTTAATTGGGGTATCAAACATCAAGAAGTCAAAGCACAAATGGTAAAAGATACCAAACAAATGAAAAAAACAATTTGGCATGCTGTACTACCATTACACATGCAATTTTACTAGGAGGAATTATCAATGGGAGAAGTTATGCAAGGAAAAGACCGTATTTTATTAGTTCGTCGCTTGGATGAAGCAGCGACAAAGAAAGCAATGAAACCCTTATTTCAAATTGAACATGAATGGGAATTCTCACGTGAATCGAGCGGTACGCAAACAAAAGATGGCGTTGCGAATGCTGTTTCTGGTTTAGAAGTTACGTTATCGTTAAGCGGTTTAGCCTCTCGAAATGATGAAAATTTATACATGAAAGACGCAGTTGAAGATGGCATCTTAATGGAATTTTGGGATGTTGATTTAAAAGGTGAAAAAAATGCGGAAGGTAAATATCCAGCAATTTATGCCCAAGGTTATGTAAATTCATGGAGTTTACCAGCCAATGTAGAAGAATTAGTAGAAATCGAAACAGAAGCCTCTATTAATGGCAAACCACAAGATGGTTTTGCAACAGTAGAAGCAGATATTATTGCAGAAGCACAATATGCGTTCCAAGATACCGTTCCAGATAAAGCACCACAACCTGGCGAATAATCAAAAAGTGTTGAATTTTAGGAGGATAAAAAATGAATTTAGAGATTAACGGAAAAACAATTGAAGTGAAATTTACGATTGGCGCGATTCGCGAATTAGATAAACGTTACCAAATTGAAAATGGCGCTGCCAAATTCGGCATGGGCATCAGTTCAGCAATGATTTATTTACGCCAATACAATCCAGTAATCTTAGTTGACATCATGGAAGCTTTACAAAGTGGGCAATTAAAAATAGGTAAGTCGGAAATTGAAGCATGGTTAATGACCCAAGATGTCAAAAAACTTTCAGATGATTTGCTTAAAGAAATGGGAAAGCAACCTCTTACAAAACCAATGATCGATCAGTTCAGCAAAGAAGCGAAGAAAGCAGAAGCGCAAGCGACCAACTAATTAAAACGAGCGATGACGTGTATCACGACATCGCTCTTTCTGCTTTTCGCTACTTGGGCTGTCGTTCATTTGAAGAAGTGGATCGGATGACCATGTCTGAATTTGAATTACGAATGATTGCTTTTAATTTAGCAGAAGTAGATGAAGAGCGGAAAAGGCACGAGCTTGCCTACTTAAATGTTAAAGCGCAAGCGACAAACAAAAAAGGAAAACCCGTTTTTGAAAACTTTAAAAGTTTTTATGATTATGAAAAACGAGTTGCTGAAGTTCTGGCAGCTAACCAGCCACAACGAACGAAATTAAATGAGCGGAAAAAAACGCAACTTGCCACTGTGGCAGAGCGTCTACGCCGCTATCGAGAAGGGAGGAGAGTAGATGGAGAATGACAAAGAAAAAACGCCGTTATCGGAGGCAAAGAAAAGCCTTGCAGGCGTCCAACAAGCATTAAAAAGTATGAGCGGTGAGTATGCCTTATTAAGTGGATATTTAGGGAAAATTAGTGCGGGTGTCAATCAGTCAGCCACGGTCATGAACACATTTAAAACCGTCATGCAACAATCTGGAGAAACAGTGAAAAAAACAGGAGACGAAACAGCAAAGGCAGCAGATCAAATGAACACAGCGTTAACAGATTCTGCTGAACAAGCCGGTGAAGCAGCTAAAAAAGCGGGGAAAGAAACCTCTGATGGCTTTACTAATGCACAAAATAATATGCTGAGCTTTGGGACGGCCATGACTAGTGCCGTTTCCTTACCTATGCTGAACGTTTTAAAAACAGCTATGGGCGTCGGTGCTGGGGTCAGTGGCGAATTTCAAGGAATGCAAGGACTGATTATGGCTAGTGCAGGAGGGATTTCTGATTCATTGCAAGGCGAGTTGCAAGGGGCATTGACTCAGATGAATCAATCATTTGAAGCGGCGGCACAAGTGATTCAAAGCGTGATGGCTCCAGGAATGGAAATTTTGGTTCAAGTGGTTATCACAGTCGTCAAAGGCATTACAGCTTTGGTGAATTTATTTATCAAATTACCAAAACCCGTCCAAGTTTTTATTGTTGCCATTATGGGCATTTTAGCCGCCATTGGGCCCATGCTGATTATGGTAACGATGGCTCAGCAAAAATTTCAACAGTTTAGTGATGGTTTGGTTCTTGTAAAAGGAAACATTGGGAAGTTAGGTGGTGGCTTATCAAAACTAAGTGCTAGTTTTAGTGCCTTAAGTGGAGGACCGTTAATTTTAATTGTAGCAGCCGTTTTAGCAGCGGTAGCAGCGTTTATTTATTTCTATAAAACCAATGAAACATTTAGAAATAGTATCAATAGCTTAGCTAGTGCCATTCAAGGAGCTGTTTCAGCGGCGTTTGGCAAATTGGTAGGATTGCTACAACAGATCCAGCCGGCCTTTCAGCAAGTAATGGCAGTTTTTAAACAATTTTTTGCAGTAGGCTTAGAGAAAATGGCGACTATTTTTTCAACAATTGGTCGTGTGCTAACAGGCGTTTTTGCCAGCGGTTTGCAATTAGGTAGTAACTTATTAGGGCAATTTGGTGGCACCTTTGACAAAGCTGGTTTAGCGGTTGGTCTTTTGGTAAAAGTTCTGACAAAAGTTGCACTGGCTGCATTAGGAATTTCTGGGCCGTTTGGTCTAATTATTTCCTTGATTGTTTCATTCGTGACGGCCTGGATGAAAACCGGTGATTTGAGTGCGGGTGGTATTACCCAAGTCTTTGATAATTTAGGTAACACGATTATATCTGTTACAACAATGTTGGCAGCTAATCTACCGAAAGTTATACAACTTTTTACAACCGTCTTAACCAGTATTCTCGGGAAAATAACAGAAGCTATTCCAAGCATCGTAACCGCGTTATCTAGTTTAATTACGTTAATTGTTGGTGCGATCGTTGCCAATTTGCCAGTCTTAATTGAAGCGGCAACGCAAATTATTACTACGTTGATTCAGGGGATTACAACAGTCTTACCAATGTTGATAGAAGTTGGTTTGAGCTTATTAATGACTTTAGTTAATGCGATTGTCACCGCCTTGCCAACAATTACAACTGCAGCGATTAATATCATCACTACATTAGTGACAGCTTTTGTCACAGCGTTACCAATGCTAGTTACAGCAGGTGTTTCAATTATCACAGCCTTAGTCAATGCATTTGTTACTATGTTACCGTTGATTTTGACTGCTGGTTTACAAATTTTGATGGCATTAATCACTGGGATTATGACGATTTTACCTCAGTTAATTCAATCAGCGCTGACGATTATTCTAGCGTTAGTGACTGCGTTGGTAGGTGCCTTGCCACAGATTATCAGCGCAGGTGTCAAATTGTTAATGGCGTTAATTCAAGGAATTATTTCGATTTTACCAACCTTAGTTGCGGCAGCTATTACCTTAATTTTGACATTGGTAAATGCCTTAATTGGTGCCTTGCCACAAATCATCAGCGCAGGCGTCAAATTGCTAATGGCTTTGATCCAAGGGATTATTTCAATTTTACCGCAACTGGTTACTGCAGCAATTACGCTAATTACCGCTTTAATGGGTGCGTTAATCAATGCGTTGCCACAGTTGTTAAGTGCTGGGATTCAACTGATTCAAGCCTTAATTAATGGTGTACTCAGTCTATTGGGTGCCTTGCTGTCCGCAGCAGGAACATTAATCTCACAAATGATCACGAAGATTGGTTCTTATTTTGGTCAACTGTTAGCTTCGGGCGGACAGTTAGTTGAAAATATCAAAAATGGGGTTACCAATGCAGCCGATCAGGTAAAAAATGCCATTGGTTCTGTAATTGAAGGTGCTTGGCAAGCAATCCAAGGTTGGTTTTCAAAATTCACCGATGCCGGTGCGAATATTGTCGGTATGATTGCTGATGGAATTACAGGCGCAATTGGAAAAGCCAAAGAAGCAATCGATGGGGTCGTCAGTAAAATTCGTAACTTTTTACCATTTTCACCAGCAAAAGAAGGTCCCTTATCTGATTTGCATAAATTGAATTTCGGCGGCACGATTGCCACGGGGATTTATGCAGGCGAAACAGCCGTTAGTAGAGCAATGGCTTCTATTTTAGACTTACCGCTGTTAAATGATTTTGCCTTGGACTTAGCTGGTCGAGGAAACTTCACAGCAACGATTGACCATCGTTTAGAAAATGATGCATACAATCGACCATTATTTGTGACAGTAGAGTCAACGTTAGATGGGAAAGTTGTCGCAGCAACTACGGCGCCTTATTTAGCAACAGAGTTACAACGACAACAAGTGAAACAAAATAACCGCTTAGGAAGGAGAGGATAACATGTATAAATTTGTTGATACCAATCAAGCAACTCATTCAACGCCTCTTCCTTCAGAAGCGTTGAATTTTAACGGTCAATTTTTAGAAAAAGTCATCCCTGGCTATCAAACATTATCAGTTTCAGGACGAGAATTAGTTCCAAGCGAAATTGAAAGCTATCAATTAGGGATTCGTGATGGCAAACGCCACGTTTATGCGCGGATTCCAGAACGAGAATTAACAGTCAAATATCGACTTTCAGCTGTGAATAATGAAGCGTTTCGAGATGCATTTAATCATTTAAATGTTGCTTTGTTTACGGAAAAAGACGTTTCTATTTGGTTTAACGATGAACCGGAAATGCTGTGGTTTGGTAGTAAGTCTTCAGTGAGTGATGTACCCGAAGGCGTTAACCAAGTAACAGGCACTTTTACTTTATTGCTTTCTGATCCGTATAAATACACACGGAGTGATGCGACTAGTGTGATGTGGGGTTCGCCAACCATTACATTTCAAGCGAATTACTTAATGGGGAATACAGGCTCAGGTGCAGTTGATTTTCCAATTTTAATTGAAGGTGGAGCCTATTGGGGATCAACCATGATTACCTTTCAAAATCGGGCTTACACGATGGGGGATTTAGGCAAAGAAGTTCGGCCAATTGAAATTTATCCTACGGTCGAAGGGTTAAAAGTCAAACCGACCATTATTTTAGCAGGAACCGGACGTGGTGTTTGGATTAAAACAAGGAACGATACAATTAACTTAGGTGACTTTGATCGTTCGGAAATTATCATTGATACTGAAAATTTTTATCTGACAAAAAATGGTGCACCGATGATTCGACCAATGAACGATTTTTATCTATATCCCAATGAACCGCTGTATATTCAAGCCAAAGATAGCGACTTCCGCTTGACGATTCGCTATCCTAACCGATTTGTGTAGGAGGGTGATTAAATGTTAATGGCGCTGGATTTGAAAAGAACATATACGGCAATTTTGGACAATGCCTATCAAGTCAGTTATGAAAAAATAGAGAACAAAATTGGCAGTTTAGATTTTACCATGCCACTAGATGATCCTAAAAATGAATTTATTGAAGAAATGCAATGGGTGGAACTGACCGACAATGAGAATGAATATATTGGTTTATATCGCGTGATGCCAACCACAATTAAGAAAGATGCGAACAATAATCAAATTCACTACTCTGCCACAGAAGCATTATGTACCTTAGGCGATACTGTCCTATTTGGTTGTCACGAAATTAAAAACAAAACAACGAAAGAGGCCATTCAATTTCTATTGAATAAACAAAAAACAAAGCATTGGGTCCTGAAAAAATGTGATTTTTCAAGGAAATTAACCTATAAATGGGAGAATGAAAACGGGCTAGTCGAGCCTTTATTTAGCATCCCAGCCGATTTCGAAGAGGAATATCTTTGGCAATGGAATACAGAGGTCTATCCTTTTGAACTTTCATTAGTCAAACCACCAACAGAACCAGTTGCGCGAATTCAAGAAGGTTACAATATGCAAGGATTCGAAATAGAACGTAATCCCAAGATGCTAATCAATCGGATTTATCCATTAGGTTCAGGCGAAGGTGTTAACAAAGTCAATATTCGCTCGGTCAATCAAGGGGTTCCGTATTTAGAGAACAAGGCCGCAATTGACCGCTATGGTTTATTGGAGTCAATTTGGGTGGAACAGCGTTTTTCTGATCCCAAGGCATTAAAGGAAAATGCTTTGCGAATGTTAGAAGAATGGACCAAACCACAAGTTTCTTGGGTAGTGACTGCAGCTGATTTAATTAAATTAACAGATCAACCTTTGGCAATCGATCGTTTGCGGTTGGGTACGGTTATCATGATTAATACGAATGAGTTTGGGAGTGTCAACCTTCGTATCAAAAAAGAAAGTAAAAAAGATGTCTTTGGTGCCCCCCAAGACATTCAGCTAGAGTTGGGAAATCTGCAAGAAACAATTCATAGTACCATGACAGCTTTCAGTCGGAAACAAGAGATTAGCGAAACTTACGCACAAGGGGCGACGACACTTTTAAATCGTTCAATACAAGGAGAACTTAGCAAGACACAGCCAGTGGAGCTGAATTTATACTTTGACGAGGACATTCTTTATATAAACACCGCAGAATTAACGTTCAAGGCAACTGCTAAAGGACCTTCGCATTCTGTAACGAACATTGATTTGGTAGTGGATGGCAAAAAATTACCCCAACTATCATTGCAACAACAACGGCTAAACATTTTGAGTTATTTACGAAAAACAACAGATGGAAAAATCGAACGCGGCAATCACACGCTTCAATTTTTCTCTCATCAGCCACTATGGTTGGATGCTTCGGTCATCTGTCGTGTGTATATTCAATCCCAATTGGGTGGCCAGTTTTAATAAAATAATGAAAACTAGAGGAGTGTGACGAAATGTCAGTAGAACATATTGAAGAATTAGATACCCTGAATCAAGGTCGCCTTAAAATCAATGCAATCTTGGATCAGTCGAATGCATCAGCTGAGAAAGTAGATGCTTACCAAGTCCAGTTAACGAATGGAATTTCTGAAGCGAAAAACATCGCAGATGAAGCTGGCAAAGAAGCCGTACAAATTGCCACCGATGCAGGCAATCAAGCAAATGAAACAGCCAACCAAGCGATGAACAATGCCAAAACAGCCATCACGATTGCAGGAAATGCAGTTTCAACGGCAAATAATAATAAACAAGAATTTGATACTTTGCGAAATGATTTCGATCAATTAGTAGCAGAAGCAGGTGATAGTAATCCAGAAATTGTCCAAGCACGCACAGATACACAAGGCATCAAACAAGCTACTCTAGCGAATCGTCTTCAAATTGATTTGAATGACCGCATGACAAAAGCAGATGGCATTTCTTTATTGGCTAAGCCAACTACTGTCAAAATGAAGTTAGACTTTAACGGTAAAACGGCCGGCAATACAGCCACCAATGCAAACAGTTATTCCACTGATTTTACGGCTAAAATTCTTAAAAAGCCAACAGACGTTTGGGAGGAAGTTTCCCAAGCGGACTACAATAAAATGGCCAGCCGTGATGATGAGGGTGTGAAAACAGGTTCCACCCAAAGTGGTGTAATTCCACAACAGTTAGCGGCCTTCAATCTCGTTGAAGCCGCAAAAAAATTAATTCCACAAATGTTTGAAACATTCACAACTGACGAGGCGGTGGCATTTGTTCGCCAGAACGTTCAATTTTTTACGATTAATCAACGTGTGAAAGCCGCTGCGCCCAATAATCAAACGATTAAAATCGCTGCGTATTTACCAACTACGGATAATTGGGTAACTCAAATCCAAGAATCAGCAAAAGAGTTCAGCGATTTTTCAATTCAAATCAATGATCAGAATTTTATCACAGATGAAGGGTTCATTTATTTAATGAGCTATACAGATTCATCGAATGGGGTGACGCCAGCCAGCGTAGAAGTTGATTACGTGGGACTTCATATTGGTCTGTCTGTTGATGCCCAAGCGGTTTTAGCGAAGAGTGGTTTTGTTCAGGCAGAGCAACTCAATACCCATGTGGAAAATCAGGATAATCCACACCAAGTAACCGCTGAACAAGTTGGGCTGGGCAATGTAGAAAATTATGGCTTCGCATCAGACAGCGAAGCAGTCGCGGGAACTTTAACGAGTAAATATATGCACCCGAAAAACGTTGCGGAAGCGATTAAAGGTCAAGCTGTGACACAAACAGGTGACCAAGAGATTGCTGGGATGAAGAATTTTGTAACTATGCCAACCGTCAATGGTGTGCCTTTGGAATCCTCTAAAATGGCCATTTATGAAGCTAGTGGAGTCGGTGAAGTCGAGGCAAAATATCAGGCGGCCTTTAATAAAGTGAATATGAAATTTGTATTAATCAGAGTTGGAAATCGTGTCGATGCATTTGTAAGATGTAATTTGAGTGATCCAACGAAATTGAACAGTCAGGTGATCAAAGTTTTTAATGTTCCCACAGGTTATAGTATAAATTCTGTTCTCAAAAGAAATATTTGGAATATTCCTTTAACGGCAGTTCAATACAACTTTCCTCAACCAATTTGTACAGCCTTGTACGAAATAGATAATAAGGGAATTATATTCTGTTCTAACCGTGCTGGAAATATTTACCTCCAAGGAAGTTGGTACACAGACGATCCGTTTCCAACAAAATAACAAGCTAGTTTAGGAGTCTTTTTATGGAACGTTATCTCAACACAATAACAATGCTTTTAAGCATTTTCGGTGGGATTGTCGTACGTTTATTAGGTGGATTAGATCAATTGTTGGATGTCTTCCTCTTTTTAATTATTGTCGATTTCATCACAGGTTGGATTAAGGCAATCGCCACAAAAGAATTGTCCAGTCGGATTGGTATGCTCGGAATTGCGAAAAAAGTTACGATGTTATTTGTGGTTGCCGTAGCGGTTCGTGTTGAAAAAGTTGTGGGGAACAATTTGCCAATTCGGGAAATGGTTCTGATTTTTTACATTGCGAACGAAGGACTTTCTTTTTTTGAAAATATTGCGACCTTTATTCCTATGCCGAAAAAGTTAAAAGAGTTATTTATTCAGTTAAAAAATAAAGATGATTAAGTAGAAGTGGTCGGGACAAACGTAGAACTTTCGGCTGATTGCCGAAGAAATTACTTCTGTCCCGCCATTTATCTGCAGGTTTAAGCCGTGGAAGGGAAGTTGTTTTGACTTTCCTTTCATGGCTTTTTTAAGAAAGGAGTATGCTATGTTTAAAAAATTAATGATTCAACTTGCTTTAGTGATTGGCTTAAGTTTAACGATTCCGATGACGGCTTGCGCTTACACCATCGAAGCGGATCCAATCAACTTTACTTATTTTCCAGGCTCTGCAAGCAATGAATTAATTGTTTTACATGAATCAGGAAACGAGCGGAACCTAGGACCACACAGTTTAGACAATGAAGTGGCCTATATGAAACGAAATTGGTCAAATGCTTATGTCTCATATTTTGTCGGATCTGGTGGACGAGTGAAACAATTAGCTCCTGCTGGTCAAATTCAATATGGCGCAGGTTCTTTAGCTAATCAAAAAGCCTATGCGCAAATCGAATTGGCTCGAACGAATAATGCGGCGACGTTTAAAAAAGATTATGCTGCCTATGTTAATTTGGCCCGTGATTTGGCTCAGAACATTGGTGCTGATTTTTCGCTGGACGATGGAACAGGTTATGGCATAGTCACTCATGATTGGATTACAAAAAATTGGTGGGGAGATCATACAGATCCTTATGGTTATTTAGCGCGTTGGGGGATTAGTAAAGCGCAGTTGGCACAAGATTTACAAACGGGCGTTTCTGAAACAGGTGAGACTGTCATTGTTCAGCCAGGTAAACCTAATGCACCAAAATATCAAGTAGGACAAGCAATTCGTTTCACTTCAATCTATACAACACCAGATGCTTTAATCAATGAACATCTATCAGCAGAGGCACTTTGTACACAGGTAGGAACAATTACAGCGAAATTACCCGACCGACAAAACCTTTACCGTATTGAAAATAGCGGACATTTGTTAGGTTATGTGAACGACGGCGACATTGCTGAACTTTGGCGCCCGCAAACGAAGAAATCATTTCTAATTGGTGTGGACGAAGGCATTGTTTTAAGAGCAGGACAACCTAGTTTGTCAGCACCTATTTATGGTATCTGGCCCAAAAATACTCGCTTTTATTACGATGCGTTTTATATTGCAGATGGGTATGTTTTTATTGGTGGAACAGATACGACAGGCGCGAGAATTTATTTGCCAATCGGACCAAACGATGGCAACGCACAGAATACATGGGGATCATTTACTAGCTAAAAAAAGCCACAAACTCTGCTTTTATCAGAGTTTGTGGCTTTTTTTGCATTTAGCAGAGATTTTGCCAAAGGGAATAAGCAATGGAGACTGCGAAGCTAGGTACTTTTATGCTATAATGACAAAGTTAGTATTATCGGAACTGGAGGAACTATAATGGACGGCATTTTACCGTTATGGAAGGAACGTGGCATGACAAGTCATGACTGCGTATTTAAATTGAGAAAAATTTTACATACCAAAAAAATTGGTCATGGTGGTACGCTAGATCCAGATGTCGAAGGGGTCTTACCCATCTGCGTTGGCAAAGGAACGAAAGTGATCGAATACATGGTAGATTCTGGCAAAACCTATGAAGGTGAAATTACACTTGGATTTGCTACGACAACCGAAGATGTTAGTGGCGAAATTGTTGAAAAAAAACCAGTTACAACACCTCTGTCAACTGAACAAATTGATCAAGCAATGGCCGAAATGACAGGTGAAATCACACAAATCCCACCGATGTTTTCTGCGGTGAAAGTCAATGGTAAACGTTTATATGAATATGCGCGGAACGGGGAAGAAGTTGAACGGCCCCAACGAAAAGCTATGATTTATTCATTTGAACGTACTAGTGAACCAATTTTTAATGAATCCGCTCAAACACAAAGTTGGCGGTTTAAAGTGGTCTGTGGCAAAGGAACCTATGTGCGGACACTATCCGTGGATACTGGCAAAAAATTAGGCTATCCTGCCCATATGTCGGATTTAACGAGAACGGCAAGTGGCGGTTTGCAAGCTGCGCAATGCTTAACGTTAGAAGAAGTAGCCAAACAAATGGCTGCTGAAACAATCGATCAATGCCTGTTGCCCATTGAGACAGCAGTAGAACAATTCCCACGAATTGATTTATCAGATGAATTGTATCAAAAAGTAAAAAATGGCATGCGTTTGCACAAAAAAGAACTAGGAATAAAGGCAATGCCAGAATCCTTAGTTGCCTTATTTTACCAAAATCAAGTGGTTAGTTTATACATGCCACACCCAACGCATGATAAATTATTGAAACCAAGTAAAGTTCTACGGAACAATTAAATAAAAAAGAAGGAAGTTTTTGCACATGCAAGTTATTCAACTACATCATCCCTATGAACCCACTCAAATTCCTAATGAAGAAGTCGTGATGGTCCTAGGCTTTTTTGACGGTGTTCACAAAGGCCACCAAAAAGTAATTGAAACAGGCAAAAAGATTGCTGAGGAAAAAGGCTTGAAGTTAGCTGTGATGACCTTCAACCAACACCCATCAATCGTTTTTCAAAAAGTTTTACCAGAAAATATGAAATATTTAACTAGCTTGGAACAAAAAGAACGCCTAATGGCCAACTTGGGCGTTGATATTTTATATATTGTCGAATTTACTTCAGCGTTTGCTCAATTAAAACCGCAAGATTTTGTCGATCAGTATATCGTTAATTTAAATAGTGCAGTGGCAGTCTCTGGGTTTGATTATACGTATGGTCCTAAAGAAATCGCTGGAGTCAAACAGTTACCAACTTATGCGCAAGGCCGTTTTGAAGTGGTGACAGTACCAAAAGAAGAAATGACTGGTGCCAAAATTAGCTCAACAAGAATTCGCGAAAAAATGGAAGCCGGCGAAATGGAGGAGGTCACGGAGTTGTTAGGATATATTTATGAAACAGAAGGAACAGTTGTCCATGGCGATGCTCGTGGCCGTTTATTGGGTTTCCCGACCGCTAATGTCAAAGTGAAAAGCACCGTGCGCTTACCAAGAATTGGTGTCTATGCTGTGCAAATCGAAGTAGGTGGCAAATGGTATGTCGGCATGGGCTCAATTGGTCATAATGACACCTTTGGAGAAGGACGCGATCTAACCGTGGAAGTCTATATTTTGGACTTCCATCAAGACATCTATGGTGAGCAAGTGGTGGTTCGTTGGAATCATTATTTACGTGACCAAGTGAAATTCAATGGGGCTGAAGCCTTGATCGACCAATTAAAACAAGATGAACGAGATACGGCTGACTATTTCCAACAATCTGAGGACAAATAATGAAGATTCGTCAAGAAAAACCTGCAGAGTATCAAGCTGTAGAGCGTTTAACGTATCAAGCGTTCAAGGAATTAAACTTGACCGAAAACTGGCGTCCCACAGAGCATTTTATCGTGCATTTATTAAGAGAAAGTGCCGACTTTATTCCGGAGTTGTCCTTAGTTTCAGAAACTGATCAAGGAAAATTAACGGGTCATATTATGTCTTCAAAAGCCAAACTACGATTACCTGATCATACAGAAAAGGCTGTTTTGACCGTTGGGCCGCTAAGTGTCCATCCAGAAGCACAGAACACGGGCGTAGGCTCAGCGTTAATTAAGCATTCTGTGCAGAAGGCCAAAGAATTAGGCATCGGCGGATTGATTATCCTGGGCCATCCAACTTACTATACGAAGTTCGGTTTTGTTCCAGCGACTACTTTTCAGATTACGTTACCGGAAAAAGAAACATCAGAAGCATTATTGGCTTTGGAATTACTGCCAGGTTATTTTGGTACAAGTGGTGGGGAGTGGCATTTTTCAACATGCTTTGCTTATCCAGAAACACACCTTGCAGAATTAGAAGCCTTTGAAGCAGACCTCGGAATAAATGAATAAAGAATAATAAGACACGACAACCACTAGTTAAGTACTGGTAGTTGTCGTGTCTTTACTACTTTTTACTACAAAGTAGTTGACAGAACCGGTACTCAGTATTATTATGTAGTGGTACATAGTAATAAAGAGTAGTTCAGGGAGGAAAAGCAGTGAAGCAGACAGAGTTGCTAAAAGGCATTTTAGAAGGTTTAGTTTTAGCCATCATCCAAAGGAAAGAAACATATGGTTATGAAATTACAAAAATTTTAAATGACCAAGGGTTTACTGAAATTGTTGAAGGAACCATTTATACGATTTTACTGCGTTTAGAAAAAAATCAATGGGTTATAGCTGAAAAAAAGCCTTCAGAAAAAGGGCCAATGCGGAAGTTCTATCGCTTAACCTCATCAGGAGAAGCAGAACTCGCTGATTTTTGGCAGCGGTGGACGTTGCTTTCAAAACAAGTAAACAAGATGAAAAAAATGGAGGGATAGAGCATGTCAAATTTTAAAGCGTTGATCAAAAAAGTTGTTGGGGATAAAAAAGAGTACAAAGAATATAAACGACGTATTGCAGCATTACCAGCAGAGTATCGACAAGTATTTCAAGAAATTGAAAAATATGCATGGCATTTTTCAGATCATAGCGGAGCCAATATGTTCAATGCGTTGACTGATTTACTTGATTTGTTTGAAGAAGGAGCTGCTAACGGAACACCTATCAAAAATATTACGGGAGAAAAAGTAGGCGATTTTGCTGAAACAATTGTCAATGAAGTCGCTGGCAAATGGACTGATAAACAGAAAGAAAAACTGAATCATCAATTTTCTAAACAATAGTCAAAACAAAAAAAGGAGAATAAACATGGTTGAAAATTTCTTTAAAGAAGGAAAGTTGCTGGTTATTCCCAAGAAAAATGCGAAAAAAGTCCAAGTGTTTCAACGTGTGGCCAACCAATTTGAATTTGGGAAAGAATATACGGAAAAAGAAGTCAATCAGCGACTTAGAGAAATCTATGAAGATTATGCACTTTTGAGACGGTATTTAGTAGATTATCAGTATTTAGAAAGAGATAAGTTTGGAAAAATTTATCAGAAATGTGAGCAACACACAAAAATTATATAAATGGCTTTTTTTAAAAGTAGCGAAACTAGGTGAAATGAACCAAGTCTAGCTACTTTTTGTTATGTAAGCTTAGTAATAGTTCTATAAAAAACTCTCTATTTGTTTTCTAACTCAGACTGGTAAGATTGATTTAATTAGAAAAAGATAGAGGTGAGAGAATGAATCTACGTACTTTAGGTCTAACAAAAATTCTTTTGACCTTTATTATATTAAGTATTATTGGCGCGTTAATGATTTATAGCGCCAGTAGCTATGACTTGTTGATGCAAGGCGTGAAGCCCACTGCTGTGTTTATTAAACAAGGCATTATTATGTGTCTCAGCTGGGTGCTAATGTTCGTGATCTACAAAGTTCGACTAGAAGTGTTATTTAATAAGAAAATTGCGATTGGACTGCTTTTAGTTTCGGTACTATTACTGCTAATGGTTCGACTACCTTTTTTTGGTGTAGCAGCGAATGGCGCACAACGTTGGATTTCTCTCTTTGGAATCCAATTTCAGCCATCAGAACTTTGTAATTTTGCGATTATTTATTACTTGAGCTGTTATTTAGGTGAAAAAGAAAATGGCTTGACAACGAAGCAGTTAAGGAAACAATGGCTGTTTGTTTTGGTCGTTGCATTTTTAGTTTTGATTCAACCCAAAGTTGGCGGGGCTATTCTTATTTTAGTTATTGGCAGTGTCTTGATTTTCTCAGCAAGTATTCATGCAAAATTTAGTGTAATTGCTGCGGGGATTGTCGTTGCTAGCGCGGCGCTTCTTTCTAAAATAATTATTTTTCTAGGCGATCACCGCTACTTACCACATTTTTTTGCGCATGTGTATGACCGCTTAGTTGTTTTGAAAAATCCGTTTTTATCCTTTCATGATCGCGGATTTCAGCCTTCAATGGCCTATTTAGCAATGTATAATGGTGGATTTTGGGGCACTGGATTAGCCAATGGTATGGTAAAAAAAGGTGGCTTGCCAGAAGGTCAAACCGATTTTATTTTTGCGGTGATTGTGGAAGAACTTGGTTTGATTGGCGGCTTACTATTACTATTTCTTTTGTTATTTTTAGCGGCCTCGATTTTGCGAAGTAGTTGTGTAATAAAGAATCATTGTTACGGCTTGTTTTTGTTAGGGGTCGGGACCTTGATTTTAGCTCAAACGGCGATTAACATTGGTGGCGTTTTGGGTTTGATTCCAATGACGGGAATTCCTTTACCGTTTGTTAGTTACGGTGGGACAAGTTATTTAATCTTTTCAGTGGCATTAGGAATCGTCATTAAAATTATTGCAAACGAAAGGCGGCAGTTAAATGGTCAATACAAAAAAATTCAACTTACATCTTAATTATGATTTATTATTGCCCATTTTTTTACTCACACTTTTATCTTCTGGTGTGCAATATTGGATTGCCGTTAATGAAGGAAAAGATGGAACTGTGCCAGCATTAAAACAACTTTTCTTTATTTTTGTTGGCTATGCAGGCATGTTTTTAGCTAGTCGGCTGTCACAGAAATTTATTTGGAAAGTAGCTCCTTTTTTCTATGGGTTTTCATTAATCTTAATGAGTGCTTTGTATTTTTCCTATGACAAAGGAATGTATTTATTGACGGGCACAAAGCGCTGGTTAGATTTAGGGTTTATTAAATTTCAGCCATCAGAAATTGCGAAAATTGCGTTTATTTTAATGTTGGCAAAAATTATTGTCCAACATGAGCAACAAGACTGGTCTGATAAATGGCGTTCAGACAAGCAACTTCTAAAAAAAATCGTTGCGGTTAGTGTCCCTGTTTTTTTCTTGATGGCGGTACAAAAAGATTTTGGGACATCCCTTGTTTTCGTAACGATTATCCTATCTCTTTTAGTTATTTCAGGAATTGATTGCAAAATTTTAATCATTATTTTCAGTGCTTTAGCAACGTTAGGCATGGTCTTGATTCTGTTAGTCTTTACAGAGTGGGGGCACAAAGTACTCTTCTTTTTACATTTTAAACAATATCAATTGGATCGAATTTTAGCATGGATTCATCCCTATGATTATGTCGATAAAATCTCCTATCAACAAGTACAAGGTTTATTGGCAATTGGTTCGGGTGGTTTATTTGGCAAGGGTGTGCATGGGATTGAAGTGTATGTCCCTGTTCGTGAGTCTGATATGGTTTTTACTTTTATCGGGGAAGCCTGGGGCTTTGTGGGCAGTGCCACCGTTGTTTTTCTCTATTTTTACTTGTTTTATCAAGTTTTAGTAGCTGGCTTGCGGAGCAATTCGCGTTTTTGTATGTACATCTGTGTCGCCCTCATTTTTTCGCTGGTTTTTCAAACGGTGGAGAATATCGGTGCGGTGATTGGACTGTTGCCGTTAAAAGGTATTCCGCTTCCGTTTTTAAGTCAAGGAGGCACTTCGTTAGTGATGGCTATCACTTCTTTAGGATTTGTCAAAGGAAGAGAAGCCGCTACCTGAAAACACAAATAAAAACCAAGACTGGAACTCGCTTGCCGACAAGCTCTAGTCTTGGTTTTTACTATTGAAATTGTTTTTGGCATTCAGCCAAAAGTTGTTGAAGTTGTCGACTCATGTAACGTTCTTTTAAATAATAAACTGCCATGTTTCGTTTAGGTAGTTCTTGGTAAGTCAGTGTATGGATCGAATTGTCTAAAAGTTGAATATTTGTGTATTCGGGGACAATAGCGAAACTATCGGAATGAGACACCAAGTGAGTAATAAGTGAAAGAGTATCCACTTGAATGACTTTCTCTGGAGAAAAATTAGAAAACGTAGTATCTAGCCAATTGGTTAATTTGTTTTGCTCGGAAAATTCGGTATTTAAACGGACGAAGGGGTACATTGTTAGTTCTTTTAAAATTTCTTCCGTCGTGGCTTTGGCCAAAGCTGGATGATCATTTCTTAAAATGAATTGATAATTTGCTGTAAATAAATCAATTTTACCAATATGTTCAGGTAATGGTAAGTCAGCAAAGGAAATACCAAAATCTGCATCCATTGTTTCCAAGGATTGAAGAATATTTTCTGTAATAATAGTGTGGACTTGTAAGTTGGATGAACGATCCGTTAATGTTGTCATTAGTAAGTCATTCAATTTATATTCTAAATCACAGAGATAAGTGGCTACATAAATATGATTGGAAGAATGATTAATTTCTTTTAGCTCTTCTTCAATTGAGACCAACTCATTGGTGATGCGCCAACAATATTTTTCTAAAATTAATCCAGCTGGTGTTAAGGTGGTAGTTTGACCTTGGCGATTAAAAAGTTCCGCGCCTAACGTTGCTTCAAGAATTTTTATTTGCTTACTTAGGGCAGCTTGAGAAATTGCTAAATTTTCGGCTGCTTTAGTAAATTGTTTCACTTTGCATAACTCTAAAAAATAATGTAAACGAAATAGTTCCATGGGAATTCCTCCTTTTTCTATTCCTAGAATAAATAACGTAATTGTTCGAATAAATAACGGTGTGCTTCACAATGTCCGTGATGATTATTCTGAACTAAATAGATGGCTCGTTCTGGACTATCTTCCAGAGGAATACCAACTAAGTTACGTCTGTTTAGTTCATCAGTGAGTGAATAGGGAAGGATGCTACAGGCTTTTTCTCGTTGGACCATGTCTAAGACTAAATGAAGAGAAGGAAGTTCGATGACGATTTGCCGATTTTCCCAATTGATTTTACGTTCCCAACGTTTAAACACTTTTTTTTCATATACTTGATCGGAATATGCAGCAAAAGGTAAAGAACGAATTTCGTCAATCGTTACGCTATCGGCATGGGCTAAAGGATGATTTTTATTGACACAAAGGAGATAGCTTTCTGTATAAATTAATTCTTTCTCTAATGGAATCGAGGTATCCAAAAATATCCCAATCCCAATGTCAATTAAATCTGTTTCCAAGGCTGTTTCAAGATCGTAATAATACTTAAAATCAATACTTACATACGGATAGGATTGATTAAATAACAACAAGACTTCTCCAAATGCTTTATCTATATCAATTAAGTTTGTTCCAATCCGAATGGTCGTTGTCGATCCTTGGGTCACTAATTCATTAATCTCTTCTTGCGCTTCCTTAATGAGTGCAAAAATCATCTCTGTTCGCTTGGCGACGACTTCGCCTGCTGGAGAAAGCCGACAATGTTTCTTGTCTCTTAAAATTAATGAAGCACCTAATTCACGTTCCAACTCCTTGAGCTGGGTACTTAAATAAGGTTGACTCGTATGGAGCTTTTGAGAAGCTAAAGTAAAACTCGCATACTTTGAAACTGCCATAAAATATTCTAGTTGTTGTAATTTCATTTTCCTCACCGCCGTTTCTTTAACTATACAAAAAATAGCAGAAGAAAAGCTTCTCGACAAGGCTATCTGACGGTCTTTAGATTAATTTAACCAGTTATGATTCTATGAATAAATACGAATCATACCAGAAAACCATAGTAAATAAGCGGATTATTTTTCTTTTTGTTACTGAATGGACAAAAAGTTATCTGCTAAAAACTTTTTCTATATCGTTATTTTTTCAAGGAAGAATTATACTTGCTGTTGTAATTAAATAAGATTTGTTAGGTGAGGCTCCTATACAAACATAGGCTACTGCCCAAAAATGTCGAGAGACGCCAATGGGTAGAACAGGAACTGTCGAATGAAGGCTTTTCTTAAGGTAGCTAAAAGCAATCGCTTTTTACGTTGTATAGTGCTAAAGCTCAACGATAAGAACGATTATTCTTTGACACGTTGAGTTTTCAGCGTGTCTTTTTTTGTGGAAAGGGTGAGGAAATGGAAGATGAACCGATCGTCAATTCAAGTCAACAACAGACAAATGAGGTGAAAGAAAATGGAAAAGAAAATGCGTCACTTGGGCCATGACTATAGTTACAAAAAGTTTGCCCACTCAGAAGCAGAAAAAGTTTTACAACGTTTCGGCTCAACTTGGGATGGCATTAAACACCAAGATATTGAAGAATTACAAGAACGTTATGGCCGCAACAAAATTATGAATGAAAAAAAAGCTTCACGGCTGCGACTTTTTATAAAATCGTATATCACGCCGTTTACTTTGGTGTTACTAGCACTAGCCACGATTTCATTTTTTACAGAATATGTCTATGCTGCGCCAGAGGAAAAAGATGTGACTGGCGTGTTAATTATGTTAGCGATGGTCATCTTAAGCGGCACGATGAGTTTTGTACAATCAGTCAAATCAAGCAATGCAGTTGAAAAATTACAAAATATGATTAAAGTTACAGCGACAGTCATTCGTGACAAGAAGCAAATGGAAATTCCTATTGAGGAAGTTGTGTGTGGCGACTTAGTCCAACTATCCGCTGGCGATATGATTCCAGCCGATTTACGTTTAATCCAATCTAAGGACTTATTTGTTTCCCAATCATCCCTGACTGGAGAGAGTTTTCCCATTGAAAAACACGCGACTCATCAAAAAGATAGTGATCAAATTGATACAGAATACGACAATCTTTTGTTTTTAGGAACAAATGTAATTAGTGGCACTGGTTTGGGCATTGTCATTAAAGTTGGTAATCAAACTTTATTCGGACGGATGGCTTCTGATAACGGAGAAGAGCAGCAGCAGACGAGTTTTGAAACAGGAATTAATAAAACAACGTGGGTGCTGATTCGCTTTATGTTGGTCATTACGCCAACTGTTTTTCTAATTAATGGGTTAACAAAAGGCGATTGGGTGGAAGCGTTAATGTTTGCGATTGCCACAGCTGTTGGCTTGACACCAGAAATGTTACCCATGATTGTAACAACCAATTTAGTCAAAGGTTCTCGAGAAATGGCTAAAGAAGGCACGATTATGAAAAATGTCAATGCCATTCAAAATTTTGGCGGGATGGATGTACTTTGTACGGATAAAACAGGTACCTTAACACAAGATAAAGTAATTTTAGAATACCACTATAATATTGGGTGCCAAGAAGATCAAAAAGTCTTGGATTTAGCATTTCTAAACAGTTATTTTCAAACAGGTTTGCGTAATTTAATGGATAACGCCGTTATTCAAGCGGCGACACAAGAAAGTGATATACAATCAGATGATTTTTATAAAGTAGATGAAATTCCTTTCGATTTCAATCGACGTCGAATGAGCGTGATTATCAAAGAGTTTAAAACGCGAGAAACACGCTTAATTACCAAAGGTGCGGTTGAAGAAATGCTCTTGGTCTGCACACAGGTGCTTTTAGATGGCGAAATTGTGCCCTTAACAGAGACACTGCGTCAAAAAATTACCAAAGACGTTGAAGCTTTAAATCGAGATGGTTTGCGCGTTCTAGCAATTGCCGATAAAAAAGTCGAAGCGGCTGAATGGGAGTATACAACTAAAGATGAATCAGAGTTGATTTTACAAGGCTATCTTGCTTTCTTAGATCCACCAAAAGAAACAGCGGCGGCAGCTATTCACGCCTTGCATCAACATAATGTAGCTGTGAAAGTATTAACGGGGGACAATCAGTATGTGACGCATTCTGTTTGTAAAGAAGTTGGTCTGGCTGGCGAAAAAATTATTACAGGAAATGAACTTCAACAATTAAACCAAGAAGAATTAAGAAAAACCGTTCAAGCGTATAATATTTTCGCCAAAATTACGCCTGACCAAAAAGTTCGTATTGTAAATGCGTTAACTGAAAATGGTCAAACTGTTGGCTTTTTAGGTGATGGAATAAATGATGCTGGAGCAATGCGTGCTGCTGATGTAGGAATCTCTGTTGATACAGCTGTCGATGTAGCGAAAGAATCGGCGGATGTAATTTTATTGAGAAAAGATTTAATGGTTTTGGAAAAAGGAATTTTATCTGGACGGCGCGTGTTTACGAACACGATGAAGTACGTCAAATTAACAGCAAGTTCTAATTTTGGCAATGTGTTTTCCGTGATCCCAGCAAGTATCTTTTTACCATTTTTACCGATTGCTCCGATTCAATCGCTATTATTAAATCTAATTTACGATACTTCGTGTATGTCAGTTCCTTGGGACAAAGTAGATGAAGAATACGTAGAAAAACCAAAAAAATGGGAACCAAAATCAATTGGTAATTTTATGCGTTGGTTTGGCCCAACGAGTTCTATTTTTGATATTGTTACCTATTTATTTATGTATTTCATTGTGTGTCCGGCTATCCTAGGTGGCTCATTCTTTGAATTAAATGGAGCAGATCAATTGCTCTTTATCGGTATTTTCCATGCAGGGTGGTTCATTGAGTCCTTATGGTCCCAAATGCTCGTCTTGCATTTCCTACGAACAGAAAAAATGCCTTTCCTTCAAAGTAGTGCTTCTGGAATTATGACGTTAGTCACTACAGCAGGGATTGTTCTCGGAACTGTTTTACCCTTTACCGCTTTCGGTGCAGAACTAGGATTTGTCGGTTTATCACCAAGCTATTTCTTGTATTTAATCCCGACAATTGTTGCTTATTTAGCACTGGTTGCGTTCATTAAAGTTTTATACGTCAAACGTTACGGTCAATTACTGTAACTGATTTGTACTATTATATATAGAAAAATTTTTTTACTTTTCTTTCAAGGTTGAGGAGGTGTCGGTTTTTATGACAGCTCCTCGTTGTTGTTTTAAGTGACTGTGCGAATTTTTTTATGGATTTATTTGTCATTTACAGTTAGTATGGCTAGTAGAGACTTTCCAAAAAGAACGAGCTTTTTGGTAATAAGGAGATAAAACGAGCTAATGACCAAAACAAACCAACTTTCAACTTCAACGCCGATGTTCGATCGGTCGGCCTATATTCATATTCCATTTTGTGAGCATATTTGTTATTATTGCGATTTTAACAAGGTCTTTTTAGAAGGACAACCAGTTGATGAATATATTCAGAGTTTATTAAAAGAAATTCAACTTACGCAAGCATTGTATCCAGAACAAGAAATGAAAACCATCTATATTGGCGGAGGCACGCCAACTTCATTATCAGCGAAACAGTTAGATGTGCTACTAAAAGGGGTTCGCGAACAGCTAACGTTTGATGACCGAAATGAATTTACGGTGGAAGCAAACCCTGGGGATTTAACCCAAGAAAAATTACAAGTCATGAAAAACTATGGCGTCAATCGTCTTTCGATGGGCGTTCAGACATTTGATGATCGCTTGCTCAAAAAAATCGGTCGCAAGCACACCGCCGCAGATGTTTATGAAACAATGAAATTTTTAGAAAAAGAAAATTTTACCAATGTCAGTATTGACTTAATCTATGCTTTACCTGGACAAACATTGGAAAGTTTTCGCGATACTTTGACAAGAGCCTTAGCATTGGACTTGCCACACTATTCGCTTTATTCATTAATTCTTGAAAATAAAACAATGTTCATGAACTGGGTTCGTCAAGGACGGTTACAGCTGCCTGAAGAAGAAATCGAAGCACAAATGTTTGACGAAACGATTGAAGCAATGGAGAAAAAAGGACGTCACCAATATGAAGTCAGTAATTTTGCTTTAACAGGAAAAGAAAGCCAGCATAATCTGGCTTATTGGAATAATGACCACTACTATGGATTTGGCGCAGGTGCCAGCGGCTATCTTGGGCAAACTCGTTACAAAAATCACGGTCCAATCCAACATTATTTGAAACCCTTGCGAGAAAATCAATTGCCAATTGTGGAGACTGAAGAATTAACTCGTCTAAATCAAATAGAAGAGGAGCTATTTTTAGGCTTACGTAAAAAAGTAGGTATTTCTAAACAAAAATTCCAACAAAAATTTCAGGAACCAATTGAAGCGATTTATGGAGAGGTCATTCAACGCTTAATCAAAGAAGAATTATTAATTGAAGAAGCAGATATCTTACGTTTAACGAAAAAAGGACTATTTGTGGGGAATAATGTTTTTGAAGCATTTTTGTTAAGTGAAAAAGAGTAAAAAAATAAAAAAATCATCGAAGTGTGACAAAGCATTTCGATGATTTTTTTATTACAAAAGTTGGTATTGATGGTTTTTGAAGGTGGTTTGCAGTGATTAGCACTCTTGCGTGAAGAGTGCTAAAAAGTTGCGTATTTCCCTTGACAAAAAGGTAAGGACTTGTTATATTAGTATATGTAGTTAGCACTTAGATGTTAAGAGTGCTAATGAAGGGTGGTAATAACGATGATTACAGAAAGACAACAAAATATCTTGAGACTTATCATCCAAAATTACACGAACACGGGCTTACCTGTCGGTTCTAAGAAATTGATGGAGGATGGCATTGCCTCTAGTTCTGCCACAATTCGTAATGATATGAAAGCATTAGAAGAATACGGCTTATTAGCTAAGACCCATTCTTCTTCAGGGCGAATCCCCTCAATGGCTGGTTATCGTTACTACGTGGATCATCTTTTACAACCAACACAAGTAGAAGAGAACGAACTTAGAAGGATCCGTCAATCTTTTGGAAAAGAATTTCATGAGATTAATGATATTATTCGACAATCAGCTGAAATTCTATCAGAATTGACAAGTTATACTGCTTTTTCATTAGGACCTGAAGTGAAAGAACGGAAATTAACCGGCTTTCGAATGGTTCCTTTGAATGATCGGCAAGTCCTTGCTATTATAGTGACAGATAAAGGCAATGTTGAAAACCAAGTATTTGCCATTCCTGCCGCTGTTTCTAGCCAAGATCTTGAAAAAATGACACAAATCATCAATGATAAGTTGGTTGGACAACCTTTGTTGACCGTTTATCATCGTTTGCGGACGGAGATTCCGATGATTTTACATCGCTATTTCCAAACGCCAGAAGGAATGATGAACTTATTCGATGAGATGTTAGGACATGCCTTTGAAGAAAAAGTCTTTGTCGGTGGTCGCATGAATTTGTTAGATTTTGGCATCAAACAAGATATTGAACAATTGAAATCTGTCTATTCCTTTATGCAAAATTCTGATGAGCTGACGCATTTATTAAATGGTTCTGCAACAACAGAAAATCCAATTGTTTTTCGTATCGGCTCAGAAATTGGCAACAATCTCTTAGAAGATATGAGCATGATCACTGCTACGTATGAAGTATCAGGACATGGCAAAGGAACAATTGCCCTGCTAGGACCAACCAGTATGCCGTATTCAAAAATATTCGGTTTGGTAGACACGTTTCGACATGAGCTAGCTTCACAACTAGGTGACTATTACCGTTTTTTAGGTAATTAAGCAAACCTTGTTAGGATAAGAAGTAGATGCATAAAGAGAAAGGAAGTTGCTGAAGTGAGTAAAAAAGAAGAGAAGCAAGAAGAATTACAAGAAGAAATGGAAGCTGTTGATGCTGCTGGCGTTTCTGAAGTAGAAGTTGAAGCAACAGAGATTGAAAATCTTAAAGCAGAGCTTTCCGAAATGGAAGACAAGTTCTTGCGGGCAAGAGCCGAAATTGCTAATATGAGCAATCGAAATAAAAACGAACGAGAATTATTAGTTCGTTACCGCTCACAAGATTTAGGTAAAAAGATTTTACCATCTATTGATAATTTAGAACGAGCAATGGCTATTGAAGTATCAGATGAACAAGGCGAAAGCTTGAAAAAAGGTATTTCGATGGTGCTAGAAAGTATTACTGTGGCTTTAAAAGAAGAAGGAATTGAAGAAATCCCAGCAATGGGTGAAACCTTTGATCCAAATTTACATCAAGCCGTTCAAACAGTCCCTGCTTCTGAAGAAACCCCAGCAGATACCATTGTTGAAGTTCTACAAAAAGGGTACAAATTACAAGATCGTGTGTTACGACCATCCATGGTCATTGTTGCACAATAACAAACGTTAATTAAAAATATATTATTATAGAAAACTAATACAGATTGGAGATATTCACTATGAGTAAAATTATTGGTATTGACTTAGGAACAACAAACTCAGCTGTCGCAGTACTAGAAGGCGGCGAAGCAAAAATTATTGCAAACCCAGAAGGTAACCGCACAACTCCTTCGGTCGTTTCATTCAAAAACGGCGAAATTCAAGTGGGCGAAGTAGCAAAACGTCAAGCTGTTACAAATCCTAACACGATTTCATCTATTAAACGTCACATGGGTGAAGCTGGCTACAAAGTTGATGTTGAAGGAAAATCATATACACCACAAGAAGTTTCTGCAATGATCTTACAATATTTAAAAGGTTTTGCTGAAGACTATTTAGGTGAAAAAGTTGAAAAAGCAGTTATTACAGTTCCTGCATATTTCAACGATGCGCAACGTCAAGCAACAAAAGATGCTGGTAAAATTGCTGGTTTAGAAGTAGAACGGATCGTTAACGAACCAACAGCAGCAGCTTTAGCTTATGGTTTAGATAAAACAGACAAAGATGAAAAAATTCTTGTCTTTGACCTTGGTGGTGGTACATTCGACGTGTCAATCCTTGAATTAGGCGATGGCGTTTTCGATGTATTATCAACAGCCGGTGATAACAACCTAGGTGGGGATGACTTTGATAATAAGATCATTGACTACATGGTTGCAGAATTTAAAAAAGAAAATGGCATTGACTTAGCTAACGATAAAATGGCATTACAACGTTTGAAAGATGCTGCTGAAAAAGCGAAAAAAGACTTATCAGGTGTAACAAGCACACAAATCAGCTTGCCATTTATTACTGCTGGCGAAGCAGGACCATTGCACTTAGAAATGAACTTAACTCGTGCAAAATTTGATGAATTAACAAGTGATTTAGTTGAACGTACAAAAGTACCAGTACGTCAAGCCTTGAAAGATGCTGGATTAAATCCTTCTGAAATCGACGAAGTTATCCTAGTTGGTGGTTCAACACGTATTCCAGCTGTAGTTGAAGCTGTTCGCAAAGAAACAAACAAAGAACCAAACAAATCAGTTAACCCTGACGAAGTAGTAGCAATGGGTGCTGCAATCCAAGGTGGCGTAATCACTGGTGATGTTAAAGACGTTGTCTTATTAGACGTAACACCGTTGTCATTAGGGATTGAAACTATGGGTGGCGTATTTACAAAATTAATTGATCGTAACACTACGATTCCAACAAGTAAATCACAAGTCTTCTCAACTGCTGCTGACAATCAACCAGCTGTTGATATTCACGTTTTACAAGGTGAACGTCCAATGGCCGCTGATAATAAAACATTAGGTCGTTTCCAATTAACAGATATTCCTGCGGCTCCTCGTGGTGTGCCACAAATTGAAGTAAGCTTTGACATTGATAAAAACGGGATTGTAAATGTTCGTGCGAAAGACTTAGGCACTCAAAAAGAACAAACAATCACGATTAAATCTTCTTCAGGTTTATCTGATGATGAAATCGAACGTATGGTGAAAGATGCTGAAGCAAACGCTGAAGCAGATAAACAACGTAAAGAAGAAGTTGACTTACGTAACGATGCGGATGCTTTATTATTCACTGTTGATAAAACATTGAAAGAATTAGAAGGAAAAGTAGACGCTGAAGAAGTGAAAAAAGCAGAAGATGCGCGTGATGAATTAAAAGCAGCCATCGAAGCAAACGATATCGAACAAATGAAAGCAAAACGTGATTCATTGAATGAAATCGTCCAAAACTTAACAGTAAAACTTTACGAACAAGCTGCGCAACAACAAGCACAAGAAAATCCTGAAGCTGCCCAAGGTGGCGCTGATGATGTTGTTGATGCTGATTTTGAAGAAGTAAATGGTGATGACAAATAATCAATAACAATTGATTTTAGGGACTGGATCATTAGTACAATGACTAATGTCCCAGTCCCTTGTCTTTTGTGAGAAAATCAACCACAATCAAGTTAGCAAGAAACTATTTAGGTTTTGAAAGAACTGTGGTATGATTACAACGATGTTAAACAAGCTGAAAATACCTATTCACAGCTAGTAACACTGATTCAAGGTGTGACAGATAATCCAACCAGAGAGACCGAAAGCAATCGATGAATTTGGCTGGTTCTAAACACATTGTAAAGTTTGAAGAAAGTTGGAGGGAAGTCAATGGCGACGAAACGAGATTATTATGAAGTGCTAGGATTAGCAAAAGGTGCTTCAGATGATGAAATTAAAAAAGCATACCGCAAACTTTCCAAAAAGTACCATCCAGATATTAACAAAGAAGCCGATGCGGAAGAAAAATTTAAAGAAGTTTCTGAAGCGTATGAAGTATTAAGTGATCCACAGAAAAAAGCGGCCTATGACCAATATGGCCATGCAGGAACTGATCCTAATTACGGTGGCGGCGCTGGTGGCTTTGGCGGTTTCGGTGGCGGCGGATTTAGCAGTAGTGGTTTTGGTGGATTCGAAGATATTTTCGATTCATTCTTTGGCGGCGGCGGTGGCCGTTCTGTTGATCCAAATGCACCAAGACAAGGCGCCGATTTACAATATACAATTCAATTGAAATTTGAAGAAGCTATTTTCGGTGTCGAAAAAGAGATTAAGTACAATCGAGAAGATACTTGTGCAACCTGTGGCGGTAATGGCGCCAAACCAGGCACACACCCAGAAACTTGTCATAAATGTCATGGCTCTGGAACAATCAATGTTGAACGTCAAACGCCATTAGGTCGTATGATGAGTCGTCAAACTTGTGATGTGTGTCATGGCACAGGGAAAGAAATCAAAGAACCATGTCCAACTTGTCATGGCACAGGTCATGAGAAAAAAGCACATACTGTCAAAGTAAATGTGCCTGCTGGAGTAGAAGACGGCCAACAAATGCGCTTAGCTAACCAAGGAGAAGCGGGTACCAATGGTGGACCATATGGTGATTTATATGTAGTCTTTCGTGTTGAAGATAGTGATATTTTCGATCGAGATGGCGCAGAAATCTACTACGATTTACCAGTAAGTTTCGTCCAAGCGGCTCTAGGGGACGAAGTAACTGTCCCAACTGTTCATGGTGACGTGAAATTAAAAATTCCGGCTGGTACACAAACTGGCACAAACTTCCGCTTAAGAGGCAAAGGTGCGCCACGTTTACGTGGTGGGGGCAATGGTGATCAACACGTGAAAGTGAAATTAATAACACCAAAAAATCTTAATGAAGAACAAAAGGATGCCCTACGAGCTTTTGCAAAAGCTGGCGGACAAAATGTAACTGAACAACAAGAAGAAGGCTTCTTTGATAAAATGAAAGATGCGTTTGGCGGTAAGAAGAAAAAATAAAAGAGACAACCCAGTAAGTCATGAATATTTCGTGGCTTGCTGGGTTTATTTTTCCTTTACATTTGAATAAAGTTATATTACGATGAGAAAAAAGGGTGAATATTATGGTGCTAGATATTGGTAAAAATATCCAGATGTTGAGGTGTAAAAAAGGATTATCTAGAGAATCCCTCTGTGAAGATGAAAGTAAACTTTCTGTCAGGCAATTAACTAGAATAGAAAATGAAAACGCAAACACTACGATTAGTGTACTAAACTTTATAGCGAAGCAATTTTAGGATGTAGCATGTTTCAAAAAAAAATAATTTTATTCATGCATAGAAGCAGTAGGTTTAAAACAATTTCAACAAGTACATGTAAGAGAATATGGTGAATTCATGTTTGATTTTATCCGTTCGCAAGAGATTAATAAAAATGAATCTTTAGAGGACTGTATAGAATGTAAGTTTTTACCTGTTTGTGATGGGGGTTGCTATTATAAGAGATTCAGTAAAACGTTTAAATGCCCCAAAAATTCATTTGAGAGTAATTCTATCCCTCTAGTGCATGAATTTTCAGAAAGGATGTATCTTAATGGAAGAAGTGATTAAATGTCAGAACCTCACTAAAAAATTTGGACAAGAACTCATTTTTGAAGATTTATCTTTTGCAATTAATAAAGGAGAAATTTTTGTGATTCTTGGTAAGAATGGCGCAGGTAAATCAACCTTGATTAAAATTCTGTTGGGAATGATCTATGCGACCAAGGGAGAAGTAAAATATGCTGGAATTAAAAAAAATAATTCTGCTCAGCTATATAGCAAAATGGGAGCAGTTTTGGAATCAGTAGATAATATCTACCCTTTTTTATCCGGGATAGAAAATATTCGTTATTTTCTAAGTTTATCTGGAAAATCATACAAGAAGGAAAAACAAAAAGTTCATCAATGGGTCCAACGCTTTCAGTTGCAACAAGCTATTCACAAACCGGCAGGAGCTTATTCACGAGGTATGCAACAAAAATTAGCCATTATTTGTGCGTTAGTTAAAGAAACAGATATTTTATTTTTAGATGAACCAACCTTAGGTTTAGATTTTCAGTCAAATAAAGAAATTATGGCAATTATTGAAGAATTAGCGCACCAAGAGCAAAAAACAATTGTCTTAACCTCCCATCAAGCGGATGTTTTAGAAACCTTGTCAGATCGAGTCTTGTTGTTAAATAACGGTAAGCAATTATATTATGGTAGCTATTCGACCTTTATAAAACAATTTGAATCTGATATGTATGAAATAGTTTTTAATTTTTTAGGAGAACCCTCAAAAGAAATAATTCTTGAAGGAGAGGAAACAGCACAGCTAGAACTACAAAATTTAATCAAACAAGGGTACCAAATTAATAGATTTGAAAAACGTAAGAAAAACATTGAAGAAATTTTAAGGGAGGTTTATCATGAAAATTCTACAAGCATTCGTTGGTGAACTTCGTAAATATTTATTTGAAATTAAAATGTATTACCCTGACCAAATTGTGAGTACAGTGGTTACGATTTTTATTTTTATTGGTATGGGATTAATGAGCGGAAACACGTCGGAAAGCTCTTTTTATATTGGATTTGTCTATTGGTTTTTATTAAGTAGTTTAATTGGCGAAGCCTCAGTTTCAACTTCTAGTGAAAAACAAATGGGTGTTTTGGAACAATTAATGATTCAACCAATCGGTTTGAAAAAACTAATTTTAATTCGTTCGAGTATTTGGGGTGTCGTTAATTTAGTGAAAGTTCTTGTAGCACTTATTATTTTAAAAGTGATTTTAAATTTAACTTTAGGCTTCCATATGCTCTTGGTTCCTATTTTTTTTATTGCAAGTCTCGGAATTCTTGGGTTTACGATGCTTTTGTGTGGCCTAACGTTAAAGTTTACTAAAACAGCTTCTTTTGAGTCGATTATTTCATATGGAATAATGATTTTATCAGGTGCGATTTTTCCTCTGGGATTATTACCTAATTGGCTTCAAAAAATAGGTCAATTACTACCTATTACTAAAGGAATCAAAATTAGTCAAACCTTGATTCAAGGTGAAGCAATTTCTAGTGGAGAATATCTATTATTTATTATTATTTCTGTTAGTTATCTGACTTTAGGAATTTTAGCGTTTGATAGTATTTATGACAAGAGTAAATCTGCAGGTGTAGATCGTAGATATTAACAGAATAAGCTGACTCTCTTAAAAGTTTATTGAAAAGTAAACTTTTAAGAGCTTTTTTATTTCCAAACATTTTACGAGAATATTTTAAAATTTAGCGTATACTTAATATAAGCAAGTTAGGAGGGCATATTTATGAAACCATATGTTTATGTAATCAGTGATATTCATGGACAAGCAGATTTGTTTGATGCCTTACTCACAGACTATGACCCAGTCGAGCATCAGCTAGTTTTAATTGGTGATTTAAACGACCGTGGTTCGCATTCTAAAGCCTGTTTTCTCAAAGGAAAAGAACTTGTCGAGCAACACGGCGCTGTTTATTTACGAGGCAATCATGAAGAATATTTTTTGCAGTTTCTTCAAAATCCAGAGGACTGGTTTGCAGGATATGTTCGCAATGGTGGCAAGGAAACAATTGAAAGTCTCTTGCATCCAGGAGCTACTGCAGAATACTCACCAACAGAAATGGCCTTAATGATCCGTAGTCGCTATCCAGAGTTAATTGATTTTTTAACAAAACGACCGCTTTATTTTGAATGGCAGCATTACTTATTTGTGCATGCTGGGGTTGATTTAACGATGGAAGATTGGCGGCAAACAGCACCTAAGGATTTTTTGTGGATTCGCGAACCCTTTCATCAAGGGAAAAATAATACAGGCAAGACCATTGTTTTTGGTCATACCATTACTCCGATGTTACATGGTGATATGCAGACCACGGACCTTTGGCAAAGTGATGGAAAAATTGGGATAGATGGTGGTGCTATTTTTGGTGGCTCTGTGCATGGTGTGATTTTTAATGAAAAAGGCATTGTCCAAGATATCGAATATCAAAAACGCACCCCTGCATGGCAACCAGAATTTTGATTCCTTAATCGCACGAATCAGTTACCTCACTTCTATATTTAGAAGCAAAAATATGCTAAAATAGATAAGTATGCATAAGAAAAGAGGTATCTAGTTAATGGCAGAAGCTTATAACGAAGAAGTAGTAGCGCTACTTCAAAAAGAATTGACAACGTATCGTTCAAAACAAATAACAACGGTTTTAACTTTATTAAATGAAGGAAATACAGTTCCTTTTATTGCCCGTTACCGGAAAGAAATGACTGGAAGTTTAGATGAAGTCCAAATCCGTGAAATAGAAGAACGTTATCATTATTTACAAAACTTGAAAAAGCGGAAAGAAGAAGTTCTCCGTTTAATTGAAGAGCAAGGAAAACTAACAAAAGAACTCAAAACAGATATTCAAAAAGCAGTAAAAATGCAACAAGTGGAAGATTTATATCGACCATATAAACAAAAACGTCGGACTAAAGCGACTATCGCGAAAGAAAAAGGGTTGGAACCATTAGCAGATTGGTTGCTCTCTTTACCTGAAAACGCGGATATCTTAGCCAAAGCGGCTACTTTTATTAATGAAGAAAAAGAAGTTGCAACCGCCGAGATAGCCTTGCAAGGTGCTCATGAAATTTTAGCAGAACGTATTAGCGATGAACCAAAATACCGAACATGGTTACGTGATTATATGGTTAAACATGCGCAATACGTTAGCGTAGTTAAGGATGAAGAAAAAGACGAAAAGCGGACCTATGAAATGTATTACGATTTTGCAGAACCAGTTAGCAAAATGGTGCCGCACCGTGTCTTAGCAACGAATCGTGGTGAAAAAGAAGACATTTTAAAGGTTTCACTTGTCGCTGATGAAACAAAAATTAATGATTATTTCCAACGTCAACTAATCGGCAAACAAGCAACAAGTTTTGCTGCTCCATACATTGAGGCTGCTTATTTAGATAGCTATAAACGATTTATTGGACCAGCGATTGAACGGGAGATCCGCAATGAATTAACAGAAAAAGCTGATGAACAAGCGATTGCAATTTTCGGTGAAAATTTACGTAATTTATTATTACAGTCACCACTTAAAGGAAAAGTTGTTCTAGGATTTGACCCGGCTTATCGGACAGGTTGTAAATTAGCAGTTGTCGATGAAACTGGTAAAGTTTTAGCAATTCAAGTGATTTATCCACATAAACCAGCGACTGCTGCGAAACGTGAAGCCGCTGGTCCAGCCTTTAAAAAGATCATTGAAGACTATCAAGTGGACATGGTAGCTATTGGAAACGGAACGGCAAGTCGTGAATCTGAATTGTTTGTGGCAGAGCAATTAAAAGCGGTGAAACGGGACGTCTTTTACGTGATTGTTAATGAAGCAGGGGCTTCCGTTTACTCTGCGAGTGAAGTGGCTCGTAAAGAGTTTCCTGATTTACAAGTCGAAGAACGAAGTGCGGTCAGCATTGCACGTCGTTTACAAGATCCGTTGGCAGAATTAGTAAAAATTGATCCCAAAGCAGTCGGGGTCGGTCAATATCAGCATGACGTATCACAAAAACGTCTTGCCGAGCAATTGGATTTTGTTGTAGAAACTGCGGTAAACCAAGTTGGTGTTGATGTGAATACAGCGAGTGCTCAACTTTTACAACATATTTCTGGCTTAAATAAAACAACGGCGCAAAACTTAGTCACTTATCGTGATGAAAATGGTGTCTTTACAGCACGAAATCAAGTCAAAAAAGTACCTCGTTTAGGACCAAAAGCATTTGAACAAGCAATTGGCTTTTTACGAATTCCTAATGGCAAAAATGTGTTAGATAACACTGGCATTCACCCAGAAAGTTATCCAGTAGCACAAGCAATTTTAGAAAAAGCAGAGATTGCTTCTAAAGAATTAGGGACAGCAGAAGCTATCGAAAAATTGAAACAGTTACCAGTGAATCAATTAGCTACTGAGTTAGAAGTAGGTTCAGAAACACTCACAGATATTATTGCTAGTTTAATCCAACCAGGTCGTGATATGCGCGATGAGATGTCCGCGCCGCTTTTACGTAAAGACGTGTTGACGATGGAAGATTTGAAACCAGGAATGGAAATGCAAGGGACTGTTCGAAACGTAATTGACTTTGGTGCGTTTGTCGATATTGGTGTGAAGCAAGATGGCTTAGTCCACATTTCTAAGTTAAGTACTAAATTTGTTAAGCACCCAACGGATGTTGTTGCGGTGGGTGATGTAGTCACAGTTTGGGTAGAAGATGTTGACTTGAAAAAGGGGCGTATTAGTTTAACCATGTTGCCTCGGGCTGATAGAAAAGAGTAACAATGAAAGAGTCTCAACCAGTCTTGATGACAGATCAAGCGCTTCAAACGCTAGTGGAAAAAATTTCAATCGTATTTTTTCAGAAACCTTTTCTGCATCAAGCTACATTTAATCGGCGGTTAAAAACTACGGGCGGTCGCTATCATTTAGCTTCGCATCACCTGGATTTTAATCCAACTGTCTTTTTAAAGTATGGACAAGAGGAACTGGAAAAAGTCATTAAGCATGAGTTATGTCACTATCATTTACATTTAGCTGGCAAAGGCTATCAGCATAAAGATAAGGACTTTAAAGAGTTATTGGCTAAGACTGGCGGTGCCCGTTATGCACCGCCTTTAGTAGAACGGAAAAAAGCAGTTTTCCATCAGTACCAATGTCAGTCTTGTGGAGAAGTCATCCTCAGAAAACGACGAATTGATACGACACGATATGTCTGCGGAAAATGTCATGGGCGTTTGTCCTGGCAAGCGAAAAAAGAACAAATCTAACGATTCTGGTCTTTGTTATCTTGACAAAGACCAGTAATTATTTTAGGATAAATAAGTGCTCTTAAAATGCAGATGTGTTGGAATTGGCAGACAAGCATGATTGAGGGTCATGTGGACAGATGTCCGTGTGGGTTCGAGTCCCATCATCTGCATCAACTAGTATAACAAGAGGTCGGGACAGAAGTGTTTAACTCCGAGAAATAAGAAGGAGTTGCTTCTGTTCCCGCCGTTTATCAGTTTTTGAGCGTGGAGCAAAAATCCAAAGTGATTTTTGTCCCACGCTCTTGTTTATTACGGAAAAACCATCAATTTTTTATTAAATTCTGATATTTATTATTGCTTTTTCATTATAGTTGGCGTAACTTTAGAGTATAAATTTGTGAAGCGAGGGAGTCCGTGTGAGAAATTTTAAAAAATCCGATAAATTAAATAACGTAAGTTACGATGTCCGTGGTCCTGTTTTAGAAGAAGCAGAACGCATGCAAGAAGAGGGCATACGTATTTTGAAATTAAATACAGGGAATCCAGCGCCATTTGGTTTTGATGCCCCAAATGAAATTGTTCGCGACATGATTGTAAATGTTCGCGATTCAGAAGGTTATTCCGATTCAAAAGGTATTTTTTCTGCAAGAAAAGCGATTGAACAATATTGCCAATTAAAAAAATTTCCTAATGTAACGATTAATGATATTTACACTGGTAATGGCGTGAGTGAACTAATTACCATGTGTATGCAAGGCTTGTTAAATAACGGCGATGAAGTACTTGTGCCAATGCCAGACTATCCTTTATGGACTGCATCTGTTTCTTTGGCGGGCGGTACGCCCGTTCATTATATTTGTGATGAGCAAGCAGAATGGTATCCAGACATTGATGATATAAAATCAAAAATAACTTCGAATACAAAAGCAATCGTTATTATAAATCCAAATAATCCGACTGGTGCTTTATATCCGAAAGAGTTATTACTAGAAATTGTCGAAGTGGCACGTCAAAATGATTTAATTATTTACTCTGATGAAATTTATGATCGTTTGGTCATGGATGGTTTGGTTCATGTACCGATTGCTACATTAGCACCTGATTTATTTGTCGTAACATTGAATGGTTTGTCAAAATCACATCGAGTGGCAGGCTTCCGATGCGGTTGGATGGTGTTAAGTGGAGATAAATCACGAGTAAAAGGGTATATCGAAGGGCTAAATATGCTTGCTTCCATGCGGTTATGCTCGAATGTGTTGTCACAACAAATCATTCAAACCGCATTAGGCGGCTATCAAAGTGTCGATGATTTACTTTTACCAGGTGGCAGAATTTACGAACAACGAGAATTTATTTACAATGCGATAAATGATATTCCTGGTTTATCAGCCGTGAAGCCTAAAGCAGCTTTCTATATTTTCCCGAAAATTGATACGGCCAAATTTGACATTTATGATGATGAAAAATTTGTTTTAGATTTCTTACACAAACATCATATTTTATTAGTCCATGGTGGTGGGTTCAACTGGCAACAACCCGATCACTTCCGTATTGTTTATTTACCGAAGATGGAAGACTTAAAAACTACAGCAGATAAAATGCGTGAATTTTTAAGTACCTACAAACAAAAATAAAAGAACTACCAAAAAATAGCCTCTAACGAAGCTATTTTTTGGTAGTTCTTGTTTTATCAACAATACTATTCTGCGGTTTCACATGCTTTTTTACTAATAATCATTCGGTTGGTATATTTTTCTTCCATATCAGGACTAGGATTTGCTACTACGATGAGATAAGAATTTTCATACTCCTTCTCCACAAAGCCTGAATAATTTGTTTTTTCCCAAATGAAGTGAACCTTTTTCTCTTCGGCCATACAATAACACTCCTTTTTAATAAAAATGAACCTATTTATTTTCTAAGAAAACCTTAGATAATGTTCTTGCAGTATATTATGCAATAAAGTACAATAAAAGCATAATGCGAATTCGCATATTTTGACAAAATCCCCATTTTGCAAGGAAAATGGCCGATATAAATAGGAGCTATTGTGATGAATTCTTTAGGTGCAGTTATTAAAGAAATTAGAAAAAATAGAAAATTGACACAGAAAATGTTATCAGAAGACATCTGTTCGCAAAGTGTTTTAAGTCGCATTGAAAACAATGAAGAGTTGCCAAACGTTCTCGTAATGCAACAACTTTGTGATCGTTTAGGTGTGACTGTTGACCAGATTATGCGTTATAAATCTGGTGATGTGCATGTTGTTACGTATTCATTTGAAAAAATGGCTGAATATTTTCGCCATAAAAAATATCAATTATTATTAAATTATTTAAAGGAAAATCGTATTGAAGAACAATTGTATTTAGATACGGACTGGCAAAAATATTATTATTATTTAGGTAGTTGTGAATTGTTTGTTCTAAATGATTATGAAAAAGCTATTGCTAGCTTGCGTAAAGGGTTATCTTTCACCTATAAAGCCGATAAGTTAAATGTTTCTGATTTAGAGATTCAATTAATTAGTTGTCTAGGTGCCACTTATGGTTACATGGGCAATCGAGTAGAAGCAGAACGATTTTTAAGTTTGAGTATTCATTATTTTAATCAATTGCCAAATGAACGCAGTAATGCAGAGTTAACGAAAATATTTTTTAATTATGCTGATTTCTTATTTAAAAATTATACAGAAAAAGATGCCGAAATTTATGTGGATCAAGGAATTACTTGGGCCCGCAAAAAAAATAGTTATTATTATTTAAGTGAATTATTAAATCTAAAATATTTAGTTTTAATGAGAAAGAATAAACACGAAGAAGCAGAACGTTATCTGAACTTAGCGCAACAAATGAAAAATGTGGAAAGTGGCAATCTTTAAAAAATCCTCAGAATTGCTTAAAAGGTCTACACCATTTCTTGACTTTTGTACTGATTAAGAGTACTTTTGAAGTAAGTAAAATAAAGAAAGAAGGATGAAGATGAAAACATTTATCTTTGCAGACAAGTTCTTTTTAAAAAGCGATGTTAAAGGACCTGGTTATTTAGAAATCACGGATGGTATCTTTGGTAATTATACAAAAGATGAACCGCAAGGGGACGTAAAAATTATTCGTGAGGAAGGCAAATGGATTGCCCCAGGTTTAGTCGATACTCATATTCATGGTTACATGAATCATGACGTAATGGATAACGATGCAGAAGGCATTAAAGTGATGTCTGAAGGCTTGTTATCTTGTGGTGTAACTTCATTTTTACCAACAACATTAACTTCAAGTAAAGAACGTTTAACAGACGTTGCACGTACGATTGGTCAAGTCTACCAAGAAGTACCTGGTGCAAAAATTCAAGGGATTTACTTTGAAGGACCTTTCTTTACTGAAGAACATAAAGGCGCACAAAATCCAAGTTATTTTGGAGATCCAGACCTTGATACATTCCACGAATGGCAAGAAGCTTCAGGCGGAATTATTAAGAAAATTGCGTTGGCTCCAGAACGTAATGGTGTGAAAGAATTTGTTGAAACCGTTACAGATGAAGGTGTCGTTGTTGCTTTAGGCCATAGTAATGCGACCTTAGAAGAAGCTGATGTGGCAGTTGAAGCAGGCGCTAGCGTTTTTGTTCATGCATATAATGGGATGCGCGGCTTAAATCACCGTGAACCAGGGATGGTTGGTGCATTGTTAACGTTACAACACGTTTTCTCTGAATTAATTTGTGATGGACACCATGTACATCCGCAAGCGGCTGAAGTATTGATGGAAAAAGCGGGCCATGATCACGTTGCGTTAATTACAGACTGCATGATGGCTGGCGGTATGCCAGATGGCAACTACAATTTAGGTGAATTTCCTGTTGTGGTAGCAGAAGGAACGGCTCGTTTGGATACTGGGAACTTAGCAGGTAGTATTTTAAAACTAAAAGAAGCAATTAAAAATGTAGTTGATTGGGGTATTGCAACACCTGCACAAGCAATTATGATGGCTTCATTAGTTCCTGCGATTAGCTGTAAAATTGATGATCAATGTGGCATGATTGCAAATGGTCGCGATGCTGACTTTATCGTATTAGAACCAACCATGGAATTAGCAGCCACTTATTTAGATGGCGTTGAACGTTATCGAGCATAAGACACAAGAAAAAGCTTGCGGAAATTTATCCGCAAGCTTTTTTTATAATTCTTTTGGTAAAATCGCAGAAGTGATTTCTTTGTTCTCGTAGGCAATAAAAAAATCGATTAATTGCTTGTCAAATTGCTCAATATCCTCTTTGTAAAGGGAGCTAGGAATCACAAAGGTTTGCTCTAGGGTGCCTGCTAGATAATCGCCATCTAAACTTTGGGCGACAACTAAAAATTCTTGTTTGCGCCAATGTTCCACATCTGTTTCAGAAATGGTTTCTGGAGAGGCTAAAAATTTACAATTTTCGACAAACTGTTCATCAATTTCTTCACTGAAAGTTAATTCAGCATCCTCTTCTTGAGGTTGAGAGAGGATTGCTTGCAAAAATGTTTGTGGTTTTGCATCGGGTAATGTTTCTTTTAGCTGTTCAAAATCCAATGAAAGTTCCTCCTTATTGTTTGTTTAAAATAGTTACTGAAAAATCAATGGGTGAATTTGTTTTAAGGCTTTTGGCTTCTAAGATGATTTTTTCAGCCAACAAATCGTTTCCGTTATATACAGGTGTCACGCGATAACGAACGGTTTCGCCGCGATCAAGAGCTGCCCGAATCTGATTTTCATATTTCGTCATATAAGGAGTGTTGACAGGATTCTGATACAAGGTGGTTAAGTTACGTGGATCATCACCACTGCCTCCCATTTGACGGCCGATTAGGTGGCCACGCGAATGATTAGCTTTTCCTGAAATGAAACCAGCTGGTCGAATATCTTTATTAGCGGAAGTTCCTGTATTGACCATTGCGGGTTTTAATAGCGCATCAGCGCCTGTCGCTCGTTTTAGACGATCTAGAGAATGATAAGTAATCCAGCCGTTTGAGTTATCCTTTAATTCCTCTGCTGAAAATGTGGCTTTACCATTTTCAATTGGTCCGGGATTATCTCCTTTAGGTGCTGGTGTGCTTGAGGGGGTGGTTGTTTGTGGTTGAACATTAAATAAATCTTGTAAAGCATCAGGAACTTTAACGCCAACCGCGCCTAAAATTAAAATGATTAATGCGCCAATCAGCATGATGGTTGAATTAAATGGTGGTTTCTTCTTTCTGTTTGCCATAACGTGCTCCTCTAATTTTATACTTGCAATAGTCCAAATTTAAGTGGACCATCTTTTCTATTATACGTAAATTTGCTAAAAAATCAAAAAAGGCTTTTCTTTGAAAGACTTGTTTTCTCAGATATGTTACTATTTTAATGTAGAAGGGAAGGGATAGTGGATGGCCTATATTGAAGTCAAAAATGAATACAAGCGTTACCAAATGGGAGAGACAACTATTACTGCGAATGACGGCATTTCTTTTGAAGTGGAAAAAGGAGAAGTGGCGGTTATTTTAGGCCCCAGCGGTGCTGGAAAATCAACTGTTTTAAATATTCTTGGTGGAATGGACAGCTGTGATGAAGGGGAAATTATTATTGATGGCACAGATATCGCTCAGTTTTCAGAGAAACAATTAACCACTTATCGACGCAATGATGTCGGGTTTGTTTTCCAATTTTACAATTTAGTCCCAAATTTAACGGCAAAAGAAAATGTCGAATTGGCTTCGCAAATCGTTGCGGATGCATTGGATTCGACCAATGTTTTACAATCGGTGGGTTTAGGGGAACGTTTAGATAATTTTCCAGCGCAACTTTCTGGTGGTGAACAACAACGAGTAACCATCGCCCGTGCGATTGCTAAAAAGCCCAAGTTACTTTTATGTGATGAACCGACAGGAGCACTGGATTATGAAACAGGGAAACAAATTTTAACTATTTTGCAAAACACTGCTCGTGAAACTGGAACGACCGTCTTAATTATTACCCACAATTCAGCCATTGCAGAAATGGCCGATCGGGTAATTCGAATTAATGATGCAAAAGTTCGCGAAATGACTGTGAATGATCAGCCTAAATTGGTTGCTGAAATTGAATGGTAGGTGCCTAAAATGAAGAAAACAGCGCTAATTAAAACAAGCTTACGTGAAATTAGACAATCTACTACACGATTTTTATCGATTATGGGGATTATTTTCCTTGGTGTAATGGTTTTTGTTGGTTTGAAAGCTACTGGACCAGATATGATTAAAACCGCGAATAATTATTACCAGAAAGAGCAGCTTCCAGATGCGCGAATAATTTCTACAATGGGACTGGAAAAGAAAGATTTAACAACTCTACAGTCTTTAAAAGATGTCGAAACAGTTGTGCCGCGGTATACAATAGATGCCACGATTGGGCCGCAAAATAATGCAGTAAAATTGTTTGGCTATCGAAAAAATCAAGCAGGATCGGTTAACTATCAAGTAGTTGACGGTCGGTTACCTAAACAAACAAATGAAATTGCATTAGATACATTAGCGAAAACTAGATATGACTATAAAATGGGTGATAAAATCACTTTAAACGATGTAGCGATTAAAGAAAAAGGACTGACGCAAACTCATTTTACTGTTGTTGGATTTATCAATTCAGCAGAATATATTGATAATACATCCAGGGGAACCACAACGGTCGGTTCTGGAACGTTAAACTTTTTTGGCGTGGTTTCGGAAAAAGCCTTTGACAGTCAACGATATCCAGAATTGCTAATCTCATTTCGTTCATTAAAACATCAAAATACGTATTTCTCTGATTATGAAAAGAAAAGAGAGCAGGCCTTAAATCAGGTAAAAGAGGCACTGAAAAATCGGCCAGAAGAACAGATTGCGGCTCTGCGTGATTCGGCTCAGCCGGACATTAACCAAGGTCGGCAAGCGCTGGAAACGGGAAAACAAGCGCTTGCGCAGTTGGAGCAACAACCAGGAATTCCAGCTGAGATGCTTGAAAAGCAAAAAGACGAATTGGCTAAACAGGAACAACTGTTGGCTGAAAAAGAAACAGAGCTAGCCAATTTGAAAGCCCCAACGTATTATTATTTTACCAGGGAAGACAATCCAGGATTTTCTGAATATCAAGATAACGCTGATCGGATTTCTTCTTTAGCCACGCTATTCCCGTTGTTCTTTTTCCTAATTGCGGCATTAGTCAGCTTAACTACCATGACACGTATGGTGGAAGAAAAAAGAATGGAAATTGGTAGTTTGAAAGCTTTAGGTTATCGTAATCGTGAAATTGCTTCGATTTTTATTACCTATGCAACGGTTGCTAGCCTAACAGGTGCATTATTAGGATTGGCAGTTGGCTATTATCTATTCCCTAAAATAATTTTTGATGCCTACGGTCAAATGTACAATATTCCTGATTTAGTTACACCGTGGTACTTAAATTACAGTTTATGGGGCATCATTGTAGCCTTAGCTTGTACTGTGGGAGCGGCCTTAGTGACATTAAGAATCGATTTATTAAGTACCCCAGCTACCTTGCTAAGACCCAAAGCGCCGAAAGCAGGCCAACGGATTTTACTAGAACGAATCCGCCCTTTATGGCAACGCATGAGCTTTATTCAAAAAGTGACCGCTAGAAATCTGTTCCGCTATAAACGACGGATGCTGATGACCGTTATCGGAATAGCTGGTTGTATGGGGCTGTTAATTGTTGGTTTTGGTTTACGCGATTCAATTGTGGATGTCGCTGCAATTCAATTTAATAAAATCTGGCATTACCAAGCAGTCGTGACTTTTAAAGAGCAAACGACACCTGAAGAGACAAAAGAGTATCAAGAAACGTTGCGCAAACTGGATGGTTTGAATAAAACAATTCCGTTATATTCAGAAATCTTTAAAACGAAGGGCCAAGGTGCACCAACTCAAAATATTACTCTTTATGTGCCACAAGATCCTTCGAAAATGGCTGATTTTCAATTATTTAATGATCGAGTCACTGGAGAAAAATATTCCCTCAACGATGACGGTGTAATCATTAATGAAAAATTAGCTAAATTATTTGGCTATAAAGTCGGAGATCAATTAAATTTAGAAAATAGTGATAATCAAACCTATCACGTGAAAATTGCCGCGATTGCAGAAAACTACACGGGTCATTTTGTCTATATGACGCCGAAACTCTACCAGACGATGACGAAACAGAAGCCGGAGTATAATACAGAATTCCTACTTTTTGACAAAAAGTTATCCTCAAAACAAGAAACCTCAATCGGAGAGGCGTTGACAAAACAGCCGAAAGTGTTGAACATTACGTTTTTAACTGCGATGAAAGGTTCGTTTGATGATATGCTGAAAAGCCTTGATATTGTCATTTGGGTACTAATTGCTGTTTCTGGTTCTTTAGCGTTAATTGTGTTATATAATTTAACCAACATTAATGTTTCTGAACGGATTCGAGAACTTTCCACGATTAAGGTTTTAGGGTTTTACGATCATGAAGTCACCACCTATGTTTACCGTGAAAACATTATTTTAACGTTCATTGGTATTATTGTTGGCTGCTTCTTTGGGAAAATTTTGCATCAGTATATTTTAGCAACCGTTGAAGTTGATTTAATTATGTTTTCGCCAATTATTCATTGGCCAAGTTATCTATATTCCGCAGTCATCACCATGTGTTTCACGTTGTTTGTGATGGTCATTATGCATCGGAAATTGAAGAAAATCAATATGATTGAAGCGTTAAAATCAAATGAATAGCACATTTTAAAAAACGAGGAGTCCGTAGAAGTTCGATAATTCTAGGACTGCTCGTTTATTGCTGCTTCTTTTATTAAGAAAAAATAGGTCTTAAGATGTATCTTTTGAGATTTATTTGGAAATTACTACTCTTTTTATTTAAAAATTGGTACACTATTACTAGGTTATAGCACAGAAAGGAGTGTGGGAAAAGTGTTAGAAGGTCTACCATTGGAAACGGTTTATTTTTATGCATTAGTGGGGAGCGCGGTCCTCGCTTTTTTACTAATTATTTTTGGGGATGTTTTTAATTTTGATGGACCGGTTGACCCAATGCTGATTATTCCATGGATTGCTTTTACCTCGCTGTTTGGGTACCTTGGGGAAGAATTAACAGCGGTGAATAGTTGGCTTATTTTAATTGTCAGTGGTATTCTTTCAACCATTATTGTTTTCTTCCTAAATTTTTATGTGTTGGTCCCTTTGAAAAATTCGGAGGCCACAATTTCTATTTCGGAAAAAGACATGGAGGGTCGTGTTGCTACTGTGATTACCCCAATTCCTGTCCAGGGAATGGGCGAGATTCAATTGAAGAGTGTCACAGGTTCGTTAAGTCGACCAGCAGCATTTTATGTGCCACAAGAAGTGGCTGCGCCAAGAGGTAGTGAGGTATTGATTATTGAATTGAAAGAACGGGTTTGTTATGTCATTCCTTACGAAGGCAGTCTAAAAATATAGAGTAGGAGAGAAGAAAATGGGGATTTTGTTACCGATTATTATTGCAGTTTTAGTATTATTAATGTTATTAATTGTGTTTGTTTCTAAATATCAGACAGCCAAACCTGATGAAGCGTTAATTATCAGCGGGAGCTATCTAGGGTCTAAAAATGTTCATGTAGACGAAGGTGGCAACAAAATTAAAATCGTTCGTGGCGGTGGTGCGTTTGTCTTACCAGTGTTCCAACGTTCAAATCGAATTAGTTTGCTTTCAAGTAAATTAGATGTTTCCACACCGGAAGTGTACACAGAACAAGGGGTTCCTGTGATGTGTGATGGGACATCATTCATTAAAATTGGTTCGTCAGTTGAAGAAATTGCGACAGCAGCGGAACAATTTTTAGGAAAAACAACGGAAGAATTAGAAAATGAAGCACGTGAAGTATTAGAAGGACATTTACGTTCGATTTTAGGTTCAATGACAGTGGAAGAAATTTACCAAAATCGTGATAAATTTAGCCAAAGTGTACAAGAAGTTGCCAGTGTTGACTTAGCTAAAATGGGCTTAGTTATTGTGTCGTTCACAATTAAAGAAGTTCGTGATAAAAATGGATACTTGGATTCATTAGGGAAACCAAGAATCGCTCAAGTTAAACGTGATGCAGATATTGCAGAAGCAGAAGCCTTGAAAGAAACTCGCATCAAAAAAGCGGAAGCAGAAAAAGAATCACAACAAGCGGAATTGCAACGTCAAACAGAAATTGCAGAAGCTTCAAAAGAAAAAGAATTGAAATTAGCGTTATACAAACAAGAACAAGACATTGCCAAAGCCAAAGCAGACCAAGCCTATAACTTGGAAAGCGCGCGTGCACAACAACACGTGGTGGAACAAGAAATGGAAGTCAAAGTCGTTGAACGTCAAAAACAAATTGAGTTAGAAGAAAAAGAAATTACGCGTCGTGAAAAACAATACGACTCAGAAGTGAAGAAAAAAGCCGATGCAGATCGTTACGCACGCGAACAAGAAGCTCTTGCTCAAAAGGCACGCGAAGTGGCAGAAGCCGAAGCAGAACGCTTCAAAGTTGAAGCATTAGCCGAAGCGGAAGCCAATAAAACGCGTTTAACAGGTCAAGCGCAAGCCGAAGCTATTTTAGCTCGTGGTGCAGCGGAAGCCGAAGCCAAACAAAAGATTGCTGATGCCTTCAAAGAATATGGTGAAGCAGCTGTGTTAAGTATGGTGATGGAAATGTTGCCACAATTAATGAAAGAAGCAGCACAACCATTGGGCAACATCGACAAGATTTCAGTGGTAGATACAGGCGCAGGTGGCGAAAATTCTGGCGCCAACCGTATTACCAATTATGCAACAAACTTGTTGGCTGGTACACAAGAAACACTAAAAGAAACAACGGGCCTCGACGTGAAAGAGCTAATTGAAAACTTTTCTAAAAAAGGTACCTCAAATAGCGTGAACTATCATGCAACAGAAGGTTCAGAAAAAGAATAGAAATCAGTCTTTGAGGAGTAGCGAATCGCATTTCGTTACTCCTTAATGCTGCATTGAAACGATAAACGAACAATCTGACAGAGAAATAGCGAGTGCTTGTTTTGTTTTAAAGATTCTGATAACATAGAGTTCTTGGAGGGATAGAGATGTCAAAAAAGAATAAAGATATTGAAGTACGTGTTGAAGAAGAAAAAGCCCAATACAATGGAGCAAATGTTTTAATGAACAAATTATTTATTGGTAAAAAAGAAATCGGTCGTGTCATTCCGCAAAATGATAAAAAATTCATCATTGAAATTGATGGCAAGCAAGAAGGTACAGCAAAAAATCTGGACGAAGCCTTTGAAACAATTATTCGTCAATGGAATTTAAGTGAATAAAAAATAAATAACAATTTTTTTAAAAAAAGGGTTGCTTTTTTCTGGAAAAGATTGTATTATAACTAAGTCAGGTCGTTACAGCGACAATGACTTTTTGGAGGAATAGCGAAGTGGCTAAACGCGACGGACTGTAAATCCGTTCCTTAGGGTTCAGTGGTTCGAATCCACTTTCCTCCATTTTATTTTTGGGGTATAGCCAAGCGGTAAGGCAACGGACTTTGACTCCGTCATGCGTTGGTTCGAATCCAGCTACCCCAGTTTTCAGAACATTTCTGGTAGAGAGATGTTCTTTTTTTGTATAATTATATAACAAAAATGAGGTAAGATTTTCCTCATGTACAGGCTAGAAAAGTTTTCATTTATATAAGAATATGCTAAAGTATTAAGAAAGAATAGTCTGGAGTTGATAAGAATGAACTTTAAAGAAAAAATTACAGAAATGGTTGAAAATGTTTACGATTTAGCACGCGATGGTAAGTATGATGTCAAAGTTGACTTAATTCCTCGTAAAAAAGGCAACATCAAAAGTGGTGTTAAAGTCACTTCTTCAAGAAATACAGCCCACAATATCAAATGGCGTTCAAAAAACTAACTCGTCTTTAACAGAAATACCGGAGCAGACAACATTATTGTCTACTCCGGTGTTTTTATTTTTCTAATTCGATGCCTAAGACAGTTAAATGCCCATTACCAACTAATTTGATAACTAATTGGGCTAAGTGGTTGGGTGTCATATCCGTCTCGCTAGTAATCCACCAATGAAGGGTACCGATGAAGATAGAGGTCATGTATTCAATAACAAAATCTATCGGTACATCAATATCATTTTCGGTAATACGCAACTGCGAAAAAATCGTCGCATATTTTTCTTCGATAATTTCAGCTAAGCGTTTTCGAAAGTGTTCGTTGAAATTATTGTCCATGATAGTTAAGAAGAAAGATTTGTTCTCTTGAATGTTGATGTAGAGTTGCGTCAGAAGTTCTTCAATGTGCTTCACGCGGACACGGTTGCCATTAACCAGTTGTTGCGAATCAAGAATAGCGGTAAAAGCACTAAGCGTAAAGGTGAAGATTGCATCATATAAATGCTGTTTGTCTTTAAAATGAGCATAAAAAGTCGCACGATTAATCATAGCTTCATCAGCAATATCCTGAATCGTCACCGCTTCGTAGCCTTTCGTTTCTACAAGTTTAAAAAAAGCTTCAATAATCATTTTTCTGGTTCGTTGTACTCTAAGGTCTGTTTTCTTTGCCATCATAAATTCCTTTCGAGATAGTCAACATTCGCGGAAACTTTGTTGTTTATCTCACAAAATAGGGTAAATTGCTTGTTGCAAATCATTTAGAACCTTTCTAAAATAGGTATATCTATTATAACAAACAGTTTGTATAATAATCAACAAACTGTTGGGAAATGAAGGGGTATTTTAATTGATGGTTATGAGAGCAGGGATTGATGTTGGGTCAACGACAGTAAAATTAGTATTTTTAAATAAACAAAATCAGCCTATTTTTACAAAATATGAACGCCATTTTTCAGATGTCAAAGCAGCAACGGAACGCATTTTAAAAGAAGGACTATCAAGGATCGGTGCAGACCAACCTTTGACAATGAGCATAACTGGCTCTGGTGGTATGGGGCTGGCTGAGGTATTAGGGATTCCCTTTGTTCAAGAGGTTATCGCGTGTACACGAACTGTTGAAACAATAATCCCAGAAACGGATGTTGCTATTGAACTTGGCGGAGAAGATGCAAAAATCACTTTTTTTGATGGTGCTTTAGAGCAACGAATGAATGGTAGTTGTGCAGGTGGGACAGGCGCCTTCATCGATCAAATGGCTGTTTTACTTAAAACGGATGCCAATGGAGTGAATGAATTGGCGAAGAATTATCAAACTATTTATCCGATTGCTTCCCGCTGTGGGGTTTTTGCCAAAACGGATGTTCAACCTTTAATCAATGAAGGAGCAGCGAAAGAAGATATCGCGGCGAGTATTTTTCAAGCGGTAGTTAATCAAACAATCGCCGGGTTAGCTGCTGGTCGCAAAATTAAAGGTAAAGTAGCATTTTTAGGGGGACCTTTATTTTTCATGTCAGAATTGAGAAAACGGTTTGTTGAAACCTTAGCAATTCAGCCAGAAGATGTTATTTTTCCAGAACAACCGCAACTGTTTGTAGCAATGGGAGCAGCACTTTATTCAGAAGATTCAGCCGAATGTACATTGGAAGAATTAATTCAGCGCTTAGTGAACAGCCAGGCTACTGATTTACAGCCGAGCGACACGTTACCACCGTTATTTAACAGCGCAGAAGATTTAGCAGATTTTCGAGAAAGACACGCGCAAGCCCAAGCAACGGAGAAACCTTTATCTCAACATACTGGCGTGGCCTTTTTAGGGATTGATGCAGGCTCAACAACGACAAAAGTCACATTGATTGATGAAGATGGTCATTTGTTGTTTTCTTTTTATGGTAATAACCAAGGGCAACCTTTAGAAACCACCATGACAGTACTGAAATCACTTTATCAACAACTGCCTGAAGAAGTTTTTATCGGAAAAGCGGCTGTTACAGGATATGGAGAACAGCTAATAAAAAATGCGTTAAAAGTCGATATTGGTGAAGTTGAAACGATGGCCCATTACAAAGCAGCCAACCATTTTCAGCCAGGTGTGGATTTTATTTTGGATATCGGAGGACAAGATATGAAAGCGATGACCATTAAAAATGGCGTGCTTTCCTCCATTCAATTAAATGAGGCTTGTTCTTCTGGGTGCGGTTCTTTTATTGAAACCTTTGCGCAATCCTTAAACTATAACGTGAAGGATTTTGCTTTGGCGGCTTTAGAATCGCAAGCGCCGGTTGATTTAGGTTCTCGGTGTACTGTTTTTATGAACTCAAAAGTGAAACAGGTTCAAAAAGAAGGGGCCTCTGTCGGCGATATTTCTGCTGGACTATCTTATTCAGTCATCAAAAATGCCATTTATAAAGTTATTAAGGTTCGCCGACCTGAAGAGTTGGGAGAAAAGATTGTCTGCCAGGGAGGAACATTTTACAATGAAGCGGTCTTGAGAGCTTTTGAAAAAATTAGCGGTCGTGAAGTGGTTCGTCCTTCTATTGCTGGTTTGATGGGGGCCTATGGGGCAGCGCTGATTGCTTTGGACGCTTATGAAATTGGGGAAGAAACCACGCTTCTTTCTTTAGAAGAGTTAGCGGCATTTACCTCTGAAAAGGAATTTACTCATTGCGGCTTGTGTGAAAACAATTGTCAATTAACGGTCACAGTGTTTTCAGATGGGCGCCAATTTATTACGGGAAATCGCTGTGAACGTGGTGCGCGAATTAAAATTAAACGAGAAGAACGCAAAGTGAATTTGGTTGATTATAAGTACCGCAAGTTATTTAAGTACCGACCTTTGCGGGAAAATAAAGCGTTTCGTGGGCGCTTGGGTATCCCTAGAGTCCTAAACATGTATGAAAATTATCCTTTGTGGCATACATTTTTTACTGACTTAGGCTTTCGGGTTGAATTATCGCCACGTTCTAATAAACAAATCTATGAACAAGGCCTTGAAACGATTCCCAGTGATACGGTTTGTTACCCAGCGAAAATGGCGCATGGACATATTCAAGCATTAATTGATGCGCAAGTGCCAATTATCTTTTATCCTGGTGTCGTTTTTGAACAGCAAGAAACAGTGGAAGCGGATAATCATTTTAATTGTCCAATTGTGCAAAGCTACCCAGATGTCATTCGAAATAATGTGGATGCCATCAGAGAGGGCCAAGTGGATTATCGAAATCCCTATCTTAATTTAGCGAATGAAGCAGCAGTTGCCAAAGTTTTAGCTGAAAATTTTGCTGATTTAGGGATTTCCTTAGAAGAAATTCAAACAGCGCTGCATCATGGTTATCAAGAATTAGCAGCCTTTAAAAAAGAAATTCAAGAAAAAGGCGAAGAAACGTTAGCCATGTTAACTGAAAAAGGCCAGAGAGGAATTGTCTTATCGGGACGACCGTATCACTTGGATCCAGAGATTAATCACGGCATTGCCGAAGTCATTACACAGGAAGGATTCCACGTCTTGACAGAAGACAGTATCTCGCATCTTGGAAACGTGCAGAATTTACGTGTGGTGAATCAATGGGTCTATCATTCTCGCTTATATGCCGCGGCTAAAGTAGTGGCTAAGACGAAAAATTTAGAACTTGTCCAACTGAATTCCTTTGGTTGCGGCTTAGATGCTGTGACAACCGATCAAGTAGAAGAAATCATGGATCGGTCTGGCAAAATTTATACAGTCCTCAAAATCGATGAAGGCGCGAATTTGGGTGCAATTCGTATTCGATTGCGCTCCTTGAAAGCAGCTGTCAATGAGCGGGAGAAGCAACAGTTTGTTCCGCATATGCAAATGGAAGAGCCAGAGAAAATTGTGTTTACAAAACAAATGAAAAAAACACATACTTTACTGTTACCAATGCTTAGCCCGATTCATCAATCTGGATTAGTCGATGTAGCATTACAAGCTTCTGGTTATCATGTCGTCTGTTTGCCTGCGCAAGACAAAGAAGCTGTGAATGTCGGGTTAAAATATGTCAATAATGATGCGTGTTACCCAGCAATTATTTCTATCGGACAACTAGTCGAAGCTTTGGAAAGTGGTCAATATGATTTGGATAATGTCAGTGTCTTAATGACGCAAACGGGGGGCGGTTGTCGCGCAACGAATTACATTCCATTATTACGAAAAGCCTTAAATGACGCTGGTTTTTCTCAAGTTCCTGTAGTTTCAGTTTCGATGGGCAATAAAGGAGTCGAATCTAATCCAGGATTTAAATTTACGTTGCCAATGATCAAACGCTTAGTAGTTGCCTTTTTATATGGTGACTTATTCGAACGAGTAGTTTATCGAACAAGACCTTATGAAACAGAAAAAGGAATGGTGGATCAACTACACCAAGATTGGCTAAAAAGAGTGGAAGCCAATGTCCGGAATGGTTCGCTGACACAATTTAATCACTTCATGAAAAAAATTATTCGGACGTTTGATGAAATTCCTTTACAGGAGATAAAAAAACCAAAAGTCGGTGTGGTCGGGGAAATTTTAGTGAAATATTCGCCGACAGCGAATAATGATATTGTGCGTTTGCTAGAAGAAGAAGGTGCTGAAGCAGTTGTGCCAGATATTGTTGGCTTTATGAACTATTCTTTGTACAATCAAATTTGGAAATACGAAAATATGGGCATGTCAAAACAAAGCAAACGTTTAGCAGAATTTGCGATAAAAATCATTGAATTGGTAGAAAAACCAATGGATAAGGCATTGAGAAAGTCGGTCCGTTTTGATGGCATTCATTCCATTTATGATATGGCAGCAGACGCAAGTAAAATTTTATCAATTGGCAATCATACGGGTGAAGGTTGGTTTTTAACAGCTGAAATGATTGAGCTCTTAAAACATGAGGTGAATAACATCGTTTGTATGCAGCCGTTTGGATGTTTACCAAACCATATTGTTGGAAAAGGGGTCGTGAAAGAGCTACGACGTCAATATCCGCAAGCAAACATTGCAGCGGTGGATTATGATCCAGGGGTATCTTTGGTTAATCAGTTGAACCGAATCCGTTTGATGATGGCCACAGCGAACAAGTTGTTGAAAGAAGAAAATGTAAAAAGATAATAACTAATAGCAATTCGTTTAAAAACATTTGGCTTGGTCACTTTTTACTGACTAAGCCAAATGTTTTTGTTATAAAAAGAAAGCATGCAACTAGACCAACTTTGATAAAAATTCCAATTCCTCTTTTATTTATCATTTTTTGGTTGTTTACACGGTCTATACCAGTTATAATAGAAGAGGAGATGAACGAAGAGGAGGAAGCGTAAATGGTTCAAAATATACCAATTTATATTCAAATTCACGATAAAATCAAAGAAGATATTGAAAAAGGTGTCTGGAGTATCGGGGATCGTTTGCCCTCTGAGCGAGAATTAGCCTTGAAATTTGATGTTAGTCGAATGACCTTACGCCAAGCCATTCAGACTTTAGCAGACGAAGGGATTTTAGAACGAAAAATTGGTTCAGGAACATATGTAGCACGTAAGAAAGTTCAAGAAACAATGACAGGTACCACTAGTTTTACAGAAATTACCTTGTCTCAAAATCGCGTTCCTTCTAGTCGGACGGTGTCTTATTTTGTAGCGAAACCTAGTTCTAGTGAGATGGAAAAATTACAACTAGGTCCAGAAGATTCAATTTTACGAATGGAAAGAATTCGTTTTGCGGATGACATTCCGATTTGTTTTGAGGTGGCGAGCATTCCTTATTCATTGGTCTCGCAATATGGCAAATCTGAAATCACGAACTCTTTTTATAAAACACTTGAAGCTAAATCTGGCCACAAAATTGGCCACTCTAACCAAACAATCTCTGCTGTTCAAGCATCGGAACAGATCGCAGAATATTTAGAGATTAAACGCGGCGATGCGATTCTGCGTGTGCGCCAAGTATCCTATTTTGAAAACGGACTACCTTTTGAATATGTTCGTACGCAGTATGCAGGAAGTCGATTTGAGTTTTATTTAGAGAAGTAGAGAAATGATAAGTATGGAAAAATGCCAAGAAATAGGCTGAGGTAAGATATTTTAACCCCCAAAAGTTGTATCTGAAAAATACAATTTTTGGAGGTTATTTTTATGAACTTATAAGGTAGAATTCAAATTAAAATTAGTGAAAGCATCTCAATTCAAATAAATATTGAATAGAGTAGCAAGTCTGAATACCAGAAAAGTGAGATGGTTTGTCCCGCTATAAATATTGTTAAAAATAAACTTATAATAGCTGCTAGTTTATTTGCTTCTGTTCTTTTTTTGGCTGTAGTTCGTTCTTGTCCATTTTTTACATTTCTTTTTTAAACTGTAACCTAATATAAGATATACCCGTTCAACGCTTTAATCAAATAGTTGCAAAATCAGCAGTTGTTTTGCAAATTGTTACATTGAAATTGTTAGTTATTACCAATCAATAATACTTATGATTGTCAAAGTTATTATATAGATATACTGAAAGAGAAATTTATTTTCTTTTTCAATAAAAAGTTTAGCGGAAGGAGTGATGCGGAATGAAAAAAATTAACGTACGTAAAGCCGATACAGTTGATGCAACAGCATGGTGGATTATTATCTAATTTGATAACCAAATAACGGTTAGACGAGATAGAAATATCTCGTCATTTTTTAATAAGGAGTGAAAAAAATGAAGTATAAATATCCCAGAATAAAACCAATCTAGCCATTATATCAATTAAATAAAGAGAGATTTAGAGTTGGGGCCCAATTAGGAATCACTATTGAATTTGATGATGATGAAGGTCAATTTTGGACATTATCTAATTTACTCGATGGAGTTAGATCGTTTGATGAAGTTGTCACAGAAATGAAGAGGAAATATCCGGAATTAACAGTAAAAGATATCGAAGAAGGGATAGATTTTTTAAATGATGAAGGTCTAATCGAGGAGACGTTTCCTGGTAGAATGATTGAAGATAGATACTTAGCTAATGTGAATTACTTTAGTAGGTACTGTAAAGCTGATGATGATAGATTTGAAATACAGGAAAAGATAAATAACTTGAAAATACTATTATTAGGTCTTGGTGGAGGAGGATCAAATATTCTAACGTTACTAGCGGGTCTTGGCCCCAAGATGATCAGAATGGTGGACTATGACCGAGTTGAAGCAAGTAATTTAGGTCGTCAATTACTATATAGAGAAGCAGATATTGGTGAGAAGAAAACTGTAGTTGCTAAAAGAGCCATTAATGAAATGAACTCAAATATTAACGTTGAAACTGTAGATAAAAAAATAATAGATGTGAATGATGTTGTTGAATTGACAGAAGGAATAGATATCATTGTTTGCGCTATTGATGAACCCCCTTTCCTTATAAATAGAATTGTGAATGAAGCTATTGTAAAAGTTGGTTTGCCGTGCGTGTTTGGTGCCTCACAGGTTAGCCGAGGAAGAGTATACACTGTAATACCCCAGAAAACAGGATGCTTTGATTGCATGAAATTGAACTTCAGTAAAAATGACCCTAAATTTGTTGAACAATTTGTAGGTTTTAGAAATATTCAATTTGCTCCCCCATCCATAGCTTATGGTCCTGGTATCTTTCAATTAACAGCATCAATTGTAGATGAGTTAATAAGAGTGGTAACAAGATATGCTGAGCCAAAAAGTTTGGGAACGCAATATGAAATTAACTATGAGGACGGAAACTCGTTCACGCATAAAACTTGGCCAAGGTTTGAGAGTGAATGTCCAACTTGTGGTAAAGGAGATGTCTCCCAATGGGAAATATTTCAATATTATCAAGAGAAGAAATAGGCCGAGACTATACCGAAGCTCGTACGTTAAAACGTAAGCTAAACAATGGCGATTGGGTTTATGTATCAGAAGAAAATCAACTATTAGTGTTGAGTGATGAAGTGGCGAGACAAATTAATTCATCCGAACTAATCGAAGAAGAGGTACTTAATGAATTAGTTGAAAATAAAATTATGATAAAAAAAGCCGATCAGAGAGATGATTATAAGCCGCTATTTGTCGAGCCTAAGAATATCTTATTTAAAAGCTCCTCTTTCCTGATTGATGTTAACGGTATTGTTGCGTTTACGATTAGCATATTTTTATTCGTAATCAAGGGGTCTCCTTTTGGAAGTGCAGTAAATGTTTTGTTTACAAATCCTTTAAAATTTTTTCTAATTGCTATTCTTGTCTCAATCGTATCTACAACTTTTCATGAATTTATGCACATTATATTTTCAAGGAATTCAAGGAAAATCAATTTAAACATAGTTAAAGCCGTTGCTACGATACCTATGACTCATGTATGGACGTGGAGTAGGTTTGGTAGAATCACGGCGATCACTTCTGGAATGTCGTCGGATGCAATATTCTTGTTAGTTTTTTTGATTATGAATAATAAAAGTGTTGGAGTTAATTCTATTGCGGCATCAATACTTATAACAAGGATATTGTGGCAATTTATCATTATACAAAAAACAGATATTAACATTTTGATTTCTTTTGTGGTTGATAATCCTTTCTACTTTGAAGAGGTCGCAATTATGAAATTAATCATTATTAAAGTAATAAGCATAAGTGTGCTAGCAATGATAATTTGGTTATGGTTCCAACCTGTTATCAATCAATTTAATTAAGTCTAAATATAGGAGGTTTGCTTTGAATCAACAGTTAGAATTACATTCGCTAAGTAAAAAGTACAAGAAATCAGAGAGCTATGCAAATGATAATATAAATTTGCGCTTTAATAAAGGTGAAATAACTGCCATAGCTGGACATAACGGCGCTGGTAAAACAACAATGTTGAATCAGATTATAGGTATAACGAAATCAACAAAGGGCTCTATAACATTTAATGGTCTATCATTTGCGAGAGATAGTAAAATTGCAAGAGAATATGTCTCTATGATGCCTCAACTACATGCTCCCTTGGCAGGTATAACGATGGCTCAATCTGTCGAGTCAATAATAAGAATAAGAGGAGGCAGTCAGAAAATAGCTGAAGAAGAGTGTATTAAAATTTTAAAAGAATTAAAAATAGATGGATGGAAAGATATACCAGGACAGAAACTTTCAGGCGGACTTAGAAGGCTCACTTCATTTGCAATGGCCGTTGTATATCCTTCTCCAATAATAGTCCTTGACGAACCTACCAATGATGTGGATCCTATTAGACGGCAAAAAATATGGAGATATCTGAAAGAATTATCTAATAAGGGGCATATAATCATCGTGGTCACACACAATATTTTAGAAGTTGAAAAATATGCTGATAGATATATTTTAATGAATCATGGAAAGGTTCTTGAGGATAAGAACTTAAAAAAACAGTCTATAAAAATAAACGATCGAAATTATATGACTGTTAACTTTCTTAATCTAAGTGATTTGAAGAGTGTAATAGTACCGAGTGCAATTCAGACTAACATAAACGATGAGGAATTAATGATAGAAATGGAATTAGAGAACAGTCAAGTGTTAGAAGCAGTTGACTGGGTCATGAAATTAGTAATAGAAAGAAAAGTTCAAAATTATAAAGTTTCCCCAAAATCCTTAAATGAAACCTATGGAGAGTTAATAGATGAAAATGATAAAAAATTATAGAAGAAAATCAATGATTAAGGAATTATTTGCTTTAGTAGGGTGGAGTTTATTAAGACATAAATACTTATTGCCTGTTTTTACATTAACTCAAGTATTTCTATCATTAGCAATTGTCTACGGGTTAGCACTTCTAATACCAGATGTGAATAATCAGACAGCTATCTATCTGTCATCTGGAGCAACTACTCTTGGGATTATTGCGGTAGGGTGCGTTCTTGCTGCTCAAATAGTAAGTACAGCAAAACAGGAGGGCATTGTGGACTATCAAAGGACATTGCCAGTTTCTCGGTTGAACATATTAATTTCCGACTTTATAATTTGGGGAATGGCCTCACTACCTGGGGTGTTTATGTCATTTTTAGCGGCATATTTAAGATTCGATGTCCAAATTAGATTCTCAATGAAGGCCCTAGCTATTCTTAGTCTAATTCAATTATGTATGATCTCTATAGGTTTTGCTTTGGCATATTGGCTAACACCTAATGTAGTAGGAATAGCAACTCAGATAATTATGATAGGTGGACTTTTATTCTCGCCTATTACTTATCCAACAGATAGATTGCCTTCTGCTTTAGTGAACTTTTTTGAATTTTTACCATTTGTTCCATCGAGTAATTTGATAAGATCACTGTTTTATGAACAGAATACTGTTAATGTTTCTAATATTATTGTAGTTTGTTTTTGGTTCGTGTTAACTACATTACTTTCACTTATTTCATTGTCAAGAAGGGACTGAATTGCAAAATGCAAACAATAAATATAAATAATTTATATAAAAAAGTAAGTGATACATTCAATTTAAAGGTTGATCAATTAGATTTAGAAGTAGGGAAAATTTATGGATTAGTTGGTCCGAATGGTGCAGGTAAAACAACTTTGATGAAATGTCTATGTAGTTTGCTTAGACCTGATAGTGGAATACTTAAAATAGACAATCGGCAAGTAGAAATAGCAGACCCTAAAATATTATTGCAGGTGGGTACTAACTTTGTTAACTCAGATAGTTTAAATGGATTTATGCTTGAAGATATATACAATGACCATGCTTTTTATTACAAGTTAAAAAATTTGTTAATGATAGAGACTCTATTAATGGATGTTGGTCTAAATGTAAATAAAAAAAGAAAGTTTAATACAATGTCTTTAGGAATGAAACAAAGGTTTTTGCTAGGTCTTGCTACAGCTCACAACCCTTCATTAGTATTATTAGATGAGCCATTTAACGGTTTAGATCCTGATGGTGTAGAGTTATTTATTGAGAATGTTAAGACCTTGTCCGAAAATAGAGTGTTGATAATTAGTAGTCATATATTGAGAGATATGGAAACATTTCTTGATGACGTTATATTTATAGAGAAAGGCAATGTACAAGAACCAAAATCAATGGTTGAGATTCGAGAAGAGTATAGAGAGGGGTTGAAAGAGTATTATGATGAACAAAAGAGAAAACATGATTAGTGACTCAAAATTGAATGTTTATAGATATGAATTAGATAAAATTAAAAATGTTTGGTTTAAAGTTTTCTTAATTACACTGGTAATCCAAATGTTATTTTTTATGTTTTTCTCATTTGTGGGAATATTTGATGAAAGTGCTGATACGATCTCGTCATTTCAAGGAATTATAGCATTATCGAACACTGTTTCTATGTGCGGCATATCAATTTATGGAGCTGTATTACTAAGGAAAGAGCTTGTACGATTTTATGTTGGCAATCACCGGAATAGAACGTTTCTTTTTCCGATTGATCGAAAAGAGCTTCTCGTAAAAAAACAAGTTCTTTTTACGTGATAATCTTATCTAGCTTTGGAAGTGCGCTTCTTATTTCATTTGTGACTGAGGTTTTGCTTAACTTAATTTTGAAGTTTCATAGTTCAAATTTATTTTTTGAAATTTACCTTGGTCTTATTACCATAGTTACAAGTTGTAGTCTACTATTCGTAATTTTGATATTGTCAGAAATAATTTCAATTTGGAAACAATCGGAAATTGCTTCAATAATAACGTCAGTGGTACTAATGCTAATATATTCGAATTTTTCTGCTATGGGCCTTATGAATTTTCCAACTATAACGTTCCTATTTTCAACGATTATGGGATTGATGCTTGTTTGGTTATTTTTGAAATTTTCTGATAAATTATGCGACATGGAAGTATACTAAAAAATGCGGTGATTTACTTGATTAGTTATCACCGCATTTGTTTCCTTTGTATACATTAAATATAACTATAGTTACAAAATATCTACGTTCTTTCGTCCAGTGACGTTGAATACCACCTAATTGTTGTAAGAGATCACCAATGTTTTTCATTCCTAAACCTTTATCTTTTCTATGTTTTCTTGTAAAAATTTCTTCAGAATTATAGTTATTCGATACTTCAATAAATAAATCATTATTGACTTGCTTGATAATTATATTGACATATCTGTCAATCGGCTTGATTCTCTTCGATGCTTGTATGGCGTTATCAATTATATTTCCAATTACAATAGTTAGAACGTCATTATTAATTTTTATATTTTTAGAGACAAATATCTGATGATCAACATTAATTTGATTCTTTCTTGCTTCAGCAAGCTTTTCATTCAATAGGTAGTTTAATACTCCATCGGCAGCATAAGTTTTTGTTGGTGGTTCTAAAATATCAAAACTACTCTTAATATAATCGATAGCTTCATTAACTTCTTCATTTTCGATAAGTCCGAGGATTGTTAAGTATTGATTCTTCAAATCATGTTTTAATTTTAAAACGTTAGTTCTGTTTCTCTTTATTTCATTTAAAATTCTATACTCCACTTCGATATTTTTTTTTCTCAAAGTAAGATCATATTGATTTTTTTGATATTCTATAGTAATTTTATAAAGAAAAATTACACAGATGTTTAAAAATATGACACTAATCGTAATAGTAATCTCAGAAATTTTGTCATTGTTGTTTCCTATTAAAAGCCCAAATAAAATGATTATTGATAGTATGGGAATAGGTAATAAAATCACAATAAATGATAAGTTTGTCGATAATTCAGACTTTGCTTCTTTAACTATTGAAAATTTAAGTATGACTATCCAGGCTACCCCAATCAAAGTTGTAATTGTTATTGAAGTTATGAAAAAAGTAGGGCTACCATAGGATGTTAATTCTGCATTTAAAATTATTTTCGTAAAGTGTAACGACAATACTTCACAGATTAAATTTATTGATATAAGTGTCATTGTCCATACGGCCGAGTCGAGATAAGGGACCGAGTGTAGCATAGCAATAGTGTAAGTTAAAATGAAACTTAGTAATAAGTTAAGATACGGTAAATAAATGTTCGGTATGTAAGCATTGGATAATATAATCGTAACCATGGCTGATATGATTATAACAATCCAGATGACATTATAAAATTCTCTATGATTTTTAATAGCTGTTGACCAATTAGAAAAAAATAAGAGATAAGAAATAAATAAACTAACAAACTTAGGCTTCGTAATGTTATATCAAGCATTATATCTTTCCTCTCATGGACATAACTATACTTTTATGAGCGGCGGCTTTGAAGCGCCTACTTATTGGTATTTCAATACATTTTTCTTTAGAATCCATTAATAGGAAATTTTTTCCTAACTCTTTTATATAAGCGCAATTTATTATGAAAGAAGAGTGGACTTGCACAAAATTCGTATCAAGTTGTTCGTTTATCTGATTCGTTGACATATAGGGTTTGTAGATTTCTCCAACTGTATGAATCAATACTTGTCTTTTATCTTTTTCGAAATAAATGATATCTTTGGTTGGTATTTTATAAGTAACTTTGTTACTAGAAAATACAAAGTAATTTCTTTTTTTTCTAGCTGTTGTTTCAGTTTTTCCAAAACTTGGTGCAACCGATCTTCCGTAGGCGGTTTCAATAAATAATCAAAAGTTTGTACTTGGAAGACTTCTTCCATGTATTCTTTGTAACTCGTCAAAAAAACGATAGGTGATAAAATATCACGTTCTCGGATTTTTTTTGCCAAGTCTATTCCGCTCATTTCACTCATTTCTATATCTAAAATAAAAAAGTCAAAATTTTCTTGGTCAAGTTGATTGACTAACTTGAGAGGATTGTAGTAGGTATAGGTTTCAAATATATTTGGGTTATAATTAAATAGCATCGTGTTTATTTTTTCGGTTAACGTTGGATTGTCATCACAAATAGCAACTTTCAACAATAAAACCTCCTTTTTTTTCATTCTATATATATTATGAATTAAATTATCTTTAAAAACAATCATTTTTTGTTAGCACAACTGATAAACCGACATAAGTAATCTGGATAAAAATATCAAAAATTCAGCTTACTGACAAACATTTAATTAGCATCTAAAAAATAATCATGTAAATTAAATGAACGGCGAAAACATCTGTTAGGGTGCTATCAATTTTTTTAAAATCTACATATGATTAAAACTTGATGCTATAATGTTACTAGTAAGGTTAATGTATACCATAGCGGTACTTGAGAAGAGTAGAAGTGTTTCTGATGAACAGATGGATTAGTGGAGATTGATACTGAACAGTCAATTGTTTAAAAAAGTGATTTTCAAACGGTAACAAAAGTATATTTAAAGGAACTCGAATTTTCAGAAAGTAGCTTCAAACTTAGTTTGAAAGAATAGCTTTCGGCTATAAAAAAGTTAAAAGGAGCCTGCCATGTTACAGAAATACATAGAAATTTTAACAAGAGACGAGGCCATCTTTCGTAAAAATCCAGATGGAACAGAAGTAAATTATTTTCTATTTCCAGAGTTTGAAATACATATAAATAGCTTGCCAGGAAAAACTGTGCAAGGTTGGCATAAGCATCACGAAATCGAAGAAGTTTTACTTGTGCAGTCGGGAAAAGTGAAAATAGAAGAGGTAGAAAATCAGCAAATTGTTTCAAGAATTTGTGCAGAAGGAGAACTTATTCGGATGCATAATAGTCTTCATCGGATTAGTAATCCTGATACGTTATCTGCATCATTTACAGTATTTCGTTTTGTTCCACAAGGGCAAAATCAACAAGAATGCATAAAAAATGATAAAGAAGAATTCTCTGATGCGGCAGTACAACGGCTTCTAAAAATCAATGATTCGTTGTGATCGTTATTTTTAAACTTTTCTTTTCCCCCTCCTAGAAAACACAAAACCGTGGTACAATAACTTACGTAATAGACACACCTACTCCGAATGTCAAAAAAGGGCAGAAAAGTAGACAAGAAATTGTTTAAGGAGTAAAGTAAACTTACTTAAAATTTTGGGGGAAATAAAATGTATGATGTAATTATCATTGGTGCCGGTCCTGCTGGGATGACGGCAGCACTTTATGCATCACGGTCTAATCTTTCTGTATTGATGATTGAACGCGGTGCGCCTGGTGGGCAAATGAACAACACTGCTGAGGTAGAGAATTACCCAGGCTTTGATTCTATTATGGGTCCAGAATTGGCCTATAAAATGTATGAAAATGTAGAAAAATTTGGTACGGAAAATGCGTATGGCATTGTGATGGGCATTGAAGACCACGGATCTTATAAAGAAGTGATTTGTGATGACAAATCTTATGAAGCTAAAGCGGTAATTATTGCAACAGGCTGTGAACACCGAAAATTGGGTGTAAAAGGCGAAGAAGAATTTGCTGGCCGTGGTGTTTCTTATTGTGCCGTTTGTGACGGTGCTTTCTTTAAAAATAAACGCTTAGTAGTCGTTGGCGGCGGCGATTCTGCAGTTGAAGAAGCAATCTATTTAACGCAATTTGCTTCTGAAGTAGTGATTGTTCACCGTCGTGATGAATTGCGTGCGCAAAAAATCATTCAAGATCGTGCCTTTGCAAATGAAAAGATTTCCTTTGTTTGGGATACAGTTGTCGAAGAAATTGTTGGCAATGAAATGGTCGTGACAGGTGTGAAAGCACGGAATGTCAAAACAGATGAAGTTTCTGAAATTGAAGCAAACGGCGTGTTCATTTACGTGGGGCTAGATCCATTAACAGAACCATTTAAAAAAGCTGGTATTACGAATGAGGCTGGTTGGATTGAAACAGACCAAGAAATGAGAACAAAAATTCCTGGTGTTTATGCCATTGGTGATGTCCGTGAAAAAACATTGCGTCAAATCACGACAGCGGTCGGTGAAGGCGGTATTGCTGGACAACAAGTATTTAACTATATTGAAGAATTAAAATAAAAAAATGCTTTTGCCTTTAAGAATAAGGGCAAAAGCATTTTTTTAATAGGTTCCTTTAATGACAAAATAAGAGCCGCGAATGGTTCCAGCTAATTTTGATTTTTGACGAGCAAATTTGAATTTTCCTTCAAATTCTGCAGGGATTGCCATACTATCTGAAAGTTTAAACCCAACGGCGCGTTTGCCTTCATCAGCTAATGTGTACATCACGTTAACTGCTAAGCCGTTTTCATAAAATACATAGGCCATTTTTATGCCATCTAAAGTGAAAGAAGAAATTTCAAGTGGCTTGTAAGGGAAATGTAACGCTCGTTCCAATAAAATTTTTTCAATCCAGGCCAATGTTTCTGGAGCTTCAGAGGCAGGGACGGTCGTAAAGCGATGTTTGTATTTATTCCAAAAATAGCGAGCTTCATTCGCTCTTAGTCCAGCAAGGGCAGGTGCCACTGGTGAACTTTCTAAACCAATAGTGGCTACTTCTTTAAAATCAACTGTATAAACCATGAATTGATACTCCCATCTTTTCTTTTAAACTAAGTATAACGGTAGCAGGGGTAACGAACAATTATTATTACTTAAAAGAATGAAATTGGGACAGAACGATCGGCTTCAGAAAATGTTAAGATTTCCGAATGCGTAGGTTCTGTCCCAAAGAGTATTTTAAGATTTGGTTATTTCGTGATAAGTTATACGCTTGTACTTATTTATTGGCATCTAAGGTAACTTTTTCATCTGCCGTAGTCGTTTTAACATCTACTGTATAAACAAGTTTATTGTTATTTTTGGTTAACTTCCAAGTCAAAATACGTGGAGAAAGTCCTCCAACTTCTTTTTTTGCTTTGGCTAAAACGTCGTTAACAGCGCCTAATTCTTTGACTTCAGCAGCTGAAAAGGCTGTCTCGTTTTCGCCAAGTTGATTTGCTTCAGTATTTTTGGTGACTTTTCCTGTTTCAGGATTCACGTAAAGTGTTTCTGTATCGTTGGTAAAGATATAGCTGTAGTCACTTTCTGGTTTTGTATCAAATTGGACATTTACTATTGGTTTGCTGTCGCCGGCTTCTTTTTCGTAGATTTCAGCAGCTTGCTGCAAACTAACTTTGTACTTTGTATCCGTGACGGCATCTTTTCCTACGCCGCAACTAGCTAAAATAAAAATAGCTCCTAAAAGTGAAAAAAATAGTAAAAATGGTTTTTTTAACATGAAATTACCTCGTTTCTTTTTATTAAGCATTCACAATCACTTAGTATACGGAGGTTTTATAAGAAATACAAATAAAAAACAATCCTTTAAGAGAAATTAAAGGATTGTTTTTTTGTTATTTATTCTGCACGTAAAGCAACTGCCGCATCTTTTTTCGCTGCCATTCGGGCAGGAATATGGCCACCAATCATGGTTAAGATTGTGCTAATTACAATCAAAATAATCCCGTGAATTGGATTTAAGGTGGCAACATTTTCTAAATCAGTCAGGTTATAGAGCACTGCATTGATCGGAAATGTTGCGAGAAAGGCAATCACAACACCAAGAATACCAGAGGCAACGCCTAAAATAGCAGTCTCGGCATCGAACACCCGGGTAATATCTTTTTTACGAGCTCCTAACGCTTTCAGAATACCGATTTCTTTGGTCCGCTCAATGACAGAAGTATAGGTGATAATCCCAATCATAATCATACTTGTAACAAGGGAAATCCCAGCAAATGCAATCAGCACATAGGTGATGGCATCCATTAAACCACCTGTTAAGCGGGTCATTGTTCCAGCTAAATCAGAATAGATGATTTGGTCTTTTTTATCTTTTCCTTTGTTATAAGCATCTAAATAATCAAGAATTTTATCTTTTGATTTGAAGTCGTTTGGATAAATCATAATACTTGAAGGGATTTCGTTCGCTCCTAAATAAGACAATAGGTTTTCTTTCGCGGAAGCATCTAATGTTTCGTTAGTCATAACGTTAGTGTTGCTGGCTTCTTGCGCTTTAACAATATCAGAGGTTTTGTTTTTGGCAATCATATTAGTTGAAAGTGCATCGCTATAAGCAATTCCAGGTGCTAATAGATTCATTGTTGAAGAATCTTTAATTCGCAAAATCCCTGAAATTGTTAATTCGGTATTTTCTGGGTTATCGTAAACAGCTTGCAAATCTTGGTTAGGAATGAAGTTGCCTGGCGGTAATTTGGTGTAAAATGCATTATTATTGGCTAATTTCATTTTTGTGCCAACAATGTCTGAAAAGGCAATCTTTTGATTATCTTTCACGTCAAAGCCAAGATTTTTTAAAGCATTAATATTGGTGGTATTGTTACTATCGACGATTAAAACGACATCGGTTTCTTTTTCTGGATAATTTCCTTCGAGTAACGAGTAATTGTCTTTTAAGAAATTGTTTTTTCCATTTTCTAGTTGTTTAGGAAAAGCAGAAACGCCGACGCCAGTTTGGGCAGCCATCATAGAAGCCATCGCGTTTGATTGGCCGTCGGGTGCATCGTTTGAAAATTTGACAGCTTGTGCTTTCCTGTTGATTTCTCTTAATAAGTTCATATTGACTAGACGAGTATAGCCGATATTATTACTTAATTCAGGATCAATGTGATTGACATAGTCAATAAACTTTTGATCAATTAAATTCGTGTGTTGCGCACGGTCCGCATCGCTAATTTTAGCAGTCACTTCTTTTTCTTTCGGGAAGGTGCCTTTTTTGTCCTGGTTATTGAAACTTTCTGGATCTTGATCGGTCGCTATTTTAGAAATGGTAATCGGAAATTGCGCTAACGTTTCCGACTGAGTTTTATCAATTTGTTTCTGGAATCCTGTTGAAAGAGAAAGGACAATCGCGATACTGATAATTCCGATACTTGAAGCAAAGGCGGTTAAAAAAGTTCGCCCTTTTTTAGTGCGGATATTATTAAAAGATAAACGCAACGCAGTCGTGAATTTCATTTTGGTGCGTTTCAATTCGAAAGGTTCTTTTTTTTCATGTTCAATATGAGGACGCGAGTCATGACGAATTTGGCCATCTGAAAATTCAATAATTCGATCAGCGTATTCATGAGCTAATTCAGGGTTGTGGGTCACCATAATAACTAATTTTTCTTTCGAAAGTTCTTGGATAAGTGCCATAATTTGCAGACTGGTTTCTGAATCCAATGCACCAGTTGGTTCATCACAAAGTAAAATATCGGGATCGTTAGCTAAAGCACGAGCAATGGCAACCCGTTGCATTTGACCGCCAGATAATTGGGAAGGTTTTTTATGGATATGGTCCTTCAAACCGACACGGATGAGTGCATCTTCGGCTTTTTGGCGTCTTTCTGCTTTTGAAATACCACTCAGTGTCATACCAAGCTCGACATTATCCAAAATCCCTTGATGACTAATTAAGTTGTAACTTTGAAAAATAAAACCAATTGAGTTATTCCGATAAGCATCCCAGTCGGCTTCTTTAAAATTTTTTGTTGATTTGCCGTTAATGATTAAGTCACCAGAATCGTAATTGTCCAATCCGCCAATCACATTCAACATCGTCGTTTTACCAGAGCCGCTGGGACCCAGAATGGCTACAAATTCTTGTTTTCGAAAAGCGACAGAGACGCCATCTAAAGCTTTAGTGGTCGTTCCGCCGACAGTATAATATTTTTTTATCTCTTTGAGTTCTAGCATATTTTTCGCATCCTTCTTCCAATTTATCAACAACACAACCTTAAGTTAGTGTATAACGTAACATAATAGTTAACAAAAATCAATCATTACCATTTGATAATCAAGTGAATTTAGTATACACTAGGTGGGAAACGAGGGAGAACATATGGATAAAGAGAAGCATTCATCAAATTTAGATATTAGTGTCTTTACTGAAATTTTTTCATATATGAGCCAATTGCTTTTTAAAGACCTAGACTTGGAGGATCTAAAATTAACAAAGTTAGACATGTTAATTTTATTAATTGTGGCAACGAATGAAGGAATCAGTATGACAGAGTTAGCCAACCAAGTAGGAACGTCGAAAGTTCAAGTGAGTCGCTCTATTGCGGGGTTAGAAGAACGAGCGATTGTTCAACGTCGCCATAATCAAGAAAATCGCCGCGTGGTTAATGTTTATACGACAAAAGAAGGCGAGAAGCTCTTTAAGCAAAAAGAAAATCAAGTAAAACAGCAACTATCTGAAACGCTTAGTGTTCTTTCCTTAGAGGATTATCAAGAGGTCAATCAACACTTTTTGGCGGTCATGAAAATTTTGTCCAATTATCAAGCGCTACGAAGAAAAACGTGTAAGGAAAACAACGCCAAAAAATAAAAAACATCGTTTGGCTATAAACCAAACGATGTTTTTTCTAGCCTTTGACAGAGCCAGAAGTCACGCCTTCTACATAGAAACGTTGCATTAATATAAATAAAATAGTAATTGGAATGGCAATTAGCACACATCCAGCTGTAAAAGCCATGAATAGTGAATTGGCTGTTGATTTGGTCATCATCGAAAAGAGACCAATCGCAACGGTGTAATTTTCAACTTTATCACCCATAATAACTTTTGCGAAAATAAAATCCATCCAAGGGCCCATGAAGGCGGTTAAAGAAGTATAGACAATAATTGGTTTCGACAATGGCAACGTAATTTTTGTGAAAATTTGCCACTTGTTGGCACCGTCAATCATAGCCGACTCGTCTAAAGCCATCGGAATGGTATCGAAGAACCCTTTGGCGATGTAAAAACCTAGCGCCGAGCCTGCAGAGTAAACCAGAATTAAAGCGAATAAACTTTCAGTTAAATTTAAGGCTTTTAAAATATAGTAAACGGCAATCATGCTCATAAAACCAGGGAACATATTTAAAACGAGCGCCACTTTTAAAAAGGGTTTTCTTAAGCGGAAACGCAACCGGGACAGCGCATAAGCCATTGCGATTGTAATGAAAGTTGATAACAGACAGCTTGCGATGGAAACGAACAAGGTGTTCAAAAACCAACGGACAAAGGGGAAGTTGCCAGTCTGATTTGTTAATAATACTTTATAATTTTCTAAAGTGAATGTTTTGGGAATGATATAGGGAACAAATGCACCGCCTTCGCCACGAAAACTTGTTAAGATAATCCACACAATGGGGAACATCCAAAAAACTGCTAAAATGGTTAGAATGATGTAAACGCTGGTAAGTGCAGTGCGTTGTTTTTTCTGGTAACTTTTTGCTTTAGCCATAAGTTACGCCTCCTTAAATGAATTCGTCCGTGTATAGGCAATTAAACTGAAGACTGCGGAAAGAATGAAGATTAAAATACCAATCACAGAGGCTAAATTGTAATCCATTGTATCGACAGTCAATTTGTATAACCAGGTAACTAAAAGGTCAGTTGAGCCTGCACCGTAGAAGTTAGAATTGGCTGGACCGCCGCCTGTTAATAGATAAATGACATTGAAGTTATTGATGTTGCCAATAAACTGTTGAATCAGCGCCGGGGTCATCACAAATAGAATTTGTGGAAACGTAATACTTTTAAAAATTTGCCATTTATTGGCACCGTCAATTCTAGCTGCTTCGATTTGATCTTCAGGAAGGTTTTGGATAATCCCTGTAGAGATTAACATCGTAGCAGGAATACCAATCCACATATTGACAACAATAATGGTTAATTTTGCCCAATTCGGATCTGTTAAGAAGGGGATAGAAGAATCGATTAAGCCCCAGTTTAACAACAGAGCATTGATAGGTCCGGAACCATTTAAGAGGTTTCGCATAATTAAAAGTGAAACAAACGGAGGTACGGCCATCGTGATGACAAAAATAGTCCGCCAAAACGCTTTATATTTTAAGCCTTTTGTATTGATAAGCAAGGCTAAAATGATTCCAAAAAAGAAACAAGTTGCGGTTGCGAAAACAGCCCAAATCAAGGTCCAGCCAAGTACTGGAAAGAACGTTGAAGCCATATCGCCTGTGATTACATTGCCTAGATTTGCCAATCCAACCCAAGTAAAAAGGTTTTTCGGTGGCAAATGGTTATGGTCGTAGTTGGTAAAGGCAATGGAAATCATATATAACAACGGCAAGATGGTAAAGAAAAGAACGCCTAGTAAGGGAATCGTCATTAAAGTTGCATGGAAACGTTCGTTTAACAAGCTACGTAAATCATCCATAGTTGTTGGAATTTTTTTGCCGGCTGTCTTTAATTCATATAGGTGACGGGCGCTTTTTAAATTGATTACATATAAAATGATTAGCGATAAACAGACTAAAATTGCTGCAATTCCGAATAATAATAAGAGCATTGAATTATCGCCTTCTTTTAGAACTTCAATCCCTAAAGAATCATCATATACTAATCCTTGCTGTTGGGTCCCTAGTGTTCCTAGCATCATTAATGCGTGGAAACCATTACGGATTAACCAATAGATAAAGCCAATTTCAGCTGTTAAAAAGATGATTCCCTTTAACCACTGCTTGTTGGCGAAGTTTGCAGCACCCATAACTAAAAAAGATAGTTTTGTAGCGAAGTCGCCTTTTTTAAAGACCTCTCGAAATGACGTCTGGGCTTTCTTTTTCTTGAACATCTTCGTTCACTCACTTTCTACTTAAATAAAAAAGATAGAGGAAATGGGACAGCAGATTGAAGCTCGTCCCATTTCTTTACTCTTTTTATTCTTTTGCTTCTTTTGATGTGTCTTGGACTAATTTATCTAATTTTGCTTGATAATCTGCAGGTTTGATATTGCCTTTGTACGTATCATTGATCACTGCATCCATCGCAGGCCAGAATGAAACGATTTCTGGGATTTTTGGCATTACCACAGAGTGGGTTGGTTGTGCCATTTCTAAGATAGCTTTTGCAACAGTATCTTGTGTAATTTCTTCGTTTGTTTGTAATTTTTTGTTTGAAGGGACAAAGCCGATTTCTTTAAAGTAAGTCATTTGTGCTTTTTCGCTGGTTAAATAGTTTGCTAATGTCATTGCGGCCAATGGTGCTTGTGTTTGTTGGTTGACAGCAAAACTACGAACGCCCAAGAAAGCTTTCATTTGTTTTTCTCCATTGCCAAAATCAATGGTTGGATAGGCAGCAGCCCCCATTTTGTCGCCAAGAGCTTTTTCTACATCGTTTTTAGACCAAGGGCCAGAAAGGAAGGCATCCGTTTTGCCAGAACCTAGATTAGACAATGCTTCTGTATTTGATTGGATCACACCAGGATTATTTTTTTGATCGGCAATCCATTGTAATACTTCTATACCTTGTTGGTTATTAAAGTTGGTACCTTTTGGATCTTCGCCATTTTCACCATATAAGTAATCGCCGTTACTCATAAATAGAGGACCGAAGATATAATTTGCGCCATCTTCGCCAAAATTGGTACCGATTTTGCCTTTTTCAGTTAAAGACTTCCAAGTTTTGATTTCCTCTGGAGAATACGTATCTTTGTTATAATAAAGAACTTGTGACTCTACGGCATAAGGGTAGGCATAGACTTTGTCTTTCCAAGTGACTCCTGCGACTGCCGAGTCGATATTGTTTTCTTTGACTTCTTTTTCATATTTTGTGTTAGGGTAAATCAGACCAGCTTCTGCCATTTGACCAATTTGATCATGTGGCATCATGAAAACATCTGCGGCAGCTTTAGGATCTTTTGCAATGTCTTTTTTAGCATCTGCCGAATTTCCAGCAGTTAAGTTAACTTTAATATCGGGGTTTTCTTTTTCAAAATCGGCGACAACTTTTTTAAAGACGCCCATATATTCAGTATCAACCCATAATTTTACGTCACCAGCTGCTTTATTTGCTGAACCGCTTTCATTTTCAGCTTTCGTTTTTTCTGCGCCACCACAGGCAGTAAGTAAAACCGCGGAAGCACTTAAAAGGATACCGCCCATTAAAATCTTTTTCCAATTCGCTTTCATTTTTGAACCCTCCAAAAATTATTTTTTACAAGTCTTATTATGCAACCGATTGCGGAAATAATCAAGTGTTTTTCATCGAGAAAGTTAAAAAAGTTTTTTTGTTATAAATAACATACTGTTTATTTAAAGTGGTGTATACCACTAATTAAGCATTTTAAATAAAAAAATAAAAAAGGGTATACAAATGCAATCGTTTGCGCTAAAATGTGTTCGAGTATTAGAAAATACACGAAAAGCGACAATTAAAGGAGAGAATTAAATGAACACTGCTGCAATCTACCATCGTCCAGAAAGTGAATTTGCTTATCTTTATACAGAAGAAACCATGCATATTCGTTTGCGTACGGCAAAAGGCGACATTGCCTCTGTCCAATTAGTGCAAGGAGATCCTTATCTTTTAGGAAAAGAAAAGTGGTACCAACAGTCGTTAACCATGGAGAAGTTAGTATCTACGGAGTTATATGATTACTGGTTTATTGCATTAAGTGCAAAATTTAAACGCCTTTCATATGCTTTTACTTTAGTAGGGACGGATGGTTTGACGGCGTTTTATGGCGAACACGGCATTTATCCTTTAGAAGAAAAGTATTTAGAGATGGCGAATAATTATTTTCGGATGCCGTATTTTCATGAAGTCGATCGTTTTAAAGCACCTGAATGGGTCAAAGAAACGGTTTGGTATCAAATATTTCCAGAGCGTTTTGCAAATGGTGATCCCGCCAATGATCCTGAAGGGACGTTACCGTGGGGATCTAAAAGACCAGATCGACAAGATTTTTTTGGTGGGGATTTACAAGGGGTGCTAGATCATCTTGATTACATTGAAGATTTAGGTGTTAACGGCTTATATTTTTGCCCAATTTTTGAAGCGTTTTCTAATCACAAATATGATACGATTGATTATTTAAAAATTGACCCAGCTTTTGGTGATGGTGCTACCTTTAAGCGTTTAGTCGAAGAGTGTCATCGACGGGGCATTAAGATTATGTTGGACGCCGTTTTTAATCATATGGGGGACACTTCGCCTCAATGGCAAGATGTGTTAAAAAATGGCCAGGACTCAATTTATGCCGATTGGTTCCACGTAAATGAGTTTCCAGCTAGCTATGAAGAAAGTGCTGATTTTGAAGAAGCAAGCAACATTACCTATGATACTTTTGCATTCACTCCGCATATGCCTAAATTAAATACAGCAAATCCAGAGGTGCAAGCCTATCTTTTAGAAATTGCTCGTTATTGGATTGAGGAATATGATATTGATGCCTGGCGTTTAGATGTGGCAAACGAAGTGGATCATGCGTTCTGGAAAAAATTCCGGCAAACATGTGATGACGCAAAAGAAGATTTTTATATTTTAGGAGAAATTTGGCACTCGTCGCAAAGCTGGCTCCAAGGAGACGAATTTCATGCAGTGATGAATTATGCATACACAGATGCGATTATGGGCTACTTTGTCAAGCAAGAACTGTCCTTGGAAAAGATGCTTTCTGAAATGAACAACCAGTTAATGCTCTATCGACAACAAACGAATCAAATGCAGTTTAATGTTTTAGATTCCCACGATACACCACGCTTATTGCATGAAACGAAAGAGGATAAAGAGTTGATGCGCCAAGTATTAGCGTTTACGTATATTCAACCAGGCGTCCCTTGTCTTTACTATGGTGATGAAATTGGTATGACAGGTGATATGGATCCTGATTGTCGTCGTTGTATGGTTTGGGAGGAAAATCAGCAAGATTTGGATTTGAAGGAATTTGTAAAATCATTGATTGCCCTTCGCAAAAAGTATGCGGCTGTTTTTTCTGGTGGAACAATCGATTGGACAGGAACTTCTTTTGAAACGGGGTTGATTAGATTCGCTTGTCGTTTGGAGGAACAAACGATCTATGGGATTTTTAATACTGGCCAAGAGACACAATTTGTTGATAGAACTGATCGAGAAGTTTTGCTAAGTTCTTCTATCGAAACTGCTTCAGAACAGATAATGGTTTTACCAAAAGGTTTTCTTTTATATCAAGCATAATAATTAAGCAAAGGAATGTGAAGAAGAATGGAAAAACATTGGTGGCAAGAAGTCGTGGTTTATCAGATTTATCCTCGCAGTTTTAAGGATAGCAATGGAGATGGCATTGGAGATTTACCAGGAATTATTGAAAAATTGGATTATTTGGAAACGTTAGGCATTGGGGCTATTTGGTTATCACCAGTTTATCAATCACCCAATGATGACAATGGTTATGACATTTCTGATTATGAAGCGATTATGACAGAGTTTGGGACGATGGCGGATATGGATCGTCTAATTGAGGAAGCGAAAAAGCGAAAGATTGAAATTATTATGGACTTAGTGGTTAACCATACGTCAGATGAACATCGTTGGTTTATTGAAGCGAAAAAAAGTAAGGAGAACCCCTACCGAGACTATTATGTATGGGCTGATCCTGCTTCAGATGGCGGTGTGCCTAACCGACTGAAATCTGCCTTTTCGGGTTCGGCGTGGACGTTTGATGAAGCGAGTGGGCAATACTATTTGCATTTGTTTAGTAAAAAACAACCAGATTTAAATTGGGAAAACCAACAAATGCGTCAGTCGGTTTACGAGATGATGAATTTTTGGATTGATAAAGGAATTGGCGGTTTCCGTTTAGATGTAATTGACTTAGTGGGTAAAATTCCAGGAGAAGAGATCACCGCGAATGGACCTCATTTACATCGTTATTTACAAGAAATGAACGCCGCAACATTTGGCGGCAAAGAGCTGTTAACTGTAGGTGAAACATGGGGGGCCACACCTGAAATTGCAAAAATGTACTCTAGTCCAGAGCGTCATGAATTATCTATGATTTTTCAGTTTGAACATATGAGCCTGGATCAACAACCAGGTAAAGAAAAATGGGACCTTCAGCCAATGGAAGTTGCCAAGTTGAAACAGGTTTTTGCAAAATGGCAAACAGAATTAGGAAATGATGGCTGGAATTCTTTATTTTGGAATAACCATGATTTACCGAGAATGATTTCACGTTGGGGAAATGATCAGGAACATTGGTTGGAAAGTAGTAAGTTATTCGCTATTTTACTGCACATGATGAAAGGCACACCTTATATTTATCAAGGGGAAGAAATTGGTATGACCAATACGCCGATTACAGATATTCGTGAAGCGCGGGACATCGAAACGATTAACATGTACCATGAGTATCTAGAAAAAGGATATTCTAAAGAAGAAATTTTGCTGAAAATTAATACTAAAGGTCGCGACAATGCACGCCGGCCTATGCAGTGGACCGCTGAAAAAAATGCGGGCTTTACGACGGGTACACCTTGGATTGATGTTAATCCCAATTATCAAACGATTAACGTCGCTGCTGCTTTGGCAGATAAAAATTCACTATTCTATACGTACCAAGAAATGATTCGTTTGAGAAAAGAACATCCTTTAATTGTTTGGGGCGACTTTGAATTGCTGGAAACAGTGGACGAAGTGATTAGTTTTTATCGTACCTATGGTGAGGAACGCTGGCTTGTTGTAACGAACTTTTCTGACAAAGTTCGGCCATTTTCTGCAGACGTTCATGTAGAACAAGTAATGATTGAAAATATGCCGACAGATGTCACTGCTTTAGCAGACTATTCGTTAGCGCCTTGGCAAGCATTTGTTGTGAAAGTGAGTCAATAAGATGGAACAATGGTGGAAAAATGCTGTCGGTTATCAAATTTATCCTCGGAGTTTTAAAGATAGCAACGGGGATGGCATTGGTGATTTGCAGGGAATTATTGAGAAATTACCGTATTTAAAAGAACTAGGGGTCGATTTTTTATGGTTAAATCCGATTTACACTTCGCCAAACGTTGACAATGGTTATGATATTGCGGATTATCAAGGGGTTCAGCCAGAATTTGGTACGATGGAAGATTTTCAAGAACTTTTGGATCAAGCGCATCAATTAGATTTGAAGATTATTCTTGATCTGGTAGTCAATCATACAAGTGATCAACATCCGTGGTTTGTTGAAGCGAAAAAAAGTTTAGATAATCCGTATCGTGAGTATTATTTATGGGCCGATGCGACACCAGATCGTATGCCGAATGAATGGAAAAGTTTTTTTGGTGGCTCGACTTGGACGTATGACGAGGGTACAAAGCAAGCATATTTTCATGTGTTTGCAAAAGAGCAACCTGATTTGAACTGGAAAAATCCTAAAGTTCGTGAAGAGATTTATGCGTTGATTCGCTGGTGGTTAGATTTGGGAATTGATGGTTTCCGATTGGATGCGATTAGTCATATCCAAAAAGAACCTTGGGATTTTAAAATTACCACGAATCCGTGGGCTCCATTTATGAATGTAAAAGGCATTGAAGACTATATGCTAGATTTGAAAGCTATTTTTGCTGAGTATGACATCATGACAGTGGGGGAAGCTAGTGGCGTTTCAAGTAAAAAAGCGGTGGAATGGACCAATGATGCGGGCTATCTGAATATGATTTTTGAATTGGAGCACAATGTTCGAGAAGGAAAGCCAGGAGAAGAACGGTTAAATATTTTAGGCTATAAAAAAGTAATGGCTCGCTGGCAAAAGCATTTAGGGACAGAAGGCTGGAATGCATTATATGTAGAAAATCATGATAATCCCAGAATCAATTCAATTTTAGGCAATGAAACCTCTCATTCTGCTAAGGCGATTGGAACAATCGCCTTGCTCTTGCGAGGAACGCCGTTTATTTATCAAGGACAGGAAATCGGCATGGTTAATTATCCGTTTCAACAGATTGACGAGTTAGATGCTAAAGATTCCCATAACCATTATCGTTTGCTTATAGAAAATGGCTACGATGCGAAACAAGCATTAAAAGAAGTGGCGCATTGGACGCGGGACCATTCGCGTACGCCTATGCAGTGGACGAATCAAGAGGCAAGTTCATTCACCTCGGGGCATCCGTGGTTAGCAATTCATCCCAATTTCAAAGAAATAAATGTGGCTGACCAAGAAACGGATGCGCAATCCGTGTTGAATTATTATAAAAAGTTAATTGCGCTGCGGAAAGAAAATCCAGTCTTTACAGATGGACAGTTTGAACTATTAGCGCCCAATCATCCGTCTGTTTTTGCTTTTTTAAGAAAAACAACTGAGGCAACAGCGTTAGTGATTGTCAATTTAAGTGGAGAAAAGTGCCAATTTGACTTGCCGAATAAATTACTGGGCAGAAAGTGGCAACAATTGTTAGGGAATCAAGATTTTACGGTGAAGAAACGGATGCAGTTAGCACCTTATCAAGCGGGGGTCTTCCAATAACTGATTTGTTCTATAACGAGTGCAAGAGGCTTACTTCTAAGTAGGGCTCTTGCACTCGTTTTTAGGAACTTCAACAACCGAGAGACTTCATAAATAATTGAATTTTTACAGAAATGCGTTATACTTACTTTGGGTAAGTTATTTAATTTTATGAAAGTAGGGGGAAATGATGCCGAAAACACGTGTAGAAGCATTTACAGATGCAGTCATTGCGATTATTTTAACGTTATTAATTTTAGAATTAAAAATTCCTGAAAAAGCAGATTGGTCTGCTCTGACTCAATCTGGACACAAAATCATTATTTATTTAATTAGTTTTGTTACTTTATTGATTTATTGGAACAATCATCATCATTTATTTCAAAGTGTCCGTAAAATTGATGGACGTGTCCTTTGGATGAATAATTTTTTAATTTTGACGTTGACGTTTTTCCCGTTTGTTACTGGTTGGGTAGGTGAACATCCATTTTCTTGGCCGCCACAAGCTTTGTATGGCTTAGTAGTATTAGGAGCTGATGTTGCTTATTATCTAGTGGTGCGGGCATTGATTCAGGCAAATGGGCCCAAATCCGAAGTACAACGTTTGTTTGGCCACTATCCAAAATTAACGCTTTCGATTGTGTTGAATATTATTGCGTTGATTGTGGGTAAACTGGTAGCGCCAATCGCTGTTCTGATTATTGATACGATTGTTTTAGTTATGTGGTTTATTCCTGAGCGAAAAGCAGAAATAAAGGAAATTTTAAAGTAGTCATTTTTTATTTATAACAAAAAAGTCATAAATCTTTTGACAAGAATGTCAAACTCCTCTATTATAAGAAGTGGATAAAAACTGAATAATTGTTAGGTGAGGCTCCTATTTGGACAAATGCTGCTGCCGCGAAAGGATCGAGAGACCCTTAGTTGGTTGAACAGGAATAATCGTGAAGGTTATTCATAATGTAGCTGATACATGTTATCTACGCCCTATAGTGCTAAAGCTCAACGATAGAGAATCTTATTTAAAGATGGTATTTTGGGACGTACTCTATTGTTGAGTAGGTCCTTTTTTGTGTGTTTGGCAAAAAAGCAATTATTCACTGGAAGTATAAATAAGAAAAAGAAAGGATGACTGTCATGGAAGACCCTGGAAGTGAACAGAGAAACAAAATACAGTCACCAACGAAAGGAGAAGATTTTAGCACTCTTTTCGGCAGGTGACCACAACCTTGGAGGAAAAGAAAATGATGAACAAAAAAACAATGGATATGAGAAAAGCAACCAAAGATCAAGAATTACGTAAATTGGCGTTGCTTTCTGAACGGGAATTAATGATGGAATTACGGACATCTGAAAAAGGACTCTCGAATGAAGATGCCGAAAAAAGATTAGAGGAATTTGGACCAAACGAAGTTTCTGCACAAAAGCCAACCCCAGCAATTATTTTATTTTTAAGTGCATTCAAAGATCCATTTGTCTATGTCTTAGCCTTATTGATGGTCGTTTCAACTTTAACGAAAGATTTCGAAGCCGCTATCGTGATGGGCGTGATGATTTTAGCCAGTGTCTTGATTGCTTTTATACAAGAATATCGTTCTCAAAAAGCGAGTTTGGATTTAAAAGAATTAATTGAAAACACCGCTGCAGTGACACGGGAAGGAATTACGAAAGAAATTCCAATGGACGAAATTGTTCCAGGAGACATTGTAACTTTAGCTACAGGAGACATGATTCCTGCAGATGCCGTGTTGATTTGGACCAAAGATTTATTCGTTAATCAATCGTCGCTAACAGGCGAATCCATGCCTGTCGAAAAATTTGTGGATGCAGGTGTGGATCGTCAACAAACAGAGGTTTCTGCATTAGATATGCAAGACCTAGTGTTTATGGGCACAGATGTCTTGAGTGGACAAGGAAAAGCGATTATTTTAAAAACTGGGCAACATACATTTTTTGGTGATATTGCTAAAAATGCTACAACACAACGAGGAAAAACTAGTTTTGACTTAGGCTTAGCAAAAGTCAGTAAGTTTTTATTACGAATGGTAATGATTTTGTTTCCAATCGTTTTCTTGATTAATGGTTTAACTAAAGGTGCTTGGGGCGAAGCGTTTTTCTTCGCGATTGCCGTTGCAGTTGGTTTGACACCAGAAATGTTGCCAATGATTGTTACGAGTAACTTAGCCAAGGGTGCATTATCCTTATCGAAACATAAAGTCATTGTTAAAGAATTAGCGGCTATCCAAAATTTGGGTGGTATGGATGTGCTCTGTACAGATAAGACTGGAACGATTACCGAAGATCGTGTAGTTTTGGTTCAACATTTGAATCCATTAGGTGATTTGAGTGACGAGGTTCTAAATTTAGCCTACTTAAATTCTTCTTATCAAACAGGTTGGAAAAATTTAATGGATATTGCCGTTATTAATTTTTATGAAGAGCATCAATGGAAAACGCCGTTTAAAAATGTCACTAAAATTGATGAAATTCCTTTTGATTTTTCCAGACGCCGCTTAACGGTTGTCGTAAATGCAGATGATCATCAATTGATGATTACGAAAGGCGCCGTGGAAGAAATGGAAGAAGTGTGCACGCATGCGCAAATTAATGGCGAAATTGTACCATTAAGCAGTGCTGTACGAGAAGAACTACGCCGAGTAAATGTTCAAATGAACAAACAAGGGATGCGTGTGTTAGCGGTAGCTGTAAAAAAAGATGTCCATAAAGAAGCAGTTTATTCAGTTGAAGATGAAAAAGAGATGACATTGATTGGGTTTATGGGGTTTCTTGATCCAGCAAAAGAGTCAGCCGTCAGCGCTATCCGCTCCTTACATGAACATGGTGTCAACGTGAAAGTGCTAACGGGCGATAATGACATTGTCGCCAAAAAAGTCTGTAAAGATGTAGGTATTGAAGTTTCCCATGTGTTATTAGGTTCTCAAATTGAAGCAATGACAGATGAAGAGTTGCGGGCGCAAGTGGAAGAAACTAATTTATTTGCCAAATTAAATCCGATGCAAAAATCTAAAATTATTGAATTGCTACAAGCAAAAGGTCATACGGTTGGTTTTATGGGGGATGGCATTAATGATGCACCGGCATTACGAAAAGCTGATGTGGGCATTTCAGTAGATACTGCAGCTGATATTACTAAAGATGCTAGCTCGATTATTTTACTGGAAAAAAGTTTAAATGTACTGGAATCTGGTGTGATTGAAGGACGAAAAGTATTTAGCAATATGATGAAATATATTAAAATTACCATCAGTTCTAATTTTGGGAATGTCTTTTCAATTTTAGTAGCCAGTGCCTTTTTACCATTTCTACCAATGCTTTCCTTACAACTCTTGATTCAAAATTTGATTTATGATGTGGCTCAGTTGACAATTCCTTGGGATAATGTCGATGAAGAAGAGTTATTAAGCCCTGTTCGGTGGGAAACGAACGGACTAGCGAAATTTACGGTATGTATTGGCCCGGTAAGTAGTATTTTCGATATTCTAACGTATCTTGTCATGTGGTTTGTGTTTAGCGCCAATAGTTTGGCCACTCAACATTTATTCCAAACAGGTTGGTTTATGGTGGGACTTGTTAGTCAAACGTTAGTTGTTCATATGGTCCGGACGCGGAAAATACCATTCATTCAAAGTCGTGCGTCAATGCCTGTGATGTTAAGTAGTTTAGGCGCGATTTTACTCGGTTTCTTGATTGTAGCAACGCCTATAAGAGAGGTTTTTGACTTTGTGAAACTTCCGGCTAACTACTGGCCATGGTTCTTTGGAATCATCATTGCTTACATGTTAACTGTTGAAGTAGCTAAACGTTTATATATTAAAATTACCAAGGAATGGATTTAGTAAAATCTACTGAAAGAGAAAAGAATTTGCTAAGCTGTATTACTCGTTTTGCGAAAATTTGGTGATTTTAAGCAATGAATGTTCGTGATAAAACCTAAGGTAAAGTATTTAGCAAAAAAACGAGCCAAAAAAAATAAAAATTAACGAAAAAAACTTTGTTCTCTAAAAAATAAAAAACCGCATGCTGAGTAGGTTACTCGGCTGACGGTTTTTATTTTTTGGTTTTTTCAAGATAATTTTCATGAAAACGCAAAGTTCGGAAATCAGATTACTAGCCAGTTCGGGGATAAGGGGGCTCAAATTAATAGAACTGTTATATAATATTTTCAAAATAGAATATAACAGTTGGGAGAAAAATAGTACAGAAGAAGTGTGGAACAGAAACCGTTTTCTTGTTTGTGAAAATTATCACTAAACCGCAAAAACATGCGGTTTTGCTCTTTTGTGAAAAAATGAAGAAATTAGAGTTTTTTTCTTGCGCTTTTTCGAATTTAGTGATAATTTGTTAAGTGTAGTCGATAAAAAGTAATACAGTTTCGCACTCTGTTTTACTTTTGTCGAAATTAAAGAAACGTAATAGAGAGGATTGTGTGACAAAATGGCAAAGGCTAAGAAACAAAAACCTATTGACTTTAAAGAGCTAATGGCTAAAGTCGACGCTGATTTCCCAACTTTCCAAATCTTGGATCAAGATGGAAAAATTGTGAATGAAGATTTAGTACCTGATTTATCGGATGAGGAATTAGTTGAATTAATGACACGCATGGTTTGGTCTCGTGTGTTAGACCAACGTTCTACTGCATTAAATCGTCAAGGACGCTTAGGATTCTTCGCGCCAACAGCTGGACAAGAAGCAAGCCAATTGGCAAGTCAATTTGCAATGGAAAAAGAAGACTACTTATTACCAGGTTACCGTGATGTACCTCAATTAGTACAACATGGTTTACCATTAAGAGAAGCTTTCTTATGGTCTCGTGGTCACGTAGCAGGGAACTACTACGCGGAAGATTTAAATGCATTACCACCACAAATTATCATTGGTGCTCAATACATCCAAGCAGCTGGTGTTGCTTTAGGATTGAAAAAACGTGGAAAAGAAAATGTTGTCTTCACTTATACTGGTGACGGCGGTTCTTCACAAGGAGACTTCTATGAAGCAATTAACTTTGCTGGTGCTTACCAAGCAAACGGTGTCTTCATTATCCAAAACAATGGTTTTGCGATTTCTACACCTCGTGAAAAACAAACAGCGGCTAAAACTTTAGCTCAAAAAGCTGTTGCAGCAGGAATTCCTGGTATTCAAGTTGATGGTATGGATCCATTAGCAGTTTACGCAATTGCAAAAGAAGCACGCGATTGGTCAGCTGCAGGAAACGGTCCAGTTTTAATTGAAACATTAACTTATCGTTATGGTCCACATACTTTATCTGGAGACGATCCAACACGTTACCGTTCAAAAGAAATGGATGACGAATGGGTACAAAAAGATCCATTGACTCGTTTCCGTAAATATCTAACAGATAAAGGCTTATGGTCTGAAGCAAAAGAAGAAGAAATTATTGAAAAAACAAAAGAAGAAATCAAAGTAGCGATTGCAGAAGCGGATAAAGCGCCAAAACAAAAAGTTTCTGATTTCTTGAAAAATATGTTTGAAGTTCAACCTCAAACAATTAAAGAACAAATTGCATTTTATGAAGCGAAGGAGTCGAAATAAAAATGGCACAAAAAACTATGATCCAAGCAATTACAGATGCCTTAGCTCTTGAATTAGAGAAAGACGAAAATGTCTTAATCTTCGGTGAAGACGTTGGTAACAACGGTGGGGTTTTCCGTGCAACTGAAGGTTTACAAGAAAAATTTGGTGAAGACCGCGTCTTCGATACACCTTTAGCTGAATCTGGTATCGGTGGATTGGCTTTCGGTCTTGCCTTGCAAGGTTACCGTCCAGTTCCTGAAATCCAATTCTTTGGTTTCGTTTTTGAAGTATTTGACGAAATCGTTGGTCAAATGGCTCGTACGCGTTACCGTATGGGTGGAACTCGTAATATGCCAATTACTGTTCGTGCCCCATTTGGTGGTGGTGTTCATACACCAGAACTTCACTCAGATAACTTAGAAGGATTAATCGCACAATCACCAGGTGTTCGTGTTGTTATTCCATCAAACCCTTACGATGCAAAAGGACTATTAATTTCATCTATTCGTAGCAACGATCCAGTTGTCTACTTAGAGCACATGAAATTATACCGTTCATTCCGTGAGGAAGTGCCAGACGAAGCTTATGAAGTGCCTTTAGATAAAGCGGCTGTAACTCGTGAAGGAACAGACGTATCAATCATCACTTACGGCGCTATGGTTCGTGAAGCGATTAAAGCAGCTGATAGCTTAGCGAAAGACAATATTTCAGCAGAAATCATTGACTTACGTACAGTGGCTCCTTTAGATGTGGAAACAATTATTAACTCTGTTGAAAAAACTGGCCGTGTGGTTGTCGTTCAAGAAGCACAAAAACAAGCTGGCGTTGGCGCTATGGTTGTTTCTGAAATTTCTGAACGTGCCGTATTATCATTAGAAGCACCAATCGGACGTGTATCTGCTCCAGATACAATCTTCCCATTCGGACAAGCAGAAAATATCTGGTTACCAAATGCGAAAGATATCGAAGCAAAAGCTAGAGAAATCGTCGAATTTTAATAGTTATTCGAAGTAGATAAACGAAGAATTAAACAGGTGGAATACGGCTATAGGCATGAAATGTTCAGCTACTATAGTCGTTTCCCCGCGTTTTGCTCCTAAGAAAATAGACAGATCCAACGAAGAAGGGAAGACTTAAAAAATGGCTTATCAGTTTAAATTACCGGATATCGGTGAAGGGATTGCCGAAGGCGAAATCGTTAAATGGTTTGTAAAACCTGGCGATACAATCAACGAAGACGATACGTTATTAGAAGTACAAAATGACAAATCAGTGGAAGAAATTCCATCACCAGTAACAGGTACTGTAAAAAATATCGTTGTACCAGAAGGAACAGTTGCAAACGTTGGTGACGTGTTAATCGAAATCGACGCACCTGGTCACGAAGATAACGATGCAGCACCAGCAGCTCCTGCACAAGAACAAACACCAGCACAACCTGCTGCTGTACCAACAACCGAAGCAGCTGGCGGATTTTTCCAATTCAAATTACCAGACATCGGTGAAGGAATTGCCGAAGGCGAAATCGTTAAATGGTTCGTTAAAGCTGGCGACACAATTAATGAAGATGATTCATTATTAGAAGTACAAAATGACAAATCAGTAGAAGAAATTCCATCACCAGTAACAGGTACTGTAAAAAATATCGTTGTACCAGAAGGAACAGTTGCCAATGTTGGTGACGTGTTAGTTGAAATTGACGCACCTGGTCATAATTCAGCAGCACCGGCAGCCGCAGCACCAGCTACTGACGCTCCTAAAGCGGAAGCATCAGCTCCAGCCGCTTCAACAGGCGTAGTTGCAGCCGCTGATCCAAACAAACGCGTTTTAGCAATGCCATCTGTTCGTCAGTATGCGCGTGAAAAAGACGTTGATATTACACAAGTAACTGCAACTGGTAAAGGTGGCCGTGTCATTAAAGCGGATATTGATGCCTTTGTCTCTGGTGGTTCTCAAGCAGCACCAGCTACTGAAGCTGCCGCAACAGAAGCAGCACCTAAAGCGGAAGCAGCTGCACCTAAAGCAGCGCCAAAAGCCTTTACTTCTGATTTAGGCGAAATGGAAACACGTGAAAAAATGACACCAACACGTAAAGCAATTGCTAAAGCAATGGTTAACAGCAAACACACTGCTCCTCACGTAACATTACATGATGAAGTAGAAGTTTCTAAATTATGGGATCACCGTAAGAAATTTAAAGATGTTGCTGCTGCAAATGGTACAAAATTAACATTCTTACCATACGTTGTAAAAGCATTGACTTCAACTGTTCAAAAATTCCCAATCTTGAATGCATCAATCGATGACGCAGAACAAGAAATTGTTTACAAAAATTACTTTAACATTGGTATCGCTACTGATACAGATCATGGCTTATATGTACCAAATGTTAAAAATGCTAATACGAAGAGCATGTTTGCTATCGCTGATGAAATCAACGAAAAAGCAGCATTGGCTATCGAAGGCAAATTAACTGCACAAGATATGCGTGATGGTACAATCACAATTAGTAACATTGGTTCAGTCGGTGGCGGCTGGTTTACACCAGTAATCAACTACCCTGAAGTTGCTATTTTAGGCGTTGGTACAATTGCACAAGAACCAGTTGTTAATGCAGACGGCGAAATCGTTGTGGGACGCATGATGAAATTATCATTAAGCTTTGACCACCGTATCGTTGACGGCGCAACTGCTCAAAAAGCAATGAACAACATTAAACGCTTATTAGCTGATCCAGAATTACTATTAATGGAAGGATGATTAACAAATGGTAGTAGGAGATTTCGCCATTGAACTAGATACAGTCGTAATCGGAGCTGGTCCTGGAGGATACGTTGCCGCAATTCGTGCCGCAGAAATGGGTCAAAAAGTTGCGATTATCGAACGTGAATACATCGGAGGCGTTTGTTTAAACGTTGGATGTATTCCTTCAAAAGCTTTAATTGCTGCTGGACATCATTACCAAGAAGCACAAGATTCTTCAACTTTTGGTGTAACAGCTAAAGGAGTCGAATTAGACTTTGCAAAAACACAAGACTGGAAAGATAACACAGTTGTTAAATCATTAACAGGCGGCGTTGGCATGTTATTGAAAAAACACAAAGTGGAAATTATTGAAGGCGAAGCATTCTTCGTTGACGAAAATACATTGCGTGTTATTCACCCAGACTCAGCACAAACTTACTCATTCAATAATGCTATTGTAGCAACAGGTTCTCGTCCAATTGAAATCCCAGGATTCAAATTTGGCGGACGCGTGTTAGATTCTACAGGCGGTTTAAACTTAAAAGAAGTTCCTAAAAAATTCGTTATTATCGGTGGCGGTGTCATCGGTGCTGAATTAGGTGGCGCTTATGCTAACTTAGGTTCAGAAGTAACAATTTTAGAAGGTAGCCCATCAATTTTACCAACTTATGAAAAAGATATGGTTAAAGTTGTCACAGACGACTTCAAGAAGAAAAACGTAACAATCGTGACTTCTGCAATGGCTAAAGAAGCTGTTGACAATGGCGATAGCGTCACTGTTAAATATGAAGTTAACGGAAAAGAAGAAAGTGTTGAAGCAGATTACGTAATGGTCACTGTTGGACGTCGTCCAAACACAGACGACTTAGGCTTAGAACAAGCGGGCGTTGAAATTGGCGAACGTGGTTTAATCCCAGTTGACAACCAAGGACGTACTAACGTGAAAAACATCTTCGCAATCGGCGACATCGTACCAGGTGCTGCGTTAGCGCATAAAGCAAGCTACGAAGCAAAAATTGCTGCTGAAGCAATTTCTGGTAAGAAAGTTGCAGTTGATTACAAAGCAATGCCAGCTGTTGCCTTTACTGATCCAGAATTGGCAAGCGTTGGTATGACTGTTGCAGAAGCAAAAGAAGCGGGAATCGAAGCAAAAGGCTACAAATTCCCATTTGCTGGTAACGGCCGTGCAATCTCTTTAGATAAAACTGAAGGATTCATGCGTTTAGTTACAACTGTAGAAGACAATGTCATCATCGGTGCACAAATTGCCGGTGTCGGTGCAAGTGACATGATTTCTGAATTAGCTTTAGCTATTGAATCTGGCATGAATGCAGAAGACATTGCTTTAACAATCCACCCACACCCATCATTGGGCGAAATCACTATGGATACAGCTGAATTGGCTTTAGGTTTACCAATTCATATTTAATAGTATCACTTTGTCGCACGACAGATATAATGCGCCTTTTGCACTTGTTGCATTAGCCACAGCAAGAGCAAAAGGTGTAAAAAAACAACGACTTCTAGGAGTCGTTGTTTTTTTATGCTCTGTTCTTTCTTTTACGGTATTTAAGGGGTGTTTCACCCGTTTCTTGTTTAAAGATCCGGACAAAATAGCTATCTTCAACAAACCCTAAATCTTCACTGATTTGGGCAATTGTTTTATCTGTCTCCAAAAGAAGCTGTTTAGCCCATGTGATTTTTAATTGTCGATAAAATTGACTAAAGGGAATACCAAACTCCTCTTTTAATAAACGACTTAAATACGTCGGTGTCAAATGAACAAGGTCTGCCAGTTCTTGTAAATTTAAACGCAGCGATTTGTTTTCCCAAAGGGCATCTAAAACCGGTTGTAATTGCTTATTTTTAGTTTGATAGGCACTTGAAGGAGTTAATTGAGCAGTTAATAAAGTTTGTTGAATATCTTTTTGGATCATATTCAATGGCTCCAGCTCTTCTTTTCGCGAACTAATCTGTAAGGATTGTTTGTACGTATTGATTAAATAATCTTTTTTGATGGCTTCAGAAATAATATATTGGCTTAGATCAGCGATTAATGTCGCGCTCTTTTCTAAGTCTGCTAGTTCTAAAACAGGGTATTGTTGATACAGCTCTTGGTGTGTTACTAAAAATTCTTGAATGAAGGCATCATTCATGGTTAAAACCTGTTCTAACTCTTCTTGGTGATCTTCGAGCAAAACTTCACCAGCCATAATGGCTCCTACATACTGGTCATCAACAATAATGGGGATGGCCATATCAACGATGTTAAAGTGACAACGGTAGATAAAAGGCTGACCAGTGCGAACAGCTTCCAAGCCACCACGAGCATCACATTTTTCACAAAGTTTCGAGAGCTCAGGGGAGTGACGTACCAGTTGGCAAAAGGGTTGAACTTGACTATGTTTCGTCACAGGTCGACCTTTATAATCGACTAAAATAATGGCTAAACGAGTGCTTAAGGCCAATGATTCTTGCAATTTTTCCCACTTTTCTAAATCTAAAATATTTTTTAATTCTACAGTCATAAGGCAATCCTTCAATCTAAAGTTTAAAAATCATAATATTTTATTATTTCACAAAATAATTCTATCATTTTTTGCAAGAAAACGATACCAAAAGTTCAATGCTTTTTTGATGAAAGCGTTTTATACTATGTATGTAAACAAAATATAGGAGGCTATCAACATGAGAAAAGCATTGATTTTACCAACGAAATATGTTCAAGGGGAAGATGAATTACTAAACTTAGGTTACTTCGTTTCAACTTTTGGAAAAAAAGCGTTACTAATTGCAAATCCTGCTGACGTTGATCGTGTACGTCCACAATTGGAAGAAACAGCGAAAAAGTTTGACATTACATTCGTAGAGGGTGGCTTTAGTGGAGAAGTAACGCGTGAAGAAACAAAGCGCTTGCAAAACGTTGGACAAAAAGAACAAGCAGACTGTATCATTGGTTTAGGTGGCGGTAAAGCAATCGATGCTTCAAAAGTCGTAGCAGAAGGTGAAAACTTAATTATTGTACCAACGATTGCGGCTCAAGATGCACCAACTTCGCATTCAGCTGTACTATATCATGAAGATGGCTCATTTGATGATTATGCTTACTTTAAACAAAGTCCAAGCGTCGTTATGGTTGATACAAAAGTGGTTGCCAAAGCGCCAACTAGATTTTTAGTTGCTGGAATGGGGGATGCCTTATCCACATATTTTGAAGCACGCGCAACACACAATTCATATTCTCGGGTTAATGCTAGTTTGCCAATGGGTTCAAGAGAAGGCTTAACGCCTGCTGCTAGCGGCACATATGCAGCTTTGGCCATGGCAAAACTTTGCTGGGAAAACCTCCAGGAAGATGGGTTAAAAGCGAAATTAGCTTGTGATGCAAATGTGGTTACTGAATCATTGAATAAGATTATCGAAACAAATATCTTACTTTCAGGCTTAGGTTTTGAAAGTGGCGGTTTAGCTGCAGCGCATGCGATTCATAACGGTATGACAGTCTTACCTGGTGCGCACAGTTATTTACATGGTGAAAAAGTAGCCTTTGCAACGATTGCACAACTTGTATTAGAAGATGCAGCAAAAGACGAATTAGAAGCTGTTTTAGACTTTAGCGCTTCTGTAGGTTTACCATTAACGCTTTCAGACATTGGTGTCGATGAAATCACTTATGAAGAAGCATTGGAAGTAGCCAAAATTGCTTGCATTCCAGAAGAATCAATTCATTCAATGCCATTCCCAATTGTCGTTGAAGAAGTAGCGAATGCAATCATTGTTGCAGATAAAGTCGGACAAGAATATAAAACAAGACATAAATTAGATTAAGGAAGTGTCCACATGAAAGCAGATATTTTACTCGTTTCACATAGCAAAATGATTACAGATGGTATTAAAGAGATGATTGAACAGATGAATGCCAGTGAAGAAATTACGATTCATTCACTTGGTGGCACATCAGATGGTTCATTAGGTTCAGATCCAATGAAAATCATTGACACGATTAACGAAGCGGACTCTGACCGAGAATTTTTAATTTTTGCCGATTTAGGCAGTGCCGTTTTAAGTTCAGAATTAGCTTTTGATATGCTAGAAGAAGACCAACAGAAACATTATCATTTAGTCGATGCACCATTGGTTGAAGGTGCCTTTGCGGCAGCAATTACTGCAGGTGTCTCAGATGATTTGACGCAAATTTTAGCAGAAGCTCAAAATGCTGGTAAGAAAGGGTGGAACTAAATGAAAAAAATTATTAATGAACCTGGTAAAATTGTCGAAGAAATGCTCCAAGGAATTGTGAAAAGCTATGGAAACCTTGTTCATCAAGTCGAAGATTCTCGCGTGATTGCTCGCAACGACTCAAACAAACAAGTTGGGTTAGTATCTGGTGGCGGAAGTGGTCATGAGCCTGCACATGCTGGGTTTGTTGGTGATGGAATGTTAAATGCCGCAGTTTTAGGTGATGTCTTTACTTCACCAACACCAGATCAAATTTTAACAGGAATCCAAGCGGCAGACCAAGGGGCCGGTGTTCTGTTAATCGTAAAAAATTATACAGGCGATATTTTGAACTTTGAAATGGCCAAAGATATGGCTGATATGGAAGACATTCATGTAGAAATGGTCGTTGTCGATGACGATATAGCTGTCGAAGATAGCACCTATACCGCTGGAAAACGAGGCGTTGCCGGGACTGTTCTTGTCCATAAAATTTTAGGACATCATGCCCGCCAAGGTGCTTCTTTAGAAGAGCTCGTTTCTTTAGGAGAAAAGATTGTATCAGCCACGAAAACAATTGGAGTGGCTTTAAAAGCAGCCACTGTGCCTGAAGTTGGCAAACCAGGTTTTACTTTACCAGAAGATGAAATTGAATTTGGCGTAGGGATTCACGGAGAACCAGGCTATCGTCGTGAAAAAATCCAACCATCGAAAGAGTTAGCGAAAGAATTAGTTGAAAAAACATTAAGTAGCTATGAACAACAACCACAAACAGTGGGGGTACTTGTCAATGGCATGGGCGGCACGCCATTAATGGAACAATTTGTATTTATGAACGACGTGCTAACATTATTAGAAGATAAAGGTGTTCAAGTGACCTTCCATAAAGTGGGTAACTATATGACGTCTATTGACATGCAAGGATTATCTTTAACGATGATTGACTTGGCGACAAAAGACTGGCAAACAGCGCTAGAAAGCAATGTAACAACAATTTCTTGGTAAGGGTGATAAAAGATGGAATTAACAGTACAAGACATTCAAACATGGTTAGACAATTATTCAAAAGTTATCGAAGAAAAAAAAGACTATCTAAGTGAATTAGACACGCCGATTGGTGATGGGGATCACGGTAACAACATGGCTCGTGGTATGGCTGAATACAAAATTGCGTTTGACAAAAAAGTACCAACAACAATCACGGAGACATTTAAAGTCCTATCCATGGCCTTGATTTCAAAAGTTGGCGGAGCTTCTGGTCCTTTATATGGTACTGCGTTTATGAATATGACTAAAGCGACAAAAGATTTGGAAACCATCAGTTCGCCAGAGCAATTAAAAGAAATTGTTCAGCAAGGTCTAGCTGGGATTCAGATGCGCGGCAAAGCTGAACCAGGAGATAAAACGATGGTTGATGTCTGGGCACCTGTTGCTGAAGTAATTGGAACGGAACAATTTAATGAAGAAAAAATTGAACAATTTGCTGAAGCAACAAAAGATTGGGTGGCGAAAAAAGGACGTGCCTCTTATTTAGGGGAACGAGCAATTGGTCATATTGATCCAGGAGCAGCATCTAGTGCATTATTATTTGAAGAACTAGTCAAAGTAATCAATCAATAACAGTGAGAAAAAAGTTTAGCAAGTGCCTCTCTTGAAGCGCTTGTTAAACTTTTTTATAAATAATGGTTTCTTTTGTTTATCTATGGGATAATTTAAGTAACAAAAAATAACAAAAAATAACAAAAAATAACAAAGATAGACAAATGGGGGATTTAAAGATGAAAAAGCATGTGATTGTGGGATGTTTATTAATCGTTAGCTCAATGTTTGTAAGTGCTTGTGGAAATTCGTCAGACGTGACCACGGAAAAAACCAGTGTCACAAAACAAGTCGAAGCTACGGAACAAAGCACAACCTCTTCCGTAGACCAAACCAAGTATGATGCCATTATTACAGAAGCTAAAAAGTTAACAGCAGAGGGGCAATATAAAGAATCAGAAGAAAAATTAGCTACGATCCCTGTTAGCGATTTAGGGAAACCACACTATTCGATCGTTAAAGAAACGGTTGATAAACTAAATAATCAAAATAATGAAGGCTTAAAAAGACAAGAAGAAGTTGCGGTTGAAAAGCAAACGAAGTCGAGTCCGGCACCAACGGAATCACTTAAACCAATTCCAGATGAATTTGCTAAATGGGCAACCACGTATCTTTTTTATTATCCACGAGGAGATCAAAAGCAAGCGGGTTTAATCATTGAAGCGAATGGAGCAGTCACGCAGACGAATACGAATGGCGAAATTTACACAGGAAAAGCCGAAATAAGTGGAGCTTCGGGCACTATTTTAAGTTATGATACGACTAGTTATCGCCCGACGACCCAACCAGCTACAAAATCGATTACTCCAAATGTTAAAATCACTGTTACTTGGAACAATGGCGGCGGTGTTGATGTTTATTATGGCTACGTTTCTTATTCACAACGTTTAGCTTTGACAGATGGTATCGCCGTGACAGACGGGGTCAAAGAAGTTTGGCTTTCATAAAAAGAGCTAGACATTCAAGCAAAAACTTGAATGTCTAGCTCTTTTGTTGATTGAATAGGGGGATTTAAATACTTAGTTTCGATAAGAACGAACGGTATTATTAATAGCAGAAATACTATATTTTAATTCATCTTCTAACGTTTGATCAATGTCTGTGTCTAAAGTTTCTGCAAACATGGCTTCATATTCAGCGATAGAAAGTTCTGTCCGATTATCCAGCAGTGCTAAATGAGTTTCTTTTTGTAAATGATTTTGATAACCAGCTACTAATTCACCAGTGAAAAATTCAGCGACAGCACCAGAACCATAACTGAATAAACCAATTTGATTACCTGCGGTTAAAGTCGTTGCATTTTCTAAAAGGGAAATGAGTCCCAGATAAAGTGAACCCGTATACAAGTTTCCTACGCGACGACTATAGATGATACTTTCTTCATAACGAGCTAAAATTCGTTCCTGTTCTGCTTCAGTTTGGTCGGAGATTTTTGCTAATAAGGCTTTTTTGCCCATTTTTGTGTAAGGAATATGGAACGCTAAAGCATCATAATCTGCAAAATCAAGACCGGTCCGTTTTTTATGTTCATCCCAGACTTGGGCAAAAGATTGGATGTAGGTTTCGTTTGACAAAGGACCATCGACCATAGGATACGGATGGCCTGTTGGACGCCAAAAGTCATAGATATCTTGCGTCAGCATCACATTATCCTCTTTTAAAGCCAAGATGCGCGGTTCACTAGTAACTAACATCGCAACCGCCCCAGCTCCTTGTGTAGGCTCACCGCCAGAATTTAAGCCATATTTTGCAATATCTGCTGCTACAACCAAAACTTTTTTATCTGGATGTAAGGCGACGTGATTCTTAGCTAACTGTAAGCCTGCTGTTGCTCCGTAACAAGCTTCCTTGATTTCGAAAGAGCGAGCGAAAGGTTGAATCCCCATTAAACGATGTAAGACAACTGCGGCCGCTTTTGACTCATCGATACTGGACTCAGTCCCGACAATCACCATATCAATGGCCTCTTTATCTTCTTTGGTCAAAATCGCTTCTGCGGCATTGGCTGCAAATGTCACAATATCTTGGCTGATTGGGTTCACCGCCATTTGGTCTTGCCCAATACCAATATGAAATTTTCCAGGGTCTACATTTCTGGCTTCAGCCAGTGCCGTCATATCAATATAATAAGGGGGCACAAAAAAACTAATTTTATCAATCCCAATTGTCATTTCTTTAACTCCTTTACGATAAATAGATTCATTATATAAAATAGCACGAAATGAACCAAAATGGGGAATTTTTGTATTAACTTCATAGATTATTAAAAAATATCTTATAAGTCTGTTAACATTCAGTAATTGGCACTTGTGATTCTGGGATTTTATGATATATTTCAAGATGGAGGTGCATTTAGTTGAAAACAGTAGTTATTATTGATGCATTACGAACACCAATTGGAAAATATAAAGGCAGCTTAAGTCAAGTAAGTGCCGTAGACTTAGGAACACATGTTACAACACAACTTTTAAAAAGACATTCCACTATTTCTGAAGAAATTGATCAAGTAATCTTTGGAAATGTTTTACAAGCTGGAAATGGCCAAAATCCCGCACGACAAATAGCAATAAACAGCGGTTTGTCTCATGAAATTCCCGCAATGACGGTTAATGAGGTCTGCGGATCAGGAATGAAGGCCGTTATTTTGGCGAAACAATTGATTCAATTAGGAGAAGCGGAAGTTTTAATTGCTGGCGGGATTGAGAATATGTCCCAAGCACCTAAATTACAACGATTTAATTACGAAACAGAAAGCTACGATGCGCCTTTTTCTAGTATGATGTATGATGGGTTAACGGATGCCTTTAGTGGTCAGGCAATGGGCTTAACTGCTGAAAATGTGGCCGAAAAGTATCATGTAACTAGAGAAGAGCAAGATCAATTTTCTGTACATTCACAATTAAAAGCAGCTCAAGCACAAGCAGAAGGGATATTCGCTGACGAAATAGCCCCCTTAGAAGTATCAGGAACGCTTGTGGAGAAAGATGAAGGGATTCGCCCTAATTCGAGCGTTGAGAAGCTAGGAACGCTTAAAACAGTTTTTAAAGAAGACGGTACTGTAACAGCAGGGAATGCATCAACCATTAATGATGGGGCTTCTGCTTTGATTATTGCTTCACAAGAATATGCCGAAGCACACGGTCTTCCTTATTTAGCTATTATTCGAGACAGTGTGGAAGTCGGTATTGATCCAGCCTATATGGGAATTTCGCCGATTAAAGCCATTCAAAAACTGTTAGCGCGCAATCAACTTACTACGGAAGAAATTGATCTGTATGAAATCAACGAAGCATTTGCAGCAACTTCAATCGTGGTCCAAAGAGAACTGGCTTTACCAGAGGAAAAGGTCAACATTTATGGTGGCGGTATTTCATTAGGTCATGCGATTGGTGCCACAGGTGCTCGTTTATTAACGAGTTTAAGTTATCAATTAAATCAAAAAGAAAAGAAATATGGAGTGGCTTCTTTATGTATCGGCGGTGGCTTAGGACTCGCTATGCTACTAGAGAGACCTCAGCAAAAAAAAAACAGCCGATTTTATCAAATGAGTCCTGAGGAACGCCTGGCTTCTCTTCTTAATGAAGGCCAGATTTCTGCTGATACAAAAAAAGAATTTGAAAATACGGCTTTATCTTCGCAGATTGCTAATCATATGATTGAAAATCAAATCAGTGAAACAGAAGTGCCGATGGGCGTTGGCTTACATTTAACAGTGGACGAAACTGATTATTTGGTACCAATGGCGACAGAAGAGCCCTCAGTGATTGCGGCTTTGAGTAATGGTGCAAAAATAGCACAAGGATTTAAAACAGTGAGTCAACAACGCTTAATGCGTGGACAAATCGTTTTTTATGATATTGCAGACCCCGAGTCATTGATTGATAAACTACAAGTAAGAGAAGCGGAAATTTTTCAACAAGCAGAGTTAAGTTATCCATCTATCGTTAAACGGGGCGGCGGCTTAAGAGATTTGCAGTATCGTGCTTTTGATGAATCATTTATATCTGTCGACTTTTTAGTAGATGTTAAGGATGCAATGGGGGCAAATATCGTTAACGCTATGTTGGAAGGTGTGGCCGAGTTGTTCCGTGAATGGTTTGCGGAGCAAAAGATTCTATTCAGTATTTTAAGCAATTACGCAACGGAGTCGGTTGTTACGATGAAAACGGCTATTCCAGTTTCACGTTTAAGTAAGGGGAGCAATGGCCGGGAAATTGCTGAAAAAATTGTTTTAGCTTCACGCTATGCTTCATTAGATCCTTATCGGGCAGTCACGCATAACAAAGGGATCATGAATGGCATTGAAGCTGTCGTTTTAGCTACAGGAAATGATACACGCGCTGTTAGCGCTTCTTGTCATGCTTTTGCGGTGAAGGAAGGTCGCTACCAAGGTTTGACTAGTTGGACGCTGGATGGCGAACAACTAATTGGTGAAATTTCAGTTCCGCTTGCTTTAGCCACGGTTGGCGGTGCCACAAAAGTCTTACCTAAATCTCAAGCAGCCGCTGATTTGTTAGCAGTGACGGATGCAAAAGAACTAAGTCGAGTAGTAGCGGCTGTTGGTTTGGCACAAAATTTAGCGGCGTTACGGGCCTTAGTCTCTGAAGGAATTCAAAAAGGACACATGGCTCTACAAGCACGTTCTTTAGCGATGACGGTCGGAGCTACTGGTAAAGAAGTTGAGGCAGTCGCTCAACAATTAAAACGTCAAAAAACGATGAACCAAGACCGAGCCTTGGCTATTTTAAATGATTTAAGAAAACAATAAAAAAACAGTTCAGCAGAAATTATTCTGCTGAACTATTTTTTTCACATTAGGTAGACGTTTCAGGCCACGAATTGGTTTTACTTTTAAGACATCTAAGAAGAAAGTGAACACAGGGATTCCTACAATAAGTCCCCATACACCAAAGAGACGCTCACTAACTAATAAAATGACAAACGTATAAAAGATTGGTAACTCTGTTTTACTAGACATGAATTTAGGATTTAGCACGTAAGATTCAAATAAATGGACGATTGTAATTAAAGCTAAGATATAAATCACATCGTTCAAGCCACCTTGGGAATAAGCGATGAAACTTAGCGGAATGCAGGAAATAATCACACCAGCAACTGGGACTAAGCTCAAAATGAAGATCATAATGGCTAAACTAGGTAACTGAGTAAAGCCGATTATCGCCAAGGCCAAGGTAGTAATGACTGTATTCACCACAGCAATGAAAAACTGAGCTTCCATTACGACACCAAATGTGTTAACGAACTTGTTGGCGAAATAATAGATATCCTGAAAAAACCAATCAAAATCACTTTTTAAAAATAACTTAGAAAAATCAGCCATTTGCTTCTTCTCAATCATAAAGAAGAAACTTAAAATAAAGGACATGACAAATGATAAACCGACAGCACCAATATCTTGAATGTAGCGTAAAATCATTGAAGCACCATTCTGGAGTTGAGAGAGTAAGTTAGATTTTTCCAAGTATTGATCAATAAATTGCAATACTTGATTTGTATCTGTATGTGGACTTTGATAAAAATCAACTACAGAATTAATCATTTGAGTCGTTTGGTTAACTAGAACGGGAACATATTTAGTAATCGCTAAATAGATTAGAAAAACAACCAATGCATAGGTTAAGAGAACGATGACAATCGTCGGGATTTTCATATAGCGTTGAACAAAATGGACCAAACGAACAGCTAAATAGGTAAAGATAAATGTTAAAAGAATTGTTGTAATCATGCTTCTGGATAAATAAAGCACAAAAATAATCAAAGCAAGGACGCAAAAACGTCGCAAACGTTCATTTTGAATAAATTTTTGATACAAACTCATAGGGGAAACTCCTTCTTTACTGAATAATCAATCCTGTTAAGAATAACATAACCATACCGATGGCAGCTAGGCCGCAAACAATAATATGGCGGCGTTTGTACATCACTACAATGGCGATGAACTCTCGAATAAACGCGTTAGGTAAAAAATAAAAAGCGGTTTTTGCACCAATGCCGTCAGCTTTTAAGCCAGCCATTCGAGCGAAAAGACCCGCTCGGAAAAGGTGATAATTGTTTGTAGTAAAAATGGCTTGGAAATTAGCATTTCCAAAATCCTCAATCATTGTTTCTTTGGAAAAACGCATATTTTCTAGTGTGTTTTTTGAATGAGCTTCTACTAAAATATCATCATCAGGAATACCTTGTGTCAAAGCATACATTTTCATCGCGACACTTTCAGGAAGTAATTCATCGGGACCTTGGCCACCAGACATGACGATTTTTGGTGGATTTAACGTTGCGCGATTTTGAGCCTTGTAAAATTGAATGGCTTTGTTGATGCGGGCTTGCAATAACGGCGGCACAATCTCACCATTGATTAACCCCGAACCTAACACAACAATATAATCCTGTGTATATTTTGGCTGATTAAATTGATACAACGTAGAAACAGTTAAAAAATTATAAAAAACAAACGCGAAATAAGTCAAAATAAATGGCGCAATAGTTAATGGTAAGGAGAGCCAAGTTGGTAACAACGATTGAAAAAAGAAATTATAAATTAATAGTAATGTTAAGCCAATTGCTAGCAACAACGTCAACAAGTTCCCTAGAGACCGACCTTCTTTTCTCATAACAACGACCGCATTCCAATAGAGGAAAATAATTAAGGCATAGAGTCCTAAAGCCAAAGCGATAAAAATCGCCAGCAGGGCAATAATTGCTAAGGTGATTAGAAAGTAGTTGTTTGTACGAATCGCAGTAATCCCTAAATAAGTCGCTAGAACCACAAGAAAAATATTAAATAATGTTCCATTCAGTAAACGCCTTTTTTCTTTGAAGTAGAAGAGCGCAAACAAGCCAAAAAAAGCAATGGGAATTAAAAAGAAGGCTGTGCCACGAATGATTTCTAAATATAAAACATATGAGAAGAACATAAAGACGGTCCAGCCAAACATCCACGGCAACCAATCGTGTTCTTTTTTCTTTTTCCGCCACGAGGGAATGAAAAAGAGACCCAATAAATAAACACCTAAAAAGGTTAAATCACCATAAAATTGCATAAATAAACTCCTTTAAAACATTTTTCCTCTTCAGTATAACGAAAACTCTTCAAAAAAAATAGAGGAAGCACTTAGTTTCAGAAAGTTTTCTTGTTCTTTTTTTTATAAAAAAAAACCTGACGATTAACGTCAGGTTTTTGAGTCAGTATTGTTTAATTAAGCTTTAGTAACGTTAGTTGCTTGAGGGCCACGTTGACCTTCTTCGATTTCGAAAGTTACTGCTTGACCTTCTTCTAAAGTTTTGAAGCCGTCACCTTGGATAGCTGAGAAATGTACGAATACATCGTTTCCGTTTTCTGCAGTGATGAAGCCAAAGCCTTTGTCTGAGTTAAACCATTTTACTGTACCTGTTTCCATAATAAATATCCTCCTAGATGTGTGTTATAACACATTCATATTTTGCAATTACTTGAAAGGTGAAAAATGTGGAAGATGTTTATTTGAAACAGCTACCCATATTACCGAACAAAAACTACATCTATTACTATAGCATACTAACTGGTTTTTGTATAGCGATAACCTTATTTTCTTTTTTATCGGATGTTTTTTAAAAACTAGAAAGTGAAGATAAGGCTGTTATAGTGCTGTTTCAATAAGACTCAGAAAAAAAGCCCATTGTAAGGCGCTTTCTTACAATGGGCTTTTTGCCTGTTTTTAATAACGGAGGATAGCCGCTAAAGATTTTTCATCTGGTGCAGCTTTTTGGTCTAAAACAAAAACTTGACCGCCATTTTGAATAACTTGGTAAGCAATGGTGTTTAAAAGTTTGCGGCGATCGTACTCTTCAGATGACATTTCATTGTTTTCAGTAACAAAGAGTGACGTTGCAATAAAAAGATGGGAAATTTTGCCGTCAGCTGCCGCTGGCGAAATATCTGTAAATTGATCTAAGAATTTACGATCTAGTAATTTGTTATAAGAAGCTGTTTCTTTTTCTGTTAACTCTGCAGCTATTTTTTCACTAGCGCTGCGGATATCTTGAATGGTTGCTTGTGCAGGTGAAGCAGCAACTGAAATTGAGCAATCATAATAAGGGTTTTTAGCAATCTTTTTAAAGAGTGTTTGGTTTTCTGGTAAAGCATAAAGATAAAGCGGTAATTTTTCAGGATTATCCAGTTGATCTTTTAAGAAAGTATCGACTGCTTGATAGTAGTTCACCCAATCAATTTCAACTTCTTTATCTTTAGTATTGATGCTATGATAAGCGACACCTTCTTTAGAACCGTTAGAACTACCTTGAGTTGAAAAGTTTAAATTACCACCCGTTAATTCATCACCTAAAGCTGTGACCACGTCTGTTGGCGCGTCTTTAGGCAATTCAACAGGAGTCACAGTCGTATGATCAACCTTGTAAAGTTTCATTGAATCACGATTTAGAGCAAGTAGGTAATAATGGTAGTTAAATTGTTTGTCTTTGACTAGTCCAAGTAAATAAGGAATCGTGTCCACGTAATATTGATCGTCAACGGGCACATCTAATCGTTGAACAAAGGTGTTCTCTGGAGATAAGATGATTGAAACACTTGCTGTGCCGTTGCGCCAGAAGAAAGCATCAGCTAGAAGTGCGTCAATTTTTTCTTGGAAAACAGCCCATTTTTCCTCAGGAAATTTTTTTTCAAAGCGTGTTTTTGCCGCTTTTGCAAAATTTTTCAAAACAAGCGAATCTTTTTCTACGTTTTGATGAGCGACATGGGTGTTAAACAAGAAAGTAACAAACGGTCCATGAACTTCTTCAGAAAATAATGTTGATAAGCTATCTTTTTTTTGATTTGCCATAATAAAATCCCCCTTCTAAAAGTAAGTGTAGCACAGGAAATCGAATGTTTAAAACAATATGTTCAATAAAAGAAAACGCTTTAAAGAATCTAAATAAAGGACTGTTAATGGTGTTCTAATAAAAGTTTTATAAAAAATATAGCTGAAACTCATGATAAAAAAGGCACAAACCACTATACTTACGTTATGCCAATTATCCCGAATTGGTTTTTTCATACTTACTCCTACCAAGAGTAAATAACAACCTTCATTTCCACCACAGACGACGGTCGTGGTGGTTTTTTTATTTAGGTTCTAGTTTTTGCTATTAATTGACTAGGAGAAGTGAACGCTCTTTAAGAATTTGTCATTTCAAATTTACGGAACCGCAAGAAACGATTTGCTTCTTCCTCTAACTGAGTAATTTCTTCTTCTGTTAACTCTTCCGTAGTAATGTGAATATGTAACTCTTTTTGTGTGCTTGTCATAGGTGCCTGATGATTGATCTCTGTTTGTTGGGTGCGGCCCATTAAATAGTCCAAGGAAACAGAAAAATAGTCTGCTATTTTTAAAAGATTCTCTACTTTAGGCGAAGAGGTATCCCAACGACGAATTTGTCCATTGGAAATGCCGACGTTTCTTTCTAATTGGGCGAGGGTTAATTGCTTTGACTGAGCTAGTTGTTTAATGCGAGAAATTAAGGTCATTTCAAGTCCTCCTTGTGTTTTCCGTTTGCTAATTTTAAATTAGCGTAAAAGCGAATGGTTGTCAATTGCGAGCGTGTAATAAGAAGGTGAACATCTCATGAGTGATTTTTTAGAAAATTTCCGATGAAAAAAAGAAGAAATAGAGTTATTATTAGTAAGTAAACTGTTTTGGAGCGAGAGGGGATGAATCAATGGAGAAAATTAAAAGTTACCAAGAGGATTCTGAAGTGCAGAAAAATCGTTGGTGGATCTTAGTTTCTGTGGCTATGTTTACCTTCATGTCTACATTAGATTCCAGCATTGTAAATATTGCTTTACCGACTATTTCAAAAGAAATGTCCGTACCCATGAATCAAGCGGAATGGGTCGTATCTATTTATTTAATGGTTGTCTGTGCTTGTTTATTATTATTTGGAAAAATTGGCGACAGTTTTGGAAAAATAAAAGTTTATCGAATTGGCACGGTTATTTTTACGATTGGTTCGTTACTTTGTGGCTTTAATCAATCGCTGAGCTTTCTATTATTTGCGCGAGTCGTTCAAAGTATTGGTGCTAGCATGACCATGGCGACCAATTCAGGAATTATTACGGAAGTATTCCCTTTAAATGAAAGAGGGCGGGCGCTTGGTGCAGTAGGTGCCTTTGTCTCTTTAGGCGCGATTGCTGGTCCTGGGATTGGTGGATTGATCTTATCAAACTTTTCTTGGTCGTATATTTTTTGGATTAATGTTCCTGTGGGGCTAGTTACAATTTTAATTGGCGAAAAGTTTCTACCAAAAGATATTACAAAAACAAAAGAAAAAATCGATTTTTCAGGATTTGCTTGTATTGCCATTGCGATTATGACGTTCTTCGGCGGGATTTTCCTCGGACAAGAGAGCGGGTTTGGCTCGTTACAATCCTATTTATTGTTCATTATTGCAGTAATCGCATTAGGATTATTTATAATGGTTGAACGAAAAAGAAAAAGCCCACTTATTAAGTTCGCAATTTTTAAAAACAAAATTTTTACATTAAGTTTATTGTCCGCCGTTTTAATTTTTGCCTCAAACTTTTTTGTAAATGTTGTCATTCCATTTTATTTGCAGGATGCACGCAAACTAAGTGCTAGTTATGCTGGTCTATTAATGATGGTATTTCCGTTATTAATGGTGGTTGGGGCTCCTCTGAGTGGCTATTTGACGGATAAAATTGGCCCAGCTATTTTAACGTTTGGCGGATTGTTGCTCTTGTGCTGTACGTCGTTAATGTATATGTTTTTAGATATGAACTCGCCCATCTGGTATTATGTGATTGCAACGGCCATTATGGGCTTGGGAAATGCACTTTTCCAGTCTCCAAACAATACAATGGTTATGAGCAGTGTTGAAAAGCAAGATTTAGGTGTAGCAGGAAGTATGAATTCTTTTGCTAGAAACTTAGGGATGGTCATTGGGATTGCATTGTCAACGACCATTTTATATCGTGGTATGAGCGAAGCCTATGGTGAACGAGTAACCACGTATCTGGCTAATCGCCCAGATATATTTATTGTGGGAATGCGTGAAACCTTTTTTGTCGCCTTTCTATTATGTGTGGCGGCCTTTATATTAACGATTTTACGTTTTCGGAAAACAACCAAATAAGTAAAAAGAAGCAGACGAGAAAGATTCATGATTTTTCTCGTCTGTTTCTTTACTAGCTAAGAAAATAAGCAAATGCGATTGTATATTTCTAATTCTCTGTTACAATAAAGAAAGTAAACTGTACTAAACTGTACTACTTTTAAGAATGAATTTGACGATTAATTATCATAAGAGTGTGTAGAAAATACCGTAGGAGGAATACAAATGGAACTGATAGGACATGGACATTCATGTATTGAAATTCGTCTAAACGACGGCACGAACCTTTTATTTGATCCTTTTATTAATGGCAACCCTTTAGCGGACGTTTCACTTGAAGATTTACACCCTGATTACATCTTAATCACTCACGGACACAGCGATCATATTGGCGATATGCTAGCAATTGCTCAAGCCAACAAGGCAACAATTATTGCGATAGCTGAAGTGGCTACGTATGCACAGTCGCAAGGGGTAAAAGCGCATGGAATGAATCTAGGTGGGCGTTATGTCTTTCCTTTTGGTTCGGTTAAATTTGTGCCAGCTTTGCATAGTTCCGGTTATGAAATAGACGGCGTAATGACCTACATGGGCGAAGCAAGTGGGATTATTTTAGAAGCAGAAGATAAAAAAATTTATCACGCTGGTGATACGGCGTTGTTTTCAGATATGCGCCTTTTTGCAAAAGACAAATCCATTGATGTAGCGTTCTTACCAATTGGCGATAATTACACGATGGGACCAGAGGATGCGCTAGAAGCAGTCTCTTACTTAAATCCCGAAATAACCATTCCAATTCATTACAATACCTTTCCTGTTATCCAACAAAATCCAGCAATATTCGTAGAGCAAGTAGTTGGCGGGAAAGTATTAAACCCAGGAGAGACGATCCTAGTTTAGGAGGAAATTATGGCGACGAAACATGATCAAATTTTAAAACATATTGAAGAATTACCAATTGGCGATCGAATCTCTGTTCGAAGCATTGCCAAAAGTTTAAGTGTTAGTGAAGGAACAGCGTATCGGGCCATCAAAGATGCAGAAAATATTGGGCTTGTTTCCACCATTCAACGTGTTGGTACGATACGAATTGAGCGGAAGTTAAAAAAACATATTGAAAAATTAACATTTGGTGAAGTGGTCCGGATTATTGAAGGGGATGTGTTAGGCGGTAGCTCTGGTCTAGACAAAGTCCTTAATAAATTTGTAATTGGTGCGATGACAGAAACCGCGATGACGCGATATATTACTCCAGGCTCCTTAATGATTGTTGGTAACCGCCAAGGTGTGCAAAAGCTTGCTTTAGAAAATGGGGCAGCCGTTTTAATTACAGGTGGATTTGAAACATCTGAAGAGATTGCGCAGTTAGCAGATCGTCTGGGTATGCCTGTCTTGAGAACCACATATGATACATTTACTGTGGCTACTATGATTAACCGTGCTTTAAGTGATCAGCTGATTAAAAAAGACATTTTACTCGTCAGTGATATTTATACAGCGCTTGAAAAAACCAATTATTTATTGACAACTCAGACGATTGCAGATTATCAGGCATTATCTGAAAGTACCCATCATTCTCGTTTCCCAGTAGTAAATAAGAAATTACGTTTAGTGGGGATTGTCACAGCCAAAGATGTCATTGGTAAAAGTGAACATTTAACCGTGGATAAAGTCATGACAAAGGATCCCAATGTTGTGAAAAAGATGATGAGTGTAGCGAGTGTCAGTCATCAAATGATTTGGGATGGTCTAGAAGTCATGCCGGTGGTGGAAGATGATTTAGCGCTTGTTGGGATTGTTTCTCGCCAAGATGTGATGAAAGCTATGCAATTGGTGCAACGACAACCACAAATTGCAGATACAATTTCAGATCAAATTTCCGGGGAAGTGATGCCTGTTGAAGAAAATGGCAAAGAAACAACCCGTTTTCGTTTTTCGGTTGCGCCCCAAATGGTTAACAGTGTTGGTACCATCTCGTTCGGTGTCCTAAGTGAAATTATTTCTAACGTGACACAACGAACAATGTTGATGAATCAAAAAAGAAATGTACTAATTGAACAAGTGAATCTACATTATTTGCGGCTAATCCAGTTGGAAAGTGAATTGGACATTCGTCCACGGATTTTAGAAATTGGTCGTCGCTCTGCAAAATTAGATATTGAAGTTTATTTAGAAAATGTCATTGTGGCAAAAGCAATTGTTGTTTGCCAAGTGATGGAGAGAACGTAGGAGGCTACAAAGAATGGACGTAGTAAAAGAAATTATGGCAGCAATTAAACAATATGAAACAATTATTATTCATAGACATCAAAGGCCCGACCCAGATGCAATTGGCTCACAGGTTGGGTTAGCAGAACTCTTAAGAGCGAGCTTTCCTGAAAAAAATATTTATCAAGTAGGCGGACCAGTGGAAGGCTTAGAGTTTTTAGCTGAAATGGACGTTATTACTGACGATGTCTATCGAGGTGCATTAGTCATTGTAACAGATACTGCAAATGCTCCAAGAATTAGTGATGCGCGTTTTTCTTTAGGCGATCAATTAATTAAAATCGATCATCATCCGAATGATGAACCTTATGGAGATTTAGTTTGGGTGAATACAAATGCAAGTAGTTGTAGTGAAATTATTGTTGATTTTTGGCAACAGCATTTAGCAGAATTAACGATGACAGATAATGCAGCTCGTTTATTGTATGCTGGGATTGTGGGGGATACAGGACGTTTTCTTTATCCTTCCACTTCGGCGCATACACTCGCTGTCGCTGCGCAATTGCGTACGTTTAACTTTAATGCCGCAGACTTAAATCGTGAGTTAGACCAAATGCCTTTAAAGGTTGCTAAATTAGCGGGTTATATTTATCAAAATTTAGAAATCGACGCAAATGGCGCTGCTCGTGTCGTTTTACCACAAAGTATTTTAAACAGTTATGATATTGTCGATTCTGAAACGGCAGCCATTGTTTCAATGCCAGGAAAAATTGAAGATGTTCTCTCATGGGCAATCTTTGTTGAACAGCCGGAAGGTTATTATCGCGTTCGGTTACGTTCCAAAGGACCAATCATTAATACAATTGCTAAAAAACATCATGGCGGCGGCCATCCTTTGGCAAGTGGCGCTAATGCCCGTGATGCGGCTGAAATTGAAGTGATTTACCAAGAAATCCAAGCAGCTTGCCAAGAGTGGGCTCAAAAATAAATAAGTAATTAGAAAGTAGTTATCGGACGTTGATAAATCATTAGGACTACTTTTCATTCACTAGAAAATAAGGTAAAATGAAAAAGAATTATTTTTTACAAAGGAGAACGTTAATGACAGAGCAATTACCAAACTGCCCTGAATGTGGGTCGGCATATGCCTATGAAGATCGCGGATTATTTATTTGTCCAGAATGCGGTCATGAATGGTCACCAACAGAAGAAGTTGCAGAAGAAGGCTTAGTAGTCAAGGACTCAAATGGCAATCTTTTAGCGGATGGTGACAGTGTTACTGTAATCAAAGATTTGAAAGTTAAAGGTGCCAGTGGCGCAATTAAACAAGGCACAAAAGTGAAAAACATTCGTTTAGTGGAAGGTGATCATAACATCGACTGTAAGGTAGATGGCTTTGGTCCAATGAAGTTAAAATCAGAGTTTGTTAAGAAAAATTAAATTTCATTTGAATGATGAGACAGTAAGAGTCTAGGACACAACCATCGTCCTAGACTCTTACTAATGTTTATCGGTCTTGTATTTTATCATTGTACGAAGGCCGTGCCAAGCGTTGTAAAGTGTGAGGATTAACCCGATACCTAAAGGAATCCATAACCATTGCGGAGAATAAGCGGCATCTTTTAACGTTTCAGGGTTGATGGTCCATGATTCTTGCAATACTTGGAAACTAAAAACCATGAGAAATGTTGAAATAAGTAACAAAATAAACCGTAAATAATGAATCGTTGTTTGACGGTGAATCAGTGCAAAGAGTAAGTAGAGCACAAGTAAAAATAGCGGCACTCCAAACGCAAAATATGGCTGTAACATGAGAACGTCCTCCTTTTTCTTAATGATACTGCAAAGGAGAGGATTTGCAAAATAAAATTTATTGTTGGTACATTTTTTTAGAAACAAGTATAGTGTTATTGAGGCATTCATACTTGAAATTGTTTATCTTGGAGGAATTTTTATGGCAGTATATAGCGAACCAATTAAATGGGCAATCATTATTTTCCCGTTTCTAGCATTTTTTATTTCTGGGGCATTATTAATCTATGAATACCGCAAATATGGTTCCTTTGTTTGGACACGAGCAATGATTTTGTATTCATTTGTTTTTTATTTATTATGTGCCTATTTCTTGGTGATTTTACCTTTGCCATCTCGGGCAGAAGTGGCTCAATACACAGGACCAACAATGGAACTGCGGCCTTTTCATTTTATTTCAGGGATTTTAAACGAAACTGTTTTTTCGCTCAAAGATCCAAGTACGTATTTGCCAGCATTAAAACAGCATGCCGTTTTAGAACCACTGTTTAATGTTTTATTAGTTTTACCTTTTGGTGTGTATTTACGGTATTATTTCAAATGTTCATTTTTAAAAACAGTTCTTGCGAGTTTTTTATTGTCATTATTTTTTGAATTAACACAGTTATCTGGCCTTTATTTTATTTATCCACGTTCGTATCGCTTGGCGGATGTCAATGATTTAATTAATAATACCGTCGGAGGCATAGTTGGTTATTGGTTGACGCCACTCTTTACCTTTTTATTGCCAACAAGAGAAGAAATTGATGCCACCTCTTATGAAAAAGGGCAGACAGTTAGCCTGTTAAGACGTTTCTTTGCATGGGGAATTGATTGGTTGGTGATTGGCTTTGTGCAAGGCCTGCTCGTTTTTGGACTAAATTTCATTCCAGCTTATAAAAATTGGGCAACCAATTATCCGATTTTTTCAGATCGGATGTGGTTCTTTATCATGGTGTTTGCGGTCTTTATCGTCATGATGAAACTGACAAATGGTCAAACGTTAGGGAAAAAAGTTGTTCGCATTCGGGTGGTTGAAACAGGACATGAAAAAATTCGTTTAAAAGCCTTGTTTGTTCGCTATGGTTATTTGTATTTTGTGTATGGTTTAATTAGTATTTATCTAGCTAATGCCACTGATTTATTGAATTCTTCTAATCGGATGTTGCAAATGGTGTCACTGCTTCTGTATTTGTTCTGTTTAATTTTATATTTACTGTTTTTGATCAACGTTTTGTTAACCTTGATTCGTAAAAAACGGCGTTTGTTTTATGAAAAAGCCAGCCATACTTATACAGTCAGTACATTAGAAGTTGCGAAAACAAAGGAATCAGCAGGTGAGTAAAAGTTGTTTTTGTGTTATAATGCCAAAGTGCATAAAGAATTTAACGAGAAGAGGTGAGGCAAGTGCCTTCATTTAAACAATTTCAATTTCAACCTTTTATCAACGAAGCACTCGCAGAAAAAGGGTTTGAAGAACCAACAGAAGTCCAAGAAAAATTAATCCCAATCATTAAGAAAGGGAAAAGTGTCATTGGACAATCGCAAACAGGAAGTGGAAAGACGCATACTTTTTTACTTCCATTAATGGATAAAGTTAAGCCAACTATCGACGAAGTACAAATTGTGATTACTGCGCCTAGTCGTGAATTAGCCAATCAAATTTATCAAGAAGCGCAGCAACTGGCTCGTTTCAGTCAACCAGAAATTCGCGTGTCAAATTTTGTTGGCGGAACAGATAAACAACGTCAATTAAATAAATTAAAGCATCAGCAACCTCATGTGGTGATTGGTACACCAGGGCGTATTTTAGATATGATGAATGAACAAGCCTTGAAAGTGCATACGGCTTTTGCCTTTGTTGTCGATGAAGCAGACATGACATTAGATATGGGCTTTTTAGCAGAAGTCGATCAAATTGCTGGCCGTTTGCCAGAAAAATTACAAATGCTCGTTTTTTCTGCAACCATTCCAGAAAAATTACGACCATTCTTAAAAAAATATTTAGAAAATCCAGTGATTGAACATATCAAACCAAAAGCAGTTATTTCAGAAACAATTGACAATTGGTTGATTTCCACCAAAGGAAAAAACAGCAATCAAATAATTTATCAATTATTGACTATCGGGCATCCTTATTTAGCGATTGTTTTTGCAAATACTAAACAAAGAGTTGATGAAATCACCGATTACTTAAAAGATCAGGGCCTAAAAGTTGCCAAAATTCATGGAGACATTACACCACGCGAAAGAAAACGTGTGATGCGTCAAGTTCAAAATCTTGACTACCAATATGTGGTAGCTACTGATTTAGCCGCACGTGGGATTGATATTGAAGGGGTTTCACATGTCATCAATGCAGAAGTTCCACATGAATTGGACTTCTTTATCCATCGGGTTGGCCGCACAGGACGTAATGGATTGAATGGGACTGCCATAACATTATATTCACCAGCAGATGATGAAGCGATTACTCAGATTGAGCAATTAGGTGTTTCTTTCAAACCAAAAGAAATTAAAAATGGTGAGATTGTAGAGACGTATGATCGCAACCGTCGAACAAAACGAGAAAAATCTCGAGAAGAATTAGACCCAACGTTAATTGGTTTAGTGAAAAAGAAAAAGAAAAAAATTAAACCAGGATACAAGAAAAAAATTAATTGGGCAATTGAAGACAGCAATAAGAAAAAACGTAAAATTGAACGTCGTCAAAAAGATCGTTCTGCTAGAAAAGCAAAAAAGAATTCTTCTAACTAAAAACGTTGTGGATTATAGAAAGTAAGGGACGAGAATCGTAAAGATTCTCGTCCCTTACTTTTTTATATGATAAATATTTAAGTCACTTTTAAAATAACTCTTTTTTTAAAGTGACTATTGCTAAAAGTAGAGAAATTTACCAATTAATTGTAAAGATTTTTGTCGAAAACATCAAAATGTTAGTGTTAAAGATCAACATTTTGATGTTTTCTCAAGAAAAAAATAATAAAATTACAGAATTTTTGGCGTGTTTTAGCAAAAAGTAGGAAGTTTCGGCTCTTTTTTTGTTAAAAAATCGGCTTTATTAGCTGATATTAAAGGAAATTCATTTTTTTTACGGAGGATAAAAAAATTTTACACACAAAAAAATTCATTTTCTAATATAATATAAATAACCACCAAAATAAAGAATAAAGGAGCTAAGAGAGATGAAGATAAAAAGGTGTTTATTAATCAATCGCTGGAGGAAACACGCAATTTGGTAACGTAGTTTGGTTGGTGCGTTTAGTTATTGGTAGCAGAGAGAATTTTTAGGAGGAAAGAAGAAATGAGAAGGATTTTGGTATTAACAAAGAACATTTTAGTTGAGCAAACATTTCAGCAGCAATTACAACATTTAAATTATGAAGTCTTTTGTACGAACTGCTTTGAAGAAACTATAGAACATGAGTTAACTTTTTTTAATTATTTTGATGCAATTGTATTAAGCGAAACACTTTCTCAGAACGATTGCTTGAGATTATTAGGAAGTCTTTCATCGTTAGAGAAGCCGATTTATCGACGTTCACAATCGATGTGTAATAAACGTGAAGCGGAGATTTGGCAGGAAAGAGGTATTATCCGGTGGTTAGGCCTCAAAGATTCATTGGAAGATATTCGTGAAAAAATTGACACTGTCGATCAAAGTTTTGCCGAAGTCACAGCCGAGCTACTTGATGACCAAGTAAAAAAGATTCGCTTTACAAAAAACGAGCAACGCTTTTTAAAAATCTTGTATCAGCATGCCCACGAAGGGTTGGATCGTGATCAAATTTGTCGCTTGCTTTGGCAGAAAGAACCAGATGCTTCTACAAAATCGCAGCTGTCTTTCGTATGTAAACGAGTGAAACAAAAATTTAGTGATGCAGGTATGAACGAAGAGATTATTACAACCTCTTGGGGAAAAGGGTATCAAATAAATGAACAAATTTTGCCTTATTTAGAGCAAACGTTATTTGAAACAGCTCAGTAAGGAAAGATTCCTACGAAAACAATTGACTTTTTAGCAGATCTTTCTTATACTTTTGACTATAAGCTAAAGGATATGAGGAATCTTATTTTGATCACAGAAAGCCGTTCATTGCTGAGAGAAGGGCATCAGATAAATTTACTTGCTCCCTTTAGATGGACTTGATAGAAATATCAACGCGACTCTGCGTTATAGAGCTTAAGAGGTAATGATCCAACATCATTGCAATCAAGGTGGTACCGCGAGCAATCGTCCTTGACTGCAATGGTGTTTTTTGTGTTCACAATCTTCCACTTAAGAGGGTACAAAATATAAATAGTTAATTATTAATAGAAAGTAGGAAAATCAATGAAAGAATTAACAAGTAGTCAAGTTCGCCAAATGTATTTAGACTTCTTTAAGTCTAAAGGACATTCAGTAGAACCAAGCGCTTCTTTAGTACCAGTAAACGATCCAACATTATTATGGATTAACTCTGGTGTTGCGACCTTGAAAAAATATTTTGATGGCTCTGTTGTGCCAGAAAATCCAAGAATTACGAATGCTCAAAAATCTATTCGTACAAATGATATTGAGAATGTTGGGAAAACGGCTCGTCATCATACAATGTTTGAAATGTTAGGGAACTTCTCAATTGGAGATTATTTTAAAAATGAAGCGATTCACTGGGCCTGGGAATTTTTAACTGGTGCTGAATGGCTTGCTTTTGACCCAGAAAAATTATATGTGACTGTTTATCCGAAAGATACAGAAGCAAAACGCATTTGGCGTGATGAAGTTGGTTTATCTGAAGATCATATTATTGATGTAGAAGATAACTTCTGGGATATCGGTGCTGGTCCAAGTGGTCCGGATACGGAAATCTTTTATGATCGCGGCGAAGAATTTTTAGATATTCCAGAAGATGATCCAGAAAATTATCCTGGTGGCGAAAATGAACGCTATTTAGAAATTTGGAACTTAGTGTTCTCTGAATTTAACCATACACCAGAAGATACGTATGAACCATTACCACATAAAAACATTGATACGGGCATGGGCTTGGAACGTGTTGTATCTATCATTCAAGATGCACCAACAAATTTTGAAACTGATTTATTTATGCCAATTATTCATGCGGTAGAAGCTTTAGGAACTAACGTGAAATATGGAGATGCACCACAAACGGATGTTTCCTTTAAAGTGATTGCTGACCATATTCGTGCTTTATCCTTTGCAATTGGTGATGGTGCGCTTCCTTCAAATGAAGGTCGTGGCTATGTGTTACGTCGTTTATTACGTCGTGCGGTAATGCACGGGAAAAAATTAGGCATTAATGAAGCCTTTTTATACAAATTAGTGCCTGTTGTTGGCGAAATCATGGTAAGCTACTATCCAGAAGTATTACAACAAAAAGACTTCATCGAAAAAGTGGTTCGGACAGAGGAAGAACGTTTCCATGAAACCATCAATGAAGGTTTAAGCATGTTAAATGAGGTTATTAAAGAAGTTAAAGATGCAAAAGGCGATACATTAGATGGAAAAATTATCTTCAAACTTTATGATACTTTTGGCTTCCCCGTAGAATTAACGGAAGAAGTTGCAGAAGATGAAGGCTTGAAAGTCGACCATGCTGGGTTTGAAACAGAAATGGAAGCACAGCGTGAACGTGCTCGTTCTGCCCGCAGTAAAGAAACTTCAATGGGTGTTCAATCTGCTTTATTAACAGATATTAAAGTAGAAAGTAAATTTGTTGGCTATACAGAATTAACACATGATAGTGAATTATTTGTTATTATTCAAGGTGACGCACTAGTAAATGAAGCATCTGCAGGAACAGCCGAATTAATTTTTGCTGAAACACCATTTTATGCTGAAATGGGTGGACAAATTGCTGACCGCGGCTATGTAAAAAATACCGCAGGGGAAGTCGTTGCCAACGTGGTGGATGTGAAAAAAGCACCAAACGGTCAATTTTTACACAAAGTAGAAGTTTTGGCGCCATTAGCAGAAGGTCAAATTTATCAATTGCAAGTGGACGAACGGATGCGGACACGTATTTTGAAAAACCATACGGCAACCCATTTATTGCATCGTGCTTTAAAAGATGTGTTAGGGGAGCATGCCAACCAAGCAGGCTCATTAGTTGCACCAGGACATCTACGTTTTGACTTTACTCATTTTGGGCAAGTTACATCAGAAGAACTAGCGCGGATGGAAGCCATCGTTAACGAAAAAATCTGGGAAGCTATTCCTGTTGTCACAATTGAAACAGATATTGATACAGCGAAAAACATGGGCGCAATGGCGTTATTTGGCGAAAAATATGGCAAAGAAGTCCGTGTAGTTAATATTGGGGATTACTCTATCGAATTATGTGGTGGAACACATGTTGCTAATACAGAAGATATCGGGATTTTCAAAATTGTTTCTGAATCTGGGATTGGTGCAGGAGTACGCCGTATTGAGGCAGTGACGAGTAAAGAAGCGTATCAACTTTTACAAGAAGAAGAACGTCAATTGAAAGAGATTGCTACACTAGTTAAATCACCTCAATTAAAAGAAGTGGTTACGAAAACAGAGCAATTGCAACAACAATTACGTGATCTACAAAAAGAAAACGAACAATTGGCAGGCAAATTAGCGAACCAACAAGCTGGTGACATTTTTAAAGATGTCAAAGACATCAATGGTGTTCGTTATATTGCCGCTCAAGTCAATGTTAAAGACATGAATCAATTACGCCAATTGGCTGACCAATGGAAACAAAAAGAATTGTCTGATGTACTAGTTCTGGCAACTGCACAAGATGAAAAAGTAAGCTTGTTAGCGGCTATGACAAAAGACATGAACGGAAAAGGCTTAAAAGCCGGTGACTTAATCAAAGCAATTGCGCCAAAAGTTGGCGGTGGCGGCGGTGGTCGTCCTGATATGGCTCAAGCTGGTGGGAAAAATCCAGCAGGGATTGCGGATGCCTTAGCAGAAGTTGAAAACTGGTTGGCAAATGCCTAATTAAAAATGTTTTCCCTATTATTAATATAAGGAGAATGCTCTTTATAGCAATAATGACAGCCCTCTTCAAAGTTATGAAATTGATTTTGAAGGGGGTTCTTTTTGATAAGTGATTACGGAGAGAAAACAGTAGATTGCACGAATGTGTAAGTTTTCATCTTCAATTGACAATGGTATAATAAGCAACGGAGGAATCAAAAATATGAATGAAAATCAATTATCAAAACGTCTCGCAACGGTTGGTGATTTAATCCCTAGAGGAAGTCGCTTAGCAGACATTGGTTCAGACCATGCTTATTTACCAGTTGCTTTAATGTTAGAAAATAAACTGTCTTTTGCTGTGGCTGGGGAAGTGGTGGAAGGCCCCTATCAATCTGCCAAAACCCAAGTCAGTAAATCCAATTTGACGGATAAAATTATCGTACGTTTAGCGAACGGGCTAGATGCAATTGAACCTGAAGATCAAATAGACGTCATTAGTATTTGTGGAATGGGCGGCACATTAATCCGAGATATTTTAGAAGCTGGACGCAAAAAAAATCGTTTAACAGGGAAGGAACGCCTTGTTTTACAACCGAATATTGGTGAACCAACTTTACGCCGCTGGTTAATGGTAAACGACTACAGTATTATTGATGAAACAATCGTGGAAGAAAACCGTAAATTGTATGAAATTATCGTAGCCGAAAAAACAGAGCAATCCGTTTCTTATACGGACCAAGAATTACTATTTGGGCCAGTTTTAATTAAAAAACAAGGACCGGTTTTTACTAAAAAATGGCAACGAGAATTAAAACAGCGCAAAACTGTTCTTGCACAACTAGCAAAAGCAAGTGGAGAACATATTGAAAAACAAGCGAAACTACAGCAAGACCAACAATTAATTGAGGAGGTACTGACCAATGGCTGTGAACGGTAAGACATTGATTCGACGCTTCAATGACTATTGTCCCGAGTGGCTAGCAGAAACGGGAGATCCTGTGGGCTTGCACATTGGTACGTTAGATAAACCAATTGAAAATGTGATGGTTACCTTAGATGTTCGTCCTGAGGTCGTTGCAGAAGCAATTGAGAAGCAGGTTGATTTGATTATTGCGAAACACCCACCTATTTTCCGCCCAGTTAAGCGATTAACCACAGATAATTTTCAAGAAAAAATGTACGCTGATTTATTAAAACACGATATTGCTGTTTACGCAGCGCATACTAACATGGATATTATTGACAATGGCTTAAACGATTGGTTTTGTGAATTATTGGGAATTAAACAGACCACCTTTTTAACTAAAACACATACTGTTCCTTATAAAAAATTAGCCGTTTTTGTGCCAATTGATGAAGCTCCGCAAATGAGAGAAGCTTTAGGTCTAGCTGGCGCCGGGTCTCAAGGTGATTATTCTAAAACAAGTTACTCTTTAATTGGAACAGGACGTTTTACACCAACACAAGGAGCAAATCCAACGATTGGCGAAATTGGTCAAGAAAGTGTCGTCCAAGAAGCAAAAATCGAAGTGATTTTCCCTGAAACTAAACAAGAACAAGTTCTTGCAGCTATGTTACAGGCGCATCCTTATGAAGAACCGGCGTATGATGTTTATACCATTGAAAATCAATCAAAAGAATTTGGTTTAGGTCGGGTTGGAGTATTAGACAAGCCTGTGAGATTCTCTGATTTTGTACAGCAAGTTAAGGAAGCTTTCCAATTGGATGGCTTGCGGGTCATTGCAAAAGATGATACTAAAATGATTCAACGGGTAGCCATTTGTGGTGGAAGTGGTGAAAAATTCTATCATGATGCATTACGTAAACAAGCCGATGTCTATATTACTGGTGATGTGTATTATCATACGGCACATGACATGATTGCTGAAGATTTACCAGTTATCGATCCTGGTCATTACATTGAAGCGCTTTGTAAGCCAAAACTTGTGGAATTAATGAATCAATGGAAACAAGAAAATGAGTGGGCTGTATCCATTTTTGAATCAGAAGCGAATACCAACCCATTTCGTTTTAAATAAAAAAATGAAGATTAAAGGAGTGTTCTTTTATGTATGAAAATCTATTACCTCGTTTTTTACGCTATGTGAAAACAGAAACACGCTCAGATGCAACTAGCACAACGACACCATCAACACAAACACAAGTAGCCTTTGCACAAACCTTAAAAAAAGAATTAGAAGAATTAGGGATGAGCGATGTTATTTATAACGAAACAAATGGTTTTGTGATTGCTACGTTACCTAGTAACGTGGAGAAAGACGTTCGTTCAATCGGCTTTATTGCCCATATGGATACGGCTGATTTTAATGCAGTGAATGTTTCTCCGCAAATTGTTGAGAACTATGACGGAGAATCAACGATTCCTTTAGATAAAGAAGGCAAATTCACTTTAAATACGAAAGACTTTCCTAACTTAAAAAATTATCGTGGTGAAACACTTATCACAACCGATGGTACCACTTTATTAGGGGCTGATGATAAATCAGGTATTGCGGAAATAATGACAGCCATGGAATATTTAATTAATCACCCAGAAATTAAGCATGGCACCATTCGTGTGGCTTTCGGTCCTGACGAAGAAATTGGTGTAGGTGCCGACAAATTTGATGTCGCTCAATTTAACGTGGATTTTGCTTATACAATGGATGGTGGGCCAGTAGGTGAATTACAATTTGAAACGTTTAATGCGGCGCAAGCAGAAATTACAATTCAAGGGAAAAACGTTCATCCAGGAACGGCGAAAAATACAATGATTAATGCGTTACAACTAGGAATTGATTTCCATAATGCCTTACCTGCTGACGAAGTTCCAGAAAAAACAGCAGGTGAAGAAGGCTTTTATCATTTAGCAGCGTTTGCTGGAACGCCAGAAGAAGCTACAATGACGTATATTATTCGCGATCACAATCGCGAGATTTTTGAAGCACGTAAAGCTAAAATTAAAGAAATTCAGCAAACATTGAATGCACCATTTGATGAAGAACGAATCAAAGTTGATTTATTTGATCAATACTATAATATGCGAGAAGTGATTGAAAAAGATATGTCCATTGTCGAAATTGCTAAACAAGCAATGGAAGAATTGTCAATTCAACCAATTATTGAACCTGTTCGCGGTGGAACGGATGGCTCAAAAATTTCTTATTTAGGGATTCCAACACCAAATATCTTTGCTGGTGGCGAAAATATGCATGGCCGTTTTGAATTTGTTTCATTACAAGCCATGGAAAAAGCGACCAATGTGATTATTAAAATTGCTGAATTAAATGCAAAATAAATGAGGTACTCAATAGGAAAGTAAGAAAACGGGCAACCGAGAGCTTACTTTCCTGTTGTAGTTTCATGAGTCATTGAAAATTTTTTTGCAATTAGAATCAGAACAAGGTATCCTAGTACAGTAACTAGTTAGGAGGCCAGAAAGAATGCTTCAGTGGATAGTAATCATTTATTTCCTCGTCATTAATTTAGTATTGTTTAGTATGATGGGTTATGATAAAAAACAAGCAAAACGTGGGGACTGGCGTATTCCAGAACGCCGCTTATTGACGATAGGACTTGTCGGTGGCGGTCTAGGTGGGCTAATGGGACAAAAGAAATTTCATCATAAAACCCAAAAACCAGTTTTTGCATTGTGTTATTCAATTGGCGTAATCGCGATGATTAGTTGCATCTATCTAACGTTTAAGTAAGAACAAAAAAGGAGAAGCGATGAAAGGAAAAGTAAAAATTGGCTTAAATATGTTGTTAATGATTATCGTTTTAGGCGTAATCTTTTATGTCATGGATAATTCATTAAGTGATATTTTTGCTCAACTGATGGAAACGAGTTGGCTGGTGCTGATTGCTGTTATTTTTTTTGGAGTAGTTTATCAATTTGCAGAAGGGCGCTCAATCAAGGAAATAGCTCGTTATTTTAACAAAGACTTTACAACAGTGGATGGTTTTTTTACTTCTTGTTATGTAGCATTTTATCGGATTATTTCATTTGGCACGGGAACCTTGCTTTCAGAAATTTATTTTTATAAGAAAAAGGGAATTCCTGTTTCTAAAAGTGTGGGGATAACGGCATTACATATGATTATGTACAAAGCAGCCGTGATTTTTTTAGCAATTATTGGTTTGATTATTCAATTTTCCCTGTTTTATGAAAATGCGCCTAAGATGATTCCATTCATTTTAGCAGGTGTTATTTTAACATTAGTAATAATTGCAGCATTACTTATTTTATCTAGTAGCTTAAAGTTGCAAGTTTTATTGGTTAAGTTTGCCAATCGTTGGTTTAAACGACCAAAACTAAGAGATTGGGTGGATAATTGTAATTTACAAATCTATTCCTTGCGGGCGGCTGTCCAAACAATTACACAAGATCGCTCAGCGTTGCTTCGAATCTTTTCATGGAATGTATTTAAATTATTATTTTGGTACATTATTCCTTACATTGTTTTAGTAGAAAATCACCCGAATATTGATTTATTATTAGTGATGTCCTTTACCAGTTTTGCTGTTATTCTTTCAGGAGTTATTCCAACACCTGCTGGCATTGGTCCATTTGAATTTGTTTACTTATTGTTGTTTAAACCATTGGTCGGCAATGTTGATGCTGTAGCATCTGTTTTACTGTATCGATTTGGTAGCTTTGTGTTACCCTTTTTGATTGGCTTGGTTTATGTCGCCATTGAGAAACGAAAATCATTACGCATTGAGATTGAAGAAATAAAACGTCAAACAGATGAATAAGGTAGAACGAGAAAAAGAGTCGCTCTTTTTCTCGTTCTTTTTTTTTAAAAGGAATTGACTTGTACGAGGGATGTCTTATAATAGACTTAATACATGACTAAAAAATATTTTTTTGAACTAATAAAAATTATGGTAAAGGGGTGGCGAAAATTATTGCTGATTGTACAGCAGTGCTGTTATGCGGCGGGAAAAGTTCACGGATGGGATTTGATAAAGCATTATTGAAAATTCAAGGCCAATACGTGATCTTGCAAACAGCTGAAAAGTTAATGGAACTGTTCGAAGAGGTTATTTTAGTAACGAATGATAGTCAAAAATTTCCTAAGGCGTTTAGAAAATGCACAATCATTCAAGATATGTATCTTGGAAAGGGGCCATTAGGTGGGATTGTGACAGCAATGAACTATACTCAGAAAGCTGAAGTGTTTGTAATTGCCTGTGATATACCAACTTTTTCTCCTAAACTTGTGTATCAGTTAGCCTCTAAGCGTGGACAAAATCAAGTAACAATCTTTGACTTTGAAGGTCGTCAAGAACCATTATTTGGCTTTTATCGATGTTCTTGTTTACCAACATTTCAAAAACAGCTTGCGCAAAATAACTATCAGATTCGGCAAGAATTTGAGCATCTATCTGTAAAAACGGTGCAACTATCAAAAGAGAATCAACTTAAAAATGTCAATCGAAAAGAAGAATTGTCTCAGTGGTATCGATAAAAAGGAGGAATCGTAATGGATTTTTTCAGTAGTGAAGAAATAGTTGCAAGCTTAGGTGATAAGGCAAAAATGAAAGGGAAATTATCGTTTGTTCGACTCTGTATTTTAGGCATCATGGCTGGTTTTTGTATTGCACTGGGTTACTTGGCGTTTATTCGTATCACTGGAACCGCCCCCACAGAATGGGGAAGTTTTAACAACTTTCTGGGTGGAGCTTTATTTCCAGTTGGATTGATAGCGCTTACTTTTGTTGGTGGTGAGTTAGCAACAGGCAATATGATGGTAATGACATTAGGCGTATTACAGAAAAAGGTTCGAGTGGGCACTCTTTGTTATAACTGGCTAGTTGTTTTATTGACCAATTGTCTAGGCGGATTTCTTGTGGCGTATTTATTTGGCCATATTGTTGGGTTAACTGAAGGTGCGTTTCTGGATAAAACAGTCGCAGTTGCTCAGGCGAAAATTGCTGATCCACCGCTAGTTGCTTTTGTTTCAGGGATTGGCTGTAATATTTTTGTTTGTTTAGCGGTTTATCTCGGAGCGTTGGCAAAATCATATTTAGGTAAAATGTTTGGCTTGTGGTTTCCTGTCATGGTTTTCGTTGTTTGTGGGTTTCAACACGTGGTCGCCAATGCGTTTATTATTCCAGCGGCAATTTTTTCACAAAGCACCACAATCAGTTGGTGGGATTATTTGCAAAATACACTATGGGTATTTTTAGGCAATGCAGTAGGTGGCAGTCTTTTTATGGCCGTACCATTGATCTTTATGACAAAACCAGCAACTGTCAAACCAAGAGTTGAGAAAACGATTCAGACGGAGGAGCTCTATGGCAATTGAGATACCAAACATGATTCAAATTGGTTCTACTGGTCGGAATAGTGGCAAAACGACATTAGCCGAAGCCCTTATTAAACAGTACCAAGAAGTCTATCCAATTTATGGCTTGAAGATTATTACGATTAGTGGTCAACGAGGGGTGTGTCAACGAGGCACAAAAGGATGCGGAATTTGTACCAGTATTACAGCTGGTTATGAATTAGTAGAAGAGCAAGAGACGATTGGCAATAAAGATACCATGAAATTATTAGCTGCAGGTTGTCAAAAAGTTTTTCTATTGAAAGTTTTTCAAGAAAATTTGGCGGAAGCCATTCAGCAATTTCTGAAAGCTGTGCCGGCCCAAGCATTAATCATTTGTGAATCAAATTCATTACGTAATGTTGTACAGCCAGGACTATTTCTTATGATGAATAACCAGAATCGCCAAAAAGAATCAGCAAAAAATGTTATAGATAAAGCCGATTTTTGTTTACTATCTGCTGAAATACCAAAAGAATTGCGTATCTATTATCAAGGAGAACAACTTCAAGTTTCACTAAAAAGGGGGAATAAAAAGGAATGTGTGCATTAAGCTTAATTGAAAAAGAAGCGATTATTCTAGCAAACGATGCTGATCCACAACGAATTTTAAATATTTTAATTGAATTACAATTTGCTTCAGAGGAAGGGTATATCGATCAGGAAACAGCTCAATTAGTTGCAGAGCATCTACATTTAACGGAAGCGCGAGTCTATGAAATCGTCAGTTTTTATGCCATTTTAAAGACGGAACCGCAAGCGAAGTATGTCTTGAAGATTTGTAACAGCACACCGTGTCATTATACTGGTGGGGCGATGGTTGCAGAGGTATTAGAAACCATTTTAGAAGTGCCAGAGAATCAGCCGACCCCAGATGGCTTATTTATGTATCACAGTATTCCTTGTATCGGGGCTTGTGATTTAGGTCCAGTAATTAAAATTAAGGACACCGTTTTTAGTCAACTAACAGAAGAGAAAATTTATCAATTAATTCAACATTTACAAAATGATTGCTATGAAGGACTGTAGGAGGTGAGTCAATGCTTAAGAGAAACCAACCAATGTTATTAGAGAGAATGGGGAAAATGCAATCTGCGACCGATGTTTCTGAATATTGTAAATACGATGGATTTGATGGTTTAAAAAGAGCAATTTCACTATCGGATGAAGAAATTTTAAACGAACTGGATATTGCGCACTTAAGAGGTCGCGGTGGAGCAGCCTATCCTTTAGGAAAAAAATGGCGCCATCTTTATCATGCAAAAGGAACCACAAAGTACATTGTTTGTAATGCTGATGAAGGCGAACCAGGGACCTTTAAGGATAAAGTACTTTTATCTGAAGATCCATTGAGTGTGATTGAAGGAATGATCATTGCTGGCTATTTATTTTCAGCAAAAGCAGGTTATATTTATATGCGAGGAGAATATCGCAGAATCCAAAAAACATTTCAAGAAGCACTGGATAATGCACGACAAGCTGGCTTTTTAGGGGAAAACATTTTAGGAATTGAAGGATTTAATTATGATATTACGATTATTTCTGGTGCTGGCGCCTATATTTGTGGGGAAAATTCAGCACTTTTAAATTCAATTGAAGGAAAAACGGGGCGGCCGCGTGTCAAACCACCACACTTAGCAGATGTTGGTTTATATTTGCAACCAACATTAGTAAATAATGTTGAATCATTTGCAAGTGTTCCTGTAATTTTACGAGAAGGTGGACAAGCCTTTTTAGAGATGGGTACTGCCGATGGTGGCGGAACAAAGCTAATTTGTTTGTCTGGACATATTAAAAATCGGGGCTTATACGAGGTCAACCTTGGAACACCATTAGAAGAAATAATTTATGGCGAGCAATACGGCGGAGGCTCTGCAACTGGTCGAGCATTAAAATTTATTCATTTCGGTGGACAATCCGGTCCAATTGGTGCTGTCTCAACGTTAACGGATTGTTTGTATTCTTACGAAGATTTATGGGCCCATGACTTATCTGTCGGCTCTGGTGCAATTGTAGTAATGGATGATTCAGTCAATGTTGTGGACTATTTAGTACACGTAGCGGCCTTTTTTGCTCATGAGTCCTGTGGTAAATGCACCCCTTGTCGATTGGGAACAACTAGGATTTTGGAATTATTGAGTAAATTCAATCGGAAAGAGGCAACAGCTAGTGATTTGCCACGATTGGAAAAGATGCTCACGCATGTCACGCGATTATCAGCTTGTGGTTTGGGCCAATCCGTCGCAACTTCAATGAAGAGTGCATTGGCTTTGTTTCCAGAAGAATTTGAAACGACTGCTGAAACAGAAATCTATGCCACCAGCAAAGGAGGTTGGTAAAAATGAAAACAAAGTTGCATACGCAAACAGTTACGTTGTCTATTGATAACCAAGAAGTAACTGTGCCTAAAGGGACTACTATTCTCGAAGCAGCGAAAACGCTAGGTGTTGAAATTCCAACGCTCTGTCATTTAAAGGAATTAGCACCTGATGGTTCTTGTCGGATGTGCGTGGTTGAGGTGGAAGGCGGCCGACGTGGTGGCTTAACAACTGCTTGTACGGCACATTGTCAAGAGGACATGGTTGTGTCAACACATTCTGAAAAAGTTGTTGATTCCAGACGTTTTATTCTTGATTTATTATTGAGTAATCATAAATTAGAATGTTTTTCTTGTGGAAAAAACGGGGATTGTCAATTACAACAGTATGCGCTAGATTATGGGATTGATGCCACTAGCTTTACCGAGGGAAAAAGAATGCCTTGCCATCAAGAAGATACCAGTAATCCATTTTTCTCTTATGATCCAGAAAAGTGTATCATGTGTCGTCGTTGTGCTCGTGTCTGTCAATTGCGGCAGGGAAGAGATGTACTTAGTATTGCTAATCGTGGCTTTGAAACAAAAATGATGCCAAGTTATGGGCAGGCGTTTGATCAATCTATCTGTGAATCATGTGGCAATTGTGTCTCTTCCTGTCCTACAGGAGCGTTAACAGCAAAAGATACGAAAGAGTACCGCAAATGGGAAACCCAGAAAATTCCTACAACTTGTCCACATTGTGGGACAGGCTGTCAGATGAATTTACTCGTTAAAAATAATCGTTTGGTGGGTGTTGAACCCCTGGATGGACCAGCTAATAAAAATTTACTTTGTGTGAAAGGAAAATTTGCTTCATATAAATTTGTTGGGTCAGGAGATCGCTTAACGGAGCCATTAATTAAACGGAATGGGATTTTTGAACCTGCTTCTTGGGAAGAAGCCTTAACGCTTGTTTCGTCAAAATTTAACGAAATTAAAGCAGAAAACGGTCCGGATGCTCTTGCTGGTTTTTCGTGCTCTAGAGCGACAAATGAAGATAATTATGTCTTTCAAAAAATGGTGCGTGCTGCTTTTGGGACCAATAATGTTGATAACTGTGCCCGTGTTTGTCATTCGGCTTCGGTCCATGGTTTAGCCCAAACCTTAGGCTCTGGTGCGATGACTAATCCTATTGCTGATATCACTGAAGATGTCGACATGATTTTATTAGTAGGTTCCAATCCAGAAGAAGCTCATCCAGTTATTGGTGCGCAAATTCGCCAAGCCATCCAAAGAGGAACGCAAGTTGTTGTTGTTGATCCGCGGAAAATTAACTTAGTGAAGGATAGTGCGCTGCATTTACAAGTTCAGGCGGGAACGAATGTCGCATTTGCTAATGGCATGATGCATGTGATTTTGAAAGAAGGTTTAGCAGATCACCATTTTATTGAAGAACGGACAGAAGGATTTTTAGATTTAGAAAAAATGGTGGCTGATTATACGCCGGAAAAAGTCGCAGAAATTTGTCATATTCATCCAGAAGATTTAATTCAAGCAGCACGCATGTATGCAAAAGCAGAGAAAGCACCAATCATTTATTGTTTAGGCGTAACGGAACATTCGACAGGAACTGAGGGTGTTATGAGTATGTCTAATTTGGCAATGTTGGTTGGTAAAGTTGGAAAACCAGGCTGTGGTGTCAATCCTTTGCGAGGTCAAAATAATGTTCAAGGTGCTTGCGATATGGGCTGTATGCCTTATGATTTCCCAGGCTATCAAAAAGTCAATAATCCAGAAGTAATCGACAAATTTGAAAAAGCTTGGCATGTGCCGTTAAATCGAAACACAGGTTTAACTTCTACTAAAGTCTTGCCAGCAGCAACGGCAGGAAACGTCAAAGGCCTTTATATTTTTGGAGAAGATCCAATTGTTACGGATCCAGACACAGGACATGTTCGTCAAGCTTTAGAAAGTTTAGACTTTTTAGTTGTTCAAGAATTATTTATGACCGAAACGGCTGCTTATGCAGATGTCGTTTTACCAGGCATCAGTTATGCAGAAAAAGACGGGACATTTACAAATACAGAACGGCGCGTGCAAAGAGTCCGTAAAGCTGTTGAACCAAGAGGACAAGCGCGAGAAGACTATGAAATTTTTTGTGAAGTCATGACACGAATGGGCTATCCTTGTGCGTATGAATCTGCAAAAGAAATTATGAAAGAAATTTCAGCTGTGACGCCTTCGTTTGGTGGAATTAATTATGAACGATTAGAGAAGGAGAGCTTACAATGGCCTTGTCGTAGCTTGACAGATCCAGGTACGCCGATTATGCATGTGGGCAGTTTTGCTCGTGGGAAAGGTTTATTTAAAGCAATTCCGTATAAGCAAGCACAAGAATTACCAGATGAAGAGTACCCGTATTTAATGTCGACAGGCCGAATGCTTTACCATTACAATACCCGAGCAATGACAGGACGAACGGAAGGGATTAACCAAATAGCGAATCACTCTTATATTGAGATAAATGCAGTCGATGCACAAGCTCTGGGAATCCAAGAAGGTGACAAAGTTGAAGTTCATTCTCGACGTGGCAAAATTGAAACCTATGCGGCTGTCGGAAATCGAGTATTTCCGCAAGAAGTCTTTATGACATTCCATTTTCCAGATGGAAATGTTAACGAAATCACCAATGCTGTATTTGATGATATCGCCACAATTCCTGAATATAAAGTTTGTGCCGTTGCGATTAAACCAGTGAATAAATAAAAAAGGATGGTTAAAACATGATCGAGTTGGAAGAAGCACGAGAGAAAATGACCCAACATATGAAGAGTCAATGTGAAACAGAAGAAGTGGCGCTGCTTGATTCCTTGGGGCGGATTAGCGGAGAAACCATTTTTGCAGAGACAGCGATTCCTCATTTTCCTCGTGCCGGGATGGATGGGTATGCCGTTCGTGCAGTAGAAACACGAGGTGCGACTGCTGAAAGCCCAAGTTGTTTAAAAGTCGTTGGTTCTTTAGTGGCAGGGGATTCCATGTTTTATTGTAATCAGACGAATAACTGTGCGATTAAAATAACGACAGGTGCTTTTATTCCAACCGATTTTGATGCTGTAGTGCCACAAGAATGGACGGATTTTGGGCAGGACCATGTTAAAATTTTTCGCTCTGTCACTGCGGGCCAAAACTATGCGGAAATTGGAGAAGATATTGCTTTTCAGCAAAAAATTTTAGCAAAACATCAACAGATTAATAGTCGCATGATTGGTTTGTTGGCAATGCAAGGGATTGATAAAGTTGTTGTTTTGAAGCGCATGAAGGTGGGGATTTTAGCGACCGGTAGTGAGTTAGTTTCTTTGGAAGAACCACTGTCAGTTGGGAAAATTTATAATAGTAATCTCTACATGTTAGCAGCTTTTGTCAAAGCGAGTGGCAATGAAGTAATCCACCTAGACCATTGTTCAGATGACCCTGAAGAATTAGCGAAGAGGCTGATTGAGATTTCACCGAAACTTGATGTATTAATTACTTGTGGTGGTGTTTCGGTAGGTGAAAAGGACAATTTACCTTTAGCGATTAAACGTATCGGAGGAACAGAGTTGTTTCATTTTGTAAATATGAAACCTGGAACCCCAGTTATGGGAAGTAAATTTCAAGAAACACTCATTTTAAGCGTTTCAGGCAATCCGTTTGCGGCAATGGTTAATTTACATCTTTTTTACTGGACATTATTAGCTACTTTTTTTAATTGTGTCGAGTTAAATCTCAAGGAACGAACAGTAATTTTAGCGCATGAATTAGCCCCCAGTAGACTACGTCGATTTTACCGAGCGAAAGAAATAGATGGCAAAGTAAATTTAGTGACAAAAAGTCATCTTTCGTCCAATTTATCAAATACTTTAGAAACAAATTGCCTACTAGAACAACCAGCTGGTGTACTACTCAAAAAAGGCGCGCTTGTAAAAGTCTATTATTGGCAAACTTGATGACAACCTGACCTAAGATTAGTATGAAAGTAAAAGCCTGGAACAAAAATCACTTTGGATTTTTGTTCCAGGCTTAAAAATTGATAAACGGCGGGAACAGAAGCAACACTACGCGTTGCTCCGATCTCAACAACTTCTAAGGTGTTTTCTCGACATGCGTCTCGTCACAGTACAGCCTTCAAAAGAGCTACAGCTCTAAGAGTTGCGATGTTTCACTGTGAAGCATGAACAGATGAAATCATCGTACCTACTTGGTGAAGGTCCTTCGGAAATAAGCACTTCTGTCCCGACCTCTTATTGCTTATCAAGTTTTAAGACTTAGACAAAAGTCTGGTCAGGCTAAGCGAAGCACGTAATTTTTGTCGCTTAACTTTTTTAACTTCGATTTCTCGCTAAAAAAAATTGTGGATGCCAGATTGTTTTTTTGATGCAAGAGTGATACACTTGAAAAAGAAGTATTGTGTAAACGTTAACAAATGTCAAATGTGAGGTGGAGAGATGGTTCAAAGTAAGGAATTTACGCACTTGAATACACAAGGAGAAGTGCATATGGTTGATATTTCGGAAAAAAATGACACTCAAAGAACAGCCCTCGCTTATGGAGAAATTCACATGTTGGAAGCGACAGCAGAAGCGATCCAGACCCAAATGATTAAAAAAGGTGAAGTATTACAGGTAGCAAGAGTAGCTGGGATTACCGCCGCAAAACGAACGTTTGAATGGATTCCTTTGTGTCATTTGGTTGCTTTGACAAAGTGTGAAATTCAGTTTAATTGGCGCAATCAAACTTGTTTAGAAGTACGTTGCTTTACAAAAACAGTGGGTTCAACTGGCGTTGAAATGGAAGCGCTAACAGGTGTGCAGACAGCACTCTTAACAATTTATGACATGTGTAAAGCAATTGATCGCGGAATGACAATGACAAACATTGGTTTATTAGAGAAAAATGGTGGACGCAGTGGTCATTTCATTCGTTCTTCAATTAAATCAAAGGAAAGTGATGAGTGAACAGCATGAAAGATGCATTTAACCGTGAAATTGATTATGTTCGTTTGTCTTTAACAGATCGTTGTGACTTACGTTGCACGTATTGCATGCCAGCAACAGGTCTTTGCTTTTTAAAAAAAGAGCAGCTTCTAACAGATGATGAGATTATTTTTTTACTGAGGATATTAGCGAAAGAAGGCATCAAAAAAGTTAAATTAACAGGTGGTGAACCGCTTGTTAGACCAAATTTACTCTCTTTAATTAAAAGGATAAAGCAAATCTCAGGAATCGAAAAAGTAACCCTAACGACTAATGGCATGAAGTTAGCTCGTGAGGCTCAAGGGTTAAAAGAGGTGGGCTTGGACGGCATTAATATTAGCTTAGACACTTTGGATCCAGAAGAATTTCGAGAAATAACAAGAGTTGGTCAGTTAAGGAATGTTCTGGCGGGCTTAGAACAAGCGATTGATGTGGGATTACCTAATATCAAAATTAATACTGTAGCTAGGAAAGAGCTAAGTGAAGCAACAATTGTAGAACTGGCTGAAATCGCTAAGAAAGAGACTGTGCATCTTCGTTTCATTGAAATGATGCCAATTGGATTAGGGAAGGAGCATCCAGGTAAGCAACAAGAAGAAGTAGAAGACATTTTAACCAAACATTATGGAACGTTACAACCATACCAAAAACCATTGGGCAATGGCCCTGCTAGTTATTACGCCTTAAAAGATTTTAAAGGAAAAATAGGTTTTATTAGTGCATTAGGGCATTGTTTTTGCGAGACGTGCAATCGAATTCGAATTACTGCAGACGGCCATTTAAAAACGTGCCTGCATTCTGCAGACGGCTACTCGTTAAAGGAAGCTTTAGCTAAGGAACAAACAGCAGAATTGTTAGGGATTATCAAGAGTGGCATTGCCTGTAAGCCTGAAAAACATCTTTTCTTGGAACAACAAGGAGAACAACGATTTATGTCACAAATAGGAGGGTAAGTATGAAAACAGGAGAAATTATTGCAATAAATATTAGCCCACGAAGAGGCACACAGAAAAAGGAAATTCCTGAAGTCAACTTAATTAAAGGTTTCGGATTAGAAAATGATGCGCACGGCGGGAATTGGCATCGACAAGTCAGTTTGTTATCTTTTGAAGAAATAACGGCTTTCAATGAAAAAGGAGCTCGGGTTGGCAATGGTGCTTTCGGGGAAAACATAATCGTCTCAGGGATTGATTTACGTCAATTACCTGTTGGAACGAAAATGAAAATAGGCGATTCCGAATTGGTGGTTACTCAAATTGGGAAAGAGTGCCATAAACACTGTCAGATTTATGCGCGAGTGGGCGATTGCATCATGCCTAGAGAAGGAATCTTTGCAGTTGTTGTGACAGAAGGTCATATTAAAAAAGGAGACCAGTTAGACGTTGTTTAAAGTGGGCATTGTAACATTAAGTGATCGTTGCTTTCAAGGACTTGCTGTCGACCAATCGGGTTCCTTGATTCGTGAACAGTTACCTGCGCTCTACCAGGTAACCAAACAAACCATTTTACCAGATGAAGAAAATCAATTAGTAGAGCTATTGCAAGAGTGGTCTAAGACCTGTGATTTGATTTTAACGACAGGCGGCACAGGGTTGAGTGAACGGGATCGGACCCCAGAAGCTACCTTACGTGTAGCAGAGCGAATCATTCCTGGGATCAGTGAGGGCTTGCGTCAACTTAGCTTGGAAAAAACACCATTTGCTATGTTAAGTCGAGGCGTTTCTGTTCAAAGAGGACGCACGCTCATTGTTAATTTGCCTGGTAGTCCAAAAAGTGTAACAGAACATTTGCATTTTTTGTTGCCTGTTTTGCCCCACGCTTTGGATTTAATCACAAATAAAAAAATCATACATGATGAGGAATAAACCATGAAAACAATTCGAACAGAAGAGGCAGTTGGCCTTCCGTTGAGTCATGATATTACGCGAATTGACTATGGAAAGACCAAGGAAGTGTGTTTTAAAAAAGGACATATAGTTGTTCAAGAAGATATTCCAATTCTTTTATCATTAGGGAAAAAACATCTGTTTGTTTCCTTGGATCCAGCAGAAATACATGAAGAAGAGGCAGCGACATTTTTGTATAACCTGTTAACAGATGACTCATGTCAGCCGAGTGAAGTCCATGAAGGAAAAATTGTTGCTAAAGCTAGCACGAGAGGTCTTTTAAAAGTCAATCGAGAAAAATTAATTGCTTTAAATGAAATTGAAGGTCTTGCCTTGTCAACTAAAATTACCAATATAGAAGTTCAGAAAGATGAAAAAGTTGCAGCCTTTCGAGTGATTCCACTAACAATTTCTAAAAGCCAATTAGAAAAGGCATGCCAGTTCAGCACGTCTGAGCCACTAATCTCTGTGAAACCTTTCAAAAAAATACGGGTCGGGATTGTAACTACTGGCAGTGAAGTTTACACAGGATTGGTTGAGGATGCTTTTTACCCTGTGTTAAAAGCCAAGTTCTCCGCGTATCCTTTAGTTACGATTGTCAAGCAAGAAATTGTCGATGATCAGCCGCAAAAAATTACTGTTGCGATCAAAAAGATGTTAGCACAAGGGCTTGATCTGATTGTTTGTACAGGTGGTATGAGTGTAGATCCTGATGATTTGACACCGTTAGCAATTAAGCAGACAGGTGCTGAAATCGTAACCCATGGGACACCAGTCTTACCAGGCTCAATGTTTTTGCTGGCTTATAAAGGAGAGCAAACGATCATTGGCTTACCAGGTGGTGTTTTATTTTCAGAAAAAACGGTTTTTGATTTGTTGTTACCAAGATTAATGGCCAAAGAAGTGATTAAAAAATCTGAAATTATTGACTTGAGTTATGGCGGGTATTTATAAAAGAAAAGAGGCGTTCAAATGTCTAAACAAAAAAAGACTGTGTTCTTGCTTAGTTTATTCAGTTTAGTTGCCCTAATTGCTGCATGTACAAATCAGCCGCAAAAAGAAACAGTTTCAACAAAAAAAGAAGAAATAACCCTTGCGGCAGCAGCTAGCTTAGAATCAGTCATGGAGAAGAAAATTATTCCAGCCTTTGAAAAAGAGCATCCAGATATTCAGGTAACTGGAACCTATGATAGTTCTGGAAAATTACAGATGCAAATTGAAAAAGGCCTAAAAGCCGATGTATTTTTCTCGGCTTCGACAAAACAAATGAATGCATTGGTTGCAGAAAAACTAATTAATAAGAAAAGTGTCGTTCCTTTATTGGAAAACCAGCTTGTTCTTATTGTGCCTAACCAAGATCAAGCAAAGTGGCATGATTTTTCTGATTTAAAAAAAGCCCAAATGATAGCAATTGGTGATCCTGCAAGTGTTCCAGCTGGTCAATATGCCGAAGAAGGCTTAAAAGCTTTAGGCGCTTGGTCTTATGTAGAAAAACACGCAAGCTTTGGCACGAATGTAACAGAAGTCCTTGAATGGGTAGCTAATGCAAGTGCAGAAGCTGGCTTAGTTTATGCGACAGATGCAGCAACCAATTCAAAAGTAGCGATTGTTGTGGCCATGCCTGAAGCTGCTTTGAAGAAGCCAATCATCTATCCAGTTGGTAAAGTTGCCGCCTCTAAGAAACAAAAATCAGCGGATGCTTTTTTAAATTTTTTACAGAGTCAACAATGCAGAAAATATTTTGAAAATATTGGCTTTAAGTTAACAAAGTAGGTGGGAAAATGGATGTTCGACCAATTCTTTTATCTTTTCAGACAGCAATAATCGCCATTTTATTTACTTTTATTTTAGGAACAGGCGTTGCATATATTGTTTTTCGTTTGAAAAATCGTAAATTAAAAATTCTTTTGAATAGTTTATTTACGTTGCCATTAGTTTTACCGCCGACTGTTTTTGGTTTTTTTCTCTTAACTATTTTTGGTGTTCAGCAACCAGTCGGCCAGTTTTTACTTGATTTTTTTGCCATTCAAGTTGTTTTTTCATGGCCAGCTACGGTTATTGCTGCCGTTGCTGTTTCATTTCCTTTAATGTATCGTTCAGCCTTAACGGCGTTTGAACAAATGGATAGTGAGTTGTTGGCGGTGGCCCAGACACTCGGGTTTTCGGAAAGTCGATATTTTAGAAAAATTGCGTTACCTTTGTCGATGAACGGTCTCTTGGCCGGTGGCGTGTTAGCCTTTGCCCGCGGGTTAGGCGAATTTGGAGCGACGACAATGTTAGCAGGGAATATTGCTGGCAAAACAAGAACGCTTCCTTTAGCTATCTACTCTGCTGTAGCAAGTGGGGATTGGCGTTTAGCCAATCAATATGTTGTGATTATGTTATTACTTTGCCTGATTATTTTATTTTTTACGGAATTTTTTAGTCAGCGCGCTTGAAGATCGGAATGAGATTAATTGTTGATATTCAAAAAGAATTGAAAAGTCATACTTTGCAAATTCAGTTTGAAACAAAGACTCAAACAACAGGAATTTTAGGTGCTTCTGGTTGTGGCAAGAGTATGTTATTAAAATGTATTGCGGGTGTTGAGACTGCGGATAAAGGTCAGATTGTTTTAAATGATCAAGTCTTATTCGATGCTGAACAAAAGATCAATTTGTCGCCGCAACAACGAAAAATTGGTCTTTTGTTTCAACAGTATGCGTTGTTTCCTCATTTATCGGTAGTAGAAAATCTGACGTGCGTGACAAAAGATTTACAATTGGTCACTCAATTGCTTGCGTCTTTTCACTTAACTAAAGTCCAACAACAATATCCTAGTCAACTTTCTGGAGGACAAAGACAACGAGTGGCTTTTGCGCGAATGCTAGCGGCTCAGCCGGCTTACCTATTATTAGATGAGCCATTTTCCGCATTAGATGCACCCTTAAAGGAAGAGCTGCAAATTGAACTTCAACAGCGATTAAGTAATTTAAATCAACATGCCTTAATTGTGAGTCATAGTTTAGATGAACTGTATAAGTTATGTCAGAGTTTAGTGATAATCACAAAAAACCAAACACTTTTTGGTGCAACAAATCAATTATTTAACCAACCTCAAACGATTGAAGCAGCTAAACTCACTGGTTGTAAAAATATTTGGCCTGTCAAACGCATAGATGCGCACAGAGTCCAAGTGATTGGCTGGCAACAAACACTAACGGTTACACAAGAAGTTCCTATTTCTTGTCATTCTATTGGTATTCGGGCCCATGATTTCACAACAGAACCGCAGGCAACCAATCAAATCGAAGTGCATCACTTACAAACATTGTCAGCACCTTTTGAACAAAGTGCTTGGTTTCAACACCAACAAACCAAAATTTGGTGGAAAGGCAGCAATAGACTCAATCCGAAAGTTATTACTCAGTTATCCATTCCACCTACAGCAATTATGCCATTATGTCTATAAAATAGAAAAAGATTACGTGAAGCAGTTGACATATGATCGCATCTTCATTTATAATAGATTCATGAAAGGTTATTCATGTAAACGGAATAATCGCTATTATATAGGGAGTGAAGGTGTTTAAATGCAAAAGAGTTATAAACTAGAAGGACTTGATTGTGCAAGTTGTGCAGACAAAATTGAAAAATCTGTCCAAAAAATTCACGGAGTAGAAAAAGCGCGTGTAGACTTCATGGCTGAAAAAATGACACTGGAAGTTGAATCAGGACATGATTTAGAAGTCGAAAATGAAGCGCGTGCAGTGATTGGTAAGTTAGAACCAGATGTCAAAGTTATTTCTTTAAAAGATGTCAAAGAAGAAGAGGGACGTAATCCAAATAAGAATCGCTTAATTCGTATCATTATTGCATTTGTTTTATTTTTAGCACTTATTATCATTAAGCCAAGTAATAATTGGGTTGCTTTGGCATCTTATTTAGTCGTTTATGTCTTAATTGGTGGCGACATTGTCAAACGAGCGGTAACGAATATTTTTCGTGGGGAAGTGTTTGATGAAAATTTCTTAATGTCTGTGGCAACGATTGGGGCATTCTTTATTGGGGAATATCCCGAAGCTGTGGCAGTAATGTTGTTCTACCAAGTCGGCGAATGGTTCCAAAGTGCTGCGGTTGATCAATCCAGAAAATCAATTGCCAAATTAATGGATATTCGTCCAGATTCAGCAAATCTTTTAGTAAATGGACAAATAAAAGCGGTCGCTCCAGATACAATTGAAATTGGGCAACAAATATTAGTGAAACCAGGTGAAAAAGTTCCATTAGATGGTCAAATTATTGATGGATCAAGTATGGTAGATACCTCTGCGTTGACTGGTGAATCCGTTCCAAGAACGGTCAAAGTCGGCGATGAAATCTTAGGTGGTTTTATCAATAAAAATGGGGCCTTGACCATTAATGTTACGAAAAAATTTGGGGATTCAACAGTTAGCAAAATTTTAGATTTAGTTGAAAATGCTAGCAGTAAAAAAGCCCCTGCAGAAAACTTTATTTCTAAATTTGCTCGTTACTATACACCAGTTGTCGTTGTTTTAGCTGTCTTATTGGCAGTGATTCCACCATTTATTTTCCCTGATACTTCTATTAATGAATGGGTTTATCGGGCATTAACGTTCTTGGTTATTTCTTGTCCATGTGCCTTAGTCATTTCTGTTCCTTTAAGTTTCTTCGGTGGAATTGGCGGAGCCAGCAAACTAGGTGTTTTAATTAAAGGAAGCAACTATTTAGAAATTTTAGCGAATACGGAAACGATTGTTTTTGATAAAACTGGTACGCTAACAAAAGGAAATTTTGTGGTTCAAAACATAACTAGTGTTGTTTTACCTGAAGAAGAGTTGTTGCGTTTAACAGCAACAGCAGAACAGTTATCCACTCATCCAATTGCTATTTCTATTAAAGAAAGCTATGGCAAAGAAACTGTTCCAGCAACAGCAATTGAAGAGGTTGCCGGACACGGTATCAAAGCCACAATTGAAGGTAAAACAGTTTTAGTCGGTAATGCGAAGTTAATGAAACAATTTGGTATCGAAGCACCAGAAGTGAAGGAAGCGGGAACTTTAATTTTTGTCGCTATTGATAATCAATTTGCAGGCTACTTAGTGATTGCGGATCAATTGAAACCAGATGCCATTTCAGCCATAAAAGAATTAAAAGCTGAAGGGGTCAAACAAACTGTTATGCTGACTGGAGACAATCAACAAGTTGCAGAAGCTATTGCAAAAGAAGTTGGTGTTGACAAAGTTTATGCAGAACTTTTACCAGATGGCAAAGTGGATCGTTTAGAAGAGTTGTTAAAAGCATCTTCACCTAAAAACAAAGTTGCCTTTGTTGGTGATGGTATGAATGATGCACCTGTTTTAGCCCGGGCTGATGTTGGGATTGCCATGGGTGGTTTAGGAAGTGACGCGGCAATTGAAGCTGCTGATGTGGTGATTATGAATGATGAACCAAGTCGTATCGCCTCTGCGATTAAATTATCAAGAAAAACATTGAGAATTGTTAAACAAAACATTATCTTTGCGATTGCTGTTAAAATCATTGTTTTGGTACTAGGTGCATTAGGCTTGGCTTCAATGCAAGCAGCAGTCTTTGCTGATGTTGGTGTAACTATTATCGCTGTTTTAAATGCTATGCGTTGTTTACGTGTAGAAAAGATGAAAGATAATAACTAAGCCTTAAAAAGTACAGCTGAAACAAACATTTTTAGCTGATTATCAGAGTTTGAGCGTGGGACAAAAATCACTTTGACTTTTTGTTCCACGCTTTTTCTCCTACACAATTTCTATTCGTTCTTAAATTGCCAGAGTTCTTGTAAAGAAATCTTTAAATTTTTCGCTTTGTGGCATATAATAAGAGAGAATTTGTACGAAAATTGCGCTTCGCTTTTTTTTCATGGTACAATAAGCAAGAATGGATTGATTTACAGGAGGGAACCTCAACATGGCATCAAATGAAAAAACACGATATAAAGCAATCATTGCAGACCATACGTATACAATTATTGGCCAAGAGTCAAAACAACATATGGATTTAGTCACAAAAATTGTCAACGAACAACTGGCGGAAATTAAACATCTTTCTCCGCAAACTGATACGGAACAAGCTTCTGTTTTATTAGCAATTAATGCAATTTCAGATCAACTAAAAAAACAAGAATATGCTTTAAAATTGGAAAAACAAGTAGCAGATTTAAAACAGAAAACCATTCGTTTGGCTGAATTAGAGAATCGTGTGCGCCGAATGGAAATTATCGAAGAAGAAGCACGGGATGTTTTGAAAAAGAATGGACAAGAAGATGTAGAAATTCATAATCATGTGGAAGCCCAACAAATTTTGAATGAAAATCGAAAACAGCAGATTCAAAATAAAGGTGTTTCGGAGTAGTTCCTGAAAGGATGACAAGATGTTAACAATACTTATTTTATTACTTTTAGCCTTTGGATTTTATACAGGAGCTAAACGAGGCTTGATTTTACAAGTGCTCTATTCGGTAGGTTACTTAATTTCATATTTTGTTGCTCGAACCTATTACAAAGAGGTCGCCTCTCATTTAGAATTGTATATTCCATATCCATCGGTTACGCCAACGTCAAAGCTTGTCTTTTTTAATCAAGAGATTTCTTTAGACTTGGACAAAGCCTTTTATTCAGCGGTTGCGTTTTTATTATTGCTGTTTGCAGGCTGGTTGGTCGTTCGTTTTTTAGCTATCTTTTTACATGGATTAACATTTATTCCAGTTTTGAAACAGGTAAATGGACTATTAGGTGGCGTATTAAGTGTTCTTGTGTTATACGTGGGTCTTTTTCTAGTGTTAGCTACGGCGTCAATGATTCCGTCAGATATTGTCCAAAATCAGTTTCGGTCAAGTGGCTTGGCACGAGGCATTGTAAAAAATACCCCAATTCTAACAAAACAAGCATATGAATTATGGGTTGAACCAATTACGAAATAAAGCTGAATGGGACTGAGATAGAGATAAGAAGTAAGTGAGCAAAGCGAAACTTCTTATGTTATGTCTCAGTCTTTTCAACAAATGAAAAAGTTAGAAAAGTAGGTGGAAAAATGAATCAGCGTATTCTATCAACATTAGGGTTTGATAAAGTAAAACAACAGTTGTTGCAATTTATTGTGACAGCTCAGGGGACAAACGAAGTTTCGGAATTATTACCGATTGCTGATGAAAATAAAATTCAATCATGGCTAAATGAAACACAGGATGGTTTAAAAGTTCAACGATTACGTGGTGGAATCCCCATTCCTAAATTAGAAAATATCCAACCACACATGAAACGGATTGAAATTGGTGCGGATTTAAATGGTGTAGAATTAGCACAAGTAGGTCGTGTCTTATCGACTACTTCAGAACTGACTCGTTTTTTTGATGAGTTAAATGAAAATGAAGTGGATTTTGAACGTTTATATATGTGGCGAGAGCAACTAGAAGTTTTGCCTGAATTAAATCGCCAACTCAAACAAGCCATTGATGATGATGGCTACGTCACAGATGAAGCTTCGCCAGCCTTAAAGGCAATTCGGCAAAATATTCGACGTAGTGAGCAGACCATTCGAGAAGAACTAGATAGTATTATTCGTGGGAAAAACGCACGTTATCTGAGTGATGCCCTTGTTACTATGCGAAATGAACGCTACGTGATTCCAGTCAAACAAGAATATAAAAATATTTTTGGTGGCGTGGTTCACGATCAAAGTGCTTCAGGACAAACCTTATTTATTGAACCTAAACAAATTTTAGAAATGAATAATCGTTTGCGACAACAACAAATTGCCGAAAGAAATGAGATTACTCGCATCTTGGCAGAACTGTCGGCTGAGTTGGTTCCTTATCGCCGAGAAATTACGCATAATGCTTATGTCATCGGTAAACTTGATTTTATTAATGCTAAGGCGCGACTAGGAAAAGAACTAAAAGCAGTTGTTCCAGAAGTTAGTCAAGCAAATCATGTAGTTTTTAAACAAGCCCGGCACCCACTATTAAATCCAGAAAAAGCTGTAGCCAATGACATTGTGATTGGAGAAGAATATCAAGCAATTGTGATTACAGGGCCTAATACCGGCGGGAAAACCATTACTCTGAAAACGTTAGGTCTTTTACAATTAATGGGTCAAGCTGGATTACCTATTCCAGTTGAAGAAGAGAGTAAAATGGGTATTTTTACAGAAGTATTTGCGGATATCGGGGATGAACAATCGATTGAACAAAGTTTAAGTACTTTCTCTTCACATATGACGAATATCGTGTCTGTCTTAAAGAAAGTCGATCATCAAAGTTTAGTACTATTTGATGAATTAGGTGCTGGGACAGATCCGCAAGAAGGGGCCGCTTTAGCGATTGCCATTTTAGATTCATTGGGCGCTAAAGGAGCCTATGTGATGGCAACAACCCATTATCCTGAATTAAAAGTGTATGGCTATAATCGAGCTGGAACAATCAATGCCAGTATGGAATTTGATGTAGATACTTTGAGTCCAACCTATCGTTTATTAATTGGCGTGCCTGGCCGAAGTAATGCTTTTGAAATTTCGAAACGTCTTGGATTAGACAACAGTATTATTGAAGCTGCAAAACAAATAATGGACGGTGAAAGTCAAGATTTAAACGAAATGATTGAAGACCTGGAAAACCGTCGCAAAATGGCCGAAACTGAATATTTAGAAGCTCGCCACTATGTCGATGAATCGGCCGCTTTGCATAAAGAACTGAAAGAAGCCTATCAAGTATTTTTTGAAGAACGAGAAAAAGAATTACAAAAAGCGCGGAAAGAAGCGAATAAAATTATTGCAGAAGCGGAAGAAAACGCAGAAACCATTATTTCTGATATTCGCAAAATGCAATTGGAAAGTGGCCAACAAGGTGGTGTCAAAGAACATCAGTTAATTGATGCGAAAACACAGCTTTCTCAATTACACCATGAAGAAACCAAGCTTGCTAAAAACAAAGTGCTGAAGAAGGCGAAAGAACAGAAAAAATTAAAAGCTGGCGATGAAGTAATTGTCAATACTTACGGCCAACGAGGGACCTTATTAAAAGACAACGGCAAAGGACAATGGCAAGTCCAATTGGGCATTTTAAAAATGAACGTATCTGAAGAGGATATGACGCCTGTCGCTCCACAAAAAGAAGCAAAACCAAGAGTTACAACGGTTCGTTCTGCAGAAAGCAGTCATGTTGGCACACAACTAGACTTACGTGGCAAACGCTACGAAGAAGCATTGGCAGAAGTTGACCAATACATTGATGCTGCGATTCTAGCGGGCTATCCACAAGTAACCATTGTTCACGGCAAAGGAACAGGTGCATTAAGAACCGGAATAACGGAATTTTTAAAAAATCACCGCAGTGTGAAAAGCTATGAATTTGCGCCACAAAACCAAGGTGGTAATGGTGCGACTGTCGTAAAATTCCAATAAATAAGGACTTACAATAAGTAAGCAGAACACTCGCTATCTTAGAGATGACGTGTTATACTAAGCATGTAATAAGAGTAAAGAGTAGGAGGTTTGTGAAATGACACAAGCAATTACCGATAAAGATTTTGCAACAGAAACAGATGAAGGATTAGTCTTAATCGACTTTTGGGCAACTTGGTGTGGCCCTTGTCGTATGCAAGCACCCATCTTAGAACAATTATCTGAAGAATATGATGAAGACGAAGTAAAAATCGTCAAAATGGATGTGGATGAAAATCCTGCAACACCAGCAAGTTTTGGAATCATGAGCATCCCAACATTGCTATTGAAAAAAGATGGCGAAGTTGTTGAAAAAGCAGTCGGTGTTCATACAAAAGACCAATTGCAAGCAATGATTGCCAAACACTTATAAACGTTGATTAGTCATTACGAATAGTCTGATTCAGTCTGAAGAGAAATCATTAGCGATTGTCTTTTCAGGCTGTTTCTTTCGTACATAAAGTAGCGGCTTTTTTTGTTTAATTACAAAAAGAGGTGTATAATAGATGAAGCATTTTGTTAGAAAGGAAGTATCGTATGAACGAACGAATAAAAAATAAATTAGCACTGCTTCCTGATCAACCTGGTTGTTATTTAATGAAAGATAAAAACGGCACGATTATCTATGTTGGGAAAGCCAAAATTTTGAAAAACCGTGTCCGGTCTTATTTTCGTGGTAGCCATGATACTAAGACAGAACGATTAGTCAGTGAAATCGATGATTTTGAATATATTGTGACAGAATCGAATATTGAAGCACTTTTATTAGAAATTAATTTAATCCATAAAAATAATCCCAAATATAACATCATGTTAAAAGACGATAAAACCTATCCTTTTATCAAAATCACAAACGAAAAATATCCTCGTTTAATGATTACTCGAAAGGTTTTAAAAGATAAAGCGTTATATTTCGGGCCATATCCAGATGTAAATGCAGCGAATGAAACAAAGAAACTGTTAGATCGGCTTTTTCCTTTGCGAAAATGTAATCCATCGCAAAAAACACCTTGTTTGTATTATCATTTAGGACAATGTCTGTGTCCCTATGCTTTTGATGTGGATCCGCAAGTCTACAAAGATATGGTGGAAGAGATTAAAGGGTTTCTCTCTGGTGGACATACAGAAATTCAGGACCGCTTACAAGAAAAAATGGCTTATGCAGCTGCACATATGGAATTTGAAAAAGCTGCAGAATTTCGCGATCAAATTAAAGCGATTGAAACAGTTATGACCCGCCAAAAAATGACGAATGTGGATTTAATTGATCGTGATGTGTTTGGTTATGCTGTTGATAAAGGCTGGATGTGTGTCCAAGTATTCTTTGTCAGACAAGGAAAATTAATCGAACGTGATGTATCGATTTTTCCATTTTATGATGATGCCAGTGAAGCATTTTTAACTTTTATTGGACAATTTTATCAAGAGAATGAGCATTTTGTGCCAAAAGAAGTCTTGATTCCTGATGACATTGATAAAGAAAGCGTCGAAGCTTTATTAGTTACGAAAGTCTTGCAGCCGCAACGGGGAGAAAAGAAAAAACTGGTTAAATTAGCCAGTAAAAATGCTGCAGTTGCTTTAAATGAAAAATTTGATTTGATTGTACGGAAACAAGAACGAACAATTGGCGCAGTTGAAAAATTAGGCAATGCGATGAACATACCTGCGCCCATTCGAATTGAAGCATTTGATAATTCAAATATTATGGGAACAAACCCTGTTTCTGCGATGGTTGTGTTTATTGACGGACGGCCAGCTAAAAATGAGTATCGAAAATATAAAATAAAAACCGTCCAAGGTCCTGATGATTACGCTTCTATGAGAGAAGTCATTTATCGCAGATATTCACGAGTTTTAAAAGAAGGCTTGCCTTTTCCTGATTTAATTTTAATCGATGGTGGTAAAGGCCAAGTCGATGTTGCTAAAGATGTGTTAGCCAATCAACTAGGAGTCGATATTCCTGTAGCTGGATTAGCCAAGAACGACAAGCACAAAACGAGTGAACTTTTATTTGGTCCAAACTTAGAAGTTGTACCATTGGAAAGAAACTCACAAGAATTTTTCTTGTTGCAACGAATCCAAGATGAAGTCCATCGTTTCGCCATCACATTCCATCGTCAATTACGTAGTAAAAATAGTTTTGCTTCCAAATTAGATAACATTGAAGGCTTGGGACCGAAACGCAAAAAAAATCTTTTAAAAGAATTTAAATCGCTTAAAAATATTACGTCAGCCAGTGTTGAAGAATTAAGAAAAGCTGGGTTACCTGAAACTGTCGCAAAGAATGTGTATCGTCATTTGCGTCAAGAAACAACCTCTGAGATAGAAAAATAAATGAAAATGAACCAGACAAATTAGGTGCTTTTCCTAATTTGTCTGTTTTTTTTTATTCAATTTTTTCATGAAAAGTTGAACTTTCAAGAAAATATGATAACGATTTCTTTCGTGATATACTAAAACTAACTTAAAAGAGAGGACGTCTGATCATGAAAATACTAACACCCGTTTATCAAATAAAATTTAAAAAAGTACCAAATCAATTACTGATTGATGAGCGTTTAATAAATGAATTGGGTACGTGGCTGAATCGTACAGGTCGAATTTGGGCCTGCCAATCATCAAAATCGGCAAAGGAATTTAAAAATACATTTTATGAAAGTACAGGCTTGTCCGCAAATGAAGTGCATATTTCTGCCGAGACGGATGGTCTTTTTCGTTTAGCAGAAAATAAAGCGTCTGATTAAAGTGCAGCATCTTTCCATAACAATTGTCATTGACAAGCCAACACAGTAAAGATACGATATGAGTAACTAAACAGCGGTTTAGAAAAAGTGAAGGGGGCGTTTATGTGTTAGAGGTAAAAGAGTTAGTCAAAACCTTTGGGGATTTTAAAGCAGTTGATCATGTATCCTTTACGATACCGGACGGGAAAATTTTAGGATTAATTGGCCAAAATGGTGCCGGGAAAACAACTACATTTCGCTTGATTTTAAATTTTTTAACACAAGATAGCGGGTCGGTTTTATGGAATGGTCAACCATTAAACGAAAAAGAATACAATATTATTGGTTATTTACCAGAAGAACGGGGGTTATATCCTAAAATTACGATTGAAGACCAACTAATTTATTTCGCTTCATTGCGGGGAAAAACTAAAAAAGAAATTGAACCTAAAATTGACTTTTGGATGGAAAAATTTCAAGTTAAAGGCAAAAAAACGGATAAAGTTAAATCTTTATCAAAAGGCAATCAACAAAAAGTTCAATTGATTGCGACACTTATTCATGAACCGAAGTTAATTATTTTAGACGAACCATTCAGTGGCTTGGATCCAGTTAATGCAGAATTATTAAAAGACGGCATTATTGAATTGAAAAATCAAGGTTCTTGTGTCATTTTTTCCAGTCATAATATGGACAATGTGGAGAAAATCTGTGACCATTTAGTCATGTTAAAAAATGGACGCATGGTTTTAGATGGTCAGGTTCATGAAATTCGACAACAATTTGGTCGAACAAAATTATTTTTAGAATCACCGTTATCTGTTGAGGAAGTTGCTGCTACAGCAGGTGTGAAAGAAGCACACTTGCGACAAGATGGCGTCTTAGAAGCGACATTAGAAAACGCTGAAGTGGGCAAAGTGTTGTTTGATAAAGCGACAGCCAACGGCTACATTCCAATGTTTAATCAACAACCACCAACATTGGAAGAAATTTTCAAAATGAAAGTAGGTGGGCAAGATGAGTAAATTTTGGATTATTGCGACTGATGTCTATAAGAAAAATGTGAAGTCGCTGTCTTTCTTAATCATGATTTTAGCGCCATTTCTTCTTGTAGGAATTGTTTACTTAGCGGGCTCTCTAGCTAGCGGTTTTTCAGGAGATACTACCATTGGTCTGGTTTCGGAAAATCAAGCGCTCGTTAAAGAGTTGACAAAGAATAAAACAGAGGACTTTTCTTTCAAAGCTGTTTCTTCTGAGAAAAAGGCCCAAGAACAATTAAAAGACGAGAAAATTGATGCCTATTTACTTTTGGACACTACAGATAATCAGATTTCTGGTCAGCTTTACTCTGAACGCTCTTTAGGAAATGCAACCGAGATGCTAATTCCTCAAATGTTAAACCAATTACAAACAATGGCGAATGCCAATCGTTTAAACCTAACAGCTGAGCAAGTTGCCATGTTGAATCAACAAGCAACATTTAAAAAAGCCAAAATTAGTTTTGATGAAAATGGCAAAATAAAAACAGGAGAAGATAACACAGGGATTCAAATGGCGTTAGCAATGGGGATAACAATTTTGTTATTTGTCTTCATCAGCAGTTATTCTTCAATTATTGCCCAAGAGATTGCTTCTGAAAAAGGCACTAGAATCATGGAAGTTATTCTCTCTAGTACAAAAGCGCAAACCCATTTTTATGGCAAACTAACTGGGGTTATTCTAGTAGCTTTAACACAAATTTTTATTTACGGAGTGGCGTTTGTTCTCGGCTATTCTCAATTGAAAAATCTTGATTTTATGAAAAGTCTATTAAGTGGTATTTCACCACAAAGTATTTTTTCATCAACCTTTATTTTTACATTAGGCTTTTTCATTATTGGTATTCTCGTTTTTGCTGTTTTGGCAGCACTTTGTGGTTCTCTTGTTTCCAAACCAGAGGATACAGCAAAAGCAGTTCAGCCCATCATGTATATTGGTTTAATCGGTTATATGATTGGCATTACGTTTGGGACGAATGATCCACAAAATATCGTGGTGAAAGTGACTTCCTTTATTCCGCTGATTTCGTCATACATTATGCCAGTACGCTTGGCGACCGAAACGGCATCAACAATGGAAGCAATTGTCTCATTAGTGATTTTGGCAGTTTTTGGAATTATTTTAACAATCTTCTCTGCTCGTTTATACAAATCAAACGTTCTTGTATACAGCGAAGGCGGCATGATTCAATCCTTAAAACAGTCAATTTCTATTTTAAAAAATGAACAAAAGCATAAATAATTTTTGTTTAACTCTAAAAGGACCCGGTAAATCAGTCAAAGTGACTGATCTGCCGGGTCTTTTTTAGGCACCGTTCGTCGTTCAACTAGACGAACGGTTAATTTTTTTTCAGGAATGTTCGTCTGATTTAATTGGTTGTATAGGTAAATAAATGAGTTTTCGGCTTGATACTGAATGGCATAATCAACAGTCGTAATATGCATCAATTCACTGACATAACTATTATCAAAGCCAATGACAGCGACATCGCGAGGAACGGCATAATTTAGATTTTCAAGTTCTGAAATAAACTCAGCTGCTACGTGATCATTATAAAAGGCCAAAGCTTCTGGCTTTTCGGTTAATTGTTGCCAGTAATGGGCAATTTTGCGACCAGAATGGTTAGTATACTGATCATTAATCAGCCACTCAGCTTGCCAAGGTGCCTGAGTGTTTTCATAAAAATCTTTCATTGCACGTTTTCGTGCGTGCGTGTTTAAATTTTCGGGATTACCGAGGACATGACCAATTTTTTGGTATCCTTGTTGTTGTAAATATTCTAAGGAACGATAATAACCAGAGTAATGATCAATGTAGGAAGAGTATATATTAGGTGAATCGATACGATGCCAGGTTGCTAAAGGACCATACGCGCTGTATGGCTCAATCACCGACCATTCATTTGTTCGTGTCAATAAAAACAAGCCATCTAATTGTTTGTATTTTAATTGGTTCAAGGCATCAATTTCTTTCTGCTGATCGCCATCTGTAAAAAATAAGGTTACGGAATAATTGTATTTTTTTGCAATTGAAATAAAGCGATTCAAGAAAATACCTAAGGAACCTAAATAGCTAGGGGCTAAAAAGCCAATGGTTTTTGTGGCACCTGCTCGTAAATTCCGCGCCACATAATTCGGGGTATAATTTAATTCTTTCATTGCTTTGAGAATTTTTTCTTGACTATCGGCACTTACATATCCTTTTCCAGAAATTAAGCGAGAAACAGTCGATTTCGAGACACCGGCAACTTTTGCTACATCAATGATAGACGTCATTTTTTACCTCCAAAGTGGAATGTATTCTTATAAGAAGTATAGCATACATTTTTTTGAAAATAGTGCTTGACATGGGAACATTCCCATAATTTATCCTAAATATGTAAACGATAACAATTTAATCAAGGAGGAAGAAGACGGATGACAAGAGGAGCATTAAAAATTGCAACAATTGGTGGCGGTTCTAGTTATACACCTGAATTAATTGAAGGATACATTAAAAGAAAAGATGAACTGCCAATTAAGGAAATTTGGTTAGTCGATATTGAAGCTGGTAAAGAAAAATTGGAAATCGTAGGTGCAATGGCGAAGCGCATGATTAAAGCTGCTGGTTTAGATTGGGAAGTTCATTTAACATTGGACCGTGAAGCAGCCTTAAAAGGGGCGGATTTTGTTTCAACACAGTTCCGTGTAGGATTATTAGATGCTCGCATTAAAGATGAACGGATTCCTTTGTCCCATGGAGTATTAGGCCAAGAAACAAATGGCGCGGGAGGAATGTTTAAAGCATTTCGAACAATTCCTGTCATTTTAGCTATTATTGACGATATGAAACGCCTTTGCCCAGATGCTTGGTTAGTGAATTTTACTAATCCAGCTGGAATGGTTACGGAAGCTGCAATTAAACATGGCGGTTGGAAAAAAACAGTTGGCTTATGTAATGTGCCGATTGGTCATAGAAAACAAGCGGCCGAAATGCTGGGAATTCCAGAAGAAGACTTATTCTTTAAATTTGCTGGAATTAATCATTTCCATTGGCACCGCGTTTGGGACAAAGAAGGACAAGAGCGAACACAAGAACTCATTGATTTAATTTACGGACCTAAGCAAGAGCAAGAAAGTCATTTGAAAAAAATTTTTGATGCGCCGTTCCATTATGAACAGTTAAAAGATTTAGGAATGTTACCATGTGGTTATCATCGCTATTATTATATTGAAGATGAGATGTTGAAGCATTCCATCGAAGAGTATGAACGGGGCGAAACAAGAGCACAAGTGGTTAAAGAAACGGAAAGTCGTCTGTTTGAATTGTATAAAGATACCAAACTAGATTACAAACCAAAAGAATTAGAAGAACGGGGCGGCACACACTATAGCGATGCAGCTTGTGAAATGATTGCATCAATTTATAATGATAAACGAACGGATATGGTTGTTTCTACTGAAAATAATGGGACAATTACTGATTTACCGTATGATTGTGTTGTAGAAGTATCTGGACCTGTGACAGCACATGGCCATGAACCTTACAACTGGGGGGCCTTTCCGCCAGCAGCACGAGGAATTATTCAAAATATGAAAGCTATGGAAGAAACGGTTATTCGAGCAGCCATCAATGGTGATTACGGCGCAGCATTGCATGCTTTCACTATTAATCCATTAGTTCCTGGCGGCGTCATGGCGAAGACCTTGTTGGACGAATTATTAATTGCCCACAAAGCGCATTTACCGAATTTTGCAGATGCGATTAATAAAATTGAAGAAACACAACCAGAAACAGTCACATATGTGGCCGAATTAATGAAAAGTAATTAAAAAATATCGCACGCTAAAGATTCGTTTAGTGTGCGATACTTTTTTTAGAATAGGAAGCAAAGGATTCCGTTTTTTTCTTGACAGTAAAATGATAGGTTTGTTGCCGGAACAGCCACTGAATACCAGAGTAAATTAAAATTTCAGCAATAATAAACGTCGAAAGTTTCTGTGCGGAAAGGAATAATAGCGTTAAAATTAAAAATAAGACGACACAGGTATAAAAAACATGTTGCAATTTTTTAGAATTGATAATCGTGATTTCTTTGGTATCTTCAGTAACTTCAATGCGCCGATAAAATTGGAACCAGCCTTCATAGAACGTTAAAACATCCCCAGGATCAGCCTCAATTTCAATAGGTACATTAGTAAAAAGTTTCCCTTGATGCACACCATTTTTATAAAATGTAAAATAGCGTAACGCGCCCCAAGCTGATGTTTTTCGTGTCAATGTAATCTTCATGGTTTTCACCTCCGTCTTTATTTTGCCATAGTTTCGGTAAAATTGTATCCTACTAAAGTCCGATTCTCTGATTTTAGGGTCAGAATTGACAAAAGGAAGCAGAGGTGTTAATGTGGGAGTAATTAAACGAGGAGGTATAATTGTATGTTGGCATCTATCAGAATTTGGATTGACTTTTTGACAAAATAAATTGAATAAATCTTATCAAAAAGTCTGAAATTAAAATTCATGGGTGACGTGTGTACTTTTATACGAAACTACAAGGATAGCGATTAGGCTGTCCTTTTTTGCGTACCCAAGATTCTTTCGTTTCAGAAATGAAAGAAGAAGGCAAAATGAAAAAATTAAGTATTCATCTGAAAGAAGTAAGTATTCACTTTTCGGGAAAACCAATTCTAGAAATTGATGAATTATTTGTATATGAAAATGAAAAAATTGGGATTATTGGTAAAAACGGTGCAGGAAAATCAACACTGCTCAATTTAATTATGGGTAAGATTCAATCAGACAAAGGAAAAGTTCAAAGATTGAACGACTTTCATTACTTGGCACAAGTAGCTGAAGAAATAACGAATGAATCAGAGAAAGCTGACAAAAACTGTTTGCTAAATCAGAAAAATCAAAAACTAAGTGGTGGCGAAAAAGTCCAAAAACGCTTAGCAACATTATTTTCAGAGTATCCAACCGGGGTTATTTTAGATGAACCAACCACACATTTAGATAAAGAACATCGTCATTTGTTAGTGGCAGATTTAACGTATTATTATGGGACCGTTTTGTTTGTTAGTCATGATCGCTTTTTCTTGAATCAATTAGCAGAGAAAATTTGGGAAGTTTCGGATGGACATGTCAAAGAATATTTAGGAAACTACGATGCCTATTGTCGTCAAAAAGAATTGGAACAGCAAACACGATATAATGTCTATCATCAGTATCAAAAGGAAAAGAAAAAATTACAGGAATCTTACACAAAGAAACAAGCACAAGCGCAAAAATCTAGTCATGTTTCAAAAAAACAAAAACAAAAGCAAATTAAACCTAGTCGTTTAGCTGGTTCTAAACAAAAAGATACCGTACAAAAAGCACTCCAAAAACAAGCGAAAGCGATTAATGCCAGAATTGACAGATTACCCGATGTTGCGCAAGCAAAACAAAAGCGAAAAATTATTTTTCCTACTAATAATCAGTTCTCTTTATACAATCCATATCCAATTAGAATTGAAAATTTAACTTTCGCTTATGAGAATCGAACAATTCTTAACCAAGTGAACGTTCAAATTCCTTTAAACGAAAAAATAGCACTTTGTGGAAAAAATGGTGCTGGGAAGAGTACCTTCCTTCAACAAATTAAAGCTCGTCACCCGGCCATTTACTTTTCTCCCAAAGTCCGGTTAGGAACGTATCATCAATTAGATTATCGATTAAAAAATGATGAACCACTGTTGACTTATTTATTGAAGCGGACAAATTATTCTGAAAAGATTGTGCGTTCACTTTTATATCGTCTAGGTTTTCAACAAGAAAATTTACAGACAAAGATATCTTCTCTAAGTGGTGGCGAAGCCATAAAAATTACTTTGGCGCAATTATTTATAGAACCAAATAATATCATCTTATTGGATGAACCCACCAATTTTCTTGATTTAGAGACAATCCAAGCACTTGAAGAATTTATAAGTGCCTATCAAGGAACAGTAATTTTCACCTCGCATGATGAAACGTTTGTGGAAAAAGTAGCCACCCGCACTATTTATTTAGAAAACGGGAAAATTATTGATAAATAAAAAAAGTAGACAAAAAGTCGCTATTTTAGCGACTTTTTGTTTAGACTTCTTCAATTGGTAAATAGGTGTATTCTGCAATTTCTGCGGCATGGGAGCCAGCAACATATCCAGTGACAAATGCAGCTGTAACATTGTAGCCTCCAGTATAGCCATTAATATCTAAAAGTTCACCAGCAAAAAATAAACCATTGACTAATTTGCTCTCCATTGTTTTAGGGGTCACTTCTTTGAGGGAAATCCCACCGCCTGTGACAAAAGATTTTTCCAAGGGCAATGTTTTCGTAACAGTGAACTGAAAGTCTTTCAGTAGTTCCACAAAGGAAAGACGTTGCTTTTCTGTCAGTTGTTTGGCAGGCACTTCTTCAATTGCTAGTTTCTCTAGATAAAAAGTAAGCAGACGTTCTGGTATTAAAGAATGAAAGGCATTTTTTGCCACTTTATTTGGCTGTTCCTCAATCATGTAATCAACATTTTTCAGCACTTCTTCAAAAGATTTTGTCGGAAACACATCCAAGGCTACCGTGACAGGTTGATTGCCGTTGCGAGTTAATTCTTGGTTAATAAAACTAGAACAGCGGAGCGCGGCAGGTCCTGAAATGCCAAAATGTGTAAACAGCATATCCATTTGATGATTAACTAAAGGTTTTCCTTTTTGGTTCAAAACAGTTAAATTAATATCTTGTAAAGAGAGACCTTGCAACGTTTTATCAAGGATAAAAGGTTCTTCAGAAATAATAGGCGATTCGGTAGGGTAGAGAGGGCTGATGGTATGCCCCATTTTTTTGGCTAGTTTATAGCCATCACCAGTTGCTCCTGTGGAAGGATAAGTGCGGCCGCCAGTTGTTAATACAACACATGGTGCATAAATTTTTTCCAGTTCGGTTTCAACGCCAATTATTTGATCGTCTTTTCGTAGTAATTTTGTGACCTGTGTTTTTGTAAAAACAGTGACTCCTAATTCGTTAATGCGGTTAAATAGCGCATCAACAATTGACTTCGATTTATCTGTAACAGGGAACATGCGTCCGTGATCTTCTTCTTTTAAGTGAATACCATTGGATTCAAAAAAGTTCATGATATCATAGTTATCAAATTGTGAAAATGCGCTGTACAAAAATTTTCCATTCCCAGGAATAAATGAAATGATTTCTTCTGCGGGCCGATTATTGGTTACATTACAGCGACCGCCACCAGTCATTAATAATTTTTTCCCAACACGGCGATTTTTTTCAATCAATAATACTTGAGCACCAGCTTCTGCGGCCGCAATCGTGGCCATCATACCACTCGTCCCAGCACCGACAATAATTACATCAAATTTCTTCATAGTTCTCCTCCAATTCAATAGGTAGTGTACCATAATTACAGGATTTTTTCTGGATTTAAGGAAAAAATAAACGTTTGACTATGGTAATTTTTGAATTTTCAGTTAAAATAAACCTATAACAATGAGAGGATGATTAAATGGACGCAGAACAATATGTTAAAAATATTCAAGAAAAGATTCACCAATTAGACCAAGGTCAAACAGAATATTTACAAGCAGTCGATGAGTTTTTACCAACCGTAGAAGGTTTTTTAGAAAAAAATCCTCAATACATTGAAGCAAATGTTTTAGGTGTCTTGATTGAACCTGAACGTATTTTTCAATTTCGTGTGCCGTGGCAAGATGACCAGGGCAATTGGCATGTGAACAGAGGCTATCGTGTCCAATATAATTCAGCGATTGGACCATACAAAGGTGGTTTGCGGTTTCATCCAAGTGTGAATTTAAGTGTGATGAAGTTTTTGGCCTTTGAACAAATTTTTAAAAATAGTTTAACTGGTTTGCCAATCGGTGGCGGCAAAGGCGGTAGTGATTTTGATCCAAAAGGTAAGTCAGATGCTGAAGTGATGCGCTTTTGTCAAAGTTTCATGACCGAACTTCAAAAACATATTGGTCCAAGTACAGATGTTCCAGCAGGCGATATTGGCGTAGGCGCTCGTGAAATTGGTTATTTGTTTGGCATGTATAAACGCTTGCGCAACTATGATGCAGGAGTGTTGACTGGAAAACCTTTAGGATACTGGGGAAGCCAAGCAAGAACAGAAGCGACGGGTTATGGAACGGTTTATTTTGTTAAACATTTATTAGCAGATAAAAACGATACGTTTGAAGGCAAAAAAGTCGCTGTTTCTGGTAGCGGGAATGTCGCAATTTATGCCATGGAAAAAGCAATTGAGCTAGGCGCTACAGTAATCACATGTTCCGATTCGTCTGGTTTTGTTTATGATCCAGAAGGAATTGATGTGGCGTTAGTAAAAGAACTAAAAGAAAAAAATCGTGAACGCATTTCAAAATATGTTGAAACACGTAAAGGCGCAACTTATTATGACAAAGAATCTGTTTGGGATTTCGAAACAGCGTATGATATTGCGTTACCATGTGCAACACAAAATGAAATCAACAAAAAGCAAGCCGCTATTTTAGTGAAAAATGGAGTGAAAGTCGTGGCAGAAGGCGCAAATATGCCTTGTACACTAGAAGCAGTCGCCGTTTTTGCTAAATCAGCTGTAATTTATTGTCCAGGTAAAGCCGCTAATGCAGGTGGTGTTGCGGTTTCTGCATTAGAGATGAGCCAAAATGCTGAACGTTTAGCTTGGTCCTTTGAAAAAGTTGACGGTATGCTAGATCAAATTATGCAAAACATTTATGAGACTTGTCGTGATACAGCTAACGAATATCAGGCACGAGATAACTTTGTTTTAGGTGCGAATATTGCTGGCTTTGAAAAAGTAGCGGCAGCGATGCTGAGTCAAGGACTTGTTTAATAACAAAAAATGCTAGGATTTCCTAGCATTTTTTATTGGTTTGTTTGATTAAGAGAATAAATATCTCTAATTAAATAGTTAAAACTAAACAATTGGTCTATCCAAAAGAATTTGCTTGAAAAAATGTCTAAAAACACGTAAAGTATACATGTAGTAAGTTTACTTTCGAGGAGGAAAAGGAATGTCACACATTCAATTAGATTATTCCAAATTAGCACCATTTGTTGCTGACCATGAATTGGAATACATGCAAACACAAGTCACTGCAGTGGACAAAGCATTACGTGAAGGTACAGGAGCTGGTAATGATTTTACTGGCTGGATTGATTTACCAGAAAACTATGACAAAGAAGAATTCGCGCGCATTAAAAAAGCAGCAGCAAAAATTCAATCTGACTCTGAGGTATTAGTAGTCATTGGTATCGGTGGTTCATATTTAGGTGCCCGTGCAGCAATTGAATTTTTGACACATTCATTTAATAATCTATTATCAAAAGAAGAACGGAAAGCGCCACAAATCTTCTTTGCTGGAAATAGCATCAGCTCAACTTATTTAGCTGATTTAATCAATGTGATTGGTGATCGTGATTTTTCTGTCAACGTTATTTCAAAATCTGGAACGACGACAGAACCAGCGATTGCTTTCCGCGTCTTTAAAGAGTTACTAATTAATAAATATGGCAAAGAAGAAGCCAATAAACGTATTTATGCGACAACTGACCGTGCTAAAGGAGCAGTAAAAGTTGAAGCTGATGCGGAAGGTTGGGAAACATTTGTGATTCCTGATGATGTGGGCGGCCGTTTCACTGTTTTAACGCCAGTAGGTCTTTTACCAATCGCTGTTAGCGGTGCTGATATTGATCGTTTAATGGAAGGTGCAAATGATGCACGTAAAGAATACGGCGCAACGAGCGACTTAAAAGAAAACCAAGCCTATCAATATGCTGCGTTACGTAACATTTTATATCGTAAAGGTAAAACAACTGAAATGTTAATTAACTATGAGCCTGGCATGCACTATTTCTCTGAATGGTGGAAACAATTATACGGTGAATCAGAAGGAAAAGATGGCAAAGGTATTTTCCCAGCAGCCGCAGACTTTTCAACTGACTTACATTCCATGGGTCAATATGTTCAAGAAGGTATGCGTAACTTATTTGAAACAGTAGTTAAAATTGAAAATCCACGCCATAGCATTTCAATTCCAGAACAAAATGAAGACTTAGATGGCCTAGGCTATTTACAAGGAAAAGAAATTGACTTCGTCAATACAAAAGCGTTCGAAGGTACGTTGCTTGCTCACACAGATGGTGGTGTGCCAAACATGATCGTTAAAGTGCCAACAATGGATGCTTATTCATTAGGTTATGTTATGTACTTCTTCGAAATTGCAGTGGGCATCTCAGGTTACTTAAATGGGGTTAATCCATTTGACCAACCAGGTGTTGAAGCTTACAAACGCAACATGTTCGCTTTATTAGGTAAACCAGGTTTTGAAGAATTAGCAAAAGATTTAAATGCACGTCTATAATTTGTAAATAACAGAAGAAAAGAGCCAGAAACACTTACGTTTCTGGCTCTTTTCTTCTGTTTAAATTATTTTTCCAAAGGTTCGTTCCATTTTTTAGGACTCCAAATAGTTCCTTCCAATGCAACTTGAAGACTTTCATTATCATCTTCTAATTGTTCAATATATTTGATGGTTTCCTCGATAATAAAAGAATTGGGTTCTTCACTGATTGACTGAAGTTGTTCTGCTAACCATGTATTTCTCATTTTTCTTCACCTCAAAATGTAGTCTATCATAGGTGAGCTTTTTAGTAATGAAACTTGCTTATTGGTTTTCCTTTAAAATAGCATAAATTCGTTCAATATCCGCTTGGGTGCCTCTTAATTCATAGTCAGCTAAGAAGGGAAAGTTAAATTGTTCCGCATACTGTTTAGCTGTCAGGCAGTATTGGTGATTAAAGTTTTTATTGCCGCTGCCCACCACGCCAGAGCAATAACGATAATTATTTTCAAAAGCAAGATATTCTCGCATGACTTCTGTTAAAATTTCGGTATTGCCGTTGTTGATGCCATCGCCACCATCTAAATAGGTAGGCACAAAGGTAAAAAATGGTTCTGTTTCTACTTCTAACGGAGAATTTTCCGAAATTTCTTTGAAAGTAATCGTAGGATTTTTTTCGTTTTGCTGATGTTGCTCTTCAGCATAAGTTGTTAAACGTTGAACAAATGAGCGCGTATTACCAGAGATTGAAATATATCGTATATTCATCAGAGATCCCTCCAAATAAATTTAATTGTTTACGTAAGTATAGCACATCTATGTGAAAAAAATTCAAGATCAATAATTATAAAGCGAAAAAAATAATGCCTTTTTATTACCTATTATAAAAGTGAAAATTTGTTATTTTAATTCATTTGGGTAAGTATTGAATTTTGCGAAAAACTTTGCTAAGATGGTAGAGTATTGAATAAAGAATGGTTGGGCGAAAGCTTCAAGGATTCAGTTCTTCAAGGGGTGAGAAGAACAATTTTTGAGTTTGCGCCTTTTTGCATACCTAAAACAAAAGGGCTGAGCGTATCTCTATTTCGCTAGTCCTTTTTCTTATATGCTAAAGGTGTAAAAACTAAGGAGGTGGAGACAATGGTACAAGAAGTACTAGAGCAAATCAAAGCAGCGGAAGATGCGGTGGAAGAGCATCGGCAACAAGCTAAGATGAATTGTCGTTTATATGAAGAACAGAAGCAAGAACGTTTAGCTGAACTACGTCAAGAGAGTGAAGAAGCTGTTGAAAAAGTGCTGACGGATTCACTAGCAACGCAAGAAAAGATGTTACAACTTGAAAAAGAACAACTTTTAGATGAAACAAAGCGCACTGAACAAGCGCTTCACGAACGTTACGAAGCGAACAAAGAACAAGTCATTGATTCAATTATTGAGAGGGTGAAAGACGTTTATGGCAGTTAGTAAAATGGAAAAAATGACAATAATTGCCGCTGCCGAAAAAGAAGCAGCAATTCTACAAGCCATTCAAGGCTTGCAAATTGTCGAAGTAAAACGGATTTTTCATTCGCCTGAAGAAGAACAAGCCTTAAAGAGTCAATATTCTTTTTTACAAGCAGAACAGTCAACTGAACAGCTACGTAAATATGAAACGATGCTACAACAATTGCAAGAGCTTCTTTTATTTTTGACACGCTCTTCAGGAAAAGGGTTAAAGATAAAAAGAAAAGTCTATACCTTAGAAGAGTTGGAACAAACCTTTGATGAAAAAACATTACAAAGCTATTTGACGGAATTAAAGAATATTCAAGAATCTTTGAAACAAATTCAAACGGATCGTCAAGGATTAGAAGCCGAAGAAGAATTATTAGGCCGCTGGCAATATCTGGATGTTCTACCGCACAAACAACAGTTAAAAAGTAGTTATGTCGTTCATGGTTCGATAAATCTAGCCAATAAAGCCAGTTTCTTGAGCGCTTTGTCTCAATGGCCAACGGTTTATTTTGAAGAAATTTATCAAAGTATGCATCATAGTTACTTTACACTCGTTTACCTGAAGGAACATCAGCAGAGTGTAACCGAGTTATTAAACCAATATAGCTTTGAACCACTCCAATACCGTTATGATGTTCCGCCTAAAGAGGCATATCAACAAGTCAAAGAACGATATGAAATTTTACAAAAAGAAGAAAAAGCCTTAAAGCAACAACTGGCTTCTTATCATGATTTTTATGAAACATTTTGCTTGGCTGAAGAAGTCTTGTTGGCGGTTATCCAAAGAGAACAAGCACGTCAACATTTGTTAAATGCTTCATCATTTTTCATCTTGCAAACGTGGATTCCAGTCGAAGAAAAAGCCGAGATTTTGACAGCGATTGAAGAAAAAGTTCCTAAGGACGAAATAGCTCTTACTTTTGAAAATCCTACGAAGGCGGAAATTGAGACGGATATACCAGTTAAACTAGCGAATAATAAATTGGTGCAGCCGTTTGAAATGTTAACAGAGATGTATAGCTTACCAAAATATGAAGAAGTTGATCCGACACCTGCGATGATGCCGTTTTATCTAGTCTTTTTTGGCATGATGGTAGCGGATATTGGCTATGGCTTACTGATGCTACTCTTGTCTATTATTGCTTTGAAAGCATTTGTTTTACCGAGAGGCATGAAACGTTTTGCCGACTTTTTCTTGATTTTATCATTTCCAACAATTATTTGGGGCTTCATTTACGGTTCGTTTTTCGGTGCAGCATTACCGCCAATAATGTTTGGAATCAAATCACCATTTCCGATTTTATCAACGACCGAAGATGTAAATACGATTCTTATTTTATCGGTTATTTTTGGGTTTATCCAATTGGTTGTCGGTTTAATGATTAATGGGATTCAGTTATCAAAACAAAAGCGCTATTTAGATAGTATTAACGAAAGTTACGCTTGGTTAGGGATTTTGTTTGGTTTAGCATTGTTAGTCGTTGGCAAATTAGTGGTTAAAAATGAAGGCTTATTTACAGCAGGTGCGATTTTAGCTAGTCTTTCTGCCATTGCAATTATTGTGATTCCAATGATTCAATCGAAGGCCAAATTAAAAGGTTTAGCCAAAGGACTGTATGGACTATACGGCGTGACAGGTTATGTCGGTGACTTAGTTAGTTATACACGTTTGATGGCGTTAGGAATTGCTGGGGGAAGTATTGCTTCAGCGTTTAATATGCTCGTAGAGTTCATGCCGCCAGTTGCCCGTTTTAGTGTGGGCATCTTGCTGTTAATTGTTTTACATGCGTTAAACATATTCTTATCGTTATTAGGTGCTTATATTCATGGCGCACGTTTGCAATATGTTGAGTTCTTTGGAAAATTTTACACAGGCGGTGGCCGGGCGTTTAATCCGCTAAAAACAAAAGAAAAGTATGTCAATGTTGAGAAAAAATAGAAAATTATTTATTGGAGGAAAATAGAGATGATGGATTACTTAATTAATAATAATGGTGGAATTGTTTTTGCAGTATTAGGAATGGCGATGGCGACAATTTTTGCTGGGATTGGATCAGCCAAAGGGGTTGGCTTTACTGGGGAAGCAGCAGCAGCTTTAACGACGGAGCAGCCAGAAAAATTTGGTCAAGCGTTAATTTTACAGTTATTACCAGGTACACAAGGACTATACGGTTTCGTTATTGCTTTCTTAATTTATATTAACTTAGGAAACGATATGAGTATGGTTCAAGGGTTGAACTATTTTGTAGCAGCTTTACCAATTGCTTTTGCAGGATTGTTCTCTGGGATTGCCCAAGGTCGTGTGGCCGCTGCGGGGATTCAAATTTTAGCGAAGAAACCAGAACATGCAACAAAAGGAATTATCTATGCTGCCATGGTTGAAACTTATGCCATCTTAGGGTTCGTAATTTCCTTCTTACTTGTATTGAACGTCAAATAATTGAGGAGGCAGATGGATGGATGCCATTGAAAAAATCATCAGTGAAATTAAGCAGCAAGGAAAGCAAGAAGTCGAAGCCTATGTCACCAGTGAACAAACGCGCATCGATCAAGAATTCCAAGCAGCACAACAAGAAATTTTGCTGAAGCAAGAACATGAAATAGAAAAACGACAACAACAATTATTAAAAGAATTTAAACAACGCCAACAACGGCAAACACTAGAAATTCGTCAGGATGCATTAAATAAAAAACAAGCATATCTTAACCAATTATTTGATGAAGTGGTCTTAAAGATGAGTGAATGGTCAGCGGAAGAATTTCAACAATTTATGAAAGCACAATTAGGTTCACTTGAATTAACAGGAAAAGCGACCATTCTTTTAGGAGAGTATTCTCAAACGAAAGTGACGCAAGAATGGCTGACCGCCCTTTCTGATGCTACTGTTCAATGGGAGCTTTCAGAGGAAGTTGTTCCAAAAGAAAGTGGCTTTATCGTTGCAAAAGACGGTTTGGATTATAATTTTCTCTTTTCAGCATTAGTTGAAGAGATTCAAAAAACAGAAGGCTTTAAAGTAGCAGAAAAACTTTTCAGTTAAGAAGGGAGGACGTAGCATGAGAAAACCAACGTATCATCAAATTAATCCGCTGATTCGTTTAAAAGAAACGGAGCTGCTTTCTGAGCAACAGTTTCAACAACTTTTAGAAGCGGAAACAGTTGAAGACGTTAAAAATATGTTAAAAAGTACGGTTTATCAACCTTATTTAACCGAAACTTTTGAAGAAAAATTTGACTACCATTCTTCTGAAGCGCTGGGAAATCTTTATCGCTGGTTATATGAAATGGCTCCAGAACCAGCTGTAGTAACGTTGTATACGATGCGTTTTACCTTCCATAACTTGAAAATTTTGACGAAAGCTGAGCAAACAGGTAAAGATTTTGATTATCTTTATTTAGAGGATGGTCGTTATTCTCTAAACACAGTCAAAAGTGCCATTCATACAAAAAACTCTTCCGAACTTGAGCCAGCATTATTAGAAGTGATCCGTGATGTTTTTGCCTATCTGGAAGAAGGCGGTTTGCCACAAGCAATTGATATCCTTTATGATCGAGCATTTTTACAGCAACAACGAAAATTGGCGGATGAATTGGGCTATGAAGAGTTAACGAAGGAAGTCATCGCTTTTATTGATTTAACCAATCTATCAACGATGGCTAGAGGGATTGTTCAACATCAAAACAGTAACTTTTTATCAACCGTGCTTTCTAGTGCTGGCAGTATCTCAAAGAAAGAGCTGTTGACCTATGCGGAAAAGTCACTTGTAGAATTTACAGCATTTGTCAGAACAACGAATTACGGACAACTATTAGAAAAGATTATCAATAAAGAAACCAATGAATTAAATTTATTGGCTTTTGAAAAACTCAAAGATGATTACCTGACCTCAATGTATGAAAACGGTCGAACGGTCGCTTTTGGGCCGCTCCCATTACTAGCCTTTTTGAATGCGAAAGAAGTTGAATGGAAAAATTTGCGTTTAATTTTGGTCGGAAAACATAGTGGGTTTTCAAATGAAAAAATTCGAGAAAGGATGCGAAAAGTCAATGGGGTATAAAATTGGTGTCATTGGAGACAAAAATTCAATCTTACCATTTAAACTGTTTGGCTTTGAGGTCCATCATGCCATTTCAGAAATGCAAGTTAGAGAAGCCATTGAAACTATGGCAAAAAATAAGTTTGGGGTCATTTTCATAACGGAAGAAGCCTCTACTTTAGCAGAAGAAACGATTGAACGATACAAAGAACAAGTGACACCAGCGATTATTTTAATCCCAAGTCATAATGGTACAATCGGAATCGGTTTAAGTGAGATTGAAAAAAATGTTGAAAAAGCAATTGGACAAAATATTTTATAATGCAAAGGAGAATGAGCGTGCAAATTGGAAAAATTGTCAAAGTTTCAGGTCCTTTGATTTTAGCTGAAAACATGTCAGATGCTAGTATCCAAGACATTTGTCATGTAGGAGATTTAGGCGTTATCGGAGAGATTATTGAAATGCGAGGCGACGTCGCTTCGATTCAAGTATATGAAGAAACAACAGGCATTGGACCAGGAGAACCAGTTATTTCAACAGGAGAACCATTATCTGTTGAATTAGCCCCAGGTTTAATTGCCGAAATGTTTGATGGTATTCAACGACCATTGGATACATTTCAAGAAGTAACCCACAGTAACTTTTTAGGCCGTGGCGTTAAAATTGATGCGTTAGATCGTGAGAAAAAATGGACGTTTGAACCGACTGTGGCAGTTGGTGAAGAAGTGTCGGCAGGTGACATCGTCGGTGTGGTTCAAGAAACACCGATTATTCAACATAAAATTATGGTGCCTTTCGGCGTTTCAGGAACGATTGCCGAAATTAAAGCAGGGGACTTTGCCATTGATGAAACAGTTTATTCAGTGGAAACGGCTAAAGGAACAAAAAGTTTTAGCATGATGCAAAAATGGCCCGTTCGGCGGGGACGTCCCATTTTAGAAAAACTAAGTCCCAAAGTACCGATGGTGACCGGACAACGCGTAATTGATACCTTTTTCCCAATTACGAAAGGCGGAGCGGCAGCAGTTCCAGGACCATTTGGCGCTGGAAAAACAGTCGTTCAGCACCAAATTGCTAAGTGGGCCGATGTCGACTTAGTCGTTTACGTTGGTTGTGGAGAACGCGGGAATGAAATGACAGATGTTTTAAATGAATTTCCAGAATTAATTGATCCAACAACTGGTGAGTCTTTGATGAATCGGACGATTTTAATTGCGAATACGTCAAATATGCCGGTAGCGGCACGGGAAGCCTCGATTTATACAGGGATTACCATTGCAGAATATTTCCGTGATATGGGTTACTCAGTCGCAATTATGGCGGATTCTACTTCTCGTTGGGCAGAAGCGTTACGAGAAATGAGTGGCCGGTTAGAAGAAATGCCTGGTGATGAAGGCTATCCAGCCTATTTAGGTAGCCGTTTAGCTGAATATTATGAACGAGCAGGACAAGTCATCGCGTTAGGAAAAGATCATCGTGAAGGAAGCATTACAGCGATTAGTGCGGTTTCGCCATCTGGTGGGGACATATCAGAACCTGTCACCCAAAATACGTTACGCGTGGTTAAAGTATTCTGGGGCTTAGATTCTCAATTAGCACAAAAGCGTCATTTTCCTTCTATTAACTGGTTGCAAAGTTATTCTCTTTACTCCACAGAAGTAGGGCAATATTTAGACTTGGAATTGCAAGGAAACTGGGCCGCTATGGTAGCTGAAGGGATGCGGATTTTACAAGAGGAATCTCAACTGGAAGAAATTGTTCGCTTGGTTGGGATTGATTCCTTGTCGGATAAAGACCGTTTAACGTTGGAAACAGCCAAATCATTACGGGAAGACTATTTGCAACAAAATGCTTTTGATGACGTGGATACGTTCACTTCTCGAACCAAACAAGCGAAAATGTTGCAATTGATTCTAACTTTTGGTGAAGAAGGTCAAAAAGCCTTAAGTTTAGGCACTTATTTCTCTGAGTTAATGGCGGGAACAGTTGAAATCCGCGATCGCATTGCTCGTAGCAAGTATTTACCAGAAGAAGAATTAGAAAAATTGGATCGTTTACAAGCAGAAATTAAAACAACGATAAAAGAAATCATTGCTGAAGGAGGAATGACGAATGATTAAAGAATATCGTACAATCAATGAAGTCGTTGGTCCTCTGATGATTGTTGAAAAAGTGGCAGGCGTAAAGTACGAAGAATTAATTGAAGTACGCATGCAAAATGGCGAAATTCGCCAAGGGCAAGTTTTAGAAATCAATGGAGATAAAGCGATGGTCCAAATTTTTGAAGGAACGAGTAACATCAATATTCGTGATTCAAAAGTTCGCTTTCTGGGACATCCTTTAGAATTAGGGGTTTCGCCAGATATGATGGGGCGCGTTTTTGACGGCTTAGGTCGCTTAAAAGATAATGGACCAGAATTATTACCTGAGAAAAAATTAGATATTAACGGCGAAGTTATCAATCCAGTTGCTCGTGATTATCCCGATGAGTTCATCCAAACAGGAATTTCAGCGATTGACCATTTAAACACCTTAGTTCGTGGTCAAAAATTACCTGTTTTTTCAGCATCTGGCTTACCTCATAAAGAATTAGCGGCACAAATTGCCAGACAAGCCAACGTGTTAAATAGTGAAGAAGAATTTGCCGTAGTTTTTGCGGCCATTGGGATTACCTTTGAAGAAGCGGAATATTTTATGGAAGATTTCCGTCAAACAGGCGCAATTGATCGTTCAGTCTTGTTTATGAACTTAGCGAATGATCCAGCCATTGAACGGATTGCAACACCTAGAATGGCTTTGACAGCCGCTGAATATTTAGCTTATGAAAAGGGCATGCATGTCTTAGTTATCATGACGGATATGACCAATTATTGCGAAGCGTTGCGAGAAATTTCAGCAGCACGCCGTGAAGTTCCAGGACGTCGTGGTTACCCAGGTTATCTTTACACGAACTTAGCAACGTTGTATGAACGGGCAGGCCGAATTCGTGGCTCAAAAGGTTCCGTAACACAGATTCCTATTTTAACAATGCCAGAGGAGGATAAAACACATCCAATTCCCGATTTAACTGGCTATATTACAGAAGGGCAAATTATCTTGTCCCGGGAACTATATAAGAGCGGTATCCAACCACCAATTGATGTCTTGCCATCACTTTCCCGTCTTAAAGACAAAGGAACTGGCGAAGGCAAAACGCGCGGGGATCATGCAGCGACGATGAATCAATTGTTCTCAGCCTATGCACAAGGGAAACAAGCCAAAGAATTAGCTGTCATTTTAGGAGAATCAGCTCTTTCCGATGTCGATAAAATTTACGCAGCTTTTGCCCAACGTTTTGAAGAAGAATATGTCAATCAAGGATTCGATACAAACCGTTCGATTGAAGAAACGTTAGATCTTGGGTGGGAACTATTAAGTATGCTACCGAGAACAGAACTAAAACGAATTAAAGAGGATATGCTCGATCAATATTTAACTGAAGGGAAGTAGAAAAATGGCTCGATTAAATGTTAATCCAACCCGTATGGAACTTTCCCGATTGAAAAAACAGTTAACTACGGCCACGAGAGGTCATAAGTTGCTGAAAGACAAACAAGATGAATTGATGCGACGGTTTATTGCGCTAGTCAAAGAAAACAATGAGTTACGTATTCAGGTTGAACAAGAAGTGACGGATGCGTTATCAAATTTTGTATTGGCAAACGCAACGTTGAACGAAGCCTTTATTGAAGAGTTAGTGGCAATTCCAGCCGAAAAAGTTGAATTAGAAATTATTGAACAGAACATCTTAAGTGTGCCAGTTCCTAAAATGATTTTTGATTACGATGAATCTGTTCAAGAAGCACCCTTAGATTATGGCTATGTGAATTCAAACAGCGAGCTTGATCAAGCTTTTGCTAAAATTTCAAGCATTTTACCGAAATTATTAGCACTTGCAAATGTTGAAAAGACGTGCCAATTATTATCAAAAGAAATTGAAAAAACGCGTCGTCGTGTCAACGCCTTAGAGTATATGACGATTCCACAATTAGAAGAAACAATTTACTACATTCAAATGAAATTAGAAGAAAATGAACGTGGCGAAATTACACGTCTAATTAAAATTAAAAGCATGAACAAAGAAAATTAATGGTTAGAAAGAACGAGTGCGAAGCCAGTTGGTAGCTTTCGTGCTCGTTTTTAATAAAAAAGGGAGTGGAAAAAATGAAAAATGAAGAACGCCGCAAAGCGATTGCACTGAATTGTCAAAAGTACGAAAGTGACTATGCTCACTTGGTGGAACCAATCAATGAGCTACTGTTAAACTTGGGAGCGGCTATTTCAGAAGAAGCCGCGAAGCAAATTATTCTGAATGTAAAACGATATCATCACGGCGTGAAATATCTTCCTGAGTGTCATTTAGATGAAAGTAACCAATTTATCGAAGATGGGCTTGAAGCTCTTAAAAAGGGAGATTTAGGCAACGGTGCGTTACAACTATTTGGGGCCGGCTTAAACTTTGCTAGTTTTGCAGCAAAAGCACAAGGAACCAAAAAAATTGATGCCCACCAAATGTTGGCAGAACGTTTTACGAAGTTGTTGTCTGTACAAACGGATAATGATAACAAACAATAAAAAAATACCCTTGGTTTATTAAGTCGTCTTAATAAACCAAGGGTATTTTCTTAACTGTTATCATTAGGATATTCAGACACCTGTAATTGCCATAACTTATCTGTCACTGAAGCAATAAACGCAGCACTCTTAGCATTATCAGGTCCTTTAGTAAAAATTGCTAAAGCAAAGGGGTGAGGTGTTTCTAAAATCCCCATATCATGAATAAATTCATCATAGGAACCAATTTTATGAGCAACTTTTCCTTGGGTTGTGGGAGTTTCCATTCTTTCATGGAAAACACTTTGTTTCATAGAATCATAAATCGCTTGGTAATCTGGTTTCGTTGCTTTTTCAGTATATAATTTTTGTAGAATAACAAGCGCATCTTCAGAAGAAAATTCTGGCTCTTCAATCGAAGGTGTCTTGTGCAAATAACGCTGATACATTTCTCGTTTTGCTTTTGCATCACCACCCAATGTGTCATAGAGCATATTTTTAGCGATATTATCAGAATAGGTGATGGCATATTCTTGTAAAGTTTTTAATGGATATTCTGGTTGGATATTATAGGCAATGATCCCAGTTCCTTCTTCATAATCTTCTTCGGCGTTATAGGGAATCAGGTCTGTCCATTTTTTTTGACCAGAAGCAACCGTGTCGGCGACTAGCATCGTCAGTGGCACTTTAATAGTACTAGCTGTATAAAATTCATGTTGGCCATTCACGGAACGTTGTTCGCCAGTTTCTAAATCCAAATAACTAATCCCGACCGTTCCTTCAAATTCTTTGACAGAAGCGACGAGCAGGTCATTTATTTTATCAAAAAATACTGTATTTGCTGAATTGTTTTCTTCCTTGTCTTTCGTATGTTTCTCATGTTTGGCGGAATCAATTGTAACTTTTTGTTCAGATTCTTTGGCATAATCTTCGCCACGACTTGAGAAGAAGAAGCCCACAATTAGGAAAAAGCAAAGAAAGAAAATGGTGCCGTAAAGTGAGAGTTGCTGTTTGTTCAATGTAAAACCCTTTCCGTTTCTCTAATAGATATTTTTCTCAACTCCTCCATTTAATCATTTTTCGGATAAGAGTGCAAGCGTCTTTTTAACGGCACTACTGGTTTTGTTTCATTTGTTTTTGGAGTGCTTGCGATTGCTTTAATAGCTCTTTACCGATAGTGGTATCTTTCACCAATAGCCGCTGTAAGGGGCGATCGATGACTTGTTTGATGGAATGAATGTCTTGATTATTTAAAATGGCTGTTTCTTTACTAGAAAAAGATTTATGCGCGGTCAGTTGTAACCCGAACGAGTTGTACAACAATGTATAACCAGCAATTCCAGTAATTGTCTGATAAGATTTTGAAAAGCCGCCGTCAATTACGAGAAGCGTGCCATTTGCTTTGATTGGCGATTCGCCTTTTGTTCGTTTAACTGGTGTATGGCCATTAATGATATGTCGATTTTCACCAGTCACTTCAAATTCATCTAGGATTCTTTCACAAACTTCAACCGTATCACGCAAAGAGTAGTAAGGATTCTTTTCTTCGTAATGTGTTTCTTTTTCAGCGAGAAAATAACGCTCAAAGGTTTTCATAGCTCGTTTGCCAAATAATGAGGAACCTTCGCCACACCAAAGATACCATAAACAATCTGTCGCATAGTCATCTGTAATAGCAGGCTGAGCGTAAGCTTCTTCTAACATATCCTGAAAGAAGTCAACTAAAGCTTTTCCTGAATAGGAGTGGCCTTTAAATGTATAAGCTTGAAAAGTACCGTCCGCATTCAGAGGCAGACAGCCATGAATCAATAAATTTTGATTATACACAAGGTAAAGAGAAGCTTTTTCCATTAGAAAGCGCATGTGTTTTGTTAACCGCGGCGAAGACTGAAATTGCGTTAATAAATCATCAATTATCTGTTTTTCCTCACGTGTTAATTGGTAAGGCTGCTCTTCAGAAACGGTTTGGAAACAGCTGTTAATTAATGTATAACGACATTCGTCAAAAGTAATAGTTTCCCCTTGAATCTTATCTAAGCGTAGCCGATGTGCCAAGTTAAAATCAGGGCGTCGACCAATAATTTGCCCTTCTAGTTTTTCTTGAATAATGGCAATGGCTTGTTGCACACGCATCGCTACTTGTTTTTCAGCTTCAGTTAACGCACGATAGGGATTTTTCTTGGGTGCAAAAGCAGGATTATCTTTATATGTTTCTAAACTAAATTTTTTTAAGGCGGTTAAATCGATAGCATAACGTTCTTCTAACAAATCTAAATTTCCATAGCGAGCACAAATACGTACTACATTGGCTAAACAAGCCAGTGAACCACTATAAGCAGCCAGCCAAATCATATCGTGATTGCCTAGTTGAATATCCAAGGAGTGATAGGACATTAATCGGTCCATAATTTTATCTGGTGCTGGCCCCCGGTCATAGATATCCCCAATAACATGTAGGTGATCGATAATCAGACGTTGGATTAGATAAGCTAATTCTGTCACGAAACGTTTGGCTTCACCTAGTAAAATAATTTTTTCAATAATTTGTTGATAGTAACCGTTTTTGGTTGTTGTTTCATCATATTGATAAATCAATTCTTCGAGAATATACCCATAGGTTTCAGGAAGGGCTTTGCGAACTTTAGAACGTGTGTACTTCATCGAAGAAGAACGGACGATTTCAACCAGACGGCGAATCGTTAATAGCCACCATTCATAAGAGAGGGCGCTTTCATTTTCTAAAAGTGTTAATTTTTCTTCTGGATAGTAGATAATAAAACAAAGCTCGTCCATCTGATGGGCATTTAATTCTTGTTTAAATAAAAATTGAACTTTTTCTCGGATTCGCCCAGAACCATTTCTTAAAATATGGTCAAAAGCTTCAAATTCACCATGTAAATCACTGACAAAATGTTCTGTTCCTTTCGGTAAATTCAAAATTGCTTCCAAATTAATAATTTCTTCAATTTGTTGATCGCGGTTCAGTGTAGCCAAGTCATCTGCCTTCTTTCTTTTTCGTATATACCAATTTTGATTTAAAAGATTAAAGTCTTGATAATAAAGGTTTTTTATTCGTATGCCAATTATTGTAGGCTATTTGGCGAAAAAAAGCAACAGGAGAAAGTCAGAGAAAAATGTGGAAAATTATAGGAAGCTACTGGGTTTTATGCTATGATTTTTAATAAAACAAAATGAAGGGGCGGGAAAACATGTTATTTGGTACAGCAAAAATGAATCGGGAAAATCATTTAGAAATCGGTGGTTGTGACACCGTAAAGTTGGCGCAAAAATTCGGGACGCCGTTATTTGTCTATGATGTCGCTCATATTCGCGCGCAGGCACGTGGTTTTAAACAAACGTTAAATCAATTAGGTATCAAAAATAAAGTGGTTTATGCAAGTAAAGCATTTAGTTGTTTAGCTATTTATCAAGTGTTAAAGGAAGAAGATATTGCTTGCGATGTTGTCTCTGGTGGAGAACTATTCACAGCTTTAAAAGGGGGCATGGAGCCAGCGGAAATTGAGTTCCATGGAAATAACAAAACCCCTGAAGAATTACGTTACGCCTTGGATAACAAAATAGGTACAATTGTCATTGATAATTTTTACGAAATTGACTTGTTGGAAGAATTATTAGCTACACGAAACCAAACACAAAAAGTTCTTTTTCGGGTGAGTCCTGGCGTGGATGCAGAAACACATGATTACATTTTGACAGGCCAAGAAGATTCAAAATTTGGTTTTGATGTTGCAAGTGGCCAGGCAACAGAAGCGCTCGTTCGCCTTTTATCAAATCCCTCTTTTGATGTGCAAGGGGTCCATTGCCATATTGGCTCGCAAATTTTTGCTGTGGAAGGCTTTTTAGCTGCTGTTGAAAAAATGTTCACTATTTTAGAAGACTGGCGGCAAGTCCATCAATTTACAGCACGTGTTTTAAATATGGGTGGTGGTTTTGGTGTGCAGTACACGCAGCAAGATGAGCCATTAGCACCAGCAACATTTGTTGAAAAAATTGTTTATTCCTTGAAAGGTCATTGTGAACAATTAGGGTATCCACTGCCTGAGCTTTGGATTGAACCAGGCCGCAGTTTAATTGCCGAAGCGGGCACAACGATATATACAGTTGGCGCGCAAAAAGAGGTTCCTGGTGTTCGTCATTTTGTTTCCGTAGATGGTGGCATGGGTGATAATATACGGCCTGCTTTGTATCAAGCAGTTTATGATGGTTTTCTAGCGAATCGTGATGGGCATGATTCAATCAAGAAAGTCACAGTGGTTGGTAAATATTGCGAATCAGGAGATGTCTTACTTCGAGATATTTTATTGCCAGAAGTTAAAGCAGGGGATTTATTGGCCATTAGTAGTACGGGGGCTTACGGTTATTCAATGGCAAGTAATTACAACCGAAATCCTCGACCAGCGGTGGTTTTTGTCGAAGATGGACAAGCAAAATTAGTTGCTCGCCGTGAGACATATGAAGATATGACAACGTTGGATTGTTGATAGATTAAAAGTAGCCGCCTCTTTTTGAGACGGCTGCTTTTTTTTTCAAAAAATAACAAAATGTAAGGGTGATTTCTTTCAGAAATGAAAAATCCATAGTATATTAAATGAAGAAGGAAATACTTTAGAAGAGGGTGTGATTTGCAGATGAAATGGCTCCTCGGGTTACTGATCATTTTTGCAATAATTGGCGTTGTTTTTTCTTTTTACATTGCCAATTATTTTTTGAAAATTGCGTTGCTTAAAGACAACCCTTGGTATCATAAAAAAGGGCATCGGTTATTAAATCCTGATAATTTTCAAGAACGTGAAACAAGATATACAAAAATAGAAGAACAACAAAAACAAGAAGGCGAAGCTTTTTGGACAGAGTCTTTTGCTGAAGATCGTTGGTTGAAAATTAAAGATGAAACATTGTATGCACGGTGCTTTATTCCTTATCCAGATAACCATCGTTGGGCGATTTGTGTGCATGGTTATCGTTCAAACGGAAAACGCGATATGGCATATACTGCATTACGTTTTGCAGAAGAAGGCTACAATGTTTTAGTTCCCGATTTGCGTGCGCACGGGAAAAGTTCAGGGAATAAAATTGGGATGGGATGGCTGGATCGGTTAGATTTATTAAGTTGGCTTAGTGAAGTTCTTGCCATTGATATGGAAGCAGAAATTATTTTATTGGGCGGTTCCATGGGAGCGGCTACTGTCATGATGGCAAGTGGTGAAAAGTTACCAACGAATGTCCGCGGATTAATAGTGGATTGTGGCTATACTTCTGTTTATGATGAATTTAAATATGTCCTACATGAATCTTTTCATTTACCCGCTTTTCCTATTTTAACGATTGCTAATCAATTAGCATTAAATAACTATGGCTTTCAATTGAAAACCGCTTCTTCCGTGAGACAATTACACAAAAATACGTTGCCGACATTTTTTATTCACGGTACAGGTGATCGCTTTGTTCCAATGACAATGTTTGAAGAAAATTTAGCGGCAACTCAGGGGATAAAAAAAGGTCTCATTGTTGCTAAAGCACCACATTTATCTTCAAGTGTCTACGAACCTGAAAATTATTACAGTAGTATTTTTGAATTTTTGGAAGAAAACTGTCCTGCAGTAAAAACAACATCCGACTAAAAAAGACATGGATTTTCATGATTCCATGTCTTTTTTTTGTCTGACTCGTTTAGCTAAATTTAAAGTGCTTAAAAAGAAAAATAACGGCGCCAAACTACCAAGGCAAAGAAACCATTTCATTGAATAAGTTAACTCTTGCTGTAAAAGAGATTCTCGTATATAGCTGAAACCTTCGCCATGGACCCGCAAATAAATATAAATGTAAGCAAAAAGAATCACTAAAGGCAAAATACAGACTTCTAATATTTCCAAAAGATAAGGAAAGGTTTTATTTAATAATTTGAGGCGTGTCTTATTCAATAGATAAGCAAAAATGAAAATTGACCATAAAAAACCAAAAAAACTAATCAAATAAAAAATCAGATTCGCACTTCCTGCGTTCATAAAAGCTTTCGGGAAAAGTAGTCTGCCGATGAATGTATTTTTAATTGTAAAAGGAACATCAAAAATGGAAATATAAAGACAAAAAAGTACTAATGTTAACAAGGCATGCCAAATCTTTTTCTCCATTTCATTTAAAAAATATCTAATTACTTGGTACATTTCCATAAACTGTCGCTCCGTGTTTGAAATAATCGTAGTTTTGACTATACCATAGCTGTTCTCAATTTTCTTGAAAAAAATACACGCAACCAGCCTCGACTATACGAAACACACAGAGTGTCTAAAAAATAAGTTGCCGATCGCATTTTTTCGCATGCTAGTGTTGCACTTCTGTTTCGTTGGTGTTTTCTAATTGATGATTTGTTGATTAAAAAAGGGCAGGAGGGAGCGTTTTTCTAGTATAATAATATAAAAGAATATAGAGAAAATCGTAGGATGGGAGTTATTCAAAGTGGCGGAGATTACAGTTAAGACAATTTCAGCGAAAGATGATTTAAAGAAGTTGCTTTTGGGTCAAGAGTATGACCAACAGCAGCCAGTTAAAAATATTTTAAAAGCTAGAACATCGAATGTCCATATTGAAAAGTACGAGGTTGTGGAGGATGTTTTTTTAAAGTTAACTGGGAAGGCGACCGTGCACAAAGATATTATGAACTCATTTTGGACAACGTATAAAATTATGTTACAACTTGTTTATCCCGATTTCTTTAGACCAGCGGAAGTAATTGGGGAAAATCAAGAAAGCTATTTAGAAAAACCTTCTGAACAGAATTTGCTTGCAGTAAATAGCAAGTATCCGCCTCATGATTCCGGGGCATCGGCTGTGATTTCGGACCGATATTTAACTTATTTTGACCAAGCTTTTCCTGACTATTTACCAAATCATGTACCCAAAAAATATACATGGAATGAATTCCTTCTCGACAATTTTACTAAATTTGATCGAGTCCATCAGGACCCACAATTAAAGCGTTTTGCCGAACTTACCCATTCAATTGGAAACATTACAGTAGTTCCACTAGGATTTAACAGTGGAAGAAGCTTATCGTTTAAAGATTATTGGGATTATTCTTTAGAACAACTTTCGATATTTTTAGCTTCGTTTCATTCATGGGAAAGCTACGTTCATACGTATGAGATGCAACCATTTTTAAATGAACAGTATCAACCAATAGCGCTATGGAAAAATCATTTGAAAAAAGACTCGTTTATCTTACCTCAGAATATAGAGGAGATAAATGAATATTTAGTTCAAGTAAATCAACGAATAGAAAAAAGAGGGCAGCGAATAGTGAATCGGTTGTAATGAAATAAGAATCGACTTTTCACTAAACGTTGAAAGTCTCGAATCGTGTGCTCTTTTATTGACTCAGGAACAGAGAACGATTAAACTACTAGATTAGTATCAAAAAATAATTGCGTATAGGGCTAACCAGTCGCATGTTTAAATAATTTTTAGGTCTTATGTACGTAACAAAAGTTATTAGTACGAAGCAATCATTTTAGAAAGGAGCTTTTATGCAATTCACATTATTAAATCAAGGAAATCAAGCCTATTGGGAAGCAACCTACATAGAAGCTTTTCCAGAAGAAGAGAGACTGCCGTTTGATCAATTATTGACGTCTTCTCAAGCAGGAAAATTTCATTTGTTTGTTATTCAAGAGGCGGATGAGAACGTGGGGATTTTGTTAAATAGTCCAATTGCACCTGAATCAACTTATGTCTTTTTCTTTGCAATTGATCAGCACCACCGAAACCAACGATTAGGTTCAACCGTGTTAGCGTTATTGAAGACACGTTATCCTAAGGGGGTTCTTTTGGAGAGTGAAGAAATTGGCAAAAATGCAGCGAATGAAGCCCAAAGAGAAAAACGTTATCAGTTTTATGAAAGAAATGGCGTGCTGGATACAGGGTATCTGATTATGGATAGAGGGCTCACTTTTCATATCATGTTTGCTGGAGCGTCAGGCTTCGGTGGAACGCAGCTACAGTTTTTATTAGACTTCCATCCAGTAGCAAAAATTTGGAAAAGGCCAAGTATTGATGGTATCAGGTAGTTTTTTTCAAATAAGTAAATTAAACAAACAAAAAAACATATGAAAGAACGGACCAATCGGTTCTTTCATATGTTTTTTATCATTAGTCTCGAAATAACTAGCGAATACCCAAAGCAATTCGTGCGTAACGGCTCATTTTATCCGTTGTCCAAGCAGGGTACCAGACTAATTTTACTTCGATATTATTCACTTCAGGAATATCTTTTAAAACACCATGGATTTGTTCTGTTAAAACATCTGCTAACGGACAACCCATTGTGGTTAAGGTCATTTTGATGACAGTATCACCAGTTTCTTCTGCAAATTCAACTTCATAAATTAGTCCTAAATTAACAATATCGATGCCTAATTCAGGGTCAATCACTGTTTCTAATGCAGTTAAAATATCTTCTTTAATTGCTTCAACTTCTTCGGTTGAACGTTGTTGAGGTTGTTCACTCATTCGTCTTCTACTCCTTTGCAAGTTGCCTCTTTACTATCATACCTTTTTTAAGAATGTTTGTAAATGAGAAGTATCTCACATGTCATGTAATTTACTGATTTATTAAAAAAGCTCATAAAATTCGAAATTCATTTTATTTTAATTGAAATCTCATTATTTTATTGACATTAGAAAACAATGAGTTTAGAATGATCGATAACAATCTAAATTTAATTTTTGGATATTTTTAAAAAACTGAATTTTCAGTCAATTGGAAATATCAAAGGGAGGATTTTATGAAAATTAAGCAGGTACATGTTAGGGCATCGAAAATTAAACTGAAAGAAACTTTTACGATCGCTTTGGGGACGATAGAATCAGCGGATAGTGCAATTGTGGAAATTGAAACAGAAGAGGGATTAGTTGGATATGGAGAAGGAGGGCCAGGCATTTTTATTACCGGTGAAACGTTGGCTGGCACGCTTGAAACGATCGAATTATTTGGCCAAGCAATCATTGGCTTAAACCCCTTTAATATTGAGAAAATTCATGAAGTGATGGATAAAATATCTGCTTTCGCTCCAGCGGCAAAAGCAGCAATCGATATTGCTTGTTATGATTTGATGGGTCAGAAAGCTCAACTGCCTCTTTATCAATTGTTAGGCGGCTATGATAACCAAGTAATAACGGATATTACACTAGGTATTGATGAACCAAATGTGATGGCACAAAAAGCCGTCGAAAAAGTCAAACTAGGTTTTGATACATTAAAAATTAAAGTCGGAACAGGAATTGAAGCTGATATCGCAAGAGTAAAAGCGATTCGTGAAGCAGTTGGCTTTGATATCAAGCTCCGCTTAGATGCGAATCAGGCTTGGACGCCCAAAGATGCAGTTAAAGCGATTCAAGAATTAGCAGATTATCAAATTGAATTAGTGGAACAGCCAGTTAAAAGACGCGATTTAGAAGGTCTAAAATACGTTACTTCACAAGTTAATACGACAATTATGGCTGATGAAAGCTGTTTTGATGCTCAAGATGCGTTGGAATTAGTTAAAAAAGGCACAGTCGATGTTATCAATATAAAATTAATGAAGTGTGGCGGCATTCATGAAGCGCTGAAAATTAATCAGATTTGTGAAACAGCAGGCATCGAATGCATGATTGGTTGCATGGCGGAAGAAACAACCATTGGCATCACGGCTGCTGCCCATTTAGCTGCTGCTCAAAAGAATATCACACGAGCAGATTTAGATGCGACATTCGGTTTAGAAACTGCGCCCGTAACTGGGGGCGTATCCTTAGAAGCAAAACCATTATTGGAATTAGGAGAAGCAGCTGGATTAGGCATTTCTCATTAAAAAAGGAGTAAAGCAAATGAAGTATGATTTAAAGTATCTTAGTGTTCCTTTGCCTGAGGAAATTCAAAGGGTGAAAGAATTTGGCGATTTTGCAAGTGCGGATATTGCCATTGATTTTTGGTTGACAAAAGAACTTCCGCAGGCATTAAAAGAACGTTTGATAATTGAAAAAGATGTCATTAAAATGATGCGTATGAATGAGTATCCTCATAGCTTTGCAAAAGCTGATCAAATGATGAGAGACACTTTTCAGGATTATCAAACAGAGGAATTAATTCGTTTAAAAGAAACGGGATTAGTGGACTGGGTTTATATTGACGGTGAACCGTATTTCCAACTTCGATTTTTGGCCAATTTAATTAAAACAAATGCGGCATATGTTGCACGTTTGCGGGAAGCAGAAAGCAATCAATTAGAAATTCTCCGCAAAAAAGAACTAAAAGAGAACATCGAACAAATGCAAAAAAACGGTGGTAGAAAAGTGAGAACAACAATTAAAGCCACCATTCAGGTGAAAAAAGAATTTGAGCGTCCAGGTGAGCGTGTTCGTGTCCATTTGCCGCTGCCCAAAGCGTGTCAACAACAATCAGAAATTGAAATCCTAGCTACGTCACCTGAAGCAACCTATATTGCGGCAGAAGATGCGCCTCAACGAACACTGTGTTTTGAAACAATCTTAAAAGAAAATCAAACGTTTACAGTTGAATATTGTTATGTTAATCGGATGGTTTACCAACAGTTAGAAGAAAATAACGTAGACAAAATGCAACCAAGCTTTGATTTAGAGGAACAGTTACCGCATATTCGATTCACGCCTTATTTAAGAAATTTAGCAGATGAGATTGTGGGCGATGAAAGTAATCCCTTAAAAAAGGCACGCTTGATTTATGACTTTGTGACGACAAAGATTCATTATTCTTTCATGCGTGAATATTTTACAATTTCCAATATTTCAGAGTATGCTGCAACTAATTTAAAAGGTGACTGCGGCGTGCAAGCGATTTTGTTTATCACGCTTTGTCGGATTGCAGGGATACCAGCCAAATGGCAATCGGGATTATATGTTTCTACACATTATACAGGCTGTCATGATTGGGCACAATTTTATATAGAACCGTACGGCTGGCTCTTTGCGGATTTATCTTTTGGCGGAGGTGCTTACCGAGACGGGGATAGACAGCGGTGGAATCATTATTTCGGCAATTTAGATGTTTTTAGAATGGTCGCAAATAGTGAGATCCAGGCAGATTTTCAGCCGGCAAAAATGCAATTGCGTGCAGACCCAATTGACAACCAGCGGGGAGAATTTGAGTACGAAAATGAGGGCTTGCCCTACGCATGCTTGATAGTTTCGCAAGAACGGCTTTCCATGGAAGAGTTGCCGTTTGATTGACACATAGGGGGAATAGTATGAAAAAGTTAAAAATGATGGGGATTATGTTATTTGTTAGTACGGTCTTGGTAGGTTGTGGCACAACAGCAGAAACAAAAATAGACGAGAAAGCAACTGAGAAAACCAGTGTCTCGAAAAAAGTTTTAAATTTAATGGAGAACTCGGAAATCGGTTCAATGGATTCTATTTTTACACAAGATGAAGCCAGTATTAACGCACAGTCCAATGTCTTTGAAGGGTTATATCAATTGGATGAAAAAGATCAACTAATACCAGCTGCTGCTAAAGAGATGCCAGAAATTTCTGAGGATGGCAAACGATATACCATTAAACTAAGAGAAGATGGCAAGTGGTCCAATGGTGATGCTGTAACAGCCAATGATTTCGTTTTTGCTTGGCGTAAATTAGCGAATCCCAAAAACCAAGCCAATTACTTTTTCTTGTTAGAAGGAACGATTCTGAACGGAACAGCTATTACAAAAGAGGAAAAAGCACCAGAGGAATTGGGTGTCAAAGCGCTTGATGATTATACTTTGGAGGTTACTTTAGAAAAGCCTGTACCATATTTTACGTCGTTATTGGCATTTTCTCCATTTTTCCCACAAAACGAAGCATTCGTGAAAGAAAAAGGACAAGCCTATGGCACTTCTAGTGAAATGATTGTATCTAATGGTCCGTTTTTAATGAAAAATTGGGATCAGTCAGCGATGTCGTGGGATTTTGTGCGTAATCCCGACTATTACGATAAAGAAAAAGTAAAATCAGAAACGATTCATTTTGAAGTTCTTAAAGAAACCAATACCGTTTATAATTTGTACGAATCAGGTGAATTAGATGTGGCTGTCTTAACAGGAGATTTTGCTAAACAAAATCGAGACAACCCAGACTATGAAGCAATCGAACGGTCAAAAGTCTATTCCTTACGTTTAAACCAAAAAAGAAACGAAAAACCATCCATTTTTGCAAATGAGAATGTCCGCAAAGCTTTAGCTTATGCTTTGGATAAAAAAAGTTTAGTCGATAATATTTTAGCAGATGGTTCAAAAGAAATTTATGGGTACATTCCAGAAAAATTTGTATATAACCCAGAAACGAATGAAGATTTTCGTCAAGAAGCAGGCTCCCTTGTCAAAACAGACGCCAAAAAAGCCAAAGAGTATTTAGATAAAGCAAAAGCAGAGCTAAACGGAGATGTAGCCATTGAACTTCTTTCAAGAGATGGTGATAGTGACCGAAAAGTTGCTGAATTTATTCAAGGCCAGTTACAAGAAACGTTGCCAGGTCTCACTATTAATGTCAAAACAGTTCCTTTAAATAATGCGATTGAATTAATGAGAAAAGGGGATTATGAATTGTCTGTTGGCATGTGGGGACCCGATTATCAGGATCCAATGACTTTCTTAGAAAGCTCAGTTAGTGGTAACCGTATGAACTATTCTAGCCCAACGTTTGATCAACTAATTGAAGAAGCAACAACTAAATACGCAAATGATCCTGAAACTCGTTGGCAAACATTAATTAAAGCTGAAAAAGTATTGGTGGAAGAAGATGCCGCTTTAATTCCTTTATACCAAGAGGCTCGTAGTCAGCTTATACGACCAGGTGTCAAAGGTATTCAGTATCATAACTTCGGTGCAACGAGCACATATAAGTATGCCTATAAAGAATAAATTAGTGAACAAAAGTACCTTTAGCTGAAGGTACTTTTTTTCCGATAAGAGCTTCTTTTTTGTTAATAGTCAACAATTAATAAAAAAATAATTGAAAAAGGTTGACAAAAATAATGATACTCGTTAGAATAAGCACTGTTAACAAATGAATAGCGTTTTCATGTGACTAGATAATACTAGGCATGGAAGAATTTCGTAATACAATGTGGTGTACAATGGTTACGCAACATGTTTAACGGGATTGTTCTATGCTTTTTTTGTTGTTTTCACTGAAAATGTTAGAATTACTTCTGCAGAAGAGGGTCATTTATGAAAATTAAAAAGGTGCTAAATCAAAATGCTGTACTTGTTCTTGACGAAGGACAGGAGAAAGTAGCTGTCGGTAAAGGCGTCGGGTTTAATAAGACTAAAAATGATGTCTTATCTCGACAATTGGTGGAGCGGATGTTTGTGATGGAGCCAGAAGGACTGAAAAAACTTCAAGTATTGCTATCACAAATCGAAGACAAATACTTTTTAGCGAGTGAAGAAATTATCCAACATGCTGAAACGGTATTGGGTGAAAAGTTGAATGAACATATTAATATTGGGTTGAGTGATCACATTGCTTTTGCAGCTGAAAATATTCAAAATAATATTATTGTTCGGAACAAGCTTTTAAGTGAAATTGAGATTTTATATAGTGAAGAATTTGCTATTGCTCAATGGGCTGTAGAATATTTAACACAAACCTTAGAGATTCCATTTAGTTATGATGAAGCGGGGTATATTGCAATTCATATCCATAGTGCTCGCAGCGGGCGTACTGATAATAGTAAAAGTATCCGTGAAGTTACAATCGTTTCTGAAATTATTCATTTAATCGAGCAGGAATTGGCTATTGATATTCATGATGATAAAAATAGTCTCAGTTATTCACGTTTGGTGAATCATTTACGTTTGTTTATTCATCGCTTCCAACAAAATCAATACGCTGTTTTAGATGAAGAAATTTTGGAAGTCGTAAAGAAAAAGTATGCTGAAAGCTATGAAATCTCAAAAAAAGTACAAGTCTTATTAATGAGAAATTTTCATTATCAAGTACCAAATGAAGAACTTGGTTATTTATCGATTCACATTGAACGATTAAGAATGACCAAATAATAAAAATTAAATAGTTTATGTGAGGAGTTACGTATAATGAAAGCGTATATGCAAAGAATGGGACGTTCGTTAATGTTACCAGTTGCTGTATTACCGGCGGCTTCTTTATTAGTCGGTATTGCCAACTGGATCGTGGGAACAATCGGCGCTAGTCCAGCCACAACTTTTCTAATGAATGGTGGTTTGGCTATCTTAAACAACTTAGCATTATTATTTGCAGTTGGTTTAGCGTTAGGAATGTCAAAAGATAAAGATGGATCAGCAGCATTAGCTGGTTTAGTTGCTTATTTAGTGCCAAAAACTGTTTTAGCGCCTGCTTCTATCCAAGCCATTAAAGGCTTCAAGGATATTGCTGAAGTAAACCCAGCCTTCAACAGCATGGACAACAATGTCTTTGTCGGGATTGTCGCTGGTTTAGTTGCTGCGGCAATGTATAATCGTTTCTCTGGTGTGAAATTGCCAATGGCTTTATCATTCTTTAGTGGAAAACGTTTAGTTCCTATTATGTCAGCTATTTCGATGTTAGCAATCTCAGCTGTCTTATTCTTCTTCTGGCCAGTTGTTTATAACGGATTAGTTGCTTTTGGTAAAGGAATCTCTAGCTTAGGTTTCGTAGGAGCTGGCTTGTATGGTTTCTTTAACCGACTATTAATTCCAACAGGGTTACACCATGCCTTGAATTCTGTTTTCTGGTTTGATGTTGCTGGTATCAATGATATTGGGAACTTTTTAGCTGGTCAACAAGCGTTAGATACTGGTAAAGCAATTGTAGGACAAACAGGGATGTACCAAGCTGGTTTCTTCCCAGTAATGATGTTTGGTTTACCAGCAGGCGCGTTTGCAATTTATCAATGTGCACGTCCTGAGAAGAAAAAAGTTACAGCTTCATTAATGTTAGCTGCTGGTTTTGCGGCTTTCTTTACAGGCGTAACTGAACCTTTAGAATTCTCATTTATGTTCGTTGCTTGGCCTTTATATGTTTTACATGCGGTCTTTACAGGTATTTCTTTAGCATTCGCTGCGTTTATGCATTGGACAGCTGGCTTTGCCTTTAGTGCAGGTTTTGTAGACTTCTTCTTAAGTTTGAAAAACCCAGTCGCGAATCATCCAATGATGTTGGTGGTTCAAGGACTTGTCTTTGCAGCAATTTACTACTTCGGTTTCCGTTTTGCAATCACTAAGTTTAACTTAATGACACCAGGACGTGAAGAAGGCGATGGCGAAGAAACGCCAGATGTTGCAGAAGGCGACAACAAATTTGCTTCTCTAGCTCGTCGTATTTATGATGGTTTAGGCGCTGATGCTAATGTAACTTCTATTGATAACTGTACAACTCGTTTACGCTTAACAGTGAAAGATACAGGCAAAGTGGATCAAGCAAAAATTAAAGCAACTGGGGTTCCTGGTGTGAAAGTCATTGATGACACCAATATCCAAGTGATCGTTGGTACAGAAGTACAATTTGTTGCTGACGAAATGCAACGATTATATAACCACCAAGCGCCAGCAACACCAGTCAAAGAAACACCTGTTTCTAAACCAGTTGTTGAAGAAAAAGCACCAGTTTCAACAAAAGAAACTGAATTATATTCTGTAGCGAATGGGAAAGTTATTCCTATTTCTGAAGTACCAGATGATGTTTTCTCAGCAAAAATGATGGGTGACGGTTTTGCTGTCGTTCCAACAGACGGCGAAGTTTCAACACCCGTTGCTGGTAAAATTACTAGCATTTTCCCAACAAAACATGCGTTAGGTATCCAAACAGATTCAGGCATTGAAGTATTATTACACATGGGTCTAGATACTGTTGAGTTACAAGGTGGACCATTTACATTACATGTTGAAGAAGGCCAAGTTGTAAAACAAGGCGATAAAATTGCAACTATTGATTTAGCCGCATTAGAACAAGCTGGCAAAAAATCAGATTTAATTGTTGTTTTCACAAATCAAGATATCGTTGCTCAATACGATTTACAAAAAGCAGGTCAAACGACTTCAATGAATGATGTAATCGGGAATGTTACCGTAAAATAAAAGTAAAAAAGGGCTAGCCGTAAGGCAGCCCTTTTTTTGATGAAATTCGATAAAATTACTTGTTATTCTATTCTAGGTGAAAACGTTCAATCTTGCGAAGTTACGGTTTGTTCACAAAAAAGTTACTTTTATTAAATAAAACTAAAGAAGTAACAAAAACTTCGCTTTTTTCAGTTATTTCAAGTAACATAGAACGTATCTTAAAAGAAAAAGTTTGGATGATTCGATGCGTAGAGTAAGAAAAATAATTTATAAAATCATGCTACTTTTGTTTGTTGGTTTAGTTGCTGGTCTTGGCTATCTTGGCTATAAAATACATCAAAATGTTGAAACGGTAATGACCTTTGAAAAACAAGTAGAAGCAGAAGTCAAAAAAAATAAAATACCTGAATACAAAACATTAGCTTTAGCGATTATCTATACAGAATCTAAAGGAAAATCTGGCGATATTATGCAGAGCAGTGAAAGTGTTTATGGACAACAAGAAGTGATTGAAACACCAGAAGAAAGTATCGCACATGGCGTCAAATTTCTCGCGGAAGCGTTAGCGAAAGCAAAAGAAGCTGGCTGTGATGAATGGACAGGCGTACAAGCATATAATTATGGACTGGATTATATTCAGTTTGTTAAAGAACGTGGCGGGAAACACACGACAGAGTTAGCAGAAGAATATTCAAGAGAAGTCCTTTCACCGTTGCTAGGGAATGACCAAAATACGAAATATCGTTATTATCGTTGGCAAGCGTTAGTTTACAATGGTGGTTACCTTTATCAAAATGGTGGCAATATGTTCTATGCGGAAATTGTCAAAATGAATCGTTGGTTTATTGAAAAGTTAAATTAAAACGAGAAAAGTCTAAAGAATTCTTTCAACTTACAGGAATTTTTTAGGCTTTTCTTGCAGTTTCATGAAAATGCAAGTAAACTAGAAGGGATGTAACTGATTAATTGAAAAGGTAGGGAAAGAGCTGGATGTTGAATAAAGTCGACCTGAAAAAAGGGTTAAGTACAGAAGAAGTTGCCAAGCAGAAAGAGTTAGGCCTTCAAAATAATTATGAGGAAAATGTAGCGAAATCTACAAAAGATATTATTTTTGATAACGTCATGACGTTATTCAACTTTTTAAACTTTGCAATCGCTGTTTGTTTACTATTTGTCGGAGCGTATTCCAATCTGGCTTTCTTAGCGATTATTATTGTGAACATGTCAATCGGGATTTTCCAAGAAATTCATGCCCGTAATTTAGTTCAAAAATTATCTATTGTGGCAAAAGAAAATGTTCATGTTGTTCGAAATGGCGTACAACAAGAAATTGATACAAAAGAACTAGTTATGGAAGATATTGTTATTATCTCTGCAGGGGAACAAGTTCCTTCTGATATGGAAGTTATTGACGGTAAAGTCGAAGCGAATGAAGCGTTGTTAACAGGTGAATCAGATTTAATTGAAAAGGAAATCGGCGATACCTTGCTTTCTGGAAGTTTCATTGTTAGCGGACAAGCCTATGCCAGTGTTATCCACGTTGGTGCCGAAAACTATGCTGTGAAAATCACCCAAGAAGCCAAAGTGCATAAACCAATTCAATCAGAGTTAGTCAATTCGATTCGTAAAGTCTCTAAATTTACAAGTTGGGTGATTATTCCTCTAGGGATTATTTTATTTGTTGAAGCTTTTTGGTTAAGAGATGCTGGCATTAAAACATCTGTTGTTGCTTCTGCAGCTGCTTTGTTAGGGATGTTACCAAAAGGATTAGTACTATTAATTAGTATTGCGCTGACAACAGGTGTCATTAAGTTAGCCAAAAAACGTATTCTAGTACAAGATATGTACTCAATTGAAACATTGGCCCATGTGGACACTTTGTGTTTAGATAAAACTGGAACGATTACAGAAGGTAAAATGAAAGTGCAAAAGGCGATTATCTTGCATGACAAATATGAAGAACTCTTCCCACAGATTATCGGAAGCTACCTATCTGAAAGTACGGATAATAATATTACAATGCAAGCAATTCGTGATCATTATGAAGTATCCAATCGATTTGGCGCAAAAGAAGTCTTGGCTTTTTCTTCTGAACGAAAATGGGGAGCTATTGAATTTCCAGAAATTGGGACAGTTTATTTAGGGGCTCCTGAGCGTTTGGTAGACGATAGTCGGTTGCCAGAAGCTGTTTTTACAGCACAAGAGAATGGTTATCGCGTCTTGATGTTAGCTATTGCGGAGCAACAACCGTTAAACGAAACCAAAATGCCTTATTTAGAGCCATTAGCAATTCTAGAAATTGATGATCCAATTCGCCAAAATGCCAAAGAAACACTGGCTTATCTAAAAAAAGAAGGAATCGACTTAAAAGTAATTTCTGGTGATAATCCGGTGACTGTTTCAAATATTGCTCGTCGTGCTGGGCTACCCGGTTATGAGTCTTATATTGATTTGTCGACCAAAACGACAGAAGCAGAAGTGCGTGAAGCGGTTCAGCAATACACAGTGTTCGGACGTGTATCGCCTCAGCAAAAACGAACCATTGTACGTGAGTTGAAAGACACAGAGCATGTGGTGGCGATGACCGGCGATGGGGTCAACGATGTTTTAGCGTTACGAGAAGCGGATTGTAGTATCGCTATGGCAGAAGGAGATGGCGCTACTCGGCAAATTTCTAATCTAGTTTTGCTAGATTCTGATTTTACAACGTTACCAGATGTCTTGTTTGAAGGACGGCGTGTGGTAAATAATGTAACCCGAGTTTCCAGCGTTTTCTTCATTAAAACGATTTATTCGTTTATTCTCTCAATCATTTGTGCTTTAACGGCCATTGCGTTCCCGTTCATTCCGATTCAAGTGACCTTGATTGATTTAGCAATTGAAGGATATCCAGCCTTCTTCTTATCTTTCGAAGGGGACAAACGAAAAGTTGTCGGGAAGTTTTTACCAACGGCTTTGAAAAATGCGTCTGTTAATGCGCTTTTAGTTGTAGCGAATATTATTGCTGTTTATCTGATTGGACAAAATCAAGGATTTTCTTCTTTAGACACCACGACGTTAATGTATTATTTATTAGTTGGAATTAGTTGTATGGCTGTTGTTCGAGCATGTCTGCCTTTAAATCCATTACGCATTTTCTTGGTTTTCAGTACCATTATTGGTATTTATGTAGCAGCTATGTTATTCCACAACATTTTAGAAATTGGTTTCTTAACTTCGCAAACAATGGGTCTCTTCTTTATTATGATGGCCATTAATATTGTGGTGCGTGTAGCAATTGGTTTCGTACAAATGAAACGTGCTGGAAAAACAATTAAAGATTTATAAAAAACAGAGGTTGAGCTAAAAGTATTCGTCTCCAGAAATGCAGTTCTTCTTTAAATCTTGAAGGAAGTCGGAGCAAGCTTGATGTTTAACTGATTATTTTAAGAGTTAGTGTCTGGGGCAGGAGTCAGGATGACTTTTGTCCTAGATACTTTCTTTTTTTGTTGAGTTGAAACAAGATACTTGAAAAACAGCGATTATGTGATACAATAAATCATGTGTAAATGTGTCCATTGGAATTCGCACTGAAATGACAGTGCGTTTTTTAAACGGTCAATCACATGAGTTAGCACAATGCTATTCTTAGGAGGTGAGGACAATGGCACAACGCATTCCTCAGGAAGTCATTGAGGAAGTTCGTCACCGAACGAATATAGTAGATATTATTGGGCAGTATGTCCAGTTAAAAAAATCCGGTAAAAATTATATGGGTTTATGTCCGTTTCACGAAGAACGTTCCCCTTCATTTTCAGTAGCAGAAGACAAACAAATTTTTCACTGTTTTGGCTGCGGGAAAGGTGGAACTGTTTTTAATTTCTTGCAAGAAATTGAAGGCATTAGTTTTCCAGAATCCGTGAAACGTGTTGCAGATTTGGAACATTTATCTGTGGACTTTGATTGGTCAGAGCCGCGTGAAGTAGCGGATACCCCAGAAAACCAACAAAGACGGAGTTTGTTACAACTGCATAGTAAAGCCGCAGAACTTTACCATCATATTTTAGTGAATACTAAAATTGGCGAACCCGCATTAAACTATTTATTAGAGCGGGGGTTAACACAAGAACTAATTGAGACCTTTCAAATTGGATTTGCGCCGCAAAAACGTGATTTCTTAAGTCAAGTTTTTAAAAACGAACAACTGGATGAAACGCTTTTTGAGCCTTCTGGGCTGTTTGTCCAAAGAGATAACGGTACGTTTTTGGATCGTTTCTATCAACGAATCATGTTTCCAATTAATGATCCCCAAGGCAATGTCATCGCCTTTTCTGGTCGCTTGTTAAAAACAGCTGATTTTCCAGGGGATGAGATGCCTAAATACTTGAATAGTCCTGAAACAACACTTTTTAATAAGCGAGAAACGCTGTTTAACTTTGATAAAGCCAGAAAAGAAATTCGTAAAGAAAATACGGTCTTGCTTTTTGAAGGATTCATGGATGTTATCGCTGCTTGGCAATCAGGCGTAAAAAGTGGCGTGGCTTCAATGGGGACTAGTTTGACCAATGAACAAATTCGGCGTTTGGAACGGGTCGCTAAGGAAGTAGTTATTTGTTACGATGGCGATAATGCCGGTGTTCAAGCCACAAACCGTGCGATTCAATTATTGCAAGAAAACAGTCATTTTGACTTGAGTATTGTCAGCATCCCTGAAAAGCTGGATCCTGATGAATATGTGCGGAAATATGGCGCAGAAGCTTTTCAAAATTTGGCCAATCATGGCCGAGAAACAGTTTTTAGTTTTAAAATGAATTATCATCGGTTAACTAGAAACATGAATAACGAAAAAGAACAATTGGATTATGTGAACGAATTGTTACGGGAGTTAACCAATGTTCAATCTCCCTTGGAACGTGATCGTTATTTAAACCAAATTGCTCAGGAATTTCAACTTTCTGTTCATAGTTTAGAAGAACAATTCAATCAATTGAAGCAAGAGCAACGTTCAGTCCAACGGCAAGAAAGGCAACAATTTTATCAAGATGAAATGATGCCACCACCAATGGAAGAACCTGTTTTTGAAGAGAATCACGTCCAGAACAAGTTACCGTTAACCCAAGTTCAAAAAGCAGAACGTTCTTTATTATTTCGTTTAATGAATGAACAAGGAGTACGGCAAACCATTCAACAATTGCCAGATTTTTCGTTCGCTCATGATGAATACCAAGAATTATATTTCTTGCTAGAAAGTTATGCGACACTGCATCAAAGTTTCGACATTGCCGATTTTATTAATTTCTTGCAAGATAATCAAACCAAACAATTAGCAATTGAAATTGCGTATCAGAATTTATCGGAAGAAAGCTCTGAGCGAGAAGTTGCCGATTTATTACATGTAATTGCCTTATCAAGTATTGCAGAGGCAATTGAGCAGAAAAAGATTCAACAGCAAGAAGCAAAACGAGTGGGCAACCAACAGCTTGAAGCCGAATTAACAATGGAGATTATCCAATTGGCTCGACAGCTTAAAGCTCAACGAACATTTACTTAAGCAATATAATGAATAGAACTAAGCGTTTTGTTCATTTTATTTTGATAAGTCCCAGTGATTTATCAGTTATTTCAAGCGTGAACCGAAAAATGAAGGGGGCCTTCTTTCATGGAAAAAGAAACAAGTAAAAAATATGAAGCTGCAGTGGCAGCATTTATCAAAGAAAACAAGCCTAAAGGAACAGTGGTTTATGATGATTTAGCGAATCAATTAGCCACACCGTATACTTTGGATGCAGAAGCTATGGAAAAATTGATCCAAAAAGTTGAAGATGCTGGTATCAGCGTGGTCGATGAAAATGGAGACCCAAGTGAACATAGCTTGAAAAAAGATGAAAAAGAAGCGGAAAAGGCCCAAGCAGAAGACTTATCTGCGCCAACAGGTGTTAAAATTAATGATCCCGTGCGTATGTACCTAAAAGAAATTGGGCGCGTTCAATTGTTAACTGCCGCAGAAGAAGTTGAATTGGCACTTAAAATTGAAGAAGGCGATCAAGAAGCAAAACAACGTTTAGCAGAAGCCAACTTACGTTTGGTTGTTTCAATTGCCAAACGATATGTAGGTCGTGGTATGCAATTCTTGGATTTAATTCAAGAAGGTAATATGGGCTTAATGAAAGCTGTTGAAAAATTTGACTACCGTAAAGGGTTCAAATTCTCTACGTATGCTACTTGGTGGATTCGTCAAGCGATTACGCGGGCAATTGCGGACCAAGCTAGAACGATTCGAATTCCTGTTCACATGGTTGAAACAATCAATAAATTGATTCGGATTCAACGCCAACTATTGCAAGATTTAGGTAGAGAACCAACGCCAGAAGAAATTGGTGCGGAAATGGATTTACCAACAGAAAAAGTTCGTGAAATCCTAAAAATCGCACAAGAGCCAGTCTCTTTAGAAACACCAATTGGTGAAGAAGATGATTCACATTTAGGTGATTTCATTGAAGACCAAGATGCTACAAGTCCTGCTGAACATGCAGCTTACGAATTGTTAAAAGAACAACTAGAAGATGTTCTGGATACTTTAACAGACCGTGAAGAAAATGTTTTACGTTTACGTTTTGGTTTAGATGATGGTCGGACACGTACGCTAGAAGAAGTCGGAAAAGTTTTCGGTGTCACTCGCGAACGTATTCGTCAAATTGAAGCAAAAGCGTTAAGAAAACTAAGACATCCTTCTCGTTCAAAACAATTAAAAGACTTTTTAGAATAAACATACCGTTTAGCGGCTCTTTTCGTGCATGCGAGAAGAGCCGCTTTTGATTTTTAAAAAGTCTCTAAATGTCATTGCTAGTTATTGGAAGAAGGCGCAAGTTGTGGTAAATTAGAAGTAATGGAATATTAGCAGAATGTGAGGCGGAAGAATGACAAAGAAATGTCCGAAGTGCGGGAACGAATTCGATGCAGAATTAACGACCTGCCCAACATGTGGCTATTCACTAACTGACACAACAGTTGATAAAAAAGAAGCGGAAACGACTTCAACAAATATAGATTTTAAAACACAGGAAAATGAACAACATGAAGATCAATTAAATGAGAATATTGAATGGTCTGAGTTAAAAGATATGAGCTTAGGCCATGTGATGGAACTGTTTGGCGAATCACCTGAAGAAGAAAGTAATGATGACAAAAAAGAAGAGTCGATAGAAGATAACTTAATAGTCTCTGATTCAGAGGATGTTTCTGATTCAGAAGCAGTGCTTCAAGAAGGGGCTAGTGAGGAGACTCATGATTCGGTGGAGGAAACGATACCAGCGACAGAAGCGATGCCTACTCATTCAACAGAAGAAAAATTAGCAACGGACGAAGCAGTTAATTTAGAAGAAACAACAGAAGAAACAACGGAAGAAACAACTACTGTTGAAGCAGAAACAGCTGAGGTATCTGAGACGGTGAAGTCAGAAGAGGAAGCTTTAACAGAGATTTCAGGAACTGAAGTTATCTCTACCACTTCTGAAGAAGAAATTTTTTCACAACCACCGATAGAAGATCAAGATGTCACACCAAACGAAACTTTGCAAGCTTATATTCAAGCGCATCGAGCAGATACAGAAATGTCTGAAAATCCATCAGAAGAAACAGCAGAGACCCAAGAGTTAGAAAACAGCGGTGAGGCAGTATTAACCCAAGCCGAAACACCAACTGAATCCATTTCAGATTCTGAAGAAGGGTTAACAAGTGCAGCGTCGCTAGAAGCACCGAGTGAAGCTGACGCAACCGAGGAAAAAGTTTCAAATTCAGGTGTGATACCACCGATGAATGAAACCGGGAATGCTCAACCAGCGCCTGCTCCGAAGAAACCATCAAAAAAAGTGGCTTTCGTTGCGCTTGCGGTTGTTTTATTAGCTGGAGGTAGTGCTTGGGCGTATCATGATCAAACGCAAAAAGCTGCCGCGCAAGAGGCGGCGGCACTAACCAAGAAAACAGATACGCTGAAAGATGAACTAGCAGCCTTTTATACCACGAAGGAGCAAGTTTTTATTAAACCCGATATGGTGACTGTTAGTCCAGAAAAACTCTCAAAACAAGTCGCGGAAATTAAAGATTCAGAAGAGTATTCTCAATTAAATAAACAAATTCAAACATTGAAAGAGAAGCAACAAACCATTCAACAAATCAACCAATTATTTGAGGCGCCGATTGTCAATGGCAATGAGTTGAAACCGGCGATTTTAGCGGCTGATCAACCAATTTCCGTAAAGAAATTAACAGGAAATGATCCATTTGACCAATTGATGAACCAAGCAATCGATCAAGCGAACCAACAATACAACCAATTACAAAAAGCTAAAAAAGCGGTTGAGGTCATTTATAAAGATGGAAAAACTACCAATCAGCTGAATCGAGACACGTATCAAGCTGCTAAGGCAGAAGTAGATAAAGTAACAAGTGATAAGCTGAAAAAAGAACTGGTCAAACAAGTCACGACAGCTGACCAAGCGTTAACCAAGGTTGAAGAAGAACAGAAAAGAATTGCAGAAGAACAAGCTGCCGCAGAGCAAGCAAAACAAGCAGAAGAACAAGCGAAACAAGCTGCTGCCGCGAAAAAAGAGAACGCTAAGAAGGAAGAAACAGCAAAAACAGAAGCGAATGGCTACACGGCGCCGGACAGTGACGGGGTTTACACTAGTCCGCTTTATGCGCCAGATGCTGCCGATATCGCTGATAGTAGCAATCCAGCGTGGACATGGGCACCAGGTGTGAAAGAAAAAGTCTTAGACACAGTGATTGCTCGTGGCTATGTGGTTCCTGGTGGATATTCTTTAGAACCTGCCAAAATTGTGAATGGCGAAGGTTACTACAATCTTTATGCAACAAACAATCAATCAAAATTATTAGAAGGCACTACAGAGAAAAATGTTCACATGTATTTAGTTACAATCAATGCTAAAACAGGTTGGTTCAAAGGGAACGCTTCTCGTAATGCAGGGCAATAAAAGAAAATAGAAACAATCGAACAAAAGCGGAAATCTTTTGTTCGATTGATTTTCCTTGAGGAGTTAATGATAAATGAGAGAATTACTAGCAACAACATTTACCGGCATTGTGGTCGATGAAAATGAACAATTTTATTTTGTTCAAAAAAATGGCATCACATTCCGTTTAAAAAAAGAAGAAGGTACGCATGCTATAGGGGAGGCTGTAGAAGGGTTTGGTTATTTAAATCAAAAACAAGAACCAGCACTGACAACTACAATTCCTACTGTGCGCATTGGTAGCTATGGCTTTGGTACTGTCACAGGAACGAGACGTGATTTAGGTGTCTTTGTGGATGTTGGCTTACCAGATAAAGATGTCGTTATTTCGTTGGATGAATTACCAACCATGCGGGAACTTTGGCCTAAAAAAGAAGACCGAGTAATGGTTACTTTAAAAGTGGACAGTAAAGACCGCATTTGGGGCGAATTAGCAGATGAAAAAGTCTTTAAAGCCATGGCAAAACGCGGGAATGCTGAAATGCAAAACCAAAACTTAACTGGGCATGTGTATCGTCTGAAACTTGCAGGAACGTATATTTTAACTGATGATTTATACATTGGATTTATCCATCCTTCTGAACGATTCCAGGAACCACGTTTAGGTGAAAAAGTAGTGGGACGTGTGATTGGCGTGCGGCCGGACGGCGTATTGAATCTTTCATTAAAACCAAGAAGTCATGAAGTAATCAGCGATGATGCGTTAATGATTCTAACTTTCTTAGAAAGAGCAAACGATCATCAAATTCCTTTCACTGATAAATCAAGTCCTGATGAAATTAAACAAACCTTTGGCATTAGTAAAGCTCAATTTAAACGCGCCTTAGGCCATTTAATGAAACAAAAATTAATTAAACAAGAAGATGGTAAAACAATTCTAATTGGCTCGTTGGAACAATCAAAAGAAAAAATTAAGGTAGCTAATTGAGAATATCTTGCAAATTACAGTTGTTTCTTTTATAATTATTTTAATTTGATTGATAAATTAAGTTTCTTAATTTGTAATCATTCTAAACAAGGAGCTGTAATAATGGATTCGACTGCTGCTTTAAAAAAGACAAAAAAACAATTACATGAATCAGGCTTTAAATTAACACCACAACGGGAAGCAACCGTACTTGTATTATTGGAAAATGAAAAAGATCATTTATCAGCAGAAGAAATTTACTTCTTGGTAAAACAAAAAAGTCCGGAAATTGGTCTAGCAACAGTCTATCGAACGCTAGAAATTTTAACAGACTTAAAAGTCGTTGATAAAGTGAGCTTTAACGATGGTTTAGCTCGCTATGATTTAAGAAAAGAAGGCGCCAAACACTTTCACCACCATTTGTTATGCTTAGAATGTGGCACAATTGAGGAAGTGGAAGAAGACTTGCTTGGTGAAGTAGAGCAAATTGTTGAAAGTCGGTATCATTTTTTAGTCAAAGATCATCGCTTAACTTTTCATGGTATTTGTCAAAGTTGTCAAAGTAAACATTAAAAAAACTGCCTTGCATTAATTTATGCAAGGCAGTTTTTTATTCATTGGAATTATAAATTAGCGAATTTTTCCAATAAGCGAATCATTTGGCAAGTAAAACCATATTCATTGTCATACCAAGCCACAGTTTTCACTAATTGGAAATCGCCAGCTGTCGTTACTTCTGTTTGCGTTGGGTCAAAAATCGAACCTTCTGTCGTGCCGATTATGTCTCCAGAAACAATTTCACGATCATCATAACCGAAAGAAGGGTTATCAATGGTGTGTTTTTTCATTGCTTCATTTACTTGATCAGCTGTTACTTTTGTTTTTAAAATGCTAACTAATTCTGTTAAGGATCCATCCACAACGGGAACACGTTGGGCATGGCCTTGTAATTTTCCATTAAGTTCTGGAATAACTAAGCCAATTGCTTTAGCAGCACCAGTTGAATGGGGAATAGTATTGTCTGCAGCAGAGCGTGCCGCACGAAGATTTCCGCCACGAACAGGGCCATCTAATAGCATTTGTGTTGATGTGTAGGCATGAACAGTTGTCATGGTACCAACTTCAATACCAAATTCATTATTTAAAAAGTAAGCCATCGGTGCTAGACAGTTTGTCGTACATGAGCCGGCAGAAATGATTTTATCGTTGGCATCAAGTGTATCATCATTGACGTTATAAACGATTGTTTTCATTGCGCCTGCAGGAGCAGAGATAACCACACGTTTCACACCTGCATCTAAATGAGCTTGTGCTTTTTCTTCAGAGGTATAAAAACCTGTACATTCAAGGACAATGTCTACTCCGTTTTCTTTAACCCAAGGGATTTTACTTGCATCTGGTTCTGCGTAGACACGGGTTTCTTCGCCGTCAACCACAATGCCATTTTCAGTGGCTGTCACGGTGCCAGGATAGGTGCCATGCGTAGAGTCAAATTGTAATAAGTGAGCCAACATTGTTGGGCTAGTCAAATCATTGATAGCCACAACTTCAATATCATCAGAAACTTCTTTTATTCGGCGAAAGGCTAAACGACCAATTCTTCCAAAACCGTTAATTCCTACTTTGACTGTCATAACAAAAATTCCTCCTTTAGATGTTTGTGTTTCTTTGGACCCTTGCTGAAAAAGTGATTTTCTTCAACTATCTATAGTATGAACCTCTAAAATTTTTTTGTCAAAAGACTGATAGCGAAGCGACAAAAAGAAAGCGAAAGATTCATGAGAAATTTTGCTTTTTCCAACGATAACTAACTAGAATTGCTAGACAAACGGTTGTTTTCCCGATACAATAATAAAGACTTTCGAATCACGCTTTTTGAGGTGATTAAAGATAGTAGAAGTAGAATAGGAGGACAAATTATATGTCCATGTTTTTAGATCAAGTGACGATTGATGTCAAAGCTGGTAAAGGCGGCGACGGAATGGTTGCTTTCCGTAGAGAAAAATATGTACCAGACGGGGGTCCCGCTGGTGGTGATGGCGGTCGCGGTGGCGACGTTGTTTTAGTTGTTGAAGAAGGATTACGCACATTAATGGATTTCCGGTTTAATCGTCATTTTAAGGCGACACCTGGAGAAAATGGTATGAGTAAAGGAATGCACGGTCGTGGTTCAGAAGATTTACTTGTCAAAGTTCCACCAGGTACAACAGTTCGTGATGCAGAAACTGGAGCCTTAATTGGGGATTTAATTGAGAATGGTCAGACCTTAGTAGTAGCAAAAGGCGGACGCGGTGGTCGCGGGAATATTCGCTTTGCTTCCCCAAGAAATCCTGCACCAGAAATTGCCGAAAACGGCGAACCGGGTCAAGAACGTAAAATCGAATTAGAATTAAAAGTTTTAGCAGATGTTGGCTTAGTTGGGTTTCCTTCTGTAGGGAAATCAACGTTACTCTCTGTTATCTCGTCCGCTCGTCCGAAAATTGGTGCCTATCATTTTACGACGTTAGTTCCAAACTTAGGGATGGTGACTACTAGTGATGGTCGAAGCTTTGCTGCAGCAGATTTGCCAGGCTTAATTGAAGGAGCTTCTCAAGGTGTCGGCTTAGGAACACAGTTCTTACGCCACATTGAACGGACGCGTGTTATTTTACATGTCATTGATATGAGTGGCATGGAAGGACGCGATCCTTACGAAGATTATTTGGCAATCAATAAAGAATTGGCTTCACACAATTTACGCTTGATGGAACGACCTCAAATTATTGTTGCCAATAAAATGGACATGCCTGAAGCAGAAGAGAATTTAGCGAAATTTAAAGAGCAACTTGCGAAGGAACGCACCGATGAGTATGCCGATGAGCTACCTATTTTCCCAATCTCTGGGGTTACTCGTAAAGGTATTGAACCTTTATTAAATGCAACAGCTGACTTGTTGGAAGTAACGCCTGAATTCCCATTATATGAAGATGAAGTGGTAGAGGAAGAAACCGTTCGTTATGGCTTCCAACCAGAAGGTCCAGAATTTACGATTGATCGTGAACCAGATGCTTCATGGGTTTTATCTGGTGAAAAATTAGAAAAATTATTTGAAATGACGAATTTCGATCATGATGAAACAGTAATGCGTTTTGCACGTCAATTACGTGGTATGGGTGTCGATGAGGCATTACGAGCACGTGGCGCGAAAGATGGCGACATTGTTCGGATTGGTAATTTTGAATTTGAATTTGTCGAATAAGCATAAAACCAGTTCACTCAGTGAACTGGTTTTTTATTTTAAAATTAGTATTAAATCACTGAATAGATTGAAATAATATTTTTAATAGCTTATAATTTTAAATGTAACAAAATAACAAACGAAAGGAGCGAAATTGAAATGGAAAACAATCAAGCAATGGTTCCTAAGTTTTCAGTTAAAAGTGCCGGTTTTCTTTTTAGTATGGGGCTCTTATGTGGTGTCCTGTTGCCGAGTGTTTTATTATGGACTTTCAATCTGCCGTTTAATATTGGTGCCATGATTTTTTTGCCTGTTGGGATTGCTTTTGCGTTAGCGTATAGTCATTATTTTATTGAAACGAAAACAGGTTTTTGTAAGCGTTTTATTTGGTTGTTTTTAATTTCTCTTATTTTATTAGAGCTTATCTCTTATTTATGGCTGATTAAAGGAGTTATTTTTTAAGAGAAAAACAGAGGAGAGTGTTATTTATGTTAGATAAACTGACTGTTTGGATTGAAAATCATCTAGCTGGACCAATGGCTAAAATTGCCAATCAGCGCCATTTACGTGCGGTGCGGGATGGGATTATTGCGACATTACCTTTAATTATTGTCGGTTCTTTTTTTCTAATTATTGCGTTTCCGCCGTTACCAGAATCTTGGGGCATTACTCAATTTTTAACAAGTAATGCTGCTACAATCTTATTGCCTTACCGAATGACAATGTACATTATGGCGTTATATGCGACTTTTGGCATTGGCGCTAGTTTAGCGAAATCATATAATCTTGATCAAGTCTCTGGAGGGATTTTGGCTACGATTGCTTTTTTATTAACATTAGTACCTGTAGCGATTCCTGAAGAAGCCAGTAAAGCAGCTGGCGTTTCGGGGTTTGTTTTACCAATGGCTAATTTGGGTGGTGCAGGGATGTTTGTCGGGATTGTGACGTCAATTATTGCTGTCGAAATCTATCGAGTGACAGATAAGTCTAAGTTCAAAATTACAATGCCTGATAACGTTCCACCTGCTGTTGCTCGTTCATTTGAATCATTGACTCCGACGTTAATTGTCATGTTATTGATTGGTTCAATTACTTATTATTTAGGCTTTGATTGGCACACATTTGTAGGGAACTTAGTAGGACCACTAGTTCAAGCAGCAGACTCTTTATTGAGTGTCTTGCTGTTAGTCTTTTTAACAACATTTTTCTGGTTCTTTGGGATTCACGGCGCTTCAATCGTAGGATCGTTGGCGCGTCCTCTATGGCTACAACTATTAGAGGAAAACACGACTGCTAAAGCAGCTGGCGAAGCATTACCTCGGATTGCGGCAGAACCTTTTTACCAATGGTTCATTTGGATTGGTGGTGCCGGAGCCACAATTGGTTTAGCCATATTATTAGCCTTTCGGGCAAAATCAGAATATGGTTCAAAACTAGGAAAAGCTATTTTAGCACCGTCTATTTTTAATATTAATGAGCCAGTTATTTTCGGTGTACCGATTGTCTTAAATCCTATTTTAATGATTCCTTTTATCTTTGCACCAATGGTTTTAGCAACGATTGCTTGGTTTGCCACAAAATTAGGTTTAGTAAGTGAAGTTGTCTTTACCGCTCCTTGGACCTTACCAGGACCAATTGGCGCCTTTATGGCGACAGGCGGCGATTGGCGTGCTGCTGTTTTGAATATTGTTTTAATTCTAGTGGCCATCTTGATTTACTATCCGTTCTTTGTAGCTTATGATAAAAATGAGCTTGCCAAAGAACAAGGCAAACAAATAGAAGAATAAAGAGTGTAGCCGTTTAGTGTCCAGAACAAAAGGTGATGACCTTTTGTTCTGGACCTATTTGTTTATAGGCGATGAAAATTCTCAATTTTTTTGAAATGTATAGAAAATTTTGAGAAAAGAAACGCATAAAAAAGTGTAAAATATTATATATATAATGAAAATGGTTTTCTTTTGTGTGAACATAATAAAGTTATTGTTAACTAAAAGAGAAAAGGGGTATGAAAATGGTTAGAACGAAGGTATATACAAAGGAAAAAATCTTAAACGTAGCTGAAAAAATTTTAGTAGATAAAGGTTTTTCTAATTTAACTGCTAGAAATATTGCAGATACTATGGGGATTTCTACGCAGCCAATTTATTTAGAATTTGTCAACATGGACGATTTAAAACGAACCTTAATTAAATCGTTATTTCATCGTATGCAATTATTTTATAAAGCAGATGTCGGTGCCTCAGACCCAGTGATTGCATTGGGTCTGAACTTTATATTATTTGCCCAAAAACATCAAAAAATCTATACGGCGTTATTTATGAAAGCACATGGTTATGAAGAAGAATTGCAGCAAATGCTTCAAACTTTTTTTGAAGAGCGTTTATTATTGGATAAAAAATATGTACAAATGGACAAAGGAAAATTTGTCGAATTATTTCCTAAAATGGTGGTAATCTATTTAGGTTTAGCCACAGCGGTTACAATGAAAACAATTGACTTAACTAAGAATCAAGAAATTCAATTATTAAGTCAATTATTGATAGAAGAGTAGTGTTTTGTTATTTATTCAAAATAACAAAAATACGACATAAGTCTGAGAAAAAACTGGTCGTTGCGCCCGAGGAAGGATTGTTTAAAACTTGCTATACTTTGGAAGAAGTAACAGAGAATAATTACTCGGGAGGATTTATGTGATGAAATTTATTAAATTTTTAGTGGTGACAGCAATTGTTATTGGTGGTGGTTTATTCGGGGCCAAGTTTTACGCAGAGAAGAACTCTGGCGAATTAGCTGGTGTGTTAGATCAATTAAATCCATTGGTTAAAGAAGGAAATGTGTATGTTAAAACAAAGAAAGCCGATAGCGTTAATGGCTATGGAATTGCTAGTTATACGCAAGTAGCCGCAGATGAGGAAGGCAAAACGCGAGAAATAACTTTCACAGCGGACCATGAATTAAAAACAGATCATTATCTAAAAGTCTCAAATAAAGGGGCCCACATCAATACGTATGAAGAGGTCAATCAAGACCAAGTACCAGAAAAGGCATTACAAGCGATTCAAAAATAACAAAAAGTCAGAACGTATCTTCAGCGTACGTTCTGACTTTTTGTTATTTTTTTGCTTCTTGAAGAATATTGATTTTTTCAATTTTAACATCAGTTTTTGGTTTATCGTTGGCACCAACTTCGACTTTGGCAATTTTATCGACAATATCCATTCCTTTGGTTACTTGACCGAAAACAGTATGTTTTTTATCAAGAGAAGGATAGCCGCCTTTTTTGTAAGCATCAATGATTGCTTTTGGATAATCATCATATAAAAGACCATCAGATTGATCATCTGTATTTTGGACAATAAAGAACTGACTGCCGTTAGTATTAGGTCCTGCATTCGCCATTGATAACGCGCCACGAATGTTATATAACTGGTTTGAAAATTCATCTTCAAATGGTTTATTCCAGATGCTGTTTCCGCCAGTTCCGTCACCGCTAGGATCGCCACCTTGGATCATAAAGTTATTGATGACACGGTGGAAAGTCAAGCCATCATAATAGCCATCTTTAGCATGTTTCATAAAGTTCTCGACAGTTTTTGGAGCCTGTTTAGGAAATAGTTTGATTTCAATATTTCCCATTGAAGTAACCATTTGGACTAAGTCTTGATCTTCGGCAACTTTGTCATCTAGTTGTGGTAAATCTAGTGAATTTAAGTCGACCGAATCCTTTGTTTTACTTTCACTGGATTTAGCGACAGAATCACTCGTTGCGGTCGTGCCTTTATTATTGGTTGTGTTACAGCCTGCTAAAAGCAAGGTGAATGCTGCAACTGAAGCAACAGCAAGCATTTTCTTATGTTTCATCTGTTTTCCTCTTCCTTTCACACTGACAATTAGGTTCTTTTTTATCATAACAAAAGAGAAGATAACAAACCAGTGGAATTTTTATAAGATTTCCTATAGGAAAGGTGTAGACCACTTTTGTTTTTTTTGTTACAATGTAAGCAGATACATTATTATGTTTTACAATTTAGGAGGCAATCACATGGGAAAATTAGGTATTTCAATTTATCCAGAACGTTCAACATTTGAAAAGGACAAAGCATATTTGGATTTGGCTCATAAATACGGCTTTAAGCGTGTCTTTACTAGTTTATTGCAAATCAATGATGATCGGGAAAAGGTATTAGCAGAGTTTAAAAAAGTCGTAGATTACGCCAACCAATTAGGTATGGAAGTGATGGTCGATATTAATCCTGCATTGTTCGAACAATTAGGCATCTCTTATGATGATTTATCATTTTTCCATGATATGGGCGCTTACGGTATTCGTTTAGATCTTGGCTTTACTGGGCAAGAAGAGGCGAATATGACAAGAAACCCTTATGGCATTAAAATTGAAATTAATATGAGTTCAGGGACAAGTTATGTAGATAATATTATGGCCTACTCACCAAACACAGAAAATTTACTAGGCTCACATAATTTCTATCCACATCGTTATACAGGCTTAGGCTATGAGCATTTTGTTTATTGTTCAGAAAAATTTAGAAAATATAATTTAAATACGATGGCGTTTGTGAACTCACACGATGCTACATTTGGACCATGGCCGACACAAGATGGATTATGTTCTTTGGAAGACCACCGCGATTTAGAAATTGCAACGCAAGTTAAGCATTTAGTTTTAACAGGATTAATCGATGATATTTCTGTCGGAAATGCTTATGCCTCAGAAGCAGAATTAGCAGCAATGGCAGAAGCCTTTCATGCACCGTATCCTTCGATCAAAGTGGATACAGAACCAGAAATCACAGAAGATGAAAGAATTGCATTGTTCGATAACTTACACAGTTATCGTGGAGATCGTTCTGATTACGTTTTGCGTTCAACAATGACACGTGTTTACTATAAAAATCGTCCTTTCCCAGCTCATACAACGAGAGATATTGTTCGAGGCGATGTCTTGATTGACAACGTTGGCTATGGACAATACAAAGGGGAAACACAAATTGCTTTAAAAGAAATGAAAAATGATGGCCGTGTAAATGTGGTTGGTCGTATTTCTGATGACGAACGTTTCTTATTAGAATTTTTGAAACCATGGTCAAGTTTTAAACTTATTGAAAATAAATAATTTTTAGTTTCCTATAAATAGATAAGTGGAGCATAGCGTAAAAGGTAATATTTTTGTGCTATGCTTTTTTGTCGCAACAAAATTGTCCCATTGTAGTGGTAAAGAAAGATGGTTGAATCTTTGAATGGTGGTTGTCAAAAAAAGGGCGACAACTTATAATGAATCATACAATTTAAATAAAAGGAGTACGTAGATGAATCGATGGTTAAAAATTTTGATTGCGCTTATTGTAGTAATTGCAATTGGTTTAATTGCGGCAGGCTTATATTTTTATAATTATGCAGTAGTTCCAGGAAAGAAAGACTTTATAAATGAGAATACCCCAGGGTCAAAAGTGGTCCAGACACCTGAAGGCGCGTGGTTTAAAGATGACAAAAATCGACAAGAATGGTCAATTACTTCGGAAGATGGGCTACGTCTAAAGGCTATTTATTTACCAGCCGACAAAAAAAGTAATCGTACCGTTATTATGGCGCATGGTTATATGGGTTCGGCAGAAACGATGTCTGTCTTTGCGAAAATGTATCATGATTGGGGCTACAATGTGTTAGCGCCAGATGCGCGTGGTCACGGGAAAAGTCAAGGAGATTATATTGGGTTCGGCTGGCCCGATCGTAAAGATTATGTCCAATGGATTGAGAAAGTTTTAACCGAAAATGGTCAGCAAGAACAAATCACTTTATACGGTGTCAGTATGGGTGCTGCTACAGTCATGATGACGAGCGGGGAAAAATTACCAGATAACGTGAAAGCCATTGTGGAAGATTGTGGCTATTCTACAGTCAATCAGGAGTTGCAATATCAATTGAAAGAGCTTTTCAATTTACCAAGTTTCCCATTAGTTAATGTTACTAGCGGGATTACGAAACTTAGAGCTGGCTATTTCTTTGGGGAAGCAAGCGCTGTTAAGCAATTGCAAAAGAATCATTTACCAATGCTCTTTATTCATGGTGAAAATGATACGTTTGTGCCGTTTAGTATGTTAGACGAAGTTTATAATGCAACCCAAGGACCTAAAGAGAAATATGTCGTGCCTGGAGCAGAGCATGCGAAAGCTTATAATAAAAACCCAGAAAAATATAAGGAAACAGTAGCTGCTTTTCTAGATAAATATATAAAATAACAAATTTATTCTTTACTAATAGTAGCAAAAACAAAAGACTTGTTCTTAAGTTAACGACTTAGTGAACAAGTCTTTTGCTGTCAGTTGATTTTTTTTAATAAGTTGGAATTTACCCATGCAATCTAGGGCATAATCTGATAGGATAGTACTAGAAATGAGGGAAGGATAATGGAAGAACAATTAGTCGATTATTTACACTATTTACAAATAGAGCGGGGCTTATCAAATAACACACGACGGAGTTACGAACGAGATTTAAAAAAATACGTAGCCTTTTTACAAGAACAAGGCCTGCATTCTTGGGACGAAGTTGACCGTTACATGATTACAGAATTTTTGCAATCCCTTCACGAAGAACAGCAAGCTTCAGCAAGTGTGATTCGGATGATTTCTAGTTTGAGAGGATTTCATCAATTTTTACGTCAAGAACGCTTAAGCGAACATAATCCGATGCAACATATTGACTCCCCCAAGAAAGTTCAAAAATTGCCAAGTACATTATCTGTTGACGAAGTGACTCGATTAATTGAAACGCCTGATACAAGTAAACCACTAGGTATGCGGAATCGTGCTATTTTAGAAGTGATGTATGCAACGGGCCTGCGAGTTAGTGAGCTAATTGAAATAAAATTAGGGGATCTGCATTTATCCATTGGTTTATTGCAAACAATCGGAAAAGGGGACAAAGAACGAATTATTCCTTTAGGCGATTATGCGATTCAATGGATTGAGCGCTATATGAACGAAGCCAGACCTCAATTGATTAAAAACCATCCGAATGAAACACACCTGTTCGTTAACCATCATGGCGAACCGTTATCTAGACAGGGCATTTGGAAAAATTTAAAACAGATTGTTCGAGAAGCCCAGATAGAGAAAAATATTACCCCGCATACATTACGGCATAGCTTTGCGACACATTTGTTGGAAAATGGCGCAGACCTTAGAATCGTGCAAGAATTATTAGGACATGCAGATATCTCCACGACACAAATTTATACACATATTACCAAACAACGAATGGCAGATGTTTATAAGGAACATTTTCCTCGGGCTTAATTTGCGAGAATGCCCACAAACGAATAAATTTATGGTAAACTAGGAAGTCGAGAAAAGAAAGTAGGTGTCGTTTTTGCAAGAAATTAATTTAAAACTAGATGTCTTTGAAGGACCACTGGATCTTCTACTACATTTAATTCAAAAATTAGAAATCGATATCTATGACATTCCCATTACAGCAGTAACTGAACAATACATGTCTTATATTCATGCGATGCAAACCTTAGAGTTAGAAGTCGCTGGAGAATATCTAGTCATGGCTGCCACCTTAATGGCTATTAAAAGTCAGATGTTGCTTCCAAAACAAGAGCTTGAAATCATTGATGATGAAGATTTTTTTGAAGAGGAAGACCCACGGGAAGCTTTAGTAGCTCAGTTATTGGAGTATCGGAAATTTAAATATGCAGCGACTGTTTTACATGAAAAAGAAGAAGAACGTAAACTCTATTATACAAAAGAACCAATGGATATGGATGATTATAAAGAGGAAGATACAACACTACCGCCTAATCAAATTAATACAATTGATTTATTTCTAGCCTTTCATGCCATGTTAGAAAAGAAAAAAAATCGCCAGCCTGTTGAAACAACTGTTGCCAGTGACGATGTTTCCATCGAAGAAAAAATCACCGTTATTTCAGAGCGTATGCGTCAAGTACAGAAAGGGAAGGCAGTGTCGTTTGATTCTTTCTTCGATTCTTATTCCAAACAAGAAATTGTGACAACGTTCATGGCTCTTTTAGAATTAATGAAAACGGGCGCGATTTATGCTGAACAAGAAAATAATTATAGTGAAATTTTGTTATTTAATACAGAAACCCAGCAGGAAGATACAACAGAGGTGGAGGAAACACAGTGACATTAGTTAGTCAAATTGAAGCAATTTTATTTGTGGTTGGCGAAGAAGGAATTGGCTTGGAAGAGCTTGCGTACTTATTAGAGAAGTCAACAGCAAAAACCTATGAAGAATTAACGAAATTGAAAGAACATTATGCTTCTGACAATAAATCGGCATTGAATATTTTAGAAGTCGGCAATCATTTTGTCTTAACAACGAAGAAAAAATATGCCTCATTACTAAAAAAATATGCGCAATCGCCTATGTCGAACGCTTTATCACAAGCGGCGCTAGAAACATTATCCATTATTGCTTATAAGCAACCAATTTCGCGTATTGAAATTGATGAAATTCGTGGCGTACAGACTTCTGGCTCTATCCAAAAGTTAGTTGCCCGTCAGTTGATAGAAGAAAAAGGCCGCGTCGATGGTCCTGGTAGAGCAATTTTGTATGGCACAACGAAGTATTTTATGGATTACTTTGGGTTGAAAAGTTTAGATGAATTACCAGATATCCAACAAATGGAAGATGAATTAGAAGAAGAACTACCAATGGATCTATTTTTTGATCGTTATCAAGAAACGAACCCAATGTCTGAAACAACAGAAGGCGAGGAAGCTTAAACAATGGAAAGATTACAAAAAGCAATTGCTCATGCTGGGGTGACTTCGCGTCGCAAAGCAGAAGAATTAATTGTCAAAGGTCGCGTAAAAGTCAATGGCCAAGTGGTCAAAGAATTAGGAACACAAGTAAGTAAACAAGATACCGTTGAAGTTGATGGTGTACCAATTTATCAAGAAGAATATGGTTATTATTTATTCTATAAACCAAGAGGGGTTATTTCTGCGGTGTCTGACGATAAAGGCCGTAAAGTAGTAACGGATTATTTTACAGATGTTACTGAGCGAATTTATCCAGTCGGCCGTCTGGATTATGATACTTCTGGGTTGTTACTTTTAACGAATGATGGAAGTTTTTCACAAAAATTAACCCATCCTAAACATGAAGTAGATAAAGTCTACGTAGCAAAAATTAAAGGTGTACCAACTAAACGGGATCTATTGCCATTAGCCAAAGGCATTCGCATTGATGGCAAACGCACAGCACCAGCCAATTTTCAAATTCTTTCAGCGGACATTAAAACAGGTAGCAGTGTCGTGGAATTAACGATTCATGAAGGACGTAATCATCAAGTGAAGAAAATGTTTCAAGCTGTTGGTTTCCCAGTTCAAAAATTAAAACGTGAACGTTACGGTGAGTTGACCTTACAAGGATTGCGACCAGGGCAATATCGTGATTTAACTAAAAAAGAAATCAGTCAATTATTAAATCAAGCCAAATAAGATAAAATGACTCGATCTCTTCGCGCTTATGGCGGAGGGATTGTTTTTTTTGAGAAACGAAACAATCAATGAAATTTAATAAAAAGCTTAGTTAGTTGCATTCATTGTTCAAATCGGTTACACTAAGTAAGTAAAAAAATATAATACAAGGTTCGTCTTCAGGGGCAGGGTGTAATTCCCGACCGGTGGTTATAGTCCACGACTCGTTTTTAACGATTGAATTGGTGTAATTCCAATACCGACAGTATAGTCTGGATAAAGAAGATAGGGCTTATTTGAGACGCTTTTTCATCAGATAATCCTACTCTATTTTTCCCTGCAGAAAAATAGGGTTTTTTTGTATGACAAAGAAGCGAATCAAAAAGTTCGTTGAAGATGGGTCCTTAATTGGAGGATTTCAGATGAACAACAAGGTACAAAAAATGGTCAGCATTGCAATGTTGGCTGCAATCGGTACAGTATTACAATTTGTGGCATTTCCGATTATGCCAGCGTTTAGTTTTTTGAAAATCGATTTTAGTGATATTCCGATTCTACTCGGAATGTTCTTGTACGGACCGTTAGCAGGAGTAATTACTGCTTTTGTTCGTTCGTTGCTACACCTGTTCTTAACCGGACTAGCACCGCAAAATATGGTGGGAGATTTCGCTAGCTTTTTAGCAAGTAGTATCTTCACCTTGCCAATTTTTTATTTCTTTGGTAAAAAGAAAAATATCCGTACAAATCGTATAGTGGGCTTAGTAAGTGGGATTTTAGCCTTGACAATTTTCATGAGTATTGCGAATTATTTTGTCATTACACCCATTTACTTACAATTATATGGTGTGACCACACAACAATTTTTAGGAACATCTTTAGCAAGCTACGTGGCGATTGGTATTGTGCCATTCAACCTTATTAAAGGCCTCTTAGTCAGTGGTGTTTTTCTAGTACTACATGCGAAGTTATTGCCATGGCTATCAAAAAAACAACATACTATTCAGAAAAAAACACCGTTAACAAAATAAATGATAAAAAACCTGCTGTTGAACAATGTTTGACAGTGGGTTTTTAAAATTTACGCCTAAAAGAAAAGAGGTTGTCATAATCTGTCATCATTCTGTTAAAAAATACTAAACCATCTGCATTGTAATTTTAACTTTCCCTTGGTATGATAGAAATCATCAAAGAAAGAGGAGTTTTCCTGAGTGAAAAAGTGTAAAAATTGTCGTCATGTGAATCGTGATACGGAGTCCTTTTGTGAAGAATGCGGCGCTCCGCTAATGAATGAATCAATGCATCAAGAGGAAAACCAAGCACAACCATCAATGAATAAAGGGAACGAATCTACTCCTCTCAGATCAAAAAGAAGCTGGATCTGGGTGTTTCTTTTTGTGTTCATCGTTCTTGGAGCGGGTAGCTATTTTCTCGGGACGCATTATTTTTCTAAGGAACAACAAATTTCTCATTTTATTGAAGCGATTGAGAATGGTGATGCCCAAGAATTAAGTAAAAAAATGAGGACGAACGAGTCTGAATTTCAAGTGAATCCGCAAAGCATTAAGCCTTTAATCACTTATTATCAAAAAAATCCAACTGAGCTAAAAAAATTAGAAAAAGCGCTATTAAAGGATAAAAAGCTACATGGTTTAACTATTCGTGAAACAAGTCAAACAGCATTTTTCTTTCACCGTTATCAATTCATTTTAACGCCTGTTTCTGTTCAGTTAACGACGAATCAGCGCGGTGTGACGCTGGCAATGAACGGGCGGGAAGTGGGCACTTCCGACTCAACCACTTATCAAAAGGAATTGGGACCCTTAGCGCCAGGACAATATACTTTTACAGCCACAGTGAAAGATAGCACCGGCGAACCTGTTATCACAGAAGAGTATCGTTTATTAGAAGAGGAAAATTATATTTCTAGTATACCTTTAGATTTTAAACGAATGAATTTTGTTGTGGAGAGCAATCTGCCAGACGCAGATATTTATATTAATGATCGGAAAGTTGGTACGCTAACGAATGGAAGCAAAACGATTGGCCCTTTGTTCTGGTCCAAAGGGATGACGATTCAACTTAAAAAGACGATTAATGGAGAAGAAATTCAAACATCAAAAGAAACGATTGGTGAAAATGATTTTGTCGAAGCGCTCTCCGATAATCCAACGCTACAATTGAATTTTCCGTTAGCTAGCGACTATGATGCCCGCAAAGCGCTAGAAACCTTTTATCAAGCATTTGCCAAACAAGTGAAAAGTCATACGGATAGTACAGAATTTGCTAAAAAATATCTCGTTGGTGGGGAAAATAATCCTCAATTTCCTTCTTTTATAGAAGCACTTGAACGATTACGTGAAAAGAAATCGACCGATGTTTCACCAGATTTTGAAGTGACCATTAATACGCTACAATTGGATGGTAAAGAAAATTACCATGTCAATTATTATTTAGAAGCCAAAAATTCTAAAGCAAAAGAAAATGGTCTTCGTTATGAATGGATCAATGGCCTAAATGATCAAATTCATTTAGTCAAAGAACCGCTAAAAGAAGGACAATTACAGTTTGTTTCGATAGATGAGCAAACACTTGCTTGGCTCGAAAAAATACTCTAAGCAAAAATGAGTGCTAAATTATTTAGCACTCATTTTTGCTTATTTCTATTGCACGCGTGGGACATTTGCGGTACGCTTTTAACACATTCTCGCGTTCGTTTTCTGGAATAAATTGTTGTCGAGCATGCGGCTCGTCTTTAAAAAGGACAATCCCATGATCATCATAATCAAATATATTGGGCGCATAAACTTGACAAAGTCCACAAGCAATACATTTTTCAGGAACTAAACGTGATTGCATAAACAGTGACACATCCTATCTAAAAGAGGTTTACTATGGAAGCAACTTTTATTTTAGCGTTATTATCTCATGGATACAAGGTACGTGCATCAACTTTGTATCATCTTTTAAAAGGCAAACGGACTAGCTCTGTTTTGATTTATGGTTTTTTATATGATTGTTTACGGTTCATTGGCTGGTGGCCAACGATTTCCGAACAAGCCTATTTTCAATTTCTTGAAAAACTTTCAAAGGCGAAACAAATTCAGTATCACAAAGAGACAAATGAGATTCAACTAACAAAAGAAGGGCAACTATTTTTAAAGGAGCACCATTTTTCGTTGCTGGATTATCCTGCAATTGATCTTTATCGTTTTGGCAGAAGTGATCGAGAAAGTTGGCAACTCATTCAATTTGCCGTGCAAGTGACTTCGTATTTATCATTTGAGGAAAAACAGTATATTCCACTTTTATCAACACCGATTCCGCAACTATATTTGAAACGATGGTTACAACAAGACAAGAAAGAGCAGCGCATTCAATCAATCAAAGAAGAACTGTTGCGAGGGTTTGAGTTACTACCTGAAGCAGAAAGCGACTATTTGGTTGCGCAACTTTCTGGTTATCAGCAAACTGGCAAAGTTCCTCAGCAATTAACAAGCCATAAGACAGCTCTTGAACAGCGTTTATGGCATACGCAAGCGGTTCATCATTTACTGCAGTTGATAATGTACGGAGGAAACTATCCTGCTTTACGAACGCTTGTATGGCCGTATCTAGAAAAAAATCTAAACCAAAGTATGCAAGAAACCCAACGATTGTTAACGGAAGGCAAGACGCTTCAAGAAATTGCTGAGCAGCGAAAAATAAAACCGAGTACCATTCATGACCATCTATTAGAGTTGGCTATTCAAGGGCAGCTGCAGGCGTCTGTTTATCTTGAAAAGGAGGCAATACTCCAAAACTTGGCTCAAACAGAACAAGATCCGCGGTTGTGGGTGTATCGGGATTGGCGAGCGCAAGAAGATACGCTTTCTTATTTAGATTTCCGGTTATATCAAATCCAACAAATTTGGCAAGAAAAGGAGTGAGTATTGTTGACATTAGAACAAGAATTATTCACTCGATTTGGTTATGCAGCGTTTAAGCCTGGTCAAAAAGAAGTGATTACAAACTTACTTGACGGTATGAATACATTGGCTGTTTTGCCAACAGGCACTGGCAAATCATTGTGTTATCAATTTGTGGGCCAGAAGTTAGAGGGACTAACGGTAATTGTTTCTCCTTTACTTTCGTTAATGGAAGATCAGGTGCATCAATTACAAAGACAAGGAATTAAAGGTGCGGTTGCCTTAAACAGTACGTTACAATATTCAGAAAAGCGTTATATTTTAGCGAAAATGTTCCAATACGATTATCTGTTTTTAAGCCCAGAAATGCTTTTGCAGCAAGAAGTACTTAGTGTGTTACAACGCCAAAAAATTGCATTATTTGTGGTGGATGAAGCCCATTGTGTTTATCAGTGGGGCGTCGATTTTCGCCCTGAATATAGTAAATTAGATCTAGTCCAAAAACAGCTAGACTTTCCTTTGACCTTGGCGTTAACTGCCACAGCGACACCCGTTGTACAGCACGCAATTATAAAACAATTATTTTCTCATGGCAGCTATCAAGAAGTTCTTTCTTCAGTGAATCGAAAAAATATTGGCTTGTTCGTGAAGGAAACGTCAGAAAAAGAAGAAGTGTTACTAGATTACTTATCTAAAACGGCTGGTAAAATCATTATCTATTGCGCCACGCGCAACAAAACAGAACAAATTAGTCAACTTATTCAGGCGAAAACCAGTTTTAAGGTAGCCTATTATCATGGGGGCTTGGAGGCTAGTGAACGTAGTCGCTTGCAAGAACAATTTATTGATAATCAAATCGATATTCTTTGTGCAACGAATGCTTTTGGGATGGGAATCGACAAACCTGATGTTCGTGGAGTGATTCATTTTGATTTGCCTGATAGCTTAGAAAATTACCTGCAGGAAATCGGGCGAGCTGGACGTGATGGTCAAAAAAGTTGGGCGCTATTATTGTATAAAAAAGGGGATGAATTTATTCATCGGTTTTTCTTAGAAGAGACAAGAGCGAATCGAGCGACCTTAAAATCGCTGATTGAAGGAGAAGAACAAGCAGGTTTGTTAGAAAATGCCACCGAGTTACAACAAAAATGGGTCCAAGGCTATTTAGCCAAGGATTATTCTTTTGAAGAGCTAGAGCATCGTTTAGAGGAGAAAGAAAAAGATCGTCAAGCGCAATTAAGAGGGATGCTGACGTATATTGAAACCACAACCTGTCGAAGAACGTTGATTCAAACTTATTTTCAAGAATCGATTGTCAAACAATCACCGGAAACTTGTTGTGATAATTGTGCGTTATTCTTTGACATTTACCAAGATTCAATAGTAAAATCGAACAAGACCAGCAATCAAAATGAAGAAGATTGGCGTTCTAAATTTCTAAAATTATTTAAAGAACGTGATTAATTCATTTTTTTAGTCGGCAGTTGGCAAAAGCTATGATATAATAACAAGCGAGAGAAGTTTAGGAGGAAATTAGCAGTGAGTAAAAAGGACAAAAAGAAAAACCAAGCTCGTGAGCCATGGGAACAATCAATTTATGAACCTGATCAAAATGGTGGTGGTTCTCGTTTAGCAAAACGCCAACAGCAACGAGGAAATTCATTATTTCTAACTGTTTTAGTTATTTTGCTATTATTAATTATTGCCATTCCAATTGGGACTTTCTTATGGATGATGCAAGACAAGAAACCGAACGAAAGTGCTAGCAAAAATAGCCAGCCATCTTCTTCATTAGTCCAATCATCATCAAAAGAGAAGAAAAAAGAAAGTACGTCAAAATCAGTGGAAAGCTCAGAACCAGCAAGCAGCCAACCAGCTGAAAATACAACACCTTCAAGTTCAGATGCTGCTGCACAGCAACAACAGCAACAACAGGACCAACAAGCACAACAACAACAGCAACAACAAGAGCAGCAACAACAAGAAGCTCAAAATCAACAACAGCAACAAGCGCAGAACCAACAACCTGTTTATGATACCGTTCAAAGTGGCGAAGGGGCACGTCAAGTTGCCGAACGTAACGGAATGACATTAGAACAAATTTTAGCGTTAAATCCTGGGATTGATACATCTGTGTTTTATCCAGGACAACCATTACGTATTAAATAATCCAGAAAAAGAGGTTTGGACAGCACTTTCAAGGGCTAAATCGCGACGAATGATTACATGAGAATGCCAATAAGCAGAAATTTCCGAAAGATGGTTTGCGTCTTTCGAGGGATTTCGGCTTATTGCTTTTTCGTTAGAGACTCGTCATCAGTTTAAATCCAAGTTCTTTTCTTCTGATTTTAATATAAAAGAAGAAGCGCATTTTAAAGGATGCATATCAGTTAAGGAGTTTTTTCATGGGGAAAATCAGTATTGCTATTGACGGACCAGCTTCGTCAGGCAAAAGTACAGTTGCAAAAATTTTAGCAAAACAATTGAATTATGTGTATTGTGACACGGGGGCCATGTACCGAGCGATTACGTATCTGGCCTTGCAAAATCAAATCGACATTCAAGCGGAAGAGCCATTAGTAGCGCTTTGTGTCAACCACACTATTTCTTTTCAGCAAGCAAAGAATGGCCAACGTGTTTTTATCGACGGTCATGAAGTGACCGAAGCGATTCGCCAGCCAGATGTAACGAATGCTGTTTCAGCTGTTTCAAAACATGCAAAAGTTAGAGAAGAAATGGTGGCGTTACAACAGAAAATTGGTCAAGCCGGCGGAGTTGTCATGGATGGTCGAGATATTGGTACTGCAGTTTTACCAAAGGCCGAAGTAAAGATATTCTTGGTGGCTAGCGTTGAAGAACGTGCAGAACGTCGTTTTAAAGAAAATCAAGAAAAAGGGATTGAGACGGATTTTGAAACCTTGAAGGCGGAGATTGAACGTCGGGATTATTTAGATTCAACGAGAGAAGTATCACCCCTTGTCCAAGCAAGTGATGCTGTGAAAATCGATACAACAGGGTTGACGATTGAAGAAGTCGTCGCCGCCATACAAAATGTGATTAAACAAAAAGGTTTTGAACTTTTTTAAAGAATTTTAAGAAAAATAGAAGAAATCGCTTTATTTTTTTACAAAAATCTCGTACTATGTAAGTATATATAGCTAAGTTTTGGAATTTTTGTTGGCATAGGAGGATAAGAGGCATGACAGATTTTGAAGACAAACAAGTAGCAAACAACGAAACAATGGAAGATGCAATGAACAGCGTTCAAGAAGTCAGTGTTGGCGATATTGTTAAAGGCGAAGTTTTAGCCATTGAAGACAAACAAGTTGTTGTCGGCATTGAAGGAGCGGGCGTTGAAGGCGTTGTTCCTGCAAAGGAATTATCGACTTTACCAGTTGAAGATGTACACGAACTTGTGAAAGTCGGTGATGTGTTAGATTTAGTTGTTATCACATCAATTGGCAAAGATAAAGAAAACGGCAGTTATTTACTGTCAAAACGCCGTTTAGATGCTAAAAAAGTTTGGGAAGAAATTGAACAAGATTTCCAAGCGGGCAAAGTAATCGAAGCACCTGTTACAAATGTTGTTAAAGGTGGTTTGGTTGTTGATGTCGGTGTTCGCGGATTTGTTCCTGCCTCAATGGTTGAAGATCATTTTGTTGCAGATTTTTCTGAATATAAAGGTCAAACACTAGCATTTAAAATTATTGAAATCGAACCTTCAGAAAACCGCTTAATTCTTTCACATAAAGCAGTTGTTGAAGCTGAAAAAGAATCGAAAAAAGAAGAATTACTTTCTTCTTTACATGACGGAGACGTTGTTGAAGGGAAAGTAGCTCGTTTAACAGATTTCGGTGCATTCATTGATTTAGGTGGCGTGGATGGTTTAGTTCATGTTTCTGAAATTGCTCATCAGCATGTGGGCAAACCAAGTGATGCGTTAACTGTTGGCGAAGACGTTCAAGTAAAAATTCTTTCAATTAATCCAGAAGAAGGACGTATTTCTTTATCTATCAAAGAAACATTGCCTGGACCATGGACAGATATCGAAACAAAAGCAGCCGCTGGGACTGTTTTAGATGGCACAGTAAAACGCCTAACAAGCTTCGGTGCCTTTGTGGAAGTTTTCCCTGGCGTGGAAGGATTAGTGCATATTTCTCAAATTTCTCACAAGCATATTGCAACGCCTCATGAAGTTCTTCATGAAGGGGATCAAGTACAAGTGAAAGTTTTAGAAGTTAATCCAGAGGAACATCGTATTGCTTTAAGTATCAAAGCGTTAGAACCAAAACCTGAGTCTCAAGAAGAACCAAAAGAAGAACAGGAATATGAATTGCCTGAAGAAAATACTGGTTTTACCATGGGCGATATTTTAGGTGACGCTTTATCTGATGCGAAAGAAGAGGAATAACACGTTACTTTCTTGAAATTTATGAGTTTGACATAGCCGTAAACAGATCGGCTATGTCAAACTCATTTTTTCTTGAATTAGTTAGAAAATCAGCAGAAACTAAAACTTTTCTTGCACTTTAAGGTTTGATTAGGTAAACTAGTAAGGATTGAAATTCTCAAGGAGGGAATCAAATGGCAAATCCAACTATTGCGATTGTCGGTAGACCGAATGTCGGTAAATCGACTATTTTTAACCGCATTGCCGGTGAGCGTATCTCGATTGTAGAAGATACTCCCGGCGTAACACGCGACCGTATTTATACAACTGGAGAATGGTTAGGGCGTGAATTTAGTATTATTGATACAGGTGGGATTGATTTAGGTGACGAACCATTTATGGATCAAATCAAACACCAAGCAGAAATTGCGATTGATGAAGCAGATGTGATTATCTTTGTTGCTAGTGGCCGTGAAGGAATTACTGATGCAGATGAGTTAGTAGCAAAAATTTTATATCGTAGTAATAAACCAGTGATCTTAGCTGTTAATAAAGTTGACAATCCTGAAATGCGTAATGATATTTATGAATTTTATGCTTTAGGACTAGGGGATCCTTTCCCAGTTTCTGGTAGTCATGGTTTAGGCATTGGCGATGTGTTAGACGAAGCAGTTAAACATTTTCCTAACACTTCAGAAGAAGAGGACGAAGATACAATTAAATTTAGTTTAATCGGGCGTCCAAATGTCGGTAAATCATCATTGATTAATGCTATTCTTGGTGAAGATCGTGTGATTGTTTCAGATATTGAAGGAACAACGCGAGATGCAATCGATACGTATTTTGAATCTGAAGAAGGTCAAAAGTTCTTAATGATTGATACGGCTGGTATGCGTAAACGTGGGAAAGTATACGAATCAACTGAAAAATATAGCGTCATGCGCGCAATGCGGGCGATTGAACGCTCAGACATTGTTTTAATGGTCTTGAATGCAGAAGAAGGTATTCGTGAGCAAGACAAGCGTGTGGCGGGCTATGCCCATGAAGCAGGTCGCGGTATTATTATCGTGGTCAACAAATGGGATACAGTCAAAAAAGATACAAATACAATGCGTGATTTTGAAGCGGAAATTCGTGATGAATTCCAATATTTAGATTATGCACCCATTATTTTTGTGTCTGCATTAACCAAACAACGTTTAAACAAACTGCCTGAACTAATTGAAACAGTAAGTATGAATCAAAACTTACGGATTCCTTCAGCGTTGTTAAATGACGTTGTAATGGATGCTGTAGCAATTAATCCGACACCAACCGATAAAGGAAAACGTTTGAAGATTTTTTATGCAACACAAGTGGCAGTCAAACCACCTACATTTGTTATTTTTGTCAACGAAGAAGAACTAATGCACTTTTCTTATGCCCGGTTTTTAGAAAATCAAATCAGAAAAGCATTTACGTTTGAGGGCACGCCGATTAAAATCATTCCGCGACGCCGAAAATAGTGCATTCTACCATACTTTTTTTAGATATTCAAATAAATTTATCAACTTTGAGAAAAAATGATTATTTTTTGAAAAAACTGGTTAAAATACACTAAAAACCTTGCTATTACAACTTTCTTATGCTATCTTGTTAACAGAATATTGAACCAGATCAATATTTGCTGTCTGTTTTTGGACCACTCAAAAATAGACGGAACTTTAGGTGTGTAAAAACATCGTATCTCTTATAGAGGAGGTGAAATGATCCATGGCAAATAAAGCAGAATTAATCGAAAACGTTGCATCTTCAACTGGTTTAACTAAAAAAGATGCTACTGCAGCAGTAGACGCTGTCTTTTCAACAATTCAAGAAACTCTTGCTAAAGGTGAAAAAGTTCAATTAATCGGTTTTGGTAACTTTGAAGTTCGCGAACGCGCAGCTCGTAAAGGACGTAACCCACAAACTGGACAAGAAATTCAAATCGCTGCAAGCAAAGTACCTGCATTCAAACCAGGTAAAGCATTGAAAGATGCAGTGAAATAAGACAGACAATTAGAACCCTTGGTTTCCAAGGGTTCTTTTTTGAATCATACATAAAAAATGTTATTTTAAGAGGTGGTCGAAACAGTACGCTAAAAGGCTAAATTGTAACGAACCTTGGGTGAGAAAAACGTGCTTCGCTCCGAGAATCAAGCGGGAACGGTTCGACACTCGCTCCTTGCTTTTTTGATAAAAAGAGAAAGATTTATGAATGAAGGACAAAAATAAGTTGTTGCCAGTAGCTGTTTTTTAGTGGTTATGCTAGACTTGGGGTGAAGGAAGAGGAAACAGTCTTAAGGTGGTGAATCAATGAAATACAACTATTCTAGAGGGGAAAACAAGGTCACTATTATTTATGGAGAAACATTTGCTTCCGTCCTAAAAAAACGACCAGTAACGACGGAGTCAATCGTTGTTTTGGCGAATCAGCGTTACTATGATCTTTTTTCTGAGAAGATTAATTATGCCTTTGGGGAACAGTTGGGATTAAACTGGTATATTTGTCGCAATGATGTTCATTGCAATGACTTATCAGAATTAGAAAGTGTGTTACGTTTCTTAGCTGATTGGCCAGAAAATCAGGATGTTTTATTGATTGGTTTGGGTAATGAAGGGGTACTACAATTAACCGCATTTCTGCACCAAGTAAGTAAGTGTTCCTCCAAATGTTGGCTGATGCCTGTGTCTGTTCAAGCGTTACGGCAAGGACTTTTACCAAGTGTCACAATTCAGCAAGCACAGCATGCAACTATGCATATAGAAAATCATTCAGAAGAAATTTTGTTTGATAGTACCTTGACCAATAAAAAAGGTGCTGCCCCTTTAATTGATTTGCTCGTTTTTATTCGAGCGGGTCTTGTCTGTGATTATACTTATTTACAAATGCTATACCAAACGTATCCAGATAAAAAACGGTTGAATCAAACGTCATTTAATGGTATTTTAGACGAGTTGTTATCTTTGTATGAACAAGCAGGGGAAAAAGTGGATCAATTTGGCCGAGTTTTTGAAGCGGCCTTTGCTACAACCGAAAATGGCCATTTGTTATCAGGTCCCATGAAACGATTATTGGGATTGTTGTTACAAGTTTTATGGAGCCAGCAAGTCAATCACTTTGACTTTCAATTTAAAAATTTTATCGTTTGGTTTATTCGCTTAGGTTTTCCGGTGGCGTTTCCAAAAGAAATTTTAAGTGCTGATTACGCAGAACAAGTCTTGGCTCACACAGAAACACTAGGTCCTCCTATGGTGTTGGAAAAAATCGGTCAACTAGGAGTAGCTTTAAAGCCAACGCCCGATCAACTGTTAACAACGATTGAAAGATACCAAGAAATTTTAAAAGAGATTTGAGGGGAAATTATGTCATATAGTGAAAAAATGGTTCAAGCATTACAAGCTGAAAATTTAGCAGAAGCACAGTTAATGTTTGAAGAAGCATTAAAGAAAGATGATGAAAATACCTTAGCTGATTTAGGGGAAACGTTATTATCTTTAGGTTTTCTAGAAGAAGCCAAACAAATTTTCCAACAATTGTTGGAACAATTTCCCGATGCAGATGGCTTAAACATTCCATTAGCAGAAATCGCCATTGAAAATAATGAAATAGATGACGCATTCATCTATTTAGAAAAAATTCCAGAAACTAGTGACAGTTATGTCCAAAGTCTCTTAGTCACTGCGGATTTGTACCAAGTTTTAGGGATTCCAGAAGTCAGTGAAGCGAAATTAAAAGAAGCAGCCAATCTTATGCCAGAAGAGCCGTTAATTCAATTTGCTTTGGGAGAACTATATTTTACAAATGGTCAATTTGTCGAGGCTATCACTCGTTATCAAAGCATTGTAGAAAGTGGGACAGCGCAAATCTCTGCTATTTCCTTGAATGAACGCTTAGGGAGTAGTTACAGCATGTTAGGTGATTTTGAAGAAGCAGTTCCTTATTTGGAAGCCGCAGTCAAAGAAGAACAAACAGACGATCGTTTATTCCAGTTAGCTTTCACTTATTTACAGTTACATGAGAATCAAAAAGCCATTGCATTGTTCCAGCAATTAAAAACACTAAACCCACATTATCAATCACTTTATCTATATTTAGCGGAAGCGCTCCAAGAAGAAGAGCAATTAGAGGAAGCAAAAGCGGTGATCGAAGAAGGAATTGCGGAAAACCCCTTCCAAGTAGAGTTATACCAATTTGCCTCTGAAAATGCCTATCGCTTACACGATATTGCTGGTGCTGAAAACTGGTTGTTAAAAGCTTTGGAATTAGGTGAGAAAACAGATGAAAGTCGTTTGACCTTAAGTAATCTCTACCTCACGGAAGAGCGTTTTGAGGAAGTAATTACTATTTTAAATGATTTAGAGGAAACGGATCATCCTTATGCTGAATGGAACTTAGCAAAAGCGTACAACGAATTAGAAGACTTTGCCGTCGCTAAAGTTCATTACGAACAAGCAGCGCAAGAATTGTCTCACGAACCAGAATTTCTAAAAGAATACGCATTGTTCTTACGAGAAGAAGGCGAACTTGAAAAAGCAAAACACTTGTTACACCATTATTTGGAACATGAACCTGGTGATGTCGACATGCAATCTGTGCTAGCAGATATGGAAGAAAGATAGGAAACGACGATGTTTGTTAGTTTATCAGAAAAGAAAAAATTTTTAACTTGGTTAGTGAATACCGTGCCTTTTGGAAGAAGAGAAGTACTGTGGATTTTAAATTACTTATTAACGCACGATGCGATTTTAAATAATGTTCATTTTGTTGAGAACGTAGAGAAGACTGATCGAGGGATCCGCGTGGTAGCAGATGGTTTAGGTAAGGAGCCGTTATTGCTTTTTATCCAAGCACAAGAATTTACAGATCCGGAACAAATTTTTCATGAGATTCGGATGAATTGGCGGAAAGCTCTTTATTTAGAATGTGTATTTCCAGAGGCTTGGCAAACGAGCCAGTATTTATCTGTTTTAGAAGATAATCCGTTTGCGCCATGGAATGAACAAGTGGATCAGGAAGTTGCCAGAGCGATTGATCAATATTTTAAGCAAGAAGAACAAACGCAGCGAATGGCATTAATTAAAGCTCAAATTGATGATGCTTTAGAAACAGGCAACAAAGAAGCGTTTTTAGAATTATCCGATGAATTAAATCGTTTGAAACAACAATAAATAAAATCCAGCATTTTCAATAAATGCTGGGTTTTATTTATTGTTTTAATTTAAAGCGCCGTTGTTTGCTAGGTTTTGCATAAGTAAAGCCTTCGCCAATTGCTTCATGTACGTTAATGATGGACACAAAGGCTTTTTCATCTATTTCATTAGCAATCCGTTTGACTTCCATTATTTCTCGAGGACTGACTACCGTGTAGAGAACCCGTTTTTCCACTTGTGAATAAGCACCTTCACCATTTAAATATGTTACCCCACGTTCTAAAGAAGCCATTAAACTTTGACCGATTTCTTCGGAATGATTGGAAACAATTAAAATTCCTTTCGCAGCATAGGCTCCATCGAGTACAGAATCGACAACACGACTGAAAACAAAGGACACAATTAAAGTATACATCATTCGTTTGACATCAATATAGGTCAACGAGAGGAGTAAGACTGCAACATCAAAAAGTAACAACGAGCGGCCCATGCTAATCCCAAAGTATTTTTCGAAAATGCGGGCAATGACGTCGGTCCCACCAGTGGTTCCGCCTACGCGGTAAACAAGGCCACTCCCAAATCCTGCGGCCAAACCAGCTAAGAGAGCAGCAATCAATAAATCATGATCTAAATTAATTTCAACAGGAAATTTTTGCCAAAACCACAAAAATACTGATAACGACACGGTGCCAATTAGCGTATAATAGAGGGAGCGTTTGCCTAAAATTTTCCCACCAATTAATAAGAGCGGAATATTGATTAATAATGTCGTATATGCTGGGTTAAAATGAAATAAGGCTCTTAAAATCAAAGTAATCCCCGTGACACCACCTTCGGCCAGGTCATTGGCAATATTGAAAGTAACCAAACCAAAGGCATAGATACAGCTTCCTAATACAATAAATAACACATCTTTAAAATAAAATCTTTGTTCTTCCATTTAATCACGTCCTTTTACAGTATAAACTGTATCATTCTCTATATAAAACAACAAGTAGAACCTTTCCAGATAGCCGAGTTTTTGATAAGATGTAGGAGGTAGAGTAAGAAAGGTTGGGGTAAAATGTCAGAATCAGAACAACGTAGTTTGCAATCGATGCAAACAGAAGTTGATGATTATATTCAACAGTTTAAAACAGGCTATTTTTCACCATTAGGACAAATGGCTCGTTTGACGGAAGAGGTCGGAGAATTAGCCCGTGAAGTCAATCATTATTATGGTGAAAAACAGAAAAAAGCAGACGAAAAACCAAAGACAGTATCAGAGGAACTTGGAGATGTCTTTTTTGTATTGATTAGCATGGCAAATTCTTTAGAGATTGATTTAACCGAAGTTTTTGAAGAAAATATGGCCAAATTTAACAAGCGGGATCGCTATCGCTTTGAAAGAAAGGATGGGAAAACACATGATTAAAATAATTGTCGCTGGGTTTAAAGGACGGATGGGCAGTACTGCTACACAAATGGTCATAGAAACCGCAGACTTTGAATTAGTAGGTGTGTATGATCCTCATGAAGCACAAGAAACTGTTTCTTTCAATGATGAAACAGCAATTCCCGTTTTTCAGCGCTTAGAAGAAGTCCTAGCTGTTAAACCAGATGTTTGGATTGATTTTACGGTTCCTGAAGCCGCCTATCCAAATACACGTTTTGCGTTGGAACATGGTATGGCGCCAGTTGTTGGGACGACAGGCTTTACGGAGGAACAAATCAACGAATTGACAAACCTATCTCGAGAAAAAGCCATCGGCGGCTTAATTGCGCCAAATTTTGCAATTGGGGCAGTTTTAATGATGCAATTTGCCCAAAAAGCGGCACAGTATTTTCCGGATGTGGAAATCATTGAATTACATCATGATAACAAATTAGATGCACCAAGTGGAACGGCTATAAAAACTGCAGAAATGATTCAAGAAGTTCGGCCAGCAAAAAAACAAGGGAATCCGCAAGAGGTAGAATCAATACCAGGGGCACGCGGGGCTGATTTCGAAGGTCTGCGAATCCATAGTGTCCGCTTACCTGGTTTGGTGGCACACCAACAAGTCCAATTTGGCAGTGTAGGTGAAGGGCTCACTATTCGGCATGATTCTTATGATCGGCGTTCATTCATGACAGGAGTAGCGTTAGCTTGTCGGCAAGTGGTACAGAGAACAGAACTACTTTACGGATTGGAACAGATGCTATGAAATTGACAACTATTCCAAACGAATTTAAAGAAGCCGCTCCCGTTATTCGTGAAATCAATGCACAGGGCTTTGAAGCGTATTTTGTCGGGGGCAGTGTGCGTGATGCTTTATTAAATAAACCAATCCATGATGTCGATATTGCGACAAGTGCCTATCCAGAAGAAATTAAGCAAATTTTTAAACGAACCGTTGATGTGGGCATCGAACATGGCACAGTCCTTGTATTGATGGAAGACCAACAGTATGAAGTAACAACCTTTCGTACCGAGTCAACTTATCAAGACTTTCGCCGACCAGATGAAGTCACCTTTGTTCGCTCCTTGAAAGAAGACTTAAAACGGCGAGATTTTACGATTAATGCCTTGGCGCTTGACAGCACAGGCGAAATCATTGATTTATTTGATGGTATCGAAGATTTAACTAATCAAACCATTCGTGCAGTCGGCAATCCCCATGAGCGGTTTCATGAAGATGCTCTGCGGATGATGCGGGGCTTACGCTTTGCTAGCCAATTAGATTTTAAAATTGAAGAAAAAACCTTAGCTGCTATCGCTGAATTTCATCCTTTATTGGAAAAAATTTCAGTAGAACGCATTACAATTGAATTTGTAAAAATGCTTTTAGGGGTTAATCGACAAGGTGGCTTAGCTCCGTTTATTGAAACAGAATGCTATCAATATTGTCCCAAATTACGAGAACAAGGGGCTGGACTTTTTCGTTTAATGGACTTGCCTGCTCGTCAAATTGAAACAGAAGCAGAAGCGTGGACGTTACTTATCCAATCGTTGAATTTACCAGAAGCAGAAATTCGCTCCTTCTTAAAGGCTTGGAAACTTTCAAATCAATTAATCCAAAACGTTTCACAATTAGTACGCGGTTTGCGTTTTCGCTTGAGTAACGACTGGCAGCCAATGATGCTTTATGAATTAGGCGAAGAATCAGCAGTACTTGTTGAAAGGCTTTTATATTATTACCAACAAGAGAGTCAAGTACAAGTAACAAAAGAGTTAGTTAAGGCATTACCCATCCATCAAAGACATGAATTGGCCATCACAGGAAAAGACCTTTTAGCCGTCTTAGAAGAAACACCAGGCAAATGGTTAGGGGAACTGATTGCTGAAATCGAGCAACACGTTGTTGAAGGTAGCTTAGAGAATAAACAAGAAGTTCTGCTTTCGTTTGCCAAAAAACAACGTTCAAAAGGAGAGAAAGCATAATGCCAACAGAAATGTTTACAAAAGAATTCTTGGTGAAAGAATCACAAACGGCTAAAATGCTCGGTTCTGGTGACTTAGAAGTTTTAGGAACCCCTGCTTTAGCTGCCATGATTGAACAAACAGCCAAAGAAGCTGTGAAGGACCAATTATCAGTTGGGGAAACAACTGTCGGAACGGTGTTAGAATTGCGCCACTTATTTCCATCCGCGGTAGGGGCGACAATCGTTGTTACGATGACTAGCATTGAACAGACTGCACACAAAATACGCTATGAATTTGTTGCTTATGAAGGAGAACGACAAATTGCCAAAGGTTCTCACCAACGTGCAGTAGTTGAGATTGATTCTTTTTTAAAAAGAATAACAAAAGATTAAGAATCTACAGCGAAAGTTTGTGACCGTTTATCAAAAGTATGGTAAACTAATAATGTAAGAAATTATTTTTAAGTAAGGAGATTTGTGCTATGGCTAGAGAAATGACAGGACTTAAATTTTATTTCAGAAATGGTGAAACTTGGACGATTGATCGTCGTTTTATTGGTGATTTATGGATCAAACATATTACAACAAGTTTTGGCCGTATCCATGGTAGTGAATTTGTTGAAATTCATCCATGTGAAGGGTTCAAAATTGAAATTTTCCAAGAAGGAGATCATGTTCAAACCCACGATATTAACTTAGGTGGCTTAGAATTAGGGATGTTCTCTCGTGCTTTAAAATATGAAGATATCGAACGTATGGAAATTCTTTACAAAAATGGCACACCAGATTTAGTTTATTTCCCTTACAAAGATAAAACAGATGAGGGCTTGGATAACATCTATCAATCTACAAAAGTCAGCGAAAAAACTAAAAACTTATACATTGTTATCGACCCAACACAAACAGTTGACGATGTATACGCTGAAGAATTAAAATAATTTTTGCTCCACAGGAATCAGTGAAATGACTGGTTCCTGTGGCTTTTTTCAGTCTTTTGACGAATAAAATAACATTGGTTTTAATAGAATAGTCGAAAAAATAAGCGAATAAGTGTTGACACATGTTTTTTCTAGCGGTATACTGTTAACAATTCTTAATTAAATCAGTTTTGGAGTGATTCTTATGACAACAACGAAGAAAAACCATACACAACTGAATAACTTTTACTTTAGCTATTTTAGATAGGTTTGTATTCATAACATTATGGGTACAGACAACAAACGTTTGTATCTATAATGGCTAGGGAAATTTAAGATGACTTTCAGCCATGTAGATTTAAGAAAATCTATAGTGGCTTTTATATTGCTTTTTTGTAGGGTATTCACTGTAGATTTTTCTTAAAATTTACTGTGAATATCCTTTTTGTTTGGCCAAAAATTAGGATTTCAGAAACTTACTAAAAAAATTTCGTAAAGGAGCACACAGGATGAAAGAAATAACTGGAGCCACTCGTTTAGCTGGGCTATTCGCGAAACCCAGCCAACACAGTATTTCACCGTTGATTCATAATACAGCATTTCAAAATTTAGGAGTTGATGCTCGGTATCTGGCGTTTGACGTTGGACAAGAGACATTGCCACAAGCAATTGAAGCGATTCGAACGTTTCACATGTTAGGGGCCAACTTATCAATGCCCAATAAAGTGGCGGCTGTAAGTTATATGGATGAACTAAGTCCTACCGCTCAACTGGTTGGCGCAATTAATACGATTGTCAACAAAGATGGAAAACTTTACGGAGACAGCACGGATGGTACTGGTTTTATGTGGAGTTTGAAAGAGAAAAAGGTTGACGTTTTTCAGAATAAAATGACCATCTTAGGAACAGGTGGTGCAGCCTTATCAATCATTGCCCAAGCTGCTTTAGATGGCGTGAAAGAAATCGCCGTTTACAACAGGAAAAGCGCGGGGTTTAACGACAGTCAAAAAAAACTGGCAAATTTCACTGAACGAACCAACTGTGTAATCCATTTAAACGATTTAGCGGATACTGAAAAACTAGCAAAAGATGTTGCTGAAAGCGTCTTGTTAGTTAATGCAACGAGTGTGGGTATGCATCCACATGCGCATAGTAGTCCTATAGAAAATTATGCAATGATTCAACCGAAGTTATTCGTGTATGATGCTATTTATAATCCCAGAGAAACACAGTTATTAAAAGAAGCCCGTTTACGTGGCGCAGAAACAAGCAACGGCTTGGACATGCTACTTTATCAAGGAGCTGCTGCTTTTGAACAATGGACAGGACAAAAAATGCCTGTATCAGTCGTAAAACGTAAAATTGAAAATAGATAAAAAGAGCGCCGTTTAAAGGCATGAGGAGAGAATATAATGATCGTAATTATGAAAGAAAATGCAACCGAAAAGCAAATGAAACAAGTCATTGATTTAGTAACAGGTGCAGGCTTAACTACTCAAACAAGTCAAGATAATGGAAAAACAGTGATAGGCTTGATTGGTGATACAGAAAAATTAGTTGAAGCAGAGTTAACAGCATTAGAAGGCGTGGAGAAAAGTGTCCGCATTTCGTTGTCATACAAACTAACGAGTCGTTTATTTCATCCAGAGAATACAGTGGTTGATGTGAACGGTGTTAAAATCGGTGACGGCAGTATGACCATGATGGCGGGCCCTTGTTCAATCGAAAGCTTAGATCAGATTCGTGAATGTGCGCGAATTGCTAAAGCTGGCGGTGCAACAATTTTACGAGGTGGTGCATTCAAACCTAGAACGTCGCCATACGCTTTCCAAGGACTAGAAGAAGAAGGACTAAAATACATTCGCCAAGCGGCTGATGAATTAGATATGCAAGTCATTACAGAAGTAATGGATGAAGCGAATTTAGAACTTGTCGCAAAATACAGTGACATTTTACAAATCGGTGCGCGCAACATGCAAAATTTCAAGTTATTACAAGCGGTTGGTAAAACTGGAAAACCTATTGGCTTAAAACGCGGGATTGCTGGTACGATTGATGAATGGCTAAACGCAGCTGAATACATTGCTGCGCAAGGGAATTTCAATGTGATCTTCATTGAACGTGGGATTCGTACGTACGAAACCGCTACGCGCAATACACTTGATTTAAGTGCGGTGCCTTTAATTAAAAAATTAAGTCATTTTCCAATTATTGTTGATCCGAGTCATGGTGTTGGTATCTGGGATTTAGTACCGCCAATGGCCCGAGCAGGTGTTGCTTCAGGTGCGGACGGCTTGATTGTAGAAATTCACCCAGATCCAGCGAATGCGTGGTCAGATGGGCCACAATCCTTGAATGAAAAAACTTACCTACGTATGATGAAAGAAGTTCATATCATCGAAAAAGCAATGAAAGAAATTAATGCTTTAGAAGATTAGTAAAGACAGAGGAGTAGAGGACATGAAATTAACCGTAACGTTACCTACACATTCATATGATTTAACCATCGAAACAGGTGCCTTAGATAAAATTGGCACCTGGGTACGTAGCCTGTGGCAGCCACAACGGGTAGCGATTATTACCGATGAAACGGTGAATAAATTATATGGCGCAGCCGTTGAGAAAGAATTGCAAGCTGCTGGTTTTGAAACATCATTGATTGCTGTAGCGGCAGGTGAACAAAGTAAGAGCCTCGAAACAGCTCAGCTGCTTTATGATTTTTTAGCGGAACAGCAATTGACTCGAAGTGATGGTCTAATTGCTCTAGGTGGAGGTGTTGTGGGAGATCTAGCTGGATTTGTCGCTTCAACCTATATGCGCGGTATTCACTTTTTGCAAGTACCAACAACCTTACTGGCACAAGTAGATAGTAGCATTGGAGGTAAAACAGCGGTTAACACTAAAAAAGCCAAAAATCTTGTCGGTACTTTTGCCCAACCAGATGGGGTTTTAATTGATCCTAATACACTTAAAACATTAGAACCTAGACGTGTGCGTGAAGGAATTGCAGAAATTGTAAAATCAGCAGCTATCGCTGATGTTGAATTGTGGCACCGTTTATCCTCTTTGGAAAATGAACAAGATTTAGTGGCACATGCAGAAGAAATTATCACGGCCTGTTGCAAGATTAAACGTGATGTCGTCGAAGAAGATGAATTAGATTTGGGCTTACGTTTGATTCTGAATTTTGGGCATACGATTGGCCACGCATTAGAAAATACAGCTGGTTACGGGGTGATTGCTCACGGTGAAGGCGTTTCTTTAGGAATGATTCAAATAACTCAAGTCGCAGAACAACGAGGGCTTTCCCCACTTGGGACTACCCAAGAGTTGGTCACCATGCTAGAAAAGTTCGATTTACCAGTAACGACAGATCGTTGGCCAGAAGAACGTCTCTATCAAGCAATTACACATGATAAAAAAACACGTGGGGGACAGATTAAAATCATTGTCTTAGAAAAAATTGGTCAAGCGAAAATTGTCTCTTTACCAACGGAAGAAATTCGAGCATTTTTAAATAGAGAAGGAGGAATTTAAGATGCGCTTTATTACAGCAGGCGAATCACATGGACCTGAATTAACTGCTATTATTGAAGGCTTACCAGCCGGCTTGCCTTTAAGTAGCGAAGAGATTAACCGAGAATTAGCAAGACGTCAAGGCGGTTACGGTCGTGGGGGACGGATGAAAATTGAAAAAGACCAAGTACGTATTACTTCGGGTATTCGGCATGGTAAAACACTTGGCTCACCAGTAACGTTGATTGTCGAAAACAAAGACTGGAAAAATTGGACCTCCGTGATGTCAGTAGAGCCAGTTCCTGAAAAACAAAAGAAAATCCGCCGCGTCAGCAAACCACGTCCAGGACATGCTGATTTAGTCGGTGGAATGAAATATCAACATGATGATTTACGGAATGTTTTAGAACGGTCTTCGGCACGAGAAACAACGATGCGTGTGGCGATTGGTGCGGTTGCTAAAAAACTCTTAGCTGAATTGGATATCCAAGTTGCTGGGCATGTCGCGGTATTAGGTGGGATTGAAGCTACGATTCCTGAAAATTTAACGATTCGTGAAATTCAAGAACGATCTGAACAATCTGCCGTTCGCGTATTAGATCCTTCCGTAGAAGAAAAAATGAAAGAACTAATTGACCAAACCAAGAAAAATGGCGATACAATTGGTGGGGTAGTAGAAGTACTTGTGGGTGGCGTTCCAGCTGGCTTAGGTAGCTATGTTCAATGGGATCGTAAACTAGATGCCAAAATTGCGCAAGCTGTTGTAAGCATCAATGCTTTTAAAGGTGCTGAGTTTGGCATTGGATTTGAAATGGCGCAACGCCCTGGTAGTCAAGTGATGGACGAGATTGTTTGGGACGAAAGTACTGGTTATACCAGAACTTCCAACAATTTAGGCGGTTTTGAAGGAGGAATGACCAACGGAATGCCAATCATCGTTCGTGGTGTCATGAAACCTATTCCAACCCTTTATAAACCATTACAAAGCGTGAATATTGATACAAAAGAGCCTTATAAGGCCAGTGTTGAGCGCTCTGATAGCACGGCGGTACCGGCCGCTAGCGTTGTTTGTGAAGCCGTTGTTGCAACGGAAGTAGCGAAGGCTATGCTCGAAAAATTTGATAGTGACTCATTTGAACAAATGAAAGAAGCAGTGAAACGTTATCGTCTATATACTCAAAACTTTTAATGGAAGAAAGTCGCAAGTATATGGAGGGAAAAAATGAAGAAACGTATTTTAATCGTAGGATTAGGGCTAATCGGGAGTTCACTGGCTTTGTGTATCAAAAAAGGACATCCCAACAGTGAGATTATCGGTTTCGATAATCAAGCGGAGTCAACTGAATTTGCTAAGAAAACGGGTCTAATTGATGAGATAGCTGAATCTTTAACAAGTGGGGCAAGACGAGCAGAGATTATTTTTCTTTGTTCCCCAGTTAAAGCAACTTTAGTACAACTAGAAGAATTAAACCAATTGTCACTAGAAACTGCTCTGATCACAGATGTGGGTAGTACCAAGGTGGAAATTAATCAGTTAGCAACAAAGCTTAACATGAAAAATTTTATTGGTGGTCATCCAATGGCTGGTTCACATAAATCCGGCGTAACAGCCGCTGATGAACGTTTGTTTGAAAATGCCTACTATATTTTTACCGATGACCATGGCGAAAAAAACAAACAGATTCAGGAGTTACAAACGTTACTAAAAGGAACGCATGCGAAGTTTATTACGATGCCTGCACAGGAACATGATGAAATTACTGGTGCTCTAAGTCACTTGCCACATATTGTTGCCGCAGCGTTAGTGAACGAAAGTCAGCAACTGAATACCACTTACCCTAGAGCGCAGCAGCTAGCGGCTGGAGGATTCAGAGATATTACTCGAATTGCTTCCTCTGATGCAACGATGTGGACGGATATTTTATTAAGCAATCGCTTAGTATTATTGGACTTACTAGAAAATTGGCAAAAAGAGATGACTACTGTTTGCCAATGGTTAACAGAAAAAAATGCCCCAGCTATTCGTAATTTTTTTGATAAGGCCAAAGAAACACGTGCTCAGTTGCCCATTCATAAAGAAGGCGCAATCCCAGCTTTCTATGATCTGTTTGTTGATGTACCAGATCAACCAGGAATCATTGCTGAAATTACGCAAATTTTAGGCGAAGCGGACCTTTCTCTTACAAATATTAAAATTTTAGAAACGAGAGAAGAAATCTATGGGATTCTTCAATTGTCTTTTAAAAATCAACCAGACTGCCAAGCTGCAAAACAAATTTTATCTAAAAAAACGAACTATACGTGTTACGAAAAATAAGAGGTGATGAGGGTGCAACTACGTACAAATGTGAAACATTTACAAGGGACTCTGATGGTTCCTAGCGACAAATCGATTTCCCATAGAAGTATTATGTTTGGAGCGATTTCTTCTGGAAAAACGACGATTACAAATTTTCTAAGAGGCGAAGATTGTTTAAGTACCTTAGCGGCGTTTCGTTCTTTAGGTGTGAACATTGAAGATGACGGGACGACAATCACCGTTGAGGGGCAAGGATTTGCAGGTTTAAAAAAGGCGAAGAATACAATTGATGTTGGAAATTCAGGGACAACAATTCGTCTGATGCTGGGCATTTTAGCTGGCTGTCCCTTTGAAACGCGCCTAGCTGGTGATGCGTCTATTGCTAAACGACCGATGAATCGTGTGATGCTTCCTTTAAACCAAATGGGAGCGGAATGTCAAGGGGTTCAGCAAACGGAGTTTCCGCCAATTTCTATTCGCGGGACTCAAAATTTGCAACCGATTGACTACACAATGCCTGTTGCAAGTGCTCAAGTTAAATCGGCTATTTTATTCGCCGCTTTGCAAGCCAAGGGCACTTCTGTAGTGGTTGAGAAAGAAAAGACACGTGATCATACAGAAGAGATGATTCGACAATTTGGTGGGACGCTTGAAGTAGACGGTAAAAAAATTATGTTAACTGGACCGCGACAATTAACAGGTCAAAATGTGGTAGTTCCTGGTGATATCTCTTCTGCAGCTTTCTTTTTAGTTGCGGGTTTAGTAGTCCCAGATAGCGAGATACTTCTGAAAAATGTTGGCTTAAATCAAACGCGGACAGGTATTTTAGATGTGATTAAAAACATGGGTGGTTCCGTCACTATTTTAAATGAAGATGAGGCCAATCACTCTGGCGATTTACTTGTAAAAACGAGTCAATTAACAGCTACAGAGATTGGTGGCGCTATTATCCCACGTTTAATTGATGAGTTACCGATTATTGCTTTGTTAGCTACTCAGGCTACTGGCACGACAATCATTCGAGATGCAGAAGAATTGAAAGTCAAAGAAACCAATCGGATTGATGCAGTAGCGAAAGAATTAACAATTTTAGGCGCCGACATCACGCCTACTGATGATGGCTTAATTATACATGGACCAACTTCTTTACATGGTGGAAGAGTTACCAGTTATGGGGATCATCGTATCGGGATGATGTTACAAATTGCTGCATTACTTGTAAAAGAAGGCACTGTTGAATTAGATAAGGCTGAAGCAGTTTCAGTTTCTTATCCAGCATTTTTTGACGACTTAGAACGTTTAAGTTGTTAACGAAGGAGGATAACGAACCATGGAAAGCATTGTTTTAATTGGTTTCATGGGTGCGGGTAAAACAACTATCGGCCAAAGTTTGGCCAATAAACTAAAGATGCCTCATCTTGATTTAGATACAGCGTTAATTGAAAAAATAGGACGCTCAATTCCTGACTATTTCGAAAAATATGGTGAAGCAGCTTTCCGAGAACAGGAAACCCAACTTTTAAAGGAGCTGTCAAAAAATACAGCCGTCCTTTCAACTGGGGGCGGGATTGTTGTCGGACCAGAAAATCGTAGCTTATTAAAATCTTTTCAGCAAGTGATTTATTTACATGCGACACCAGAAGAGCTGTTAAAAAGAATCGCAGAAGATACTGAAAACCAACGCCCCTTAGCTATAGAACGTTCTTCAAAAGAAATCATTACTTTGTTTGAGTCTCGTAAAAATTTTTATGAAGAATGTGCGAAGATGACAATTGATACGACCAATCGCTTGCCAGAAGAAATTATCAATGAAATTCTGCAACAATTAAAGGAGTAGAGAAACGATGAAAGTTGGTTATTTAGGTCCGATTGGTTCCTTTACGTACAGTGCAACGTTGGCTGCTTTTCCTGATGCTACATTGATACCGTACGCATCGATTCCAGCTTGCTTGAAAGCAATTGAACAGCAAGAAGTGGCATGTAGCATTATTCCAATAGAAAACACGATTGAAGGAACTGTTAACGCATCGATAGATTATTTGTATCATCAAGCGCAGTTACCTGTCCAAGCAGAGTTAGTTTTACCGATTCAACAACAATTAATGGTGGCAAAAGAGAATCAAGCGATTTGGCAACAAAGTCAGAAAATTTTATCACATCCGCAAGCATTAGCTCAATCGCAGATGTTTCTAGAGAAAAACTTTCCAGAAGCGATTTTAGAAGCAACGCCTTCAACAGCTTACGCCGCCAAATACATTGCAGAACATCCAGAATTACCTTTTGCAGCTATTGCACCAAAACTTTCTGCGGAAATGTATGATTTGACCATTGTTGAAAAAAATATACAAGATTTATCGGTAAATCAAACCCGATTTTGGGTTCTTGGTTCTGAAAATTTAGCGATTTCTTTCCCGCTATCTGAGAAAAAATAACGTTGGCGATTACGATGCCAAGTAATGTTCCTGGCTCTTTACACAAAGCATTAAGCGTGTTTAGTTGGCGAGGGATTAATCTTAGCAAAATAGAATCGCGGCCGTTGAAAACAAAGCTCGGAGAGTACTTCTTTTTAATGGACTTAGTGAATGATCAACCAGAAAAACTAATTGAAGCAGCTTTAACAGAACTGGAACTGATTGGCGCAGAAATAAAAATTTTAGGGGATTACCCGATCTATGTTTTGTCCACACTTTAAAGAGTTAAAAATGAAAATGAAGCTTACTTATTAGATAAAGTGAGTTTCATTTTTTATTAAATTACATATTTGTAATAGGAATTTCCTGCGAAATGAGGTATCCTAAGAAAGGTGATAAAACACAGAGGTAAAGGAGTGACACGATGAGTCGTGTAGATCGTTATAAACATATTCATGAAAAATCGAGACCAGCAGAGCATAAAAAGACCTTTAATCCCCGAAAATCAATGGGTGAACATAGAGAAGAAGAACCAGAAGAACTAGCTGAAAGCCTTCAAGAGCCAGTTTACGAAGACAGCTATACTGAGGACAGTCGCAGAAGTGAGAGGCGACATCAAACAGATTCAGGTGGTGGCAACGGTTCTGACCAACCACCCCGCGGAAAAAAAGACAAGAAACCAAAAAAGAAACGTAAAAAATCAAAAACAAAACGCTTTTTCAAATGGCTAGTGATCCTATTGATTCTGTTATTTGCCTATAGTACAGTCATGTTTTTAAAAGGAAAATCTGCAGCAGAACATGATGACTCGTTGCCTCAAGAAAAAGTAGAAACATTTAATGGTGTCAAAAGTAGCAATGGGGCTAAGAATATTTTAATTCTTGGCAGCGATACACGTGGGGAAGATGCTGGACGAGCCGACACAATAATGGTTCTCCAACTAAATGGACCATCAAAAAAACCGAAATTAATTTCATTTATGCGTGATACATTCGTGGACATTCCTGGTGTCGGGCCGAATAAAATTAATGCCGCATACGCTTATGGCGGTGCTGAATTGGTTCGTGAAACGTTAAAACAAAACTTTAATTTAGATACGAAATATTATGCTAAGGTAGATTTCCAATCATTTGAAAAAATTGTTGACTCTATGTTTCCAAAAGGTGTCAAAATCGATGCAGAAAAATCACTGAATTTAGATGGTGTTGATATTGAAAAAGGGCAACAGGTCATGGATGGACATGTCTTACTTCAATACGCTCGCTTTAGGATGGATGAAGAAGGCGACTTTGGTCGGGTTCGTCGCCAACAACAAGTTATGTCAGCTGTAATGAGCCAAATGAAAAACCCAATGACTTTATTAAGAACCCCAGAATCACTTGGGAAATTAGTCGGCTATATGTCGACAGATGTGCCTGTTAGTTTCATGTTAACGAACGGACCATCATTGCTGATTAAAGGAAAAGCAGGGGTTGAGTCATTATCGGTTCCGGTACCAGATTCTTGGAATTTTGGTGAATCCTCTTATGCAGGCAGTATTTTAGAAGTAGATGAACAAAAAAATGCTGACGCCATCGAAAAATTCCTGAACGAATAAGGAAAGCATTTTAAAATATCCTTTTTTATGCTATATTAGAAACAACGTGGAAAATTAGTGAAACGAGGTTACAAAATGAAAATTGCTATTGTGACAGATAGTACAGCTTATTTACCCGAGCGCATTAAAGATCATCCGAATCTTTTTGTAATTCCCATCCCAGTCATTTTAGATGGAAAAATATACAACGAAGGCATTGACATTGAAGCAGATGAATATTATGCATTGCTAAATAATAGTAAAGAATTTCCGACGACTTCACAACCTGCTTTAGGAGAAGTGTTAGAGCTTTACAAATCAATCGCTGAACAAGGGTACGACACCATCATCAGCATTCATCTTTCTTCAGGAATCTCTGGTTTTGTTCATACATTGCACGGACTTACTGATGAAATCCCAGGCGTTGCTTTGTATCCATATGACTCAAAAATTACAAGTATGCCAATGGGACACATGGTAGAAGCTGCTTTAGATTTAACAGAAGAAAAAGCCAGCTTAGAAGAAATTTTTGCCAAATTAGATTTAATTCGTGATAATACGTATGCATATCTAATTGTAGAAGATCTGAACAACTTAGTTCGTGGCGGTCGCTTAACGAATGGCGCAGCCTTGATCGCTGGGCTATTGAAGATTAAACCTATCTTGACTTTTGAAGATGGAAAAATTGTATTATTTGAAAAAATCCGTTCAACAAAGAAAGCTTTTGCTCGTGCAGAAAAGATTATTGGTGAACGAAACGCAGGGATTGAAGCACCAGTTAAACTGTATGTGATTCATGCTAATAACCGCATCGTTGCTGAAAAAGAACAAGCAAAATTACAAAAGCTATACCCAAATGCAGAAATTGAAATCGGTCATTTTGGTCCAGTTATTGGGACCCATCTAGGGGAAAAAGCAATTGGTTTAGCGATTTCAGCTCAATAATAAAAGATGAGACAAAAGTAAACTACTTCTGTCTCATCTTTTATTCTATTATTTTGTCGTTTGCTGCTGTTACTCAGCCGAATACTTTTTGTTTATAAGAAAATGTAAAATTACTCCTTTTTATTAGAAAATATCTTGCAAATTAAGCAATTCCTTACAAAGTAATGTATACTAAGGAAGAGGAGGCGGTTAAATGAAAAGAAATATAGCCTTGTTGCAAAGCGAAAAAATGAAAAAAGTTCAAGCTTTAGCAAACTACTACCAAGAATCAATTGACTTACCGCCTGGAAAAAACCGTGAGGCGGTTATCAAAAAGATTAACGAATCAAAAAAAGAAATTAAAGAAATAAATGATATATTAACAGATATTCAAAAGAAAAAGAAATAAAGGAGTCGTTTGTGATTATCGATGGATTTACGTTATTGCTATTTTTATTTGTCGTCGTTATGTATGGTTACTTTTACTTCGTACGTAAAAGTATTGTAATTCCGGCTACAAAACATCCTACAACAAAATATCTAGTTGCTTTTTTTAGTTTAATGATTCTGGCCAATGCATTTTCGGCAGGAGATAAAATTGAAATGATTCGAAGTGTGTTATATATTTTGATTATCTTCAGTTTTCTTTACGATGCAAGAGGTTTTGCGGAGGACTGTATTATTACGCATCCTTTTGACAATCGGGGCACGGCCTTTAAAGATATCGAAAAGATTGTCCTTGTTCAAAAGTCGAACGGTATTCGTTTAGGGTATTTAAAAAAAGGCAGAAGAGGGGTGGTTTTACGCTTTTCTGCGCCACTAGAAGAAATGGTTCTTTTTCTTTCAACACGGATGAATGAAGAGGCAGAAATTGATATTATTGTTAATGAAGATTAACCATGTTCAGCTCCTAGAAATCAGCTTTTCCCGCGTTAAGTTTTGTCTGAATTTCTTTTAAAAAAAAGAAAGCAATTTTGCTTGTACTTTTGGTAAAATTTGTTATAATTAGTCAGATTAAATTTTGGAAGGAAGTTGTTTCGGTGAGTGAAGAATTTGAAAAGTGTGTCGCTGACTTGAAAAAGAAATATCAAGCAATCCCTGAAGAAAAACGACAACACTTTGCAGAACGTATGCAAAAGAAAAATTTCTTACGCTACAAAAAAATTGAATTAATTAAAGGAGAACTTCTTCGTTTAGAAGCACGACGCGCTCAATTGGAACTTTGCGAACGCAGTTCTGAGTTAGAAGAAGTTGAAAAGAAAATTATTCTTAAAAAGAAAAAATTACTTAAATGTTTTGATCGGTAAGTCAATAAAAATTTAATATAGAAGGGAATGATAGGATGGAATTTACCTTTCTAATCATTGTTTTTGCACTGTCTATTACCTTCTCAAACATATTCAACCGGATTGTTCCCGTCATTCCGCTGCCAATTGTGCAAATTATTGTAGGCGTTCTAATTGGTTTAACTAAAATGGGGCAGGAAATTGAATTTGAGCCTGAAGTGTTTTTAGTAATGATTATTGCACCGCTTTTATTTAGAGAAGGGGAGCTAATCAATCTGAAAGCAATGATGAAAAATTTCGGGATGATTCTTTTCTTGGCCTTTTTTGGTGTGTTAATTACCTTAGTCGGAGTCGGCTGGACCCTGCATATGATTTTGCCTACTTTACCATTAGCCGCTTGCTTCGCTTTTGGGGCGGCTTTAGGGCCAACGGATGCGGTGGCGGTAGGTTCGTTATCAGGTCGAATTGACATTCCTGAACGTTCGATGAACATTTTATCTGGTGAAGGACTCATTAATGATGCATCAGGCGTTACAGCCTTTCAATTTGCATTAGCGGCTTTATTAACGGGGTCATTTTCGCCGGTGGAAGCGGCAGGGACCTTGGTTATTTCCAGTATTGGTGGAGCGGTAGTCGGAATCGTGTTAGTTCTATTAAAACAGCAAATTGTTCATTTACTTGAAACTGCGGTGGCAAAAGATGTTACAGGCTACTTGTTGATTGAATTACTCTTGCCATTTATTGCTTATTTAATTTCAGAGTTGATTGGCGTTTCTGGAATTATTGCCGCTGTGATTGCTGGAATTATGCAAGCGTCTAGTTTGAAAAAAGTTTCGCTTTTTGAAGCAGAACTGTCAAATGTTGGCGAAAGTATTTGGAGTATGATTGAGTTCACCTTAAATGCCTTAGTTTTCTTATTCTTAGGAATTGAACTTTCTCAAGTGTTTTCGCCAATTTGGATTGACCAACAATATTCAAACTGGTTCCTACTAATGGTTGTTCTAATTATTAGCGCCGTTGTCTTTTTGATTCGTTTCTTAGCCATTTTCAGTGTTTACACGCTTCAACATGGCCTTAAGAAAGTTAAAAACGCAATGAATGAAATGCTGATTTTAACTTTTGGCGGTGTTAAAGGAACAGTGAGTTTAGCTACCATCTTTATTTTGCCAACAGCGATTAACGGCGAGCATTTTAAAGAACGACCGTTATTACTATTCATTACGGCTTGTGTTATTTTGGTGACTCTGATTGGTGGGATTCTAGTTTTACCATTTTTAACTGATTCAGAGACGGAAGTGGAAAATGAAGAGTCAGTCGAAATTGATTTATTACGTGATGTCATTGATGTCTTAAAACAGCAAAATGAAGAGAATCCTCGTGGTGAAATGAATGCGGTCATTGAAAATTATCAAGATCGTTTAAAAGAATTGTATACCGAGCAGCTAAGTGCAGAACGAAAACAAGAAGTGCAAGAGTTGCGGACGTTAATTGTGTCCATTGAACGAGACGGCCTAGAAGAAAGTCTGAAACAAGGAGAAATTAGTGTCAGAAGTTATCGTATGTATCAACGCTTGATTACACGGATGCAACGGTCGATTGCCAAACAATTATTATCGATTGTAGGCTTTTGGTTATTATTTGCTCGACAAATCATTTCGATTCTTTTACATCCTAAGTTATTTTTCAATCGTGGTGAAGCTTCTGAAGAAGAAAAAGAATTACGAAATGAAGAACTAGAAAATATTCGCCAAGTTTTTCTAAGAAATTCTCAAGTTATTCTGAAGAGTTTAGATAATTTGCGCGGTGTCTATGATGATGATTTAATTGATTTCTTCATTGACGGACGCTTGGATTTAGCCCATAAGTTTGAAAAAGGCGAATTTATTGATTCGTATATTGTTCATACGGAGACAGACTATGTCAAAGACCTATTATTAGGCTTCCAAGAAGAACGACGGATGATTGATCATTACGAACAATCTGAACGCATTTCAATTATCGAAGCGAACGAGTTACGAAAAAATGTCAATTTATTAGAGAGTTATTCGATTAGCGGCGAAGTGAATAATGTTCCGCTGAAACGATTTGTTAAAAATTTTAATAAAGAATAAGTAATAGTGTATGAGATGAAACCAAGACGATTTTTATCTCATGCACTTTTTTTATAATCCAATTTTTGATACAATAAGCAAGACCAAAATAGAAGGAGTTGGTAGTGTCGGTGAAAGAATTAAAAGTAACAGATTTAACCAAAACATATGGGGAAAAAACACTATTTGATCATCTTTCTTTTTTGATTCATGAAAAAGATCGCATTGGTTTAATTGGGATTAACGGCACAGGGAAAACCAGTTTATTAAATATTATTGCTGGCGTAGATAGCGGTGATGGTGATCTTGCTGCGATTCAGCAGCCAAGTGATTATCAAATTGGGTACCTTTCCCAGAATCAAACATTTGACGAGAATATTACGATTGCAGAAGCCGTGTTTCAGGGAGACAGCCCAATCATAAAAGCGGTCAAAAATTATGAATTAGCGTTAGCTGCTTTAAGTGAGAATGGTTTAGACGAAGGGGTTCAAAGACGTTACACGCAAGCAGAAGAAGCCATGAATAAACAAGATGCTTGGACAGCAGATACCAATGCAAAAATTATTTTACAAAAATTAGGCATTCCCACATTGGAAAAGAAAATAGGTGAGCTTTCTGGTGGGCAGTTAAAACGAGTAAGCTTGGCGCAAGTCTTAATTGAAGCGCCTGATTTACTGTTATTGGATGAACCAACGAACCATCTGGATTATGAAACGATTGAATGGCTGGAAAACTTTTTAAATAACTATCGTGGTGCGGTTTTAATGGTGACCCATGACCGTTACTTTTTAGATCGAGTAACCAATCGGATTTTCGAACTTTCTTTTGGAAAACTGTATGAATACAAAGGAAACTATGAAACGTATGTGATGGAAAAAGCCGAACGTGAACGTGTCGCTGTAGAACAAGAAGAAAAAAGAAAACGCCTCTTCAAACAAGAACTAGCGTGGATGCGAGCAGGCGTTCAAGCACGAGGAACGAAACAGCAAGCAAGAATTGATCGGTTTCAGGATTTAAAAGAAAACTTGCATCAGGTACAAACCAATGGCACCTTAGAAGCAGACTTTGCCACGCAGCGTTTAGGGAAAAAAGTTCTGGAAATCAAGGAAGGAAATTATGCCATTGATCATAAACAGCTTTTGAAAGACTTTAATTTACTCATTCAAGCAAACGATCGAATTGGCATTACTGGTAAAAACGGTGCAGGCAAATCCACATTATTAAATATTTTAGCTGGCCGCATTCCTTTAGAGAGTGGTCTATATAGTATCGGTGAAACCGTCCGAATTGGCTATTATACCCAGCAAAACGAAGAAATGGATCCTAATCAACGGATGATTGCTTATTTGCAAGAAGCAGCAGAAGAAGTGAAACGCAGTGATGGAAGCAGCGTTGGGGTCGCTGAAATGTTAGAGCGCTTTTTATTTCCTCGTTTTATGCATGGTACACTGATTGGCAAACTGTCTGGTGGAGAAAAACGCCGGTTATATCTCTTAAAATTATTAATTAGTCAGCCTAACGTGTTATTATTGGATGAGCCAACCAACGATTTAGACATTGATACGTTGACCATTTTAGAAGATTATATTCAAACGTTCAAAGGAGCGGTAATTGCGGTTTCTCATGACCGTTATTTCTTGGATAAAACAATGGACAAATTGTTAGTTTTTCAAGGAAATGGTCAGATCCTATCATTTTATGGCACGATGAGTGAATATTTGGCGAACCAAAAAGAACAAGAAAAGGTCAAAGAAAAACCACTCAATAAACCAGTAAAAGAAGCATCGACAGAAAAGAAAGAAAAAACAAAGCTGACTTATATGGAACAAAAAGAGTGGGCAACAATTGAAGAAGATATCACACAATTAGAAACGAAATTAGAAACATTAACTGAAGAAATGAATCATCAGGGTGATGATTTTGTTCGTTTACAAGAATTGCAAGAAGCAGTAACAGCAACGGAACAATTGTTAGAAGAAAAAATGAATCGTTGGGAATACTTGAGTGAATACGCGGATTAAGAGACGGAGGGAATAAGATGGAAGAAGCATACTTAGCGCTAGGAAAAAAGATTTTAGAAGAAGGTCATTTTAAAGAAGACCGTACAGGAACTGGGACGTATAGTTTATTTGGCTATCAAATGCGTTTTGATTTGGCCAAAGGATTTCCCTTACTAACAACCAAACGAGTACCGTTTGGCTTGATTAAAAGTGAGTTATTGTGGTTTTTAAAAGGCGACACGAATATTCGCTATTTGTTAGAGCGAAATAATCATATTTGGGATGAATGGGCGTTCGAACGTTACGTAAAAAGCGCAGATTATCAAGGACCAGACATGACGGATTTTGGGCATCGTGTCTTACAAGATCCAGCGTTTGCAGAACAATACAAAGAAGAACATCAAAAATTCTGTGATGCCATTTTAAATGATGCAGAGTTTGCAGAAAAATATGGTGAATTAGGGAATATTTATGGTGCGCAATGGCGTCACTGGGAAACCAAAGATGGTAGCTTTATCGATCAATTAGCTAATGTGATTGAAATGATTAAAACCAATCCTGATTCTCGCCGTTTAATTGTTTCCGCTTGGAATCCAGAAGATGTGCCTTCAATGGCGTTGCCGCCTTGTCACACTATGTTTCAATTTTATGTAAATGAAGGAAAATTAAGCTGTCAACTTTATCAGCGCAGTGCCGATGTTTTTTTAGGTGTTCCTTTTAACATTGCAAGCTATGCTTTATTGACACATCTGATTGCACATGAAACAGGTTTAGAAGTGGGGGAGTTTGTACACACGCTAGGAGATGCCCACTTATATCAAAATCATGTGGAGCAAATGCAAGAACAATTATCACGAGAAGTTCGTTCTTTTCCAACGCTCGTTTTGAATCCAGACAAGGCTTCTGTTTTTGATTTTGATATGGAAGATATTAAAGTAGAAGGCTATGACCCACATCCAACGATTAAAGCGCCGATTGCCGTATAAAAAAGGAGAGAGAAGCTATGTTAGCAGCTATTTGGGCCCAAGATGAACAAGGAGTGATTGGTAAAGAAGGCAAATTGCCTTGGCATTTACCCAACGACTTGAAATTTTTCAAGGAAAAAACAATTCATAATACATTGGTCTTAGGACGTGCAACTTTCGAAGGCATGGGATGTCGTCCGTTACCAAATCGAACAACGATTGTTCTTACCAGTAATCCGGATTACCAAGCTGAAGGCGTTTTGGTTATGCATTCCGTAGAGGAAATTCTTGCGTATGCTGACAAGTATGAAGGCGTGACCGTTATTGGTGGAGGTTCTGTCGTTTTTAAAGAACTGATTCCCGCATGCGATGTCTTATATCGGACGATGATTCATGAAACATTTGAAGGCGATACCTTCTTTCCAGAAATTGACTGGTCTGTTTGGGAAAAAGTTGCCACTGTTCCCGGCGTCGTGGACGAGAAAAATCTTTATGCACATGACTATGAAACGTATCATCGAAACGATAAATAATAAAATGAAGGGAGGCATGAGCAATGCCGACATTGAAAGAAAAAATTATTCAAGAGAGTCAACGTTTAGGCATCGATAAAATCGGCTTTACTCATGCTGAACCATTTATTGAATTAGAAGATTCTCTGCATGAACAACGAGAGCGAGGATATAACTCGGGGTTTGAACATCAAAATGTGGAAGAACGAATTTACCCAGAAAAAACGTTTGAGCATCCTAAAAGTATTATCTCCATTGCTTTAGCTTATCCCACCAAAGCTCAGGAAAAAATGCCTAGAGATGAAAAGCGTGGACAATTTGCGCGAGCCTCTTGGGGAATTGATTATCATCACATTTTGCAGGATCGGTTGCAAAAATTAATTGCTTTTATTGAAGAGCAAGCTGCCACTGAAGCAGAAAAAGAACACTGGCGCTTTCGGCCACAAGTAGATACTGGCGAATATGTTGACACCGCTGTTGCTCAGCGGGCGGGTTTAGGATTCATTGGTAAAAATGGTCTACTGATTACCGAAGAATTTGGTTCCTTTGTATATTTAGGTGAGGTGACCACCAACATTCAATTTGAACCAGATGAACCTGTTCCAAATGGTTGCGGTGATTGTACTCGTTGTATCACAGGGTGTCCTACAGGGGCTTTGTTAGGGGACGGTCGAATGAATGCTCAAAAATGTTTGTCTTATCAAACGCAAACAAAAGGCATGATGCCTGAAGAGTATCGAAAAAAAATGCGTAACGTCATTTATGGTTGCGACATTTGTCAGCTGGTTTGCCCTTATAATAAAGGAAAAGATTTTCATTTTCATGAAGAGATGGAACCAAAGATTGAAGAAGTTTATCCCAAATTAGCACCGTTATTAACTATTTCCAATAAAGAGTTTAAACAGCAATTCGGACACTTAGCAGGCTCTTGGCGTGGTAAAAAACCATTGCAACGGAATGCTTTAATTGCGTTAGCGAATTTGGGCGGCCGTGAAGCTATCCCACAAATTATTCTCTGTTTAAATGATCAGCGTCCTGTCATTCGCGGAACAGCTGCTTGGTCGTTAGGTCAGCTCGCAAAAAGAGAACCCGAGCAAAGTTTAGAAGCTTTAAATTATCTACTTTCTGTAGAAACTGAAGAAGAGGTTATCGAGGAAGCCCAAAAGGCTATTCACTTGTTAACAAGCAAAAAAGGAAGCCGCTCAACGGAGTGACTTCCTTTTTTTATTAAATATGATTGCGATATAAACCAACAACTTTACCTAAAATTGTAACGTTATCTAAAAGAATAGGCGCTAATGCATCATTTTCAGGCTGCAAGCGGATATGATCTACTTCTCGGAAGAATCGTTTACAGGTTGCTTCATCTTCATCGGTCATTGCGATTACGATGTCGCCATTATTGGCATTCGATTGCTTACGAACAATCACTTGGTCGCCATCTAGAATACCTGCGTTAATCATACTTTCTCCTCGAATCGTCAACATAAATAAAGCATTTTCTTCTGTACGTAAATCAGGAGGTAACGGGAAGAAATCTGATGCTTCTTCCACCGCTAAAATTGGTTCACCAGCAGTTACGACACCTAACATCGGAATAGTTGTCGGTTGAATCCCAATCTTTTCCAAGCCTTCTGGTGTTAATTCGATTGCTCGCGGTTTTGTTGGGTCACGTAAGATTAGACCCTTTTTTTCAAGACGAGCTAAATGTCCGTGAACGGTAGAAGTTGAGGATAAATCAACAGCCTTCCCAATTTCGCGAACGGTTGGCGGATAGCCCTTTAATTCGACTTGTTCGTATATATATTTAAGTACTTCTAATTGTCTTGTTTCTGTACGTTTCGCCAAAACCCGCACCTTCTTTCAATTGATAAAATTAGTGTACCATAAAATGCGAACGAAATCAAACAAGCGTTCGTGTTTTATAAATATCAGAATATAGTTGTTTTTTTAAGGCAGTTCTTATAATATAGACAGTGAGAGTAAGGAGGGATTTTGATGTTATCGAAAGAAAAAATTGCCCGTATAAATGAATTAGCGAATAAAGCAAAAGTGGAAGAACTTAGTGCGAAAGAAAAAGTCGAACAACAAGAATTACGTAAAGAGTATTTAGAAGCATTTCGTGGAGGGATGCGTCACCATATCGAAGGAATGAAGGTCGTGGATCAAGAAGGGACCGATGTGACTCCTGAAAAACTAAAACAAATTCAACGTGAAAAAGGACTTCACAACAGAAAGTAATTGCTTTCATTGTCGAAATAAGCTACACTATGAATAAAGGTAAAAAAAACCTAAATTAGGAGATGATTTTTTTGTTTGACAAGACAGATCAATTGGGCGTTAATACAATCCGGACATTAAGTATTGAAGCCGTACAAAAAGCGAACTCAGGACATCCTGGTTTACCAATGGGTGCTGCCCCAATGGCGTATGCACTTTGGACAAAACATTTAAAGGTGAACCCAACAACTTCTAGAAACTGGGTTGATCGTGATCGTTTTGTACTTTCAGCAGGCCACGGCTCTGCAATGTTGTACAGCTTATTACATCTATCAGGATACAACGTAACAATTGACGATTTGAAAAATTTCCGTCAATGGGATAGTAAAACACCAGGGCATCCAGAAGTGCACCACACAGATGGTGTTGAAGCAACAACAGGACCTCTAGGACAAGGGATTGCTATGGCTGTTGGTATGGCAATGGCTGAAGCGCATTTAGCTGCAACTTATAATCGTGATAGTTTCCCTATTATGGATCATTACACGTACGCAATTTGTGGTGACGGCGATTTAATGGAAGGTGTTTCTCAAGAAGCAAGTTCAATGGCTGGTCATATGAAATTAGGTAAATTAATTGTCTTGTACGATTCAAATGACATCTCATTAGATGGACCAACTTCTAAAGCCTTTACTGAAAATGTTGGGGCTCGTTATGAAGCATACGGATGGCAACATATTTTAGTTAAAGACGGCAATGATTTAGATGAAATAGAGGCTGCGATTGAAGCGGCTAAAGCTGAAACAGATAAACCAACACTGATTGAAGTTAAAACAGTCATTGGTTACGGAGCACCAAAAGAAGGAACATCTTCCGTTCACGGCGCGCCAATTGGTGAAGAGGGCATTACAGCGGCTAAAGCTGTTTATGGTTGGGAATACCCTGACTTTACTGTGCCAGAGGAAGTCGCTGCTCGTTTTAAAGAAACGATGATTGACGAAGGCCAAAAAGCAGAAGCGGCTTGGAATGAGATGTTTAAGAACTATGAACATGCGCATCCAGAATTAGCCAAACAATTTAAAGAAGCTTTTGCCAACCAATTACCTGAAGGTTGGGAACAAGAATTACCTAAATATGAACTAGGAACAAGTGCCGCAAGTCGTGTAACAAGTAAAGAAACGATTCAAGCTATTTCAAAAGTTGTTCCAAGTTTCTGGGGCGGTTCAGCTGATTTATCTGCCTCAAATAATACAATGGTTGCTGCAGAAAAAGATTTCGAACCTGGTCAATACGAAGGCCGTAATATTTGGTTTGGTGTTCGCGAATTTGCAATGGCTGCAGCAATGAACGGGATTCAATTACACGGTGGTAGCCATGTTTATGGCGGGACATTCTTCGTCTTTACTGACTACTTGCGTCCAGCAATCCGTTTAGCCGCTTTACAAAAAGTTCCTGTAACTTACGTCTTAACGCATGACTCTGTTGCGGTGGGTGAAGATGGGCCAACACACGAACCAATTGAGCAATTAGCAAGTGTTCGTTGCATTCCAAATGTTCATGTGATTCGTCCAGCAGACGGCAATGAAACTGTTGCTGCTTGGAAAATTGCTATGAATTCTACGGAAACACCAACTATTTTAGTTCTAAGTCGTCAAAACTTACCTGTTTTAGAAGGAACGTTAGAACACGCTTCTGATTCTGTTCAAAAAGGTGCTTATGTATTGTCACCACAAAAAGGTGAACAACCAGCAGGGATTTTAATTGCGACTGGTTCTGAAGTAAATCTAGCGGTGGAAGCACAAGCGAAATTAGCGGAAGAAGGCATCGATGTATCTGTCGTGTCAATGCCAAGTTTTGATTTATTTGAAAAACAATCTGCTGAATATAAAGAAAGTGTGTTACCTAAAGCTGTGACAAAACGTGTGGCGATTGAAGCTGCAGCAAGCTTTGGTTGGGAACGCTATGTAGGAACAGAAGGCAAAACAATCACAATTGATCACTTCGGCGCTTCTGCACCTGGCGGTCTAGTTCTTGAAAAATTCGGCTTTACTCCTGAAAATGTGGTTAATACCTATAAATCACTATAAATAAACATTAAAAAACCTGAATGCTATCACAAGCATTCAGGTTTTTTGCTTCATTTCTTTTTGGGAGCAAAGAGCATAAAGTGAAAAAATAATGCGAACAATTGGAACCCAATACCAGTTAAAGTAACACCAGACCAACCATAGTTTTGCCACATTAATGTACCAATCAATGAACCCAGTGAACCGCCGATGAAATAGAAAAACATAAAGACGGTATTGTTACGATTGCTGGCTTCTTCTCCCAAATTTTGGACGCGTGTTTGATTGGCTACTTGCCCAAATTGAGTACCGATATCTAAAACAATAATTGCTAAGATTAGTAAGACCACATGTGTTCCACCTAGAAAAAGTAAGATAAAACTACCGAACTGCATCAGCAGGCCAATCAAAACAATCTTCCGCTCTGGATAATAATCGGATAGACGACCAATGATGGGTGCTACGAAAGCCCCTGATAACCCAAAAATTGCTAAAATACCGACTTCTTTCGGTCCCCAATAATAAGCTGGACTACTAACAAAGAAAATTAATGTAGACCAAAAGATTGAAAAGGTTGCAAACATAAAAAAGCCATTGACAGTTGCTTCTCTTAACAAAGGTTGCGATTTGATTAGCTTAGGAAGACTTTTCAAAGAACCTAAATAAGTTAATCGATTTGAAGTTTGAGTATGTATCACTGTTTTGGGCAATTTTAATTGAAGTAGAACGACCAATGCTAACACGAATATTACGGCGATTAAGTAGACTGTTCGCCAAGAAGCTGCACTAGCAATGAAACCCGAGATCGTTCGAGACAATAAAATTCCTGTCAATAGTCCGCCCAGCATTCGACCTGTTACTTTACCACGGTTCGCTGGCCCCGCCATGACCGCTGCATAAGGAATAATAATTTGGGCGACAATAGAGAGCAACCCAATAAAAAAAGAAGAGAGTGCAAACAGGAGAAAACTTGGGGCAAAAAATGCAGCACTTAGAGACAGTGAGGAGAGCGCGGCTACTCGAATGATTAATTTGCGACGATCAACGACATCGCCTAATGGAACAAGAAAAAGTAAGCCTAGCGCATAGCCTAATTGGGTCAGCATAGTAACAAAACCAATAGAACCAATACTGACTTGAAAGGCCTGAGCAATTTGGGTGCCAATTGGTTGAATATAATACATATTGGCGACCACGACCCCGCAAGTTAACGCTAATAAAAACGTCACTTGATTTGTTAAACCCGATTGTTGTTTCTTCATCTAACCACCTACATTTCTATGTAATTCATTTTGTAATACAACAACTACTCGGCAATAGTTGTTTTGATTACAAAAACAGACTTCTCTTATAAAGTTTGTTCAAAAAGTGACAAGTCCATTAAAAAGTTTATCACAATAAATAAAGAAAAGTAAGAGGATAAATAACAAAAATCTCATCAAATTGAAAAGAAGAAGTGGTTGTTTTCACAAGTGTGAAGAGGGTTAATTAAATACAAACAAGATTTCAATTACATTACAGAAATTTTAAAACTCAAAATTTAATACGTTTATTTCTTGTTTCAATAGGAAATTAACGGTAAAATAGAAAAGTGAGACAGTGAGGAGGAAAAATGAATGAGCGAACAGTTAACAAGAAGTAGTAAACATATTCAAAAAGCTCTTAAAAAGCAAAAAGCTTATAAACGTGCTACCGCCGTTGCGGGGACTTCAATGATTTTAGCACCTGTGGTTGGTGCTGCGGTACCTGCCCAAGCAGAATCAAGCCAGCAAGCATTTATTAATGAAATCGGAAATTCAGCAGCAGCCGTTGCCAATAGCAATGATATGTATGCTTCCGTCATGATTGCTCAAGCGTTGCTAGAAAGTAGTTATGGTAGTTCTGGGTTAGCATCTGCACCGAACTATAACTTGTTTGGTGTAAAAGGAAGTTATAATGGACAATCTGTTTATATGCCAACAAAAGAATATTTAGACGGACAATGGGTGACCGTCACAGCAGCATTTAGAAGTTATAATTCTTATGCGGAATCGTTCCAAGATCATGCCAATGTTATTCGTTCCACTGCTTTTGGGGATACATACCATTATTCAGGCGTTTGGAAGAGTAATACTAGCAGTTATCGCGATGCAACAGCCGCTTTAGCTGGAAGTTATGCAACTGATCCAGGCTATGCCGAAAAATTGAATTGGTTAATTGAAGCATATAATTTAACTCAATATGATTGGGGAGCACCAGTCGCTCAAACCACTAGTTATTCAGATACAACGGGAACCGTTGATACAACAATCGATACAGCGGCTTCTGCAACAGCAACAGCAGAAACTGTAGCTAGTCAAAGTTACACTGTCGCAAACGGCGACACATTGTGGGACATTGCTGCACGTTTTGGAACGACAGTTGATAATTTAATGTCACTAAATGGATTAACATTGGATTCTGTTTTATCGGTGGGTCAAACCATCCAAATCGGTTAATTTTGCAATTATTTAGTTGAAGAAGGACCTTACAAAAGCGGCAGTTTTTGTAAGGTCTTTTATCGTGAAAATAGGTAGGGCCAGCAGCAATTATTTGATGAGCATAATCCGTTTTTTTATTTAATTTTTCACAAACTAAAATTCGTTTTTCTGGTAGAAATCGTTTTTTTGAGCTATGCTTAGAGAAAGAATTATTATATTGTTTGTAAAATTGGAGGATGTAGGATTATGACTAAAGGTTATGTAAAATCAGTAACAGAGTTAATTGGTCAAAGCCCAGTTGTGAAATTAAAACGGATGGTACCAGAAGGAGCTGCAGATGTTTTTGTTAAACTAGAATTCTTAAATCCTGGTGGCAGTGTGAAAGATCGAATTGCTTTAAGCATGATCCAACAAGCCGAAGCAGATGGTCGCCTAAAACATGGACAAACGATTATTGAGCCGACTAGTGGTAATACAGGCATTGGGTTAGCAATGGTAGGTGCTGCGTTGGGATATCCAGTTAAGATTGTGATGCCAGATACTATGAGTATTGAACGCCGCAAATTAATGCAAGCATATGGGGCTGATCTATTATTAACCCCTGGTGCCGAAGGAATGAAAGGGGCAATTGCAAAAGCCACAGCATTAGCAGAAGAACACGGATACTTCATGCCTTTGCAATTTAATAATCCAGCTAATCCAATGGTACATGAACAAAAAACAGGAAAAGAAATTGTTGATGTCTTTGGTAAACGTGGCTTAGATGCGTTTGTTTCTGGTGTTGGCACTGGAGGAACCGTTACAGGAGTTGGCCATGAATTGAAACGGATTTTTCCAGACATTGAAATTGTTGCAGTAGAACCAACGGAGTCGCCTGTTTTAGAAGGTGGCGAACCAGGTCCACATAAAATCCAAGGAATAGGCGCTGGTTTTGTCCCAGAAGTTTTAGACACCACCGTTTATCAAAAAGTTGCCGCTGTTTCTAGTGAAGACGCATTAGAAACTGCTCGTTTAATGGGGCCAAAAGAAGGCATCCTTGTGGGGATTTCAGCAGGGGCAGCAATTAAAGCTGCCATTGATTTGGCAGTTGAATTAGGCGCAGGCAAACGTGTCTTAGCGCTGGTTCCAGATAACGGTGAACGTTATCTTTCGACAGCTCTTTACGAATTTCCAGAATAAAAAACACGCAAAAAAACGAGCATTTCTCTTAGTTTAGTAAAATGCTCGTTTTTTCCACGAGAATCCTACAATAATTCTTGTCAATCGTAATAAGAAATAGTATTATTTAAGAAAGATAGACAGGGGAGGGATACAAAGATGGACAACGTATTGGTTAAAAATGCACTCGCTGAATTAAAAGAAGCCAATATCCGAATTACTCCGCAACGTTATGCTATCTTGGAATATTTAATCGAAAATCATACACACCCAACAGCTGATGAAATTTATCGCGCACTAGAAGATCATTTTCCAAATATGAGTGTAGCAACGGTTTACAACAATCTACGTTTATTTACTGAAATCGGTTTCGTTCAAGAAATGAGTTATGGCGATGCATCTAGTCGTTTTGATTTTAGTTCGAAGAAACATTATCACGTGATTTGTCAAAAATGTGGTAAAATCGTTGATTTTCATTATCCAGGGTTAGAGGACGTTGAAATGGCCGCTAGTAAATTAACAGGCTTCGAAATTAATGAACATCGTTTAGAATTATATGGATTATGTCCAGATTGCCAACAAGCACAACAGGAGAATGTGTAAAAAATTACATACTGTTAAAAATTTATCAAAAGATAAGTCACTTGTCTAGGCAAATTTCACAAGCGTAAGAGTTTTCACTCTTATGCTTGTTTTTTTGTGTGGTTATTGACTTTTAAATTCTTAAAAACAAAAAATTAACTAGCTATTATTAAGAATTAGCAACAGTTTGTGAATTTTTTTATATGCGATTCACAAGCATAGAACTCGAATAAGCTTGATTCCTCTGATATATTTTAAACAGACAGAGGGAGACGTCACCTCTGCAAAACAAAGATTGTGAAAGAAGGGATTTACAACATGAAAGTCGTAGTCGTAGGATGTACCCATGCTGGAACTTCAGCAGTTAAAAGTATTTTAGCAAATCACCCGGAGGCGGAAGTCACTGTATATGAAAGAAATGACAATATTTCCTTCCTATCTTGCGGAATTGCCTTGTACGTTGGAGGCGTAGTTAAAAATGCTGCTGATTTATTTTATTCAAATCCAGAAGAACTGGCTTCTTTAGGAGCAACAGTGAAGATGGAACACAATGTTGAAGAAATCAACGTGGACGACAAAACTGTTACAGCGAAAAACTTACAAACGGGCGCAACTGAGACCGTTTCTTATGATAAATTAGTGATGACAACTGGTTCTTGGCCAATTATTCCACCAATTCCAGGAATTGATGCTGAAAATATTTTATTATGTAAAAACTATTCACAAGCCAACGTGATCATCGAAAAAGCGAAAGATGCCAAACGTGTCGTTGTCGTTGGTGGCGGTTATATTGGTATTGAATTAGTAGAAGCTTTTGTAGAATCAGGTAAACAAGTTACTTTAGTTGACGGGTTAGACCGCATTTTAAATAAATATTTAGATAAGCCATTCACAGATGTTCTAGAAAAAGAATTAGTTGATCGTGGCGTTAATTTAGCTTTAGGTGAAAATGTCCAACAATTCGTAGCAGATGAGCAAGGAAAAGTAGCAAAAGTCATTACACCAAGTCAAGAATTCGAAGCAGATATGGTGATTATGTGTGTTGGTTTCCGTCCAAATACAGAATTATTAAAAGATAAAGTTGACATGTTACCAAATGGTGCAATTGAAGTCAATGAGTATATGCAAACAAGCAATCCTGATATTTTTGCTGCGGGTGATAGTGCAGTTGTTCACTACAACCCAAGTCAAACAAAAAATTATATCCCATTAGCAACGAATGCTGTTCGTCAAGGTATGCTAGTAGGTCGTAATTTGACTGAACAAAAATTGGCTTATCGTGGCACACAGGGAACTTCTGGTTTATATTTATTCGGTTGGAAAATTGGTTCAACAGGTGTGACAAAAGAAAGTGCCAAATTAAACGGACTAGATGTCGAAGCAACTGTTTTCGAAGATAACTATCGTCCAGAGTTTATGCCAACAACTGAAAAAGTTCTGATGGAATTAGTCTATGAAAAAGGAACACAACGCATTGTTGGTGGTCAATTGATGTCTAAATATGATATCACACAATCTGCCAATACTTTATCGTTAGCGGTCCAAAATAAAATGACTGTCGAAGATTTAGCGATTTCTGATTTCTTCTTCCAACCACATTTTGATCGCCCTTGGAACTACTTAAACTTATTAGCCCAAGCCGCTTTAGAAAATATGTAATTAATAATAATAGAAAAAGGATGAAGAACAGAAGTTCTTCATCTTTTTTGTTAGTCACTAAGCGCTCCAGTTGTTTGGTTCATTAATGCCATTAATTGCTCTTTCGTTGTTCGTTTGATAGAAAGAGGGGGGAGATTATCTAAAGAAAAATAAGCACAATTCGAGGTTTCAATGTTTTTTTCAAAGGGATGATTTTCTAAAATCTCACAAGAAAAGATCATTTTATAGTACTGAAATAGTTGAGGAATGTCTTTTCGTTTATCTGTATCATAAACAGCAAGCAATTCTTTTGCTGTAACAACTAAGCCAGTTTCTTCCAATACTTCTTTTTCAATATTTTCTTTAGGGGAGCAGCCAATTTCGGCATAGCCACCAGGTAATGACCATTCTTTGGTCCGTAAATCTTCAACTAATAAAAAACGATTCTCTTTTTTTATCAAACCGCGAACATCTACTTTCGGTGTTGGATAACCTTCCTCTTTAGTTAAGATTTTTTCTAAGTCGGGCAAGACAGTCGCTTCGTGTCCGGTTGCGCTAATAAGTTGTAACGTAAGTTCCCGTAGTTCTTGGTAACGTTCTTGATCAAAAGCATCTTTCCCGTAAAAAAGACCTGCATCTGCCAATGCTAGCAACCGCTTGTAGGTGTTCAGATAATCCATATACGCACGCTCCTCATAGACTTAATACGTTTAGTTTAACAGAAAAAAACACAGGAAGGGCAGATTTAGCGAGAAAAGGCGTCGTTTTAAGGAAATAATAAAGAATAAATGACTAACTTACATTTTTAAACTACCTATGCTATTATTTAATAAAAAGGATTGGGTATACAATAATTTTGTTATGTAAACAAAGCAAAAAGATTGACGTTATTTGCTAGACAGGTTAATATCATACTATTCGTTTTTACGAATCATTGGGTTTTAAGCGCCTTGAGGTTTTTCCGACATTATGGGACGCTTGGAATCCTTGTTTAATTTTAATTAAACAGTTGATTTAATCTACAAAGGAGTTTTAGTATGTCAGTATTTATTAGAGAGTGTACCGTCGCAGACGTACCAGAATTAGAGGCCATTTGCCAAGAGACTTTTGCAGATACTTATGGAGATGGCGAAAACGAAGAGGATTTACAGGCACATTATGAGAGGAAATTTAGTCCAGCAGTTTTAGAAAGCGAAATCTTACATAAAGATTCGCAATATTTCTTTGCTTTTTATAATAATGAACTTGCAGGTTATGTGAAATTAAATCACGGTGATGCTCAGATTACCTATCAACATCCACAAGCGTTACAAGTTGAGCGCATTTATATTCGTAAATCTTTTAAGCGTTTAGGCTTAGGCAAACATTTGATTACGAAAGCAATTGAATTAGCGGAAGAAGCAGAAAAAGAGACGGTTTGGTTAGGTGTTTGGGAACATAATCATCCAGCGCAAAAATTTTATCAATCATTGGGCTTCGTAAAAACAGATGAACATGATTTTTATATGGGAAATGAACGCCATACCGATTATACAATGACGAAACAGTTAAAAGAGTCAACGTAAAGCAAAAACAAGGAAACGGACGCAATGAAGCCGACGATTCCTTGTTTTTTTTATCTTAAAATTGTGAAGGGGATTTTCCATAATATTTTTTGAATAATTTACTAAAATGATAGGCATCTTCGTAACCAACCGTTTTTGCTACTTCTTTGACACTTAAGGAATCATTTTTCAGCAATTCTTTCGCATGGTTTAAGCGGATTTGAATTAAATAATTGATTGGCCCAACGCCTGTGGCCGCTTTAAAGGTTTTCGACAAATAAGTCGGGGTCACATATAGCATTTCAGCTAACTGTTCCAAAGTAATTTCTTCGTCATGGTGCGTTTCCAGATAATAAATCGTATGATTGACTAAATTTCGTTTTCTTTTTTCCGTTTTCGATAGCCGAGTTTCAATTTTATTTTCTTGATCAACTGCTAAACTTCTTAAAATATAGACCAATAGTTCAATAACTAAAGCTTTAATTTGTAACGCTGATTCAACTTCTTGATGGTTTAATTCATGAACAATTTGCCAAGCTTTTTCTAAAAAAGCACCATGTAAATGACTTAAATCTAATAAAGCTGATTTATTTGGAAATACGTTTCGCGCTAAGCCTTCTAAATAGAGATTTGAAATGCCAATGTGTAGTTGATGTGAGTAAGTTCCTGCTTTTTGTTGCTCACCATGTTCCGTTCGCGGATTAAAAAGAAACACCGTACCGGCAGTGGCATGGTACTGTTGCCCTTGAACAATATATTCAGATTCACCTTCTAAAAGAATAGATATTTCCAGAAATTCATGATGATGACAATTATAAGGGTGGGTCTCTTCGTTCCAAGGATCAAAGGCATATAAAATTTCAGGATTAAACGTTCGACTATTTGTGTAGTTCATAAAAAATCACTCCTACTTGTATCCGCTTTCTATACTATATTGTACATCAAAATATACAAGAATGCCCATTTCTTTTCCTATAAAAAAACAGTAATCTTATACACGTCCATAAAAACAAGAGAGAGTAGGGGAGAAAATGAATAGTTTTGAATGGATTTGGCAATATGCTAAAAAAAATAAGAATAAGTTACTGCTAGCTGTTATTTTTGTCGTTATTAACGCTATTTTAATTGTTATTATTCCATTGTTATCTGGCAGAATTGTAGACCAAGTAATCAATCAGGGGAAGATTGAAGAGCTTGTCCCAATTCTTGGGATTATGATTGGGGTGACCGTTATTCGGACAGTTGTTCGTTATAGTTATCAAGTCTTGTTTGAATCGGTCGGACAATCTGCGTTATTTGACTTAAGAAAAGATATGTATATCAAACTTCAAGAATTAGATTTTGATTTCTTTAATCATACACGTGTTGGCGACATTATGGCGCGAATGACAGGGGATACAGACGCTATCCGCCATTTCGTTTCTTGGGTCACTTATAACCTTTTAGAATGTATTTTATGGTTCATCGCAGCCGTGATTGTGATGGGGACGATCAATTGGCAATTGATGCTGGCATTAATTTTAATTACGCCTTTGATTTTTCTGTTAACACAAAAAATGTCGAAGGAATCGCATCCGGTATTTTTTGAGATTCGGGAAAGTTTTTCTCGGTTAAATTCAATGGTCGAAGAAAATATTGGTGGAAATCGGGTGGTTAAAGCTTTTTCTCAAGAACCTTATGAAATTGAAAAGTTTAACAAGCACAATGAAGACTATAAAAAATGGAATATGGCTTCCGCAGATGTCTCTAAAAAATATTTACCGTGGTTAGACGGTTTTGCAGGTAGTTTAAATGTTATTGCCTTAGTTCTTGGTGGCCTCTTTGTAATTCAAGGTCGGATGACAATTGGTGATTTAGTGGCCTTTAACGGTTTTCTCTGGATGTTGAACATGCCGATGCGAATGAGTGGCTGGTTGATCAATGATGTGCAACGCTTTACGGCATCGTCCATTAAAATTCGTCAGTTATTAGCAACGAAACCGAAGATTCCCATTGCTCGGGAAAAAGAAGCAGAACCAATCCAAGGCTATGTGACGTTTGATCACGTGTCCTTTCATTTTTCAGATGATCCAGAAACCCCCATTTTATCGGATGTTTCATTTTCAGCAAAACCTGGTGAAACAATTGGTATTTTAGGGGAAACTGGTTCAGGCAAAACCACTTTAGTTAACTTAATCGCTCGGTTCTATGATCCAACCAAAGGCACTGTTTATATTGATGGAAAAGATGCTAAAAGCTATTCTGTTCGTAAATTGCGAGAAAATATCTCCATGGTTATGCAAGATGTCTTTCTTTTTTCCAATACGATAGAAGATAACATTGCTTTTGGTAACACATTGGCTAACTTGGAACAAGTGCAAATGATGGCTGAAATTGCTGATGCCCATAGCTTTATTTCCAGAATGCCTGAAGGTTATGCAACAATTGTTGGTGAACGCGGCGTTGGCCTATCTGGTGGCCAAAAACAGCGGATTTCACTGGCCCGTGCCTTAACCAAAGATCCAGCTATTTTAATTTTAGATGACACAACTTCCGCTGTTGATATGGAAACAGAATCAAAAATTCAAAAAGAACTAGGTCGTTTGACGGAAAAGAAAACGACATTTATTATTGCCCACCGAATTTCTTCTGTGAGAGAGGCCAATTTAATTTTGATGATGGAAAAAGGCCGTGTGGTGGAAAGCGGTACGCATAGCGAATTAGTCGAACAAAAAGGCAAATATTTTGACGTATATCAAAAACAATTAGGTCTGACAAAGGAAGGTGAGTCGCGTGGCTAGAAATACGTTTGATGTGGATGAGACTTTAGAAAAAGAATTTAATTGGTCTCATTATAAACGATTAGGCGCCTATATTAAGCCTTACAAAAAAGCTGTTTTTAAAACATTATTTGTCATCATATTAGCTAATCTGGCAAGTATGTTAGGCCCTTACTTTACTAAAATTGCGATTGACCAAGTAATTCCACAAAAGAATCTCTCGTTACTCTTGATACTAGGGGCTATTTTCCTATTTTCCTTGGTGATTATTGGTTGGTGTATGCGTTATCGAATATATGCCATCACAGAAATTGGACAAGATATTTTAAAAGATATGCGTTTTTCAATTTTTGAGCATCTACAAAAATTACCATTTTCTTACTTTGACAGTCGGCCGCATGGAAAAATCTTAATTCGGGTGGTCAATTACATCAATACGTTAAGTGATTTATTAAGTAACGGATTGATCAATTTAATTTCTGATTTATTTAATGTGATTATCACCTTAATTTTCATGTTATTTATTGATGTGAAATTAACCTTATACAGTTTACTGCTATTGCCTGTGTTGTTCGTGATGGTTCTGTTTATTCAAGGGAAACAACGGAAAGCTTACCAAGAGCTTAGCAATAAACAATCAAACTTAAATGCCTATATTCATGAAAGTATTTCAGGAATTAAAATTACACAATCTTTTGCACGAGAAGATGAAAATTTCCAAATTTTTAACGAGGTAAGCGAAGAATATCGTCAATCCTTTATGAAAGCTGTGCGTGTCCAGTATTTATTATGGCCAGCAGTGCAAAATATATCCGTCATTACGACTTGTTTTATCTATTTCGTAGGAATCCGTCAATTAGGTGTGTCCGTTACTACTGGGACGCTAATTGCTTTTATCGGTTATATCAATAACTTTTGGAATCCGGTCATCAATATTGGTAACTTCTACAATTCTCTGATTACTGCAACTGCTTATTTGGAAAGGATTTTTGAAACGATGGATGTTGTTCCAGAAATTCAAGATGCGCCGCATGCTATTGCGTTGCCGCCAATTAAAGGAACCGTCGACTTTCAGCATGTTTATTTCCGTTATGAAGAAGGAAAAAATATTTTGACCGATGTTAGTTTTCATATTGAGCCAGGACAAACAATCGCCTTGGTTGGGCCAACAGGTGCGGGTAAAACAACAATCATCAATTTGTTAAGTCGTTTTTATGATGTGAATGAAGGGGCCGTTAAAATTGATGGTTATGATGTTCGCGATGTGACACTCCGTTCGTTAAGGAAACAAATGGGGGTAATGCTTCAAGATACGTTTATTTTTTCAGGAACAATTATTGAAAACATTCGGTACGGAAATTTAGCAGCCACAGAGGAAGAAGTTATCCAAGCCGCAAAAATTGTTCGTGCGCACGACTTTATCAAGGATTTAAAAGATGGCTATGAAACAGTTGTGGAAGAGCGGGGTAGTACACTCTCGGCAGGACAACGCCAATTAATTTCATTTGCTCGTGCTTTACTGGCAGATCCCAAAATTTTAATTTTAGACGAAGCAACCTCCAGTATTGATACAAAAACAGAAGAATTGTTACAAGAAGGACTACAACAACTTCTGAAAGGACGGACATCGTTTATTATTGCTCATCGACTTTCTACCATCAAAAATAGCGATAAAATTTTCTATATTGATGGTGGTCGTATTGTGGAAGAAGGATCTCATGATCAACTAATGGCAAAACATGCGTTATATCATCATTTATATCAATCGCAATACGACTTATTAAAGAGCTAGATGATAAAACAGAGAAAATTCTTAGTTGAATCTTTCTCTGTTTTTCTGTATCGTAACCTTAACAAAGGAAAAAATGATGAGGTGCCAAATGAATCGGAATTTTGAAGTAGAATTAACAACATTATGTATGATTAGAAATCAGAAAAATGAAATCCTTGTGCAAGAACGACAAAAAAAGGATTGGCCTGGTTGGACGTTCCCTGGCGGACATGTTGAAAAAAACGAGGGCATGGAAACAGCCATGGTTCGCGAACTCCTTGAAGAAACAGGATTAGTGCTGAAACCACAATTAGTAGGTGTTGCAGAATGGCTGAATGATTGTTCGGGTGCGCGGGAATTAGCCACATTATTCATTGCAGAAACAGCGGATGAACTACCAGAAGAAACGGAACAACCCTTGTTTTGGGTCACTGAAAAAGAATTGCGAGAAGGTCCTTTAGCTGGCAGTTTAGCAGAACTTTTCCCAGTATTTTTTGGCGAAAAGCAATTTTATTTTAAAAATAATACAGCTTAATGATTCAAACCTAAAAGATTAAATCAATCCCACTTATTAAAAGAGAGGAAATCTAAAATTAAACATTGCTATTTATAAGCAATGTTTGCTATTCTTAATAAAAGGGAATTAATTTTTTATATAATGAGGGGGAAAAAGTGTGTTAAAAAGAAAAGTGGGGATTATTGCAGGCGTTTTCTGTTCAGCTTTGTTATTGACAGGCTGTGGCAAAAGCGCGAAAGATGAGTTCATTCAAGGGATTGGCAATCAAAACGCACAAGAATCTGGGGTTTGGGATTTCTCTATGTCAATTAGTGACATGAAATTTTCACAAGAAGATGGTGCACAAACGAATCCTATGATCGGGATGCTCATCACGCAAATCAAAGACGCATCGCTTTCTGGGAAGATTCAAGTAGATGCCAAAAAAGAAAAAGCATTCAACTTAGAGATGAAATTAAAAGCGATGGGCATGGATGTACCGATTTCATTGGTTGGATCATTAGATAACGAGGGCAAAGAGCCAAAACTCTATTTAGCAACAGATATGATGGAATATATTGTCGCTGTCGCAGACTCAATGACTGACGGTGCTATTGATAGTTCTCAGTTAGATACAGAAAAACTAAAAGGAAAATACATTGATCTTTTAGCCATGAACGAGGAAAGTACGAAAGAATGGCAAGATACAATCAAAGAGTATCAAGAATCGGAAAAAGAACGAAAACAGTCTGCTAAGGAATACAAAGAGTTTTTAGAAGGATTAGACAAGGATACGTTCGAGAAAAAAGGGGATACCATTACCCATACGTTTACAAAAAAAGAATTACAAAAGTTAATCAAAATTACGACAGAAACATCTGAAAAAGGTAAAGAACAAGATCCTTTCGAAAAAATCAAAGATGTTTCTGCCAAAGTTTCTGTTAATACAAAAGAAAATAAAACAAATATGTTGATTAATGTGAAACCGCAGCAAGACAAGAACGTTGACATGGGACTTGAATCATTATCTAGTAAAATTAGCATTACACAAAAAGCCAAAAAAGCGACGATTTCAATGCCTAAGAAAGAAAATATTTTATCAGAACAAGAAGTTGAAAAAATTTTTTCCGATAGCACCTCTATGACAGGTCTATCGACTGAAGACACGACTGTTGCGATCAATCAATAACGCTGAATGACCAATAAAAACGACCGCTCAAAAAAAGTAACGAAAGACCTAGCATGATTGGGATGCTAGGTCTTTTTTGAATAAAAAAACAGCATTTTAGTTTTCTTTGAATTATTGGTTGTTATTTTAGATGGTGTAAACAGTTTAAAATTAATACATTTGTTTTTGATTTAAATTCTACTGCTATTTTTAATCATTCTATTAAATAACAAATGTTTTCGAGTGTTTTTAAGCATTATTTTTGTTATGCAGAGTGGTTTTTTTATACAATGAGTATAATTTTAGATGAAGGAGTGTTTTAGGTGAAAAATCAACATTTAACTACGTCACAAGGAAGTCCAGTTGGCGATAATCAAAATTCGCTAACTGCAGGAGAATTTGGACCTGTCCTAATCCAAGACGTTCATTTATTAGAAAAATTAGCTCATTTCAATCGTGAGCGCGTACCAGAACGGGTTGTTCATGCCAAAGGTGCTGGTGCTCATGGGATTTTCAAGGTGAGCCAATCAATGGCACAATATACTAAAGCCGATTTTTTATCTGAAGTTGGCAAAGAAACACCTTTATTCGCTCGTTTTTCAACTGTAGCTGGAGAATTAGGTTCATCAGATACATTGCGTGATCCTCGCGGTTTTGCGCTTAAATTCTATACAGACGAAGGAAATTACGACTTAGTTGGCAATAATACGCCCATTTTTTTCATTCGTGATGCAATTAAATTTCCAGATTTTATTCATAGCCAAAAAAGAAATCCACGGACGCATTTGAAAAGTCCAGAAGCTGTTTGGGATTTTTGGTCTCATTCACCTGAAAGCCTTCATCAAGTAACAATTTTAATGAGTGATCGTGGCATTCCGTTGTCGTTCCGTCATATGCATGGTTTTGGTAGCCATACATTCAAATGGGTCAATGCTGCTGGAGAAGTATTTTTTGTTAAATATCACTTCAAGACGAATCAAGGAATCAAAAATCTAGAGAGTCAATTAGCAGAAGAAATTGCTGGGAAAAATCCAGATTTCCATATTGAAGATTTGCATAATGCAATTGAAAATCAAGAATTTCCTTCTTGGACATTATCTGTACAAATTATCCCGTATGCAGATGCGTTAACAATGAAAGAAACTCTTTTTGATGTAACAAAAACGGTTTCTCAAAAAGAGTATCCGCTGATTGAAGTTGGCACGATGACTTTAAATAGAAATCCAGAGAATTATTTTGCAGAGGTTGAACAAGTAACCTTTTCACCAGGAAATTTCGTTCCTGGTATTGAAGCTTCTCCGGATAAATTATTGCAAGGACGTTTGTTCGCTTATGGGGACGCACATCGTCATCGCGTGGGCGCTAATAGTCACCAATTGCCGATCAACCAAGCAAAAGCGCCTGTAAATAACTACCAAAAAGACGGCAATATGCGTTTTAACAATGGCAATAGCGAAATTAATTACGAACCAAATAGTTATACTGAAACACCAAAAGAAGATCCTAAGGCGAAAATTAGTTCCTTTGAAGTTGAAGGAAATGTTGGTAATTATAGCTATAATCAAGATCACTTTACACAAGCAAACGCTTTGTATAATTTGCTGCCAAGCGAAGAAAAAGAAAACTTAATTAACAATATAGCGGCATCTTTAGGTCAAGTGAAAAATCAAGAAATCATCGCGCGTCAAATTGATTTGTTCACTAGAGTAAATCCAGAATATGGAGCACGTGTCGCACAAGCCATCAAGCAACAAGCATAATTTATATAACGTACGTGACAAAACCAGTCTAGATAAACTAAAGACTGGTTTTGTTTGCTTTTCAATGCTTTTTACTCTACTTTGTATAATGTATATTATGTAAACTAGAATAAAATAAAAAACTTTAGCCGATAAATTGCACCTCTCTTTCGACTAATTAATTTACCCAACTAACCTTACAAGTTGTTTGCTAAGCTAGTTGGGTTTACTGTTTATTTAAACCTTGGATTGTTCATTTCTTGATGAATTTCTTTGCTCGCTTCATATAGAAACAATGTTTGTTTTTTACTTGATGCATAATCGACAATGGGTTTTGGATAATTTTCTCCTAAATGTACATGATATTGCGTTTGTAAAGCTTCGTTCATTAGATTTGGTTGATGAATATACTTTTGTGGCACTTGCTTAAGTTCTGGAACATATTTTTTGATGAACTGGCCGTCATTATCAAATTTTTTTGACTGGATAATTGGATTAAAAATCCGAAAATACGGGACAGCGTCCGTTCCTGTCGAAGCAGCCCATTGCCAGCCACCGATATTATTGGCGGCATCATAATCAATCAACATTTTTTGAAAGTATTTTTCACCCCAACGCCAATCGATGTGTAAATTTTTAACTAAAAAAGAGGCAGTAATCATTCTTAAGCGGTTGTGCATCCAACCAGTTTGATTCAGTTGTCGCATGGCGGCATCAATTATAGGGTACCCCGTCTCCCCTTTTTGCCACTTGACAAACATTTCTGGGTCATTTGCCCATTGAATATAACGAAATTTTTCTTGAATAGCTTCCTCTTTTTGTTGTGGAAACGTACTATAGATCATATTGTAAAAGTCGCGCCAAGCTAATTCTTTTTTGAAGGTTTCTTTACTTAAGCTAGAAGGCGCAGATGCAAGCTCTTGCCAAATGGAGCGAATCGAAAGTTCTCCCGTTCTTAAAAAAGTAGACAGATGACTCGTTTGATCCTGATAAGGAAAATCACGCTTATTTTCATAGGATTGAAGTTTTTGATCAATAAAAGTATTTAAGCACCTTCTGGCTGTTTTTTCGCCGACACTATAGTGTTTTAAAGGAATCCTTGCAATCTGTTCACGATAAGCTGCTTCCTCTTCTGGAAAAAGACACGCACTAAAAATTTTTTCAGCTGTATAGGAAACAGGAATCGGTGTTTCTTTAGGCGCCTCTTTCCATTTATTGTAATAGGGCGTAAACACTTGGTACTTGCTGCCATCGTTCTTCTTAATTTCTTCAGAGCCATGCAAATAGGCATCTTGAAAAGAGAAAGACTGAATATTATTTTCTTCAAAAAAGCGCATAGCTTGCTGGTCCCGCTTTGCCCCAAAGCCACAAGTATCTTCATTAAAATAAATGGCCTGCCAATCGGGTAATTTGCGTTTCAAACGTGAAAATAAATCTAACGGTTCGCCGACCATGATTTGTAAATGTGCCTCTTGATCGATTCGTTCTTTAAACGAGGCTAAACTTGCAAAAAAAGCGTTATGATTAGCACTTTCTTGAATAAATTGTTGAGGATTCATTTGGAATAATAAAATCAATTCATCAGCTGCAGAATTTTGTAACGCGTGTGCTAATGCTTTATTATCCTGTAATCGTAAATCACGTCTAAACCACATTACTGTTTTCATTTTTAAATCCTCCTAAATACTTCGTCTTGCTTATCGTAACCGTGACTGCTGATTTTTAAAAGCAACTTGCCTAGACTTTTCAAAAAGCCGATAAAAACTGGGTTTTCAGCTTTTATCGGCTTTTTGATTAAATTAATAGGAAATATTAAAAGCTTTCATATCTTTCTCAATATATTGTAGGACTTCTGTATTGCCAAAAAATTGTGTAAAATAATAGGCTTGACGATAGTCATCGGCTGTGTCTTCCCCGAGCATTTGTTTGTTAAAGGCTTTTTCATATAAAAGATAATCTAGCAAATAAATGGAGTGTTTGTCACGACAAATCTGAATCCCTTTTTCGCTTAAAATGACACTTTTTTGGTAATCTTTTATTTCCGAGTAGAATTTAGCAGAATTATAATAAATTCTACAGCGCTCCAAGGAACATTCTAATTTAAATTGTTCCAATTCTTGTAATGATTTTTCGTAATACACTTGCGCTTTTCTCATATCTTTTTCCAGTTCATATAGCGTACCTAGCGCATTCAGGCTTAAAATGTTGTAAATATTGACTTTACGGTCAATTTCCGCGCCCCGGTATAGGTAAAACAAGGCCTCTGCTTTATCTTTTTTTCCTAATAAACAAGTAATTCCCTTATAATATAACAATTTAGTCGTTAGTTCATTATTAGATAAGATAAGACCTTCAGGCACTTCTTGTAATAAATTGTAGGCCTCTAAGTGAAATAACCGTAAAGATAAATCCTCGACTTTGTTTAGTAGATTTTCAATTTTCTTTTCTTCAGAAATCATCATACATTCTTCTACTTCTAAATCTAATCGGAGGCAAATAGATGAGAAAATATCTAAACTGTCACATAGATTACGGTTTTCAATATTACTAATTGTTGCTTGCGTACAGATGCCGTTAGCCAGCTCTGATTGTGTGATTTTTTTAAGTTTTCTCGCTTGTTTTATTTTGTCTCCTGCTACCTTCACGAACAGACCTCCACTTGTATTATTATGTAAATTCATTAAAAAATGTTATACTTTGATTATCAATTAAAGGAGGTACATGCTATGTTTGATTTACTTGCATTATTGACTGGAACATCAACTTATGGCAACGTTCCCCATGTTTAATTAGTCAATGCGTGTCAAGTATGGTCTTCCATACTTGGCATGTTTCCTTTAAAACTGACTCAATCATACTACAAACGGATAGACAAATACAACCGAAAATCATTGGTTTTTTATTAAGAAAAAGAACAGCAAGAAGTGATAACTACTTCTTGCTGTTCTTTTGTTAGTTAGGTGTATTTAGATTTAAAATGATTTGTTCCGGCGTAATTTCATTATGATCTGACATCATTGGCTCTACGCTTAAATAACTTGAAGTGTTTGTAATGATAACCATGACAGTTGAGTCAAGCCCAGCTTCTTTAATGGCTTTTCGATCGAACGTTCCTAAAAGATCTCCTTTTTTAACGCGGTGACCTTGGGTTACTTGTGTCTGAAAGACCTCCTGCCCCAATGTGACGGTATCAATTCCTATATGAATTAATACTTCAGCTCCTGCGTCCGTTTGGATACCATAAGCGTGCCCAGTTTCTGCAACCAAGTTTAATAAACCATCTGCAGGCGCGTAAACCTTGTTCGCTGTTGGCATGATTGCTAAACCTTTGCCCATCATCTCGCTTGAAAATACCGGGTCATTAACAGCAGTAAGATTCATGGCGTAACCAGTTACCGGAGAAAAAAGTTGTTCATCTAAGGTATTGTGTTGCATTTCAAAGACTTCGCGTTCTTCCTCTTCGATTACTTTATCTGAAATCAAAACTTCTTGCGGAATTGCAAATAGACTGGTTAATGCATAACATACACCGACAGATAAAAGTGCGACTAATAAATAGATCACTAATTGATGTGCACTATAGATATACATTAAGAAAGAAGGAATAACGGCTAATCCATAAGAATTTGATTGAATATGAAAAATAGCTAAAATTGCTCCGCCTAAACCTGATGTAAACAAGACACATAGCAGCGGTTTTAAGTTCCAACGAATAAGTAATCCAAATAACACAGGCTCACTAACTCCAAATAATTGAGACAACATAGAACCAATGGCTGTCGACTTCACTTTGCTATCTTGCGCTTTTTTCGCAAAGGCTAAACAACTGCCAACGTTAGCAAACCCATACATGGCACATATTGTAATCAATGCATTAAATCCTGTATTTGCTAATAATGATGTTTCTACCATAGTTAGTGTATGATGAATACCAATCAAAACCATTAAAGGATATGAGGCACCAATCACGAAACCACCTAATCCTAAGGGCAACCCAATCAACCATTGGACAACATCTACCATGCCTAACTCAACGGTATGCAAAATTGGGCCAATTCCGAGAATCATGATTAAAAAAGTAATTAACATAGTCATAAAAGGTGTAAAAATTTGATCGAGAATATTCGGCATCTTTTTTCGGAAAAAAAGTTCAATCTTTGCGCCAATTATACCAGCAGCAATTGCACTTAAAACGGAACCTTGTGCACCGACAACTGGGATAAAACCAAAAGCCATAATAGCTTTCACGCCAGAATCTGGTGTTGCAACTGCATAAGCGTTTGGTAAAATGGGTGATACCATCATTAAACCAATAACAATCCCGATTACAGGCGTCGCATTAAATGCTTTAAAGGTAGACCAAACAATCAAAGCTGGCAAAAAAGCAAAGACGGTATCTGTAATGACAGAGACAATTTGTTGAAAGCTTTCAGGAATATTGGCTACACTTGCTCCGAATAATTGTAAAAAAGTGTCGTTAAAAATAACACCTTTTAACCCTAGGAACAATCCTGTTGCTGCAATTACTGGAACAATTGGAATGAATATTTCACTTAAAATGCGCATTGTTTTGCGCATGCCCGTTTCATTATTTTTTAAAATTGCTGTTTGCTCTGCTTTTGACACAACATTGATTCCAAGTTTTTCTATTTCATCATACACTTTAGTCACAATACCAGTTCCTAAAATCACTTGGTATTGACCACCATTATAAAAAACACCCTTGACTAAATCGATTTTTTCTAGTTGTTTACCATCTACTTGTTCGTGGTCCTTCAAAATAAAACGTAACCGCGTTTGACAATGGGTGACCGATATAATGTTATCCATACCGATTAATTGAATAATGTCTTTGGCTGCCTGCTGATAATTTTCTGCCATGTTATACTCCTCCTAGCTACTCATTTATAGTAATCAATAGTCCTTGATAGCTTTTTAATAATGTTCCCTGCTGAACTAATTGCTCTCGTTCTTCAGACTGTGTATCAAAAATAACTGTGCCATTAACTAAATAATGAGGGATTGGAACCGCCTCACCAAAATTAAAAAAGGCGTAAATCGTTTTTTCATTTAATTTGCGTTTATAAGCAATAACATTATCTGGAAGATTTGATAGTCCCTCAAATCTTCCATAAAGTAAGGTGTCTGTATAGGGACTCTTTTGACGAAATGCAATCATCCGCTTATAGAAATGAAAAATACTTTGACTATTTTTTATTTCTGCTTCGGCATTGATTTCTTTATAATTATCCACCATTCCTAACCAAGGTTTGACGCTTGAAAAACCGCCATACATAGAATCATTCCATGGAAAAGGCGTGCGGGCATTGTCTCGACTACGCAAATTGACAAGTGACAAGGCTTCTTTGGGCGTAAATCCTTCTTTTATTGCTCGATAGTATTGATCAATGCTAGAAATATCATCGAATTCATCAATCGAACCCCTTTCAAAATTGGTCATTCCTAATTCTTGTCCTTGGTAAATAAAAGGCGTGCCCCTTAAAAAGAAATACATGGCGCCGAATGTTTTAACCGCATTTGGCTGTTGAGCCTGTTCTTTTAAATATTTCGTTGTCGCTCGAGGTTGATCATGATTTTCAATAAAATTTGCACTCCAACCAGCCTCTTGCATGGCTTCTTGCTGTTTGAAAATTAATGTGCGTAAATCATTCCAAGACCAATCGATTCTATAAAACCATTCGCTTCCTGATTTCACATCCAAATCAGCCCATTTGAAGTCAAAAATCATGTCGAAATACCCTGTTTCTCCAATAAATTCTGATAAATTTGGATAATTGACGCCGGCCGCTTCGGCAACTGTGACAATATCAAAGCCAGCAAAAGCTTTTTCTTTTAATTCGTTCAGAAAGTCACTCATTCCTGGCATGTTTCTACTCGCTTTTGTTACTTTGGCTAATTGATCTGCCCCATCAGCAGGTAAGTTTGTCCAAGTCAAATCTTTCTTAATAAAATTAATCGCATCTACACGAAAACCAGCAATTCCTTTGTTTAACCAAAAACGGATCATTTGGTAGATTTCTTTGCGTAGTTCAGGATTTTCCCAATTTAAATCCGGCTGTTTTTTATGAAAGGCATGAAAGTAGTAGGCATCTTCCCCAGGTAATTTTTCCCAAACACTACCACCGAAGTTAGAACGCCAATTTGTAGGTGCTTCTCGTCCTTCTTTTATAATATAAAAGTCTCGAAAACGACTTTGAGGATTTTTTAAAACATCTTGAAACCAAGCATGTTCATCAGATGTATGGTTTACCACCAAATCTAAAATAACTTTTATGTTTCGTTTTTTTGCTTCTTCAATGAGTTCATCGAAGTCTGCCATTGTACCAAAATCGCTAGAAATACCATAATAGTCTGAAATATCATATCCATTGTCAGCCATTGGCGACGGGTACATTGGACTCAGCCAAATCAGCGTAATTCCTAAATTTTCTAAGTAATCCAGTTTTTGAATAATGCCTTGTAAATCACCAATTCCGTCATTATTACTATCCGAAAAGCTACGTGGATAAATTTGATAGGCCACTTCTTTTTGCCACCAATTTCTGTTCATTCTGGTTCTCCTCACTCTTAAACTAGTCCTGTTAATTTTTTCTGTAACCGTTTTTACATTTTGTATGATACTCGTTTTTGTGTAATATGTCAAACGTTTATCATAAATAAATTTAAATTATGATATTATTTTGATTTAATTAGATTTATATATGTTATACGTTTGACTTTTTTATGATTTGTTTATACTATTAGACTAACTACTATTTTCTAATAAAGGAGACATTACTTATGTCAAGCATCATGAACCAATGGACGGATGAATTACGTTATGCGCCTTATTCTTCTTGGACATCTGCTCACCTCGAAAATCTAACTTCTATTATCGCGCAATCTAGTTGGCGTTTTAAGTATCATATTCAACCACAGACAGGACTACTAAATGATCCCAACGGTTTTTCGTATTTCAATAACCAGTGGCATTTATTTTATCAAGCGTTTCCTTTCGGGAGTGTTCACGGACTAAAAAGTTGGGCCCACTTAACTTCCTCCGACTTAATTCACTGGGATTATGAAGGAATTGCCCTTTATCCCGACTCTGAATATGATTCTCATGGCGTCTATTCAGGCTCAGCTTTACCAATAGATAACCAACTATGTTTATTTTATACAGGAAATGTTCGTGATCAAACTTGGCAACGATTTGCATATCAAAATATTGCATGGCTGAATTCTTTAGGTGCGATCACAAAGGAATCAACACCATTCCTACCAATTGACCCCAATTATTCTTCCCATTTTCGTGATCCGATGGTATTTCCTTATCAAGAAGGACTTGTTTTATTAATTGGTGCTAGTGATTTAAATGGACAAGGAAAAATTGTGGTCTATTTTTCTAAAGATCGAAACGTACACAATTTTCATCAACTTGGCGAATTGACGTTCACCGACCAAGAATTAGGCTACATGGTTGAATGCCCCAATTTGGTATTTATTGATGGCCAGCCTGTCTTATTATTTTGCCCACAAGGTCTATCTCCATCTGTAAAAAGTTATCAGAATATCTATCCGAATATGTACACATTGGCCGAAACGTTTGATTTGGAGAATCTTTCTTTAGTTCAGGCTGGACCTTTTGAAAATTTAGATGAAGGGTTTGATGTCTACGCCACTCAAGCCTTTAATGCGCCAGATGGTCGTGCACTTGCGGTCAGTTGGATTGGGTTGCCAGAAATCACTTACCCAAGTGATGTGGAGGGCTGGGCAAATGGCTTAAGTCTGGTTAAAGAACTCACAATTCACAACGGGAAACTATTTCAATATCCAGTTTCTGAAACAGAAATGCTTCGTCAATCCGCCACTACTTTATCAAATGGCTGCCATTTTTTATCTACTGCTTCTTTTGAATTAGAAGTGGATATTCCCAAAAATGAGATTGCTTTTATTCGGCTTTTAGCGAACGAAACGGGTTCAAAAGGACTTTTAATTACAATTGATACGATTCATGGTAAAATAACCCTTGATCGAACATTTGCTGGCCAACCTTTTGCTGAAAAGTATGGCACAATTCGTGAAACTAAAATTAGGAAAAATAAGTCAGTTCAGTTAACTATTTTTGTTGATTGCTCTGTTGCAGAAATCTATGTAAATAAAGGTGAAAAAACGATGACTGGTCGCTTCTTTCCAGATAAAGCGCAACAGTATCTTCATCTATCCAAGACGGCAAAAGCTTGTTTTTATGAGCTGGAAAATACGAATAATTAGGAATGATGGTGAATTTTGATGGTGGTTAAATTAACGGATGTAGCAAAGCTTGCTGGGGTGAGCCCGACAACGGTAAGCCGCGTGATTAATAATTATGGTTATCTTAGTCAAAAAACAATTGATAAAGTTCATCAAGCGATGGAAGAATTAAATTATCAACCTAATGGATTAGCCAGAAGCCTCCAAGGAAAAAGTACGCAGCTGATTGGTTTAGTCTTCCCTTCTGTTAGTCATCCATTTTTTGGTGAACTAATTGAAACACTGGAAAGAAAGCTTTTTGTTCAAGGATATAAAGTGATTTTATGTGATAGTGAAAAAGATCCAGAAAAAGAGCGCGCCTATTTACGAATGCTCGCTGCAAATAAAGTGGACGGTGTAATCACTGGTAGCCATAACTTAGCTATTAACGAATATGAAAATGTTTCACTACCTATTGTTTCCTTTGACCGTTTCTTGGCACCTGGCATTCCAATTGTCTCTTCGCAAAACTTTCAAGGTGGCCAAAAAGCCACTGAAGCCTTATTTGCAAGTGGAGCACAAAAGATTGCAATTATTACTGGTGCTAATAACACTGGCGCACCTAGCGATTATCGATTGGCTGGTTATAAACAAACGATGGAAAAATATGGCGCAGAAAAAACGATTCTACAAATTGATAATGGAACCTCAACAACATTAAAAAATCTAGAAATCGAACGTTTGCTTCAAAATAAAACTGTAGACGGCATCTTTTGTACCGATGATTTGACAGCAATTACAGTTATGAATATTGCTCAAAAATTGAAGATAGCCATTCCTGAAGAATTAAAAGTAATTGGTTATGATGGGACAAAATTAATCAAAAGAATTGCCCCACAACTATCAACCATTGTGCAGCCGATCGACGAGATGTGTGACGTTATGATTGACTTACTGCTTCGTAGAATGAAGGATCCTGATGTTGCACTCGAGGAAAATTATCCTATTCCGATTCAGCTATCATTGTCTGAATCCTGTTAAAAAAGACACCTGAAAAGGTGTCTTTTTTTATTCTTAAGTCCTCATTTGCCCATTTTCCCTTAATTCCAAAGCACAGAGATTAAATAATACAACAACATGATCCCTACAAATACACCGAGCATTAGTAAAACATACCACCAATTTTTGGCGCTATAGGTTTCATTTTTATCTTTTTCGGTTCGTTTCCCGGCAGCCCATTTCCATAAATCGTAATTATTCATCTCTCTCACCACCTTTAATGGGTTTGTTAACTTAAGTCTAACACGGAATGAGAGAACTTGAAAACAAAAGGATCACCCACTTATGCAATGGATGATCCTTTTGGGGCACTATTCTTCTGGTAACCCATTATTTTTAATCACTGATTGGTACCAATAAAAACTATCTTTTTTAATACGTCGTAAATCTTTTAACTCATGGTCTTCACGATTAACGTAAATAAAACCGTAGCGTTTTTTGAATCCTTGATGAGAACTTAAAATATCCATGACCGACCAAGGGCAATAGCCAAACAACTCAACACCGTCAGAAATAGCCGCATGACAAGCAGCAATATGGTCATGCAAATACGCAATTCGATAGTCATCATGAACTTTTCCGTCCTCTGTTAGGTGATCTGGTGTGCCTAAGCCGTTTTCTGTAATGATTAACGGTAAACGGTATTGACGATAATAATCATTTAAAACTAAACGTAGACCAGTTGGATCAATTTGGGCACCATACTTAGAGGTTTTTAAATGTTGATTTTTTTCGATTTTAAAATAACCGTATAGATCAAAATCAATGTCCTTTTCTTTCGTACCCAATGGGTGTTGCTCATCTGTCGGTAAATAGCTAGCAACTAACGTCCGATAATAATTAAGGGCGATAAAATCTGGTTTAGCGGCTTTCAGAATTGCTTGATCTTCTGGCTGTGTTTCGGGATAAATGCCGCATTTGGTTAAATACTCTTGATAGTAACCAGGGTATTCGCCAAAACAATACATTTCTAGAGCATAATTTGTTTTAAAGTTATCATTCATACGAGCTGCCCAAACATCCTCAGGTTTATTGGAACTAGGATAAGTCATCGTTGAGGAAACAGAGGGACCGACTTTTCCCCCAGCGACCAATTGGTGACAATCATTCGTCGCTAGCGCATGGGCAACAAACATATGGTAATCCATTTGTGCACGAATTTTTTCAGTATTTTCTGGTGCAACATCGTACATATTCATTCGTTCATCGACACGAATCATTAAGTTTTGTTCGTTCGTAACTTGCCAATTTTTGACTCGATCACCAAACGCTTGATAACAGACTTGCGCATAGCGTTGAAATGCGGAAACGCAACGACGATCCGCCCAACCATTGTATTTTTCCACCAACGCAAAAGGTAAATCAAAATGATAAAGTGTGACAAACGGCAAAATATCGTTTTCTAAAAGTGTATCAATGACGGCATTATAAAAATCGATGCCGGCTTGATTGATTTCGCCATCACCTGTTGGAATGATTCGTGCCCATGAAAGAGAAAAACGATAGGTTTTTAAGCCTAATTCTTTCATTAACGCAATGTCCTCTTTGAAATGATGGTAAAAATCGCTGGCGACTTTCGTATCTGCTTGAACAGCTGACTTTTTAAAAGAATTATAATCAGCAACTGTTAGGCCTTTGCCGTCCTCATTCCAAGCGCCCTCAATTTGAAAAGCGGAGGAAGAAGCGCCCCATAAAAAATCGTTCTTAAATTGTTTAACCATTAGTTTTGCTCCTTTACTTGCATGAAAAATAAATTTGTTTGTGGTGTAATCTCTGTTTGTTTGGTTGTCTCAATTATAGCCATTTCCGCAGTATTTGTTACGATGACTAAGACGGTTGGATCATAACCAGCAGCTTGGATGATTTGTTTATCAAAAGAGAGCAGTTTCTGTCCTAGTCTGACCCTTTCTCCTACTTTTACGAACGTTTCAAATCCCCGTCCTTTTAATTCGACGGTATTGATTCCAATGTGAAGGAGGATTTCAGCACCATTGTCTAACTTTAAGCCGATTGCATGATGAGTTGGATATAAAGCCGTCACTTGCCCATTTTCTGGTGAAACAATTTGTTCCTCTATCGGATAAATAGCTAGTGTTTTTCCCATTTGTTGAGAAGCAAAGACTTCATCGTTGATTTGGTCTAAAGATACGAGTTGTCCTTGAACAGGTGCTTGAATCCGTTGCTTTTCTTTGACTGTCCCTGTCTCTGTCTCTGTCTTTAAGCTGGATTCTTGACGTGAATCGTCAAGCGGTAAATCATTAAAGCCTAGAAAAATCGTTAATAGAAATGCACCAAAAAAAGCAATGCCACAACCTAATAAATAACAAATAAAGGCTTTGGTTCCTGCTTCTGCGTAAACTGGGATGGTCAAGAGTCCTTGGTTAGCGAAGGCTGTCCCGTAGGAACCGCCCCAGCCCATTAAGGCCCCGCCTGCTGCTCCGCTAGCCACCGCATAAATCATCGGTTTTTTTAGCCGCAAGTTTGCCCCATAAATGGCTGGTTCTGTGATACCAAATAATGCAGTCACTGTTGCAGAGGCAGCAACAGCTTTCAAGTCTTTATTTTTTGTGCGGACAAACACGCCAAATGCGGCGCCCGCTTGAGAAAAGTTCGCTGCACCAGCAAACGCTAGCAAATTTTGCCGTCCTGTTCGAGCGACATCATTAATCCCAATTGGCACAAGCCCACGGTGAGCCCCAAAAATGACTAAGACACACCAAATTCCGCCGATAAAACCGCCTAACAAGATGGGACTCAAATTCATTATATAATAATACAACCAATTCACGCCGTCACCTAAATAAATCCCTATCGGTCCAAATAATAATAAAGTGGCTGGAATCATTAAAAGTAATGATAGCGTAGGAACCATAATAATTTTTAGAACTTCTGGAATAACTTTTTCCAAAAAGCGTTGCACATAAGCTAACATAAAAATTGCAAGAATAATAGGAATTACCGTGGAAACATAATTGGCTTTGGTCACATGTAATCCAAACAAGGTAACCGCTGATTCTTCAGTCATTAATGAAACGATGGTCGGATAACATAAGGTGGCACCAATTACCATAGCGATATATTCGTTTGTTTTGAAAACCTTAGCAGCTGAATAACCTAAAATAACTGGCATAAAATAAAAAAGTGCATCGGAAGCGGCGCTTAAAATAATATACGTATTCAAAGGTTTTAAATCGACCTGGTAAAAATTGTTTGCGACCATCACAGCAATAGCTAGAATTCCTTTTAACATGCCAGAAGCGGCAATTGCTGGTACGACAGGCGTGAAAATCGCGGCAACAGTATTTAAAATTCGATTACCTAATGAATTTTTTTCTTTTGTAGATGTTTTGGTCGTAAGTTGCTGAGCCAACAAAGGTTCTAGAGCATTATAGACATGCGCGACTTTATTGCCTAAAACCACTTGATACTGCCCGCCGCTTTCAACAACAGAAATGACACCTTCTGTTTGTAGTAAGGCTTCTTTGTTCGCTTGTTTCGTATCTTTCAATACGAAACGCAATCGTGTATAACAATGTGTGACATCCACGATATTGTCTTTGCCACCTACGTCTTTCAAAATTTCTTTTGCTATTGCTTGGTAGTCCATGGTGACCACTCCTTATCTATAAAATAACAGCTCAATAAAAAAGACCAAATCACACATGCACGTTTCAGCAAACACACTCAATATTTGCTCGTCGTGAATGTCCCTTTGATCTGATCTACGTAATAACTATGTTTCTCACGATAGAATAGCTGATTGAATTTATTTTTAATTTACCATTATTTAGAGGGATTATCAATGAATTAGGTAGACCAACTCAGTGTTTTGTTGCTAAAATCAGCAGTGAAAATAGTAGTTTACTACATTCACTGCTGATTTATTTGATTACAAGACTGGGGACAACAAGCGTGAAAAGTTTTGCTTGAAGCGTAGCCAGTACCCTTGTTTTTTAATTATCTCGTCGGTTAGTAAGACACTTTTTTCTATATCTTCTTCAAAGACTTGCGCTAACATCCACGCAATGTCAGGATTGTAAATAAACGTACTTACCTCAAAATTCAATGAATAACTGCGAATATCTTGGTTTGTTGTGCCAACCATAGCTAATTCATCATCAATCACCATTGTTTTTGCATGAATAAACCCACTATCATAAATATAAATTTTAATGCCGCGTTTGTGTAAGTAATTCGCGTAATATTGTGTTGCGCGGTAAATAAAGGGATGGTCAGGCATACAAGGAATCATAATTCGCACGTCGACACCTGAACGAACCGCCACTAACAACGCATTAATCATACTATCGTCAGGGATTAAATACGGTGTTTGAATCCAGACACTCTTTTCTGCAGAAAAAATCATCCGAACAAACCCGCTTTTCAAAATTTCTTCTTCTGAATCAGGACCATCTGAAACAACTTGTAAGGACAAATGCTCCACTTCATGATCTTCTGGTAATTTAAAATATTTTTCATGATACGTCATACGTTCTTCAGGATATTTGACTGAAGCATTCCAATCCATGATAAATATCTCTTGCAATGAAAATACGGCCGTCCCGACCAAACGAATATGGGTATCTCGCCAGTAACCAAATTTTTCGGTGACATTCAAATATTGATCCCCAACATTGAACCCGCCGGTCCAGCCAATTTTCCCATCGATGACAACAATTTTCCGATGCAAGTGATAATTTAGACGTGTTTTACGGATCATATCGCGAGAAGTAATAAAGGGAGCTACTTTTCCTCCAGCGTCAACGTAACGAGCAAAAAACTTTTTATTTGCGCCGGGTGAACCCCAAGGATCGTAAATTAAGTAAACTTCCACGCCTTCATGCAACTTTTCGATTAATACATCTAAAAATTGATTGCCAATCGTGTCATTAAAAAACGCATAATATTCCACATGAACGGTTTCTTTCGCTGCACGAATATCTTCAAATAATGCTTGGAATTTTTCTTGGCCATCTGTGAATAATTGTAAACTATTTCTTTTGGCCAACGGTGATGCGTCCATATTCCGGAAATAACGATTTAAAACTTTCGCATCATAAAGTAAATCATAACGTTTATCGCGCCCTGCTTTTTTGTTATCGATGTCCACTTTTTCTTTAATTCGTTGAACCATTTGTTTTTCATCATCAGACAATTTAAAAACTTCTTGTCCATCGATACCCCGCCCACAGAATAAGTAAATAATAAATCCGATACCAGGCAAGAAAATCAACGTCATCATCCATGCTAAAACGCTGGAAATACTACGAGGTTTTCTAAAAACAGTAATTAAGGCAGCAATAACGTTAATTACTAATAAAAATAACAAAATCCAAACAAAAATTTTCATCGCTTACCTCCTTCTTACTTCATACTAAGATTATATCAAATAACAGTTAAATTAGGCGAATAATATGAGCGAGTATTCAAAAAAGAATTCATTTCTATAAGTGTTTCGCCTTTGATTCTCAGTTTTTCTGTACTATAATGAGGGCTGGATGTAAAGATTTTGAAAAGAGGTACTTATTTATGGTCGTTGATTTGAAAATGTTAGCTATGATTTTTATCATTAATTTTGCGTATATTACCTTAAATACTATTCGTTTTATGTTAACGATGAAAGGTTATCGGGTTATTGCACCGCTGGTTAGTATGGCTGAAATAACAATTTATGTCTTAGGGCTAAGTATGGTTCTGAATCGGTTAGACAATCCTTTAAATTTACTTGTTTATGCGCTTGGTTACGCTGTTGGCATTAGTGTAGGAATTAAAATCGAAGACTATTTGGCCTTGGGTTATATTATGGTATCAGTTATCCTCCCTTCTACTACTGAACAATTTCATTTACCAGAAACACTTCGTGAACACGGCTATGGTGTTACGCAAAGTGTCGCCTACGGACGCGAAGGAGAACGAATGGTTTTAGAAATTCTTTCCCCAAGAAAAAACGAACGTACATTGTACAAATTAATCAATCAATTAGAGCCGAGAGCATTTATCATTTCCTATGAGCCTAAGTTCATTTCCGGTGGTTTTTGGACGAAAAAAGTTCGCAAAAGAAATGACGCCATTTCTCACTAAGAAGCGGCGTCATTTCTTGTTATTGATTTTTAGTTTACATAATAAAATTATCGTAACTTTAATTTATTCTAAGATAACTTAGAGAGTTCGTACCTAGTTGCTCAATCAATTGTTGCATAAAAACTAAGCGTTCGATGGCCGATCGGTTAGCAATTTTTTCATAATAAAATGCTAGAATATCCGACTGTGCTTCTAAAGGCTCGGCTTGTTCTGTTGCTACTGGTAAAAGGAGTTTTAAGTGGTCCTGGTCAATCACAATCACTTGGGTCAAGTGCAAACTTTCTTGAAAAATATTAGGCACAGTACTGACTTTTCGGCCTCGCAGAGCTTGTTTAATGACTCTTCTCGCTTGCGAAAGATAGTATTCAGGATTTACGTCCCCTAGCAAGTCATATAAAGCGCTGAAGGCTTCTGGCAAGGATTGCTCTTTGCCCAAGTAATCAAAATAACGAGGCATTGTTGGAACCTCTGTCTTTTCTTTTTCAAGCGTAATTATAGATAGTTGTGCCGAGGCCAATCTTTGTTTTTGATAAAATGAGGGGCCACCGCTCACGCCAAAAAAATAGTCTTCCTCTTCTGGAAACACTTGTGGCCAAAAAGATTCAGCTAGCCAAAATAATTGCTCTGTTACAGTTCCTTTAAACTTAGGAAGTTCGTCTTCAGCCAAGGTCAAACTCGCAACTTCAGCTGCCGTATAAATAGGAAAATTCAAACGATATTGACGATTTTCCCGAATGATTAACTGACAATCAATCATTTCTGATAAAAATTGTTCTAACTTGCCTTCTGTTGCAAAGGCCGCTTTTAATTGTCTTAAAATGATTCTTTCTTCCCGATGTTCATACATAAAAGTAACAAGAGGGAAAAAAAGTGATTGGTTGAGCAAATGATTGTATTGTTTCGTTTGTTGCGGAGAATGATAGTAAATTGCTAAATCATTCATGTTAACGCCCCTTTACTATTGAAGCGCCTAAGCAACAAGGAATTTATCGCGTTGCTTAGGCGCTTACGGTTTTAGTTAAAGACTTCTGTTAATTGTGGTACTACTTGTTTTTTACGAGAAACAACGCCTGGTAAGAACGCACGATTGTTAACTAATGTTACATTGAATGCTGCTTCAATTTTGGCTTGTTCCGCACCAATCGCTAATAATTCAGAATCACTGTCTAGGATATTCGTAATAATTAAGACAAACAAGTCATAATTATTGGCTGCATTTTCTGCGGCCATAGCTGCTTCTAATTCAGCTTGACGATCTAAAACTTCTGCTAAGTCGACGGTATTTACTTGGGCAACGCGAACTGTTTTGCCGTTCATTGGGAAGCTCTTAGCATCTAAATCTAAAAGAACTTCAGCTGATTTATCGCTTAAATTTGTTCCTGCTTTTAATAAGTCAAGACCATAGCCTTCTAAATTGATTTCAGCAATATCAGCTAGGGCGTGCGCTGCATCGATGTCTTCTTGTGTGCAAGTTGGTGATTTAAATAATAATGTATCAGAAATAATCGCTGAGACCATCATACCAGCAATTTGAGCTGGAATTGTCACGTTATTTTCTTTAAACATTTTATAGATGATTGTACTGGTACACCCTACTGGTTCTGCACGATAATACAATGGATCTGCTGTTTCGAAGTTGGCAATCCGGTGATGATCCACTACTGCTAAAATGTTCACTTCAGCGATATCTGAAATGCTTTGTTGGAATTCGTTATGATCCACTAACATGACTTGGTTTGTTTCGCTAGCTGCTTCAGTGACAACACGTGGTGCTTCAATATTGAAGTAATCTAAGGCATATTGAGTTTCTTCACTTGGTGTTCCTAAAGCGACAGCTTCTGTCTCTTTTCCTAATTCTTTTTGTAAGTAAGCAAAACTAATTGCTGCTCCGATAGCATCTGTATCAGGATTTTGGTGTCCAAAAACTAAAATTTTTGACATAATACACACTCCTTGGTTTTGATTCACTCTTAATGATAACAAAAAATAGAAAAGAAACAACAAAAAATTGTCTTCTTTTCTATTTTTTCGTTTGTTAACGTGCTAGATAACCTTGATAGTCCTCGACATGTAGTAGTTTTTTCGCATTTTCAACACGATCATTTTTAGGAGGCTCAATTCCTTCTAATGGATAAGGAATACCTAGTTCTTCCCATTTGTACTTGCCCATCGTATGGTAAGGAAGCACTTCAACTTTATCTACATTGTTTAATGTTTTTATGAAGGCATCCAGACGGATTAAATATTCGTCGTAATCACTACGTTGAGGCACCAATACGTGGCGAATCCAAACAGGTTTGTCAATTTCAGATAAATAGGTAGCCATCTCTAAAATATTATCATTTGATTGCGTTGTTAACAGTTTATGCTGCTCGTTATCAATATGTTTGATGTCAAATAAGAGTAAATCTGTATACTTCATCAATTCATCAAATTGACTAATGAAGGGTTCTTCCCGAGTAAAAGGTTTGCCACACGTATCTAAGGTGGTATGAATGCCTTGTGCTTTGGCTTTTTTAAATAAATCGATTAAAAAGTCCATTTGCAATAGCGGCTCACCACCACTGACAGTGATACCACCCTTTTCGCCCCAATAAGAGCGAAAACGTAATGCTTCCTCTAATACTTCGTCAGTCGTCACCACACGACCACCGGAACCAATTTTCCAAGTATCTGGATTATGACAGAATTGACATCTCATGCGACACCCTTGTGTAAATACGATAAAACGGACACCTGGGCCATCAACGGTACCAAAATTTTCTGTTGAATGAATTCTACCTGTAACTGGTGTTGTCATAATGATCCCTCTTCTTTCAAACGAAAAGGATGACACGTTGAATGTCACCCTTTCAGTTAAATAATGTAAATGTTTTTTATAGTCTGTCGTGTGAAGTTCTTGAAATAACGTCTGCTTGTTGTTCAGGAGTTAAGTCACGGAATTTCACGGCATATCCAGATACACGGATAGTTAAGTTTGGATATTTTTCTGGATGTGCTTGTGCATCTAATAATAATTCGTTTGTAAATACGTTTACGTTTAAGTGGTAACCACCTTTATCGAAGTAGCCATCTAATACGTTACGTAAGTTGTTAATTCTTGTATCGTCGTCTTTACCTAAACCATTAGGGTTGATGGTTTGTGTATTAGAAATACCATCTAAAGCGATTGTATATTCTAAACGAGCTGTTGAGTTTAATGAAGCTAACAAGCCATTTTTCTCACCTAAGAATTTACCGTCTTGATAACTTGGGTTCGCACCTGGTGCAAGAGGTTTGCCGGCACGACGTCCGTCAGGCGTGTTCCCTGTTGCTTTACCATAAACAACGTTTGAAGTGATTGTTAATAATGAAGTCGTTGGTTTAGAGTTACGGTATGTGTGTTGACGTTTAATTTGTGTCATAAAGTAATCTAAAATCCAGTTAGCCATTGCATCGGCTTCTTCGTTATCGTTTCCGTATGTTGGGAATTCTTTTGTTGGTACATAATCAATTGCCATACCATCTTCGTCACGGATTACTTCTACTTCACCGTGTTTAATTGCCATGATACTATCAGTCGCATGAGAGATTCCGGCAATACCAGTTGCGAATGTCCGTTGTAAATCAGTATCCATTAAAGCTAATTGTGGTGCTTCATATGCATATTTATCATGCATGTAATGAATAATGTTTAATGTGTTAACGTACAATTCAGCTAACCAGTCTAAGATGTCTTTATAGCGTTCCATGAATTCGTGGTAATCTAATTTGTCACCAGTCATTGGACGATATTTTGGTGCTACTTGCATTTTAGTTTTTTCATCGACCCCGCCGTTAATTGCATAAAGAACAGCTTTCGCTAAGTTCGCACGAGCGCCGAAGAATTGCATATCTTTACCCATAACTGTTGCAGAAACACAACATGCGATTGCGCAGTCGTCAGAGCCCCAGTTTTCACGTAATAAGTCATCGTTTTCAAATTGGATAGATGAGCTTTCCTTCGCGATTTTAGCTGCATATGTTCTGAAGCCTTCTGGTAAGTGAGAAGAATACAATACAGTTAAGTTCGGTTCTGGAGATGGTCCCATGTTTGTTAAGGTGTGTAAGATACGGAAGTCATTTTTAGTAACTAATGAACGACCGTCAATACCCATACCAGCAATAGATAATGTTGCCCAAATTGGATAACCAGAGAATAATTGGTTGTATTCTGGTGTCCGTGCAAATTTAACCATACGTAATTTCATGATTAAATGGTCAATCATTTCTTGTGCTTCAAATTCAGTGATTAAACCAGCTTCTAAGTCACGTTGGATATAGATATCTAAGAATGCTGAGATACGACCAATTGACATTGCCGCACCATTTTGAGATTTAATGGCACCTAGGTAACCAAAGTATAACCATTGGATTGCTTCTTGCGCATTTGCAGCAGGACGAGAAATATCGAAACCATAAGAAGCAGCCATTTGTTTTAAGTCATTTAACGCACGGTATTGTTCAGAAATTTCTTCACGTAAGCGAATAACATCGTCTGTCATTTCTTTGTTACCAGTGTTATCATGATCTTTTTTCTTTTGTTCCATTAAGTAGTCGATACCGTATAATGCGATACGACGATAGTCACCGATAATACGGCCACGGCCATAAGCATCTGGAAGACCAGTAATGATTTTGTTTTTACGTGCTAAACGCATTTCAGCTGTGTAGGCATCAAAAACACCTTGGTTATGTGTTTTTCTGTATTCTGTGAAGATTTTTGTCATTTCTTCGTCAGTTTCATAACCATTTGAAACTAAGGCATTGTTCGCCATTTTAATACCACCGAATGGCATAAATGCTTGTTTTAATGGTACATCTGTTTGTAAACCGACAATTTTTTCTTCTTCTTTGATTAAGTAACCAGGTTCATGTGACGTAATAGTTGCTGGGATATCGCTATCCATGTCATAAACGCCATTTTTTTCATGTTGGATTTCAAATAATTCTTGTAGTTTTGTCCATAATTTGTCAGTGCTCGGAGCGATTGGTTCTAAGAAACTGTCGTCGCCTTTGTACTCTGTGTAGTTGTTTTGAATAAAATCACGAGTGTCAACGCTTGTTCTCCATTTGTCGCCTTTAAAGCCTTCCCATTGTTTCATGAAGTGTTTGCCTCCTTAGTTAACTGCTACTTGATTGTATGTAACAGCTTTATGTGATTAGTATAACACATAACCTTTTAGATGCAAGCGTTTTTTTATTATTTATTGCACTTTCTTAATAAATAAATGGGGAGCAAAGATTATAAACGCTGATATATAAACATTTATACTTGTGAAAATAAGAACGATTTATAGTTGTTATCACTTGTGAAAAATGTACTTCTGTATTAAAAACAGCAGCCATCTGTATTAATACAGATGGCTGCTGTGGAGATATTTATAACACAGTTTAGTTTGTTTGTTCTTCTTCAATCACTGCAGAATGCATCTCGTGGACTTCCATTACTTGGCCATCTTTTTGTTCATCGATGACAAAGGAACCGTTGGATGTTCGTTCACTGATTGGATAGTTTTTCGACTGAATAACTTCTTGTGTGCCTTTTTGCGTAGTAACTAATAAATCTAAATCGGTACTTTCAGACATAAAGACAACACGATGTGGATTTTTCTTCAATTCCCGTAAGACCATTAATCCACGTTTTGCTCGTCCTAATTGTGTTAATTCTTGGGCTAACATGCGTTTAACACCGCCACGTTGGGTAACGATGACAATCGGTGTATCCCCTTCAGAATGAACCAGCAAACCATTAACGACATAATCGTCTTCTTTGAGGTTCATTGATTTAACTCCAGCCGCTTTACTACCCACGACTGGTACTTCATATAATGGATAACGTAAGCCAAAACCGCGATTGCTAACGAGGAAAACATCCAATAAGTCTTGATCATTTGTTAAATAAACATTGGTAATTTCATCTTGGTCTGATTTTAATTTCATACAAGATGTCGGGCGGCTCTTATAAGTGCGCCAAGGCTCAAAATCAGCCATTTTGGTTTGTTTAATCATGCCAGCTTTTGTAATGAAAACAAAGGTTTTTGTCGGACTTAACTCTTTATAAGGATATACAGCAATAATCGATTCATCGATAGCAAGATTTAAAATGGTTTGAGAAATATGTTCGCCAATTTCTTTCCAGCGTAAATCTGGCAACTCATGGACGGGGCGATAGATCATATTCCCTTTATTTGTTACTAGTAAAAGATGATCTAATGTATTGACTTCGCCAGCATATAGTAAAAAGTCGCCTTCTTTCATGCCGATTTCTTCTGGTTTTGATGCTGTATAAGAACGAATACTACTCCGCTTGATATAGCCTTCGTGCGTCACGGTTACGACCACGTCTTCCTGCGCAACTAACACGGCTGTTTCAATCTTGATTTCTTGGATTTCCTCTTCAATTTGAGTTAAGCGTGGATTACCATATTGCTTTTTAACTTCGCGAAGTTCTTTTTTCATGACTGAGAATAGTTCTTTTTCATTGTTTAAAATGTTCAATAACTCAGCAATTTGTTGTTCTAAAGTTTTCGCTTCTTCTTGTAAATCAGTAATATCCGTATTGGTTAAACGGTATAGCTGTAAAGTAACGATTGCTTCAGCTTGTTCTTCAGTAAACGCATAGTCGGATACTAAGTTCTTCTTCGCATCTTTTTTATCTTTACTGCCACGGATTGTTGCAATCACTTTATCTAAGATAGACAATGCTTTAATTAAACCAGCAACAATATGCTCACGTTTGCGAGCTTTGTCCAACTCAAATTGACAACGGTTAATGATAACTGATTTGCGATGCGTAATGTAACTTTCTAAAATCCGTTTTAGTCCCACTTGTTGCGGGGTCATGTTGTCGATGGCTACCATGTTAAAGTTGTAATTGATTTGCAATTCAGTGTTTTTAAATAGATAATTTAAAATACCTTCTGCATTGACATCTTTTTTTAGTTCAACAACAATTTGCAAGCCAGTTCTGTCACTTTCGTCACGAACTTCGGCAATGCCGTCTACTTTTTTATTTAAACGGATTTCATCCATCTTCTTCACTAGCGTTGCTTTGTTGACTTCATAAGGAATTTCAGAAATGACAATTTGTTGTTTGCCGCCTTTTAAGGGCTCAATCTTTGTCTTCGCACGTAAAATTACTTTACCACGGCCGGTTTCGTAGGCTTTTTTAATTTCTGCTTTTCCTTGTAGGATCCCACCTGTTGGGAAATCTGGTCCTGGAATGTATTCCATTAATTTCTCTAAACTTGCATTAGGATGATCAATTAAATACACAGTTCCATCAATGATTTCCGCTAAATTATGCGTAGGAATTTCTGTTGCATAGCCTGCTGAAATCCCCGTTGAGCCATTTACCAATAAATTAGGATATTTGGCTGGTAAAACAGTGGGTTCTTTTTCTGTATCGTCAAAATTCCAGACGAAATCGACGGTATTTTTGTCGATATCTTTTAACAACTCACCACTTAACTGTGATAAACGAGCTTCTGTATAACGCATCGCCGCTGGTGGATCGCCATCCATACTTCCGTTGTTTCCGTGCATTTCAATTAGTACTTCCCGTAATTTCCAGTCTTGACTTAGACGGACCATCGCTTCATAAATACTACTGTCGCCATGGGGATGATAATTCCCCATAATGTTTCCGACAGATTTTGCTGATTTACGAAAGCCTTTATCAAAGGTATTGCCGTCTTTATTCATTGAAAAGAGAATGCGGCGTTGTACTGGTTTTAGCCCATCTCGAATATCTGGTAGGGCCCGTTCTTGAATGATGTATTTGGAATATCTTCCAAAACGATCGCCCATTACTTCTTCAAGGGTTAATTCTTGAACTTCTTGGCGTTTTTCCAAAATTGTCACTCCCTACTCTATGTCAAACAAACTGATTTCAGTGTCATCGGTTTGTTCTGCTTCTTTTGTTTTTTCCGCATCTAAAAGACTTTCTCCTGTTGGTGCAGAAGTGTCTTCTTCTGAACGATCTAAAATACTGCCATCTTCTTCCAACGTAAATTGAACATGTTGCTCAATCCATTTTCGACGAGGTTCGACTTTGTCGCCCATTAATGTGGTCACACGGCGTTCTGCTTGAGCTGCATCATCAATCCGAACACGAATTAAGGTTCTAGTTTCAGGATCCATCGTTGTTTCCCAAAGTTGTTCTGCATTCATTTCCCCCAGACCTTTATAGCGTTGGAGCATATAGCCTTTACCAACTTTATCAATCACTTCTGCCAATTCACCATCGGTCCAAGCATACTCAATGACTGATTTTTTTCCAGTTCCTTTAGAAACTTTATAAAGAGGTGGTAAGGCAATATAGACTTTGCCGGCTTCAATTAATGGTTTCATATAACGATAGAAGAACGTTAATAGCAACACTTGAATATGGGCACCATCGGTATCCGCATCGGTCATGATGATGATTTTATCATAATTACAATCTTCAATTGAAAATTCAGGACCAACTCCTGCGCCAATCGTATAGATCATAGTATTGATTTCTTCGTTTTTCAAGATGTCTTGCATTTTCGCTTTTTCCGTATTAATGACTTTTCCTCGTAGCGGTAAAATGGCTTGAAATTTCCGGTCGCGTCCTTGTTTTGCTGAGCCACCAGCCGAGTCTCCTTCGACAAGATATAGTTCATTTTTCTTAGGATTTCTAGATTGAGCCGGTGTTAATTTTCCAGAAAGTAACGATTCACCTTTTTTCCGTTTTTTACCGTTCCGGCTTTCTTCACGAGCTTTGCGAGCCGCTTCACGGGCTTCACGGGCTTTAATCGCTTTCCGAATTAATGATTGACTCATTTCACTGTTTTCTTGTAAATAGAAGCCCATTTGTTCGCCTACGACGTTGTCGACAACGGTTCTTGCTAAAGGTGTACCTAATTTCCCTTTGGTTTGGCCCTCGAACTGTAGTAAGTTTTCTGGTACTCGAATAGAAAGGACGGCTGCTAAGCCTTCGCGGAAGTCGCTACCTTCTAAATTTTTATCTTTTTCTTTTAATAGTCCCACTTTCCGTGCATATTCATTGTACGCCTTTGTCATTGACGTTTTCATACCGACTTCGTGGGTACCGCCATCTTTTGTGCGGACATTGTTAACGAAAGATAAAACATTTTCAGAATAGCCATCGTTGTATTGATAGGCTAATTCAACTTCAATACCTTCTTTGGCTCCTGAAAAATAAACAACGGGTGTTAATGTATCTTTTTCTTCATTTAGATAGGCAACAAATTCTTTAATGCCTTCTTCGTAGTGGAAGACTTCTTCTTTGGGTTCTTCCCCACGTTCATCCGTTAAAGTAATTTTGACGCCTTTTAATAAGAAAGCTGATTCTCTCAAACGTTCTGCTAAAATTTCGTAAGAAAAATTTGTCGTAGAGAAAATGGTGTCGTCAGGTAAAAAAGTAACGGAGGTGCCGTTGCGTTTTTTTGTTTTGCCGATTTTTTTTAAGGTACCAACTGGTTTACCGCCGTCCTCAAATCGTTCCATGTATTCTACGCCATCACGAACAATATGAACTTCTAACCACTTAGATAAGGCATTAACAACACTGGCACCCACCCCATGGAGTCCGCCTGAAGTTTTATAGCCACCTTGGCCAAACTTACCACCCGCATGTAAGACAGTAAAAATAACTTCTACTGTTGGGATACCAGAAGCATGCATCCCTGTTGGCATTCCGCGGCCAGAGTCTGCAACACAAATACTATTATCTTTTTGGATAGTTACGTTGATTTCATTCCCGTAGCCAGATAACGCTTCATCGACTGCGTTATCGACAATTTCATAGACTAAGTGATGGAGTCCACGGCTATCGGTTGAACCGATATACATACCAGGTCTTTTCCTCACTGCTTCCAATCCTTCTAGGACTTGGATAGAGGCATCATTGTACTCATTGTTAATTTTTTTAGCCAAAGAAAAAACTCCTTATACTTAGATTCTCGTTTAGTTAATAAGCGTACATTAACTATTTCTTAAAGAATTAGAAGAAGAGTGAGCCGGTTTCTTGGGTTTTCCGTTCGCTCCTTCTAAAACCATCATTACAATAATACTCTATCTGGGTCAAAAAAAAAAGAGCTTTCCGTTCAGGACGCTCTTTCTTTATAAAATTACACGTGTTTATTCAGCATCTGCCATTTTTGCCAATTCAATTTTAATACAACGGTCCATAATAACTTGACGACCTTCATTTAATAACAAGTTCGCTGCCTCTTCATTTTCCAAACCTAGTTGGGCCCAAAAGACAGGCGCTTCTGTTTTCAATGTTTCTGCGGCCACTTCTGGCAAAAATTCACTCCGCCGAAAGACGTCAACAATATCAATCTTTTCAGGAATCTCTGTTAATGTCCCATAAACCGTTTCGCCAAGCACCGTTTCGCCTTTTAAAACTGGATTGACAGGTAACACACGATAGCCATGTTGCTGTAAAATTTCCGCAATTTTGTAACTCGTGCGGTCGGGCTTGTTACTCAAACCAACCACCGCAATATTTTTTGCTTGTTTTAAAATATCAAAAATTTGATTTTGACTTGGATTCTCAAATGTCATTCACTCAACCCCTTTTTTCGTTCTTATTTATTATAACGCTGAGTAAAGGGTTTTGGCAAAATTATTCTCTGAATACCGACAAAATAATTATTGGCTTTGCCAATCTGCTGGATAAGTCACGTAGACAAAGCGGGCATCACCCGTCACTGAAAATTGAATTTTGCTACTTTTCGGGATTAAAATAATTTCGCCGGCTGTTGCAGAAATTTTACGTCCGTCAATCAGTATATCCAGTTGTCCTGAAATAATATAATCAATTTCATCGTATTCTAGTGTCCAGTCGAAGGTGGTATCTTTCATCACCATTAAACCGCAACCAAGGCGCGGGCTTTCTTCTAAAGAAAACAGATCTTTTGTGTAAACAATGTCTGCTGGGTTGCCTGTATCTAAGCGGTCGTCTTCTGTTACGTCGATTTCGGGTAATTTGATGGACATAATTCCACTTGGATCCACTTGTTTAGTCGGCATTAATTTTTCTGTGACAATTTGTCGAACAAGCGTTTCAATCATTTCACGATTTAATTCTGTCATATTTACACCTCATTATTTCACTTCTGTTTCGGGTTTCCCTAGCATTCGATTTGCCATAAAGATAGCCACAAAAATGGCGGTAATCCCTCCAACTAATTTGCCAACAATCATTGGAAAAATCATTTCTTTTGCTACGCCTGCAGTAAAACCAAGGTGGTCACCTAAAACGAAAGAAGCCGAAACAGCAAAAGCGATATTAATAATTTTTCCTCGATTATCCATGTCTTTTAACATTTGGAACATGGGAATATTGTTAGCTAATGTAGCAACCATTCCTGCAGCCGCTACTTCATTCATTCCTAAAACTTTTCCTAGTTTCATCAATGGTTTATTAAAGACTTTCGTAATCACAGCGACTAAACAGAAAGCGCCAGCTAAAGTTAAAGCAATCCCGCCAACGACTTCAATTCCTTCAGTAACTGGTGCAATACCAGGAATCACTGTAATTCCTAATAATAGTTGAATCGCCCCCACAACTAAACCAAAGATAGCGACAATCACTACGCCTTGACCAAAAATTTGGAAGCCTTTAATCATGCCTTTTGGCGCTAACCATAAACCTAAAATAATTAAAGCGGCAACAATAATAATTGGAATTAAGTTAGGAATAATCAATGACAATGGCATGCCAGCTGTTAAACCGCCTGCTAATAAACCAAAAGGAATTGTAATAATCCCGCTCAAAACACCTGTTGCTAAGAATTGTTGGTCATCTTTTTGGATAATGCCAAGCGCTACTGGAATTGTAAAGACTAACGTTGGCCCCATCATTGCACCTAAGATTGCCCCCGCAAATAAACCAGCTTGTGGATCATTGGCTAATTGTTGCGCTAACGCAAAGCCGCCCATATCATTAGCCAATAAGGTTGTGGCAAACATTGCTGGATCAGCCCCTAGTAATTCATAGACAGGAACGACAATCGGGCTTAAAAGATTGGCTAAGACAGGCGCTAAAGTGATAATCCCTACCATAGAAAGCGCTAGAGAACCCATAGCCATAATCCCTTCCTCAAATTGCTCCCCTAAACCTAGTTTGTTGCCAATACATTTATCGATTCCTCCAATAATCATGAAAAGAACCATAATATACATAATAATTTCATTAATGCTCATGTCTCGTCCTCCCTATTCTTCCTCTGTAGAATCAATGACACCAACAATCATTGCATCAATTGGGACATTCGGATCTTCTGCCGAAATACGGGCAGCATTGCCTTGACTAATTAACACTTTGTCCCCGACACCAGCTCCAGCGTTGTCAGCAGCAATTAAAAATCCTTGCTTTTCGTCCTCTTGATTCAAAATATCAACCATCATAAATTTCCAGCCATTTAATTTTTCATCTTTTCTTGTTGACCAAAGGCTACCAGTCACTTTTCCTAAAAGCATCGTTTTTCCTCCTTACGTCAGCAATTGATGTTTCCTAGCATAATCTTTCGCTAACGGGGTTAAATAGGCGTTTTTACTTAAAGAAACACCTGATTCTGTCATTCTTATCAATTGTTTTTCAGTAATGTAGGTTCGTTTGGTCTCAGCCAAAGAACGAAGTTGTTTTTGACAGGCCGCCTGAAACACAGCGTAATTTTCTGAATCATGATAAAAAATCAGCCCAAACTGTTGGCACATGTCCACGTTTTCCTGAATCGTTTGTTTCAAACGATACTTCAATCGTGAATTTTTAGTCACTGAAGGTATTGGGGTTAAAACCAATACCGGCTTACCTTCAAATAAGAATGCTAAGATGTTTTTGACTAATTCATCCGTTTCCTGTAAATGCGCAATCGCGTTTACTTGGGAAATCGTTAGCCTCTTTACAACCAAACCTCGTGCTAGCTTCTGCTCCTTGGTTACCCAATTTACATCAGGAAAACGAACAAACATTTCTTCAGGAAATGCTTCTTTTGCTTCTGCTAAAGCCACTGAATAAGACGACGACAGCAATTGTTGGCAAATTCGATCAGTAATCTGTTGAATCAAATTTTCCATTTCAGAAACGTTCATTGTCCTTCCTCCTTTTACTTAAGAATATAGCCACGAGCTCCTTTGGTTAAGCCGCAAGCGTTGGCTTCATCGTAGTCAATATGCATGTACGTTGCAAATCGCGGACTGATTCGCACAACTACATCATCAAAGATTAACGGACGTGTGCCTTCCACTTTGACTTGCACAATTTGACTATTGCTTACTTTATTTTTCAAGGCGTCTTCGGGTGTCATGTGAATATGACGTTTGGCAACAATTAAACCGTGACTTAATGTCACAACTGCTGATCCGTTCATCAGCGTGACGCCTGGTGTCCCTTCTGTCTTGCCACTCTCTCTAACTGGGGCATTAATTCCTAAAATACGTGTATCCGTCATAGAAACTTCGACTTGTGATTCGCTACGTTCAGGGCCTAAAATAACCACATTTTGAAAAAGTCCTTTAGGTCCAGCAACCGTAATTCGTTCTTTACAAACAAACTGTCCAGGTTGTGATAAATCTTTCACTTTTGTTAGTTGATATCCCGGTCCAAATAATGCATCAATTTCTTGACGAGACAAATGAACATGTCGGCCAGAAGCTTCAACTTCAAAAGTATTTTGTTGTTGTTGCTGAATTCGTTTAACAACTTCTTCAACAATTTCATTCATTGAATCCAATTTGTTCATCTCCTAGTTTCGTGATATTTCAGCCATGGTGCTAATTAATTCTGTAGCCCAAGATTGAAAAAGGCCGAACAGTTGTGATTCTCCTTTTAACTGGAGAATAATTTTATCTAGTTGTAATTGAATTTCTTTTGAGGAATAGCGCCATTGTCTCTGTTGGTTAGTTAGAATAGTTACCTTTGATTCCAAAATGACTGGTTCCATTACAAGCGACTGTTCTAAAATAAATTTCTCTAACCACAGTTGTTGTTGTTCGAAATATAACCAACCTTCTGTTGATAACGCTTCATTCGTTAAGAAAGGCAAATACAATAGATGGCTTAAGTGCCGAATCTCATAAATTGTTTCTTTTGATAAATGTTCTTGTTTTTGTGAGGAGGCCTTCACTGAATGAACCTCAGAAAGCAATGGGTTTGTTGAAGAGAAGCTGCTATTAATCCGATGCTCGCGTAGATAGCTTTTGGCGGCTGGCGTCAGAAAACTGCCTACAGGAAACACAAAATCCGTGCCATCTTCTAGTTCTTTTTTAAGCCTTTTGTTGCGAAGCATATCTTCTGTAATAACTGTCATAACACCCCTCCTCAATGAAAGTTTAGGACAGAAGTAATGAACCTACCTCTGCCCCAAAAAATCAAAATTATAATTCAGTTGTTGCGTGTGGTAAAATAGCGTCTACTTCTGTATGTGGACGTGGAATTACATGGACAGATAATAATTCGCCAACACGTTCTGCTGCGGCAGCACCAGCATCTGTTGCTGCTTTCACGGCACCAACGTCACCGCGAACCATTACTGTAACTAAACCGCCACCGACTTGTTCTTTTCCAATTAAAGTAACGTTTGCCGCTTTCACCATTGCATCGGCTGCTTCAACAGCACCTACTAAACCACGAGTTTCGATCATTCCTAAAGCATTTGTACTTGACATTATAATTTCCTCCTAAGATGTATGTTTTATTTTTAAAAATTTGGGACAATTATCAATTTGACTTAGGTCCCAAACCCTAAATCCAATAATTTATTTGTTTTACTCTTACTCGCTCGTTTCTTGTTAGTTTAAGCGAGCTAAAACTTGAGCTACCACGGCATTTACTAGTTCTTCTTGATTGGTTGTTTCGCAAGAAGTAGCCACAGATGTGGTTGATGTTTGACCAAATTCTTGACGAATCTCTTCTAAATCACGCACGCCATATGCAACACGACGTAAATTGAACAGATTTTCAACCCCAATATTATCAGAAGTTGAGCTGCCACCAACTGCGCCACAACCAAGTGTTAATGCTGGCACTAAGTTAGTTGAAGCACCAATTCCGCCAAGTGTACCAGAGGTGTTAACAAGCAAACGAGAGACGGGTTTTCTTAAGCCAAATTCACGAATGACTTCTTTGTTTTCTGTGTGAATACCCATCGTATGACCCGCACCTTCACCTTTCAAAATTTCAATTGATAACGCGCAAGCTGCTTCCCAGTTTTCAACTGTATAGAAAGCAATAATCGGTGCCAATTTTTCTCTTGAAAATGGATATTTCAAGCCTACATGTGTTTCCTCGGCAACAATTAAGCGGCGATCTTTTGGAATAGATAAACCAACTAATGAAGCAATATGTTGAACGGAACGACCCACGATTTGCGGGTTCATTGTACCGTTTGGTCGTAAAATAAACTTAGCTAATTTGTCGGCTTCGGCTGGACTTAAGAAATACGCGCCCTGCTTAATTAACTCTTCTTTGACCGCTTCACGGTTGACAGTTTCAACAATAATTGATTGTTCCGATGCACAAATTGTACCGTTATCGAAAGTTTTTGAATCCATTATTTGTTTCACTGCATGAGGAACATTTGCGCTTCGTTCGATGTAGGCTGGTCCATTACCAGGCCCAACACCGATTGCTGGTGTTCCAGAAGAGTACGCTGCTTTAACCATTGCGTTTCCACCAGTAGCTAAAATTAAATTTGTTTCTTTATTTTTCATTAATTCGCTGGTCGCTTGCATGGTTGGCGTTTTGATGACCGAGACACAACCTTCTGGTGCCCCTGCAGCAATAGCCGCTTTTTGGATAATTTCTACTGTTTCAATAATCGATTTCAACGCATTGGGATGTGGTGAAAAAACAATGCTGTTGGCAGCTTTTAATGAAATTAATGCTTTGTAAATGACTGTTGATGTCGGGTTGGTAGAAGGAATTAATCCTGCAATTACACCAACTGGGACAGCAATTTCAGTGACTTTTTTGGCAGCATCATCATGGATCACACCAACTGTAGCTTTGTCCTTCATTTCGTCATATACTACTTTTGAAGCGAAAGCATTTTTGATGATTTTATCTTCATAGATACCAAATCCTGTTTCTTCATTGGCCATTTTCGCTAACTTTTCTCGTTGGTTAAACGTAGCCTCTGAAACTGCTTGGACAATCGCATCGATTTGTTTTTGCGAAAATGTTGCTAATACTTGCTGTGCCTCTTTGGCTTTTCTGATTAAATTTCTTGTTTCTTGGATGGAACGTAAGTCTTTATCTACTAATTCCACTCGTCTTCACTTCTTTCTATTTCCGCCATGATTGCTTGAATTAAAGCTTCTTTATTGGCAAATTTAATCTCACTTTTCTTTAAACTACTTAGGTTCATTTTGTAGGCTTGTTTGCGTAAATCAACCACGCGTTGTGTTTCTAATTTTTGGCGTATGCCAGTGTGTTCTTCCGAATCTGGTGTTTCAATCTCTTCTTCAATTACTTCTACTTGTTCCATCGGTTCAGGTGCTGACTTGGGTTCTGGATCTGATAAAATCACTTCCGTTTGAGCATCAACCCGTGAGATCACATGATGAGCAATTAAACAATTTAATTCTTTAGCTACTTCCGTTCCTACTTCAACGGCAGCTTGAACCGCGGCAACGTCACCAATCAGTTCCACAGTTGTTAAACCGCCATTAATAATTTCAGCTTTTAACAAAGTAACGTCGGCGGCTTTCAATGCCGCATCGGCCACACTAATGGCACCTAAAAATCCTTTGACTTCGACCATTCCTAATGCTTTCATTCAGGTCACATCCTTAATAACTCAACGGATTGTCAGCGATATTTTGAATGACTTGTTCAAACGCACTGCAAGCAGCTTTACATGCAGATTGACTACCTGTCAATAAGGCACCGCCAAAGTTCGTTTCAGAAGGTGGGCCATAAAAGACACCCATTTGAACATCGGCAGCTTTCATTGCTGCATCTAAGCCAACCATTGCTTCTAGCGGTGGTGCAATCAGATAAGCAATCGCTTCACCTTCAGGAATATTCGCTTGTTCAGATAAAAAGCTACCCGTTCTTGATACTACATGTGCAAAATAAACAATACTGTCATCTTCGTTAGCACTATAGAAGCTGGCTTCTTCTTCAATGACTTGCGTAATGACACTCAAGCCACTATTGACTTCAGCAGGACTCGGACCAGCAATAATGCCAATCACTTCACCGGCTAATTTGGTTGAAGCATTTGCTGCGCCAGCATACATACTTTTACCGTAAACTACAGTAACATCGGCGGCTTTGGTTGCTTCATCTAATGCAACATAAGTGACATCATCACAATCGGAAGTAACAATTCCTAATGAGCGATGTTCTGGTTTCAATGATAATTCTTTTGCTAATGCCGGATCGACATTGGGAATGACTTTCATACTTAGGACATTTGCGCCTAGACGATCATTTTTCATGAGAAATCCTCCTTTATTCAGCTTCTTTTAAATCAATACCAGATTTTTTCTTGTCTAACATTTTTTTGATAATTTCGGCAATGTAGGCCCCTGCTTCAACAGCCGGTGTCCCACCTTTGTGAATATTTGAAATAACTGTCCGCCGTGCTTCTGGCATACCGACAGTTGGTTTGTAAGCAATGTAGGCACTCATAGATTCAGCTGTTACTAAACCAGGACGTTCGCCAACTAGCAAGCAAACAACATCAGCGTCAGTGATTTCACCAATTTTATCCATTGCTGGCACGCGACAATATTTAACAAAAACTACATTGTCGAAATCTAAGTTGTACATGTTTAATCCTTGTTTAATTGCTGGCAGGACTTCTTTAATATTCGCTTCGATAGCAGCTGAACTAAGGCCATCCCCTACGACCATTTGGATTTTGGCTTTTGGTGTCGTATTTTTCCGAATGATTTCACTATTTTCTTCATCAAATTGACGACCATAATCTGGACGTGTTAAATATTCATCTTTACTGTTACAGATTGTTTTTGTAGAAATAAAATTCATTTCTTTTACCAAGTCTTCGCTTACGTCTGAAAAGACCGCATCTTGTGCTGCCGCATGGTCCGCTCGGAAACGTAATGTTGAACTAGTCATATAACGCGTCCCTGCACGACCAACGCCTAAACGAGCTGGCGAGAAAGCTTTCATTTTTAATAGTGCTTCAGGATCTACGGCATTTTTCAATAGTAATTGTTTACGTAAATCTACTTCAGTAATGTCAGGAATTAGGCCTTCTTCAATTTCTGTCGTTTCAGTGACATGTGTTGTGACTGGTTTTTCTTCAGCAGTCACAGTGGCAGTCGAAACCGCTTGATTGTCAGCGACCATTTCTGTTAAAATTCCGGCAATCATTTCTTTTAATTCTTTTTCGTTCATTTGTATTCTCACCTCGTTTATTTAATAAATACAGATGCATCGCCAGCGCGACTTGTTAATTTTCCGTTTTCCATTAAGCCCATTTTTTCCATCCATTCTTCAAATTCTTTAATTGGACGTAAGCCTAATGTTTCACGAATCGTCGCAGTTTCATGGAACCCAGTTGTTTGATAATTTAACATGACATCATCGCCATGAGGAATCCCCATGATATACGTACAACCAGCTGTTGCTAATAACATTGCTAAGTTTTCCATATCATTTTGATCAGCTTTCATATGGTTGGTGTAGCAGACATCACAACCCATTGAAATTCCAGTTAATTTGCCCATGAAATGATCTTCTAAACCAGCGCGGATGACTTGTTTTGAATCGTAAAGATATTCTGGTCCAATAAAGCCGACAACGGTATTTACAATATACGGATCAAATTTTTTGGCTAAGCCATAACAACGCGCTTCCATTGTCACTTGGTCTGCGCCAAAGTTCGCTTCAGAAGAAAGTTCTGAGCCTTGACCTGTTTCAAAATACATCACATTAGGACCAGCTGCTTGACCACTGTGAAGCGCTAAATCTTGTGCTTCAGCTAAAATTTCTGCATTTAAACCAAATGCTGTGTTCCCTTTTTCTGAACCAGCGATGGATTGAAAGACTAAGCCAGTTGGCGCGCCTTGACGCATGGCTTCCATTTGTGTCGTTACGTGAGCAAGCACGCAAGTTTGTGTTGGAATTTCCCATTCGCTACGGAACTCTTCAAATTTGTTTAAGATCCGTTTAACACTTTCTGTAGAATCATCAACAGGATTCAAACCAATTAAGGCATCACCGGCGCCATAAGAAAGACCTTCCATAACTGATGCCATAATGCCATCGACATTATCGGTTGGATGGTTCGGCTGTAAACGATTTGAAAAAGTTCCGGGACGGCCAATTGTTGTGTTGGCGGTTTTTTCAATATTGATTTTTTTTGCGCCAACAATTAGATCCATGTTGGACATTAATTTACAGACAGCAGCAATCATTTCAGAAGTGAGTCCACGGGAAATTCGTTTGATATCAAAATCGGTTGTTTCCGAAGATAAGATAAATTCGCGTAATTCTGCAACTGTCCAATGTTTAATACTTTCAAAAATTCGCATATTGACTTGGTCAATAATAATGCGTGTCACTTCGTCTTCGTCATAATCAACAACGGGATTGTTAAACAAGTCATTTAAAGACAATTCCGATAAAACGACTTTCGCTGCCACGCGTTCTTCGGCTGAATTAGCAGCTACGCCAGCTAACTTGTCGCCAGACTTTTCTTCATTGGCTTTGGCTAAGACTTCTTTAACGGATGTAAATTGATAGACTTTGCCAAATAGTTTGGTTTTTAAAATCATCTTTGTGTCGCTCCTTTTTAATTAAATACTAAGGTCTTAACAATGACTGGAAGGACGGCCCCTTCTGCCACTGGTAAGCCGATATCTACATAATCACCGTTTTCTACTTTGACCGAGTCAAGACAGATAAACGGATAGTCTTTTGGCAGATGGGCACTTAAGGCATGCCCTAAAGCTTTCGCCATGTCTTCATCCACCATAACAATAATGGGAATTTGTTCAGCAACTAAACTAGCTAATCCTTCCACAATCCCTTGACCATAGCGTTGAATATCAGCAAATGTTGGATTGCTCATGCCTCTAATTGCTAGGGCAATCTGGGGTGTTTCTTCAATACGATGCCAATTGAGTTTTTCTTGGATTCGCTGGCCTAATTCTGTCACAGTAAGGGTTTCATCCTCTTGCGCTAATTTTAGAATTGGGATATTTTTTACCGGCAAAATTTGCTCACGATAAGCGATCGTGCTTCCGCTAATTTCAGCAGTATGTGAACCTGCTCCGACGACCGTCGCTCGAATTGTTTCTGCGCTTTCTAAGACTTCTTTTTCCGAAAAAATCAGTGACTTTCTCAAGTATTTCCCTAAAAGTAAGCCGATGTCCCCATATTTAAAGAGATTCGTACTTGTCGTATTTAAGCAATCAGCCACACCACCAGAAAATGTTACAATTGGTAATTCCTCAGCTTTTCGTAGTGGATGGTTGGTTACTAATAACTGGTAGAACGGACTTTGTGTCCCCAAGCCAATGCTATTTTCTAACACGGCAACTAATTCCGAAATAATTGGCAGTAAGTTTTGTTCGGTGGCTTGGTCACCAAGGTGCAAGGTTAGCCCTTTTTTATTTATAATTTCTTGAATTTTCGGAGCTATATAGGTGATTTTTTGTTGTTGATCTAATTTAATTAAGCGTCCGCCAATGTCAAAACAAGCCGTGTCAATCACTTCACCATCTTTAAAGACAGCTAAATTTGTCGTTCCACCACCAATATCTAAATTAACCACCGGTCGGCGTTTCGTCTCAGAATAGGTTTGAGCGCCAGCGCCTTTTCCGGCAATGATACTTTCTAAATCGGGACCAGCCGTAGCAACGACAAAATCACCTGCATAGCCACTAAGTGCTCGTAGCACATTGTTGGCATTGCTTTTTCGAGCAGTTTCACCTGTGATAATTACCGCACCCATTTGAATATCTTGTTTATGAATGCCTGCTTGGCGATATTGCTCCGCTACAAACGCTTTGATAGGTTCTGCATCAATTTCTGATTGGTTAAGTAAGGGTGTAAAGATAATGTCACTTCGGTAAATGACTTTTTTATCAGAAATGCTGATACGTGGTACTGTAAACGCAGAGGCAAAATTTTCAACAGTTAATTCTGACAAGACTAATTGGGTTGTAGACGTCCCTAAATCAATCCCTACGGTTAAAAGTGTTTCCTTCGACATCGCCTGACTCGCCTCCTTTTGCATACAAAAAGGCACTTAAAGAATCGTTAGAAAATTTCTTTCTACTTTTCTTTAAGCGCCTTTGCTTAATCAATGAACAACATCACTGGTGTTCTGTTCGAAATAGAAACAGGTTTTAGTTCCCTGTTTATTGGATTCAATTGTAATTTTTCCTTTTAATTTATCTTTTACGTAGCTTTTGACAATCATCAAGCCTAAACTGGTCTCGTTACTTTGATGAACGTCATAGCCTTTACCATTATCTGTAACAGTAATGGTAATCATTTTATTATCTAATGTTCCACTGAGTTTAACAACGCCACTTGTTTGTGGCTCAAATGCATGATCAAAAATGTTTTGTAATAGTTCGTTGACAACAAGGGAAATGGTGACCATTTGTTCGCTAGAAACCATAATGGCTGGATCAACATCCATCATCATCTCAATGGGTTGTGCGCCTTGAAAAAGATGTCTAAAATTATACATCACTGCTTCCAATGTTTGCCGTAAAGCAACGTCATCTTTGACTTGTTTTGACAGCAATTCATGGGTGGCTGCAATCGCCATAATTCGATTGACACTTTCATGAAGGACTTTCTTTGCTTCGGGGCTTTGCGTTCGCCGTTCTTGAATACGCAATAAGGAAACCACCGATTGCAAGTTATTTTTAACACGATGATGAATTTCACGAATCGCAACAGATTTGGAAATAATTTCCGCTTCTTTTTCTTTAAATTCTGTATTGTCTTGAATAATCATAATCAGTTGTTCCTCTGATGCCAACCACACTTTCCGAACCTTAAAATAATAATTAAGGTAGGTCGTTTTGCTTTCAATTGGTTGATTACTCATTTTATATTTCATTTGATACAACACATATTCAAAAGTTGTATAATCGATGGACAAATTGTCATAACTCATTCCAATGATATTATCCCGATAACCAAGTTTGCGATAAAGCTCTTGTGCATTGTGATTGGTAATTAATAAGTGACCCGCCGCATCAAAAATCAAAACGGCTTCTGCCAATTGATCAATAAATAATGCGTCGACTTGACTAGTTGATTTCGCTACTTTTGCTAACTGGCAGTTATTTAGCTCCTCTTTTTGTAAGTCCGCTTGAATCTCTTCATCTGCCGCAATCTCGACAATAATGACACCAATCGTTCGATGTTCATTGCGAATGGGATAGATATTTTGCTTAATCAAACGATTTTCCTGAGTCACTGCTAACAAACCAATGCTATTTAAGCTAGTCTGCATGGTACGCAGAACACCAGGTTCATTTTTTAATAAAGCTTCCATCCCGACGACATCTCCGCTATATAAAGAAGTTGTCTTCGCAGGCGGCTTATGATAAACGACTAGTGCTTGCTGTGACATTTCCTTATACACATCAATAAAAACATCTGCACTTTGATAGAGTGTCGTCGAAGAAAGATAACGTGCTGTACGTTGTAATTCTTTAATGTCTGATTCTGAAAGATTGGTATATTGCTGACATAATTGCTCTAATCGTTTCATTTATTCATCATCCATTACAATCAATTCTGCAATTTCACTCATACGTGCGCGTTTGTTCATACTTAACGTACGCAACATTTGGTAGGCTTCTTCTTCCGATATATGATTTTCTTTTACAAGAATACCTTTGGCTTTTTCGATAATTTTACGTTCTTCTAATTTTAAACTTAATTTATCGATTTGATTTAGTAACAGCTGCGTTTGTTTGCCTCGTTCAATGCTCATTTCAATTGTAGGTATTAATGATTTTTCGTCTAGAGGTTTAACTAAATAACCCAGTGCACCTAATTTTTTAGCCTTGTCCGTATTTTGTACGTCACTGTATGCAGATAAAAAGACAATACTACTGGCTAGTTGGTCTTGAACAATTTTTTTACCTGCTTTTAGACCATCTAAAATTGGCATTTGAATGTCCATTAATACTAGGTCAGGTTGTGTTTTTTTACATACTTCAATTGCTTCAAAACCATCGGCCGCTTCACCGACTACTTCGTACCCTGCTTCTATCACAATATCACGAATATCGAGTCTCGTAATAGGTTCATCATCGACTATTACAATTCGTCCATCCATTTTCTTCACGCCCTTGTCCTTTCAACGCTATGTTCTGGTAATTTTACAAGTTACAGAAAAGTTTAAAATCTGTTGTAAACCTTCAATCACCGCTTGTAAGGCTGCTTCCACTGAGCTTACGTCACCAGAAATGACTACCGATCCAGAAAAACGATCAATAAAACCGATTTGGATATCTCCGCTTTTAGTCGCAATATCAACAGCGATAATTGCCGCTTCGCTCGGAGTGATTGTCAAAATACCTAGTGCATTGCTGGTGCCTTCTGGCAACCCTAATTTTGTATAAATTTCTTTATTAGGACTAGCAATGATGTGCGCTAACGTTACTTGTTTCCCAGGAACATATTCTTGAATCATTCGTTGTTTTTCTTCCAACCAGACTCGCTCCTTTAATTTAGCAAATAAAAAATCCTCAATAAAAAACGTAAAGGTTCCACTTTCGCTTTCTACTAAGGAGCTTCTTTGCTCTTAAATTTTGAAGCACGCCGTTGTGCTACCCACATTATATGTTATCGATTTCATCCTGTCAATCGCTTATAAGATAGAATTTAAAATTTTTGTCACTTCTGCTGCTGTTGGTTGGACAGGATTTGTTTTGGTGCAGCCATCCATCAATGCGCCTTCAGCTATTTTTGGGATCGCAGCTTGGACTTCTTCTTTTGGTAAACCATAGTCACTAAAAGTGGCAGGCATGTTTAATTTTTGACGGAGTTGCTTGATTTGTCGAATAAATTGTTGAACACCAATCCGTGCATTAGTTGTCTGTGTATCATTTAGACAATTTGCTAACTGCGCATAACGTTTAGCTGTTGGTTCGTTGGTGACTTTGCCATTCGCTAAGCCACTGTTATATGCAATGACTTCAGGTAAGAGCATTGCATTCATTCGTCCATGTGGCACATGTAAACGCGCACCGGCCGCATGAGCAATACCGTGATTCAAGCCTAACGAAGTAACATTAAACGCCATCCCTGCCATACATGAAGCTAAATGCATATTTTCACGAGCTTGTTGGTTGCTACCCTCATTAAAGGCTATTTCTAAATTGTCGAATACCAGGCGAACGACTTTTTCGCACAACGCATCTGAAATCGGATTTGCTTCTGTTGAAACATACGCTTCAATAACATGCGTTAAGACGTCCATTCCTGTATCCGCTGTGATTTTTGGTGGCACACTCATCACTAAATTTGTATCTAAAATCGCAATTTCTTGTTGAATTTCATCCGTTACAAGCGGGATTTTGGTGCCAGTTTCAGCAACCGTAATCACTGAAAAATTCGTAACTTCTGAACCAGTTCCACTAGTTGTAGGAACCGCAATAAACTCAGCAATCTGAGTTTGCAAAGTACGTTTGCCAAAAAATTTCATTGCTTTGGCCGCATCAATAGCGGATCCCCCACCTAAAGCTAATATCGTATCTCCTTGAAATGTCGCTAACTGCTTAATTCCCACAGCAATCTTATCAATTGGTGGATCGGGGATGATGTCACTAAAAATTTGCCATTCACTTTTTGTTAAATGCTTTGTCACTTCATTCACAAATCCAGAGTCAACCATGAATGGATCTGTGACAATGAAAACACGTCTATCATGAAGTGTTTCCAAATTGGCTAATGCGCCTTCTCCTACCCATAGTTCGGTAGGGAAATGAATTGTTTTCATCTCAATTCCTCCTTAATAAAATACAAAAAGACACTTCAAACAAACGAAAAATCATCTGTCTGAAGCGTCTTTGCTTCCTTATGTATACGCCATTGTACACGAAACCTTATCCATAGAGTACAACGCCTTTAATTAATTGTCAATAAAAAAAGGGAATATAGCAGTACGTCATTGTACCTGAAATCTCCTTCAACATTGAAAGACCAGCCCAAAATTCCCAAAAGCACTTCCTCGTGCCATTAATTGGATTAATACAAATATCTTGGGCTAGATTTTCAACACAAGCGTTGTTAAGAAACATCCTGTTTTGCCTCGAAACAGCATGCCCAATAATGAAAAAATGAAAAGACCTGACTTAAAAGCAACCTTGCTTCTTCACAGTGGCGGGACCGTGCCAGATTCTCACTGGCTTCCATTCATATTTTTCATAAAATATTCGTTTAATCTATCTGAAATTTACCATAAGTTTTTTAGAAAAGCAACTGTTTACAATCCATCTTCTTTAATTTTGTGGAAAACTTTTTCGCTTCGTTCATAAAAAACATCAGGTCGTTGTGCTTGAACATTTAAATAGCGAGCCAACGCATAAAAATAATCTGATAAACGATTGGTAAAAATTAATACCTCTTCGTTAATTTTGGCTGTCCAATTTAAACGAACAATGATGCGTTCTGCGCGCCGTGCAATCGTCCGAGCCACATGAACCATACTGGCTGCTGGGGTTCCGCCAGGTAAAATAAAACGATCAATATCTGGTGATTGTGCAGTGTAGAAATCAATCCGCTGTTCTAGCCAATGCACACTTTCCTTTTGTAATTTAAATGGTCGTTGTGCTTCAATCGGTGTTGACAAATCTGTTCCCGCATCAAAAAGTAAATGTTGTAAAGCTTCTAGTTCTTCTTTAATTTCTTGATTTTCTTGTGGAAGTTGGCTGATAATATAGCCCACCCAAGAATTCAATTCATCAATCGTTCCATAACTTTCAACTCGATCAGAATCCTTAGCGACGGTTGAGCTGCCGACTAATTTCGTCATTCCCTTATCGCCAGTTTTTGTATAAATTTTCATTCTGCTTCATCCTCCTCTAAATAATCTACTAATTCTTGCAAGCCAATTTTTTCAACAGAAGAAATTTCAAAAATTCTTGTTGCACCCGCACTTTTTAATTGTTGCCGAACAATCTCTAACTGCTGAGAATCTTGTGCTAAATCAATCTTGGTTAAAATACCAATGATTTCTTTCGGGAAAATACTACCAAATCCTGGTGAAAAAACTTGTTGTGTTTCTACAGCACTTTGAACCAAACCAATCACATCTGCTTCTGCCGCTGTGACGTTTAACGCATTATAATATTGTCGATGCAAAATAAACTCGCCCGGTGTATCAATCATTTCTGTATGAAATTCCACCGCCTGTGTTTTATCATAAATTAATTCTTTGCCTTGCAGAGCTTGACATAACGTGGTTTTGCCACAACCGATAGCTCCCATTAAAATGATTCGTTTCATCGCTACCTCCATAAAAAAGGAGCCCAAAGCAAGTACCATCACGTACTTAGTCTTGGGCTCCTTTGCCGATTTGTTAAAACACGCCATTGTGTTTCTGATTCTTTGCCTTTATCTTACCTGTTTCCAAAAAACTTGTCAAAATTATTGAATAGTTTCCCAAACTTTATGTTGTTTCTGAAAATAGGAGACAATATCTGTTTCAAAAATTGTTTGTAAAAATTCTTTGGAAGCCAACGTTTGAAAATCACCTTGCGCGGCCACTTTCCCTTGCTTCATAAACACAATTTTTTCACTTAGCGTTAACGCTAAACGGATATCATGAAACACCCCGATTAACGTTTTCCCTTCTTGCGCACTCCACTCATTTAACTGCTGAATCAATTCTTGTTGATACCGAATATCCAAATGATTATTGGGTTCATCCAATAAAATAATTTCTGGATCTTGTACAAATAATTTAGCCAAAAATACTCGTTGTTGTTGTCCTCCTGAAAGCTGATTGACAACTTTATCTTTTAAAGGCAATAAACCCGTGCGTTCTAAATAATAAAGGACTCGTTCTTTTTCTTGTTTAGAAACAATAGGTAAAAAACGTTGTGCTTGTTGTCGATACGCCCCCATCAAAACTGTTTCGTAAACCGTATAATCAAAAGCAACTGTCGTGAATTGACTCATCATCGCTACTTTCGTTGCCAATTCCTTCCGCTTTTGTCCATGAACTTCTTGACCATCAATTAAAACAGAACCACTATAAGGGACAAGTCCGGCAATCGTTTTTAAAAGTGTCGTTTTACCGCAACCATTTGGACCTAAAATACAAGTTTTACTACCTGTCGGAAAAACGAGGGAAATATCTTTTAAAATGGGGGTTTGTTGGAGCGTTACAGCTGTTTCTTTTAATTCAATCATGCAGCAACGCCCCTTTTTTTAAAGTAAATATACAAGAAGAATGGCGCTCCGATCAAGGCTGTTACGGCCCCGATGGGAATTTCTCTTGGTGATAAAATCGTGCGGGCAATTGTGTCCCCTAGTACCATGATGGTCCCACCTAAGATTGCTGAACCGGGAATCAGCCAGCGATGAGTCGCCCCTAGATAGCGACGGACAATATGTGGCGCTATTAAATCAACAAAACCAATCACACCGACAAATGAAACCGCACTTCCTGCTAGTAAACTAGCCAAAAGAATAATGCGTAGTTTTGCTGTTTTGACTTCTACTCCCGCTAACATCGCATGTTCTTCTCCTAAACCGAGAACATCCAATGCGTTGGCATCAAACCAAAGAAACAGACTACTGACAAGCAAGATTGGACAATAAATAGCAATTTTTTGCCAATTACTGCCAGAAAAACTACCCATTTGCCAAAAGACTAATTGTTTCAAATAATCTTGGAAAAGTGCTGTAATCAACGTCAAAATAGCACCGACAAACAAGGTCATAATCATCCCCACTAAAACAACTGTTTGATTAGACATTTGACTATCCATTGTTTGCGTAAATAACAAAACTAAAAAGACCGTTGCTAAGCCAAAGATAAAACCAGTTAAAGGCAATAAAAATGCCCCTAAAATCGAAGCAGTTACTCCAGTTACCATGATTAACGCAGCGCCTAAGGATGCTCCCGCTGATACGCCCAAAGTATATGAAGAAGCTAAAGGATTACCTAAGAGTGATTGCATCACCGTGCCACTTACTGCTAAGCCTGCGCCCACGAGATAGGCCATCACGACACGCGGTAACCGTACATTCCAGATGATTCCCTCTAAAATCCCGTCTTCTGAAACCGTCTTTTTCACTAAAATTTGAAGCAAATCCGTTAACGAAATCTGAACACTTCCAATTTTAATACCCAAAAAGAGCATGCTCATACTGATCAAGAGCATCAGTATGAGACACGTTTTTTTACTCATCTTTTAAATCCTTGTATTCCTCTGGATAAACAGCTTTTGCCATTTGTTTTAATGCTTTGGTAATGTGGTTATTTGGTAAAGAGCTAGACATGTTATCGATTTCGAAAACTTCTTTGTTTTGAACTGCAGGAACGTTTTCCCAGTTTTTACGAGCTAAAATTTCTTTGGCGGGATCTTTCATATAGTTAACATTGGTTAAAATGACTTCTGGTTTTGCAGCAATGGCCGCTTCTTCTGTCACTGGTAACCAGCCTTTTTCATTTGCCAAAACATTTTTTGCCCCAATTGTTTCAATCATTTCATTTAAAAACGTCCCATTACCAAAGCTGTAAATGTCTGGTAAGGCAGCTACTTCAAACAAAACAGTTTTTGGTTTTTTAATGGTTTTACCAATTTTGGCCACTTCGTCGATTTCTTGATCCATTGTTTTGATTAACTTTTGTCCTTTTTCATGTTCGGATAAGCTATCCGCGATGAATTGGACGTCTTCTTTGATTGCTTTGATACTTGTACTAGTGGGGATGTTAACGACTGTAATTCCAGCATCTTCCACTTGTTTCCAAACACTTTCTGAGCTAGCTAAATTGATGTCATTCACATAAACAATTTGTGGTTTCAAGGCAATCAATTTTTCGGCATCGACAGCCATCATATCCATTTGTGGTAATTTTTTTAAATCAGTCATCATTGTGCTACTTTGAGTATCAACTGCGATTAATTGATCGGTTTTACCTAAGTCTTCAATCACTTCTGTTGTTGATGGCACTAGGGAAATAATTTTGGTTGCCTCTTTGGGTAAAGTAATTTCTTTGCCGCTACGGTCTTTGGTTGGTAACGTTACTTCTGTTTTTTCAGAAGAGGTAGTTGCTTTCTTTTCCTGTTTACCACACCCTGCTAAGCCAAGTGTTGCTACTAAACCTAAAGTCATCATTGTTAAAGTAAATTTTTTCATTTTTTCATCCTCGCATTCGTCTATTTTATTTTGGGGAAAATTTTCTGAAATGAACCTCCTTTGTCTCAACGTCAAAACAATACAAAAAAACCACTTTTTTCTCCAATAGAAAAAAAGCAGTCACTTAACTATGCTAATGATATACTCAGCCAGTTATCTTCAAAGCCCCTTCTTTTTCCTACAAAAGAATGATTAGACTTATCAAGCCGGTATCCTGACTTAGCTTCTTCTTACTCCCAATCCTTCCAGAATAATCTGTGGTCTTATTGGTTTCATCCACCATACAGTAGGTAGGTCTGTAGAGGATTCGCACCTCTTTCCCTGACACTTCATAAGTACATATATATTGTATCTTCGTTGATAACTAATTTTCAAACCAGTGATTAGACGTCTTTGTCTAATGACACACATTTATTATAACGGTTATCAACCATTTGTCAACGCTTCCTCAAGCAAAAGAAAAACTTTTCTTGTTTTAGTTATTAGACGTTGTTCCGTTTTTCTATTCATGATAAAATAAATCCTAGTTTGAATAAGAAAGAGGTTAACTTGATGAAAATCGTCATTTTGTTACTTGTTGCCTATTTATTAGGTTCGATTCCCTCAGGTGTTTGGATTGGCAAACTTTTCTTTAAAAAAGATATACGCCAATTTGGGAGTGGGAATACAGGAACAACCAATACATTTCGTGTCTTAGGGAAACCTGCCGGAATCACGGTATTATTAATGGATATCTTGAAAGGAACGTTAGCCACTTCATTACCCTATTTGTTTGGTTTACAAGGCGTGAACCCACTCTTCTTTGGGGTAGCAGCTGTTTTAGGGCATACCTTCCCTATTTTTGCCAATTTCAAAGGTGGTAAAGCCGTAGCCACTAGCGCTGGCATGTTATTAGCATACAGCCCCACATTTTTTATTTATTCTGCTCTTATTTTTGTGATTTGTCTGTATCTAACCAGTATGGTGAGTTTAACAAGTATGATTAGCGCTGTACTAATTACACTTTCTACTATTATTTTGCCTTTCACTGTCCCAGCTATTTTACCAACATTTAACTGGTTATTAACCGTGATTGCGATTGCTTTGACTACTTTTATCTTTGTCCGTCATCGTGAAAACATTCAGCGAATTAAAAATGGAACAGAAAGTCGCCTCTCTTTTGGCTTACGTGCAAAAAAATAAAGAAAAAGGCTGTGAACAAATAATGTTCACAGCCTTTTTCTTTATTTTACACTAATCATATACTGTGTTTTAAATAGTTCGTTAGCTGGTAACTTATTGATGCCAAATTTTTCAGCAAGTTGGCCAGTTGCATCGACAGCATCAGCAATCCCGCACCAAGGTTCGATACAGACAAAAGGTGCTTCTTTCGGTGTCGGTGACCAAATCCCCACAAAAGGCATTTCTGGATAACTCAAAGTGACTTGATGCTCACTTTCGTCTGTGGCAATTGTAATCGCTGTTTGACCTTTTGTTTCAAAAATCATTGCATCATTTTCAAATAATTGATGCGTTAAGTCAAAGCTGGTATTCGTTTGGGCTAGCGTTTTATTCGCTAAATCAATAAACGGGCCTGCTAAGGGAATTTGTGTCCGTGATTTTTTAGGTGAAAAACTTAGATAATAATCTTCAAACGTTAGTGAAGATTCTAAAGGTACATTAAAGGCTGGATGACCACCAATCCCAAAATACATCTCTTCTTTCCCTGTATTTTCTACTTGGTAGTTTACAGTCAATTCTTGGTGTTCTAATGTATAAGTAATCACTAGTTCAAAATCAAAAGGATACTTCTTCTTGGTTTCTTTTGTTGATTTTAGTGAAAAAGAAACTTCTTCTCCACCTTTTTCAATCACATCAAATACTTGATCACGAGCAAAACCATGTTGAGTTAAATGATACGCTTGATTTTGGTACATATACGTATCTTCTTTTAGACGACCGACAATCGGAAAAAGTACGGGCGCATGGCGGGCCCAAAATTCAGGATTTCCTTGCCAAATATATTCAATGCCGGTTTCTTTTGATTGTAAACTTACTAATTCTGCTCCTTCTTCAGCAAATGTTGCGATTAGAAATTCATTTTCAATTTGTACAGTCATTGCGTTGTCCTCCTAGTTGATACGAGCAATTGCTTATTTTTCCAACTCTTTAATAAATTGTTGATTTAACACTTTTAAATAAGTCCCTTTCATACCAAGAGAACGTGATTCAATAATTCCAGCTGATTCTAATTTTCTTAAGGCATTCACAATTACGGAACGAGTAATGCCTATTTCATCTGCAATACTTGAAGCAGTTAAACGACCTTCTTCGCCATCTAAGGCTTCAAAAATGGCATGGACGGCTTTTAATTCACTATAGGAAAGAGTGTTGATGGCCATTTGCACGGCAGTCGCACTGCGAACTTCTGCTTCAATTGTTCTGGATTGATGATACAAAATTTGCATGCCGACAACGGTCGCACTATATTCAGCTAACACTAAATCATCCTCGTTAAAGGATTTTTCAACACGCGCTAAAATAATCGTACCCAAGCGTTTGCCAGCACCGTACAAAGGCACAATAGTGGTTAACCCAAACGGATACAGCTCTCGTGATTCAAAAGGAAATGCAGTTAAATCACTATCTATTGGAATATTGGCTTCGGTTACTTTGAGCATATCCACGGCCTCGGTGTATCCTTGAGGAAATTTTTTCTCTTTAAACATATTTTTGATACGGGCATTATTAACATCTAATTTTTCAGTATACCCCAACAAATCCCCTGAACTGCTAATAATATACGCATTACTTTCTAAAATATCCCCTAAAATCATTGCCATTTTGTTGTACGGAAGTTCTGCTTGTACGTCAAACAAATTATTTTTTTGCAAAAGCTCGTTCACTTGACGTGTTTTTTCTAATAATGTAGCCATCTTTTCTCCTCCAGCCTTTTTTATAAGATGTAACGACTTAAATCTTCATTTTGAACAATGTCATTCAATTTTTCATTGACATATGCTTCGGTAATCGTAATTTCACCCATTTGCATATCTGGTGCTTCATATAATAAATCTTCTAATAAACGTTCTAAAATTGTGTGTAAACGACGCGCCCCAATATTATCTGTATCACGGTTTACATCATAAGCGATGTGTGCTAACCGTTCAATTGCTTCTTTTGTAAAGATGACTGAAACATTTTCTGTGCCAATTAATGCTACATATTGTTTAATTAAAGCATTGTTTGGCTCAGTTAAGATACTTACGAAGTCATCCGCCGTTAAATCATCTAATTCAACTCGAATTGGGAAGCGGCCTTGTAATTCTGGAATCAAGTCACTTGGTTTTGACAAGTGGAAAGCACCTGAAGCGATAAATAAAATGTGATCCGTTTGTAAAGGACCATACTTCGTGTTAACTTGGGAGCCTTCAACAATCGGCAAAATGTCTCTTTGTACTCCTTCACGAGAGACTTCGCCCGAATTTTGTTGGCTTTTAGAGGTGATTTTATCAATCTCATCGATAAAAATAATTCCGCTTGATTCAGCTAAACGAATCGCTTCACTATGAATATCAGCGTCATTGACAATTTTTGCTGATTCTTCTTTCACTAATAAGTCTTGTGCTTCTTTCACCGTTACAGTACGTTCGATTTTTTTCTTTGGTGACAGAGCGCCTAACGTTTCATTTAAGTCGATGCCCATTTGTTCTAGGCCATTGTTCATAGCTGGCATCGTTTTCTTCGGTTCTTCAATTTCAATTGTTACTTCACGATTATCTAATAGACCTTTTTCCAGCTGTTCCAAAATTGTTCGGCGGTTCGCTCGAATATCTTCCGTTACTTCTTCTTGTGCTTCTTGCTGTTGCTGAGCCATGTTAAACATGTTCATCATTTGTTCAAATTGGTTACCGCCAGCCTGTTTTTGTTCTTTTTTAATTCCAGGCACTAATACTTTGACTAAACGTTGATTGGCCTTTTTCAACGCTTGCGCGTACACGCGACTGTATTGTTGTTTTTCAACAATTTGGATCGCATTTTCTACTAAATCCCGAACCATTGATTCGACATCCCGACCGACATACCCTACTTCTGTAAATTTGGTTGCTTCAACTTTTACAAAAGGCGCATTGACAATTTTTGCGAGACGACGAGCAATCTCAGTTTTACCAACACCTGTTGGTCCAATCATTAGTAAGTTTTTAGGCGTAATATCTTGTTGCATATTTTCTTCTAATTGCAAGCGACGATAGCGGTTACGTAAAGCTACCGCCACTGATTTTTTGGCAGCTTGCTGTCCAACAATATATTGATCTAGTTCTTTGACTATTTCTTTTGGTGTTTTGTTTAATTCATTCATGGATTTTCCCTCGCTTATAATTCTTCTACAATGATATTATGATTCGTAAATACACAGATATCTGCAGCAATATTTAAGGCATTTTTAGCAATCTCTTTCGCTGGCATTTCTTTATCGCCAAAGTTTTTCATGGCTCTTGCAGCGGACAAAGCAAAATTACCGCCTGAACCAATTGCTAAAATACCATCGTCTGGTGTGATGACTTCCCCAGTTCCTGAAACTAAGAGCATTTCTTCCTTATTCATCACAATCAGCATAGCTTCTAATTTTTGCATAGACTGTTGTGTACGCCACTCTTGGGCTAACTCAACCGCAGCTCTCGTTAAGTTTCCGTTGTATTCATTTAATTTTCCTTCAAACTTTTCTTCTAATGTAAAGGCATCTGCCACACTTCCTGCAAAACCGACAACGACTTCATCATTGTAAATACGGCGCACTTTTTTGGCTGTACCTTTCATAACGACAGATTCGCCCATTGTTACTTGGCCGTCACCAGCCATTGCAAATTTTCCATCTTTTTCGACTGCACAAATTGTTGTAGAGTGAAATTGTGATTCAACCATTATTGTTCCTCCTAGACGTTTACCTCCATTATGCACGAGGATGAAACGTTCGATAATTTTTTTGTAAACTTTCTTTTGTCACATGCGCATATATCTGAGTTGTTGATAAATTAGCATGTCCTAATAATTCTTGAACTGTCCGCATATCGGCGCCATTATTTAATAAGTGTGTCGCAAATGTATGGCGTAACATGTGGGGATGAATTTCCGCATTTAATGAACTTTTTTTAATTAGTTGGTTTAAGACATATTCAATCCCTGTTGGCGTGATTTGTTCACCATGATGATTAACAAAGACATACGGATGTTTTTTTTGATATTTTGTCATTAATAGCGCGCGGCCATTCTCTAAGTAATCCTTTAAGGCGTCTTGTGCAAATGAACCAAAAGGCACATAGCGATCTTTATTTCCTTTTCCGTGAACCAATAAAACAGAAGCTTGAAAGTCAACTGCGTCCACCGTTAAGTTCGCACATTCACTGACCCGAATACCAGTCCCATACAGAACTTCTAGCAACGCTTGATTTCTCAAATCAAGCGGTTGCTCGCCTTGTGCGCTCTCAAATAATGCATCCATTTCTTTTTCATAAAAAAAACGGGGCAACCGTAACTGTTTCTTTTTCATATGAACATAGGAAAAAGGATTCTCTTGGATTGCTTCATTTTTTAATAAGAATTGATAAAAAGAACGCAAACTGGCAATTTTTCGACTAATCGAATTGCGGCTATATTCCTGATCGTATAATTCGCTCAAATAAGCCCGAACATCCAAATGTTCCACAGTCAAATAATTGTCATTACCTGAAGTCTTTAAAAACGAAAAAAAATGTTGTATATCTTCTTGATATACTTTTTTTGTTTTTTCTGAATAGCCTCTTTCGACAATAAGATAACGAGCAAATAACTCAGGCCAATTCTTTTCTTCCATGTGATAGCCCTCCTCATTCGATTACAAAGTAACTTTAGCATAACCTTTTTCAAAAGACAATTAAGTTGTCAGAATTTAATCAATATTTCTAAATATGTTCACAATTTTAACTATTCTTTAGCTTTTGTTATTTTTTTCTAAAAATTAAAAGACTGAGTATCATCGCATTTCTTAGCAATGATGCTCAGTCTTTTCTCATATTTTTTCTAATTTAGTCTAAAGATTGGATAACTTGAGCTTGAACATCTAAGGCCCGATTAGCAATCGCTTCATAGCGTTCTTTTTTGTCACGAATTCGTTCAGGTAACTCTGGGAAAAGCCCAAAGTTTGCATTCATTGGTTGGAAATGTTTGCCTTCTGCATGTGTAATATAATAAGCCATACTTCCTAAAGTCGTTTCGCGAGGGAATTCAATCGGCTCTTCTCCTTTGGCAAGACGAGCTGCGTTAATACCTGCGAGTAAACCACTTGCCGCGCTTTCAACATATCCTTCAACACCAGTCATTTGTCCAGCAAAAAACAGATCGTCACGTTTTTTTGATTGGTAGGTTGGTTTTAGCAACTCTGGAGAATTCATAAAACTATTACGGTGCATGACGCCATAGCGAACAAATTCAGCATTTTCTAATCCCGGAATCATACGGAATACTCGTTTTTGTTCACCCCATTTTAAATGCGTTTGGAAACCAACAATATTGTATAAAGAAGCTGCAGCATTGTCTTGACGTAATTGAATTACAGCATAAGGGCGTTTACCTGTTTTAGGGTCTTCTAGTCCGACAGGTTTCATTGGGCCAAACAACATGGTTTTAATACCACGTTGCGCCATTACTTCGATGGGCATACAGCCTTCGAAAAACTTCTCTTTTTCAAACGTGCGTAAAGGAACCACTTCTGCATTGACTAGCGCTTCATGAAAAGCATTGAACTCTTCTTCAGTCATCGGACAATTTAAGTAAGCCGCTTCCCCCTTGTTATAACGAGATTTTAAATAAACTTTATCCATGTCAATTGTTGATTTATCAATAATTGGTGCTGCTGCATCGTAAAAATAAAAGCCTTCAGAACCATTAAATTCTTGAATTTTTTGAGATAAGCTTTCAGAGGTTAAGGGCCCCGTTGCAATAATTACAATCCCTTCCGGAATATCAGTGATCTCTTCATTTTTGATTGTAATTAATGGATGACTTTTAATTTTTTCAGTGATTGTTTCAGAAAAAGAATCACGGTCAACTGCTAAGGCGCCGCCAGCTGGTACAGCGGTTTGATCTGCACTACCAATAATGATTGAATTTAAACGGCGCATTTCTTCTTTCAAAACACCTACCGCATTGGTTAAACTATTTCCACGTAATGAATTAGAACAAACTAACTCTGCAAAATTTTCTGTTTGATGCGCTGGTGTCTTTTTGACAGGGCGCATTTCATATAAATCAACTGGTACACCAGCATTGGCCACTTGCCATGCCGCTTCACTTCCGGCTAAACCGGCACCAATAATTGTGACTTTTTTTGTCATGTATAAAAATTCCTTTCTATGTCAAGAAGTTAAGAGCTGTCTCTTACAAACTCAATTCATTTTACTAAAAGAGAAGACCGAAGTAAATTCTTCGGTCTCAATTTTTCTTATTTTTGGACGTTTTCTTCATAATCGCCATTGATACAAACGACTTGTTTGCCGCCTTTAACTTTTTTCTCTACTAAATATTGCCCACATTTTGGACATGGTCGGCCTACTGGTTTGTCCCAAGAAGTGAAGTCACACTCTGGGTACCGACTACAGCCATAGAAAATCCGATTTTTCTTTGATTTCCGTTCGATAACTTGTCCTTCGTGACACACAGGACACGTCACGCCAATTTCTTTGACAATCGCTTTTGTATTCCGACAATCTGGGAAATTACTACATGCATAAAATTTCCCGTAGCGACCCAGCTTAATCACCATTGGATGTCCACATAGTTCGCAGTCAAAACCTGCTGGTTCATCTTTAATTTGGATTTTTTCAATCTTTTCTTCGGCATTTGTTAATTCTTTTTCGAAGGGCTTGTAGAAACGATCGACAACTTCAACCCATTTTTCTTGACCTTCACCGACTTTATCTAAGTCCGTTTCCATTGTCGCTGTAAAATGTGTATCGACAATTTGTGGGAAAAACTCTGAAACTAGGGAATTCACAATTTCACCTAATTCCGTTGGTTCAAACCGTTTATTGGTTAGCTTCACGTAATAACGCCGTTGAATGGTTTCTAATGTTGGCGCATACGTTGATGGTCGGCCCACACCATTTTCTTCTAAAGTCCGGATTAACGTGGCTTCACTAAAACGAGCCGGTGGTTGAGTAAAGTGTTGTTTCGGTTCGATATCGACCGATTTAACAACGTCACCTTCCGCTAATTCAGGTAAAATATTTTCCTTGTCCTCTTTACCATCATCGCGTCCTTCAACATATACTTGCATAAACCCTTTAAATTTCACTTTGGAACCATTGGCAATAAACGTTACGCCGTTTTGTTGAAGCGTGACCTTCATGGTATCTAAAATCGCTGGTGTCATTTGACTAGCAACAAAGCGCGACCAAATAAGAGTATATAATTTTAATTGATCTTTATCTAAATACTTCTTCATTTCATCGGGTGTTCTTAAAACGCTTGACGGACGAACCGCTTCATGGGCATCTTGTGCACCTTGCGTATTTTTTGCTTTGCGGCCGCCATGTGCTGAGAACTCATCTCCGTAGGTCTTTTCAATGAATTCAGCAGCTTCTGCTTTGGCGGAATCGGCAATTCTGGTTGAGTCTGTACGCATGTAGGTAATCAGCCCCACAGTGCCTTGTTTCCCTAAAGCAATTCCCTCATACAATTGTTGCGCAACCATCATGGTTTTACGGGTACGGAAATTTAATTTACGTGCCGCTTCTTGTTGTAAACTACTGGTTGTAAAAGGTAACGCAGGATTACGTTTCCGTTCTTTTTTCTCAACTTTTGTAACATCGTAATCTTTACCGTCAATTCGAGAAGTGATTTCTTTCACCGCTTCTGCATTTGGTAATTTTTTCTTTTTACCATCTACGCCCCAGAAATTTGCTTTGAATTTCTTGCGACCTTTTTGGAAATTCCCATCAATGCTCCAATATTCTTCAGGTTTAAATTCTCGAATTTCATTTTCTCGATCAATAATCATTTTTAAAGCAACAGATTGTACACGACCAGCACTCAAACCTTTTTTGACTTTACGCCATAAAATAGGACTAATCGAGTATCCAACTAAACGGTCTAAAATGCGCCGTGCTTGTTGTGCATCAACTAAATCAACGTTGATGGTTCTAGGTTCTTTAAATGCCGCTTTTACTGCTTCTTTAGTGATCTCATTGAATACCACACGGTTTTTATCTTTTAAATCAAGGCCAAGAAGATAAGCTAAATGCCAAGCAATTGCTTCACCTTCTCGGTCCGGATCGGCTGCGAGATAGACTTTTTCAGCTTTTTTTGCAGCCGCTTTTAAACTTTTGATGACATCGCCTTTTCCGCGAATCGAAATATAATGAGGTTCATAATTATTTTCAATATCAATCCCCATTTTACTTTTTGGTAAATCGCGAATGTGACCAACACTGGCAACCACCTTGTAGTTTCTTCCTAGATATTTTTCAATTGTTTTGGCTTTGGCAGGTGATTCTACAATCACGAGATACTTATAGGCCATTCAATTAGCTCCTTTCGCGTTCGCTTTCCTACTATATAATATATGTAAAAAACGCACAAATCGTAATACATCATATGCTATATAGAATAGGTTTGTCAAGACTAGGCTTTCTAACATTTCTGTCATTTCTGTTTGACTGTCCGAATTTATAAATAAAAAATGCCTATGATTTATAGATTTTATCCTAAAGCATTAAAATACCCAAAACATTCCAAATAAAATGAGTCAAGAGAGCAGCTTCAAAGCGACCCGTGCGTAGATAGACCCAACTTAACGCTAAACCCATGCCCCAATAAATAACAAAACTACCTATATCTGTGGGCGTGTGCACAAGTGCAAATAAAATAGAAGAAACGAGTATGCCTATTTTTGAAGCTGGCTTGAAAAACGCTTGAATCCCGACACGAAAAATTCCCTCTTCGAAAATTGGCCCAATCACACCTGCAAAAATAAGTATAAGCCCTTTAGGAATGGCTTGGACAATTTCTTCAACACTTTGTTGGTTAGAGGTCGTCTCTAATCCTTCCAGACGTAATAAGAAATCACCAAATATTCCCACACAAAAGATTATCACCAAACCTAACAAGACCACTGGCAAGGTTTCTTTGATTCCTAAAAAAGTCCAAGTTATGAGCTTTTTCTTTTTCAAAAAAGCAACAAATAGATAGACGAAATAGGCACCAAGTCCAACAGCCACTAATCCACTAACAAAGCGAAACCAAAAATTTTCTGTAGAAACTTGAACAACTGAGACCATCATCAAAGGAATTTGATCCAAAATCAAAAAGCCCAGTAGCTGCATACCAAACAACCATCTTTTTCTAACAACCGTTTCCATTTAGACACTCCTAACTACCAACCAAAAGATTAAAATCTGATTAAATAGTACCGAAGTGAACGTAGGTTGTCAATTCACAATTAGTAAAAGTCACAATTCTTCACAAATATCATCAATTGTCTGAACACATTTAGCGCCGTCCTGAATTAATTCATGGCAGCCTGTTGAAAAAGACTGGAAAATACTTCCCGGTACGGCAAATACCTCGCGCCCGTAATCCATCGCCGCTTGTGCAGTAATTAAAGAGCCACTATTCTTACGAGCTTCCATCACGCAGACCCCTAAAGATAATCCAGCAATAATGCGATTACGTGCAGGAAAATGATATTTTTTCGGCCCACTCCCATTCACATATTCTGTTAAAACAAGCTGATTCTGCTTCATAGTTTGCTGTAATTCTTTCTTTTCATACGGATAATATACATCTAACCCAGTGCCTAAAATTCCAATTGTCTGACCCCCGCTCTGGATGGCCATCTCATGGCTACGACTATCGATACCTTTGGCAAGACCGCTGACGATTGTGAATCCTTCTTTGACTATTTTAGGAACCAGAGCTTCAGTCACTCTTAACCCATATGAAGTGGCATAGCGAGCGCCGACGATGCCAATTTTCCTTCTGCTTAACAATTGTAAATTTCCTCTATAAAAAAGAATTGCTGGTGGATTATAAATTTCTCGTAATAATTTAGGATAGACGGCATCTAAAATTGTCATAAATTGGTGTTGGCATTGTCGTATATATAACGCTTCACTATGAATCGTATGGTGTAACCAAGATTGTTCAAATAATTCACGATATTTCTTGATTTCAGCAATTCTAATAATTTCTGTACTGGAAAAATCAACACGCTTTTGTACGATAGCTTCTTGTAACACTTTTAAGATACCTAAATTGCCAATTCCTTGGCATACCGCTAATTTAAATAATAATTGTCGTTGTAAAATTTCCAACAAAAAACACCTCTTTCACATCTTCTTAAAATAAGAATACGTAAAAAAAGTGTTTTATTTTTAAATCATATCTTTTATTGGCGCAAACGTACGTCGATGAATGGGTGTTACACCGTATTTTTCTAACCCGAGAAGATGTTCTTTTGTTCCATAGCCTGCATTGTTTTTAAATCCATATCCAGGATATAATTCATCATATTCTTCCATTAATCGATCTCTTGTTACTTTTGCAATAATACTGGCTGCTGCAATTGAAATGGAGCGTGCATCCCCTTTAATCAAACTTTCTTGTGGTTGGGGAACGTCTAACTGCATTGCATCAATTAATAAATAATCTGGTGTAAAAGCTAAATCGTCAATTGCCATTTTCATCGCTTGTTTAGTTGCTTGATAAATATTAATTTGATCAATGACTCCTTGATCAGCGATACCTAACCCGATAGCGACAGCCTGTTCTTGAATCTGGTTATATAACGTTTCCCGTTTTTTAGCAGATAGTTTTTTTGAATCATTTAAGCCTAATAATTGACAATCTTTCGGCAAAATAACTGCAGCTGTCACAACAGGACCAGCTAATGGTCCGCGGCCTACTTCATCAATTCCTGCAATTAAACGATGGCCTTTTTTATAGGCCGCTTCCTCAAATTGACTCATTTCTTTAAAAAGTTGCCATTCTTTTTCTTTGGCTAACTGGCGACGTTCCCATTGTTTGATCGCTTGTTGCACTCCTGAACGTTCATCTTCTCGCCAGCTTGCTAATCGTTCATCGGTTGCATCAGTGACAGTTAACAGCGCTTCTTTGATTGCCTGAATCGACTCTTTTGCCATGTTATTCGTCTCCTAGTTCTTCCCAGCGGTCCAAAGTATACGTACCTAATTTTCCACTGCGAATTTCTAAAATAATCATTTCGCTGGCTCGATTATAATCATCTCTAAAACCACGTTTTTGGCTAATTAACATCAACTGTTCTGGGGCAGGTAAAAATAGCTCTTCCTCTGTTAAACCATATCGTTCCGTCAAACGTTGCGGATAAAAACGTGCAAAAAATTCTAATCCATAAATCGCCAAATCATCTAAATGCAATAATTGATCTTTTATAGCGCCAGTTAAAGCTAATTTTTTCCCAATTTCTTCATCTTCAAATTTTGGCCAGAGAATTCCTGGTGTATCCAGTAATTCCAATTGGGAACCAGAGCGTAACCATTGTTGGCCTTTTGTCACGCCTGGCTTGTTCCCAGTTTGCGCAATTTTTTTTCCGACTAAACGATTCATTAAAGTTGACTTACCAACGTTGGGAATCCCAATACACATTGCGCGAATCGCACGCGGTTTCAAGCCTTTCGCCTGTTCACGAGCCAATTTTTCTTTTAACGCTTCCTTGGCTGCTGGCACAATTTTATTGATTCCTTTATTTTGTTGGGCATTGATGACTAGGGTTTGGTATCCTTTCTTTTGAAAGTAATGTTGCCATTTTTTATTTTGGTCGTTATCTGCTAAGTCCCCTTTATTTAAAAGGACTAATCTTGGTTTTTGTTGGACAATTTGGTCCATCATTGGGTTACGGGAAGAAAGCGGTAACCGCGCATCAACTAGTTCAAATACAATATCGACATATTTGATTTTTTCAGAAACTTCTCTTCTTGCTTTGGCCATATGGCCGGGAAACCATTGAATGGTCATAATCTGTTCAAATCCCTTCTTTAACACATTGTTTCTTTGATTCAATTCTTCAACGAGTCCTGTGTTCCGCGTAGATTCTTGCGAAAAAACACCTCCTCTAGTTTAACATATTTTTCACGGATTTGATTTATTTTCTGCAGTGTTCTTTAAAAAACAAAAAGGCTGAGACAAACTCACTTTGGATTTTGTCTCAGACTTATACACTGGCAAAGTATAGAAAGAAGTAGGTCAAGCTCTTCTCAAGCCTGACTCAAGAATATTTCTGTTTTTACTCGTTATTTCGCATGAAGTAAATTTTCTTTACAATGAATTAACTCTGTTAAAAACTGACAGTACGGTGTAGCAATCCCATAAGCTTTCCCTTTGCGAACAATTGCTCCATTGATATAATCAATTTCGGTTAAACGATGATTGGTTATTAAGTCCTGATACATCGATGGATGGTGCAAACCAATTGTTTCTCGATTATAACACGAGCGGATTTGTTGAAGAACTGCTTGTTTATCTAACGTAACTTGTTCCGCTTCAGCGACTGCTAAAAATTCATTAACTATTTGTTGAACAATTTGATCTGCTTGCTCTGTTTCGCCAAAGTCTGCCATATTACAATCCAACAAAGTACATAAACCATTCATTGTTCCATTTACACAGGCCTTCTTATAAATGGATGATAAAATATTCTCAGAATAACGTGCATTTAAGCCAGCGTTATTTAATACCTTAATGACTGCTTCTACTGCTTGTTCACTTTGCGCTCCTAAATTTTGTAAATCAATCGAACCATTGCCAAATAATTTTACTTTGCCAGGTCCTTCTAACCCAGCGGTCCACATTGTGTTTCCTAATAAAATATTTTCGTAAGGCACGTATTTTTTGATAATATCTTCGTGACCAATTCCATTTAACAAGCATAAAACTTTCGTATTTTTATTAAGGAAATGTTCTAATGCTTCAAGCATTCCTTCCAGTTGCATTGCTTTTGTAAATAGGATAACTAAGTCTGCTGTAAAATCGATGCTTGCTACTTCTGTCTGAGGATAAATAGGAATTTTAGCGGTCACCACTTCGCCATTAAAATCAGCAACTAACCCGTTTTTTCTTATTGCTACAATATGTTCTGGCCAACCATCGACAAAAATAACGTCATTTCCTGCTTGATGTAACATTAGTCCAAAGCGACTGCCCATAGCGCCAGCACCTGCGATAATAATCTTCATTTCTTTTCCTCCGTTCAATTTTTTATTTTTAGGTAAAAATCTGCTAAGAAAATCTCTATCTCTTACTTTTATAGCAATAAAAAGGCAAAACATATGTTATATTATAAGTGATCTATTTGTTATTTTTTATCCAAGCGCATTTATGTAAGCGCTTTTAAAAAGAAGGGGAGTTTCTGATGAATATTCAGCTTTTAAAGTACTTCATTGAAATTGTTAATACCCGCAGTTTATCGGCGGCCGCTCGCAATTTATTTGTCACCCAACCAACACTTTCTTTAGCATTGAAAAAAATGGAATCTGAGTTAGGCACAGCGTTGTTTGATCATTCTGATCAACCGTTTCAATTAACCGATACAGGTCTTTATTTATATGAACATGGCCAAGAAGTTGTTTTTCAATTCGATCAATTGGTAACAGATATTCGTGAAATGAACCAGAAACCAGTTAAAAAGCAATTGCGTTTAGGCTTAACTACTTTATTTGCTGTACAATTTATGAAAGAAATTTCACGATTTTTAACAACCCATCCACATGTGAATTTAATATTACAGCAAGATGGCTCGCCAAAATTACAAACGATGTTAGCAAATAAAGAAATTGATATGGGACTAATTTCTTTCCCAAATACCTTACCTGAAATTATTCATATTGAACCTTTAGAAACGACTACCAAAGGCTACCATGTTTATGTCGTGGTACCAGAATCAAATCCTCTCTCTCAACATGAAAAATTAACTTTTAAAGATTTGAAAGATCAACGATTTTCATCGTTAAGTGATAATTTTATGATTGGTCGCCTACTACTAGATCGGACTCGGAGCTTCGGTTATGAGCCGAATATCATTTTGCATAACGATGATTTACAAGTACTTCTTTATAGTTTACAAAAAAATAATTCGATTTGTTTGCTGCCGATTGAATATTATGAAGTGGGAAAAAGTCAGGGACTGAAATGGATTCCTTTAAAAGATAAGTTTGACTATTTCCCCATCGGCATTGCTTTGCGCCGCGATTTTAGTATGACAGAAGATGTTAGAGATTTTATCCAAATCATTAAAGAAAATTAATGGATAGCCTAGCCTTGATAAGCAAAGACGACTTTACTATCATAAAGTTTCAACACTTTTTCAAATAAGAATTTTGAGAATAAACCCGCGACAATTGGAACAACAAACCAAGAAAAGAGTAAAGGTAAGATCCCTAAGCCCGCATCCAATGAAGCAAGTGGCCCCACGAGTCCAACCAAGCCAAATCCAGCCGATTGTGGGGTTCCTGAAATGTTGAATAGAACCACAGGAATTGCTGAAATAGTCGCTGTTAATAAACAAGGAATTAAAATAATTGGGTATTTAAATAAGTTAGGCATCATCATTTTCATACCGCCCAAAGAGACAGCCAGTGTCACTCCCGATTGGTTGACATTCCAAGAATTAATCACAAGAACAACAGTTGTGGCTGCAATTCCCATTGCGGCAGCACCTGCAGACAAGCCATTCAACTGAATCGCCAAACCGATTGCCACAGTAGTGATTGGTGAAATAATCAGTGCAGCAAATGAACAAGCAATTAAAATACTCATGATAATTGGCTGGAAATCAGTAAAATTGTTAATCACTTTACCAATGGCGACCGTGATCTGTGTCACATATGGGTAAATCAACATGCCAAACAAGCCTGCACCTACTCCAACAACGATCGGTAAAGCAATGATTTCCACTGAACCGAATTTTTTATCGATGACTAATAAAAGTAAGACTGCAACAGAAGCGGTAATCATAATATTAATGATGTCACCAGTGCCTGCACCAATAAAGCCTTTCACTTCTGAATTAAATTTAATCACGCCAGAGCCAGCAAATGCTGCACCGCCAGCAATCATCATTTTCTGTGGCGTTAAGCCAAATTGAAAAGCAATCAGTCCACCAATAATTAAAGGGGTGGCTAGTTGGAAAATTTGCGCCGCATGAATAATCATTTCGATAATCTTGTATTCTGCAAAATATTTTAAAATGGCTCCTAATACAGCATTGGGAATTAAGGCGATAATGGTGCCGGAAGCTGTTCCAGCTAACACTTTGTTAAAAAATATTCTTGGGGTTAATTGAGCATCCAGTTTATCAGTGGGCATTTTCAACACTCCTATTGATTATTTTTGTTTTTTTTAAACAAGTTTGAGAATGATTGAACTTTCTATTAGATAAAGAGCGGCCTCAAAGAAGAGCGCTTATTTCTTTGAGGCGCTTTTTATTTAACTAAAGCAAGGAACGATTTTTAATATACATCCGTGTCCGCATTATATTTCGCTAAATTATCTTTAACATCTCGCAAGAACTTACCTGCTTGTTGTCCATCTAAAATTCGATGATCAATAGAAAGACATAAATTAACCATATCTGCCACTTTAAAGCCTCCATCTGCGGTTGGCACAAGGCGTTTATTAATTGACTCTACTTGTAATATCGCAGCTTGTGGATGGTTAATAATTCCCATCGATTGGACGGAACCTAGTGTTCCAGTATTATTAAGAGTAAAGGTCCCTCCTTGCATTTCCTTGCTTGCTAGCGTTCCTTGTCGGACTTCTTGTGCCAAGCGATTGATTTCTTTAGCTAGCCCTGCAATCGAATAGTTATCCGCTTGTTGAATCACTGGCACATAAAGATGCTCGTCTGTCGTTACAGCTATGGATAAATTAACATCTTTATGATAAATAATTGAGCCATCATCCCAAGATGTATTGATTTTTGGATTTTTCTTTAACGCTTGAATGACTGCTTTGGCAAAAAATGGGAAGAAGCTTAGAGATAGGCCCTCTTGTTGTTTAAATTCATCTTTTAATGAATTTCTAAGTTGGACTAAGTTGGTCACATCCGCTTCCACCATTAACCAAGCGTGAGGGATTTCGTTGACGCTTTGGACCATTTTTTTAGCAATTGCTTTACGTACAGGATCTGCAGAGACAATTTTATCTGTGGTTGTTTCAGTTGGACTAGCTGTTGCGGCGCTTTCATTTTGCGAAGCAACTGGCTCCTCTGAAATTGAAGGGCTAGTTCCTGGACTCACTGTTTTCTCAGGCGTTCTTGCCTGTGTTGGTGTAAAGTTTGTAACATCTTTTCTAGTAATCCGACCATCACGACCTGTCCCTGTAACTTGTGTTAAATCAATCTTTTTTTCTTGGGCAATTTTAAGGACTGCTGGGGAATAACGACCATTATTTTTTTGATGGGACGTCGCAGTGCTTGTTGTTTCAACCGTTTCATGTTCTTGTGCTTGTTCCGCACTTGCTTCTTTCACTGGTGCTAAAGTAGCTTCTTCTGTTTTTTCGGTTGTTTCTTCTGTCTCTAACGTCATCACCGCTGTTCCGATGGGCACATCTGTATCTAGAGAAATCAGAAATTCTTTTACTACACCATCAAAATCTGATGGGACTTCCGTGGTGACTTTATCAGAAACGACTTCCATTAAGGGATCATAGCGTTTCACTGAATCTCCTGGTTTAACTAACCATTGGACAATGGCTGCCTCTGTGACACTTTCGCCTAGATGAGGCATTTTGATTTCTTTTGTGGCCATTTATTTTTTCCTCCTTGCTTCAATTAAAATTCTGCTAATTCTTTCATTGCTGCTAATACTTGCTCTTCATTGATTAAAAATTCTCTTTCTAAAGGTAATGCATAAGGCATGCTTGGACAATCAGGTCCTGCAAGTCTTTGGATCGGTGCATCTAAATCAAAGAGAGCATCTTCTGAAATCATTGCCGCAATTTCACTCATCACGCTGCCTTCTTTATTGTCTTCTGTTACGAGTAAGACCTTCCCTGTTTTCTTAGCTGCAGCTACTAATGTTTCGCGATCTAAAGGATATAATGAGCGAACATCGACGATTTCGGCATCAATTCCTTCAGCGGCTAGTTTTTCCGCCGCAGCTAAAGCTAATTGCAAGGTCATGCCGTAACTAATCACGGTTAAATCACTACCCGTTCTAACGACATTGGCTTTGTCAATTGGTACGATATAATCATCTGCAGGCACTTCATCTTTTAGTAAACGATATAAACGCTTATGTTCGTAAAAAATGACTGGATCATCGGAACGAATCGCTGCTTTAATCATCCCTTTTGCATCATAAGGATTAGAGGGGGTCACAACTCTTAATCCTGGTTGTCCACAAAAAACTTTTTCTGTAGACTGAGAATGATACAGCCCACCACGAACACCGCCGCCATAAGGGGTCCGATAAACGATTGGCGCAGTCCAATCGCCTTTTGTTCTGTAGCGCATTGTCCGAGCCTCTGATAACAATTGATTGGTTGCAGGCAAAATGTAATCCGCAAATTGAAATTCACCAATTGCGCGATAGCCCATTAAACCTAAGCCGACAGCTAAACCACCAATTAAGCCTTCTGTTAACGGTGTATTAAAACAACGCTCGTCACCGTATTTAGCAGCCAAGCCCTTTGTTACACCGAACACGCCGCCTTTGTCGCCGCCGACATCTTCCCCAAAAATAACTACTTTTTCATCACGAGCCATTTCTTCAGAAATTCCTAAGTTAATTGCTTCTAAATAAGTCATCTCAGCCATTATATTTCTTCTCCTCTTCTCTTATTTTGCATACACTTCTTCTAAAATTGATGTCGGTACAGGATCTGGCATTGATTCTGCTTCATCCGTTGCTTGATTGATTTCTGCACGAATTTCTTCATCAATTTTGGCAATGTCTTCGTCTGTTAAATAGCCCTCTTCTAATAATTGTTTTTCAAAAAGCTTCACTGCATCGTTCTTTTTCATTTCTTCAATTTCTTCTTTTGAACGATAAACAGATTGATCATCGTCAGCGGAATGAGAAGTCAAGCGAGAAACCATTAATTCAATCAATTTTGGTCCTTTTTTCCCGCGAGCCGCTTTTACTGCTTCTTTAAATGCTAGATAGACTTCAGTAAAATCACTACCATCAACGGTCACACCTTCAAAGCCATAAGCTTTCGCGCGATCGGCCATTCGTTTATTGGCATACTGTTCTTCAATTGGGACAGAAATCGCATATTCATTATTTTCAACAACAAAAATGACTGGTAATTTTTTTACGCCTGCAAAGTTCATAGCTTCTTGGACTTCTCCTTGATTGGCAGAGCCTTCCCCAGTGGTAGTCAATGCAACAAAATCAGCTTTTTGAAGTTGCGCTGCATAACCAACACCTGTCGCTAATGGCATTTGTGTACTTACTGTTGAAGAGAAGGAAACAATATTATGCTCTTTTGAACCATAATGATTCGGCATTTGACGACCATGGGAAGAAGGATCCGCTTCTTTTCCAAAAGAACCCATTAAAATATCTTTGGAGGTCATGCCCCAAACCAAGCACGCGGTCATATCACGATAATACGGTAAAAAATAATCTTTTTGAGGATCAAAAGCCATCGCCATCGCTACTTGTGCAACTTCTGCCCCTTGACCAGAAATATTGAAAGAGGTCTTACCAATCCTTGTTAATTGCCACAACCGTTCGTCTAAACGACGTCCTCGTAGTACTTGACGATATGCCTGAATCAATTCTTCTTTTGATAAACCCGATTTTTTAAGCGTTTTCATTTTCATCAACCTTTCTCTATTTGTGAATCGCTAAGCCATAAGTATCTAAGGCTGCTTCTTGCAATACTTCTGTCATTGTTGGATGCGCATGGATTGCTTCACCAATTTCAATGGGCGAGGCATCTAAATACATGGCAGTACTTGCTTCGGCAATTAAATCCGTGACATGTGGCCCAATCATAGAAACCCCTAATAAATCATCGGTCTTCTTGTCACGAATTACTTCTATAAAGCCATCTGTTTCTCCATAAACAAGTGATTTACCATTACCATTAAAATTAAAGGTGCCAATCACTACTTCTTTATCTTCTGGTAAAGTTTCTCTAGTATAGCCGACACTTGCTATTTCAGGATTTGTATAAACACCTCGAGGCACGTTTGTATAATTTAAAGGTTCCACTGTCTCGCCTAAAAGATGCTGAACAGCTAACTCTCCTTCTTTCATAGCCACATGGGCTAGTTGAAGTGTATCGATACAATCACCAATCGCATAAATATGTCCTTCTGTGGTTTGATAAAATTCATTTACTTCAATGCCTTTGTCAGTATATTTCACTGAGGTATTCTGTAACCCTAACTTATTGATATTGGGTTGACGACCAATTGCTACCATGACTTTGTCAACAGTGAGGCTTTCTTGTCCTGCAACTTCTACTTGAACCTTTTGTCCAGTAACTTTCGCTTCTTGGACTTTGCTACCTAATAAAATGTTAATTCCTCGTTGCTCTAAACGTTTCTTTAATTCTTTAGAAATTGTTGCACTTTCATTTATAAGTAACCGATCCAAAAATTCAATGATAGTTACGTTGACACCTAAACTATTTAATAAAGAAGCCCACTCGACACCAATAACGCCACCACCAATAATTGCAATTGATTCTGGTAGCTCTTCTAATTCAAGCATCCCATCAGAAGATAAGATAAATTCTTCATCCAGTGGCAAATTAGGTAACGTTTTAGGACTAGAGCCTGTCGCAATAATGACATTTTTAGGAACGATAATTTCTTCTTCTCGTGTTGGATCATTAAACGTAACCGCCACTGCGCCAGAGACTGGTGAAAAAATAGAGGGACCTAAAATCGCACCTTCGCCTGCTAAAATTTTGATTTTATTTTTTTTGCATAAGCCTTCAACACCTTTGTGTAACTGCTCAATAATTCCTTCTTTCCGTTGTTGTATTTTAGAAAAATCAATGGACGCTGCCTCTGTTTCAATCCCAAAAGAAGCCGCTTGTTTTAAGGTATCAAAAACCTCTGCGCTTCTTAATAAAGCTTTTGTAGGGATACAGCCTTTGTGCAAACAAGTGCCACCTAATTTGTATTTTTCAACAATTGTGACGTTTAGCCCTTTTTGTGCGGCTCGAATTGCTGCTACATAGCCTCCTGTTCCGCCACCTAAAATCAGTAAATCTGTTTGTTCCGCCATTTTGATCACTCCTGCTCAATTTTTGCTTCACTATAATTTAAAGCTTGTTCTTCCCCTGTTAATACTCGATTGACGCCTTCATATAAAGCAGCCATCTCCATTTCACCTGGGTAAACCTTAATTGGTGCAATCCAAGTGACTTTTTGACTAATTTCTTGAACAACGGTTTGCGAATAGGCTGCGCCCCCTGTTAAAATAATTGCATCAATTGTGCCTTCAAGAACCACGGCCATCTCGCCAATACTTTTTGCGATTTGGTAACACATTCCTTTTAAATAGTAATTTGCTGTTTGATCACCTGCAGCTATTTGTGCTTGGATATGCCGTAAATCTGTTTCACCTAGGTATGATTTAAGGCCGCTATTACCCGCAATTAGCTTTTTCACTTGGCTAATCGTTAACTCCTGTTCAAGTATCCATTGCGCAAATTCAACGAGCGGTAAGGCACCACTGCGTTCTGGCGTATAAGGACCTTCACCATCAAGCCCATTTACCACATCCACCATGCGGCCTTTTTGATGCGCCCCCAAGCTAATGCCCCCACCTAAATGAACAACGATAAAATTGCTTTGCTCATATGTTTTCCCTAAATCCTCAGCGATTTTTCGAGCGACCGCTTTTTGATTTAAGGCGTGACCAACGCTACGCCGCTGAATGCCTTTTAATCCAGAAATCCTGGCTAATGGCTGTAGCTCATCTACAACAACAGGATCGACAATAAAGGCTGGCACGTGATATTTTTCTGCAAACTCATTAGCTAAAATCGCCCCTAAATTTGAAGCATGGGTATTAAAGCGTTCTGTCCGCAAGTCTTCTAGCATTTGTTGATCGACAAGATACGTACCGCCAGGAATAGGCTTAAGCAAACCACCACGCCCCACGACAGCGGCTAATTGTGTGATGTTATGTGTTTCTAAAAATTCCGCGATCATTTGTTTTCGAAATGGTGTTTGACTGACAACATTTTCAAAAGGTGCCAATTCTTGGACGCTATGTCTAAGCGTTTCTTCCGCCAAGCAATCATGATTAGCAAAAAGCGCTAACTTAGTGGAGGTCGAGCCAGGATTAATAACCAATACTGTTTCCATTGTTTTCTGCTCCTTTTTTTAAACTTGTCTCATGGCAAATCTTAATGAATGGAATTTGCTTTCTGTCGAATCGCTTCTAGATGTTAAAACGACTGGGACTTTTGTGCCAACAATCGTTCCTCCCACCTTGGCGTGCCCAAACAAGGTTAATGATTTGTATAAACAATTTCCAACATCAATAGTTGGGACCACTAAAATATCTGCATCCCCCATGATAGGACCGCTGTAACGTTTATGCGCAACCGCTTCTTCAGAGGTCGCTAAATCAAGCGAAAGTGGCCCAAAAACCGTAGCCTCTTGTTGATCATTAAAATGTGCCGTGACTTCTTTTGCTAAAACAGACGAAGGCATTTTAGGATTGAAATTTTCCGCTGCGCTTAACAAAGCAATTTTCGGGTGATGCAGTCCCAATTTTTGGACGACTTCTTTAGCATTTTCAACAATTTCAATGAGGGTCGCTTGAGTGGGAGCGATATTCATCGCACAATCGGTTAACAAGAAGGTTTTTCCTGCAGGCAGCTCCACCATTGCTACATGGGAAAGAATCGGTTTATTTTTTAATTGATGCTCACTTTTCAACATTTCTTTTAGTAATGTGTGGGTCTGAATAATTCCTTTCAATAAAATTTGTGCTTGACCAGTTGCAACTAGACTGACAGCTTCCCGTGCTACCGCGGCCTCATCTGAGCAATGAACATATTTCCAGAGATTTTCAGTATCAAGATTTTCGTTTGTATCAAATACAATAAACTGCAACGGTTGCTCGGCTTCTTTTAGTGCTTTTTTAACTAGCTGTAAAATCTCTGGTTGTGAACCTCCTGCAATTGAAACAGTGATCATTTTCTCACCTCATTTTTTCTTCTTTACACTTTAAATCTACCTCAGTATGTAAGCGCATACAAATTGTTAATTTTTATGTCCTTATTAATATTTTTTATAGAGAAGGAAAAGCTTAGTAAATCAAGCTTTTCTTTCTCTAAACAATTGTTATCTAATTTACTTTTCATGAAAAAACTTCTTTTCTAAGAATGAAAGGAAAACTTATGCTTCGGCACAGCTGTTTATTTATGTCAGATCCTAAAGCATGTTATACTTTAGATACTTATTTTTAGGAGGAATTAAATGGCACTACTACTATTCTTTTTGTTTATCGCCCTACTAGGATTTGGTATATTAAAAATTAATAACCGCAGTATCCTCGGCGGTATCACTCTGGCTTCTGGCACCTTATTGTCATTAGTCACCTTACTATTTATCGGACTAGACAAAATTTATTTACATTTTAAGAATGGCGACCTAATTACTTTGGCCATTGCTTATCTATTAATTCCCGCTGTGTTTATCGGCATTTGCCTTTACTTTATTTTTAACTCACGTACGATGCAAACGAAAGAAGGCAAAAGTGTCACGGCTAAATTGTCTGCTGGCCTAGGGCTGAACTTATTAATTGCTTTACCCGCCTTTCTATATTTATTATCAGTTGGCACAGCGCAAATACCTTATGTGCTTTTTCTGTTCTTACTTTTTCTATTGTTAATGGATCTTTTGCTGACCTTACTATTTGCTGCTTACGTCTTGTATTCATGGATGTACCAAATGATTCCTTTAAAAAAAGCGGTTGATTATATCATTGTTTTAGGTTCGGGAATTCGTAGCGAGGAAGTACCTCCACTTTTGAAGAGTCGGTTAGATAAAGGGATTGAATATTATGAAAAAAATCCCACCGCTAAATTTGTAGTCAGCGGTGGTCAAGGTCCTGACGAACCTGTGGCCGAAGCTTTCGCAATGAAAAAATATTTGCTTTCACAAAATATTCCTGCAGAAGCAATTTTGATGGAGGACCAATCCACAACCACTTATGAAAATATGTTGTTTTCTAAAGCAATAATTCAGGCAGATTGGCAAAAGATGCCGTCTGATTCTAAACAACCCTCTGTTATTTTTTCAACAAATAACTATCATGTCTTACGAGGAGCTATGTATGCCCATCGTGTCGGCTTAAAAGCTGAAGGTGTCGGGGCGCCAACTGCCTTATATTTTTTACCAACTGCTCTAATCCGAGAATACATTGCCTTACTGGTTCATGATAAGCGAATTGTGCTTTTTGTTTTTCTACTTGTCACTCTTCTTTTAGGAATCAGTATCTTACCCATCTAAAAAAACAGCGACTCACATTTTTGTGAGTCGCTGTTTTTATTCTTTTAATATAAAAAGGTTTAATGAACGTAATTGGCTATCAATGCAATCAGCCATAAATGAAGCGGATAGAATCCGTAAAATAAATATTTGAAAAATGGTGCTTTGCTTCCTCTCTCACCATTGTAAAGCGATATAAATGGTAACACAGTGATAAACATAAAATCAGAATTATAAGCTAACATTTCAATTGTCGTTGGCCAATCTCCCAACCATTGAAAACTTGTAACTAAGAAAAAGAGCGCTAATGCACCATATAAACAGTTCCGTAAGACAAGTCTCTTTCTGGCTAAATACGTAATCAACATAAAAGGTAACATCACAATGCCACCTTCAGCAAACATTGCTCCTATTCCTAAAATTGCTAATATACTAATCAATAAAACAATTTTTAAACTGATTTTTGGCATCTCTAGCATCGCTTTTGTCACAATTAACATACTGACACCAAGGGCTAAGGTGAAGAAAATATTGTTGTGAACAGCAACAGCTGGATTATTCACTAAATGATTTAGAAGCGTATTTCCAACAAACATGATTGCTGCCCAAATATACAAACGACCATTGTAACGATAAACATTCCGTGTATAGTTGAACCCTTCTACAGCCATGTAACCAAAAAATACACCGACACAACGAGTAATTACATGAAAAATCAGTGCCCATTCTGGCGGAACAAAATAACTAATATGGTCAAGAACCATTAACCCCATCATCAATAACTTTAAGCGATTTGCGTTCATGAATCGTCTCCTTTATTTTTTCTACAGAAACTATCATATCTTTTTATATAACAGAAAACAACGAACATTCTTGTTAGATTCAACCATTCTTTTTGTCACTTCCGTTAAACTTGGTACCGCAAAGATAAATCTTCAAATAAATAATGTTGGTATTTAAATTGTTCAAAATGAATTTTTCGAATTTCTTGCTTAATGGCTGTTAAGCATTCATCGACCGTCATCAATGATTCTTCTTTCAGAAGCGCCTCTTCTATTAATAATTTGCATTGGCAATCAATCAATAAAAGTTGACTATAGAATGTGTAAAATGTTTCTTTATTTAATTTTTCAATCAAATTTTTAGCTTGATTCTGCAGCTTTTGATAACATTTGGTCAATTTTTGATAATCCATTAAATCAACTAACTGACCTTGTTTTAACATGTTACTAAAGTCTAAATCCCAAAGCATTTCTTTAGTCGGCTGTTGCAATAAATAATACATAGAATGACTACTAATAATTTCAGTGGTCGGTTCTTCAATTGTTTCATAAAAAGTCACAAAATATTCTCGCTCAATCACAGTAATAATTTCTTCTTCTGAAAGCTCACAATCTTCTAAATTTTGATAGAATATCAATAATTTAATCCGCTCATCTATTTTATTCAGCGAAGCGACTAATTCAGGAAAAAGAACCGACTGACAATTCTCTACTAATTCTCTTGCCTTATTTTGTTCATTTTTATAAAAGCTGTATAACTTTTTCCGCTGTTTTAACGAGTTTAGTAAGTTATCGGGTATATTCCAGTAATATTGTTTCTTCATAGCATTCCCACTCTTCTTTTTTATGTACAATTTTACAAAATTGGTCTTAGCCAATTTCGTCTCTAGTTATTCTATCAAAAAAGTGACGCTTTTTTACTGACAATAATTACTCGTTTTACGCCCAAAAAGTGAAAATTCAGCTGTTAAGTAGTTATTGGGGCTTGTTTCCCGCGGGCCGAAAAAACTTTTTCCTTTTAAAAGTCCAGAAAAAGACCTACACTAGATATAGACATATAGACAAACGTTGGAGGGATTTAAATGGATTTACACTTAACGAATAAATTAGCATTAATTACTGGTTCAACCAAAGGAATTGGCAAAGCAATTGCGATTGAAATGGCTCGTGAAGGGACCGATGTCATTATCAATGGGCGCAATGAAGCCGAAGTAATCAAAGTTGTTGAAGAAATACAAACAATGTTTCCAGACACTCATCCTCAAGCAGGAACTGCCGATATTTCCATTGAAAGTCAACGAACTACTTTACTTGAAAAATTCCCTAAAGTCGACATTTTAGTGAACAATATGGGGATTTTTGAGCCAATGGAATACTGGGACATCGATGACGCCACTTGGGAAAAATTTTTTACTGTGAACGTGTTGTCAGGCAATGCATTAGCAAAAGCTTATCTACCTAAAATGCTTGCACAAGATTTTGGTCGCATTATTTTCATTGCTAGCGAAGAAGCGGTGATGCCTTCTGGCGAAATGCCCCAATATAGCATGACAAAAACGATGAATCTTTCCTTAGCTAAAAGTTTATCTAACTTAACTGTTGGCACACATGTCACCGTTAACACGGTTATGCCTGGCTCAACCCTTACCGAAGGTGTAGAAAAAATGTTGGAAGATATGTACGCTGATTCAGACATTCCCAAAGAGGATTGGGAAAAAGATTTCATGAAAAATCATCGTTCTCGTTCACAAATCCAACGGCTCATTCGACCAGAAGAAATTGGTCGTTTTGTTACCTTTGTGGCCAGCCCAGATTCTTCTTCTTTCTCAGGAGAAGCCTTAAGAATCGATGGTGGCTTAGTTCCAACAATCTTCTAAAATAAACAAAAAAGACAGCCAGCAAAAATTCACATTTTTTGCTGGCTGTCTTTTTAAGCATATTAATTGATTACTTACCAAAAGTAAGTTATATTTATCTCGAATTCGAAATAAAAAGAGGTGAAACAATGACCCAACAGCAAGAAGCTTTAAAAGCCTATATCGGTTTATTAAGAACCAGCCATCAACTAGAGCAACTTGCCAAGCAAGATGTCACTTGTTATGACTTAAACATTACAGAATTTTCAGTGTTAGAGCTGTTACTCCATAAAGGTCCTCAGACCATCCAAAAAATTAAGGAGAAAATTTTAATTGCTAGCAGTAGCACCACTTATGTTATTGACCAATTACATAAAAAAGGCTATGTAACGCGCACCCCCAGTGAAAAAGACCGACGCATTACTTACGTCGAATTAACAGAAGCTGGAAAAACATTAATTGAAGAAATTTTTCCGATGCATGCAAAGCGAATTGCAGAAGCATTTGAACAACTCTCTTCCGAAGAATTAACACTTCTTCAAAAAACTTTACGAAAAATAACAAATGAAACGAAATGAGGAAATAATGATGAAAAAAGAAGATCAATTATTAGGAATCCACCACGTTACAGCTATGACAAGTGATGCAGAAAAAAACTATCACTTCTTTACAGACGTTTTAGGGATGCGTTTAGTCAAAAAAACAGTGAATCAAGATGATATCTATACTTACCACACCTATTTTGCCGATGATTTGGGTACACCAGGTACAACCATGACCTTTTTCGATTTTCCCAATAACCCTAAAGGATTAAAAGGAACCAATACAATTTCAAGAACAGGGTTCCGGGTTCCTTCAGATGCAGCTTTGACTTATTATGAAAATCGCTTCAATGAATTTGCTGTCAAACACACAGGTATTTCTGAAGAATTTGGCAAAAAAGTCCTTCGCTTCTGGGATTTTGATGATCAAGCGTATCAATTAATCTCTGATGAATTAAATCAGGGCGTTGCAGCGGGCACCCCTTGGAAAAAAGGACCTGTCCCTACAGAATTTGCGATTTATGGCTTAGGACCTGTCGAAATAGCTATTTCCTATTTTCATGAATTCAAAGAAGTCTTTGAAGAAATTCTAGGCTTTCACGTAGTGGCACAAGAAGGCAATCGCTATTTACTAGAAGTTGGCCAAGGTGGCAATGGTGCCCAAGTCATTTTGGTAGACGATGATACTAGCTCACAAGCGCAACAAGGATATGGTGAAGTACATCACGTTGCATTCCGCCTAGCGGATCGTAAATCACTTGGGACTTGGCAAGCGCTCTTTGATCATTTAGGCTTACAAAACTCTGGCTATGTCGATCGTTATTACTTTGAATCATTGTATGTTCGTATTGGGCATATTTTAGTCGAATTAGCCACCGATGAACCAGGATTTATGGGGGATGAACCTTACGAAACATTAGGAGAAAAGTTATCTCTTGCGCCATTTTTAGAAAACCGTCGTGAGTATATTGAGAGTGTGATCAAGCCTTTCAATACAAAACGAGCCTAAGGAGGAAAAAACATGCATTCAATTTTTAAAAAAGGACATCCTGAAGCACCTGTCTTTGTGCTACTTCACGGTACAGGTGGTGATGAAACATCTCTCCTACCAATTGCCCAAGAACTAAATAAACAAGCTACTGTGCTAAGTATTCGTGGTGATGTTTCAGAAAATGGAATGAATCGTTATTTTAAGCGCCTAGCGGAAGGTCATTATGACTTAGAAGATCTAGAAAAACGCGGCGAGGCGCTTCATAAGTTTATTCAACAAGCCGCTAACGAGCATCAATTTTCATTGGATAAAATTATTTTTATTGGCTATTCAAATGGGGCCAATATCGCTATTCAATTATTGCTTACTCATCCCGATAGTTACCATCAAGCTGTCCTCTATCATCCCATGTTTCCTGTTGAATTGACCAATCAACCAGACTTGACCGACACTTCTGTTTTATTATCTCTAGGAGAGCATGACCCGATTGTTCCACTTCCTGAGAGTATGCGTGTGATTCAACTATTTCAGAATCATGGAGCAACCGTACAAGAGGTTTGGACACAAAGTCATCAATTAACTTATCAAGAAATTAAGGAAACACAAACTTGGTTGGCACATCTGTCCTCTTAACAAAAAAGTGGGTGCTAAGTCGAAATGACTTAGGACCCACTTTTTCTATTTTGAGATAATTCACTGTCTGAGCTTCTTTTTATTCTGCCATTTGAACAACTATTTTACCAACTGCATGGTGCGTTTCACTGAGTGCATGTGCATCATAAATCCCTTGTCTAGAAAAAGGGAAAACTTCACCAATAATTGATTTCACTTTTCCAGCTGCCATCAAATCAGCAATTTTTTGTAATTGTTCTCCATTTGGTTGAAGCCAAATACTTTCAGCAGAAATATTTTTTTCGGCTGCCAATTGTTTATCTTCAATGCCCACAATTGAAACAAGACGACCGGTGTTTGGTTTTAAGACGTCAAAACTATTTTTTTGAACCTCACCCCCCATTGTATCAAAGACCAAATCAACATCAGTTAATACCTCTGCAAAATTCGTTGTATGATAATCAATCACTTCATCTGCACCAATTTTTTTCAGTAAGGCATGATTTTTTGCGCTAGCGGTCGTGATGACATGTGCGCCCGCTTCTTTTGCTAGTTGAATCGCATAAGTACCGACCCCACCTGCACCAGCATGAATTAAAACAGTTTCTCCTTCTTTAAGGTGCCCATGATCAAACAATGCTTGCCAAGCGGTTAAACCAGCCAACGGAACGGCAGCCGCTTCTTCAAAGCTAATTGTTTCAGGGATTTTTGCTAATAAATGATCATCCACAATCGTTACTTCTGCATAGGTCCCAAAACGAGTAGTTTCAGGACGAGCAAAAACTTTATCGCCAACTTGCCAATCCGTTACTTGACTCCCCACCTCTGTAATCACACCAGCGACATCCCAACCAAGAATAATCGGAAAGGACCAATCAAACATCTGTTTTAAATATCCTTCACGCAATTTCCAATCAATCGGATTAATTGATGTCGCGTATTCTTTTACCAACACTTGATGTTCCGATAATTCTGGCAGTGTTACTTCTGCTTCTTCAAGTACCTCTTTACTTCCGTACTGATTAATCACAACAGCTTTCATAAACCAACTTCCTCTCATTTGTTTCATTTTTCACACTTTTAGTATACGCCTATTGCCTTCTTTTTATATAAGAATATGCTTTAGTTAAATTGAGAGAAAGTAGCTGTTTTTAGTCTATTATTCATAACGTAAAGATTCAATTGGATCTAATTTGGCTGCTCTTCGAGCTGGTAAAGTTCCTGCTAAAAAAGCAATAAACATAATAACTAAGATAATCATTAGTGAAGATGGCAATGAAAATTGAATTAATTTAAATCCTGTTAAAGCCTTTAAAAAAGAATCCGTTGCCAAACGATTAACTAAATTTCCAACCCCAACAGCTCCTAAAATGCCTAACATTGAGCCAAAAAAGCCAATTAAAGCCGCCTCAACACTAAAAATTGTAAAGACTTTCCCATTGCTAAGACCCATGGCTTTCATTAAACCAATTTCTCGCGTTCTTTCTTGGACAGACATATATAGCGTGTTAATAATGCCAAAGCTTGCAGCTAACAAGGCAATTGCACCAAACATGGTTAAAACACCAGTGATTGCATTGATTATATTACGAATCATACCAATTTCATCTTCGACAGTAGTCGCTAAATAGCCAGCTTTATCTAAGTCTTTTTTGATGTCCTTAATCTGCTCTGGCGTGCTGTCTTTTTTAACTTCAGCAATAATCATCGCGTATTGATTTTTTAAATGTTCTGGAAGATCTGCTTGATTGATTGAGACAACTTTATCAATCAATGCTTTATTCATCAGCGAGAGCCCATTTTGAATGACACTGGTATTTCTAACGCCAACAATTTTTGCTTCAATAACTTGCTCTTGTCCTTTCAAGGAACTTGAGATACCTAATTGAACTGTTTCTCCCACGGCAGCTTTACTAGATGTATAGCCGAGTGCCTTTACATATTCTGGTGACAAATTAATTTCGAAGTCCTGGCTCGTTTGCGAAACTTTACGGCCAGCCGCTAAATCAATGGTCATCTCATCTAGCGCAGAAGTTGCTGAAAATACATATTTATGCTTATCTGCTCCTTTTATATAATCGATAGCAACGGATTTCATTGGTTCCACTGATGTAATATCCGAGATTTTTTTAATCTTCTCAATATCTTTTTCAGCAAGCATACTTTGTTGTTGAATCGTACTGGTTTTTTTCTCTGGATTATATTTACTTGGTTCTGTTCCGTTACCAACATTCATCTCCATTTTTGGCTGAATAAATAGCTGATTTGCACCACCGACACTGCCGACTTGTTTGTCAATATAATCATTTACACCAATATTGACTCCTGTAGTTAAAGCTATGGTAAATGCTCCAATAAAGATTGCAATAATGGTCAATACGGTTCGGCCTTTATTACGCATTAAATTGGTACTAGCTGATTTTAAAATATCTCTAAATTTCATTTACTCATCTCCTCCTACAATCAAGCCGTCTCGAACATGAACTTGCCGATCACAACGTGCTGCTAAATCTGGATCATGTGTCACAATAATTAAGGTAATTCCTTTATTTTTATTTAAATCAAATAATAATTCTTCAATTTTCTTCCCAGTGGCAGAATCTAAATTTCCTGTAGGTTCGTCCGCAAAAATAATTTGCGGATTATTAACTAAAGCACGCGCTATGCATACCCGTTGTTTTTGACCACCAGATAAATTATTCGCTTTGTTTTGAACTTTATCTTCCAAACCGACTGCTTTTAACGCATCTAAAGCCATCTTTTTCCTCTTGCTACCGGAAATTCCACCAATTTTTAATGGTAAAAGAACATTATTTAAAACTGTATCCTTGGCATTCATAAAGAATTGTTGAAAAACAAAACCAAATTCTTCATTTCTCGTTTTATTCAGCACTTTCTTTCTAATACTAGTAACATTTTTACCATTTAAATAAATATCTCCTGAAGTTGGTTGATCTAACAATGCCAAAATGTGCATAAATGTTGATTTCCCAGAGCCACTTTTACCAATTATGGCCACAGATTCACCTTTTTCAACTTTTAAATCAACACCTTTTAACGCATCAAATTTTGTTTCGTTCTTTCCATAACTTTTTTTAATATTTTTTGCTTCAATTACCGCCATGTTACCCCTCCATTTTTCATTCTTTGTCGTTTACTTATTTACAAAGTTTTTTACTCTTTTCATACTCCTTTCTTCTCTTTCTATTTTGACGGAAGCCCTTTCCTTTGTCATGGTACTTCCGATGTATCTCTCAATTAAAACAATAAGAACATGTTCCAAATTCACCTCATTGAACATGTTCTTATTAATTAGTTATGCATTTACGCGTTTAATTTCACGATGTTTATTCAATAAATAGGCCAAACCAAGATTAATGCCAACAAAGCAACTGATTGTCAGAAGAAGTGGTAGGACCGTAAAACCAGTGGATTGATAACCAACCATTGCTTGCAAGACATGGAGCATTCTCAGGCGCATTGGTGCCCCCCCTAATTGTGCAATCGTGCCCAGTAAAATAGGAATCATTAATAACAGCAATAAAACAATGAGTTTTTTTACGCCATCTATCCGATCATTAAAGACACCTGCTAACAAGCCAAGTGAGCCGCTAAGCATTAGTAAGATAAAAAAGAGCAACCACGACATGAAAAAGTTTCCTTGCGCATAGACATCAATTAATTTCATTGATAATTGAAAATGAGAAATGAAATTGCCGCTAAATACTTTAATCAGTACAAGTACAGCCAAGGATCCAACCAAAGATAAAATAGCATTACTTACAAAATTAACCAAAAAAATCGTCCAGCGGGAAAGCCCGTTTTGAATAAACAGTTTAAAATCTGTGTTTACCCCTAAAAATGATAGTATCCCCATAAAAACCAGACAAGGAATTACTGCATCAGAGCTGACAGTGTTCACGTCGTTAGAAAAGAGCAACCCAATAAGAGGAAAAAGAATGCCGAACAAAGCATAAAAGCCAAAATAAATTGCTAAGGAACGGACTTGATAAATAACACGATACCGCAAAGCTGTTTTAAATTTCATTTTACTTTTCCTTCTTTCTATTGGTTAATTGTACAAAATATGTTTGTAAATTTAGCGGCGCAATTTGAACCTCTGCTTTTTCAGTCGGCAAGTCGCCGTACACGTAAGCCGTAACTGCTCCACCTAAAGTGTCCATGCCTAAGATTTCCAATGACTGAGTATAGCGCTCTACTTGTTCTTTCGGCCCAGAAACAATGCGACCGTTTTTCAAAATTGTTTCAATAGATTCTGCGCGAATCAATTTTCCTTGATCAATGATGATAATATCTTCTAATAAATTCGCAATTTCTTCAATCAAATGGGTGGAAATCACAAACGTACGGGAACGTTCTTGGTATGTCTCAATTAAATAAGTATAAAATAATTCCCGATGATTGGCGTCTAAACCTAAGACTGGCTCATCTAAAAAAATATACTCACAGGGGACGGATAGCGCCACTATTAGTTTAGCAATACTCCGATAACCAGTTGATAATTTTTTGAATGTCTTTTTACTATCTAAACCAAAATCGCTTAACATTTGTTCGGCCAAAGACCAGTCAAAGGATCCATAAAAACCTTCAGTCGTTTTAAAAATATCTTTAATTTTTAACTGAGGAGGAAACAAATTATCTTCACTCATTAAGTAAATATGAGTCAAAGCAGCCTCATTATCGGTCACTGTTTCTCCCGCCAATTGAACGGAACCTGAAGTGGCAAAACTTCGATTATTTATGATATTTAATAACGTACTTTTACCAGCCCCGTTTCTGCCTAAGAGCCCATAAATCGTTTCTTTTTCAAAAGTAATTGAAATATTATCTAGTGCTTTTTTTTGATGATATTTTTTACTTACTGATTCCACCCGCAAACTCATGCTTCATACCCTCTTTCAATTAGTTGTTTTAATTGTTCAGCTGTAATCCCTAATTTTTTAGCTTCTGCGACAACTTCTAAGACTTCTTTATTTAAAAATTCTTCTTTCCGTGCACTTCTTACTCTCTCTTGAGCGCCTGGTAAAACAAACATGCCAATCCCCCGTTTCTTTTCAATCAGCTGTCGTTCTACTAATAAATTCATTCCTTTTAAAACGGTGGCTGGATTGATTTGGTAACTTTTTGATATTTCTGTGGTTGAGGGAATTTGTTCGCCTTCTAAGTAAGCGCCATTAAAAATTCCTTCGGCAATCTGATCGGCTACTTGCTGAAATAAAGGCTTTTCCCCCGAAAAATTAAATTCCATTTTTACACCTCGCTTAAACGGTTAACTACTTATGTAACTAACTATATATCTTAGAAATTCTTTTGTCAACAAAAAAACCATTGTTTCCAAAGAAATTTTTCTTTGAAAACAATGGCGATACTTTTGAGTTTATTGAATGGTTTCGTTCTTATAGGGTTCCATTGTATAACAATTCATCGGTTGTTTCGTTGACAATTTTTAAGCGATTTTGTTTTTTTATCAAAATACTTTTATAGGTCGTTCCTGTAGCCTTTTCTTCCATCACAAGAATGCGTTTATACTCATTATCAGTGACTTTCTTAATCGTTGTTTGATTCAAGGACGGAATTTTTTCTTTTAGCGTTTTTTCTTCCGCCAGACCTTTTAAGATTTCTGATTCTGTAGTGGAACTTGTGGATTTACTAGAATCGCTTGATACACCTTCGTTATTAGACGCACTTTCAGATGACTTGCGACTTGATTCGGTTACTTTAGGCTGTGATGATTCACTGGTATTGGTTGAATTCATTTGGGTTTGGGTTTGATTCCCACATGCACCAATTAGCAACCCAACGCCTAAGATAGAGCTTGCTAAAATAGTTTTTCTAATCATTTGCATGACCTCCTACATCTATCATTACTTTAACCTTAACATTTTTCAGCTAAGAGAACAATTTTTCAGATTAGAAAAGACCACTAGTCGTTATTTAAATAAACGAACTAGTGGTCTTACTTATTTAGGAATGATCTTCATATGAGTGAGTGGGTAATAAACAAATTGTGCTTTCCCTAAGATTTGATCTGCATGTATTGCACCAAAAGAACGGCTGTCTTTGGACATACGGCGATTATCACCAAGTACAAAATAGCTATCTTTAGGTAATTTTTCTTGCATTAACAATTCTTTTGAATCAAAATTCGTAGTGTAAGGCATCGTTTCATGATCTTTTTTTCTGTTTTTAGTTAAATAGGGTTCAGCGATTGGCTGATTATTGACATATAATTGATCGTTTTCGTAACGCACAGCTTCTCCTGGTAAACCAATCACACGTTTAATCAGAATCGATCCTGTGTCTGTTTTAAAGACCACCACATCAAACCGTTTAATGGCGGAGAATTTTTCCATCACAATCATATCTCCTTGATTCAAGGTTTTTTGCATGGAATGGCCATCCACCCGAACAGGAATCAGGAAAAATCCTCTTAAAATAAAAACGGCTACGATTGCTGGTACTAAGATTTTCAGAAAGTACATTAAATACCCAACATAATCACGTTTCTTCTTCAACTTCGTGCCACCTTTTTTCTAGTTTTTTTGAATTTCCTTGACTGCTGTATCGTAAGCAGCGTCATTTTCAAGAATTAATTTACCTAAAGTGGCTTCAATTTTTGTGGCTGTTTCATTGTCGATTTCTCCAGTTATAGGCAAGCCATTTTTCTGTTGAAGATCGCTAACCGCTGCTTTTGTTTCTGCGGTGTAGTTTGCATTGTTTTCATCAACAGGATACGCTAATACAGCTAAAATAGCATTTAAGTTCTGAATATCTTCAGATTGATCTCCTTCTTTTAGCGTTTTATCGCGAGGAATCAATTTTAAATAGGCATACTCGGGGTAATCAGCTTTGATGGTTGGTTCAATTCCTTTTTCGTTGATCCATTCGCCTTTTGGTGTTAACCATTTTAAAACAGTCAATTTTATTTCGGTTTGGTCATTTAAATCCTTCACCGTTTGGACCGTTCCTTTGCCAAATGTTTTCGTTCCAATTAATGGGACATTCGCAGATTCATGCAGTGCTGCAGCAAAAATTTCGGATGCACTGGCACTATTGCCATCAATGATAACTGCAACAGGTTCTTTTACTTTAAAGCCGTCGTCTAATTCTTTGGAAGCAACTTCTTTCATCGTACGTCCTTTTTTGTCTTCAAATTGAACAATTATTTCGCCATTTTTTAAAAACATACTGGCCATTCGCTCTGCTTGATCTAGCAGTCCACCAGGATTTTGGCGTACATCAATTACAAAGGATTTAGCTCCTTTGTCTCGTAAATTCGTGATTGTTTCTTTCAATTCCTGATATGTTTTTTTACCAAAGGACGTAATTTTAATCGAGCCAATTTGTGCATCTTTTTTGTCTAACTCACCTGTCACTGTTTTAACGGGAATTTTCCCACGTTTGATTGAGATATTTTTAGTTTCTCCCTCTCTTTGGATAGTCAATTCAACGGAAGTTCCTTTTTTACCTCGGACTTTTGAGACGACTTCTGCTAGTTTCATCCCTTTTGTAGCTGTACCATCAACTTTTTCAATAATATCGCCTTCTTTGATTCCCGCTTTTTCAGCTGGGGAATCTGCTACAGGGGCCTCTGCTACAACTGGTTCGCCATCTTTCATTGTCATAGTGGCACCAATTCCTTCAAAATCGCCAGATAAGCTTTCGTTTAAATCATTGGCAGCAGATTCATTTAGATAAGTTGAGTATGGATCTCCAATGGCTTCAGACATGCCTTTTAAGGCGCCTTCAACTAATTCATTTTTATCTACTTCACCTACATAATTGGTACTAATTTCATTATATAAATCCTGCACTTTGCTTAAATCAGCATTGGTAATTGCCCCTTCTTGACTCATCTTTTTAACACGATGATCAAAATAAATATAACTACTTCCTCCAGCTAAAAATGCGACACAGAGGAGCGAAATAATATATTGATAAAAAGGAACAGTTCGTTTGTTCTTCATAGATTTCATCTCATTTCTAACAAATTCGTCACTACTTTTGTTTACTATAACATGAATGAAAAAAGAGGAAAAGCTTTGTTTGCTTTTCCTCTGGATTTATTTATTGTTTTCAAGGTACTTTTCCCATAACTCATCAAAGATGTCCATGTTGCTTAAATAGTCAGCATTCATTTCTAAATAAGAAGAAAGTTCATGATAATCCTCGGTTTGTTTTGGAAACTGAATATCTTTGGCCGCTTCATTGGCAAAATCAGTTTCAGAATCTTTAGCCGGACCTTTTAATGTCATTAAGTAATGGTAAAAGCTTCGTCTCATGTAAATTAGTCACTCCATTTTTCTTCAATAAATTCACTTCTACGTTGATGGGACAATCCATAACGCAAAGCGTCTTTTTTATAAAAGTCTTGATGGTATTCTTCAGCAGGATAAAATGGTGCTGCTGGCTCGATGGTGGTAACAATTGGTTCTGTAAAACGGCCACTATTAGCTAGACGTTCTTTACTTTTCTCAGCAATTTCTTTTTGTTCTTGGGAACGATAAAAAATAACTGGCCGATAATTATCGCCGCGGTCTTGAAACTGACCGAAAGCATCAGTAGGATCTGTTTGTTGCCAATAAATATCCACTAATTGTTCGTAAGAAATAATCGCTGGATCAAAAGTGATTTCTACTGCTTCCGTATGGCCTGTTGTGTGTGTTAGAACCTGTTCATATGTTGGATTAGGCACGTGCCCACCTGTATAACCCGAAACAACTGAGATAATTCCTGGTTGTGTATCAAAAGGCTGCACCATACACCAGAAACAGCCGCCTGCAAAAATTGCTTTTTCTTCCATCTCTAACACTCCTTTTTTATTTCTCTTTTGGCAAGTATATATTCATCCGAATGTCATCGTCAACTAAATTAATCTTTTCTGCTCGAACAAATAGACCATTTTGCATTCTAAACTGATCTAAACGTAATAAAACAGTTTGATCATCTGGATTGATTTCAACCCATTTAGGTAGTTTGTAAGAACGTTTAGCAAATTTCAATACTTCTTTAATTGGCAAGCCTAACGTTCCTATAGATAAACTTTTTGCTTTTAATTGTACATTACCATTCGCCATCACGTAAGGATCAAAATATAAGTAAAAAGGAATGTCATGCCCTAACACCTGAAATGTTCCATTTAATAAAGCATCATTTTCTAAATAAAATTTATATTTGATCTCCGAACCTTTTTGAAAGTCGGCTAAATAAAAGTCAATCAGTTTGTTCACTTGTTGTTTTTTTGACTGAATGGTGACGACTGGCTCGCCTTCTTTTTCAACAATTGCTGGTATTTTCTTTAAATCTGGTTCGCGAACTTGTGTTGCTCGAAATGTCACGAAAGCTACACTACCAATGACTAAACCCACTAGAACAAGAAAAGCGATTTTCCAGGGATTTCGTTTAAGATTGGTTGGTTGTGTCTTTTTAATTGATTTACTTGTTTTTGGCTTTTCTTCATTCATTTTATTCACTACCTTCTGATTTGGTTATCCATTCTTTCTCTGTCTTGACCATTTCATCCCGGACAGCTCCGGCCATAATTTGGTAGCCAAGATTATTCGGATGGAAGCGATCTTCTTCATATAACAAATTGTTTAAATCCTCTTTGCTAGCACTACTTCCTGTAGTTTCTGAGTCGCCACCGGTTACGCCAACTTCATCGCCACGACCTTTATAGAGTAAATCATTGATAGGAATGAAATAGGCTCGTTTTTGCTCTTGAACCATTTCTTCGGTTGCTTGATTCCAGTTATCAACGATTTCTTGCATTTCTGTAATTTCGGAAAAGTTTAAGTAGAAGGGATTGTAAATTCCTAAGACATAAATAGGGGCCTTCTCGTTGTACTCTCGGATTTCTTCAAGTAGTCGTCTTACTCGGCGTTGATAGGCTTTTTGTGGACGATTGAACGAGCTGACTTTCAAGTCGAAAATATTACTACTAATTACTTTCATTAAGTCATTTCCACCAACCGTTAGCGTAATCACGTCCGCAGAGGCAAGGCCCTTTTGAATTTCAGGTTTCTCTTTGATTCGTTTTAAAATTTGATCACTACGATCCCCATTTTTCCCAAAATTGTCTGTTTGAACACCGTTCAAGTTGTAGTGTTCTTTTAAATCATCTGCCACAATAGGAACAAAACCTCCACTATTCGTCAAATCGCCAATTCCTTCAGTTAAAGAATCACCGATAGCTGTATAATGAATGACTTCTTTTTGATTTTTTTGAGCAGTTGTGGCCACTTTCTCTTGCTTTAATAGTGGCTTTGCTTTGGGGATGGCCACACTTAACAATGTAAAAACACCTAGCGCAATGAGGATAGGTGTTAAGACGGTCAGCAAAATATGCTGTGTTTGTTTTTTCATCTTCGTCACTTCCTTTTAAATAAACCAACAAGAAATTTTCCTTTTCTTGTTAGAAAGAGGTTGCGTCTACTCGTTTAAGAGTGAGACCCAACCTCGTTATTTCTTAGTCTGTATAGTACATAATAGCAAAGGCATTTTTTCCTGTATGTGTTGCAATGACTGGATTCGTATGTAATACGGGAATATCCATGTCTTTAAAGATTGCTTGTAATCCTTCTTTGAATCCATTTGCTAGTTCTAGCCCATCCGCATGAGAAATGCCAATTTGTCGAACATTTGGAATCTTACTTAATTCTGATTTCAATTCGTCAAACCATTTATTAAACGTTTTAACGCCTCGGCCTTTCGCTACAGGAATCAATTCCGTATTTTCAAAGTCCATGACAACTTTCATATTAAAAATGTTTGATAATAATCCTGTTGTACGGCTGATTCGTCCACCTTTAACCAAATTATCCAATGTTGAAATGCCAATGTATAATTTGGTATTTTGTTTGACGCGTTCAATTTCAGCTAAAATTTCTGGAACACCCGCTCCCGCTTGTGCCAATTTTGCTGCTTGAATGACTTGGAAAGACAAACCTTGGTCTGTAAAATCGCTATCAATCACCGTTACTTTACTTGATGATAAGTTGCTAGCTTGACGGGCCGCTTCAACCGTTCCACTTAAGCCTTTTGTCATGTGAATCGAAATTACTTCACTGCCATCTTCACCTAAGCGATCATATAATTCTACAAATTCACCAATTGGTGGTTGACTGGTTTTGGGTAAGGCCTTCGCATTAGCCATCATGTCCATAAATTTTTCGCCTGGCAAATGATCATCATCTGGATAAACAACGCCATCAACCATAATTGATAAAGGCATCATATGGATATTTAATTCATCTCTAAGACTTTTTTCCATCGTACATGAAGAATCCGTTACGATTTTAACGTTTGTCATAAATTTATCACTCTTTCTTTAAAAGGAACCTGTTTTCATGGTAGAATACCATTAAACGGTTAATTATCTAGTTATAGTATAACAGACACTGCCGAATTTTTCATCAAATTAAAATAAAGGAAGTGAATTTATTGGAAAAAACGCATTTCTCAAAAAAATACCTAATCGTGAACGAAGTCTTAAATGCAGTTACACATGGCATAGGCGCAGGTTTAAGTATTGCTGGTTTAGTCATTTTACTTGTTAAAGGGGCTCGTTTAGGCTCACCAATTCACGTGGTATCTTATGCTATTTATGGCTCCATGTTGATTCTACTTTTTTTATCTTCAACGTTATTTCATAGTTTAATTTTTACAAGAGCCAAAAAGGTCTTTCAGGTCTTCGATCATAGTTCTATTTTCTTATTGATTGCTGGCAGCTATACGCCCTTTTGCTTAATTAGTATTGGCGGTTGGTTAGGTTGGACCTTGTTCAGTTTAGTCTGGTTAATCGCCATTGTCGGTATTGTCTATAAATCCCTCACGTTGCATAAACAAGAAACAGTGAAAAACATTTCAACGATTATTTATATTGTTTTAGGTTGGCTCTGTATCATCGCTGCTCGTCCGTTATATGAATCTCTTGGATTTACAGGAACAGCGTTATTGGTCGCAGGGGGTGTGTCTTACACATTAGGTGCCGCCTTCTATTCATTGAAAAATGTGCGGTTTATGCATGTGGTTTGGCACTTGTTCGTCATGCTTGCAGCGATTCTCATGTATTTTTCTGTTCTCTTTTATACGTAATCACAGCACAATAAGAACACGATGCTCAAAGCATCGTGTTCTTTTATTGCCCTAAATCTCTTTATTATAAAGGATTATTCTTCTTTTCGAATTATTTTAACATAAATTAGTAGAAAAGACTTTACAAAACGAACATACATTCGTATAATAACAATACGAACACTCGTTCGAATCAAATGAAGAGGTGATACACATGGAAGCAATTCGTCGTGTTGGATTTTTATTTTTTGTATTGGTTATAGGTATTTTTTTGGGAACATTAGGATTACGTCTTGCTTTTATGATCGTGACGCCGTTATTTATTCTTTGGTTTATGTCATGGGATGAGAAGCGTTATACACGTACACGTAAACAACAGCAAGCAAGATACGTTTATCGTAAGTTCCCTTAATAAATAATAAAACGGTGTGTTCCCCCCAAGCTATGCTCCGTTTTTATAAATATGTCAAAGAAAGAGCGAAGGATTAAATTCCTTCGCTCTTTCTAATTAAATTAGATTAGTATTCCATTAAGGTAACAATATCGTAGCCATCAATTTTATCGCGGCCATGTAAATCCATTAATTCAATTAGGAACGCACAACCAACCACAATACCACCTAATTGTTCGACTAATTCGATGGTTGCTTTAATTGTACCACCAGTTGCTAGCAAGTCATCACAAATCAAAACACGTTGACCTGGTGTGATGGCATCTTTGTGCAACGTTAATGTATCTGAACCATATTCTAAGTCATAAGTCACTTCGATGGTTTCACGAGGAAGTTTTCCTTTTTTGCGAACCGGAGCAAAGCCAACCCCTAATTCATAAGCCACTGGACAGCCGACAATAAAGCCACGAGCTTCCGGTCCTACAACCATATCAATTCTTTTTTCTTTCGCGTAATCCACGATTTGTTTCGTTGCTTCACGATAGGCATCCCCATTAGCCATTAATGGAGAAATGTCACGGAACACGATCCCTTTCTCAGGATAATCTGGAATGCTTGCAATGTAATCTCTTAAATCCATTTTTATTTGTCCTCCTCATTCCACAGCCATTGTTGTATTGTTTGACAATCACTGTAAAGTAGAAATTCTTCTGTTTTTATTTTTTTCAATCGTTGTTGGTACACTTGACTTTCAGTCAATGGTCGATTGTCGGGTTTCTCAATACTGTTTAAAACACCGCTTTCTATTGTAACAAATCCTAAGTCAAAAAACACCTGTATCATGAAAATTAATAATTTTTCTTGGATATTTAAGTAATTTGCCACCTTCGATAGCTGAGAACGTAGATTTACTTCTTTTTGCTGCAAAATAAATTTATACAATGTTGCAAATTGTTCACGTGAAGCCATACCGTTTAAATAAGCTTCTTCTGGTGAAATAAACATCATGTATATACGTTGTATCTCAGTTGCTTCAACAATTTCTTTAACCGTGATTGATTCCACAGGACAGTCGACAAAAACCAGTTGTTCGATTTGATTTTGAGAAACAGCTTCCACCAATTCTTCTTGGTTTGACCAAACAATAATATTAGCGGTTGGATCTGAAATGAATTTTTGATTTTTTTCATCAAACAAAAGATAAGCTGTTGCTTCTGAAGGAATTGGTTTCGTTTGATTATTTTTGCCACGAAAATCAAATAATTGTCTTCCAGATACAGCAAAATCAGTCACCATTAATTGTGGTTTCTTACGACCATTCCATTCATTGATGGAAAGTTGGCCTGCCACATCGGCGGTTCCTTGTGCTAGTTCATCCGCTTGAGGCCCCATTTGAAAAGCAATTGCATCCAATTGTGCCCCTTCTTGATTCATTTGAAATTTCAGATGTGTATTATCTGCACCAATTTGCCGAATTTGCGTAGGCGTGATTTCCTTAAATACAAAAGTTGGCACAGTATTATCGGTCCCAAAAGGCGCCAAAATACGCAATTGATCAATAAAAGCAGTCGTTGCCTGCGAAACCGCTAAGCTCTCACTAATAAGTAACTCTTGTCCATTAGCCATATCAATTTGATTTTTTTCAATAAAGTGTGCCAAATGTTCTTGAACAAAAGGAATATTTTCAACAGGTAAAGTCATTCCCGCTGCCATATGATGCCCACCAAAATGAGTGAATTGCTCACGCACTTCGTTCAACGCCTCATAGAGATTCAATGCGCTAATGCTACGTCCAGAGCCTTTAGCGGTCGTACCAGATTCATCTATTGCTAAAATAATGGTTGGTTTCCCCGTTTCTTGCATAATGCGGCCCGCGACAATCCCTAAGACGCCTTCATGCCAGCCTTGTTTCGCTAAAATATGGACCGGCGCATTCGGGTCGATTAAATCCAGCGCTTCTTTGGCAATCGTCGTTACAATGTCTTTTCGTTCATTGTTTTGTTGATCGATATATTTAGCGATTTCCAGCGCTTGTTCTTCATCAAATGTAGTCATCAATTCAACACCTGGTGCGGCTTCCCCTAATCGACCTAATGCGTTTAAACGAGGTCCAATGGTAAAGCCAATTGATTCTTCTGAAACAGCTTCCTTTTTCACACCCGCTTCTTGTAATAAAACGTCTAAACCAATTCGATCACCAGTTTGAATCATTTGAAGGCCCATTTTGACAAACGTTCTATTTTCATCGGTTAATGAAACCAAGTCAGCAATTGTCCCAATTGCTACCAAATCTAATAACTCAATTGGCAATTCACCAAGTAACGCAGTAGCGACTTTGAAAGCCACACCAACACCAGCTAAATCTCCAAAAGGATAGTCACCTTGCGGATGTCTAGGGTGGACAATCGCAAAGGCTTCTGGTAATTGTTCAGGCAATTCATGATGGTCAGTAACGATTACATCTACCCCTTGAGCCATAGCGTAGCTAATTGCTTCATGTCCGGCTACACCATTATCAACGGTTACAATTAATTGGACTCCTTGTTCAATTTGTTCAGCAAATACGTCTTTATTAGGTCCATATCCATGAACAAAACGATTCGGTAGAAAGTACTGAACCATGCCACCGACTAATTCGATTGCTTCTTTCATAACCGTGGTACTAGTGATGCCATCTGCATCATAATCCCCATAGACAAGGATTTGTTCACCCGCTTCGACGGCTTGCTGGATACGGGCTACCGCTTTCTCCATATCATGCATTAAGAACGGATCATAAATATCTTCGATAGTCGGATGTAGAAACTTACGTAATGCTTCTTCTGTCCGGATATTGCGGTGCCATAAAAGTTGGCCAATTAATGGATTAATTTCTTCTTTTTTTAATTGTTCTATAAATTCTACAGGTAATTCTGTCTTTGTCTGTAACTGCCATTGATAGTTTGATTTTTTCACGACGTCACTCCTAACCAAGTAATTATAGCAAAATTTTTCCAAAAACTAAAGAAAGCATTTTTTTAAATCTGAGAAAAAAACTGTGATATCTGTTAGATAAATAGCAGATATCACAGTTTTATTTTAAAAGAAACTTAGCGATAAAGTCTCTTCCTTATTTTTGTTCCTCTTCATTCACACGAGGTTTCACATAACGATCAATACGACTACCTGACACAGGCGTTGCGTCTACTTCTGTGTTTGATGTTTGTTCGTTGACCACTGGTTCTGAGACTTGTGGTGCTGCCGCTTGTTTGGCTTGCAAATCAGCCAATTGATTATCAAAAGAACGTTGAACTTTTTCCGTTTCTTCTTTGACTAATTTATCCATATCATTTTTATAAATATCCAACTCTTTTTGTACAGCTTTTAATTCTTTACGTTGGTTCCAAATAGTGGTTGTGGAGGTTAGTAACCCAACTAGTGCGCCAATAATTGCAGAACCTAAAATAATTAAGATTAACGGTCCACTAATTTTAGTAAAACCAAAGTTTACTGGAACAGCTTGATTATTTAAAACAGCAAAAATAACAACAATTAAGACCAACACAAGGCCCAAAATAACACGCCATTGATTTTTCATGACTTGATCGACTCCTTTATTTTTTATTTAAAATATTTCCCGCTATGAAATCTCCTAAATTTGGAAACAATGTATAAAAGCGGGCAGCCGCTTCCATGACAAACGGACGATTAATCTCACGTCGAGAAGTCCCCATACTCCCAACCACTTCTTTCGCTAATTTCGTAGGGTCTAAAACAATTTTATCCACCGCAGCTAGATAAGTGCCTGTCGGGTCCGCCTTATCAAAGAATTCTGTTTGGATTGGTCCTGGATTAACAGTCGTTACTGCTACACCCAACGGTTTCAATTCTAAACGTAAAGCATTTGAAAAACCTAACACAGCAAATTTCGTTGCAGAATAAACGGTTGATTTAGCTGTAGCCATCTTCCCAGCCATTGAAGCAACGTTGATAATATGTCCTTGCCCAGCTTCAATCATTTTAATAGCTACTTTTTGAGTAAACGTCATCATTCCTAGAACGTTGACATCAAACATTTGGCGTGCAACAGCCAAGTCAATTTCAACAAAATTTTCAAACAAGCCAAAACCAGCATTGTTGACTAAAACATCTATAGGACCAACTTCTGCTGAAATAGCTTCAACCACACGTTCAACACTTTCTGGATCGGCAATATCTAATTGATAAGAAAATGCTTCTCGTCCGCTTAAAGTGGCACACTGCTCGCGAACTTTACCAATCAAATTAATTCTGCGGGCGCAGACAACGACGACTGCCCCTTGTTTAGCTGCTTCATAACAAATTTGTTCACCTAAACCAGCTGAACCTCCAGTTACGACAACGACTTTATTTGTTAAATCCATCTAAGCTCCTCCTTCATTGGCAAATGGAATCTCAATGATATCCATATCTTTTACGATTTTTGTATTGGGGAAAATTTCTTGGGCTTCTTCTTGAAGCTGATAGGCCTCTTTGGTTAAATAACGGGCACTAATATGCGTTAAGATAAGTTGTTTTACTTGCGCTTCTTTTGCAACTTCAGCTGCTTGTTGACTGGTTGAGTGGAAGTAGGCTTTTGCCATTTTTGCTTCGTGTTTATTAAACGTACTTTCATGGACTAAAACATCCGCTCGTCGTGCTAAGGTTACGCTATTTTTAGTTTTGCGAGTGTCTCCTAAAATCGTCACGATTCGTCCAGGTTTACGCTCTCCCACAAACGCTTGTCCATTAATTTCCTGTCCATCAAAAACAATCGTTTCACCACGTTTGAGTTTGCCATACAACGGCCCAGAAGGAATCCCTAAAGCTTGAAGTTTCTCTACTTGTAATTCTCCTTCATGCGCTGCTTCCTCAATTCGATAGCCAAAGCTCGTGATGCCATGGTCCAAGATATTACAGCGAACAGTGAATTGTTTATCTTTAAAAATAACGTCATTTTCTTTCGTTAATTCAATAAATTTCAGTGGATAGGACAACCGCGATTGCGAGACCCGTAAAGAAGTTTTAACAAAATCAGCAATCCCAACTGGTCCATAGATTTCTAAAGGTTCTGTCCCGCCCTGAAAAGAACGACTACTTAACAAACCAGGTAAACCAAAAATATGATCCCCATGTAAATGTGTAATAAAAATCTTTTCAATTTTTCTTGGGCGAATACTACTTTTTAAAATTTGCAATTGAGTCCCTTCCCCACAATCGAAGAGCCAAACTGCATTTCGTTCATCTAATAATTTCAACGCAATCCCTGTGACATTGCGATGTTTTGCTGGCACACCAGCGCCTGTTCCTAAAAATTGTATTTCCATCTGCTACCATACTTTCTTTTAAACTTCCTTTTTATTTTAGAAGAAGTTTGCTCCTTTAGCAAATAATAATTTATCTATTTTCTCAAAGTTTTCTTCTTAGTTTACCGCATTTTACGATAAAATAACAAAAAATTAGCAAACTACCATAAAAAACCGTGATTTCTTAGTATTTTAAAAGACTGTTTCCCTTTATTCAGAAAACAGTCTTTGATCCTTATTCTTCTTTCGATGTCGCTTCTTTATGTTGTTCTTTTTTTGCTTGCCACGATTGTTTCGCTTCATTTGCAACTTCGTTCGCATCGTTAATTTCTTGTTGGACTTCCTCTAAATCAAGCCGCGTGATTTCGCCACCTAAGTCAAACATAACCAACTGGTTGAGTGGACGGTTGTCTTCTTCTTCTGCAATTAATAACAATCCCGTTTGTCCTTCATCAATCTTTTGAATCACATGTTCAAAAACCGTTTGTGCTTCTTGAATTTCTTTGGCATCTTTGCTTGCACCATACATACTTCCAGCAAACCAGCCAAAAAGAATGCCCAGAGGACCACCTAATATGCCTACTAGCATCCCAATCATGCTATCTTTTGATGTATGATTGTTGCCTGTAAAATCGATAAAATCATTGATTTTAAATTGATGCTGGCCATCATTAACATGCGTAACAACCGCCATTTGCTCACCTTTAAGCTGTCTTTCTGCCTGCATCTTTTTTATTTCGGAAAATGCTTGGTACGATTTACTTTCAATATCAAAGTTCATAATGATAATTCGTTTTGCCATACAAATCGCTCCTTTATTCTGGATACATCTATTTTAGCAAGAAAGGCCTGTCTCTAGCAATGAAAACTTTTTGGTTATGTATAAAAAAAGAAGATAGCTAGGCTACCTCCTTGTTAATGCTTATTTACCATCAAGAATATTTAAACGGACCTTTTTCGGACCATCGATACGTACACTATAAACAATTGTCCGAATTGCTTTTGCAACACGCCCTTGTTTACCAATGATACGTCCAATATCTTCTTTGGCCACAGTCAAATTATACTCGAGGAAATCAGTTGATTCCTCAATTTCTAATGAGACTGCTTCAGGTTGACTGACTAACGGACGGACAATAGTTAAAATTAACTCTTTCACATCTGCCATACTCAATCACCTTATTTCTTAACGTTTTTAGCTTCATGATGTTTTTTCATAACGCCTTCTTTTGAAAGGATGTTACGAACTGTATCAGAAGGTTGCGCACCTTTAGATAACCAATCTAAAACTAAATCTTCTTTTAAAACTACTTCTGCAGGGTCTTTCAAAGGGTTGTAAGTACCTACAGTTTCGATGAAACGTCCATCACGAGGAGAACGAGAATCAGCTACTACAATACGGTAAAAAGGACTCTTTTTAGAACCCATACGTTTTAAACGAATTTTAACTGCCATTATTAAATACACCTCCATTAACTTAATCACAAGAGTTAGTTTAACAGATTAACAACAACCTGTAAAGAGTTTTTTCTTGACACCTTTACTTTTTTTCAATTTTTTTAGCCAATTTGCAGGAAAACAAACGAAATAATGAAGAATTTTTACAAAATTTGATAATAGTTGTACTGGTTTCTCACTTGAAAGCCTTCTGTTTGATAGAGATGAAGCGCTGCTTGATTTTCTGTTTCAACTTCTAAAAAAATAGTCGCTGAGGCTGACTTTTCTAAAATCATTCGGAGCGCAGACTGTAACACTTGACGGCCAAGACCGCGACCTCGTTGCGTTTTTGTCACAACAAAGCCATAAATCCCCCATTCGTTTTCAAAATGATCCAAACGTAGCGTGGCTAAAAGTTGATTGTTTTCTTTATAAATAAGTGTTCGTTGAAGGTCCTCCGGCAAAGGCGTACCTTCGAGTAACCTAGCCAAGGAATCCAAATCAGCCGCTTGTGGTCGGAGAAGTGTCAGCTTCGCCAACTCCTGTGAGTAAGTTTCTCTTTGAAAAACCAGATACTGTTCTGAAAAAGCTGGCACAATTCCTTGTCTATTAAAATAATTCAGGCCAACAGATTGCTCGTCGTCCATCACGAGAAAGACTTCTTTCATTCCCCACAAAGCTGCTTGCTTTTCGAGTTCTTGAACAAGTTCTTCAAAAAATGGTCCTACATTTGGCGCAACAATCGTCGCTTCCAAGGTTTCCCCATCAAAACAATACCCTACGATATACGCTTGAATGGTTTGTCCCTTCCTGTATAAACCATAATAAGTATAAGCTGATTCCTCAGGAAATGTTTGTTCCAATTTATAAAAAGTTTCTTGTTTAATCATTTCCTTGTTTCTTAATTCAGTCAATGTTTGTTTCTCCAACTGTGTTAACTGTCGGCGCCAATTTATTTTTTTATTCAAGCAGTTGCTCCTTTACTCATCCTTTTACTAGCTATTATACGTGAAGTTACGAAGTTCAACAATGTACAAGGATAAAACGTTTGCGCTTTTTTTGAAAAAGTACTATCATAAAGTAAGTAAAAGAAAAATGGAGGGATTTACATGACAAAAAAAATTGGTATTTTTGTAGGGAGTTTAAGAAAAGATTCATTTAACAAATTGGTAGCAAAAACAATGGCGGACTTATTTCCAGCTGATTTCGAACCTGTTTTTATTAACATTGGTGATTTAGAATTATACAATCAAGATTTGGATGATGAAGGAACCCCCACCGAAGCTTGGACAACATTCCGTGAAGAAGTTAAACAAGTAGATGGCGTAATGTTTGTAACACCAGAATATAACCGTTCAGTACCAGCTGTTTTAAAAAATGCATTGGATGTCGGTTCACGTCCGTATGGCGAAAGCGTTTGGGATAAAAAACCAGGACTTGTGGTGAGTGTTTCCCCAGGTGCAATTAGCGGATTTGGTGCGAACCATCATTTAAGACAATCATTAGTCTTCTTAAATGTTCCAACTTTACAACAACCTGAAGCCTATATTGGCGGTATTACGAACTTAATTGGTGAAGATGGTAAAATTATTGATGGCACTGTTGGTTTCTTACAATCAATTGTAGATGCTTACGTGGATTTCTTTAATCGCTTAACTGCCTAATTGAATCAATCGAGAAAAAGTGAGGCAACTTTTTACAGGTTGTCTCACTTTTTTTATTTTTTTGCTTGACCCTCTCGTTACGTAAAGGTTTATGATAGATTTTGTCAGGAGGAATGAATGATGGAATATACAATTAAAAAAATGGCTTCACTATCTGGCGTCAGTGCACGGACGTTACGATATTATGATGAAATTGGTCTTCTTCAACCAGCCAGAATTAATTCTTCTGGTTATCGAATTTACGGGCAAGCCGAGGTGAATCGTTTGCAACAAATTCTTTTTTACCGTGAATTGGATCTGAAACTAGATGAAATTAAAGAAATTTTGGAGCAACCTGACTTTAATGTTGAACAGGCTTTATACGAGCATCAACAAAAGCTATTGGAAAAGCGCAATGAAATTGATCGTCTTTTAGCCTCTGTTCAACAAACCTTACACCATTACAAAGGAGAGATAAACATGTCAGATCAGCAAAAATTCGAAGCATTCAAACAACAACGAGTTCAAGAAAACGAAGAAAAATATGGTAAAGAGATTCGGGAAAAATATGGCAACGAAACGATTGAACAAGCCAACAAAAAATATTTAAACTTGACGGAAAAAGACATGCAAGCAATGCAGAACGTGGAAAAAGATTTATTTTCTAAGTTAGCCATGTATCAAAAATCACCCAAGTTGACTAGTCAACTTGCGCAAGAAATTTTCCAATTACACAAAGATTGGTTAATGTACTCTTGGTCAAGCTATTCGCCAGAAGCACACAAAGGGTTAGGCCTTATGTATGTTGGCGATGAACGATTTACGTCATATTATGAACAACACGGCGCTGGTTTTGCCGAAGCGTTAAACGCAATTATCCAAAACTACGCTTAAACAGAAAGTGCGCCATTAGTCTCTTCGACTGATGGCGCACTTTCTGTTTCTTCCAATAATTAACTAAAGCCTGTTTATCTTTTTTTCTTTTTCTTCTTTTTGTTTTTCTTCATCATACGATTCATGGCCATTTTACCTAGCTTGCCTTTAACGCCGCCACCTAGCATTTGATCCATACCAGGAATGTTCATATCCCCTTTGGACATTTGTTGCATCATTTTTTTGGATTCTTTAAATTGTTTAATCATACGATTGACTTCAACCACACTATTTCCTGAACCAGCTGCAATTCTGCGGCGGCGACTAGGATTTAATAGATCAGGATTTTCACGTTCTGCAGGGGTCATTGATAAGACCATCGCCCGTTTCCGTGCCACATCTTTTGGATCGACTTTGACATTTTCAATACCAGGCATGTTACTCATCCCAGGGATCATTTTTAATAAGTCTTCAATCGGTCCCATGCCCATAACTTGATCCAATTGCTCAATGAAATCGTTAAAGTCAAAACTGTTTTCTTTCATTTTTTGAGCAAGTTCTTCTGCTTTTTTCTCATCGTAATCTTGTTGCGCTTTTTCAATTAGCGTCAACATGTCCCCCATACCTAGGATACGACTCGACATACGATCGGGATGGAAAATTTCTAAATCGGTTAATTTTTCACCAGAACCGACAAATTTAATCGGAGCCCCCGTTACTGCCCGAATTGACAGCGCAGCCCCCCCACGAGTATCGCCGTCCATTTTGGTAATAACAACCCCAGTAATTCCAAGCTGTTCATTAAAACTATCTGCAACGTTGACAGCATCTTGCCCCGTCATCGCATCAACAACTAACAGAATTTCATTGGGATTAGCCAACTCTTTAATTTGTTTCAATTCGTCCATTAAAGCTTCGTCAATGTGTAAACGGCCGGCCGTATCAATTAAGACATAATCATTTTTCTTTTCTTTTGCTAACGCTAACCCTTGACGAACAATTTCCACTGGATTAGCATCTGTTCCCATATCAAAAACGGGAACTTCTAATTGTTGACCTAAAACCTTCAACTGATCAATCGCTGCTGGACGATAAACGTCACCAGCGATTAAAAGCGGACGAGCGTTTTCAGTTTTCATTAAGTGTTTTGCTAATTTACCAGTAAAAGTTGTTTTACCAGCCCCTTGTAACCCTGTCATCATAATCACTGTCGGGATTTTTGGAGATTTATTCAGTTCAACCGTTTCTGAACCTAAAGTTTTCGTTAATTCTTCATCAACAATTTTCACAATTTGTTGGGCTGGTGATAAGCTTTCTAATACTTCAACTCCTACTGCCCGTTCTCTGACGCGTTTTGTGAAATCTTTGACCACTTGTAAATTAACGTCGGCTTCTAATAAAGCCAAACGGATTTCTCGCATCATTTCTTTTACGTCGGCTTCGGAAACTTTTCCCTTACGACGGATTTTACTCATTGCCTGTTGTAGGCGGTTTGTTAAACTCTCAAAAGCCATAGTTTCATTCCTCTATTTCTTGAATTTGTTCAATATATTTTTTGATTTCACTATCTTTGGGATAAGTTTCTTGAACATACTGCTGTAGTTGTTCAAGATATTCTTTCCGTACAACATAGTTTGAATAAAGATGTAACTTTTTTTCATATTCTTCTAAAATTTTTTCGGTTCGTTTAATGTTATCATAAACCGCTTGGCGACTAACCTCATATTCTTCCGCAATTTCTCCTAAAGAAAAGTCATCAGCATAGTAAAGCTCCATATAATTCATCTGCTTTTCCGTTAATAATGTCGAATAAAATTCAAATAACGCATTCATGCGGTTTGTTTTTTCCATTTCCATGAGCCGTGCTCCCATCTTCAATCCCTTATAGGTTACCGATTTCATAGGGAATAGTCAATCTTTTTTTACTAAGTTTTTACCTTTTAAAAAGAAATGTCCGCAAGTTGCCATGTTTCTTCAGAATAAACGGTCATTCCTTGTTGAATAAAATAAGCAGTTGCGACTCCAACTCCAGCTTTTTTAATGCCAGAAAATTGTCCATCATAAATCAGCTGGCTGCCACAGCTGGGACTTTTTTCTTTCAAGATCAAGGTTGTAATTTGTTGAGTTTTTAATTTTTGATACGCGCGCTGTGCCCCTGCTTTAAACGCCTCAGTGACATCTTCCCCATTATCCGTATATACATAAGCAGTATTCGCCCAAACATCAAAGCCGTCCCCGCCAATGATTTCTGCTGGCGGACGTGGAATGGGCAACTCTCCTAAAACTTCGGGACAAATCATTATTGCTTTTCCATTAGTTACAAGTTGTTTTAACGCTTCTTGTTCTTGAGATTTTCCATCGTAACGGCAACAAATCCCACCTAAGCAACTACTAATACCAATCATTCGCTTCTCCTCATTTCATTTCTCTATTATACCATGAGTTGACTTTTCTCAAAAGTAGCATTCTCGCTTACTTTAAAGTACGTTCTTCCTCTAAAAATATGTTAAACTAACAATAGTGAAATATACACTTATTTTCAGAAATTTCTTGAAGGAGTTATGTAAATGAAAAAAGTTCTTGTCGTCGATGATGAACCATCGATTTTAACTTTGTTAACCTTTAATTTGGAAAAAGAAGGCTATCAGGTGACTACTTCCGAAGATGGTAAAAACGGCTTCGAATTAGCTTTGTCTAATCAATATGATTTTATAATTTTAGATGTAATGCTTCCTGGTATGGATGGCTTAGAAATTACCAAAGCACTTCGTCGAGAAAAAATTGACACGCCTATTTTGATTTTAACTGCCAAAGATGAACAAGTAGATAAAATCATTGGCTTGGAAATTGGGGCAGATGATTATTTAACAAAACCTTTTAGTCCCAGAGAAGTCCTAGCACGCATGAAAGCTATTTTTCGTCGTTTAAAACCTACCACGACCGAACCGCTTCAAGAGGACACACCTAAAGCTCCGCTTGTGATTGGCGAGATTCGTGTGGATGAACAAAATTATGAAGTTTTTGTGCGCAATCAGCCCATTGAACTAACACCGAAAGAATTTGAATTACTCGTTTACTTTATGAAACGCAAAGATCGGGTCATTAATCGGGAAACCTTGTTGGAACGAATTTGGCAATATGACTTCGCTGGACAAAGTCGCATCGTCGATGTCCACATTAGTCATTTACGTGATAAAATCGAGCCCGATCCTAAACGGCCCGTTTACTTAGTAACTGTCCGTGGCTTTGGCTACCGTTTTCAGGAGCCAAAACGATGAAAAAGAGACTGCGGATTGAATATTTTTTAGTTGCGGCAGTCATGCTTTTATTATTTGTCGGGAGTATTGCAGCGACCAATTTTTTCTTTCAAAAAGAAATGGTTGCTCAGCAAGAAACCTATTTAAGAAGAAAAAATACCCTTTTAACAGACCAGTTGCCCCCTTCCGTTTTCGAAAAAGGGCAACTGACAAACCAACAACAACTCCTTGTCACCCATGCGTTAGATGATGCAGAAGAACGGGTAACTTTGTTGCAAAAAAATGGTACCGTCTTTTTTGACAGCAGCCAAAATGAACCGCTAGAGTCGCACAAAAAACGACCTGAAATCGCTGCGGTTCTATCAGGAGCTACCTATGGTTCAGCTTTACGAAAGAGTAAAACGTTAAATAAAGAACTTCTGTACGTTGCCACGCCTGTTTTAAAATCAGGAGAAATCGTTGGTATTATTCGGATTTCGGAACAAACTGCGCTATTTTCTAAAAATATCCAATCTTTTCGTCGCTATATTATCTTTACATTTGGCATCTTGTTCCTACTAATTACCTTGTTTATCTTTTTATTGTTACGGCAAAAAAATCAACCGCTAGTGACCGTCTTACCGATTCTGAAACGAATGCTTAAACATCCAGATGAAAATCGATCCATTATCCAGCAATCTTCTGAATGGAATGAACTTTACGAAACTATTAACTTACTGAGTCAACAAGTAAGTCAAACGTATAAAGCGTATACGTCTGCGGATGAGCAATTTCACGAACTTTTAGATGAGTTGATGATTGGTGTCTTTATCATTGATACGCAAGGACGGCTTCGTCTGTTGAACCCTAAAATGCAGGAAATGTTAGGACTCTCTGCTAAAAATATGCAAAGCAATTATCTTGAAGTGATTCAAGACGCCGATTTGATTCATTTAATCCATCAAGTCGTTGCTGAAAAAAACAGTTTACATCAAGAAATCACTGTGACACAAGGACCCACACCTTTACGCTTAGATCTTTCTCTTCGTTACTTGGATGATCAAAGCGCCAATGATTATCAAGTGTTAGGAATTGCCTATGATTTAACGCGCGTTCGCCAACTAGAAAAAATGCAAAAAGATTTTGTATCAAACGTGTCTCATGAATTAAAAACGCCTGTCACTTCTCTTTTGGGCTTTACCGAGACACTCATAGACGGTGCCAAAGAAGATCCGGAAGTCCTTGATCAATTTTTGCACATCATGCAAAAAGATGCCCAGCGTCTGCAACAATTAATTCAAGAAATTTTAGAACTTTCTCGGGGCAGCGCAACAATTCCTTATGCAGAACAAGAAATTACTTTAGAAAAATTTATTACAGAAATTCTCGGCTCTTATCAGCAACAATTGGTAGCAAAACAGCTGAAAACAGTCGTTCATGGTCTGCCAGAGAGCCAGTTTTTCACCAAATACGAATTGTTTTATCCAATCGTGAAGAATCTAATTGAAAATGCCATTCAGTATTCCCAAGAAAATGGTCAGATTACTATTTCTTATGCTATAGAAAATCAGCAATTACGTTTATCTGTTCAAGATACTGGCATTGGCATTAGTCAAAAAGACCAAGAACGGATCTTTGAACGGTTCTATCGTGTCGATAAAGCACGTAGCCGTCATTCTGGTGGCACCGGTCTAGGTCTAGCTATTGTCCAAAATTACACAGAATTATTAGGCGGTAAAATCGCCATTGATAGTCACTTAGGCTTAGGGACCACTTTTACAATCACCTTGCCTTTAACAAAAAAAGAAGCCTAAAAAAACTCAGCCAATCCTGTTTATTGGCTGAGTTTTTTTTGTTTATTTTTCAGTTACTTTTCCATTTACATCACGTTCTACTTGCATGTCTGTGATGGCTAAATAACCTAAGTCTTTGACAATTGTTTTTTGAACATCATCGGTGACCATATAGTCTAAGAAGGCTTTTACTTCTTTATTAGGCTCCCCTTTTGTATACATATGTTCATAAGACCAGATTTTCCATGAATTGTCTTTCACGTGTTCTTCTTTTGGTTCAACACCATCAATGCTTAAGGCAACGGTGGAATCATCCATATAAGAAAAAGCTAAATAGCTGATTGCTCCTGGTGTTTGTTCAACAATTTTACGAACTGTTCCCGAAGAATCTTGTTCTTGTGATTGAACTGGTTTAGCTCCATCTAAGCCCCATTTTTCAAATGTTGCTCGGGTGCCACTTCCGTTTGCGCGGTTTATTACGACGATTTCTTGATCTTTGCCGCCCACTTCTTTCCAGTTTTTGACTTTGCCAGTAAAGACATCAATCAATTGTTGCTTCGTTAAATTCTTCACGCCGACTTCTTTGTTGACCACTGGTCCCATACCAACCACGGCCACCCGATGATCGACTAATTTAGAGGCATCCACGCCATCTTTCTCTTCGGCAAACACATCGGAATTTCCAATGGTCACTGCGCCATCTGCAACTTGCGAAAGTCCTGTTCCGCTGCCGCCACCTTGGACAGAAACTGTATAATTAGGATGTTCTTGTGTAAATTGATCTTTCGCAGCATCTACTAACGGTTGTAAAGCGGTGGAACCAACAGCGACAATTTTAACTGGTTTGTTACTATCCGCTTCGCTGGATTTTTCAGTTGTGCCTCCTTGAGCTCCGCACCCAGTTAATAATAACCCTAGACTCAGCATAGTTGCTGCAATTACACGTTTTTTCATCTTTGCACTTCCTTTTCAATTAGTTACAAGTTTAGTCTACCAAGACTCTGTTAATTCTGTTTCAATTAAATGTAAATAAAAGGTAAAGGTGTGTAAAGAATCTATAAAGGCTAGTGCGTTACGCGTTGTGTCGCCATGTAATGTGCAATTCGTTCCATGGCCGTTGTTAATTTATCCATATCGGACGCATAACTAATTCGGACGTATCCTTCTGCTTCTGGACCAAAAGAAATACCTGGAATCAACGCTACTGCTTCTTTTTGCGCTAAATCAATACAAAATTTCATAGAATCTTGTTCATAACCAGTAGGAATCTTAGCAAAAATATAAAAGGCGCCATTTGGACGCGCAACCTCAAACCCCAATTGAGTCATCTGTTCATAAACAAAATCGCGCCGTTTCCGATACTCTTCTTTCATAATTTCAGCATCATGCATTCCTTCGATTAAGGCACGAACAGCCGCTTTTTGAGACACTGTTGCAGCCGCAGTAACTAAATACTGATGAACTTTAATGATCTCCGCTGTTAAAATCGCTGGTGCAAAAATAAAGCCAATCCGCCAGCCTGTCATGGCATGTGATTTCGACAAACCGTTAATTAAAATCGTTTGGTCACGTAACATTTCAGCAATCGAAACATGACTCTCATCATAAGTTAACTCACTATAAATTTCATCGCTAATCACAAAAATGTCGTATTTTTTTAGAACATCAGCAATTGCTTGCAACTCTTGGCGGTTATAGGTGACACCAGTTGGGTTACTAGGATAATTTAAAATAATTGCTTTGACTTGTTCCCCATGCTCGGCCATTGCCGCTTCAATCATTTCAGGGGTCAAGACAAAATCGTTGTCTCGTGTGTCCAAATATACCGGCTCCGCCCCCGCCAATGTAATAATTGGTTCATACCCTGGGTAAATAGGTGCTGGCAATAGCACTTTGTCACCTTGTTCTAAAATTGCTAATAACGAAGCTGAAATCGCTTCTGTTGCTCCAACTGTTACTAAAATTTCTGTCGCAGGCTTGTAAGTCAAATGGTACTTTTCTTTCATAAAATAAGCGGCTGCTTCACGGACATCTAACAAACCAGACATCCCTGTATAATGAGAAAAATTCGCATCAATTGCTTCTTTGGCTGCTTTTTTGACATGCTCAGGTGTGTTAAAATCCGGCTCTCCTAGCGTTAATTTTAAAATACCTTCAATTCCTGAGACTTGTTCGTCAAATTGACGAATTAAAGAAACAGCAATTTTATTTACTTGACGATTAAAACGATTGGTTAAATCCATTTAGCTTCACTCCTTCAGTTGACGTTATAGTAGCACAAATTGACCGTAAAATGAATGATTTTCTCATTGTTTCGCTAGATTTTTATTATAAATATCTCAAAAAAACGACAGAGAAGAAAATAGGAGAACTTTGCCCTTTTCAACAAAGTTCTCCTATTTATTTATTTTTCGAAACGCCATGTCCGAATTTCAAACGGACGTAATGGTGCATCAACTTCTATCGCCGGTGTCAACGGTTCTTCTAATACATTTGTTAAACAAGTCGCTGGTTGTGTCTCTTTGTGAAGTTCACAAGGAATATTTTGCGCTGTTAGATTAAAGCCACGAACGACTAAATGATTCGTTTGCTCTTGACGTTTAACGGCTGTCCAACCAATTGGTCCTTCTACCGTTGTCAAATAGACATGGTTCGGTGCTAGTTTACCTTCATGACGCGCAGTAGTAGCTGCAGTAAAAGGAATTTGTGCACTATAGGCTTGTTGATACGTAGCAAAGCGTTCTTCTGGTTTTCCATGCAATGACAAACCATATTTAAAGGTATATTCTCCTTGGCATTGTGCTTCTGGTGTCGCAAAATAGCCCCAATCACCTAGTTCGCCAACACAACGAATTAATGTGACCGCAATGGTTCCATCTGCTAAGACTTCATACTCATTTAAGCCTTCATTAAAGATAGTCACGCCTTTGTTTTGGTCATGAACATTCACAAACGCTTGTTGGTGCTGCGGGTTTGTTGGATTTTCCCATGTGTCGCTTACTTGATTTGGTCGTGTCACGACTTCATAAATACTATCCGCTTCATGTGTTTCTGTGACCATGCCAGTTGGGAAAAGCACGCGTAAACGATGATCTTTGATTTGATTATTAATGGTTGTTTCAAAGAACAATTGGTTACTTTCTTTGATCATTGTAACCACTGTCGTTATTTCGAACGGGCGAAGCGTCGTTGAACGTTGTGCATGGCGTTCTCTAAACTCACGAACAGCCTTTTGTTCTTCTTCTAATCGTTCATCTGCTGCAACTGGTAACATGACGGTTTGTTTAATTTGATAACTTGCTTTTACAGGGGAATTTTCTTTATTCGTGATTTCAGCCGTTACATTTTCGGTTGTAATTCCTTGGTCTTCGGTCGGTTTGAAAAAGATATATTCATTCCCAATGTCGCCAGTATCTTCAAATGTTAACAATTTTGAAAATGTTTCTCCTGTTTTTTTGTCAGCAATGGTTAAGCTACCATTGTTTTCAATTTTCACTTGAATAAATTCGTTTTCCATTTCATTTGTTGCTGGTTGAGCCAAAAGACTTCCTTCAAAAGCTTTCGTTTCTCCTTGAATCAATGCAAAGCTATCCCAAGAGAATGGCGCCATTTCTTTGACAGATAATTCGACCGTTAAGTATTTGGCCATGTACGGTTGACGGAAGGCATCTTTAGGTAAATCGTAACCAAAACGAACATCTTCTTTGACAATACGGCTTGCAACGGCTTTTCCAGTTGGATCAATCACTTGATAATCTGGGGTGGCTTTTTGTTTTAATTCATGATAAAGATCTTCAGGTTTTCCTGTATAAAATGGCAATCGTTCAATCTCCACTTCCACAGTGACAACCTCCGTTTTCTGATAGCCACTAGTATTAAATAAAACAAACGGGTGCGCTTTTTCTGGGAAAACACTTGTATCAATTGCTTCTGTTAATTGTCGTGTTGCTTCATCTGCTAAGAAATGCCCGACATCATTGGCATTTTCAAAGCGAGTCATCATGCCTCGGTGAACCTCGTCGACAGAACAGCCACAAATACTATCGTGCGGATGGTTTTGAAGCAATGTTTTCCAAGCATAATCAAATTGGTCATGTGGGTAGTCGCCAGTTACTTCGTAAGCCATTGCTGCTAAAGGTTCTGCGATATTTTCTAATTGGCGTTGGACTTTTGTGTTCCACTGTTTTAAATAGACGCGAGCAGAAGAAGTATTGGCTAATGTGTACCAGCCATCCGTTTCTTGACTCGTTAATTCACCTGTTACTGTTCCTAAATCTTCTGGTAACTCCTCTTGAACAGCTTTCAAATAGTCATCGAAATTGGAATGAATAAATTCATATTCTGGGAATAGTTCATTGGCTAAAGCGATGGCCTTAGTAATATCTCTTTGTACCGGTTGGTGGTCGACCCCATTCATCATCAATAAATGGTTCGTGGAAGCGTAACGTTCCACATCAGCCAATTTTTGTTTCCAAAAAGCGATTGCTGCTTCTTTTTCAGAAGGAATTTCGTTCCCGTTACTATACCAGTTCGCAAAAAGCAAGCCGAAAATTTTCGTTTGGTCAGGACCTTCCCACCACATTTCAGAATATTGTGAGCTATAGTCGCTTTCTAAGACTTGATTATCAAAGCCAATCGGTTTCACCCCGCGTCCAAAGGCAGCCGCAGGCAGATTTGCTAATTGCATCATTTGAGGTGTTTGACCCATATTCCCAAATGTATCCGGGAAGTAACCTAATTGAACTGGTGCTCCCCATTTTTGACTTTCTAAATGCCCAATCAGCATGTTTCGAACATTGGATTCAGAGCTAATTAAAAAGTCATCTTGTAAAATATAAAATGGTCCGATTTTTAGTTTGCCTGCTTGGACAGCTTTTTTTACGGCTTCTTTTTTCTCTGGGCGAACTTGTAAATAGTCGTCTAAGATAATCGTTTGTCCATCTAAATGGAAACTGTTAAACTCTGGATCATTTTCAATTAAATCTAATACATTATCCACTAATTCAATTAAGCGCATATGATGTTCTTCATAAGGCAGATACCATTCACGATCCCAATGACTATGGGAAACAATATAGACTTTTTTCTTTGTCATCACTTTTCCTCCTATTTTTCCACTCGGATGTCAAAATAATCCATAACTAATTCACAAAACATCATATTAGCCCATGAAAACCATTCTCTTGTATAATTTTCAGGGTTATCTACGTCAAAACCTTCATGCATCAAATGAGTCCCCGCATCTGTGGCAACTAATAAATCTAAAATTCGTTCTTTTTCTGCTTTATCTTTGGTTGTCATTCCTTCCATTGCTAAAGCAATCGGCCACACGTAATTTTCTGGTGTATGCGAGCTACCAATCCCTTTTGCGTATTTGCCTTCATAGAAGTAAGGATTTTCTTTACTTAATAAGGTTTGACGCGTTGTTAAATATTGTTCATCCTCTGTTGAACAATAACCCAGATAAGGGGCTGCTACTAAATTGGGAACATTACTGTCATCCATCACGCTTGCATTGCCTAAGCCATCCACTTCATACGCATAAATCGTTTCGTTATTTTGATTTTTTGTTCGTCCAAATGTTTGGATGCCTTCTTCAATCTCTTCTTGTAATTTTTTAGCAATCGCCACAATCGTAGCATCTTCTAAAACATCAGAGAAAATTTCTTGAATATAGCCTAAAATTACGACTGCAAACATATTAGAAGGAACTAAGTAACCATATTGGCAGGCATCATCACTAGGACGGAAGCCTGACCATGTCATCCCTGTTTTGCCAACTGGTGTTCCTTTCCCTGCTTCAACCAACGTATCTTCTTGACGCCACGTATCTCGTTCAAATAAATAAGGTGACTGTGCGTGATCTTGTTCTGTTGTGAAAACGTTGAGAATTTTTTTGACGCCTTCCACAAAATCTGAATTAAATTGTTCGGTCATCCCAGTATTTTTATAAAGTAAATAGGCTAATTGGACCGGGTAACATAATGAATCAATTTCATATTTCCGTTCCCAAATCCAGCCATTCATTTCGGTCTTATCAGTTTGATGGCCTGCATGATTATCTGTTTCATTAAACGCATTGGCATAAGGATCAATGCAAATATAACGAAACTGGCGCTTAACCAACCCAGCAATCATTTGAGCAAGGTCTTCGTCTTCTTTCGCAATCACTAAATAGGGACGAACTTGTGCTGTTGAGTCTCTCAACCACATTGCTGGAATATCGCCTGTTAATAAAAAGGTAGTACCATCTTCTTGACGTTTCACTGTTGTTAGTAAAGTATTGGCAAAGGCCGCCTGAAAGTTTTTTGCCCAATCTTGATGTGCTTCACCGCATTTTTCTGTAATTGTCTCCATAAATGTTGCTACGGATTTTGGAACTTCTGTATAAACCATTCTCGTCACCTCTTAAATTTGATATATCATTTAACAATTGAATTATAGCGTTTACATTTCACTTTGTCTAGTGATTTCGATCATTTTTTTCATTTTAAAACCAATTAATTTATGGTAAACTATAAATAAGATATATCTTATTGTGAGGTGAAATGAATGAAGCAACCATTATATCAACAAATTATTGATTATTTACAAAATGAAATTGATTCAGGGCGATTGCCTGTTGGAGCGCAAGTGCCTACCGAAAAAGAATTATCGGCTCAGTTTAACGTCAGTAGAATTACGTCCAAACGAGCGCTAACTGAGTTGGAAACCCAAGGCGTAATCCAACGTCACCAAGGAAAAGGAAGTTTTGTTCAAGCACCAAAGCATCCTCTTCATACCTCTTTAAATAAAGTTCTTTTTTTATTGCCATTTGCAGACGATTTATCAGTAGGAAATTTCTATAGCGGTTTGGCCCCTACTATTCAAGCAGCTGGTTTAGAAGTCTTTATGACCTCGCCTAATTTTTTGAGAGAGAAAAATGCTGCGGACATTGTGAATGAGTTTGCCGGGCTTGTCTATTATGCTGCTACTAGTAATGACTACCTCGACTTATTGTTTGAGTTGGCTTTGATGAATTTTCCAGTCGTTGTCTTGGATAAAAAGATCCATGATTTGCCTTTTGCAACCATTCAATCAGACAACTTTGCTGGTGGTAAAACAGCAACCGAACGCTTAATTGGCTTAGGACATACAAAAATTGGATATATCCTTTCAGGAAGTCCGGCGCTACAATCCGTTCGGCAACGTTATTTAGGTTATCTCCAAGCTTTAAAAGAAGCCAATCTGGCGTTCCATACAGCAATCACAGAAACCAATCTCTTAGATGAACACAACTTTAAACAGTATTTTGAGGCGCACCAACTCACAGCCGTGGTCTGCGATAATGACTTCAGCGCGTTACATTGTTTACGAAACTGTAAAAACCTAGATATTCATGTGCCAAAAAAATTATCGATTATTGGTTTTGACGATATTCAAGCAGCAGCATTTGTCGAACCGCCATTAACAACCATGGCGCAAGACTTTAAAGAAATGGGAAAACTAGCTGGCGAAGTGTTATTACAAACGATGCAACAAGATCTTCAAATCATAGAAGACATTCAAGTGCCTGTCACATTAATTGAAAGAGAAACCATTTCTACTGTTTCAAAATGAGCCAAAAAAGAAGAGCGTGGGACAAAAATCACTTTGGATTTTTGCTCCACGCTCAAAAACTAATAAACGGCGGGTACAGAAGCAACTCCTTCGGAAATAAGCCGAAATTCTCCAAAAATTAAAGAACAATTTTCGGAAATTCCTTCTTATTTCTCGGAGTTAAACACTTCTGTCCCGACCTCTTCTTTTTATTCCTTAGTGCTAAATGTTTTGGTATCTACCTCTTTTTTAAACAACGCTTTTAGTTCTTTGATAAAGTAGCGACCAATCGGACTGATTTCCCGATTTTTGGGAAAGAGTAAACAAATACGATTTTCCAAGGCTGGCGCCAATGGCACTAACCGAATTTCTTTCTTCGTAAAACCCGTTACGACTCCTGAACCAGAAGCATAAGCATTGGTTTCTACCAACAAATTCATCAAGGTTCCACGATCTGTAGTATGAATGACCGATTCCTGTTCAGGAATTTCAACTAAATCTTCAGAAAAATAGGAAAAATTGCTTCCTTCTTGATTAAAGCGGACTTGTGGATAGGGAACTAATTCCTCTAAATGAATTTCTTTTTGCTTGGCTAAAGGATGATGATTTCCTAAAAAAATGTGTGTATTAAAAGTACTAATTACCTCGTAGGCTAGATTAGCTTGTTCTAAATACCGTTCAATACTGACACTATTTTGTTCATTTAAATAAATAATCCCCAACTCACTGTGAAATCCTTTGACATCTTCAATTACTTTTAAGGTCGTGGTTTCAAAGACACGAAAATCTTTATATTGATCCCCATACTTTTTAAGAACTTTGGCAATTACCTCACCTAAAAAATCGTAATGTTGTGAAGAGATGGAGAATCGTTCGCTGGTCACTGTCTCGCGATAGCGATTTTCCAATAACTCCATTTGAACTAAGACTTTCTCTGCTTGTTCTAAAAAAACCATTCCTTCTTCTGTTAAAAAAGCGCCCTTATTGGTACGTAAAAAGAGGGAAATTCCTAGTTCTTCTTCTAATTCCCGAATACTATTTGACAAGCTAGGTTGTGTAATAAATAGTTTTTTGGCTGCTTCCCGAAAACTCCCATTGTTAGCTATGGCAGCAACATACTTCATTTGTTGAATATTCAACACTTTTTCCTCCACACACTAATCATTTGAAAAATAAATCTTACGCCCATTCAACGGCTGAAGGGGCCGATTGTTAAAGGCCAACATACCTTCCTTAATCTTATTTAAAAAGGCTTGATCCATTTTTTGAATGGTGTCAAATACAAACCATTTCACTGGACCCTTAGTTGGCGGTGTTGTTAACGAGCCTACATAATGGTAGTGTAGACGCTCCTCTGGTAAAAAGATTGACGGATTAAACCATTGTTGGTGCGTGCCGTTTTCCCAGTCCATCGGATGATTCGCTTCTGAAAAACGATTTTCTTCCTCTGTGATGGTAAACAGGCAACCGACAACTAAATTTTCGCCAGCATCATTCATATGAACCAAATGGAATTCTAGCGGATACTGCTTTCCCGACAGCAAATGTTCGCTAGGCATATGAAAATGGATATCGGTTAAATGATACGCAACATTTTCAAACATTACGTAACTTTCCGTATTTGGTGGTACAAAATGAAACGTATTTTTGAATTCCTTTTCAGTGAATTCTTCTTTTTTATAATGAAACGTAATCTGAGAATTTATTGTCTCAGCACTTTCTTTTTCTAAAGCAATTGGCGATTGATAAGCAAACTTAGCACCTTCTGCAAACCAGTCACATAGCGTATGCCAATGTTCTGGTCCATCGTTGCCTGTATAGCTCCATTCAACGTCCATATTTTTTATTTTTTTCATACACTCTTCCTTCATTTCCACATAGTAATCAGGTAAAACTCATGTTAAAACTCTATCCTAACATCTTTTCTACGTCAAACAAAAGAACTTAGATCATTACGCGCCTCGGCAAATGACCTAAGTTCTCCTACCGTTAAATCTGGTTACTGAAAATGACACTAAAAATCAGACGACAAGAACCTTCTTTAGTTCAACGGTTATTTGCCCCAGTTTTCAGGATCTTTTTTCCATTCTTGTAATAAGGTAACATCTTTTTCTTCGATATAATTTGCTTCTAATGCAGCATCAATTAAAGTTGAATAATTGGTTAACGTTAGTAACGTCATCTGTTTATCTGCAAAATTTGCCGTTCCTTTGGGTAACTCATAAGTGAAGATTGCCGCAACGCCTAAAACCGTTGCTCCTTCACGTTCCGCCGCTTCTGCCGCTTCTAACACGCTACCGCCTGTTGAAATTAAATCCTCGATAACTACCATTTTTTGTCCTTCAGAAATTCGGCCTTCAATTTGATTCCCTTTGCCGTGATCTTTGGCTTTACTGCGGATATAAACCATTGGTAATCCTAAAATATCGGCTACCCATGCCGCATGTGGAATCCCTGCGGTAGCTGTCCCAGCAATCACTTCGACTTCTGGGAAAGTCTCTTTAATTTTTGCCGCTAAGCCTTCTGCAATTTCTTTACGCACAGCAGGATAACTCATCGTGATACGGTTATCACAATAAATCGGGCTTTTTATGCCACTTGCCCAGGTAAACGGCTCATTAGGGTTTAAAAATACCGCTTCAATATCTAATAAATCTTTGGCAATCTTTTTTGCTACTTTTGTCATGTTACTTTTCGCTCCAGTCTTTTTTGATTTCTTGATAGGCTTCATAAGGATTTTCTGCTTGGGTAATAGGTCGGCCAACAACGATATATGTGGACCCAATTTCGCGAGCATGTTGCGGCGTAACGACCCGTTGTTGGTCACCTACTGCACTTCCTGCTGGACGAATACCAGGTGTTAAGCAAATAAACGTCTGCTTGGTTGCTTCTTGAATACCACGTGCTTCTAATGCTGAACAAACCACGCCATCCAGACCCGCTTTTTCCGCACATTTAGCATAATGAATGACACTTGTCTCTAAAGGAACGTTGATTAATTGATCATGGTGCATCTCTTCTTCACTAGTAGAAGTCAACTGGGTTACAGCAATTAACTCAGGAACCTTAGCGCCTGGCTGAGTCCCTTTGATTAGACCTTCCTTAGCTGCTTGCATCATTCGAACGCCCCCTGCTGCATGGACATTAGTAATGGCAACGCCTAATTTTGCTAAATTTGTCATCGCTTTTTCCACAGTATTCGGAATATCATGTAATTTTAAATCCAAGAAAACATCGTGCCCTTGTTCTTTAAGCCAGCGAACAATCGCTGGTCCTTCTGCGTAAAAAAGTTCCATCCCCACTTTAACAAACAAGGCTTCTTCCTTAGGGAATTTTTCTAAAAAAACAGCCACTTCTTTTTGCGTGGGAAAATCTAACGCAATAATTGGTCTATCGTGCATTTTGCTGCCCCTCTCTCACTTCTTTAATTAATTGTTCCAACGATTCAATACCTAACTCTTCCATTCGCTTAGGTAATCCGTCAATCAACTTCGGACAAATGTATGGATCTGTAAAGTTGGCCGTACCAACCCCGACAGCGCTAGCACCTGCCATGAACATTTCCAAGACATCATCCACTGTTTGAACACCACCCATTCCAATAATTGGCAACTGAGAAACACTGGCGACTTGTCGGATTAAGCGAATAGCAACAGGTTTAATGGCTGGGCCAGATAGTCCACCAGTTTGATTGGCTAAAATAGGTTTTCTCGTTCTTAAATCAATGCGCATCCCTAGCAATGTATTAATCATAGAAAAACCGTCTGCGCCCCCTGCTTCAATTGCTTGGGCGATCGGCACAATGTCCGTTACGTTTGGTGATAGTTTAACATAAATCGGAACAGAGGCGACTTTTTTGACTGCTTGTGTTAATTGAAAAGCAATGTCTGGATCTGTACCAAAAGCTATGCCGCCATGTTTCACATTAGGACAGGAAATATTCAGTTCAATTGCTTTGACGTTAGGCGCTTGCCCAATTTTTGTGCAAACAGCCACATAGTCCTCTTCGCAAGCACCTGCAACATTTGCGATAATCGGTAAGTTAGGGTATTTTTCTAATTTCGGTAATTTTTCTTGCATAACCACTTCTAAACCTGGATTCTGCAATCCAATGGCATTTAGCATACCACTAGGTGTTTCAGCTACACGTGGCGTGGGATTTCCATATCGTGCTTGGGGCGTTGTTGCCTTAATCATAATTGAACCTAATTGATCAAGGTCATAATAGTTAGCATATTCTTCCCCGAACCCAAAGCAACCACTGGCGGGAATAATTGGATTTTTTAATGTTAAACCTGGAATTGAAACGGCTAAAGGATTTTTCATTATAAGATAACCTCACTTGCTTTAAAAATCGGACCTTCATCACAGACCTTGACACTTTTTGCTCCAGTAGTGTCTCCTTTTTTATGGCAAACGCAGGCATAGCAAGCCCCAATTCCACAGGCCATCCGTTCTTCTAAAGAAAGGTAAACGTGTGGATGTGTTGGAAATAAAGAATCAATTGCTTTTAACATACCATTCGCACCACAAGCATAAACTGCATCAGGGATCCGTCCTTTTGCTAACGCTTCTGACAATAAACGGCCCACGTTGCCATGAGCGCCAAACGAGCCGTCATCTGTGGCAAAATGTGTTTCTCCTAATGCCATAAATTCTTGTTGGTAATAAGCAACCTCTTTTGATGCATAACCAAGAAAATGAATCACTTTCACGCCTTTTTCATTAAGTTGCTTTGATAATTCATACAATGGGGGAATCCCGATTCCTCCGCCAACGATAAAAGCAGTCTGACCAGCTGCTACGGTAGTTATATCAAAGCCGTTTCCTAAAGGACCTAAAATATCTAATTGTTCACCAGCCTTCATGGTGGCAAACACTTCCGTTCCAGCGCCTTCGACTCGATAAATCAAACGACAGGTTTCGTTCGAATGATCAATTTGGTTGATGCTAATCGGTCGCCGCAAAAGTAAATCTGCACGCGGAACCTTGATATGCACAAACTGTCCAGGTCGTGTCATCTCTTTCACTAACTCGCCTTGTAAGTCTAACTGATAAATCCGTGGCGCTAACTGTTTTTGAGCTACAATGGTCATCATTTCTTGCTTTCTCTGCATCAGTATCCTTCACTCCTTTATTCTCTGATTCCCCTATAAATGATTTTCTATTTCTTCGTAAAAGAATCTGGAACAGTCCTCCTCAGACGATTGTTCCAGATTTTTGCTTAAATGGCTTCTGTCGTAAAGGCTCTTGATTCTAAAACTTTTAAAATCGCATTTGCTGTGTCAAGTGAGGTAAACAATGGAATCCCATGTTCGACTGCTTCCCGACGGATTGAAAACCCATCTTGGTTGGCACTGGAACGATTTTTATCCATGGTATTGATTACCACTTGTGCATTCCCATTACGAATGACATCCAGCACGGTTTCCCCTTCAGGATTAGAAATTTTCGTCACTTTCTTAACAGGCAACTGATGCTTCGCTAAAAAGTCAGCGGTTCCTTCCGTTGCGACTAAACTATAGCCAATTGCTGAAAAACGCTTAGCAATTTCTAACGCCTCTTCTTTTGTTTCATCAGCAATGGTGAAAAGTACAGCTCCATAACTTGGCAAATGCAAACCAGATGCTTCAAAGGCTTTATACAAGGCTTTTTCTAAATAATAATCACTACCCATAACTTCCCCAGTTGATTTCATTTCAGGCCCTAAGTACGTGTCTACTTTTTGTAGTTTCGTAAAGGAGAATACAGGGGCTTTCACATGAACTTGTTTACTTTCAGGATATAATCCATCTTGATATCCTAGGTCAGTCAATTTCTCACCAAGAATCGCTTTTGTAGCAACTTGGGCCATCGGAATCCCTGTGATTTTACTTAAGAAAGGAACTGTTCGACTCGCACGAGGATTCACTTCAATCACATAAACACGATTTTCATGAATAACAAATTGAATATTCATCATACCTACACAGTTTAAACCAAGTGCCAGTTTTTTTGTATAATCGGCAATCGTTGCTTGAATTTCTTGAGAAAGATACTGCGGTGGATAAACCGCCATTGAATCACCAGAATGCACGCCAGCTCGTTCAATATGTTCCATAATCCCTGGAATTAGTACTGTTTCACCATCACAAATGGCATCAACTTCACATTCTTGTCCCAATAAATAGCTATCAACTAAGACAGGATGTTCTGGAGAAGCTTTGACTGCATGTCGCATATAATCTTCCAAATCCTTTTGATTTTCGACAATTTCCATTGCACGACCACCTAAAACATAACTTGGACGCACTAAAACGGGATAGCCGATACGATCAGCAATCACGACTGCTTCTTCTGCACTTGTGGCCGTATCTCCTGGTGGTTGAGGAATCGCTAACTCTTGCAAAGCTTGTTCAAATAAATCACGATTTTCCGCACGATCTAAATCTTCAATCGTTGTTCCAAGAATTTTAACGCCTTGTTTTGTGAGCGGCTCAGCTAAATTAATCGCTGTTTGTCCACCAAATTGGACGATCACGCCAATCGGATTTTCTAAATCAATCACATTCATGACGTCTTCTAAAGTTAATGGCTCAAAGTATAATTTATCAGAAACAGAGAAATCTGTTGAAACTGTTTCAGGATTACTATTCATAATAATTGCTTCATAACCAGCCGCTTGGATTGCTTTGACAGAATGAACCGTTGCATAATCAAACTCGACCCCTTGACCAATGCGAATGGGACCAGAACCTAATACTAGTACAGAAGGCTTTTTCGAAACATTGCTTTCGTTTTCCACTTCATACGTGCTATAAAAATAAGGCGTGTGTGATTCAAACTCTGCAGCACACGTATCCACCATTTTATAGACGGGCACAATTTGATTGGCTCTGCGGAAGTCAGCGATGGCTTGTTCTGTTTGTCCCCAAAGTGCTGCGATTTTCCGATCAGAAAAACCATTTTGTTTGGCTTCTTTCAAAACAGCTACGTTGTCCACGTGACTTTCAAGGGCTGTTTCAATTTCGATAATGTGTAAAAGTTTATCCAAGAAGAATAAATCAATTTTCGTTAAACTTTGTAATTCTTCGATGCTATATCCTCTGCGAATGGCTTCTGATAAGTAGAACAATCGATCATCTTGCGCATGGACCATTTTCTTCGTTAATTCTAAATCACTGACATGACTTAGTTCTTTTAACTCGTTGTGATAAGCACCAATTTCTAAAGAACGAACTGCTTTTAATAAGGATTCTTCAATATTGCGGCCAATTGCCATGACTTCCCCGGTTGCTTTCATTTGCGTTCCTAGTTCTCGAGCACCTTTTTCAAATTTGTCAAAAGGCCAACGAGGAATTTTGGAAACAACATAGTCCAAAGCCGGTTCAAATTCGGCATAAGTGGTTCCAGTAACTGGATTTTTCATTTCATCTAATGTTAAACCAACAGCAATTTTTGCGGCTAACTTCGCAATGGGATACCCTGTGGCTTTACTAGCAAGTGCAGATGAGCGAGAAACACGAGGATTCACTTCAATCACATAATAATTAAAGCTATGCGGGTCCAAAGCTAATTGAACATTACAGCCACCTTCAATTTTTAATGCACGAATAATTTTCAAGGACGCATCTCGTAACATTTGGTATTCATAATCTGATAAAGTTTGACTCGGAGCAAAAACAATCGAATCCCCAGTGTGAATGCCGACAGGATCAAAGTTTTCCATGTTACAAACCACAATCGCATTATCAGCCGAATCACGCATTACTTCATATTCAATTTCTTTAAAACCAGCAATACTTTTTTCAATTAAACATTGTGTAACTGGTGATAATTTCAGACCGTTTTCGGCAATCTGACGGAGTTCTTCTTCCGTATCGCACATGCCGCCGCCTGTTCCACCTAAGGTAAATGCGGGACGAACGATAATTGGATAGCCAATTTGTTTGGCAAAAGCCACGGCTTGTTCCACCGTATTGACAATTTCACTTTCTGGAATCGGTTGTTCTAATTCTTCCATCAATTGTTTAAATAAATCACGGTCTTCCGCTTGGTCAATCGCACTGAGCTTTGTTCCTAGCAATTCTACATTTAGCTCATCTAAAATTCCTGATTCCGATAATTCCATCGCCATATTTAATCCAGTTTGACCACCTAATGTTGGTAGAAGAGCATCAGGACGTTCTTTTCGCAAAATTCTTGAAACAAATTCTAAAGTAATCGGTTCAATATAAACATGATCCGCGATTTCTTTATCGGTCATGATGGTCGCTGGATTTGAGTTTACTAAAACAACTTCATACCCTTCTTCTTTTAGCGCTAAACAGGCTTGTGTGCCTGCATAGTCAAATTCTGCTGCTTGTCCAATAATGATTGGTCCTGAACCAATCACCATGATTTTCTTAATGTCCGTTCGTTTTGGCATTAGTTTTGCTCCTTCCATGCATCCATTAATTCCATAAATTCGTCAAATAAATGAAGACCATCGTGCGGTCCTGGAGCCGCATCTGGGTGATATTGCACAGTAAAAGCAGGATAATCTCGATGACGTACGCCTTCAACCGTTCCATCATTGACTTCCACGTGGGTCACAAGTAATTTTTCTGGATCAATTGTTGCTTCATCCACGGCATATCCGTGATTTTGTGAAGTGAAATCAATGCGTCCTGTTGCAATTTCTCGTACAGGATGATTCAAACCACGATGTCCAAACTTCATCTTATACGTATCCGCACCATTCGCTAATGAAAATAACTGATGACCTAAGCAGATGCCGAAAATTGGAACTTTTCCTTGGATTGTTTGAATCATTTCAATAGCTTCAGGTACATCTTTGGGATCTCCAGGCCCATTTGTCAACATGACACCATCGGGACTTAATTCTAAAATCTCTTCGGCCGTTGTATTATAAGGCAACACGGTTAAGTTGCATTGCCGTTTTGATAATTCTCGCAAAATACTATGTTTCAACCCAAAATCAACGACGACCACATTACGCCCAATACCTGGACTCGGATAAGGCTTAGTGGTGGAGACTTGTGCCACTTGATTTTTCGGCATGACTGTCGCTTTTAATTGATCAAACGCATGCGGCAAATCATCCACGGCATCAATGATGCTCCCTTTCATTGTTCCAGCTGATCGTAACTTACGAGTCAGCGCACGCGTATCAATTCCTGAAATTCCCGGAATCCCTTTGCGCTTTAAAAATTCATCCAAGGTCATTTGTTGACGCCAATTTGAAGCAACCCGCGCATGCTCTTTAACAATGACACCTTTACAGGTTGGTGCAATGGATTCATAATCATCTCGGTTGACCCCGTAATTTCCAACTAATGGATACGTAAAAGTAATCATTTGTCCATTAAAACTTTGGTCAGTAATTGCTTCTTGGTAACCTGTCATGCCAGTAGTAAAAACAACTTCTCCTACTACATTGCCTTCTGCACCAAACGCTTTTCCTTCAAATACTGTTCCGTCTTCTAAAATCAATAACCTTTTCAAACCTACTGCGCCTCCTCCGACCAAGCTAATGCTCCGTCAACAAATGTCATAAGTGTCTTTCCTTTGACTGTCCACCCTGTAAATGGTGTATTGACAGCCATTGATTCAAATGCTTCTGCATCAATTGGTGCAGCTGTTGCTAAGTCAAAAACTGCAATATCTGCTGGTGCACCAATTGTTAGTGTTCCTGCGTTTAATCCAAAAATTTCTGCCGGTTTCACTGCCATCCAATCAATCACTTGTTCTAATGTGAAAATGCCTGTTTCGACAAAGTTCGTATAAATCAATTGGAAGGCCGTTTCACTACCGACAATGCCAAAAGGTGCGTTTAAAAATGATTGTTGTTTTTCTTCTAAACCATGGGGCGCATGGTCGGTAGCAATACAATCAATCGTGCCATCTAACAAACCGTCAATCAATGCTTGTCGATCTGCTAAACCACGTAATGGCGGGTTCATTTTCCAAAACCCTTCGTCACCAGGAATATCCTCATCGACTAAAATTAAATGGTGTGGCGAAACTTCGGCTGTTACGTGAATCCCTGCTTTTTTAGCATCCCGAATAACGCGCACGCTTTCTTCTGTTGAAACATGACAAACATGATAATGAACGCCTGTTTCTTTTGCTAAAGTAATATCCCGAGCAATTTGTGAAGCTTCCGTTGCACTTAAAATCCCTGGTAGGCCTAATTTCTTAGAAACTTCTCCTTCATGCATCACACCACCAAATAATAAAGATTCATCTTCCGTGTGCGCAACAAGTGTCATATCTAATGCAGCCGCTTCTTTCATGGCTAAGTACATCGTTCCTGCCGTTTGTACACCAACACCATCATTCGTAAATGCAAAGGCGCCCGCTTCTTTTAAGGCCTTCTGATTGGTTAAAACTTCACTCCGTAGCTCTTCTGTAATGGGGGCATATTGTAAAACTTTCACGACTGCATCTTTTTGAATTAAGTCGTAAACCTCACTTAATTTTTCAGCCGTATCTGGTACTGGATTCAAATTGGGCATTGCGCAAACCGTAGTAAAACCACCGCGAGCAGCAGCTTTACTACCCGTTTTAATCGTTTCTTTATACGTAAAGCCTGGTTCTCTAAAGTGAACATGCACATCCACCAAGCCTGGCGTGATTAGTTGCCCGTTCGCATCAAACACTTGCTCAAAATCTGCTTCGTCAAACGATTCCCCGATTGCGTGAATCACACCATTTTCTAGCCAAAGTGCTGCCTCAATCAATTGATTCTCTTTTTTGATGATTTTTCCATTCTTAATTAACGTCTTCATTTCTCCACCTAGGCCTTTCCATGTAAAATTGCTTCCAAAATTGCCATGCGCATAAAGACTCCGTTACTCATTTGCGCGACGATTCTTGATTGCAGACTTTCCACTAATTCATCTGCCAGTTCAACATCCCGATTGACTGGCGCTGGATGCATAATAATTGCGTGTTTCTGTAAACGAGTTGCCCGTTCGTTGGTTAAACCATATTCCAAATGATAGCCTTCTTTTGAAAAACTTTCCTTACCATCATGACGTTCGTGCTGCACGCGAAGCAACATCATCACATCGACTTTTTCAACAATTTCATCTAATGGCACATATTGTCCATAGACATCAAACTGATGATCGTACCACTCTTCTGGACCTGAAAAATAAATTTCAGCGCCTAAACGGTTTAATAACTGCATATTTGATTTAGCAACGCGAGAATGTGTAATATCTCCCACAATCGCCACTTTCAAGCCTTCAAATCCACCAAATTCTTCATAAATGGTCATCAGATCCAATAAACATTGTGTAGGGTGTTGTCCACTCCCGTCCCCACCGTTAATAATAGAACATTGAATCGTTTTACTTTGAATCAATTCATCGTAATAATTTTCTTTACCATGACGAATGACTGCTACATCTACACCAATTGCCGACATCGTTAGTACTGTGTCGTATAACGTTTCTCCTTTTTGAACAGAACTTCTACTTGCTTCAAACTCAATCACTTCTAAGCCTAATTTTTTCTCAGCTACCTCAAAACTTTTATGTGTTCGAGTACTATTTTCAAAAAACAAGTTTGTTGCAAAATATTGACGTTCTTCTGGGTGCCATTTTGCCCCCTGTTTAAATTCTCCTGCGCGACGGATTAACCCCATGACTTCACGGTCGGTTAAAGCCTCAGCAGTTAAAAGATGTTTTAAACTAATTCGTTCAGATGTAATAATCATTCGTCCAGTCCTCCTACTGTTCTTCGCTACGTGCGTTTTCCGGTAAAATTAAATTCAAAACAATTCCTAAGACGGTTGCTAATGCCATTGAAGACAATTCAAAGGTTCCTACTTTGAAGACTAAGCCACCAATGCCGATGACTAAAATTACTGAAGCAATCAATAAATTCTTTTTCTTATCAAAATTAATCTTATTATCGATTAAGATTTTCAAACCACTTGCGGCAATCACACCGAACAAGACGAAACTAATTCCTGAAATAACTGGTCCTGGGATACTTAGAATCAAGGCACTTAATTTTCCAACAAATCCTAAAGCTACAGCGAACACCGCGGCTCCACCAATCACGAAGACACTGTGTACTCTTGTAATTGCCAGCACGCCGATATTTTCACCATAACTTGTAACTGGCGGTCCACCAACAAAACCTGCTACAATTTGCGCTAAGCCATCTCCCATTAAAGTTTTAGATAAGCCTGGGTCTTGGAAAAAGTTGCGCTTGGTTAACTTATTCAAGACCATTAAATGACCAATATGTTCTGTCATTGTTACAAAAGCAATTGGTGCCATTGTTGTAATGGCATTTAAATACAATTTCGGTTCATATTGAACAAAAGGTACTTCAAAATTCGGTAAAGCAAACCACGCAGCTTCTTTAATAGGGGTTAAATCAATAATTCCGAAAGCTAAAGCGACTAGGTACCCACTGACAATTCCCAAAAGAATTGGAATTAATCCTAGGAAGCCTTTGAAAAACATGTTGTAAAAAATGGTTAAGCCTAAAGTAATCAAGGCTACGGCAATATATTTAAAATCATAAACGTTGTTGTTATACATTGCGTTATTTGCGGCATTAGCTGCCAAGCCTAAACCGATAACCATCACGACAGGTCCTACAACGATAGGCGGTAAAATTTTATCCAACCAGTCGGAACCAATTTTTTTAATGATTAATGAAACGATTAGGTATACCAAGCCGGTTGTCATAGCACCTTGGGCAATGGCTGGATAACCATCACTCTTCATTAACATCTGCATCGCTGCAATAAAAGCAAAGCTACTGCCAAGATAAGCGGGGATTTTTCCTTTTGTAGTAATCAGATAGACCATTGTTCCTAATCCTGAACTGACTAACGCAATCCCTGGGTCAATTCCCACTAAGATTGGTACTAAAACCGTTGCGCCAAACATCGTAAATAAATGTTGTAAACTTAGGCCAACCCAGTGAAAAGCTTGCGGTCTGTCTTTAATATCTAAGACTGCATCTTCATTTCGAAATTCTTTTTCTGACAACGTTGTTCACTCCTTTTTATTCGTTTCCTTTACTAATCATAATACGATCTGCGCCGTCACGCTCTTCCATTTCCACAATAATTTCCTCAGTTTTTGATGTTGGAATATTTTTTCCTACATAATCGGCACGAATCGGTAATTCCCGATGCCCACGATCTACTAAGACTGCTAAAGAGATTTTTCTCGGACGACCTAAATCCATAACAGCGTCCATCGCAGCACGAATGGTCCGGCCCGTGTACAAGACATCATCTACTAAAATAACTTCTTTACCTTCAATTGAGACTGGTACGTCAGAAGAATGTAATTCAGGTTCCTCCATATCTTTCACATCATCACGATACAAAGTAATATCTAATTCACCAACTGGCACGTCAATATCTTCTAATTGTTTTAAGCGTTCGGCTAGACGTTGTGCAATGTATATCCCACGCGTTTTAATTCCTACTAAAACAATGTCTTGAATTCCTTTGTTTCTTTCAATAATTTCATACGAGATTCGAGTAAGCGCTCGTTTCATTGTGACTGCGTCAACAACTTCTTTCTTTGGCATAATAATTTCCTCCTCATTTCTTTTTTATCTACGTCCTCGCTGTCTTGGGGTCAGCGATTCTTCCTTCAATTGAGCAGCTGAAAAATAAGTGGATTTTTATTGAAATTGTCCTGTTATTTTTTCCAACAAAAAATCCTCCTACCCGTATGAGGATAGGAGGATGTTGGTTACAGTTTAAAAAGGTACAAGGGTACCATGTAGCCCACACAACTTACTAACTAAGCGCACCTAGTGTTCTTTTGCATGATTCCTTCTTAGCCTCACGGGACTAAACTTAAAGGTTACAGTTATTTAGTTATTTTTCTTCTTAAAAAAGAGTTTACCTCTTCTTCAGAAAAAAATCAATGATTATTTCTTAATTGGTGTAAAGTTTTTTCAAAAACTTCTGGTAAAGGTGCTTCAAAGACTAATTGTTCACCTGTAGTAGGATGTGTAAAGCCTAATAACTTCGCATGTAAAAATTGTCCATTGCCAGGCAATGTTTTTTTCGGTCCATATAATGGATCTCCAGCTAATGGATAACCGATATATTTCATGTGAACACGGATTTGATGTGTCCGGCCTGTTTCTAGTTGTAATTCAACTAAGGTAAATGCATCAAAACGCTCTAAAACAGTAAAATGCGTGACTGCTTCTTTACCGCCTTCAATGACCGCTTGCATTTTGCGGTCAACCTTGGAACGACCAATAGGCGCATTTATCTCTCCCTTATCGTGAGGAATAACACCGTGGACCAAGGCGACGTATTTGCGTAACGATGTTTTTTCTTTTAGCTGTTTCGCTAATGATTCATGGGCTTGATCATTTTTAGCCACCATCAATAGCCCCGAAGTATCTTTATCAATTCGATGAACAATTCCCGGTCGCACCACATCATTAATCGCCGATAAGTGATCCGCATGATGAAGTAACGCGTTCACTAATGTACCATTGGGATGCCCTGCCGAAGGATGAACAACCATGCCTTGAGGTTTGTTGACGACAATCACATCATTGTCTTCATAAACAATGGTCAAAGGAATATCCTCTGCTACCATATCTAGAACTTCTGGTTCAGGAATTGTTACCACAATTTCATCGCCTGCTGTAACTTTGTAATTTGCGCGGACCGTTTCACCGTTAACTGTTACGTGTTTTTCTTTTAACCATTGTTGAATTTGCGAGCGAGAATGATTGGGTAAATGTTCACTTAATACTTTGTCAATCCGGCCTTTTTCTGTTTGAATCGTTACGTTAATTTGTTCCATTTTTGCCTTCCTTTGCTGCTTTTTCATCTAAAATCAAATAAATAAATATACAAATAACGCCGACCACTAACGTACTATCTGCAACATTAAAAATAGGAAAATTCATAAAATCCGTTTGGAGCATGTCCACCACGTAGCCTAAACGTACACGATCAATAAAATTCCCAATGGCACCTGCTAAGACAAAAGATAAACCTACAGAATACCAGATACTTTTTTTATAATTCTTAATTAATAAATAAATAATCACGACACTAACAATTACTGTGATGACATAAAAGAATATCATCTTTCCTTCTAATAAGCTCCAAGCAGCTCCGGTATTTCTTAAATGGGTCAGCGACAAAAATCCAGGAATGAATTCTTTTGTTTCACCCAAAGAAATGTTTTGGACCGTCAAATATTTGCTCCATTGGTCAAGCCCTACTAATAAAGCACTGATTAAAAAATATACTACTAACAATCGCGTCATTCCTTTTCTCTATGAATACTTGCTAAATCTCTTGGTCGAACAATGCCTACTAACTCACCATTAGGATGGCCACTTTTACTAATAAGCACAGCTTCTAAGCGTGGCTGCTCCCGAAACATTTGTTCAACTTCAAAAACGGTTGCTTCAATTGAAACAAATTGATAGTTGCTGCGTTTATAATTTGATGCCAACAATTCTCGCACCGTTCGGTTGGCAATGTGAACTTCGCCTTTGGTGCTCTCAATGGCAAACCATACACCAATCCCTCGAACCGTGATTAATCCTTTAAATACACCTTTTTCATAAATCGGAAATTGAGAATATTGTTTTTTTGCAATAATCGTTAATAACGTTTCTAAAGAAGTGGTGATTTCAAAAGCTGTAACACGTTTCGCAAATTTAGGCACTACTTTTTCTGGTTTTGTTAAAGCTTGTTCAATCGTTTCAATTCGTTGAACTGCCCATTCGTTTGGCTCTGCAATTACAAAATCATCAGCAATTCGCTCATGAACGATGGCATTTCTTAACTGAGCCATTTGAAGCAAATCCTCTTCAAATTGAGCAATCTGTCCTTTTTCTTTTCGGGAAAGACGTCTTGTCATTTCACTGAATCCCATATTGACAGGATTGTTCAGTCTCTCTCTCATCCACTTTTCAATGCGATTAAAGTGTGCTAAAAATGTATCTGCTCGTTCCCCCATAGTCGTTGCTCCTTATAATAAACTACGCAATAAATTTCCGTCATTATTTTTTATTGAGCTACTTTCAAGTATATACTAAAAATAGGTCTCAGGAAAGAGTGGCTTTAAAAGAGACCGCTCGCTTGACCCGTTTCGTCCACATCCATATTTAACGCAGCAGGAACTTTCGGCAAGCCAGGCATCGTTAAAATGTCACCCGTTAACGCCACGATAAACCCTGCACCGATTTTTGGAACTAGCTCACGAATCGTAATCGTAAATCCTTCTGGCCGTCCTAATTTTTGAGGATCGTCAGAAAGTGAATACTGTGTCTTCGCCATGCAGATTGGTAATTGATCCCAACCATTTTTTGTAAAGTCTGCAATTTGCTTTTGTGCTTTCGGAGAAAAAATCGCCTGTTCCCCGCCGTAAATCGTTTGTACAATGGCTTGAATTTTTTCTTCAATTGTTTGGCGAGGGTTATATAAAGGTTGAAACTGTTTTGTATTGGCTTCAATCTCTGCTACTACTGTTTTCGCTAGATTCGTGCCACCTGCGCCACCTTGCGCCCAAACACTTGTTAACTCGACGGGCACGCCTAACGTTTGGCAGGCTTCTTTCAACAGTTGAATTTCCTTCTCTGTATCCTGTGTAAACTCATTAATTGCAACAACTACTGGTACATCATAACGTTGCATGTTTTGAATATGTTTTTCTAAGTTGGCAAAGCCTTTTTGTAACGCTGGTAAATTTTCTTCTGCTAACTGATCTTTCGCCAAACCGCCATGCATTTTCAACGCGCGAATCGTTGCCACAATCACAACGGCATCGGGTGCTTTCCCTAAAGAAGGTACTTTAATATCTAAAAATTTTTCGCCACCCAAGTCGCCACCAAAACCTGCTTCTGTTACGACATAATCCCCTAGATGCAAAGCCGTTTTTGTCGCTAAAATACTGTTACATCCATGAGCGATATTGGCAAAAGGACCACCGTGAACAAAAGCTGGAGTTCCTTCAATCGTTTGAACTAAATTAGGTTTTAAGGCGTCTTTTAATAATAAAGTCAGCGCACCTGCCACGTTTAAATCTTTAACCGTCACCGGCTCTCTTTGGTCATTATAGGCGACAATAATCCGACTTAAGCGTTCTTTTAAGTCCGTTAAATTTTGCGCTAAACAAAGAATCGCCATAATTTCGCTTGCCACAGTAATATCGAAACCGTCTTCTCTTGGTACACCTTGGAAAGGACCGCCTAAACCAACAACGACCTGTCTGAGCGCACGATCATTTAGATCCACTGCCCGTTTCCAAATCACCCGTCGAGAATCAATCTTTAATTCATTTCCTTGCTGTAAATGATTATCTAGTAACGCAGCTAAGGCATTATTGGCTGTCGTAATCGCATGCATATCACCAGTAAAATGCAAATTGATTTCTTCCATTGGTAATACTTGTGCGTAACCGCCACCTGTTGCGCCACCTTTAATCCCCATCACAGGACCTAATGATGGTTCTCTTAGGGCAATAACTGTTTTTTTATTGATTTGATTTAATGCATCTCCTAAACCAATGGTCACGGTTGACTTTCCTTCTCCTGCTGGCGTTGGATTAATCGACGTAACGAGGATTAATTTACCTTCTGGTTGCGCTTCTAAGGATTGAAGCGTTGGAAAATCTATTTTCGCTTTGTATTTTCCATAAAGTTCGAGCGAATCTTCTGAAAGACCGATTGTTTCGGCAATCTCTTGAATAGGTTTTAATGTTGCTGCTTGTGCAATGTTAATATCTGTCTTCATAACGGACCCCTTTTCAATTCTTTATCGTCTTTGTGACACATTGTTTCTTTTAAATTATAGCTTGTATTGAATAGAATGGCTAGAATAACCTTTTTTAAACAACCCAACCATTGACGTTTGGTAGCCTTTTCTCGTATAATGAAAGTGTCTTTACAAATCTAAAAGGAGCGTGAATTGGATGCAAAAAGGAATTGTCAAATGGTTCGATAACAGAAAAGGTTATGGTTTTATCGTTTACAACGAAGAAGATGAGATTTTTGTCCACTTCACTGCTATAGAAGGTGACGGATTCAAATCACTTGATGAGAATCAATCTGTAGAATTCGAGATAATGGAAGGCAATCGTGGGCTACAAGCAGCACATGTCAAAAAAATAGATAACTAAAAAAGCTGAACCAACAGCGCTTAGCTCCAAAAAGTAAGTAAACGTAGCGTTTGTTTCAGCTGATTATTTTAAGATTTTGAGAGTGGGTCACCAGTCGTTTCGACTTATGACTCACTCTTGTTTTTTTCTTCTTTTTTATGAAGGCCCAAAGAATGATCTTCTGCTACCTTCAATTCAGGCTTTTTTACCTTAAGTGCCTCAAGAAATAACGGAATCGTTTTCTTTTTCATTAAAAAGACTTTTGAGCCTTCCTTAAATTCTGAGGAAAAAATTTCGATGCTTTTTTCATTGTAGGTTACTTTTTCTATCTGAGAAAGCGGAAGTGCTTTTTTGCGAAACCACAAAACATCTCTGACAATTAAAGATGTTTCTGTCATATTAAAAGACCGCGCAATTCCTAGATAAGCAAACACAAAAAATGGAACCATCACCAGATTACTAATCAAGTAAGGACCATTATTTTCCAATGCTAAAATTAAACTAATAAATAATATACAAAATGTGCAAGACCAGTAAATAATTGTTGATGCTAATTCTGGCTGCCAATAAAATTTCTGTTTTTTCATAAAGTGCCCTCACTACTTCTGGATCAACGCCGCTAAATTTAAATATGTTATAATAGTAACATACTTTTTTTAAGAACAAAAAGAAATTAGGAGTAATTTTATGTTAAGAATTTATGTAGACGCGGCAACAAAAGGCAATCCAGGTGAATCTGGCGGCGGTATCGTTTACCTCACCGACCAATCGCGGCAACAATTGCATGTGCCTTTAGGCATTGTTAGTAATCACGAAGCCGAATTTAAAGTGCTGATTGAAGCTTTAAAACAAGCGATTGCCAATGAAGACAATCAACAAACCGTTCTTCTCCACTCAGATAGTAAAATTGTTGTCCAAACAATTGAAAAAAACTATGCTAAAAATGAAAAGTACCAGCCTTATTTAGCAGAATATCAACAACTAGAAAAGAATTTCCCTTTGCTCTTAATCAAATGGCTACCTGAAAGTCAAAACAAAGCGGCCGATATGCTCGCACGGCAAGCATTACAAAAATTTTATCCCAATAAAAAGTAGCACTGTTTACTTAATGCTTTTCCTTTATTAATTTGATAATTAAACACGTGGAGCAAAAATCCCTAGTGATTTTTGCTCCACGTTTAAAAACAGATAAACGGTTCTGTCTCAACCTCTTCTTATAACCACTTATTCTTCTGTCGTTATTCCCGCAAATTGTCCATTGGTTAGCGAAAGGATTGCTTCAGGAGCTAATTCAATTTGCATGCCACGTTTGCCTGCAGAAACAATAATTGCAGAATATTGTTGAGCTTCTTCGGCCAAATAGGTGGGAAATTGTTTTTTCATCCCAATTGGTGAACAGCCCCCACGAATATAGCCTGTGGTTGCTTCTAAATCTTTTAAGTGAAGCATTTCTACCTTTTTGTTGCCACTAGCTTTCGCTAATTTTTTCAAATCTAATTCTTGATTACCAGGAATGACAGCCACGACTGGACCTGTTTTATTACCTACTGTAACCAAGGTTTTAAAAATTCGTCCTTTTTCAATACCTAAACTTTCAGCGACACTTTCTGCACTTAAATGATCTTCACTCCAAGCGAATTCATATTCTTTATATGGTACTTTATGTTGTTCTACCATGCGCATCGCATTCGTTTTTTGTTGTGTTTTTTTCTTTGCCACTTTTTTCACCTTCTGAATCACTTGTTTTGTTCGAATGTCTTTAAATAATTTCTTAATACTTGTACGGATAGTTGGCCTGGTGCAGACGCTTGCTGGGCGGAGCCAAAAGTTAGTGCCGATCCGAACAGTTGACCTGTTACGCGACTAATCATCCCTAACTGTCCCATTGACATAGTAACGATTGGGACGGATGCATAATGGGTGTACATTTCATTGGTTGCTGAAAGTAACGTAAGTACATCTGTCGCATCTCGTGGCATCACAGCTATTTTACAAATATCCGCCTGACGCATTTGCATTTGGCGTAACCGCGCGACAATCTCCTCTTGCGACGGTGTTTTCTGAAAGTCGTGATTACAGAGAACAATTTTAATCCCCGCCTTTTTAGCTTCGTGAATTAACGTATCTGCCGCCAGCGGATTCGCAAATAATTCAATATCTAATAAATCCAACGCACCCTTTTTCACTAATTCATGATACAAAGCAAAATAATTTTCCTCAGAAAAAGCCATTTCGCCGCCTTCTTTTTGTGTACGAAAAGTTAACAATAACGGTTTTTGCCCCAACCGTTCCATTACTTGTTGTGAAAGATTACATACATCGGAAAAATCAGCGACATTTTCATAATAGTCTAAACGCCATTCCACCAAATCACAATCTAGTGTTTGGCTCGCCGTTGCTTCGGCCAAAATATCCTCGGCTGTTGGAGCAACAATGGGCACCACAATTTTGGGATTCCCTTCACCTATTCGCACATTTTTGACTATAACTGGCTTCACAGTTCCACCTAACTTCCTCGTTTGTTTTTCTCTCTTCATATCATACCATTTCTATTCTTTTTTGCAATTTAAAGAGCTACAAAGACACCTAGAATTAGGAATTTCCTAACACTAAATGCCTTTGTTTGGGTTATTTAACTCTTTCAGTTGTTACGTTAAACTTCCGTACTTTGTAACTGATACATATCCGCATAAAGGCCACCTTCTGCCAGTAACGTTTCGTGCGTTCCTCGTTCTACAATCTGCCCTTTGTCTAAAACTAAAATCAAGTTTGCATCACGAATCGTCGAAAGGCGATGCGCAATCGCAATTGTCGTTCTCCCTTGACGCATTTTGGCTAATCCTTCTTGAATCAATCCTTCTGTTTCTGTATCAATATTAGCGGTTGCTTCATCTAAAACTAAAATTTTGGGATCAGTCACAATCGTTCGTGCAAACGAAATTAATTGACGTTGTCCGCTAGAATAACTCGCTCCTCGTTCAATGACTTTCGCATGATAGGTATTGGGTAACGTGTGAATAAATTTATCCGCCTGAACAAATTCCGCAGCCTGTTTAATTTGTTCATCTGTAATATCGGGATTCAGTAAACGGATATTTCCAGCAATATCTCCATAAAACATGAAAGCATCCTGTAATACCAAGCCCATCTTTTCCCGTAATTCTGTCATGGGAAAATCACGAATATCACGATCATCAATTAAAATCTGCCCTTCATAAAATTCATAGAAACGCATGAGTACATTAATAATTGAACTTTTACCACTTCCTGTATGACCGACTAAAGCGACGGTTTCCCCGGGATTTGCAACAAAGCTAATATTTTTCAATACTTCGTTTTTGCCGTCATAAGAAAAAGTAACATTGCGAAATTCAATTTTCCCGCGAATAATTTCCCCATTCGCACCTACTGATTGTTGCGGCGTTAATTCTTCCGTATCCATAATTTTTAAAATACGGCTACCTGCGACAATCCCATCTGTAAAGATACTTAGGAAGTCCATCATTTGTGTCATCGGATTAAAAAAAGCTTGGACATACGTTACAAAAGCATAAATCATCCCCGCTTCTACAGGAGAATGTAAAGCATCGATGCCAAACATAGTTAAGGCCAATGCAATCGCCAATGTATACAACAAATTAATGATGGGACTTAATAATAATGAATTCATACGAATCATTGCTACTCGTGTTTTTAAATAATCATCATTGGTTTCCTCGAATTCTTTTTCCAAACGCTTTTCTTGGCGAAATTGTTGAATGATTTGCATACCAGAGATGTATTCATTTAGTTTGGTGTTTAATTGACTTAATTTTTCCCGCATACTGCGATATAATTTTGAACTAAATTTTTGGTAATACCAAATCACAACTAATAAAATCGGCAAGAAAATTAGACAATAAAATGAGATTTCTGGACTGAGTTGAAACATTGCAAAAAATGACGAGATTACGGCAAAAATTCCTGTAATCACCATTAGGAATACATACCAGAATTCAAACAATGTTTCTGTGTCATTTGTAACACGAGACACCGTCGAACCCGCTGGTGTTTGATCAAAATAACGCATACCTAAAGTGTGTAATTTTTCAAATAATTTCACTCGTATATATTGATACGTTTTTAAAGAAGCCATCGAATACAAATACCATTGGAAAAACCAAACAATACTTTTGACAATGACACCAAAAAAATAAATAGCAGCAAAAGTTAGAATCACTTGCATTGTAGCAGTTTTAGGCGTTAAATAATTATCCATAAAAACTTGAATGACTCTAGGCAAAAGAATATTGATAATTGATAAGCCAAACGCAAAGAGAATAGCTGTGTAAAACATGCGTCGAAATGGCTTGGCAAAACGAAACAAACGCTGAACAATCGTTAATTGTTCTTTCATCGGTAATTCTCTGGACCATTCGGATTGATACTTTTCTTCCATTAACTCTCACTCCCTTCAATTTTCGCTTCTAATTGCTGTTTTTCCCACATCCGCTGATACCAACCCTTCTGAGCTAGTAACTCTGGATGCGTCCCCCGTTCAATAATTTTCCCTTCATCCAACACTAAGATTTCTTTTGCATGCATGACACTACTTAAACGATGCGCTGTAATAATAGTGGTTTTTTCTTGGCGCGTTTCTTTTAGATTTGATAAAATCGCCTCTTCAGTCTTCGCATCGACTGCAGATAAGGCATCATCTAAAATTAACAATTCTGGTTCAACAATCAAGGCCCGTGCAATAGAAATCCGTTGTTTTTGTCCTCCAGAAAGCGAAACGCCACGTTCCCCAACCATTGTGTCATAGCCTTCAGGGAATGCTTTAATTTCTTGGTTAATAAATGCTAATGCTGCCGCTTGTTCAACTGCTGCTTGTTCCAAGTCTGGTTTAGCAAAACGAATGTTATCTCGTACCGTCATGGAAAAGAGAAAATGGTCCTGTGGCACGTACCCCATTGCACCCATCAATGCATCTAATGTGTAATTTTTAATGTTATGTTTTCCAAAGGAAATCGTTCCTTGGTATTGATCATATTCACGCATCAACAATTTCAAAATAGTGGTTTTACCAGCGCCTGTTTTGCCAACAATCCCCAAGGTTTCTCCTTCTTGCAACGAAAATTGGATATTTTCCAACGCCACCGTCTCTTCTTTTGGATAAGAAAAAGAATCAATCTTCATTGAAATTGTCCCTTGCGCCATTGTTTTGATGGCATCTTTTCGTTCGATAATATGCGTTTTTTCATGTAATAATTCGTTCACACGATCGTAACTAGCATTCCCACGTTCTAACACATTAAATAAGCGCCCAATCGCAAACATTGGCCAAACTAGCATCCCAATATAGGCAATGAAAGAGACCAACTGACCTAAACTAATCGTTCCTTCCATGATGAAACGACCACCAATAATAATTGTCAAAACATAAGAAACACCAATAATCAGCGTAATAAACGGATCAAATAGTGCATCTAAAAAGTTCGTTCGTTTATTTTTGACGATAGCATCATCAATTTTCTCTGTAAAATCAGCAAGATCTTCTTTTTCTTGCCCAAATGTTTTAATGACTTTAATTCCAGTGATACTTTCTTGTGTTTTATCATTAATCGCTGAAAAAGCAGCTTGTGAATCTCGAAAGGCATCATGCAACTTAGAACCTAGAACTCGTGAGGTGACCGCTAATAAAGGCAGCGGTAATAAAGCAATTAATGTTAAGCGCCAATCGACAAATAGAACCATTGCGATAATCGTTGTTCCTCCCGTAATCACAGAGTCAGCAAATGTTAAAATCCCAGCTCCAGCCACATTTTGGATGGCATTTAAATCATTGGTTGCATGCGCCATCAAGTCACCTGTCCGATATTTCTGATAAAAGATGCTATCCATTTTTGTGAAATGATGAAATAATTGAGTCCGTAGCTCTTTTTCCAAACGAGCGGCACTCCCCCAAATATGCATCCGCCAAATATAGCGAAAAAGATATTGGGCAAGCCCAGCACCAATCAAAAGTGCAACCCACACGATAATTTTCGTTAAGCGAATTTCTTTGTTAACGATTTCATCTACAACGACGCCAATAACTTTTGGCGGGACTAATTGAACAAGAGCGACCATCATTAATGAGAAAACCCCAATAATATAACTTTTTTTCTCTTGCTTAAAAAACCAGCCTAATTTTTTGAATATGGACATTCAGTTGTCCCTCCTTTTACTTTGTTGTTCTACGAAGACTACTTTCGAGCTAGAAGGTTTCTTCGTTATTGTTGTTTTTGATTAAACGTCTCGCTCTTTTCCTCCTAGATTATCCTATTCTCCCGCAAAACAACAAAAAAACGGACTGAAAATCAGCCCGTTTTTACACTTATTCATGATTACCTGAATAACCTTTACTATTTTCCTTGGTTTTTCATTTGTTGCATCATTTGTCTAACCTTTTTCTCTGACGGTTTTTGACCCATTGATGCCATCATCATGCGTAACATATCCTCATTAACGGGAGGATTTTTTTTGAAATAATCTTGCATATATTTGCGTGCAAGGAAAAAGCCCCCTGCAGCGCCTACTAATAAAGCGATTACTGCGATTAATACTACCCAACCTGTTGCCATTGAAACTCTCTCCTCTCCGTATAGTTTTGCTCTCAATGAATTATTTTACTAGAAATAGCAAAAAAAGAAAAGTTCTTTTTGCGGGATTTCTCTTAAATAATGAAAAAAGTCTGATTTTTTTGCAAAATAGTGATTAAAAGTCAAAAATATACGCTCTTAAAGGTCAATAGGACCTTTAAGAGCGATTGTTGCTTTAGTTTTGTCCTTGAATTTTTTCTAATAATTCTGGATCAAATGTTTGATTTTTTAACATCGCAATTTCAAAGCCGTAAGGGGCCTTTTTATTTTTTTTGTCTTCTCCGACATAAGGTGTTTCTAAAATTTTTGGTAAAGCAGTTAATTTTTCATGGTGAACCACACCGTTTAAAGCTTCAAAACCAATAGTGCCAAAACCAATATTGGCATGACGATCTTTATGTGAGCCCATAGGATTTTTAGAATCATTCACATGAATAACTTTTAAACGATCCAATCCGATAATTTTATCAAATTCAACTAATACGCCATCAAAATCATCTTTTACATTATAACCTGCATCATTAATGTGGCAAGTATCCAGAGTGACAGAAAGCTTATCATTTAGCGTAACTCCGTCAATAATCGCAGCTAGTTCGTCAAACGTACGGCCGATTTCGGTCCCTTTACCAGCCATTGTTTCTAAAGCGATTTGAGGGATTTGCTCTTTCCACAAGACTTCGTTTAGACCTTTAACAATTTGTTTGATGCCGGCTTCTGGACCTGCGCCAACATGCGCACCTGGGTGTAACGTGATTTGCGTTGCTCCCAACGCTTGTGCTCGCTCAATTTCTTGTCGCAAAAAGTCAACGGCAAAACCGAAATTTTCCGTTTTGATTGTATTGCCTAAATTAATAATATACGGGGCATGAACGACGATATTACTTAAATTGTGTTCCTTCATAAACGCTTGCCCAGCTTCAATATTCATTTCTTCAATCGGTTTCCGGCGCGTGTTTTGTGGCGCACCTGTATAAATCATAAAGGTTGTTGAGCCATAACTAGCCGCTTCCTCGGCAGAGCCTAATAGCATTTTCTTGCCACTCATACTAACGTGTGATCCTAATAACATGTGGTTCCTCCTAATAATTCTTCTTTTTCTTTTGGTAGTGTTGATACTGTTGCAGCCATTCTTCAAGCGTGATTTTTGTTACTAATTCGCCAATTAGTTCATAGGGTATTCGCTTAGGATTAGTGAAGCGAAGACAACTTTTCCCCATGTTTAGCTTTGTTGACACTTGTTCCTGATAGGCTTCTTGAAACCAACTTCGGACGGCTTCATTTCCCATTAATCCCATGTGATATAAAGCTACTTGCCTTTTAGTAGCGCCTAAGCTGATAAATGGTAACGGTTCATCACCACAGTTGAGATAGCCTTCTGGAAATACTGAAAGCGGCACAACAAAGGTTGGCATGCCATATTGCATCGTTAATTCAAATCCTGCTGGCAAATTTTGCGAAACGGCGTCTAATACTTGCTGATAAGCAATTCGCCATTTTGGTTCGACTGTTTCGATGTATGCTGTAACTGTTTCAATTAACTGCGCCATTATTTCTTCCTTTGCTGATAAAGAGCTTTGGTTTTATAGCCTTCTTTTAAAATGGCTAACATTTCAGTTTGCCGCTTTTTCCGTGTCTCCGCTCGCTTTGCACTAAATACATACCGCGCCCACTCTTTTTGATAACCAGGCGTTAATGCAGCGAATGTCGCTGCAGCAGCTGGTTCTGTTTGTAACAACGCTTCAATTTCTGGTAAATATTGAACATAATCCCCAACAGCAGAACTGGTCTGATTCTTCGCTGGCTTTTTAAGAACATTCTTCATGCCGACAACCGTAAAAGTCTCATCTAAACTAACCATGCGATTAAATTTTAAGGTTGAGCCTTTAATATACCCATCTGCCTCGTTTACTTGTAATGTTGGAAAAATTTCATCTCGGTGGACAAAGGTTGGATACATTTTATTGCCTTTTTTCGGATAAGCCACATATAACAACCCATTTTCTACTAAATGTTGACCTTCAATCACCATTGAAACAATCTCTTGAAATTCCGCCATCGTTTTCACAAATGCAAAAATCAGCTCAACTGGTTCTGAGGGTAATTGCTGCGCGGCTGAAGCAAATTCAGATAGATACTCTCCCTGTGGTCTATTTAAAGTAACTAGTTGCTGATACTTCGTTAAGTTTAACTTTTCGACAATTGATTTCATAACCTACTCCTTATAGCGACTGCACTTTTTATTCTAGCATAGCACAAGTTATCTGTAATTGAATATGCCCAATAGTAAAAAAGAGTTTTTTGTATCATTTGTCCTTTTGATTTTCAGCTTTTTATTTCAATACTATCTTGACAAAGGACTTTTCTTACAGTCCTCCTTATTGTTGATACAACAATACCCACCCATTACTTTTCTAATATAGTCTATAACAAATTTGAATTTTTATTGTAGACTTTTGTGAACATTGATATACTATCTTTATCGTCTATATGCTTTAACCAATACTTTTCCTTAATGAATCACCATAGAGAGGAATAATAGTCTAACTTTATTAGTGATTAACACTTTGGACATTCACAAAAAGCTTGAAGCAATAAATATATTAGCAATAATAATTTTACTGGAAAGGTGGTGAAATAGAGTGGGAATGTTTACAAAAGGACAAAAAAGTGCTGCAGAATCTATTTATCAAAAAGAAATAAAAAAATTTTTAAAACCTAAAGATGGTTTAACTCATCTAGTTATGGTAAATAGTTTTAGTAAATGGATTAATCAAAATTTTGGCTGTGAGGACAAATACACTACGCAAATTGATGAAATAATATCTTCTATGCAGTTAGATGGTTATGAAATTGTTGATATAAAAATTGATTCACTACAAAATCAAGGTCTGTCAGGATCTATGGAAGGTTTCCATACAGTAATATTATACAAGTAAGGATTGGCTATCTGTAGTGAGACTTAAAAATTAGACAGAATACCGACCAGAGAAACTTGGTCGGTATTTTTATATAATAAACCGTTCAAGATAATGTTGGTGACTATTGATTCTAGTACTATAAGCAAAACTTTATAAAAAGACTTGCTTACATTAAGGTAAACAAGTCTTCCTAAAGCAAAATATTAAGCTAGTATTAACTGTTAACTATTATTTTTAATTTATAAACCGTATAAGATTGAAGTTCACAGTGTTTTAGTATTTTAACAAGAAATATTTTTTCTTCCCGCGACGAATCACAGTAAATTGTCCTTCAATTTTATCAGTTTCTGTCAATTCAGCTGCTAAATCTTGTCTACGTTCTCCATTGACGTAAATCGCTCCATTTTGAACATCTTCACGGGCTTGACGTTTGGATGGTTCTATTTTTGAGGTAACTAATAAGTCGACTAAACTTAATTGATCCTCTGGTTGCACCTCGTACGTTGGTACATCTTTAAAGCCTTGTTTAATTTCTTCTGCTGTTAAGCTTTGGATATCCCCGCTGAATAAAGCTTCTGAAATTTTAACCGCTTGATGATAGGCTGCTTCACCGTGGACTAAAGTAGTCACTTCTTTGGCTAACGCTTTTTGCGCAGCACGTTGACCTGGGTTCGCTGTAAATTCTTCTTCAATTGTTGCAATTTCATCCAATGTTAAGAAAGTAAAGTATTTCAAGAATTTCACGACATCACGATCATCTGTGTTAATCCAGAATTGATAAAATTCATATGGCGAAGTTTTTTCCGCATCTAACCAAACTGCGTTTCCTTCTGTTTTACCAAATTTGGTACCATCTGCTTTTGTAATTAAAGGCATAGTTAAGCCAAATCCTTGAACTTCTTGTTCTCGGCGTAATAATTCAATCCCTGAAGTAATGTTCCCCCATTGATCACTGCCGCCTAATTGCAATAAACAACCTTCTGTTTCGTACAATTTCAAGAAATCATACGCTTGTAATAATTGATACGCAAATTCAGTATAAGAAATTCCTGTTTCGATTCGGCGTTTCACGCTTTCTTTACTCATCATATAGTTAATTGTAAAGTTTTTTCCCACATCACGTAAGAAATCAATTAACGAAAGCTCTCCAAGCCAATCATAGTTATTTGCTAGAATCGCTGGATTTTTTTCATCTTCAAAATCGATAAAACGTGACAACTGGCCTTTAATACTTTCAGACCAAGCTTTCACTGTATCAAGTGTGTTTAAACTACGTTCTGCATCTTTGAATGATGGATCACCAATCATGCCAGTTCCGCCACCAACTAAAGCAATGGGCACATGGCCATTTTGTTGGAAACGACGTAACATAAGAATTGGCAGTAGATGCCCGATGTGTAAACTGTCTGCCGTTGGATCAAAGCCGATATATAATTTAACAGATTCTTCATTTAATTGTTTTTGTAAGGCTTCTTCATCTGTGACTTGGTAGACCAACCCACGGGCTTTTAATTCTTCAAAAAAAGCTGAATTCATGATTTTCCTCCTATAGTAAAACATAATAATAGATCAAATTCCCCTATTCATAGTAACCGATTCTGTCACACTTGAAAAGTCAAAAAATGAGATTTCCCTATTTTCTCTTAAGTTTTTTCAACAAAAAATGGCAATTGGTGTAGAAACTATTCATAGAAGCTTTTTTTTGCTATAATAACACAGAATGTATCATTTTATTGAGGTGAAGCTTTTGAAAAATAATTCAAGTAACAATAAGCAAAAACCAACGACCTCTTCTGGCGGCAATGTCTTTTTACTTATTTTAAATGTCATTATTCGCGTTTTTCAGTCATTAGTGGTTTTTGGGGTTATTCTGATTGTCTTAGGTGGCTCTCTTGGCTTAGGTATCGGAATGGGATATTTTGCTTTTCTAGTTGAAGATACACAGCCCCCAACGAAGGAAGAATTGCAAAAAGAAATCAGTGATATTACCGAAGTGTCAAAAATGACTTACGCAGACGGTACCCCGATTGCTAACATCAAATCAGATTTAATTCGGACACGAATTAATGGCGATCAAATGTCTCCATTGCTAAAAAAAGCCATTATTTCAACAGAAGATGAATATTTTGAAGAACATCATGGGGTGGTACCAAAAGCGCTAGTTCGAGCGCTGATTTCTGATGCGACAGGTATCGGCGGTTCTTCTGGTGGTTCAACATTGACTCAGCAATTGGTCAAGCAACAGATTTTAACTGACGAAACGACTTTTAAACGGAAAGCCAACGAAATTTTATTAGCTTTACGTATTGAAAAATACTTTTCTAAGGACGAAATCGTGACAACTTATCTAAATGTCTCCCCTTTTGGTCGTAATAACAAAGGTGAAAATATTGCAGGCGTGGAAGAAGCAGCCAAAGGACTCTTTGGTAAAAGTGCCAAGGACTTGAATCTTCCTCAAGCGGCCTTTATCGCAGGACTTCCCCAAAGTCCCATTGTTTACACGCCCTATACTAACACCGGTGCCTTGAAAGACGATTTGTCTTTAGGCATGAAGAGAAAAGATTTTGTTCTTTTCAGTATGTACCGAGAAAAAGCTATTTCGCAAAAGGAATATGAAGAAGCCAAAGCTTACGACTTGAAAAAAGACTTTTTACCAACTGAGCAGGCCAATGTCAATACAGAAGGCTATCTATACTATACGGTGTTAGATAAAGCAGTTGAGATTGTCATGGATTTAGATATGAAAAAAGCTAAAGTTAATCGTGATGATTTAGATCAAGTTGGTTTAGATCAATATGAAGAACAAGCACGTCGCGAAATCCAGTCGCAAGGCTATACAATCCAATCGACCATTGATCAGAATATTTACAACACGATGCAAACCGCTGTCGCAAATTATGGTTATTTGCTTGATGATGGCACTGCAGATGTCAATGGGAATACAATGATTGAAACTGGCAATATTTTAATGGATAACGCTACTGGTCGTATCCTCGGTTTTATCGGCGGCAGAAACTTCGATATTAATCAAAACAACCATGCCTTTAATGCCGATCGTCAAGTTGGTTCTACGATTAAACCAATTTCTGTCTATGGCCCTGCGATTGATCAAGGACTCATTGGTTCTGAAAGTCGTCTGGCCAACTACCCAACGACTTATGCTGATGGTACAGAATTTGTTAATTCCACAAATGTGGATTTAAATCAATTCGTGACTGTTCGAAATGCCTTGAATTGGTCTTTCAATATCCCTGTCGTTCATGTTAATAATGAGCTAAGGAAAAAAATGGGTGATGATAATTTCTCTTACAATCACTACTTAAGTAAAATGAACTATCCAGCTTCAGATGCTTGGGCTTACGAATCTGCGCCATTGGGTTCAGTAGAAACAAATGTTGTAACACAAACAAACGGCTTCCAAGCGCTTGCTAACAAAGGTAAATATCAAAAAGCCTACATGATTGAAAAAATCACAGACAATAGCGGACATGTGGTCTACGAACACAAAGATGAAGGAACGCAAGTTTATTCACCGGCGACCGCTTCTATTATGAATGACTTGTTGCGCTCAGTGGTGGATTCTGCGAATACGACAAAATTCAAACCAACATTAGCTGGCTTGAATCCTCATTTAGCCAGTGCTGATTGGGTCGGAAAAACTGGGACAACTAATGACTATAAAGATTCATGGCTGATTGTCTCTACCCCGACTGTGACACTAAGTTCTTGGTCAGGACATGATCTACCAGCGCCAATGACGACGACCAGCGGCGACAATAACGGGAATTATATGGCGAACTTAGCTAACGCGCTGTACTATGCGAATCCAGAATTGTTTGGCATTGGTCAAAAATTTGAATTAGACCCAAGTGTCATTAAATCAAAAGTTTCTGAATTTACTGGTGAAAAACCTGGCTCAATTACCTATAATGGTGCCAAGTTCAACACACCTGGCAAAACAACGACTTCATACTATGCCAAAGATGGTGCACCACAAAGTACCTATAAATTTGGGATCGGTGGAACAGACAGCAATTACGCTTCTTACTGGGGAAATCTTGCTCCACGTGCCACTACAAATAATAACAACAATAAAAACAACGATAATAAAAAGAATGATAATTAACTCGCTAAAATGAGCCAGAAAAATACGTTTTCTGGCTCATTTTTAGGTATCAAAAAACGGCTAAACTAAGAGTTAACGCTCTTAGTTTAGCCGTTTAATTCAATTTATTTTGTTGAACCTTTTTGATCAATTCCATAAGGTAAAACAACTGTTTTTTCTTCAATTTCTTCTTTGTTCATTAGTTTTGTTAATAAGCGCATTGACACGGCACCGATATCATATAAAGGTTGTGTAATACTTGATAGACGTGGACGAGAGACTTCTGTAAGCAATGAGTTATTGCTTGTAATGATTTCAAATTCTTCTGGAACTTTCACACCAGCATCTAGCATCCCATCTAATAAACCAATCGCTAGCTCATCATCTGTAACAAAGGCAGCTGTTGCTCCACTGTTACGGACACGCTCAGCCAAATTAATACCTGCTTTAAATTTATATTCAGATTCAAAAACTAAGCCTTCATTATAAGACAAGCCATTTTCCGCTAAGGCTTCTTTGTAGCCTTTCATTCGGTTTTGACCATTAATTGGATCGATTAATGCACCACTAACAAAAGCAATTTTTTTGTTCCCATTTTTCGCTAAAGTCGCTGTTGCATCTTTCGTTGCTTCTGTGTAATCAATATTAACGCTACCAACTTGTTCGTCTGGATCAATTGAACCTGCTAAGACAACAGGTGTTTTTGAACGTGAAAATTCACCACGAATATCATCTGTAATGCGATGACCCATAAAGATAATCCCATCTACTTGCTTGGCAAGTAAATTGTTTAATACAGTAACTTCTTTTTGATCGTCTCCATCTGAATTAGCTAAAATGATATTATATTTATACATTGTAGCCACGTCGTCAATGCCACGTGCTAATGAAGCAAAAAATGCATTACTAACATCTGGAATAATGACACCCACTGTTGTCGTTTTTTTACTTGCTAAACCACGTGCGACTGCGTTAGGACGGTAATCTAAGCGATCAATCACTTCTAAGACTTTTTTACGCGTTGCTGGTTTTACATTGGGATTACCATTGACAACACGAGAAACAGTAGCCATAGATACATTTGCCTCTCTAGCAACATCATAAATTGTAATTGTTTGTTTTTCCATGTTTCTTCTCCTATAAATATGAATTTGTTCTCATTTTCTGAAAACACTGTTTACATTTCTTTCCTAGCCTAGAATATCAAAATTCTTCTATTTTTGCAACCGTTTTATCGTTTTTTCATGAAAATTTACTTTCCATTTCAAAAGGAACTTTTTGTCATTTCATGTTATGATAGTACTGTGATTCACTTCAGAATAAAAGAAAGAAGGATGTTTTATGAATCAAGAAAAAATTGCCGATTTAAAAAATTGGATGCACCAAGAAAAGATTGACTTCACTTATATTAGTGATCCTGGTCATATCGCTTACTTTTCCGGTTACGAAAGCGAACCTCATGAGCGCGTGTTAGCTTTGTTTATCGCTGCGGACGACCAATCATTTTTATTTACACCTGCATTAGAAGTCGAAGATGCCGAAAAGAGTAGTTGGACTTATCCCGTTTATGGTTATTTAGATAGCGAAAATCCTTGGGAAAAAATTGCGGCTTTATTAAATAAACGGACACAAGGCACACCACGCTTTGCTTTAGAAAAACAAGCTCTTTCTTTAGCTCGTTTCGATCAATTGAAAACCTATTTCCCAGCTAGCGATTTTTCGCATGATGTTACGCCTTTAATTGAAAAACTTCAATTAATTAAAACAGAACCTGAAATTCAACGTTTACTAGAAGCTGGTAGTTGGGCTGATGTCGCTTTTGAGATTGGCTTCAAAGCAATTCAAGCAGGCGTTGCGGAACAAGAAATTGTTGCAGAAATCGAGTATCAATTAAAACGTCAAGGTATTCGCTCAATGAGTTTTGATACGTTAGTCTTAACAGGAAAAAACGGAGCTAGTCCTCACGGGGTACCTGGCGAAACAAAAATTGAGCCCCATGACTTAGTGCTATTTGATTTAGGTGTCGTTCATAATGGCTATTGTAGCGATGCCACACGAACAGTCAGCTACTTGGAACCTTCTGATTTCCAAAAAGAAATTTATGGAATTGTTTTAGAAGCACAATTAGCAGCAACTGAAGCGGTGAAACCTGGTGTTACAGCAGGCGAATTAGATGATATTGCTCGAGGTGTAATCACAAAAGCTGGTTATGGTGAATATTTTAACCATCGCTTAGGCCATGGCATTGGAACCACTGTCCATGAATACCCATCGCTGGTTCATGGCAATGATTTAGTCATTGAAGAAGGTATGTGTTTCTCTATTGAGCCCGGTATTTACATTCCTGGAAAAGTAGGCGTTCGTATTGAAGATTGTTTACACGTAACGAAAACAGGCTCCGAACCATTCACTAAGACAACCAAAGAATTGCAAATTATTCAATAGCATAAAAATAAAATGAGGCCATCAGTCAACCGGACTGATGGCCTCATTTCTAAATTTTAAGGTAAGCCGCTGAACAAAAGCAACACGATCCGTTGCTAACTTTCATAAGCTAAACGCTTGTTACCCTTTAAATTCTTTTTTTACGTCTTTCGCTGCATCTTTAACATCTTCTTTTGCTTCTGCAGCTTTTTCAGGAACATCTTTGGTGGTTTCTTTTGCTTCATCGACACCAGCAGAAACAGTTTCTTTGGCTGCTGCCGCAGAATCTTTAACGTCAATATAGATATCTTCTGCTGCATCTTCGGCAATTTCACCTAAATCTTCTGCGTGATCTTGAGCATCGTCAGCTGCTTTTTTAAATTGATCAGATAAATCACCTGTTTGTTTTTTAAAGTTATCAAGCATGTCGCCAGAAACACCTTGTGCTTTATCCAATGAATCTTTTGTTTTTTCTTTGACAGAACCTGCCAAATCAGAGGCTTGATCTGATAAAACGCCGGCTTTTTGTTTTGCGATTTCTGTTAATTCTGTTCCTTTTTGAACAGCATAATCTGTGTAATCTTGCGCTTTGTTTTTTAAATCATCTGTTTGATTTGATAAATCATCACGTAATTCTTTACCTGATTTTGGTGCAAGTAATAATGCGGCAACGGCTGCTGCTGTTCCACCAATTACTGCTCCTAAGAAAAATCCGCCTTTTTTAGCCATAAAAATCTCCTCCAATTAGTTATTTGTTTTTTTATTTTTTGAACGCATTGCTCTAAAAGCAGAACCGCCTACTTTACTCACTAAACCAGCTTTCGCTGTGCCTTTCCCTACGGTTCCTACCTTTGTAATCAAATGTTTACTTGAGGTGTTCAATTCAGAGACACTTTCGCTTAAATCAGCAACGGCCGTAAACAACGGATCAATCGTTGCCACTTTTTGATTCACATCTGTCAATAGTTCATTGCTTTTAACAAGCAAGCCTTCCACTTGGCGACTCAATACATTCACATCGCTAGTCACGACTTTGATTGTTGTATTTGTTTCATCAATTGTATCTTCAATTTTTGAAACAACTTGAGAAACTTTATATAACACAAGTACTAAAAAGATGACTAAAACAACAAATGCTACCGCTGCAATTAAGGCAGCAATTTCCCCACCTGACATATCATTACTCCCCTCTGAAATTTTATTTATAATCTTAGGATAACACCAACTTATATTTTTCACAACTCATAAAGCTAAGAATGACAATTTATTTTATAAAATTCTCATGCCCTTTTCTTTAAGAAAATAAGCGTAAAATTTCCTTCTAACGAATTGAAATTTTACGCTTATTTTTATTTATTTTTCTTTTGGTTGCTCTTTTTTCGCTAATTGAGCACCTAAATTAATAATGTATTCTCGTAAATTATCTTTTACTTCTGGATGAGTCAAACCATATTCAATGCTTGTTTTCATAAACCCAAATTTATCGCCAACGTCGTAACGTTCTCCTTTAAACTCACGAGCAAAAACGCGTTGTGTTTTATTTAAAGTGTCAATCGCATCTGTTAACTGAATTTCGTTACCAGCGCCTGGCTTTTGATTTTCAAGTACATCAAAAATTTCAGGGGTTAATAAATAACGGCCGATAATCGCTAAATCACTTGGTGCTTCCTCAGGTTTTGGTTTTTCAACAAAGTTCTCGACATTGTATAGTCCTTTTTCGATTTCTTTTTCTGGATTGATAATACCATATTTTGAAGTATCTTCATGGGGTACTTTCATTACCGCAATTGTCGAAGCATGTGTTTGTTCGTAATCATCCATTAATTGTTTCGTTAATGGCACTTTATCTTCCATTAAATCGTCGCCTAACATCACGACAAAAGGTTCATTGCCAACAAATGCTTTCGCTTGTAAAACAGCGTGTCCTAAGCCTTTCGGATGGGATTGACGAATAAAATGTAAATTAACATCCGTTGTTTCTTCGACTAATTTCAATAAATCGGTTTTATTTTTTTCTTTTAAATTATTTTCTAATTCAACATTTGAATCGAAATGATCTTCAATCGGACGTTTGGCTTTGCCTGTCACAATTAAAATATCTTCGATTCCTGAAGCTAGTGCTTCTTCTACAATAAATTGAATCGTTGGTTTATCAACAATCGGTAACATTTCTTTTGCCATCGCTTTGGTAGCCGGCAAGAAACGTGTTCCTAACCCAGCTGCTGGAATAACTGCCTTTTTAACTTTCATCTTTTTTCCTCCTAAAAATCAAGTGTAAATTCGTTTTCGGTTTTGCCATCGCGCAACATGATTTCTTTTGCTGCTTGTTGTACATCTTCGTCATTGTACAAGACATTGTAGATTGTTTCTGTGATTGGCATTTCGACTTCTAGTTGTTGTGCCAATTCATAGGCTGCTTTAGTTGTTGAAACACCTTCCACAATCATGCCCATGTTTTCTAAGACTTCATCTAACTTATGGCCTTTTCCTAATAAATTACCCGCACGCCAATTTCGAGAATGGACACTTGTACAAGTAACAATTAAATCCCCAACACCACTTAAACCAATAAATGTTAATGGGTTTGCTCCCATCGCAACCCCTAAACGACTAATTTCTGCTAAACCACGAGTCATAATTGCCGCTTTGGCATTATCACCAAAGCCTAAGCCATGAATCGCTCCGGCGCCCAAAGCAATAATATTTTTTAAGGCCGCCCCTGTTTCTACACCAATCACATCATCATTCGTATAAATTCTAAAGTAATCATTCATAAACAACTCTTGCACATACACAGCGTCTGCTAAATTTTCGCTTGCTGCTGTAATGGTTGTAATGTCATGAACAGCGACTTCTTCTGCATGGCTTGGACCAGATAAAACCACAATCCCTTGCCGTTTTTCTGCTGGAATCTCTTCCGCTATCACTTCTGAAATCCGCTTATGTGTACCTTGTTCGAGCCCTTTACTTGCATGAATAATAATTGGTTTTGTTTTTAAATATTGGGCCACTTCTTGTGCTACTGAACGAATGGCTTTAGTTGGTACCACAAACAGTACCGCATCCACATCTACTAAAGCAGTGGCTAAATCAGTGGTTGCCTGAATTGAAGTAGGTAAGATTAATTCTGGTAAATAATGTTTGTTGGTATGTTTTGTATTTATTTCATCGATTTGCTCTGGTTTATTTCCCCAAATACAGACCTCGTGTCCATTTTCGGCTAATACTTGAGCTAAAGCTGTCCCCCAGGAACCTGGTCCTAAAACAGCGACTTTTTGTTTCATCGGTGAAACTCTCCTTTCGCTAAACAACGTTGCTTCTCTAGTTTACCATATTCTTCGATCAAGTTGGATTAAGAAGTTGTTATTTTTTTCTTTTGTTTCTCCCGATTGTAAAATTTCAAATTGGGATTTCTTCTACGAACGATCACAATAACAATTGCTGCCACGAACATCACTAAAGACAACAATTGTGAGACACGAATATTACTAAACGCATACAAACTGTCCATCCGTAACCCTTCGATGAAGAAGCGGCCGAAAGAATACCATATTATATAACCTAAAAAGACTTCGCCTTCTTTTAAAAAGTGTGGCTTTTTGCGTAATAACACTAAAACGATAAAGCCTAAAACATTCCAGACAGATTCATATAAAAATGTTGGTTGATGATACGTTCCGTTGATATTCATGTTATCAATGATAAACGATGGTAAATGAAGATTTTCTAAAAATTGTCTGGTGGTCGCTGGCCCATAGGCTTCATGATTCATAAAGTTGCCCCAGCGACCAATTGCTTGCGCTAAAATCACACTTGGTGCGGCAATATCTAAAAAAGTCCATGTAGAAATGAAACGATGACGCGTAAAGAAAAACAGCGCCAGTCCCCCACCAATAAGACCACCATAAATCGCTAAGCCACCATTTCGAGTAAAGAAAATTTCAATCGGATTGTCTACATAATCTTGCCATTGAAAAGCGACGTAATACAAGCGCGCGCCAACAATTGCTGCAGGTAATCCCCAGAGCATAAAGTCAAAGACATCATCTTCTTTTAAACCAACACGAACGGCTTCACGACTACTTAGCCAAACAGCTAAAGCAATCCCTGAAACAATAATAATTGCATACCAATAGACGGGAATACCGAAAAGGCGAAATGCAATTGAATTTACTTGAGCTAACATCATCACATCTTCTCCTTCTATTCTCCTGAATTTTCTTCAATCAAACGGGTTAAGCGCTCTTCGAACGTTTTTGTTGCATCATAGCCCATTGTTTTCGCGCGGAAGTTCATTGCTGCCACTTCAATAATAATGGCCACATTTCGGCCGGTCTTAACAGGAATACGAATCTGAGGGACATCAACGTTAGCTATTTCAACCATTGCATCATCACTACCAAGACGATCATATTTCTTGTCTTTTTCCCATGCCTCTAAATAAACGACCAATTGAACTTGCATAAAGCCGCGGACCGCACTAGCTCCAAACAGGTTCATGACGTCAATAATTCCGATACCACGAATTTCAATTAAATGCTGCAAAATTTTTGGTGGCTCTCCAACCACGGTTAATTCATCTTGCTGATAAACATCGACACGATCGTCTGCGATTAGCCGATGTCCACGTTTAATAAGCTCTAAAGCTGTTTCACTTTTACCAATACCGCTATCTCCTTGGATCAAAACACCAAGTCCATAAACATCAACTAAAACCCCATGGACACTTGTCCGAACAGCTAAACGGCCATCTAAATAACTGGATAGTTCCCCTAGTAAACGGGAAGTTGAAATCGGTGAACGTAATACAGAAACCCCATTTTCTTTTGCTGCTGTAATTAATTCTTCGGGGATTTCTAGTCCTCTGGATACTATAAAGGCTGGAGTATCTTTCGCACATAAACGGCGCATCACTAATAAACGCTCTTCAGGCATCATTCGTTCCGCAAAGGTAATTTCTTTGCTCCCAAATAATTGTAAACGGTCATGGGAATAATAATTAAAATACCCAGTTAATTCTAAACCTGGCCGGGAAATTTCACCAGTTTTAATTGTTCTATTTAAGCTTTCTTCATCTCCGTATACTACTTCTAAAGAAAGATTTTCTACCAGTTGATAAATCTTTACCACTTCTGTCATATCGAATGTCAGTCCTTTCTGCTACTTGTTATATTTTATCATTTAAAAATACAAGTTTCTAGCTATTCACTAGATAATTCCTAGAATTATCATATTTCAAAAAAATGAAACTATTTTTCAGTGAAATTACCTATGCTATTTCTGTTACTTGACTATTTCAGAAAACTTTGTATACTTGAAGCCGATCCTTTTAAGAAAAGAGGAAACTTATGAAAGAATATTTAAAGGAAAAAGCCCATCAATTACCGTTAACACCGGGTGTTTATTTAATGAAAGACGCAACCGACACAATTATTTATGTGGGTAAAGCCAAAAAATTAAAAAATCGCGTGTCGAGCTATTTTATTAATAGTCATCAACATTCTCGAAAGACGATGCGTTTAGTCAAACAAATTATAGACTTCGATGTTCTCCATACTGACACAGAATTGGATGCACTCCTCCTAGAATGTCAACTGATTCAACAGTATCGGCCGCGCTACAATCGCCAAATGAATGCTTATGAACAATATTCTTATGTATCGGTAGCCGTTAATGAGCGGCAATTAGAGATTAAACTCTTAAATATTCCCACTAAAGAGAACTGTTTTGGTCCTTATTCGATTCGCCGAAAATTAAACCGTTTAAAAATAATTTTGGATAGTATCTACGATCTCGTCCCAACCAACTATTGGCATCAAACCTTTCAAAAAGAGAGTGCCATTCCGACCGAACTATTTCAACAAGAATTGTTCGACTTTTTCCATAATCAAGGACGAGAACCAATCAAACGAATTGCTCAACAAATGCAAGAAGCTGCTGAAAAACAAGCCTTCGAAAAAGCGGCAAAACTCAAAGAAGATTGGCTCTTTCTGACGCGCTTTGCAAACCAAAATCAACGAATTAGTCAAGCTAACCAACGAGATTGGCAACTGATGTGGTTACCTTGTCAGAAAAAAATCAAATACTATTTAATTTACCAAGGCTTGGTGGTAGCAACACGTGTTGTAACTAAACAAACGTTTCAAAAATATTCATCGCTTGAACTAGCAAAAAAAATCATGCCCAAAAAACCACCGAAAACAATCGAACATTATTCGAAGCAACAAGTTGATTTTTTAAACATTTTATATGGCTATATCAGCCGCCATCCAGAATGTCACCTAGAAAATTTAACCATCGAAAAAGCCTGAAGAACGCATTTTATGCTACGTTCTTCAGGCTTTTTTATTCATATTTAGATAAATTGTGATCCGTAACGATCGTATTGACAATTGACATAATTACAGCCATTAGCACCGCTGCCCAAAAACTTGAGAAGCCAAAGTTCATTTCCCCCACAAAAAACGAGGTCATTTGTAAAATCGCTGCATTGACAACAAAGCTAAATAGACCAAACGTTAATAAAGTAAATGGGAGCGACAAGATTGTTAAGACTGGTTTCACCAACATATTTAGGATTGAGAGAACAAAGGCGGCAATAATTGCAGGCATTATGCCTCTCACATGAATCATGCCAGGAAAAACAACTGATAAAGAAATGAATGTCAGTGTATTAACAACCAATCGCTGAAAATATGTCATTAAAAGTCACTCCATTCGTCATCATCAATTTTTTCCGCTTCTTTACGTTGCTTTTTATTGGCAGCATAAGGATTTTCATTGCGAACATTTCTATTATAAGGATTTTGATGGCCGTAGCCGCGATCGCTTCCTGTTCTTCCAGAAGGGATCAAGACTGCTAAGGCAATGTATAAGAGAATGCCTGGAAATCCTGCTGAGAAAAAGCTGAGCAAGACATAAACGACACGAATAATTGTTGGGTCAATTCCTAGCCAATCAGCAATCCCAGCTAAGCTTCCTGTTAAAACCACGTTATTCGGAGATTTTGTTAGTTTTCTTTTCATATGTTTTCACCTCGTCTACTAAATTTTACACTAGAAAGGCTGATTCGTCAGCCCATCTAGCTTAAAATTGTTAATTATTTATCCGTATCTTTTAGGAAAATACTTCCCGTTGTTGTAGAAGCATTAATTTGAGCCATTGATTCTTCCAGTACACGTCTAAAATGTAATTGTTGATTGCCGCGATCTTTCTTTTCACGAACAACTTCAATATCTGTTAAACGGCTGTTAATACTACCTAAATTCGTTTTCACTTGCCCTTCAACACCTAAGTCATTTGGCAAGGCCAATTTGATATTCCCATTTGCAGAGCTTGCTTCAACACGGCGAAGCGTTTTTTCTTTAGCTGTAATGCGGATATCTCCATTAATCAGAGAAACACTTAGACTTTCTGGTGCCGCGGAAATAGACACATCACCATTGACTGTTTCAATAATGTTATCTAAAATCGTTCCTTCTAGGACTTTAATTTCACCATTCACGCCTTCAATTTCTAACATAGTTGCATCAATTTTTTTAAACGTAATCGTCCCATTCGTTGATTTTGTGTAAACATCTTTCGCTGTTAACTCTTCTACTAAGACATTTCCGTTTAATAATTTAACAGATACATGATCGTAAGTGCGTTTTGGTAAATAGAACGTTAAATCTGCTTTCACCCGTTTGTTTGGCACTTGGAAAGAAATCGTTTCATCATCCACATCAATGTCACTTCGTTCTAAGAAAGCTTCCATTGGTGAATCTCCTGCCATTTTACCATATAATTTGATTTTTGCTTCGACTTTCACATCTTCTTGATCCCAAGTTTTGAAAACCACGGTACCATTTGCTACCTTGACATCAATTAAACTTGCTTGTGGATTTGGATAGTTAAACTCATGTTCAAACTTAGTTGTTGCCACACCAGGAACTTTCATTTTAATGTCTTTCCATTCCACATTATCATTCATGGTATCACTGAAAGAATTAAATGTTTTTTTCAAGAATTCTCCCACTTGGCCGCCAACTTCGGCAACTTTGCCGCCGACTTGGTTAAAGGTGTCTGTGGCTTGATCTTTCCACTCTTCAGAGAATTGAGAAGAAACTTTTTCTTTTGTATCATTCCATTGACCTTTCCATTGTTCTTTACGAATGTTTTTTAGTTCTTCTTCCAGTGCTGTTTTTTCAGTACTTTGAGTCGCTAATTTTTCTTCTAATTGTGCAAGTAAAACGTGCAAGTCTTTTCGTTGAACTTGTTCATCTTCTGTTAATGCATCTAATTCTTCTTTTGTATCTAATGTTCCAATTTCTTCTGCGACTTCTTTAATTTCTTCTTTGATGCCGGCGATTTCTGCGTTGACTTCGTCCAATTCAGCCGAAGCACGATTGGCTTTTGTTGCTAACTCATCAAGAATTCTTTCTAAGTTTTCACGATCTTTTTCTGCACTGTCCTGTGTATTTTCTTCAAACGAATCAACAGTAGGTCCTTCTGATTCGCCTTTTTCTAATGCATCCATTAAATCTGCGACTTGATCTTCTTTATTTGTTGTTCCAATATTTTGTGTATCAACTTTTTCAGCAGCTTTTTCGATTTGTTTTTCATCTTTTTCAGTTGCCATATTTTCTAATAAAATTAACGCTTCTTCTGACGTTAGAATACCTTTTTTCACTAATTCTAATACGCGTTCTCTTTCTTTCATGGATATTGCCTCCTTAGCAAATTTTTCACTCAATAGTGTTTTCCTTACATGCATTATTATGCCTTGTTTTTGATCATTTGTCATAGGACTTAAGAACGATTTCTTCTCATTAGTAAGGACTAGTTTTATGAAATCAGTTCATTTTACGCTAAAAAAACTAGGAATTGGTCTAAAAAAGGCCGTCTCCTAGTTTTTTTATTTGTTTTTCTTAAAATTGTTCGTCACGATTACTATTCAATTCGGTAATTTTACCAGTTGCCAAGTAAACAATCCACTCACAAATATTTGTGACATAGTCGCCAATTCTTTCCAAGTATTGTGCCACATGTAGATAATCAGTTCCGCTAATGACCGTTTCTGGATTAGCTTTCATTGCTTCTACGGCATGTTTGTAAATACTATCGAAATATTCATTAGTACGATCATCCATTTGTGCAATCATTCGTGCATCTTTTTGATCCGTTTTAACATAGGCGATTAAAACATTATCCACCATTTTTTTCACATAATCAGACATATCTGAAATTTCTTTTTCGATTTCAGGAATACGTGTTTCTCCTTTTAAGCGAATCGTTGATTTAGCAATTGAAACGGCATGGTCCGCCATTCTTTCTAAATCCGAACTAGCTTTCATAACAGTGATAATCATACGTAAGTCTGTTGTCACTGGTTGTTGTAACGCAATCATTTCAAAACTCTTTTTCTCAAGTTTGACTTCCATATCATTAATTTCAATATCGCGATCAATCACTTCTTGAGCCAATTTTTTATCATGATTAATATATGCCTTCACGGATTTATGGACGGCACTACTAACCATCATACCCATTTCATAAAATTGATTGTGCAGATTTAATAGTTCTTCTTCAAATTGTGTCCGTAACATTCTTTTTCCCCCTTTTAACCAAATTTACCAGAAATGTAATCTTCTGTTTGTTTTTCTTTTGGATTTAAAAATACTTTTTTCGTGTCATTAAATTCAATTAAATCACCTTGTAAAAAGAAGGCCGTTTTATCAGAGATCCGTGATGCTTGTGACATATTATGTGTCACCATAATCATGGTATATTTCTCTTTTAATGTTAACAGCATGTTTTCAATTTTACCACTAGAAACTGGGTCCAAGGCGCTAGTTGGTTCATCTAATAAAATAATATCCGGTTCCACAGCTAAAACACGAGCGATACAAACCCGCTGTTGTTGTCCACCAGAAAGTGAAAGTGCACTTTTGTGAAGTTTATCTTTGACATCCTCCCAAACGGCAGCAGCTTTCAAACTGGTTTCAACTGCTTCATCTAAGACTTGCTTGTCTTTGACTCCTTTTAGGCGCAAGCCATAAATCACATTTTCATAAACTGAAAATGGAAATGGATTAGGTTGTTGGAAAACCATGCCAATTTCTTTACGTAATTCAACGTTATCTGTTTTCGGTCCATAAATATCTTTTCCTTTATAGACAACACTTCCAGTAATAGTTACGTCTGGGATTAAATCATTCATACGATTCAAGCAACGTAAATACGTTGACTTCCCGCAACCAGAAGGACCAATCATGGCAGTTAATTCTCCTTGATTAAAAGTTAAATCAATGCCTTTCAATGCTTCTTTTTTCCCGTAATATAAATGTAAATCTTTTGATGAAATAATTTCTTTGCCCATCTTGCTCCTCCTAACCAAAATGTCCTGAAACGTAGTCTTCCGTTGCTTGAATTTTTGGTCGTGTAAAGATTTTTCTTGTATGGTCGTATTCAATGACTTTACCCATATAGAAGAAAGCTGTATAGTCACTAATCCGCGCCGCTTGTTGCATGTTATGTGTCACAATGATGATCGTGTAATCATCTTTTAAATTCACTAACGTTTCTTCAACCGTTCCTGTTGAAATCGGATCTAACGCGCTTGCCGGTTCATCTAACAATAAAATATCTGGTTTCATCGCAATTGCCCGAGCGATACACAAACGTTGTTGTTGCCCACCAGACAGAGCTAAGGCGCTTTTGTTTAAGTTATCTTTCACTTGATCCCAAAGTGCGGCTTGCTTCAAACTTGTTTCAACGATTTCATCTAATTTTTTCTTATCCTTTTCACCATGCTGTTTCAATGCGAATGTGATATTTTCATAGATAGATTTACTAAATGGATTGGGCCGCTGAAAAACCATGCCAATGCGTTTTCTCATTTCGTAGACGTCAACTTCTTTCGTATTGACATCGACATCTTTATACATGATTTTTCCAGTAACACGTGAATTGGCAATGCCATCGTTCATACGATTTAGCGAACGTAAATACGTGGATTTACCGCAACCAGAAGGTCCAATTAAGGCGGTTATTTTGTTCTTTTCAAATTGCAAATCAACACCTTTGATAGCCTCATTGTCCCCGTAAAAGACATGTAAGTCTTCCGTGTGTAACGCAATCGGGTCTTTTTGGCTATCTAGTTGAAGTAAATGGGTATCATTTAAATTGTATTCTTTCATGCTAATTCCCCTAACATTAAGCTGATGTCATTCTCTTATAAAGACGGTTGCCGATAAAGCGAGCGCCGAAATTGAAAAGTAAAACTACTAAAATTAACACAGCGGAGGCACCTGCTGAGACCGCAGCGCCATCTGGCATCGTTCCTTCGGTATTAATTTTCCAAATATGCACAGCCAACGTTTCCGCTTGACGGAAAATACTAATTGGACTTGAAACGCTCAATGGATTCCAATTACTGAAATCTAAGGCAGGTGCGCTTTGTCCTGCTGTATAAATTAGCGCAGCGGCTTCACCGAAAATCCGACCAGAACTCAAAATAACACCTGTCAAAATTCCTGGTAACGCTTCTGGCAAAATAACTTTTTTAACTGTTTCCCAACGTGAAAGACCTAAGGCTAACCCCGCTTCACGCTGTGTATAATGAATGGCTTTCAAAGATTCCTCAACATTTCTAGTCAATAATGGTAAGTTAAAAAATGTTAATGCTAACGCACCTGATAAGATTGAAAAGCCATATCCGATTTGTACAACGAAAATCAAGAAGCCGAACAGCCCGACAACAACGGAAGGCAATGAACTTAAAATTTCAATCGAGGTACGAATTAAATCAGTTAACCAATTCTTTTTCGCATATTCCGATAAGTAAATTCCAGCACCCAATGAAATTGGAATACTAATAATCATTGTAATCAATAGTAAATATAGTGAGTTAAAAAGCTGAATACCAATCCCGCCACCAACTTGATAGGCTCTGGATGGTTGTGTTAAAAATTCCCACGAAATATGAGGAATTCCTCTAGCTAAAATGTAAATCAGTAAGGCCGCCAAAATTAAAACAATGACGCCAGATACGGCATATAAGATACCTGTTGCGATTTTATCTGCTTTTTTTGCATTCATTATTTTAAGGCTCCTCTCTTACCGATAATTCGGATAACAATGTTGAATAGTAAAGACATCAACAATAGAATCAAAGCTAAAGACCAAAGAACGTTGTTTTCAACTGTTCCCATAATTGTATTCCCAATCCCCATTGTCAAAATACTTGTTAGTGTCGAAGCTGGTGTTGTCAAACTAGTTGGCATCACAGCTGCATTTCCGATTACCATTTGGATTGCTAAGGCTTCACCAAACGCACGAGCCATACCAAAGACAACCGCAGTTAAAATACCAGGCACAGCTGCCCGCAAGACAACTTTATAAATCGTTTGCCAACGCGTAGCACCAAGCGCCAACGACGCTTCACGATAATGTCGAGGCACAGCTTTTAATGCATCTACGGTCATCGTAGTAACCGTTGGTAAAATCATAACAAATAGCACAAACGTACCAGCTAAAATACCGAAGCCAGTTCCGCCAAAGATTGAACGGACAAAAGGAACAATGACAGATAAACCAATAAATCCATAAACAACAGAGGGAATCCCTACAAGTAATTCAATAACTGGTTGTAAAAATTTCGCTCCTTTTTTAGGTGAAATTTCTGTCATAAAAACAGCCGCTCCAATCGCAAATGGCGTCGCAACAATCGCTGACAAAAACGTTACAATAAAGGAACCCGCAATCATTGGTAAAGCCCCAACCATGGGTTTACCGTCTGCGCCGATATCACTTGGGTTCCAGTTTGTTCCAAATAAGAAATCAAACACATTAATCTTATCTTTAAAGAATGTAGCAAGTCCTTTACTTGCAACAAAATAGAAAATTGAAACAACCACTGCTACAATTAAGGCAATACATAGGAAACTAATAAATTTCCCTCGTTGCTCCATCTTGGCTCTTTTCGATTTTGTTAATAATTTTTTCTGTACATCTTCCAAGAATATTTCCTCCTCAAACAATCCAACTTTTACAGATAAAAATAGTGTACCTTTTTTACATCAATTTGTTTTTAATAACATGTAAATTTTATGTTAATTTTGTAAATTTTGTGTTAAGAGAATTATTTAATGACATTTCCTTGCCAATCCCGTTCAATTTCCATTTTCGAAACAGGAATATACCCTAATTGACCAATCACACGTTCTTGGATATCATCTGACAACATAAAGTCTAAAAACTCTTTGGTTAAATCACTTGGATTTTTACGAGTGTACATGTGTTCATAAGACCAAATAATCCATTTATTGTTCATTACATTTTCATCTGTTGGCTGAACACCATCAATACTTAACGTAGCTACTTCATCAGTAACATATGAAAATGCAGTATAACTAATCGCTCCTGGTGTATCAGAAACAATGGAACGAACCATGCCGCTGGAATCTTGTTCTTGCGCACGAATGGCTGTTTTATCTCCCAAGACCCACTTTTCAAAAGTAGCGCGCGTACCACTACCGGCCGCTCTGTTCAAAATAACAATTTTTTGGTCTTTCCCGCCAAGTTCTTTCCAGTTTGTTACTTCACCTAAAAAGATTTTCTTTAAATTTTCCATTGAGATATCTTTGACACCGACATTTTTGTTAACGATTGGTGTAATCCCAACAACAGCAACTTTATGATCAATTAAATCTTCCGCTTTGATGCCCTTTTTCTCTTCTGCAAATAAATCAGAATTACCAATGTCTACCGCGCCAGATTGGACTTGACTCAGACCTGTTCCGCTTCCGCCACCTTGGACATTAATAAATCTTCCCGGATTTTGGCTTTGATATTCCTCACTCGCTGTCTCTACTAATGGTTGTAAAGCTGATGAGCCTACCGCTGTGATGGATTCACCACGATCAATCCATTTTGCACATCCTGTTAAAGTAAGTATACTTGCCAAACCAATAAATAATAGCAATCTTTTTTTCATCGATTCATTATTCCTCCAATTAATTTCAATCTATTCTATTTTACCATTATATGTAGGACTTGAAAATTATAAGTTATCAATTTGTTGGTACAACTGAGAAAACTCTTAAATTAAATAACAAGTATTTTAAAACTAAAACAAAAAAACTCTCCAAAATGGAGAGCTTTTTTTCGTTTAAATTTTCAAGAAACGACGCATTGAAATAACTGAACCTAGTGATCCAATAATCATTCCTGTTGCAATCATTAATAGATTGACTTTCCAGATAAAATCTTCTGGACGAATTAATGAATAATTCGAACGCAATAACTGCGGGTTAAACATGTTATAAACTTGATGGTAGCCTAACGTCATAATGATGACTGGCACGATTGCGCCAATCAACCCAATCCAAGCACCTTCTAAGAAGAACGGCCAACGAATGAAACTGTTTTTCGCTCCTACAAGACGCATAATTTGGATTTCTTTTTGACGAGATAAAATCGTAATCCGAATGGTGTTGGAAATTAAGAACACTGCAACGAATAAAAGTAATGCAGCAGCTGCTAAGCCCCAAGTTCGAACGGTTTGAGCGATTTTAAAGATTTTGTCTGAGTTTACACCACCGTAATCGGCTTTAAAAACACTTGGGAATTTAGCTGCTTGTTTCGCAATATCTTTCGTGTCTTCTGGTGTTTTCGCACGGACATAATACACATCGTATAATGGGTTACTATCGCCTTCGAAAAGATTCCAGGCATCCCCCATTTGTTCTTGGATTTTTTTCAATTGTTGATCTTTGTTTGAATAAGAAATATCTTCAACATTGTCTAATCCTTTAAGTTGTTTTTCTAATGTTTTCATTTCATTTTGTTTTGTACCAATATCGACAAAAACAGACACTGTCACGTTTTTTTCGACATCATCAGCAAGTTTCGTTGCATTAAAAATAACGCCCATAAAAATACCAACTAAAACTAATGTAATTGTAACCGCACTTGCTGAGGCAACAGTCATCCAACCGTTCCGTTTTAAACTTTTGATACTTTCAAATAAATGAGAAAAGAATGTTCTAATCATCGTAACCGTATTCTCCTTCCACTTGGTCACGGATAATGCGACCATTTTCAATGGCAATAACACGGTGACGAATCGTATTTACAATTGTACTATTATGCGTTGCCATCACGACTGTTGTTCCTTGTGCGTTAATCCGGTCCAACAATTTCATGATTTCCCATGAATTCTCTGGATCTAAGTTCCCAGTTGGTTCATCGGCAATTAAAACTTTCGGTGTATTTACGATTGCTCGTGCAATGGATACCCGTTGCTGTTCCCCACCAGAAAGTTCGCTTGGAAAAACACGTACCTTATGTTTTAGACCGACTAAATCTAAAACTTCCATCACGCGTTTTTTGATTTCGCGAGGACGTCGTCCGATAACTTGCATCGCATAGGCCACGTTCTCATACACAGTTTTCTTTGGTAATAGTTTATAGTCTTGGAAAACGATGCCGATTTCACGACGTAAATAAGGAACTTCTTTATTTTTTATTTTCATTAAATCATGACCTGCAACTGTCAAATTACCTTTTGTTGCTTTTTCTTCACGATACATTAATCTAATAAAGGTTGATTTCCCTGCACCTGAGGGACCAACCACATAGACGAACTCGCCTTGGTCAATCTCTACTGAAATATTTCGAATCGCTGTTGTACCATTCGAATATTTCTTCATTACATCTTTCATTTCAATCATGGCGTTCTCTCCATCTCTTTTTTCTTCAATCCTACTCATTATAACATGTCAATATTGCAAACTTCTTGCATTAAGTTACATTTTTATTTCAATTTAATGAAGAGCTTAACTTAAGCGCTGTTTTAAGTAGGCATCAATGAAACCATCAAGGTCCCCATCCATCACAGCTTGTACATTGCCGGTTTCGTAATTTGTCCGATGGTCTTTGACCATTGAATACGGATGGAACACGTAAGAACGGATTTGTGAGCCCCAGCCAATTTCCATTTGTTCACCACGTAAACTTGCTGCTTCTTGGGCTTTCTTTTCCATTTCCAATTGATATAATTTGGCTTTTAACATACTCATTGCTTGCTCACGGTTTTTTAATTGAGAACGTTGTGCTTGGCTTGCGACAACGGTACCTGTTGGAATATGTGTGATTCGAACAGCCGATTCTGTTTTATTAATATGCTGACCACCGGCACCACTTGCTCGATAGGTATCAATTTTTAAGTCATCTGGATTGATTGCAATCTCTATTGTATCGTCTAATTCAGGCATTACATCAACTGAACAAAACGAAGTATGACGGCGTTTAGCGGAATCAAAGGGCGAAATCCGCACAAGACGATGGACACCTTTTTCAGATTTTAGGTAACCATAAGCATTGTAACCTTTGATTAATAAGGTGACACTTTTAATCCCTGCTTCATCTCCAGCTTGGTAATCCAACGTTTCAACTTGGAAACCGTGACTTTCTGCCCAACGTGTATACATTCGTAAAAGCATACTTCCCCAGTCTTGTGACTCAGTACCACCGGCACCAGGGTGTAATTCAATTAGGGCATTATTATGATCATATGGCTCATTTAGTAGTAAGGATAGCTCATACGTTGTTAAACGTTCTTGCAAGAGATGAATTCTTTCTTCCAATTCTTCTTGAATCTCTGTATCATATTCTTCTTGTTGTAATTCAAACATCACCGTTAATTCGTCAAGTTCCTCAGAGAGCTGATGAAATTGTTGATATTTTTCTTTCAAACTATTGGTTTCGTTAATTAGCTTTTGAGCCGTTTCTGTGTTGTCCCAAAAACCAGGTTCTCCCATCCGATTTTCCGCCTCGGCAATGTCTTCTTCTAACTGGTCTAAGTCAAAGAGACCTCCTGAAGCTAGTAATTTTTTGTGTCATTTCGTCTAATAATGTACGAATTTCTGGGTTTTCCAAAATGATTCCTTCTTTCTCTTTATTGTAAAAAGAGCAAAGGCGGGACAAATTGCCCCACCCTGCGTTTTTTCTTTAATTAAGCGTTTCTTCCATGACAATTTTTGAATTTTTTGCCACTTCCGCATGGGCATAAATCATTACGGCCCACTTTTTTATCTACACGCACAGGTTGACGCTTCGCACTTGTGTTGCTTTGTGCAGCTGCATCTTGTTCTGTTTCTGGATGTTCCGCTTGTCCTTGAGCTACTTGCTCACGTTGGACATTTTGGCGAATTTCCGATTTCATGAATAAACGTGTTACTTCATATTCGATTGAACCCACCATATTGTTATACATAGAATAACCTTCTGTTTGATATTCTACTAATGGGTTGTTTTGACCGTACGCACGTAAGCCGACAGATTGGCGTAATTGATCCATTGCATCAATGTGATCTGTCCATTTAGTATCGACGACACGCAAGATGACAACTTTTTCAAATTCTAGCAGTTGTTCTTGACCATTCAATTGTTGAGATTTTTCTTCAAATACTTCTTGCGCACGTGCCACTAAGTAGTCTTTGATTTCTTCAGCTGATTTATTTTCTAAATCTTTTTTAGAAATCGTATCTTCATGGACAAGTGTTGAGGCTGCAAAATCGACAATCCCATCTAAATTCCATTCTTCTTTTTCTAATTGTGTATGGCTATCCACCACTCGGCCAATCGTCCGTTTTACCATGCCCATCAATACATCAGACAAGTCATTTTCTTCCATAATTACTTCTTGTCGTTGCGCATAAATAACTTCACGTTGCTCGCGCATCACGTCATCGTATTGTAAGACATTTTTACGTGTGTCATAGTTATTTCCTTCCACACGTTTTTGAGCAGATTCTACTTGGCGAGTAAACATTTTACTTTGAATAACTGCATCTTCTTCTTGCACATTCATTCGTTCTAAGAATGTTTTAATTCGTTCTGAACCAAAGCGTTTCATTAAGTCATCTTCTAAAGATAAATAAAATTGTGAAACCCCTGGATCCCCTTGACGTCCTGCACGTCCACGCAACTGATTATCAATACGACGTGACTCATGACGTTCTGTCCCGATAACTGCTAGACCACCTAGTTCAAGTACACCTAAACCAAGTTTAATATCCGTTCCACGACCAGCCATATTTGTTGCAATCGTAACTGCGCCTTTTTGACCGGCGTTCATAATGATTTCGGCTTCTTTAAAGTGATTTTTCGCATTTAATACTTCATGAGGAATTTTAGCTGCGTTTAATTTATCAGAAAGTAATTCTGACGTTTCTACCGCAACAGTCCCCACCAACACTGGTTGTCCTTTGTGGTAACGTTCTTTAATATCTTCCACCACTGCATTAAATTTACTTTCTAAGGTTGGATAAAGTAAATCTGGACGATCGTCACGGATAATTGGACGATTGGTTGGAATTTGAATGACTTGAATATTGTAAATTTCACGGAATTCTTCTTCTTCTGTTTTAGCAGTACCAGTCATCCCGGCTAGTTTTTTGTACATCCGGAAGTAGTTTTGGAACGTAATCGTCGCCATTGTTTTTGTTTCATCTTCAATTTCGACGCCTTCTTTTGCTTCAATCGCTTGATGCAAGCCATCAGAATAACGACGACCATCCATGATACGACCAGTAAATTGGTCAACAATTAAGACTTTATTGTCTTGAACCACGTAATCAATGTCTAGTAACATGATATAGTTTGCCCGTAACGCTTGATCTAAATGGTGCGTTAATGCTGTATTTTCAATATCGTACAGGTTATCCAATCCGAAAGTTTGTTCAGCTTTTTCAATCCCTGCTTCTGTTAAACCAATTGTTTTAGACTGAATATCAATTTTGTAATCTTCGTCTTCTTTTAAGCGTTTGACAAAATTATCGGCACGCGTATAGAGTGCTGTCGATTTTTCAGCTTGTCCAGAAATAATTAATGGGGTTCTTGCTTCATCAATTAAGATTGAATCCACTTCATCGACAATTGCATAGTTTAATGGACGTTGAACCATTTGGCTGCGATAAACAACCATGTTATCACGCAAATAGTCAAATCCTAATTCGTTATTTGTACTATAAGTGATATCACAGTTATACGCTTCACGTTTTTCATCAGAAGATTTAGAGTTAATGTTTAAGCCAACGCTTAAGCCTAAGAAATTATATAATTCTCCCATTTCGTTAGAGTCACGGGTTGCTAAGTATTCATTAACTGTAACAACGTGTACTCCTTCGCCAGATAGTGCATTCAAGTATACAGGCATTGTGGCAGTCAAGGTTTTCCCTTCACCTGTTCTCATTTCAGGAATGTTCCCGTCATGAAGCACAATCCCACCCATTAATTGGACACGGTATGGGAATAAACCTAGTACACGTTTAGCAGCTTCACGGACAACCGCAAACGCTTCTGGTAATAGTTCGTCTAAGGTTTCCCCTTTTTGATAACGGGCTTTAAATTCATCTGTTTTTTCACGTAATTGTTCATCGCTTAGTTGTTCCATTGCACTTGCATGTGCATCAATTTTATCGGCGATTTTTTCTAATCGTCTTAATTCTTTTTTATCGTTTTCGATCATTTTTTTCAAAAAATTTGCCATTGGTATCTGTGTTCCTTTCAATTACCTCTTTTTATTTTTGTATCCTTTTTGTACAAGAAGCACAATCTATCCGTTTTATTTTATCATTACTTGACGAGAAAGAAAACCATTTCTCTCTATTTTACAGACATTTTCCTTTAAAAGAGGAACTTTTAAAGTTATTTTATGTATTTCTTTATTTTTTCTTTACTCCGTGCTTTAAAGATGTTTAAAGAGCTGAAATGCACGAAGGCATTTCAGCTCTTATTTTAAGCTTTAGTCTGTTTCAATCAAGCCATATTTGCCATCTTTACGACGGTAAACAATGCTTGTTCCATTTGTTTCAGCATCTTCAAAAATGAAGAAGTTGTGTCCTAACATGTTCATTTGTAAAACAGCTTCTTCACTGTCCATCGGTTTTAATGATAGACGTTTTGTACGAACGATGTCTAATTCTGAAGGTGTTTCTTCTGTTTCTTCACCAACTAAGAAGACAGCGGCTTTTGTATTGTTACGTCCTGTTTCACGAGATTTTCTGTTGATTTTTGTTTTAAATTTACGAATTTGTCGTTCTAATTTATCGACAACCAAATCAATACTTGCGTATAAATCAGGTGACGTTTCTTCAGCTCGTAAAACTAGATAAGGAAGAGGAATAGTAACCTCGACTTTGGCTGTTTTTTCAGTGTACACTTTCAAATTCACGTGAACCGTTGCTTCAGGTGAATCGCTGAAATATCTTTCTAATTTACCGACTTTTTTCTCAACATAGTCTCGAATCGCTTCGGTTACCTCGATATTTTCTCCACGTACATTATATCTAAACATAACAATTACCCCTTTCATCTACCAGTAAAGAAAAGATTAAAGGACCACTCTTTAATTCCCTTCTTCTTAATTTCATTATATCGAATAATCTGGGTTTTGCCAACAAAATAGTCATCAAATTTATGAATTCTTTTCTTTTTACCGCGCGAGAGTAAACGTATTCAAACTTTTAGGATAACAGTTATTGATAACAGCAGCTGCGTGGAAAAGAGTTCGTCCAGTGGTATAGATGTCATCCACCAAAATAATAGAACAATTTTTTAATTTTTTTTGGTTTTCTTTTTGGATGGCAAATGGTTGTTGCAACTGCATCCTTTCCTTTCTAGTTTTCTTAGATTGCGGAACATTTTCCTCTTTTCTAATTAAAAAAGGGCTGTACGGAACATCAGCCGCTTCTAGTAAGCCAATTACTTGGTTGAAGCCTCGTTCTTGCATTCGCTTTTCGGATAAGGGCACCGGAATAATATAGTCCACAGATTGTTGCCGAAAGTAAAAGTTGATTTCCTCATTAAAACACGTTCTTAAGCGATAGTCTCCTTGAAATTTATAGCGCTCCATCCACTCTTGCATTCCTTCATCATAATGAAACAACGCTGTATTATGAAAAGAATACTCTGGATAAAGCAGCTGCCACCTTTGACAATCAAAACAATAATGCTCTTGGCTGACTCGGCTACAGCCAAAACAAGTCCCTGTCATTGGCAGTTTCTGGAACTTTGCTTGGCAGTGCTGGCAAAGTGAAGGCCTCGCCCATTTTTTAAAACGTAAGAGCATTTTTAATGTTATCTCCAAACGAATGGGGCTTGCGCAATTTTTACAATCCATCTAACATCCCTCGTTTGCTAGCCAAGCGATTCATTTGCTTTATTTGCCGAATTGCCTCTTTCATGTCTCTTGTTTCCCCATCATGTAAAAATAAAACTTCGCCGTAATTGAATTCTTGTCTTCGATCGACTCGGCCCGCAATTTGGACAAGTGTTGAAGAAGTGAAGACTCGATGATTGGCACCATAAACAATAACTGAGACTGCATCAAAAGTCACACCACGTTCTAAAATGGTTGTAGTGATCAAAATATCCGTTTTCTGCTGACGCATTGCTTGAACTTTTTCCAGGCGAAGTTCATCACTACCATAAACGGCGACAACTTCTTTGTCGGAAAATCGCTCAGCTATTAATGCATGCAATTGGTGAATTAATGGAATGCTTGGGCAAAATAATAAAACTGAATTACGCACCAATAAACGTTTCAAATGATGTGCAATGATTTTAATATTTTTGGTAGAAATACGTTGCCACGACTGAACCCAAAATCGGCGTGGCACAGGTAATGGCCTACGATGATATCTTGCTGGCAAAATACTGGCCGCTAACTTCTTTTGCTGTAAAAGCTTCCGTAATTCTTTCGTAGGGGTTGCTGTTAAGTACACCAAACTACTTCTTTTTTTTCGTGCGTTACGCACTCCATAATAAAGATGCTCGTTATTAACAAAAGGAAAAGAGTCGACTTCATCAACGATAAGTAAATCAAACGCTTGATGGAATTTCAATAATTGATGGGTGGTGCAAATCACTAGTTTCGTATAACGATACGCTTCTTGACTGTTTCCATGAAGTAAAGCAATTGCTTCGTGAGGAAAAACCGCTTGGATTCTGGGAAACAGTTCTAAGCAAACATCGACACGCGGCGAAGCCAGCGCAATTCGTCCCCCTTCTTGTAAGGTTTGGTGCAAAACAGCAAATAACATTTCTGTTTTACCTGCACCTGTAACTGCCCACACTAAGCGATTCTCTCTTGCTTTTGCTGTCTCACAAAGTTCAACCGAGATCGCTTGCTGTCCCTTTGTTAATTGTCCAGACCACTCAAAAAAGACAGTTCTTGGGCTATTGGGCCTTTCTGGTAAATGACAAAATTTTTGACAAGAAGTCACACGGCCTAATTGAATGCACGCATGACAGTAGTATACATTTGTCGCCAGTCTGTTTTCTTTTTTGGATACGACTTCCCCGCACCGCTGACATTGAATTGTTAGGGGTGAACGCTCTAACATTGTTGGTAAATAAACCAGTTTTGTCTGTATTGAAGGTTCTGTTTCTTCAATAATTATTTTACGTCCATGCAAATCTTCCATGTTAACCACCTCAATTATAAAATACGCATTTCTCTAGCTTTTTTGCGAAAAAGGAGATCTCCCACCGTTATCTTTCTATTCTTATCTAGTCGTTACCTACTAAACAAACTCTTGATACGCTTTATTGTTTACACGAATCTTCTACTTTCGACTTACCTATATGCAGCTTTTTTATAAACAAATTTATCTACCTTTAAAGAAAAATTAATGTTAAAGTATATCTAGTAATTCAAGCTTTAATTTGAAAAGACTAGAAAGGAGCAAACTTTATCATGGAAAATATTTTTTTAAAAAGACTAGAACTCAAAGCTTTTGAAGAAGATTCTGTTTTTTCAAAAATTGAAGGGCTGAATAAATTTAATTCACTAAATTTTAAAAAACCTATTACTTTTTTTTCAGGTGAAAATGGAACTGGAAAATCCACTTTATTAGAAGCAATTGCAGTCAATTGGGGATTTAATCCTGAAGGCGGTAGTATTAATTTTAATTTCTCTACAAACGATACTCACTTGGATTTACATAATTATTTAACTGTTGCAAAAAGTGTAAAGCGTGCTACGGATGGCTTCTTTTTAAGAGCTGAAAGTTTCTACAATGTTGCTACATATGCAGAAAATATAGACTTAGATTTTTCTGAATATGGCGATAAATCCCTACATCATCAATCACACGGCGAAAGTTTTTTGAATCTGGTGAACCATCGGTTTAGAGGAAATGGTCTGTACCTGTTAGATGAACCTGAAGCGGCTCTCTCACCTCAACGCCAACTAGCCTTAATGATATCTATAAAAAAACTAATTGATGAGGGGTCTCAGTTTATTATTGTCTCTCATTCACCTATATTACTTGCAATGCCTGACTCACAAATTATTTCTTTTGATAAAGATAGTCCTTTAGAAATCACGTATGAAGAAAGTATGCCTTATGAAATAACCTCATTATTTTTAAACAACAAAAACAGAATTCTCTCTCATTTATTTGCTGAATAAGTCTGTTATTCGAAATGCTTATGCCATACTATAATGACTCGTATATAAAAATATTGTTAATCATTCTTTGAATTACAACTTTCAGACTACGGAAAAAGCCGTTCATTATTCAGAAAATAGATTGTTAAGTATGTTTTTTTAGTATCTAGATTAAAGTAAAAAATTAAAGACAGTTGTCTTTCTCTAGCTCACAGGACTAATTTCGGCTCTATAATTTATGGAACTGATAAACTAGAATGACTGTTTCAGCTCAATTCCAATTAACTAAAGTCATAAAAAAAGACAAGTTGCTTTTTCGAAAATTCTCGAAAAAACAACTTGTTTTTACTCTTTTTTATCTGCTTGTGCTAACAAACCCAAGGCTTGTTCCAACACTTTTTCCCCGTTCATTAAGCCGTAATCAGACATGCTAATGACATCTGTTGGGATACCTTTTGGTGATAGACGCTTTTCAAAATCACTCTTCATATAACGAACTTGTGGACCTAACAATAACACATCGACTGGATTATTTTCTAAATTCGTTTCTGCTTCCGATGCAGAAGCCGCAAATATATGGGCATCTAAGCCTTGATTAAATGCTGCTTTTTGCATTTTTGTAACAAGTAAACTAGTACTCATTCCAGCGGAGCAAACTAACATAATTGTTTTTTTTGACATTTTAACAGCCCCTTTTACCATTGCCTTTTTCAATTTTCAACATTATCTATTAAAAATATTATAGTGTAAAGTTAATTTTTGTCAATCATTCTTGTTTTTTAAAGCGGATACAATCTTGGTTTAAACGTACCATGCTGATTTCAGTAATTTATTAAATACCACATATTCTTTTTCCAAATTCACTTGAACTACTTGGTAACTCGCATTCAACCAACCATAAGCGCCCTTTTCTGGATGCTTATAATCGTTTGCCCACCAATCGACATCTGTCTTAGCAGTTTTTGGTAAACCAGAATGAGGGAATAACAATTCATCAAACTGGGTAAAGGTCAAGGTAACTTGGGAACCGCCATTCGTTTTCAAATAATGAGTAATTGTATCATATTTTTTCTGTCGTGTATGTACCATTTTCCAGCGCCTCCCTTTTCTCTATCATACCTTATTATAACGTTTTTTTCCAAAAATCTCACAAAAAAGATGAGAGAAAAAGTTGCTATTCAGTTGATTCTTTTTTATACTGACTTTATTACGAGAGAAAAGGATGCCCATATGTTAGAAAGCTATATTACAGTCAAACAAGATGGTTTCAGCGAGATTGAAATCAAGAAATCGCGGTTTATCTGTTCTGTAAAGCGCGTAACATCAGAAGAAGAAGCAAAAGCCTTTATCGCCGCAATAAAAAAAGAACATTGGAAAGCCAATCATAATTGTAGTGCTTTTGTGATCGGCGAAAAAAATGACATTCAGCGGAGCAGCGATGACGGCGAACCTAGTGGCACTGCTGGTGTTCCAATGCTGGAAGTCTTAAAGAAAAAAGAGTTAATCAACGTAGTGGCTGTTGTCACTCGTTATTTTGGCGGAATAAAATTAGGCACTGGTGGTTTAATCCGAGCATATAGTCATGCTCTTTCCCACACTTTAGATGAAATTGGTTTAGTCATTGGCAAATTGCAACAAGAACTATTGATTACGATCGCCTATCCTTTATTAGGAAAAGCCCAAGCCTTTTTGGAACATAGTCCCTACACGCTTAAAGAAACTATTTACACAGAGTCTATTCAGTTAATTTGTTTAGTAGATGAACAAGCAACAGAAACATTTATAGCTGAAATGACGGATCTACTTAACGGTCAGTTGACAATTGAAAAAGGCGCAACGAGCTATCACGAACTACCATTTAACGAAAAAGGAGCACAATCAAATGACATTTGAAGAAGTATTGCCACAGATTAAAGCAGGAAAAAAAGCCGTACGTAAAGGCTGGAGCGGTTTCGAACTTTTTATTGAATTACGTGATGAAATTGGCACCTCCGAAGGTGAATTTTTACAAGTTACCCCGTATTTTTTAATCAAAACTTCTGATGAAGGCTACAGCATGTTTTCACCAACACCTTGTGATGTCTTAGCAGAAGATTGGGTGATTGTTGAAGCATAACTACACACATAAGGTCTGGCAGATTACGGCGATTGCTCGTTCTTCCAGACCTTAATTTTTAAATGTTTAAAGGAGTTTTTCTTATGCCAAAAGAATTTGAAACAAAACGGGTGCTTGTAACCGGTGCAGCTTCAGGGATTGGCCAAGCACAAGCAATTGCCTTTGCTGAGCAAGGTGCTGAAGTTATTGGCATCGACCTAGACGAAACGGGGTTAAAGCAGACAGCCGCACTGGTTAACCCAGATTCTACTAAGCCATTTACTTATTTTGTCGGTGATGTGTCTTCTCCCTCATTTGTGCAAGCCACGATGAAACAAATTGTGAAAAACAACGGCCAAATTGATATTTTATTAAATACGGCAGGTATTTTAGATGATTATCGTCCTTCTCTAGAAACTTCGGAAGCTTTATGGGATCAAATTTTAGCAACCAATTTAAAAAGTGTCTTTTTAGTGACCAATGCTCTATTACCTTATTTCCTCCAACAAAAAAAAGGAGTAATCGTTAATATGGCATCTATCGCTGGCTTAGTAGCTGGGGGCGGCGGCGCAGCGTACACTGCCTCCAAACACGCAATCATCGGGTATACAAAACAACTTTCCTACGATTATGCCAAATTAGGCATTCGAGCAAATGCGATTGCGCCAGGTGCCATCCAAACACCCATGAACGCAGCTGATTTTGCAGGAGAAGGTGAAATGGCTACTTGGGTAGCACGTGAAACACCCGCGGGCCGTTGGGCGCAGCCACAGGAAGTAGCAAAACTTTCATTATTTCTAGCTAGTGATGACGCTGATTATATCCATGGCACAGTTATGACCATTGATGGTGGTTGGACCATGAAATAAAAAGACTTTACAGAGTGTCTGTTCTTCAGTAACATGTAACACAGTGAGGCAACTCACACCATAACACTTCAGTTGGCTTTACTGCCCTTCCTTTGGTTATGGTTATCACTAAAACACGTCGTTGTTTTATAAAGGAGAATCTTAAATGAATCATTCATCAAATCCACAAACCAGTACGTGGTCAGCTACGGCGTTGGCTAAAATGGCGCTGGTTACCGCTTTGTATGTTGTTGTCACTGTACTTCTCGCTCCGCTTAGTTTTGGTCCGATACAGCTTCGTCTTGCCGAATTATTTAATTATTTAGGCGTTTTTAACAAGCGATATATCTGGTCCATTACGTTAGGGGTTGCGATTGCCAACACCGCTTCGCCTCTTGGTATCATCGATATAGTCATCGGTAGCGCTGGAACGTGCGCAGTCTTATGGATTGCCTATTTTGCGACAAAAAATCAGCAAAATTTATTGATTAAACTAATGCTGACGGCCATTCTTTTTGCTTTGTCCATGTTCACTGTCGCCGGACCCTTAACGTTCTTTTATCAGTTACCTTTTTGGTACACATGGTTGACCGTTGGACTTGGTGAACTTCTTTCAATGACCGTCGGCGGTATTCTGATTTACGTATTAAATAAAAAAATACAGCTTGTAAAACGCATCGAAGAATAAAAAAGCGCTTGGGGTTTAATAAACTGACCCAATAAACTGAGACAAAATAAAAAAGCACCTCTTGTTGAATTCACGTTAAAATGAATCTAACTAGGGGGTGCTTTTTCAATGGGAAATCGAGTGTCTTATCCGATTCACATCAAAGAAATGGCTATACAGATGAAAAAAGAGAATATTCCTGTAAAAACGATTATGGAAGAATTAGGCATTAAAAACAAAACACAAATTGAAACATGGTGGCGTTGGTACCGTAATGGCGAGAATCATCGTCTGGTTCAACCCGTTGGAAAACAATATGCTTATGGTAAAGGTCCAGAAATTCGATCAAATGAACAACAGCTTAGAAATGAAAATAACTATTTAAAAATGCATATTGAGGTGCTAAAAAAGTACAAAGAATTGGAAAGGACGTGGAGCCAGAAATATTTGTAGAATTAGTTAAAAAAATGAAAGGAAAAATAACCATTACTGCATTGTGTCAACTTTTCGGCGTTTCGCGAGCTACTTATTATCGTTGGACTCATCGAAAAGACTTAGGAAAGTTAACACCTCTTGAAGAAGCCGTTCGTCGACTTTGCTTCCAGCATAAGTTTCGATATGGCTATCGAAAGATTACTGCGTTGATTAATCAGGAATACAAAGTAAATAAAAACACCGTACAAAAGATTATGCGGAAATATCATTAGAATTGTCGCGTGAAAATGAAGAAACGCAGTAAAGTGGGACAACCTTACACGGTTGTCGAGAACAAGCTAAATAAGTAATTTTCTTCAGACGCTCCTTTAAAGAAATTGGTAACAGATATTACTTATCTGCCTTTTGGTCAAAAGCAATTGTATTTGTCTTCAATTATGGATTTATACAATGGTGAAATTATCGCCTATACCATCGGTGATAAGCAAGATACGGCTTTTGTTCTGGATACACTTGATCAATTGCCCCAAACAACGGATTGTCTATTGCATAGTGATCAGGGCTCTGTTTATACTTCTTTTGACTACCAGAATCAAATAAAAACAAAAGGCATTACCATGAGTATGTCCCACAAAGGGACACCTTCAGATAATGCCTGCATCGAATCGTTTCATGCCTCACTAAAGTCTGAAACGTTCTACTTAGATGGGCTCACAAATGAACCTACATCTATTGTAATAGAAATTGTAAAAAAATACATTACTTATTATAATGAAAGTCGAATTCAACAAAAACTAGACTACCAATCGCCGATAGACTATCGGAAATCAGCAGTCTAGGAAAATGCTTTTTTATTCCTGTCTCACAATCTTAGGTCAGTTCCTTAAACCCCAAGCGCTTTTTAGCACTATCCTTTAGGTTGAATGAAGTCTGCTTGCCATTTTCCAAGAGATGGATTGTAATCAAAATACCAAAGTTGTGAAAAATATTGTTTTTGATGCTTGTATCCCGATAAAACACAACCGCTTTGAGTATCTTCCTCGTAGTCAATACAAGAAAAATGAAGCATCAGTGAAAAACTGTTTTCACTAATAGGATGATAATTCGAAGCTGGCGCTACTTTCACTTTTTTTACATGATTTCTGATGCCCGCTTGTTGATTTTCTTGTAATACTGCAAGATGTTTTTGATAAAGTTTTTCTGTATAGTTATCTTTGACTACAGACAAGTTTTCTTGATCCCACGCTTGTTGTATTTCTAAAAACGTTTGTTGTATTTCTTTTAAGAGTGCCTTTTTTTCTTTTGATGTTCCAGGTAATGCTGCCCACATTTCTTGAAAAGCGCCTTCATCGACTGGTTGATTTCTGCGGCGTCTTTGCCAAATCATCGCGCCCCCAAAAAGAACAAAAAACACTGTTGAAATTAAGCCTTCCAGTGGCGTTGTGTTGCTGGTCCCAGTCTCGTTATGATGAACATAACTTCTTGATCCATCACCGCTTGGCGAAAAACCATTCGAGGGATTACCCCCGCTAGGACTTTCTACACGTCCACCGCCGTAGCCACCAGCTACAGCCGCTGCTTGATTAGGCCATAAACAAAAGGCCATGGCACAACCCACAAAAACCAAAATTAACTTTCTCATTTTCTCACCTTTCGACCCCTTCAAACCAACAAATGAATAAATAGACGCAGAATACTAAACAAAGCGCCAAGATTAACAATGATTAATAATACCTTCAGCCATCTGCCATATGGTTGTACTGATTGATAACTTCGTTGATAAATACTCAAGCCAAACAGGACCGCTGGCCACATAAATATACTAGATCTTGGGCCAAACGAATTACCCTCGCCCCAAAAATTCACATGAATGGGCACATGAGCTGGTAAATCAGGATAAAACACCGCACTTAATAACAGTAAACTAACTGCCAAGACACTTGTAACAATAAATAACCCCTGACTAACTTTTTCAATCTGCTTCTCTCTCATTAATTTAGCTTTCTCCTCTAGTTTAATGATGGATATACTTTCAGTTTATGCCTCCCTATCTGAATTTGCAATAAAAAAAAGACAAGGAAACATTCGATTAAATGTCCTTGCCTCTGTTTTTAAAAATCCTAAATCAAGCCTTTCACGCCTATATCTTTTCGGTAGTACATTCCAGGAAATGAGTAATTATCCAATGTTTGATAAACTTTTTTGCGGGCTTCTTCAAGAGTCGAAGCAGTTGCTTCTGCTAAAAAGATTCGTCCGCCAGCCGAAACCAGAGCCTGTTCTGAACGAGTTACCCCTGCATAATAGATGGTTTCACCAGACATTTCGGGTAATGGTAGATTTGTCTTGTATTGATTAGGATAGCCTTCTGCTGCTACAACAACACCAACACTCGCTAACTCATTCCATACAATCGTTGGTTGCTCTTTCGCCAGCAATGAAGAAATTATTTCTGAAAGGGGACTCTCTAAACGTGCCAACACAACTTGTGTTTCTGGATCCCCAAATCGAGCATTAAATTCAATAACCTTGGGGCCAGTTGCTGTTTGGATTAAACCAGCATATAAAATCCCTTGAAACGGACGTTTTTCAGCCACCATTCCTTTAGCAGTCGGTTTCAGGACTTGGCTAATGGCTTGCTGAACCGCTTCTTCTGGGATCTGAGGCACTGGTGTGTAAGCACCCATCCCCCCTGTATTTGGACCAGCATCCCCATCGAAAATCCGCTTATGATCTTGAGCAATCACCATCGGATATACCTTCTCATTAGAAACAAAGGCCATTAAGGAAAATTCTTCTCCTTGCAAAAATTCTTCGATTACGACCGTTTGACCGCTTACTCCAAATTGTTGATCCTCCATCATCGCAACTAGCGCCCGTTTTGCGGCTGTTTTTGTTTCGGCAACTACTACTCCTTTTCCAGCTGCCAAACCATCTGCCTTAATAACAATTGGTACTCCTTGCTGTTCAATATATTCTAAGGCAGGTGCCAAACGTCGAAAGACCCGATATTCTGCCGTTGGAATCTGGTATTTTTGCATAAAATCTTTCGCAAAACTTTTTGAACCTTCAATTATTGCAGCTGCTTTTGTCGGGCCAAAAATCAGTAATCCCGCTGCTTGAAAGGCATCTACAATTCCTTCAATTAATGGCGTTTCCGGTCCGATGAATGTCCAATCAATCTGATTATCCTTCACAAATTGAATTAGTTCCGTTTGCTGCTCTTCACCGATAGGTACAGTCCGAATATTATCACCACTCATACCAGGATTACCTGGTGCACAATAAACAGTCTTGACTTTGTCTTCTTGCTGTAATTTTTTGGCGATTGCATGTTCACGACCACCACGCCCAATCACTAATATATTCATCGGTTTCTCCTTTAAAAATTAATGTTTGAAATGACGAGTCCCAGTAAAAATCATCGCAATACCATAATGATTCGCTAGATCAATTGATGCTTGGTCTTTAATGCTCCCGCCTGGCTGAATAATTGCTTGAATGCCATGTTGTGCAGCATATTCCACGCTATCTGCCATGGGGAAAAAGGCATCACTTGCTAAGACGGCCCCTTGTAATTTTCCAGCTGCTTGGGCTTGATCAACTGCAATTTTTACTGAACCAATTCGATTCATTTGACCAGCGCCAATCCCCACCGTTTGGCTTTCATTGGCTAAAACAATAGCGTTTGATTTTACATGCTTGACTGCTTTCCAAGCAAAGTTCAATGCGTCTCTTTCAGCTGGTGTGGGTTGGCGCTCTGTAACAACTTGCCATGCTTGGTCATTTTCAACAACTGTATCCTGTTCTTGAATTAATAACCCGCCCATAACAGAAACTAATTCCACCGCTTTTTTTTCTTGAGCATGAAAATCTAACGTTAACAAACGAAGATTCTTTTTTTGAGATAACAGTGCCAAAGCTTCTTCCTCAAAACTAGGCGCAATAATTATCTCTAAAAAGATTTGATGCATTTCAGCCGCAGTCGCTTGGTCCACTGGACGATTCAAAACAACAATGCCACCAAAAATTGAAACTGGATCTGCTTCAAATGCCTGACGATAGGCTGTCAAAATCGTTTTTCCTGTTCCAATTCCACATGGGTTCATATGTTTAACAGCGACGACCGTAGGTTCTGTAAACTCGCTAGCAATCCGGAGTGCTGCATCAGCATCTCGAATATTGTTATATGACAGTTCTTTGCCATGAAGTTGTCGAGCGGAAGCAATGGATAATGATACAGGTACAACGGATTGATAAAAGGTGGCTTGTTGATGGCTATTTTCGCCATAACGCAATGTTTGCTTACGTTCATAAGTAAGCGTCTGTTTCTCTGGTTCAGTTTCACCCACTTGCGTCGTTAAATAGTCAGCGATAAGCGCGTCATAAGCAGCGGTATGACGAAAGACTTTTGCTGCTAATCTTTTTCTAGTGGCTAACTGGCTAGTTCCAGTGCTGCTAATTTCACTTAATACCTGTTCATAATCACTAGGATCAACTACTGCTGTTACGTCTTGATAATTTTTTGCCGCTGAACGTAACATGCTAGGACCGCCAATATCAATCATTTCAATCGCTTCTGCTTCAGAGATCGCTGGTTTTAAAATTGTTTCTTTAAATGGATAAAGATTCACTACTACAAGGTCAATAAAGTGAATGCCTTGTTCAGTCAGTGCTTTTTGATGCGCTTGGTTTCCCCTTTTTGCCAAAAGTCCGCCATGGATATTCGGATGTAACGTTTTGACACGGCCATCTAACATTTCTGGAAAGCCAGTGATGTCGTCAATAGCAAGTGTCGGTACCCCCGCTTCTTCTAAGACAGTCCTTGTTCCCCCAGTGGAGATAACTTCAAAGCCATTTGCAACTAAGCCTGCTGCAAATGTTGTCACTCCTGTTTTGTCTGAAACGCTAATCAATGCTCTTTTGGTCATTTCATTGTCTCCTTTACAATTTGTGAAATTATTTTTGGGTACCATTCGTGCTCAAGAGCATGAATTTTCTCTGTTAATGTGTCCAATGTATCTTCAGTATCAATCTTGGTGGTTGTTTGGAAAATAATCGGTCCTGTATCAACCCCAGAGTCAACATAATGGATAGTGATTCCTGTTATTTTCACTCCATAATGAAATGCCTCTTCAATTCCGTGAAGACCTGGAAAACTAGGTAACAGAGAAGGATGAATATTGACGATGCTCTTTGGATAAGCCTCCAGTAAAGTCTTGCCGATAATTCTCAAATAACCAGCTAACACGATTAAATCGATCTGATGCTCTTTTAAATGTTTCAACACTTGTTCCTCATACTGCCCGCGAGATGGAAAATCAGATGGTGAAAAGCACACAACGGGAATCTTGCGTTTTTGGGCACGGGTCAATACATAGGCTTCAGGCTGGTCACAAAAGACTAAGCTCAACTGCCCTGCGATTTTTTTTTGGGAAAAAGCTGCAGCAATCGCCTCAAAATTGCTACCATTGCCAGATGCAAAAACAGCTATCTTCATAAGGCTTCCTTAAAAATAACGGCTTTCGTTTTCCTAGGTACCAAACGACCAATTTCAAAAGCTTCTGGCAAAAGCTCCTGAACTTTTTCAACATGCTCTGGACTCACCGCTAAAATCATCCCTAAGCCCATATTGAAAATTTCATACATTTCTTCAGATGGAATTTCACCGTATTTTTGAATCAATTTAAAAATTGGTAGCACTGGCCAACTATTTAATTGAATCTCTGCAGCTAATGAAGAAGGAAACATTCTTGGTAGATTTTCTAAAAACCCGCCGCCAGTAATATGCGCAGCCCCATGCACGAGTCCTGCTTTTAACAATGGCAATAATTCCTTCACATAAATTTTTGTTGGTGTTAATAATTCTTCCCCTAACGTTTTGGGTGCCAATTCTGGAAGCTTGTCCGTTGTTTTAAACGAATGTTTCTTAAAAAAAACATTTCTTACTAACGAGTAACCATTAGAATGAAGACCACTTGAAGGAAGACCAATCAAGAAATCGCCTTCTTTTACGTTACTTGGTGTCAAGAGTTGACTTTTCTCAGCAATACCCACGGCAAAACCAGCCACGTCATAAGCATCTGCTTCATACATATCAGGCATTTCAGCTGTTTCGCCCCCAATTAAGGCTGCATTCGCCTCACAACAGCCAGTCGCAACACCCGCAACAATTGCTTCAACTTTAGCTGGATTAACGGTCCCTAACGCTAAATAATCTAAAAAATATAACGGTTCGGCGCCTTGTGCGACGACATCATTGACACACATTGCTACACAATCAATTCCGATTGTCTCGTGTTTCTGTTCTTCAATTGCCAAGAGTAACTTTGTGCCTACGCCATCCGTTCCTGATACCAAAACTGGTTCTTTAAGCTTGTAACTACTTAAATCAAAACAACCACCAAAACCACCAAGCATGCCCAACGTTCCCGTCCGTTGTGTCTTTTGGCTATGCTTTTGAATTCGTTCCACTACTTCGTATCCTGCCTCAACATTTACGCCAGCTTTTGAATAGGCATTTTCCATGTCAATTCCTCCTAGTTTCTTTTTTCAAGGATGCTTGATATTGTTCTTCATAATCATACAAAGGCGTTGGATAGTCTCCATTAAAGTAAGCCATACACAGCCCAGAATAAGGAGCATCATAATTTAATTGAATCCCATCAATCAGCCCTGCTTCACTCAAAAAAGCCAGCGAATCTGCGCCAATCTGCTCTTTGATCTCTTCAATTGAATAGTTTGCCGCAATTAGTTCGTCCCGCGTCTGTATATCAATGCCATAAAAACACGGATATTTTAATGGTGGTGAAGCAATTCTGACATGAACTTCTTGCGCTTCTGCTTCTTTTAATAAATGAATAATGCGCCGAATAGTGGTCCCGCGAACAATCGAATCATCTACTAAAACGACTTTTTTTCCTTTGACCACGCCACGAACTGCTGATAGTTTCATACGGACACCTTGTTCTCTTAATTCTTGTGTCGGCTGGATGAACGTTCGAGCGACATATTGATTTTTTACTAAACCTAGTTCGTAAGGTATCTGTGCTTCTTCTGCATAGCCGCTAGCTGCAGACAATGACGAGTTCGGTACCCCAATTACCATATCAGCTGCGACTGGACTTTCGATTGCCAAGTTCTTCCCCATCCTTTTACGAGCTGTATGCACATTAACTCCAGCAATATTTGAATCTGGCCGTGCAAAATAAATATATTCCATTGCACAAATTGCCGGTTGGACTTCCGTAGTGAAAACCTCTATTTTCAAGCCTTCATCAGAAATGATGACTACTTCACCAGGCGCCACATCTTGAATAAAGCGAGCCCCAACTGTTTCTAATGCACACGTTTCGGATGCCACAACGTACGCCCCATTGTTCATTTGTCCGATGGAGAGAGGGCGAAAGCCGTTGGGATCCAGTGCAGCAATCATCATCGTTTCTGTTAATAAAAGATAAGCAAAGCCACCCTTAACCAAATTCAAGCTCTCTTTTAGTTTATCGAGAAACGAGGCAGCAGTGCTTTTTCGAATCAAGTGCATTAAAATTTCAGTGTCTGAATTGGAATGAAAAATAGCGCCTTCTCTTTCTAGTTGTTTTCGTAAACGCTTGGCATTTGTCAAATTGCCATTGTGTGCTAACCCAATTTGACTATCATAAAATTTAAATAAAAATGGCTGAATATTATCCACGCTACCCGTACCAGCGGTTGCATAGCGTACATGACCAATAGCCGCCGTTCCTTCTAACGCATTCAGTTGTTCTTGCTTTTGGAATACTTCTGCTAACAAACCTAAATCACGGTGGCCATCTAATTTCCCAGAATTGTTCGCCACAATTCCCGCGCCTTCTTGGCCTCGATGCTGCAAGCTGTGTAAACCAAAATAGGTCACTTGTGCCGCATCAGGATGACCCCAAATACCAAAAATACCACACTCTTCATTTAAGCTTTTTGCTTCATAAGACATGGAATCGCATCCTCCCATAAGGCTTTGGCTTCTTTTGTTGAACAATTGATCACATCATCTAACGCATGAATGACCAAACCAGTTTCAGTCACTTTCCCAATATGTTGAGCTTTTCTTCCGATAAGTGTTTCAAATGCTTCTTGATGCTGGGGACTAACTGAAAGAATAAAACGGGATTGCGTCTCCGCAAATAGATATTCTTTTTTTAATGGCAGTGTCACCTGTAACCCCAGTTCGTTAGCAAAAGCCGACTCGGCTAAAGCAACGGCAACGCCACCTTCAGCGCAATCATGCGCGCTAGCAACTAGGCCTACTTGAATTGCTTTTAAAACTAATTCTTGGTTTGCTTTTTCCTCTTTTAAATCAAATGAGCGTAATTGCCCTTCAATTCGGCCCAGTTGCATTTTTTGAATTTCTGAGCCGTTAAAATCTGCGTGGGTTTCACCGATGAGATAAATTAAGTCATCCACTTGTTTAAACGCTTGTGTGGTAATTTGTGAAACATCTTCAATCACGCCCACCATGCCAATCATCGGCGTAGGGTAAATGGCTTGACCATCTGTTTCATTGTAAAGAGAGACGTTCCCTGAAATCACGGGTGTTCCTAGCTGACGGCAGGCTGCGGCGATTCCATCCGCCGACGTCCATAATTCCCAAAAACTTTCTGGTTTATCAGGGGAACCATAATTCAAACAATCAGTGATAGCCAAAGGTTGTGCTCCACTTGCTACAATATTACGGGCTGCTTCTGCAACCGCAATTTGCCCACCAATTTCAGGATTTAAATACAAATAACGGCTATTACAATCTGTTGTCATCGCTAAGGCTTTATTGGTGCCCCGCACTCTTAAAACAGCTGCATCACTTCCTGGTTGCACCACTGTATTCGTTTGTACTTGACTATCATAGGTTTCGTAAACTGATTTTTTCGATGCAATCGTTGGCTGTTGCAATAGGCGTTTTAATAATTCCGTGCTATTCGTAATTTCTGGAATGAAGGGCGCTAATTTTTTAAAAGCACGCATCCGCTCTGGTTCTTGATAGGCTTTCTGGTAGACAGGGGCTTCTTCTGCCAAAGCATCTACTGGTACATCTGCGACTATTTTGCCACCGTGAAAGACACGATACTGTCCATCATCTGTTACGGAGCCAATCGCTACCGCTTCTAAGTCATACGTTTGAAACAATTCACAAACTTGCTGTTCTGCTCCTTTTTCCACACAGATTAACATCCGTTCTTGGGACTCAGACAAGAGCATTTCATAGGGGCTCATCTGCGTCTCTCTCTGCGGAACTTTATCCAGCTCTAGAATCAAGCCTGAACCTGCTTTTGATGCCATTTCAGCACTTGAAGAAACCAAGCCAGCCGCCCCCATATCTTGGATGCCGATTAAAATATCTTGATGATTTTTGATTAAATCAAGACAAGCTTCCAATAATAATTTTTCCATAAACGGATCACCTACTTGTACCGCAGATCGTTGCTGTTCTTCACCTTCACTAAATTCTTCTGAAGCAAAGGTCGCACCGTGAATTCCATCTCGTCCTGTTTTCGCACCTACGTAAAGAATGCTATTTCCGACGCCTTTTGCTTGGCCTTTTTGAATCTCATCATGACGAATCAATCCCACACACATAGCATTAACAAGTGGGTTTCCTTGATAACATGGCTCAAAAGCAATTTCACCGCCAACGGTTGGAATACCAATACAATTTCCATAACCGCTAATCCCCGCCACAACTTCTTGAAACAAATAACGTGTTCGTGCATCCGTCAGTTCGCCAAATCTTAGCGAATCCAGTAAAGCAATCGGCCGCGCCCCCATACTGAAAATATCGCGAATAATTCCACCAACGCCTGTAGCTGCTCCTTCGTAAGGTTCTACTGCAGAAGGATGATTATGGCTCTCTGCTTTAAAAACAACAGCTAATCCGTCACCAATATCGACAATCCCAGCTCCTTCACCAGGGCCTTGAAGCACTTGTGGCCCTTCCGTCGGAAACTTTTTTAAAACGGGCTTGGAATTTTTGTAAGAGCAATGTTCACTCCACATCACGGAGAATAAGCCAGTTTCTGTATAATTAGGTTCTCTTTGCAAAATGGTCTCAATCTGATGATATTCTTCATCTGTTAGTCCCCATTCTGCATACAACCGTGTCTCCTTGATTTCTTTTGGTGTTGGTTCATTCATCATTGGCTTAATTCCTTTCCAAAGTTTTTAATGATTGAAGCAAAAAAGCTGCGTCCATCTGTTGAACCTAACAATTCTTCCATCGCTCGTTCCGGATGAGGCATCATTCCTAGAACATTGCCCTGTTCATTACAAATACCAGCAATATTCGCAAGACTACCGTTCACCTTTTCTTGATACGTAAAAACAATTTGGTTCTTTTCTTTCAGCTCTTTCAACGTTTTTTCATCACAATAGTAATTCCCTTCGCCATGCGCTACTGGTAAATGTATCGAAACATTTTCAGGATACTCGCTTGTAAACTTTGTGTGCGTATTCACTTTCAATGGGACACTTTTACAAATAAAACGAAGCGAATCATTTCTTAACAACGTACCAGGAAGCAAGCCAATTTCTGTTAAAATTTGAAAGCCATTACAAGTACCAAAAACCATTTTGCCTTCTGTAGCAAAGCGAATCACCTCATTGATAATTGGCGAAAACCGAGCAATTGCACCACAACGTAAGTAATCGCCATAAGAAAAACCGCCCGGCAATAACACGCCATCAAATTTTGCTAAAGAAGTGGCATCGTGTCGGACAAATTCTGCATCGACGCCCATCACCTCTTTGACAGCCCACAATAAGTCTGCATCACAATTAGATCCTGGAAAAACAATCACTGCCAATTTCATTTAAATTTCCTCCAAAGATAAAATTTCAAAACGATAGGATTCCATATTTACATTGGCTAATAGTTGATCACAAATTTGTTCAATTTTCTCTTCAATTGCTTCTGTCTGCTGGACGTGCATTTCAAAATACTTACCGACACGGATTTCGGCTACTTCTGTAAAACCAAGCCGATGGACTGCTTCCTTAACCGCTTCACCTTGGGGATCCAAAATTGATTCTTTATACGTAACATAGACTTTGACAAAATACATACGCGCTTCCTCCTCAATTAGCTGTTAGTAAACGTTGTAAAACTTCTTCATATACAGGAACTATTTCTCCTAATTCACGGCGATAAACATCTTTATCCAGATGTTCGTTTGTGTTTAAATCCCATAAACGACAGGTGTCTGGAGAAATTTCATCTGCCAGTAACAATTGATTGGCCTTCGTCCGACCAATCTCGATTTTAAAATCGATCAAACAAATATTGAGGCGTTGAAAGAGTTGACTAAGCGCCTGATTAATTTGTAAAGCCAATGCTTTAATCTCCACAATTTCAGCAGGAGTGGCTACTTTTAGAAATTGAATATGGTCTTCGTTAATAAAAGGATCATCCAGACGATCTTCTTTGTAATAAAATTCGATAATGGGCGTCACTAATTTAGTGCCCTCTTCAATCGCTAAACGCTTTGAAAAACTTCCTGCCGCATAATTACGTACGACAACTTCCAAAGGAATCATTTCTACGGCCTGAATTAATTGTTCGTGTTCAGATACTTTTTTGATAAAATGATTGGGAATCTTTTGTTGCTGTAAATGTTCAAAAATCAGACTAGTGATTTGATTATTTAAAGCGCCTTTCCCAAGAACTTTGTCTTTTTTTTGACCGTTTAAAGCTGTTGCTTGATCAAGATATTCCACAAAAAGAACCGCTGCATTTTCTGTTTGATACAACTTCTTCGCTTTTCCTGTATACACAAGTGCTTTCTTTTCCATTCTTTCCCTCTTCTCGTTAGCTTCATGAACCCTATTCTTTCTAAGTCAGCTGATTTACATCAGACAAAAACTTACATTAGTTACAAAAAAACAATAATCGTTCGTGTTTGCTGAATGTAAAAATAAAAAACTTGCTTGGAGCAAGCATTTATTAAGTTACGTTCCAAATACCAACAGTCTCAATTTCCTTTAACGTTTCTGATAAGCAAGGTGTTGTAATGGTGACGTGGCCCATTTTTCTGCCAACTTTTGATTCGGCTTTCCCATAGTAATGGACTTGCCAAGTGGGTTTTGACGTGCATAACTGGTAGCTTTTTTCTAAGTGTTCACCTAAGAGATTCACCATAACCACTGGTTGAAGTAACTGGGGTAACCCAATGCCCCAATTGCTAATCCCTCGAATATGCGCATCAAATTGACTAAATGAGCAAGCTTCAATAGAGTAATGACCTGAGTTATGAGGCCGTGGCGCTAATTCATTGACGTACAACTCTTCTGAATCCGTTAAAAACAGTTCGATAGCTAAAACCCCAGATAAATTTAATTCCTCAGCAATGTGTTGCGCCAATTCCGCTGCTTTTTGTTGCACATTCTCAGAAATTCGAGCTGGCACAATTGATTCATGCAAGATATTCTTTCGATGAATGTTTTCAGATGCAGGAAAGCTTTGATAACCATGCTTATTCCCTGCAACGATGATTGAAAGTTCTTTAGTGAAAGGCACCCACTTTTCTAATTCACAAGTAGCGTTAGCTAATAATTCAGTCGCTTGGGAGAAATCCTCTTCGCATTTTAAGACGACCTGTCCTTTTCCATCGTATCCCCCTTGAATAGTTTTTAAGACACATGGAAAACCAATCTTTTCTGTTGCTTGTGGCAGCTCTTTCTGACTTTTCACTTCCGCAAAAGGGGCAATCTTACAGCCAATCGATTGAAGAAACGTTTTTTCAAGCAATCGATTTTGAGTAATTTTTAACAATTCTGTTCCTTGTGGCAACTTTTTTAGTGGAATGGCCTTTTCTAGGGAGGCCACTTCAATATTTTCAAATTCATAAGTGATCACATCGCATAACTCTGCTAGTTCAGTTAAAGCAGATATCTGATCAAAGGCTGCCACAATTTGACGGTCAGCTACTTGACCAGCTGGACTATTGAGCGTTGGGTCCAACACAATCATTTGGAAACCCATTTTTTTACCACTCATGACTAGCATTCGCCCTAATTGTCCCCCACCTATAATGCCAATAGTTGCTCCGACTTTTAAGGGTTTATTCAAGTTGTTCCCCACTTTCCATAACCGCTTTTTCCAATGATTGTCGCCTTGCTTGGATTCTTTCTGCTAACTGTAAATCATCAATACTTAGTATTTCTGCAGCTAATAACCCAGCATTGGTAGCACCTGCTGAGCCAATCGCAGTTGTTGCTACAGGAACTCCCCCTGGCATCTGCACAATAGACAACAGTGAATCAATACCGTTTAATGTTCGTGTTTTAACTGGAACACCAATGACAGGTAAGGTTGTCTTTGCAGCTACCATCCCTGGTAAATGGGCCGCTCCACCAGCGCCAGCGATAATAACCTTCAATCCTTTTGTTCGTGATTCCTCTGCAAAACGAAACATCAAATCAGGGGTCCTATGTGCTGATATCACTCGTTTTTCATAAGGAATTCCTAACTCTTCCAACACAAGACAAGCAGCTTTCATCGTTGCCCAGTCTGAGGTACTTCCCATAATCACAGCGACTAATGGTTTCATGAATGTAATAACTCCTTCCGCCTTTTTTCACTGTTATTCTAACAATGAGAAAAAGAGATGTCAAAGAAAAACCGAAATATTATAGATTAAAATTATATAATGTTCGTATTTATCAAAAAAAGAGCCATCGGAAAGATGACTCTTTTTTGCTATTTTTAGCGTTGCTTCCTCTTTAAGAAGAAACATCGCCTGTATTAATAACTGGTTGTGTGCCCTTATCAGTAATGATTGAGACTAGTAAATTATTAATAAGTTGTACTTTTCGTTCATCGGTAAAATTAATTTCTTGCCCTTCTTCGATCTGTTCTAAGGCCATTTGTGTCATGCTTACCGCACCTTCAACAATTGTTTGTCGAGCCGCTAAGATTGCTTTTGCTTGCTGTCTTTGCAACATGGAGCTAGCAATTTCAGTTGCATAAGCTAAATGATTCAACCGTGTTTCGATAACCTCTACACCAGCCACTGCTAAGCGTTCTTGCAATTCTTTGGTTAACTCCTCGGAAATTTGTTCGGTATTTCCTCGCAGAGTTACATCATTATCTGAAAAAGTGTCATAAGGATATTGTGTTGCTACATGCCGGATTGCCGTTTCGCTTTGAATTTCCACAAAGTCTTGATAATAATCGACATTAAATAACGCCTTAGCTGTATCGACTACCCGAAAAACGATGACCGCAGAGATTTCGATTGGATTCCCGTCAGAGTCATTGACTTTTAATAGAGAACTATTGAAATTTCGTACTTTCAAAGAAATGTTCATTTTTTGCGTAAATGGAATGGTAATAAACAACCCATTTTCTTTAATCGTACCTAAGTAGCGACCAAAAAATAAAATAGCTTTCGCCTGATTGGGACTAACAATGGTTAAGGAACTTAAAAATAAAATAGCGCCAATTAACAAAATAATACCTAAAACAACAAGAACTCCATTGGTATGACTCGCTCCATAAATAAATAAACCAATTCCCGCAATTAAAATAACTAATAAGCTCGCAATTCCTACGTAGCCACTCATATAAAATGTTTTTTTCTCTTCCATCTGTTTCACTCTCCTAACTCATTTATCTGGTCCTTATTATACACCTCATTGCCTTCAATAGAGTAACTTTTAACATTAAATAAACTGATTTTTTCGGGGCTCTTGTAGTATACTGAGAACAAAGAAATCCCAAGAAAAGGAGTGATAGAATGCGCTATTTAAGCAAGGACATTTTAGAGGAAGTCATCACTCAACGCCCCTCCGACTCTTATAAAAGTAATTTTGGGCGTGTTGTATTAATCGGAGGAAACCGACAATATGGCGGAGCCATCATCATGAGTACCGAAGCGTGTATCAATAGTGGCGCTGGTCTCACCACTGTGATTACTGATGTTAAAAATCACGGGCCTTTACATGCAAGATGCCCAGAAGCGATGGTCGTGGGCTTTGAAGAAACAGTCCTTCTGACGAACGTCGTAGAGCAAGCGGAGGTTATTTTAATTGGTCCAGGTTTAGGCTTAGATGCTGCTGCACAACAAATATTAAAGATGGTACTCGCCCAACATCAAAAAAACAATGGTTAATTATCGATGGCTCAGCAATTACCCTGTTTAGCCAAGGCAATTTTTCCCTTACCTATCCTGAAAAAGTTGTTTTCACACCTCATCAAATGGAATGGCAACGTTTGAGTCACTTACCTATTGAGCAACAAACACTGGTAAATAACCAGCGCCAACAAGCAAAATTAGGCAGTACGATTGTTTTAAAAAGTCATCGCACCACAATTTTCCACGCAGGAGAACCTTTTCAAAATACAGGTGGCAACCCTGGGATGGCTACTGGCGGAACTGGGGATACCTTGGCTGGCATCATTGCTGGTTTTTTAGCTCAGTTTAAGCCGACAATTGAAACCGTTGCTGGCGCCGTCTACTTACACAGTCTCATTGGTGATGATTTGGCCAAAACTGACTATGTTGTTTTACCTACGAAGATTAGTCAAGCCTTGCCGACATATATGAAAAAATATGCCCAGCCCCACACTGCACCTGATTCTGAACTATTAGAACAGAAGCGTTCGAGATAAAACCCGAAAAGGCTAAATGGTGACAAATTTTGGGTTAAAAAGCAGGATTTAAGCCTGGGCCGAAAATCAAAAGCGATTTTCAGCCCAGGCTCTCTTTTTATTTTTCCTTATAAACATTTTTTAACGTTAATGGAGCGCCAAAGGTATGAAAATTCAAGCCTTTGACTTTATCATTTTGCAGGACTGTTTGTTCATTTTGGCTAAGTGGAATCATGCCAGCAGTCGTTTCAATCACTTCTTTTTCAGCTGCAATCAGTGTCGCCCATCTTTTTTCTGGCTCTAAGGCATAGGTTGTGGCTGCTTCATCTAATAATTTGTCATAGACAGGGTTCTGATAATTGCGATCATTGCCCTTGTATAAAGTCATCAGGGTAGAAATAGGATCTTGATAGTCTGGTGTCCAGTAAATTAAGAATAAATCATAGTCACTTTCTCGCCCAAAGTTCAATGCAGCTTCGGTCGGCAATGCGGTTAGCTCTATTGTCAAACCAGGAAACAGTTCTTGTAGCGAGCCTTGCAAACTTTCACCAATTTTTTTGTAAGAACCATCATCTGTTACCATCAATTCAACGTTAACCTTTTCTCCTAATTCTGCTTGTGCTTTTTTCCAATAACTTTGCGCTTTTTCTTTGTTATAAACCATTAAATTACCTGCTTCTTGACGAAAATCGAGACCCGTTGTGGGATTCGCCACAAAGCCTTCCGTAATCGCACCATGTAAAGCTTTAGAACCATCTGCAATAATATTATTGACTAGATTTTCTTTATCTATTCCTAAAGCCAATGCTTTACGCAGGTTTTCGTTTGCAAGCGGCGTTGCTTGCCCTTTCCGTTTTTGATTTAAGCGTAAGTAGTTCATTGTCGCTGTTGGGTACGAATGATACAGCATATTATTTTTATTCTGTTGCGCCAGTTCACCACTTAGTGTAGCCACATCTAATTGTCCATCTTCAAAAAGATTCAATGCAGTAGATGTTTCTTTGATAACCGTATAATTGATAATGTCTGAGCGCACGTTCTGGCGATCCCAATAGCGATTATTCTTTGCTAGTTGCCAGTCCATCTTTGTTTGCTGCCAATCTTTTACCACAAACGGGCCATTATAGACGACTTTATCGCTAGCAGTTCCATAGTCCGCACCAAATTGTTCGACTACTTTTTGATTTTGCGGAAAAAATGTAGGAAAAGCTAACAAGGACGTAAAGTACGGTTTTGGCTCTTTGAGCGTCACTTTTAATGTATAATCATCCACAGCTGTGACACCTAGTTCATTGGGTGCTAATTTCCCAGCTGAGATTTCTGCACCATTTTGAATTGTTTCAACGATGAGGAAGCTATAAACAAAGCCGTTTTTAGGATCAATCATTTTTTTCCAAGCATATTCAAAATCATGCGCTGTGACAGGATCATCGTTACTCCAAACCGCTTCTTTTCTCAAAGAAATCGTGTAGGTTTTTCCATCTTCTGAAATCGTCGGCAATGCTTTTGCTACGGCTGGTACCAATTGGTCTTGTTCATCTAAACTATATAACCCTTCAAACGCTGCTGTTTGGACAATAGCATCTGGGAAATCCAATAATACAGAGGTGTTGAGCGTTGTTAATTCCGAGGGTGACATCAGTTGAACGGCTTCTTTGGTATTTTTCTGTTTCTTTTTATTTTCATTTTTATTGGTACACCCAGCTAAAAATCCTACCAATAAAATACAAACCATTGTGATTTTTAAATACTTTTTCATCTTCTTTCTCCTATAACTCTTCATTTTTTTATGCTCTTACTTACAAAAAGACAGCTCCCCTTTTATTCTGTCCTTTCCACAAGCATCCAGACAACGACCGCTGGCTCCACCCCATCATTATAATTAATGTGACCTTCACCAGCTTCAATTAATTGGGCTTGTCCAGCTTTTCCGACTAAGTCTTGACCATCTTCTAAAATCGTATGTGCTTCGCCAGAAATCACATAAGAATATTCATCTTGTTCATGGCGAGCATATCCAGCTAAAGGCCGTTTTTCACCAGGTTGTAATGTAATAATGCCCATTTGAACTTGTGTATTTGGTTGGTTTTCTTTATCAAAAAAAATCGTCATTTCTTCTGATTCTGCTGATTTAATAAGCAATAGCTTTCCCTCCTTTTTTAAATCTTGTATCTTCCATTATTCCTTTAAATAGAATCAAAGTCAATCTTTTTATAGAAAATTCTGAATATTCTACACAAAAAAAAGAGAGCATGGATTCTCTCTTTTTTATCTCTTTAAACTTTTACAATCCAGCCTTCTGGCGCTTCTTTGTCACCAAACTGTATACCAACCAGTTCATCATACAGTTGCTTAGTCACTGGTCCAACTTCCGTTTCACTATAAAATACATGGAAATCTGTGCCATTTTGAATCCCACCGATAGGAGAAATAATCGCCGCTGTGCCACAAGCACCTGCTTCGGAGAAGTCCGCTAATCGATCAATGTAAACGTCTCCTTCAAGCGCCGTCATCCCTAAACGTTCTTTTGCTAGCGTCAATAATGAATATTTAGTAATACTTGGTAAAATAGACGCTGATTTCGGCGTAATAAAAGTACCATCTTTGGTTATGCCAAAGAAATTGGCTGCACCAACTTCTTCAATTTTCGTATGCGTATACGGATCTAAATAAATGCAATCACTAAATTCTTTCTCATGTGCTTCTGCACCTGGTAAAAGACTAGCTGCATAATTGCCCCCCACTTTAGCGGCCCCAGTTCCTCGACCCGCTGCTCGATCATAGTCAGAAACGATAAAGTTGGTTGGTGCTAAACCATTTTTAAAATACGAACCAACCGGCACGCAAAAAATAGAAAAAATGTATTCTTTGGCAGGTGCTACGCCAATATTATCGCCGACACCAATCATATAAGGGCGAAGATACAACGTACCGCCCGTTCCATATGGCGGTAAATAAGCAAGGTTGGCTTTCACCACTTCTTGGCATGCAGAAACAAAGGTTTCTACTGGCACTTGTGGCATCAGTAGACGCGCACAACTTTTTTGTAGCCGTTTGGCATTTTCATCTGGACGAAACAAATTGACAGAACCATCTGCACATTGATACGCTTTTAATCCTTCAAAACATTGTTGGCCATAATGTAGAGCAGGCGAACCTTCACTAATCGTTAACTGATTGTTATCTGTTAGCGTGCCTTCTTCCCACTTGCCGTCTCGCCAATAACTAATATAACGAAAGGGCGTTTTAATGTAAGAAAATCCTAAATTATTCCAATCAAGATTGGCTTTTTCCATTGTCGTAGCACCTCAATTATTTTGATTTTTTATCTTAATTAGTGTAATTGTACCCACCAAAAACTAGAAAAGCAAGCCTTATTCTCATTCTTAACTTTTGTTATTTTTTCTTACTTGTCCATTTCTCCCTCACAAAAAAACCTTGATAGCCGTTTCTTGAATTGCAACGGAATATCAAGGTTTCGAAAAATTATTCAGTATACTCTTTGGTTTCTTGTAACGTACCATCTTGCTTATAGATTTTCAGCTTTGTTTGCTTATTCCGAGCAATTTCTTGGGCTCGTTCAATCGCCTCTTGTTTGTGGGTAAATGTATTACTTGCTTTTTCAGCGCTGTCTGAAATCACCAACCATTGGCCGTCTTTATATTTAACGTTGACAGCCGCCGTTAATAATTTTCCCGCATGTTTATCCTGTTTATGCGAATCTTGTTTCGTAGGATTTGCTTCTTGTTCGAAGGCCTTTTTGTCTGCTGCACTTGCCTCTTGATACCATTTCTCCGCTTGACTAATCGCAATTGGAATGGCACGATCATCAGGGTAGCCATCCGCAAGCAACGCATTGCCAATATCTATCGCTTTTTTCCGAATCAAAGGTGCTAAATTTTTCATTGATGTAGGATAATCATTCATATTCCAAGGCATCAAAATCTCCTCCTTAAATTCTGTCTATTACTAGCTTACTACAGAAAAGGAACATTTGAAAAAGAAATGATTACTTTGAATATTTCCTGAACCTTCTTGAGAGAATAAACCTAATTTCCCGTTGGCCAAAACTTCTCAATCTTTGAGTGTATGATTACTCATTTCCCTTTGAATCAGTTATGATAAAGGAAGAAATAAATAAATTTTTTGGAGGGATTTTCATGAAAATGTCTAAAGTACTCACCACTGTTTTGACGGCAACTGCTGCTCTTGTGCTGCTTAGTGCTTGTTCATCTGATAAAAAAACAGATAGTAGTTCTAGTAGCAAAGAAACAGCTAATTCAAGTACAGAAGTAGTCTCTGGTGCTTCAATTAGTGCCAAGCCTGAAGAGCTCGAAATGGCGTTAAGTGATAAAGGAAATTGGATTGTCGCAGCTACTGACAATGTCACTTTTGATAACGAGGTAACAGTTGCTGGTACTTTCCATGATAAGGGGAAAGATTCCAACGATGTCTATCGTAAATTAGCGCTTTATTCTCAAGATGATAATAAAAAAGTAACTGCTGAATATGAAATCACTGTTCCTAAACTAATCGTTTCTTCTGAAAATTTCAACATCGTTCACGGGACTGTCAAAGGTGATATTGAGGTGAAAGCAAATGGCTTTACTTTAAATGGTACCAAAGTTAATGGCAATATTACTTTTGATAAACAAGAATACAAAGATTCTGCTGACTTAGAAAAAGATGGTGCCACTGTTACTGGTGAAGTCACCGTAGCCAATAATTAAGTTCTTACCAGACAATTTTAACTAGTAAAAAACCAATGACAAATGTTCAATCAAATTTGTCATTGGTTTTAGTTTGTAAACACAGTGCCAGCATTGGTAGATAATTACAAAATGAACTCACTCTTTGCCATAAGCCTAAATAATTAAATGGTTTTACCTGTTGTAGCTGTGGAATCCTTGCTAAGCCATATAAGCCGGCTGCAAGTATACATAAAATAAACAAAAAGCCAAAAAGTTTTTTATTTTTTTGCGAACCGTCTTTACTATAGATAATGGTTAAGACGCCTGATAACAACAAAAAGCCTGTATAACCGACTGCTGATCCTCCGTTATGAAGCGCGGTAGCAACTGTGTCAGCGCTTGAAGTGTCTACGCTGAAGAGCCCACTGAAAATACAATCAAATAAACCATAAGCGCCAATCATTGCCACTACTAACCAAGCACCTTTTTTCGTTTTTCTGGAAAAAATAGCATATATCCTAGGTAAACTTGCTAACATCAACATTCCCGCAATGATAGTTAACCGATTAAAGTTTTCCCTAACTGGACTATTCACATCACCTAATAAGCTAATTACTTCTGTCAATTGATTGTAACCTTGATCTTTGAATCCGACATAATAAGGTGTAAAAAAATCAAGTAAGACCCCTAAAACTAAAAAATAGCCGCCATATTTTTTTAAAAACTGCATCTATTCACCTCAATTTTGATTTTCTATTTACTTTAAGTATAGCATATCAAAAATTCCAAATAATGAAACTTTCTTTTCCACTAAAAAACTTTTCGTCAGCGCGAGACGAAAAGTTTTACTTTAGGATTCAATAGAATCTACAATCTTATCATTTTCTTTTGATTCATTTAGCCACTCCGAGACAATAATTTTAATGATTGCAGCAACAGGAACTGCTAAAAACATCCCTAAGACGCCGAAGTACGCTCCCCCAATCGTGATTGAAACAATAATTAAAATCGGATTGACATTTAGGGCATCTCCCATAATTCGAGGACCAATAATATTGCCGTCAATTTGTTGTAAAATTAATAAAACTAGTAACACCGTAATGGCTTGAGTAACACCACCTGTGAAAAGCGTAATCACACCAGCAACAATTGACGCAAAAATCGAACCAAAATAAGGAATCATATTACAAATACCTAATAAAATCCCCAAAGTCACAGCAAATTTCACATTCAAAATACTTAACAAAATCGTTGATGAAACGCCAATTATACAAGCATCAAGAAATTGGCAACTGATAAATTTATAGAAAATTTTATTCGTTGTATTTAACCAGGTTTGTGTTTGCTTGTACACTTTTTCAGACAGCAATTTGTGGGCGGCCTTTTCAACAAATGTCAAAATAGATTGCTTAAATACCAGCGCATATATTGAGATAATCAACGTTAAAAATGCATTTAAAAAGAATGAGGAAACATTTTTAGTCAACGTTCCTAATGAAAATAACGCTTGTGTCCATTGATTTAAAAAACGTTCCGGCGACAAATCTTTAAGGACACTATTTAAATATTTTTCAATCGCGGCTGTTTTTAAAATCCCTTTATCTTCTAAACTCATCACAAACTGAACCATGTGATCATAAAAAGTGGGTAAAGAGTTTGCTAAATCTACTAAATTACTAATGAGTAGCGGAACGATATAGTTTAATGTCAAGACAAAAATAAACAAAATAATCAGGTACAAAAGGAGTACACTCAAGCCGTGTTTCGCTTTTTTAACGACTGGTAAAGGAACTCTTTCTAGTAATCCCTCGATTTTTTTCTGACTCCCACTCAATAAATAAGCAATCACGAAACCAGTAATAAATGGGGATAAGATGCCTAATAAACCCGAAACACTATGGACAAAGTGCTGATAATTCGTGATTAATAAATAGCCAACAATCAGCGCCATTACAAATAAAAAGCGGACAACCCAGTAATTCCAATCAACATTGTATTTCTTCAATCACTTCACCTCTAAATAAATTATGCCTATCATTGTAATTGTAAACGATTTGTGGCAAAAGGCAAGTTTGTCCATTCGTTCTTGATGAAATACACAAAGAAGCCAGACACTTTAAAAAATGTGTCTGTTTATTCTGCAGTATAAAAATGAGACACTAGACCTTGCTTCTTTTCATAAAAGAAGCAACTTGGTCTACAAGTACGTTTAACTTGTAGACCAAGTTGCTTAGATAGACTAAATTTATTTTTTCGATTCCACTGTGACCGTAAAGTTATCCATAATGAAATCTTTATCGGCACCTGTTGTAAAAATACCAAACGTAGTGTTTCCTGAAGCATCCCCAATTATTTCTGCTTCATAATGCTTGGTTTGACCATCTGCTGCTGTCGAAGTCAACTCACCGACTGGCTTAAAGTCATTGTTATTTTTCAACTCCCCATTAATGGTCCCAGCAGTAAAGACATTTTCACCATCAGTTTGATAATCAAATTGGACCGTATATTTCTTGTTCGGTTCAAATTTAATATTTTGCGGAATTGTTTGAAGCATCAAACCTGCTCCTTGTTTATGGGCTTTCAAGGACCAGTTGCCTTCTAATACATCTGAAACAAGGTTTCCATTCCAACCATATTGTGTGTAAGGTTCATTTCTTTCTGATAAATGAATCCGTGGATCTTCTACACCACCAGCTGAGCCTTTAACAAACGGATATAATCCAACTGCTTGTGTGTCTTCAAAATCTTGCTTAATAACTGTTTGTTTGTCTGGGTTCATGATATCCGTTTGACGCTCAACAATTCGTAAATCATCAAATTTTGTAACGGAATTGCCTTTATCAACCGCTAACGTCACCGAGCCTTTTTTGGCATTATCTGGGATTTCAAAATCAATTCGCATATTTTGCATATACTGCGGATTTTTCCTGCTTGTATGGTTAATATCTGCCTGAATATAGTTTTGGGCAACCGAATTATTCACTGTCCGCGTATATTTTTTACCACCAATTTTAACAGTTACTGTGGCTTTGCGATCATGTGTTTCTGTGTTTAGATACAAACTATATTTTCCTGGTTTAGGAAGATTGATGTCTTGTTTGATTTCGGTTCTTTCTTTTTCTGAACTAAAGACATAATCACCGTTAGCATCTTTTTTAACCTCTCCATCACCTCGGAAAACTTTCCAGTTATTTTTCAAGGTATTGGCTTCATTAAATCCAGGATCTTTAAATGGTGTTCCTGTTCCAAATGTCATCGGTTCAATACTGTCAGGTTCAGCAATGACATACGGTGTATTAGCCTCGGCTTGGATGGTCACTTGGTTATTTGTAGTGGCAATTGCGCCTTTGTCAATACGCCCTTGATCTGTTAATTCATATAAATGTAAATTCGTTTTTCCTTGCATTTTCTTATCCAATGACCAAGTGCTGGTACCGCCTTTTGGATTCCAGTGATATAGTTTGTCTTGACCATTGACATTCCAAGGCAGTAGATACGCATCACCTTTTAGAACTTCTGTCTCATTTAACGTAATGCTTCTTGGCGAATTAGCATCTGCTTGAGTAACGGTCACTTTTTCAGCACCGTTCGCTAATTTAATCGTACCATAGATTTGACCATCTGCTGCTGTTGTAGTTTCCCAGTTTGTAATTTGGTAATGTTGTAAGAACTTAGTTGGGATATTAATGGCAAAAGTTTTTTGGCGATAGGTATTAAAATTGGTTTTACCCACCCAACCTTCATAGGCTTCAAATTCAGCTCCACCTAACAAAGGGTTGTCGGAAATAATCCAAGTGTCTTTTTGATGATTCCGAATAAAACGAACGATTGTACTGTTAAAGCCTTTCGTTGTTGTACCGCCGTAATCTTTTTCTGCAGACCAATGGTTCCAAACCGAGTCATACTCTAAAGCATTCGGAAATTCATTGGTTGTAAACCAACCGAGTGAATTAATTTCTTTACTTAGTTGACGACTTGCCCAACCTGATTCGCCTTGGTTGCCCCAAACATCAACATAAATATAATCTAGATTCGGTGCTTTTTGTTTTAATTCTTTAAAGCGCTCATAGCGACGACCACTCAATGCATCGGGTCTTTGTTTAATAAAATAAGACGGATCTAACCAATCCCAGCCACGCTTCGTTGGATCAACTAATTCCTCATTAAATCCTTTTGCTTCTGGGTAAGACTCGGTGTCATTAATATGCACACCGAAAACGGCATTTAATTTATGGCCTTCATCAATTAATTGATTCAACGCTTGTTCCCCACCAGGTCGCTGACCAATAGCACCGTAATCTGGATGCGCAGAATCATGTCCTTCATTTTGATACCCTTTTAGTAAATTCATTTGTCCTAATCCATCTGTTAAATTGTAAATACGTTTTGATTCGTCTAACGTCACTAAGAATGGGTTTGTCGCCTGACTAGCAAAGTTAAAAGGAATCCGTTGGTTGACTAATTCAGGGACTTTTTCCGCGCCCATTGGGTTATTCATAATTGAACGGAACCCAATTGCCGCATCTTGCCAATCCACCCGATTGTCGTCGTTGCTATCTTTTGAGAATTTAACTTTCACTTCTGGTGTTTCCCCAGTTGTGTAATCTTCCGGTGCATCAAATGGTCGATAGGTCCATGCCCCACTTGACAAGGTTGTTACAAAACCAGTCGCCGCTTCTTTTGTTTGTTTATGGATTCGATTGTTGTCACTACCATCGACAGAGCCGTCTCCATAGGCGTTCGTCCAAAAACTTGCAGCATAATTTGCTGTATTTAAGAAACCGTACATATATTTTTTCGTTTCTTCTTGACTAGTTGTAGTTAAATCTTGGATAGTATCACCATTTTTATTTCCGTTATTTGCATTTGTCCCAGTATTCATCACAACGCCAGCAAAAGTCGCCCCTTCATCTGTACTATTGATAGAAATCAAGCCTTGATTTGGAATTGAAATTGTGTGTATTTTGGTTCCTTCTTCACGAATATCTGAGAGTTTCATAGCTAATTCTTGGCCTTCTGAAACAGTCAATGTCGTTGTGAAACGCAGACCAATTTCTGGGACAGCTACGTTATAAACGGCTTGATTTGCTTCACTCTTCTGTTTTTCAGCAGTTGCTTTATATGCTTTGCCATCAATCATTACTTGGTCAATTTTCTCGTGTTGGCCATTAAAAATCACTTGATTACTCTGAGGGTCTTCGTAGCGAATAATTCGTGGAAATTGTGGATCAACCACGGCTGTTAAATCTGCAGAAGAGATTTTGTCGCCTTTTTCAGCTTCATTGTCTTTAGCAACAACAACGCTGGCTTTTGCTTTGATGTTTGTATTTTCCAAAGTACCGTCGACTTCAAAAGTCCCTGGTTCTTTGTATGCATCAGGATCGATTTCATCCCAACGGACTGCTTCATTGGCTTCTTTACCAGTATTATAGGTCACTTTTACTTGTTTCGGTAATTTTGGTGCGACACCAATTTTTGTAAAAACTTTGACTGGCGCAATTTGTGTCACTTCTGGCACAATTTCTGGAATGCTATCTACGGGGCCATTTTTAAAATAGTCATAATTGACAATTTTTTTGTCGTACCACAAACGGACACCCACATGTCCGGCTTCTGTTGGAATTTTGTCTCCGTTGGCCAAAACAGGTTCTCCTTCGTAAATCAACGTGGTGTTAAGCCAGATAGTAATTTTTTCACCAACATAACGTACTTTCAACAAATAATTCGTATCTTCATTTAACGTTGGCCCAGAAATCGAATCATTCCACGAATTAGGGCTTTCAACTAACCATTTGCCATTCGCGTTATAGCCTACAAAAACCCAGCTATCTTTGGTATTACCACGTATAATCACACCCGTTCGACCGCTTCCAGCAGTGTATTTAAACTTTGTTTCTACTTCACCATCAGCTAATTTAGGGGAATCTAAATTTAAAGATACGGCATTATTACCTGCTGCTGCATCTCGTGAAATCGCCAATGACTCTCCTGCTAATTCTCGATTTGTTTTACCAATCACATCTTGCCACTCACCAATTTTCCCTCCTGGAAAATCAGATTGCCACAATTTTTCCTCTGTTGCGGTAGGTTCCACCATTGATGAGCTTGTTTCAGTGCTGCTGTTTGTTGTTTCTTCTGCAGACGTACTTAATGGTACTAAAATCGTTGCGCTTGCCAATAGTGTCAATGTACTAAATCGTTTTATTTTCCCATGTTTCATCTGATAAATCAGCCCCCTAACATTTTTTGAACACGCTTTCATTATTAGCAATTAAAGGGGCGTTCCAAAAATAAATTCTTTTATTTTTGGAACGTCCATCTCTAAATCATTCTCTTAAAAACTTTGATTACTTACGACAACAAGTCAGAATTATTCATCCTCGTCATCTACTGCAACATTTAGCAGCAATTCGTTGACTTTCACAATACTTTCTGCTGATTCATTAACATAGTCACCTTCGATCGCTAATAAACTTGCATTTACATAGCTGATAACCATCGGTAAATTCATCCCAGTATATAAGTCAAACGAAGCACCTTGCATAATTTTTTTAGATAAAATATTACAAGGTGTCCCCCCTAATAGATCAGCAAAGACAACAAAATCTTCTAACGATTCCGTAATCGCTTCAAATTTTTCTAAAAAGTCAGCTTCACCTTCTTCTGGTAATAAAGCAACAGTGGAAATTGTTTCTTGCGGTCCCATAATCATCTCCGCACTTTTTTTCAATTCCTCGCAAAAACGGCCATGACTTACTAAAACTAAATGTTCACTCATCGATTTTCTCCTGTCTTACTTATTTTGAAATAACACCTAACGCAGACAATGCGACACAGACAATTAATACGATAAAAATGGCTTTAGTAGACGTCATATTCTTTTTACCTAGCATCCAATAAACGCCACCGACAATTCCTGCAGGAAGTAGACGTGGTAAAATCATATCCAAGTTATTTTGCATGTTAAGTGTTACATCCCCAATACTTGGTGCCCATGATAGTTTGACATTAACCATCGTTGCCACTAAAGCGCCAACCATGAAGACCCCTAGTAAAGTTGCAGCATCTGTTAAGGCAGTTAAGCGGTGTTGCATAGTTGTTACCAAAGAAATTCCTTCGCGATATGCAAATTCCAATTGTTTCCAACGGAAGACCATCACGGCAATTTGAGCAACAATCCAGATAAAGATACCAGTTGGGTTACCATTAATCGCCATGTTAGCAGCTAGCGCCCCAAAAATAGTTGGAATTAAAGCTGCGAAAATTGAATCCCCAATTGCTGCAAACGGTCCCATTAAACCAGTTTTCAAACCTGAAACTGTTTGTTTTCCAGCAATGCCTTCTTTTTCTTCAATTGCCAAATCGATCCCTGTAATAATTGTATTAAAGAAGTTTGAAGTATTGAAAAATTGCGTGTGTGTTTTCATTACTTCTTTTAATTCAGGCGTATCATCCCCATAAATTTTACGCAATTGTGGCAAAATCGTATACAAGTAACCTGATCCTTGCATTCTTTCGTAGTTCCAACCTAATTGGAAAGTAAACAAGCTTCTGCGATTAATTTGTTTAAAATCTTCTTTCGTCAATTTATAATTAGATTTCGTCATCTTCAATCTCTCCTTCGTCTGAATCATTCGCTGCATGTTCTTTTTTGGCTGCTGGCCCACTCGGAATCATTTGACCATTTTTGTAGCTAATTGCGGCTAAAGCGAAACCAATTAAAGCGACTGCTAACATTGGTAGTGCGTTAAATACACCACTGAAGTCTTTCACAACGCTCGCAACAGATGTTCCTAAAAGTTGCATGTTTGTAAAGATTGTTCCTAGTAAAGCAGTTACAGTGAAACCAAGAATTAAATAAGGGAAATGTTTTTTCACTGGTAAGTAACGTAGTAAAATTGCAAAACCGACCGCTGGTAAGACCGCCCCAGCAACAGACAAGCCATCACCTAACCATTTCAAATCGCCATTTAGGACAGATACAACTTTTTGTACTAAACCACCACCAAAAGCAAGTGCTAAGAAGACTGGAATCATTCGAGAAAGAGACCAAGGTAAGGCACCCATTAAGAAGTTACGTTCAATTCCTTTGTAGTTCATATCTTCGACCATTTTATCAATTCGATGTGCAAAGTAGGTATTCGCAAAACGAGCCAAAATGTCTAATTGAATCATTAAACTAGCAACTGGTACTGCAATAGCAGCGATTGCTTGTTCAGGGTTCATTCCTAAAGACACAGAAAATGCTGTGGCAAGAATCGTACCTGAGTTAGCATCAATTTTGGAGGCACCCCCGAAAGTCCCAACTCCTAATACAGTTAATTGCATACTTCCACCAATAATAAGTCCTGCTTTAATATCCCCCATCACTAATCCTGCAAAAAGACCTGCAAACACTGGCGCACTTAATGAAGAATAAATTTGTAATTCATCTAAAATTTGGTATCCTGCGTATAATGTTAATAATAAGATCTGCCACCATAAGATATTCATTTTTTGTTCCCTCCTATTTTGTTATCAAACTCATAAAGTCTTCCGCTTTGTCACTTGGCACCATTTGAGCAATCAGATGGACACCTTTAGCATTTAACTCTTTAAAAACCTCAATATCTTGATCGACCACATTGATTGACTTAGTAATCGACCGTGTTTCGTTTGTTTGAGACATGTTCCCAACATTGATTTCTTTAATCGGCACCCCAAGTTCTACTAGTTTTAATAAACGATCTGGTTTCCGTACCACAATTAGTAAACGTTGTGAGTCGTATTTTCCTGCTAAAATATTTTGAGCAGCTTTTTCAACTGGTAACACGCTTAGTTTCACGCCAGCTGGTGTTGCTAATTTCAAGCCACTTTTTTCAATGGCATTCCCTGCAACTTCATCATCAACGACCATAATTCTGGAAATATTCAATTTTGTCGCCCATAAATTTGCCACTTGTCCATGAATCAAACGTCCATCAATTCTTACGCCAATAATACTCATTGTAATCCCTCTTTCATTTCTTTATATAGTGGTTCTTTTACTAACTGAATTTCTGGTTGGTACGTTCCTTCCGTTTCAAAAATGACGATCTCATTTTGCCCTTCTTTTAATAATCCTTTGGGAATATATAAGGAAAGCGTCGGACCAACATTCCAGAAACGACCAAGATTGGTTTGGTTAACAAAAACAATTCCTTTGCCGAATTTAGAAACATCAATAAATGTATCTTTCACTTCTGCTAACTCCACATGATACTGGTAAAAGCTTGGTTGATCAGGCTGCCATTCTCTTGAATAGTCTACCTGTTCACAGCTTGTCATAGATAAACAATATTGTTGCCATTGCGTCATAAAATGTAAATCTGCCATGACACCCGTTCGAATCCCTTTTTTCTGAGTATCTGCAAATAGTTTATGCCCGTAATTGACACGACCCATATTTTCCATTAAAATATCGATTTGATTATTCTCTTGCGGCAGTGTAACGTAAATATCTTCGCCAATTTCCGTTTGATATTGCGTTGCTTGATGTACCTGATTGACAAATAATTGCAGACGATCACGACCGTCAATCACTCTTAGCTTTTCTTCTGCAGCATCTTTTTCAATGCTTGTTCGGTAAAGAAGATAGCCGGTATTTTGTCCTAATTGTTCCATGGTTTGCGGATAAACGCTGACCACTGGCTGACTAATCGTTTCTAAAGTCGCAAACAAACTCACTTTGTTGGTTAAAGGAATTGCTGTTTGCGCAAAAGAATCTTTTACTAATGGTTCAGCTTGTGGTAACGCAGGGTACTCTTCGTGAAGCATTTTTTGTAACGCAAAATACTTTTCGGTTGGGTTCCCTTGTTCATCAAGAGGCGCATCATAATCATAGGAAGTGATTTGTGGTAAATCAATGGTTCCTCGTGCGGAGCAGCCATTCATAAACCCAAAATTGGTGCCGCCATGAAACATATATAAGTTGATACTGCCTAATGCTAATGCTTCTCTAACTGATTCAGCCAATTCTTGCGGATCTCGTTTAATAATTGGCTCTTTCCAACGATTAAACCAGCCATCCCAAAATTCCATACACATTAGCGGCCATTTTTTACCATGTTCTTCAAAAAAGGCTTGCATCATACCGAAATTTTCTTTGGCTTTTGAGCCAAAATTTCCGGTTACTAAAATATCATCTTCAATCATGCTGCCTGCCCGCAATGTTGCGCGCCATGGCCCGTCAGAAGTAAAAAATGGTGCTGTCACGCCGCGTGCAATCATCAAATCGCGAATCGCCCGTAAATACGCTTTTTCTTCGCCAAATGAACCATATTCGTTTTCGATTTGAATCATTAAAATATTGCCACCGTTAGCAAGTTGATGCGGAACAATTTTTTCCATTAAAACATCATAATATTCCGCAACATGCTTCAGATAGGTTGGATTATTCGAACGCATCCGTCCTGGTTCATTTAATAGCCAGGCTGGAAAACCGCCAAACTCCCATTCTGCACAAATATAAGGAGACGGCCGCACAATCGCATATAGTCCAAGTTCTTGTGCTAATTTTAAAAAGCGCTCCAAATCTAATATTCCCTCAAAATGAAATGTTCCTTTTTGCGGTTCATGTAAATTCCATGGTACATATGTCTCAACTGTATTGAAGCCTAAAGCTTTCAAGTTATAAAGTGAATGATACCAATCTGAGGGATCTACACGAAAATAATGAATGGCACCTGATAAAATTTTAAATGGTTGACCATTTAAAAGAAACTCCTCTTTAATTTCAAATCTTTCCACATTGCCACCCTTTCTAGTAAACGCTTTCAATTACTGGATAATTGCTAAATAAAGAAAGCTCTTTATTTAGCAATTTCGACTACTTGGATGTTCATAAGATGTTTCTTCACGTTCTCTACGTCTACATGCCCAGTCATTCTTTCTTGGGCATTAGCCATTCCAGCCGCCATGCCCCATTTTAGCAGTTCGGCCGCTGGGGCATCCTTCGCTAGTCCATATGCAAGACCAGCAATGGTTGCATCTCCTGAACCAACAGGATTTTTAGCTTGAATCGTTGGAATTTTTACACGATAGAACTGATCGTGATGTTTGGCAATTGCACCATCTTTTCCTAAAGATACGACAATCCATTCAATTCCAGCAAACATTGGTTTTGTTAAAGCTTTTTGCACAGCTGCTAATGGATTTTCTGAAAAATCTTGCTCTAGTAATCCTTCTAGTTCCTCTAAGTTAGGTTTAATTAAATACGGTTTCCATGGTCCTTGAAGAACTTGTCTTAAACTATCACCAGAAGTATCTAGTAGTACTTTAACCTCTTGTGCTTGAGCTTTTTGAACTAATTCTTGATAAAAATTTGATGGTAATCCTTTCGCTAAACTGCCAGAAATTGTGACAATTTCTGCTTGCTTAATTAATTGATCGAAATTTTCAAGGAAGTTACTGATTTCTTTTGGGGAAACAGTCGGTCCAGCTTCTAAAATTTCAGTTTGATTCCCCTCGTGCAAAATCGCAATCGAATCACGTGTTTCTTCTTTGATTGATGTAAATGCTTGGGGGATGTTTGCTTTCTTTAACTCGTTTGCAATAAACGCCCCATGAAAACCACCAAGAACGCCGGTAGCGATAACATCTCCACCTAAATCATGAATGACGCGAGTGACATTTAGTCCTTTGCCACCAGGGGTTTTGGTCACCTGACTGGTCCGATTAACGATATCAAGCTTTAGATGATCTAATAGGTAGGAGATGTCAATTGACGGATTCATTGTTACTGTTACTATCACAGCTATGCCTCCCAATTACCCTTCGTTTACTTGAACTTTCGCATGCCAAGAGCTGGCGGTTGCCGCGATGACTTCATTTAAACTTTCAATGTTTTCTCGGCCTTCTGTTTTTAACCAATCACAAGCCGCAGTTTCTCCTGCTTCAACGAAAGGTTTCACGCCATTTTTCCACGTAGCACGGCCACATAAAACACCATTAAATGTTGAACCAGCTTCTTTAGCGAAACGTAGTGTTTCTTGGAATAGCTCTGTTGAGACACCGGCACTTAAAAAGATAAATGGTAAATCAGTGGCTTGACTTTGTTCTAAGAAATAATTCGCCGCTTCCTCTTTTGTATACGCTGTTTCAGCCGGCGCAAAACCTTCTACAAAATTCATATTAACTGGAACTTCCACTTTCAATACATCTACTTTATATTGGGGTTTAGAAAATTCTTTCATCATTTCATTCACTTTATGCGGTTTAACTTTTGCATATTCTAAAGAAGTTGCATCTGCTATTTGTGCATCATAAGAAACTAATTCTAAGTAAAATGGTAGGTCTTCTTCTGCACATTCACTCCCTAAGCGTTCAATAAATACATGTTTTTGATGATTGATTTCTGGATCCTCATCCACATCATAGTAGAGTAAAAATTTAATCGCATCTGCGCCTTCTTCTTTCAAGCGTAAAACAGACCAATCTGCTAGTAAATCAGGCAATCGTCCCGGAGTTGTTGCATCATAGCCCGTTTTTTCATAAGCGAGTAACAATCCAGCCTCGGTATCGCGTGCTTTTGCAGCAGGCAATCCATATTCTGGATCCAATAAAATGGCGGACGCATAAGGTGTCAATTCTTTCGAGACTAATTCTTTAAACGTTTCAATTTGTGCATCAGTTGGCTCTACATCTAGCGCTTTGATCATTTTTTTCAAGGCACCTCGTTGATCAATGGCTAATGCGCTAATGATTCCTTCTTGGGTTGACAAACGATCCATTGCCGCTTTTTTTCCAGCTGTTAACGTAAGCATAGTTCCTCCTCCAAATGTTGTATTATTTATAGTCATAAATCGTTACGCCTTTAACCACTCGATTCACTGTACCTGTCGGTGAAGGGGTATCCGGTTTATTTCCAACTTTAATAGATGTTAAAAGTGCGACTGTTTGGGCTACCATAATATCTGCTAATGCTAAATAGCCATCAGGTAATAGAGCAGTTTCTGCGGAATATTCAATAGTTGAACCTGAGAAATTACGTTTGCCGGGTTGAGCAATCGCAAAAACACCCGCCGCAATTTCGTCACCGTGAACTTCTTCTAAGATATCCAAGTCATAATCTCTTGTATATGGTGTATTATTAACAAAACCAAACATTATTGTTTTTTCATTAATAAATGATTTTGGTCCATGACGGAAGCCCATAGAAGAGTCAAAAATTGTGGCAACTTTGCCGGCTGTTAGTTCTAAGATTTTTAATTGCGCTTCTCTTGTCAAACCAGCTAAACTTCCAGAACCAACATAAACAATTCGTTCAAAATCAAGGTTAACAATTTCATTTAATTCTTCTTCACGGGATAGCACTTCTTCACCTAATTTAATTAGAGAGTTTACATAATCTTGTTTTTGCTCAAAGGCTGTTTGATCAAAGAGTAGTAATGTACCCAAAGTCATGCAAGAAAAGCTACCAGTCATCGCAAAACCACCATCATTGGAACGTGTTGGCATTAAGAATAAAAAGCTGTTTTCTTCTTTTTGGCTTATTTGTGCCAGTTGTCCTTCTTCGGCACAAGTAATCGCTAAATGATGAATTGTTTCAACCACTTGATTAGCTACTTCAACTGCCGCTAAACTTTCAGGACTATTTCCACTTCTTGCAAACGAAACTAACAATGTTGGTTCGTCTTTAATCAGATAATCTTCTGGTTTGGCCACAATATCCGTTGTTCCAATACTTTCGAATGAAAAGGCTTGTGTGTCGCCGTGTGCTCGGAGATAAGGTACAACCGTATCACCGACATATTGCGAAGTCCCTGCTCCTGTAAAAATTACTCTTGTGCGTTTTCCTTGCGCTTTGGCTTGGACTTCTTTTAAAAAGTTTTCCAAAGCTGTTTGATTTTCATGATAAAGTGTCACGGTTTCTTGCCAAAGCTCAGGTTGCTGACGAATTTCACGTGTCGTGATTTCCGCTCCTAGTTGTTCTAGTTCTTCTTTTTCTGCTGTAAACATACTTAACTCTCCTAACTATTCCGAATATGGCGTATCTGATAATGAAATTGGTCTGCTCGTGCCACACTCAACGTAAATTCAATAATTTCATTTTTCATGTTATATGTCTGGCGTGCTAAATGAAGGACTGGCGCTCCTTCTGGAATCATCAATAATTTGGCATCTTCTTTTGAAGCAATGCTAGCGTATAATTCTTCATCAGCTAAACAAACGGTTTGCTTAAAATCTTCCGAAAATAGATCATATAATGGTTTGCTACGTAGTAATTGATCCGTGAGTGATAAGAAAAATTTCACAGGCAAGTATGTGTCTTCAACCATTAATGGCTCGTTATCAGCAATCCGCAACCGACTTAATTTAAAAACTGCCTCTCCTAACGAAAGATTCAAATGCTGACAAATAAATTTATCCGCTTCCAATTTTTCGAAGGATAATATACGGGTATGTGGTTTTCGACCCAGCCCTTTCATTTGTTCTGTAAAACTATATGCGCCAGCTAAATCAGCGGCCTCTTTTTTTATATCTGAAACAAATGTTCCTTTGCCATGACGACGATAGATGGAACCTCTATTTTCTAGTTCTTGTAGCGCTAACCGGACCGTCGTCCGACTCACTCCATATTGTGCAGTCAATTCACGTTCAGAGGGCAACTTGTCATGAGGAATCATGCATGTTTCGATTCGTTCCTGCAGCAAATCAACAAGTTGATGATACAAAGCTTTGTTTTTAAAGGCATTTTCCATAACTTTCTCCTTTACCCTAACTGGTTATAACCACAAACCAATAGTACGGTGGTTTTTTTTATTTTGTCAATAAAAAGTATTAATAAATATCTTCATACCGCTATAACCTTGAAATGATAACGTTTACATTTTTTTATTTTTCTTTATTGTAATATTTTTTCCCTCAAGAAATCATTTTTTTATAAAAAACCATCCTTAAATATGATACCAGTTGCTGGCTTTATTTTAAATAGACAAAAAAGAGTATGAGACAAAAATCACTTTAGATTTTTGTCTCATACTCAAAATCTGAAAAACAGTTCTATCCCGACTTCTTCCTTTCTATTGTTTGGTTCTGGCAACAACTAACAAGTAACTGATTTTACGAAATCCATGACAATATTCATTATTGAGCATATTCAATCCTTCTGCTAATTTTCGTATAAGATAAATATTGATTGAATGTGTTGACACAACGAAAGGCAGTCCTGTTCGCATATTGATCATAATAACGCTTGGTATACCACTGAAATTCTTTCGTCCAAGGTTTGACATGGCCAGTAAAGTGGATAATGGATGGTGCTCTTCTCGTTTCGTCATATTGTCTTTCTCCATAAATAGTCGGATGTTTTTTCGCTTTTGACAGAATATAACCTTGGGCATTCCACTTAGGATGTAACTGGGTCCAACGGTCGTGTAAAACCGCATTCAATGCATCTTGATCATGGAAACGTAATTTATCTGGATTTTCTTCAATAAATCTTAAGACTTTAGTGGTTACATCTAAATTCAACCATTTTTTAACATCGATTAGCAACAAGCCTGAGTTAAAATAACACATAGATTCTGCAGGAATCGCCATTTTTTCCAAACGTTGATGGAACCCTGCATCTTCAACAGCGGCGATGATATTTTCACCTAAATCAACTGTCCATAATTTTGCGACATCATCTAAGGCAATCATGTCACAATCCATATACAACAGCCGTTCGATCTGGCTTCCTCTAAACAACTCTGGAATAGCAATCCTGTAGTAAGCTGTTTTGGGAATTCGTTCACTGGTTACAACATTTTTGAAAAAATGGGGGTTGATTTTTAAAAATGTTAACTCTGCATTGATTTGGGTATGTTTAATCGTAAAATACAGTAGTTGCTTGCTTTCAAAATTGATATTGTCATCAATCACATAAAAATGAACAGCTGCCGCTGAAGGACTATTTTCTAAAATTGAAACAAACATAGCAGCAAGATGCGGTACAAAGTTGGTATTGCAACATGAGACAATCGCTAATTCTTTTCTATTTTCCATTTCTTGCACCTACTTTCTTTAACTTGTTTAGATAAAGAGCTGTATAAGGATGATTTTCTAACGTATTCCAGGGTTTATCGTGACCAGTAAAATGAATAATCGCTGGCTCTTGATTTCCCGCTGCATATAATTTTTGGTAAGCCTCATTAGGCGCTTCATGACGATTAAAAACTAAAGACGTCTGCATATTCCATCTTGGTTCTAAAGCTAGCCAATCTTCATAAAGAACGGCGTTTAAAGCATCTTGGTCATGATAAACTATGCGGTCCCCATTTTCTTCTAGATACTGAATTGTTTTTTGCGTGATTGCTTTCTCGTTCCATCGGTCAATATCAATAATCATAACTCCTGAATTAAAATAATAATCGGAGGAATGGATGCCCAAACGTTTCAAGGCATATGCTTGACCAGGATCAATAACCGCGCCAATCGTTTGGTTCACTAATGGCGTATCATACAACTGGACAATATCATCTAAAACCAGCGTATCTGCATCTAAATAAAGAACCTTTTTATAGCTATATTTTTGTAAAAGTGACGGTAAAGAAATGCGTAAGTATGCGGTCGTTGTAATATGATCACTCACTAAAAAATTTTGATAGACTTCTTTGTCTGCTGTTAGAAATTCAACAGTCGCATTTTGTGAGTTACTACTAACCGTTTCTTGGAGTGCTTTTTTGCTAGATAGCGACAGCCCATCATCAATCACATAAAAATGAACAGATCTCTCCGAATGACAATTTTCTAAAACAGTTGTCATCATTACATTCAAATAAGGAGCATAATTTTCGTCTGAAGCTGTCACAATTGGCACAATCTTCTGAGTTTTTCTCATCAAAACCACTCTCCTCTTTTATTTTTATAGCTAAGTTCCTATTCAGAATAGGCCCTGAAAAACTTATCTGCAAATCATATGCTCATTATTTTATAATATAATTATAATAAAAATATATTTTATGGCTATAAAATAATTTTGTTTTCCGTTAATAACTATTAAAAAAACAACATTTCTCTTACTTTATCCTCAAAAATACTATTTATTTAATACTTGTTTTACTAATTTTTTTATCTAAAAATCCGCCTGTTGTATTTTCTGTTGATGATAATTTTAAAATGTACAGCGAAACTTAATATAAATTCTAAACTGACTTCTTACTCAATAAAAGAGCGAAAGAGCCTGGGACAAAAATCACTTTGGATTTTTGTTCCAGGCTCAAAACCGGATAAATGGCGGGAACAGAACCAATTCCTTCGAAAATAAACGGATCTGTTCTGACCTCCTTCACTTCATATATGATTCTCTTTCCCTTCCAAAAATTATCCTTCTTAAATGATCTATGGCGTAGTCGGATAATTTTGGACTGTCGTTTGATTGCCATTTTGACTAAACAAGCTAGTTGATTGTGCATTTTTTTGTTTTTCTACTTCTAAGACTTTGTTTTTTTCAAAAGCCACATCATAGTTGTAGTCCTTTGGTTGCACTTCTTGGAATCCTTGTGGTTTATAAAAACGTAAAAGGTTTTCCTGATTTAATTTGTCAGATAAACTTAACGATTTTTTCACCCAATCGTTATCTTTCGTGACTTCTGCTTTTAAATCTGCTGGAACTTGGTCTAATTTTTTCCCTTGATTATTATAGATTTCCCCACCTAGATAAGAAAATTGAGGCGTTACAAAATCGCCATTTCTAAAAGGAACCACTTGTTTATATTGAGGAGATAAAAGGTCCGTGCCAAAATGGATATAATTTTTATCATCGACACCTAAAAGATGGTACAGTGTCGGTAAAACGTCAATTTCCCCACCATATTCGTGCATGATTTTCCCTTGCGTATAGCCTGGCATGTAAAACATCAAAGGTACTCTTTGCAATTGCGCATTGTCATAGTTTGTCCACGTTTTTGGATCGCGGTTGAAAGCTTTACATAAGTCCTTGTTGTTTGCATCTGAAATACCGAAGTGGTCACCATAAATAACAAAAATAGAATGATTGTATAAACTTGTTGTTTGCAAGTAATGGAAAAATTGTTCTAGCGATTGATCCAAATAGTGCGCTGTTCGAACATAATCATCCACAATCGAATTGCCTGTGTTCAATTTAGGAAACGGGAAGTTTTGGTCATCCGTATAATAAGGGGTATGATTGGTCACAGTTAAAAACTTCGCATAGAATGGCTGCTGTAAATGCTCAAGCTCACTAGCTGATTCACGCAACAATTGTTTATCTAAAATACCGTAACCTAGCATTTTGTCATCTTTTGAAAAATATGACCGATCAAAAAAGTATTGATAACCTAAGTTTTTATACACATGGTCCCGATTCCAAAAACTCCCCACATTCCCATGGAAAACAGCGGTTGTATAGCCTTTTTGTCCTAAAACAGCGGGAGCCGCTTCGAAAGTATTGTCTGATCCTAATTGTGTAAAAAGAGAGCCTTGCGGGAGGCCGAATGTTCCTGTTTCTAACATGTTCTCCGCATCACTCGTTTTTCCTTGCCCTACTTCATGAAAGAAATTATCAAAACTGATTGTCGCTTTGTTTTGATAGAGCTGATTTAAAAACGGTGTAACCTCTTGGCCTTGGACTTTCATATTAATCAAAAATTGTTGAAAACTTTCTAAATGAATCACAAATACATTTTTCCCTTTGGCAATCCCGGCATACTGCGGATTAAGCGGTAAATTGTTTTGCTTGGTAAATTTCATGATTTCAGGTAATTCGTTTGAACTAGCTTCTGCTCTTACCTCATTTGACATGGCTGTTTTGACACCATCGATGGCTGTGAATGCATCCAAGCCAAGATATTTTACAATATAATTACGGTCAAAAATTCTTTGAAGCAATTGAGGACGATCGGTTTCACTTAAAAATAAGTTAACCGAAAAGAGCAAGACACTTAAACAACTAATTGAGATCGCCAATCTTCTGTTGATAGGTTTGGTCACAAAGACTTGATGATTCCGTCGCTGTTTAAAAGAGTAAAATACCAAAACGAGCAGCACTAAAGTATCTAGCCAATAAAAGACATCGTGGACTCTCATTAAAGCAAGTAAATCACCAGAAATTCCTTCTGAAACTTTTGAAAAGCCAAAAACAGATTGGATGGTAATAAAGTCAGTGAATTCACGATAAAAAATAATATTCAAATATAAAATTAATGTATTTAAAACATTTAAAAGAGTTAAGCTAAGCATAAATGTTTTATGCTTTTTAAAATACAAACTAAAGCCAAATAATAACAGCGTAGTAGCAACTGGATTGAACCATAAAATTTCTCGCTGGAGACTGCCCTTAACGCCTAATGAGAAATCTAGGTAATACGCCAGAATCGTTTTTGCCCAAAAGAGTAAAACAAAAAATAAAAAGAGTCCTAATCGGTTATTTATTTTTTTCATCTAAGTTTGTCTTCCTTTCCCTTCAAAAAAATCTTGATTTGTTAAAAATAAAACCTAACTCTGCGCAATGACTTTTTCGCTAGCGGAGAATTGGATAAATAACTTAAAAAGATAATCGCAATGGCGCAACATCCAAATAAAAGCCATACGTTTGTAAAAGGTGTTCGAGTAAGCGAACTAGTAATAGGCTTTGTAATTAAAAGACTTGGTAGCGCAACCCCTAAAGAATTGCCAATTTGCTTACATGTCACCGCAATGGCTGCTGCCGTTCCTGACTGAGAAAGTGGCATTCCTTCAATCGCTGTAATGGTAATCGGCGAATTTAACATCCCAAACCCAATGCCTAAAAAGATATAAATAATAAATAAAATAATCATAGGCGTTGTTTTAGTTACAAATAATTGTAAAAAGCTAACAGCCAACATTGAAATACCACAAAGCATAATAGGACGTTTCGTCCCTATTCTCCCTACCATTTCGCCGGCTCTCGGGGCAACAAGAAAACTAACAAAAGCCAAAGGAATGGTTGATAAGCCAGCTTCCAACGGGCTGAAGCCTCTCATTTCTTGCAAATATAGCGTGTTTAAAAATAAATAACCGTTATATATGATAAAGCCAAAAATAGCTAAAAAAGAAGCCGATGTAAATGGAATAGATAAAAAGAAGCGCGGATTGATTAACGGATTGTCAATGTTATATTCATAAATAAAGAAAATAACAATGGCTAAGCAGCCGATTATCCCAGTACTTAAAATATCTGGCGCGAAAAGCCCTTTTCTAGGTAGTCCGATAATGGAATAGATAGAACTAAATAGAAAAAGAATCATCAATGCTTGACCAACAAAATCATTTTTCGCCGTTTTCTCTACTTTTGACTCAGGTACAAATTTTTGTGTAAGGATGATTGCCGCTGCAATGATCGGTACATTTACAAAAAAGACATACCGCCAGCTAAAATAAGAAACAATTAGTCCGCCAATAATCGGGCCCATGCCTAAGGAAATCCCTGTAACAGAGCCCCACAAGCCAATTGCTTTCGCACGTTCTAACTTTTCAGTAAATACCTGTGTGATAATAGACATTGCTACCGGATTTAACATAGAACCACCAATCCCTTGCAACATGCGAAACGCAATCAATTGCCCTGGGGTTTGCGAAATCCCACATAGGAAAGACGCTAAACCAAAACAGGCTAAGCCCAATTGAAGAACTCGTTTACGGCCAATTCGGTCTGCTGTAGACCCAGATAACAATAATAAGGATGCTACCATTAAAGTGTAGCCATCTGTTACCCACTGTAATGTAGACAGATTCGTGTGAAAATCACTTTGAATGGATGGTAACGCCACATTGACAACCGTAACATCCATGGTCACTACAAACAAACTCATGCAACAAGTATACAAAATAACTTTTTTTCTATCGATCATAAAAACAGTCCTTTCTAGCAACTACATAAAACAGGAAAAGCAACAATGACACTTAAACTTCTAACGACACAGTTATCGCAAGTACTCACGTATCAACAGTTCTTTATATTCCTTGCCATTTAGTTATTTTATACTTAAAAAAGTAAATCTTTAGATAGCCAAACTATACACCAGAACCCCTTTAAATTGAACCGTAATAGATACGATTTATCGATTCTTAAGTTATTAAATAATTGAACATTCTGTTCAGAAATATCGAACAGCCCCATAATTGAGCATCTCTTTTAAACAATGAACAACAAAAATAGCCTTATCCGCAGCAGAAGTAAATCTAAGCGAATAAAGCTATTTTTGGTAACTATTCCAAAGTAATTTTAATGGCTAAGTCTCTAGCAACTTTTGTAAAGTTGCCTTGATTTGACCAGGTTGGACAAAAACCGAACTGGAAACATTTCGGTATAAATAAAATTTTTGTTTTCGTTCAATCGGTAAAAAGAAGAGTTTAGAATCAATTTCCTGCAGTTGTTCTTTCCGAAGAGAGATCACCGCATAAACTCCTTTACTTTTTTCAATGAGACGAGTAAGCATCAACGTATCGTAGCAACAAACAAGCGGACTTGTTAATTGCAACATTTCTAGCACACTCTTGGTAGCTTCTAAATGATCTAAGTGATGAGGCAAAAATAGAAATGGATAGTTGGTCAAACAGGTGAAGCCTTCTTCCTCAATTTCTTGTTTAATTTCTCTTGAAACACAAAGATACATTTCTAGTTCAATTAATTGTTCTTTCTTTAAAACTGGACTATTCACATCTGCAGAAGTAATCACAAAATCCAACTCATGATTCTCCAATTTATTCAATAACTCAAACGATGAACCATGGTAACATTCCCAAAAACGATTCAGTTGATCCTCATTCTCTGTCACTTTATACATCAAGGACGTATTTCCAAAACCTAAACGCATCACTGGATTCTCAATCATTTCATGCAGATTAAGTTTCATTTTCTTGGCCTCGTTTAAAATGATATATACAGATTGGACGATTTTATCACCATAGGAATTTAACGTCAAAGAATTCCCGTTACGGTCAAAAAGTAAATGGCCCAATTCACTTTCCAAATCTTTTAATGACGCACTTAAGGTTGATTTACTAACATGGAGTTCAGAGGCTGCTTTGGAAATACTATTATATTTTGCAATGGTATAAAAATATTCTAATTTTTCAATAGTCATCTTTTGTCATCCCTTTTATTCAAATTCATTTGCCCACGTAACCTGTTCAAAACACGCCTCACTCTTTATCAATAGCGTAGTTATTTTTGCTCTAATAAGCTATGTCCATCTTGTTATTTTTCTATAACTAATAGCAGATGGATATGAAAGTGCCTTTGGTAAAACTTTTTTTCGGAAATAGTACGAGCATTCGCAGTAAATTCAGCTTATCAAAAAAGGCGTCTAGCTTTTTCTATTTTACGCAAATTTACTTAAGAAATTCCATTTCAATTCTTTTCTAAAAAAGGTAAGATGGACACAACAAATGTTTCAGTTTCCATGCCCATTTACTTTAAGGTTCAGCGTTATCTACTAAGTATGAAGAATGTCAAAGAAAGGTTAGGTACTCCCAATGAAAATCAACTATTTAGGTACGGGTGCAGCAGAACGGATTCCAGGAATTTTTTGTAATTGTAAATTATGTAAGTATGCTCGAGAGAAAAAAGGACGAGAAATTCGTACACAAACTCAATTAATTATTGATGATGTCCTGCTGATTGATTTTCCAGGGGATTCTTATTTACACTTGTTGCAGTATGACTTGTGTTTTGCAAACTTTAACTCTTTACTAATCTCTCATTGGCATTCCGATCATTTTTACGGCGAGGATTTGGCTTATCGAATGTCTGGTTATGCATTAGATGTTCCCAATCGTTTAACTGTTTACGGAAATGAAGCAGTTAAGACGTTTTATCAGCGCGCCTTTGATTTAGAAGGTCGTCAAGACAATACCCGATTACAGTATCAGGTTATTCAGCCCTACAAGTGTTTTACTATTGCGAACTATACGATTTATCCCCTTCCTGCACAACATGGAAATTTCAGTGAAGATTGTTTTATTTTCGTTATAGACGATGGTAAAGATGCTTTTTTATCCACCCATGATACAGGTTACTTTACGTCAGAAATGTTTGAATATCTTGAAAAGAGCCACTTACTTCTTAGTATTGTTTCTTTAGATTGTACTAGTCAAACAAACGAAACTGGCAATAGTCATATGAATTGGGAAGAAAATTTAAAATTAATTGCAGAATTAAAAGAAAGAAAACTCGTCACAGATAAAACGATTTACGTTGCCAACCATTTTTCTCACAATGGCGGCTTGTCTTATGCGGAGATGGCGGCTTTATCTCAAAAGCATGAAATCATTACGAGTTATGATGGTTTAGAAATACTAACTTAATCGGATTATTTGCCTTCTTTTCAGCACTATTATATGCTTTTAACCGATAATTACAAGGTACTTTTATCGTAACTTACACTATCTTAAAAAACAAAAATACTCGAGATTTCCCGTGATTCTGGAAATTCCGAGTATTTTTATGGTTCTTTACGCTGCTGGCACAGCGGATAAACGTTTATTTTCTTCTTCATTCACTCGATTGACAATAAAGTTATAATTCACTTCATTTAGTCTTTGACCATGGTTTCCTGTTTGCTTAATGCCGCCATTGGAATGAACACCAACTACTTCAAACTGAGCATTATAGATTGGTGAACCAGATTGACCACCGGTTGTATCGATATCATAAAATAGTAATGGATTTTCTAAGTCTGTAAAGTTAGATGTAAACAAATCATTTTCATGAGACCATTGCGTGTGGTTTTTCTCACCTGGATAGCCTGATATTGTGACATGGGTATCTGAAGATTCAAACTTTTTCAAAACAAATGGCGTTAAAATTTCTCCCAACTCTGGGCCATCTGGACGATCGTTTTGTTTGCCGACAGTCACTACCGCAATATCCGCATTCGGGGAAAAAGCTACATCAATCACTTTGAATTTGCCAAATGGTGTCGCACTGCCATCTCGACCTGGATAAAACCAAGCATCATCTTTGGCATTCGGATTTAATACTTTGGCATTCTTAAAACTTTCAGCCACATGATTATTGGTGACAATTGTATTGGTTCCAACAACAAAGCCTGTTCCTAAAGAAATATAGCCTGGTTTACTGGCAGGGGAAATGATTCTTCCGATTGACGCAAAAGGCGCTTCGGTTGTATCTGCCACTTCTTGTCTTCTGTCTTCAGGGTCCAGTAACGATCTTTTTTGTCGTGAATGACTTTCGGCAGGAACGATATACTCTTCTGCATTTGCAGAGAGGCTAAAACCGGCTATCAAAGTTACTAAAATCAGAAACAAAAAACCAGCACTAATTTTTCGTATGGAGAACTTTTTCATAAGATTATGCCACTCCTTATCCATTTTTATTTAATTGGGGAATTTTTTTCATTCATTGACCAGAACAGATTCACTTGGTTGGTTTACCTGAATGTCTTCTTTAGCTCCGATTCCAGCAGAGTTAAAGGCTGCTGACACCACTGAAGCTGCTTCATCGCCATATTGAACTTTTGCAGCAGCAAGCATCGCATCACGAGCATCACTGAATTGTGCTTTAGGTGTTAAGTAATTTACTAACGAGCTGTAGAAAATAGTCTGTGCTTTTTCAATGCCTAAGTTCTGGATAATGGTGTAACCAATCCGATTAATAATTCCACTGTTATAATGAACACCGCCTTGATCATAATAAGGCGTTCCTTTATACCGTGCTCGATCGTCGTATTGAGCCATGGTTTCTGGTTGTCCGTGTTTACTTGGCGTTTGTAAATTTCGAATACCTGTTTTTCGGTCAACACTCTGAGTATCCGCACCAATTTCTGGATTAGATGCACCCGAAATAATATAACCCATCAAATCAGAATAAGATTCATTCAACGCACCTGATTGTCCTAAATATTCTAAACCGGCAGTATGTTCCGTCACACCATGTGTCATTTCATGACCAACTACATCTAAAGAGGAAGCATACGTTTTTCCTGTTGGTGTACTTGTTTCACCATAACGCATTGCTTTTCCATCCCAAAAAGCATTGTCATAAGCATCTGGATGTTGTTCATCAACAACTGACAAGATGGGCATCCCTCGATCATCAATACTGTGTCGTTGGAAATGATCTTCATAATATGTTTTCACAAATTTTCCATGCGTATAGGCGTCAACAGCATTCTGATTTAATGTCGCTAGTGATGGCGCTTGAATAATAGAATAATTATGTTTACCATCAACTACTGCATGGTAAACCCCTGTGTTATCCGTTCCGTGTAAAGCAATTCCCGTATTGCTTTTTTCAACTGGTACATTAAACGCTACTTGAAAAGAGTTTTTTAACGTTACTTCGCTACCGACATGTTCCGTTAAATCTTGTATTTCCATAATTGTTCCATCTGTAGCGTTCACTTTATAAACCAATGATACAGGGTCACCAGTTGGTGAAGAAGTTACTCTGACTTTATAAAATAATTGCCCTTCATTATTTACACGTTTGTCAATAGCTAAAAAGACAAGATCTTTAGTTTCTGGATTATCAGAAGCAATAATTTTTTTAACTCCTTCTTCACCGATTGCATCAACCGATTGAATTTTCACTACTTGATCAACTGGATTTCCTGTAACACTTGTTACTGCACCATTTTTATCTAAATGAATAATTACATTATCTGAATCAACAGTAACGCCTTCCGTTTGCTTTTCTAACTTAAGATGCTTCATCCCCCACGCATCTTCTTTTCGATCTACAACCGTATATTGTTCAGCAGCTGCCTCAGAAATTGCCTCCTTTTCCAACTTCGATAAAACTGTTGAAACTTCACTTTCTGAATAAACTTGTTCTTCTGCTGCTACAAAAAGTGAAGAAAATAGACATGAACTTCCAACAAAGATGCCTGTACCTAAAATGTATAAAATTTTATTTCCCTTCATTAAACGATTAACTCCTTCCCCAGTTTCCTTTTATTTCTTTTCCCAACAAAAGTATTGCTTTATCTTCCCTAATCTTTCCCGTTAAACGACCGCCCCTTTCCCTGCGTAAATATTTGTTGCTATTTTCATTATAGACAACTACCTAACCGGCACTATCTAAATTCCTTAATCAGCCGACATTTTTCCCTGTATTGCCCCTCATATCTCAATACCATAGCAAAAAAGTTGTTAACAAATTCATTCGTTAACAACTTTTTTACTATTATGATTTTTTTCAATAATTAAATGTTGAGTAACCGATCCTTCATTGAAGGACGTTTGCAAATCAAATTGATCTGAAAAATCAACAATTTCTTTTACATATAACAATCCCCAACCGTGCTCTTCTGGGTTACTTTTAGAACTAAATTTGGTTTTCTTCATAACCTTAAAATCAAATTCGGCTTGGACACTATTTGTTATCACAAACTCTTGTGTTTCATTTTTATTGAAAATTGAGATAGCGAACATTTTCAATTCTGATTTTGCACTGTTTTCAATCGCGTTATCTAATAGAATAGCCAACAAACGAATCACAACCACTAAGTCGATTGATGTATCAAGAATAAATACTTCTGGCACATCAACAATCACTTTTAGTTTTGCTTGCTTTGCGGTATTAATTTTCATACTTATGAGTGCCTTAAGTTCCATATTTTTCAAACGATTTAACTTCATAAGTTCAAATTCTTCATTATCAATAATTTTTTTGGTTGGTGCAATCGTTTCTTCATAAATTCTTTTGATTTCCAGAATATCTTCGTATGAAATAGCAATTTGTAAACTATACAATAAATTTTTATAATCATGACGAAACATCGCTAGCTCTTCGTTAATGGATTCTATTTTTTCAGTATAAATCGTTAAATTATTCAATAATTGAGTGTTGATACGTTGTTCTTCCAAATAAGCTTCAATGACTAAGCCAATCAGAATTAAAAATAAACCTACACTTATTAATAACTCCAATTTAGAACTATTTACCGTGACAAATCCTCGCATAAAGTCAGGTGAAATCTCTGGCGAAATCAAAAACACAAAAAGTAACAACAGAATCAACAATAAAAGTAAACAACCAAAAAAAATTCGGCTATTTTCTAACACACGATTTAATCTTAAAAAAACACTATTGGGAATTTTTAAAACAATCCAGATATTTATAAGCAACAGAAGAACATTTGAGGCAATCCATAATAATTTATTTTGATAAATCTGTTGAAAAAAAACACTTAAAATCGTTTGCTCCGTGTAATTGATAAACGAAACCATAAGCAATGTAAAAACGGATAAAAATATCGCTTTAAAAATTGAGAACCTCTTTTTGTGAATGAGTAAAAATCCTGTAAAAATAACGACTGTCAGCGCATAAATCAACCAAGAGTAGCCCAACATTAATGCCGCAAACGAACAAAGATTAATGACAATAAGCAATGAAAGTAACGGTATTTTACATTCAATCTTGATCAATGTTACTCGTAAAAAGACAAAAACGATAAAGCTAGATACAAGCAAAACGTTAGTAGCTAATAACGACAAAATCATTTTTCAATATTCTTTTTAGGTTTTTCAGTTTGTCCCATCCATTGTCCAAATATATTGGGCGAATTTTGATTTAATCTAGGCTTAGTTCCCACACCATCACTGACTTTTGCAACTCTTTTTTCAATAACATTTTTAATTATTTTTTTACCAAATTTCATAAAAACACTTCCTTCAATTAAATTTTTTGTTACAGGGAGTATCATCAGACCTTGGATGACGAGACCGTAGAGTATTACTGAAGCAATCTTTTCTTTGACAAACAGACTACATAAAATAAGTAAACACACCCTTATAAGGCTTTGCTTTTTGAGCACGTTTAAATCAGATGGTTGAACAGGTTCAATTGCTGTTCCTTGTGGCGCATACCAATAAAATAATACTACTAAGAGGCAAATCAATAGAATTTTATAAATAAACGGTAAGCTCACAGAAGAATTTTTCAATACAAATGGTATGGCGACATAGATAACAATGCTTTCTAGACGACAGAGCCATTTAGTTTTTGCATGCCAGCCACCTGCGACAGGCCGTAAAAAAATCAGTACGACGTATACAATAAAGGTTTCGCTTAACGTCCCAAATAAAACTGATAAAATCAGAATCATCAGAAAATTAAATAAGCCAGAAAAATAAACGGTTAGATAATACTTTGTCCATTGTGTTTTTCCTGATTGATCTTCCTGATCCATATCCATAATATTTTTTAGAATCCAATCGATTAGCATATCGCCCTCCTCTTCAAGTATTGCACTAAATTATAACGAATATAGCGACTAATAGATAGATAATTCCTTAATTAGTCATTATCCCTCCCTAAGTAAGAAATAGTGCCTTGACCTGAGTATAATATCTTCTTGAGACTGGTACTTCCGTTCCGTCTCTCATAGTTAAAAGATGCGTTTTATAATTTAATTTTGACGCATATTTTTTATTGATGATGATTGATTGATGGACTCTAATCAAATCTGGATGCAGTTGTTCAATTTTTGATAACGTTCCATAAAATTCTCTTTTAAAATTTTTACCAACCATTGACACACGATGATCGTATTCCGTTTGAAAGAAATAAATATCATTAATATCCATTTTTATAGAAGACGCTTTTAAGTTAATGATAATATATTCACTTTTTGTCTTTATATTTTCTTTTTGTTGAATATATGCATCGACACATGTTTCAACCTCTTTTTGGAAATCTAGAAAATCCACGTTCTTTTGAATAAATTGAAGAGCTGAAACCATATATTTGTAGGAAGTTAAAACTAATTCTGTGTGAGTAGAAATAAATACAATCAGACTTTCACTGTCTGTTTTTCTGATTTCTTTGGCAACCTCAAATCCTGCCTGGATATGATTGTTCATTTGAATATCTAGGAAAAAGATATTTAGTTGGGCGTCCTGGTGTGCCACTTGTAATAATTCATCTGAACGTGAAAATAAATGGATTGTTTCATTATAAATATTTCTTGCATGTAGGATATTTGTTACCAATGCTTCTAACGCTTTTGCTTGAATAATTTGGTCTTCTAATATATAAATAGCCATTTGTTCACTCATCCCTTTCTCAAGAAGATATAAAATTACACAACAAAAGACAAATGATTATAATGTTCAATCAATTTATACACCAATAAAAGAGATAAAAAATTGATTGTCTGTTAGTATATTCACATAAATTTAGTATAGCGATTTCAGTAGTTTCCTGCAAACAAAAACATAAAATAACAAAGCATCAAGAAAGAGTACTTTGGACTATTCATCTTTTGCTAACGAATCATGAGGACTATTGTCTCTTCGTTGATGAAAAACAAAGAATCAACCGCCAAACTGTTCTTGTCATTTTATACATGACAAAATCAATTCATTGGTCGATTCTGGTTATTTTAATTTGTTAGTTCACACATGGATCATTGTGCTAATTTTTTACTTAAACATCCACAGTTCTTCCTGTTGAATGAGTCGCTTAAGCGCCAATGTAGGTCACGCCACTACTATAAGCAATTACATTAGGTAAGACACGATACGAAATCGTTTGATCATTGATGACATTGCTTTCAGAAATAATGATTCCATCAGAAGTGACCGCTTCAACAAAAGCAACATGTCCATATTGATTATCTGCGCCAGCAACTCCTGGTTGGAAACTAATCGCACGACCAGCTTTAGGCAATGAACTAACTTGATAGCCTAATGCACGTCCTTTTCTTCCCCAGTCACTGCCATTTCCCATAAATTCATCCACAGAAGTGCCCAACTGTTTGAAACGATTATAGACATACCACGTACATTGGCCCACGGGATAGCTACCACTCCGATTATAATTGATCCCATCATAGACTGGAAAATGCATTTGTTGCTGTTCCGCTTCCGACAGCTTATTTTTAGATTGGATAATCAAACCGTCCACTGTTTTTGGTAAATCAAATTGCGTTAAGTTATAAACCGCAATTAACGAATTTAATTTATTATCGTATTGCTTGTCTGTTGCATATTTACCTGTTAAAAAACGCGTTGCTTGAAGGTAGTTTTTGGCTTCCGAACGCCACGCTGGTTTATAAAAATCTTGATTTCCGTCAATCCCTTGTCGGAGTAATTGAACATAATCTTGCAGTGAGTCATTATAGCCACCGTAATCGCGAAACCCAGCGGAAATTGTATAAAGTTGGCCCCTCTGATCAGCCTCTTTTGTTGAAAAGCTAACACTATTTCCTTGGAACGAACCTTTCACGCCAAAGAGATTATAATAAGGTTCTTTGGCTAGTTGACTTTCGCCAGAGCCACTTTCTAAAATAGCCTGAGCTATCATCACTGATGCAAAAACATCGTATTTTTCGCCAAGTTCTCTGGCTGTCTCACCAATTTTTTTAATAAACGCTGTGGTTTGTTCTGACTTCTGCATTTCAAATGACGCACCATATGTTGCTAAAACTTCTTTACCATACTCCGTTAATGTGAACTCCTTAAAAGGATTAGTCACTACCAAGCGTTTTTCCTCTTTTGAGTCTGGTTGTTGTTTGGCAGTATAGATATTCTCTAACTGAGCGATTACTTCTGGTTTCTCTTTAGAATCCGCTTCCGCTGCGGCAATTAAATATTTTCCTTGGCCAAGATAAACACCATTTTGAAGCGTTTTTCCTTCAGCTGTTTGCCAAAAAATCAGATCACCAGGTTCTGCCTCCTCTATAGAACGAACTTTACCAAATGTCATTTGTTCTTGCGGCGTACTGCCAATGTCTATTTTAAATAATTGTTGGTAAATTTTTTGGGCAAGGAAACTACTGGTCAATACTTGCTCCGTCAAATTAAATTCTTTTTTTGTTTTCCCAACGTGTCTTAATGCTTCAGCCACCACGACTGCCCGTTTCTTTTCGCCAAAAGACGACAACAGTGGAAGTTCGTAGCCTTTTAAATTTGAAGAAGCTATTTCATCTACTTTGAGGGACGGATTTAACGATACAGCCTGATTTTCTTCAACAACGTTATTGGTGGCTTCAGGAACTTGAATAGGTTCTTCAGGTTCTTGCTTGGTCACAGGAACTTGTGGTGGTTGCGATTGTTCAACAGGCTGCGTGATTTCTGATGATACCGTTGGCTCTGTAGGTTCTTTTTTTGTTTCAGAACTAGTATTTGTGGTTGTCGTTTCTGTCGTTGACTGACTCGTTGATTCGGTAGTCGTATCGGTAAAACTACTTGATTCAGATGACGAACTACTAGTGGACGTTGTCGATGTAGCAACAGTTGTTTCGGTTGTTTCAATTACTTTTTCTTCCGAAGTAATTGTCGTTTCCGAGGACAGAGCTGTTTGTAGCGAGCTACTTGGTAATTCTGCAGCCAACGTAACAACTGGAGCGACTTCCAAACTCAGAAGAACGAGAATACTTGTTAAAACAAGTAGTTGATTCTTGATTTTCTTTCTTTTCATTCGTAAAAATCCTCTCCTATTACTTACTTGCGCATTTGCACACTGTTTTTGTACAAATGCGCCTTGTAAGTTAATGATACGCTAATTTTGGTCTTTTTTATTTTTGAAGAATAATTTTCCTAAACCAATACTTACTATCAATAGAAAACCACTGATTGACCAGATTGGCGAAACAACTTCATTTGCTTTTGGCAAAGTACCAGAAGTGGTGGTTTTTGTTGTCGTTCCACCTGCTGCTGTGCCCTTTCCTGGACTGGTTACACCACCAGTCCCGCTAACCGTGCCATGATTTCCATTGTTGCCTGTAGAGTTGCTACTGATTGGCTCTTCTGCCATTGCTTCAATGGCTTGTGCTAAAATACTTAAACATTTGTCCACAGCTTCTTGCGTCGCATTTGGGTCCTCAACAAGTGCTTTTGCTTGTTTAATTGCTTCAGCTAAAGCTTCTTGCGATGCTTTTGTAAATTGTTTTGCTGCTTTAGGTTTCAAGGTTTCTGCTTTTTGAAGCAGTTCTCTCAACTTTGTTTTATCCGCTTGAAGGACTTGTTCCTCTAAACTATCCAAAGCAGTTTTTACATTTTTTTCAGCAGTATCAATTTGTTCTTGCCGAGCATTTTTATCAGCTAAAATCCCTTCCGCTTGGTCAATTGCTTCAGTTAAGCGCGCTTTAGATTCGCTGGTAAATTCTTTTCCGGCAGATGGTTTGATTGCTTTTGCTTTGGCTATCATTGCCTCTAAGGCTTTTTTATCTGTAACTAACGCTTCTTCTTGTAACCCATCAATGGCACTAGTTAATTCAGCAACCGCTTCCTCAATCATTTTTTGATTAGCTGCTGGGTTTTTCAATGTGTTTTTAGCTGCTAAAAGCGCTTTTTGTAAATCTTGTAACGAGGAGGCAGTAAATTGGTGCCCTTCACTTGGAGTGACTTGCTGCGCTCGTTTGACAACTTCTTGTAATTGGTCTTTATTTACAAGGGGTACTTCTTTTAATCGAGCCATTGCAGTTTCCAATGCGTTTAGAGCCGCTGAGACTTCTTCTTTTGTCGCCGTTTCTTTCGCTACGATTGCTTCAGCCGCTTGAATTGCTTCTTGCAATTGTTTTTCTGTTTCTTTTGTAAATTGGTATCCTTCTTCCGGCTTTCTTCCTCGGGCTTGAGCGATTTTCTCTTTTAAGGTTTCCTTATCAACGGCGACGGGTTGTTCTTTTAATTGTGCAATTGCTTCACGCAATGTTTTAGTCGCTTGGTCTATTTCTTCTTGGGTAACTTTTTCTTGAGCAAATACTTTTTGAGCTGCTGCTAATGACTCTTCGAGAACTTTTTTAGTTTCTTCGGTGAATTCTTGCCCATCACTTGGTTTCTTCGTTAGCCCCTCTTGAATTGCTTTTTCTAAATCAGCTTTATTCGCTACATCAGGCATTTTTTCCAACTGTTCTACAGCCTTTTTTAGGTTTTCCACAGCAGCAGAAACGTCTGTCTGTGTGGCTTGTTCATTGGCTAGAACAGCTACTGCCTCATCTAAGACTGGTTTAAAAATTGCCCAAGTTTCAGGCGTATATTCTTTTTCGACACGTGCTTGATTTAGCGTAATTAGCGCTTGTAATAACTCTTTATCTACTAGCTCTGTGGGCTTCACTGTTACAGAAAAATCTGAAAGTGTGGCTTGTTGGAATCCTTGGCCTACTAATAAGCCTTGACTCATATCAAATTGTAATGGCTGCTCAACAGTTGTCGCACGTTTTACGCGAGTTGTTTCTTTTACTTTAACTTTAAAGGTAACTAAGTCCATTGAACCATTTAACAATTGTTTATTTCCTTGATTACTAAGAACTAAATACAGATTCTCCACATCATTTGAATGTTTCCGATATTTAGAATAATTTTCCATTTGTTTTGTATTATTCGTGGTTGCAGGCTGACCGACAAGTTCAAATTTGCTAGAATCAAAGGACATTTTTGTGCTTAACGCATTAATGTTTTTTAAGTCTTGACCTTTAAGTGTAAAGGTTAATGTATCGCCAGGAAGATAAGTATCCTTGCCATTTTCATTAACCACAGCAAGGGATAAACCGCCCGCAATTTCTTCGACATCAGGTATCTCAATCCCACCATCTAATTGTCGTAAAACATAACTGATATCATAAGCATCAATTACCCCATTTTTATTTAAATCGCCTTTTTCAACATAGCCATTAAAGTCACTGTCCACAGATTCTAAGCCTGTATAGTTTCGATAACTCATTGCATCATTTTCATCAATCGTTCCATCGTTAGTAATGTCTCCATGTAAGATTCCTTCTGTTCCTGGTTGTTTGTAAAAGAGCATCTCACGACCAGAGCCAAAATTACCCACCGATTTTAATACCTTCATTTCAACAAAACGATACGCTTGGTCCTTCGTTTCAATGGTTTTTGTCAAAGCATCTTGCTTCCAGTTAATAGGTTCTGAAAACTCTGTCCAATTAGCTCCATCTTTCGACGTCCGATACTGGAGTTGCAAAATATTTCCGTTGCCGGCATTGTCTCTTGGCAAGTATTCAATTTTATCCATTTGATACTCCGCACCAAGATCAAATTTTAAAGTCAAGAAATTCCCATCACTTGGATTAGCGATGCCAGTTGACCAGTTCGTATGCCAGCCTGTACTTAAATCTTTATCTGTTAATTTCTTCAATTCTGCACCCGGTTGTTCTGGTAAATTACTTGTTGCTTTGACTTGATTAATTGTTTCTTTATAGGGATCATCTTGTGTTTTTCCTTTAATCGGTTCACTCCATTCAGAGACCCCGTTTTTTCCAACAGCTCGAACTCGAAAAGTATGTTCGCTTAGGAAGGAAAATCCATCAAATGTTGCTGTATTCGTTTGAATATTTCCGAAAACAGTCCCGTCACGCTCTACTTCATAGCTTGTTGCCTCAGTTACTTGATCCCATTGAAGAGTCAAAGAAGATGGCGTTGTTTTTTCTTCATTGATTGCGACATTTGCCGGAATAGTTAACTGGTCATCGACCGTTGTATTTCCTCCGTCAACCGTTCCTTTATTAATGAAACCTTTGACAGTTATTTGAACATCTTTGGCGGTCACAGATTGTTTCGCTAGTTTTACTGATAACGCTGATTGGTTCAGTTTTTCTCCTGAAGCTTCAGAAAGATACTGATTCACTTGGAATTCTTTATCAAAATAATATAGATTTGTGCCAGCCAAAAATTCTTCTTTATTAGCTGCTTGTTTCAAGGTTACTTCTGTTCCCCCCACCATTGCTGTTACGCTTTCGGGCGCTTCTGAAGCTAACAAATCAAGCGTGGTGCTTCGTTCATCAACAAAGTCTTTATAACTTCCTTTTGTCGGTTCGATAGTAACGGTCAGATCCCCTTTTTCGTTTGATTTAGGGCCTTGACTATTTATTTTAGTCGTAGCTGATTGCCCAGCTTCATAACTAGTTGAAATTCCGTCATCTTCATACATATTAAAAGAAGTGGCGCCATTTGGATAAATCAAGAAAGATCGTTGATCTCGTTGGATTTCCTTTGGATTGTTGTTTGGATTCGTCATTGGGATAATACTGCCATCTTTGACGAAAACGGGCACCTTCCACAGCGGTGTTTTTACTCCATTTAAGACACGGCCACCTTGATATTTTTCGCCTGTAAATAAGTCAACCCAGACTTGTTTTTCATCTGGTAAATAGATTCCATCACGGATTGAATTTCCTGCCTCATCTTGATTGCCATTATAAATTGGGGCAACGAGTAAATTGGGTCCCCACATATATTGGTATTGAGAATCTTTTGTATATGCTGTTCCTTCATTAGGAAATTCTAAAGCCATGGCCCGTACCATTGGTAGTCCATCAACTGATTCCTTGGCAATACTGTAGTTATAAGGCATCATCATTGATTTTAATTTTAGATACGCTCGGTTCAAATCTGTGGCTTCTTGATCAAAAGCAAATGGCGTTTTTGGATTGGAGCCCCAGCCGTCCATATTTAGCTGCACTGGTGTAAAAGTTTTCCATTGGAAATCACGTATGTTGACCTCTTTATTTTTTCCACCAAAAATTCCATCCATATCTGAACCGACATTTGGTTGTCCAGACAACGAAGTCCCGATATATGTTGGGATATGGAAGCGAATATATTCCCATTGACCACCCGTTTGATCGCCTGTCCAAATACCAGCGTGCCGTTGGGTTCCGGCCCAACCATCTAATGAAACAATCATCGGACGAACTGCGCCGTCTGTTTCTTTTACAAAAACATTCGCGGCATCTTCTACACCATTTAAGCCAAAGGAATACCCATACCCGACCCACGCCACGTCAGTTTTGAGAGCTTTAACACCAGCGACACTAACTTCTTTCGCAATATCCCGTTCTCCTTTTTTAGGATTTTTAGGATCCGCTGGATGGAGATTAGATTGGGTCCACAGCCCCACTTCAACACCATTGGCTTGAGCATACTCTGTAAATTCTTTTAAGTTTTGTACATCGCCGTCCAATGAATCTGTTTGGCCATAGCCAGCACCGTAACCGTCATTTGGCAAGAACCACCCTAACGGCATATCGTTTTTCTTATATCGATCAATAACTGCGCGTGCAGAAAATTGATAATTCTCTTTTTCTCCATTTAAAGATTCTAGCGTGCCATTTAAGTTTCCTAGATCGCCTGGTTGGTATTCTTTGTAAAAATTACCATCTTCAAACTTAACTGCTCCCGCGGTTCCTTCTGCTACTTTCACCCAATAGTCCCGATTATACGCGTTTAAATGCGCTTCATAGAACCCGTATTCTGGCATCAAAGCTGGTTTCCCGGTTAATTCATAGTAATCTTTTAAAATACCTGCTGAGGAATTATTAAAGAAATAAAAAGCATCAAAATCTGTTCCTTCGTGCGTTGTTGTGGTTGTTTGTGGATCATGACTGCCAAAATCATAGTTGCCAGGTTTCCATGTATTTCGAACAACGCCATACCCTGCAGTTGACCAATAAAATGGGTTAGGCGATGCTACTCCGCCATCTACCCAATTGTTCGTATTGACAATCTGGATAGCTGTTCCTTTATGCGTAAATCGACCATTTTGAGTTCCTCCGCCAAAATAATTTTCTTGACTACTTTGTTTTAACGTTTGTGTAGCTTTATCATTTTTAAAGGATAGCGGAGCGGTTTCTTCTAAAATAACTTGATTCTTTTTCTTGTCTAGAACCTTCATTAAAGCGCTTTCTTTTTCGAATATAATTTTTAAACCATTATTTTCTAGAATAAATTGGTTTCCTGAATCTGTGATGTTCGTTTGCTCAAAGGCTTGTGTGCCATAGTCGGCCATTGTTTTAGCCGTAATTTTCGCAACATGCTTTGGATCATTTGGCGTTGGATATTCTTCAAATTTACCAGTTGGATCTAGATGATAGCGAAAAAGATGGTCGTTTAAAATACTAATTTGTGCTTTTTTTCCAGAAGCATACGTAATGACAAAGTTTTTCTCCGCTTTTTCAATCGACACAATTGCTCCGACTGACGTTGCTGAATCAGCTACGTCTTCTTTTGCTGTTTGCTCTTGCGCATCAACCATTTGAGAATCCATCGTAACAAACGAATGGAACGCCAATACAGACGAACTCACTAATAAAAATGTCAACCAGTGCTTTTTACCGTAAATTTTTTTACCCTGATACTCTTTGTTCATTTTTTCCTCCTTAAAATTGCTCCCCATAGAATAGTTCCGACACAATTACTCACAAAATCCAAAACCCAACAAAGTTTTATCCAGATGAAAAGTCATAATGATTTTCTTAGTTTACTGAGACTGTTAGAAAGTCAGTTTCAGTAACCCCTTCCTAAACACATCCTTTCAATAAATTATTAAATGAAAACAATCCATTTTCATCTTATATAAAAAATTTAGTACAGAATCACAATTTCCAATGAATGCGTTTTCATTTGTTGACTACCAATTTTTCACTTTTTTAATAACATAATTATCGTATGATGGTTTTTTTGTGTTTGTCAACGGTTAATTATAGCAGCCACCATTAACAAGTATTAACCCTTGATAAACCTGTTCATTCACTTATAATGATGATTTTATTGCGAAAATATCCACATCAGAAAAAGAAAGACTTTTTTCAAAAATCTAATACCTGTTGCTCAAATTTAGTCTATTTAAAAATAATCAACACCCTCCTGCTCAGCAAGAGGGTGTTAATTACTCGTTTTTTAGTGATTGATTTGACTTGCTGGTGTGAAAAGCAAACTAATGATTATGCCAACTATCAGTACCGCTAGCAATATAAAAATTAACTTTCCAAACCGGTGATAGGGATTGATCGAAAGCCCAATCCCATAAACTTTCGGAACCCACAAAGGAGGCGTTGGATTATCTTTTTGATCTTTATAGGCTATCTTTAAAATCTGCCACGCAAAATACAACAATGGTAAAACCATAATTACCCCAACTATACCTAGCCATTTTGCTAATGAGTCACTAGTATGCAAAAGACTGATTGTCAGAATTGGTACAAACAAAAGAATAAAGCTAATTGTGGCTCCCACTTGTGCTTGTTTAAGCAGTCTTCTCTCACGGAGAGTAAGATTCGCAAACATTCCATCCATCCTTTCATGGTTTTCAGATTAAATCAACGAATCACTAAAAAACTAAATTAACTGCGAAAATCAATGACCATGCGCCCGCGAATTTTTCCTTGTTCCATTTCTTCAAAAATAGCATTAATTTCTTCTGGTTGGCGTGTTTGACAAACAGGAACAACTTTTCCTTCTGCACCGAATTGGAAAGCTTCGCTTAAATCTTGACGGGTTCCAACTAACGATCCGACTACGTGAATGCCATCAAGAACAAGACGTGGAATAGATAAATCCATTGTCTCAACAGGCAATCCAACGGCGACAACCGTTCCTCCCGCACGGACTGCATCGACTGCGCCATTAAATGCTGATTTAGCTACCGCAGTGACTACTGCTGCATGAACACCGCCAATTTCTTTTTGAAGTTGTGCAGCAAAATCAGGATCTTTAACTGGATTAATTAAAAGATCAGCACCCATTTCTTTCGCAAAAGTTAACTGATTATCATTCACATCAACAGCTACTACTTTTGCATTAAAGACATGCTTGGCATATTGTAAAGCTAGATTACCTAGCCCACCTAATCCTGAAATCATTAGCCATTGACCTGGACGAATCCCAGATTCTTTTATCGCTTTGTAGGTTGTTACCCCTGCACAAGTAATAGAGGAAGCTGGCTCTGATGCTAAATTTTCTGGCACTTTCACTGCATAACCGTCTGTGACGATGCATTCTTCGGCCATGGCACCATCAACTGTATATCCAGCATTTTTTACTGAACGACAAAGCGTTTCTCGACCAGAAGTCCAATATTCGCAATGCCCGCAGCCTTCATAAAACCATGCAACAGATGCACGATCACCAATCTTTAAACTAGTAACGTCTTTTCCAACCTCCGTCACAATCCCAATTCCTTCGTGACCTAAGGTACAACCGCTAACATCGCCAAAATCTGCATTCTTAACGTGTAAATCCGTATGACAGACACCACAGACTTCCATTTTCAACCGCGCTTCATTATCTTTCAATGGACGCGATTCTTTTTCAACAATTTTTGTTGTTTTTCCTTTTGCTGCGACAATTGCTTTATACATGGTTCTTTCCTCCTTGTTTCTATTGTGAATCATTGAACAATAATAGTATAATACTACTTTCCAAAATAAGGAACACCAATGACTTGCGTAAATTAACGCTAATTTGACAATTTATCCTTGCTAGACAGCTATTCTTCCCTTATGTCATAGATAATTCATACTGGCATGATTTTTTCTGCATAATTGTCAACTATTTTAAAGGCAGGTTTTACAACCTCATTTTCCCCTTCTTTTTTCCTAAGATATAGCAGACGGTACCTAAAATAACTAGAATTAAAAAGGCCATGAGGTACTTAAGCCAGTGAAGGTTTTTGGCTTTATGATCAACAGAACGCTTATTATACTGATCAGCTTGCTTCTTGTTTATCGTGAAATCCTTTGAGAACGTCCAGTTCCCCTCATGATTTTTCAACTTAATGGTATAGGTATAGTCTCCAGGTTTAAACGAATCTTTCAGTAAAATAGGTAGGTCAAACCTTGTGTTTGGTGCAAAACTAAGATTATTTTTCTTTTCGTGAATGATCGTTTTGTTTGTTCCTTTTTCTTTAACAAAAAAATCTCCTTCGACTTTTGACAATAACTTCCGCTGTGGATTTTTAATTTCCATCGAAACAGTATTGTGGCGGTTAATTTGCCCAATTTTAACAGAACCACTTTCCAATTTTGCAGGTATGGTCTCTGCTGTTTCATTCACCCGAATAGCAATCGTATGCATATAAACATTTTGAATCCCACCCTTGCTCTGGTCCCCAGCTATCTCTACAGGTCGAATCGTCACTCCACCTAATAAAATTCCTGAGAACAACTTTTCTGGCATCGTTATTTGAAAATCAATCGTTTGTGATTGTTTACCAGGAACACTAATATCCTTCCTATTAGGACTAATCAAATCACTAAGTACCAAACTCATCGATGGATCTTTTTCAAAGCTACTTTTTGTATAGTCAACTATCCCATTACTATTTGTTGTTGCTGTATTTACCTGAACTTTAAATTTTTGAGGGTTCGGCGTAGTATTGGTTATCGTTAATTTGAATGTATCTTTTTGTTTCGGAGTTAATGTCATATCAAAAAAATTACTGGTTTTGTTATTTTGAGTTGCTCCGAAAACGGGTGTGACTGTATACGCATTCGCATTGTCAATTGTTGCTGAACTATTGGTATTAGACGGCTCTGCCCAGGCACGCATCGCTCCACCTAAACAGAGAATAGTCAATATAAAAAGTATCTTTAAAATTCTTTTCAATTTATCTGCCTCGTTTTCTTACATCGTTTTATGTTAAATTCTTAGGCGGGTGCTCCATCGATGGCATTCCAGACGATGGTCCCAGAGTAGGTATTTGCAGCAATACTTTTAGGTATATTTAACGTTGCATTTAAATCGGCTGTCGTGACAGTGTCTGATAAACGGATATCACTTTTATCTAGCGAAATAATGGTTGAAGCATCTGTGGTTAAATCAACGCCCGTAAAGGTACCTTTTTCAGAAGATCCGTCAGGTTTTTTAGTGTCTAAATGAAGTGTCATTCCGTCTAAGCCAGTAACACCTTTTCCTTTATCTTCTAAATTCGCTGTCAGATACCAACCTGTATTCGTTGTCCCACGATTATCATTAATGATAAGTTGCGACTTACTTTGATCTGGTTGCGTATGATCTTGGCCGTCTTTTGTCACCGTCCCAAAGTTAATTTGTGCTAATGGTGTAATGGTTAATCCGCCACCTAAAACCGACACATTCGCTGTGGTATTGGTATTATCAGCCGCATTCACAGTTTGTTGTCCAATTAAAAAGATTCCCGTTCCTAAAGTGACAGTTAAACCAATTATTTTTTTATTCATTATTTTTCCTCTTTTCTTTATAAAGTCCGACGATTAATGTACCTCCGAGTACCACGATTCCTAAAAGCGTCTCTTGAGACGTAATCTCGTTTGTTTTTGGTAAAAAATTAGGTTGTCCTCGTGAAGTTGGCATATCGTTAGTCTGAGGTATAAGCTCATTGGGATGTGGAACAATATCCTCACTCTCTTTCACTATTACCATGACTTTTGTGCCAGCTTGTGCGTCAGTTGTCTTGTCTTCAGCTTGTGCTTGAATTGGCAAACCAAGAATAAAGGCAACAAACAATAAATCATAGATAAACCATTTCACAGCTATTCCCTCTTCCCTTACGGTGTTGCTTCTAAGTTCCAAATTAACTGAGCTTCATATTTATCAGCAGGTGTGACTTTTGAAATAGTTAATGTGGGCAATAATTGTAATTTCGTCAAAACTTTTTTATTTTTGATAGATTGGTTACTTACATCAGCTACTAATTGTTGCTCATCGTTAACCATAATATTTTGCTCAGTTGTTACATAATCGACTGACTTTGGATTTAGCGTGAGATCAAGCCCTGCGTCTTTCCACGCTTGTGTTTTCTGATCATTTAAATTATAGGCTACTTCAAGCTGCCAGCCAGTTGTCCGATTAGGATCCCCCGTATCTTCAATGTTCATCTCACAACTTTTTAATGTCTGTGTTTGATCTTGGCCATTAAATTTTACGTTCTCAAAAGGCATTAGTTGTTCAGATAAGTGATAAAAGTCTAGACGATTAGAGTAATAGTAGGTCCAATCAACGGTAATATTTTCACTAAAACCTACTATTTTAGAGATATCATAAGTAATTCTATAAATGCCCGCTACTTCATCGTTTACCTGCTTAGGCGTATAGCGAATCGTTATCTTACTATAAGGAATGGACTGTCCATCATTATCTGTTGCACTATCAAAAAGACGTTTTGGATCGAAGGGCGTCCCTACAGAAAAGCTGCCGTTATGTGCACCAATATGAGCTGAAGAGGGAATGACTTCTAGTGCAGTCTGCGCCTCTAATCCTAGGTAGTTATAATCAATTTCATATTTACCAACCACTTTTGTATCCACCGCATCTACTGGGACTTTTTGCTCTCCGTCCAGTTTATATATGGTGACACTTACGTCTCGAAAATCACCTTTTTTACCATCTGGTGTTTGTAGGCTAGTCACTTCACTTTCTGGTTGCCATTGAGTATATTGATAAACCGTATCTTGAGATTTAACTTTAATTTGCGCTTGATCAATGTGCACAGCTAAACTTTTCTCATTTGAGTAGCTTTTAGATGTATCATCAACATCAAGAATTCTAAATGTTAATGTGTAATCTCCTGAAGTTGGTAAAGCATCTGCTAAACAGTTAAAACTAACGCAATCATCTGTGACTGGTAAATTTTTTAAATCTTGCTCCCCAATTTTATGAAAATCAGTTTGGGCAGCACCTGAAATTTTTTCTTCAATCTGAACTTTTCTAGTTGTCGGAGCCTTAACGGTTAGTTCTACTGGTATCTTTTGTTGCGGGTGAAATGTTGTTTGACCTTTAACAAAAGCTGCCTTTTCTAAACTTGGCACTTGGTATGGATCTATTGTGACGCGCATATATGTTTTATCTGTGGGCTCTGAAGAATCCGTTCCTGGCGGATTGACTAACGGCAGCCCACAACCATCTTTGCCACTAAACAAATAAGTTGTTAACCCGTTTTGTTGTTGTGAAGAGACATTCACATTGGCCTTAGGATCAACTGTGTGAGTATGAAAATTAACTACGCGCGCAAACCGTTGAGCAACATACCCATCTGTCCAATTAAGCGGATTGTCTTGTCTTTGGTTCATCGTAAACTTTGGTGATAAAAAATCCCCTGGTAACATCGTTTTGCTTTCAGGTATTTCAGGATATTTAGAGGCATCTTGGGTATTGTAATTGGATAATGGATTGTCTTTATCGCCGCTGTCCCATGGCGAGATATAAGAAGACCAAGTAGCCACTTTCCCAGTGATTCCAGTGATAATTTGATGATTCAAATTATTTGGATCTTGCTTTGCTGCTGCCGCTAAACTTGTCGCACGTAACCACATATCCGAACTAAACAATAGCCAATTATGATTAACCGTATTCGTTGTATCTGATTCGTAAGTTCGACCAAAAAAATCTGCCGACAACGAAAATTGATCACTTTCAGTACCATCTGACAAAACATTTGATACTGGTAAGCGATGTTTCGTTAAATTTTTATTGAGGGAATAATCCTTTGAATCGCCATCCTTCATTAAAGTAGCAACATCTAAATCAAAATGAAGTTCAAATTTTATGGCCGATTTGTCAGGTTCATGTCGCCAAATTTCATAAAGTTTAGTAAAAGAAAAATTAATAGTGTCCCCCCGTTCACAAAACATCACCTGATGCTCAGTATCAATTCCGCTATAATCTTGATCAGGATCACCCCATCCCGGTGAACCATCTTCTGAAGAACCGTTAAACGTCCGCATTCCTTTTGTGTTAACAATTGGTATTTGTGTGTTTTTTTGTCCACTAATTGAATAAAAATTTTCTGGATTATCCGCAAAAGCCTTGTCATAAGCCGCTTTAAAATTATCTGCACTTATATTTTCTGGCAAATGAAACATCAGTCCATATTGCATTCCTACAGTACCAAAAGAAAGAAACTTCAATGCTTCTGTATGAGAAGTGTCCACTGTTCCGTATAATTTTACGTGTAATTTTCCTCCAAATGATCCATCAGGACCACCACCACCGTCATGGCTTATCTCCATTCCATAAGGTAAATCAGTTCTCAAATCAATGGCTATCCCTCCCGCTTGATAGAGCGAAGCTGCCTCGCATTTTTGAAAATGCACGCTCAAAAAACAAGAAATCGATACCAATAGTAGACAAGAGTAAAAGAAATAAGCAATGCTTTTTTTTCTTTTGTAGGTTGGCATTTTCATTTTTAATTGTTCGTTGATTTTTTTCATTGCTTACTCACCTTGACCTTTTTTGGAATTAGAAACTAAATAATAATTATTCTAACTACTGCTAGCTTATCAACATTGAAATTGCTTTGCCACACACAATTAATGTATAAGGCTGTACATTAATTGTGATGGCCGCTTCTTATTGCGCTTGTGTTAACATATCAATACAAAAATTTAAAGAAAGTAGACTACAATGAACCTAAATTTTACTTTTGGAGGTCCATAACATGTTTCCATCCTACCTAACGAATGAGCTAGAAATTTTATTTTATATAGTGAAGCGAGCTCATACGTCATTAAATGAAATTTCTTCCAATTTAAAAATTTCAAAAAGAACGGTCAAAGAAAATCTGATAAAAATAAATCAAGAATTCGAGGATACTTATCAAATCCAACATTTTATTGTCTCTAACAATAATGGCATTGTTTGTGTAAATCCAGCGTACCGAAAAAGCGCGGTCGAATACGCCTACACGTTAAAACTCAATCTTTTAAAAAACAATGTACAATTTAATTATTGCGTACAATTGGTCACACATTCTTCCATTGATAAAAACGAATTAATTAAAGTTTTATATATTTCTGAACATTATCTGGTAAAAATCACGAAACAACTGAATAACTTTTTTAAAATTTTTGATATAGTAATCGTTAGTATTAAGGGTATTTATCAATTAACTGGCAATGAATTATCGATTCGAGTGTTTTCTTTCATTTTCCTACAAGATTCCTTTCAAGAATTGGCTTGGCCTTTTTCTAAAATAAGTCTTGAAGAAATAAAAAAAAGTCTACCCGATGAACTTCTTGAACGATCCTATAAAAATGTCCGAATGAAGAAAAGAGCGTTTTATATTTTATATGCGATATTTAAAACTAGAACAAGTGCACAAAACTTCTTAAAGATGCCGCACTCTAAAAACCTGCATTCTTTTTTTATTCTGATCAATCAATACAGTCATGTGACTTTATTTTTTCTTGAACACTCTTTCGCTGACATTCAATGCGAAACAAGAAAAACTGAAATTTTATACTTTAATTTTTTATCTCGCATTTTTATTCCTTATATCTTTTCGGAAAAGCAAACGAAACAAATAGAAAAATTATTTATAGAATCTAACCATCCTTATTGTGTCTTATCAAAAAAATTATTTAAGCAAGTAGCCTACTTACTGACAAATCAGCATGATTATCAATACGTTTACTACCTTTCTATTTTTAATGCTTGGTACTTTTTAACGGAGGGCAATTATTATACTTTTTTAACACTTTATTTACCGCAGCCAGAAATTTGTACTCCGTCAGATGTGGCATACTTTAATCGAATAAAACGAACGGTGGCAAAATTAGTTCACCAAGAAACGCATTTAGAGTTACTCAGTCAACTGCTTTACACATTGTCTGTGTCCGAAAAAAAAGTACAAGTGAGAATCTATTTACAAATTATCAAAGATTTTTATGCAAGTTATTTTATTAAAACACGGTTATCCTCCTTATATAATACAAACGCAATCTCTATTACCGAAGACTTCACAAATGCGGATATCATCATCACAGATTCCTTCGAAAAAGCTACTTCTAATCAAGATATTTTCTACTTAGATTCCATTGAAAATGAAGAAAGTTGGCATGAGCTTACAGAATTTATTCAACAAAAATATATGGCTAAACTTAATGTTGGCTTATGATTGTGAGTTTTCTTAAAAAGAGCAAATTTGAAAAAAAATTTTAGAGGTGTATACTAGCAGAGGAATAATTTTTTAGCTTTTAATAAATTTTTAAAGAAGGAATGTTTTGTGAAATTATCTATCAAAAAATTTTTTGAGGTCTTCTTAGAATCGTCTTGGGCGTATAGTCGTCCTATACTAACTTTTGATACAAGACAGAACTGGTTTGCTCTTGTTCTTAGTATCATTATTGCAAATGCTGTTGGTGCTGTTCTAACAATAGTCTTTCCTTTCGCTTTTGTTTTAGTAAATGTTGGTAGCTTTTTGGGCACTGTAATTTGTGTCTTGCCACGACATGGCTCTCCACAAAGAAGTGCCATAGATGGTATTTTAATGATTTTTCTTGGTGCCAGTCTGGGGATACTTTTACAGTCGTCAAGTATATTCATTATTTTATTATTCGTCCTTGGTTTGTATTTTTCAGGGATTGTAAGAAACTTTAGTATTGGTCTGTATATTCGATGTCTCTTTGGGACCATTTCTTTACTAGCTGGTGCGCAATTAAAAGGCAATTTGTCTATTGGTCAAACTTTTGAAGGTCTGGGTGCAATAATTTTAGGTATGTCCATCCTTTGTTTGTTCTATTGTCTTTATTCTAAGCCGCAAAATAATGAAGCACGAAAATTAGTAGCCGATTTATATGAACAATTATATTTATTAGCACAAGGAAAACCCGCACGCTATGTCCATTTCAGAATAAAAGTACGCGAATCTGTTGAAACGATGCCATGGGTCAATCATCAAAAAACACCATGGATTTATCCCTTGGTTTCACAAGCAGATGCAATTGCAGGCTCGTTAGATTCAACCAATGCAGCTGAAAATCTTCCTGCTTTAAAAGCAATTCTACTCTTTTTAAAAGGAGAACAATTAACCCTGCCTCTTCAAGAATTTGCTTCAGCAAACACCGAAATAAAATCAGCAATCCTTTTGATACAAAACAAACAAACCTCTAAAAAAATCTCATTTAAATCTTTCTTACCCACAAAAGAAGGACTTGCAGAAGCCAAAGAGATCCTTCATTCTTACAAAGGCAGCTCTGCTAGATTCGCAATTCGTTTAGCTTTAACAGGTTTAGTGTGTCATTTTTGTTCGCTTATACTTAATTACATGTACCCTTTGCCTTTAGCTAATCACGAATTCTGGGTAGTTATTTCTGGTTGTTTAATGGTTATGCCAGGTTATCATGGTACACTCGGTAAAATCACTTCAAGAACTATTGGTTCTATTTTAGGTGGTTGTTTAGGCATCTTTTTGTCTCAATTAATTGCTAACTTAACAAACCTAAATCCTTTATGGCCAATGCTATTGTCTTGTTTGCTAGTTATATTGTATGAAAGCGTCCGTAAATTAAGTCAAGCATTTCTAATGCTAAGTGTGACCACTTGGTTAACTTTCACATTAGGTGGTAGTTCTGCAGGCTATACAAGAGTTTTTGATGTAATTATTGGTGCGCTGATTGCTTTTGTTATGTTTTTTATTTTCCCAACATGGCATAGTCAAGTATTACGTAAAAATATCAATAGTTGGTCAAAAACGATCAGCTCTATTTTGCTAGCGTTAATCAATGAAGAGACCACGTTACCAAGTGATGCTTGGGTACTAGCTTATCGAGTACAACGTAGAGTAAACTATTCTATTCAAGAAATTGTTCTTGAATCTCCTATTTATAGTAACGATGCCTCTGCTGAAAGCTTAATGCAACAAAAACAACTAAATGATCAACTGTTGGAAATGCAAACTGCTATGGAAGAGCTTCTTTTAGAACTTATGAAAACACAACACTACTTAAAAAAATTAACGCCAGTTAGGCCGGACACACTAAACACTGAGTTATTTAACTATTCACAGCAAATACTTTCACTCACGAATCCCAAAAATAATCGACTAATCAACCAGTCCAAACAATCCATTTATTTTCCTCAAATTGAACAATCACTGGTAATCTTAAAAAATTCTACAGCTAATTTCTTTTTAGCAAATATCAAATGATTAAATAGACAAAAAGCCTAGGAAAAATCCAAAGGGAATTTTTCCTAGGCTTAAAAGTTAATAAACTACTGGCAGAGTAATCAATGAAAACAACCGACCTAATCGAGCAGAAAACTTGGTTTTTGTAACGGAATACCCCTGTCCTGACTCCGTTACACCGACTCAATTTTATAAATTTATCTGTCTAACATTCACAAAAAACTTTTTTTCAGTTTCTGTGAGGATATCATTCATTCGGCCAGATTTAAATCCTTCTAAGTCAAAAGTTACATAATTAAATCCTTGTTTTTTAAGATAATCTGCAATTTTTTCTCTGTTTTCTAATAACAGAGAAAGTTTGTCTTCTGGAATTTCAATCCGTGCTAAATCATGATGTGCTCTGACACGGACAATTGGAAAACCTATTTCCCGTAAATATTTTTCACTAGCAAATACTTGATCAATAGCTGAGCGTGTTAACTTAATGCCATAAGGAATTCTTGAAGCAATGCTACATGAGGCAACTTTACTCCAATTGGAAATACCTGCGTCTTTAGCAAGTTGACGTATTTCAATTTTATATAATTTAGCTTGTTGTAGCGGACTGATGACCCCTTCTTGATCTCTTGCTCTTAATCCAGGACGAAAGTCAGTATTATCATCCATAATCATCCCATCGGCCAGAACATCAAATCCCTCTTTCTGAATAGCCGAACGAATAGTTTTATATAATAATTTTTTACTGTAGAACCAGCTATTAGGGTTATTTGCAACAATTCTATCATCCGCTAATTCGCTCATTTCAAGGCCTAACACATTTGCTCCCAACCCATTAGCTAAATCAACCGCTTTATCAAACTCATCATCAGAAAATAATTCTGAATTTACAACAACCGCAAGTACATTTTCAGCACCTAAAGTGTCCAAAGCTTTTTTTAGCAAGTAAGAGCTATCAATTCCACCTGAATATGCAACAGCCAACTTATCCATTTTTTGTAATTCGCGAACTAAATTTTGTTCTTTCGTTTTCATGACAGACATTTAAACCATCTCCTATTGATTTTCTTTTACATAATTAATTATAGACATCTCCACATTAGAAAAAATCACGATTCATAGTATCAATTATTGTCAATATTTGTACACTTAATACCGTTTTAAATGTTGTAACAAGTTAGCATTGGCTTCTATCTCTTCCTTTGAGTACCTTGTGACAGCCGAATCAAACAATAAAATGGAATCAGCTTCCTCGCAAATACTCAAATAGTCATGGGTGGAAAGGATAATTGTTTTACCAAGTTGATGCAGATTTTTTATTATCTTTTTAAATAATTTTTCCGATTCTTTTGTCAACCCAGCAAACGGCTCATCTAATAAATACACGTCTGGATTCATTACTAACAGACTAGCAAAAGCCACTTTTTTCTTTTCTCCTCCCGATAATTGATAAGGCACTTGATTGCTTAAATGGGTAATTTTTAATAAATTCAAACAATCATTAATTCTTTTTGCTGTTTCATGCTCGGATAGTTGGAGCTGTCTAGGGCCAAATGCCAATTCGTCATAAACTGTTGCATTAAATAATTGTGTGTCCGTCTCTTGAAATAATATACCCAAATGAGCATAATACTTTTTTTTATGAATAGGGTCTTTTTTCCAGGCCGTTAATGATTGTTCCATAAAATAAATCGTTCCCTCGGAAGGTTTTAAAAAACCTGCGAGCAAATTTAAAAAAGTGGATTTTCCACTGCCGTTATCTCCCATCAAAACCAGATATTCTCCTCTGGCTATTTCCAAATTACAAGGCGAAAAAACAGGCTTCGTTTGATAGCGATAAACCAAATGATTTACTCGATACATATTAGTTCCTCCCTAAATAAAGCAACCCCCCGAAAAATAAAAGATAGGCAATACTAACCAAAAAATCTTTCGTTTTTAATGGTTGCTTTACTCGATAATATTGACCAGTATATCCTCTTGCTTCCATCACCATGTCCAACTTTTTCCCATACGTAAAAGATTTTAAAGAGATAAGACTGATTAAATTACTACCCGTACTCAACTGGATATTCCCACCAACTGCTCTAGCTTCTACAGCGGCAAGCAGTTGGATTAAGAGATTTCCAAAGAAAAAGATATATTTAATCGTAATATCTAATTGTAAAAGTATTATATTCGGAAAATGAAAGATTTTTAATGCTGCTATAAATTGATTCATGTTGGTTGTTTCCATATATTGACTAATCACTATGGCTAAAAAAAACAAATGAACAATAAATAATAAACTAAATTGACCTAAAAAAAAGATCGGTAAATAGATAATCAGCGGCATCAAAATGAGGATACTAGCTTTTTTGACAATGTTTCGTAGAATAGTTGGTTTTTCAACTAAAAGTAACATGCCTAGGTAGATGCCTAAGAGCCACAAAACAAGAACTTTTTGTGCTGTGCTGATTAAAACAATTAGTAAAAAAGTACTGATCAGTTGAATTGCTGGGTGTATATCACTGAGAATAGTCTTATTGCGTTTCCCACTCACCTGAAATTTATTTAATAAAAAAAGGATTCCTTTTCGATTTTTAAGCATAAAGGTTTCTTTTTTATTAGGTTCAAAGGACGTGGAAGATTCTTTCATCCATTCAGGCATCAACTTTGCCTTCTTCCATTAAATAAACGAAAAATGAGTAAAAAAACGATTATGGCTGTTACGCCACTTAAAATATACCCAAGTGCTAATGGCAGTCCTGGAATAAAGTAATCACTGAAAAGTGCATGAAATGAAAAACCATTCACCATACCTTTTGGTTGTACTGCAGGTAAATGATTCTGTTTTAAATTCTTGACTAATTCAGATAAATCCCATTCACCCCAAGCAGTGGCATGATCAATCAAACCTAATGGACATAAAATTACCATAACCAATAACAGTCTCTTTAATCGCAACAACGGAGTCCTTTTCTTCTTTTCTTCGATAAAAATTGCATCTTTTGACACACTTTTTACAAAATTATAGACACACACGGTGAAGAGACCTTCAACAATTCCTATTACTAACAGATGGACACTCATCATTGCTGGTATAGTTATAGAAAGACCATATGGGTTATAAAGTGGCGTACCATTCGCTTCATGGAATAGTAAGGGTTGGATACCTAATAATACAGAAGTAGAAAATGCCGCCACATTTACACCAAGATACCCAGCTAAGAAAAGACCCATTGTTTCAAATTTTTTTACACGCGTAACTAGCTTATAAACTCCATATCCCACGAATGGCATCACAAACGCCATAGAAAAGGCGTTTGCACCAAAAGCCAATATACCACCATCACCAAATAAACAAGCCTGTAATAGTAAAGCCACCGAAACAGACAGCGTCGCGGCCCAAGGTCCCATCAATAATGCGATGAGAACAGCCCCAACAGCGTGCGCAGTTGTTCCACCAGGTACTGGCAAATTAAACATCATTATTAAAAATGACAAGGAGGAGGAAATCCCTAACATGGTCCCTGTATCCTTTTTTAATTTAATTTGAACGTCAACTTTTTTTACAGCGCGGTACCAGACGGGTACCATAATCGCGCCCATCACTGCGCAAGTTTGTGGGCTTAAATAATTTTCTGGAATATGCATGTTCGTCAGACTCCTATCTTATCGATCAATATAATCAGCTAAATAACTTTGATCGTAAATCACAATTTTTTGTTTTTTGATATCGATGACTTTTTCCTCTTTTAAATCATGGATAATTCGGTTTACGCTATTTCTCGTTGAAATCCCGCAAAACCCCGCAATATCCTCATTAGTTACTTGAAAATCAATTAATATTCCTTCCTCTGTCTGTACACCAAACAAATCAATTAATTGGTAAATAAAAGTACAAACAGCCCCTTTCTTACCATTCATTGTCATATTCTGTAAGGAACTAATACTCTCCGATAATTTTGCTCGGTAGTAATCCCGTACATAATCTTGAAGAACAGCATCTTCTCTAACATATTCCCAAAATACAGTCCTTGGTATCCGATAAAAGCTAGCCTCTTCCGACTCAATGCGGATATTAAAAGGAGCAGATGTATAATTTGATACTTCATCACGTAACAATGAAATAATGTCAGGAGACACAATATACGACAGATTAAATTCTCGTCCATCCTTTAAAATAATACTCGTCTTAACGACCCCTTTCTTTAATACATAGGTGTACGCTTCCTCCAATCCATGATAAGCGAGATAAGTATGGCGTTTTTTTTTGATAATCGGTGTCTTCTTTCTATCTAAGAAAGCTGTAAGATAATCTGACTCCATAATTGTCACTCCTTTGACTAAGTTTCTGTTTGATTCGTTAACTATTATAAACACTCTCACCAACCTTTTGTTAGCAAATGTTACCCACAATAAGGACTGTGTGATTCCTAAATTTCATTATACTTAGTCTCGTAAAATATTACTTAGGAGATGATTGCTATGGTAGAAATTAACCTACCTTATGACAAGAAAATGATTACTGCAAGAATTCCCGATAAAAATTTTATTGGGCTTCTCGAATCAAAAGCTGAACATTTTTCAAATCCATATACTGAGAAAGAAACAGTCGAAAAATCGCTGGACAATCCTATTGGAAGCCTTCCATTAGAAGAATTAGCTAAGGGTAAAAAAGACATTGTCCTCATTAGTTCCGATCACACACGTCCCGTTCCTTCACATATTATCACCCCAATTATTTTGCGTAGAATTCGTTCAGTGAACAAAACAGCTAGAATCCGGATTTTAGTTGCTACAGGCTTTCATCGCCCTTCTACACGAGAAGAACTGATTAGCAAATATGGTAAAGCGATTGTAGAGAATGAAGAAATCGTTATGCATATCTCTACTGATGATTCCTCAATGGTCAAAATCGGTCAACTACCTTCAGGGGGCGATTGTATCATTAATCGCATTGCAGCAGAAGCAGATTTACTGCTGGCCGAAGGGTTTATTGAATCACACTTTTTTGCAGGATTTTCTGGTGGACGTAAATCTGTTTTACCTGGAATTGCTTCTTATAAAACCATCATGGCTAACCATTCTGGAGAATTTATTGATTCCTCCAACTCACGGACAGGAAATTTAACGGATAATCCGATTCATAATGACATGGTCTACGCTGCCGCTAAAGCGAATCTAGCTTTTATTGTTAATGTCGTTTTAGATGGTGACAAAAAAATTATTGGTTCCTTTGCAGGCGATATGGTTGAAGCGCATAAAGTTGGTTGTAACTTTGTAAAAGAAATTGCCCGTGTCAAAAAAATTCCTTGCGACATTGCGGTTTCAACGAATGGCGGATTTCCACTTGATCAAAACATTTATCAAGCAGTTAAAGGGATGACCGCTGCAGAAGCAACCAATAAAGACGGCGGTGTCATTATTATGGTCGCTGGGTGTCGTGATGGTCACGGTGGTGAAGGTTTTTATGAAAATATTGCCAATGTTAAAAATCCAAACGAATTTTTAGAAGTAGCCATCCATACACCACGATTAGAAACCGTGCCAGATCAATGGACTTCGCAAATTTTAGCGCGAATTTTAGTTCATCATCATATAATTTTTGTTTCAGATCTTGTTGATCCTGAGCTTATCACTTCGATGCATATGGAAATAGCAAAAACGTTTGATGAAGCGTTAGAGCGAGCATTTGAAAGAGAAGGTCTAAATGCAAAAGTGACTGTGATTCGAGATGGCTTGTCTGTCATTGTAGAATAATGATCCTTGAGAAATCAGGAATAAGGAGCGTTGTATTATGCAACCGAAAGAAATTTTAGGAGCTTTTAAAGAGGGAAAATTATCTTTAGAAGAAGCAACAAACAAATTAAATGGCTTTTGCGAATTAGACTTTGCAAAAATTGATACGCAGCGTAAAGAAAGAACTGGTTATCCAGAAGTCGTTTATGGGGAAGGGAAAACAATTGAGCAACTCATCAAAATTATCAATAGCTTAAGAAAAGAAAACAATACAATTTTAGTTACTCGCGTTTCACAACAAAAAGCCCAGCCTTTAGAGTCGAACTTTCCTCATGGAACCTACTATGAACTTGCACGTTGTTTCGTTATCAACCAAATGGAGACTACAACAAAAAACTATATTGCGATAGTTACTGCTGGAACGTCAGACATGTCCGTTGCTGAAGAAGCAGCAATCACTGCAGAAACTTTCGGGAATCAAATAAAACGTATCTATGATGTAGGCGTTTCTGGCATTCATCGTTTGTTCGCTCACCTAGATGAGATTCAACAGGCTTCGGTGGTTATTGTGATTGCAGGTATGGAAGGCGCACTAGTGTCCGTGCTAGGCGGACTAGTTAGCGTGCCAGTGATTGCCGTCCCTACTAGCATAGGCTACGGCAGCAATTTCCAAGGACTGACTGCTCTTTTAGGAATGCTAAATAGTTGTTCCTCTGGCGTTAGTGTAGTCAACATAGATAACGGGTTTGGTGCCGCTTATAATGCAAGTATGATTAATCAAATAAAGGAGTCTTCACTATGAAAAGCTTATTTTTAGAACCATTTTCTGGTCTTAGTGGTGATATGTTAAATGGATTGTTGCTTGACTTAGGCGGGGATTTAAACAAACTGTTAATCGAATTAAAAAAACTTCCCATCGATGGGTTCACCATTCAAGCCCAACGAATTGCTAAAAGTTGTATTTACGGAACAGATTTCGATGTTCTCCTACAACATGGAAAAAAGGATTACGGTATAAAACACAGTCTCTCTCCTCACCACGAAAATGAACATCATGAAACGAAAGAACATGCACATCATCATAGCCATTCTAGAAATTTAAAAGATATTTATACATTAATTGAAAAAAGCGACTTGTCCAATTTTGTAAAAAAACATAGTAAAAATGTTTTCTATGACATTGCAAAAGCTGAAGCTGCTGTTCATCAACAAACAATTGACACTATTCATTTTCATGAAGTCGGAGCAATTGATTCAATTGTTGACATCGTTGGCTTTTTTATCCTATGGGAACAGTTAGAGATTGAACAAGTCTATTCAACGCCAATTACAGATGGAAGTGGTACTATCACAATTGCCCATGGAGTCATGCCAATACCAGTTCCCGCGGTGATGGAATTACGTAAAGAAACAAATTTAATCATTCAACAAGACTTTGAGATAAAAACTGAACTTGTCACACCGACTGGCTTAGCTATTTTTAAAGAACTTAGTCCTCTATTTGTCGCACCAGAACAACGATTAATTGAAAAAATAGGTTACGGATTTGGCAAACGGGAAACAGGCAAGTTCAATGCCCTCAGAGGATCAATCTTTACTGAAACACATAGTAAAAAAAAGAGGACAGAACACCATGACCAAGTTTTAAAAATTGAAACAAATATAGACAATCAAACACCTGAACAGTTAGGTTACGTAATGGATCTATTATTGGAGCATGGTGCTCTAGATGTTTTTTTCACGCCCATTCATATGAAAAAAAACCGAAGTGCCATTCTATTAACGGTTTTAACAACAACAGAGGAAAAAGAATATTTTACAGAACTACTCTTTAAACATACTTCTACAATTGGTATGCGTTTTCAAACAATGGAACGTAGTGTGATGGACCGTTCTTTCAAAATCTTGGAAACACCTTTTGGTAAGGTCCATATTAAAAAAAATCATTATCATGGCCTATTGAAAGAGTCTATTGAATACCAAGATTGTGAACGAATTGCTAAACAATATAATTTTACAATTGAGGAAGTCTATCGCCTCGTCCAAACATTAAATAACAAAACTATTGATTAAAGGAGCTTTATCTTATGTTTCATCATATCTTATCAGAATTTATGGGAACTGCATTAATGATCGTATTTGGGGTAGGTGTTCACTGCGACGATGTCCTAAAACGAACAAAATACGCTGGTTCTGGTCACATGTTTGCAATCACTACTTGGGCTTTTGGAATCTCTGTTGTTCTGTTCGTCTTTGGCGGAGTCTGTATTAATCCAGCAATGGCCCTCGCTCAAGCTATTTTAGGAATGATTCCATGGTCTTACTTCATTCCCTATGTCATCGCTGAAATGTTAGGCGGCATTTGTGGCGCCGTCATTGTTTATATTATGTATGCTGATCATTTCAAGCTATCCGCCGATAGTGTCGATCCAATCGCTATTCGTAATATTTTTTCTACAAATCCGAACCAACGAAATTTACCAAGAAACTATTTTGTTGAAACTTTTGCAACATTCATTTTTTTAACATCTATTTTAGCGATTGCACATTCCTACGAAACACAACTACCCATTGCTGTTGGCTTGCTTGTTTGGGCAATCGGCATGGGGCTAGGTGGTACTACAGGATTCGCAATGAATCAAGCACGTGATTTAGGTCCTCGTATCGCCTATCAACTTTTACCAATCAAAAATAAAACCAATAATGATTGGCAATATGGGTTGATTGTTCCCGGAACTGCACCGTTTTTAGGAGCCATTTTTGCGACACTTTTCGTAAAATTTTTCTTAAAATTCTAATAAACCACTAAATTTCTAAAACAAAAAAATATATAAAATAGAAGCTAGTCTCTAAATTTCTTCTATTTTATATATTTTTATTTTAATCACAAGATTTTTTCTGTGTCTTAGAGAGTAAGAATTTAATTTATTAGCTTTTTCGTCATCGATTTTCTGCAAAAGCCAGTTCACTATAACACTTAGAGTCTTTTTTGGTGATTGTTCAGTAAGTTAATCCTGGATTGAAAACACCTAATAAAACGCCAACGAGAGAAATAACAACTAAAATAAGCATCGTCCAAATAGCGGAAACATGTTTTTTTGACATTAACCACCAACAAAACAAGGTAACAAGTATCGTTAATAATCCTGGATAAATACTGTCAATTTTATCTTGCAGTTTAAGGAAAACTTTTCCGTCAGCACCTATTAATTTAAGAGAAGTAGTTACATTTACCCAAGATGCAAGGACCCCACCAACAACCATACTACCGATAACTCCGATAGCAACTCTAACGGCGGCTCCTTCTTTCCCAACTAAGAAACTTACTGCTTTATCGCCAAAATGATAGCCTCTAAAATACAAAAAGCGTTGGCCAAAATAGGAAATTAACGTCCAAACAATAATATAAAATATGGCACCAATTGGCGAACCGCCCGTGGACATTCCTAAGGAAATTCCTAACAAGATAGGAATCAAGGTACCATCAACTAATGAATCACCAATCCCTGCAATTGGTCCCATTAATCCTGCCCTCATATCATTAATGGTTTCTCCATCAATTTCATTCTTACTTGCTCTAGCCTCTTCCATACTAGCAGTCACACCAACAATGACCGTTCCAAGCATTGGATTTGTGTTAAAAAAAGCTGTATATGCTTGAATGGCTTTCACTTGGTCTTCATGTTTTGGATAAAGTTTTTTGATAATAGGAAGCATTGAAGAAAGATAGCCGAAGGTTTGCATATGCTGTTGTGAAAAACAAGTTAACGCTCCCCAAAACCATAAATGAAAAGAATGCTTTAACGTTTTTTGGTCTAATTTATTGGCTTTCAACTCTTCCATCTCATATGTCCTCCTCTTCGTCATCATTCGTTAGACTTCCTGTTGAATCAACCAGTTTAGTATTGTTTTTAATCAAAGCAATTTTATAAAAAATTACAGCAAAAAGAAGCGCAATAATCGTTATTGAGACTAAATTGAGTTTTAATGAAGCAGCTAATGTGAACCCTACAAAAAAAGGGACAAAATCAATGTTCTTATTAACAATTTGACGTAACAAAATTGCAATTCCCACACACGGAAGCATGCCACCTACAGTAAAAAGCGTTTTCATTGCAAGACCATCCATAGGTAATGCATCTCTCATTGCTGTAACAGCCGTAGCCCCAAAATAGGTTAAAATCACGGTTGGCAAAAAGGAAAAAAGTAGATGAGAAATCCACGGCCAACCAAAATTAATGGCATATAAATGATCAAGCTTGCCTTTTTTTATATCTTTCCAACCAAACGATTGCCAAACTAAATTTAACGCAGCAACAGAATAAAATAATACCGTTCCGATCGTTCCAACTAATGTGCCGACCGATTTAGCCAGGTCGGCTGCAGAGCCGCCAAGTGGATCTAACCCTTTGGTCGAAATCGCCACCATCGCCAAAGGAATCCCGATATATGAAATTGCCCGCACGTCAGCAGACACTGTGCCTCCAGGTGTGACTAAAGCAATGTAAACTAATTGCATCGCTACGCCACAAGCGATTCCTAATTTTAAATCTCCTAAAATAATGCCACAAACTAATCCGCCGACTAAAGGACGCCCAATCGTATAATTTCCCACCGCTTGTCCAGCCATACAAGAATTTGAACACAGACAAGCAAATAGGCCTAAAATAGCCGCTTGTATCCAGTTGATTGTCATAATACTACTCTCCTCTTTTCAAAACTTCTAGAATCAGTAACCAAATTTAGCTTTAAAATGCGCCCAAGAACCAATTCGTTGATCAGGTAACAAGGCAAAATCCACTTTGTAACCAGCCTTTTCAATTTCTTCAAAAGCCGCTGCTTCTTCTGCTGTAAAGGATTGGTTATCCCCTAATTTAATTGTCCCTTCGCGGTCATTCCCCGGTCCAACATTAATCATTTTTACTTCACTTGGAACAAAATGCCAATCTACCAAAATTTTTTTCATATCCAAAGGGCTCTTTGTAATCAAAAAGTATTTTGACTTAGACGCTAATACTTTATCCTTTACATCAAAAAAATGCGCCATTGTCCAAATAAAGGTTTTTTTATCTTGTGCAGCTGCTTTATATGCTTCCTTTAAAATAGGGTTACTTGCTGCTTTGTCATTCACAGCTATAATGCCATCACAAGGCATTTCTTTAGTCCAACGTAAAGTAATTAAGCCATGAATCATTCGATCATCGATTCGAACAAAAGAAATTGACATGTTCATCTTCTCCTTTAGATATCCTCTTCAGTTACATCGTCTTCAGTTACAGTTAACTCTCTAATACCATAACAAGCATCTGCTACTATCATTTTTTTCAAATCAGATAATTCACTAGTTTCTTTCAATAGAAGCGCATTTAAAGCCATTGGAAAATTCACTCCTCCAACAATCAGAGAATTTTCTAGCATTTTTTGCTTATCTAATACTTTACAAATAGTAGCAAGTGGACTTCCGCCTACAATATCAGCCAAAACGATTAGCCTCGTTTCCTGCGGTAATTTTTCAACCTCACAAAGAAACCGCTTACCAAAATTATCGGTAGATTCACCAGGTTGTAAGCCAAACACTCTGACTGTCTCTATCTCCTCGCCAGCAAACATTCCTAATGAATTTTTTAATCCTCTAGCAAAATCGCCATGACTGACCAGAACTAAATAAGTCATTTCCTCTCTCCTTTCTTAACATTTCCACTTCAAAATTTTTTAAATCACCTCTTTTTAAGAGTCCATAATACAACTTTTATAAAATGAAAATATTTGCTTCGTTCGCCTCACACTCCTTTGATAGCATGAATGTTTAACAACAGTACCTTTCTAAAATTAAAGTCATTCACTAAAAAAGTTCTAATGAATTTGGCTGTTGTAGCTTGATGACAAGGAACAATGACTTTCTTTATCCATAAAAACATTTAGTTGATTACGCTTAAAAAAATAAATAATATAGCAATTTCCAAAAAAATTTACGTTTGAATAGTCCCTTTTCTAAATTTATTGATTCATTTTTTCAACTATTAGGTTAGCAAAGTCCCAACACACATTCCACCCACAATAGGTGTACATAGTTGTACATTATTCGGAGTTAATCAACTCATTTAAGCTATGGTAAAATAACTATATATCACTCCAATTTTCTAATTATATAGGTCATTCCAGGTCATCCTCTTTTGGATACAACAAAATGAACTTATATCGAATCTATGGTTTTATGCTCTTGATAAATTAAAAAGTAAAGTAGGGATATTTATATGTCAGCAAAAGAAAAAACGATGAAATATGGATTGGTAGGCCTCTTTTTAGGGATATTGTTATTAGCTCATCTAGATTTATTAGCTGAAAATCTTAGTTATCTTCTCTTAGGATTATTACTTTTACTTGTTGCATATCTAATCTTGGTAAAAAAATTTTATTTTTTCTCAAACTTGATTCCTAAAAATACTACTGATATAAATTTAGGTAAAAAATATGGTACGGCTTCTGGCATCGGCAGTTTAGTTATCGGCATTATTTTAATAATTCTGGGACTATTTTTATAGAAAAATAATTACTAAAATAAAACAAGCAGCGAAACCATAAAAAGTACACGAGTTCTTTTCTCGTGTACTTTTTATGGTTACCTGTATAGCCTTCAATTTGTTCCTTTGTTACTTCTTTTTCTTAATAATGCTCTTTACAGTGCCACATTAAAACAGCAATAAAAATTAATGAAGGGGAATTTAACTCAAATACCAATGATTATTATTTAAGACCGCTTTCTCAAATAACCCTCATTGATTACGTACTAATCGTGATAGACTCCTCGTTGCCATTTATCTAAAAATTCATCGAAAAAGTGCGCATCTTGTTGTTCTGGATGTTGTTTTTCAACTTGATTAATTTTTTCAATTAGTTGTTCGTTGTCTTCTGTTGGATGATAGTGTGCTTCAATAAAGGCCGCAGCGATATCACAGATCAAGAATTCTCCTGTTATTTTCCCACCGAAACCAATAACATTTGCGTTCAATTCCTCTTTCGCATACAACGCTGTAGTCATATCGCGAACTAAAGCAGAACGGATACCCGGCACTTTGTTAACCGCATTGTTAATTCCAACGCCTGTTCCGCAAATACATATACCCAAATCAGCCTGATTGCTCATTACGGCTTCTCCCACTTTTTTTCCGAAAATAGGATAGTGAGTTCGAGTAAAATCATACGTGCCTACATCTAAAATTTCATATCCCTTTGCTTTCAAAAAATCAGAAACTGCTATTTTGGTATCCGTCACAATATGATCACAACCAATGGCAATTTTCATAAAAACACTTCCTTTCTATTATTTGTTAAGCCATTTTATTTAACATATCTACACGTATTTGATGACGCCCGCCTGCATAATGACCTGTTAAGAATTCTTTTATTATGTTTTTGGCTAGTTCCGTTCCAACAATTTTTGCGCCCACCGTGATCATCCGAGCATTGTTGTGTTCTCGCGCCATATATGCAGAACGCTCATCTGACAACTCAGCGACAATCATTCCTTTAATTTTAGCAGCAGTCATAAAACTACCTGCCCCATAACCATCAAAAATGATTCCTAAACTTTCAGTATCCTTTAAAACTTCATGAGCCACAGCAAGCGTTGCTTCTATAAAGTCTTCCGAAGCACTTTCACTTTTATCGATTACCTCAACTTTTTCTTGCAATAAGTATTGTTTCATTTCTGCTTTTAATTTTATTCCATCTAAATCTGAACCAAGTATGACACGCATTTTGTTTTCCTCCTTACCTCGTGTATCTACTATTAAAATTCTGTCCCTTTCTTTAAACTCAAATCCCCTTCTCGAAAACATAATAAAACAATATCGAACTTTATTCAACATTTATTTTCTTTTTTGTTTATTATTGTTTAATATTGTGTTGACATCTTTTTGAAAGCGTTTTATATTATACTTGTAAATAAATAATAATATATTAAAGAAACGAGGGGTTCTATGGTTATTAAAACATCGATTTTTTCATTAGATACTACCTATATTTCAAACAAAAAAACACAAGAAGAAGTTTTTGAAGAAGTTTATTTAGACTTGTTAAAAAAGAAATTAGTTACACCTGATTTTCTAACTAATTTATTGGAACGAGAACATAACTATCCGACTGGTTTAAGTTTAACACCGATTGATCCTGCACTACCGAATATCGCCATTCCGCATACCGAAAGTACCTTTGTACGGACGACAAGAATTATCCCGATTAAATTGAAACAATCCTTATCATTTCATAACATGATTATCCCAGATGAAACGCTCTCTGTTTCCTTTCTTTTCATGATTTTAAATGAAAACGGTATTGAACAAACGGGTCTTTTAGCGACTATCATGGATTTTATTAACACGACAGACCGTTCATCACTATTGGCTTTTTTTCAATGTGAAGATAAAGAAGAAGTTTATCGTTTTTTACAAAAAAATTTTAAAGGAGAGATTTAACATGATTAAAATTTTAGCTGCATGTGGGGCTGGGGTAAACTCTAGCCATCAAATCAAATCTGCATTAGAAACAGAATTATCTAAAAGAGGCTACCAAGTTTCTTGCGATGCCGTAATGATTAAAGATATCAATCAAGAGATGCTATCCCATTATGATATTTTCGCCCAAATCGCCAAAACAGATTTAGGTTTCCCAATCACGATTCCTGTAGTTGATGCAGGCGCAATTCTTTATCGAATTCCAGCAATGGCTGAACCTGTTTATCAACAAATGGAAAGTATCATTCACTCTTTAAACAAATGATTTCCTTTTTAGACTAATTACTTACGCTTCATTGTCAACAATAACAAAACTAAGATAAAAATTTTGTTATCTTAGCTTATGAAGGAGAAAATAAATGAATACGATTATTGACCTAGCAAATACAATTTTTAAACCTTTAATTGATTTAGGTGCTGCTCCTTTAATGACTATTGTTTTAACACTGATTGCCCTTTGTTTTAAGGTAAAACCCACTCGCGCATTAGAAGGTGGTCTTAAACTAGGAATTGCTTTAACTGGTATCAGTGCTATTATAGGAATTTTAACTACTGCTTTCTCAGATGCAATGGCCTCTTTCGTAGAACGTACAGGAATTTCTTTAAATATTACCGATGTTGGTTGGGCACCTTTGGCCACCATCACTTGGGGATCTCCTTACACCCTTTACTTTCTTTTAATTATGGTGATTGTCAATGTCATTATGTTAATTCTAAATAAAACGAACACATTAGATGTGGATATTTTCGACATTTGGCATCTATCGATTGTTGGTTTATTTGCTATTTTTTGTGGCGCAAACTTAATAATTGCAACAATCTTAGTTATTTTCATAGGTGTTTTAAAAATTATCAATTCTGACTTAATGAAACCAACGTTTAACGATTTACTTAACGCCCCAGATACCAATCCTATGACTACCACGCATATGAACTATATGATGAACCCAATCATTATGGTTTTTGATAAAATTTTTGATAAGCTTTTCCCTTGGTTAGATAAATACGATTTTGACGCTGCCAAATTGAATAGTAAAATTGGCTTTTGGGGATCAAAATTTGCCATCGGGATTTACTTAGGGATTTTTGTGGGTCTTTTAGCTGGCCAAACACCCACGCAAATTTTTTCTCTATCCTTTACGGCTGCAGTCTGTTTGGAACTATTCTCTTTAATTGGAACTTGGTTTATCGCTGCAGTTGAGCCTTTATCACAAGGTATCACTGATTTTGCTTCGAATAAATTAAAAGGGCGTACACTTAATATTGGTTTAGATTGGCCTTTCTTAGCTGGTCGTGCTGAAATCTGGGCAGCAGCTAACGTATTGGCTCCAATTATGCTATTAGAAGCCATTGTCCTACCTGGCAATAAACTTTTACCACTTGGCGGAATTATTGCAATGGGTGTAACCCCTGCTCTACTAGTAGTTACAAGAGGTAAACTCATCCGAATGATTATCATTGGAGCAATCGAATTACCTTTGTTCTTATGGTCTGGTACCCTAATTGCACCGTTCGTTACCGAAACCGCAAAAAAAGTTGGTGCTTTCCCAGCGGGTCTAAATAATAATACTCTAATTTCACATACTACCATGGAAGGGCCAATGGAAAAATTCTTAGGATACTTAGTCGGCAATGCATCACAAGGTCAACTCGAATTTATTTTATACGCATGTCTGGCGCTAGTCGCCTATCTACTGATTTTCATTTGGTATGCAAAACAAATGAAGAAGCGAAATATTATTTATGCTCAAAAAGCTCAATAAGGGGAACTAAAAAGAAGAGGTGCATCTGCACCTCTTCTTTTTAGTAGATCACCCTGACAACTTTTTCCAATACTTTAGATGTGTCAAATTTATCTTTATTTGTAACTACCGCTGTCACTTCTTCTAATTGATAAAAAGAATAAAAATCCTGTTTCTCTACTTTAGAAGTATCCATTAATAAATATTTTTCTATTGAGTTATCTAATGCAATTGCTTGTGTTTGTCCTTCTTCAATAGTGGCTGTCATAATTTTATTATCTTTTAACGCATTGCAACTAAAAAATGCTTTATGGAAATGCATTTCTTCTAATGCTTTATTAGCGATTTCACCAAAAAAAGATTTAGTTAAAAGTCGCATTTCTCCACCAACCAAATAAATGGTCAACGCATTCTTTTTTTTACTTAACGTTTCAAACACAGGCAAACAGTTTGTTACTACTCTTAAATGTTTAAATTCCATTGCCTCGGCCAAAAGTTCAATAGTTGTTCCTGGTCCTAGGAAGATAGTTTCTTCTTCGTGAATTAAACTTAATGCTTTTTGGACAATTTCTTTTTTTTCAACACTATTAATAATTTGTTTATCAGCATGAGACAATTCATGTGGACGATATGTATTTAAACTGCTAGCTCCTCCATGTACTCGTTTTAAACGCCCCGCTGCTTCTAATTCTGTCAAATCTCTACGAACAGTCATATCCGAAACATTTAATCGTTCCATAATTTCAGTAACTTTGATTGCCCCTTTTTGATCTACTAGAGAGACTATCGCATTTAATCTTTCTTCTTTTAGCATTTTCATCGCTCCATTGTTAGTATATCTTTTATTCTACGATAAAATACTTACTATGAATACTAAAACATTTCTCCATTTATTTTAACATGAACGACGATTTTTAAAAAATTGACGATTTAGCCTATCTTTATATAAACAGATATCACTCCAACGATTGATTTAGATCTATTTGAGCCTAGTCAAATAGAGATCTAGCATAAAAACTTCCCAGAAAAACATCCCCTACTCTGAGCACCTCTATCCAAAAAAATAGCACATAGGCAAAGGCAGGTTACTTATAAAATGGTAAGCACCCCGCCTTTGCCTATGTTTAAGTAAGCGACGTATTTCCCCTATTACTGATTCAAAGTCCTTAAAACTTTATAATCACTGTTTTGCACAAGCAAGACGCTACTTGGGTTATCGGGATAAGCGGCATTACCATCAAATGATACAACAACAGTATTCGTACCAACTTTCGTGAATTGTGTGTATGAGCCCCCAGCACCGCCCACGTTGGCAAAATGCAATGTCAACGTGTCGCCTTTTGTTTCTACCTCGCGCCAATTTGCCCGCTGATAGTTATGCCAGTCAATTTGAGTTGAAATTTCGTTTGCCGTGTTTTTATACATTCCTTCGTAAAAATCAATCGCTTCCTCTTTTGAAGACCACGGATTGACTGAAATATTTGGGATTTGTTCTTTAGTAATTGACGGGGCACCTACAATTTTTTCAAACCCAGCCCTCAACTCTGCATTATCTGTTGCTCCAAAATACAGATAGCCATAAGGATCTCCTTGATTTTGCATCGTCACTAAAACTAAGGGATGATTGTTAACGATGGTGAATAAATACAAATGCTTTTGCATTTCTGGTTGCGTTTCTGCATCAGAGTAAACAGCAACTAACGCATATCCATCCTTCACTTGTCCATTTTCAGACCATTCTAAATAAATGGGATGCTGATCAATCGCTGGTTGCATAGTAGCATTTCCTACTAGACCATCAGGCGCTTGGATGCCATTGAAATTGATTGAATTTCCTGGTGTATATTCTTTATACGTTTGGTTCATCCGTTGCCCCCAATCAGCCATAAATTGTTGTAGCTGTGCCTTTTTTTGCGCAGACCACAACTGATTTTCAGCTTTACTAGAAGCAGAAGAATTACTTTGAGTCGTACTAGATTTTGACTCCGTGCTCATTTGACTTGCTTGGCTGTTGTTAACGGTAACAGGTGCTTTCATTTCTGATGTTGCTGTCGGCTTGCTTGCAGTGCTATCACCACTTTTGTTGGAAGAACATCCTGATAAAATACTCAATAAAAGACCTATCAAGATTATTTTTTTCATTGGGAATCCCTTCTTTCTGACAAGAATACTGTACTACTTTTCCACTTTTCTCACCAGCAAAACTCGATTAAAAACGACTATGTTTATTTGTTATTTAATTATCAAATTAAGTTGATTGTAAGCATCCCATAACCAAGGATGCACGACTTTAATATCGTGTTTCAAAATATAATCGATATAGAAATATGCGGCATTTTCTAAAGAACAATTTAAAGCTTGTAATAAACCATCTAAGTATGGTGGTTTACCTTCTTGATCCCACTTTATTTTATCAGCGACAAACAAAACTAAATCTATGTCCGAATAGTTTTTCTTCAATGTTGTATGGCATTCAATAGCTGATAAAATTTCATTGTCTTCAATACCAAAATCCATTTTCGCAATAGACTTAGAAATTTTTTGATGAATTATCATTGGAAAGGCCATTTCTGCTTCGTTTAATTCAATCCCATATTTTTGTGCGACATTAATTCTCTGATTATTTGGATAAACCGCAGAGATATCGTGTAAATATCCTGCAATACTTACTTTTTCTGGACTAGTTAAATATTTTTCACCAAGTTGATAGGCATACTCTCCAACTTCCATACAATGATAATACGTCTTCTCACAGTTTTTACTCACTAAATATTGTTTAATTTCATTTTTCAACACCTGTTGATGATCCATTTCCACAGTCCTTTCTCATTCCGATTACTCTTCTAGATAAATAAATTATACTCCTTTCATCCTCTAGCAACCTTTTATTTTTTATTAAATAAACAACTAACTAAATTGAAAAAATTGAAACTTTTTGGTCCTCAAATTCGTCTATAACTAATAGGACGTTCAATTTTGTATAACGTGGAGGTGTATTTTTTAACTTTTTCATTAACCAAAGAGGAGTGAAAGTATGCGACATAAGAAAAGAAAATTCAAAATAAACGGGTATGTATTATTTAGTGCGTTAATCCTCATTGTTCTTGTTTTCATTCAAACGTTCCTTTTAACTCAACCCAAGATAACAAGTAAAAATGATGATACTACGCAGACATCGACTAAAAATTCAACTGCAAAAAAAGATTCCCCGACCAAGTTAGAAAAGGAATCAACACACATGACTATTTCATCAAAAAAATATGCTTACTCAGCAGACAAAATCAGAAAATATATAACTGGAGAAGAACCTTACAAAGGTGAAAAATTAGTATTCTTAACCTTTGATGATGGCGTTAATAATCAAATAACCCCACAAGTCCTAGATGCATTAAAAAAGTATAACGTCCACGCAACTTTTTTTCTTGTAGGAAATACCCTAACTTCCGAAAATCAAAAGATAGTGAAACGCGAAGTTGCAGAAGGACATTCAATAGGCTTTCATAGTTCAACTCATGATTATGCAACGTTATATCCAAACGGGATTGTCAACACTGAAGAAATACAAGCGGAAATAGCGGACATGGAGAACTCTCTTAAAAAAATATTGGGCGAAACATTTCAAACAACTCTCTGGCGATACCCAGGAGGTCATATGTCATGGGGAGGTACAGAAAAATCTGATGAATTATTCAAACAACTTGGCATCCATTGGATTGACTGGAATGCGATGGTTGGGGATGCGGAGCCGTTAGACAGACAGCCTACTACAGTCGCAGAAATGCTTGCTTTCCATCAACATTCACTTGAGGTTTATCCGGATTATAATATTAGAGTAGTCTTAATGCATGATTCAGTAGATAAGGAATTAACAAAACAAGCATTGCCACAATTAATAGAGTTTTATCAAGCAAATGGTTATCAATTTGGTGTCTTATATTAGAGCAACTAGGAACAACTATAGAAAGTATTTCTGGTCTTAGTCAATGTTGATTTTCTACTTAATTACACACAAAAACACCCTCTTGCTGAGCAAGAGGGTGTTCGTTTGTCGAATAGTAAAGATTAACGACGGATTTCTTTGATTCATGTGAAAAGCTTGTTTTGTATTGATTTAAAGCCATTTGTATTGGCTTGACTACACTGTGACTGCATAATATTTGAGTTTAACTTTCTAATATTTCAAATGCTTTCAAAGGTTTCATTTTTTCTTCCGAAGTTAAATGGCGATAAATTTCAGACGTAGATTTATCAGCATGTCCTAATCGTCCTTTTAGAACTTCCCAGCTACAATGCTGTGCAACTAAGCTTGCCATTGTATGTCGAGTTAAGTGTGTATGGAATGGTTTAGTAATTCCACAACGTTCCACACAACGCTTTATGTGATCATTTACATATTCTCTTCGATAAGGTATTCCTCTCTTAAATGGAGATAGATAAACAAAAAGATAGTTCTCTTTCACCCTAAACGGAACTTGTGAATTCAGATTATCCAAAACTGTTATTAGTTGTTGCAACTTTTCCATAACTAAATCAGTTACTACTACTCGCCTTGCAGAACTTACTGACTTAGTAGTCTCAATTTTAAAATCAATTTGTTTTCCTTTTACAGAAGTTTGCTTATAAAAAAGAATTTCATTATTTTCAAAGTCAATATCTTCTGTTTGCAAAGCTAAGGCTTCGCTAATGCGACAACCAGTATAAAATAAGACATGAAAAAGTGTAGCAAGCGGTAATTCTTCATGAAGAATTGAATAATTTAACAGCATTCTAAGTTCATCAATTGTAAGATATTTTTCATCTAGGGAATTCAATGATTTTTTTAAATCCGTCACACTTTTTTGATATTTTGGCATTGGAACATTCGTTAGAGGATTATCACTCAGCATTCCTTTTTTTACACAATACTTAAAAATCATATTTAGCGTTTGTCTTAAAGAATACAATGTGTTCTTTGCGTATCCTCGAGTCTCACCATTTATTCCTCGTTCTTTTAAAGAAAACATTAATTCTTCTAAAAAATCAGGAGTTAAATCAATTAATTTCTTTTCACCTAGCCATCTGTTCAAAGCTCCTACTAATTCAGAACGTTTATCATATGTGCTTACCTTTTGCTCGTTCAAGGATTTATAGTACATAAACCACTGATCTGCAACAAGTGAAAATTTTTCATTTGAATTAACAAACTTCCTTCTTTTTTGTCGACTTTTTTTCAATTCCAAGAATTCTAGTTGCGCCTCTCTCTTTGTTTTAAATCCTCTTCGTGTTGTTCGGAATGCTTGAAAATACCAAGTAACTTCACCAGAAGTACCAATATGTTTTTTAAAACAATCTTTTGTTTCCATTCTTACATTTCCTCCTCAATTTGAAGGAGGTTGAAAAGCCAAATCTGAATTACTATATTCTCTTTACCTACCATTATAGTGCATCTCCTTTTAAATTTGAAGGTTATATTGAACGTAATAACTTCATTTTTTCTCTATAGCTTTCATAGTCATTCTTTTGATACCAGCTCATTATCTGATCTCTCGAATAATGACCTCGAATACCATACCAACAGCTCGGAAAATCGGTTAACTTGATTAATCGATTTAATGTACTGTCACTAATTTGGAATTCTCTTTTTAAATCATCATTAGTTAAAACCAATGGTAATCTATTTATTTTTTATAGTGTCGTTGCGTATCTCTCTAGAAAAGGAATTAACGTATTAATTAACTGATTTTCGATAGATTCTAAATTAATTTTCATCCCTCCATGTTCATAAAAAAATAACTTCATGACTTTTTGACATCGTATATTCATCTACAAATTTGCTAGTCAATCAAAACACTGTAAATTCTCTCATTTTTAAATCGCTTTAGGTAAAGCACATAGGAATTTCACCTCTCCTCGGTCTATGGGAGCCTTGCGGAAGTATCATTATATTCTGTCACCATCATTGCAACTTGATTACCTAGATCAAATCTTGCATTAACTAAATGTCGCTCGCTAAAGTCTTGGCGTAATTATGCTATAGCTTTGATAACAGAAAACGTAATTTAAAAGTTCATTATTCAATTTTCAAGGAACAATCGGCATTATTTTTGCCTTCACAAGATAAATAGACAAAGACAGATATTTTGAAACCATAAAATTTCAAAGTATTTCCTTTAACATAAATATCATTTTATAAGAATGATCTATGAATACACTGTTACTGCCACACTTTCCCCTCTTTTATACATAAAAAAGCAGCAAACCCTTTCAAAGTGATTGCTGCTGAATTAATCTATTTAGTTGGCATATTTTTAAAGAGAAATCTAAAACAAACAAAGTAGATCACAATGACATTCCCCACATTATTGCCATTTTCAAATAATTATATCAAAGTTATTAACTTAAAAACTTTTCCTTTAAAAATCTATCTCAGGAAATAAAGGACATCCATTTATGCATCCTTCTCCATTTCTGCTTTTAAGTAGCTTTCTTATATTTACAAATGTTATAGCATTGAGCCATATCTGTTCTAGATTGTTATCAGTGACCTCGATGCCAGAATACTTGCCTAGCATAAAAGAACAAGGATATGCTTTAGCATTTTCGTCAATGTACATGGAGAATCGTGCAGATTCACAAGGCTCTACAAAAACATCAGAAATATTTAAATATTTCTTTATCCCACTTACTGAGCAACTATCAAATCCAATCCCAGTTTTATATTTTTTTTGAAATTTACTTATTTCTGAAAAAAATGTTCTTACATGAGCACTTTCTTTACAAATAAGTTCTTTCTTTATTCCTCTTCCAACGGGTTTATAGTTTAAAAAAACTATCGCATTTACTCCTTCAAAAAATTTAGGTGGTTTCTTAAGTATTTCAATGGCTTTCTTGATGTTTTTCGAATCTAAAAGAAAATGAATGTTAGGCTTTATACCAAAGGCATTAAAGTTTTGTACACTACTTTTAACTTCACTATCGCTATAATAACTTACTGCTACTGCTCCACAGTATTTCTTAGTTGCTTCGAGAATTCCAGTTGTAAGCCCTCGACCATTTGTTGTATAAGAGGGAACTATACCATAATTGACTCTAGACAATTTTATCATTTCACAAAAATCTGGATGTTGATTTGGATTTCCACCGCCAAGAGCAATTTGAAGGCAGTCCATTTTCTGAGCTTGATTCAATATCATATCAAAAGTTTTAATACTCATATGATTTCCATGACAATTAGATTCTTTGTAGCAAAATGAACATCCTTTATCACACCAATTAGTAATTGAAATATCAATTAATTCAGGACCATGATGACTCATAAAAGGTTCTGAGTAATTTGGAAATTCCTTTCGAAGAAAGAAGCCATTTTCTTGGTTAAAAACTACTCCATACTTTTCATCTGGATAAATAATTGTTCTGATTTTATTATTACCAAGCATTTTCAAGCCCCTCAATATACAGTCTACTAGATTCTCCAAAGAATGACTGCTGCACAAAGATACGTTCAGCTTCACTGTCACCATCGCTAGATAAAGAACCTATATACACTTGTTTTCCAGCTTTTATCGAATCTTCTATTTTTTTTATTAACTTATCGCCATACTGTTTAGACTCTAAAAAACTAACAAATGATAATGATGGATTTTTCCAATGTTCATCCTTGTATTCATCCTCAATATTCATTGATTTATCGATAATTGTGTCATAAAGATCACTAAATAAACTATATATAGGAGACGACTTTGGAATTCCCAAAGTTTCAGAAAAGTCCGTTGCATCAAAGTCTCCATCAGATATTATTAAAAATGATGTACTCGAACTATTTGTAATAAAATTAGTTTTAATCTTCATTATCAAGATCCTCCACAATTTCATTTATTATTTTAATTAAGTCTTGATCCTCGGTTATATTTTGAGCAAGGCTATAATCCATTCCTAGCTTTAGTAATCCATAGTACATCTCACCTTCACTATTCTCAATTTCGATAACTTTATCAATTTGTTCTTTTTCGAAAAGAAGTTTTTTATAAAGAAACTCAGTAAATGCAGAATATTCAGAGTAGTATTTTTCATGCTCAACTCTTAAATTAATTACTCCAGAAAATATTGGCTCAAGCATTTGAATTAACAATTTTTCTCCATACGTATTTTCTTTAGCATATTTCCGAATTTTAATTACTTGTCTAATATTAACCATTTTCGGATCAATCTTTGAAAATAAAAAAAATGGATAAGTAAAACCTTCATCTTCAACAGGTAAATATAGCATGATTTCCCCACCTTTTTAAGGATTATAGTTCTTAAACAGTTCTTAAACAGTTTTTAAATATCCTTCAAATAGTTTTTTCCCCATTCAAACATGTCAGAATAAGTTTGTTCTATTTCTATAGAAAGCGATTTAAATTCAAAATTATTTAACCCCAAAAGATAACACAATGGTATCAATAATTTATGTTCTTCGTCAGTCAAGGAGTCTTTATTTAGCAAATCATCTACAAACTCTCTTAATGATTCTCCTAAACTATCAGTGTATCGATACCAATGATCTGTTCTAGGAGCTAAAATCTTATTAAAAAAAGTTTTAGATTCTTCAGAATCATCCAAAAGAAGTTTAAATAGAAAATGAATGCCAAACTTTAAGGTATTATTAGGTGATCTGCGACGTATCATTTCAACAAAAAGTTTCTCATATGGACCTTGGAAAGAAAACATCATAGTCTTTACAAGTTTTAAATCTTGTTCAGTAATCTTTGTATCATCTAGCATAATAATATTTTGAAGCAATGTAAGAGGATACCAAGCATTAGATTTTATTAAATCAAAGAAAGTAGGATTAGCAGTTTCTTTTGATGCAAAGAAAAGATATTTTCTAAGCCCCTCAGTAACAGGATAATTGTTTTCTTCATTTGTAAGCTTATTAATCAAATTTACAGCCAGCTCTGAATCTTTTTCATAGAGTACAAGTAAGTGGTTAGCTATTAAAAAATCTCGCATTTCGTCATACGTAAAACTTATTTTCGTAATCAGTCTTGTTCTAATCCCCTCACTCACGTCTGTAGTCAATTTATAAAGAATACTTTCTTCAACTACTTTATCTAAAAATGTCACTTGATCTGATGATAATTCGTTAATTGTTACTTCACTAAATGTGTCATATTTAAGCATAGATTCAATTATGATATTTAATATACGATCGAATTCTAGTTGTTCAGATGTGTTTATACAAATTCTTTCTTGTTGCCTATTTAGATATCCATTAAATAATTTAGCTAGATTTAGATGTTCAATTGATAATAACTCACTTGGTGATTCCGTAGTTTCATTGCCATAGGTTTCCGAAAAAATCCTTAGTAGAAGTTTATCACTAACGAGTTGTTTTTTAACATCAGAACCCAAACGACCAATCTTTATATTAAAGAATTCCATATATCCATCAAACAAACGTTTGTCAATTACAGAATTACTCGAATAAGATTCTTTAAGATTGAACTTAACAATATTAGGATCCTGAGCTATTTTTGTAAATCTTTCTTTAAATAATTCATTCCTTACAGACATTATTATTCGCACATATGGATACATTTCAAATCTCTTAATTAAACTATAAATTGAGTTTTCAAAATTATGTGGATCTTTTATTTCATTGATTCCATCAATAACAATTATTAGTTGTTTTCGCCTATATACCCACATTTCTTCTAGTGCACTAAAAAATAGTGTTGGATCATTTCCAAAAAGTGTGATTCTCAACGCTTCAAAGCTTGTTAGTATATTATCTTCAATTATATTCGAGACATCAAATGCCATGACGGGAATAGAGTGTGCAGCCAAAAAAGTATTTATGAAATCACAAAGAAAATTGGTTTTTCCTTGTCCTGCATCCGCCATAATAATTGAGTTTTTAATATTAAATGTCGATAACTTTTCAGAAATATCATCTAAAGGGAAATGAAGTCCATATTGACTTCCAAAAAAAGCTCTAGTAAAATCAAATTTTTCATTTTTAATGCCAAAACTATGATCTAGCTTTCGAAGTGAATGACTCATTTCATCGACTATCTCTTTGTTCTTTTTCGGTATCTCAAAAATGGACTTTACATCTTGATGATCCAGTTCAATTAGTGATCTCTTTTTTAAGGCCTGAAGCCCCATCGTGGATAATTCATAATTCATCGAGTCTAAATTAATATATTGATATGTTTCTATTGCTTTATTGTATAATAGTGCAGGATGAGCTATAAAGCGGTAATTTTCTTTGGTTTCATCAGTTTCAATAAAAATTTGAGGGATATATTTTCTACTATTTTTATTTCTATAGATGAATTGTTTTGAAATAGAAAATAGTTTTCTTTCAAAGTCATCTAATACCCAAGAATTTTCTAAAAAGTCGTAACTTTCTGCAACTTTAATTAAACCATTTCGAATACCTAGTACACTACGAATTTGTGGTGAAGCAGTTTGACTAGTTACCATACCGATAATCATGTCGTTTAGGAAAATTGGACTTCCAGATGCCCCTTGCAAATTGGTTGAGTGTTTATCTAAATAAAATTCGTAATCTTCACCACTTAATGTTTGATTTTTAATTATCCTAGCACTGTCACTTTTGAACCAATGACCTAATATTTGATAGCCTTCACTATAGCTAAAAAATGCATATTTGCCTTGTGGAGGCAGCTTAGTTTCTTTTACAATTCCTTTAAAAATTTCAGATCTGTATTGCAATAATTCAAGCAAAATAATATCATACTCTTCGTCTTGATAAATTATTTTCGCTACCTTGTCTGCAGAGTCTGCATCACTAGCAATTTCAATGACTATTTGATCATCATTCTCATACTCTTTTAATAAATGCTTAGCGGTTAAAAATAAATTCGGTTTTACGAAAAAACCCGTATTTGAGTTTTTTTCAACCCCTTCACTATTCAATAACTTAACTGAATGAATAAACTTTTCTACTTCAATCATATGAACTCCTTATAGTAATGTATTTCAAATTTACTTCATTAGGGAAAACAAGTTTGCACCCTAATTTCTCGCGAAAAACATCAGAATATTCAGCAATTTTGGGTATGAAGTAATTGAAGTAAATAGCGCATCCTGGATTTTTTTTAGCAATCTTTGCAAGAACATTCAAACTTGGATGATTATCATATTTTATGCCATCTGTAGAAATAAAAAACATATTTGACTCAACATGATCTATCCAACTCCAATTATTTCTAATACTTCCATGATGAGAAACTTTAACACCAACAAATTTTTTATTTTTTCTTTGCTTCAAAACTTTTTCTATAGTTAGATCATCTGAATCAGAACAATATAAGAATTCAAATCCCTGTGAACTAATAATAAATGAAATAGCCGCTCTATTAATGACTGAAGTGTCATTTTCAGGAGGTTCAATAGATAATAGATCTTCAATTGTATTGTTTGATAGAGAAATTTGCTCAGTACCATTTCGACTATCACCAATAGAAGATGTAATTAGTTGATAATTCTCAAAAGCTTCAACAATCTCATTATCTACAGCCTTTGTTTTTCGTTTCAAAGAAAATTCTAATTCTTTTTCCCATTTTGTTTTCAGACAATTTAAATCACTTAATTCTGGAGAAATAATTGTGATAGTAATTTCTTTATGAATCAATATAGGTTCACTATTAGCAACTATTAGATCATGTCCTGAATTACGTATTAAATCGCAACGATTTTTTAAGAGGGTAGACAAAGATTCGCCTTGTCTCCGACTAATTTCTTTTCCATTATTCCTATCCTCAGATATGTAAGAAAAATCTGCTGCTAATTTTCGTTTTTCAGAAAATGTTAAGTAATCATTAGAACAATGTGTAAACAATTCATAGAATCCATTGTACCAAACATCTTTGATATGGGGATAGCTTTCAACTAAAGGTAGGATTCCTTCAATATGATCTTGATCATAATGAGTACATATAACTATATCTAATTCAATATGATTACTGATTAAAAAATTTTCTATATATTCCTTATATGTTGAGGTATATCCGCCATCGACTAGGATATGCATACTGTCTACTTGGATGAGTACAGAGTCTCCACCTCTAGCTGGAAATTGAAGAATTTTTATCATTATGCACACCCCTTGGATATTTATTACACAAAAAAATATTCCGTTTATAACAAAAAATTGATTGTTTCATAGGAAGTCAATATAGGACAATAAACTGAATTTGTCCTACATAGACCATATCTAGAAAATTTCTTTATACTGTTTGATTATATCTTTCTTTACTACTTCTACACACTACATTTACAGCATTTCCAATAACTTGAGTAGAGTTTTGAAAATATCTTTTTTAACGTACAAAAGTATATTACTCAATCCTCTTTCACGTGTAAAACCTTTCCTTCTCAATTTGAAGGAGGTTGGAAAGTCAAATCTGAGTTGCTATATTATATTATAGTGCATTTCCTTTTGAATTTGAAGGTTATATGGAACGTCATTTAAAGGTATAACAATTAATTTTCAAGAAACAATCGGCACTATTTTTGCTTTCACTAGATAAATTGACTACGACAGACATTTTGAAACCATAAAATTTCAAAACATCTGTCTTCTTGATTATTCTTTTAAATATTTATCAATATCAAACGACTGTACTGCCACAATAAATTGAGCAGCCAGTTCTTGATAGCAATCTTTGTTCACTTGTTTTGAGTAACGCCGTGAATGATTAATAATGGACGGCTCAAAAGAAAAGAATAATTCGAGCAATGGTTCTTCATCTCCATTTTGTGCTTTTTGAAGAAGTGGAACTAAATTTACTGTCATAATATCTCCACCTTAATCATTAAGTTTGGATTTTCAAACTTTTTTCGGTGGAGATTTGTTACAAAGAGCAATCTTTAAAGCAAAAGAAATTTCTTTAGCTTGGCAAAAGCTTTGCGCTTTTTTTTAGAAATCATTTGGCTGCTTACATGCAGTTTTTTCCCAACCTCTGCATCTGAAAGCTTTTTTGAATATTTTTCACTAAGAATAAAAAGTTCTTCATTAGTTAAGCATGAAAGACTTGAACAAAGTTGCTCACACTCGAACTTCTTTTCAAAAATCTCTTCTGGAGTAAATCCTTTTTCAGCATGCCACAACTTTCCTGTTTGTTTACGTTGATTAAATTCTGTTAATTCTGTAGATTCGTGAGAAAATATTTTCCCTTGACTTTTATAAAAGGTATCTGCTTGACGTTTTAAGGTAACAGTAACATAACGAATAAAAATATAGGTAATATCCATTTCTGTCTTTATATCGCAAACACCTCCTACAATTTAGGCAGACGGTATTGCCAATAACCACGATAAGCACGCTCAATAGGTAAAGACCGCTCTTTTAGCATTTTGGGTAAAATATTGCAAGTCAAGTTTTTATAAGAAATGAATAACTCGTATTCTGTATTCAGTTTTTTTAATAATTGCTGATTACTTAGAGGTACTGGACTCTGCTTCAAAATAGCCAAAATATTTTTTGATGTACGATCAAACGGGACATGATGATGCGTTTTATTTTTGCTAAATAAATAGTCTTGATTCCGTATTTTTTCTCGTTCCATTATTGAGACCGATCTTTTGATTTCAGAAATTGTGTTTGTAGACGATTGTTCTGAAATGATTAATACATCCAAGCGCTCTATTAGTTCATCATAATATCTATTAATCTCCCTTCTATTATTAATAAGTTTTTGTAACAAATTATTAATTAATTTCTTTTCTTCCCGAACATCTAACATAATTATCCCTCCTACTTGATAAATAGAAAGATGTTCTCTTTTTGAAACCTAAAATAAATAATAACTTCACATTTCATTCAGACTTTATTAAGTGTGCTGCACTTATTTCGTAAATTCCATCACAGGAAATCATATAAAGAGGTATTTTTTTATTTTCATATAAACCAATCAAATGGATCTTTCTGAATAGTAAATACAAAAAAAGTGCAAAAAGATTTTAAGCTTCCTACACTTTTAAAACTATTCAAAATATTATATTTTGTATGTTTCTAAAAATTTTTCTTTACTCCATTCTTTTTCTTCTCTATCTTCTTCATAAGCTCTAATCATAACTATAAACACCGTAGCCATTATAAACGCTCTCCCATTCAGTAATACTTTTTACTAACACTTAAAAATGAGAAACTATTCAAAATCAGCATGCCTTTTAAACATGGTTTCTGAAGTCTCCCCCAGTTCATCCATTAAGTTTAAAACCATTCCATCAAAGGTCAAAAAAGCCAATTGTTCAAACGCAGACCCCATTGGTTGAGCAAAAGAGGCTGTTTCTCGATCATTTTCTTCTTTCGTAGTACCTGGTAAAACAAGTACTACGTCAGCTAATTGACCAATCGTTGACTCTTTTTTCATCGTGACCAAGGCTAAATCAATACCACTTTGTTTCGCTTTTTCTGCCAAGCTTTTCAAACTACCAGTCTCTCCTGATCCAGAACAGATAATTAATAAATCTCCTGGTTTGGAGTGAGGAGAACTGATCTCTCCAACAATACTAACTGAAAAGCCAATATGCATTAATCGATTGGCAAACGCTCGAATCGCAATTCCTGAGCGACCTGCACCATTCAAAAAAATATGATTTGCTTGTTTAATTTGTTCAACAAAATGAGCAATCTCATTTGTATCTATCCTTTGTGCATTTTGAGTGAGTTCAGCTAAAATATCTAGTGTGTAGTTTTTCATAGGGTTCTCGTCTCCTTTAGGCAATCGTTCTTCCACCATCCATTAGAATGGTTTGTCCTTGAATATAGGAATTAGCTGGATCTGCTAAAAATATTGCTAAATTGGCAACATCTTCAATGGTTCCAAAACGTCGAACTGGAATTTTATTGATAACTGCATCTAAACTTTCTTGGGTTGGATAATTTACGCGCATCATTTCACCTGTATCAATTAGACGAGGAGCGATAGCATTGACATTAACCCCTTTAGGTCCAAGTTCTTTTGCTAATCCACGTATTAACCCTTCCCCACCAGCCTTAGACGCTGGGTATGATACACCACCGCCAGTTCCACTTAAAGCTGATCCTGAACTGATATAAACAATTGAACCCTGATTATCTAAAAAGTCATTATAAAATGCTTTTACTGTATTAAATAGCCCAGTTAAATTGATGCTTAATGTTTTGTTCCATTCTTCGAAAGAAATATCATTTACTTTGTTTGCAAAAGCTACTCCAGCATTTAAGACAAGAAAATCAATACGGCCAAATTCTTTGAACACTTTTTCGCGAGCTTCTGTCAAAGCAGCTGGATCTGAAACATCCGCTTGAACAAATAACGATTTTACATATTTATTTGTAATTTCTTCTGCTGTTTTTGTTCCTGTTTCTGGATTATAATCCACGATTACTGTATTTGCTCCGGCTGCTGCAAACTTTTCTGCAATTCCTTTACCTATTCCATGTGCTGCCCCAGTTACTAATGCGACTTTCCCTTCAAAGTTTCCCATTACGGATTCTCCTCTTTCCATTGATTTAGTTTTGATGCTGATTCTCACTAATTAACTAGTGAGAATCACATCTTTATTTTCACTTGACTGCTTCTTTTAATAATTGATATTGTGCTTGTTTATCACCTGAGAATAATGCTCCGCCAACAACAATCAGTTCTGCTCCGGCTTTCACACACTTTTCTGCAATTTCTTTATTGACTCCACCATCTACTTCAATGTCAATTTTGCGATCCCCAATAAGTTGTTTCGTATTACGGATTTTTTCTAAACTTTTTGGGATGAAAGATTGACCTGGTTGACCTGGATTAATCGTCATAATCAAAATATAGTCAATGTCATCCAGTAAATATTCCAACACGACTTCTGAGGTTCCCGGATTAATTACAACACCTGCTTTACGTCCAGCTTGACGAATTTTTTGCAAAATAGAATGGATATGTGGTGTTGATTCATAGTGCACAGAAATCATTTCTGCTCCCGTTGCAAGAACATCATCAATATGATCTTTCGGATGTTTGACCATCATATGAACATCAAAAATCATTGTAGAATTTTTTTTCATTTCGGCAATCTGATTGGGACCAAATGCAATATTAGAAACGAAATTTCCATCCATTAAATCCACATGTAAAATTTGTGTATTTTCTTCCTCTAAAAAATTGATATCATCTTGAAGGTGCATAATATCTGCACCAAAAATTGAAGGTAAGATTTGTGCCATTTTTATTTCCGCCTCTTTCTTTTTTACTAATTATTCTTAAAAAATAGTTGAAAGCCAGTAAGTAAGGATACTCCATGGACCTGTTAACACAAAGTCTGTTCCTTGCCCTTTCAGACCAACTCCAGCACCATTTAACATCTCTGTTGCACCTGGTGCTACATAACCACCTAAGTACATGACAACTACACAGAAAAGAACAGTTGTTAGTATTGAGCGCAACAAATTTCCTTTGCTTGCCATAACCGTCATCACAGACATGTAGATTACAGACATTAAAATACCAATTGGGAATGTTTTAACTCCCGGTAACGCTAACGCACAAAGCATCACCAACGGAATAGAGATAACTGTTGTTGTCGTCGTCGTTGGATCGCCTAGTCCTAAAGCTACATCCATCCCAATATTCAAATCTGCGTCTTCGCCCATTTGTTTGGTCATGAAATCTTTCGCTGCTTTACCAATTGGTGATAGCCCATCCATTAATACGCCTACTACACGAGGCATTAAGACCATTACACCGGCAACCCCCATCCCCATAGGAATAATTGTAGTAATATCTTGTCTTGTTAACAAACCTAAAAGCACCCCAACAATCGTTCCAATGATTACAGGTTCACCTAATACACCAATTCGTTTATTTACACGTTCCAAGCTAATATCTAATTTGTTTAGCCCTGGAATGAAGTCAATCAATTTGTTCATCGCCCAAGCAACAATTAGTGTCCAGCCTGTATGAATAATCGTGGTACAAGTCGTTCCTTCTAAGCCATAGTATTCTTGCCACATAGGTGCAACCCAATCTCCGACAAACAAAGCAAGAACAGATAAAATAACGGTTACAGCCAAACCGATAAAGAAATTATCAAAAATGAAGTAAGCCAGTGCACCTGGTACTAGAAAATGCATGTAATTCCAGATATCAACATTCAATGTTTTTGTTAGTTTCAAACGTACTAAAATCAAATTAAGTACAAGACCAATTGGAATAGCTAAACCAGCGAATGGTGCCATCCAAGAAGCCGCTCCTACTGCTGGCCAGCCAATATCTGCAATTGTGAAGCCAGTTCCCATTTCTGAATAATAATCGACTGCTGGTGACAATGAATCATTCAACAAGCCAACAACTAATGTCAAACCGATAAAACCTACTCCAACCGTTAACCCAGCTTTGATTGCATCCCCCAATTTCATTCGGAAAACTAACCCTAAAATAGTAATAATAATTGGTAAAATTGCTGAAGCACCCATGCCAGTGATGGTCTGTACAATATTAACTAGTGTATCCATTCTTTTTTCTCCTTTATAGTGAAATACAAGACTGTTGGGACATCTAATCACCGATTCATTTCTCAATTAAACATCGACACTTTTTTTATGATTATGGTAAAATGAACTCAGCTTTACTTTTGTATGCCGTTCCGCTTTGTTTTCGAGGCAAAAGCGGAACGTTTTTTATGCGTTTTGAATTTCTTTTAGTTTCTCTAATAACGTATGTTTAAGCTTGTCTTCATTAATTCCAGTAACAAATCCCATGATACTCATCAACGGTACATCTAAATTTCCTTTGAAATTATTCGTAGTCAACACGATATCTGCATTTTTGCTCATTGATGGTAATTCTGTCATGCTACATTTGTTCAAACTAATGTGAATCCCATGTTCTTTACATAATGCTTTGACTTCATCTGCTGCTATGGTGGATGTGGCAACTCCACTTCCACAAGCTACTAAAATATTTACTTTCTTCATCTCTTTTTCCTCCTAAAATTTATTTTTCAACAGCAATTGCTGAAATTTCCTTCATCACTTCTTCCGATGTTTTTGCAGCCTTTATTCTATTTACAAATGTTTCTTGTTGAATCACACCTATGACCTGTTTCAAAATTTGAAGGTGTTGCGTGCCATCGTTTAAACCTAAAACAAAAAATAAAGCAACATCAATTTCTTCCTCTGCATCTTCCATTTTCTTCATTTTAATGGGTTGTTGGAGTGTAACCACTGAGATAAATGATTGCTTAATGTATTCTGGATTCCCGTGAGGAATGGCAACTGTGTGTGTGCCCAAATCTAGACCAGTTGGATAATTTTCTTCTCTTTCAACAATAAAGTCATAAAATCCTTCATTGATGTAGCCTCTTTCTTGGAAGATTTCTGATAACTGTCTAAATAAGTCGTTTCTATTCGAAATATCTAAGTTGAGAAGAATTAATTCTTCTTTGACATATTCTTTTAACATGAATAACGCTCCTTTTCATTTTTTAGTGAGTGGCTAACTCCTTGACTAAAGAATAAACGCTTTCAAAGCAAATAGCTATTTCCTTTTTTCACAAAGAATGTAACTATTTAAGAACCAATTGTGATGAACGAAAAAGAAGCAAGGAAATTAAGCATTCCTTGCTTCTTTTTCAGAGAACCGCTAATAATTAAATAAAAAATGTCCTAAGAATTTTTATCATTAGTTGAAAAATTTCGTATTGCTTTACTTATTTCATTTACATCTTCTAACTTAACTAATTCTTCAATGAATTCGGCATCATTTGCCATTCGATTGATATGATATAAAATTGGTAGGTGACTGGTTTTATCTGGCGTTGTTAATAAGGCAACTACATGGATTTTTTTCCCATGATAAGTAATCCCTTGTTTTAAAACGGTAATAAACACACCCAACTTCTGATCAACAATCGCTGGATCAAGATGGGGTAGTAGAATACGCTGTCGTAACATAATATAGGAAGGTTGATCAAGGTATTCTTGCAGCAAAAGCTCATTATAGTCTGAGGAAATAATTTTTTGATTAACCAATGCCTGACTGGATTGATTAAGAATACTTTCCCACGAAAGCCGCTCTTCTACTAATACAATATTCTCATTTTTAATCATTTGCAGAAGATCACCCTTAGAACTGTTTTCAGTAATAGTATTTGATTTCTGTTCACTCAGTAATAACGAATCTAAATCCTCTTTCAATTTTGTTTCCAGCTTTTCATCCAACGAAACATACTGTTTCAAAACACTTATTATATCTGTCGCTCGAATACTGTCAAAATCTAAATGGAAGATATCCTTAATGACATCCTGACGTAGTTTCAATTGATCACTGTTAGTCAGAATTTCATTCATTACATAAACTTTTTTTTCTGACTTAACTGGCACAGTGGAAAACACGATATCATGAGGCAGCATAAATTTCTTGTACTCACGTATTGAGTTTGTTGGATAAAAAAGAAATTCTGGGAAAATTTCCTTTAATTTTTGCTCAATCAATTTTGACATAGAAATGCCATTCGGACACAAAATCACCGCCTTAATTATTTTCTCTTCCAAATCATTGTGATCATTACTAATCAAATGTCCACCCACAAATAGCGTAATATAGGCAATTTCTTCATCTGAAATCTCAGTTTGGAAAAATCTTTCCAACGGGGAAATAGATTGACATACAAAATTGTGTAATACATTGTATTCTGATCGAATTTTATCATACAGAACATTTCCTGTTGAAAGATCATACTTAATTCGATAATATGCTGGCTTAAAATGGTTTAATAACTTTATCAGTAAATCTTTTTTATCAGACAACACCAACAATGTGTTCACTTCAAACTCTGTTAGAAACTCCCAAAGTGAATTGGCTAATAGAGGTAAATCTTTTTTCGCGACCATCCCTTTATTACGAACATTTGAACTTAGTAGCTGTAAAGAGATAAAGACTTTTTCATCTTCAGGTAAGTCAGGAAAATCTGTAGTAATATAAGAGAGAGACTGATATTCTTTTGTGTGTTCAATTTCCTCTCTTTCCTGAATACGACTACTGTCGATCATTTGTCCTCGTTCTATTCTTACAAATATTGAGGAAATGAAGTAAAGTAAAGGATAAAAATCTTCATCTGTATATTTCACACCCAAAAATTTTTCAATTTTTAGAACATCATTTTTAACACTATCCAGATATTTTTGAGAACTCTCCAATAGTTGAACAGTGACATTATCACCATAGTTTTTATAAATCTCGATAATCGAATGAAATAAGGCGATCCGTTTATCCCATTCTTCTCCTACTATCACATACCCCTTTTTACGTGAAAATTCTATTTCAAGATGGTATTTCAGCAATAAAGTTTTCGCTTTCTTAATATCTGCTAAAGCAGTATTTTTACTGATTTGAAGTTCAATACAAAAATGGTCTAGGGACAACTCTTCAACCCTAGTTAAAATCATAATCAACAGTAAATGGACTCTGTCTTCTTTCGAAAATATGATATCTTGAACAGACTGATGAATCGTTAAATAATCAGCCGATTCATTCTTTGCATAGTAGTAGCCATTTCTTCTTTCAATCAATGGTAATCGTTTTTCTGATAGTTTTTCATTGATTGCTTCTATACTATAAGCTAATTGTCTGGAAGATAATTCAAGTTCGTTAAGTAACTCCGCTTCTTTTAAACTTCGATGTTTGATTAATTGTCGAAGGATTTCTTGATCACGAGCACTCATTTTAACACAACCCCCTTTACAAAAATAATAAGCGCTTTCAGTCGGATTATCTATTCTTTTCAGTCCAAAAAATGTATTTTTCTTCATTTCAATTGTGATAATCAAATAAAATTGGAAAAATCATTAATATAGTAAGCTAACTCTTAACTAATAAAAACAAACACTAGATCAAAAACAGTCAATTATTCCAAAGTAATACGCTAATATCCTAATTAAGATTGTTATGCTAGATATATTTAAGACGACAAGTAAGCATTCAAATGTTTTCAAATCAAAAAAGCCACTTACAAAAGAAATAATGAAAAACAACTTCTTTTCATATTATCTTTTGGCAAATAGCTTTTTTCACCCTATTCTAAATCAGCATGACGCGTTTTCATCGTTTGATTTGTTTCTCCTGTTTTTTCCATTAAATTTAAGATGATACTATCATATAAAAATAAACTAGTCTGTTCAAATAAAGACCCCATTGGTTGAAGAGCTTCATCCTGAGACTGTTTTGACTGTGTTGGAATAATCACTACTTGATCAGCAATTTCTCCTAGTGTAGATGATGAATTTGTTGTAAACAATCCGATTACAACGCCATTATCCTTTGCAATTTTTGCTTGATTAACAAGACTAGTTGTTTCTCCAGAACCTGAGCCAATTAGGAATAAATCACCTGATTTAGTATGTGGTGAACTAATTTCTCCGACTAAGCTTACTGAATACCCTAAATGCAATAATCGATTGGCAAATGCTCGAATCATCAAACCTGATCTACCTGCACCTGCTAAAAAAATATGATTTGCACCCTGAATAGCTTTTGTCATCCGATCCACTTGTTGATCAGATATTTCATTTCCTATCGTCAAAACTTCATCAATAATCTCATTAAAAAACTTCATTTTTTTCCTCCTAAAATCGTGTATATTTTCATATTTCACTAAATGAAAGACGGATGGAAAATACCATCCGTCTGATTTTATTCAGCTAATTTAGTCAGTAAATATTTTTGAACAGTATCAGTTTCTTCATTTTTACATGTATCTACAAACTCTTCATCTTGGAATAAGCCAATAAGTTTTCGCAAAATACCAATGTGTTGATTTCCAGAGGCTAAGGCTAAATTGAAAACCAAAGAACAACCCACTTTCAAATCTTTGTCTTCCATTCTTCCGAATTCGACTGTGTTCTTGATTCTTACCACACTGATACTGTCTTTATTTACTAAATCAGAGTTTCCGTGAGGAATAGCAATTCCATCTCCATTAGCTAGTAACAATCCTGTCGGGAAGTCAATTTCTCTTTCAATACAAGCGTCAATATACTTAGCATCAATATTCCCTTTTTCGACAAGCTTTTCTCCAGCTGTTCTAATTGCTTCTTGATAAGTTGTAATCGTATCTTGTCCATTACTTACAATAACATCAATTGCCATCTTCTATCCCTACTTTGTGATTTCTTCTTTTACAGCATCAAAAATTTCATCTTCACCTATACCTGTAAGTAAGCCAGCACCAACAATCACTTTTGTTGTCACATCAGGATTATCAATTTTTGTAGATGAAACAACTAAATCATAGCTATTATATTTATCAGCATTACAATCCATAAGAGATGATTTTTGTACATCAACTCCACTAATCCCTTGTTCTTTTAAATAGTCTTCTAATACAGAGACCATAATTGATGATGATGCAATTCCATTTCCGCATACTACTAAAATCTTTTTGTTCATGATAAAACCTCGCTATCTATTTTTATTTTTTACTATACTACACTGTTGCATCATTTTGAAGCTGAGAGCGTTCTTTCTTTTTCAACAAGTATCCTACTGAAATTAAGATCGCTCCAATCAAGATAAAACCAATTAAACCAATATGACTTGCAGCTGCAAACAATCCAGTAAATGGATTTGCTGAAGGGTTAAGTGAAGAATACATCACATTTTTTTGTGCACCTGCACCAAATTTTTGGAATAACTCGTTTGTTGCTGGCGTCATCCATGAAGCAATGTATAATCCACCACCAAACAAGATAACTGATGATAACCAAGTACGAATAATATTTCCCTTAAATACTGGTACCATACATGCAATAAAGAACACAAACTGTGATAAGTCTCCCAAAGGCATTACTCTATTTCCAGGAAGAATAACCGCTAAAATAACCATTGCAGGAATTAATAGTAGAGCTGAAGAAATAACTGATGGGTTTCCTACAATTAGAGCTGTATCCATCCCTACAGTAATGTCACGATCTGGGAATCGTTTCACTAATTTTTTGCGTGCTGCATTTGAAAGTGGAACAAGACCTTCCATCATAATAGAAGTCATTTTCGGCAGTAACAACATAACTGCAGCCAAGTACATTCCTAATTGTACACTTGAAATAATCGTTTGATATGGACTTGTCCAATCATACCCAAACAAACCTAAAAGTGTACCTAACAGAAATCCGACAATTGTTGGATCACCTAAAACACCAAATCTTTTTTGAATCGTTTCAGCCGTTACATTTAATTTCCTAAAACCAGGTATACGATCGAAAATCCAGTTAAATGGATAAGCAAATAATAAGTAAGTGTTGGCTACTGGGTGAGAAATTGATACGCCTTGAGGTAAACCAAAAAACTTCTCATTGTTTTTCGCACCCAAGTCAGCCGCAATTAACGCCCAAACATGGAACAAACCGGCAGTTAAAACTCCATATAGAAAATTACCAGAGTATACAGCAACAATCGCTCCCATTGAAGCATTTTGGTGAAGGTTGAAAACATCAACATTGACACAGTCTGTGATCTTCAACACAAGCAACAACAAGTTAATTCCTACACATAAAGGAATAATAATGGCACCCATACTAGAACCAAATCCCATAACGGCCGTTGCCGCACCACCAACATCAATTGCATCTAAAGAAGATCCTGTTTTTCCAGCTAAACCAGTGATAGCGGGTTCCATCTTTTCCAACATAAACCCAATAACCATTGATAAAGCAATAAAACCAATTCCCACCTTCATCGCTGATTGAATTGCTTCAGCAAGCGGACGTCCCAAAGCTACCATAAATACAAGAAAAATCAGTGGAATAAAAATAAAATTGCCTAAATCATTAATAAATTGTGTGATAAATTCCATTTTTTCGCTAGTTGACTAGCTTCCCCCCTTTTTTAATCCGGTCTAAATCCCATATTCCAAGCTACATGATCTGGTTTTTTTAGAAGTAAATTATCATTTTTTTCTGCTTCTAATAAATTGTTTTTTGAATTTTCTCTTGCAGTTGAAAATTCAAAAGGTTCATCATACCATGCATCAATAATCTGCTTCATGTATTCTAATCCATTTACACGCAAACCTAAACCTATGATTTGTACATTATTACTTAATCTTGCTCTTTTTGCAGAATAAGGATTTGTAACAGCTGTTGCTCGAATTCCCCAATGTTTATTGGCTTGACAAGTAAAACCAATTCCAGTTCCACAAATGTATATTCCTAAACGACAAACATCTTTTTGGATCAATACAGACATTTCATCTGCTAACTTAGCAAAAGTATTGACTCCATCCTCTGGTACCTGTACTGGATCATAGACAACATCAGCATTTTTCTCTTCAATCAAGTATTTCTTTATCGCCTCCTTTGTTTCAAAACCTAAGTCATCACATGCAATTGCAATTTTGGTTTTCATTTAAAATCTCCTTTCTGAATCCGTTTACTTTAACTACACTCTTATAATACAATTGGTTTTGATTGGTGTCAATAGTTTTTAGTTGGTTTTTTTCAATTTTGGAATCGCTTGAAATCAACTATAAAATAAATAAAAACAATATTGATTAGTTTTTGGTTGTTTTCACTAGGCTTTATGGTATTCTTTATGTAAGATGATTTGTTAATGAGGTGAAGTAAATGTTATTGATGGCAGAAAGAAGAGATTTGATACTACAGGAATTAATTAAAGAAGGCAGTGTTTATGTAAGTGAATTAGCAAAAAAATATTCTGTAACCTACGAAACAATTCGTAAAGATCTTACTTATTTAGAAAACAAAGGGCTTCTTATGAAAAGCCACGGAGGAGCAACGCTAAAACAAAATGCCATTGAGCATTCTTTTCAAGTACGCGAAAAAGAAAATGCTCATTATAAGAAACTGGTTGCACAGAAAGCTCTTGAACTTATTCCTGATAATAGTTCAATTGTAATAGGAACCGGAAGTACTACATTGGAACTTGCCATTCTTTTATCTATGAAGTCTGGATATAAGATTTTTACTGATTCACTACCAGTTGCAAGTTTACTTATAAGTTCAAAAAATCAAGTATTTCTTTTTGGTGGAGAATTACGTGAACCTAGTTCTTCAGTATTTGGAGGTTGGACCATTTCTCAAATTAATCAAATTCAAGTAGACTTATGTTTTCTTGGAACTGATGGCTTTAGTAATGTTGATGGTCCCACTAGCCCGTCATCTTCAGATGTATTTGTAGATCAAGCGATTATTTCACATGCTGAAAAACGCTACATCTTGGGTGATTATACAAAGTTTGATCGAAAAAGCCTATACAAAATTTGCGACTGGTCAGAGATTACTGCTTTAATTACAAACAAAGAAGCGGATCTCGAAAAAATTAGAAAAATCGAAACAATGACTCATGTAATTACTTGTTAAATTTTTAATATAGACATGAAAGACAAAGTCAAATCGTTAATAGTAGGTATACAAAAAAGTCTAACAATTTTGCTAGACTTTTTTTGTATGATTTTATACTTTTACTTTGATTTTTATGCTTCAGTAATTGGCTATTCAAAATCTGCATGTCGATTAAACATTTTTTCTGAGTTTTCTTCCATTTCATCCATTAAATTTAAAATTATACTATCAAAAGTCAGAAAGGCTAATTGTTCAAAAGCTGAACCCATTGGCTGTTTAAATTCTTTTGAATGATGCTCATTTTCATTCTTAGTTGTACCTGGTAGCACTATAATTGAAGAAGCTAACTGACCAATTGTAGAATCACCTTTCATGGTGATCAAACCAATCTTAACGCCACTTCCCACGGCTTTCTTAGCTAAAGATTTTAAGCTTTCTGTCTCACCTGATCCAGAACAGATAATCAAAAGGTCACCAGGTTGTGAATGAGGTGAGCTTATTTCACCAACAAGACTTACCTTAAATCCCAGATGCATCAATCGATTGGCAAACGCTTGAATTGCAATACCTGACCGACCAGCGCCTGAGAGAAAAATGTGTTTGGCTTTTTTTATCTCTTCTAGAAAAATTAAAATTTGTTCCATTTCAATTTTTTCAGCGTTTTGTGTCAGTTCATTAAGGATTTTCAAAACATAATTTTCCAAATTTTTCCTCCTAGACTTCCGCTAAAGCAGTTTTCAAATTCGTAATCATTTCAACTTCTTTGTTTTCTTCACCAAAAATGTATCCTCCTGATACAAACATATCTGTTCCAGCATTGGCACAAAGTTTGATTGTTTCATTATCGATTTTACCATCCACTTCAATTAAATAGTGATAATCATTTGATTCTCTCAATTGACTAAGTTCAGCGATTTTATTTACAGTTAAAGGAATAAAATCCCTATTAGGTCGACCCGGATTAATGGTCATTACTAATACTAGATCAACTTCAGCTAAAATTGGTGCTATCAATGACACAGGAGTTGCAGGATTGATTGCAACGCCTATTTTCTTTTTTTGTTCCTTGACCATTTGAATAATGTGCATACCATTATTGGTAGCTTCTGCATGATACGTAATAGAGTCAGCTCCAGCCTCAAGGAAAGCAGGTACAATTTTTTCTGGTGTTTCGACCATCAAATGTACATCCAGTAAGATGTCGGTGATTTCTTTTAATTCTTTAACAATACTGGGTCCTGACGCCATGTCAGGCACAAAATATCCATCCATCACATCCACATGTAGCCACTTTATTTCTTCTATCTCCAAGGTTTCAAGGGTCTTCTCTAAACGACTGATTTTAGAACTAAATAATGAAGGTGCTAAAATATATTCTTTCATAAAATTTATTCCCCCATGATTATCACATTAATTGTACGATCTCGTTCACGAAGACGATCCCAATCAACGAAATACACTCTACCGAGCGATCCGATTTGCAATTCTCCATCTTTTAAGATGAGTGATTGAGAATTGGTTCCATAAATAGATGCTTTCAGATGGGCATCTGTATTTAACATCACCCATTTTTCAGCTGGATAATTAGGATCGCTTAATGAAGTCCCGAAAGCAATATGTTCTGGACCTGGACTATGATATTGTCCTTCGGTTGTCATAACCGGAGCGATTTTTTCCATGGTTTCATTAATATCTACATGTAGAAAATCGTCTCCAAAATAATTCACATCATGCATAGTTTCCTCATAGAAAAATGAACAAGTTGTATGTGGGGTGGTAATGATCATCACGCCATCTGCCAAACCAGAATCTAAAGCAATACGAACCAAGTCTTCACGTAAATCATGGTACGAAGCACGACCTTCTATTGTATGCAGTTTGATTGTGTCATGTTTGATCATCTATTTCAATTCCAATCGTGTTTTTACATCTTCAAATATTTTGTCTGCTCCGATCCCAGTTAACAAGCCTAGACCATTGATCACCTTATCTTTGACTGAATCTGGAACAATCGTCGTGCTAACAACCGCATCGTAATCATCCATTTTATTCAGTTCGTCCGCAATCTTAGATTGATATATTTTGACCTGATCCGTATAGTTTTCTGCTTCTAACCACTTGTTGATTTTTGATACCGCAATAGTTGAGGTTGCGTGCCCCGCGCCACAAATTACTAATAGTTTTTTCATGAATTTCCCTACTTTCTTTTTATTGAACTTCTTGTATATTTTCTACTTTTTTCCCTTTGATTTTGTTAAAGTAAAACATTCCTGCTAAAATCACAATTCCTAAAAGAATAATCCCAAAGATACCTAACTTTTGAGCTAATAAAACAACTAAACCTGCTGGCCACAAGCCACTTAATAACATTGTAACTAGTCCTGAAGTTCCTACATCAAAGTTTGCCATTTGGAAGAGTTCTGTCACAATAGGCGCTAACCATGTAGATAAATAAAATGTCATCACTAGATACAGTGAGCAACCGACTAAAGAACGAACAATATTTCCTTTGAAATAAGGAATCATTAAACAAATCGCAAATGTGAAAAATGCCAAATCACCAAAAGGTAACACTTGATTTCCAGGCAAAATCACTGCAAGTAACAACGAGATAGGTACCAACAATAGCGATGTAGACATTACTGTTGGATGCCCAACTGTAAGTGCTGCATCCATCCCAATATTTACCACACGACCATTTAATTTTTTATCTGTAAATTCTTTGGCTGCCTCAGCGATTGGCAACAGCCCTTCCATAAACATTGCAACCATTTTTGGCATTATTTTCATAACTGCAGCTGTTTGCATACCAAGCAACCCGATACCTGCTGCATCATATCCTGCTAAAAATCCAACAACGATACCAATCAACAATCCAATTACAACGGTATCACCAAAAATCCCAAATTTTTTCGTCAAACTTTCAGCATCTGCATCAATTTTGTTAAACCCTGGAATTCGATCAAAAATCCAGTTCATAGGTTTAGCAAACAATACTCCAGACAATGCCATCATATGTGTAATTGCAATCCCAGGATAACCGAAGAATTCACTTACTTCTTTTTGTGCTGCATCCGCTAAGAACCATTGTAAAAGAACTGCAACAATTGCTCCAATTATCCCAAACCAAAAGTTTCCAGTTACCGTTTGAACTAGCATACCTAAAAAAATTGGGAACCAGAAATTCCAAATATCAACATTCAATGTTTTCGTCCAACCAAGCATCACTAAAATAAAATTCAAAATTAATGAGATAGGGATCATCAAAATTCCCAAAGAGGTTGAAAAGGCCAATGGTCCACCAACTCCTACTCCAATATCCAAAACATTTAGAGAAGTTCCAAATTTTTCACCCATTTGCTGAATAGCACTACCCAAACCGCCCGATAATAAATCTAATACTAATCCTAATCCAATATTCCCAATACCAACAGTGACCCCAGATATAAATGCTTTACTAGGCTTTAACCCGAAGAATAGTCCAATGATAAAAATAATTACTGGTAAAAAAACTGTTGATCCTAATCCAATAAACCACTGAATACCATCCATAATAACATCCATTTGTTTTTTCCTCCTTGACTTCTAATAAACTCCAGAATCATTTAGCAATTTGATAAAATCTTCTTTTGATGATAATTCTCGTAGCCTCTTAACTTTCTCATCATCAGTAAACAATGCCATTAAGTTTTGCAGGGTCTCTACTTGTTCATGAGGGACTGCCATCGCCAGCATGAATACTAAATTAACCTCGATGTTGTGACTTTTATCCGTCATATCTTGGAAAATTACTGGTTCATCCAATGAAGCAAAACAAATTTGTGACTTATTAACATTCACTGAATCTGTATGAGGAATCGCAAAACCGATACCATTGAATTCCAAACCAGTCGGATACTCTGCTTCTCTTGTTGTGATGCCATCTAAAAAGCTTGATTTGACGCATCCAGATAAATAAAGTTTTTCATACATTTTTTCGAATAATTGTGTTTGATCGTCAGGTTTGATATGAAACAAACAAAGTTCTTGATCAAAAAACATTTTAGTTTCCTCCAGTACTAAAAATTTGTAGCATTTGCACAGAATCGTTGACTTTCACAAGCGCATCAACTTTCTTTTTCTCATCAATAAATTGATAGAGTTCTTCGACAACTTCGCGAATCTCTTGTAAGTCTTCTTCACTGAGATTTACCATAATAATCAATTTGACCGTGCGATCTCCCCAATTAATCGATTTCTTAAGTGATACAATATAAATATGAGACTTAAGAATCGTCGTTGGATCTGCATGAGGTAATGCAACACCACTTTCCAAATTGGTATTCCCAATATCCTCTCTCTCAAAAACCGATTTCCGAAATGTAGGCAATACTAGTTTTCTTTTTTCTAGTTCATCTATCATGCTATTTAAACAATCAGCTTTATCAGAAAAAAGATTTTGCAAGCTAATAAGTTTAAGATTGACATATTTACTCAACACATCTACTTCAAAATTTCTATCTAATGAATCAGATAGTCCAAAAGGTGCTCCTTGAATGAGATACTTTGTATATGCCTCCATGATCTTGATATAGTCTTGATTACTAACTAAAGGTGTAACTTTTACAAAAGGAGTTTTTGACTGTGGAATATCAATCGAGCTGATAATCAAGTCAATATTTTCTTTGTCACTTTTATTAAATCTCTCCAATGTCGATATCTCCACATTATCATGGGCTGGAATGAACTTACGAACCTTTGAATAAATAAATTGAGCTGAAGACATTCCATATTGACAAATAATGACAATATTGCTTGCTTTGGATTGACGATCCAAGGCAATTTGGAAATGGATCAAAATAAACGAAATCTCGTCATCATTCAAAATCACATTATACTGTTGTTCCACAATAACTAATGCATACCAAACAATACTGAAAAGCTCAGAATATTGGTCACGAATATTCTCCAATAAAGGATTTTCAATGTGAATTCCACGTTTTAAACGAAGAATCATAGCAGGTATATGATATAATAGTGAATTGAAAAGGTGCTCATCCTGAGTCAGATCAATTTTTTCAATTTTACTCATTCTAGAAATCAAACGGTACACTAAATCTACATATTTTTCATCACTAGCTTTCACTTCAGTAGTAACTCGATGGGCAAAAAGTTGACGAGATAAATAGTCTTTATCAGCTTCACTAAAATTCAGAACAGTCTCTTGAGATAATCGTTCAGACATGTCATTAGCAACCACAAACGTTTCCATATATCGTATACTACTAAATAGGTAATCATCCTCTCCTTCAACATGATACCCCATTTGAATACGACGGCATTGAATCAAGAGAGTTGTCAAAAGTGATTCCATATAATAGTCAGAAACATTCTCAGTGAGTTCTCTAAAATTCTTGTGTAGAATTTTTGATACGATATCCACTAATTGTTTCTCAAAAAAGTGGTATAATTTTGCATTGACAGATTTTTCTTCTATCAAATTTGAAAAATGTGTTACTAGCTGCTTAATTGCTAGCTGAATCTCATTCTCTGCCCCCTGACTAGTCAATCCATCATTATTTGATATTATTTCAATCCCATGCGATACAATGATTTCATTTATAATTTTTAAATCGTTATAAAGTGAGGTCTTACTGACTAAATATTGCTCAGCAAGAGATTCTAATGTCGGATTATCCTCTTCAAAAAATACACTTTGAATAATTTTGACTCGTCTATTTACAGGTGACAGCTGGTCTTGCGAAAGCTCACTTTCTAGCTCTTTTAAAAAGTTGCTTTTTGCACTATGTTCACCTGACAAGTGGATACCTAAAGAAGGTAACCTTTCTATTTCAACAGAATAAGGTTGAATGAAAAGTCTAAGTGTTTCTAAATCTTGAAATACGGTTTTAGTTGAGACAGACAATTTTTTACTATAGAAAGAAGCAGGTAAAAATTTATCATGTTCAATTAGCAAGCGCGCAAGTTTTATTTGCCTTTCGTTCATGGATATCACCTTTCTGTTAGCTAACGTTCTTCTTTACATATCTAAGATAACATGATAAATTAGCCCTAACAATTACATAAGTTTCTTTATCCATTGTGGAAGTGAATTAAAAATTTTCAGTTTAATCTCGCTTACATATTTTTTCTATGTATATGAAGAACACTAATCAAAAATATTTTATTCTTTGTTTTATGATTTATTTTTAATGTTCAATTTTAAATGTTTTTGCTCTTTTGGCAAGAAACCAGTTCATTTTCTTTTGGACTTCTTAACTTAAGATAATATATTAGTTGACCATCAAAATTCTACTACATAAATAAATTTTCAAGAGAAAATGAGGAACATAATCAAAGATGATGTCATGTAGCTTCCCATAATCAGAATCAGTAGTAGTAACAGTAGTAGCTTTCTGACCTGTCTTTTTTAATTTTAATAACCCTTGTTGGGCTTTATTTCCAAAAATCACTTCGATTGTTTTGTTTGCTTCAATCGTGATTTCCTTTGATTCACCTTTATTCACAAACCCCTTACTGGCAGTGACCTCCGTAATTTTTATTTTTGTTCCTGCTTTCACTCCATCAATCTGTGCCAAACCGTTCGTGTCAGTGACAATCTCTTGTGTTTGTCCGTTATATTCAAATTTCATTTTGGTATTAGGTACAGCTTTTCCAGTATCTTCATCTACTTTTTTCAGTTTGACATTGCCATTTAGATTCACTTTAACATTCAGATTCATTTCTCCAGCATTGGATAATTTGAATGTGGCTACAGTCTGTTCACCAGGTTTCTTATAGATGAAGCTTTGACCCACTTGATCTTTTGGCACCATACTGTATTGCAGCTTACCAGACTCTTTAGAACTAGCCGTAGCAGTTAATTTCAGGATATTTCCGTTTTTTTCAATTTTTAGATTTGCGGAATTTTCTAAGAGATTGCCATATTTTGATAAAACATTGTTTGTATCTGTCAATGTGATAGAATCTCCAACATTCAAGGTAATGTTCTGATTCGCAAAACTTGGCTTAATTTTATGATTAGCTACTTTTGTTAGAATTTCATTTTTGCGATTTGCATAGTTTGGAAGTTGTGTAGTTAATAGCGTATCGCCAAACTCCTCCCATATGATGTTTTGAGTAATACCATAATTTTCCATTGTAGGACTGACTTGATACCCATAGTAGGAAATCAAAGATAGACGTTCTTTTTCTGTACTATTTAGTTCTGATGGTGTAAATCCTGAGCCACCGTTCAATAAAACACCATGTTCAATACAAAAAGCAGGTTGATTATCCGCTTTGATCAGATGCACGCCAGTGTCCGTCCAGTGTAAGCCCCCTAGTGAAGCAACATGCCAAGTCGAAACATAATCTCCAATTTTTTCATAATTGACCGAAGCTGCAAAAGCCGTAATTGGGGTAATAAAAAAAGCAATCATCACTGTGAGTACACCCACTAGCGAAATTGCTTGTCGTTTTTTCTTATTCATTTGTTTTCTCCTTAAGATTAATATTGAAAGTGTTCTTATTACTGGTGGATCTCTTATACCATGTTCTATTTTTTCATCTCCAATCCTATTACAAATTTACAGCAAATATAGGTGTTGATCATACTCATCAAGATGTATTACCTGAAACAATATAAAAAGAGCTATACGAGCTCTTTCTATTTTAATATTCCATTATATTAAATAACTTTGATAGCCTTCCTGTATTTCTTATCTTTTCCACATTGAACTACGTAAACATTTTTTATCGGAAATCTGTCAAAAAATCTAAAACAAGAAGTTATTATATTTAAATTATTTTTAGGGCTAGCTGTTGAAAATACATATACATTTTTATCACGAGCAATTAGCTGAACACTTTTTCTTATTTCATTAACAAATGGCTTATTCAAATATCTTAACTGTTCTTTATTGACAGTAGACCTAACTATTATTGTAGGATTATATTTAAACTCATTACTAATCTGGTTAATATCAATTTGATAAGTATCACATATTAATAAATTAACATTAGGAGATTCATTTAGCAAATCCATATTCAGTTTTTCTACTTCAACAGTCTCTTCATCAGCTCTTAGAACAACATCAGCTATGTTTTCGTAATGCATGTCCCAAATATCCTCAATGATTTCAGGAAATGTTCCTCTCAAGACGAGTTTAAATTGCATACCAATTGGAATTCCCGCTAATTGTAGTTTTTTATACCCCAATATTTTAGAAGCAAACCAAAAAGTTATATACCAGTGCTCATAATAAATATTACCGTTAGAGTTAAAAAGCTGTTCATTGTTTCTTTTACGAATAATACTCAATAGTTGTAAAATGATAACAAAGCTTAGAATCAAAGAAATGCTGGTATTTAAATAAGAACACAATTCTGAAATCAAATCTTTTTTTTCTACACCAAGAAGTAATTGAAGTATAGAATTAGTCAGATAATTACTTGATTTATTCAAAAAAAAGAATATAACTATTGGAGTCAAAAATATAGGGAGCCATACTTTTACTAATGCATACAACTTTGTTTTAATGTTGTTCACCCACCTTTTTCACTAATTTTGTAGCTCTTTTAAATATAGTGGTCATGTCTACACACCACACTCCTATTTCCTTTCTCCCAACAATTATAAATATCATGTACCTTGCTCCTGGACGTTCTTTCTTTCTACTTTTTTTCCAGTCCTTCCAATCTGTAATAGATGGAGTTACATAGTCTTGAGGATGTGTGTGCCAAGTTCCTAAAAAAAATGATTTCTCAACCTCAGCCTTCTCAAGAAAATTGATATGAGCATTATCCTTGATCATAAAATGTGTGCTACTCTTCCTATCTTCTTTTTGTGGTATTGTTACATCTTCAACGATTATTGAACTACTTTTCTTATTTTCATAGCCTAGTAGAAAGCCACCACTCTCAGGATCACTAAATTTTTTTTGAGTATGAGAAAGCAAAGTATTGATCACTTGAGCATGAATAATCAACTCATTTCCATCAGGAAGTAAGTATTTAATTAATCTATTTGAATGAATCACAAAAATCACATCCCAAATTTTTACTAATTGTACATTCAGTAATTCCGGTATTAATACTTGATTTAATTGCAAAAGGTTCTGAGTCTCCTAAAGCTTTTTCTAAGGCAAACAAGACCCCATTAGTCGCTGACAAAAGTGTTCTATTACCATATTTCATTCGTGTACCCCCACATCCATCATTTAACCACCTATTATCTTGATCCAAAACTTCTTCAGGAGACAATAATTTCTCTACATATTTTTTCCCACAAGTATAACATATTTTGCTGTTGTCATAAGATACTAAAGTATAACTATCAATAGCATTCTGATCCAACCAAACATACATTACAACTATATTTAGATTCAATTTTGATAACATTTTTGAAATATCATGTTGTTGATCAGTTGAACCTATACAAAAAACTAAGTATTCAATATGAAATTCTACAATATAGTTTTGAAGATTTTTTTCTGAGATCATTTCACTGACATAATTAATGGATATCTCCGGATGTTTTTGTTCCAAAGTAAATTTTAAAGCTTCAGTTTTTTTGTAGCCAATAAAACCAGAATCAAGTCTATGGCGGAATAGATTTTCTGAACTAAAGTAATCACTATCAAATAGCGATAAATTTTTAACTCCTGCATTTAGCAATTCGCTAGCCACATAGGCTCCAAGAGATCCAACACCTACAATTCCGACTTTATGCTCTATAACTTCATTTCCAATAGATTTGTTTAAATATAAAAAATCATTACGAAATAAAGTAAAAGGCTCTACAGATAAAACATTGTCAATTAATTTTTCAGTCAATTTTGCTGCACCAGCATTTTTAAAATTAACTCTACATCCAAAAAGAATTTTTTGGTCAGTTTTAGGCAAAGAAAAATATAAGTCAATTTTCATTTTTCTAATAGTGTAATTTTTTATCTTTTCATAAACCTTAGGAGCAATTTTATTGACTTGCCCATTTTCTAAAATATTCAAAATATCTTTTGAAGTCCAATGGTGATTAGTAGTTGGCGGTAAAATTCCTTCTATATTGATTAATGGAATGTAGAAAGCCATAGTGTTAATTTTTTTCCATTTAGATATATCATTCAATTTGGTATCTTGGCTAAGCACACGAGTTTGTCCATCTTTAATATAATAATCTAACTGTTGAAATGAATCATTACAGTTTATAAATAAATTTGGGTAAAAATTTGATTGAATTGAATGGGCTGCTGAATTCCAATAATATAGAAATTCCTTTTGAAACTCCTCTTCTATCTCATTTGCGCTTAGCTCACATAATCTTTGTAGACTCTCCAATATAAACTCAAATTTTTCTTCTAGTGATAAATCAGAGAATACTAGCTTTTCTTTTTGATATAAACAAATGTATCGGTAATCAATACCAGATATTTCTATACTAGACAACATAAAATGTGGAAAATCTTCTTCACAATTATTAGCCCATACATATGGCATATCTCCATTAAAATCATAATCTATTTCAAATAACATACAGGTGAATTCATGATTTTTACAATCTTTAAACTCTACAAGTCCATCTTTTTCTTTTACGAAACTAAAATTTTCAAATTTTTCTATTGATGAGCGGAAACGAGATACATTATTATCCAAAACTGTGTTCTGGTTTGACTTTTGTTGCATATGATTTAACTTCCTTTTCAGGTATTTCGAACTCTTCTCCCAAGATTTTTACTATATATTTAGCTGCATCATGATCATTATCACATTCTAAAGCGTTTGTCAGATTTTCGACAGCTCTATTAAATCGTTTATAAAATGTAATAGCATGGTTCTCAGAGTTTTCAAATTTTTTGAAAACATCAGAATAAGGCCGAACGGGTAAGTTTTTTTTGATGGAAGCAGAAATTACATTTCCATTGATATCTTTAACAACTGTAAACTCCCTTAAAATTGATTCGCACAAATTTTTAAAAGCTATTAAATCAGAGTCATTCTTTTGATATAGATCAACTGCTAGAAGTGTTAATCCAATACTTGGAGGACGTTTTTCTGTAGTATCATTGTCAGTGTAAACCTCCTGTTTCCACTTCTTTAAAAATCTAATCAACCTTCTTAATTGCCCACCTTCATTTGAGCTTAGCTTAGCTAAAATGTATTCATTTAATCCTTTAGGATCTGCTATTTCCCAACTATAACTTCCATGTTGTTTACCTCTAGCCAAATAGAATGAACCACCATATTCGGCATACATTGGAAAATCTAAGTGTAGCCAATCCTCCCCCTGTCGAATATAATCAACAGTTATGCAAGGTTCTTTGATTTTAGGCACCCGTTTCCCAGAAATTTCTAAAGCAGATTTCCCTAACTTCTTTATTTCTCTAGTATCTTCATTATCATAGATGTTTAGTGGAAAGCTGACTCCTTGATCTAAGTCAATATCTCCATCTTTTGATTTAATTGTTGTACCTAGCTTAAAACTTCCTTGCATTATAAAATTTATCTCACTTGATTTTAAATCAATATTTTTCTCTTGGCATAGCTCTGGAAATTTCACTTTAAAATCCTTTTTTAGCATATCTCTTTTTGTTCTCAGCGCCTCACTTTCACCTTCTATTTGGATATTTTTGTTAAAATTTTCAAATTCTTTCTGCAGCATAATAGTATCCCTCCAAGTTTACGAACGAGCGTTCTTTTAAGTCAATTATACATCAAAAAAAATTTCTTACAGGTATAAAATCATTACCAATTATTACATTATCGTTACAATAATTTCTAAAAGAATCTTACATCTCTTTACAAGAAAAATATACAACAAAAAAAACATCCTCTTTTTTGAGAATGCTTTTTATGCTAATATCATCAAAATTTTTGAGCAACACTTCTGCTATCAACTTGCTAACAATTGAGTGTCTTTTTTTGTATTGTAGCTACCACTAGCCTCCAAATGAAGCGATCAAACAATTGGCTATATAGCAAGAAAACTTCCATTTCAATCCTTTTCAGCTAAAAAGAATCTTTATCATAGTCTATACTTCTCATCAGTCAGTAAATAAAAGGCAATTATCAACTTATATCTCTAATTTATTCAGTATCTTGAATAAGCTTACTAAAAAATAAATCTTTGTAAATGGACTGTTCATGGAATGATAGATATTTGAATTTACCATCTTTCTTTCCAAAATAACCTCTAAAATATATTTTAATTTCTTCATCACTATCTGCATATTTTGAAATAATTTCTTTATTTTGTCTCATTGCTCTATCCTTATTTGTAAAAATTGGATTTTCAGGAAAATCAGAAAAGACTACTTTAAGTATTGTTTTCTTAAATATAGTAATTTTCCCTACACCCATGTAAATTCTAATTCTATTTCCCACACTTGTTTCTGAGGAGGGAACAAATAATTCATTCAAAGAGATCAATTCATCCTTTATTCTAACTTGTTGCCAATCATTATCAATCATCGGATCATAATATAGCTCAACAAAACTCGCAAGTGAATAGATATTTCTAGTTTCTCTAATTGTTCCATTTTTTGTAGTACTATTTGTTTCATTTGTCACTATTATTCCACTCTTATCTTCAACTTCTGTTTTAATAGTCGATGCTACTTTATTTAGAGATTGTGACATACGAATGGTACCATCTTTTTGAATTGTTTTTTTAGCCAATTCATGTTCAGTACTAATTTGTTCTTTTCTATCGGCAACCGTTATTTCTGAACAATCTATATTATGCAGTGCTTCACGACAAGAAGTGGTAAAGTAAAATCGTTTCCCTTTTGGTTCACCAAAATTTATACAGGTTAACTGAATTGCACAGTTAGGGTCTATACAATGAAAAGCCTTTTTATCCGTTATTTCACCCTTCATTGACTTCCTATAAGCCACTTTTGCTGATACCTCTTCACCAAGCTCTTCACTGAATGCTCTCTCTACCATAAACTATCACCTTCAACATGTTTTTAATCACATTATGTCATTTTTGTTTGAACAATTCATGAAATAATATAGCGCTTTCTGAGAATAATAAACAATATAAGAATCACCTACTTTTTAATAAATTTTTGCTATCTTTCAAATTAGGATCAAAGTAGAAAACTATGCTATACTCAACATTACAATTCACATATTTTAAATAGAAAATAGTTCTATTATTTGTTAACAAATAATTACTTAAAGTTTTTAGTCAATTTCTCAATTTTCAAAGTCCTATAATCAAAACCAATCTCTTCCATTAATTCTTCCCAAGACTTTCCTGTTTTCCTCATAATTGTATCCACTGATGGTAATTGATCTGATTTCGTTCTATTTCTAAACTCGCTCATTGATAGATTTTCTTCCAAACCTAATCGGATAATCTCATTCCTTAATTCAAAAAGAAGTTCAAAATTGGAAACTGATTCTACTGATTCTCTTTTAAAGAAAGGTTTAATATCATCAAATCGTTTTTTCAAAGTATCTAACGAAGGAATAGTTTTATTTCCAACAGTGCTTCTCTCATAAGCTCTTTGAGAACATATTCCTTCTTCTTTAATAAATGTCACAACGATTTCTTGCAATTCATCAGTGGGTATTTTCGACCAACGATATCTCTCTAATCTATTTTCACCTAGTTGAATCAATAACTTATCCCAAGAGCCAAATCTCTCTTGGATAAACCACAAACTAGGGACTTCTTTAGGAAATTCTTTTAATTTTTGTTGATACTTTCTCACAGAATCAATTTGATGTTTTTCAATGAATTGCAAAATAATTTGCATTAACTTCAAATCATTTTCTTGCTTCCAAATTACTCTCTTATCATTATTTTTCATAATAGATGTCTCCTTAACTATACTATAGAGAATATAGTTCTATCATCCTTTTTAGCAGCCGCTGGGTACGCATCGGCTTCTGTCTCCCTTCTTAGCAAGTCAACCTCAACCTTGCTAAATTCGGAGGTTCGTATTGGTATTTTCGGATGACTTTTGTCGTCAGCGCAATCGTTAAATTTAGCCCACATTTGACTACCTATGTTGTCAAAATAGGACAATCTAGGACAATTACATACTAAAACACCTTTTTTACGAAATTTAGGAATAAAGACAAATAGAAAAAGCCCTTGATAGACAAGGACTTTTCACATTCGAAATTTGATAGATAGTCAGAGACTTTCTTATCTTCTGATTTCTTTGATACGAGCTGCTTTTCCGTGTAATGCGCGTAAGTAGTAAAGTTTTGCACGACGTACTTTACCGTAGCGAACCACTTCAATTTGAGCAACACGTGGTGTGTGTAATGGGAATGTACGTTCCACACCAACACCATTTGAAACTTTACGTACTGTATAAGTTTCGCTGATTCCAGCACCACGGCGTTTAATTACAACACCTTCGAATAACTGGATACGTTCACGAGTACCTTCGACTACTTTCGCATGAACGCGAACAGTGTCACCAGGGCGGAACGCAGGAATATCCGTACGTAATTGTTCTTGTGTTAATTCTTGAATTAATGGATTCATTTTATCCTTCTCCTTATTCCCAAATATTCTTATGGTCACTTCTGCCACAGCGGAATATTGTAATAGTTAGAGCGCATTGCACTCACCAAATTAGTTTACCACAGACAAAATAAGCTGTAAAGAGAATTTTCTTGAAAGTTCCCTTATTTTTGCTCTTCTTGTTTAATTTCTTCTAATAACTTCAACATTTCAGGCGTCATTTCTACTGATTCCAACATGTCAGGTCGACGCAAAAAGGTCCGTCGTAATGATTCTTTTAGTTGCCATTCTGCAATTAATTTATGGTTCCCATTCGTTAGCACGGCAGGGACTTCCATATCATTGAAAATAGCAGGTCTGGTATATTGTGGATGCTCTAATAGGCCAGTGGAATGTGAATCCGTCTGTGCAGAAAGATTGTTACCTAAGACATCAGGTAATAAACGGACTGTCGCATCAATCATGACCATTGCGCCTAATTCGCCCCCTGTTAAAACGTAGTCCCCCAATGAAACTTCATCTGTGACCATCGTGCGAATTCGCTCATCATAGCCTTCATAATGTCCACAAATAAAAACTAAATGTTCTTCTTGTGAAAATTCCTCGGCCATTTTTTGATTAAACGGTTTTCCTGCTGGATCTAATAAGATGACCCGTTTTGGTTGCTGGTTTGTCTCTTCTTCAATTGCTTTTAGGTTATCATAGATCGGTTGTACTTTTAAAAGCATCCCCGCGCCACCACCATACGGATAATCATCGACCGTTTGGTGTTTGTTATCTGAAAAATCGCGAAAATTAGAGACATTCAATTCTAATAACTGCTTTTCCCGAGCTTTCCCAATAATTGATTCCCCCATTGGTCCTTCAAACATTCTAGGAAAAAGAGTTAATACATCAATTCTCATCGTCAATCAATCCTTCTGGAATGTCCACATCAATCCGTTGATTTTCGACATCGACTTTTGTAACAACGCCTTCAATATACGGTAAAAGTAAATCTTTTTTCTTTGGTCGTTGGACGACCCACACATCATTCGCACCAGGAGATAAAATTTCTTTAATTTTTCCCAGATCACTACCGGTTTCATCATAAACAGTGGCACCAATGATTTGGTGATAATAAAATTCGTCCTCTGCCAATTCAGCGAGATTGTCTTTTGCAACTTTTAAAATACCGTCACGATATTTTTCAACATCGTTGATATTTGGATGTCCTTCAAAGCTTAAAATGTCAAAATTCTTATGCTTGCGGTGGGACTTCACGACCAATTCAATTGGTGCTTTTTTCTCTTGAAATAGCAGTAACGTTGCCCCTTTTTGATAACGTTCTTCTGGAAAATCCGTTTTCGAAATGACCCGAACTTCTCCTTTGATTCCTTGTGTGTTCACAATTTTTCCTACATTTAAATAATCTGTCACGTGAAAGCCTCTCTTCCTTGTATTTCATCTTTCCTATTCTACCATTTCTTACGCGCAAATTCTATGAAAAAACAAAGGCCAACTTTTCCAGTCAGCCTTTGTTTTTATTAATTCGTTAAACCAGTTAATGTGCCATAAATTAAAAATAAATTCAATAACGTCAAGGCAATTGCAATAATCCAAGCTAAAAATTTCACCCACGCTGGATTCGCAAATTGGCCCATTAATTTTTTATCACTTGTATACATCGTTAAAGGAATAATCGACACTGGCAAAGCAATACTTAGGAAAACTTGCGTATAAAGCAACAAGTCTTCAACAGCCGTTTCGCTACCGCCATAAATAATGACACAGATAATGACTGGCACAATTGCTAACAAACGAGTTAACACTCGTCTTGCCCACAACGGCATTTTTAAATGGATAAAGCCTTCCATTACAATTTGTCCTGACAGCGTACCTGTAATCGTTGAATTTTGACCCGAAGCCAGTAAAGCAATTGCAAAAAGAATACTTAACACTGGGCTAGCAATATTACCAACAATATCTGGATTTTTCAGAGCATCAAATAAATCAACAAATTTACCTAATTCACTGTTGGTTCCATAAAATAATGCTCCTCCTAAAATTAACAACAAACAATTTACGACAAAAGCGACAGTTAATTGAATATTTGAATCCCAAGTAGTGAAACGAATTGCTTTGGCTTTCTCAGCATCATCGTTACGATCAAATTTCCGAGCTTGCGCAATGGAAGAATGCAAATATAAGTTATGAGGCATGACTGTCGCTCCAACGATTCCCAAGGCTAAAAATAACATGGATTTATCTGTCGCTATTTTTGTGTCTGGAATAAAACCTCGTAATACTTCACCAACATTTGGATCTGCTAATGCCACTTCATAAGCAAAAACAAAAAAGATGACTGCAATTAAACAAGAAACAATTGCTTCGATTTTGCGAAAGCCTAACTTTGTCAGTAGCAAAAGTAATAAAACATCAAACGTTGTTATCAACACACCAATTAATAATGGAAAACCAAATAATAATTGCAAAGCAACGGCACCACCAATTACCTCAGCGATATCTGTTGCCATTATGGCTAACTCCGTCACCACCCACAAGGCAACGCCCGTTCGTTTACTTGTATGCTCTCTAGTCGCTTGAGCTAAATCCATTCCTGTCACGATTCCTAAGCGTGCAGCCATACTTTGTAGTAACATGGCAACTAAACTAGAAAGTAAAATCACACTAAGTAACGTGTACTTATATTCCGCTCCGCCAGCAATTGACGTAATCCAATTTCCTGGATCCATATAACCAACAGCCACTAAAGCGCCAGGTCCGCTATAGGCTAACAAAGTTCGCCAAAAGCTTGCGTTTTTAGGTACCTCGACGGTATTATTTATCTCTTCTAAACTAGGTCCATTTGCATAATTAAGCATTTTTTCCGTTTTCTTTTCTTTCATCCAACATCCCTCAATCTATCTTGTTCACACATTTCACTTTTAGGTACACCTAAAACTAGTTAACATAATTATAGTCTTCTTATTCTTCGTTGTAAACTGTTACATTCTAATTTTTTTAAGCACTCTCGCTATAAATCGTTTGGTTTTTACCAAAAAATCCCTTACACTTATTTTATCATAGATCGGAGGTTATGAGGATGAAGTTAGATATGGTCGGTATTATCGTCAACGATATGACACAAGCACTCTCTTTTTACCAAACGCTAGGTTTTAACGTGCTGGGAGAAGCTTCGCCTGATTACACAGAATTACAAAACAATGGCGTCAGGATTTCTTTAAATTCACTACAAATGATTACTGGTGTCTATGGGTTTGCGCCTAGCCAACAAGGCGATAAAATTGAACTTGCTTTTCTTTGTGAAACGGCCGCAGAAGTTGATAACACCGTGAAAAAAATGAGCCAAGCTGGTTACATTGTTTTTAAAGAACCTTGGAATGCACCTTGGGGCCAACGATACGCAATCATTAAAGACGTGGATGCAAATTTAATTTCACTCTTTGCCCCTCTATAATATTACTAAAAAATGCGCCACTTTCGTTTCTTTTACTCTCTTTCGAAAGATCAGTGCAGAATGGGTCTTAAGTAGGATGTCTTTTCTGTCTCTTTTTTTGTATAATAAACTTATCAAATGATGCGTATCTTACAACTTTGTTCGTTTGCAGAAAGAACAAACGATGTTTTTTATTGATAAAAAGTTATATACTAAAAGTACGATGAGTATAACTAAAGGAGATGAGAAATGTGAGTGTTACCCTATCTAGAAAAATTGTTAATATTATTTCCATTTTGGGCATTGTTGCAACCATAATTGCAACCATCTATTTTATCCGATTAGGTGTCTTCAAGGACATCAATGCACTAAGAGGACTAGTAGGGCAATCTGTCATTCTCGGTCCGATTATTTTCATGTTAATTCAGATTATTCAAGTGGTTATTCCGATTATTCCTGGTGGTGTTAGCTGTGCTGCAGGGGTCTTGATTTTCGGACCAACAATGGGCTTCGTCTATAATTACGTTGGTATTGCACTTGGCTCTATTATCATTTTCTTATTAGGTCGTAATTATGGGAAGCCATTCATTATGAGCCTTGTCAGTGATAAAACATATAACAAGTATATCGGTTGGTTAGACAATGAAAAACGTTTTGAACGATTGTTTGCTTTAGCAATTTTCTTCCCGATTGCACCGGATGATGCGCTTTGTTTAATGGCCGGTTTAACAAAAATGTCTGTGAAAAAATTTACTCTGATTATTTTATTAGCAAAACCTGCTTCTATCTATTTATATAGTCTTGCGTTAATTTATGGCGGTACATTTTTAACTAGCTTACTGGGAATGTAAAATAAATAAAAAAGCGAACGGACTAAATCAAAACTCTGCCTGTGTCAGTTTGATTTAGTCCTTTTATTATGGAATTTTGGTAGAAACTGGGGGACTTTTGATGTTTAGTTATTTTAAAAATAGTATTGTGAATACGCTAGATTTTCTTAAAGGGACAACGGCGTATTTTCGCGATGTGCTCTTGATGCACGGATTTATGTTATTCGTTCTATTGCCTTTATTGACAAGTTTGTCCAAATTGGTACTCAAAGAAGGTGGGATTGATTATATTTCCTACGATAACTTAGGGGCAATTGCTACGCAACATCCCTATGTCCTTTTGACTTTTCTACTAATTGGGCTGTTAATTTTACTGGCGCTCTTTTTTGAATTTACCTTTTTATTGCTTAGTGTTTATTTTATTAAGAAAAAGCAACCAATTACTCTAACGCAATTATTGCACGGCACCTTGCTTCAGATCAAAAAAGTTCGAGGAATTACCTTTCTGTTTTTCCTGGCATATTTCTTTTTGATTTTACCATTAAGTGGGTTAACCTTCCGCTCTTATTTATTAACAAGAGTTAAGATTCCAGCCTTTATCTTAGATTTTATTTTTGCAAATCGCGTCATTATTATTATTGGTTTCGTATTGTTAGAACTGATTATCTTATATTTAGCGATTCGACTTGCTTTTGCCCTTCCAGAGTTGATTTTACGTGATGTTGGTTTTCGTGAGTCTTTAAAACGTAGTTGGCAAATTACAAAGCGACGCTTTTTCCAGATTTTAGGACAATTTATTATCATTGGTGGAACTGTTTTAGGGATTTTTACGGCTGGCTATTTCTTGATATTTTTAGGTCAAACCGCCGTCGAAACGTTTAAACCTGAGTGGTCTTTACCTAGCGCTGTCATCGCTATGACACTCCTTCAGGTTATGATGCTCTTAAACTTGGTGTTGTCTAGTGTTGCTATTTTTTACATTATTGTTGATGATATGGAGGATGAAGGGATTTTGCCTGACACGCCAGAATGGTTCACCCCGAAATCAGAGGTTCGGGTAGAATGGACCACCTTCAGAGTCGTTCTTTTTTGTTTGATTGCAATCATCTTCGGAATTGGTGTAGGCACCTATAATACGAATTACCTAAGTCATACACCTGACCGAAAACCGGTTACCATCTCCCATCGTGGTGTCAATGGTAACAATGGCGTTCAAAACACCTTAGACTCTTTAATCGAGACCAATAAGGCAAAACCTGATTATGTTGAAATGGATATTCAAGAAACCAAAGACCATCAATTTATTGTCATGCACGATTTTAATTTACGGGCGTTAACGGGCGTTAATAAACGACCGAATCAATTAACACTTAAAGAATTAACGAATATGAATGTCACAGAAAATGGTCAAACTGCTAAAATGGTTTCTTTCGATGATTATTTAGCCAAAGCCAATCAATTAAAACAACGTTTATTAATTGAAATCAAAACCACGCCTCAGGATAGCCCTGATTTAGTACAGCGTTTTGTCAAACAATACCGCGAAAATATTTTAGAAAACGGTCATATCCTTCATACCTTAACCTATGATACGGCGATGGCCTTAAAGAAAGAAGAACCACGCTTTTATGTAGGCTACGTTATTCCTTTCAACATTGTGGGACCGCCTAAAATGCCAGTTGACTTTTTTACTATGGAATACAGTACAATGAATCGTAACTTTGTAAATGCCGCTCATCATGATGGGAAAAAGGTTTATGCTTGGACAGCAAATGATGAAGATGTTATGACACGAATGATTTTTTATGGCGTCGATGGCATCATTACCGATCAGCTCAGTCTACTGAACGAAACAATGAAAACCGATTTAGAAAACCCAACATACTCCGATAAACTGTTGAATTTCGCTATTGGAATGGGTTAAAAAAAGAGCCAATCTGCTGAGCAGATTGGCTCTTTTACGTTCATGTTAGTTGTTTTTACCAAAAATTCTTAAGAAAGCTAAGAATAAGTTGATGAAGTCAAGATATAATTGTAATGCGAAGAAAACGGCCATCCCAGTACCTGCTTGATCACCTGTTTGCGCATAGACTTGGCGTATACGTTGGTTATCATAAGCAGTAATCCCTGAGAAAATTAGAACCATTAAAATGGAAATAAAGAATTCTACAGCATTACTGTGTAAAAGGAACATATTTAGCAACATCGCAATGATAATTCCGATTAAGGCACTATAAGCGGCATGACCAACTGCTGATAGGTCTTTCTTCGTAAAGACACCTACTAATGACATCGCGCCAAAGGTAGCTGCTGCACTTAAAAATGCGCCGGCCACTGTTCCACCAGTATACATTAATAACGTCACGGATAAAGTGACACCATTTAATAATGCATACGCAACAAATCCTGCAATCGCAATGGTTGGATTCTTCTGTGCTTTTGCGCCTAGATATAAAACTAAGCCAATTTCAACAAGCCAAATCATCCAAAAAGCTAAGCTTGATTGGAATAAAGTAGCTAGAACGGGTAAAAAGACAGTTGTCATTGCATAAGCCATGATTGCGCTAATACCAATTCCTAACGCTAAAAATCCGTAAATTTTGGCATAAAATTTATTCAAACCTGTGCCAGTTTGGATATACTCTTGATTATTCATAAGTTAAAGTCCCTTCTTTCTCTGTTAGTTCATCAATCGTCACTTGGGGTGGTTGAACCATCACCACTGCATCTAACACGCGATTTTCTTGCTCATTAACAGCCTCAACTGAAATGGTAATCACATCTTTCATTTTGTCGACTTTGATTACTTCTAATTGGAAAGTCAATGTTTCGTAATGAAAAACGGGTTCCACAAAGTTCACAGAGAAATTCACAACATGGGAACCTGGTCCTGGCAAATGTTTAGAAATCGCACTAGTGATAATTCCCATCAGCATAATTGATGGTACGATTGGTTTTTCATATTCTGTTTTTTGGGCATAATCATGTTGGATATATAAAGGATTCGCATCATTGGTCAAGCCCAAGTAAAGTAATAAGTCCTTGTCTTCAATTGACTCTGTCAAGGACAACGAATCTCCCTCTTCGATATCTTCGATGGTTTTGCCTAATTTTCTCGGTTTTCCGATATTCAAATTAGTACACCTCCGTTATTGATAAGATAATTGTACCAAAATGTACTTAAAAGGCAAGTTAAAAAGTAGTCTTTAAAGGATGTTTAAACAAAACCAACTTATCTACCATGCTAGATTTTAAAAACAAACAACGGAACAGGAGCAGCTTCTTATTTTTTGAAGCCAGATACCCCTGTCCCGATTTTGTTTCTTTTTATTATAAAACGTTTCTAGTTGTGTTACTTAGTAATGTTTCGTAAGCTTGTTCAAATTTCTGAACATCGCCAGCGCCCATAAAGACAACCACTGCATTTTCAAAATCTAGTAAAGGCGACACATTATCTTCGGTAATTACTTGTCCACCTTTTTGAATTTTTTCACCTAAATCTTCAATGCGTACCTCGCCTTGTGTTTCACGCGCAGAGCCAAAAATATTACATAAGAATACTTCATCTGCTAAATCCAGTGCTTCAGCAAATTCATCCATTAAGGCAATTGTTCGTGTAAATGTATGTGGCTGGAAGACAGCAATAATTTCTTTGTCAGGATATTTTTGACGAGCGCCATCAATCGTTGCTTTAATTTCGGCTGGATGGTGCGCATAATCATCAACAATAATCATGTCACTGACTTTTTTCTCGCTAAAACGACGTTTTACACCTTTAAAACTTAGCATTTCTTCTGCGACTTTTTGCATATCAAGTTTTTCAAAATAAGCCACAGCAATCACACCTAGCGCATTCATGATATTGTGATGGCCAAATGCTGGTAAGACAAAATGACCTACAAAATCATCCTTGTGATAAACATCAAAAGATGAGCCTTCCGTTGTTCGTTGAATATTTCGTGCTTGGATATCATCCTCTTCGCTGACACCATAATAATAAACTGGCACTTCTGATTCTAACTGGCGAAGATACTTATCATCACCATAAGCAAAAATTCCTTTTTTGACTTGATGAGCCATTGTTTGGAACGCTGAAAAAACGTCCTCAATGCTCTTGTAGTAATCTGGATGATCAAAATCGATATTCGTCATAATCGCATAATCTGGTGAATAAGCCAAGAAATGACGGCGATATTCACACGCTTCAAATGCAAAGAAATCAGCATCTGGTTCGCCGTGGCCAGTGCCATCCCCTATTAAATAACTAGTTGGATTGATACCACTTAATACATGTGCTAGCAAACCAGTCGTACTTGTTTTCCCATGTGACCCTGTTACAGCAATGCTTGTGTACGGTTCGATAAAACGAGCAATGAAATCGTGGTAACGAATTACTTCTGCGCCTAATTCGATGGCGCGGGCGATTTCCTCATGGGTATCTGGAAAAGCATTTCCAGCAATAACAATCATGTCTTTATCAATATTATCTGCATTAAATGGTAAAATAGGGACACCTGATTTTTCAAGATCCCGTTGTGTAAAGAAATACTCTTCTACGTCTGATCCTTGAACGTTGTAGCCTTTTTGGTGTAAGACCAACGCTAATGAGCTCATGCCAGAACCTTTAATTCCGACAAAATGGTATAATTTGTTCTCTTGATTTCCCATTATAATCCTCTTCTCTGTCACTATATAAAACATACCTTTTTTAAAAAATTTCAATCATACGAGATTCATTATCGTATAAAACAAAAAAATAATCAACTATTAAAACAGAATAAAAAACTTACATGTTTCAATTCCACATGCAAGTTTCATCTCTTAACTAAAATATTTACTGTTTTCTAATACAGAACTTGAATCTTCTAGCATCCCACTTAATGGTTTATCCAAGATGCCCTTTTTCTTCTCTTCTGTCACAGGTGCTTCCGGCTCCACTTGAGCATTCGCTTTAGCTAATTTTTTCCCATAAGCAGTTTGACTTTTAGCATTTTTCTTTGCGGCATTCAAACGGGAACGCGAACGTAAATCTAACGCATCTTCGCCAAAACGTTCTAAGTCTGGTTTGATTTGTTGATATTGTCGTCTAGTTAAAGGAATCTCAGGTTCTGAGGTTGGAATATTAAATTTCCGCACCGTTGGATCTTCTTCCGTATCTTTCACTTGAAAAGCCGTTGGTTCATCATCAAGAATCACATATGAACGACGATCTTTTTTCATTGCTTTTAGCAACTCTTCTTCAGTAAAACTAGGTTCCTGTTCCTCAGGAATCACAGAAGCCGGGATATATTTAGGAACAAAATAAGAAGGTGTCGTTTTCTGCACTAATGGTGATGCGGCAGGTCTACTTGGTTTCGCTACGACTTCTTTTTTTTTATACGTTTGTGTCCAGCCATTTCCTTTTGGCGTCCCAAAAAGGCTATTATTTTTTTTCGTTGCTTGTTTATTTTTCGTTGCTTTACTAGCATGTTTTGTGTAGTCTGGCAAATTAGAACGATGACGTGCTAATTGCTCTTGTTGTGCTGCCGTTAATTGTTGTGTTTGTTTATTTGTAGTTGATTGATTCGTTGTTGGTTGTTGGACGGATGGTGTGCTTTGTCTAGTATCTTCGGCAGATGTTGCAGTTCTTCTGCTACCAGACATTGCTTTACCAATCAGATCATCTTGAAATAAGTTACGTTCATTATCTGTTGGTAATTTTACGCCCTGTTCATCATCATACGCTGGAAAACGGAAATGTTTTCTCTTCACTTGAGCATTATCCATTGCGGTCATTCCTTTTATTTTTCTTTCTCATTAGTTTAACACATTCTCAATGAATACTAAAGAACTTGCCTGAATTTTTAAGAGAACAAAAAAGAAACCTCTGTTTAAAAAGGTTTCTTTTTTGTTTATTTATCTAGTTGTAATTTGGCAAAGTCCGCTTTGACTTGAATGAATGACTGAAACAATTGTAAAAACTGAAAGAGCCGCGCCCGATTTTCAAATTCACTTCTTGTTTGCGGCAATGGTTTTGTGCGATAGGTTTCATAAACGGTCTTAATTCGATTCATAATTTCTTGTCCATCATTATTCTCTGCAAATGTTTCTGCCGTATATTCCAATAATTGTTGAATATAGCGAACTTGTTGCGCATCAACAGTAATATCTTCTAATAATTCCAACATGTTTTTTAGAATATTACTTTGCATTTTTCTCATCGCAAAGTACTCTAAATAGTACGTATTGGTAGACAGCAATTGATTCTCGGCATGATTTTTGGCCCACGTCTCGCCTGTGCGAATAAAGGTTTTTAAATCTGCACAATGCATGACCAAATTTCGCTCTCCTGCAGCGTTGTTTAAATGTAGCGCCATTTCCCTTAAAATTTTACGAAACATTGTTTCAATGACTTCTTGGTCTTCTCTTAAACGTTTTTCTGTATCAGGCATATAAGAATTAGCTAATAACGCTAGTCCCACACCAATACTCATTAATAAAAATTCATTTCCAATAATCGCCCAAGAAAGATTTTTTTCGACTAAATAATGAGTTACCAAAACGGAACTCACAACAATACCATCAGATAATTGAAAATACACAGCTGCTGGAATAAATAATAACAAAAAAATACCAAAAGCAATCGCTGTAAAACCTAAAAAAGTAAAACAAATATACGCTAAAATAGTTGCTAAAGCTAAGGATAACAAACGATAAATTCCTGTCATGACAGATGTTTTTTTCGTGCTAGTAACACTTAAAACTGAAATAATCCCTGCCGAAGGGGCATAAAGTAATCCCAGTTTTTCCGCAATAATCATTGCTAATGCAGCGCTAATGGCTGTCTTGACTGTTCGTAAACCAATTTTCATGCATACTCCCCTTAAAAAATAATAATTCTTCACTTTTCTCTAGTAATTTTACCTCTATTTCGGTTATCATTAAAGAGAAAAGTTATTTAGGAGCGAATATTTATGATAGTGGGTCGATTTCGTTTAGGCATGCGAACGTTAAAAACAGCAATTGCTGTCATGCTGTGTATTCTTTTATTTCAATTTTTCCATCGTGGCTCACCTATGATTGCCTGTTTAGCAGCTGTTTTTTCGCTAAGACAAGATTTAAATACCAGTTTGTCTTTTGGAAAATCGCGCATTATTGGAAACACATTGGGTGGCTTTTTAGCTTTGCTTTATGTATTAGCACAAGATTATTTTCCTAATCAACACTTAGTAGAATTACTGCTACTACCACTTTTAGTCATTATCGTCATCGTTGTTTCTGATGGGATTAATAACAATGCTGGAATCATTTCTGCAACTGCGACACTTTTAATGATTTCTTTAAGTATTCCGCAAAGCGATTCCTTTCAATATGCAATGGAACGTGTGTTGGATACATTCATTGGGACCTTTATAGCGATTGGTTTAAACGTCTTTTTACAACCTAAGCCAGCAGAAGAAGCCCATGAAATTTCTGAAGATTTAGCTGAATTAGAAAAGAAAGAAAAAGAACTAGAAGCTTTACGCCAACAAGTTCAAGCGCGGATTGACGCAGAAGAAAGCACTGACGACAAGGCAAATAAATAAAGAAACAGCCGATTGAAGAGAATAACAATCGGCTGTTTCTTTATAGTTCCCAATTCGTTTTTGCTTGAAAGTTGGCGGCTGCGCCAATCAAGTTGGCATCATTTTGATAATGGCAGGTCACGATTTCTGGAACAAAATCTTTTAATTCAAAGGTCTGTAAATGCGTTAGCATCCGGCGATTAATCTCTGCTAATAAGCCTTCTTTAGCAGAAACACCGCCTCCAAGTACAATCATTTCAGGATCATAAGAAAACTGTAAGCCGAATAATCCTTGTGTTAAATAATCATAAAAATTATTGACTTCTTCGCGAGCAACCTCATCCCCTCGTTGTGCCAGTTCAAAAACTTCTTCTCCTGTCACCGCCTGTTTTTCGACTCCGATTCGTTCACAATAGCGCTGAGCCATCTTGACAGCTGTGCCAATTTCACTGAATGTTTGGCCATTACTTAAAAAGTTCAGTCCAAACTCGCCTCCATATAAATGAGCGCCTTTGTACAATTCACCATTGCGAAAAATCGCTCCGCCAATTCCTGTCCCAATAACGACAAAAAGCACTTCTTTTTTTCCTTTCGCCGCGCCTTCATATATCTCAGCTAAACCAGCACAATTCGCATCATTTTCGATAGTCACTGGTAAGCCAAACAACGCTTCTAATTCTTCATAAATGTTAAAATGATGAATATATGGAATGGCGGAAATCCCTAAAATCTGTTGACTTTTTTCGTCAACTACTCCAGGTGAACTAAAAGCAACACCACTAATCGACTCATTTCTTTTGTCTGCATAAACCGAATATAAATGCGCTTTCATTTCTTCCCAAGAGCCAGGTGTTGGAAAGCTCCCTTGATTTGTTAATTCTTTGCCTGTCCAAACGCCGTATTTCACGGAAGAACCGCCAAGATCAAATGCTAAAATTGCCATATTTATCCATCCTTTTCTACTTCTGTTTTCTTATTTCTTCGATACGTATACGGTCCATGATAGGTCTCATCAGGATTTTTCGTCAAGCGAAATTTCAACGGAACATAGTCAATGCCGCCTTTAACAAAAGGATGACATCGTAAAATCCGTGCTACCCCCATCGTTGTTCCTTTGACACTTCCATGTGTATGAATTGCATCAATCATATATTGTGAACACGTTGGGTAATAGCGACAACGTGCAGGCAATCCTGGAGAAATAAATCGTTGATAAAAACGAACACCGCCGATTAACGGATTTTTCATAAAGTGCCTTCTTTCTAACTAATTCTTACTAAAGAATAGCTTGTTTTTTCATGTTTGGCAAGTCTTAGTTACGAGAAATTACACCAGGTGCACCTATGACGAATTCTTACATTTCTGTTGCTATCCAAATGAAAAAAAACGTGCTACACTATAAAAAAGGAATGGAGGCTTAGTAAATGGGATTAAAATTTGAACGTTCCAATGACTTAGATAAACTCTTCGATTCTTTCGCCGTTGATCCATTAAAGAAAGAAGTACCTCTTGAAGAACTGGCAAAACAACGACAAGAAGTAAAAAAAGAAGAAGCAAAAAAACAAGCAAAAGAGTAATTTTGCTTGTTTTTTTCTATAGAAATTTTTCAATTGCTGTCCAAGCTGCTTCTTTTCCTTCTTTTGTTTCAGAAGAGAAAATAATAAAGTCATCTTGTTTATCAAAATTCAAGGCTTTTTTGATGACACTCTCGTGTTTGTTCCATTTGCCCCGCGGAATTTTGTCTGCCTTAGTTGCCACAATAATAACTGGCAAATCATAGTATTTCAAAAATTCATACATTTGGATATCATCTTGGGTCGGCGGATGACGTAAATCAATTAAAGAAACGACTGCACGTAACTGCTCACGTTGCGTGATATACGTTTCAATCATTTTTCCCCACTTCGCACGTTCTGTTTTAGAAACTTTGGCATAACCATAGCCAGGAACATCCACAAAGTGTAAGGCATCCTCAATTAAATAAAAGTTTAGCGTTTGCGTTTTACCAGGTTTACCTGAAGTTCTTGCTAAATTTTTACGATTAATCAAGGTATTAATAAAAGATGATTTCCCAACGTTCGAACGTCCAGCTAAAGCAATCTCCGGTAACTGAGATTCAGGATATTGTTTAGGGGATACCGCACTAATCACGATTTCTGCATTATGTACGTTCATTGTTTTCCTCCGTTCTTCTGTTCAGTCTTTCATTCAAAAGCTTAACAAAAACAGCTCTTTCGGAGATCCGCCGAAAGAGCTGTTTTCAGCTTCAATCTTATACAGCTTCTTTATCTTTTTTGTTATAAATAATTGTTGGTTTACCTGTACCTTCAGCGGCCATTTTAGTAATGATAACTTTTTCAATGCTTTCATCTGAAGGAACATCAAACATTACGTCCATCATAATTTCTTCAATGATTGAACGAAGTCCCCGTGCGCCAGTATTACGTTCAATGGCTTTGGCTACGATGGCTTTTAATGCTTCTGGTTCAAATTCTAATTTAGTGTCATCAAGAGACAATAATTTTTGATATTGTTTCACCAAGGCATTCTTCGGTTCTGTTAAAATTCGAACCAAATCATCATTCGTTAATTTATCAAGCGCAGCCATTACAGGTAAGCGTCCAATAAATTCTGGAATTAAACCAAATTTCAATAAATCTTCTGGAATAATATGTTGCATGATGCTTTCTTCTTCATTTAAAGCAGAATTAGTTTTACCAAAACCAATAGTTTTTTCGCCTAAGCGGTTTTTAACAATGGTTTCAATTCCATCAAATGCTCCACCAACGATGAAGAGAACATTCGTTGTGTCAATTTGGATAAATTCTTGATGTGGATGTTTGCGGCCCCCTTGTGGTGGTACACTTGCAACTGTTCCTTCAAGAATTTTTAGTAAGGCTTGTTGAACACCCTCACCTGAAACATCTCGAGTAATCGAAACATTTTCACTCTTACGGGCAATTTTATCAATCTCATCAATATAGATAATGCCCTTTTCCGCGCGTTCAACATTATAGTCAGCAGATTGTAGTAATTTTAAAAGGATGTTTTCAACATCTTCCCCTACATAACCTGCTTCTGTTAAACTGGTCGCATCAGCGATTGCAAAAGGTACATTTAATGTTTTTGCTAACGTTTGAGCCAAGAAAGTTTTACCTGAACCTGTTGGTCCAATTAAACAAATGTTACTTTTTTGCAATTCAACGTCATCTTGAGTTGCAGCTGTTTCTGATTGATTTACACGTTTATAGTGATTGTAAACAGCAACAGAAAGTGTGCGTTTTGCACGTTCTTGTCCAATAACATATTCATTTAAAACATTTAAAATTTCTTGGGGTTTTGGCACATCCGTTAATTCTCGGACTGCTTCATCATAAAATTCTTCATCAATAATCTCTTTACATAGATCAATACATTCATTACAAATATAGACACCCGGACCAGCAACAATTTTTTTTACTTCTTCTTGTGTTTTCCCACAAAATGAACAACGAACGGTCCCGTTATTATCCGTATTGTCGTACATGTTCGTCACCCCTCTAAAAATCAAAAAATGACTGTCATCACAGTCTCTCATCATAATAGCACAAACCACTTTAAAATGCGAACATCTCAGATAGAAAGTTTTATTGTTCTTAGACTTCTTATGGTATACTACATTATATAAAAGCACTTTCATAAAAAGTGATTGTGTTGAAACAAATTGGAGGAATTGTGATGTTAGAACAAATTTTACTAGGTACCTATACTCGAAGAGCCAGCCAAGGCATTTATAAAATTGCATTAGATACGACACAAGGTCGTTTAACAGAAGCGACACTTTTGTTAGAAGAAACGAGTCCTACCTATCTTGCTCTGAGTCAAAAGGGCGAACTTTTTAGCGTCACTAGTGTTGACGGTGAAGGTGGCACTGCCGCTTATCAACCAGAAATGGACCATTTTAACTTATTGAATAAAGTAACTGAGGAAGGTGCGCCGCCATGTTATGTAGCTGTTGACGAAAACCGACAACTTGTCTATGCAGCAAATTATCACCAAGGTATCGTTCACGTGTATCGTATCTTAGAAGATGGTTCTTTGGAAGATGCTGACAAAGTGATTCATACAGAGCCAACTGGTCCTCATGAAAACCAAAACAATGCCCATGTTCATTACACAGATTTAACACCTGATCAACGCTTAGTCGTCTGTGATCTAGGAACCGATCGTGTGTATACGTATAATGTTAGCTTAGATGGAAAGCTTTCTGAAATCGCTCAATTCGTGACTGAGCCAGGGACTGGTCCACGTCATTTAGTGTTCCACCCAACAAAATCATTGGCTTATCTATTTGGTGAATTAGATAGCACTGTTTCAGTTCTTTCATATGATGAAACAGATGGTTCTTTCACTGAATTACAAAAAGTTTCTACTTTACCTGCTGATTATGATGCGTTTAATGGTGGTGCTGCGATTCGTATTTCTTCTGATGGCCGTTTCCTTTATGCTTCAAACCGTGGCCATAACTCAATTGCTGTCTATGCTGTTTCAGAAAATGGCGAAGCGATTGAACGAATTCAATTAATTTCAACAGAAGGCGATATTCCGAGAGATTTCGATTTAGATCCTTCTGAAGATTTCGTTGTTGTCGCTAATCAAGACTCTGATAACTTAACACTTTATCGTCGGAACCAAGAAACAGGCTTATTAGAAATGATTCAAAAAGATGTTGCCGTTCCCGAATGTGTTTGTGTTTTATTTGTATAATTAAGTTGACTATTTCCTTGGAAAATAACAGGAGGTCGGGACAGAAGCGTTTAACTCCGAGAAATAAGAAGGAATTTCCGAAAATTGTTCTTTAATTTTTGGAGAATTTCGGCTTATTTCCGAAGGAGTTGCTTTTGTTCCCGCCGTTTATCAGTTTTTGAGCGTGGAGCAAAAATCCAAAGTGATTTTTGTCCCACGCTCCCTGTTTTCTTATTTTAAACGATGGATTGGTTCTCCAATTCTTTAACGTATAAATAAAAAGAGCCAAAGTCTAAGCGATTCATTTGTAAAGATTCATGAACTTTTGTGAACCCTTTACTTTCGAAAAATCGAATCATTCTATGGTTTGTATGATTAGTCTGAGCATACATTTTACGTCTTCCTTCCCAGACTGCTCGTTTCTCCAATTCATGGAACAACAAACTGCCATAACCCTTAGCAATATAATTAGGCGAAGTTGCAAAACGCTTTAACCAAACAAAGTCTTGTTCCTGCTCCATACAGAACGTTGCCATTGAAAAAATCATTTCTTCGTGCACTAGCAAATACAACCGTTTTTTTGTAATGTCTTCTTGGATGTCTTCTTGAGAAGGGTAGTCCTTTGTCCACTGTGTAATGCCCACAACATCCATGTATGCCTTTACTTCTGTTAAAAATTGAAGAATCATCGGTAACTCTTTCTCATCAGCCACTCTAATTTTCATTGTTTATTCTCTTAATAAGGTAACAATAGAATCGACAAGACAATCACACTAATAATGCCAATGATGGTCGGTACACTCGTCCGTTTTAAAATTCTGATGGGACTAACTCCTACTGTTGATGCGACAATCATGACAACTGCTGCTACAGGAGAAATCGTTCTAGTTAAATTCGCGATCATCTGCATTGGCAAGGAAATTAAAATACCATCAATCCCAGCTTTTTCGGCAATCCCAGGGATTAGTTCGATAACCGCATAAAACATTGCCAGTCCACCACCGCTTAAAATTCCAAAAAGGGTCGTTGCACCGCTGAAAATTAAGGTCGTAACGATTCCTGCTGAACTTGACGCTTCGACAGATGCCATAATACTATCAATAATTCCTAACGTTTGAATCGCAGACGTGAATAATGAACCGCCTACGACAAGCATCACGACTTGACTAAACCCTTGCCCCATTCCTTTAAACATCTCGACAGCCGTATCTTGAACCTTTTTAAAAGATTTCAAGCGAAGCGTCTCAACCAATACCGCAATGAAGAAAGAAATAAATGTAAGAACAAAAATATCCATCGTTATTCCTTTGACAAACATTCCTGCGATTCCCACTCCAACAATTAATAATAGCGGTAATATTGGCAATATTGCATAAAATTTAGGAACATCAAATTCTTTTTGTTTGCTTAAGCCTTCTTCATTTAATGAGACATAGGCAGCCTCGCCTTCTTTTTTATCGCAGTATTTTTGCCAGAAGTACTGTGCCACCGCAATGATTAATAACGATGGCAGCGAAATTTTGGCATTCCATACAACATAATTTAACACATCATAACCAAGGGTATTTGCGGCGATTACGTTATCCGCGCCTAAAGGTGTTGGCATGATAGTTGCCGTCATTGCAATCACACCTGCAGCAGTTAATGATGAAATCCCCATGCTGGCTAGCATCGGATATAATATAGACATTAAAATAATCGCTAAGCTTGATGCACTAGGAACTACTAGTGACATTAAATTTCCAATTAAAAAGACTACAGGGACAAATAACGATTTACGTTTAATCTTCATTAATGGTTTCACCAAAAAGTTGACAGCCATCTGATTGGCCCCGATTGCATTCATATAGCCTGAATAACCAAAAAGAATCATAATTACAATTCCTGCTGAACTCACTTGTGCAATAATTGTATCTTTAAACTTCAAGAAAATATCAAATAATCCAAAACCGGTTCCTTCCCCTGCAGGATAAATGGGATGTCCTAACATCCATGCACAGGCAAGTAGAACAAGCGCACCAATAATTAAACTGAGTGCGGGATGATAATTTTTTACAATCAAATAGGCTACAACAACTAAAACGACCAATACCAATAAACTTTCAATCATACTTATCCTCCTTCAGTTAATTAACCGCTTTCATTTTTTCGACAACCCATTTTTGAAAAGCCTCAACATTTACATCTATACAGGCAACGGCATTCGTGTTTTTATGATACTTCATTTTTAAATCCGCAACAGTAGCTCCCGCAGCTGGACCTTCCAAAGCAACTTCAATGAACGTTTCAGTTGTCTCAAATAGTTCTGGTGAAGTTAAATAGGCAATCGCACAGACATCATGCATTTTCAAACCTGTAGTTAAACTGCCGCCTCTATAATGACGGAAAAGACCATAAAACATTTCCCCAACTCTACCAAGTGCTCTGATAGCTGTTACTTCATGATTCGTTAACACAGCTTGACTTGTAACATCTAATCCTACCATTGTTATCGGGACACCTGATTGGAAAACAATTTGTGCAGCGTGTGGATCGACATACGTATTAAATTCGGCACTTGTATTTGTATTTCCCCTTGCTAATGAGCCACCCATCATGACGATTTCTGCAATATTTTCTTTGACTTCTGGATAGAGGGTCAGTAACAAAGCAATATTCGTTAATGCAGCAATTGGAACAATGGTCAAAGGAACATCACTAGACAGAATTTCTTTTCGCATAGCTTCCACTGCATGAATATCTAAACACGTAGAGATAGGTTGCGGAAACTCAAAGCCATCCATGCCAGTCTCCCCATGAATCTCAGCAGAATCTTCCAATTGAATAAGTAACGGACAATTACACCCCTTGGCTACAGGAACCTTTTTCCCAAAAAAATCGACAAGTTTCAAGGCATTATTTGTTGTTTTTTCTACATCTACATTCCCTGCAACCGTCGTTATTAAGCGAACTTCTAGGTTAGGATGATTCAGTGCAATCGCTAAAGCTACAGCATCATCAATTCCTGGGTCCGTATCAATAATGATCGGTCTTTTCTTTGTATCCATTTTTCTTCCTCCATTCACATTTAGGAAAAACATTTCCGGAAACGTTTTCTTAACTTGAGATTAACAGCGCTTTCATTAAAAGTCAAGCAGAATTTCTAAATAATAAATAATTAGGCTTTTTCTTGACTTTCTGCTTTTAGAATGCTTACTATAAAAAAGAGTTCAGTGAAAGGACGAAAATGATGAATATTAAAGATATTGCAAAATTAGCTGGCGTTTCCGCTTCAACTGTATCCAAAATTATAAATAATAAAGATCAAACTATTAGTAAAGAAACCCGTGAACGTGTCTTAAAAATCGTTCGAGATTACAACTACACACCTTACTCAGCAAATCTCGTCACAAATAGTACTACAAAAACCTTCGTGTTATTATTAAATAGCCATGAAACTTTTGAGGCTTGGGTTACGAGCTTTATTGATAAAGCTCAAGAAAATGGCTATAACTGCTTGATTTTAAATAGTCACGGTAGTTTAGAACAAGAACTGAAAAATATTACCTCGCCAACTTTAAAACAAGCCAGTGGCATTATTTGGGACCCAATCAATGAAAACAGTAAACAATACGCGAAATTTATAGAAGAATTAACGATTCCTTACTATTTCGTCAATCACTCAACTAACGAATTACCTTCTCTAGCGGGGCTTTATGAAGAAGCTAGTTATGTTTTAACCCAAGAATTATTACAGAATAACCATAAAAAAATTAGTTATTTCGTCACTAACCCAAAATATAAAGAAGCAATTATTGCAGGCTATAAAAAAGCCTTGTTTGATGTCAATTTACCCTTTAGTAAAGAAAATATTTTAACTACTATCCCTGCTGATTTCAGTAATCAGCTTATCACAGATGGGATTACGGGTATCCTTACCGATGACTATACCCAGGCTGTTTTTTTGGAACAGCTTTTAAAGCAGAGCGGTTTGCGAACCCCCGATAATTACTCTTTACTCGCAATTAAGCGAAAAATTGATCGTTCATTTTTACCTGATCATATTTCTTCCGTCTTATTAGACACAGAGACGTTTGGCAGCCAGTTAGCCTTATTATTGCTTAACAAACGCAAAGAAAAAACAGCCTTGATTAACGAGACTGAAAAATTGGTGCTAGATCACAAAAATACATTAGGCATGTCTAGTGTTAATCCACATAGCAAAATGATTGTAGTGGGTAGTTTAAACGTTGATAATTATCTGTATTCAACAAATTTACCACATAACGGCAAAACAAATTTTTTGTCTAGCTATGCTAAATTCCCCGGCGGAAAAGGATTAAATCAAGCTGTTGGCTTAACCAAACTGGGCCATCAGGCCACCTTAATTGGTTGTTTAGGCTCAGACACAGATGCGAATTACTTATATAAAGAATTAGAAAAATACCACGTTACGACAGATGGTATCACACGTATTCAAGATACTGAGACTGGTCAAGCTTATATTTATGTTGAGACAAGTGGCGACTCCATGATTTCAATCTTACCTGGTGCAAACACAGCGCTTACACCTAAAAAAATCGCACAGCAAAAACACCTATTTATGGATGCCAGTTTTTGTCTCATTCAAACAGAAATTCCTTTGTCTGCTGTAGAGAAAGCTTGTGAAATTGCCCAACATTCAGGCGTACCGATTATTTTAAAACCAGCTGCTATTCATCATATTCCAGTGAATATACTAGAAAAGGTTGATTTTTTCATTCCCAATGAAGATGAATTATTGGAACTTCAACCAGATACTGGTACATTAGAAGAGAAAGCGGCGTACTTCTTAGAAATGGGCGTAAAAAATGTCATTGTTACTTTAGGAAAAAAAGGCGTGTTATTAAAAACACCCCAAGTGTGCCACTATTTCCCTGCAACAGAAAATATAGCTGTGGATAGTACTGGTGCCAGTGACAGCTTTATCAGCGCGCTCGCCTCCTATCTTTCGAAAGGTTATCCGACTGAAGCAGCCATTCAAATAGCAATTCAGGCTGCAGGATTTTCAGTTTCTAAAGAAGGGGTGATTGATTCTTTAGTTGATCATGTCACTTTGGAAAATTATTTGATAAAAAAAGAACCCGCTCTTTTTGCTCATCGTAACACCTGTGTCGACTGACACAGGTGTTTTCCTGCTGAATATCTTGTTATTTTCTCATAAACCAATGAGAATTGTTCTTTTTTATTACAATTTATTAGGCGAACTATTATAATAAAAGAGAAGTTATTACTAAGGAGTGAGTCTCATCAAAACACAAGATGCCATAAAAACATTTTTACTTTCAAAGAAAACACAAAAAAAATTGGCTGTCTTTTTATACTTAGCAAAACAAACGAACCTTGATTTATCTAGTGTTGCCCGAAAATTCGATCTTTCTACTAAAAATTTATCAATTTATCTTCGTGAAATTCAAGAAGACTTAGCAACCCTTCCTGAAAATACCTTAGAGATTCAGATCCATCACGGAAAAATTTCATTACATACGACTTCCAATGATTTTCTTTTCCACTATTTTTTATTATTTAATTATTACTGTGTCCATTCTACTGACTTCATTCTTTTTCAAGCAATTATCAAAAAAGAAAACAATTCTGTCTGGAAAGTGAGTCAAGAAACTAATTTTAGCTCATCTTACATTTACAAACGGTTAAATAACATTAATAAACTATTTGGTTTGTATGGAATTTCCGTCCATTTTTCCCCCTCCGCGAGTAAAGTGATTACAGGTTCTGAATTTCAAGTCCTATATGCTTTTCTTGATGTCTACTGGACCATCTTTTTAAATACCTTAGCCTTACCACGTTATACCTCTACTTATTTTGAAGATATACTGACGCAACATATTAAACCAGAAATTCTTGAACGCTTGGAACACGCTTCTCTACTAAAATTAAATTTACTTTTACACATCGCAAAATATCGCTTTCCATATACTTGTGAAGATGATCTCCAAAAAGAATTTGAAGAACATCCTTATTTAAGGCTTTTCTCAGACTCAAAACAAACTATTTTTTGTTCCCAATCAAATTTTTCAGAAGATCAACAGCGGGTTGTAGATATCATTGCACCCATTGCCATTGATAATTTTGATTCAGCAAAACGAGCCAAAGATTTACTGGCTGCTCTAAATGAAATTTCTTGCCCAGAATATTTCTACGTTGATTCTTTATTAACCAATTTTTGCGAAGTTTTTCAAATTCCAAAAATGCGTGAATTTGATCGTCATTACTTCTTACTTATTTTATTTAAAAATATTATCTATAACCAATTATTTATTTCACAGCAACCAAATACCGCGATTCTAGATTTTTTAGTCAATAAAAATAGTACTTATCAAAAAGATTTACAGAAAAAAATTTATGCTTTTTATCAAAACTTTTCAGCGCATTCCCCTTATCAGTTAAGATTTAAGGATCAGGAGAACCCAATTTGGACATGTGAATTGTTGTTACGAATTTATAAGCACTATAGTCCCCGCAAAAAAATTAAAATTGGTGTTGCATATTCTCGCGTTTTTTACATTGCTAGCTTTATTATGATGAAAATCAAGCAAGCATTTAGTGAGGATATTATTTTTGAACGAACCGATTTTTCTAGTTGTGATATTGTGATTACTGACTATCCCTTATTTGATTTACCAAAAGAAATTGACCGAATTTACATTTTAGAAGAAGAATTAACCCGAGAAGATTGGGAACTAATTTTCAGTAAAATAAGTATCGCCATTTTTGATTTGCAATATTAAAACAAACATCAAGCGCCAACCTGTCTCACCAGCCATAATGAAAACAAGCGACCTACAAACCACTTCTGCCAGTTTTAGTCTGACAGAAAATAGTTTGTAGGTCACTTGTATATTGCTGTTCTTTTCTACGTTACCTTCAAAGACAATCTAGTAAGTGGGTACACGTCGTACTTCAGTCCTTAAAGTGCTACGCTTCCACCGCTGATCAGTTTTTAAGCCTGAGACAAAAATCCAAAGTGTTTTTTGTCTCAGGCTCTTACATTTTTTCAACAAAGATGTTACTAGGCGCTACTTGAAGCTGAAAACTAGTTTCTCTATCGAGATTCCTCATCAGTAGACTCAAATTTAAAACTTTTTTCTATAAAAGCGACTTCTTTTGCGTATGTTTTTACAAAAGAAGAATAGTCTTTGGGATCTTTGACCTTTTCCAATTGGTCAACAGAGACTTCTAATTCAAATCCCGTCCCATCTTTAAAGAGATAATATTTTGAGATGTCTGTATATCCTTGATTCCGTTTTAAAATATAGCCGGTTTGTACATCAGCAATTTTATCAATTGGGTATGCTTTGATAAACTCTTTACTTGTATCCAAATAATCAGAAAGACTGTTGACAAGATTGCCAGAAAGGTACATACCTGCCGATGTATAATAGTCTCTTTTTTCATAAAAACTGATATTGCCTAGATATTTTGTATCTGGATACTCCTCTGTAGAAGGTAAAATTAAAAAGTTCTTTCCGCCACTGGTTTCAATATCGGCATCGCCGATAATTTCTATTTGATAGCCTTGATTAAATAAAAGTTTATTTTCTTCTATTGTGACTTTTAGTGGTTTTTCTAAATCAACAGGTCCAGTTGTGGTAAGTCCAGCTTCTTTTAAAGGATAAACATCTTCTGATGAAGCGGAGTAATCCCAATAATCATCTTTCTCCGCAAGATCAATATATACTATAAAGCCAATTGCTACAGCAATGCCTATCCAAATAATTTTTTTGTTCTTTTTTTGTTTTTTCTTTTTTTTCGTCTGTGGTTTTACCACTTTTTTATTGGGGTTAGGAAGTTGCTTTACTGTGTCTGTTCTTGTGACAGGAAAAAACGACCATTTTGGCTTTTGAAAAAGCGCATCATATGTATCATAAAAATTCTTTTGTTTAGCCATTTTTTCTCTCCACTAATTTTTTTGATAAGGAAATTTCCTCAGATGCTTCGGAGACTAATCTTTCATAATCATCTGTGATACTTTCCGACAACACTCGTATGGTACTTAAGATACCATTGGTTGCAAGTGTTATTTCTTCTGTTGACAATTTATCTTCTTTAATGCTTAAAAACCGTTCTGATGCTCGTAAAATCTCTGGTACCTTATGATATAAAAAATCACTAAAATGAGTAATTGCTTCAGGATACTTCACTAAGTGTTTAAAGATGCCCTTAGCGGAAGCAACACCCAGTTCTACTTGTTCAATTTTTTTTAAATTTCGTGACTTATTCGTTAGTTCGTTTAAATAAATAATTTGTTTTTTTAATTCGTCCATAATTCTTTGGTACATCTCTAGGTCACTGTCCGTTAGATGGTGCGTCGTTTGATATTTTTTTAGATTTTTTTTATAACGGAAATACGTACGACCATTTCTATAAATAACCCAACCAATGTACCCAGTCCCCACTAACAAAACCATTATCCCATTCAAATCATGTACTCCTTTTTAAATTAGTATATATTACTGAACACATTGTCCAGCTTAAAATTGACAAATAAGTATGAAATGTTACTCCCCCAATTACTTGTGCACTTTTATTGTATCATATAGGAAAATTGTTCTGTTCCGCATTTGGACAAATTGTCTAAATGTCTAACGAAATCTTTTTTTGTTTAATATGTAGCAAAAAACACTTGCAAGAATTGATTACTTCTCACAAGCGTTTTTTATTGTCTAAAACAACTATTTACATTTCATTTTATTAAATAGTGAATAAATAAATTACTGCAGCTAATGAAGCACCTAAGATAGGTCCCACAATTGGCACCCAAGAATAAGCCCAATCAGAATCACCTTTTGTTTTCACAGGAATAATTTGGTGCGCTAAACGAGGTCCTAAATCACGTGCAGGGTTAATTGCATAACCTGTAGGTCCGCCTAATGATAGACCTAGTCCTAAGACCAAAATCCCAACAAGCATTGGGTTAATGCCAGCCGCTAAGTCGTTTTGAGAAAAGGCTAGTAAGCCAAAAACCAAGACAAATGTGCCGATAATTTCTGTTAAAACATTGGCTGGATAGTTACGGACAGCTGGACCAGTGGCGAAGGTTCCTAAAATAGCACCTTTGTCTTCTGTAATGTTCCAATGGGGTAAATAAGCTAACCAGACAACTAAACCACCAATAAAACCGCCTAGGACTTGAGCTACGATATAAGGTAAAACCATGCCCCATTCAAAGTTTCCAGTAATTGCCATCGCAACCGTTACAGCAGGATTTAAATGCGCTGGACTCATATACCCAGACATGTAAACAGCTAATGTAACAGCAGCGCCCCAACCTAAAGCAATAACGACCCAACCAGAAGCAAAGGCTTTGCTTTTCTTCAAGTTAACTGCGGCACAGACGCCATCCCCTAGTAAAACTAAAATCATCGTTCCGAAAAATTCACCGAATAATTGTGTCATCATCGAAGTTCCCATTTTTTCTTCACCCTACTTTCAAATTTTTTAAATCTGATTCTTCAATTACTTTTTCTAATGTTTCAATGTGTCGTGCTCTTTCTTCCGCTGTCCACTGATAATGCTGTGCCATTTCTTCAATGACTCCCGCTTTCACTTGGTCCAAACGATCACGCATAAATAATAAGTGGTTGGTCCGTCGCAATAAAAAGTCGACGGGTGTTAAAGCCATTTCTTCTTCCATCGCATAGTTTAAAGAGACAGTTTCTGTTAAGGTTAAACCAGGAATTACTTTGGCATCATCAATCATTTCAAAAACAGTTGGTACGTTGGAGCCATATAAATGAGCTAAGTATAGTGCATCCTTTTCACTTAACCCTTTAGACACGCCATGTTTTGCCAACGCTTCTAATTCTTCGTCTACCGTTGCAGGGTTCAATTTTCCGCCTGAAACTGGATAGTTTTTAGAATCAATTAAGGTGAATTCTTTTTGGTATTCTTCTGCTAAGATGGTTTGAATCATTTTCATCGCACCTTCTGCCATTTTACGATAATCTGTTAATTTCCCACCAGCCAAAGTGAGCAAGCCATCCGCTGATCTTTCCAATGAGCTGCCTCGAGAGACAGCTGAAGGATTGACTTTATTTTCCACCAAACTGTCTTCTAGATGGTTTAGGACTTCTTCAATTTCTCGTTTATCTGTTTGGTTTTTTTGGTATCTGTCAACGACATCAATGACTTCATCAATACTTTTATCTGAAAGTTTGCCATTGTTTCCCCCGTTATAATCTGAGCCACCGTTAGCAGAAATTAAAGGTCGTAAGCCAGCCCAGCTGGCTTCAATATCATCAATTGTCAATTGTACCTCTGGATAACGATTATTGACTACTTCCAATAGGTAATCCACATCACTTTGTTCTACTGTTGGATGTTGAAAGTCTCCATGGTAATCTGTATCCGTCGTCCCAAAATATGTTTTTTCTTCTCTTGGAACAACGAAGACCATGCGGCCATCTTGTTTACCTGTATCAAAATACGTTGGTTGAGGAACATTTAAACGGCTTTTGTCGACAACTAAATGAACCCCTTTGGTTGGACGCATTTGTGGTGTAAATGAATCGTTTTTGTCTAAGCCTCTTAATTTATCTGACCAAGGACCAGTAGTATTAATCACAACATCTGCGTGAATCTCAAACTGTTCGTCAGTTAGTAGGTCCTTTGCTTGAATGCCAGTAATTTTCCCTTCATCATTGTATAAAAAGCCCACCGCTTGAACCCGACTCACAGCATGTGCCCCGTCAGCTACTGCTTGTTTAATATTTTCAATAACTAAACGAGCATCATTATTTCGGTAATCTAAATAAACACCGCCACCTTGTAGACCTTCACTTTTTAGTTGTGGCTCACGTGCCAAAACCTCGTCTTTTGTTAACAGATAGTTGGCGTACTTGGTACCTGTTACATCAGCTAACTGATCATATAAATCCATTGCTATTTTGACAGAAAATAGATTAAATGTTGCATTTGGCTCATCATAAATCGGCAATAACATGGGATCCGCTTTAGGGATGTGTGGTGCAATGGATTGAACGACGGCTCGTTCTTTCACTGTATCTGCTACCACCTCCACGTCAAACGTTTTCAAATAGCGGATACCACCATGAACTAATTTGGTTGATCGTGAAGAGGTGCCCTCTGCGAAATCCTGCATTTCAATTAACCCTGTCTTCATTTTAGCGGCACTGGCTTGCAGGGCAACGCCTGCGCCAGTAATGCCACCACCAATAATTAAGACATCTAAGTGTTGTGTTTTTAAAGCGTCGATTGATTGTCGGCGTGTTTCTATTGAGAAAGTCATAGAAAATTCCCCTTTTCCATTTACTTATTTTTACGTTTGAATTGTTGGGTAGCTGCTACTGCTTGTTGCCAACCTTCATATAAATCTTCTCGTTCTTCTTCCGCCATAATGGGTTCAAATTGTTGTCCTTCTTCTTGGAATGCTTTGATTTCTTCTAAGTCTTTCCAGAAGCCAACCGCTAAGCCCGCCAAGAAAGCTGCGCCTAAGGCCGTTGTTTCTAAGTTATGGGCTCTTTGAACAGCAGTGTTTAAAATATCTGCTTGGAATTGCATCAAGAAATCATTGTTTGCTGCTCCACCGTCTACTTTTAAGACAGGAATGTCTATGCCTGTATCTTCTTTCATCGTGTCAATAATGTCACGAACTTGATACGCAACTGCTTGAAGTGTCGCTTTGACAAAATCTTCTCTCGTGGTACCGCGTGTCAATCCAAAGACAGCCCCACGCGCTTGTGAATCCCAATATGGTGCACCCAAACCAGTGAATGCAGGAACCACATAAACTTCATTGTGCCCTGTTGACGCTTTGGCTACTGCTTCAGATTCCGCAGCCGTTTGCAACATTTTTAAGCCATCTCGTAACCATTGAATCGCTGAACCAGCCACGAAGATACTTCCTTCCAAGGCATAATATACTTTGCCGTTAATGCCATAGCCAATAGTGGTAAGCAGATTATTTTTAGAAAGTTGAGGTTCTTCGCCAGTGTTCATGACAATAAATGAGCCTGTTCCATAGGTATTTTTAACCATCCCAGGTTCAAAGGCCATTTGACCAAATAAAGCGGCTTGTTGGTCACCAGCCATCCCAGCGATAGGTACTTCACTTCCGTAAAAATGGTAATTTTTTGTTAATCCATACACTTCAGAGTTCGAAACGACTTTCGGTAACATCACTCGTGGGATATTTAAAAGATCCAAAATTTCTTGATCCCAATCTAAATCATGGATATTAAACAACATCGTCCGACTTGCATTTGAATAATCAGTGACATGAGTATCTCCCGTTAATTTCCAAACGAGCCAAGTGTCAATTGTTCCAAACATCAATTCTCCATTTTCTGCACGTTCTTGCGCACCTTCTACGTGATCTAAGATCCAACGAACCTTCGTTGCTGAGAAATAAGCATCAATGATTAACCCAGTTTTTTCATGAATCATTTCGCTGTAGCCATCTTCTTTTAGTTGATCGGCAATAGGTGTCGTTTGGCGTGATTGCCAAACAATTGCGTTATAAATGGGTAACCCAGTTGCTTTGTCCCAAACAACGGTTGTTTCCCGTTGGTTTGTAATCCCAATTCCAGCAATATCTGTAGGTTTCACTCCTGACTCAATTAAAGAACCTGCAATAACGGATTGAACAGAATTCCAAATTTCATTGGCATTATGTTCCACCCAACCTGCATTAGGAAAATATTGAGTAAATTCCTTTTGTGAACTACCAATTTTGTTTCCTTTTTTATCAAAAATAATTGCACGAGAACTAGTCGTTCCTTGATCAATCGCCATAATGTATTTTTCTTCTGCCATGATAATTCCTCCTAAACGTTTTTGAAATCGTTTTCTTTATGTCCCTATCTTACAAATAAAAGAATAACTAAACATGTCAAAAACTTTTTTTATTTTAAAAAAATTGAAAGGATTTCTACTAAAACCAACAAAGACAACGCTTTCAATAATACTTTTATTATCTCTAATTTTTCAATAAAAAGAAACATTTTTGTTTAAAAAAGCCTAATTTTCGACTTTTAGTTGTAAAAAGGCTGGTGCGAGGATCAGACAATTTCCGTCACACCAACCTTTTGTTTATTTCTCCCGCAAGGTGCGTATTTTCTTTTTTAATTGTTGCACATCATAGGTCGAACTTAATTCTGACAAAACATAGACTTCCGGTGTTCCTTGATAGCTCGTTTGCTGATAATTGGTCACAATTAAATCATATGTTTGTTCAGGCTGATACCTCTCCACCAGCGTGCCATTCATATTTTTAAGACTAAGCATTAATACTTGTGTTAACGCCGCTTGATAAAGAGCATCCATTGCTAAATGAATTCCAATTTTTATTTCACCAATCATTTTAAATTCAATTAATGCCAACACGCTTAAATATTTGACCAGAGAAAGTTCATGCAAACTATCTCCTGGTTGATACGTTTCATCAAAACAAGCTAAAGCTTTTTCTAATAACGTTGTTGAAAAAGAAGCTAATTCCCGACTAGATAATTGCTGTTCTTTTTCCCAGATATGGGCCCGATCAAAGACTTCCAATTCTCCTTTAAAAAAATACAGTTTTCCATGAATTTGTGAAAAATAGTAAGCCATGGTTTTCTCAAGAGTAGGTTCAAATTTATGGGGCCGATAATACAAGACCACATTTTCCAAGATAAACGTATCAGCTAAAGAAACAGCGGAACGACGTCCCCGAATTAAGGAATATTCATCAAAAGCTGATTCTGGTAAGACCGACATTGTGATTAGAAAAACAAAATGAATCATGCTTTCTCCTTCGTCTAATTCTAATGAATAGCGACTAGAAAAACGGAAAAACAATTGTCGAACTTGCTTAAATAACGGATCTTCTTTAAAATCAATCATTTTCTTTCTCAATTGTTGATATTTTTTTGAAGTAACCGCTAGGCGCTTTTTCGTAATACTCAACCAAAGGCTAACTTTTAACGCATTATGTTCATTAAAAGTAAAACCTAAGCCAGTTTCAATCCCTTCAATTATCCGTTTATTTAACGGGGACATCGTTTTTTTCTGGTGTGTTTCATAGGGAGTAATATACCAATACAACTGAAAGTAAAAGTAACGAATCTGCAATTCTTCTCCCTGTAGTTGTCCATTTTTTATTTGCAAATCAAAGGCGGCTAACAATTGATTGAGTTCCTTAATCTTTCGAAATAAAGAAGACTCACTAATCATAAATTTAGTCGTTAATTGAACAATAGAAAACTCTTTATTACGATATAAATAATCTAAAAGTTGAAATTTAAGAGACTCTTTTACAAATGCTTCAATTAAATGATTCAACGAAAAAAAATCCGATAAGGTGATTGATAGCTGTTGGCCATCATAAGTAAGCTGACAATCCTGTCCAAAAGGTTTCAAAAAATAATGTAAATCCTCTAAGTCTTTTTCAAAGGAGGCTTTTGTGACCGCTAAAAATGCTGTTAAATCAGAGACTGAGCAGGTACCGCCTGCTAAGATGGTTTGTTGCACCGTTAATAATTGTCGCATCGCTTTCTTTTCCAATAACGTCTCAACTTTCATCGTTCTCTCTCCAATAAGCCGAAGCACCCATCAAATTTGTAATATCATAAATATTGGTTAAGGAAGGTTGATAAAAATAATCTTTTTGTAATAGGTCTGTCAGTGTCTGACCTGTTTGGATACTTAATGCTAACGTATTTATTTTTTCTAAACAATTGTTTTTTGAACAAAGCTGTGCCCCAAGGACCCGTTGTGTCACTTTATCATAGATTAATTTGCCTAAAATTTCTGTCCCATGTTGTAGAGGCGGCGCTGGCTGTCTAACAATTACGGAAGCAAGTGTTTGCGGAAAAAATAAACCTTCCGTTTCGGTTAGACCTGTACTAGCAAGGTAATAGTCCCCACTTTTGTTCCCATTGTTCGCAAAGAGCCAATGAATCGGTGTGTTTTTTCTTCTAAATTGTTGGCGACTACTAAGCCAGTTCGTACCGCATTGTTCACTAACGGAGCATAAAAAGTTTCCGCGACTGGTTCATTCATAACTGAAATGCAATCTCCGATGGCAAAAACATTTGGCACTGAAGTTTGTAAATAAGCATCCACCGCGATTGTCTGATCCAGATTTCGTTGAATTTTTTTATCCAAATAGGCTAATTGAGGATGTAAGTTTAAAGCAAAAATCCCACTGTCACAAGAAATTTTCTGTTCGCTTGTTTCAAGAACAATACCATTTGCTGTTTCTTCAATTCCTAGGACCGTTTCTTCAAAATGGAAAATTACTGCTTGTTTTTCCAAAGATTTTTGAACATCTGCAACCATTTCTTTATCAAAATATTTAGGCAATAGATTTTCTAAACTTTCAAAGACATGGACCGTTTTCTTCATTTTCACAAGAAAATCAATAGCTTCCATTCCAATGGGTCCTGCACCAATGACGGCTACTGTCTGGCTCTTTTCCAGTAATGGAACAGCCGCTAAAGCACCTGATAAAAATTTATATTTGAGTAATTTTTCTGTTTGACTACCACGAATTTGCGTGGAAAATTGGCTCGCGCCTGTCGCTAAAATCAATTTATCATAAGAATACCACTGTTGTTCTTCCTTTTGCGCCCAAGCAATCAGTTGGTTCTCAACATCCATTGCCACGACTTCTCTATTTAAAAGCAACTGAATCTTTTGACGACGTAATTCCTCTTCCGTTATGTAACGTGCTTCGTGTAATTCATTGATGGTATGATTAAAATACGCACTTAAGCCACCAGATAAATACCCCACTGTTGCTTGTTTGTCAATTAAAGAAATTTCTGCTTGGGGATATTTTTTCCTTGAAGCAATTGCTGCGGAAATACCTGCGAATGATGCACCAATAATCACAATTTTCATTTGTTTCCTCCTCTGTCAGGACCTATTATACTTCTCTCAGTTTATCATGATTAAAAAGAATGCTAAAGCAACAACTATAGTTTTCCCTTAAAATAATTATTTTTGCTGAGCGCATTGCTTTTCAAGCACTTTCATTTTCATTTATAATAAATGTTACTACTGTTTGAGGAGGAGTTTTCATGTCTGCAACGAAAGAGCAATTGGAACTATTTTTATTTTATTTATCTGAAACCCATACAAAAAGTTTATCTTTACATGACTTAGTTACAAGTCGACCACGCCCAGAAGAAGCGCGTATTTTATTAAATATTAACGAGGTTTTCACTTACTACCATAGCGCTCGTGTTCTCTACACAAGTGTTCCTGCTCTTGAAAACAACAAGTCTGAGCCTTTTTTCCAAGCCTTCGAAAATTTTTATTTTGAATTAAAACAACATTTTTTCAATGAAGAAGATGAAACCAATCAATTGAATGAACGTCTAGAGGAAATGAAAATTGCCTTTGAACAATTGACGGATGACTACAATGTTCTATAATAGAAGAGAACAATTCGTTGAGAAGGGGTCCTTATGAAGCAAGAAGAAGTGATTGAACGTTTAAAAGAAGAACTAAATTTGCCATTTTTTAATGGTACGCTAGAAGAAAAGAACTATTCTGAAGCAGATTATCAACAAATCAAGAAAGAGTTAATTCAATACTTTGATGATTATGTGCGAAATGTTGAAAATTAACAAGCTAAAACAACCTTTGATTTTAATAAAATCAAAGGTTGTTTTATTATCAAAATAAAAAAAATAACAAAAAAACCACCGGCAGTTTTGCCGATGGAAAAGGAGTATTTACTCAATAAGAGTAAAATGAAAAATAAAAAGGTTGTTGTTGGTATGAATTAATAATACAATACACTTTCTCTTTTGTCCATAAAAAAGACATGAAAAAAATATTAAATTCGTTAGTTATTTTTATTAGTTTTTTATTTTTTCAAAAGAATGTTGCTCATTCGCGTAATGGCAAAGGTTAATTCATCCGTTGCTTGGTCTTGCTTTTCTTCTGAAGCGTTAAATAAATCTGCATCAATGCCTGTTTCTGGATCTGTTGCTAAAATCATTTCATTGCATCTTGCTACATATTCTGTATAAGCATGTTGAAATTTTTTGTGAATGCCAAGTACTTGTGGTGTTGGTTTTAATGTTCCGACTTTTTTGAGCATTAATTCATATTTTTCAGTACCTTCTTTAAATTTTGCTTGAATTTCTGCAATTCGTTCGGCTGTTAAATCATTCACTTTATTCTTATCGATCGCTTGACGAACTTCTTCGTAATATGGATTCATGACTTCGCCAATGTCTTCTGTTGTTTTAACGATATCATTAATTGTTTGAACGTAAAATCCTAAATTTGGTCTCATAACCATCCCTCTTTTCCCTTTTCTCTTTCACTCCATTTTACACTTTTTCTATTCCATCTGACAAGTGGCACTTTTTCAGTCTTCATTCTTTTGATTTTTAACAGAGAAAACATAGTGAGGCATCGTTTTGCCACGGTATGTTTTAATGTATCGATCCCTAACAAGCATCTGGTTTCGAATAGCGACATTCATAGAGGCTAAGTTCGTATCACGAATCGTTGAAATAACTTCTGGAAAATTTAATACATCGAATGCGTACTGTTTTGCCGCTGCGGCAGCTTCAATCGCATACCCTTTGTGCCATTCTTTCACACATAAATGATAACCAATTTCTGGATAGCTCTTACCTTTTACTAATTGATTGGTGAGACCACACTCGCCGATGACTTCGCCTGTTCGCTTCTTCTCTAACGCCCATAAGCCGTAGCCGTATTCTTGATAGGACTGTAAGTTCCACTTTAGCCAGTTTGCAACCTCTTCATCAGAAAAAGCGTGTTCATAGGCATACATCACATTTTCATCTTGCAAAAATTTTTTCAATTCCACTTCATCTTCCGACTGCCATTCTCTGACAATAAGTCGTTGTGTTTCGAAAATAATTTTCCGTTTCAAGCCCTTTCACTCCTTACATAAAGAAAAATTGACTGGTTTAAGTACCAGCCAATTTTCTTTTCTTATTTATTAAGCACCTTTACCTGCTTTACGTTGGAAGAACTTCACAATTTCCACAATTGGGATGATAGCAAAAGAAGTACCTGCTACAATTGCCCATTGATATGCATCTAAATGTGTAACGCTGAATAAATCATTAAATCCTGGAATAACAATCGTTGCAGCTAATAGCAAGAACGAAACAAGAATCCCATAGTTAAATGATTTGTTGCGGAATAAGCCAACTTTGAAAATTGATTGATAAATCGACTTCACATTAAAGGCATGGAACAATTGAATTAATCCCAAAGTAGCGAAGGCCATGGTTAAAGCATCGCCGTGTTGTAAATCATACAACGCTTGCGCCGATAAGTTTGTGTTAGCTGCGGTATGTGCTGGGAACATAATTGACATTTTGTACACAATCAAAGTCAATGCCCCTTGCGTAATCCCTTGGTAAACAACACTGCTTAAAACGCCGCCAGAGAAGAAGTTCGATTTTTTACCACGAGGTTCATGGCTCATCACATCACGTTCTGCTGGTTCCACACCTAACGCAATCGCTGGGAAAGTATCCGTTACTAAGTTAATCCACAATAAGTGAACAGGTAACAAGGTATCCCAATTGAGCATTGTTGCAATAAACAAGGTTAATACTTCCCCTAAGTTAGCTGAAAGTAAATATTGAATCGTTTTTTGGATATTTGAGAAAACTTTACGTCCTTCTTCTACTGCCACAATAATTGTTGAAAAGTTATCATCGGCAAGGACCATATCTGAAGCACCTTTTGATACTTCTGTTCCGGTAATCCCCATACCAATGCCGATGTCAGCAGCTTTTAAGGCTGGGGCATCATTTACGCCATCACCAGTCATCGCAACCACTTTTCCTTCTTGTTGCCACGCTTTAACAATCCGAACCTTGTGTTCTGGTGAAACACGAGCATAGACAGAGTAGTGTCCCACGACTTGTGCGAATTTTTCATCTGACAATTCATTTAATTCAGCGCCTGTAATGACTGCATCGTCGTCGCCTTCTTTGATGATGCCTAAACGTGCCGCAATTGCTTCTGCTGTATCACGGTGGTCACCCGTAATCATAATTGGACGAATACCCGCTTCTTTCGCGACTTTTACAGCATCTGCAGCTTCTTTTCTTTCTGGGTCAATCATACCGACTAAACCAGCAAATGTTAAATCTTTTTCCACAAGTTCAGAACTCATTTCGGCTGGAATCGTCTCAACATATTTATAAGCCATTCCTAAAACACGTAAGGCTTGTTTCGCTAATGAGGTGTTTGTTTTCAAAATTTCTTGACGTTTTGTTTCATCTAATGGACTTGTTTCTCCATTTGATAAGATTTCCGTACAACGTTTCAATAATTCATCTGGTGCACCTTTGACAGAAACTAGGAAGCCACCTGTTTTTAATTCATGAACAGTAGTCATTAATTTACGATCAGAGTCAAAAGGAATCTCTGCCACACGAGGTTCAGCTGCTACTTTTTCGGTTACGTTAAACGCATGATCTAAACCAAATTGTACTAAGGCAGTTTCTGTTGGGTCACCAATTAATGAACCATCTTGAGCGATTTTTGTATCATTCGTAAAGTTCATGATTTTTAAAGCCATATTATCGGTAGGGATTTCTGTGGAAGCAGATAAAACTTGACCATCTGTATACAACGCTTCAACGGTCATTTGATTTAAGGTTAGTGTACCTGTTTTATCTGAACAGATAATATCTGTACTTCCTAATGTTTCAACGGCTGGTAACTTACGGACAATCGCATTTTTCTTGGCCATTTTTTGGGTCCCTAAAGCCAAAATAATCGTGACAATCGCTGGTAATCCTTCTGGAATTGCCGCTACAGCTAACGAAATTGACGTTAATAACATGTCAATCCATGAACGACCATTCATCATTCCTACCACAAACATCACCGCTGCAATAACTAGAATGGCAATTGTTAACATTTTACCCAATTGGTTTAAGTTTTGTTTTAAAGGCGTTTCCGTTTCTTGTTCGCTTGCTAGCATGCCAGCAATTTTACCGACTTCTGTATTCATTCCTGTGCCAACCACAACGCCAAGACCACGTCCATACGTCACATTACTATTGGAATAAGCCATATTGATTCGGTCACCGATACCAATATCGGTACCCTCTAAGATGGTTACTTCTTTTTCAACTGGAACAGATTCACCGGTTAACGCTGCTTCTTCAATTTTTAAGCTATTCGCTTCCAATAAACGTAAATCGGCTGGAACGACATCCCCTGCTTCTAATAAAACAATGTCACCTGGCACTAATTCATCACTTTTAACAGTAATGACGTGTCCATCACGGCGAACATTCGCATTTGGTGAAGACATTTCTTTTAATGCTTCAATGGCTTGTTCCGCTTTAGCTTCTTGGATGACCCCAAAGATGGCGTTCAAGATAACAACCACTAAGATGATAATCGAGTCTACCACATCATGGGAAAAGACGGCTGAAATGACCGCTGCCGCTAATAAAACAATAATCATAAAATCTTTGAATTGCTCAAAGAATTTCACGGCAAGTGATTTTTTCTTCCCTTCATCTAGCACATTTTCCCCGTACGTTTCTAAACGCTTTTGAGCCTCCTGTGCACTTAATCCATCAGTTGTTGTGTTCATTTTCTCCAAAACAACTGTGTCGTCTTGTGCGTAAAATGCTTCAGACAATTGTGTTTTCTTTTCTTCTGACATGTTCTTCCTCCTCTATTTTTTGCAGCATCCTTCAAGTACTATTTTACATTTCATCAAAAATAAATGAAAAAAAATAGACTTGTGTATGCTACTTCGTCGAACATACATAAGTCTCACCGTTTAAGACAACACCAGAAATTGCTTTCGGAGTTGGTGATGTTGTCACAGCATAAATACTGTCAGTTACTCCCTCATGAAAAAACTATTTAACATTGATTGGAGAACCAATGTTATGAATAATTACTTAATTAGTATACCGTTTTCCACTCTTTTTTTCAAATAAAAGTTCTGCTCATTTGAAAAAAACTGAAATCCTTTCATTCGGATTCCAGTTTCTTGATTTGTATTCGTAAAATACGCTGTTGTCCCCGCTTTCTCGACCAACTAATAACCCAAGAAAGTAAGAAAAGACTAATCACGGTTCCTTCACGAACAAAAATCGGCAAATGATAACTAATGGACAATCCTAGTGCTAAACTGACACAAAAAATATCAACTAAATAACGATAAAACTGAAAACTATAGCGCGTTCTTTCAGAAATAAGTGTACAAAATTTTTCAATGGGAAATTGCAAAACACCTAGCGCAACTACCTGTCCTGTCCCAATTCCTGCTATGATTGTCCCTAAAATAAATAGAACAATTTTAACCAAATAATTTTGAAAAACAAGCGAACCAAATAATTGATATAAGAAAAAATTAATGACAAAACCAAAGCCAATTAACGCCACCAAAATAATCAAATAGTCCTGAATTTTACGCTGCTGATCTAACAACCAACACGTGCCTAAAAAAGCGAAATTGATAGCTGTGGTAACAGTTCCGACTTTTAAATGTGTAAGTGTTGCAAAGGTCACATTAAACGCATTAAAACTGCTAACCCCGATGCCTGCTTGAATTGTCAAACTGATGCCCAATGCACTAATTAAATAAAAAAGAAACGATAGTACAATTTTTTTCTTCCACATTATAAAAACTCCTCTACTCTTGATACGTCTATTATGTGCTACAATGGAAGAAACAAATAGGAGATATCTCCTATTATAAGGAGAAAAAATGCTTAAAACAGCCTACCAACGATCACCGAAACAAGAATTAGCTAAAAATACGCCTTTTTTTAATGAAACTGATTTAAAACACAGTTTTATTATCGATTTTGAAAATCAAGAATTCATTCATCACCAAGCAGAGCCATTAAATTATCTTTTTTATTTAATCAAAGGAAAAGCGAAAATTTTAAAAACAGAACGCAATGGCCGCCAATCCATTGTTCAGTTTTTAACGACAGGTGATTTAATTGGCGATTTAACATTAGTTCAAGCGGAAACGATAACCAAGGACGTTATCGCCTTAGGTGAAACCTGTTGTTTGGCTGTACCTTTAGCTTACGCAGAAACTGTTTTAAAAAACAAGGTACTTTTTATGCAGCAACTCAGCCATTATCTAGGGAAAAAAATGCTCCAACGGGTGGACCACTTTACAACGAATCAGACCTATGAACTAAGTTATCGGCTAGCGGAATTGCTATTGGTTGCCGCTAATCACGAAGATGTTTATAAAGAAAAACATACTGAGATTGCCGAATACTTAGGGGTTAGTTATCGCCATCTTATTTATACCTTCAAACAATTTCGAGAGCGCGGCTTTATTCAAAAACAAGGAACTGCTTATCACATCAACCGCTTAGCGTTACATTCTTTTGTGCAAAAAATGAAGAGTTAAAGTGGTGGATTGTTGACAAATAGTGCGCTTCCCGCTACCCTATTCTTATTAATAAGAAAGAAGGGACAGCAATGGAGCAAGCATCATTTACTGTATCTAGTTGGCAAGAACAACCGATTGACAATCTTAATGAAAATTTCCCAGTGAATCAAGCGACCGCTACTTATCAATTGTCAGGCGCCTTATCTGGGACAGCTTCTGTGGAATACTTAATGACTTATCAAGGCTCTTCAATGGCTGATGGGCTTGAAGCTGTGGCTCAAGTGGTCGGTTTCCTACATTTCGAAGGAACTTATTTAGGAAAAAAAGGCACCTTTACTGCTTGCGAAAAAGGGACGTTTACACAGGGTCTTTTAGACTGCCCAGGTGAACTATTTCAAGCATCAGGTGAGCTTGCCGGTTTATCCGGTCGCTACACTTATGAATTTAGTCAAGAAGAAGCGCTTCTTCATTTAGACTTTGTATAATAAAAAATTTCAAGGAAAGTTGGTGACATTATTTTACTTATTTTAAATTTGGCGGTTGTAAAAGACAATGGGTGTTTTTGATTAGATTAAACTTTTAAGGAGAAAAATCATGAAAAACACCCGAAACACCGTCCCATCATTACTAATTATTATTTTGCTTGTGGGATTTCCACAAATCAGCGAGTCGATTTTCACACCTATTTTACCAGCGCTGAGTTCTGCTTTTAACATTCACGATAGCGTGGCACAATTAACCATGAGTATTTATTTTGTTGCCTTTGCCGTTGGCGTTTTATTCTGGGGAATTCTATCCGATACGATTGGACGTCGCCCAGCTATGCTATTAGGAATTTTATGCTATTTAATTGGAAATATTGGCCTTTTTTTGAGTCCGACATTTCCTTGGCTGTTATTCTTCCGTTTAATTCAAGCATTTGGTGCAAGCGTTGGTTCTGTTATTACTCAATCGATGATGCGGGAAAGCTTTAACGATCTTCAAAGAGGGAAAATTTTTGCTCAAACAAGCGCTGCCCTATCGCTATCTCCTGCCATCGGACCCTTAGTCGGCGGACTTGTTCAAACCTATTTTGGCTATCAGCATGTCTTTAGCACCTTAATTGTCATGGCTGTTCTATTACTTTTCTATAGTTTTTATCGTTTACCAGAAACCTTTCACTTAGGAAATACCTTAACGAAAGCGCCTTTTTGGTCCGTGGCGAAACGCCTTTCCTTCGACTCGAAAGTTTGGTGCTACGGCTTATTGATTGGGGGCATTAATGGTTTATTGTTTAGCTACTATGCAGAAGCTCCGTTTATTTTCATCAATCACTTTGGCTTTAGCAGTGTCCAATATGGCTTTCTTGGTTTAGTTTTAGCTGTGTCTAGTATTCTTGCTGCATTTCTTATCAATTGGTTGCTAGGATATTGGTCAGCGGAAAAAATTGCCTTTGCTGGTTTGCTGCTAAGTATCTTTGCGGCTTGCTGTTTATTAATAATGACACAATTTGAATCAATCATTGGTCTTATTTTGTTTATTTTTCTCTTTTTCTTAGGGATTAATATTACTTTGCCCAATGCCTTAAGTATGGCCTTAAAAGGCTATGAATCTGTAATTGGTACTGCCAGTGGAATTTTTAGTTTTGTCTATTACTTGTTTGTTAGTTTCTTTACCTATTTGATTAGTTACTTTCACAATGGTACCATTTGGGTCTTACCGCTTTACTTTTTAAGTTTTGCTTGTCTGTTAGCTTTCAGCTATTATGTCATTGTTTATCGTAAAACTTTAAAATAAAAAATCAAGAAACACACGAATATTTCGTGTGTTTTTTTTAGCTAAAAAATTGATTTTCTAAACTATATTGCTTCCCTGAAACAATGTCATATTGAATCAGTCGGTATTCCTCATATAGTTGTTCTTGCTTTTTATTCATTTCTACTGTTTTTTTCCATTCCCCACCGAGATAGTAATTCCCCTTTTCAAAAGCAGGCAATTGTCCTTGTACCTCATTTAACATAGCGTAAAATCCCGATTGCGGTAAACCGCTTTGTTGGAAAAGTGAGGGAGCAAAATAAAATGGACTAATAGTTGCTTGATGCTGATTTTTTTCTATTAACTGGTTCGCCGTATCATACATTAGAAATTCTGTCTGGTGAAGGGCTGCCCCTTCATTCAACGCTTGAATGTTTTCATCATAAATACTTGGTAAGTGATCTCCCCAAAAAACGACTAATGTGCGTTTGGGCATTTTTTCGATTTCTTGTAGGAAATTTTTCAAAGCTTCGCTACTGTAGGCAATATCTTGCAAGTAATTATTGAGCGCGACTTGATTGCCGTTTCCTTGAGAAAAATAATTGGACGTTGTGTATTTATTTTCATAGGGCATATGTGTTTGCATAGTAACTAAATGAATGAATTGCGGTTGCTCTTTTTCTTTAAGCAGTGTCGTCACTTCCTGATACGCTGCTTGATCTGAAATGTAAGGATTATTTTCTAGTTTATCCGTATAGTTCATTGTTTTTTCATTGATAAATTGATCAAAACCTAAAATTTTATACACATCTTTTCGTTTATACATAGATGTATTGTACGGATGAATAGCCGTTGTTTGGTACTTTTGTTCCTTAAGTAATGAAACAATGGAAGGCAATTCCGTCATCTTAGGAATCATCATCGTATAAGGTGTAGTCATTTGGGCATTCATTAATTCCATCGAAAAACTTGTTAGGGCTTCAAATTCAATATTCGCAGTTCCGCCCCCGTAGTTTTGTGAAAGCATCTGGCCACTGTAAGTTTTATCAGCGATTTGCTGATAATCAGCTAAAGGGTTACCAATAATGGACAAACCTTTCAGATGATCTGGATTTGAAAAACTTTCACTCATGACAAACACAATATTGGGTTGCTCATTGCTCGGCACTGTTTTCGCCTCGGCCAACTTTTGATATTTCTGAGTAATTTCTGAAATAGCTTCTTTTGAATAACCCTTTGGTTGGTCCATAGCCTCTACTTTTAAATTATATAGAAAACCACCAATAAATCCTGTATTGTAGTAATTCATTTTTTGGCTGTAAGGAATCCATAACGCGGTTTTATTATAGGCTTTACGTAACAAATTTTGCGGATTGTTAAAATCACCAATATATGAAAATAGACCAATCGAAAGAACAAGACTTAACACACGAATCGTTTGTTTTTTCTTCGATAAAAAGAAACTTTTATAAAAGGCTTTTCCTAAGAAAAAAAGTGCTACACAACCTAACGCTACCACAAAAATAAACGGCCATAAACCAACCATTTCTTTTAATAAACTAACTTCTGTGATCATTTTTAAGTCGTCTGGGTAAATAGGTTCGACACGATAAAACATCTTTTGATAGTCCGCAAATCCTAAAACACCTATTATGACACTATATAAAAGAGCGCCAACTCCTAATGAACCTGCCAAACTACATAAAAAAAGTAAAAAAACGCTTAGCACAAAACAACCTAAGAAAAACTTTTCCGTATGCCACGAAAAAGCAAACTTGAAGGCTAAATCAACAGACAAGTTATTCTGACACCATTGCAAATATAAATTACTAAAAATAATTAATAAGATGAACCCGATTCCATACAAAAGGTAGCGGTAGGGCCGTCGTCTAAATTTCTCAACTCTCTTTTTCACATCGATCTCCTATTCAAAAACTAGTAATGTATTTATTTTATGCTTCTTGAAAAAGAATGTAAAGAAGTAGCTAGCAAAGAAGTCTAAGGAATGGTAAAGAAAAAATGTTATTTGTTGCAAAAATAATTTTCCAGTGGTATAGTAACAATGGAATTTCGTTATCAGTTATCGTCGCCTTTTTAGAGTACTTTATGAAAGGAGAATAACTATGACTTACAAAGTAAAAAACATTCAATACCGTATTCAATTAGACACAGACAAAAATATTTTCATTGTTTTCGATGCAAAAAATGAAAGTAAAACAGCAACTGGTCACACAATTGAAGAAGCAATTGCACACTTAAAACAATTAAACTAAGGAGTGACAAACATTTCCATGCAAGACCCTTTAGGTAGTTATTTAAGCTAAAAGCCGTTTAGTAAAGAAAAAATACTAGACGGTTTTTTTGTATCCTCTTCGCCTTTTATTTTTTACATAGTATACTGAAACAAACGGAGGTGTTTTTAGATGACCATCATTGCAAACTATATACGCCAGCAATCCCAACATCAAACACAGTTAACAGAAATCTACCAAGCAATTTTAGCGGTTGTTCCTCAGGAGACTACTGAAAAAATTGCTTATGGAATGCCGACCTTTTACTTAAATGGCAATTTAGTGCATTTTGCGGCGGCCAAGCAACATTTAGGTTTCTATCCTACGCCATCAGCCATCCAACGTTTCAGCAAAGAATTACGCCCTTTTAAAACCTCGAAAGGTGCCATTCAATTTCCCTACACGCAAGAGTTACCTCTTTCGTTAATACAGGAAATAGTTAAATTCCGTGTACAAGAAAACATGAAGAGCGTGGGACAAAAATCACTTTGAATTTTTGTCCCACGCTCAAAAACTGATAAACGGCGGGAACAGAAGCAACTCCTTCGGAAATAAGCCGAAATTCTCCAAAAATTAAAGAACAATTTTCGGAAATTCCTTCTTATTGCTGAGAAACACTATTTGCAAAGCAAATAGATGTTAAACAGTACCTACTTGGTTCTCGGAGTTAAACACTTCTGTCCCGACCTCTTCATGTTCTTAAAATTTTTTCCATCGCTTTTCCCTTGGCCAATTCGTCGATTAATTTATCTAGGTAACGGATTTTTTGCATTAAAGGATCTTCAATTTCTTCCACGCGATAGCCACAAATTACGCCTTTGATCAATTGGGCGTTTTCATTAAAATTGGGTGCTTCTTCAAAAAATGTTTCCATCGTTACTTTTTGAGCCAATTGTTGTTGCAAGCCTTTTTCATCATAACCAGTTAACCAGTAAATAATTTCGTCAACCTCCGCTTGCGTTCGATTTTTACGTTCTGCTTTTTGGATGTATAGCGGGTAAACACTGGCAAAGGTCACTGTATAGATTTTCGGTTTTGTCATTGGTTTTCCTACTTTCTGAAGTATTCTCTCTTCAGTCTACCACAGGCTTGCTGGAAAAAGAGGCTATTTTGTCTTAGTAATCAAATTGACGATAATAACGACGAATCTCTAATGGGTGACAATTTAATTTTTCTACATGCGCATCAATGCGTTGCGTTACCGCATGCATTAGGAGAAATGAAACAACTCGGCCACGATATTTTTCACTAATTCCTGGAAGTTCATACGCTTTCGAATCAATAATTGTATAATTGGCACAGATTTTCGGCAATAATTTTGCTACTCGTTCTGCCAACGGTCGCTGCTCGTCTTCTCCAATAAACAACGTTACTGGCGTAGTTTCATCTACAATTTCTAGCGTTCCATGTAAGAACTCTGCTGCATGAATTGATTTTGAACGAAGCCAACTTTGCTCTTCCCAATAGCACATTGCATAAGAATAGACCGCTCCCCATTGGTTTCCTGCGCCAATAAAATAGTGAATGCTATCATGACGATGTTTTTCCGCAAAAGCTAAGCCAAACGCATCGGCACTTTTTTCGGCTTCAGCTAAACCTGTAGGCAAATATTCTTCCAATTCTTGGTAATAATTTTCGTAATCTGTAAATTCGTTGTTTTTTTGCATTAAACGATCAGCTACCATAAAGAACTTGATTTGCTCAGTTCCTGGAGCTGGATAAGTCACCACATAATCACATAAATCTGCTAAAAGACTGTCTTTTGCATCGATAAAACCAAATAACGTTGCGCCGACCTTTTTGATTTCTTGAACGGCTTGCACCACTTCTTGTGTTGTCCCAGTAACGGAAGACAAGATGACGAATGATTTTTCTGTTAAACGTTTATTGCCTGTTGTGTAATACTCAGCAGCATGTTGAACATAGATTGGTAAATTACTTTTTCCATTCGCATAAGTAACTGCTTGCATGGCTGAAGCATAAGTACCGCCGATTCCTAAATAATAGACCGCATCAAATCCTTTCGTCCAAACTTGATCAACAACTTTTTCAACATCTGAACGCAAGGCTAAGGCACCTCGTATGTCTTTGATTTGTTGTTCTTCATTAAATTTTAACATGGCTGATCTCCCTCTTTCTTTGCTATTTTACTTTTTAGGACACAATCAAAATCATCAAAAATCCGTTGAGATAAATCAATTCCTTTACTTGTAGCTACTTGATACGCCAAATATTGAAATGGAATAACTAATAATAAAGGACTAATTTTTTCTTCGACATCACTTGCTAACTCTAACGTATTTAATGCTCTCGTTGAACGCGTTGTAATTGTGTAACATTGGCCAACATAACTGGCTAGATAGTTTTTCAAGGCTTGGCTACGTGCTTGAATAGGACTTTGATTTTCAATAAAAAACAAAAGATGTGTAGTATCCGCTTCAAGATAAGGCCCATGCATATAGGCTTCGACTTCAAATCCTTGGGAAGGTAAGCGAACTGTTTCTGTAAACTTCGTCTCAAACTCTTTTGCCGTACCAATATTAGGCCCATAACCAATTGCGATAAATCTTGTCCCCTCTGTTAATTCTTTTTTCGTTTTTTGCCAAAATTGTTCGGTTTTATAAATCACCGAATCGATTTCCTGAATTGCTTTGGCAAGTTTTGCTAATTCTTCTTCAACCTCTACTTTTGTTAATTGATGCTTTTGATAGCCCAGTTTCAAACCAAATAGAAATAAATTTAAAAGTGTTGCCGTATAGCCTTTTGTGACAAAACCAACTGTTTCAAGCCCCATTTTTAAATCCAGGACTTCATCCACAACCTCCGTAATCGGGCTGGTGACATCACTTGTCAAGGCCACTGTTTTTACAGACGTTTGGTTTTTAATTTTTGCAATGGCATCAATTGTTGAAGCACTTTTACCACTTTGCGAAACCGCTACGACCAGATCAAACCGATCATCCACTTTGCCATAATGAGCAAAATTGAACGGCTCTTGGATTTCCACATAAATAGGCGCCACTTCTTCAAGGTAAACTTTAGCCGCCTGACAAGCATTATGTGACGAGCCAGTTGCTAAAATTAGACAGTGCGTGACCTTTGAAACGTCTGTATCAGTTAATTGAAATTGGTTAAGAATCTGAGTTAGGGCTACTTGCTCCTCATTTATATAATCCAGCATCGTTTTCATATTTTGCCTCCTAAAATAGACCAATTAATGAGCCAAGAATTCCGACAATTGCCATGCCACCTAAAATCGCTAAAGGTTTTACTTCTTTTTTCAATAAATAAAAAACAAAACCAAAGGATGCAAGCGGTAATAATTTAGGCATGATATCGTCAAAGATACTTTGAACCGTGACTGCATTTTTGCCACTTCCGCTGATTGTAATCGGGATAGTTAAATCAATCATGGAGGCGGTCATAGCACCTACCACCATCAAGCCAATTATTGAAGCGCCTAATGTGAGACTTTCCATCATGCCATTTGCTTGAATTTTTTTGAGAAAACCAGTTCCTAATTTATAGCCCCAACGATTCAGTAAATAACGAACAATCACATGGGGGACGTTAAAAATGAGTAAAAATAGAATTGGCCCTAACACATTCCCTTGTAAAGCTAACGAAGTTCCAACACCTGTTGCAATCAAGCGTAAGGTTCCCCAGAAAAAGGAATCACCTAAACCAGCTAAAGGTCCCATTAACGAGGTTTTAATACTATCGATTGTTCCAACTTCAAAATTTTCGTCCAGAACATTTTCTTCTTCCATTGCAGCATTAATTCCTAAAATAAACGTCACGATATGCGGCGTGGTATTAAAGAAAGCAAGATGCCGTTTTAAAGCTGCCGCCATCTCTTCTTTTTGAGGATATAATTTCTTTAAAATAGGGATCATGGCATAGACATAAGCCATATTCATCTGACGTTCATAATTCCATGAAAATTCCATTTGGAATGAACGCCAAAAGACTTGATTAAGTTCTTTTTTTGTAATTAAGTTTTCTGTCTTAGTTTTAGAAGTCTTCGTCATCATCAATTACCTCCCCACTTGTTGTTTGTATTGTTTCATTCTTTCCTTTGGCATAATTCATGATATTCACAACAATTACTGCTGTAATGGCACCCAAAATTGCTACTCCTGTTACAGGTAACTTAAAGTAGGCCATTAAGACGAAGCCTAAAAAGAAATATGGCGCTACTTGTTTGTTAATCAGTAAGCGTGCAAGCATCGCAAATCCTAGCGCTGGAATAATCCCCGTTGCAACAGACAACCCATGTTGAATAAATTCAGGGATCAGATCAAGTAAGCCTTTAATGGTGTTGCTGCCCACGGCAAATGAAATAGTTACAATGAGCGCTAGCATGAACGATAAGCCAAAGCCTGCAAGTAAATGCATGCGCTCCACCCCTTTATATGCTCCTTCTTCAGCATACTGATCAGCTTTTTGACTCATGATTGGGATGAGCAAACCCAAATAAATATTTTTAAGAATCAACGTTAACGTTGCGATTGGCAAGCCTAAGACTAAGGCTGTTTCTGTTCCTGCGCCAGCAGTAATAGCAAACGCTGTACCAAGAATCCCACCAGTCACTACATCAGGTGGGATTGATGCGCCCACTGAAAAAGAACCGATGAAAGCTAACTCTAAGGTCGCGCCCATGATTACGCCCGTTTTGACATCACCTAATACAATTCCGACAAATAAACCGGTTACAATTGGTCTTGAAAGCAACGAGGTTCCTAAAGCATATTCCGACTGCGCAATAAAAGCGATGCAACCTAAAAGAATCGCTTGTCCTATCATTTTTATTTCTCCTTTCTACAAGACATTTAATGCTGCTACTTTTTTGTCATTTGGGACTTGTCGAATTTCAACTTCACAACCATTTGCGACCAATTCTTTAACCATTTTTTCTTCATCCGGTGTGATATTAATTGCTTTAGAAATGTTTCGAGTATTTTCCCTTACTTTCATCCCTCCTAAGTTAATTTCTTTTATTTCTGGATAAGCAGTAGCCAATCGATAAGCATCTTCCACACTCTCAACTACAATAAAAAGTTTGTATTTTTCTGTAACACCACTTTTTAGTGCGGCAATCGCATCTTCAATCGTTTTAATGACCAGTTTTACTCCTGCTGGCTTAGCTAGCTTAATGGTTGTTTTTCGAATATCATTTTTAGGTACGTCATCATTTGCGATTAAAATACAATCGGCGCCTAAGCCTTGGGTCCATGAAAAAGCCACTTGACCATGTAACAATCGATGATCGACTCTTAACAATTTAATCATTTCATTTCCTCCTAAAATTCTTCTTCTAAAATTTCTTTACTAGATAACTCATTACAATAACAAAGACTTTCTTGTCCGTTTTCAACGGCACGTTTTACTAAATCAACTAATGAATCAACAGTATTTATTTGGGTATATATTTCAATTAATGTTGCTAAATTTAATCCTGAAATTAAATGCATTGCTTGTTTCCCCACATAATTAAAGAATTCGTTATTCACGCTTCCGCCAAATAGGTCTGTAATCACAATTAATTCATTTTGTTGATTGTTCTTTAAAATGTCTTTGACCGTCTTGGCTAAATCATAAGGTTGTTCCATATAAGCGCAAAGACATTCCACATTCTTTGTTTCACCACAAATTAAAGCTAATGATGTCTGAATCCCTGCAGCGAAATTACCATGTGTTGCCAGAATAATTTTACGTTCCATTTTCTTCACCTCACTTACTTCTTTATATAGCAAAAAGAGTGCCAAAAAAGTGGCACTCCCTCCTTTTTATTTTAAAAATCGCTTTCTGCGTTGTTAAACTCCGTTTTTCCAAACAACACATCATAGACATAAAAAAGCTCCGATTCAGGTATATTGACACTATAAACTTTTTCAATGACACTAAACGCCTCTTTTAACTCTTGCAAGACCGTTCTTTGACACTGCTTTAATTGTTCGGCGCCATTATAATTTTCAATAGGTTCATTCCGGATTAATCGTTCAATTAAACAACTGACATGGACATATACCGCTAATTTACGATCATTTTGAATTGTTTGTTGCCACCGCTCTTCTAATTGAATTAAAAAGACTTCTACTTGTCGAATAATTTTTTCTGTATCTAAAATCGTCACTGATTGAATGACCCGATCTAATGAAAAGTTACGAATCAACTCATGATTTACATAGGACAGCATATCTTTAGTTAATTCTCTCTTTGTCCATTCTAAAAGGGTCGTAATTCCTTTTCCTGCAATCAACTCTTCTAAAGAGATATACGGGAGGTCATTTGAAGACGGGTTGTTTGTACCGATGATGCCGACAATCTCATATTCTGGAAAACTTTCTTTGATCGACTCTGCATTACGTAATTGATTATACTCACAAGGAATAATCTTTAATTGTGCTTCCGCAGGTAAACTTTTTTCAAGTAAATCTCTAATTTTAACGGCTGTGCCAATTCCGGTACTACACGTTGTTAAAATGACACGTTCCGTTTTATTTTCAGGTAATATGATTTCCCATTCATTTGGATGAACCGTTAACGCTTTTTGGGGCAATTCTTCAAAAGAAACTTCGTCTTTAATGGCTTCTCCTATAGACAGAGCCAAGCTTGTTGTCACATTATTCATTAATAAAAAAGGACCTTCTTCTTCTGCCGGAAAATACTGATAAATTTCTTTCAATGAACCCATATCAAAAAGAATTACTAAACCATTCCTCGTTTCTTGACGTTCCATATAGTGAATTAAGTGTTCGGAAATTTTTTTGGGAGTAACATCTAACGGCATGTCAAACGATTGAAAAATTGGCACATCTAACAGCCGATTTGCAACATTCGCAATACTACTTGCTGTGGCATATCCGTGGGCAACAATCACCGCTTTCGGATAGTGACTTTCCTTTACTGAACCCGAATAGTGAAGATAAATGGTGACAATAATTCGATCCATCTGGGATAGTTCAATATCTAATGAACGTTTCACTAAAGTTAACAGTTGTTCAGCGTAGCCATAACTAGTTGCTAATTTAGTTTGAACTTCTGTTAAAAGTTCGTCAATGACTGTTGTAGGTTCTTTTTCTGGAAACCAATCAATACATCTTCGTTGAAACAGATAGGTGCTTAATGCATAGACTAAACTGCCATTAAACCGAATTTGATAAGACGATTCAATCGTTTCCAATAATTGACGGATATTTTGCGTAATAAACAATAACATTTCGTGATTTTTCTCTCGCTTCTTTTCAAATAATAAATCATCGAATAAGCGTTCAATTTCTTTCGAGATGTCGTTATTAGCAGTGGAAAGATGATGATGGTGAGAGACATAAAGACGAAGGATTCGTTCATAACTCTGGATAATTTTTCTTTGCGCAAGCTCTGTTTCCTCTAACAAACTAACCAGATTTGTTTGCTCATCTAAACGAATAGGCAATTCATTTTCATCAGGAGCTAGTCTGATCGATTGATCCAGAAATTCTTTCGGTAGATCGTGCAAAGTGATTGGAATAACACGTTTATCAAGATTGGCGGCAAAGCTGCGTGCAGTAATAATTTTTATATTATTTCTTAATTCACCTACATTGCCTACATAATGGTGATTTTCTAAAAGTTGGATAACTTGTGGCGTGATAGTAACTGCTTTTTGAATAGCTTGCTGTTCCTCATAAAATGCTCGCATAATTAATTGTTTTCTTTCCGCTTGAGTGCGTTCAGCAAGACTTGGGATTTTAATTTGAATAGGAATTCGTCTTAAAAATGTCGTTAAAAAGGTGCTAGAAATTTCTTCAGTTGTGGCAAAGCACAACCGACACGTAACAGGAATGGGCCGATTGGTTTCACCCATCCGATAAATGATACCCTGATCTAAAAATGTAAACAATTTTTCCTGCCCTTCAGGACTCAAACGATGAACTTCATCTAAAAATAAAACGCCCCCTTCTGCACTTTGAAAGGCCCCAATTTTATCGGAATCTGCTCCCGTAAAAGCGCCTTTAAGATGCCCAAATAATTGACTAGTTAAAAGCTCTGGATTGTTGGCATATTGCGCACAATTAACTGTCACAAAAGGTGCTGAATCGTCAAGTAGTTCTTTTGAAAGACAAAACTGATAATATAAGGATGCTAAAAAACTTTTACCCGTACCACTTTCACCTGTAATTAAGACAGGCAATCCACCGCCAGGATAAAGCGCTGCCATTTTTAATTGTTCGATGGTCTGAGCTAAACTACCGCGATAACCAATGACCGACTGAAAAAAATCACTTTTGCGATCAAAAACAGGCTGTTCATCGATCATTTCTTGGAAACTTTGATAAACAGTTCTTTTTAAAAGATAGTTTTGTTGTTGAAACGCTTCTTTATGAAAAAAGTAAACTGGTCGTGTATTGATCTTAACTAGAATCCCTTCTTCGTTTAACTGATTTAAATAGTGACTAGCTGTATTTCGTTTGATAGAAAATGTCGTTGCAATATTGCTTGCTGTGAAAATTTCACTGACTAAAGATGGTTCAAAAAAAGCTGTTTGATTGCGTAAATAATCAACAATTTGCATTTTTAACATAAAATCACCTCTCATTTATCATAACGTACCTAAAAAAAACGTCAATATTCAAAATTTCTTTTGTTATTTTTCTTTATATAAGGAGCCCATTTTTTATGTTATTTAATCACAGGAACCTGATTCTATCATTGCAGAATAGGCTTTCATTCAGTATACTGTAAATAGAGGAACAAGAAACGAATTGGATAATTAGGCACTGAAAGAACGCACCACCGTTCTGAATGTTTCGAAACACACAACAGGTTATCGAAATGGCCATTGGAGAAAAATTCCTTTTTCTCCGAGGTTAGCGATTGTGACATGTTGCAATCGTTTTTTGTCCTTAAAATGTTGAGAAAAAGAAAAAAGGCACTTTGCATGTCAGCACCACCTGACAAACAAAGCCCTTCATAGACAGCACAACCTATCTATTCCAGTTGCCTTTTTTGCTAGTTACACTAGCTAATTTTAGTGTACCCGATTTTCAGTGAAATTACTAGCATCTTTAAAATTTTTACTGAAACGATCAGCCTGTGCAATGAACTAGTTTTCTTCAGCGGCGGCAACCGCTGAGAAGCTTTTTCTCAAATTTTAAGTTGCTCTACTCTATCATATAGTTTATATAGATAACTGGCTTTTTAGAAGAATATAATACATGTTTTTTCCAATTGTCTAAATAATTTTTGAATAAAAACATTTTCAAATATGTTAAGTCTGGTATTCCTTTTTCTCGCTCAATCAACTTAGTCTTCTTGTCTAATACAAGCCACAAACCTATTTTTTCTACAGACGGTATATCTTTTACTAATCCTGAGCGAATAATGTCTAAAGAAGCAAGTGATTGAGTAACTGCATAACTTAGCTTGGATGATGCATCACCGATTTTAACTGCAAATAATGTTTGCGTTTCTTTACAGTATATATCTGCAATCTCAATGTCTTCATTATTAGATAGTTTGGTCAACTGACGATCATAATTCTCTAAATGTTCATTTTCTTCTGCTAGCAAGAGATTATAAACTCTTTCTTTATAGTATTTTCTTTTTATTGACTCTTTAATCTCTTTCTTTGTTTTGCCAGTAAAATCAGATCTATTTTTTTCTTCTTCATATTTCTTAGCACAAAAAGTTTCATGCCTTTTTTTAGAAAAATCATACTCAGGATTATAGATTACTGGAATTTCACTAAGTGAATCATTTAAATAATCTAGATAGTCATTATTATAAGAATACCACTCACCATTTAGTAGTGTATAACGCTCTTCTTCATCTGTGTAATCTAATATTTTCTTTATCTCATATTTTTTTCTCTTGCCTTCAATTTCTTTACCTATAAAGATTTTAAAAATATCTTCGCCTATTAATTTGTTTTTTTCAATGAACATGCGTAAATCATTGATGTCAAATCCATCTAAAAAAACCGGTTTTCTATTTAAATAATGTACTGTATATTCCGTACTATAATCATTAAAACTCTCTATGTTTCCTATAATATCAAAATCTGAAAAATAAATAGGTGTTTCTCCATCAATTATTTTTTTTATTAATTTCCCATCTAATTTCTTAATAAGATTATCATCATTCTTGTCCAATTTCTTCAATAATGGAATTTTTATTTCTTCTTTCTCAGATGTAATGATTCTTTTTGCATAAAATACAAGCGCTAACATGTGTGTTAGACAGTCATTTTTCAACTCAACAGATAAAGCATCCCCAATTTCGATATTTTCTTTATATATTCCAAAATCTCTTGGTAATTTTTGGGTAGCTTTAACTTTTAAATAAGCTTCACCACTATCAAAATCAAAATATTTATTATCTTTAAAAGCATCAATCATCTTTACCTTAGAACTATGCGGCGCTGCTTTAGCTGTACGCTTTACTTCTTTGTAGTCTAACTTTCTCGCAAAACGAAAGGCAAATTCTTTATCTGCAAACTTATGAACACAATGATGCGCATGACTAAAAGAAAACGCATATAACTCATCATCCAAAGAAACTGTTAAAATTCCTTTGGGTGCTCCATAAGTTTTTAGATGTATTCCTTCTGTTAATTCATCAATTATCCATTGCCATTTTGGAGTTCCCTCTAAGTTATTTCGATCAATATATAACTGAATATGTACACTTTTTTGTCTATATTGACGAACTTCATCGCTTTCCATTTTATATTCTAAATTAATTTGCTCAAAAAATTCTTCCTTTTTTTCAGTTAAAATTTTATATAAATTTACTTTCATTTTTAGGACCTCCTTTAAAATTATTTCAGGATTCTAAACAAAATGCAAAAGTAGCTTTACATTTATTTATTTTTTTCAATAATTGGATAAACGCATCCACATATTCTTGATCCTTTGAACTATGACTAATAAAAATCTTTTTCCCGTTGCTCACTACTCAACATCCTCCAAGTTAAATTTGTGTTTTCATTTTTTTGTGAAATTCTATACTATTTCTTTAAGCGTACAGCGTTATCTGAAACCAGTCAATACTAAAATTATAAAATAACAATTATTTTGTTTTATTAAATTTTTATATAATGTTGTTTTGTTAATGTTTTGTTATTTTTAAACAAGTGATTATAGAGCGATGTACGGTTGAAGTTATTTCTAATCTATTTTTTTCAATATTTTTATAAATATAAAAAAAACACGCCTTTCTTTGCAGAAAGGCGTGTTTTTACGTCCGAGTATAAGGAGAATTGGTTCATTAACCAATTGTCCCTTTAAGCGTTATTCATTAAATGAATTATTTGTTTTTTAAGTTGTAGAAAGATTTTAAGCCTTTGTATTCAGCTACATCGCCTAATTGATCTTCAATACGTAATAATTGGTTGTATTTAGCAATACGGTCAGTACGGCTTAATGAACCAGTTTTGATTTGGCCAGCGTTTGTTGCAACAGCGATATCAGAGATTGTTGAATCTTCTGTTTCACCAGAACGGTGAGATACAACTGCAGTGTAGCCAGCTTCTTTAGCCATTTCGATTGCTTCAAATGTTTCAGTTAAAGTACCGATTTGGTTAACTTTGATTAGGATTGAATTAGCGATACCTTTTTCGATACCTTCAGCTAATTTAGTTGTGTTTGTTACGAATAAATCGTCACCAACTAATTGAACTTTGTCGCCTAATACTTCAGTTAATTTTTTGAATCCGTCCCAGTCGTTTTCGTCTAAGCCGTCTTCGATTGAAATGATTGGGTATTTAGAAACTAATTCTTCGTAGAACGCGATCATTTCTTCAGTTGTTTTTTCGCCTTCTCCTGAGTCAGCTAAAACGTAAACGCCTTTTTCTTTGTCGTAGAATTCTGAAGAAGCAGCATCCATAGCAAGAACAACGTCTTTACCAGGAACATAGCCAGCTTTTTCGATAGCTTCGATGATTACTTCGAAACCTTCTTCGTTTGAACCTAAGTTAGGAGCGAAACCACCTTCGTCACCTACTGAAGTAGCTAAGCCGCGACCTTTTAAGATTGAAGCTAATGCGTGGAATACTTCTGCACCCATACGTAAAGCTTCTTTGAATGTAGGCGCACCTACAGGCATGATCATGAATTCTTGGAAGTCAATACTGTTGTCAGCATGTGATCCACCGTTGATGATGTTCATCATTGGAGTTGGTAATACTTTTGTATTGAATCCGCCTAAGTAATGATATAAAGGCACTTCTAGGTAATCAGCAGCAGCACGAGCTACGGCGATAGACACACCAAGAATAGCGTTAGCACCTAATTTACCTTTGTTAGGAGTTCCATCTAAATCGATCATTGCTTTATCGATAGCCATTTGATCGCGTACATCGTAACCGATGATTGCTTCAGCAATGATGTTGTTTACGTTATCTACAGCTTTAGTAACACCTTTACCTAAGTAACGAGCTTTGTCGCCATCACGTAATTCAACTGCTTCGTATTCACCAGTTGAAGCTCCTGAAGGAACCATTCCACGGCCGAAAGCTCCGCTTTCAGTGTAAACTTCTACTTCGATTGTTGGGTTACCGCGTGAGTCTAAGACTTCGCGTGCGTAAATATCAGTAATAATTGACATGTTTTGTCTCTCCTTTGAGTTTGTATTTATACTAAGGGGATTCCCTCATGTATGATTGTAGTTAATTCTCGCAAACTATGCAAACATTTTTTTGCAAAAGTCATTGAGAAAACGTTACCGTTAGTGATTTCTTATTTTACAGCATCTAATAAAGCTAGGAATGAATCTGCTTCTAAGCTTGCGCCGCCGACTAAAGCACCGTCAACGTTTTCTTTTGCCATATATTCAGCGATGTTTTCTGGTTTAACAGAACCACCGTATTGAATACGAACAGCTTCAGAAACTTCTTTGCCGTATAATTTTTCAACTGTTGAACGAACAACACCACAGATTTCATCTGCAATATTAGCATCTGCAGATTTACCAGTTCCGATTGCCCAGATTGGTTCGTAAGCGATAACCATTGAAGCAACTTGTTCGTTTGATAAACCAACTAAGCCGTTAGTGATTTGACCTTCGATCCATTCCGCTGTTTTACCAGCTTCATACGTTTCTAAAGTTTCACCACAACAGAAGATTGGTGTCATACCATTTGCAAAGATTGCTTTGGCTTTTTTATTGATATCTTCATCTGTTTCGTGGAAATATTCGCGACGTTCAGAGTGTCCGATAATCACATAGTTTATACCTAAATCGGCAATTGCAGCTGGTGAGTTTTCACCAGTGAAGGCACCAGCGTTTTCCCAGTAGCAGTTTTGTGCAGCTAATTTCACTTCAGAATCTTTTAGGTTCCAAGCTAAAGGAGCTAAGAATAATGCTGGAGATCCAATCACAGCGTCAACAACGTCGTTTGATGGAACAGCATTTTTTACTGCTTCTGCAAAGCTTTGTGCTTCGCTTAAAGTTTTGTTCATTTTCCAGTTACCAGCGATAATTGGTTTGCGCATGAAAAGCACATCCTTTTCTTTTTTTAAAAATATTGTCTTTTAAACTGATTATTTATCGTTAATAGAAGCTAAACCTGGTAAAGTTTTGCCTTCTAATAATTCTAAACTTGCTCCGCCACCTGTTGAGATGTGAGAGAATTTGTTTTCGTAGCCTAATTGAATTGCTGCAGCAGCAGAGTCCCCACCACCGATGATTGTTGTTGCGTCTTCTAAATTAGCAATCGCTTCACAAACACCAATTGTTCCTTTGGCAAAGTTACTCATTTCAAATACGCCCATTGGTCCATTCCAAACAACTGTTTTCGCACCTTGTAATTCGTTAGCGAATAATTCAATTGTTTTTTCACCGATATCCAAGCCTTCTTCATCATCTGGGATTTCAGTTGAAGGAACCGTGTGGAAAGGAGCGTCATTGCTGAACTCTTTAGAGACAACTGTATCAACCGGTAAAACTAATTTGTCGCCAGCTTTTTCCATTAAGCTTTTCGCTAAGTCCACTTTATCTTCTTCAAGTAAAGATAAACCAACACTATAGCCTTGTGCTTTCATGAATGTGTAAGCCATACCGCCACCGATTAAAATTTTGTCGGCTTTTTCAATTAGGTTTTCAATGACAGCGATTTTGTCAGAAACTTTTGCGCCACCCAAGATTGCTACGAATGGACGTTTTGGATTTTCAACAGCTTCGCCGATGAATTTAATTTCTTTTTCCATTAAGAAACCAGCAACTGTTGGGATACCAGTTGAAGCAATTCCAACGTTTGAGGCATGTGCACGGTGTGCAGTACCAAAAGCATCATTGACAAATACATCGCCTAAAGAAGCCCAGTATTTACCCAATTCAGCGTCATTGCCGCTTTCTTTTTTGCCGTCAACATCTTCAAAACGAGTGTTTTCAAATACTAAAACGTCGCCGTCTTTCATATTGTTAACAGCGTCTTCTAATTCTTTACCACGTGTTTCTGGAACAAAAGTAACTGGTTGACCTAGTAATTCGCTTAAACGTTCAGCCACTGGTTTTAATGATTTGCCAGCTTTGTCTTCTTCTGTTTTTACACGACCTAAATGAGAGAAAAGAATTGCTTTTCCGCCATTTTCAATCACGTATTTGATTGTTGGTAAAGCCGCTACGATACGATTATCGTTTGTGATCACGCCATCTTTTAACGGAACGTTAAAGTCAACACGGACAAGGACTTTTTTGTCTTTTAAATCTACATCTTTAATTGTCTTTTTAGCCATGAGTAGACCTCCTGTATTGTCAATTTTAGGATTTTTCTTTTTTAAAAAAAGAAAGCGGAGAAGCGCGTTGCTTCCCCGCTTATTATTTCACAATTGTTCAAATTTCACTAATGATAAGAATGAATCTTATAAGTTAGCGAAGTATTCTAAAGTACGAACTAATTGAGCAGTGTATGACATTTCGTTGTCATACCAAGCAACAGTTTTAACTAATTGTTTGTCGCCAACTGTCATAACTTTTGTTTGAGTTGCATCGAATAATGAACCGTAAGTCATACCTACGATATCAGAAGAAACGATTTCGTCTGTGTTATAACCATAAGATTCGTTAGCAGCTTTTTCCATTACTGCATTTACTTCATCAACAGTAACTTCTTTGTCTAATACAGTAACTAATTCAGTTAATGAACCAGTAGCTACAGGAACACGTTGAGCAGCGCCATCTAATTTACCGTTCAATTCTGGGATTACTAAGCCGATTGCTTTAGCAGCACCAGTTGAGTTAGGTACGATGTTTGCAGCAGCAGCGCGCGCACGACGGAAGTCGCCTTTAGGATGTGGTCCGTCTAATGTCATTTGGTCACCTGTGTAAGCGTGGATAGTTGTCATTAAACCTTCAACAACACCAAAGTTGTCATGTAAAGCTTTAGCCATTGGAGCTAAGCAGTTTGTAGTACAAGAAGCGCCTGAAATTACAGTTTCTTCTCCAGTTAATGTTTCATGGTTTGTGTTGTAAACGATTGTTGGTACATCGTTACCACCAGGAGCTGAAATAACTACACGTTTTGCACCAGCAGTTAAATGTTTTTCAGCAGCTTCTTTAGAAGTAAAGAAACCAGTACATTCTAAAACGATGTCTACGCCTAATTCGCCCCATGGTAATTCTTCAGGGTTACGGTTAGCTAAAACTTTGATTTCTTTGCCGTTAACGTTGAATGAACCTTCGTGAACTTCAACTGTACCGTTGAAACGGCCTTGAGTTGTGTCATATTTTAACAAGTGTGCTAACATTTTAGCATCTGTTAAGTCGTTGATTGCAACTACTTCGATTCCTTCTACATCTTGGATACGACGGAAAGCTAAGCGTCCGATACGTCCAAATCCATTAATACCTACTTTAACTGTCATTAAAGATTTCCTCCTTATGAAAATCAAAAATTTTTTATTTTAAAGGGTTACCCCTTTTAAAATCTCGTTTGCAGCAGCTTCATCTGTGATGAGCCACGTTTGTTTTGGTGCATTTTTCATATATGCGCGAATGGCTTTGGCTTTCGTTTTGCCGCCCGCAATTGCGACGACATAGGGAATTTCTTGTAAGTTTTTTAATTGAAGACCAATTCGTGGAATTTTATAGACCACTTTTCCTTCTTCATCAAAGAAATAACCGAACGATTCTGCCACGGCATTTTTTTGTTTGAGCATAACCATTTCGTCATCAGACATTTTTCGGCGTGCCGCCATGTGCAACGCTCGACCAATACTGTGCACCACACAGTTGGCATGACTAATTAACGTAAGAACTTCTTGAATCGAGGGTTCTTGTAATAAACTATTATACGTTTCACGACTCAATTGTTCTGGGACATATAACGCCCGGTAGTTACCACCCGTTTTGTTGGCCATTACAGCACTAATTGAATTGGCTTGGACAGAAACTGCTTCACCAATCCCTCCTCTGGCTGGAACAAACAAATTATGACGTTTTTCAGTTTCTAGTGATCCCATATTTTCGGCCACCATGGCCATTGTTGTCCCACCCATAACCGCAATTGTATTCTCACCATTTGGTAAGAGTAAATTCAGCGTATTGGTTAAGACATCTCCAAAGTCCGAAAGAACTTTCTTTTGGATATCACTATCTCCTGCAACAACGATACAACGTTGAATGCCAAAGTACTGTGTCATTTCTTTTTCGATTTGGTGCATGCCAAGCAATTGATTCATGACTAATTCTAAGCCTTGGTAGACTTCCAAACCGCGTTCTGTTAATGTCATTCCGCTTTTTGAAGGTTCAATCAGGTTGAGCTGCTTCAAAACATCTGTTTCTGTACGCAAGACTCGCTCTGTAATTCCCATCGTTTCTGATAAACTTCTACGTCCAATAGGTTGCATCCAATAAATATTGCGAAGAATTTGGAATCTTTCTTGTAATACATCGAGCATATCTGGAGCAACTGCTTCAATCATTTTAAATTCTTTTAACATGATGCGCTCCTTTTGTGGGTCGAAATATGTCCAAGTAAGACTGAAAACGACCTATGAACTTTAAAAAAATAGAATTGATGTTCGTTTTTCCTACTATTTATTCATAACAGTATTAAAAGTACTTATCAATTACACACTTAGTGTACCAGTTTTTTTGGGTCTTTTCAATAAAAATGATTCTTTTTTCATCGTTTTCTTTCAAATCCAAACAAAGCATTCGTTTGCGAGAAACAATAGCGACTTATTTCCGAATAATTAGATTTAATTAAACCAAAAGCAAAGGAATTCACGAACGTCTTTCAATTAACTTCTTGTTTAAATGGGAATTTCAGGTCCTCACACAAAGCATTTTTTTACTTATTTTTCAAAAAAAGCAACGAAAGAATAGACACAGCCATTCTCTCGTTGCTTCATATCCTTTTATTTGTAATCTTCTTCGTAAAAACGTCCTAAAATTTTAACATTATCTGAGATGCTGACAAAGGCATTCGGATCACTTTCTTTCATGGCTGCTTCTAAACTTGGCAACTCAAAGCGTGTCACAATAGTTAGCAAAACAGTTTGGCGATCGTGGCGATACGCCCCTTCCGCTTCATGAATAATTGTAATACCGCGGCGCATTTTCTTTTGAATCTCATCCACGACTCGATCTGGGTTTTTAGTGACAATCATAACTTGCATTTTCTTTTGCTTAGTATAAACGGCATCTGTGACCTTCCCACTTACAAAAATTGATAACGCACTGTAGAACATGTACTGCCAGCCAAATAAATAACCTGCAACGAAGACAATTAGTGCGTTAAAATAAATTGAAATCGAGCCAACGGAACGCCCCGTTTTTTTCCGAATGGTAATGCTTAGAATATCTAAGCCCCCAGAAGAAACCCCGTTTTTTAAAACAAAACCAATTCCTGATCCAGAAATCGCCCCACCAAAAATAGCACAGATAATTGGATCTTGAGTCATCACCGTTTGCGGAACAATATGCATAAATAATGAAGTTAAAGTCACGGTAATGAAAGTAAAAATTGTAAACTTCTTACCTATTTTTTTCCACGCAATAAAGAATAACGGCACGTTTAAAAGATACAATGTAATGGAGACAGGCACATTAAAACCGACAATTTTTGTTGAGAGGGTTGTTAAAATTTGGGCCAAGCCTGTTAAGCCACTGGAATAAATATTTCCTGGTTGATAGAAAAAGTTCATGGCAATTGATGCAAGAATAGCATAGACAATCGACACGGAAAATTTTGTTGTATAGTCATGAACTGGCAGTCCGTCATAAATTTTTTTCATAAATAATAGCCTCGTTTCAGGTTTTCAATAAATTACATTTCTTTTCATATTATACGTGGTTTACCGAGAGAAAAAAAGAGATTCCTATAATAATTACGGAAGATTCATCAAATGTTTATAGAAATGAAAAAAGAACGAAATCTTAACGATTTCGTTCTTGGGTTGTTTCATAATGGGCTCTTGGTCCACCAATATATTTAGGACGAGAATATAATGCTGTAACATGGGCCGCACCTAACGTTCGAATGCTCAAGCGAAGAGGAACTTGCACATGTTTTACATGCATACCGATAGATGTATCGCCAATGTCAATCCCTGCTTGAGCAACAATATGCTCCACTTCCACAGGTTCATCAAATTTTTCAAAGGCAGCCACTGAACAAGAACCGCCAGCATGTAATTGTGGTACTACCGAGACAATTTCAAAGCCTTTTTCTTCAGCCACACGACGTTCCATCGCTAAAGCACGATTAATATGTTCGCATCCTTGGACAGCCAAAGAGATGCCTTTTTTATCTAATTGTTCAATTAAGGTTGAGACAATCCATTGTCCTACTTCGGCACTGGAATTTTTACCAATGACGCCACCTACTACCTCGCTAGTGGTACAACCTAAAACAAATAGGTCCCCTTTTTGTAAATTTCCTGCTGTAATGACTTCTTCTGTAATTGTCACTAACTGTTCTTTTAACATTTTTTCATCGATAGTCATTTGTTCATCCTTCTTTCTTCTAAACGACCATTTTTTGGTAACACACGTTTTAATGTTTGACTAAGAGGCAATGCTACAATCACCCCAAATAAGGATTGAATGATATTCCCTGGTAATGAGGCAATCCCCGCACCCACGCCATAAAGCCAGCTAGTCGCTAAAGCATACCCGCTAATCATGAGGAGACTGGCTAAAAGTAATCCTAGCGTTTGCATCTTTTTACTTTTATTAAAGAAGTGACCTGCTAACCAACCTTGTCCGCCATGAATCAATAACGAAAAAACGAACCATTGTGGATAGCCTGACAATAAATCAATTAAACCACCGCTTAAAGCTCCGACTGTCAAGCCACCAATCGGACCAAAAAGTAAACTAGCAATGTAAATCCCTGCATCCGCCAATGTAACAAAGCCATTTGTTGCTGGGACGGGGATAATAAAGACCATTGACACAGCCACTGTTAAAGCGGTAATTACTGCATATAGACTAATTTTTCTTGTCATTATCCGCCACACCTCCTGCTAGTAATCCTTCATGCCACACACTTCCAAAAGCTGCATTTAGCTGGACCCCAGAAACAATGGCTTCATGAACGTATGTTTTTGCTAAATCAACTGCTTCAATTAACGGATATCCTTTAACTAAATTCGCACCAATTGCAGAGGCAAAGGAACAACCAGCGCCATCAATGGTGTGGGCCATTACTTTTTCTTTGACCAATTGAATATGTTGTTGTCCATCATAAAAAAAGTCACGTGCTTCTTGGCCAAGCCAACGATTACCACCTTTAATCACCACCGTTGCCGCTCCTAAAGAGTTTAACTCTTCCGCCGCTTGTTGAACTTCTTCGACGGTTGTTAATTTTCTGCCAATGAGTAATTCTGCTTCTTTTAAATTAGGCGTTATAATCGTTGCGAATGGAAAAAGTTTTTCAATCAATAACTGCATGTATCTTTTTTCATAAACTGAAGTCGTTTCTTTAAAAGCCAAGACAGGATCCAACACCACCGGCAGACCTGCGTGCTTTTTCAAAAAGGTTGCAATTTGTAGCATACTTTCTTCACTGTGAATCAAGCCAATCTTGATGCCGTCTAAACTCCCGGCAGGTATGGAAGCGAGTTGCTCTTTCACCAAAGAAGTCTCCAGGTCATGAATCTGAAAATGATTCTTGGGGGCTGTAGCAAGGCAAGTTAAAGTTGATAAGCCAAAGACTTGATGATTTTCAAACGTTTTTAAATCTGTTTGAATCCCGCCACCTGAAAAAGGATCGGAACCGCCAATTGTTAAAATTATTTTTGTCATTTGTTTCGCTCCTTTATACACTCAGTTATCATACAAAGTTTTCTAAAAAGAAAAAACAGCCAATTGGCAGATTTTTAGCTCAGCCACTTTTTATTTTGTTATCCTTTTCCTTCCCAAAGAAAGAGTGACCTCATCCGTCAATGAAGTCACTCTTTCTTTAGATTTAACATTTATTCGTCAATGGCTGTTACATCAATGTTTAATTCAAACAATTGTAATGGAGAAACTAAACTTGGTGCGTTGTTCATTGGGTCAATTGCTTTCCCGTTTTTAGGGAAGGCAATCACTTCACGAATATTTTCTTCCCCAGCCAATAGCATTGCTAAGCGGTCTAGCCCTAAAGCAATCCCTCCATGTGGCGGGAAGCCGTAATCTAATGCGTCTAGCAAGAAACCAAATTGGTCTTGTGCTTCTTCTTTTGTAAAACCTAACGTTTCAAACATTTTTTCTTGTAATTCTCGTGTATGGATCCGTAATGAGCCACCGCCTAATTCGTAGCCGTTTAAGACAACATCGTAAGCTTCAGCATACACAGAGGCTGGGTCTGTTGCTAAGCGGGCCACATCCTCTGCTTTTGGTTGTGTAAATGGATGATGAGCAGAAACATAGCGGCCAGCTTCTTCATCATATTCAAACAACGGCCAATCCACAATCCATAAGAAATTGAATTTCGATTCATCAATTAAACCTAATTCTTTACCTAAACGTGTACGTACCGCACCTAAAGCAGCGGCTACGATTTCAGGTTTATCGGCACCAAACATTAAAATATCACCGACTTCTGCATTGGTAGCAGCAATTAATTCATCACTAACTTCTGTTAAGAATTTAGCAATTGGTCCTTTTAAGCCATCTTCTTCAACTTTTAACCAAGCTAAGCCTTTTGCACCAAATTGACTCACATACTTACCTAAGTTATCCATATCTTTACGAGAATACTTATCTGCGGCGCCTTTAGCATTTAAAGCCTTCACATGTCCGCCATTTTCCAACGCTGCTTGGAAAACTTTGAAGTCTACGTCTTTCACTACATCTGCGACATCAATTAATTCCATAGCAAAACGAGTGTCAGGTTTATCGCTACCATAGCGTGCCATTGCTTCGTCATAGCTCATTCGTGGAAACGGAACAGAAATCTCAATTCCTTTTGTCTCTTTCATCACTTCAGCCAACATATTTTCTGTATATGTTTGAATTTCTTCTGGTGTTAAAAAGGTCGTTTCGATATCGATTTGTGTAAATTCTGGCTGACGGTCGCCTCGTAAATCTTCATCACGGAAACAACGAACGATTTGGTAATAGCGATCGAAGCCTGCCCCCATTAATAATTGTTTAAAGAGTTGTGGTGATTGTGGTAAAGCATAAAAATGACCGGCATGGACACGAGAAGGAACCAAATAATCGCGAGCGCCTTCTGGTGTTGATTTGCCTAAATAAGGAGTTTCAATGTCTAAAAAGTCATGATTATCTAAATAGTGACGGATTGTTTTCGTTACTTGGTGACGTAATTTAATGTTGTTTGTCATTGATGGACGACGCAAATCTAAATAACGATATTTCATGCGCAATTCGTCATTAACGTTATTGTCATCTTCAATGGTAAATGGCGTTGTTTTCGCAGTATTTAAAATCGTAATGTCAGTCGCCATCACTTCAAACTCGCCAGTTTTCATTTTGGGATTAATCGCTTCTTTATCACGATAAACGACTTGACCTTTAACTTCGATGACGTATTCACTACGACATTTATCAGCAATTTCCCATGCTTCTTTTGACTTTTCTGGGTTAAAGACCACTTGGACGATTCCTTCACGGTCACGTAAATCAATAAAGATAACGCCTCCTAAGTCACGACGTTTTTGAACCCATCCTTTTAATACAACTTCTTTTTCAATAAATTCGGCAGATACATTGCCGCAATAGGTTGTGCGTTTTGCCATTTCTCAATCTCTCCTTTTTATTCTTCAATCATTTTTGTCATCATTTCGTCATACACTTCATCAAATGAATCATGAATAGCACTTAACGGGAAGGCTTTTTCTTCGCGTGTTGCCATTGATTTTACGTTGACAATGCCTTCATTCAATTCATTTTCACCGATTGTTAAAACTAATTTTGCTTGTAATTTATCGGCCGTTTTAAATTGCGCTTTTGGTTTGCGATTCATGTAATCACGATCAGCTGAGAAACCAAAGTTACGAATGCTTTGAACAAGTTGCAAAGCTGCGACGTTGGTTTCTGAACCAATCCCAACCACATATGCGTCTAATTCAGATAACGCTGGAATCACAACTTCTTCAGCTTCCATTGTTAACAACACTCGCTCAATGCCCATACCAAAACCAAAACCTGGTGTGTCTGGGCCGCCTAATTCTTCAACTAAACCATTGTATCGGCCTCCTGCACAAATAGTTGATTGCGCACCCATTTTAGGCGCTTCACTCATAATTTCAAAAATTGTGTGTGTGTAATAATCCAGGCCGCGAACCATATTACTATCAATTTCATAAGGAATTTCTAGTAAATCTAACATATCAGTTACTGCTTCAAAATGTGCTTTAGATGGTTCATTTAAATAATCTAAAATGGAGGGCGCTTCTGCGACGATCACCTTGTCTTTTTTATCTTTGCTGTCTAACACCCGCAATGGATTTTCGTGTAAGCGACGTTGTGAATCCTCGCTTAATTCTGCCATATGGGGCTCTAAATAATCGATTAATGCTTGACGGTACGTAGCACGTGTTTCTTTATCCCCTAAGGAATTAATAACTAATTTGATTTGTTGGATGCCTAATTGTTTGAAGAAGTCCAAAGCCATAGCCATAATTTCAACATCCAATGCTGGGTTTTCACTACCAAATGCTTCCACACCAATTTGATGGAATTGACGCAAACGACCAGCTTGTGGGCGTTCATAGCGGAACATCGGCCCCATGTAATAGGTTTTATATGGTTTCGTATATTCCGGACCATATAATTTATTTTCAACGAAGGCCCGAACAATTGGCGCTGTCCCCTCAGGACGTAGCGTCACGTGACGGTCTCCTTTATCATAAAAATCATACATTTCTTTTGAAACAATATCTGTAGTATCGCCAACACTGCGAGATATCACTTCATAATGTTCAAAAATCGGGGTTCTGATTTCTTGGTATTGATAATCTTTAAAAATCAAACGAGCTGTTTCTTCCACAAATTGCCATTTTTCAGAAGTTCCTGGCAAAATATCGTTTGTTCCTTTTGGTTTTTGATAACTCATTGTCTTTCTCTCCTTCTATCATTCCACAAAAATGTGTGCGCCATTTTCTTTTTTCTAAAAATGAAAAAAGCCCTTGTATGTTGAACATACAAGGGCGTAAAAGTCTCTTTTACACGGTACCACCTAGTTTTGAAAGATTTGACTCTTTCCTCAACGATTAACGCTCGTAACGGGACGGCTTTTCTTCCGTCCATCTCCAGAATGTCTTTCACTTTCACTGTTGAAGTTGCTCTCAGCCACGGCAACTCTCTCTTCGCAGACAGATGAAACTTACTCGTTCCTTCGTAGATTTTTAATATTATCTATAAACTACTAAAGTTCTCTTAGAAAGTCAAGGGTTTCCGACAGGAAAATCAATTATTTTTCTCGTGTATCAATCACAATGGTCACTGGACCATCATTGGTCAACGACACTTGCATATCCGCGCCAAATTCTCCTGTGGCTACCGCTATTCCTTCTGCTTCTAATTGTTGATTAAATAATTCATACAAAGGAATCGCCACATCTGGACGAGCCGCTTCAATAAAACTGGGACGATTGCCTTTTTTAGTTTTTGCATAGAGGGTAAATTGAGAGATACTCAAAATTGATCCTTCAATCTCTTGAATACTGCGATTCATTTTTCCTTCGTCATCTTCAAAAACACGTAATTTACTGATTTTGCCAACAACATAAGCCACATCTTCTGGCGTGTCTTCTTGATGAATGCCCACCAGCACCATGAAGCCTTGTTTGATTTGTCCCACTATCTGCTCTTCTATCGCAACTTGTGCTTGACTGACTCTTTGAATAACTACTTTCATCTTTTTTGCCTCACTTTTAACACTTACCCATTGGTTCGACGAACACTATAAACATCTGGTACACTTTTAATTTTGTCAACGATGGTTTTTAAATGAGAAAGGTTTTGAATTTTCACAGTGACATGAATCTGGGCCATCTTATCTTTGGATGGACGAGCTTCAACGCCGACTAAATTTTTTGTCATCGAACTAATGACTTGTAAAACATCACTCAGTAAGCCACTACGATCATAGCCGTAAATCTCCAAATCGGCAGCGTATTCTTTGCGACTGTGCTCGGTATCTTCCCACTCAACTTCAATTAGACGTTGTGCTAGTTCTTCTTGATGTTGTACGTTAGGACAGTCCGCACGATGAATTGAAACGCCCCGTCCTTTGGTAATGTAACCAACGATTTCATCACCAGGCACTGGATTACAACAGCGGCTTAAACGAATCAATAGGTTGTCCACCCCTTGAATCACGATGCCGCCTTCATGACGAACTTTCATTTTTTCTGATTCTTTTTTAGCTGGCTGATTTAACAACTCTTCTGCTTCTTGGCGTTGACGTTCCAACTCTTGTTCGCGGCGTTCTTTTTCTGTTAAACGATTGCACACTACTTGCGCACTTACTTCGCCATAACCTACTGCCGCAAATAAATCATCTTCCGTTTGAAATTTAAATTTATCTAGCACTTCCGCCATTTTATTCTTCGTTAAAAATTCTTTCGGTGTAAAGCCGATTTCTGTCATGTATTTAATGACAGCATCATGCCCTTTAATAATGTTATCTTCACGGTCTTGTTCTTTAAAGAAACGTTTGATTTTATTTTTGGCTTTACTTGTTTTAACCATTTTCAGCCAGTCGCGACTAGGTCCGAAAGAATTCGGTGATGTTAGGACTTCAATAATATCCCCATTTTTTAGGACATAGTCTAACTGTACCATTTTGCCGTTGACCTTCGCGCCAGTTGTTTTATTCCCAATTTCAGTATGGATACTGTAAGCAAAATCTAGTGGTCCGGAGCCTTTTGGCAGTTCGGTTACATCTCCACTTGGCGTAAAGACATAGACTTTGTCGCTAAAAATGTCTTCTTTCACACCTTGCATAAATTCAGAAGCATCATAGCTTTCATCTTGTAATTCAATAATTTCATGGAACCAATCGACTTGCTTCGTCAGTTCATCTGTTTCAATTTTTTCCGCTTTGCCTTCTTTATAGGCCCAGTGAGCCGCCACCCCAAATTCGGCGATTTGGTGCATCTCATGGGTCCGAATTTGGACCTCTACTGGATTCCCTTTTGGCCCAATAACTGTCGTATGGATAGATTGATACATATTCGCTTTTGGCATAGCAATATAATCTTTAAAGCGACCTGGCATTGGTGTCCAACGTGTATGAATCGCCCCTAACACGGCATAGCAATCTTTAATGGAATCGACAATAACACGAATGGCTAATAAGTCATAGATTTCATTAAACTGTTTCTTTTGGTCCTTCATTTTACGATAGATTGAATAAATATGTTTTGGTCGACCATATATTTCTGCGTAAATTTCTAAATCTTCCGTAGCTAAACGAATATCTTCGACTGCTTCTGCCACATAAGCTTCACGTTCATCACGTTTACTTTGCATCAAATTAACAATTCGATAGTATTGGTTGGGGTTAATATAACGTAAGGCAGTATCTTCTAATTCCCATTTAATTCGACTAATCCCTAAGCGATGTGCTAAAGGCGCATAAATTTCTAAAGTTTCTTGCGCAATCCGTCGTTGCTTATCTTCACGTAAATGTTTTAATGTGCGCATATTGTGCAAACGATCGGCTAGTTTCACCATAATGACCCGTAAATCTTGCGCCATTGCCAATAACATTTTCCGATGGTTTTCGGCTAATTGTTCTTCATGAGATTTATATTTAATTTTTCCTAGTTTCGTTACGCCATCGACTAACATTGCGATGTCTTCGCCAAATTCTTCTTTTAAATCGTCCAGTGTTACGTCCGTATCTTCGACAACATCATGTAAAAATCCTGTTGCTACAGTATGGGGATCCATATGTAATTCAGCCAGAATGCCTGCCACTTGAATCGGATGGATGATGTAAGGTTCACCTGATTGTCGGACTTGACCTTCGTGTGCTTTTTCAGCATAAGTTAATGCTTTTTGAACCAACTCAACATGTTCTGGTCCCATATAGGTACTTACAATTTTGATGACCGCTGGGCCTGTCAGTATTTCTTCTTTTGGCATGGTATTCACTCCTCTATGAAGGTGACCTTTGGATAAAGAACACTTCGTTCACGTTTTATCTATTTTAATAAAAAAGAAAAGTACCACTTGAAACAGTAGCACTTTCAACAACTCTATTATACTAAATTTCCCTTAAATTTCAATCACTGTCGCTTTTTTACTCTCTGTTTATTCAAAGAGAATGCCTACAAGAATTTTACAGGCGGGCTTTCGTTTAATTTAAAAGTTCCATTTGGTAGCTAACCGCACTTAAAAGATACAACGGTGCTGTTTCTGCTCGTAAAATTCTCGGACCCAACCCGCAAAGTTTCGCCCCAGCCTGCAGAAATTGTTCAATTTCTTGCGGTGCAAAGCCACCTTCAGGTCCAAAGAGCACACACAAACATGCGCCTGGCTGGCAAGTGGATAATACTTGTGCTAATTGACTTTTTTCTCCTTGTTTTGCTGATTCTTCATACGCAACCAAGACTGTGTCATATGAGTCAAATTGCGCAATGATTTCTTGTGTTTTTTCCACCAAAGAAACATTTGGTGTCTGCTGCCGATGCGATTGCTCCGCCGCTTCTGTGGCAATTTTTTGTAATCTTTTTTCTTTGGCTGCTCTTTTTTTGTGGTCCCATTTGACAACGGAAGTTTTCGCAGGAAAGCCGATAAACTGATTGCCACCTAGCTCCGTGCCTTTTTGAACAATCCATTCTAACTTGTCCCCTTTTGGTAACCCACACGCAATCGTCACTTCAATTGGCAATTCTTTGTCCATTTCTTCTTTACTAATTTCTTTAAAGTAAACAGACGTTGGATCAATTTCCACAATCTCAGCTAAAATGGCAGTTTTATTTTGAAATACTAAATAACAACGATCATTCGGCGTCATTCGCATAACCCGCACAATATGATGATAGTTTTCATCTGCGACTTTATACAAATCTTTTTCTTGATAATCTTCTTTCATGAAATACCGTTGCATTTTACTCTTCCTCTGGTTTCTTCAAGATAATCGCATACCAGTCGCCTTGATTAAAGAGTTGGTCCACCACAAAACCGACTTTCGTTAGTGCTTCTAAAACCATTGCTTTTTTATCTTCAATAATTCCAGAAATAATGAAGGTACCGTCTTGTTTTAGCAAACGCCAAGCATCTTCAATCATTAACACAATAATATCTGCCAAAATATTTGCGACGATTACATCAGCAGAATGGTCAATCCCTTTTAGTAAATCATTGGCTGACACATGAACATCGGCCGCAATGGGATTTAAATCCATATTTTCTTTTGCCGCTGCAACTGCTACTTCATCTAAATCATATGCGTAGACGTCTTTAGCCCCTAAATAGCGACTTGCAATACTCAAAACACCAGAACCCGTCCCTACATCTAGAACTGTTTCGCCACCACGTAAAACAGTTTCTAAAGCTTGCAAGGTTAAACGAGTCGTTGGATGCGTGCCTGTACCGAAAGCCATGCCCGGATCCAATGTGATAATTTTTTCTGCTTCATCTTGTGCATGATAGGCTTCCCAACTTGGCACAATCGTTAAGAATCGTGTGACACGGACAGGATGATAATATTTTTTCCAAGCAGTTGCCCAGTCGCTTTCTGCTACTTCACTAATTGTCATTTCGTTTTTACCAATGGATAAGCCGTACTCAGGCAAGCGTAAAATATTTTCTTTCATAAATGGTAAAATTTCTGGTAAGAAGGTTGTTTCAGGAAAATAAGCCATCACAATCGCCCCTTCTTTAATGTGGGTGAATTGCTCTTTATCTAAAATTTCCCCATACAGATCACTTTCAAAATTTTCAATGTCCAACGCATCTTCAATGGCCACGCCACTTGCGCCAGCTTCCATCATAATGTTTGAAATTGCTTCAACTGCTTCGCTAGCCGTTTCTACTTTTACTTCTGTCCACTTCATGTTCTCACCTCTAAATTAATAACTTGGATACGCAATCCATTGTTCTTTTTCTGTTTCTGCCACTTTTTTAATCATCGCTTCAAAATCTGCTGGCTCCCAATGCAATTCAAAAACTTCCGCTGTTTCATCTGATAAAAAGTCTAACAAATCACTTTGCCCTTCATCTAAAACCACTTTTAAATAGTGAATGAATCCGTCTAAAACTGCTTTGCGTAGCCCTTTTTTTCCTTCATAAGGAATTGTGACTAAATACTCTTCATCATCAACGACTGACTTTTGCGGATTATAAAATAACAAGCCATCTTCAAATTCAATGAATTCTTCTTCTGAAAGCGTACCGTCAACATCATCAATCGCCACTTGTTCATTGTTTTCTGCATATAAACGAACAATGACTTCGATGGTATGGTTTTTGCGATCCCAATCAAGGCCTACTTCGTAATCTGCTAAGTGTTTTTCAAGTTGTTCCTCTAAGTATGTGAGCATTGTTGCTTTTTTCATTTTCTTCATCCTTCCAGCCAAAATCTATTTGGTCTACTGCTGTTCTTTTTTGTTTAGAAATATATGGATTGCCAGCCACGACGTATCTTAAAGGTAACTCTGTCCAACGACCTTTATTGGGAATTCCAATTCGTGGTAGTGCCTCAATTTTTTTCGGAAATTTTCGTTTTTCTGGCACGAGCCGTAACGAACTAGAAAAAATCGACTGCCCATATAATTGCTTATCAATTCCTAAGGCTGCAACTAATTTACCTGGTCCATTGGTCAATTCCACGCCTTGACGTCCTTGGCGATTTTCAATCATTTTGTCGACACCTTCAACAGGTTCAATCGCGCGGATCATCACCCCTTGTGGTTTGCCTTGTTCTTGTGTCACCATATTTAAAATTAAATGCGTGTGCATAGTATATAAATAAATCGTGCCTGGTTTGTCATACATGGCTTGTAAGCGTGGCGTTTTTCTCAAGCCAAAGCTATGGGCCGCCTCATCATCAGGACCTAAATAAGCTTCTGCATCCACAATGTACCCACCTAAAACGCCTGTTGCTGTTTCGTGCTCTAAGTACATCCCTAACAAGTATTGTGCCACTTCTTCAGTTGTTTTTGTGTTAAAGATATTTATCGTTTCTTTCATTTCTTTCACCACTCCCTATCATACACGAAACCTTCCGCTATATCCATCTAAAACCCAAAAAACCACCAAAAAGCGAATGTACGTTCTTTATGTTATAATAAGATGATTATGAAAAAGGAGGTCCTTTTATGCAACAACCTTTAGCCTATCGAATGCGACCTCGTCACTTAGACGAAGTAGTTGGTCAACAACATTTAGTCGGCCCTGGTAAAATTATTCGTCGGATGGTCGAAGCCAAAATGCTTTCATCGATGATTCTTTATGGGCCGCCTGGTACTGGTAAAACCAGTATTGCCAGCGCAATCGCTGGTTCAACAAATTATGCCTTTCGCATGTTGAACGCGGCCACAGACACCAAAAAAGATTTACAAATCGTTGCTGAAGAAGCCAAAATGAGTGGCACAGTGATTTTACTGCTTGATGAAATTCACCGATTAGATAAAACAAAACAAGATTTTTTGCTCCCTCATTTAGAAAACGGACGAATTATTATGATTGGAGCCACTACCGAAAATCCATATATTACAATTAACCCTGCGATTCGTAGTCGCACGCAAATTTTTGAAGTAAAGCCCTTAACAGAAACAGACATTCAGCAAGCGATTCAAGAAGCCTTAACCGATAGCACACGTGGCTTAGGCGATTATCCCGTCCACTTAGAAGAAAAAGCATTACAACATTTGACACGCGCAACGAACGGTGACTTACGTAGTGCGCTAAATGGACTAGAATTAGCTGTTAAATCAACACCCAAAAATGAACAAGGCGAAATTAAGATTACTTTACCGATTATTGAAGAGTGCGTGCAACGAAAAGCCTTAACCCATGATAAAGATGGCGATGCCCATTATGACGTGATTTCCGCTTTCCAAAAGTCGATCCGAGGAAGCGATGTAGATGCTGCACTTCATTATTTGAGTCGCTTAGTTGAAGCAGGTGATTTACCGATTATTTGTCGTCGTTTAATGGTCATTGCTTATGAGGATATCGGTCTTGGGAATCCTGCGGCCGCCGCTCGGACAGTCACCGCTGTTCAAGCCGCCGAAAAGCTAGGGTTTCCAGAAGCTAGGATTCCTCTAGCTAGTGTCGTCATTGATTTATGTTTATCGCCAAAATCAAATTCTGCAGTCACAGCGATTGATGCTGCTTTGGCAGATATTCGACAAGGCTCTGTGGGAGACGTTCCTGATCATTTGCGTGATGCCCACTATGCTGGAGCCAAAGAATTAAACCGTGGCATTGGTTATCAATACCCACATAATTTTGAAAACGGTTGGGTCAATCAGCAATACTTACCTGACAAATTAAAAGAGGCACGTTATTACGAACCGATTGATATTGGTAAATATGAACAAGCCTTACATCAGCAACTCAAGCGTATCCAAGAATGGAAACAGAAAAAATAACAAAATAATACGCTTTCAAAAAAAGAAACAATCTCGTTGCCGATTTTGAGAGAGTATGCTATTATAAAGATGGTAAATCTGTGATGTACGCGTTGTCCTTTCACTGTGTTGACCGAACATTTTTATTGATATCTAGGGATCCTGCTTGTATCAAAGTTGGTAACATGCCTTTTCTTTTGGTAGTTCAATACTGCGATCGAGGAACCCACCTGCTTATCTTGCGGGTTCAATACTCTAGGACGATTACCGGCATCGACGGATTTTACCATTTTTATGAAGATTTCTAAACAATTTGCTCTGGCAAGTTGTTTTTTTTTGGAGGACAAGATGATTCGTATACTCGTACTATTACTCGCCGTTGTCACAGGCGTAGCCAGTTATTATTTGATGAAGAAAAGTGCAGCTTTTTTACCACTCTTAAAAAAAGAAACTGCAACAGAAAGTCAACAGTTTATCGAACGTTTTGGGCGTTATTACTTGATTATCGCCATTCTAGGTGTTCTAGCGGCTATTTTTAATCGCCCGTTATTGTCAATTGGTTTTATCTTTTTTGTTTTATTACTTTCAACGTTGTTTAGTTTAACTTTTGCAAAAAAAATGTCATAAAAGACGATGAATTTAAAACTTCGTTCAAAAAGATTTTTTTGAACGAAGTTTTTTTTACAAAAAAATGCCAATATTCAGAAAAAAAGAAGCGGTTTCAGTTTCTTTTTTTCTTTATTTGTTTTACAATTATTATAGAAACAATTAATGATTTTTTTTACGCTGAAAGGAGCGGTTATTATGTTACAACAATATCAAAAAATTATGATAGCAATCGATGGTTCTGACGAAGCAGACTTAGCCTTTAAAAAAGCGGTCAACGTCGCTAAACGAAACGATGCTGAATTACTATTAGCACATGTTGTTGATACGCGCTCTTTCCAATCAGTGTCCTCTTTTGATGGTGCGCTAGCAGAAGAAGCAATGTCAATGGCAAAAGAAACCTTAGACACCTACCAACAACAAGCGGTGGATATGGGACAAACAAAAGTCTCTAGCGTTCTAGCCTATGGTTCTCCTAAGAACATTATTGCCAAAGAATTACCAAAAGAATACAACATTGATTTAATTATGTTAGGAGCAACTGGATTAAATGCCGTTGAGCGTTTATTTATTGGCTCTGTCTCTGAATCAGTTATCCGTAACGCTAGTTGCGATGTTCTCGTTGTACGGACGGATTTAGACAACAAATTACCAAAAAATGAAGAAAAATAAAAAATAAAAAGAAACTGAGCCAACTATCACTTTTGATAGTTGGCTCAGTTTTTTCTTATTTACCTATTAAGCACACCTTGTGAGAGCGTCTCACAAGGTGTGTTCGTTTAATTATTTTAGACGTTCTACGTCACGGGCAATCATTAACTCTTCGTCAGTTGGTACTAATAGAAGCTTGATTTTTGAATCATCAGTTGAGATAACTGCTTCTTCACCGTGTACATTATTTTTGTCATCATCGATTTCACAACCAAACCAAGTCATGCCATCAATAATATCTTTACGAACGCCCACTGCATTTTCACCGATTCCAGCAGTAAAGACAATCGCATCAACGCCATTCATAACAGTGACATAGCTACCAATGTATTTACGAATACGATCGATAAAAATGTTGTATGCTGTTTGAACTTCAGGTTTATCTAGGTTTGATTGAATATCGCGCATGTCGCTTGATAAACCATTTGTTAAACCTAATAAACCAGATTTTTTGTTTAAAATATCAACCATGTCTTGTACATCAGTCAAGCCAAGTTTTGTCATTAAATAAGGCAATAGTGACGCATCAACATCCCCTGAACGAGTCCCCATTGTAACGCCAGCAAGAGGAGTGAAGCCCATTGATGTATCGACTGATTTACCACCATCAACTGCAGTGATTGAAGCACCATTTCCTAAGTGACAAGTGATAATTTTCAAGTCTTCAATTGGACGTCCTAACATTTCTGCAGCACGTTGAGAGACATAACGATGACTTGTTCCATGTGCCCCATATTTACGTGCAGCAAATTTTTCATAATATTCACGCGGTACACTATATAAATAGTTGTGTTCTGGCATTGTTGTGTGGAACGACGTATCAAAGACTGCCACGCTAATGATTTCTGGTAAGATATGTTTAAATGCTTTAATTCCCATTGCATTCGCTGGGTTGTGTAAAGGTGCTAATTCAGATAAAGCTTCAATTTTTTCTAATACTTCGTCTGTAATAACAACAGAATCTTTAAATTCTTCTCCACCAGCAACTACACGGTGACCAACACCAGTAATTTCATCATAAGAACCTAAAATGTTTAAGTCGATTAATTGGTCTAGTAACATTTTTACAGCCACTTCATGGTTATCAATATCAACAATTACTTCATATTTTTGTCCTTCACCATATTTAATTGTGAAGATAGAATCTTTTAAGCCAATACGTTCAACGATTCCTTTAGCGATCACTTCTTCATTTGGCATTTGGTATAATTGCCATTTTAAACTTGAACTACCTGCATTAATTGCAATTGTTTTAGACATAATTTTCTCCTCTTCGTTACTATTTTATTTTAAATTTGAAGCTTTCCAAGCTTCAAATTGTTTAAAGAACTCCGTTACTTTATTGATATCTTTCAAAGAGGCAAGTTTTGCTAACAAAACTTCCTTCACTTGCTCAGCATCTGCACCCTTGTTTTGAACAAGCAAGATACTTTTACGTGATTGTTCTGACTTAAACAATTCATCAGGTAACTGTATCATTCCTTGTAAATAGACATTTTTTGTCAACCAATTTTTAAAGAATTCACTTTGCTCAGTCTCTAAAATATTGGTCGGGATTAAGAATAAGCCAAACCCTGCTGGCTTCACGTATTTCATAGCTTGCTCCATTAATAAATGATGCGCATAACTATGGCCTTCCTCAGCAGCAGCAGCAAATCCCTTTGCTCGCTCATCATTTGGATAATAGCCAATCGGTAAGTCACTTAATGCTAAATCAACTGGATCCAATAACAAATCTTGCAATCCGTCTTGATGGAACAACTGAATATTAGCTTGTGACCAAGCATTGTTCACAGAAGATACTGCCAAAAGTGTTTCATCGATATCCACACCATAACCAGAAACTTTGTAACCAGCTGTTTCAAGGTTCAGCAGAACCGTTAACAGTAAATTTCCCATTCCTGAAGCAGGATCTAAAATTTTTAATGTCTCTGATTTATTTGTTAATTGTTCTACTAAATAAACAAACAAAAAGCCAATACCATCTGGCGTCAATTGATGATTTGCTTGAAGCTGCTCTTTTCTCGTTCCTTTTAACAAAAGTAATTGGGACAAGCGTCGCACATCTTCAGGAGCTAAATCAATATTTTTAATCGTATGATACAGCGTTTCTAATTGTTTCACTGTCTCTGGATTAGGTACTCCGTCAAGTACTCGTACTTGAAAATCATCTAAAATATTTTCACCATTTTCAATATACGCATCTAAAAAAGAAGTATCCAATGACTGTTGCAATAACTGGATTGCTTGTTCCATTGGCTCGAAAGCCTCTTCAATTTTTTCTGGGAACAAATTAGCACCTCTATTCTATTCAAAATGTAACAACTTCCATACCTGTTTTATTTTAACGAAAAAAGAAAGAATAATCAATGCCTTTACTGTCTTTCTTCTAAAATCTAATAATTTGTAGAAAAGCAACGCTATTCCAGCATTGTTTCCGCTTTTTTTTGATGAGAAACTCTCTCTTGATATTGGTATTTTCGACCAGATTTGTTTAATAAAACAGTTATTCTTAATTGTTCATTTTTATATGTATAATCGAGGGTTACTTGCTCGTACATGAGCTTTTCTTCTGTTTTTAACTTTCGTCTATTTTGTTTAACATCTGCAAGAAATAAATGAAGGATACTTTTCCCTGCATAGTATTCCTGGGTAGCTTGCGTAAATTTTTGTGTTAACTGACGTTCTTCTAGTAACTGAAGGGCGAGAAAACTCATCAAATAAACAAAGGCCATGGCCGTGAACAATAAGTTTCCTGAATATTTTTGCCTCATTAAAATTCTCCCTTTATCGGAAAAAAACTATCAAATGTTTTTCCAGAAGTAAAAGTAATTTCCAAAGTAAACGATTGTCCTTCATTTTTAAACTGTCCATTTTTGATACCAATTAACAGCGGTTGGTAACCTTTACCATTGACTCGCTTAATAATTTTATCTTCTTTGATTTGAATTGAAATAGTCTTGTTTGTTTCTGAGTCGAGGAAAGAAATCTCTTGAGCAGAGCCTGTTTGGAAAACGAGCTTTTGACATTCTTTTTCTAATTGAATTAAAAAAATATGCCAGGATTTCGAATCATTGTTTTTCAAATATTGATTTCCGATAAAACTTTGTTGAATCATCAACTGAAATAATTGACACATACAACTTAAAACGACTAGTGCCACTAAACACTCTAACATCGTAAAACCCGCATATTTTTTATTGACCAATCAAAATCGCTCCTCTTGAATCTGTGACTTTTAGTATCCTTCTTCCCTCGTTCTCCATCAAAGAAAATCGGTAAGTTTCTCCTTGATATATCCGCTCTTTGAAACGTAAATCACCCGTCTGCTCTAAAAATAAAATTGCTTCGTATCCTAGACGAGTGCGCGTTAATTCTTGCTCCCGTTGATAATTTTGCTGAATTAATTGTGTAATAGTCAGGGAGAATATCCCTGCTACCACACATACAATACTAAAACTAACGAGACTCTCTAATAAAATAAAACCGCTATAAATAGTTAATTTTCTTCGTATATTTGCCACTCCCCATCTGAAATTGTAAAATAAGTTGCTGTTTCTTTTCAGTCCAAGTAAAAATATATTTCACTAAACGGCCATTGTTCCCTGACGAATGAAGAAAACTGAGTTTGCTTGGGCCACTCACTGTCATTTTTTCAGGTACAGCTAGTAAAGTCCTTCGAGCTGATTGGTTCAATTTATCAGGAAATGAAAAGCTTTGTTGTTCTTCAAAAAACCAAACTTCTTGTGTTTCCTCTAAAACAATTGCTTGCTGTTGCGCAAAACGAAGTTGTTTTTCTACCGTAGCAAGAAACTGTTCAATTTTTAATGTTTCTTGCCAGCGGTGAATAGCGAGTGTTGGGAGCATAGTCATAAAGCAAACAATCGTTAAACTAGCAAGTGTTTCCATTAATGTGAATCCTGCTGACTTGTTCATTGCTTTTCTGCTGTATATTTATCTAACTGCTCTTTAGTAATGTAGCCTTCGTTGACTAATTCATTTAAGGAAGGCGTCTTATTTTTTTCTAGTGTGTAGAGCTCGATTTGTGATTCTACAATTTTTACGATTGCTTCATTGCCTTTTTTGTCAACTGTTTCTTTATGTTTCGCTAAGTTAGGGACAAAAAGTAAAATCAATACGGAAATAATCAATAAGACAATCAACATTTCTAATAATGTAAACCCCGCGTATTTTTGTTTCTTTTTCATTATAAAACTCCTTCCATATTGCCATAAATAGGCAGCAACATTGCCCCATAAACACCGATAATTAAACAAGCAATTATGATAAAAATAAGTGGTTGAACGAGAGTAATGACTCGTTCAATTTTTTTGAAAAAACCTTGGAAACAGACATTACTATAAACCATCAACTCCTTGCCTAATTTTCCTTTTACTTCTCCTTGTTGAATCATTAAACCCAATGCTTTTGTAAAAAAAGGATAAGCAGCTAATTGTCTATGTAAGGTTTCACCAACTAGCAGTCCTTCACTAATCGCTCCAGCTAATTCTTTCATTAAGGGGTAATTGGTTGTATGGCGCATCAAATCGATGACCTCTTTCATTTCTAATCCTTGCGCAAGCAACTTCCCCCATTCTAGTGCAAAAAAAGCACTGACGTATTCCCGATAAAGGCCACGGATAATGGGCAGTTTCAGATATACGAAGGCCCGCTGAATAGCAGACTGATGCTTCAAATAACGATTTAAAATGAAGAAACTAAATGAGAGGACAAAAACTAAGGTAACCAGAATGTATGGACTGTAAACAATCAGAAGAATCCCAATATTTTTAGAATAACTATTGGCATCATTTTCCATTAATTGGGGCAATAAAAATTGCCGAATACCAACAATGACGAGAATCAAAAAAACAATCAGGAGCAGCGGATAACTAATTATTTTATAGAACTGTTGCCGATATTTTTCCGTTTGAAAAAAATGTTCGGAAATCGCTTGTAGTGTCCCTACCAAATCCCCGTGTGCGGTAGCAAACGACAATTGTGCCGAGACCATTGTTGAAAATCCTAATTCTTCGACTAAAGCTTGTAAGGCAATGCCTGAGGAAAAGCCTTCAACTAAAAAAGTTATACTGTGCTGAGGTAATGCGTTTGATTTTTTCATGAAGGAAAAACTTTCTTGTATATTAAAACCATTTGCAAGTAAATCCGCTAATAGTTTCAGAAAAAGCTGCTGTTGTTTTTTCGTTAATTTATTCGATGGCTTGAAAATACGTTTTTTCTGTAATAAACCCATACGCCCACGCCTTTCTTAGATTCTTTTGCCAACTACTCTTTATAACGGCTTCCTTAAAGAAGAAATAATCATAAAGAATTCCCGCTACTTGTTCCTTATTAATCGTGGTTGTCAAAATCTGTTGATAAATGATACCTTGCAAGCATTCAGCCAATTCATGCTCTGGGCCACCTAATTCTATCAAACGCCGTTGCACCCCCAATAAGTTACGGGCGTGAATTGTCGCAAAAATAGTATGACCCGTTAAGGCGGCTCGAATAACTGCTTGAGCCGTCTCGCCATCACGAATTTCACCAATAATCAAAATATCAGGATGATGGCGCAAGCAAACTTTGATTAAGGCTTCATAAGTTAACTGAATTTTTTCATTTGTTTGCAACTGTAAAAACTGCTTTTCCTCAATTTCAACAGGATCCTCAATCGCTATCACTTGTTGTTCGCCACTTCTTTGTTTAGCCACACGATACATGGTTGTTGTTTTCCCAGAACCAACTGGCCCACTGAATAAATAAAGTCCTCGTTTCTGACAAGATGCTTCAATTTCATTTAGCTGGTGGGGAAAGAAAAAATGTTCAGCTTGTTCACCAAATCGGTGCAAAAAACGAATTACCAAGCTCTCTCGATTCTGAAAATCTCCCACAGATGATAAACGCAAGCGTTGCTTCGTCTCGCCAATTAGATAAGTTGTCGCGCCTAATTGCGCTTTTCGTCTTTCTCCGACATCCATACCACCGATAAATTTAAAGTGGAAAATTAACTTTTCGCCTATTTCTGCGGAAACTTGTGTGTAAAGTGTCCGTTGCATCCCTGTCCGAAAAGAGATAGCTATTTCGGTATCATTGGGTAAAAAATAAACGTCTTGCGCCCCATGAAGGACGCCCCATTCAATTAATTGATGAGCTAATTTTTTTACATTTTCAGTCATTCATTTCCTCCTCTCACTAATAAACTACGCATTTATTTTATGATTTCAGCAAAAAAAAGAACCTTCACCAGTAAGATGAAGGTTCTTTTTTTGAAGTTTGCGCTGTCCATCTATCTTCCCCAAAATAGTGGAACTCCTAGACACTTAGTATTATACTAAAAAAATCTTGCGTTTAGTTTTCAAAAATTTCTCTGAATCACAAAATTTTTGAGAAAAACTATGATAATTCGATTGGATCGTTTACGTTTTTGGCTTCGTTTTTTGTTTATTAACTAAATAAACTGGAATTCCTAGAAGCGTAATTCCTATACCAATCAATGCTAGAATAGGCTGTGTAATACTCGTTGTAACCAAGATGAAGATACCACCTAGACTTGCGATAATTGGAATAATTGGATAGCCAGGAACCTTATACGGTCGTTTTAATTCAGGTTCTCGTTTTCTTAAAATAAAAACGGCTAAGAAAATTAATAGATTAAACAACCACATAACAAAAACTAACATATCCGTCAATAAATCGAAGGTCCCGAAAAACATCATGATAATGGCTACAGCTAACTGGAAAATTCCAGCAACGTAAGGAACAACAAAGCGTTTAGACAACTTTTGAAACTGACGACTAAAAGGCATCAGATTATCTAAGGCTAAGGCATAAGGAATCCGAATCCCTGTCATTGTGTAGCCGTTTAACGCACCATATACAGAGATTAAAATCCCAATAGTTACGATTTTGCCGCCAATTGGTCCAAAAATAGCCACAGAAGCATCCGAAGCTGCATTCAAATTCCCAGCGATTTGCTCAATTGGTAATGTTTTTAGAAATACAAAATTAATTAAAGCATAAATTAAAGTAATCAATAACAAACCAAAAATAATGGCTTTAGGCAAGTCTCTTTCTGGTCGCTTCATTTCACCAGCCACGTTACCCACACCTAGCCAGCCATCATAAGCAAACATGGTGGCAACTAAGGCGCCACTAAAAGCAACTAAAAAGCCAGTATTCGCTGTTGTTTCAATGGGAAAAAGCGAAACAGCTACTTGTCCTGGAGTAAATAACCCCACTAAAGAAATCAAGGCAATTGGAATCAGTTTTACTACCAATGTCGTTGATTGGACCAAAGAAGCAATTTTTGTTCCTAATAAATTAATTACGGTGATACTGGTTCCCGCAAGAATGGCAATTGGAATCAATAAATTTGCCGATAAATGAAACAAATTGATTAGTTGTGTACTAAAAATAATGGATAACGCCGAAATGTTGGCAGGATAATAAATGATACTTTGTGCCCACCCTAAAAGAAAACCAGCTAATTTACCATATGTATATTCAATATACTTCACTGCGCCACCTGTTTCAGGGATTGCTGTAGCAAGTTCGGCGCTGGTTAATCCTGCACAAATGGTTAAGGCACCACCTAACACCCAAGCAAAGATAGCTAAACTAGCTGACTGTGCGTGTCCAACGACACTCGCAGCTTTAAAGAAAACACCAGCGCCAATCACCGTACCCATTACCGTGGATAACGCACCAAACGTTGTTATCTCTCTTTTTAATTGCTTTTTCTCCATAGACTCCCTCATTTCATTTAAACTAAAAAAGCGTAACAAAATTTCACTTTCTTGAAAAGATAACGAAAATAATAGCTGTTTTCATGAAAAATTCTGTGACGATCTCTTTTCAGTATAGCTATTTCTTTTAGAATTTCAAGTTTGAAAACCACAAAAAGAAAATTTGTCATAAAAGTTTTAGAGCATTCATCTTTTGTTTATAAACAAGAATTGAAAAACCGACGATTTTTTATTAAATAAACGAAAAATCGAATCAAAAAGAAACCTTTCTGATCCGATTTTAACTATGTTATTGGTTTTTGACTTTTTCTTTTTTCATTTGTTTACTGCGTAATTGTCCGCAAGCCGCATCAATATCTGTTCCGTGTTCTTTACGAATAACACAATTGATGCCATTCTTTTTGAGTACATCATAAAATTTTAAAACCGCTTCTTTAGAGCTTCTGCTATATTGATCGTGTTCACTCACTGGGTTATACGGAATCAGATTAACATAAGAAAGTTTTTTCTTATTCCGTAATAAATCTGCTAATTGTTGAGCATGTTCTGGTCGGTCGTTCACTTGACTCAACATAATATATTCAAATGTAACACGTCGGTTGGTTTTTTCAATGTATTCATCAATTGCTGCCATTAATTTTTCAATTGGAAAACTACGATTAATCCGCATAATTGATGTACGGACTTCGTTGTTAGGAGCATGTAATGAGATTGCTAAGTTTACTTGTAGTCCACTGTCTGCAAATTCACGAATTTTTGGCACTAAACCACTTGTTGAAACTGTAATATGACGGGCACCAATAGCCAAGCCTTTATCATCATTAATCGTTCGTAAAAAGTTCATGACATTGGCATAATTATCAAATGGTTCACCAATTCCCATCACAACGACATGGCTAACACGTTCATCCAACCCACGTTCATCGAAATAATGTTGCACCCACATAATTTGGGCTACAATCTCGCCAGCAGTTAAATCTCTTTGTTTTTTTAATAGCCCACTAGCACAAAATGTACACCCAATATTGCAACCAACTTGAGTGGTCACACAAACAGATAATCCATATTCTTGACGCATCAAGACTGTTTCAATCATATTTTTATCTGGTAATTCAAATAAATATTTTACGGTACCATCTTGTGCTTCTTGCACAATGACTTGTTTTAATGGATTTAATGAAAAATTTTCTTCTAATAAAGTCATCAACGATTTAGAAATGTTCGACATTTCACTAAATGAAGCAACACGTTTTGTATACAACCATTCCCACACTTGTGTTGCGCGAAATTTCTTCTCGCCATGGGCTAAAAACCAGTCCACAAGCTGTTCTCTCGTCAGTCCATAAATGGATTCTTTCTGCATTTCTTTTCCTCATTTCTGCTATTACATTCGCTTCATAACTATAACGTATTCTCACTTTGAATGCAATATCACGAAGAGCCTCAAAAAAAAATCGTTAAGCGTGCATGCTTAACGATTTTTTATAATTAATCTTTCACTAAGTGATAAACTTTTTTGAAGTAGAACGTTCTAGCAATTAAATAGTAAACGACCTGAATCAATAAGAAAACACCTAAAACTTCCCAGCCAGCTAATTGCATTGGCTGATCTAAGACAGCATACATTGCTTTCAAAGCAACAGCTCCATGAATAAATGAAACAACAATTGGGGTAAAGAATAAAATACCTACTTGTTGGTAAATCATTTTCTTCAATTCTTTTTTCGTCAAGCCAAGTTTGTAAATCATCTTGAATTTTTCAACATCCGTATTCATATCACTGTATAAACGGAAGTATAAGAAACTACCCGCCGAAACAAAGAACACGATACCGATAAATAGTCCGACAAATAGAACTGGCGTATAAAATTGCGTAATACCTGCAACTGTAGCCGCGGTTCCTAGTAACATGGGATACTTGTCACCAATAATATTTTCAGCATCAATTAAGGTTTCTTTATCTGTGCCTTCTTTTGGTTGCCAAATTGTTTCTGTTTCCGATTTGATTCCATCTGTTGAGGTACTATCTGGGATAACAACCACACCGCCAAAAGTCGGTAATACATTGGTTTCTTCTGTTTTATCAATGTTTAAAACTTGATCATTTCCCAATTGAACAGATTTGACATCTACTGATGCAGCAGAAGGAGCATCTTTTTGTGATAAATTAACTACTTTCTCACCTGTTAAAGTTGGTTCATCTATAAATTTTGCGAGTTTATTATATTCAGATGTTTTGATTAATTGGATACCGGCACTTGTTTTGTACATTGTGTAATCAATCTGATCAAACTGAATATTTTTTTCTTGGAATGTTTTTGTCGCAAATTGTTTCATTTCTTGATTTTCTGGGTTGGTCGAATCAGACAATGTCAGTTCGTACGGTACAGAACTTATTCCTTTAAAAATCATCTCGTTCACGCCGTATAACGTTCCAATGGCAGCAAAAGCAACCGTTGATATCACCGAAACCAAGAAGAACGAACGTGCATTATCTTTCATGCGGAATGCTAAATCTGATAAAACGACCATATTGGTTTTTTTCCAAAAGATTTTTGGTTTCCGTTTTAAACGTTCAATGACAGAAACACTCAATTGGTCAAATAAGAATTTTGTCCCTAAAATAACTAAGAAAATTACTGGGAACATCACCATTAAAACTAACTGTCCCTTAGCAACTAAAGCAATTCCGTAACCGACAACTAAAAGCAACACGGCTAAGAAAGATTTAACTTTAGAGCTTTTGATTTCACCTTTACCCATTTCCCCTGCTTTTAATAGCTCTTGAAGTGTCGCTTTTGGCAAGCGGAATTGAATAAAGAAAGAAATTACTAAGAACAAGACCGCAAATGAAATGACAGTAATGATAAACGGCATCACTGGCAAATAAAAACCTAAACCTAGATGCATCAATAAATTGCTAATCCATAAAATAAACTGTGAAAATCCAACACCTAAAATGCTACCAAAAATTGTAGCAAAGAAACCAATCACTAAGTTTTCAATAAAAATCATTTTCTTTAACTGTTTTGGACTCATCCCTTGAATCATCAAGGTTCCAAACTCTTTTTTCCGAGATTGGATAAAGACATCCATCGAGTATAAAACGAATAAGAAAGAGAAACCATAGATTATAATTGCCGCAGCCGTCATTCCCATTTGTGCTTTAGGATTTAAACCATTAGCTAAGGCTGGGTGAAAGACAAAACCAGTGAACGTAAAAAAGATCATCACAGAAAACATTGTACTTAGGAAATAAGCCAAGTATAAATGCTTATTTCGAATCGTGTTTCTTATAACAAACTGATTAAAATTCATTATCGACACCTTCAATCTCAGCCAGTTTCACCATGATTAAATCGTAGAATTCTTTTTGGTTGCCGTTTTGGATAATTTCATCAATTAATTCACCATCTTTAATAAAGACAATGCGCTTGCAATAACTTGCGGCTAGCGGATCATGGGTCACCATTAAAATAGTCGCCGCTTCTTCTTCGTTTAATTGTTGTAACAAGCCCATCACATCCTTAGATGATTTCGTATCTAAGTTTCCTGTTGGTTCATCAGCCAATAATAATTGTGGATGATGAATCATTGCCCGAGCAACGGCGACCCGTTGTGCTTGTCCACCAGAAATTTCTGCAATTCGTTTTTTCAACAGATGATTGATACCTAAACGCTCACTTAATTCTGCTAATTGTCGTTTCATTACAGAGACTTTTTCTCCATCAAGCGTCAATGGCAAAATAATATTTTCTTCAACAGTTAATGTTGGCATTAAATTAAAGCTTTGAAAAACAAATCCTAATTCTGTACGACGGAATTTAGCAATTTGTTCTTGATTCAAATTGTTTGGATTTTTTCCATTTAAAAGTATTTCACCGTCTGTTGGACTATCGATTGTTGCCAACAAATTTAAAAGTGTACTTTTTCCACTTCCAGAAGGTCCCATAATACCAATAAATTCACCATCTTGGACAGTTAAATTAATCCCTTTTAAGGCTTCATATTTAATTTCGTTTCCGTAAACTTTTTTCAAATTTTGTACTTCTAACATATTTTCCACTCCTATTCTTCTCACTCATTTAGTGTATCGAAAACGAAAAAAAACGACAATAGAAAAGAATAACAATGAACTTACATTACTGTAAGTGCACTGTTATTCTTTTAAAAGTTATGCTTCATATTCAATCACATAAGGATGAATCTTCGTATTATAAATAGCTTCTGAATATTCTACGCAACGACCTGTTGGGCTTAACGAACGCCGAATTCTTTTTAAGCCCGTTGTTTCAGTTGTTTGCAACATCTTTTGCTCTGCTTCTGTCAAAGTTGCAACTTCAAAACGGTCTTCAAATTTATAAATTTCAATGGCATGTCGATCCATCAAACGATACAAGGATTCTTCTTTGTATTCAGTCAATGATACGTCTTTCATGGCAGCTGGCAAATAGTAATTAAAATAAATATAGGGTTGTTCATCGATTAGATATAACCGTGAAAGGTGAACCACTTCTTCTCCTAAAAATTGATAAGCCGGCATCTCTTTTGACAACGTCAAGTTTTCAACTTGTAAAACTTTTTTAGTGACTTTCTGACCTGATTCATTCAAAAATTCAGTGAATGTCCCTGCTTTTGATAGTTTATTATAGGGACGATTGCTTAACACAGTTGTGCCTCGGCCACTTTTTTTCTCAACAAATTCTTCTGTTGCTAACATTTCGATTGCCCGCCGAATCGTAATTTTACTAACGTTAAACATCTCTTCCAATTCTGTTTCTGTTGGTAAAAACGTTCCTACTGGATACTTGCCACTCAAAATATCTTCTTTAATCTGATCTGCTACTTCTAAATAAAGCACGCTCTTTCTTCTCATGATACGCTCCCTCCCAACCGCACTATTCCTTTCTATTTTACCAGAAAATGATGATTATAACATGATGCTTTGCTGAAATTATAAAAAAAGAACAAAAATAGATAAATTTATCTATTTTGGTTCTTTTTGTTTATTGTTCTGGTGTTTCAGGTGCTGCCTCTTCTGATTCCGCTTGTAGAAAGACTTTTCTTGGTTTGCTACCTTCTGATGGTCCAATAACTCCGTGTGCTTCCAATTCATCTACTAAGCGAGCCGCACGATTATAGCCAATTCTAAAACGTCTTTGTAGCAATGAAATACTAGCTGTTTGCATTTCAACTACCAAGTTTTTCGCTTCTTCAAACAACTCATCTTGAGGAGCTTCGCCACCGCCTGAAGTGGTCGGTTCATCCGTTGGCATCATGCTTTCTTGATATTCAGCTTCTTGTTGGTCCGTTACAAACGCAACCACTCGTTCGACTTCTTGATCAGAGATAAAGGCCCCTTGGATACGAATTGGTTTATTTTCTCCCATTGGTAAGAAGAGCATATCGCCTCGACCTAATAGTTTCTCCGCCCCGTTGGTATCAATAATGGTACGCGAGTCTGTCCCACTTGAGACCGCAAAAGCCATTCGAGAAGGGACATTTGCTTTGATGATTCCTGTAATGACATCCACACTTGGCCGTTGTGTCGCTAAAATCATATGAATGCCCGCTGCCCGTGCCATTTGGGCTAAGCGGATAATCGCATCTTCTACTTCGTTACTTGCCACCATCATTAAATCAGCTAACTCATCAACAATGACAACAATAAATGGCAGAATCGGACGATTTTCGCCATCTTCCGCATTTTTCTGTTGAATTAGTTGATTGTAACCAGTGATATTTCGGACGCCTGTTGCTGCAAATTTTTCATAACGAAATTCCATTTCTTGAACTACTTTTTGCAGGGCTTGTGCCGCTTTTCTCGGATTAGTAACCACTGGCGTTAATAAATGAGGAATCCCGTTATACACATTCAATTCCACCATTTTCGGGTCAATCATCATTAATTTTACTTCATGGGGTTTCGCTTGCATCAAAATACCTGTGATGATGCCATTGATAGCAACCGATTTCCCACTCCCTGTCGATCCTGCAATTAATAAATGCGGCATTTTTGATAGATCCGCAGTTTGAACCATCCCTGAAATATCTCGACCTAAAGGTACTTCTAGTAGTTTATCTGGATGACTTGGTTGTGCCTCAACAATATCTCTAAAGGATACTGTACTAATTGCACTATTAGGAACTTCAATCCCGATTAGTGATTTCCCAGGAATCGGGGCCTCCATACGAACATCTTTGGCCGCAAGCGCTAAAGCAATGTCATCCGTCAAGTTAACAATTTTGCTAACTTTTACCCCCACAGCGGGTTGAACTTCAAATTTTGTGACAGATGGTCCTAAACTAGCTTTGACTACTTTAGCATCAACACCAAAACTCTTGAAGGTTTGTTCTAAGACGCCAATATTTTTTTCGATTTTTTCATATTCACCACTTTGATCCGTTGCTTGAATTGTATCTAACAAATCAGTTGGTGGTAGTTGATAATCACGATCTTCCGCTTCTTCAGAAATTTCAAATTCGAGAACACCAGCTTCATCTGACGCCTCTTCTTCCTGCTCTCGTTGCGGTTTTGTTGCTGCGATTGGTGGTACAGGCATCGCCTGATTTTGCTGTTGAAACGAATCAATTTGAACAGGCGTTGGTGCGGCCGGTTCTTCCACCATTGGTTGGTGGGTTTCAACTGGTGTTTTTGTTAAGCGCTCGGCTGCCGCTTGTTCCATACGTTCCCGCTCTTGTAATTTTTGTTGGGCAGCGGCTTCAATTTTTGCTTGGCGTTCTGCAGCTTTGGCTTCTTTCTTCGCTGCTCGCTTCGCCTCTTTTTCTTCTTGTCGCGCCTGTGATTTTGCCGAAACATGACTTAGGCGATCTTGAATACTTTGGAAATGATCAACGATTTGCTGAAAATCCCACATACTCATCAAGAAAATACCCGCTAACAATAGCAATGTAGCAATTAAATAGCTACCAAATTGTGCCACCAAAAAGTACGTTCCTTGATAAAGCAGCGCGCCAATCATACCGCCCCCTACGTTTTGCGTCACTTGGTTAGCTTTTAGATCGCTTTGTAAAAATTCCCAAGTGTTACCTAAAATATCTGGTTGACTGCCACTAACATTTCGAAACATAAAGGCATGGAAAAATAACAAAACACTAATATAAATCAGAACAGCCCCAAAAATAGGGCGCCCTCTTTTTAACGGAAAATCTTTCCCATAAATCATGACTAATAAGCCATACAGGATTAGTAAAATCGCTGCAAATGGAAAGGTATTACCTACAACTAAGCGTAAACAATTCGCTAATAACGTGCCTAAAAACCCTAAGCGAAAGAGTCCAAAGACACCGAATAAAATAAAAATCAGGCCAAGAAACATATAATTTAAACGTTCTTGTTGTTGCTGTTGTTTTTTGGTCTTTTTCTTTGTCGTACTTTTTTTCTTATTTGTTGCTCTTTTTTGTGCCATTTAACTTCCCTCTTTCCATCACTTCTCATTATACATAAAAATGGAATCGAACAAAAGTGCCCACCTCATTTTACTTGAAAAATCATGGAAATTTTTTTAAAACTTTCATTTCAGAAAAATGAGCGTGGGACAAAAATCACTTTGGATTTTTGCTCCACGCTCAAAAACTGATAAACGGCGGGAACAGAACCAACTCCTTCGGAAATAAGCCGAAATTCTCCAAAAATTAAAGAGCAATTTTCGGAAATTTCTTCTTATTTCTCGGAGCTAAACGGTTCTGTCCCGACCTCATTATTTCTTATTTTGCTGATTCTTAATGGTATAAGTCGAAACGACCTTTAGCCATCATTTCTTTGGTACCACCTGTTTCAAAGAGCGCTTTGTTCATGATAATTTTTTTCATGAATGAAGCTGGGTATCCTTTAATGTCTGTTTTACCAACAATTCCTAAAGCACGTGTATTTCCGACAGAACAAACAGAACCTTGTGATTTAAAGCTGAAAGGTTTAGTTGCTTCCCCTTTCAATTGTGCTTGAATATTTTTAGCAGCATGAGCGCCCATCTTCAAGGCGATTTGTGCTGTCGTTGGGTAAGGTCGATTAGTTTCTGTATCCATAACTGCTGAGCAGTCACCAATAATATAGACGTTGCTATGGTTCGCATCTGTTAAATCTGGTTGAACCATGACACGACCACGACGAGCTTCAAAGCCAGAATCGCCTACAACGTGGCTTCCACTAACACCCGTTGTCCAAATAATTGTTTTAGCAGAAAGTTCTGCCAAGTCGCCTGCTTCGTTATCTTGATAAACAACTGCGCCTGGTTTGATTTCTTTAATCGGTTTACCTAATAATAAATGAATAGCTGAATCTTTTAATAATTGCACACCATAGTTCGCAAGTTTTTCGTTAAACATCGGCAATAGGCGAGTAACTGCTTCGACACAATAAATTTGGATTTGATCTGCTGAGACACCTGCGATTTCAGCAAATTTTGGTTTATTTTCAACAAGAGAACCTAATAATTCAATCCCTGTAAAGCCTGCTCCGCAGACAACAATTTTTAAGAATTCTTCGTTTTGAGTTGCTTTGTATTGACGCATTTGTTCTTGGATATGTTCATACACGTTTAAAGCCGTTTTCACATCTACCATTTGTAGAGCATGTTCTTGCACACCAGGGATACCAAATGATTCTGATTCAAACCCAAGAGAAACAACTAAGTAATCATAATTGATTGTTTGGCCATCTTCTAAAGCAACTGTTTGTGTTGCAGCATCAATTGTTTTAACTGTTCCTTGGATAAAGGTTGTCATTTTTTCATCGACAACATCCATAATATTGTATGTGATTTTTTCAGCTGGTTGTGTTCCAGCAGCAACTTCATGCAAGTCCGTTGCTTCGTAGTGATAGTTATTACGATCCACTAAAGTAATTTCGACGTCTTTGGCGCCTTTTTGTAATTCGCGTAATGTTTTTAAGCCTGCGTAACCAGCACCTAAAATAACAACATGTTTCTTATTCATTTTGATTCCCTTCCACTCTATAAAAAATTTACAGCCACCACAAACCTATGGCAAAAAATAGCACTTGTGCAGTTGCTCCCACAGCTAAGATCTTCACAGCACAAACAAATGTTTTACTCTTCACTTGTTCCTTCAGTAAGGCTTGGGTTTGTTTCCGTACAAAAGGTAAAGTTAAAAGCATGAGTAACATTGTTGGCGGGGTTAATCCTAAACCGACAGCTAACAAAATGGCTAACATTGCTATTGTATTTAATCCGACGAATAATTTCAAAGAACTTGCTTTGCCAAGATAATGAACTAATGTATATCTCTTGTTATTTTCATCTTCCTCTAAGTCACAGATATTATTTGCTAACATTAAGTTAGCAATGTAACAAGTATTAGGTAAAGCGACTAAGAAAATCCCCCATAAATTAGCTGCTGACCAATTGAAAACTTCAAACGTATTAATGTAGACACAAATAAGGGTAATCATGAACCCCATTGTAAATCCTGAGAAAACTTCCCCTAATGGTAGACTGGACAAAGGTTTCGGTCCTGATGAATAAAAAATACCAATTAAGTAACAATAAAGACCCATAATTAATAACGGCCAGCCAACAATAAATGACAACCCAATCCCCATTAAAGCAGAAACGAGAATCATCCAAAAAATCATTTTGCGTATTAATGGCAAAGATAAATTTTCTCGACCGATAATATTCGTTTTTTCCTTATAATCATGAACTTCTGTAGCATGATGGTAATCATTATAATTATCTAAAATATCGACCGCCATATTAAAAATAAACATCGCAATGAAAAAAATTAAAACATAACCAACATGGAGCCGCCCATATTGGTACCAACTAAAACAAATTCCTAACAAAAATGGCAAAACACTCGCTGTTTTTGCTTTTAATTCTACTAATTCAAAAAATATTTCTCGATTCAAACTATCCCTCCGCTACTTTTTTACAAACTTTGTTACTTTTAAAACTTAATTACTGTATTTCTGTCGCCAATTCGTATACAATCAAATAGTATTGAACCACTGAAAGGATCGTAGTATATTTATGAACACATTTTGGAAGTCGTTTCCTGACGTTGAACGTTCTTTAACGGAAACATGTGAATTAATTGAACAAACGTTGCATACACGCAACGAAGACATTGAAGAAGCCTTAGTAACTTTGGCTCGTTCTGGCGGCAAATTATTACGCCCCGCTTTTTTCTTTCTTTTTGCTCAACTGGGTGATGAAGAAAAACAAGAGAAACAACAACTATTAAAAATAGCTGCATCTTTGGAAATCCTACATATGGCTACGTTGATTCACGATGACATTATTGACGATTCTCCATTGCGCCGAGGCGCTGTGACTATTCAATCACAATATGGTAAAGACGTGGCTGTTTACACAGGTGATTTACTATTCACTGAATTCTTTACTTTGATTGCAGATGCCATGAATGGCTCTGAATTTATGAAAATCAATGCACAAGGAATGAAACGGTTATTACTTGGTGAACTCGATCAAATGAGTCATCGATTTGACCGCCGCATGTCGATTCCTGCTTATTTAAGAAGTGTCAACGGCAAAACAGCCGAACTTTTTTCACTAAGCTGTCTTGAAGGGGCCTATTTCGGTCATAGTTCAAAAGAAGTCCAACGTTTAGCTAAACGAATTGGCCGTCATATTGGCATTGCTTTTCAAGTCTATGACGATATTTTAGATTATACTGCTGACACGGAAACCTTGAAAAAGCCCGCTTTAGAAGACTTGTCACAAGGTGTTTATACGTTACCCCTTCTCTTCGCTTACCAAGCAGCACCTGACGTATTCAGCCCTTATTTGGATAAAGGACGCGCCATTACCTTAGAAGAAGCAGCTGAAGTTGCGGCGCTAGTCAACGACTATCATGGCGTTACAGAAGCACAAGCTTTTGCTAAAAAAGTAACCAACAAAGCAATCACTGATATTCAACAATTGCCTGATGGCACAGCAAAAGAAACCTTACTTTCCTTAACTGAGCTCTTATTACATCGTTCATTTTAAACGTTTTATGGAAGAATTGCCATTAATTGAAATAGAAAAACGACTGATTGTTTGCTTTAATCAACAACCAGTCGTTTTTTTATTCCTCGAAAGAACTAATGCCACGATCAATTCGGTAAAGTTTTTGATAATGCGCATTGGTTGCAAGTAATTCTTCTGGTGTACCACTCATCTCTAATTGGCCATCTTCAATAAAGATCACTTGATCCATCAAAGTTACGCCTTGCAAATGGTGGGTAATCCAGATGACGGTTTTATCTTTTAATGCCTCAAAAAAGGTTTCCAGCAATTGCTGTTCTGTAATTGGATCTAAACCAGTAGTTGGTTCGTCTAATAACACAATTGGTGTATCTTGCAAAAGAATCCGCGCTAGTGCCAAGCGATGTCGTTCGCCACCAGAAAAACGCAAACCTGCTTCATCCACCATTGTTTGTAAACCTTCTGGTAATTGGGTAACCATTTCTTTTAAGCCAACTTTTTCTAAAACCGCCCAAACTTCTGCTTCGCTCGCTTCTTCTCTACCAATCCGAATATTATTTAAAATGGTTGTTCGAAATAGGTACGGCGCTTGGTGCATAACACCAATATATTCAGTCATCGTCTCACCAAATGCCTCAGTTGGGATGTTTCCTAAAAGGATTTCTCCCGAAGTAGGTCGTAAATCACCACGAATGAGCGAAGCCAACGTACTCTTTCCGGAACCACTGCGCCCTAAAATCGCTAATTTTTGTTTTTCAGGAATTGTTAACGATAAGTCATTTAATACCTTTTTCTCTTGATTTTCATATGCAAAAGACAAATGTTCTATCGATAAACTGGTGCCATTTGGCTGAACAGGCGCTTCTGTTGAGTCATCTTCCCCTTCAGGAAGCTCATTAAAACGACGAATGGAATCCTTATAAATCGTTGTTTCCTGTGCTGCAGCAGGAAGCGGAGCAAAAGCATCAATTAACGGAAACACGGTTAAAACAAAGGCACCAATCCAATTGGCTGCACCCCCATGATTACCTGGAAACCGCACACTAGTCCAAGCTAAGACAGCAATCGCAATCACACCGAACAGAAGTTGTAAAACAAAGTCTCGGCCACGGTTAAATTGCTTCATTTTTTCATCTAATGCACGAACGTTTGCTTCATCTGTTTCATAACGAGCAACGAATTCAGAGCCTCGTTGACTAAATACCCAATCAGACACACCTAGAATATTGTCGGTTAGTGTTTGATATAACTCATTTTTGGCATATTTATGTTTTTCTTGACGCGCACCATTCACTAGAACTGAAACAAGTGGTAATAGAAAAACAACCACTCCTAACATCAGTAACATGCATAAAGCAAACCACCAAGAAAAGAAACCTAATGCAATCACTAAAAAGATATACAAAATCCAAGCAATAACGGTTGGGAAAATCGTTCGTAAATACAAGTTTTGGATATGATTAATATCCTCCGAAAGCAAACCTAAGATATCCCCAGTGCGATATTTTGTCTTAAAGAAAATCGCATCTTTTTCTAGCACATTATAAAGTTTCAAGCGCAAATCAGAGGTCATTTTTAACACCCAGTTATGACTCGTTAGACGCTCCACATAACGAAAAACAGGACGGCCAATCCCGAATGCTCTTGTTAAAACAATGGGAATATAAATTAATAAAATATTCTCTGGTAAGGAAGCCGCACGACTGATTAAGTAACCAGACGTAAACATTAATGCCCCTGCGCTAAAGAACGTCAAGAAGCCTAAAAGTAAGGCAAAATACAAGGTTTTTTTATAGCGTTTTAAGAAAGGACGAACCCATTGATCGTTTTTCCAAACGTCTTTCGTTGTCGGCTGTTTTTCCATCATTGGCGTCCTCCTCTCATTTGCTTCATTAATTGAACATAGTAGCCATCTTTTTCAATCAACTCTGCTAGCGTTCCTTGTTCCACTAATTGACCTTTTTCCATCACTAAAATGTAATCCATTTCTTCCATCCAATGCAGACGATGTGTCGCAAAAAAGACAAGATGATTGTTCATTAATGGCAACATGCGCTCTTTCATTTCAACTTCTGTTTCAATATCCAAATGCGCTGTCGGCTCATCAAACAGCAAGACGTGGCGTTTTTGATCGACAAAGGCGCGGGCCAACGCTACTCGTTGCGCTTGTCCCCCACTTAACATTCGACCACTTTCCCCAATCAAGGTATGAATTCCTTCGGGAAGGTCTTTAACCAGCTCTTCTAAGCCAACTAACTGAATCGCTTGCTGAATCGCCTCATCTGTTGCTTCAGGTGTATAAAAGCGAATATTGTTTGCCAAAGTATCTTGAAAAATATATGGTGCTTGCGGAATATAAAGGATTTGTTTTTGCCAGTCTTTTTGTAAAAAATGTGGAATCGTCTGACCATTTATTGCCAATTGACTCGTTTCTTCTGTTGGTAATAAAAAGCCACTTAATAAATTAATTAACGTTGACTTACCAGAACCACTCGCCCCGATAATTCCAATCTTTTTGCGACCATCAACAGAGAATTGCAACGATTGAATTGCTTCTTGCGTTGCATCTTCATAGGAAAAATTTAACGCGGTGACTGACAACTGACTTTCTTGATGCCAATCATCTAACGTGAGCACATCGGTCTGTTCTGCTTCTGGCAATGCTAATACCGCTTGGATCGCTTGAAAAGAGTTTTTTCCATCTAAGGTTGCGTGATAATCACTTGAAAAATCACGAATCGGTAAAAAGAACTCGGGTGCTAAAATTAAAGTAACCAAGGCAGGAAATAATAAAATCGTGCCGTTTAATAAACTTAATCCAAGGAAAACTGCCACAACAGCTACCGATAATGTCGTAAAAAAGTCTAACGCAAAAGTTGATAAAATAGCAATTTTCAACGTACTCATGGTCGCTTTTCTGAATCGTTCACTTGTATGGTAAATACTCCCAGCATATTTTTTACTCAACCCAAACAGTTTCAGTGTGTCAATTCCTCGCAAGGAATCAATAAAATGATTGGAAAGCATTTGAAACGCCGCATATTGCTTGTCCGCTTTACTTTGTGCTGCATAACCTAACACAATCATAAAAATAATAATAATCGGAAAAACAATCAGCAATGTTACGCCTGAGCGAATATCTTGTGTAAAAACAAAGGCCAAAATAATCCAAGGAATAATCATCATATTCATCATTTTTGTCAAAATCAATTGTAAATAATTTTCGGTTTGACTGATGCCTTCTAAAGCCATAGTAACCATATTTCCAGTTCCATTTTTTTGAACAACATTTGGCCCCAAACGGAAAATTTTAGTTAATAATTGTTCGCGTAATTCTTTCGAGCGTTCATAACTAAATGTATCGAGCATTCTCTCACGAAAATACGTAATAACATGTCGACCAAGATAAAAAATAAAAAAGAGTAAAATACTCTGTAGTTGTTGGTTAAGATGCCCGCCACTCCAAAGGCCGACAATGGCTTTTGAAAGAAAAAAAGCTTGCCCAATTATAAAGACTGCTTGCAGGAAAGAAAAACCTGCAAGCAAGACAAGAATTTTTTTGATTTTAGGCATCTGTAAGATGTCTTTATCAATCATAGATTTAATACCCCTCTGGTACGGCTGTCTGTGAAATACGTTTTCTGAAAATATAATAGGACCAAGCAGTATAAGCTAACACGAATGGTAAAATACTTAAAGAAATCCACGTCATAATTTTTAGTGTATATGGTGTGCTTGTTGCATCTTTAATCAACAAATCAAAACCTTCACTACCAATCATAACACGTGGGAACAAGCCACTGAACAAGAGAGCAACTAGTACAACTAATGTTAAACCACTCGCTAGAAAAGCTAACATCTCTTTGCGTTTAAACACCCCAACATTAGCAATGACCGTTAAGACCACAATTGCTAACGTTAAAATTAAAGTGACCGCAAAGTTCTTTTCATAAAAGTCCGTTTTGAAGTACATCAACACTGCAAAAACAACTAAACCGACATATAAAACGCCGTATAAGATTTCTGCATAATTTCGAGCACGTTCGCGAATTGGGCCTTCTGTTTTTAAAGCAATATAGTTCATGCCGTGTAAGTAGCAAAGTAATGTTAAGGCTACTCCACCAACAATTGAAAACAGATTAAAATAATCCGTAAATTGCGCATGCATATTGCCGTTTGCATCTAAAGGCATCCCTTGGACTAAGCTGATAAACAAAATACCAAAGAAGAACGGTACAAGGAAACTACCAATTGATAGCGTCCAGTTCCACATCCGACGACGTTTACCTTCCGGCATGTTGTGGCGGAATTCAAAGGAAACTCCGCGAATAATTAAGCCAAATAAAATCGTAAATAGAATTAAATAGTAGCCACTAAATAATGAAGCATACCAATATGGGAAAGAGGCAAACATTGCGCCGCCCGCTGTTAATAGCCAAACTTCGTTTCCGTCCCAAACAGGTCCAATTGTTGCAACGACTTGATCTTTTTCGTCGTCATTGTGTGCCAACGTTTGAACGGCCATTCCAACACCAAAGTCAAATCCTTCTAAGAAGAAGAAACCTGAGAACAAGACGCCGATAAGGACAAACCATAATAATTGTAGTGTACTCATTCGCCAAATACCCCCTTATCAAATGGATCCAACGCTGGTTCATTTTCTTTCGCTAATTTTTTCGCTTCATAGTCTGGTCCTTTACGTAATTCTAAAATGACCAAGTAAACCATGACACTACCTAAACCAGCAAATAACAAGAAATAAATGACATTTGACGTAATTAATGAAGCAACCGATACATTTGGTGAAACACTTTGTTCAATCGTAAATAATCCATAGACAGTCCACGGATAACGACCTAATTCAGTGACTAACCAACCTGTTGTATTGGCAAGGAATGGTGCGAATGTACATAAAGCAACAATCCACAGCATCCATTTCTTCTCGTACAGCGATGGTTTTTTCTTCCTTGTAAAGAATAGTCCTAAGGCAGCAACCAATAACATTAAGGCACCAAAACCAGCCATGATACGGAAGCTCCAGAATAAAGTGTTAACTGGTGGATAATAATTTTTATCATCCCCATATTTTTCTACCAAACGCTTGTTGACTGTATCCATTCCATCAACCGAACCTGATAATTTGTTATACGATAAAATACTTAGCATATATGGAATATCGATACCAAAAACTTGTTTATGTTCTCGTTCATCTGCCCAAGCAATCAATGTCCAAGCAGCAGGATCATCAGAGTCTTCATAGGCCCCCTCCATCGCCGCAAATTTCATTGGTTGTCCTTCAATTAGAGCTTTCATTTGCAAGTCGCCAGCTAATAAAACGCCGATTGAACCGAACAAAGTAACCCATAAGCCAATGCGCATAGATGCTTTGTGGAATGAAATATCCCGTTTTTTCAACAATTGGAAAGCAGCCATACCAGCTACTGCCATGCCACCCAATGTAAAGGCACCCATGATAACGTGTGAAAATTCATACCAAACTTTTGGATTGCTGATGACAGCTACAAAGTCCACCATTTCAGCACGGCCATTATTGATGACATAACCTACTGGATGTTGCATAAAACTATTGGCAACTAAAATCCAGAAAGCAGACATCATTGAACCGAATACGACTAACCAGATAAACGTTACGTGAACTTTTGGATTCATTTTATCCCAAGTAAAGATCCACAAACCTAAGAATGTTGACTCTAAGAAGAAAGCTAAGAGCGCTTCTACCGCCAACGGTGCCCCAAAAATATCTCCGACGAATCGAGAATAATCAGACCAGTTCATCCCAAACTGAAATTCTTGAATAATCCCGGTTACAACCCCAACAGCGAAGCTTAATAGGAATATATTTCCCCAAAACTTGGCCATTTTACGATAACGTTCCTCTTTTTTCACAACGTACATTGTTTCCATAATTGCTACAACAAGTGCTAATCCTATTGAAAACGGTACGAAGAAAAAGTGGAAAACTGTTGTCATCGCAAATTGGATTCTCGCCAATGTTACAATATCAAACATATTATTTCCTCCCTGATTTGCCTCCACACAAAGAAACAAGCTTACCTGAATTGTTCATTTCCATTAGCGATGACTCCTTTTATCTACGAAACTAAAAGAAAATTCAAGTGAACTTTTCCAAAAAGTGTGAAAATGCATGTAATATAGAATAATTCCAATCTAAGTATACAACTTTCTGAGGCAGAAACCAAACAATACAGAAGCATTTCTGACAATTTTTTTAGGTGCTACCAAGATTTCTTCCCTTTCTTCTATCAATAAAAAAAGCCCTTCCTAAAAAAAGGAAGAACTAATCTCAATCTATCAACATTTTGACTTATCACTTGATTAGTTTTTGAAAATTGAAGCAGCTCGTCTTTGATGATAAAAATTCTAATCTTGTGATGAAAATTACGGATTGCTTGAGGTGATAGTTTGTTTTTTAACAACATGACTATAAAACAAGGGAGAAAAAGCCAAATCAAAAAAGTTTGTTTTGGTACCATTCTAAACAACATGACTCTAAAACTCCATTCGCTTTGCGTGCTAAAATTTCTTCGTTTTGGTACCATTCTAAACAACATGACTCTAAAACATCGGTATGCGCCGTTCTTTAGTTAATGCTGTTTTGGTACCATTCTAAACAACATGACTCTAAAACAAAGCTATCGTCACAAAACCAAAATTGGAAGTTTTGGTACCATTCTAAACAACATGACTCTAAAACCTCGGAGAAGTATTTTTTCTCCATGATTCCGTATTCGCATCACTTATCCATAGCTAGATTTCAGTTTAGAAGGTCTGATTTTTTTCTTCACGTTTATTATACCAAACTTTCTCCTTCTTGGCGGAAAAACCCACCATTTTTCAATGGTGGTTTTTCTTTATTTAGTAGCTGTAACAGCGAGCCAGATTTCACTATACTTAGCTTCTGCTGGTCCTTGATATTGCGTAAACGAAATTTCTGGTGCTGCAACGACTTGGTAACCAGATGAAGGCAACCATTCAGAGAATATCCTTGCCCAGGTTTCTTGTAAAGTTTGTGGGAAAGGACCTTCATTTGGAAAAACCGCCCATGTATGAGCAGGTACGCTTAGTTGCTCCAAATCTTCATAGGTATTTTCTTGCAAAGTGGCAAAGCCAATCATGTGTGTCATTTCTCCACCTTCTGTTGTTCGTCCCTCTTGAAAGTCAAAAGAAGCATTTACTACTTGATGAGGATATATGTCATCAAATGTATGCATTTCCGCTCGTTGTTGTGGTGTAATGCGCTGTGCTAATTCCATGATTGCTTGATTTTCCCCTTGATACTGCAAGGGAACCTTCTGACTAACTCCGACTATTTGAAACGCTGGTTTTTCAATCAATTTAACATCCATTGATTGTCCTCCTTTAATATCAATATAGAAAGAGAATTTAGGGAACGTTTTTTGGATTTGTGTTTTCATTACTTCAGAAGGGGCTTGTCCTGACCAATCGCGAAAGGCTCTTGAGAATCCTTCAATACTTTGATAACCATATTTAAAAGCTACATCTGTCACTTTTTCACCAGCAAGTAATGCTAAATTTGCTTCCGCCAAACGTCTCTTTTTAATATATTCAGCCAGACTCATCCCCGCAATAAACGAAAAAGTTCGTTTAAAATGGTAAACAGAAATCCCTGTCTTTTTTGCCAATTCATCGAAGGATACTTCTTCCGTTAAATGTTCTTCAATATAATCCATTGCTTGATTTAAATTTGCGAGCATCCGTGTCCCTCTCTTTCTATTTGAAAGTTTACTAAAGACCAACAAGGATGACTTGATTATTTAGAGCCAACATTCGTCAAGTCGCTACTCTTGATTCATAGCGGCTTTTAAGGCCTGCGCTAAAGCACTTTCTTCTGGTTCGTCTGGTTGTGAATATTTTTTCATCAAACGACGTTCTTCATGTTTAGTCATTTTTTGTTTTCGTTCTTTTTTATCGGGAATTTTTTCAGTAATCGAACAGAATTTACATTTGAAAGAACGACCATTTTTTCCTTCTATGATAACCATTTTTTTATGGCATTGTGGGCAACGGTGATTGGATACTTTAGGATCTTTTCGCCGACGATAAGAACATTCTTGGTTTGTACAAACGTAAATCTTCCCATCTTTCGTATTTTTTTCCCGTAAGTTTGAGCCACAATCTGGACATTTTTTTTGCGTAATGGAAAAATCTTGATATTTTTTCTCGCTTTGTTTAATTTCACGGACTAATTTTTTCGTATCCTCTTCAATATCCTTTAAGAAAAGTTGACTCTTTTGTTGACCCGAAGCGATTGCTTCGAGCGACTTTTCCCATTTTTCCGTTAGTTCAGGTGTCACAAGTGATGGATTCACCAAGTCTAATAGTTGCTTTCCTTTGGCAGAGACACTTAAACCGCTATTGGTTCGTTCCATCAATTCTGATTTAATCAGTTTTTCAATGATTTCAGCTCGCGTTGCCGGTGTGCCTAAACTGTGTTTCTCCATTTTTCCTAACAACGTTCCTTCGGTTAATGGTTTTGGCGGCGACGTTAATTCTTTGTTAATGGTAAAGTTTGGCGCAACGGTCATGCCTTTTTGCCATTGGACAGTGGATAGCGGCTGTTCGGCTGTTGTTTTCCAACCAGCAACAACTACTTTATTTTGATGAAAGACAAATGTTTCTTTTCCAAAAGCGACTGTAACTTTTGTTTGTTTGGTTTGATTTGGCTCAGCAAACAAACCTAAGAATCGTTGAACAATCATTTGATAGATTTTTTGTTCATCATTGCTTAGTTTTTCATAACGAGGACGTTGTTCAGTTGGAATCAACCCATGGTGATCCGTGACTTTTGCATTTTGGAAAACTTTTTGTTGTTTAACAACGGCCCCATTTTTAAGGTAGCCTTTCACTTCTGGTGAAAAATCAGCAATAGCTTGAAGGCGCTCTTTCATCGTTCCTTTCATATCCGTCGTTAGATATTTGCTGTCAGTTCGAGGATAGGAAACAATTTTATGGGTTTCGTATAAACTTTGTACAAGAGACAACGTTTTCTTTGCAGAAAATTGGAATCGCTGGTTGGCTTCACGCTGGATTTCGGTTAAATCATACGGTAACGGCGCATTTTCTGTTTTAACTTTTTCTTGGATATCGGTAACTAAGCCCTTTTGTTTTGAGAGTTCTTTGACTAATTGTTCTGCTTCCTGCCGTTCTTTTAAAGCGTATGGATTTTTTTGGGTCATCTTTGCTTTTTCTGATTCAACAGTTAACGAGATAGTAAAATAAGTTTGAGGCTTAAATTGTTCAATCGTTTTTTCTTGTTGGCGTACCATTGCTAAAGTTGGTGTTTGAACACGACCTGCGGATAAGTTATCTTGATATTTCACTGTCAAGGCCCGTGTGACGTTTAGCCCAACTAACCAGTCAGCTTTTGCGCGCGCCAAGGCAGAGTAATACAAATTATCGTAGTCTTTCGCTGGGCGAATTTTCTTAAACCCGTCTTTAATGGCTTTGTCTGTTTGAGATGAAATCCATAAGCGTTTGACTGGTTTGTTAAAACGGACATATTCTAAAATCCAGCGGGCCACTAATTCACCTTCACGACCAGCATCAGTGGCAATCACGGCTTCAGAAACATCTTTACGATTAGCTAATTGTTTAATCGCTTTTAATTGATGTCCCGTTTTCGGTAACGGTTTAATCCCTAAATTCTTAGGAATCATCGGTAAAGTTTCCATTTGCCACGTTTGCCATTCTTTGTTTAAATCTTCTGGCATTTTTAGTCCTAAGAGATGGCCTAAAGCCCAGGTGACAATCACGTTGGGTCCTTCATAATAATTCTTATTTTTTTGATTTGCTCCTAAAACGCGGCTTAAATCTTTTGCTACGCTAGGTTTTTCAGCAATAATTAATTGTTTTGCAACCACTAGTTTCGCTCCTTTTTGAGTGCTATCTTTTCGTATTATACCAAATATTGGTTCGATTTTCTCTAAATTCCGAGAATAGAAAAAGAGTTTAAAGAAAATTCCCTGAGGTTTTTCTTTAAACTCATGCGTTTCAAATAACTTTCCGTTTGCAGAATTTTGTTTTGCCAAAATGATTGGATATTGTGGTAAACTCAGCTTTATTTTCAAAAGTAACTGCATGATGATTTTCTAGTAATGCTAAACCGAAGTATTGTTGTAAATCTTCATCGCATTCTTCACACCAGCGTTCTTCCCCATCATTCCAGAAAGCCGTTAAATAATTAGGCTTTGTGTTGACGTATGTATAATTCTGAGAAAGTTTTTGCCAAACTTCCACATAATATGTCTCTGCATCGGTCAAGTTATCGAAGGTTTTTTCTTGAACAATGTCCTCTTGCCAATCATCAAAAAACCACCAAGGTTCATTGTCGCCATACATTGTAATTACTTGATACATTGAACCGCTCCTTTTTTTGCTACTGTAGGTATCATAGTCACTTTCTGAAAAAGTTGCAAGGATTTGGTTTCGGACTGAGAAATTTTTGAAATTTATTTTATCCTGCCACTTCTAAAGAAACAATAAAATCTTCAATCATGCGACGATAACTTTCTTCTGGCGTGGCTTCTTCGCGTTGAAAATAACCTAAAAAACGTAAGGTAATATAACCATGGATTAAGCTACGTAATTCTCGACTTTTATGCAGTCGTTCTTCATTATTAAATGGATAAAAAGCTAAAAGTTGTAAGATAATTTGATTGGTTTCATGGATGCCTTCAATTAATTGTTGGTTTTGCGTTTTCGGCACACTGATAAGTAATTCATAGACTGCAGAATTTTCAAAAGCAAATTGTTGGTACGTTTCAGCATATATCCGAATTGCTTCTGCGCCACTCTTACCCACTAAGGCTCTTCGCAATGCATCATTTAATTCTTGAATTAACAAGTCCACTAGAGCATTTTTTACTTCAGCAATATTTTTAAAGTGATTATAGAGTGAAGGATACTTGATGCCTAAATCAACGGCTAAATTTTGAAAGGTTAATTGTTGAACGCCCAATTCTTCCGCTAGGTTGCGGGCACTTTCAAGGATTTTGGCTTTCGTTAAATTCCGTTTTTTTGCCATCTTTCTGACGCCTCCAATTCTTAAATTTTGGACAAGTATTAGTTTATCATATCTATTGACTCTTTTTAAACTATAAATTATAGTTTATAATAATAATTTGTAAACATCATTTTTGAAAGAAGGCTGTTTGGCATGCATATTACCAACCGTTCTCATTTGGCCGATCGTTATGGCAAACGAACCAGTGCAGAATTTTTATTACACGAACGTCCTATTTTATCTTTTCCTATTTCTTTAGCGGCCATTCCTAAAGAAGCCCGCTATTTATCCTGGGAATTAATTGATTATGACACGATTCCTCTAATCGGTTTCCCTTTTATTCATTGGTTAGCTGCCAATGTTCCTGTAACCAATGAGATTCCTGAAGACTTTAGTCGAACAGCACTCAAGCCTACCATTCAAGGAAAAAATAGTCTTGCTTCTCCTTTGGGGAAACAGATGATTCCAGCGCTTGCCACTGAAACGTTACCTGAGTTAACCGAACGTTATCTGGGGTTAAGTCCTCGCTCTGGTGTGCACACCTATACGTTATATGTATACGCTACAAAAAATCCACTAAATTTAAAAGAAGGCTTTTTTTCGAATGAATTGCATCAAGCATTGAATGATCAACGACTCGCCAAAGCCAAATTTGAATTTCTTTACTAGAAAGTGAGGAAATAGAATGTATGAATTAATTAAAAGTAAAATTTTCCGTCCAAGACAACCTTGGGAAAAAAATCTGCTTGTTTTATGGTTTGGCACATTTATGGCTGGTATTGGCTTTAGCTTAGTGATGCCATTTATGCCTCTTTATATCAACACATTAGGTACTTTTACCCACCAACAATTGAATTTTTGGAGCGGAATCACGTTCTCCTCCACTTTTTTAGTCACGACCATTGTTTCACCTTGGTGGGGCCGTTTAGCCGACCGAAAAGGACGCAAGTTAATGTTATTACGCGCTTCATTAGGGATGGCTATCGTCATTAGTTTAATGGGCGCAGTCACAAGTGTTTATCAATTGATTGGCTTACGCTTATTACAAGGTGTTTTTTCTGGTTATATCAGTAATGCGACTGCGTTAGTTGCTACAGGCACACCTAAGGAAAAAAGCGGTCAAGTGCTTGGTACTTTAGCCACTGGTTCTGTTACCGGCACGTTGCTTGGTCCTCTTTTGGGCGGTGTCACTGCTTCTATTTTCGGTTATCGGCCAACCTTTTTCATTACTGGTACGATTTTATTACTCGTTTTTGTTTTGAGTCTCGTCTTTGTCCATGAAGAGTTTGTGCCAATTGAAAAAAATCAAGCCGCATCTGGGAAACAAATTTTAAAAAAACTAGAACATCCCCACGTGATTCTTGGAATGTTTATTACGACATTAATCATTCAAGCTTCCAATAATTCAATTAGTCCCATCATCAGTTTATATATTCAACAATTGTTGGGTGGTCACGGAAATGTCACCTTAATTAGCGGAGTCATTGCTTCTATTCCAGGGATTGCAACGTTAATAGCCGCCCCTCGTTTCGGCCGGTTAGGCGATCGTATTGGCAGTGAACGCATCTTGACAATTGGCTTAATTTTAGCCATTTTCGTTTACCTACCAATGGCCTTTGTTCAAAATGTCTGGCAGCTTGCCATGCTTCGTTTCTTAGTTGGGATTTCCGATGCCTGTTTACTACCAGCTGTTCAAACGTTGATCACTCGTTATTCCCCAAGTGACGCTGCAGGTCGTATTTTCAGTTACAATCAATCTTTCCAAGCGACAGGAAATGTGATTGGTCCTATGATTGGTTCAAGCGTATCTGCCGCTTTCGGTTATCGTGGGGTCTTTATTTCCACTTCTTGTCTGGTTCTCATTAACCTTCTATGGGTTCGTCGAAGCACCGCCGAATTAAAAAAAGAGAAAAATGATGACTAAGTTATACACAGAAAAGTTATCCACAATTTGAATTTTTAATTTTTCTCTTTTTCTTATTTTAAAAAAAATAGGCATATAAAACAAAAAAGAAAAGCGGATATTTACTGGTTTTATGACCAGCATATCCGCTTTTCTTTTGGTTAACTCTGCGCTTTTTGTTTCACAACTCGTGAAACTTTTTAGACGTATTGTAGTTCTTTTTCATCTTGGTAGGCGCGATCAATTAAGCCGCCCCCTAAGCATTCCATTCCATCATAAAAAACAACAGCTTGACCTGGAGTGACTGCGCGGGCTGGTTCCTTAAACGTAACGGTTGCTTTTGTGCCATCTTCAGATAAGGAAACATGCACTGGAATATCTGCTTGACGATAACGGAATTTAGCCGTACAGTCAAACTCTTTTGGCATTGGTGTATCAACAGTAAAATGAACCTCACTGGCTTCTAAATGTGTTGCATATAGTTTTTCATGGTGAAATCCTTGTCCCACATATAATGTATTGGTGGTTAAATCTTTCCCAATTACAAACCAGGGTTCTTGTGTTTTACCGCCGCCACCAATTCCTAAGCCTTGGCGTTGACCGATAGTATAATACATCAGACCATCATGTTGTCCTTTGATTTCGCCATCTTCTGTCACCATGTTGCCTTTTTTAGCTGGTAAATAATTACTCAAAAATTCTTTGAAATTCTTTTCACCAATAAAACAAACGCCCGTTGAGTCTTTTTTCTTGGCTGTGGCTAATCCAGCACGTTCAGCAATTGCACGAACTTCTGATTTTTCCATACCACCCAATGGAAACATTGTTTTTGCCAATTGGGCTTGTGATAATTGGCTTAAAAAATAGGTTTGGTCTTTATTATTGTCAATTCCACGTAACATATGCACTACGCCATTTTCATCCGTTTCTACTTGCGCATAGTGGCCAGTTGCAACATAGTCAGCGCCTAGTTGCATAGCATAATCTAGGAATGCTTTAAATTTAATTTCTTTATTACACATGACATCTGGATTTGGTGTCCGTCCTAACCGATATTCTGCTAAAAAATATTCAAACACACGGTCCCAATATTCTTTTTCAAAATTGACCGAATAATACGGAATCCCAATTTGATCCGCTACTTTTGCGACATCTTTATAATCCTCAGTTGCGGTACAGACACCATTTTCGTCTGTATCGTCCCAATTTTTCATAAAGATTCCAATTACATCATAGCCTTGCTCTTTTAAAAGCAACGCTGTGACAGATGAATCGACACCGCCACTCATGCCTACCACGACACGCGTTTTGCTGTTATCTGCCATTTTATCACCATCATTTCAATTAGATTCTGAAATCATCCACGATTTGAAGGTCGTAACTTTTCAGTGCTTTTCATTATACTATTTTTTTGAAATAAGTAAAGCAAGCCGGGCGTATAATGAGAAAATACTGGGAACAAAGACACAGCCAACAAGCTGTTGCTTTCAAAGAAACAGAAAACCTGAAGGAACAAGCTACTTTCACTTGTTTCTTCAGGTTTCTCTAAGTTATTCTACTTTCTCTAATACACCACGGCTAATTAAGCCATCCATTAAGAAAAAGTATTTTTCTTTACTCATTTCATGTTGTTCATTCTTGAAAATATTCATTGGTTTTAAACCATTTGCCGTTGTAATGGACATTTTCAACTCTTTTAGATCAGCAGTGATCGTAATTTTCAATTTGAAGCCTTCATTTCTCTGAGGCGTTGGATCTAAGGAACGAATCAATTGAAAGTTCCCTGATTTTGTTTCAGTAAAGCCGTTATCTTTTAATGTATAGCGTTTTGCACTAGGATGTACTTTGTAAAAAACTGTTGAGCCTTCAACAGCAGCCGTTGTTGTAAATGCCATGGGTTCCACCTCATTATTTTCATTGTTATCTTCATTATAGCGAAAACCTGTAGCTGCCGCAATCAGATTATTTTTTCAATTGTTGAATCACTGCAACTAGTACTTCAGAAAAAGTCGCAATTTCTTCTGGTGTGTTCCCGTAGCCAAAACTAATCCTGATTGATTCTTTAATAGCTGAGGAATTTTCTCCATACATCGCTGTCAACACGTGCGAAGGATCCACAGTTCCCGCTGTACAAGCCGAGCCTGTTGAAATCGCAATACCTCTTAAGTCCAAATGCATTAAGAGTAAATCACTGGGAATTCCTTTTAAATGAAGATTTAAGACATGCGCTAAACGATTGGTTGGTTCACCATTAATTGAAAAATCAATATTGGCTTCTTCTAACGCTTTTAAAATAATCGTTTGAAAACTTTGATAGGCTGTTTTTCTTGCTTGCTTTTCTGCAGAAGTTAGTAATGAAACGGCAGTACCCATGCCAATAATTCCAGCTAAGTTTTCCGTGCCCGCACGTCGTTTTTCTTCTTGTTCCCCACCATGTAAAAGAGGTGGTAATTGGATTGCATCGCTTTTAAATAAAAAACCTACGCCTTTTGGACCATTGATTTTATGAGCGGAAATACTTAATAAGTCGATCCCTAATTCATGAGGTAAAATGACTTCACTTCCATAAGCTTGGACGGCATCTGTATGAAAAATCGCCGAATGATTTTTAAGAATTGCACCAACTTCAGCAATCGGTAATCGATTTCCAATTTCATTATTGCCATACATCATTGAAACCAAGATCGTTTCTTCGCGTAAAGACTTTTTGAATTGATCCATTGAAATCTGACCATTTTCATTCACAGGTAAGTAAGTCACTTCAAAGCCTAACGTTTCTAAGTATTCCATCGTTCGTAACACAGCGGGATGTTCAATTGCCGTAGTAATAATATGTTTTCCTTCCTTTTGACGAGAAAAAGCAACTGCCAAGATGGCTGTGTTATCCCCTTCTGTGCCACCACTATTAAAAATAATTTCGTGGGGTTTGGCTTGTAAGCTCTCGGCAATCGTTTGACGCACTTCTTCCAGAAGACCGTGTGCCTTTCGTCCAAACTGATGAATACTTGATGGATTGCCAAAAGTCGTTTGCATATTTTCAGTCATCGCTTGAATGACCGTTGGATGAAGCGGCGTTGTTGCCGCATGATCTAAATAAATGGGTTCCAAATGACTCGTCCCTTTCCTTATGTTCTGGCGTTATTCTAGCATAAAAAGCTTAAAACACAAAATCAGAATACTTTCTCTTCTATTTATAAAAGAGATAAGAAAAATAGGCCCAACACTATTAAAGTTGTTAGACCTATTTTTAGTTTAAGGAATCACTTATTCTCCTTTTGGTTCTAAACGGAATAATGGACTCATTGGTTTATTTTCATGAATACGAAGTAACGCTTCCCCCATTAACTCAGCGCAAGAAATAATATTCAAGGTTGCTGGTTGGCGGTCTGCTGTCGTATAAACAGAGTCAGTAATACTAATTTCCTTAATTGGCGCATTTTCTAAGGTTGCTTTTGCGCCTTCTGATAACAAACCATGCGAGGCGCAAGCATACACTTCTTGCGCACCATTTTTCATTAAAACTTCCGCCGCTGTGGCTAACGTTTGACCAGTATTCAAAATGTCATCAACAAGAATACATTTTTTCCCAGCGACATTCCCAATAACGTAACCTTCTTGACGCACCCCATCAATCTCTTCATGGTCGACAATTGCTAAGGTCGCATCTAAGTACTCCGATAAACTACGTGCGCGTTGAACGCCACTGTTTTTAGGCGAAACAATCACAATTTCTTCCCCTACTAATGCTTGTTGACGATAATAATGAGCAAACAAAGGCATTGTAAATAAATTATCTACTGGGATATCAAAAAATCCTTGGACTTGAACAGTATGCAAGTCTAATGTTAACAAACGTGTTGCGCCTGCCTCTACCAACATATTAGCAACTAATTTCGCAGTAATGGGTTCTCTTGGTTTCGCTGTGCGGTCTTGGCGAGCATAACCATAGTAAGGCAAAATAACATTAATTGTTTTTGCGCTAGCACGTTTTAATGCATCAATTAAAATAAGCAATTCCATCAAATGATCATTTACAGGAGCATTCGTTGCTTGGATGATGTAGACATGATCGCCACGAATACTTTCTTCAATATTAATTTGAATTTCGCCATCACTAAATTGGCGCACGGTGCTTTTTCCTAATTCTGTTCCTACTGATGCTGCGATTTTTTCAGCAAGTGGTCGATTTGCATTTAAACTGAAGATGCGTAAGGTGTCATCTTGATAGTTTTCGGTCATGATATCCTCCGTCAATATAAAATAATAGTCGTTTTCATTCATATTCTACCATTTTTTGTCATAAAAATCATGGGATCCTCCTTAATTTATTGAAAGAAACGGTTTTCTTTGTGAAAAAAGCGCTTGTATTTAGGTGCACCTAAAAATTATTTGCATTTTCTTAAACTATCCCTTATACTGATTTTAAGGCAAACCTAAAAAGGAGGAATTTCATGAGAAAAAGCTTTAACTTAGCTGTTCAAGCGTTAACCGTTCAATATCAAGGACGGACCGCTTTAAATAATATCCACGTTACTATTCCTTCCGGTAAAATTACTGGAATTATCGGACCAAATGGTGCTGGAAAGTCAACATTTATTAAAGGGTTATTAGGCTTGATTAAAACAAAGGAACGTGATGTTTTGTTAAATAATCAAGCGATTGACCAACAAAAAACAACCATTGCCTATGTAGAACAACGTAGCGCCTTGGATCTTAGTTTCCCAATTAGCGTTTTTGAAACGGTCTTGCTAGGAACCTATCCAAACTTGGGACTATTAAAACGCCCAGGAAAGAAAGAAAAGCAAGCAGCCATGGCTGCATTAAAAATGGTGCAATTAGAAGACTATGCGCAACGCCAGATTGGCGAACTTTCTGGTGGCCAATTACAACGTGTGTTTATCGCCCGTGTTTTGGCCCAAGGTGCTGAGGTGATTTTTTTAGATGAACCTTTCGTCGGCATTGATATGTCTAGTGAAAAAGTGATTATGGATATTCTCAAATCATTAAAAAATCAAGGTAAAATGATTATCATTGTTCACCATGATTTGCACAAAGTGTCCCACTATTTTGATGAATTAATCGTTTTGAAAAACCGGCTAATTGCTGCGGGTCCTGTTGAACAAACGTTTACTGCAGAAACGCTCCAAGAAGCATACGGTGATTTGTTAGGTGATTTATTAATACAGGGGGTTGCAAAATGATTGCTGCATTTATTGATGGTTTATTCCGTTATCAATTTTTACAAAATGCCCTTTTGACGTCTGTAATTGTCGGACTCATTTCAGGGGTAATTGGTTCATTCATTATTTTACGTGGGATGTCTTTGATGGGTGATGCGATTTCCCATGCCGTTTTACCAGGGGTCGCTGTTTCTTATATGTTTGGTTTCAATTATATTTTTGGCGCTTCTATTTTTGGCTTACTAGCTGCATTATCGATCGGCTTTATTACCCAAAAAAGTCCACTAAAAAATGATACTGCCATTGGTGTTGTCTTTAGTTCTTTTTTTGCTTTAGGGATTATTTTTATCTCTTTTGCAAAAAGTTCCACCGATTTATATCATATTCTGTTTGGAAATGTATTAGCGGTCGCAGATACCGATATTTTAATTACTTGTGTCGTCGGCGTGATTGTTTTGATTTTTGTGGCATTGTTTTATAAAGAGTTGCAACTCACTTCTTTTGATCCCACAATGGCTCAGGCCTATGGTTTAAATATTCAATTTTTCCACTATGCATTGATGTTTTTACTAACATTAGTCGCTGTTTCTTCTTTGCAAACCGTCGGAACTATTTTAGTCATTGCCATGCTGATTACGCCAGCGGCAACAGCTTATCTATTAACAAATCACTTACCGACAATGATTGGCTTAGCCTCTACTTTTGGGATTTTAAGTTCAGTGATTGGCCTATTCTTTAGTTATTCTTATAACTTAGCTTCTGGTGCGACGATTGTTTTAACCGCCGCCTTATTCTTTTTATTGGCTTTCTTTTTCTCACCAAAGAAAGGCCTAGTATTTGTAAACCGTGAGAAAGAAATGGAGGAATCAACGAATGAAAAAATTTAGTTTATTTTTTTTAACACTTTTAGCAGGGTTAACGTTAGCTGCTTGCGGGAATCAAGCCGCTGAAAAGAAAGAAAAATTAGCAATTGTGACAACGAACTCGATCTTATCCGATTTAGTGAAAAATGTTGGGGAAGACAAAATTGAGCTGCATAGTATTGTGCCAATTGGGACAGACCCTCACGAATATGAACCGTTACCAGAAGACATTGCGAAAGCTTCTGAAGCGGACATTTTATTCTTTAACGGCTTGAACTTAGAAACAGGCGGAAATGGCTGGTTTAACAAATTAATGAAAACGGCCAAAAAAGTTGAGAATAAAGATTACTTTTCTACAAGCAAAAATGTTACGCCACAATATTTAACAAGTGCCGGTCAAGAACAAACAGAAGATCCGCATGCTTGGTTAGACATTGAAAATGGCATTAAATATGTAGAAAACATTCGTGACGTGTTAGTAGAAAAAGATCCAAAAAATAAAGATTTCTATACAGAAAACGCGAAAAATTATACCGAAAAACTTAGCAAACTACATGAGGAAGCCAAAGCTAAATTTGCTGATATTCCTGATGATAAAAAATTATTAGTTACAAGTGAAGGTGCCTTTAAATATTTCTCCAAAGCTTATGATTTAAATGCCGCTTATATTTGGGAAATTAACACAGAAAGTCAAGGAACACCTGAACAAATGACCACGATTATTGATACCATTAAGAAATCAAAAGCACCTGTGTTATTTGTTGAAACCAGTGTCGATAAACGTAGTATGGAACGGGTCTCAAAAGAAGTGAAACGACCAATTTACGATACACTTTTCACAGACTCTCTTGCCAAAGAAGGAACAGAAGGCGATACGTACTACAGCATGATGAACTGGAATTTAACAAAAATCCATGATGGCTTAATGAGTAAATAAATAATAAAGAAGAAAGAACCAAGTTGACTCCCCCTCAACTTGGTTCTTTCTTCTTTATTTAACTAATTCCTCAATATCAATTACTCGATCCACAATTTCCTCATAAAAATCTGCTTCATGGGAAACCAGAAAAACCGTTCCTGGGTAAACGTGAATTGCTTCTTGTAAACTTTTTTTGGCCGCTTCATCAATATGATTGGTTGGCTCATCTAAAAATAACAAATTACTTGTTTGCATCATTAGTTCCGCTAGTTTTACTTTTGTTTGCTCACCACCACTTAACAGGGCTAACGACTGCATTGCTAGCTTATCTGGTAAACCTGCCCTAGCCAAATGACTTCTTCGCTCTTTAATCGTTGTATCTGGAAAACGATCTGATAAATAGTCTAGCGGCGTTAACTGCTCATTAGGCCACGCTAAGTCTTGGGTAAAATAAGCAATTTTTGTATTCAACGGATAATGAAATTCTCCATCTAATGAAGGAATCACTTTCGTCAACGTTTTAATTAATGTTGATTTGCCAATCCCATTAAAGCCTTTCAATACGACTTTTTCACCGACATGAACCATTAAATCTAACGGTTCTAACAAAGGTTCCCGATAGCCGACAACTAACTTCTGAGTCGTTAGTGCTTGCGTTGCAACTAACCCTTGATAAGGAAATTCAATCGCCGGCTTAGTCAAGGAACCAGGCGGAGTCAATCGTTCCAACCGGTCCAATTGTTTTTGTCGACTTTTAGCCATCGTTGCTCGATTTCCAGCTTTGTATTTACGAATATAGGCTTCCATTTTTTCAATTTTTTCTTGTTGGGCCTGATACTGTTTCAAATAGGTTTGCTTATTCTGCTCTTTTTGTGCAAAAGATTTTTCTACATTTCCAGTATATTTGGTTAATTTGCCAAACTCAATATCTGCGATGCAATTCGTCACTTCATTTAAAAATTGATAATCATGGGAGACTAATAGAAAGCTTCCTTCAAAATTATTCAGATAGCGAACAAGCCATTGAATATGTGTATCATCTAAATAGTTGGTGGGTTCATCTAAAAGTAACACATCAGGGGCCTCTAACAATAATTTTGCTAAAATCACTTTTGAACGTTGACCACCGCTTAGCTCCCCTAACTTTTTATCCAAACCAATTGCTTGTAGTCCTAACCCATTGGCTAAATCCTGAATAATCGTGTCGATTTGGTAAAAATTACTTTCATCTAAATCTGTTTGTAATTTGCCTGCTTGTTCTAAAAGTTTTTCCGAAGCCGTTTGACTGTATTCTTCATAAAGCTTTGTCAGTTTCGCTTCTTTATCAAAAAGTTCTTGAAAGGCTTGTTTCAAAAAATCAACCATCGTTAGTGATTGTTCTACAGAAACATGCTGATCCAAGTACCCAATCTTGCAATTTTTTTGCCACTGAATCGTTCCTTCGTCTGGCAATACTTCCCCCGTTAAAATTTTAATTAAGGTGGATTTGCCGACACCATTTTGGCCAGTTAAGCCTAAATGATCCCCTTTATTCACTTGCAATGAAGCCTCTTCATACAAGACCTTTTCGCCAAATCGATGCGTTAAATGTTCAATAGTTAAAATACTCATTTTCGTCACTTCTTTCTTGTTAACTGATTATTTTGGGACAACAAAAAAAGAACCACGTCTGCACGTCGTCCATCCTGACAGAAATCCCGACAACCGCTTGTACGTACACTCAAATAAGACTAGCTTTTCTAGTCAAAAAATGTCCTATCAAGCGATGAAGAAATTAATTGCTCGGCTCCACAACAGTGCTTCATCTGTTCTTAAACTATCGGGAGCTACTTTTCTTGTTAATTTATCAGTTAAAACAAAAAACATGTGAATCACCTTTCTTATGCTTGTATTCTACCATAGAATGACAAGAAAGCAAGCCACGTTGGTTTATAACGAAAGGAGCCCACAAACCATCATTTTGTCGGCTCCCTATCCCTATTATTCTGATAAATAGTTTAATGCATAGCGTACGTGGTACTCTGCTGCTAAAAGTAAGGCACGTTCATCAATATCAAATTGTTCATGATGGTGTCCAAAATGAGTAGCAGGATTTTCAGGGTTTCGTGAACCGACCCGTCCATAGATACCAGGAATTACCGCTAAGTAATCAGCAAAATCATCCGCCCCTAAACTTTTAGGATGATCGGTCACAACATTTTCAAAACCAACAATTTCACTGGCTACCTGCTGTGCACGGTTGGTTGCTTGTTCTTCATTAATTAATGGATTCGCTGCTGCATAAACAGAAAAATCAGCAATTTCTGTGCGATGAGACTGGGCAATTTCATGGGCAATTTCTTCGACTCGTTGTAAAACAAATTGGCGCGTTTCCTGACTAAATGTTCGAACAGTACCTTCAATGGTTGCCTGGTTTGCTACAATATTATAGCGTGTTCCTGCTTGTAAAACGCCAATTCCTACTACGACAGAATCTAAAGGATCAATCTCGCGAGCTACAATTTTTTGTAATTCCACAACGATACTGGCCGCTGCTAAAACAGCATCCCGGCCATTCTGTGGTTGGGCGACGTGACTACTTTGACCACTGACTTCAATTTTAAAAATATCACAAGAGGCGTTGGTGGCGCCTTTGGTAGCGACTAATTTTCCGACCGGCACACTAGAATCTAAATGAATCCCAAACACTTGGTCGATTGCTTCTAAATAATTTCCTTCCACAAATTGTCGCGCGCCTGCACCAATTTCTTCAGCGGGCTGAAAGGCCAGTTTAATCGTTCCTGAAAAGGTATCCTGATGTTTTTTGAGCACTTTAGCTGCACCTAGCAATGCTGCCGCATGACCATCGTGTCCACAAGCATGATTGAGTCCTGGATTTTTAGAAGCATAGGCAGTACCTGTTGCATCTGGCAATTCCAACGCATCAATATCTGCACGTAACAAAATCGTTTTGCCAGCGCCAAGACCTCCTTCAATGGTTGCTAAAACACCCGTTTCCCCTACTTCTACAAAAGGAATAGCTAAGGCTAGTAGTTCTTCTTTAATTCGCTTAATCGTTTCATATTCTTTTAAACTTGCTTCAGGGTATTGATGAAAATGACGTCTTAAATGGATTATCCATTCCTTTTCTGTAGCAATAGCTTCTTGGATTGTTTGAATCGTTGTTGTACTCATTATAAATGCCTCCTTTATTTTTTACCAAATGTTTCCCAGGCTGGAACATTGGCGCCTTTTGATGTTTCTGCAATGACCTTTTTCGTTTCTTCTTGTTGATATTCTTCTACAACTTTTTGATAAAGTTTATTCTCTTGATCTTCTTCTCTGGCCACGACAATGTTCACATAAGGTTTCGCTTTTTCGTTTACAGGTTCTAAGAAAATTGCATCTTTATCTGGTGTATACCCAGCATCGACAGCCATGCCGCTATTGATCACTGAAGCATCGACATCTTGTAAAGCACGCGCTGTTTGCGTAGCATCTAATTCAGTTATTTTCAATTGGCGTTTATTTTCAGTAATATCACTGACAGTCGGTAGTTGCTGTTTCGCAGGATCAACTTTTATCAGTCCTGCAGTTTGTAATAAAATTAACGCCCGCCCACCATTCGTTGGGTCATTAGGAATAGCAATTTCTCCGCCGTCTTTAATTTTCGTGATATCTTTCAATTTATTAGCGTAAATTCCCAATGGTGCATTGACTGTATTGCCAATTGATACTAATTTCGTCCCATGTTCTTTATTGTAATTGTCTAAAAAGATTTGATGCTGAAAGGCATTTAAATCAATTTCTTTTTCTGCTAATGCTGCGTTTGGTTGCGTATAGTCTGTAAATTCTACCAATTGTAGATCAATATTTTTCTTTTTCAAACGCTCTTTGACCGATTCCCATTCATCGTTTTTTGTTCCTACAACGCCTAGTTTAACAGTTTCTGTCTTAGTATCCTTCGCAGTCCCCGATGCACAACCTGCAATCGTAAAAGCTAATACCCCAATAAGTCCAATTAATTTACTAAATTTTTTCATTTGTCATTTCTCCTTTTTCTAATGTGATGTTTTTTTGATTAATTGATTACTAATGGCTTGACTGATAAATACCATAATTAAAATAATTAACGTGGCCATAAATGTCACATCGGTTTGAAAGCGATTGTAGCCTCGAGTAATCGCTAAGTTGCCCAGACCACCAGCCCCAATCGCTCCTGCCATGGCTGTTAATCCAATTAAATTAATAATTGTCACCGCTGAAACACGAATAATACTTGGTAACCCTTCAATTAGATAAACCCGAAAAATAATCCCTAAGGGACTCGTCCCCATAGCTTCTGCCGCTTCGATAACGCCAGGATCCACTTCTAATAACGCATTTTCAATTTGGCGCGCGAAGAACGGGATTACGCCAATAACTAATGGGACTAACGCTGCGGTTGTACCAATTGTCGTTCCTGCCAAAATTCGTGTTAATGGTTGAATCAGTGCGAGCATAATGATGAAAGGAATAGAGCGGCAAACATTAATAATTTTTTCTAAGACACTATACAGGGGTGGATTTTTCAAAACACCACTGGGGCCAGTACTGACAAGCACGACACCCAACAAGACTCCTAACACACCAGCAATCAAGGCTGTCCAAAAAACCATGTATACTGTTTCCCATGTACTTTGAAGAAACTCTTGTTTTAATTGGACAACATTCGGAAAATATTTCTCAAATAATTGATACATTCTCAGTTCACTCCTTTTTTAAATCACCTGTAAATTCTGCTTTTTCTTCGTTTGCTGATAGGTTTTCAAAACATTGGTTCGCACGCCTTGTTTCGCTAAATAAGTAAGGGCTTGTTGACGCTGGGCCTCATCACCAGAAAGCACCACAATTAAATGGCCAATAGGAACATTTTGAACAATTTCGACATTGCCGTAAAGGATATTCGTATACACCTGATATTGGCTATACAATTGTGCAATTAATGGCTCGTTCGTTTGATCTCCCACATAAGAAAACTCAATTAATTCTTGATTTTTATCTAAGTCAGCTAATTTAGGATGTTCAAGAATCGTGGTTAATGCTTGATCAATATGAGTTGCTGTCCGAATAAAATCTTTGGTTAAAGGTTGTTGGGGTTGACTAAAAATCGAAACAATATCGTTTGATTCGACAACGCAGCCATTTTCCATCACCGCGACTTTATTACAAATTTCTTTAACCACTTGCATTTCATGGGTGATTAAGACAATCGTCAAGTTCAGTTCTTGATTTAACTTTTTTAACAAAGCTAAAATCTGTCCCGTTGTTTTTGGATCTAACGCACTCGTCGCTTCATCACAAAGTAAAATTTCAGGATCATTTGCTAAAGCGCGGGCAATCGCAACCCGCTGTTTTTGCCCTCCTGATAGTTGACTGGGGTAAGCGTCCCGTTTTTCACTTAGTCCAACTAGCTCTAATAAATGGCTGATTTTTTGACGCCGTTCACTTTTACTTAGCCCAGAATATTTTAATGAAAAATCGATATTACTAAATATGGTCCGCTCTTTCATCAAATTAAAATGTTGAAAAATCATTCCAATCTTTTTTCGTTGTTGTCGTAATTCCTTTTTAGAAAAAGTTAAAATATTTTCTTTGTTAATAATAACGGTGCCCGCTGTTGGTCGTTGCAATAAATTAATTACCCGTACTAACGTACTTTTTCCAGCACCGGAATAACCAACGATTCCGTAGATATCCCCTTTATCAATTGTCAAAGAAACATCTTGGACAGCCTGAATTTCTTGTTTTTTTTGTTGAAATGTCACACTGATATTTTTTAGTTCAATCATTCTTTATCCCCCTTCATTCTTACCAACCTGCATTTTTTTCATAAAAAAGAAAAAAGCATCCTCAACGACACAACTCGAGTTGTATCGTTGAGGACGCTTTTTTGCGTGTTACCACCTCATGTTCAGAATTTGCTCACACAAATTCCCTTTTCAAGTACGGAACAATATGTTCGATACCCTAGCTCGATAACGGGAGCCCCCGTCGCCGCCTTGTGTTTAACACTCGGAGCGCTTGCTCAATAGCCATTTTCCAAAACGTCTTTGTCACCTATTCTCAGCTACCTAGGCTCTCTGTTAGACAAATCAAGTCTTGTACTTACTATATCACTGCTTTTTTATTTCTATTCATTCTAAACTGATTTTCGTTTATTTTCAAAATCAAACAGACTAGAGTTCCTACCCCTTCAAGCATCGAGTAATCGCAGATAATAGCTGCTCTCTCTCTTTGCATCAGTCGTAGTGCCCAACAGGATTTGACTGTGGCGAGAATCGTAGGAACACTTTCGTGCAAATGACACAACTTGCCCTTCGGTCACCTTGTACTGTTCATCACTTACAAAGGCCATCCTGCGTCGAGTAATCGCAGACAGCATCTACTCTGTCGCTTCGCGCCAGTCGTAGTGATTCGTGCAAATGACACAACTTGCCCTTCGGTCATCTTGTACTGTTCATCACTTACAAAGGCCATACTGCGTCGAGTAATCGCAGACAGCATCTACTCTGTCGCTTCGCGCCAGTCGTAGTGATTCGTGCAAATGACACAACCTGCCCTCCGGTCATCTTGTACTGTTCATCATCTACTCTGTCGCTTCGCGCCAGTCGTAGTGATTCACAGCAAAAAGCCCTTCACTAGCATTTTGCTAGTAAAGGGCGAATAATTCGCGGTACCACCTTTTTTCGAAATATAACTGATTCTTTATATCTCATCTCTTATCCAAGTCTTTATTAACTTGGTGCACATGGTAACGGGTGCTTAGCCGAAATTGCTTACTTATCAGCAATTTATTCTCAGAGGCCATCTTCAACTTTTCTGAACCTTGTCCCTTTTCACCAATCAGGACTCTCTTTTGAAGGTCATCAAAATTTACTCTTCTCTTCAACGAATGAATAGTTATCTGTGATGTTGATTTACACTTTACTAGAGAAAAAAGAGATTGTCAACAGTTTTTCTTAGAAAAAAATCATTTTTCTTTTTTTACGAAAGAGCAATTGACAAACTTTCGTCTATACGTTATTCTATTTCTTGTGCACGAGATTTGTACGATTTTTCAAAAGGAACTTTGACGATTACTCGTCGCAGTGTAGCCTTTGAAAATGAACTCTATGGGTTTCACTTCGTTGCAATCCTCGAGTTAGTTTAGCCTTTGAAAGTGCCGCCTTAGCTCAGTTGGTAGAGCACCACCATGGTAAGGTGGGGGTCGCCGGTTCAAGCCCGGCAGGTGGCTTTTTGGTAAAATCCCAACTCTTTAATAAAGAGTTGGGATTTTTTTGTTTTGCCTACCCTTAGTGTTCTGTCAAGATGAGAAAATAACAAAAGCAATTTCTTCATTCCACTCGTTATGGTATATTTTAATTGTTAAATAATTATTGGAGTGGAGTACAATGATGAAACAATTACCTACAGAATCAAAAAAATTTGATTTAAAGAATTGGTGTATTGAAAATAAAGCCTATCTTCTATTGATCATTTTAATTTATCAAGTGGCAGTTTTATCCATCGGCATTATCAATTTCCCTTACTTAGATGATAATGCTCGCCAAGTCGCTGGAATGACAGATTTTGGTACGACTTACGCACGTTGGGGCAGTGAATTTCTCTCATGGTTTGTTCAAGGAAGTCGTCATTTGACAGATCTGGGCTTGACCACACCGATTCTAACAGGTCTTATCTTATCTCTCACAAGCATACTGGCAATTTATATCATCAATGACCAAAAAATTAGCTGGGGTTCCTCTTTAGTAGCTACTTTAATTGGCCTCAATCCTTGGTTCCTCCAATGTCTTAGTTTCAGGTTTGATAGTCCCTATATGGCATTGAGTATTTTTTGTTCGTTTCTTCCTTTTTATTGGTGGCAGCGTAATTCTTTTACGTTTTTCTTGGTTTCTGTCTTTTCACTGTTTGTTATGTTTAATACTTACCAAGCCTCGTCAGGAATTTATATAGTTATCGTCTTATTCCTTACTTTCAAGCAGTTACTTGCTGGAGAAAATTTCATTGCTCTTTGTAAAAAAGTCGCACTTGCTGCTATCGCTTATCTACTTTCTATAGTCAGCTACCTTATCGAGTTAAAATTTGTACCTTCCGCAACAAACAACATTGGGGGCAGTCAGGCCTTACCAAGTTTCCACGATATTCCCAGTGTGGCTTATCAAAATAGTTACCATTATTTTTCAGAGCTATTGAACCAGAGTAATCGTTTATGGCTTTTATTACTGCTCCTACTGCTTGTTTTATTTTTTATTAGTCATCTATCAAATAGCAAAATCAACTTAGGCTTAAGTTTCCTTTATTGTATCTTGTATTTAGGACTTGCTTCTCTCTTAAGTTTTGGTATTTTTATTGTCTATTCAAGAAATATCGCAGGTGATGCGCCTCGCTATATTTACGGATTTGCTGTTTTCGTTACAATCAGCATGTTAAGTTTATTTAACAATCGACAAGTGAAAGCAATTTATCTAACTTCGTTACTTGTGGCCAGCTTGTTATCTTATTATATTTTATCGTTTGTTTTGGTTTATTCTTCCACATTAAACTATCAAAAAGAAGCATTCAATCGCCAAGCAGCTGTTTTAACAGATGATTTAAAAAATGTTGTAACAAACGAACGAAAAAAAGTTTATTTAAATACGTTTTTCAAAAATTCAACTGTTTATGCTAATACAAGTCGAAACTACCCAATTCTTTCAAAAATCGTGCCACCAAATGACGGTCTATACTTCCCTAATTACGTTTGGTTCAATACTTCATCGAATTTAGGAGTAGAGATGGCACCACTGAAAGATACGGATATGTCTAAAAATCAAAAAGTAGTAAGTAATCACTTTTATGACATTTATACAAACAACAAAGAAATATTTGTGTTTATGAAATAATTTGTTCCATCCAAAAACACTTCTTTTGCAATAAACGTGACTGTATGGTTTGATTAAGATGGATTAAGTATTCTTTTCGGGTACATTTATTACTTCCTGAAACTTGTTTCTTTCCCATTTTTCTTATGAAGTAACAAAATTTTTGAGAAAAAACAGCTCGTTTTCTATGTTATGATAGAGAAGTGAAAATCACCAGAAAGGTTGTTGCGGACTATGAGAACTCGTCAGAAAAAATTATTTTTATTTTCAATGATTTTATGGTTAGTTGAATTTTTAATTACACGGATTTCTGATTCTTTTCCAGGAGCAACGCCATTGTTCGTTGTGATTTGCTTGATTCAAGGAATTCTTTTTACTTATTTCTGTCTTGCTTTTTTCTATTATCCGCAATAATCAGTCAAGAAAAGCAATTAGAGCAGATTCAGCAAATTTCTGAAACTGAAAAAATGGCACGTCCTCGCTTTTAGGACGTGCCATTTTTTAAAGCATTATTTGTGTAAATGCCGTTCGTATCGCCTGTTGAACATTTTGAACAGCATCGATTTGATGGCCTTTTGCTTCAGTCAATTCTTTTTCAATATATTCAGGATAATAGGTTGCCAAATAACCCCAGATCCAGATAGTTGAATCTGAAATAACCGTCTCTGCTAATGGATACAAATAGGCAAGATGCAACCGAATTTCTTCTTCCAAATGCTGCAGCATAATTGGATCATCATTTTCTAAGTGATTCCTAAGTTCAGTACAAATTTCGGAATAGATCGGCGTATTTAACGGTCCAGTTTTTCCTTCTAGTAAGACTGTCTGAGGCTGATTGTCATACCAAAGAAAAGTCAGTGGTTCTGAAAATTGCAACAGTGCTAATTCTTCAATGAACCATTCCCGAGCAAAATAACTAAGTGCTTGGTTCATAACTAAATCTTTTGCGACTTCCACAAATACTGGTTTAGGCAAATATAAACTGGTTTTAATGTTCGCTAATTGTTGATAAACGGGCAATTGATCGCTTACTAACAAGTTCCTTTTAATTGCTTGAATTTGCTGCGTTTCTAATTGTTGATACGCCTCTTCCACTTGCATTAATTGCTGTTCTAACGTTTTTTGTTGTGCTAGCGTTATTTTTTTAGTTTGAAGTAATTGCTTCAATAAAATATACCCTTCAATAAAGCGACGACTTTGACTATAAATTTGCATATAAATTGCCGCTGTTTCAAGGTTCTCAAAATAAGACTCTTGGAACGCTTCTGCCAATGCTAGTGCTTCGTCAGCTTCACCCATTTCCAACAATAATTGGACAATTTTTTGGTTTACTGGCGGCGTTTGTTGTAGCTGATAGGCTTGTTGAAAATTTTCTAAAGCGGCGATCTGATTATGTTCTACAAGTGCTTCTTCTCCTTGTGCAATAAAACGTTCATAGTTTTTTGGAAATTCATGAATGGTACTCATATCTAACCTCCTTTATTTCTTATTTAAAGCAGATGAGCCTGGGACAAAAATCACTTTGGATTTTTGCTCCAGGCTCAAAACCTGATAACCGGCGGGAACAGAACCAACACTACGCGTTGCTCGGAGCTAAACGGTTCTGTCCCGACCTCGATTTTAACTATTCAAACGGACTTTTTTAGTAAAGATTACGAATAATAATTGCCGTTTCTAGGTCGCCCTCAGCGTTCATCTTCTCCGCCTTTTCTTCTAAACTATACCCAGCAAAACTTTCGTTTGTTAAAACATCTGCTACTGTAAATTTAGCAACTTTTTCAATACTGACCGCATCTGGGGCTACTTCTTGCACGCTATCCCAGCCTGTATCAATAAAGACCTTTGTATCTTCTGTAATCGCTTCGTTTGCTTCTAACGCCTGCATAATTTCTTTTAACTGTGCATACGTCATAACCTCGACTTGATTTTCCATTTAAACGCCTCACTTCGTCCATTCCTTTTAAGGATTAGGTTTTAATTTTAGACTTTTTCTTTAATTGTTTTTAATGCGTGATATAAGGCATATTTCATTGGTTTGGCTTTCCATTGGAAATTGCCCATTAATTCTTCGACATGACCGCCAAAGGATTGTTTGAATTTAAGAACCCCATCACTTCCATCAAAGACACCGTCAACGCCATAAAAATTATATTTGGGAATGTTATTTTCTACTGTGTAAGTTAACATTTTATGTTGAATTAAATACGGTGCATAGTATTGTTTATATTTTTCATACGTACCACTAAACAAGTAAACCACTTCTTGTGGATGAACAATGAATAAGGCGCCTGCTAAAATTTCAGGTTCATCTGATGTTTTCATTTCTTTAGCTTCGTCAATCCGTTTGCGCACGGTACGAACTTCATCTTCGAATTCACGTTTCTGGTTATTTTTTTTACGGCTTTTAGGATTGGCAATTAACGCTTCATTGACTTCGTTGAGCGTCTCTTGTAATTTGCGTAATTTCTCATGAAGATTTTCTAAATAAGTAGCAAAGTTTAGTTCCGCCACCATAAATTTCGCTCGTTCACCAAACTCTTCATAAACAGCTTGGTAATAAGCTAAATCCTTATCTTCAAAATTACGCCGTGCACTTGTTTCTTCCGTTAATTTCTTAAAGAGAGGTAACTCTTCGTAACGAAGTTCTCGGGTTGTTACTCCATATTCCCATGTTTTCTTGATGTCATATTTAGCATCTTTTCCATAAGATTTCCAAAGCTCTTCTTCTGTTAATCCAGCCATATCTTTGACAAACAGCCAACGTGGCGCGCCATCAAAATTGTGCACATCAAATCCTTGGTGTTCAAAACCAATTGATGTGAAATAGTCAAATGTTTCTTGATTGACCTTTTCAACTTCACCGCCATTAAAATCACGTAAACAAATTTGTTTATTTGGAGTAAAGGTTAAATAAAGGCCATCATTTTTTTTCACATATTTTTTTAAGCCTGTGAAAAAGGCTTCTACACATTTTTTATCTGTATAATCCATCAAAATTCCGCCGTCAATGTCGAAAGCATAACCAATTTTGACTTTTTTCTTGCTTAGGATACACGCAGCAATTAGTTGGCCTTCTCGATTGACGCCAACGTATTCACAATGCCAGCCACGTCGTTCCAATAAATGTTTCATTTCGGGTGTTTCTAAAAAGTTACCTGCAGGGTGTGTCATTGCAAAGGTAGTAAATTCTTGTTCAGTTAATGTACTAAACTGATCCATATCAAACAACTCACAATCTTTTTTTGTTAAATAAATTAGCACTTTTCAGCTTAACCTACTTTTTGCTTTCTTTCAAACAAAGTTACCTCACTGGCTAATTCTTATTTTTCGGTTCTTATTAATTATATCTAATTTTGCTAAAATGCAAACAGTTTTCAACGGAAAAAAAGAATTTCTTTGGAATCTTTCATTTTTGACTGAATATCTTTCTTTTATAAAAAATATCTGAGCGTGGGACAAAAATCACTTTGGATTTTTGCTCCACGCTCAAAAACTTATAAACGGCGGGAACAGAAGCAACACTACGCGTTTCTCGGAGTTAAACGCTTCTGTCCCGACCTCAGATATTAAAACTTATGAAAACCCGTTGAACATCTTTCTCTCAGGTTCTTGATTTACTCAACAGTTACACTTTTGGCTAAGTTCCTTGGTTTATCAACATCGTAGCCTCTTTGTAAGGTTGCATAGTACGCTAATAATTGGCCTGGAACAATGCTAACTAAGGCAGAAAGTAACGGATGCACATCTGGAATAATCAGTTGGTCCTGTGGTTTTGCCAAGGATTCCAAGGCAATCACAATATTTCTTGCTCCACGACTTTCGACTTCCTTTAAATTGCCTCTTGTATGGGCTGCGACTTTGGCATCTGTCACAATCCCAATCACAGGTGTTCCTTCTTCAATTAAGGCAATCGTTCCATGCTTCAATTCACCTGCCGCAAAGCCTTCTGCTTGAATGTAGGAAATTTCTTTCAACTTCAAGGCCGCTTCCATCGACACATAATAGTCGACTCCTCGCCCGATATAGAAGGCATTTCGAGTATATGTCAGATAATCTTCCACTAAGGCTTTCATTTGTTGTTTTTCATCAATCAAGGTTTCCATGACAGCTGCTACCACGCTCAATTCGTGAGCCACATCAAATGAGACGGCTGCTAATGTTTGGCGTTCTTCGCCAATTGCTTTTGCTAAAATAGCTAAGACAGCGATTTGAGCAGTATAAGCTTTGGTGGAAGCGACAGCAATTTCTGGTCCTGCGTGTAATAACAAGGTATCGTCCGCTTCACGTGATAATGTTGAGCCAGCAACATTTGTTAATGTAAGTGATGGATGCCCTAATTCATTAACCTGTACCAGTACTTGACGACTATCCGCCGTTTCACCACTTTGACTTAAGAAAATGAAGAACGGTTTTTCAGATAAAATAGGCATGTTGTAGCCAAATTCGCTTGATAAATGAACTTCCACAGGAATACTGGCAATCGTTTCAATTAAAGATTTTCCGACCCAACCTGCATTATAACTTGTTCCACAAGCAATAATGTAAATTCGGTCACATTGATTAATTTTTTCAAGTAACGCCTCATCTAAGGTCACTTTTTCACCTTGAGTATACGCTTGAACAATTTTGCGCATCACTGCAGGTTGTTCATCAATTTCTTTGAGCATATAAAACGGATATGTTCCTTTTTCAATGTCATTTAAATCTAATTGCGCTTCAAAAGGTTCTCGGTTGATTACTTGTCCTTCTGGCGTTTCGATTACTACTTTGTCCGCTGTAACAGTTACAATTTCACCATCAACAATCTCAACAAATTGATTGGTTTCTTTAATCATCGCCATCGCGTCACTACAAATAACATTAAAGCCTTCACCTAGACCGATAAGTAACGGGCTTTTATTTTTCGCTACGTAGATAGTATTGGGGTCCATTTTATCCATTAATGCAAAAGCGTATGAACCTTTAATTTCGGCTAAAGCCGCTTTAAAAGCATCTTTTGTTGAAAAAGCATTTTCAGCAAAATGAGCAATTAATTGAACGACGATTTCAGTATCTGTATCACCAATTAAGTGAGCACCACTTAAAAATTGTTCTTTTAATTCTTCAAAGTTTTCAATGACACCATTATGCACTAATGCAAAGCGTTGATCGCTTGAAACATGGGGATGTGCATTGGCGACAGTTGGTTCGCCATGAGTGGCCCAACGAGTATGACCAATACCAACTGTTCCATCGATTTCTGGCGTTAATTTTGCTGCTAAATCGGCAATGCCCCCAACTGCCTTAACTACATGGGGCTGTTGGCTTTGATCATTCACACAAATCCCAGCAGAATCATAACCTCTATATTCCAATTTTGTTAATCCTTGAATCAAACTTTCCGTGACATTTTCTTTTCCAATCATTCCGACAATTCCACACATAATGCTAATTCCTACTTTCCAATTGAAATTCTGTATTTACTAGGTCCTGTTTAACTAGCAAATCCCATTATATGTTTCTACCTGCGTGATAACCGCTTTGTTCTAACTTCACAATTAGTTTTTCTTTGTTATCTGTAGAGTGCAGTCCCTAGAGCCACCCGCCGAATCTTCGATAAGCTCTCTCCTCGTCACCTGAACGTTCAGGTCTGGCGCTATCCGATATTGGTCTATATACCTCCTTTGTAAACATATTCCGTAGAAACATAAACAATCATACAATTAAAAGTAGGTACTTGTCAACAAAAATCTAAAAACCGAAAATTGGTCTAGTTCTTTAAAGTTGTAAAAAAAGAATCTAGTACACTCATAGTAAGAGAAAGTACTAGATTCTTAATAATAAAAAAATATCCGTTCTATTTATAGAACCTTATCAATTTGTTATTTATTGGAATGGATTATAAAACCGGCCACCATTCACATGGAACAACCAGAAACTGATTCCTAATAAGCACAAGGCAAGTATCATTACCGAAAAATCACGCAGATGAAAAGGTTGTTGCGCATACCACGTTCGATTTTTCTTTTGACCAAAACGCCTTAATTCCATAGCGGTACTCACAGTTTCAATTCGATCTAAACTAGATAGGATTAAGGGTAAAACGATTTGTGCTACGCCTTTGATTCGTTGGCCTAACCGTCCCTTTTTAGACATCTCATACCCTCGCGCTTGTTGTGCTAAAGAAATATTAAAAAAATCTTCTTGGATATCGGGAATATAACGAATAGCCAGCGCTACTGCATAACTAATCCGATAACTCACACCAATTCGATTCAAGCTGGAGGCAAATTCACTAGGATTTGTTGTTAATAAAAAGATTAATGCCAACGGAATCGTACAGAAATATTTTAAAACTAAATTAAATTCATAAAATAATTCTTCTTGTGTCAAAGTAAACCGTCCGATTCCTTCCCAAATCACGGTACGTGATTGATATAAATCAACCCCATATTCAGGTGCAAAAAGGTAAACCGTTAAAATATTTAACAAAGAAAAAATAGCAATAAATTTAATAACAAAAGATATTTGATGCCATTTAATATTTGATAATTTTAACAAAACAAGCGAAACCACAGACATTCCTAACAGATAACGAGTATCATACGTGGTCATACAAGCCACAGAGACAACGATTAAAAAGACTAATTTGCTTGTGCCGTTTAAGCGATGAATCCAGGTTGAATCAGGATGATAGCCTAACATTTGTCGTTCACTCATCCAAAACGCACCTCACGATCGTAAGCAACAAATTTTTCCGTAAATAGCAAGGGATTTTCCAAGCCTAACGCTTTAGCAAAGGTAAACAAGCTCGTTTCTTTTAAAGAAGCTGCTTGAATTAATTTTTCATCTGTTAAAACAGCAACTGGAGTCGCATCTGCTAGTAAACGTCCATCACAAACTACTAACGCACGTGTTGTATATTCCAACATTAAGTGCATATCGTGAGTGATCATTAAAATAGTCACACCTAAGCGGTTCAATTCTTCTAAAAATGTCATCATTTCTGTATAATGTTTAAAATCTTGTCCAGCTGTTGGTTCATCTAAAATTAATAATTCAGGTTCTAAAACTAAGATCGATGCAATAGTTACCCGTTTTTTCTGCCCAAAACTCAACGCAGAAATCGGCCAGTTCCGGAAGGGATACAGCCCACAAATATGTAAAATATTCGTCACACGTTCCTCAATTTCTGCTTGTGGCACATCTCGTAAAACTAATCCTAAAGCTACTTCTTCAAAAATCATTTTTTTAGAAATCATTTGATTGGGATTTTGCATCACATAACCAATTTTATCTGCACGTTCTTTGATTGAATAATTGGAAAAATCCTGTCCCTCCCATAAAATCTTGCCCGATTGAGGCGTGATGAACCCGCAAATTATTTTAGAAAGTGTAGACTTCCCGGCACCATTTTTTCCTACAATGCTGATCATTTCTCCATGATGAATAGTTACTGAGAAGTCATCTAACACTTTTTCACCATGACGATCATATTGATAGGACACTTGTTCCAAACGTAATAGTTCAGCTCCTTTGACCGCACTAACTGAACTAGGTTGGACAGACCACTGTGTCATTTTGGGCAAAACCGTTTCGCCTGATACTTCGGCTAATTTGTCTAAATGACTAACTTGTGTTAAATCAATCCCAGCATATTTCATGGCTGTAACGTACAAAGGTTCACGAATCCCTTGCTGGGTCAACGTATCTTGACGTAACAATTCATCTGGCGTTGTATCAGAAATAATTGCGCCCTCATTCATGACAATAATTCGATCAACTGATTCGCAAAGAACGTCCTCTAAGCGATGTTCTATTATTAAAACAGTTGCTTTTGTTTCTTGTTGAATGGTGTCAATCAAAGTCATTGTTTCTTGTCCCGCTCGTGGGTCAAGATTAGCCAAAGGTTCATCAAAAAGTAAAATTTTTGATTGGTTAATTAGAACGCCCGCCATAGATACACGTTGTTTTTGACCACCTGACAAATCTTGTGGACGGTGTTGCAATAACTGATTCAGCTCAACAATCTCGGACCATTTGTGGACCGCTTTTTTCATTTCTGCTTGTTCAACTGCATCGTTTTCTAAAGCAAAAGCAATATCCTCAGCAACCGTTAAACCGATAAACTGCCCATCGGTATCTTGCAAAACAGTTCCTACATCAAAAGACAAATCAAATAGACTTGTTTCTTGGATATTTTTACCAGCAACCGTAGCTGTTCCTTGAATCTCACCTTCATAAATATTGGGAATTAACCCGTTGATACATTGCGCCAATGTTGATTTGCCACTACCACTAGGCCCAACGATTAAAACCTTTTCTCCTTCATAGATGGTTAATTGAATCCCCTTTAATGTCGGTTCAGATTGGCTATGATATTGAAAGGAAAAATTATTAAAAGTAATGATTGGTTTTTTCATTCGGCCTCACCTCAGTTTCTCCATAAAAGAAAGGGTCTGAGCATTAGCAAAGTAATTACTAGGGCAGACCCTTAACCATTTAAATTATTTCGACAGTTTCTTAATCTTTCGATAAACTGCCTTTCTTTGTTCTTGTTGATGCATAAGCTTTCATCAACAATGTTCCAATAATCCCCACAGCGACAATATTTGAAACAGTCGCGAATACGCCTTGTGTAAATACTTTACTTGCGGGTTCACTATAAATCAAAATATCCAAACTAGGCGCGATTAAGCCCCAAACGACGATATTGCCAAAGGCTTGGAAAATATTGAAACGCACCATGTCATTTGTTGTAAATTCACCATGTTGAAGATCCATTTTACGACCAGCGAAGCCAAAAATAATACCAATAATTCCTGAACAAATAATCCAGCTCCACCAAGCGCTACCATACGTGGTAAAATCTTTTAACGTGTGACCGATCAAACCAATTAGCCCTCCAGCTACTGGTCCAAAAACAACTGACATTAAAGCAAGAAATGGATACGACGTTTCTAAGTTCGTATTAGGAATCCCAGTTGGAATTACAACGAATCGACCTAAAATAACAAAAACTGCAGAGCCAATTCCAATTGCTACAATTGTCTTGACGGACATTTTTTCTTTCATTTCGCTCCTCCATTCTATAACTCCATTGATTTACAGCCGCTCCCTTCTTGATTTTATCAAATAAAAAAAGAAGATACGCGGTGCATCTTACTTCTAAAATAGTACCCTTTTAACCGCTCTATGTCAATGATAGACGGAGCTTATTAGCTATTTTCTTTTTTTGATTTCCAACAAAGAAACCAGACACTTAACGCAAGCTAGCATTAAGTGTCTGGTTTCTAATTGGTTCTTATTCAACGCCGATTTCTGCACGTACTACTTCGGCAATTTTATCAACGTAATAATCAACTTTTTCTTGTGTCGGCGCTTCAGCCATCACACGTAACAATGGTTCTGTTCCAGAAGGACGAACTAAAATACGACCTTCGCCATTCATTTCTGCTTCTGCTTGTTCGACAACTGCTTTGATTGCTGGAACTTCCATTGCACCATTTTTATCTGTGACACGAATATTGACTAATTTTTGTGGATAAATCGTCACTTCATCCGCTAATTCAGATAATTTTTTTCCCGTTTGCTTCATAACATTCAACAATTGAATCCCTGAAAGCATACCATCACCTGTTGTGTTGTAATCTAAAAAGATCATGTGACCAGATTGTTCGCCACCAAAATTGTAATCATTTTTACGCATTTCTTCTACAACATAACGATCACCCACTTGCGTTACCACATCTTTTAAGCCAATTTCTTCTACAGCTTTATGGAAACCTAGATTACTCATCACTGTTGTAACGATTGTATCTTTTTTCAAACGTTTTTTCTCAGCTAAATATTTAGCACAAATATACATGATTTTATCACCATCGATAATTCGTCCTAATTCATCGACTGCAATAATTCTATCACCGTCGCCATCGAAAGCCAAACCAGCATCCGCGCCTTTTTCAACAACCATTTCTGCCAAAGCTTCAGGATGAGTGGAACCCACACCATCATTGATATTCAATCCATTAGGACTTGTTCCCATTGTATAGAAATCTGTCTCTAAATCCGCGAAGACACGATTGACTGCTGTTGCAGTTGCTCCGTTGGCAGCATCTAAACAAACAGTCATATCTGCTAAATCGCCAGGAATACTTTGAACTAAAAATTGCGAATATTTTAGTAAGCCTTCTGGAAATTCATCTAATGAGCCTAAGCCTTCTGCAGAAGGTCTTGGTAAGGTGTCTTCTTCTGCATCTAACAATGCTTCAATTTCTGCTTCCTGATCGTCTACTAATTTGAAGCCATCTGCCCCAAAAAACTTAATCCCATTGTCTTCCGCAGGATTATGTGAAGCTGAAATCATTACGCCAGCGGATGCTTTTTGTAAACGAGTAAGATATGCTACACCAGGTGTTGAAATCACCCCTAATTGGAAAACTTCAATTCCGACTGATAATAGTCCAGCAATCAATGCTTGTTCCAACATCTCACCTGAAATACGTGTATCGCGGCCTACGAGAACACGAGGTTTTCTTGAACTATCTTCATGTTGACTCAACACATAACCACCGTAACGTCCTAATTTAAAAGCTAATTCAGGTGTTAACTCCTTATTTGCAATTCCTCTTACACCATCTGTTCCAAAATATTTACCCATTTTGATTCTCCTTAGTCACTTGATTCTCTGTATTTTCAGTTGAACCAGCAGTTGTACTTTCTACTGTTGATCCCTCACTTGTTGTTTCAGAAGTATTTGATTCTACTTGACTGGATGTACTTGGTTGTACTGCTTGGCTACCTGAGCCAACCGTTGTTGAACTTGCAGGTTCCCCTGAAGTTTCATTTGTATTTGATGACTGTTGTTGATTGTACACGGGGCTCAAAGAAACGTCAACCTCATCTGGTGTAACTACGTATTCTCCATTAACGGGAATAGTCACTGATTGTTTTGTTTCTTTGCGAATATCAGAAATATCTACCGGTACTTCAATTGATTCTAGCGTATCTAAAATTGATTGCGGGCCACTGACCCTAACTTGGTACGTTGATAAACTATAATTGTAATGAGCGATCCCAGCTGGTGGCGTACCTGTCATACTAACATTCAGTGGTACATCTTTTGTTGGCGCAGTTAAGCCTACTGTTACTTTGACTTGTGGTGCTGGATTTTCGATACTTAGGACTTGACCTTTGGCATCTAGCGCTTGGACATTTACCGTTTGTTTAATCGTATCAATTGTTTGTTTGGCACTTGAGACTGGCGCAATCACTTTGTCAATTGCTTTCGCTGTTTCTTCTCCAGTTGTTACTTCTACAGTTTTTGGATCTACAGAAATATTTTTTACTTTGTAGCCTTCTTTTTCAATGTTATCAGAAAGTTGTGCTTCTACATCGAATTTTTTTGTTACTCTCTTTTCAATCGTTACAGTCACTGTTTTCGGTTCAATTTCAGCTGTAACAGCTGAACTTAGTCCCCGAACTGTCAAAGGCACTTCCGAAGTCCCTAATGGCAATTTGGTTAAGTCTGCGACCACTTGGAAATTTCGTGTGTCAGCATTTGATTCCATGTTTAATTGAATGCGGTTCGCACTACGTAAATGAACATTTACACTCTCTTCAAATCCAGAGACATAATATTTGTCTTTATCGTATTGGACTTGGACCGGAATATTATTCAATGTTTCACTATACGTTTGGCTTGAACCTGAATTGGAGGGATTATTGCCTGTTGCATTGGCATTAAAAAATAACAACAATGCAAACAGCAATGAAAGCAAACCATTAAACCAGCTTTTTTGGGAGGCTTTTCTCATTTGCGTTTAACCCCCTTTGTTACATCATCGATAAAATGCTGTAAAGCACTTTTTTTATCTTCCGATGATTCCGAAATTAACTCCTTACGCAAAATTGTTAAATACTCTTCTTGCGTTAGACCAGGAATTAATTCATTGTTCAACGTCAAACTAACGTCACCAGTTTCTTCAGAAACAACAATCGTAATGGCATCACTGACTTCACTGATACCGACTGCGGCTCTATGGCGCGTTCCAAATTCTTTTGGAATTAAATTGCTTTCTGATAGCGGTAAATACGCACTAGCAACAGCAATTTTTTCATTTTTGATAATCACTGCACCATCATGTAGTGGTGTATTTGGAATGAAAATATTAATCAGTAATTCACCAGTAATATCGGCATCCAAATCAATACCTGTCTCAATGTATTCATCTAAACCAGTATTGCGTTCAATGGTTATCAAAGCACCAATTTTCCGTTTTGACATGTACTGAATGGCTTTGTCAAAGGCCTGAATAATACGCTCATCTTCTTGTTGCGCACCTTTATTCGGGCGGAAAAACGAACTTCTCCCTAGATGTTCCAGCCCTCTTCGCACTTCTGGTTGAAAAATAACAACCGCGGCGATTACACCATACATGATGACTTGATTCATTAACCAAGATAATGTATGTAGACCAATTATCTCACTTAGAATGCGGATAATGATAAAAACAGCGACACCTTTTAATAGTTGGACTGCTTTTGTTCCACGAACAAGCATGATTAATTTGTAAACGAGGTACCATACGACTAGGATATCTATGATATTGATAACAAAATCCTTAGATAAGAAATCCGTTGAGATGACTTGCTGCCAATAATTCAAATCTAATAATTGATTCAATTGAAACGACATCATACCCCTCACTTCTCTCTCAAGATTTCCTAACAAGTATACCACATTATTTTCTTTCATCACAGAACGCAAGCGGAAACATCAAAAAAATTTAGGAACTTTTTCAAATAACTTGAAATTTTTCATCAAAAAATCGCATTTCTAACTAAAAAACGTGTCCAAGCAAAAAGCTCAGACACGTTTTTTTGATTTCTATTTAATCTTGCTCACGTTGTTTTCTCTTGGCTGCTCGTTCTGCGCGGCGGGCAGCCCTTCTTGCTTCCGCTTCCGGATCAACTACGCGTTCTTTTTTCACTCGTGGCTTCTCGTTCTCTAGCGCAGTTATTTCTGGTTCACTTTGTTTTTCTAGTTTTGCTCGAATTTTTTCTTCTTGACCAGCTAAACGAGCATAATTATAGAACCGTCTCTTAGCATCATTAATTGTTTTATTAAATAACAATTCCGCTGTATCTGGTTGACTAGATTCTAAGGACGCAAAGCGAACTTGTTGGCGCATAAACTCTTTCATTAATGAAAAATCTGGTTTTTTGAAATCCAGTGTCATTGGTTCTTTGCCTTTTTCTCGCAATAATGGATTATAGCGATATAAAGACCAGTAACCTGAATGAACTGCGTCTTTCGCTTCTTTCAACGTTTGACTCATCCCACCTGCTAAACCATGTGTAATACATGGTGTATAAGCAATAATAATCGATGGTCCAGGGAATTTTTCCGCTTCTTCAAAAGCTTTAATCGTCTGCATTTGGTTTGCACCTGAGGCAATTTGAGCGACATAGACATTTTCATAAGTCATTGCCATCATCCCTAAATCTTTTTTAGAGGCATATTTCCCACTGGCAGCAAATTTCGCAATCGCTGATGCAGGAGTTGCTTTGGAAGTTTGGCCACCTGTATTGGAATAGACTTCATTATCTAAAACTAACATATTTACATCCGCGCCACTAGCTAACACGTGGTCAATACCGCCGTAGCCAATATCGTAAGCCCAGCCGTCCCCACCAATCATCCACTGACTTGGTTTGACAAAAAGATCTTGATCGTCATAAATTGCTTCCAATAAAGGTTGATTTGTTTTTTCTTCAAGCAAAGCTGCACGTAATTTAGCTGCACGTTGTTGCGTACCTTCACTTTCGGACAGATGTGCTATCCAATCTTCCATCAATAAACGTAAAGAATCACTGGCTACAGAAAAAGCTTCGGTCATTTTACTAGCTAAACGTTCGCGACGCGCTTGCGTTGCTAACAACATGCCGTAACCAAACTCGGCATTATCCTCTAAAAGAGAATTTGACCAAGCTGGACCTTGTCCTTGTTCATTAGTAGTGTAAGGTGTCACACCCGCTGCAGCACCCCAAATCGATGAGCAACCTGTTGCATTAGCAATCAGCATTCGGTCACCAAACATTTGCGTCAATAATTTAACATAAGGCGTTTCGCCGCAACCAGAACAAGCACCAGAAAACTCTAATAAAGGTTTATTAAATTGCGAACCTAAAACAGTATTCGGTTTTGCTGGGTTTTCCTTTTGACGTAACGTCATAGCAAACGCCCAGTTCATAGCCTGCTCTTTTTCTTCTTCATAAGGTTTCATTACTAAAGCTTTGCCTTTAGCTGGACAGGCTTCAACACAAAGTCCACAGCCAGTACAATCTTTGACTGAGACTTGGATACGATATTTCAAGCCGTCGGCACCACGTAGATCACGCACAATGAATCCTTCTGGCGCTTCAGTCATTTCTTCTTCATCGGCTAAGAATGGTCGTATCGCCGCATGGGGACATACAAAGGCACACTCATTACACATGGTACACCGATCGCTAATCCATTCAGGTACTTCTAATGCCACCCCACGTTTTTCAACTGCCGCAGTTCCCAAAGGCATCCGCCCATCTGTCATCCCATTTTTCGCTAGTGTCGCAACAGATAACGCATTGCCTTCTTGACGATTAATCGGTTCAACAATTTCATGAACAAAATCACTAACATTTTCTGAACGTTTTCGCGGTTGAACTTCAAGCGTTCTCCACTCTGCTGGAACAGGTACCTGATGCAACAATTCAACGGTCTTATCGATTGCTTGAATATTTTTTTCGACAACTTTCATAGACTTATGACCATAACTTTTCAGTGCTTCTTCTTTTAAAATTGGTAACACTTGCTCAAAAGGCATAATTTGCGCTAATTTGAAGAAAGCTGTTTCCATTGCGGTATTAATTCGCCCGCCTAGTCCGACTTCACTAGCTAATTTCACTGCATTGATTGTATAAAACTGAATCTCATTTTCAGCTAGATACCGTTTTAATTGATTGGGTAAAAATCGTGCTAGTTGTTCATCATTCCAAATGGTATTTAAGAGGAAAGTACCGCCTTTTTTTAACCCTTTTACTAAATCATAAGTATGCAAATAAGCGGCTGTATGACAAGCCACAAAATCAGAATGTTCAATGAGGTACGTTGAACGAATAGGCGTCTCGCCAAAACGTAAATGAGAAACGGTCAACCCGCCTGATTTTTTTGAATCATAATAGAAAAATCCTTGTGCATACTTGTCTGTATGATCACCGATAATCTTAATTGCTGACTTGTTCGCCCCTACTGTCCCATCAGAACCAAAGCCCCAAAATTTAGCTTGATAGGTTTTCGGATTCGTCAAATCAAGTGGTTTGCCAACTTCTAATGAAGTATAAGTTAAATCATCATCAATCCCAATTGTAAAACGCTTCTTCATGGCAGAACGTTCTTTCATTAATTCATCAAAAACCGCAACAATTTGATTTGGCAGCACATCTTTAGAACCTAAACCATAGCGCCCACCAATAATTGTTGGGCGAATGTCCGCTTCATACATCGCGCTTTGGACATCCAATAATAACGGTTCGCCACCAGCACCGGGCTCTTTCGTCCGATCCAAGACAGCAATTGCTTTAACTGATTGTGGTATTTTTTCAAGAAATGTTTCAACTGGAAATGGCCGATAAAGATGGACATTAAGAAAACCAACTTTTCTTCCTTGTTCTTGTAAATAATCAACCGTCTGTTCAATTGTTTGTGCAACTGAACCCATTGTGACAATCACTTCTTCTGCATCTTCTGCGCCATAATACGTCACCAAATCATAATTGGTTCCCCGTAACCGGTTAATTTCTGTCATATATTTTTGAACAATACCAGGTAATTTTTCATAATAAGGATTTATTGTTTCTCGTTGTTGAAAGTGAATATCTGGATTTTGGTTCATTCCACTAACGGAAGGGTGATTCGGATTCATGCTCCGACGACGGAATTCGGCTAATTTTTCTTGGTTTACTAAGGGTGCTAATTCTTCATAGTCAAGAACTGCCACTTTTTGAATTTCATGACTTGTTCTAAAGCCATCAAAAAAGTTCATAAATGGAACACTCGCTTCAATCGAAGCCAAGTGAGCCACTGGTGCCAAATCCATCACTTCTTGCACACTGCTTTCTGACAACATAGCAAAGCCTGTTTGGCGTGCGGCCATTACGTCTCCTTGATCACCAAAAATATTTAAAGCATTCGTGGTTAAAGCTCGGCTCGCCACATGAAAAACAGATGGTAATAGTTCTCCAGCTATTTTGTACATATTAGGAATCATTAAAAGTAACCCTTGTGAAGCCGTATAGGTCGTGGTAAGCGCGCCTGTTTTTAAAGAGCCATGGACCACGCCGGCAGCACCAGCTTCCGATTGCATTTCGACTACTTTCACAGGTTGACCAAAGATATTTTTCTTACCTTCGGCCGACCACTGATCAACAAGTTCAGCCATTGTTGAACTTGGTGTTATTGGATAAATGGCTGCTAATTCTGTAAAGGCGTAGGAAATATAAGCTGCTGCAGCATTCCCATCCATTGTTTTCATTTTCCGCATGTTTTTCTCATCCTTTATATCTAAAAAATAGAATAGTTGCACGCATATTCTTGTTTATTATAGCGGAATTTCACAAATTATGAAAGATTTTGTCAATTTTTTTGCTTAAAAATAAAAGAGAAATTGAGAAAAAACCACTTTATCCCCTATAAACAAACTATTTAACTGAATTAAAATTACTTTATTTTGTGAAATAGAAATTATCCATTCGTTCACAAACTAAAGAATGAAAGAGGGAGATAAGCGTTTCGACTTATCTCCCTCTTTCTAAACATTAAGATTATTAAAAGTAACAGCTTTTAGTACAACTCCAAATATTGTTCTCTTTCCCATTCAGAAACGGTTTGACGGAAGGCTGCCCATTCCATTCGTTTTGCTTCTACAAAATTGGCAAAAATGTGACGACCTAATGCATCAATCATTACTTGATCTTTACGTAATTCTTTGATGGCATTGTGTAAGGTTGATGGCAAATCTTCAATTTGTGCATGTTGACGTTCTTCCTCATTCATCACATAAATGTTACGATCAACCGCTGGCGGTGGCGTAAGTTCATTACGAATACCATCCAAACCTGCTTGTAATAAGACTGCCATTGTTAAATACGGATTCGCTGAAGGATCGACAGAACGTAACTCTAAACGAGTCGATAAACCACGAGACTCAGGAACTCGAATGAGTGGTGAACGATTTCTGCCGCTCCAAGCTACATAAACAGGTGCTTCATAACCTGGTACCAAGCGTTTATAAGAGTTCACTGTTGGGTTACATACCGCAGTATAGGCACGGGCATGTTTTAATAAACCACCTAAGAAATGATACGCAGTTTGGCTTAAGCCCATCTCTCCTGACTCGTCATAAAAAACATTACCTTCTTCATTAAATAATGACATATTGCAGTGCATACCAGAACCATTAATTCCAAACAAAGGTTTTGGCATAAATGTTGCATGCAAGCCATGTTTGCGCGCAATAGTTTTCACAACTAATTTGAACGTTTGAATATTGTCACAAGCATCAACTACATCAGCATATTTAAAGTCAATTTCATGTTGACCTGGTGCTACTTCATGATGCGAAGCTTCCACTTCAAAGCCTAAACTTTCTAACTCTAAAACAATATCACGGCGACAATTTTCACCTAAATCGGTTGGCGCAAAATCAAAATAGCCACCTTTATCATTCAAATCAGTGGTAATTTCACCATTCTCATCTAATTTAAATAGGAAAAATTCTGGTTCTGGTCCTAAGTTAAAAGAAGTAAAGCCTAATTCTTTCATATCTGCTAAGGCGCGTTTTAAATTACCGCGGGGATCTCCGGCAAAAGGGGTACCATCAGGATTGTAAATATCACAAATTAAGCGCGCAACTTTTCCATGGTCGCTTTCCCACGGAAAAATCATCCATGTAGATAGATCAGGGTATAAATACATGTCACTTTCTTCGATACGAACGAATCCTTCGATGGATGACCCATCAAACATCATTTTATTATCTAATACTTTATCTAGCTGACTCACAGGAACTTCAACATTTTTAATTGTTCCCATAATGTCGGTAAACATTAGTCGTAAAAAACGTACGTTTTCTTCTTCTGCAATATGTTTAATCTCTTCTGCCGTTTTGGCTTTTCTTGTCATCGGTCTGATCCCCATCCTTCATTTTTATTGGCTGCTGAAACGTTAAAGCCTTGGTACATTCGATTGGAACGGATTTTGCTGAGTAAGTCCTCCTTGCGAAAGGATTTCGTCGTATAAAATCTGACGAACATCTGCATCGGTTAACGGACGAGTCGCCTCGGCGGTGTTTTTTTGTTCCTCTAATTTCATTTCATACACACGCTTAATCCCTGCCATGTTCAATCCATCAGATAAATAATCTTTAATTTCTAACAAAACATCAATATCATTTAAAGAATACATGCGTCGGTTGCCCTCACTACGTTCTGGATGAATCAATCCCTGTTCTTCATAGTAGCGAATTTGTCGAGCGGTCAAATCCGTTAGTTTCATAACTGTACCAATTGGAAAAACTGACATGGAACGGCGTAACTCTTTTTCTCTCATCTCCATCCTCCTCTCTTAGTTATTTCTTAGAATAACAATAGAATGACAAATTGTCAAGAACTTATGTTAGATTTTCTAACATAAAACAAAAAACCTGATAAATATGGACTTTTCCATCTTTTCATGGCTGATTTTCTCCTGCTAACCAAAAAAATAGAAATGATTTGTTTTTACAAATCATTTCTAATCAACTTATCATTTTTTATTCTTTTTCGGATTCAGCCAACCATTTAGACTCTTTTTTCGCAAAACCTTTCACGATATACCGATTTTCATTTTCAGCATATTCTTCTGAAATCATTAGTGTCATCCGGCGAAGTTCACTTAATAGTTGTCCGTCAGTTGGGCTAATTTCTAATTGATAAGGCTCGAGTAATTCCATCATTTGGGCACGGATAGCTTGAACCAGTCGTTCTTTATCTTCAGAAATTTTAGTTGAGATCAATACATTGGGAAATAAGGTTGGGACAAATTCTTTGCTGTCCACTTGATCTCTTTTATTATAAACCGTCAAGCACGGAATATTTTCCAACGCTAATTCTTTAATCAATGTTTGAACTGTGCGTTCATGTTGTAACCGATCTGGCGCACTTGCATCCACCACATGGAGCAGTAAATCCATCGTCCGACTTTCTTCCAATGTCGACTGAAAGGCTTCAATCAGTTGTGTTGGTAAATCTTGAATGAAGCCAACCGTATCGGTCAGCGTAACTTCCATGCCTTGAGGCAATTGCCATTTTTTAGTTAAAGGATCTAACGTTGCAAACAATTGATCCTCTGAATAAGTTCCTGCTGTCGTCAACATGTTGAGAATGGTTGATTTGCCAGCATTGGTATAACCAATCAAGCCAATTTGAAATAGTTCTGAATTTTGTCTTTTTTGGCGGCTTCGTTCACGATGAGCAGTGACTTCTTTTAACTCACGACGGATGCCTAAGATTTTATTCCGAATGTGTCGGCGGTCCGACTCTAATTTCGTTTCACCAGGTCCACGTGTCCCAATACCTCCTCCAAGTCGGGACAACTGTTTTCCTTGACCAGCCAAGCGAGGCAATAAATAATCCAATTGTGCTAATTCAACTTGTAACTTTCCTTCTTTGGAGCGCGCACGCAAAGCAAAGATATCCAAAATTAATTGTACACGATCAATTACTCGCACAGCTAACGCTTCAGATAACAGTTGATTTTGACGCGGTGTGAGCTCATGATTAAAAATCACAAGATCCGCTTCATAGGCATCTGTTAATTGAATTAATTCTTCCAATTTCCCCTTACCGATTACGGTTTGTCGATCGACTTGTGGTCGTTTTTGCGTTAAAACAAACACCACTTCGCCATTAGCGGTTTCCGTTAAATTCGCCAGTTCTTCCATTGATGCAGAAAATGTCTGATAATTTTTTTCCGTCTCAACTCCTACTAGAATCACTTTTTCATGAGTGGTCATCGCCTACTCACTCTCCTTCTGTTGTAGCCATTCCGCTACTTCTTTTTCCAACTTGGGCAAATCTGTTGGCTGCTGAACCAAATCCCACCAATGCGCAGCCATTCGATTTCTAAACCAAGTCAATTGACGTTTGGCATATCGCCGCGATTGCTGTTTGACTGTTTCAACCGCCATCTCTAATGATTGTTCACCGGAAAAATACGGGAAAAATTCTTTATAGCCAATACCTTGAGCTGCTTGTGCATGTGGTTGCTGAAACATCTGTTTTGCTTCTTCCAACAGCCCTTCTGTCATCATTTGATCCACCCGCTGATTAATACGTTCATATAATAAAGCGCGGTCTGTTTCCAAACCTAACAAATAATAATCATAGAGACGAGCTGGTTTTTCCTTCGGGGTCAAAATACTATAACCGGTTTTATCAAAGACCTCTAACGCACGAATCACTTTTTTGCGATTATTAAAATGAATGCTGTCAGCCGCTAGAGGATCCTTTTGTTGTAATAACTGCCATAAAGCTTGGTTCCCTTTTTCTTCCGCAAATAAATTGTACGTTTCTCTAATTTCAGGCGAGTCATCTATCTCACGACTTCCTAGTTGAAAATCATAAAGGAGTGATTGAATATACAAACCTGTTCCTCCAACGATAATTGGTAGTTTCCCTTTTTCAGTAATTTCTTTGATTTTTTGACGACCCTCTTTCTGAAAATCAGCGGCAGAATATGTTTCGCTGACTTCACGGCAATCAATTAAATAGTGAGGAATTCCTTCTTTTTCTGTTTCTGTGACTTTAGCGGTGCCAATGTCTAACGAGCGATAAACTTGCATGGAGTCACCGCTAATAATTTCACCATTAAATTTTTTTGCTAAAGCAATACTTAATGCTGTTTTCCCCACCGCAGTGGGTCCTACAATAACTAATACTTTCTCCAATTATGTTTCTCCTTCTTCTTGCCAATTTTGACGAGCAAATTTTGCTTCTTCAGGAAAATCCGTATGAACACCCGCCAATTTTAGCTGAAAACAATTTTCCGTTTCTTCCATCCGATTAACAGTCCACGGCCGCAGCGGTTTGCCAATTGTGATAAGTTCTTTTTCATGAGCCAACACCCAAGACATTTTTGGATGTAAACTATCGACAAGCGCGAATGCCGGTCCCGCTTGACTTAAATCCTCTGCAGATTCATAAATAAAGGCAATTTCTGTCTTAGGATCAGCTTTTTTTAATTTAACTAAACTCGGAAAATAAAAACTAGAATATAAATAACGAAACGGCCAGTTTTTTCGCTTCATTTGTTGGACGACTTTTTTCTCAATTCCTTCATAATGGATAATGTCCGTTTTAAGTTCAATATTCAAAAAACCATTGAATTGTTCTTCTACAAGACAATTTAAAACATCTTCCAATGTTGGAACACATTGAACAGAAGGATTTTTCTGAAACCAGCTTCCAGCATCTAGTTGTTTTAATTCGTTTAATGTTAACTGTTGGATTTCACCATGACCATCTGTCGTACGATCCACCGTTTCATCATGCATAACGATTAAATAACCATCTTTAGATAAGTGAACGTCTAATTCAATTCCTTCAGCACCAACACGAACAGCCTCTCTGAAAGCAATACACGTATTTTCAGGATGGGTGCCTTTACTTCCTCGATGTGCAATAATATCTGTCATGCTCTCACTCCAATCTTGTTTATTGTACCATTGGAGTGAGGTGGGTTCAAATATAGGAAAAAGAAAAGAAAGAGCAAGACATCAATCAAAGCGACTGATGATGTCCCACTCTCTAAGTCTTATAAACAATTTAGTCTCAAATCCGTCTTTTATTCTCTTAATCTTTTAGTTCATACTTAACATATTTATCCAAACCGGATTGAATACTATAGTTCGGTTCATAACCAATGGCACGTAATTTAGATATATCCGCTAAGGAATCTTTGATGTCCCCAGCTCGCGCTTCTTTGTATGCAACTGGCAAAGTGACTTTCATAATATCATTTAAAGAAGAAATTAACTCATTTAAATCGGTTGCTTTTCCAGTCCCGACATTATACACTTCCCCAAGTGATTGGTCAGAATGAGCGACAAGATTCAATGCTTGAACCACGTCCTCAACAAAGACAAAATCACGGGATTGTTTTCCATCGCCAAAGATATTGAATGTCACTTCTTGATTGGCCAATAAGCGTTTGTAAGAGTCCATCACAATCGAAATAACGCCAGAATAAGGCGAATTAGGGTTTTGGTTTGGCCCATAAACGTTAAAGAAGCGAACAGCGCTTGTTGGAACATCATATAAATGACAATAGTTTAAAACATATTTTTCAGAAGCAAATTTATCGACTGCATAAGGCGTTAATGGACGAATTACTGATTCTTCCTGTTTTGGTAAAGTTGGCTCATCACCATAAACCGCTGCAGAAGAAGCAAACACCAAACGTTTTAAATCTTTCTGGTATTTCCGAATTAATTCCAGTAATTGTAACACACTCTCAAAATTCACTTGGTGTGTTTCCACTGGACGTGCTACTGAATCTGCTACACTAGCAATCGCTGCTAAGTGAAAAATGTAATCGAACTGATACTCTTGTAGTACTTTTTCCATTAATTGTTGATCAGTCACGCTACCTTCAATGAACGTGATGTTTTCAGATGCGTTTAAATTTTCAGTTTGGCCCATTGATAAATCATCAACGACCACAACTTGATTGTCTTTACTATAATAATTTGCTAAGGTTGAGCCGATAAAGCCGGCGCCGCCTGTGATTAAAAAGTTCCTCAAGTTTCCCACTCCAATTAAAATAATACATTAATTTTACCATTTTTAGGTGTCAAAGACTACAGTTTGTTTTTTTCAATAAAAAAGGAGAGAAAATAACTTTCTCAACCTTTTACTAAATATTTTAAATTCTTTGCGTTATTCACAAAACTCTTATGAATGAATAAGAAATAGATAATGTACACAATTCCATAAGAAATGAAACTATAAATACTACCGCCAAACCAAAGATTACTAAAGATAAACAATAATGTAACCAACGTTTCCAATACAGTACTATTACCTATTTTAACGTTCATATCTTTGCATAGAAAAATTTCCGCTAAATTACAACGAAATGCTAAACTTACTAATATCAACCCAACAGTTAAATTCAAGTTCCCAACAACGAAAATCACAAACAGCGACAGGATTAACGACAAGGCAAGTGTCAATACGTTAACAAATAAAATTGTTTTTTCTTTTCTCAACGTTTTTAAATACGTATTAATTAGTAAAGACATCCGACCTTCATAAATAACTATAGGAAATAGAATTCCCATAAATTTCAAACTCTCGCTATATTCGGGTAACCACATACCTAAAACAAATTTGACGGGTACATATAACAGCAGAATTGCATACGTCAACGGAACAAAAACACCTCTTAATGTGACAAATAAAGACGGCAATCGCTCTTTATTTGTCCGTCTTAACAACGGAAACATTACAATTCCAACAGCATTAATAAAAGTTAAAAACATATTTGATAAACTTAAAGTAAAGGACAATTTACCAAAGGTTTCGATAGTCCAACGCTGTTGAACAAAAAAGCGAATGGTTCCCATTATTAGCATACTTGCTATACTACTGAGCATTAGTTTACTACCTATGTTAATATTATCAACTATTTCAGGAGTAACTTCCTTCAAACTCATCATGTTCACACGCAACATGTCTTTAACTCTAAACATTCCCCAAACCGTAATAATCAGTTTAGAAAGTATATCCATAATGATTAGCCAATAAAAATCTCGTCCTCCTAATGCAAAGTAAATTGCAATGAACAGGACATATAAATAGCGATCATTTCTGGATAATTGAGCATATTCCTTAATACGATTTGTTGACTGAAAAACATACAGAATAAACGTTTTTGCAATTGTAATTACTGAAACAATGGCCGTCAATATCAAAATAATCCCTTGATATTCTTTCGGCATGAAAAAGTAAGCCCAAAGAATGACAAAAGCAGAAATACAACATTCAAAAATCGCTAAATACCAGAATTGAGAACCGAGATTTCTTTTATCTAAATTTTCGTATTCTTCTCCCCCGATTTTTAAATAGATACCATCAATCCAGCCTAAGTGAAAAAAACCAACATAGGAAGCATAGAAAACATATAATTGCCAATAACTATATTCTCTAACCCCCAGCAATTTTGGAACAAATAAGTTTAATAAAACGGATATCCCCAGGGTAGCAAAATTAGCAGCGACTGTATAGTATAGATTTTTTACAACTGATTTAGCTTTCTCATTCATTTATTGTACCTCTTATTCTTTTATAAGTTTAAATCAAAAAAATATTCATCAAAGATTTTCATTTTTCGTACTTTAAATAAAAAAATTATTTAACCAACCTTTGAATGAATACTTCTCTTTAACAGTTTCAGCAACTGGTTTCATAGGTACCTTTAAAAACGTTAATATCTCAGACATATTTTGTTTATTTAGTAAGAATATATTTTCTTTTTCATAGAAATCCATGTTTAAAACTGTGCGATTATTCGTAATTAACTTTTTATTAAGAAATAATGCCTCTAAAGGTCTTAATGATATTCCATGTTGATTTTCCTGTACAACATCTAGAATAGCCGATGTATTTGCTTCATACTTAATGAGTTCACTATAAGAGATAGGCTTCTTATAGTCATAGTTTGAATAAGAATTTTTCGAAGAATCTACTACATAGATAAAAGGATTCAAATTACACTCTACAAAGTACGCTTCTAACTCTAATAAATAAGAGAGACGCTGTTTATCTACACCAATAAAACAAACATCAGATTGATACTTTGGATCTTCCTGACTAGCAACAACCTTTGTCTCGTCTATAAATTGGTTATTAAAATGCATTTGGTATTTTTCACAATCACCTATATCAAAGGACCAAAGCTCACAGTTTAAATCAGCGTAATAAGAAACCGGTGTATCTTTTTCAACAGGATTACTATACCATATAGCAATCCTGATATGCGGATATTTACGATTTAAATATTTAATTACCGGTCGTGAAAAGTAATGAGAATTCAACAAAATAAAATCTATTTCAGAGAGATTATTTTTCCACTCTCCATAAAAAAATCTTGCAAATGTAGTGTCTATTCTTTTATCTAATTGATTTAATAATTTAACAATAAAAGGACGTTTAGAAAAATATTTTTCTACATGTACACCTAATTTTTGCGCATCAGTTGAAAACAGAACTGATTTTTCATCTAAAGTAATAATCATCATGCGATTATAATCCATTATTTTTCCTACCTTTTTTACTTTATTTCCAATAAAAAGTATACGGATGGTGCGTTACTTGTTCAGACATAGGTGGTAATTCCATATAATTTCCATAACGTAATGATAAAAATAGTTTTCTGTCTTTGATTGCTCGAACTTTATTGCCAGCAAATAACACATCTTCATAATGATCAAACCATTCTTTTGGAAAAACACCCCATTCTTCGTTGATAAATTCAATATAACCACATTCGATAGATGATTCAATCGGATAAGTAGTTACTTTATCCATAAATTTACGTTTCCAAAAATCATAATCTCCCTGTTTAAGTAATTTTCGGTACCTTGGATATAGAAGTACTCGTTTTAAGTATGCTTTCCATCGAGATTTAGAAATGGCATAAGAATTATTTAAGGTAGCTAACATATTTTCTCTATATGACTCGCATTGACGACCAAAATCTAAACGTTCAGAAGATGTGGTTGGAAAACCATCAATCGGAAAAATATCGACAAACACACCTAATTCTGGGTCCTCACTATTATAAAATTGCTTCGATTTAACACATGTTCTAGTATCAACTAATTTTGCAAACGTATAGCGATAGTTCTTTCTTGTTTCCAAGCTCAATAATAGATAATTTTTATCTTTAGATAATATATTAATTAGACGATCATAATTAGGTCTCGTTAAGACAATATCCAAGTCATCATCCCAAGGGATGTATCCTTGGTGCCTTTCAACACCAATTAAACTACCGTAGTAAATAGAATATTCAATATTATTTTGACGACATATATTATCAATATATACTAATATTTCTGTGCTCGTTTCTTGTATTTCTTTAATCGTTAATGGTTTCATTTTTATCTCCAAAATAAGAATTTATTATTGTTTTTTACTAATTGACTAGATACAGAACCTAAATATAGCCAAAATAAAAAGGTACCAATTTTATTAACTAAAATTAATTCTGTTAGAAACATTGCCGAAACTAAAATAGTCAGTACAATTAAGACATTTCTCAAAAAATTATCATTAAAAATATTGATTTTTTTTGAAAATAAAACTTGCAATGTTGTTAGGATTTTATTAATTAAAAACAGAATTAACGGAATAGTCCCTGCCAGCCCCGTTGTCGCTAAGGTATAAAAGAAAAAATTATGCGAAGTTTGTTGTTTAACCGCAATCAAAGTATTAGGTAAATAGTGTTGGGCATATGTTACCAAATTTCTAGGAGAGGTACCAAACCAGATATTTGACTGAAATATCTCAAACGAACTTTTCCAAAGTCCAAAACGATTATTAGAAATATCTGTCTTGTTTTCTACGTCTGGTCTATCCAAAGAAACATCTGGTCGATTTTTTGAAACGTTCGTTGTAGATTTGTATTCTACGTTATTCCACAAATCTAAAATAGCTAACATTCCTCTTTCAATTAGCTTCGTTGCTATATAGGCAAAAAAGACCATACCAATACTTGTAATAATAGAATATAAAAGTTGTAAACCTAATTTTTTTTCAGTCGTTTTTTGATACACCACAAAAAACGAACCCACAAAAATAATTACCATTAGCTCTACAAAAGCCGTCCTTGATCCAGATAAAGTTATATATATCCATTGTATCAAAGTATTCATTATCAATAACCATTTCCACTTTTTCAAAGTAGTTTGAAAAAGCAATGACACCGATAAAATTATTGAAACAACAGAAATGGTAGCTGCAAAGTTAGGGTCGGCAAATACCCCATATAAACGATTTTCAAAAAAGCCAATTCTTAAGCCATTATAAATTTTATCCAAAGGCGCTGTATATGAATACTGTATAAAAAACATACAAATAGCGATAACTACTAACAATCCCCAAACTATTAAAAGAATTTTTTCTAATACTTTAAATGTTTTTTTATCTTGTTCTTTACCAATTTGATAAATAACTAATAAAAAAATAGCCTGCCATATAACTAATTTTAGGTTAGCTATAAAATACGTTTGGTAATGAATGAGTGTTACAAAAAAAAGCATGACTATAAAAATGACTAACATCGGATCAAATTGTTTAAATCTTTTATTTTTTAGAATAAAAAACATCTGATTTAGAATATAAACCATCGCCCAAATTGATATCAACCCAAACACCAGAGTATCTACCTTACTTGGTAACAAGCTATAAAGACTAATTGTTCTTAATAAAAGCATAAATTCAAAAATTATTAAAAACGGTAATTTCGTTTTTTCCAAAAAGTTATTTACCCACATAATACTACTCCTAATTTATTCATTTTTTGTTTTCCTATGTTTTTCTTCCAATATAGCAATCATCTTATAATATGGTACTCCGATTTGAAGTGCGATTGCTCCGACTTTTCTAGGCATAGTAAAATATTGATTTTTCATTATAAATTTAAAATTTTTTCGTAAAAAAGTAACAATTTCTTTTTGAACTTTTTTTTCTTCATTATTTAACTTACTATTCATCATTTTATCTAATACTATAAAATTTGCCCAACATACACGTGTATGAACAACATTAGATAATTCAGGATACCAGTCTAAGATATAATTTTCATTTTCTTTCCAAACATTGATTGTATCTAAATCTTTCTTAGAAAAAAGATTGCTTGAAATACTATTGGCACGGTGAAAATAATAATATTTTTGTTGCGTATCAATAACAATTTTCTCTGTATGCTCTAGGATAGATAAAATAACTGCACCGTCTTCTGTAATCATGCCTACAGGGTATCGGATATCTTCAAAAATTTCTTTTTTATATAACTTATTCACAGCATGAACAGATACAACTTTAGCTTCTAAAATCATTTTCATTGCTGCTACTTTATCTAGTACTATATATTGCTGTTGTTTTTCTACAGGTTCTTTTCCCTCATAAACATCATAAATACCACAGATTGATAAATCGGCATCTTCTTTTACGATATTTGTATATAATAGTTCATACATATCATCTGCAATGTAATCATCACTGTCTACGAAACCTAAATACTCACCTGTCGCTATTTCAATTCCAGCATTACGAGCATCGCTCAGCCCTCCATTTTCTTTATGGATAACTTTTACCCGTTGATCTTGTTCAGCAAACTGATCACACATTGCTCCAGAACTGTCTGGAGAGCCATCGTCCACCAGAATTAATTCGAAGTCAGTAAACGTTTGAGCTAAAATAGAGCGTACACATTTTTCTAAATATTTTTCTACATTGTATACAGGAACAATAATACTAATTTTGGGCATATCAATTTCCGCTACCTTCTAAAATTTTAATTGTATGTTTTAATGGTTCTTCCATACTGTCGTACAGAGGCCGCCAACCTAATGCGTAGATTTTTTGATTGTCTAGTAGTGCTTTTGTTGCTTTAGAAAATCCTTGTTTTTCTTGGGCGGTGGCTTCACCATGAATCACTTTTGTTCCAGCCACATTGGCTAATGTTTCCGCAAAAGTACGTAACGTAATATCGCAATGTTCGTTTGAAACATTGTAAGCTTCCCCCTTTTGCCCTTTAACTAATAAAAATAAAAGAGCAGATACAATATCTGCAACGTATGCATAAGAGTATAGTTGGGTCCCTGCGCTTTTTAACACAATGTTTTCTTTATGAACTGCATTCATAATAAATTGAGAAGAAGCTTTACTATCCGAAAGTAACATCGTAGGCCCGAAAGTACGACTAATTCTTGGAATAACAACATCAATACCATATTTCTGAATATAGGCTTGACATAATGATTCACTTGCTCTTTTTCCTTCGGGATAACCGGCCCGTAGCGTGTTACAGTCAATATAGCCGCAATAGTCTTCCGTAAATTTATCAAGATCTCCACGATTTTCTCCATAGATTTCAACAGTTGATAAAAATAACACTTTTTCACTATTCGCTTTGACCGCATAATCTAAAATATGCTGCGTACCAGCAATATTGGTCATAATCGTTCCAATTGGATCACTGGCATATGATTTAGGATGTGTATTACTAGCACAATGCAACACATAGTCACAAGCTTCTGCTATCTGAATTTCTTCTGTGACATCTCCGATAACTATATGGAATAACGGATCTTCTAGATAACTAGTAAATCGCTCTTCTAAACGCGACAATGTTCGTCCCATCGCCCAGATCGAAATATTCGCATTTCTCGTTTTATTTTGGTACATAAGCACATCAATTAAAAAGGTCCCAATCATGCCTGAAGCACCAGTTATAAAAACAGATTTATTAGTTACTTTCGTCCAATCTGGTGTCTTCTCTAAAACTCGTTCAACGTCTGATAAATAATTATCGTCTGTAAATAACATGGTATCCCTCCACTACTCTTCTTTCATTTTCAAGAAGCCTTTAAATAACTGTAAGTCATCTTGTGTGGTTAACTTAATGTTTTTATCTGAGCCTAAAGCAAAATACAATGTTTCGCCTAAATCCACCATCATAGTATTTGTGTATGACGATTCAGAAATACCAATATTCTCACGGAATGCTTTTTCGTAAGCCCAAGTTAATTTTTCAAATTTATAGGCTTGTGGTGTTGACACGCGACGTAATGTTTCACGATTAATATATTGTCGAGTTGTTTCCTCAGTTTCTTTTACAAAAATTTGTTCATTATATGGCAACGAAGTCACTGCATTTCCATATTCTTGACACTTAACAATTACATCAGATAAAACTAATTCATCAACTAATGGGCGAATCCCGTCATGGATAACAATAGTATCTTCTGGATTTGAATGTTCTTTTAAGAAATTAACCCCATTGTTAATTGATTCTTGACCAGAATTTCCTCCTGGAATAATCCATTGTAATTTGTCAATATGGTACTCTTTTGCATAGGCATCTAGTGTTTGTTCCCAACCTTTTTTACACACAACTAAGATTCGATCAATGAGTGGATGCTTTTGAAAAGATTCCAATGTGTAGATAATTATCGGTTTTTCCTCTACCATAATAAATTGTTTAGGAATCTCCTGCCCCATTCGTTTACCGACCCCACCGGCAATAATTAAAGCTGTAATCATTTGATACAAAATCCTTTCTCTAACTAGTCAACAACTAGTTTTATTTCAATTTTGTTTAACTTATATATTCATCAACACAGCCAAAACTGCATTCAATCTTTTACATTTTCTCATAACTATCAGTAAGTTTCAATAATTTATCGTAGACCTTAATCGAACTGTAAATATTTGATTAAGAAAAAACTCATTGATGAATATAAATCTGGACAGGTTTCGGAAAGTTTGACTTTTTATTAAGTGTATTTTCCACTTTATTTTTAATTGTTGTTCTTGACAAAAATTGATAGGAATTGCCAAACCAAGTGTTTCTTTACTTCGATGATCGTTATACTAATAAATGTAGCTCCCAATGATCTTCTTCAATTATTGTTAACTTTCAAAAATAGTATTTTCTTTAAGAGCCTGTCCATAATACATTCTTTAACAAACCCTACCTTAGTTGAAATAAAAGATACGACGATAAGAATACTCCTTGATTCATTGACTTTATGTTTTAAACTAGTCGTATAATTCCAATTGTTATACAAGTCCACAACTAATATGAATTAAATTTTTAGATAATAACTTTCCTTGAAATATTTTCAAAATAAAGGAATTCAATAGTACATATTATTGCTTTTTGATGAGGAACCAACGTATGAGATAGTCGCTAAATAAATTTTTTAATCTATGTTTCCATTGTCTCTCTAGTAGTCTCACTTTGTTAGGGAAATCTGCCATTAAAACCTACTCTCTTGCATGAATTTCAAAAGAGTACTCCTTAAATTTGCGACTACGGCACACTTCCCTTTCCAAAATTCTTTAGAAGAATAAGAAGGACCTTCACCGAATTCTTCAATCTCTTAGTCCTTTAAGACTTAGAAATTGAAGAGATCGAAACGAAGTGTAGTGTACGATGATTTCATCTATTCATGCTTCACAGTGAAACATTACAACTTTTAGCGCTTTAGCTCTTTTGACGGCCGGACTGTGACGAGACGTATGTCGAGAAAACACCATAGAAGTTGTTGAGAACAATGCAACGCGTAGTGTTGCTACTGTTTCCGCCGTTTATCAATTTTTAAGCCTGGGACAAAAATCTGAAGTGATTTTTGTCCCAGGCTCTTTCTGTGTGTGATTCAATAAGTATTTTCACTATTATTTTTTTAATGCCCGACTATCTACCCAGCCGATTGTTTTGCCATTCAATTGAAATTGGTATGTGGTCAGACCATTAGATAATTTTGCAGACTGGATAATGGTTACGACTTGGTTGGCATATTGAGAAGCACGTCCCAAGTTCTCGCCATCTTCGGCAGTATTGTTCGCTTTACTAAAGACTCCATGTCCATTAGAAATTGATGCATCTGCGATAATGCCTTGTTTGTTCATTTTCGTGTAAGTCGCTGTATTGAGAGTAGGGGTAAACGCCTGCTTATTCATCCAGCCAATTGTTTTGCCTCCAATCGCAAATCGCAAAAACTCTGCACGGCTAGTCTTCGCATACCCTGTAATATGGGCGGATTGACCTGCGTATATGTCCCCTTTACCCATACTAGAAACTCCTGGACCGACATTGTAAATTCCATTGTATACATCATGTTTTTTTGCTTCACTCGCTACTTTTACTTTTGCGTTGTAATCGTAGTTTTTTTGACTAATTAAATCATCATACTGTTTTCCACCAATAGATGTAAATCGTCCAGTGTAATCAGCATTAATATCAAACACACCTACGCCGATATCAACACCTGGAATCGTTAATAATGAAGACCATTGCCATGCCGCATAACCTTCATTTTTGTGCCATAACTGATCTGCAGTCGGTTCAAAAGGATACTGAGCAATCCAAATATTTTCAGTCCCTAGTTGTGTAGGCGATAAAACTCCTTCTGTAAACCAGGCTGCCATTGAATAATGTAATACATTCGTAAAACCTCTTGCTTTTAATTGATTAGCAAAAGCAATTGAATTAGCTGTCAATTGTCCATTATTCATGCTACCTTCTTCTGCATCATTAATCATTAAAGTGTCTTTTGGTAATCCAGTATTAATTGCTGTATCGGCAAAGTAGTTTGCTTCTTTTATTGCCTGATCTTTTGTTGTAAAGTGACTATAGTGATAGGCGGATACTTTTATTCCCACTGCATTTGCATTTTGAACTTGTGCAAATCTTTCTGGATTTTGATAAGTTGTCGCTTCGGTCATTTTAACGACCACTCCGCCTATCCCATAACTTTTCATAGTTTGATAATTTGCTACACTTAAACTACCATTCCAAGAAGATACATCGATAAAGTTTTTAGGCGGACGATTTGCCTCTGTTATGCTAATAGGATCACCATAGGCATATGCGGCTCTTTTTCTTCTCGTTCCTTTCATTCCTGATCCCATAGGTTTGTTCATATCCTCTGTTATTACGATTTCGTCTTCATCTTTATTATTAGCTTCTGAAGAACTAGTCGTTTCCGAAGTTTCTTCAGCATCTTTTGATTGCCAAGTGTCTTTAGCATCACTCGTGTCCAAACTATTTTTTGTTTCCGAAGGAACTGAAGATGAGGTGCTAGAAGAACTTTCTGTCGAAGTTTCCCCGCTAGATGACGTAGAGTTTAGTGTTTCTGCTGTATCCGTAGAAATTACTTCTTCTGCACTTTCACTACTTGATGCATCGATTGCATACACTATTGATGAACTAGGAACCAATGCTGTCAACATTAGCATTGTAATAACAGATATTTTATTTATTCTCTTCATTATTTATTTAACCCTTCTTTTTGCGTATTGTTTACAATTAATCCTCATTTAATTATAGTATGTAAATTTTACTTGAAACCAACAATTTTTTACTTTTCAAATTGAAATTTCTCAAAACTGATTAGAATGAGCACTAGTTTCAAATAATTTTCTAATAAATTTTAGCTTACGTCAAGAAAATCTTGCTAACTTTTTTTTACTATTTTATTTCTAAACTTTATCTTTTTATTACATTGATTATGTTATTTATTTTTTTACAACAAAATGCTGAACGCTATTTATAGATAACGTTCAGCCTCAGTATAAATAATTGAAGTTTTTAAAGATATTCTGTATACGATTTTTTAGTATCAACAATTAGCGCTTCATGATGAGGTTGACGATCTTCCTCTGGTGGCAATTGCATATAATCCCCAAAAACCTGTGTTAAGTAGCGCTTGTAGCCCACTGGTATTGGCATTTTTGTATCTTCAAATGGAACAAAAATAGCAGATTTAAAATCTTCTAAATGATAAATATTGCCCATGTAGCGTGGTCCGACACACAATTCTGTGACATAAGGAGTTGAACCAAAGGAATACTTGGTCATTCTTTTTTCAGCGAAGCGCCAAATATGATAGCGAGTTTTTTTCGATGGAAAGATATTCAATAATACCCGACTCCCCGTTGCTAAAATGCCACCATGTTTTTCTGGTACCACTTGTGAACAGAATAAAGCATAAATTAATGCCCAAATTTTTTGTTTCTTCCTTTGAAAATTTCCTTTTGGCGCACCATCTAAAGGAAAAATATCGATAGGAATACCATGAGGAATCGCTAATCCATCTTGATAGGTTTTAATAAACGTTGTCTGTGCATCCCTAATTGTCATAAATGAATTATGATCATTATAAGTTTTTGAAGCAACTAACAATGGATAACGTTCTGTATCTGCATATTTAGGCCAAAGCACTTTTAATTTTTCATAATCTGGTCTTGGCATAAAGAAATCTAAGTCATCATCCCATGGAATAAAACCTTGACTGCGGATTGCTCCAATACAACCGCCTCCACAAAAATAACAGGTTAGATTATGTTCTTCACAAAAAGCCACAAAATATTTTGACATGCGTAAAACGACTTGTTGAATTTCTACTAATTGCGTCTGTGTTGTTTGTTCCACTTTTCCTTTTCCTCCCTATTCATTCTTTGCATATTTAAATGTTGTATAGAATAAAAAACGCATTAAGTAGAATGAACTTTTAATAACTGAAAATTGTTCATTTTGACGCAAAATTTTCCAAACCCAACTGATTGTATTCCATTTGTTAGAAGATGTAGAGGTGGTTAGCTTACGATAAATGGCTAATTTTTCGTTAATAAAATAGACCGTATTTATTTCTTTCAAAATGTTTAACCAAGTAGCATAGTCTTCATGTTTTAAATCCGGCATTAAATGGCGTTTAAGCAGATTAGATTCGACTACGACTGTTAAGCAGCCGATAGTATTTGTTTTTAAAAGATCTTGATAGGTTTGTGGTCCCTCACTAAAATTACGCTCATGAGTAATGTTGCCATTTTCATTACATACAAAATAAGAACTACATGTAAATAAAAGTTTTTTTTCTTCCATCCACTTGATTTGAACTTCTAATTTATTAGGAAGCCATAAATCATCACTATCTAAAAAGGCAATATATTGTCCCTTTGAAGCTTCAATTCCTTTATTTCTGGTCTTTGCAATGCCCATGTTCTGTTCATTTTTCAGTAAAAAGATTCTTGAATCTTTTTCCATAAAGGCAAGTGCAATATCAATAGAATCATCTTTACTTCCATCATCAATGAGTAATAATTCCCACTTCTGGTAGGTTTGTTCCAGAACGCTTTCAATAGATTTTGATAAAAATTTGCCCGCGTTGTACATAGGCATAATAATTGAAACAAGTGCTGTTTCCATTTGTTCACTCCTCGTTGCATTTTATGTAAGAATGTAACAGTTTATATTATCGCATAGCTCTTTTATTATTTCAACGTTCCTTGTTTCCAAAAAAAGTTTGAGACATAAGCTTAAATAACTTATGTCTCAAACTTTTAACGGTAAATTCTAATAGCATTCTCTTTACAATAATCCATCGTCAATTCTTCACGTTCTTCAGACTCATCCAATCCTCTTGATGATACTTTATCAAAGAGAATTTTGATGGTTTGAAGCAGAATTTTCATATCCAACAGTAATGAATAATTCTTGATGTACAGTAAATCAAAGTTCAATTTACTATTGTAGTCAGAAGCATACTTCCCATAAACTTGGGCATAGCCGGTAATCCCCGCACGTACATTGTGACGTAAATAGTAATTCGGGTTTTCCTGATTAAATTGATCAACAAAGAATGGTCGTTCAGGACGTGGTCCGACAATGGACATATCTCCGCGAATAACATTGATTAGTTGTGGCAACTCATCAATACGTAAAGCACGCAAGTATTTACCAACTGTAGTGACGCGACTGTCGTTACTTGTAGATAAGACTGGACCTGATTTTGCTTCCGCTGTTGCCGACATCGTTCTAAATTTTAAAATCGAGAACTCACGTTGATCTAATGTAATCCGAGTTTGTTTGTAAATCACTGGTCCCGGTGAGGTTGCTTTGACTAAAATCGCTGCAATAAGCATTAAGGGGGAGGTAATCACAAATAGGCAAACAGAGACTAAAATATCGAATAAACGTTTAATAAAATTCTCTTCTGGTTGGATTTCAAAATTTGAGACTTCGATAATACTTTCATCTTCAAAGTTCATCATGTTTGGTTTTAACATAATTAGATTTTCAAAACTTGTATCTAAAAAGATTTTTTTCTTGTGTTTGACAATTAATTGATACAATTTTACTTTTTCGTTCTCATCAACATTACTTGAAATATAAACAATATCGATTTCATCGATAATTTTTTTTAAGTTTTCATAGTAATTGCTGACAACAACACTCGTTACTTTATGCTTGTTATTTTTATCAGACATAAAGTTTTGAATTGACCGCATAACTTGATTTTCTTTACCTAGTAAAACAACTTTTCGCTCATTGCTGACCTTTAAGTAAAGATAATAAACAAGAATTCGCCAAAGACTTAGAACAATAATTCCGATTATAAAGGAATATCCTAAAACAGAACGCGGGAACGTAAACCAACGTCCGGCAAATGTCACAATCATAATCGTTAAAGTCATTAAAATTTGACCAATCACCGTGACAAAAATGATGTCACTAATTTTGCGATTATAAAAAATATACGCACCTAACAACAAATTCAAAAAGATAAAAAAGATTGAAATGTAAATTGCAGATTTTTCATAAGCCACAAAGTTAAATGAAGGAATTTCTCGGCCAAATTTCACCATAAACCCTAAGATGATTGATAAATTATAGAGCAAAACGTCTGCTAAAATAATTACAATTCGTCTTGCATTACTCCATTCACTTTTTGATGTCATTAAAAACTTCCTCTCTTCACTTCCAGTAATTACATTATTTGTAATAACATGCAACCCCTATATTACCATAATGTCAGCGGACAAGAAAGTTCTATAGGATGAAAATTATCTGCGATGTCTTTGGACACGACTTAATTCTTCAGGTTGGTCCCAGCCCTCTTCGTCAACAGGTGCTATCGGGCGCTCTTCATTGCTAACAGGACTTGTTTGTTTCACTCGTTTTCTTCTTTTAGGTGTCGTTGGTCTTTCATGTCTTCCTCGTTTTTTCTCTGGCCGGAAGTAGAAGGCTAGCCCAAGGAAACTATAAACTATCGGCATCCAATGAGGCGCTAATAAAATATCTTCCATAAATGAATGAATCCAGATTAAAAGGAAGCCTAAAAGTAAACTAACTTGCAAACGATCCAATGTTTTTTTGCGGAAACCAATCAATAAAATCATACTGACTAAAAAACCAAATAAAATCAGATAGCCAATGACACCGAAATTACTTAACGTAAATAGAAAAGCATTATGTGTCCCCAGCGGTTTCCATGAGGCCACAAAAGGCTCCATACCGACTTTAATATGTTGAGGATCAGATAACCATTTAGCAAAAAACTCATGCCAAATTCGTTCTCTTCCTGTAAATAAATCAACAGTATCCGATTCCGCACATAAGTAAAACAACAATGGTCCCAATGCAACTACTCCGACAAAACCAAACAGCCAAACTTTCGAACGTTGCAAGAAACGTTTTGGTAAAAGATTGTCCACCAGAATAAAACCAACTAAAATGGCAAACGAGGTTTTGGATTGACTGACCCATGTACCTAAAACACCACCAATGTATACAGGTAAAAGCAGCAGGTTAAAAACCTTGTTTCTGTATGCTTTGATCAAACTACTGGCCATCATTGTTGAAAACATCAACGTTGCACCAATCGTATTGGTATTAATCCAAATACTTTCTAGTTTATTTGATTCTTTAAAAATTTCGTCTGCTGGAATCAACTGAGGCAACTCCACGGACATCCGATACAAAGTCGCACTCAAAGCAACTAAAGAGACAATTAATAAAAGCGTTTGATCCACACGGTCAAAGACACAAACTTTAAAACAAAGGACCAACAAAATAATTAAAGGAATCATTGTATCTGTTTGCATTGTGCTATGACGGATTGATTCCGTAAAGTGAAACAAGAGCCAGGTGGCTAACGCCAACGCAACGGTTAGCCAGTCAATAAATTTTAATTTCGTACAATTTAATAGCAGTACAAGTATTACTGCTATTAATAATAAAATTGAACTATTGGCATACATATATTTTGTGACTGGCGCATCAATTCCTACGACCCACATCGTATACGAGCCGATCATTGTAACTAATAAAATAAGTCGACCGATTCTATTCAATACTTTTCCCATATTCAAACCTCATTCCATGAATGAATCACTAGTCGTTTATTCGATAAATATATGCCCCGTTCTGATCAGGTCCATATAATTTTTCAAAATGAATCGTTGGTGTGTCTAACGGTTCTAATGGTTTATAAACGACCGCATATTTAATCCCATATTCTTTTAATTTTTCTGGAGATAAACGAGCAATAATCGCATCTTTTTGCATCAACTCTAAAACAGGGGTCTGATTTCCTACTTCAACATTGATGTGCGCATAGCGATTATAAATAAATGTGTCTTTTCCTTTTGGATCTAATGGTTTCCAAGCCTCTAAGTCAGGTGTAAAAGCAACACCGTTAAATGTATGCACACCTAACATTGGCAAATAGCCATACATCAAGCGTTCGCCCACCCACAATTGGTTGGGGTCTTTTTTGTTAATTTCTTCCACTTCTACCGCTAATTTTTTTCCATAGACAGCAGAAACGCCACGAGAAATTGGATTTACAAAGGCTCCAGAAACCATAATGATTCCTAATAAGACAAGGACAAATAACGTGCGCCAACGTTTAAATAAAGCAACAATTAAAACGGTAGCGACAACCAAGACACCAATGATGTCCATTCGTGTAACGTATAACCGTAAATTGCCCGTATATAAAACAAAGAAATACAGAACAACATTTAATCCTAGCGCCCCTAACCAGGCCATCATTGGAATTTTTGCTTGGCGATTCCATAAATAATCGATGAACCATAAACTTAACAACACAGCGGCAAACCCGAAGGATAACATCGCCCGTTGTTCTGGCACATAAGACCACAATGTCAACTTAGCAAAAATTGTTGGAAATTGAACGCTCATCCAAACTAAGTTAAATAAACAATACACGAATAAGACAAAACCGTAAATGTTTTCTTTGATTTTTTTATAAAAAATAAATGGTGAGAGCGGTAAAATAACAAAAAATAATTGATAAAAACTACTGATTTCCGAATTATTTGAATATGGAACATCTTGAAACGGCATTTTCCAATTTGTTAAAAATAACAAAATGTCGCGTTTAGGCATATCGCCACCTAAACTTACCCGTTTTCCTGGATAAGCGGTATCCATTACTGCTTTTAAGGAATCCAATGAGCCATATAGCGATCCGCCAACAATAATCGCCGTCATCAAGAGTGCCCCACCTATCAGGACCCCATCCCACTTATCCAACTTAATTTTTTTACGAAATTCTAAAAAGAATAAAATTAAAAATAATAAAATCAAATAACCAAGTGGTACTTGTAACGCAGGATAAATAACTAAAACAAATCCTGAGGCCATAATAACAGCCGTTATCGCACAAATGACACGACGTCGAACACTACTATGATAATAGAAATAATTATAAATTCCCACTAAAAAACCTAAGCCAAAAAATACTAAATCTCCAACTGGCGAGACAAACCACCATTGAAGGGCCGAAGAAAACGGAATCCAAACACTTGCTAACAAAGCTAAATATTTATTCCGCCGTGTGACGATCAAGCCAATTTCAAAAGAAAATAAAATTAAGCCAATTAATTTAAGATTCCAATACCATGATAAGCCATATTCTTTACCTAGTAGCACGTAGCCCCACGTAAAAGGTTTCGCTAACGTGGCCAAATTCCACGCTGGCGAATTATAGCCTACCACCATGTCTTGACCATTTAACGTAATCACATCATTATGTGTTTTCAAACCCGTTTGTGTTTGCGACAGACTAAATGGGGTTTGAACGAGCCATTCATCCGAACGAACACCTCTTGGTTCACCAGCAATTAATGAACTTTTTTGGCCATCCGCATATTCAGAAACATACGCATCCCACATGTTTAATGAACTACCATGGACTTTAAAGGCGACCAGTAAAATAAAAATGACTGCCGCTAGCAGATAGCGCCAGCGTAACAAATGATCAACCAAGCGAGCGCTCTGCTCAGCTTGGTTGCGTAATGGTTGTTTTTCTTTTCTTGTAGTTAGTTGTTGTTCCATCTTTTCGCTCCATTTCGTCATCCGCAATTGCATCTAGTCAATTCGTAATGAAAAGTTGGGAATATCCCTTGTCAGATTAGGATTATAAAATGGATCATTTTCAATTAAAGGTCCCCATTTTTCTTCCATCATCACTTTTTCTTGTTCAAAACGTTTTTTCTTTTTGCCTTTATCATCATATCCACGAGTTTGAGATTCAAAATGATAAAGCTCTGCTTCATGAAGCCAGACGTTGTCACGTCCTAAAGCTTGGACTTTCAGGCATAAATCAACATCATTGAAAGCTACGGTAAACGCTTCTTCAAAACCACCAACTGCATCAAAATCTGCTTTTTTCATAAGTAAGCATGCGGCAGTTACTGCTGAATAATTAACATTAATAGCTAACCGACCAAAATAGCCTAAGTCACCATGGGGATAACCATAATGACCATGCCCAGCGACGCCACCTAATCCTAAAATAACGCCTGCGTGTTGGACCGTATTATTTGGATACAATAATTTCGCACCTACACAGCCAATCCGTTCTTGCTGAGCAAATGAAACCATCAAGGTTAACCAATTCTCTGTAATCACTTCGGTATCATTATTTAAAAATAATAAATACTCTCCGTGCGCTTTTTTCGCTGCACGATTGTTAATAGTTGAGAAATTGAATGGAATATCGATTGATTCAACGAAAAAGCGACCAGGTAATTGTTGTTCAAATTCTGCATATAATTCGTGCATTTTTGGATCTGTACTTCCATTGTCAGCCATAATAATCTCGTAATTTTGGTAGGTTGTTTTTTCAATAATCGATGAAACACAACGTTGTACGTCTTTATAGCCATTTTTAGTTGGAATAATAATTGAGACTAACTTTTCAGATTCAATGTCATAATAAACATCGTATAAGCCATTCGCCGCCCCATGCGTTGCATGACCATTAATACCTCGACGAACGAGCGCATCTTGCACGGCTCTTAGCCCCGCTTCAAAAGCATAACCTTTTGAGCCCTGATCCACTGCTGTTGAGGTTGGCAGCATCCGCCAATAGTAAAGAACTTTTGGAATATGTGTGATGCGTTCTTTTGTCGTTTTTTCAGTAAATCTTAAAACTAAATCGTAGTCTTGAGAACCTTCGTAACCTTTTCGAAAGCCGCCAATTTCTTCTAGAATACTCCGACGATACACACCTAAATGCGAAATGTAATTGGTTCCTAAAAGTAAATCAGGTGACCAATCTGGTTTAAAGGCTGGATCAGAACGATTTCCATCCATGTCAATCTTATCTTCATCACTATAAATTAAATCCAGTTCTGGGTTTTCATTCAGCACTTTAACCACTTCATAAAAAGCATTGATCGCTAATTCATCATCGTTGTCTAGTAAGGCGACAAATTCTCCGGTAGCAATCGCTAAAGCAGAGTTGGTTGCTTCGGAAATATGACCATTTTGTTCACGAAAGACGACCCGAATTCGCTCATCCAATTGCTGGTACTCTGTTAAAATCTTTTTGACATTGGGATCTGTTGAGGCGTCATCGGCCATACATAATTCCCAATTAGTATAGACTTGATTCAAAATAGAATCAATGCACAACCGAAGCCATTTTTCTTCAACATTATACACTGGCATCGCAATGGAAATTTTAGGTTGATAATGAAATGTTGCGATTTCTTGCGTCATCGCTTCTATGTCTAGTACTTCATTTCTAGCTAACCAGTTAGGATACGAAGCTTGATTTCTTAGTTTCTCAATTTTCGCTCGTTGAATGGTATGAGAAATACCATTTTTAGCCATATACTTAAATCCTTTTTTGGCTTTTATCCAGAGACGAGTCACTTTATCTTCTGTCCCTGGAATCACTGGATATTTTTTATTCAAGGGAAAATCCACCGTTACAACATGTGCTGATGATTGAAAATGAAAAGGGAGTACTTTTTTTTGTTTAATTCCTTCAAGTGTAACAACAAAGCCAGCTTCAATCGCAGGCTCTGTTTGATAAATTTGATTAACATCTTCACGTAAAACGCGCTGAATGTTATAAGCGGACACTTGGTTTTCATTATTAATTGTGAAAGTTGGGCTTTCTTTAGTGATTGTATCTAACGCCCAACCTGTAATGGTCAAATTATTTGTTGCTTTGTCGCGATAGATACTATCAAAGATCACCTTAATGTCTTCATTCATGTGCATTCTCCTTATAGATGTTTCGGATTTCGGTAGGGATCAACTAAAGCTTCCGCGGTCCATTTTTCCGCAAGTTCTTTATAAGATCCTTTTTTATCATGGTTTTGCATTTTTTCGTCTGCTTTCAAAATTGCATAGGACACATATACATTTCGTTTACCAGCGCTAGCAAATTGTAACGATAAATCGACACCCATCCATTCTTTTCCTAAGTTTTCGTTAATTCCTTCTAAATTTAGGTAAAGTTGTTTGTTGAATAGTAAGCAGTCTTCAGTTGCTGCTTGAATATTTCTTGGTAAAGCAATTCTGTAATAGTAACCTAAGCTTTTACCAGGGGTGCCTTTTTCGGGATAAAGTAATCGACCTTTGTCTGTATCAACTGATACTCCTACTGTTTCCACACGATAGCGTGCGTCAACTACGCGGCCAGTCACTAAACCAGAGGTCTCTTGTTGACCAATGTTCATTAACTCTTTTAACCAATCATTTTTCGTTGGTACCAATCCAGCATTTAATAAAGCCACATATTCTCCCTTAGCAGCTTGAATCATGCCATGACGTGTTTCTGTTGAAACATAACGAAGACGGTCATTTTGGATATTTATTTGATTCTCGAAGCGTGCAGGCAATAGAATTTCATAATTTGTATAGGCAGTTTTTTCTAATAATTGACGTAAGTAACTACTCATATTCTCTGTATCATTCGTAATAATCAATGATACCATCGGCACATGATCATAAAGATAGTTAATTTTATAGGAACCATAAAATTCGGCAATCTCTACTTGTGCTTTTAAGCCACGGCGTTCCGTTGCCGCTTGGACCGCTTTTTGACCAGCTACATAGGCGTAACCTTTGCTTTCAGGGTTTAGAGCAGTCGATGATTCAATGGCACGCCAATGATACATCATACCAGGAATATGCTTGATTTTCGTTGCTTGTTCCGTTGCTCGTAATACGAAATCATAGTCTTGAGCGCCGTTATATGCTGAGTTCAATCCGCCTACTTTTTCTAATAAATCACGTTTCACAACAACAAAGTGTGTAATGTAATTATGGTTTAAAATCAGTTCTGGATTCCAGTCCGATTTGTAAAACGCGTTGAAGCGACGACCATTTTCTGTAATTTTATCTTCATCAGTATAAAGAAAATCAATCGTTGGGTCTGTATTTAAAGCTTTGACCACTTCATATAATGCTTGTGGCGCTAATTCATCATCGTTATCCATGAAACCAACAAAATCGCCAGTAGCAATCGACAAAGCTGAGTTAGTTGCTTCTGAAATATGTCCGTTTTCTTCGCGATAAATAACTTTGATTCGTTGATCTAGTTCTTTATATTTTTCTAGCATAGGCTTAATATGTTCGCTTGGCGATGCATCATCTGCTAAACATAACTCCCAATTTTCATAGTACTGATTTTGTAAAGAAGAGACACATGCTGCAAGCCATTTTTCTTCGACATTATAAACAGGCACAGCGACAGAAATTTTAGGCTGAAATTGGAACGTTTTAATTTCCGCTAAAACTGCCTCCACGTCAACAGGGGCTTCTGCTTTTTCTTGTCGTTTAAAGTACCACTTCACTGAGCCCATCAAACCACGTGTCTGAATCGAACGCCATGCTCGATCAAATTTCGTGCCTGGTTGAACCATGTTTGGACGCTCCACCACGTATTGAACCTTCTGGCCTGATTTGGTGTCAATGTTTAGCGTGTAGGCTGGTAAATCTTCTGGATCTTTAATCGTAATGACAAAACCATAATCTTGATCGCCTTCTAATTCAAACATATCAATAACATCCCGACGATATTCTGTTTCCACCGTATAAGTGACTGATTCACTAGCTTCTGCAATGCTGAATCTTAGCGGATAATTTGTTTGTTTGTCATACGCCCACCCTCTGATAACAGAAACGTTATTTTCTACATCGCGAGCAATATCATCGATGGTTAAATTAATCATTTTATCAAATTTAGTTAACGTGATTCGTTTATATTTTCCAGTAGGCATAGGGGCAGTCTCCGTCTGTTTATTCATTTCTTCTAAAAATTGATTTCTTTCATCTAACAGTGCATGAATAAAGGTATTTTCACGTTCTGAATAGTTGCCTTCAAAGAAATAATCAATGGCTACTGTCAGGTCTTTGCCTGCCATTTGTGCATCGGTTACTTCGATTACAGGTACTTGCGTATCTAAGAAATAATAGATATTCTCTTGTACCAGAAAAGCATTCGTGGCTGCGACTGGGACTGTCTCGCCGTCTATCGTCATGGATAATTTGACAATTGCCCCCGTTAAACTTGGGAATAATTTTATCAGTTGGACGTCTTCTGGTATCTTCAGTTGGAACTGTTTTGTTTCAGGTTTTTGTAAATCAACTGGTTGATCCAACTCAGTCTCTTTTTCTTCGCCGCAATTAATTAAAATATGAACGTTTTTTTCATTGTATGAATTTACTGGTGTCACTCGCTCTGGCTGTTCTACTGGTTCAGCAGTCAAGGCAAAAAAGTACTGATACACTTCGCCAAAGGGACGCGCTTTAAAAGCTGCTTGTACTTCTACAGGTAACGCTTCATACGTCGTAGGAATTTCGTTGTAGCCAACTTGATTAAATGTAAAATCTTCTTTGGCAATGTATAAACCAACTTCTGCAAAAACTTTTTCAAATCCTTCTTGTAAATAGAATGATTTATGCGTAGCATCCAACAGCCCAGTTTCATTCCATGTTAAACGATTATTAAATAAATCAATTAAGACAGAATTATGCGCCAAATTAGGGAAAGTGATTAAGATTTGACCGCTTGGTTTTAAAAACGGTTTGACTTTTGCTAAGGCGCTTTGAGGATTCATTAAATGTTCCAACACATCCGCAAAAACGATATAATCAAACGTCTTACCAGCAAAGTATTCGACCCAATCATTTTCATCAATATTGCCATAAAAGGCATCTGTTGAAAATTGACTGACATGATCATAAAGTTCTTTGTCTAATTCAACAATTGAGACCTGGCACTTTTTTTCTTCCATCAAATAGCTAGTCATTCGCCCATTACCTGGACCAAATTCCAAGACATCACTATTTTCTTTGATTTGTGCTACGATTTTCCCAACACTGGTACTCTCGTCTGTTTCCATTTCAAAATCATACTTCATCTTTTGTCGTATCCTTCCATTTATGATCTAAGATGACAATTCCTTCTCCGGCATAACGACCGGTAATAAACATCGTCACGTATTTTGTTTTGTAGACTAATGGGACTGTTGCATGTTCCTCAAAGAAAGCAATATCAAAATAATATTCACCTGTTAATAATGACATTTTTTCATATTCTAAATAAAAAACATTCCGTCCTTTTTTCCAAGGAATTTGCACGCCATCTAATAACGTATTTAAGCCACAGACATAATGGTTGTCCACTGTTCGAATAGCGACCCCACAAACAGGCTTCTTAATTTGGTCATTTTTGACAGTATATTCAATTTTTACAATCACTTTTTCATCTTGCGTTACCATTTCTAAGGGTTCATAATCCGCGTTTAAAAGTTCCGCATGATCCACTTCAATAATATCTGGCGTTGGGGTTTCATCTTTCATGGTCGCTTCGCGGTCAACTGTTTTAATTGATTTCTTTTTCAAAAAGTTTTCGTAATTGGTAGTCACGTCCATCGTATCTCCATATTCAACGACTTTCCCGTGTTGCAACCAAAAAGTTCTATCACAAAAACGGCGGATGGAGTTTACATCGTGAGAAACAAATAAAATTGTTTTACCAGAATTTTTAATTTCTGTAAATTTTTCCATACATTTTAATTGAAACTCTAAATCCCCGACAGCCAACGCTTCATCGACAATTAAAATATCGGGATCCACGTTAATGGCTACCGCAAAAGCCAAGCGGACAAACATACCACTAGAGTATGTCTTAACTGGTTGATACAAATGATCGCCGATGTCAGCAAAATCAATGACATCTTGGACACGCTCTTCCATCTCTTCTCGGGAAAAACCCAAGACCATTCCATTTAAGAAAATATTTTCATATCCTGAATATTCAGGGTTAAAACCTGAACCTAATTCAAGCAACGCTGAAATTTTCCCATTAATCACCATGGACCCGGAGGTTGGCGTTAATACTCCTGTAATAATTTTTAACATGGTTGATTTTCCAGAACCATTTTCGCCGACAAAGCCAATCATCTCGCCTTTTTTAATTTGCATCGTGACATCGTCTAACGCATAAAACAAATCGTGGTAAGATTTTTTGGTTGGACTAAGCGCTTCTTTAAACCGATCGGACGGCTTTTTATACATGTTGTATGTTTTGGTAATATGTTGGATATCGATTGCATATTCTGACATGTCGTTCTCTCCTTATAGTACATCTGAAAAATGTGGTTTTAAGCGTCTAAACACGGTTGAGCCAATTAATAGTAAAACAATAGTAACTCCCCAGAAATATAAGCTATATTGCCAATGTTCCCAGAACCATGCACCGCCTAAATAAGATTCGCGGTATCCTTGAACAATATAATATAATGGATTGATTTTTAAGATTGTCGCAATCATTCCAGTTGGTTGCCATAAAATTGGCAATGTCCACATAACTGTTTGCATAATGATATTGATAAATTGCATAATATCAGGTAAAAATGGTTGTGTTGAAGCAGTAATCCACGTAATTGCTGTTAAAAAGACTAATAAACAAGCTAAGTAGTAAATTAATTGCAAACTGTACAAACTTGGATAATAACCGTTAGCTGTAGTAATTACAAAACCAATTAGAATGAAAAACAAGTGGGTGTACAAGTTCGATAAAATTTTAGACGTTGGTAAAATTTGTACATTAAACACAACTTTTTTAACTAAATAACTATATTCACGAAACACATTCGTGGCTGATAATAACGAATCTGAAAAGAAGAACCAAGGTACCATCCCTGTTACTAAATAGACAATGAATGGCATATTGTCGCCAGCTCTAGAACGAAGGCCTACAGAAAAGACAAACCAATACGTCAAAACAGTTACTAATGGCGTTAAAAACGCCCAGACAATTCCTAGTGCTGAACCAGCATACTTGGCCTTAAAATCATTAAATGAAAATTGTAATAACAATTTTTTGTTCTGAAAAATATTCTTGAAAATTGAAAATGTTTCTTTAAACATATACTTATTCCTTCCGTAATAAACTATTTTTATCTAAAATTTTTGGATACAAAAATGCCATTTTAAACAACATTTCTATTTTATCGATAAACGCCTAGCTTTTCAATAGTAGACCCCTTTTTATAAAGAAAAATTTAACTGATTTCACTATATTAAAAAATCTTGTCCAATTTTTAGGAGATTATGCTACAATAATGGAGGTCTTGCATTTTTTTGCACGGAAACTATTTTTGAGAGAAGGGAAATTATGGTTCTTTTTATTATTTACGTATTTCTGTCTTCTGCTGGTCTGGTCTTATTTAAACTAGGTTCTAGCAGTTTGAACATCCAACTCCAACAAACAATCTTTTCAATGAATATCTCACTTATTTCTTTATTAGGTTTATTTTGTTATTTAATTAGTTTTATTTTATGGATGTTAATTATTAGTCGTTCCGATGTTTCTTACATTGTTCCTTTAGGCGTTGCCTGTACAAACATCGCTATTTTAATTGCTTCAAATCTGATTCTAAAAGAGACGATTACAACGAATGCCCTTATTGGTGCTGTGGTTATTATTGTCGGCATTGTGATTATGAATCTTAAATAAAAAAGATCGCTATTCATTGAGCTGACCCTTAAAAATTAGACTTTCAGGTCCAACTTTTAAGGGTCACTACACATTAGCGATCTTTTTTATTTTCTTCAGATTTCATGATAGATAATTCCTGCAATAATGTTTTAATGCGATTTTCGTGTTTTGAAATCAACACAGAATTTTTAATTTCCATAATTAAAAGGACAATCACTGCAGCTGATAATAAAAAGTTTGACGTTGTTTCAAACCCAACGGCCATTGCTAACCATTCTGCCAAATGCGGGAAAATAGCAAAAATAATTAAGACAATTGAGATTAATAACCAAATCAAAGCATTTTTTAGGAGAAAAATATTTTTATTAATTCCTCGAATAATGTATAAGAAAAAGCCAATTGCAAATAAAAATAAAGCTAGCCATAACACGGTTGGTAGCATTAATCTCCCTCCTTCATAAAGGCAGCAATCAGAATTGCTGAGCCGACTTCCAGCATATACTTCACAGAAGCCAATGCACGAATCGAAGAAACACCACCAAGCCGTTCCATCATATTGACAGGTCTTTCAACAATCACAAAGTGTTTTTTTATTAAGTGAACAATCGATTCTGGCTCAGGATAATTTGTCGGATAACGCTTTGCAAAAAAAGCAATCACTTTCCGATTTCCCGCTCGATAACCAGAAGTCACATCATAAATTGTTTTACCAGAAGCCATTCGAATACAAAAGGATAACAAACGAATACCAAAACGGCGCATTTTCGTACTTTGAAAAGCCGCTTCGTTTCCAGGAAGGAAACGAGAGCCAATCGAAAAATCGCATTTACCCTCTGCTAATGGTTCCAGTAAGACAGGTAAACTATTGATATCATGTTGACCATCACCATCAAACTGAACCGCCACATCATACTCATTTTCTAAGGCGTATTTATAGCCTGTCTGTACTGCCCCGCCAATACCTAAATTCAACACTAAATGAATGGCATTAATTTGGTTGGCTTCTAAAATTTGTTTGGTTCTATCTGTCGAACCATCATTGATTACCACATAATCCAATTCATGTTGAAAATGCGTAACTTCCTGTTTAAATGTTTCAATGGAAGCAATCGTCCGCAAAATATTTTCTTCCTCATTGTAAGCAGGAATGATTAAAAGAACTTTCATAGAAGAACACCTTTCCACTTTCTCTCTACCCAAAAACCCTTTAGTTAAGTTTTTTATTGTTGAACATTTTCTAACATTTGTGCTAAGGCTTCTTGCCAAGTAGGAATTTTAAAGCCTAACGCTTCTGTTTTACTTAAATCCATGACAGAATATTGTGGTCTTTGCGCCTTTTGTGGAAATTGAGTTGAATCCACTGGCAGTACTTCCACTTCAGTATCTTTTAAAATTTCTTTAGCAAACTGATACCAGCTACAGCTGTTTTCATTAGACAAATGATAAACACCAAATGGCGCTTTTTCTGCAATAACAAATGCCATAAATTCGGCTAACGTTCTTGTCCAAGTTGGGCGGCCAAACTGATCGTCCACTACCGTTAGTTGGTCTCTTGTTTCCGCTAATTTTTGCATGGTAAAGACAAAGTTATGACCGTATTGACCAAATACCCATGATGTTCGAATAATATAATAGTCGTCCAGGATTTCTTGTACCGCTTGTTCCCCTAATAACTTCGTCCGACCATACTCATTTAAAGGATTCGGTTGATCATCAATCGCATAGACGCCTTCTTTTTTAGTTCCATCAAAAATATAATCTGTACTTACGTAAACAAGTGTCGCCCCCACTGCTTTAGCAGCTTCTGCAACATGACGTGTGCCATCTACATTCACTTTTTCATCTAATTCCTTGCCTTCGTCTTCTGCTTTATCAACAGCTGTATAAGCAGCACAATGATAAATGACGCTTGGTTGAATTTCTTTCACTTTTGCCAACGTACTATCCGCATCAGTAATATCTAATTCTGTGGAATCCGTTGAAACATACTCAATTCCTTGTTCGTCTAATAGGTGACGTAATTCTGTGCCCAATTGGCCATTTCCACCAGTAATTAAAATCATTTTTTTCGCTCCTTCTTGAAAAAAAGGCAGGGCAAAGTAGCTTTTGTACTTTGCCATCGCCTTTCGACTGTTATCTCACATGTCAGAAAAAATTACTGACCATTTTGTGCATATTTTGCTTCAACAGCTTCTTTATCTGCACGCCACCAGTCTTCATTTTCTGTATACCACTTGATTGTTTCTGCCAAGCCTTCACGGAAATTCGTGAATTCTGGTTCCCAACCTAATTCTTCGCGTAATCTGGTTGAATCAATCGCATAACGTAAGTCATGTCCTGCACGATCGTTGACATGCTCATAGGCATCAACAGGTTGTCCCATTAATTCTAAAATTAATTCCATCACTGTTTTATTGTCTTCTTCACCATCTGCTCCGATTAAATATGTTTCGCCAATTTGCCCTTTTGTTAAAATTGCCCAAACAGCCGAAGAATGGTCGTTTGTATGAATCCAGTCACGAACATTTTTACCAGCACCATAAAGTTTTGGTGTAATGCCGCTTAAGACATTGGTAATTTGACGAGGAATAAATTTTTCAATATGTTGATATGGACCATAGTTATTTGAACAATTTGAAATTGTTGCTTGTAAGTTGAAAGAACGAACCCACGCTTTGACTAACAAGTCAGATCCTGCTTTTGTTGAAGAATAAGGACTTGAAGGATTGTAAGGCGTTTCGGCAGTGAATTTTTCCCCTTCGCCTTCTCCATGTCCTGGTAAATCTTCTCTTAAAGGTAAATCGCCATAAACTTCATCAGTCGATACATGGTGGTAACGAACATTGTTTTTACGGCAAGCTTCGATCAATGTGTACGTCCCAATCAGATTGGTTTGTACAAATGGGAATGGGTCGTTTAATGAGTTGTCGTTATGCGATTCAGCAGCATAGTGAACGACCGCATCTGTTTCAGCGACTAAACGATTAACTAATTCAGCATCAGCGATATCTCCTACGACTAATTCCACACGATCACTTGGTAGACCTTCAAGATTTTTTTCATTTCCTGCATACGTTAATTTATCTAATACAGTTACATGAACTTCTGGATGATTCTTTACAACATAATGAACAAAATTTGAGCCGATAAAACCAGCTCCACCTGTTACGATGATTTTTTTCATAATTGAAACTCTCCTACTTTTTTCTTAAATTTCGCCATAGATAAACGGATTTTCCGCTTCAAATTCTTTTAAGGTTGGATGTTTTTGATCCTTTTCTGACGTAATCGCTTTTTCTGGCGCAATTGGCCAATCAATAGCTAACGCTGGATCGTTAAAAGCAATACCGCCGTCTGCTGCCGCATTGTAGTAATTGTCACACTTGTACATAAAATTCACGTTCGGTGTCAAGGTGACAAAACCATGAGCAAAACCTTTTGGTACTAAAAGCTGACGGTGATTATGTTCTGATAAAATGTAGCCTTCCCATTGACCATAGGTTGGACTCCCTTTACGAATATCAACAATCACATCTAATACCGCACCTGTTACAACGCGAATTAGTTTTGTTTGCGCAGCTTCGCCTTTTTGAAAATGCAATCCACGCAAGACACCTGCTTCTGTTGATAATGAATGATTATCTTGGACAAAATCAAAGTCTAATCCATGTTCTGCAAATTTAGCTTTGGAATAACTTTCTGTAAAAAAGCCACGATGATCACCGAAAACATCCATTTCGATAATTTTGACATCTTGTAATTTTGTATCAATAACTTTCACGTTTCTTCGCTCCTATTCTGCTGCTAAACGTAGCAAGTATTGGCCGTAGCCATTTTTCTTCAATGGTTGTGCCAATTCTACCAATTGTTCTTTTGTAATATAGCCCATTCGATAAGCAATTTCTTCCAAACAAGCGACTTTTAAATTTTGACGTTTTTCAATTGTTTCAATAAATGTTGACGCTTCTAATAAGGATTCGTGTGTGCCTGTATCTAACCAAGCAAAGCCACGGCCCATTACCTCAACAGAAAGTTTATTTTTTTCAAGGTAGACTTTATTAACGTCTGTTATTTCTAATTCCCCACGTTCTGACGGTTTGATCCCTTTTGCAATTTCAACCACTTCATTGTCGTAAAAATACAAACCTGTCACTGCGTAATTTGACTTCGGTTGTGCTGGTTTTTCTTCAATAGAAAGCGCCCGCATCTCTTCATCAAATTCTACCACGCCGAAACGCTCTGGATCATTTACATGGTAACCAAAGACTGTTGCCCCTGACTCTTTAGAAGCCGCTCGTTGCAACATTTTTGATAAGCCGCCACCATAATAAATATTGTCCCCTAAAACTAAACAGACACTATCATCACCAATAAATTCTTCACCAATAATAAATGCTTGCGCCAAACCATCTGGACTTTCTTGCACCGCGTATTCGATATGAATGCCTAAATCATGGCCATCGCCGAATAAGCTTTCAAAACGTGGTGTATCTTCTGGTGTAGAGATAATCAAAATTTCATTAATTCCCGCCAACATTAACGTTGACATTGGGTAATAAATCATTGGTTTGTCGTAAATTGGCATTAATTGTTTTGATGTTGCTTTTGTTAACGGATATAAGCGTGTCCCGCTTCCGCCTGCTAAAATAATTCCTTTCATGAACAATCTCCTTAAATACTTCTATTTTTAGTTTCTATAAAACCAAATATCCTTCCCTATTATCGCATTAAGCATAGGGTTTGTCATGTTTTTTACGTAAATTTTACAAATCTGTAAAGGTTTAGCGCTGTTCCTTTAAACGCTGATGTAAAGCTTTTAATAAATTCACACGCCAATTTAATTTTTGTTGGAAACTTGTTTTGGTAATAATGGGGCTGACATTCGCTCCATGTCTTCGGTAAAGCACTAATGGTTCTTTAATGAGACCCGTTTGCTTCTTCCGTGCAGCTAATAAACCAATCCACATATCATGCATAGGAACTTCCGGCGGAATGGGTAAAATGACGTTTTTCATCTCTTGACGAAAGGCCATACCTGCCCCAATATAGCCACTTTTTATCGCATTTCGCCAAAATCCTGGTTTGACTTTTCGAAACTTAAAATAAGAGGGATTGGTAACTTGTAAATCCGCATCAACAATTTTCAAGTCACTAATAACCACTTGGATGTCAGGGTGCGTTTCAAAATATTCTGTCACCGTCGTTACTTTATTTGGCAACCAAACGTCATCTTGATCTGCTAAAAATATTACTTCGCCTTTCGTATGCGTAAGCGCAAATGCAAAATTAGCAATCACTCCTTGCCCTGGACCTTGTAACAATTGAATTTGGGGATAATTCGCTGCATACGTCCTCAAAATTTCCAACGTATGATCAGTAGAACCATCATCTGAAATAATTAGTTCATCTTCTTCACTGACTTGTAAAAGAATACTATCTAATTGTTCCGCGAGATATTTTTCTCCATTATATGTCGCAATACAAACTGAGATCATAGATTATCCTTTCATTAACTTGAGAAATTCTGCCAATGTTTGCCGCCAAATTTGGCGATTTTTGACAGTTAAAAATTGCTTACTACTGCGTAAAAATAAATGGCGTCGATGATGGGAAAACTTTTCTTGATCATATCGACGATAAAATAACGTTTCTGCTTCAATAATAGAGCGATAACGTTGAGGACTCATTGTACGATAATCTAAAACAGACAATTCTTGTTTTAGGTGGATTGGTAAGACTTCAATCTTTTTATTGGCTTGATTTAATTGATAAAAGAACCAATGGTCTAAATAGTCCAAAGGAAATTCTTCCGAAAATCCTTCCAACCAGCGTAGCGTTTCTGCCGTAATAACTGTACCAGAATTGATAGCCATCAACGGTTGGTTGGCTATCCCTGCTGCTGGCTTTGCTCCTTTAAGCCCAACGTATTGATCACTATATACTGGCGAAATTTGTTGTCCATTTGCTTCTACAATTGGAACATAGACTGCCACAGTCGGATCTAATGGCATGATGATCAACGTATCAAAATAAGAGGCTGGCACTTCTGTGTCTTGGTCAAGGAGCAACAATAATTCACATTGATTCGCTTGACTAAAAGCAATCGCTTCATTATAAGCGGTCGCTAGGCCTGGATTATCAGGATTATGTCGATAAGTAACATTTTGTTGTAAAAATAATGCATCTTCTTGAGGAAGTGGGCTGTTGTCATAAATAAATAAGTGCAATTCGGGATGATTTACCACTTCTTTTAATAACAAATAATTCGGCGTATCAGCCATTTTCATTTGATATAAGACGATGACTACCGCTAATCTTTGACTCATTAAAAGAACCTCCAGCCCCATTTGTTAAAAAATTTCCCCATTGATTGCATAAAGATTTTAAACAATTTCCGACTTTTATGGGCGCCCTTTTCATACATGTGAACAACCGTTTCAAAAGGCGTATAGAGAATCCGATAGCCTGCTTTGCCAAAACGTAAACATAAATCGTTGTCTTCAAAGTACATGAAGAAACGTTCATCGAACCCACCAATTTCAACGAATTTTTCACGATCAATCAACATAAAACAGCCTGAGCCCATTTTAATATCCGTTGTTTCTGTATCCGACAAATCGCGACATTCATAAATACTCAAACGTTTATCAAAAATTTTCTTTACAAATTGAAAGGGAATAAAACGTAACATATAATCGAAGACATCTAATTTTTGACGAACTAAATATTGCGTCGTGCCATCTTCATTTAACACTTTAGGGCTAACGACTGCAATGTTCTTATCTATTTTGATACGGTCTAATAGACGATCAAGCACGTCTTTAGTAACCAAAACATCGGGATTAAAAATAATTGCATATTTTGTCGAAGCATTGAATAACACTTGATTATGACCATGACCAAACCCTTGATTTTCTTCAGCGCGATGGATAGTAATAAATGGTTCATATGTTGTTAATTTTTCAAGATACGCTGTTTCAGAATGATTGTCATAGATATGAATATCATAAATACTATCAGTACCTAGTTCAGCTTTTAATTGGTCTAGTACATTAAAAATGTAACGACTATTATAAGTGACAATCGAGATTGTTACCATTTCTTGCATGCTCATTTCTCCTTACTACTGAAACATCGTCTTAAAAAAAAGCATATGTTTCACACATATACTTTTTTAAGTTTAATGGAATTATATCATAGGTTTACGCTCTCGCAAAGCAACCTAAAGATTTCTTTACTTTCTCTTAGAATGCTTGCCAAGTCGCTTTTTCATTTGCTCCTGACGATATTCACGATTCCCTAAAATCCGTAACAAATACATCAACGGTTGATGTCCTTCGCCAACTAGACCGATTAGTTCAATGAATAGTTCTAAGCCAATTAAACAAAAGACAATTAATAAAATTGATGCTACTGTACTTGAATAGCTGAACAATAAAGAGACAAAGGAAAAAACTAACGCTAATGCATAAATAGTCATGACCGCCCCTTTATGGGTAAAACCTAAGGATAACAAGCGGTGATGCAAATGCATTTTATCTGCTGAGGAAATGGGCTTCTTGTTCAATAGCCGTCGAATAATTGCATAAACCGTATCCGTAATTGGCACACCTAAAATCACCATTGGCGTAATTACCGTAATAAACGTAGCATTTTTCAAGCCCTGTAACGACATTACTGCAATCATAAACCCGAGGAATAACGCCCCGGTATCTCCTAGAAATATTTTAGCCGGATAAAAATTGTATGGGAAAAATCCCGCAATGCTCGCAACTAAAATAAAAATAACAATTGGAATATAGACCGTTTTAGCATGTAGGAAAAAATACCCTGTAATACCAATCGTGGTTAATCCAATAATGGATACGCCTGATGCTAAACCATCCAAACCATCAATTAAATTTACTGCATTCGTAATCGCTAAAATCCACAATAAAGTTAGTGGTAAACTAAACCAGCGCAAATCAATCATTCCAACAACTGGCAACGTCACAAAATCTATCCGAATTCCAGCAACAAAATAAATAACTAATGCTGCTAACAAAATACCGATTGTTTTTTTCATTGGAGTAATCTCTTTAATATCATCAATGAGGCCTGTCAAAACAACCATTCCACCAGCCAAAATAATCGGCCAAATATAATCTTGTGGGATAATCGAACGAAAAATCAATAAACATGAACTAGCAAAAGCAATGTAGATTGCAAGTCCTCCTGCTGTAGGCATATTTTTGGTATTGATTCGTCGCTCTCCTGGTGCATCGTAGGCGCCAATCCGAAACGCTAGAAGCTTAACAAGTGGTGTTAATAGCAAAGATAAGATAAATGTCATAAATAAACGTATTAAAACTTCATAAATAAATAGTGACATAGTCGAACCCACTTTCTTCTCGTTCAGGGTATATTATACCGTAAACTGAAGCATTTACAAGCTGAAACATGTGTTCTGGCAACGGTTTAGACTTTTTTAAAGAAATCCATTTATTTTTTCTTTTTAAACCATCTAAACAAGCGTTGTTCAAAACTTGGTTGTTTCTTTTCTTTATCTCCAGATAAGTATTCATCGACAACAGCGTTGACAATTGCTCCTAAAATAATAATCGTGGCAGCAAAATTCAGCCATAACATTAAGATGATAAAACTCCCGATGATTTGATAACTTGCGATTCTAGAACTAAAATATTTTACGTACAAACCAAAAATTTGTGATAATAACATCCAACCGACTGTCGAAAAAATAGCCCCTGGCAAAATGGAACGTAACGATAATTTCCGATTAGGAACGACCGCATAAATCAAACACATAATCACTAATAAAACAACGGTCGTTAACGGCCATTTTAACGCTTGGAAAGTATCGATCACAGATGTTGAGTAGTGGAAAATTGGTTGCAGTAATTCAATAATGTACTGACCCAAACCTAAAATTACTACTACACCAACAATCGCTACCATAAATAACAAAATAACTAAAAATGAGACCACTCTTACGAGAATAAAATTTTTCCTTTGTTCGACACCAAAAGCTTTATTCATCGCGTTTTGTAGTGCATTAATACTTTGACTGGCACTCCAAAATGCTGCTAAAGCGGAAACAGAAAGCAACCCGCCTGAACGTTGAGTCAGTAGTGAACGAATCGCTGGTTCTAAGTTCTTATAAACATCTTTCGGAATCGCCTCTGCAATATAAGGCAACACAGAATTAGGGTCGATTCTTAAATAAGGTAAGACATTACCTACCGCAATCAGTAATGGAAACAGCGAGAGTAATAAATAATAGGCAACAACCACTGAGCTGTTGCCTATTTCGGCTGTGACCATGTGACTTTGCGTTGTCTCAATAAAACGCATCAAAGATTGATTCTTTTTGATGTTGTCGAGAAACTTCATCACACACTCTCCTTATTAATAAGTCAATTCTTCGCCTTGTGACGTTAAGATTCTTGGACCTTCTTTCGTAATCGCTAATGAATGTTCATATTGACAACTTAGACCGCCATCTTCAGTATAAGCAGTCCAACCATTTGGGTCCATTTTCATGCGCCAAGTTCCTGTGTTAACCATTGGCTCAATGGTAATAACCATTCCCTCTTTTAAACGTAGTCCTTTACCTGCTTCACCATAGTGAGGAATCATTGGACTTTCATGGATAGTTGGGCCAATGCCGTGGCCTACAAAATCGCGAACTACCCCGTAGCCTTCTCCTTCTACATACGTTTGAATTGCATGACCAATGTCGCCAATTCTATTTCCTACTTGTGCTTGGTCAATCCCAAGATATAGCGCTTTTTTGGTTACTTCCATCAAGCGGTCAATTTCAGGTGTTGATTCACCCACGACATAAGACCAGCATGAATCAGAGATTGCGCCTTTTAAGTCGACACACATATCTACTTTGATTAGGTCGCCATCTTTTAATACTTTTTTACGAGGAAATCCGTGGCAGATTTCGTCGTTGATACTACAACAAGTAGCATATTTGTAACCTTCATAGCCAATTTGAGCCGCCACGCCACCATGACTTTCAATAAAGTCTCTCACAAATACTTCAATATCCCAGCTTGTAATGCCAGGTTTAATAAACGTCCGTAAATGACGGTGAACATCCGCTAATAATTCCCCTGATTCATCCATCATTTCAATTTCTCGTGGTGATTTTAATGTAATCATACTATCTCTCCTAAACTTGTTTCATTCAAATTATTTTATCACATTTTTTGCAAAAAAGATTGTTCAAACACCAATTTTCAAAAAGTCCCTTAATAAAAGCACTCGCTAGTCTTTTATAAGAAATGCGCATCTGCTATAATAAGTGACAGAATTGTATGAGGGGGAAGAAAGTTTATGACGTTAGCTAAAATTGTGTATGCAAGCATGACTGGGAATACAGAAGAAATTGCCGACATTGTTGCAGAAGCATTTGAAGATTTAGAATTAGAGGTCGAAATTGATGAGTGTACGCAAGTCGATGCCGCTGATTTTGAAGAGGCCGATATCTGTGTAGTAGCTACATATACGTATGGCGATGGCGATTTACCTGATGAAATTGTCGACTTTTATGAAGACTTACAAGAGATTGATTTATCAGGAAAAATCTTCGGCGTTTGTGGTTCAGGAGACACGTTTTATGATGATTTTTGTAAATCGGTGGACGACTTCGAAGCAGTCTTTACTCAAATTGGGGCAAAAAAAGGCGCCGACAGCGTTAAAGTTGATTTAGCCGCTGAAGAAGACGACATCCAACGTTTAGAAGAATTTGCGAAAAAATTAGCAACTGCCGCAGAATAACTACGTTGAAATAAATAAAAAAACACCAGAGAAAAATGGCTAGTTCCCATTTTTCTCTGGTGTTTTGATATTCCTAATTTAAAAATAAAATACTGTAATTTAAAGCTGCCGCAAAAGTAACCCAAAGAATATAAGGAATCATCAACCAGCCACGCGTTATTAATTTATAACGCAAGTAGTCCCACTGTTGAACTATTAATAATAGCCATAACAATGAGATATCAATCACAGATAATAAATTATTTTGTAAAGAAAAAAAGAAAAATGTCCAGAAAAAGTTCGCAATAAATTGTAAAATAAATAGCGTAATCATCCGTTTTTTCTGTTGTTTATTTGGATGAACTAAGATGAAATAAAAAGTAATGCCCATAAAAATATACAACACCAACCACACTGGTCCAAATAACCAGCCTGGCGGAGCAAAACTTGGTAATCTCAACGCTTGATAATATTCTCTCGCATTTACTGAAAATAAGCCCGACAAGAGCCCTAGTCCGGTAATTCCTACAATACTTAGCCATAAACGCTTATCTTTCACTCAGTTCATGTTTTTTGCCCCTTTCTATTTCTCTTCTTTACTGTAGCATGGTTGCGAATAATCTACCATTAATACACTTAACAAAAAAAGACCGTTCTTTTAAGAAACAGTCTTTTGCTGTTACCTCACAGAAGTTATCAGCATGAGGTTACACTTTTTTTAATTTTTATAGGTCAATATCAATTGGTTCATCTCGTTCAAGAATTGCTTCAATACTATCTTTCATTAAATGAATGATTTGTTCTTCTGAAGGATGGATAATTCCAGAAGTCATTAATGCAGCCACACCAGTAGCGACCACCCATGTTCCCATGTGTAAAGAGTCAATTTGAACATCGTTTAAATTAGCATACTCAGGATCAGCTTTTACCGCTTCAGTAAAATAGTGATAAGAGAATTCTTGCATTTTTTTGCCGCCACCATATTCTTCTAAATAAAGCGCACGGTATAACTTACTTTCACTTGTCGCAAAATGAATATAGTTTAAAGCCAAATCAACAATTGTATTCCCGGTATGTTTTACTGGAAAGACTTCTTTCGCTAAGTATTTATGAATTTTTTGGAATAAAGCATCGCGTAAATCATCCATGTTTTTAAATTCCAAATAAATCGGTTGGGTGGAACATTTCATTTTATTAGCAATATTACGTGCAGTGAACTTCGAAAATCCTTCAGTGGCGACTACTTCATAGGCAGCTGTTAAAATCTGCTCTTTCGTAATGGTTTTTTTTCTTGCCATAATTCCCTATCCCCTTTATTCATTCATATACAACGCTTCCAAATAAATGCTTATGGTTATTGTAACACGATTTTTCTATTATGCAAAATTAGAACAACTCTTTGTACAAAAGTTCACTGAGCGGGAGCACGACAACTTTTACCCCAACTTAAAATAACAGTTGATAAAGGCTTTATTTCGTTGAGTTCCCTGCTCTTCCGTGTTATGATATGAGCAGTCATTACCCATCAAAATGAAGGAGGAATCACGAATGACCTTAGAGAATTTTAATGAAAATCTAAAGAAATATGCACGTTTAATTGCTGAAACGGGTGTCAATGTTCAGGACAATCATACGGTTGTTTTACAAATCAGTGTCGATCAAGCGCCCCTTGCCCGCTTAATTACGGAAGAAGCTTATCGCTTAGGTGCGGCCGAAGTAATTGTTCAATGGAGTGACGAAACCATTCAACGTGAATTTTTAGCTCATGCTGCAACTGATCGTATTGAAAATGTTCCTCAATATAAAATTGATCAAACCGATGATTGGATTGCCAAAGGCGCAAGCCGAATTAGCGTGGTTTCTTCTAATCCTGATGCATTAGCTGGCGTGGATGCACAACGTGTAGCAGCTTTCCAAGCGGCTAATGGGAAAGCATTGGTCAACCTACGAAAAGCAACACAAGCCAACAAAGTAAGTTGGACTGTTGTAGCTGCTGCTAGTGAAGGCTGGGCAGCTAAAGTCTTTCCAGAATTAGCAACAAGTGAAGAACAAGTTGATGCACTTTGGAATGAAATTTTCAAAACAACACGAATTTATGAAGAAAACCCAGTTATTGCTTGGGATATCCATGATAAAAAATTACAAGAAAAAGCGGCTGAATTAAACGAACAACAATTTACTGCTTTACACTACACAGCTCCTGGGACAGATTTAACGATTGGTTTGCCTAAAAACCATTTATGGGAAGGCGCTGGTAGTTATAACGCTCGTGGGGAAGAATTTATGGCTAATATGCCAACAGAAGAAGTTTTCACCGCCCCAGATAGTCGCCGCGTTGATGGTTATGTTTCTAGTACAAAACCACTAAGTTATGCTGGCACAATCATTTCGGGAATGAAATTTACATTTAAAGATGGAAAAGTTGTTGACTTCTCAGCTGAACAAGGCGAAGAAGCATTGAAAAATCTCTTAGCTATTGATGAAGGTGCCAAACACTTAGGAGAAGTTGCTTTAGTACCAGACCCTTCACCAATTTCACAATCCGGTTTGATTTTTTATAATACATTGTTTGATGAAAATGCCTCTAATCATTTAGCCTTTGGTTCGGCCTATGCCTTCAACTTACAAGGCGGCACGGAGATGAGCGAAGAAGAATTAGCTGCAGCTGGTTTAAATCGTAGCCAAACACATGTGGACTTTATGGTAGGATCTGACAAAATGAATATTGACGGCATTAAGGAAGACGGGACGATTGTTCCAGTTTTTAGAAATGGCGATTGGGCATAAATTTAAAAAGAAGCAAGCCGTTATTTTTTACGGCTTGCTTCTTTTTATTTCAAATAAAAAAAGGCTTCTCAGCCTTGATACGTTCCTTATTCAATCAGACACATGGCGGCACTTGCTTAGTGCTGCTTCCTTCCGGATCTGACACAATTCACTAGCCCGCCATTGTCCTAGCCTTTCGGCAAAACCTAGTATAACGTATTTTTATTCTTTTGACTAGTCTTTCTTTTGATTTTTTAAAAGTTTCTCTTCTTTTTTCTTTGCCCGTAACTTTTTAAAGAACTGAACTAACAATAAGCGACACTCTTCTTCTAAAACGCCTGCTTCGACATAGGCCACATGATTGAAGCGTTCATCTTCTAATAAATTCATCAAAGTCCCAGCAGTGCCTGCTTTAGGATCAGTTGCGCCATAATAAACTTCTGGAATTCGTGCTAAAAGCATCGCCCCACTACACATTGGACAAGGCTCTAAAGTTACAAATAATTGGGTTTCTTCTAGACGCCAATTTTCTATCCCGCGACACGCTTCTTGGATTGCATACATTTCTGCATGCGCCGTTGCTTCTTGCCGTGCTTCTCTCAGATTATGCCCGCGGCCAATAATTTCCCCTTGCCGAACAATTACAGCTCCAATAGGCACCTCAGCCAAACCTTCTGCTTTTTTCGCTTCTGCAATGGCTTCTCGCATAAAAAATTCTTTTTCTTCTTGTGTTAACGTTGTTTCTTTTTTTCCCAATTAATTTCCACCTTTCGGCTTTTTCCCACTAAACTTCTGTCTTGCTTCATGGTACAATAAATCAGTGAGGTGTGTCTATGATTATTGAAAATTTATCTCAGCTTTATCCCAAAGGCTATTTATCAAAAACAATTGGTTCCGAAGCCACCTATTCAATTCCTGTTGACGACCAATTTTTCATTGTGAATAAAGCTTTCTTAAGTATTAAAGAACAACATTTGTTGGAAGCGCTTTTCCCGATTTCTGAAAACCCAACAATTACTGGTAACCATCCTTGGTTCAGTTACTTATTTCAACAGGCAAAATTACCTGCCGAAGGGACCTTTCGTATGTTGCAAATTCAAACGAATGTCCCAAAAGAATTACAAGCTGAATGGCAATTTAATTTAACAAAGATGTTTCCAGATACAGTTGATTGTTTCAGTCCAAGTAATAATATGTATATTTTAGTTGAAGAACAGTCAAAAAATACCTTTCAACAAGAAGAAATTCAAGGGATCTTTTTAACATTAGATACAGACTTTGATTGCACTAGTGCTGTATTTGTTGGCAATTTTTATTCCTCTGAAGACATTCTCCGGCGTTGTTTCCATGAAGAACAACGTATTTTTTCAGAAGAACTTAATTCCTCTAGTCGGACGACTGTTTTTAGTTTAACCGATGTCGCCCTCCACTATTTTACCAAGGAAGCTATGAGCCAAAATGTACTTGTTGAGTATTATCGTCGTTTATTAAATAAAGACACCGATATTCAGCCAATCATCAGCGCTTTGTGGAAAAATCAAGGCAATATCAGCTCCACTGCAAAAGATTTATTTATGCATCGAAATACTTTACACTATCGGTTGGAAAAGTTTTTTGAACAAACTGGCTTATCTTTAAAAAAAATGGATGATTTAATCTTTTGTTATTTGTTATTAAGAAAGTAGCACGTCCATTTTGTACTCGTATGTTTTTTATTCCCAATTAGAAAGTAGGCGTTCCAATGAAAATTACCGCATATGTCGCTAGTGCATTTAGTAAAAACCACGAAGGTGGCAACAAAGCAGGCGTTGTTTTTATGACACAGCCCTTAACGAGAACCCAAAAAATGGCCATCGCCAAAGAACTAGGATTTGCAGAAACTGCTTTTATTTCAGACTCAAAGATTGCTGATTTCCGCCTTGAATATTTTACACCAAAAGAAGAAGTCGACTTATGTGGCCACGCGACAATTGGCGCTTTCACCATTATGAAGCACTTAAATAAATTATTGCAAACAGAATATACAATCGAAACGAACAGCGGTTTGCTCGCAATCACGGCGAACGGTGAACAACTATTTATGGAACAAACTGTCCCAACTTTTTATGATACGCTCACTTTAGAAGAATTGAGCGGATGCTTTGATTTAAACGCAGTGGCAACTGCTTTTCCTATCCAGATTGTGTCAACGGGCCTAAAAGATATTTTGGTTCCCATTAAAAATACGCAATTATTACAGGATTTACAACCAAACTTTGAAAAAATTAAGTTACTTAGTCAAAAGTATGGAGTTATTGGGATGCATCTTTTTGCTTTGTCTGAAGAAAATATCATTTGTAGGAATTTTGCGCCCCTTTATGACATCGATGAAGAAGCCGCTACTGGTACATCAAATGGTGCGTTAGCTTGTTATCTGTACCATCACCAAATTTTACAAAAAACCAATTACACCTTTGCCCAAGGTTATACCTTAAACGCTCCTTCAGAAGTCTTAGTGCGTTTGAACACTACATCCCAAAAGACAATTGATCAAGTTTTAGTTGGTGGCAGAGGCTATTATGTTGAAACAAAAGAATTATTTTTATAAAAAAAAGATGGCCTAGGCCATCTTTTTTACTTCATTGCATCTTCAATAAATGTGAAAAAGCGTTCTTTTAAAGAATCTGTATTGTCTTTAACTTTTTCGCCATATTCAGCTAATTTTGAACCGCCATCTTTCACACGATCAACAACATTTAAAACAGAATCTAATTCATCATCGGATAAATCATCGACAATCGATAATAATTTTTGGTTTCCATCAAATTTATCGTCTACAAACTTTTTAACTTTATAACGATTGGAAACATGAGATACCTTCTTAATAATTTTTTCAGAAGCGATGACTGCAACAGAGACACTTGCAACTGCAGCAATGCTTAAACCGATACCAATTTTTGTTGATGCTTTCATTTCCTTCAGCTCCTCTGTTATTTTCTACTTTAATCATAACATATTATTACTTTTATGCGTAATAGAAAGACCTTTACTAGCACTTAGTCTCGTCGGTTGTTACCACCAAATAAAATAACCAAACGTAAAAGTTGTAAAAAGGTCGAAAGCGCCGCTGCTACGTAGGTAAGTGCAGCTGCAAAAAGAACTTTTCTGGCCATTGGGACTTCTTCTTCTGTTAATAACCCACCTTCAGAAAGAATACTTAATGCACGTCTAGACGCATTAAACTCCACCGGTAAAGTCACCAATTGAAAAATCAAGGCTAATGAAAAAGCCAAAATTCCAATGTTGATTAATGTTTGATTCCAACTAAATAAAACACCAATCAAAATTAGTGGAAAGGAGATGGTTGAGCCAATGTTGGCAACTGGAACAATGGCTGCACGAAAACGTAAAGGCACATAGTTCGTATGATCTTGTACCGCATGTCCGCATTCATGAGCCGCCACGCCAATAGCCGCGACCGATGTCGATTGAGCAGTGGCTTCGGATAAGCTCAACATTTTGTTTCCAGAATTATAATTGTCGGTTAAATCACCCGCAATTTGCTGAACTCCAACATCATTAATTTGTTCTTTTTGTAAAATATATTGTGCTGCCTGCGTGCCTGTAACATGTTTACTGCTTCGTACTTGATCATATTTACGAAAGGTACTGTTAACATATGCGGAGGCCGCACCAGAAATCGCAATTCCAATAATTACCAATATATAGGTTGGATCGATTCCAAAATAAAAGGGCATCATTGTCCTCTACCTCCATCTTTTTTTCTTTATTGTAGCATGATAGAGAAAAAAAGGGAGCGACAAACGTTGTCTTTTGTTTAAAAAAATGATGAATTTTTCAAGAAAGTACCAAAACTAACAAAAGTGTCACTCAATTAACGGAAAAAAATATGGCAAATTTTCTAAAAAAAAGGCATACTATTCCTTGAGGTGAGGAAAATGAAAACATTACTAAAAATATTAATCCCCTTAGTCATTTTAGCCGGTGGTAGCTGGGGCGTTTATAATTACTATTACGGCGGAGAAGCCTATTATACACAAATCACAACATCTGGTGAAAAGAAAGATGAAAAATCAGATTCTGGTGAACCGACGACCATGTATTACTATCAACAACCTGCGTTTAATAAAAACGGCGAAGAAAAGACCGTGGAATTAAATGAATACCGTGATCAACCTTTACGTATGAAAGCCTATCTAAAATTGAAAGTCAATCCCCGTAAAGGCGTGATTAGTTGGAATGAAGTGACAGAAAAAGAAGTCCCTGAAAAAGCTTTAGAAAAATTAAAATAAAGAAAAAACCGTTGGCAAACGACCAACGGTTTTTTCTTTATAATTGATTACTAATTTTTTCGATATTTTTTAGCATAATGGACACTGTGCCATCTGGATTATTGACGAATTCAATTAAATCGCCATTGCGGTAAACATCTAACGGAACAATTAATTCAATACCGTTATCCATTTTTAACTTTTGTTTGCCAAATTTCTTTTCAGAAATTTCGCGAGATTCTCTGACTGGCGGTGTTTTGTCGACAAACTTCGACTCATTCACTTCTTCTTGGTAAGCTAATTTAGCTGATACATTTTCTTTAAACACTTGCTCAGCAATTTGCTCATTGTCAATCGTTCCCGTTTCCTCAATGCTATCATATACCGCTTCTTTTACCGAAGCCATTAGTTCAAACTCATCTTCGTTAAATTTCTTTCCAATGCGTTTGACTGCCTTTTTAATTTCTTTGATATTTTCTTCCATGGAAGGTGCCGCTTGCGTCTCAATCACTTTTTCAGAGAAATACCAGATTTTTTCTCCTGAAAATTCATATCTTTTCTCTAGTAATTCAAATGCTAATGTATCTAAGTCAACCGTAATCCCTTCATCTGGTTTTTGTGATTTTGAAGACAAAATTGCTCGATTGATAATCAGTTTGTTATAAACGGATTCTTCTTCATAGTCGACGTAATGCGTGTAACTTTCTTTATAGTTTAATTTAATCATTGCGACATGTAACACCGTATCTAATTCATATAAAATGAACAAAATATCAGCACTAGGCGCATCTTCGCTTCCTGAATAAACATCATACCAATGTTGGGTAACTTCTTGGCTTTTCTTCACAAAATCACTAGGAATCCCACGTAACGTGTCAACAAAGGAACTATTTTCCGCCAATGTTCCAGTCTTTGTTTGTGCAGTCGAAAGTTTTGAAATTTTTGCAGTTAAATACGTTCGAATATACTCGGTCGTTAAATCTAGTTCCTTTTCAGAGAAAACCGGCGTCCCAGTTTCTCGATCAATAATGTGTAAAATTGCTTTTTTTAAATAAATATCCATTTTTACGCTCTCCTTTTCTCAACCTTTTTAGTCTAACTGAAAGAGAGAAAAAAGCCAATAGTTTCTATAAAAAGAAGAAGAATTCGTAGACAAATGTCTACGAATTCTTCTTTACTTCAAAAAGCGATTACCCTTCTTCGCTGTATAACATCCCTGTTGCTTCATCAACTGGATCGACTTTATTAAAGATGCCTTTCTTTCTGAAAATATAAGTTAAGCCCATTGGTACGATAATCGCAATCACCATTGCGCCTAAAAACGGCAAGTAATATTGTGGCACAATAGATAAAATTCCTGGCAAGCCACCGACGCCGATACTGGTCGCACGAACGCCCATTAAAGTGGCAAACATTCCTGCCATTGCCGAACCAATCATGCCCGCAACAAATGGATAAACATATTTTAAGTTGATCCCAAACATCGCTGGTTCAGTCACACCTAGGTAACAAGAAATCATTGCTGGAATCGAAACTTGTTCTTCTTTTTTGTTTCCACGATGCATAAAGATAACTGCTAAAACCGCTGAACCTTGTGCAATGTTTGATAGAGCAATCATTGGCCATAAGTTGGTTGACTGAAAGTCAGCAATCAACTGTAAATCAATCGCATTACTCATATGATGCAACCCAGTGATGACTAATGGTGCGTACATAAAGCCAAAGACGGCGCCAAATAACCAATTAAATGTTGACGTTAATCCTGCATTTACGATATCAGAAACCCAACTACCAATCGTCCAACCGATTGGTCCTAAAATGACATGTGCAGCCAATACTGTTGGTACTAAAGCAAACAATGGGACAAAAATCATTGAAATTGCTTGAGGAATCACTTTTCTAAAGAAAATTTCAAGATAGGCAAGCAAGAAGCCGGCTAACATAGCTGGGATAACTTGCGCTTGATAACCAATCATGTTAACTTGAGCAAACCCAAAATCCCAGAAAGGAATTTCTGCTGCTTTAGTCGTCGCAACTGAATAAGCATTCAGAAGTTGTGGTGAGACTAATGTAATCCCTAGGACAATCCCCAAAATTTGTGTGGTTCCCATTTTCTTCGTAATACTCCACGTAATCCCAACTGGCAAGAAGTGGAAAATTGCTTCGCCGATTAACCATAAGAATGAATTGACTCCATTCCAAAATTGAGAAACTTCCACGATTGTTTGACCATCAAGAAAGCCAAATGGAACCCCTTCCAAAATATTGCGGAATCCTAAAATCAATCCCCCGATAACAAGTGCAGGAATTAATGGTGTAAAAATCTCAGCTAAAACAGAAACAACTCGTTGAACAGGACTCAAATTACTTTTGGCAGCTGCTTTCCCTTCTTCTTTTGAAACCCCTTCTAAACCGGAAATTGCAGAAAAATCATTATAAAATTGTGGGACTTCATTCCCAATAATTACTTGAAACTGTCCAGCATTGGTAAAGGTTCCTTTTACAGAAGGAATATCTTCAATCACAGGTACATCCGCTTTTTTTGGATCTTTTAATACAAAACGCATTCGAGTTGCACAATGAGAAACAGCTGAAATATTTTCTTTGCCTCCTACTGCTTTCAACAACTGTTGTGCATCGCTTTGAAACTTACCCATTTTACATTCTCCTCTCAAACTTGTATATACAATTAAGTTGTATATACATCATACTTGATTATTCTTTTTTTGGCAAGCGCTTTCTTTCAAAAAAATAATTTTATTTTTTTACAAATCCCTTGTCTTTTCTTAAAGAGTCAAACAGAACGCTTTTTTAGCTGCTTCTTTATTGCTATACTACAGAGGGAAAAAACGAAAAGGAGTATGAAAAATGTTTTTTAAAGAAATTCATCATGTGGCAATCAATGCCTCAAATTATCAAGTAACTAAAAATTTTTATGTCGAAAAGTTGGGCTTTGAAGTTCTTCGCGAAAATCATCGTCCCGAAAAAAACGATATTAAATTAGATTTAAAATTAGGCAGCCAAGAATTGGAAATTTTTATTTCTGATCAATTTCCCGCTCGCCCCTCTTATCCTGAAGCTTTAGGATTACGTCATTTAGCTTTTAAAGTTGAACATATTGAAGAAGTGATTGCTTTTTTAAATGAGCAAGGAATTGAAACAGAACCGCTACGAGTAGATGATTTTACGGGTGAAAAAATGACCTTCTTTTTTGATCCAGATGGACTACCTTTAGAACTTCATGAATAATAATAAAGGAGAGAAACAAAATGAAAGATACCTTTCGCTTAGAAAACCAGACGATTTATTTTGGTACAGAACGAGCAATTTCAGCCAGCCCTCAAACGATTTGGCGCTACCTGACTGAGACAGACAAGCTAAAACAATGGTTTCCAGAATTAGAAATTGGTGAATTAGGTGTTAACGGGTTTTGGCGGTTTATTCTGCCCGATTTTGAAGAAACGATGCCTTTCACTGATTATGCAGAGGAAAAATATCTGGGCGTGACTTGGGATACTGGTATCATCTATTTTGACTTAAAAGAACAAGCACCTCATCAGACCCTGTTAGTCTTCTCAGAATCTCTCCCAGAAAATTTTACAACACCTCGCCATAAAGATATCGCTGGTTGGTCAATTGTTCTCAACCGCTTGAAGCAAGTACTTGAAACCCCTGATGCAGCACCAGAAAAAATAGATTTTCCGCAAATAGAAAATCATTACTTGGAAAAATTAACGAATTTAGAAAATTAAAAAGTGTGGCACAACGGGTAAATCACCCTCTGTGCCACACTTTTTAAAAACGTAAAATACGCTGATAAACAAATAAACCTAAATCAATTAAGCAAACAACAAAAATTGCCAATAATACAAAAGAGACCCGCAACTCTGCGGCGTACATCCCTCGTAAACTAATTGTTGCCAAACATAACCCAAAAATCGTTGCCATTGTCACTTGTAACACGGTTCCTGGTTTTAGGGAATAAACAAAAATGCCAATCAAACTAGAAACAACGAGGTGTGTCAGTGGCAATTGAAGCCAATTGACAACAAACAGACTAAGGAAACATCCTAAAAGAGTCCCCCAAAAACGTGTCTTAATACGCGTATTCATTTCTGCTTTCACTGGATGCAAGAGTAGAAAAACATTCATCGGAATCCAAATTATTTTAATGCCTCCTACACTCCACATTAAAATAAAACTCAGCGTAATGGTGAAGCTCATACGAACAGCTAAACGAAATCGTTGCACCCTTTCGTCAGGACTTTCTAAAAATTGTTTGAAACTTGTGATCCCAAAAAAAGTCTGTTGTAAGTCGTGCCAGAAATTAATAACCGCCAATTTTTGTTGTTTCATATTTAATTGAATGCTTTTATGGCCTCTACTCTTTAAGCTGGTTAACTGACTTAATCCTGTTTGCCACCAAGCGTTTAATGTTAAAGCCAATAAAAAAAGACCAATTAAAAAGGCCACAACTTGAGATTGCATCAAAAATGTATTTCCTTTAACCTGGATTAACTGACAAAACGTAAACATCATCAAATAACTATGATACCGCATCGGTGTCGCAGATGAATAAAATAAATAAACAATTAAAAATGTCACACTACTATTTAAAATAATAGACCAGCTAAAGGAACTACTAGCTATAAATGCTAAAAAACTGATCACAAATTGCCTGATACTCATTTTGAGTAGCGCTACAAATGAATAATCTTTTTTATAGTTAATTTTAAACATAATAGTAAATACAGGCACCATAATTAAATAGCTTGGGGAAAATAAAAAATCCAATGTATAAAAACTAACCAAAAAAAAGGCGATGACTGGGAAAATGGCCCAAACATACGCAAAAAATTGCTGACTTTTTGTACTAAAAAAATAAATAACAATCACTCCAATATCGATTCCTTATCCATTGTAACATGCTTGTCAATTCCCTCTTCAAATTGAATATACCAATTCGTTAAAAATAAATAAAAAAGCGAATAAATACGCTTTCATTTCTCGTTTTTTGTGCTATAATCAGCCTATATGATATATCATTTAAAACAAAGGAGCTACTTTCATGAATATTCAAGCGATTGATACGCGACACGGAACTGCCAACCAACATAGTTTTTCAAATGGGAATTGTCTACCCTATACTGGCGTGCCATTTGGGATGAACTTTTACGCCCCGCAAACAACTGACCAAAAAGGCAGCTGGTGGTTTCATCCAGAAGATCGTACATTTCAAGGCTATCGAGTAACGCATCAACCAAGTCCTTGGATGGGTGATTTTAGCCATTTATTAATGACCCCTGTCAGTGGTTCATTGTCGGAACTTTCTTTATTCCATGCCCAAAGTTCTTATCGTCCAGAAGAAAGCCTTTTTTCTCCTGTCGAAATTAACTTAACTCAATTACGCTATCAAATAACTTCTCAATTAATCCCAAGCATGTATGGTGGTATCTTAACCATTGATTATCAACAAAAAGATAATCACTTACTGCTAACTCTGCCTGGACGTTATCAAGTAAAACAATTAGATGACCATCAAGTGGCTGTAAAAGTCATCAACTATTCTGGTTGTGAAGATCCAGATTTTAGTTTTTATTTCGTGCTTCATTTTGAACAGCCTTTAACCAAATGGTTTGCCCCTTCTTCAGGTGAAGATGGCAAAATCCTTCTTTCTTTTGGAAATATTGCTCAACAAGTTGTTCATTTTAGTAGTTCATTTATTTCTGAAAAACAAGCGCAGTTAAATTTAGCGCGAGAAATCTCTTTGCATTCTACTGAGATGCTGCAACAAGGAATCGCAGATTGGCATAATTATTTCGATCGCCTTAAAGTAACGCATGAAAACCCTGAACATACTAAAACGTTTTATCATACACTGTATCGAACATTCCTATTTCCGCAAACCTTTTATGAATTGGACGAAAATCAGCAGCCGATTCATTATGATACGTTCTCACAAACGGTTCGTCCTGGTGTACTATATACCAATAATGGCTTTTGGGATACTTATAAAACGGTTTACCCATTGTTCTCACTCATTGCTCAAGAAAAATACGAAGAGATGCTAGAAGGCTTTTTAAATAGTTACAACGAAACAGGTTTCTTGCCAAAATGGTTATCGCCAGATGAGCGTGGTTTAATGCCTGGCACCTTGATTGACGCTGTCATTGCTGATGCCGCCGTGAAAAAGATTCGTCCTGACTTGATGCCTCAGTTCCTAGAAGCGATGAAAAAAGGCGCTACACAACAAAGCGAACGAGAAAATTATGGACGTCAAGGAACTCTGGATTATCTAAAATATGGCTATGTTCCTTCAACCTATCATGAATCTGTCAATCATACCTTAGATTATGCGTACAGCGATTTCTGCATTTCACAAGTTGCAAAAACACTGAATGATTCAGAGACCGCAACGTTTTATCGTCAACAAGCCTTGAATTATCAACAACTTTTTAATCCTGAAACTGGCTTTATGCAAGCAAAGGATACTGAAGGCAATTTCCGTCCTGACTTTTTAGATATTCGTTGGGGCAAAGATTACGCCGAAGGAAGTGCTTGGCAATCAAGTTTTGCGGTTTATCAAGATTTTGCAGGTTTGATTAAGCTATATGGTAGCGAGTTAGCTTTCGAAAAAAAATTAATTCAGCTCTGCAATCAAGCGCCTAACTTTAACGTTGAAGGCTATGGTTTTGAAATTCATGAAATGAGTGAAATGGCCGCAATTGATTTTGGTCAATTAGCCATCTCAAATCAACCAAGTTTCCATTATCCGTTTCTATTCAGCTACATCGGCAAACCAGAGATGGCTCAACCACTTTTAAAACAACTAATGCAAACATTTGATGCTTCACCAACTGGCTATCCAGGTGATGAAGACAATGGTAGCATGTCTGCTTGGTATATTTTTAATAGCTTAGGCTTTTATCCCGTCACACCAGGAACTGGTGAATATGTAATCGGGATGCCTTTAGTCCAGACGGCGGAAGTAAAACTATCAAATGGTAAACAATTAACCATTCAAACATCACCAAACAAAGTCCAACAACAATTTATTCATGAAATTCAGTTAAACCAAGAAAAACATACTGCGCCTTATTTTACTCATCAAGAACTATTAAATGGCGGGACTTTAGATTATCAATTAGGGATCGTCCCGAATCCACAAAACACAGCAGAACGACCGTTTTCATTAAGTACGGAAAAATAATAAAAAGAAAGATGTTCATAAAAATTGAACATCTTTCTTTTTATTCTTCGACACCTGCGTAATTTGATTGGTATTGCTCTCGAAATTCTTTTGGCGTAATTCCATTTAATTTTTTAAACATTTTTGAAAAATAGTTGGTATTGTTAAATCCTACTTTTTCTGAAATTTCGTTGATTGTATCATCCGTGTACAATAATAATTTTTGGGCATGCTTGGTACGCACTTGATTCAAATATTGAGAAAAACTCCGCTTGGTTTCTTTTTTGAAAATTTGGCCTAAATAACTAGGATTCAAATGAAGCTCATCCGCCACCGTTTTTAAGTTTAATTCTTCTAAATAGCCTTGTTCAATTCTTTCTACAGCTTGGCTAACACTTTCTGAATATTTTTTTATTTTAGGTTTATTTTTCACTTCTGCCAAGACTTGCTGCATTAACGCATACAGTGTATTAAGATTGTTGCTGGCTCGAATTTCTTCCACGATTTTTTCATAGTTTTCTTCTAACACAGTTGGATACTGACGGGAAATATCTGAAAAAAGTAAAAAGACTACATAGCGTACATATTCTGGTGTAGCGTGTTGTTGACTTAACTGATTGAAAATGGCATCTAATTCCCGTTGAATGGTCTGCATATCCCCAATCATCAAGGCTTGGTTAAACGCTAGAAAAGTAAAATCTTCTGCCGAACGATTCATTTGTTCTTTTTGATTATTTGGCAGAAATTCTTGATAAAACGTTTCAATTGCTTGCAACTGTTTTACTTTCTCATAACTTTCATAAACCGTTTCCCATTCATTGACAGATTCCCCTACAAAAATCTGACCTTGACCAGCTAGAATCGCTTCAATTTCACGAATAAATAAGAACGCTTCTTGTCTAGCCCCTTTATAGATAAGTAACAATTGGTGGTACGTACTCATCCAACTTTCAATGAATAACAGTTGACCTTTTTTCATAAATAGTTCCTTGATTGTTTCTAAAAATGGCATCTCAGCTTCAACCAATAAAACGGTAAAATCACCTGGTTTTATAGTCGTAAATTGCTGCATTAACTCTTCGTATTCCCCTTCGCTGATTTCATCATTAAGCCAACGCATCAAGCCATTTTCTAAATATAGACGCACGCGAGCATGGGATTTTTTTTGTTGGTCCAATTCTGTTTTGATTCTTTGGATATTGGCTAATAGTTCTTGCTTATTGACTGGTTTCAAAAGATAATCTTGGACCTGCAAAGCCATGCCTTTTTTGACGTAATCAAACTCTTGATAACCTGATAAAATTAAACTAATAAATTGATGTCCTTTTTTCTTTGCTTGCTCAATTAATTCGATCCCACTCATTTCCGGCATCGTAATATCTGTTAATAAAACATCAATGGATTCTGTTTCTAAAAAAGCCAATGCTTCTTGCGCACTACGCGCTGTTTTAACAATTTCAAAGCCTAACTCTTGCCAAGGAATAATCCATTTTAAGCCTTCTAAAATCATATATTCATCATCAACAAACATCACTCGATACATCTTTTCACCCCTTATGCTACAAACGAAAGACGAATTGTCGTCCCTTCTCCTTCTTTCCCTTCAATGGTTAAACCATAACTCTCCCCAAAAAAGCGTTGTAAACGTTCATGAACATTTCTTAATCCAATGGATTGTTCCGTTTCTATTTCTGTTTGATTTAAACGTTCGCGAATTTCCTCTAACCGATTGGCGGTAATTCCTTTTCCATTATCCACAACAGCCACAATAATTTTTTCGCCTTCTCGGTAGGCATGGACCTTGATAGCATTGTCTTGTCGTTGATAGTCAATTCCATGCACAAAATAATTTTCGACAAGCGGCTGAATGATGAACTTAGGAATTTCAACATCAGCAATTGTTTCTTCTATTTCGAACTTATAGGCAAATTGGTCGGGATAACGCATTTGATACAAATACACATATTTTTCGCAAAATGAGATTTCCTCTGCCAAGGTCGTGGTTTTTTCTTGGTTAATATTATTCCTAAGTAACGTTGAAAAAGCATAGACAACATCAGCTAGTTCTTCTTGTTGCCGACTCAAGGCATACATACGAATATATTCCAACGTATTATAAAGAAAATGAGGATTAATTTGCGACTGTAACGCTCTCATGTGAGCATCGCGTTGCTTAATTTCTAAAGTATAAATATCGTGAATGTATTGATCTAAACTGTCTACCATAAAATTAATCGCGGAAGCAATATCATTCAACTCTTCCTGAACTTGATTCGTGTCAATTCGTTCTTTTAAATTGCCATCGCCAATGGCTCGTGTCGCTTCTAAAATTAATTGGACTTGTTGAGAATAGCGTTTAAACAGGCGGTTTAAGCCCACTAATAAAATAACAATCAAAAGTAACCCAATCCCTAAAATGGCCGCATAATTCATAAACAATTGCTGAAATAAGACTCGGCGGCTTGTTAATAAGAGAATGGTACTCCGGCCACTGCTTTCTATTTCCGTAATATCGTAGCGATTATGAAAAACCTGTTGAATGTCACTATCGGTGTGCATTCTTTTATCTAGTTGCCGCTCTTCTTCTTTGGTAAATTGTGCTTTTTCAGAAAAAATTTGATTTCCAGCACTATCATAGATAAACGCATTAATACCTGATTTTTTCAATAAGTCTGCTTGGTTGCCTAGCAATTCTTGACTTGAAAACACAGTGTACAATTCTCCCAGTGGTTGTCCTGTATAAGGATCGGAGATAATTCGCATTAGTTGAAAGCCATGTTTTTTAATTGATGACATATCCATTTTTTTCCCATTTGTAGCTGTGCGATTGGCGAACAAAACCTGATCAAATTCATCTAAGCGAATAATCACTTCTTCTAAGTCAGGAAAGGTGCTAAATAATGTACTTAAATTATTTCCAAAGTGGGTACTGACCCGATCTTCCGACCATTGGCTGTACGTATAGTCAAAATACTCAGGAGGAGAAAGTTCCATATATTTTCGCATGTTTTCAATTTTACTTGCAGAGCCAGCTAATTCATTAATCATATTCGTCGCCGCATTATTTTTATTCGTTACATAGCTGTCAATTTGGGAAACGGCGTTATTTTTTTGTGAATCAATTGATAAGTTAATTGTATAAGTAACATAAACGCACAAAGCAGCCACCGTTAACAAAATAATACTTGTTAACAGTAGACTGTATTTTTGTACTAATCGATTTAATAAATATTTTTTTTAAAACAGTTTTTTGAAGATTTGCTTCATTTTGTTCCAACTTTCCATCAATAAACTGGCGATTTTTGCGCGTGACATAGGCACACCACATCATAATTAAGGCAAACGAAGCAAATAGTAGCAGTCCTTTCATTTTCCAAGTTAAAGCAACGATACTAATTACACCGAATAAGACTTTAAAAAATACACCGAGGTTTAAAAAGATACTGATAAATGAAAGCTTCATTAAATCAATAGTTGAGATAAAATAGCTTCCTTCATATAGTAGCATATAAATGTAAAAAATAACGAGTATTAGGGAAACAAAAAATAAAATAAATGTAATAATTAACCACATTATTCCGGTAAATTGAACGGCTAAATAAATATTATAAAAAACAAATCCTAAAGTGAAGAGAAAAAGTAAAAAATAACAGTTACTTCTTTTAAAATGTGCTTTCCATGATTCAAATGCTCGTTTAACGGTGATTGCTTGATAATTCATGCCCTCTTCCAAAATGAAATCAGTCATCATTTGGAGTGCTGGGCCAACACCAAAAATAATCCCTCCAGCTAAACTAAATAAAACAAACAGTAAATTTAGTTTGATTACTGTCCAGGAAAGGTAAAACAACCGCTGAATCCCTGTACTTTCCATCTTCCTCTTCCTTTCTATTATGTAAAAGGCTGAGCCAAAAGCGCTCAGCTAATGCCTCAGCCTCCTGTGATTATTTTTGAGATTGGATATATTCGTCTAATTGTGTTTGCATTTCTTTTTGAACTTTATCCCAGCCAGCTGTTTTTAGGTCATCCATTAATTTTGGAAGTGTTTCTTCTGGATCAACAGTTCCTGTATTTAAGCTTGCTGCGTAACGATTCATAACTGTAGCAACGTTAGTGATTTCAGTTTTCACTTTATCATTTACAAAAGTAAAACCAAGAATTGGTGAATCTTTTGCTTCTTCGATGCTCTTATCACGTTCTTTAACCATTTCTTCAGTGACAGATTCTTCTGGCCAAATGATTAAGTTGTTTCCTGTGTTCCAAGCACTCAAATGAGTTGTTGGTGTGTAATCTTTCAATAATTTCACGCGATCATCGCCAACTTTTTCATATTGTTTGCCTTCTTCACCATAAACAAGTCCGTTTAACAATTCTGGATTGCTGTTTAATAAGCCTAGCAATTCAACAGCTTTTTCTTTGTTTTTAGACGTATTTGCAACAACATAGTTAGCCATTTGCGCTTGTGCTGTTGTTTTTAATGGTTCTGTTAGTGGACGAGAAACAAGTGGTTTGCCAGCAGCTTGTGTTAAGATTGTATCACCATAATCCATAGGTCCTTGTGTTTCTTGACGCATGAACCAAGTATTGGTATTTAAGTCATATGGTGTTGTACTTGTAGCAGCATCTGTTGGAATCAAGCCATCTTTATACCATTGATGTAAGACTTTTAAGTTATTAATCATGTCTTTGTCGGCATATTGGTTAATAATTTTTGGTGAGCCAGTATCAGTTGTTTTCACTGCAAATGGATATTGGTTACCAATAGGGAAGTCATAATTACCTGTTGCAAAGAATGTTTGGCCGATAGCAAAAGCAGCAATATTTGGTTCTTTTTTATGGAATTCTTTTAGAACTTCGGTTGCACTTTCATAACTACCATCGACTTTACTAATATCTAAATTGTATTTATCGACATATTCTTTATTAAAAGTTAAAACTTGTTGACCGTAAGAGTTACCTAAAATTGGGAACGCATACAGTTTTCCATTGATCGTATTTCCTTTAATATAGTTATCTGGTAATTGATCATAAGCTTCTTTCGCATATTTAGGTGCTAAATCAGTTAAATCAGCATAGGCGCCTTTTTGTGCATTCGTTGCATAATTTTGTGCTAATGAAATATCATAGCTTTCACCAGAAGCAACGATTGTTGACATTTTTTGGTCCCAATCGCCCCAACCAACAAATTCCATTTTTAATTTTGCCCCAATTTTTTTCTCGATAATTTTATTCGCATTATCGATTAATTGGTCATAATTATCTGGTTTGTCCCCAACACGATACATTAATAACGTTGGTGTACTATCATCACCTTTTGACGCTGCATCTTTTGAAGATTTACCGCACGCGCTTAGTCCTACAGCTAAAGCTGCTGCGCCAGCTACGGCTAATCCTTTTTGCCATTTTTTCATTCCTTATTTCCTCCTGTACAATTTTATTCTTTCACGCCGCCGATTGTTAAACCACCCACGAAATATTTTTGGAAGAATGGGTAAGTTAACGCAATTGGTAACGTAGATAAGACAACAATCGCCATTCGAGCCGATTCACTTGGTAGAACGCCTAACCCTTCTTGTGCTGCTGCACCCATATCCGTACTTCTTGATAAGAACTCTAAGTTGTTTTGAATTTTCATCAATAAGTACTGTAATGGTACCAAGGTATCTTTTTGAATGTAAAGTAATGCATTGAACCAATCGTTCCAATAACCCAAAGCCGCAAATAAACTAATTGTGGCAATCCCTGGAACGGCTAGCGGTAACACAATGCTGACAAAAATGCGCATTTCACTTGCGCCATCAATACGTGCCGATTCAATAATACTGTCAGGCACGGTTTTCTTGAAAAACGTTCGCATCACTAAAATATTAAATGGTCCTAAAGCTAAAGGCAAAATTAACGCCCAAATTGTATCTTTCAATTGCAATAAGTTTGTCATTACTAAATAGTTCGCAACCATCCCTGGTGAAAATAACATTGTAATTAAAGCAAACAATGTAAAGAATTTTTTAAACGGAAAGTTGGAACGAGAAATGACATAGGCATATAATGACGTCATTGTTGCATTGACAATCGTCCCTGTCACCGTAATGAAGACCGTTACCCCTAAGGCATGAATAATGCGTTGACTCATTGCCCCTTGGAAAATGTAACGATAGGCCTCCAATGAAAATTCTTTTGGCCAAAACCGATAGCCGTTTGCTGCTAATGATCCTTCACTTGTCAATGAAATCATAATAACAAAGAAAAACGGAACCACACAGGAAATAGCAAAAATAGCAATGACAATATTGAAAATCAAATTCGCTGTCGGGTTGAAGGATCGAACGTTAACGCTAGTGACTTTTTTCTTTTTCATAATCCTTCCTCCTAAAATAGTGCTGAATCTGGTTCAATTCGACGAACAACTAAATTCGCAATTAATAACAAACATGCCCCAACGACAGATTGATATAACGCTGCAGCTGCCGTCATGCCTACATCACCAGTAGCCGTTAAGCCATTGTAAATATAGGTATCTAACACACTTGTCACGTTGTAAAGCGCACCTGAGTTTCTTGGTACGATGTAGAACAAACCAAAGTCTGCTCTGAAGATACCGCCGATGTTTAAAATTAATAAAACAGACATCATTGGTAAAATTTGTGGAATCGTAACATTTTTTATTTGTTGCCATTTGTTGGCACCATCCACCATCGCTGCTTCATAGTATGTCGGATCAATCCCCATCACAGAAGCATAGTAGATAATACTGTTGTAGCCTAGACTCTTCCAAACATTTAGGAAGACAAAAATTACTGGCCACCAACGTGGATCTGCATACCAGTTAATCATTGTGCCGCCATTACCAGTAATCCATTGATTCAAAATCCCTTTATCTGGACTTAAAAAGGCATAAACAAAATAGTTAATAACCATCCAAGATAAGAAATATGGTAGCAATGACATCGTGTGATAAACTTTAACCAAGCGACGATTTCTTAATTCACTCATAATAATAGCAAAAGCAATCGCGAAGAATAAGTTAAAGGCTAAAAAGACGACATTGTACAAAATGGTGTTTCTAGTAATTAACCAAGCATCTTTTGACGCAAATAAAAATTTAAAGTTTTCAAAACCAACCCAAGGACTTTCTCTTAGACTAGCTAAGAAACCATCTGGTGAAATATGAAAATCTTTAAATGCGACCACATTGGCTAAGACTGGTATATAGAAGAAAAATATAAACCAGATAAATCCTGGTAACGCCATAAGGATTAAGGCCTTATAACGCCATACATTTTGAAAAAACCCGTTTTTCTTCTTCATTCGTTTCGCTCCTTTCATAAATATAATAGCGTTTTCATAATATCTTTTTAAGGAACAAATTATAGGATTTGAGAAACAAATTATAGATTTTGTGTCATTTAAGGTAAAAATTTGCCGAATTGACCGTTCTTTGTGAAAACGTTTATCTGATATTTTTTTTACAACTGTTTAAGAACCTTAAAAATAATTGGATAAGCCTCACTCATAAAGCGATTTTGCTAGTGTGTATTTGTTTTATAAAACCTGAGAACTTGATAGTTTCACAAAGGTTATCCTCTAATTATTTTTGAGGAGGACTATTTTTGAATTTTATCCGTAAAAACACTAGAGCAATTCGTTTAATTGTAGTTTATTTTTTTGCAGTTTTAATGCAAGCTGGTTCTTTATTATTACTAGCTATTTCACTACTATTTTTCTATTTGACTTTATGCACACACAATATGTTGGGTTTCTTGTTATAAATCAAAAAGAGTTGGCGACATAGGTCATTTTGACTTATGTTGCCAACTCTTAAATTTTCAGCTAATTAGTCGTTCTAAAACAATCGATTTTGTTTACTCCTCTTTTTCTTTGTTTCTCTTTATAACATAGAGAATTAATACAATTAAGATCAGTCCTACACCCAGATACGCAAATATTTTTTGGACTTTTTCTCCTGTTTTTGGTAAATAGGATGATTTAGACGTTTCTTTCTTGTTTATGGCAATTTCATTTTTACTATTTTTTGTAGGTTTGTTCTGGTCTGTAACAACTTTTTTTGTTTCCTTTTTATTTTTCGCTGGTTCTTCAGGCGTAATGGGCACTTCTGGTTCTTCGGGTGGATTAACTGTGTCATCTACTTTGGCTTTGTTGAGAATTATTTCGCCTGCCTTGGCTTCTTCATTAACGATCACTTTAAAACGAATACTCCGTTCTTTCATATCGGTGATACTTGGGTATTCCGCTGTGATTGTGCCGTTAGCTTCTTTCAAGCTGGTTGGTTTTGGTTCATCACCAACACTTGTTAGGCTATCTTTGACATACGTTAGTCCTTTGGGTAGTTGGTCTGTGATAACTACTTTGTTTAGGACGCCGTTTTCGACAGTGTTGCGGAAGCTAATGGTGTACTCGATAGTTTCGCCTAGTTTTGGTTTAGCGTTATTAACGGTTTTTGTTGCGGTTAGTTTGCCTTCTTTTATTCGAGGTGTGATTGGTTCTTCGGGTGTAATGGGCACCTTTGGTTCTTCTGGTGGATTGACTGTGTCATCTACTTTGGCTTTGTTGAGAATTGTTTCGCCTGCTTTGGCTTTTTCGTTAACGATCACTTTGAAACGAATACTCCGTTCTTTCGTATCGGTGATACTTGGGTATTCCGCTGTGATTGTGCCGTTAGCTTCTTTCAAGCTGGTTGGTTTTGGTTCATCACCAACACTTGTTAGGCTATCTTTGACATACGTTAGTCCTTTGGGTAGTTGGTCTGTGATAACTACTTTGTTTAGGACGCCGTTTTCGACAGTGTTGCGGAAGCTAATGGTGTACTCGATAGTTTCGCCTAGTTTTGGTTTGGCGTTATTAACGGTTTTTGTAGCGGTTAATTTGCCTTCTTTTGTTCGAGGTGTGATTGGTTCTTCGGGTGTAATGGGCACCTCTGGTTCTTCTGGTGGATTGACTGTGTCATCTACTTTGGCTTTGTTAAGAATTGTTTCGCCCGCTTTGGCTTCTTCATTAACGATCACTTTGAAGCGAATACTCCGCTCTTTTGTATCAGTGATACTTGGGTATTCCGCTGTGATTGTGCCGTTGATTTCTTTCAAGCTGGTTGGTTTTGGTTCATCACCGACACTTATTAGGCTATCTTTGACATACGTCAGTCCTTTGGGTAGTTGGTCTGTGATAACTACTTTGTTTAGGACGCCATTTTCGATAGTGTTGCGGAAGCTGATGGTGTATTCGATTGCTTCCCCTAGTTTTGGTTTGGCGTTATTAACGGTTTTTGTTGCGGTTAGTTTGCCTTCTTTCGCTTCTGGTACCACCGGCACCTCTGGTTCTTCGGGTGGATTGACTGTGTCATCTACTTTGGCTTTGTTGAGAATTGTTTCGCCCGCTTTGGCTTCTTCGTTAACGATCACTTTGAAACGAATAATCCGCTCTTTTGTATCAGTGATACTTGGGTATTCCGCCGTGATTATGCCGTTGGTTTCTTTCAAGCTGGTTGGTTTTGGTTCATCACCAACACTTGTTAGGCTATCTTTGACATACGTTAGTCCTTTGGGTAGTTGGTCTGTGATAACTACTTTGTTTAGGATGCCGTTTTCGATAGTGTTGCGGAAGCTGATGGTGTATTCGATTTCTTCCCCTAGTTTTGGTTTGGCGTTATTAACGGTTTTTGTTGCGGTTAATTTGCCAGTTACCTGTTCGTCCGCAATTTTTGCTTCTACTATATTAGAAGTTTCGTTGACTTTTGCAGATGTTAAAATATCTACTGCCTCAACGGTTGCGCTATTAGGCACTAATTCATTTGCTTTTGCTCGTTCATTTATCTGCGCTTTAAATTCGTAAATTGTTTCAGCTGTATCAGCTTTGTAGCTACCTCCTTGTGTAGCAGTTGCACCATTGCCGACACGGACTATAATTTGTTTATTGGTTTCATCATATTCAGCTTGATCATCGCCTTAAGCATCCGTTTTTTCACCAGAATTTGGTCCACTAATAATTTTTAAAGAGCCTGGCAAATAATTTAAGCGACCATCTAGTGCATCCTTCGAGACTGAATTTATCGCTTCTGAATCAGCTTTTGTATTTTTTAGTGAGACACGATACGTGATTGTTTCACCAACTTTGTAAGTTTCTTTTGGTTCCACAATTTCTTTCTTAATTTCAAATTCAGGTGTTTCTGCGTTTACAGCAAAACCAATCGCATTCGTAGAATAATCGTCACCACTACTTGTTGTTCTAAAATTAATTTGGTTTTGTCCAGCATTTAAAACACCTTCGGGAATTGCCATACGATCGATATCAATATCTAAAAAATTAGGATGATCCGGCGCAAATTTTCCTGGATACTTATCTACCATATGTTCATCGTTATCTGTCACAGTTGCGTTCATAGCATTATTAACTGGATTGAGCGTGTTCGAAATATTTACCCAAGTTCCTGCGCTATTTTTAATTTGTGCGTTGTCTCCAGTCCAGTATTTATCTCCTTGAACAGTAAACCAGGTCACAATTGGATCAAGATTTCCTTGTTTTGCTGTTAAAAAGTTGCTCATAGTAAATTCATTATTAGTTCCAGCAGCATTGCCACGTGCTCCATAGTAAATACTAAAAGCTCTTGACTTACTTGCCTGATCCTTTGTAACAACAAACAAACTCCAACCACTAAAGTTATAATATTGATATTGACCATTTAAACTACTTGTCATAGGAATATCTGCTAACGTATAACTTCCTGTCGCACTTTTATCCCCTTGTAAAATTGAAGTTACATCTGCATAATTAGAAAATCCAGTATTATTGTATCCGAAACGTTGTCCTGGATTTGTTGCATCTTGATCGATACGATGGTACCTTTGGGGCGAAACGCGCTGTACGGTTCCATTTGGTGTTGTAAATTGAACTGGTGCACTAATTTCTTCATCAGAAAGATTTGTTCCGTAAGCAGGGCCTTTATATCTAGATGCACTCCAAAATAAGCCCGCCCAAGCAATCTCTTTTGCACCATTTAAATCAATATAAGCCCGACTAGAGTTATACGTATTTGGATCATTGTCAACATCTGCAAATTCTAAAGGAAAATTGTTAATTGCATAACCACTACTTGCTCCTCGTGTGTTTAAAAATGTTTGCGCAGCCGCCGTACTTTCATTCGCAATTTTTAAGTTGGTATTTCCCGTTGAAAAAAGTTCTCCTTTATGAACGCTTTGATAAATCGGTGTATTAAACCCCCGACCAGGTGTTGGTGGCACTAACGGACCAGTAGGTTGCGCCTTTAATGGAGGTTGCTCAGGACTTTCGGTAGCCTGCATTAGTGCAGTCTCTTGAATACTTTCTGTCGCCTTTCCTGCTTCAGGCTTTGTTTCGTTACTAGTAGTTGCGGTCATTTCATTTGTAGAAGAGGCTGTTTCGCTTGCCTGATTTTCTACTTTTGTTTCTGAAGTTTCCTGTTTTTCCTTCGAAACAAACTCTTTATCTGCTAGCATATCTTTACTAGGTAAATCAATTACTAGTGTCCCTTTTTCATTATCTTCTATTAGTACGCTGACCAATAACTTGCTCGACGCTTTTGTAGTTATTTGCCCATTTATGGTAATCTTTCTTGTCGAATTTGGTTGAAGGTTAAGCAGTTTAATATCGGTTGTTCGATCTTTCTCATTTGTTTCAACCTTTGCTTGTTCTTCTAAAGACGTAGGTCCTCGCTCTTCGCTTAAAGTATCTAATACAAATTTGATTGGACTATCATTGTTATTTTTTTGTTTTAAAATGAGATTTTTGATTGGTACATCTCGTGTATTTGTTACTTCGTAAGTGACCGTTTTAATATCTTCTTGAGACGATGTATCTTCTATTTTCCCTATTACTTTGAGCCCGTCTTTTTCAACAGTATTCTCAGCATCACTTGTTACTTCTTGAGCAAATGCGTTCATCATTGGTAACAAATTTAAAATAAACAGCATGGTAATCATAAGGTAACTCACAAAATTTTTAACTGCTTTATTCATTTACATTCTCCTTCGTTCTTTTCATTTACTTAAACAAATCATCTTCAAACAACTTTTACAATTACTAATTGTTTCTCAATATCCACCTCCATAAAATACTTTTCAACCTTCAATTCTTTCTTTATTTAGCTACAACAACTTTTTTTAACGTACGATTTTCCGTTTCTCCTTATAATCAAAAAGTAACACATTATATTAGCTAAAAAAAGAAAAAAACCCGATATTTCAACAAAAAATAGCGAATTAAATAACACGTTTTATATGAAGCAAATATATTGACTTTCCCTAAAAAAATACAAATATAGGTAAGTTCTAGCTTTAAGAGTAATTTTTTTATTGTTTTCCCTTTAATAACATTCGTTCTAAATTGTTTTAAAAACTAAAACTTTTTTCATGTAATTTTCATTACATTTACCAAAAAAAGAAACTAGCTTAGCTACATTTGCTATTGCTAGTTCCTTTTTTTAATTGTTTTACTTTTCCCCTAAAATTTCAATCCAACCATAATAATATTCAATATATTGATTTTCCTCTTCTAGTTGTGTCAAGATATGCTCCCCGACAACGATGCCTGTTTCAAATCCTTGTTTTGCTAAACGCTTTTTTACTTCTTCGATATTATTCAAACGGGTATCTTGTGTATTGACTTTTAAAATAAAGCCTTTGTATTGGCTACTTGGTTCTTTGAGCCAAATCACTTTGTCTAAACTTTTTTTATTCACATGATTTGCCAAACAAATCCCATACGTCAATTCATTGGATTCACTTAAATCCCCGTAAATACCTAAAGTTGAAATGTGTTCCATGTAAACTTTCATCTCTTCTGGATCCTCAATATCAACAACAACAATTTTATCAAAAGGAATTGGTTCATCTGAAAAAACCAATGTTTCTAAATCAATTAACGCATGTAAATGTAATTTTCTTTTCTTGATTTCTTTGTATTTATGCTGAAGCCTTTTTATTTCTTGCCCCAGTTGTTCTTCTGTTGCTTCCATGGTGGCATAGAGATCGGTAGGAGTCTTTTTATATAAATTCAACATATCTTTGATAGGAATCCCCATTTTTCGATAAAAATCAATATCATATATTTTGAACAAATCTTCTAAATCAAAGGTTCGATATCCGTTTTCTTCATTGCGTGTTGTACTAATCAACCCTTGCTCGTCCCAATAACGAATCGTGGACTTAGGGATATTTAACAACTCAGAAACATCTTTTATTGTGTAATTTTTTTCCATACTGTTCCCTCCATCAAAAAGTTTAGCATTTCTACTGTTGACATTCAAGTTACTTGAACGTGTACAATGACTCTTTGTAACAGCTAAAACGGTATTGTTTAAGGAGGAAATTTCATGAAATTAATGAAAGAGTTTATTAAAGAAAATAAATGGATTGTTCTTGCGACAACTTTAACCATCTGTTTGCAAATCGCAGGAACCCTTGGCGTCCCTAAATTAGTTGGCAAGTTGATTGATGTGGGCATCGTTAGCGGTGACCAACAAGTAATTAAAACGATTGGCATACAAATGTTTCTTGTGGCATTCATTGGAACAATTGCCGCAATTATTTCTAGCTATTTGTCTGCTTTAGTAGCTGCTAAGTTTGGTTTTCAAGTTAGAGGATTGTTCTTTAAAAAATTTCAACAATTCTCGATGAAAAATGTTGATAAATTTGGTTCAAATTCTTTGCTAACTAGAATGACCAACGATGTAGACAATGTTCAAACAATGATTGTGCTGTTTTGCCAATTAATCTTTCCAGCGCCTATTATTAGTTTATTTGCCTTAGTGATGACATTTTCTTATTCAGTTTCACTCGCTTGGGTAACATTGGCTTCCATCGTATTTTACTTAGTCGTTGTTTATTTTTTAATGAAAAAAGGTACCCCTTTATCTTTAAAAATTCAACCAAAAATGGATCGAATTACTACGACTTTACGAGAGTTCTTTACTGGAATTAATATGATTCGTGCGTTCAATAATCAAGACTTTGAAGAGCAGCGAACCAATCAAACATTTAAAAATTATGCTGAACGCATGAGTAAAGTGAATCAAATCTTTGCTTGGATTACTCCCGTTGCCTTTTTATTAATGGGCGTTGTGTACGCCTCTATTTTGTGGTTTGGCGGTAATTTAGTTGCAGTAGGCACCCTACAAATTGGCACCGTTACAGCTGTGATTGAATATACGCTTCTAACTTTGGCCTACTTAATGATTGCGGCTATGGTATTAGTTGTCATTCCACGGTCCGTTGCTTCCTTGAATCGCTTGCAAGAAGTTTTGTCAGAAGAAATTGAAATTAGCGATCCTCATACTGAAGCAACCATTGCTTATCATCCTGAGAAAGCCTTGATTTGCTTCGATCACGTCACGTTTCAATACACAGAAACAGCTGATCCTGTTTTAGAAAATGTTAGTTTTGTCATCCCTAAAGGAAAAACAACGGCGATTGTTGGGGCAACTGGCGCTGGTAAAAGTACTTTAGTTAAGTTACTTTTACGAATAAATGAGGTCACAGCCGGCACGATTAGCTATTCTGGCACAGATATCCGCTCATTATCTCAGCAAACGATTCGCCAAGTCATCAGTTATGTGCCACAAAAAGCCTTTCTTTTCAGTGGGACAATCTTATCAAACTTATTAATGGGAAATGCCAAAGCAACTACAGAAGAAATAAGAACGGCACTAGAAATTTCACAATCTTCTGAATTTATCGATTCCTTACCACAAGGGATTGAAAGTTTCGTAGCACAAGGCGGGTCCAACTATTCTGGTGGTCAAAAACAAAGAATGTGTATTGCACGAGCCTTAATCAAACCGGCAGACGTTTATATTTTCGATGATAGCTTTTCCGCATTAGATTACAAAACTGACGCCGCTCTACGTGCCGCTTTACATGCACAAATGTCGGACAAAACTTTACTCATTGTTGCTCAACGGTTAAGTACAATCATGAACGCTGACAATATTATCGTCCTAGATGAAGGAAGGATTGTTGGTCAAGGCACCCACGCTGATTTACTTACCACTAATAGCTATTACCAAGACTTTGCTAAATCGCAAGGTATCTTACCCAAGTAACTAAAGAAAGGATGTGACTGCTTGAAAGAAAGTTTTCTTTTCAAGCCATACAATGAAAAAAACAATGAATCTTCAAAGCTTTAAACGTTTCTGGAAAATGATTAAACCTGAGCATCCAATCTTTTATGGTCTAATGATCTGCAGTTTAATTGGAAACTTATTAATTGTTGCCATGACCTATATTATGGCAATCGGGATTGATAACCTCTTAGAAGCTATCAAGCGTGTCGGGCTCAAAGGCATGACACTTCCTTTAGTTGAAGAAGCACTCTTAGGTCCCGTCTTACTTTTAATTCTCTTTTCAATCATTAGTAGTATCACTTCTTTTATTCAGGAACGAGCAATGGCTTCTTTAAGCGAACGGGTTACTTTAAGAATTAGAAAAGAAGTGACAAAAAAGTTTAAAACTTTACCAATGGCCTTCTTTGACAATCACCAAGTGGGCGATATCATTAGTCGTTCAACAACTGGCTTAAACCAATTGTCACAAGTTCTTTTAACAGGCATCAACCAATTTTTCACTTCCGTCGTGACTATCCTTTTTGCAGGAATCATGTTGTTCTATATTGATGCAAAATTAACCATTTTAGTGTTGCTCCTAATTGGCGGCAGTACTTTCATGACGACAAAAATCGCGAATAAAAACAAGGTGTTTGCTGATCAAAGTCAAGCTGAATTAGGTCAATTAAATAATAAGATGGAAGAATATTTAGCAGGAAATTTGGTCACAAAAACCTTTAATCAACAGCAAAATGCTGAAAAAACAATTGATGCTGTTAATCAACAACATTATCGTGCCTTTAAAAAAGCACAGTTTCTAAATTTTGCGATTTATCCAGCTATTCGTTTTATCAATCAGTTGGCTTTTATTATTAGTGCTATCTTCGGCGCAATGCTCGTTTTATCTGGTGGTATTACGATTGGTTTCTTGCAAGCATATTTGCAATATATCAACCAAATTTCTGAGCCGATTTCTACCGCTTCTTATGTCATTAACTCAATTCAAGCAGCGATGGCTTCCATTGATCGGATTTTTGTTATCTTAGATGAAGCTGATGAACAGCCAGAAGCAACTCATTTAGAAACTATTTCTTCTCCTAAAGGAGCCATTGAATTTAAAAATGTTCAATTTGGCTACACACCAGAAAAAATTTTAATGAAAAATGTTGATTTTTCTGTTCAACCGAAAAAAACAGTGGCCATTGTGGGACCCACCGGCGCTGGTAAAACAACATTAGTTAACTTATTAATGCGTTTCTATGAAATAAATCAAGGCGCCATTACTTTTGATGGGATTGATATTACGAAACTTTCTCGACAAAATCTAAGAAATTTATTTGGCATGGTTTTACAAAACACTTGGCTATTTGAAGGAACCGTAGCAGATAATATTGCCTATGGAAAAAAAGATGCTTCTCGTGAAGAAATAATTGAAGCAGCTAAAATTGCTCAATGTGATCATTTTATTCGGACCCTTCCTCAAGGATATGACACAATTATTTCTAGCGAAAATGGTGCATTATCACAAGGGCAACAACAGTTATTAACCATCGCCCGAATCATTTTAGCAAATCCGCCCGTTGTTATTCTCGATGAAGCAACTTCGAGTGTGGACACACGAACAGAAGCCCATATTCAAAAAGCGATGGAAACTGTCACAGAAAATCGAACAAGCTTCGTTATCGCTCATCGATTATCTACGATTGAAAATGCTGATTTAATTTTAGTGATGAAAAATGGCGATATTATTGAAAAAGGAACGCATCAGGAACTATTACAAGCTCCGACTCTTTACGCCAGCTTATATAATAGTCAATTTCAAACCACTTAAAAAGAACTGGAACAAGTCATTCTTCTTTTGACTTGTTCCAGTTCTTTTATTGCTTAGAAATATTGAATTCCCATCGCTTTTTTGACTTCTGTTAAGGTTTGTGCTGCCACTTTTTCAGCAGCAAGACTTCCTTTATGCAACATTTCCATAATCGCTTCTGGATTTTTAGCCAGCTCTTCACGACGTCGACGAATCGGTGCGAGTTCTTCTTCTAGGACATCAATTAAGTAACGTTTAATTTTCACATCTCCTAAACCGCCATGACGATAGTGCTCTTTTAATTCTTCAATATATTCTTTCTCTTTCCCAAAGACATCCAAGTAAGTAAAGACCATATTTCCTTCAACTTGTCCTGGGTCCTCTATACGAATATGATTTGGATCGGTATACATACTCATTACTTTTTTCTGTACCACTTCAGCTGGATCTGAAAGATAAATACCATTGCCTAAAGACTTACTCATTTTTCCGTTTCCATCAATTCCTGGCAAGCGTCCCATGCCTTTTGGTGGTAACACAGCTTCCGGTCTAACTAAAACTTCACCGTACGTCTGATTAAAACTATGCACAATTTCTTGCGCTTGTTCCAACATTGGTTTTTGGTCTTCCCCAACTGGGACTAAGTTCGCTTGAAAGGCAGTAATATCAGCAGCTTGTGAAACGGGATAAATAAAGAATCCTGTCGGAACACCTTCCCCAAATTTTTTTTGCTCAATTTCTGCTTTGACCGTTGGATTCCGACGTACACGTGACGTGGTCACTAAATTTAGATAGTACATTGTTAATTCAGCTAACTGTGGAATTTGCGATTGGATAAAAATTGTTGTTTTCGTAGGGTCTAAACCAACTGCTAAATAGTCCAAAGCAACTTCTAAAACATTGGCTGAAACTTTTTCGGGATTTTTTGCATTATCTGTCAATGCTTGTAAATCTGCAATCATGACAAATAATTGATTTGTAGGGTCTGCTTGCATTTCTACTCGTTTTTTTAAGGAACCTACGTAATGTCCTAGGTGCAATTTACCAGTTGGACGATCACCTGTTAAGATAGTATTCATTGTCTACACACCTTTATCGTTTACTTTCATTTATTATTTTACCTTGTTTTAAAAAGAATGAATAGTAGGCAATAGAATATTTATTGATTCTAGATAATCGAAGAGACTAGAAAGATTGCAAGGTACAGCAATTCTTGTTCCAGTCTCTTCAAACAGTTTATTTATTTTGTGACTTTAATTGAAAATTGTGCAGTCACTATCGGCAAAACTTTGCTTGTTACTTTGATTTGATAATTTCCTGCAGCAGTCGTTGCTTCTGTCCTAATCAGACCGTTTTCATCTACACTTACTGTATTGCTAGCATCTGGTGTAACCAACTCATACGTGACTTGCGAGCTCCAAGCATCCGTTTCTGTGTGCGGCGCTTGACCAATCACTTTAGATTGAATTTGATAATTTTCGCCTGATTTTATAGTAGCTGTTTCTGTAGCAAATTGAATTCTTTCAGGAATCGCATGAGTTTGCACGACTTGGAAGATTTTTCGTTCATCGGGATTCGCAATTCCTATTTTTTCTTCTACTGCAGCAGGGAACTGGTAAGTACCTGGCGGGCTACTTGGCGAATAATTACTAACATCGTCATCCCAAGAAATAACCTTCAATTTCGTTTCGCTACCATCATCTAATTTTGCAATTACTTCAGTTGGCAAATTCAGTTCGCCTCGCGAGGTGCCTGTTAGGCGATCCAGCGTAGGCAATTCCTTGAATCCAACAATATGTTTAGCGGTGACTTTTACATTGGCAATAATTGGCATTGAGACACCTGCTGCTCGTCCTACAACAGTGAATGTTCCTTCTTTTTGATAAGAAGATGCTGGAACTTCTGACCAATTGACAGTCACTTCTCGTTGTGAACCATCCGAATAAAAAATAGTTGTTTTTTCTGGTAGATTAGGGGCTTGACCCGCTTCTGTCGTGACCTCAATCGACTCATGTTTGACTTCGAAAACATTCGATAAAACAATTTTAGGAGCTAAACTATCCTCTGTTAGCTGTTGACCAGTTGGCAAGGTCAATTTGCCTGCTAAAAAGTCTTGATAGGCCTTTTGTGCGCCTTCTTTTGAAAAAGCATCAAACCCAGCATTATCAGAATCATAACCAGGCAAACGACTGTCTGTAATCGCTAATAAGAAACTTAACTTGGCTGGAATTGTCTCACCACTTTGAATTAGCTTTCGTAGATAGTTACTAATATCAATAGAGATTGTATTTTGATTATTCATAATTGAACTATTTGTAAAAGATTGTCGAGCAATAAATTCTTCATTTGGTACATTTAAATTATTTGGACCATTATTCCAAGTAATGGTGTTACTCATCCAATTAGTATCTGTTCCATAAACATCTACTTGGAACTGCGTATTTTTCAAACGTTCATCATTTGTATTGCCAGCACCATTCCACGCATCATAACGCATCACATTTAGTTCTAAATTGGCACTTTTTAGTGATTGATAGTTCTTCAATTCTTGTGTATCAATTTCAACGTAAATCCGGCGATTATACCCTGCAGAACTAGCATTTTTTAATTTTAATGCGTAATTGCCCGTATAGTTTACTCCATAAGGATATTTATAGGCGTCTCCTGAACTAATGGCAGCGGTACCGCCTGCTATAGCAGAGTATGCTCGGTTACCATCACTCTTTTGAACATAGGCAGTTTGAGCTGTTTTTAGTTTAACGGTGTCTTTTCCTTCACCAAGTTCACCCTCAAAAGAGACCTTGGCTGTTACTTTGACAGCATCTATCGGTAAGCCGATAACTGTTGCTGCAACTTCAACTGTGCCTGCTGTATTAATTTTTTCTTGAGGGATTGCTTCCCATTGTAACTTAAATTCTTTTTTGCCTGTCGCAACCACTTCTTCATTAACGACTTCTTCGTACGTTAATTCAACTTGCTCTGGCAAATTAGGATACACACCTGTTGCCGAACTAATTTCTAACACTTGATTTTGATAACGAATACTTTTTTCAATTGTGGATGCTTGTTGCGCACCAATATCTAAAACTTTATTTTTCAAGCTATTTCCAAAGAAGTCTTCGGCCGCACTGTTCACTTCCGACAAGCCTTTACCAATCGCTGGCGAGGTTTCTTTTAATTGGAACATTTGTGCTCGCTGACGTAAGCGTTCTTTGGAAGTAAATTCAACCACATTATCTTTTGTTGGTTTCAATGTCGTAAATTCTTGCTCTGCCAACTCTTTCACTTTTTCAGGGTTATCTGTGATTTCTAATTGTGGTTTTTCAAAAATGTTTCCACTTGATACTAATTTTTCAACAGTTGCACCACTTTTTTCTGTAGCAATTTCTTTTGGCCAAATAACATTATTTTTGAAATATTTTTCTGGATTATCGACCATTTTACGTTCAATTGGTTGTGTCCCATTTGTTGGATAATTAGATAAGAATTTTAATTGTCCGGTACCTTCTTTGTATAAAATATTATTGTAAAAATTGGCTACTGTACCACTGTTGTCAGAACTATTTCCTTCACCAAATAATGACGTTGAAATGCCGTCGCCAACATAAATCGTATTATTGTGGATAGTTGGCATTGCCGCTCCATCATTTTTCACCCAATAATGGAAAATGCTTTGTTCTTTATAATTGTAGCCACCAGCTCCGCCTGGATTGTCTTTACCTGTTCCTCGGTTACCACCGCCGTCATTAGCTGAGATATTGTAACGAATAACCGAATTTTTTTGATCAGACATAAGCAATAAAAAGCCGCCAGTATTATGATGTGAATAGTTATATTGATAAATAACATTGTTTGACTGCATGTCCACATCATAAGCTTCGGCATCGTTAAATCCATATTTGATTCCGTATACTTCGTTATATTGGAACAGTCCGTCATCTACAGACATTGCCCAAACGCCCGCGTAATTTTGTGTACCATAATCGGCATTGCACATTCGGACAGCAACATTTCCTTCGACGACACCGCCACTTTTGGCTTCTGACAAGACAATCCCGTCGCCAGCAATATCTTCTAAATAGTTATTACGAATCGTAATATTAGAAAACGTTTTGTAGAAAGTGTTGCCTCTTGAGGTATCTGAATCAGCTTTTGTTCGAATTCCTTCAAGTCCCACTCGTTGAATCACATTATTTTCAATCAAAATATCATTAAATCCAGTCGTTGTTCGATGATCATTAGCTGCCGTTACTACATTGCCATTCTCATCAAACCAACTTCCTAAAACAATAATTCCACCTACCGCTTTTAATCGTTTGGTTGCAGTATTCCCACTTAGATTCAAATAATATTCTGTTTGAACATCATGAACATAGTTATTCCTTATCGTGACACTATTGAACGTTCGATTTTGTTCATATCCTAGGACTAATATCCCCGCTCTTTGAGCATCTCCTGGTTTCTTATAGCCTTCGAGATTATCTAGCTCTGGTGTATTTGTCACTTCTAAGTTTGAAATATCCCAATATTCTTGGTTCACTAACTGCACGGCCCCTGAGATTGCACGTTTGAAAGTCCCTGTGCTGTAGGTGCCACCACCGTTAATAATCGGACGCCGTGTGGTTTCAAAAATGGTTTCTCCTTTGTCATTCGTATCATAAAAATCAATGACAATCTTTTGTGCCGCTGTCCCATTCCCTTTTGGATGTAACAATTGGTTATTCCAGGTACTTTGCGCATTCAGCAAAAGATGGTCGCCTGGCTGAAACTCCGTCTGATTCACTTTTTCAAAATCACGCCAAGCACTGGCTGGAGACTGCCCATCATTGGCATTATTTCCTCCTTCCCCATCCACATAGTAGGTCGTTCCATTTTGAGCGACACCTACTGAACGAAAAAGTAACGGTTGATCACTCACTGTTTCCCCATAAGCAGGAAGACTAAATAATTGAAGCTGGGAAAAAACAAGCAAAATAGAAAGGAAAATGGTTACACTTTTAAAATACGCTTTTTTTCTCATTTTCTGCTCCTTAACTGTTTTTATTTTGATAATTTTGAAAAAACTTTTCTCTGTCTTTCTCCAACAAGTCTACTTTGGTTGCTTGTTGATACGTAGCTAATTTCTCTTTGTAGCATGTGTTGATATAGGCATTTTTGCCAAATTGTGGTGCTTCTTCAAACTGTAAAAGTTGCCCTCCTTCCTTATTAAAAATATAAAAGTATTGGTTTTCGTGGTATCCTTTCACCACGGTACCAACAGCTTTTTCACTAAGAATCTCCCCAACAGACAACGAATAAATATCCTCTTTTTGGATTTCTGCACTCTTCAATTGATACGATGCAATAACAAGATTAGGTAATTTATTTTGCCATTCCAATAACGTCTCCTCATAAGATAGATTCGGAGAGATTGCTTCGGCTATTTTTTCTAATTCTGCTTGCTTACCTGAAAAATTTGGAATTTCAATTGCTTCAATAAAGTAATCGGTCTTTTTATATTTATCATCCAATTGCTCAAAGGCCTGCCGCAATTCTTTTTGCGTTGGCTTTTCTTTCTCCATTAATTTCTCTTTTATTTGGTCCTGTAATTGTTGATCTTTTGCATCTAAAAATTGCCAGAGCGTTAAACTGCTCTTTTGGTCTTGCCATTCTTTTTTTTCTTGCCCAAATGTTTGTGAGTGGGCTATTTCTAACTCCGTCGCCAGCTGTTTAATCATTTTATGTTGTACTAAATCCTTCGTTGCAACCTTCAGTAGTTCCTGAGTGGGTGATTTTCCGTTATACGTTTTGCGCCAGAAATTTTTCCCAAACGAAGTTAAATTATTCTGATCAGAGAATTGCTTCGCTACACGATTCATATTTTTATCGCCATAAACAATCAATTCTTCGACTTGGATTGCTTCGTTATTAATCATACTTTGCTGGCTGGTAGTAAAAATAACGAGCACAAAAATAGCACCTATCAAAAAGCTACTTAAAATAATTATTTTTTTCTTCATTCGTTCGCTCCCTCCACTTTAATAAACAAGGCAAGAACAAAATAAGCAATCCCACCTTCATTCATTTTCCTGAAAATCGAGATTACTTATTAGGTAAAAATTATTTATTCTTTTTTTGCTTTTCATGCAATTTCCCAGTATTTAAATAAATAATCCCTAGGAACAGGACAGGGGTTACAACAAACCCAAACTGTGGCTTCAAAAACATCATTGCAAACATTGAGAATAGTAAAAAAACATTTAGACAGCTGACATACCATTTCCGCAGTCCATAGTAAATTGAAATCCGAAACACATCTTTAAAAGAAGCTTGCGGGTTTCGTACTTGAAAATACCAAGCATTCAGCATAATAGCTAACCCAAAAATTAGCAGAAGGACCATCAATGGAATAAACCATTTACCAATCGTTGTTTTGGCAAAAAAGAATATATCTGTCACACTGATGATGCTACTTCCTAAGCCTAGCAAGCTGATAAGAAAGCCTCTTAACCCAAACTGACGAAACTTTTGGAAAAAAGTTTTAAATGGATCCAGCTCCTTTTCTTCTTTAAAAGTATCGATTAAACCTAAAAGTGCAATCATCCCTGCCCCCATCGGCAACAACGTTACTACAAAAAGTGGGAGGTTTCGTGGATCAATGTCTAAGCTAATCACCGCTATGAAAAAAGGAATGTTCACTAAGAGAAGCCCTAGATTACCGATAAATAAAATGTAAAGCCAGCGAAAAATTTTCATATAGATATTATTATCAAAGGTTTGCTTAGTAAACATTCAAACTTCCTCCTAATTCTTCATTCCAGATGTAGCAATACCTTCAACAAAGTATTTTTGCATTGCTAAAAAGACAATCCCTACTGGTAAAATAGAAACCACTGATGCGGCCATGATTAAGGCATATTCAGCATCAAATAAACCGACGAACATTTTCAAACCTAACTGAATCGTTTTATTCTCAGTAGAAGATAAATAAATGAAAGGTCCCATATAGTCATTCCATGTATTCACAAAAGTAATAATCGTGAGACTAGCTAAAGCTGGTTTGGTTAATGGTAAAATAATTTTCCAATAAATTCCCCACTCACTTAACCCATCAATCCGCGCGCTTTCACATAGTGAATCTGGAATACTGCTGTAATATTGTTTCAGTAAAAAGACCCCAAATGCATTAAATGCTTGTAATAAAACAAGTGACCATAACGTGTCAGTCAAACCTAATTGACGCATCATAATAAATTGTGGAATCATATACGATTGCCAAGGAATAGCAATTGTTGCGATGTACGTAATAAAAAGTGTATCTCTTCCTCTAAAATTCATTTTTGAAAAGCCATATGCTGCAAAACTTGAAGTAAATAGTTGAATAATCGTAATCACAATACTTAAAAATAACGTATTTTTAAAGAAAGTTAACAATGGAATGCGTTCCCAAATAACGGAATAGTTTTCTGGATGCCAACTTTTAGGAATCCATTGAATTGGAATGGTGAAAACTTCATTGTTTGTTTTAAATGATGCTGAAACCATCCAAATGAAAGGCACCAAAGTAATTAACGCAAGTAAAGTTAAGAGAATGATTACAAGGATCCCACCAGGTGTGACTTTTTCTGCTTTTTTCGTTTTTGCTTTTCGAGTATTTTCTTTTTTTGAAAAAGTTGCTTCCATCTTTTCTCCTCCTAAACTTTCTCTTGATGTTGATTCCATTTAAATTGAGCCACAGTAATCGCTAGAACGATGATGAATAAGACCATCGCAATGGCTGATGCATAACCAAAATTAAATTTGACAAAGGCTTCATTGTAAATTTCGTAAACTAACACATTCGTTGCACGTCCTGGTCCACCACCAGTCATAACTTGAACTAAGTCAAACACTTTGAAACAGTTAATTACAAGCATGATAGTCACGAAAAAGGTCGTTGGTCGTAGTGAAGGTAAGGTAACATTTAAAAATTGATTCCATTTACCCGCGCCATCCATTGACGCTGCTTCATATAATTCTCTTGGCACACTTTGTAAACCAGCTAAATACAAAATCATATAATACCCCATAAAGCGCCACACACTAACGATGATAATTGCTGGTAAAGCCCAAGTAGAACTAGATGTCCAGCCAGGAGGATTTTCAATAAATAATTTCAAAAATTGATTAATTGGTCCCATTGTTGGATGAAATAGCATATTCCAAACGACCGCAATCGCAACTAATGACGTTACATAAGGAAAGAAAAAAGCCGTTCTAAAAAATTTCATCCCTCTAATTTTACGATTCAACAAAATCGCTAGTCCTAATGAGCAAATCAATGTTAACGGAACAACACCAATCGTATAGATAAACGTTTGTTTTAACGAAATCCAAAACGTATCATCATGAATCATTTTGGTGAAATTTTTCATTCCGACAAATTCAGGAGTTGAAAAAGAATCCCAACTCATAAAAGCTAAAATCAGTGAACAGATAACCGGGATTAAAGTGAAGAGGAAAAAGCCAATAAAGTTTGGTGCGATAAAAGATAACGCAGTCCACGTATTTTTTCGTCTCAATTTATTTGCTGTTTTTGTTTTTGAAGTAATTTCCATAATTGTATTCTGTTAAGTGAACTTAACAGGCCCTCCTTCCAAACTCAAGCTACATTCTTTATTTAAAAAAATAAGCTGAAATTCATTGTAGGTTACTCATTTCAGCTTATTTTTTTCATCAATCTTTTGTGTTTTTGCAGAAAATAATAATTAGTCTATCTCTGCTTTGACACGTTTTTCCATGTTAGCAATACCATCTTTTGGTTTTTCGTCGCCGACCATAATTAAATCATGTTCTTCTTGTAATACTTTATCAATTGCGGCACCGTTTTTATCAGATGGGAATTCTAAATTAATTGTATCTGGGTTAAAGGCTTTTTGTGAGACTTCATCTGAAGGCATTCCTTTTCTTGCAAAGTAGATTTTATCAATTTCATCTGTTTTATAAGAAGGAACCACCCCTACTTCTGCTAAAAGTTTTGCACCTTCTTTACCTGAAGCAAAGTCTAAGAATTTTTGAGCAGCTTTTTGTTTTTTACTGTTTTTATTAATTGCAAAACTTGTCGGTGAGCCAAAGGTAGTTGCTTTGCCTTTTTCTTGTTGTGGTATTTCGGCAATCCCCCATTCGACATTTGTTTTGCCATCATCAATGTTGGTTAATAAAGTCCCCATGTACCAGCTACCCATGTACATCATCGCCGCTTTTGAATTTTCAAATTGTGATTGATACGTTACTTTTGTTGATTTTGCTGTTCCAAAATCCATTTGTGATTGATCTTTTTGCATTCTCAATGCGCGATCATAATAAGTTTCCATATAATTGTATTTCGGTTCAATCAAATTGGCATTATTTTGAGCAGCAGCAATCGCTTGAACGGTTGAGCGCCAAGTATGTTGATAGGCACCATATACTTGTTCTTCTGGTTTAGATAATTTTTTCGCTAACGCTTCATATTCGTCCCAAGTTAAGTTATCGGGATAGGCAATTCCGGCTTCATCAAACATTTTTTTATTGTAATACAATACCCAGAAATCTGTACGGTAAGGCTGAGCATAGGTTTTACCATCGATTTCATACATCTCGTAACTTGCTTTGGCAGGTGCGATATCTAAATCTTTAACGTGATCGGTTAAATCCACCAATTGATTGCGTAGCGCGTAATTAGAATATGAAAGTAAGTTTTTCATGGTTAAAATATCCGTCGTATCTCCTGATGAAAGCATCGTTGTTACTTTTGTGTCATAATCATCTGAAGCAATGTCCACCGGTTCAATAGTGATATCAGGATTTTCCGCTTCAAAAGCTCTGAATAATTTCTCAAATTCTGGGGTCGTGTCATAATTCCAAGTAGTTACTGTTAATTTTGTTTTGCCATCTTCACTCTTTTCAGTTGCTTTCTTTTCACTTGAACCACCACATGCTGTTAAAGTTACTGCCGCCACCGCTAACAACGCTGCCGCTGTTAAGCCTTTTTTCCAAAATTTCATTTGTACTACCTCCGCTATTTATTATTTTTTAGGAGTTTTCCTCCATGAATTACCAAAAAGAATACCAGCTTTTCGCTAAACGAGTTAACGCTTCCAAATAAAAGTAGTCGCCCCAAATCATGCATTCATCGACTCCTGTATTTGTTTTTTTATCATAGACACCATGAAGCATTAGGCCGTTCGACTCTGGTCGTAAAACCGTTGTATACTTTTCCGCTAATGCTTGTAATAGTTCTAGCGCAACCTTTTCATAATAGCCATGTTTTTCATCATTTAATGGAAGCTGACGAGATAATTCTAGTAAGCCACATGCAGCAATTGCAGCAGATGAGCTATCACGTTCTTCTTCACTCCCTTCATTGAAAATTAAATCCCAGTAACAGATTTTGTCCTCTGGTAATTCTTGAATAAAGTAATCAGCAACATTTTTGGCTGTTTCCAGAAAACTACTATCTCCTGTATATAAATAACTTAACGTAAAGCCGTAAATTCCCCAGGCTTGGCCGCGAGCCCAACAAGAATCATCTGAGTATCCTTGCTGTGTCTTTCCGTACAAGGCTTCGCCTGTTTCCGTATCAAAATAATACGTATGGAACGTAGTGTGATTTTCTCGCACAATATATTTTTGTGTTTGTTTCGCATGATTGTAGGCAGCTTCATAATACTCTTGCTTGCCAGTCATTTTTGCTGCAAAGTATAATAATGGTAAGTTCATTAAACAATCAATAATCATTCTACCTCGTTGCTCTGGATCGTCTAAATTCCCCCAAGCTTGAATAATCTTGGCTTTTGGTGAATAACGTTTCATTAATAAGTCCGCAGCTTGCAAGGCCATTTCTTTTGAGGCCTCATGACCATTGACTTGATAATCAGCAATGGCTGTTAAAATATACAAAAAGCCTATATCATGTGTTTCCAGCTCAATTTGTTCATCCAAGCGATGTTGAAAAGAAGCCATCTGTGTGGCAATCACCTCATCGAACTCTGTTGAATTTGTTAATTCCTTTGCTAAAAATAACATTCCTGGCCAAAAGCTGGCCGTCCAGTCAATATTTTCTTCAGGATAATAAATTTGATTTAAACTTGCCGCGGGTGGAACTAATTCTTTAAATGTCTCTAAATTTCCTCGAACTTTGTTTAAAGCAAAACTGATTTGCTTCGGCAACCACTCAATCTGTCCATTTTCTGTCATTGTGTATTTCTCCCCCTAATTCCCCAAAATTACAACTTTCTCTTCAACTAAAAGCTGATTTTCTTTTAACCTAACTTTAACTGGCTCAATTTGTTCATTCGGTAGTACGCCTGTCACCAATGAAATTAAAAGATGTTTCCCTTTCGACAAGTTTGCTTTCAAATATGGCAACTCCGTTAATGGATAAAGTAAATTTGTATTCGGTTCTGTTCGAATAATCGCAGCTTCAGAAAAGCCGTTGATATTTTCTACTTTTGACACACCTTTTGCATTTTTTACCTCAGCCATTTGATCAGAAACGCAAGTGACCTTTTCATCGAAGAGCGGGATTGAGAAGCCACCTTCATAAGCCACTAATGCACGTTGTGTCTCAATTTCGTGGATCCGTAAATGCTGGCCTTCTAATGGTACAATTGTCGTTTTGATTGCTACATCGGACCAAGGATGCCATTGATGAATGATACGATCATCAAGAATTTCGTACTGATCATCTAATCCCTTCGTGCGGAAATAATGGTCGTCTTCAGCTAAAGCCAAGCAATTATCATAAGCACCTTCATAATACCAATAATCACTCTTTATAGTACTGAAACCAAAATGGGAAGAATAAACAAATTTACTATATTTATCATGCGCATGAGCTTGATAATTAATAAATTGTCCCGCTGGAAACATTAAACCATGTGTCCCTGCATCATTTACTTGATAGTAGTTCCGACTTTCTGGTGAAGGTAAGTGTTTTTCTGGAAAGCTAATAGGCTGTGTTTCTGCTTGCCAATAAGGATGATCTTTTGGAACCGCTAACAAAATAAATGTTTTAAAGGCCCAATAAGGTGAACCAGGACCATTATAGCCTTCAGCAAAGACCATATTTTGATAATCATAACCTACCGACAATAATCCATCTGTTGTAAAAATATCTTTGTTCATCCATTGATGAAGATGTCGGCTGATTAGACCTTTGATCTCACCCCACGGCAATGCTTCAACATCTGCAAAAACTAAGGCACTAAAAAATGACACTTGAGCAAAACGATACGTTAAGCTACGTCCAAAGGGAATCGCTTCTCCTGGCTGAGTAAACCAATATTTAAACTCTTGCGCGAACAAAGTTGCTCGTTCCTTCATAATAGCCACTCTTGCGGTATCTTCCGGGGCAAAACGACAATACAATAAACTATAATAATGAATAGCGAAAGAAACATAATAATCAACTTGTGTCTCGACTCCGTCATAATACCAACCATTACCGACATAAAAACGATCAATTACAGCCAAATCAACAGCGATCTGTTCTTTTGAATACGGCATTTCACAATGTTTCATCGCTAAATTCAGCAACACTCTAAAGAAATGCCAATTATTTGGCGGAATAATGTTTTCATTGGCTTGTATCAGCCAACTGTGTAAATTATTTTGCTGTTCTTTTGTTAGCTGGTCCCACGTTTTTTCTTTGTTTAACAAAAGAAATGTACTTAATGCTGCCATCTCAACAATCAATTGATCATAATCTTTTGTTTTTCCCCAATAAGATGAACTCTCAGGATCGGTGCCTTCGATAATTCCCGTTAGAAAGTCATTCAAATACTCACTTTCATTTTGCGTTACATAAGGACCTAGTCCCCATAATGGTCGTAAAAATGCCTCCGCATCACGTGTTCCTTTAGAATAAACTGTCCCGTGTGTCCCTAAATCCAGATGACCTTGATATTCTCGATCAAAAAACAATTCCAGTGGCGCTAATAAATCTTCAAATCCTTCTGCAACTTCTTCGTATGTTTCAAAAGGATTCTGTCTAATTCGTGGCTGAATCATGATTCTCCTCACTTTCAATTAATGTCCCTTTCAAAAAGCCGTAATATTCTCCGTAAACTGTCACTTCGTCACCAATCTTCAATTTTTTCTTTTGCTCATTAAAAACTTGATATTTACTAGAACCACTTTTCAAAATAAAACGATCACCTTTTTTTATTAAACTGGAACGACTGTCACTCTCAACAATCTCCCCTTTCAAAGAAATATATTCATTTAAACGAACGTCACCATTTTGTAATTCTGTTTCTGAATAAGACTGTGCCGTTTCCTTTAGATTTTGAAGAGATTCTTCATCAAATTCTTTTTCACCGGATTTACAACCTGTTAAAGCAAGTAAAATTAGTAAAAAAAGTGAAAATCTTTTCACTAAACCACCTTCTCCATCGAATTAAAGCGCTTTCTTTGACTTTATAGTATATTTTTTTAGTCAAAAAATCAATAGTTTTTGCTAAAAAAAAGTAAAAAAAGCTTTTTCTTGCTTTTTTTTACTAAAAAGAAATATACTATATGCTATAATAGTACTTGAGAAGGAGGCATTTAGAATGGCAACTATCACAGATATCGCAAAAGTCGCGAATGTTTCAATTTCAACTGTATCGCGAGTTCTGAACTATGATCCAAACTTATCCGTTACAGAGGAAACCAAGCGAAAAATTTTTGAAGCAGCAGAAACCCTGAATTATACGAAATATAAAACTAAAAATAAAAACAAACAGCAGGAGCAACTGACACCTAACCTTTCCGTACAAACAGCTCCGCAAGAGCCTTCGATTGCCGTCGTTCAGTGGCGTTCAGATGACGAAGAACTAACGGATATTTACTATATGTCGATTCGCTTAGGCGCTGAAAAACGGGCCGAAGAATTAGGTTACAATATTCTCAAAGTTTCTCAATTGGAACAACATAACCTTCAAGGGATTGATGGCATTTTGGCAATTGGCAAATTCACTCAAAAGACGTTACAAGAGTTGCAGCAACTACATCCAAATCTTTGTGTAATTGGCAGTAATTTCCCACTGGAAGAATTTGATTCTGTAAATACTGATTTTTATCAAGCAACCGAGATTGCCTTAACCCATCTTTTGGAATTGGGCCACGAAAAAATTGCCTTTATTGGTGCCGAAGAAAGCGAAAATATGTATGGTTTCCGTCGCTATAAAACACCGACAACCAACGCTTATCTTGACATTATGCAGCATTATCACTTGTTTAACGAAGATTATTTTATCTTAAAAGAAAATGGCATGTTGGATGTCAAAACGGGGGAACAATTGACAGAAGAAGCGTTAGAAAAATGGGGAAATGATTTACCTACTGCGATTCTTGCTTATAATGACGCCTTTGCAATCGGTGTGATACATACGTTAGCCGCACACGGTATAAAGGTTCCTGAAGAAATTAGTGTCATGGGGATCAATGATATCTCTATTTCTCAATATGTCTCACCGCCGCTATCCTCTGTCCATGCCTTTACTGAAGAAATGGGCGAGACAGGCATTAATTTATTGCACAAACGAATTCAAATGCCTAGCATTCCTCGTAGAGTCCTGTTAAACACAGAATTGGTTGTCCGCCAATCGACAACTAGCCCACGCCAGAAATAAAAAATAAGGACCGCTCCTATAAAGGAACCGTCCTTATTTTTTATTTGTTTTGACCAAATAATTCAATTTGTGTTAATGCTGGAAATGGTGATGGTTCATCTGCTTGAATTAACTCTGTTAGTATCACCCACTCCGCTGCCCGTTTCGCAAAGGTAAAGCTCTGGCGTTGCTCAGTCTTAACAGTTTTAAAAACTTCATGTGTACCGTCGGAAAATTTTAAAGTCACTTGTTGCCAATAATTATCATGGGGAAAGTCCGCTCGTAATGTTAAGATCACTTTATCCAACAAGACTTCACGCCCAAATTCAATTTTTAATGCGGCATCTAATTGCTGATTAATCCCCCATGATTGATAAGGATACGGCCCATGATAAAGATTAGCAAAGGTACCGTCAATCGCATTGCAAGCAAAAAAAGTGGCATCATTTCGCGTTTCCACGTTGGCAGATGCATGAGGATACGCACCAGTAAAATGTTGTAAATCATGTGGATTTAACGCCCAATTACGATAACTCTTAATTTCTTCTTTAGTGGCAACACGCACACTTATATAAGGTTTCTTGGTTTCAAAACGATACGCTGCTCGCGCTTCGATAGCGTTTTCATTTTTTGTGATTGGAAACGTCCATTTTTGTTCTGGAACATAAATCAAACTGCTATCAAGCGTAGCATCTAACTTCACCATTAAATAAGTATTGGGCGTATCTAAACAAACTTGAATCACATCGCCGTCTTGTAATTGACAATCCCGAGCAGCTAAACAAACAAAATCTTTTCCTGTAATAGTTAACTCTTTCAAAGAATCTGAATCATCTATCTTAGCTTTTCTAACTTCTTGTTCTTGATTTAAAATCGATAATGAAATACACGTCATATGCTTCCCTCCTAGTTTTACCTTTATTATATATTATTTTAGTAAATTAATCTATTTTTTACTAAAATAATAACTTTAGCTTTATTTCTATAAAAGTATTTGGTACTCACTATAAAACGTAAGATTTTGATTCTGCTCTTTTTGAACACAATAAAAAAGCAAGACATCAACCAAAGCTGACTGATGTCCCACTCTCTAAATCTTACTTTTCGATACTTGCGAGTATCTTCTCTGTGTTCATATAACGAAAATCTTCTTGATCGATAAAAACAACCTGCCCCTGACAGCCTTCTATATATTTTTCCACTTTTTCTTTGACACGAGCGACTTGTGGGGTCAACATTAACACATCATACTCTTTATAACCAAGTTTTTCCTCAATCCGACAAACAGGCGCATAATCTAAATCATAAGATAACTCTTTTTCCCTAATTGCTTCAAGTAATTTTGAAACTAACAGCGATGCACTAATTCCTGTCTCACAAATAATCAATATGTTTTTGCTCATAAACTTCTCCTCATTCATGAAATATTTTTATCTAGCAAATCCGATTGGTGAAAATGCTACATAGGTTAGGATAACCACGACAACTAATATACTTGCGACAAGTTTTGTATGTTTCCAAGGTTCAATATTTACTTTCGTATCAAAAGAATTTAAAACAAATTCGCCATCTGGTTTTATTTTAGAAACCACTATTAAAATAAGAATATCTAAGAAGAAGAGCAGGCTTAAGACATATAAAAAATGGATATCTTTCAAAAACACTTTTGACAGCGCATACAAAACAATGTGGATAGCAATTGTCATTTTTGCTCCAAAAGCAGTTGCTTTTTTGGAATAAAACGCAAAAAGTATAATCACTAACAATGGCATATTGTATAATCCATTAAACTCTTGAACAAATTGGTACAATCCAGCTGGTGCAAAAGAAATAAACGGTGCAACGATAATTGAAATAATCCCTACAATAACTGTAACTGTTTTTCCCGCACGAGCAATTTGTTTGTCATCTGCTTTCTTATTGATAATTGGTTTGTAAAAATCTAGTGAAAACAGAGTTGAGGTTGCATTTAAAGCTCCCGCAAAGGAAGATAAAATTGCCCCAAAAATAACTGCAGCAAAAATGCCGAAAAGCATTTTTGGTAAAACTTCAGTTACTAAATATGGATATGCGTTATCAGGATTGGACATCAACGCATCCCCAAAAAGATTTCTTGCAACAATTCCTGGAAATACTAAGAATAATGCACCAAACACTTTGAAAATCCCCACTAAAAAAGCTCCTTTTTGTGCTTCTGCTAAATTTTTTCCTGAAAGTGCTTTTTGAACAATCATCTGATTGGTACACCAGAAATACAAATTATTAAACAACATCCCTGTAAATAATGTTGGCCATGGTACAACAGCAGAATCAATTGCACCTACAGAGTTCAGTAACCATGGTGTGTTTTCAACAACCTGTTCAATCCCACCAATAAAACTGCCATCACCCAGTTTCATTAAACCTAGTATTGGAACCAACAAACCACAAACCAATAAACCAACGCCATAAATCGAATCGCTATTGGCACTTAAAGATAGGCCGCCAATCAGCAGATAAAGAATCCCAACAATACCAATCACCATCGCCACAAGAATGATTGCGACAATAGGTTCGACACCCAGCAGCTCATCAATATGAAAAATCTTATTGAATACTAGTGACCCAGAATAAAGAACTACTGGTAAAAAAGAAATCATATAGGTAACAATAAACAAGATTGAAATAATTCGTTTTGTAACTGTATCATAACGAATTTCAATGAAATCTGAAACCGTATTAATACCGTATTTAAAATATTTTGGTAAAAAAATGACTGCCAATGCGACAATTGCAATTGCAGCAGTTACTTCCCAAGCCATTACTTCCATTCCTGCATGATAGCTTTGACCGTTTTGTCCAACAATTTGCTCTGTGGATAGGTTGGTCATAATAATTGTCCCAGCAATCGGTAAGGCTGTTAAGCTTCGGCCACCCATGAAGAAACCTTCTGATCCAGAAGTATCTACACTTCTGGATCGAGAATAGGCAAAAATCCATACGCAGATGACAATTACTAGGAAACTGATTATTGAAAATAGATTCATTGTCTAGCTCCTTCTCGATTAGATTAAAGATCGGTGACCTTTCGGATATAGTTTCGCGCTTTGACGGCATATTCAAACGGATTGGCTTTGGCAGGATCTTGTTCCGCTTCAACTACAATCCAACCTTTATAGCCACTCTCTTCGATTGCTGACCAAATTGGTTTGAAATCAATCATACCATCCCCAGGGACTGTAAAGACGCCTTTTTTCACGGCCTTTAAGAAGCTATCTTCTTCTGTTCTGACTTCCTCTGCCATTTGTTGGCGAATATCTTTGAAGTGAATGTGTTTAATCCTGTCTTGATAGCGCTGATAGATTGCGATTGGATCTTCTCCTGAGAAGACAAGATGGCCAGTGTCAAACAATAATTTAACTTTTGTCGGATCCGTCATTTTCATTAATCGATCGATTTCTTCAGTCGTTTGGACTCCTGTCCCCATATGGTGATGGTAAACAATCTCCATACCTTTTTCATGTGCCAAGTCTCCTAGTTTTTCTAATCCTTCAGCTAGTTTTTGCCACTCTTCATCAGAAAAAATTGGTTTCTCATTAAAAACAGGAGCCGTCATAATCCCTTGTATGCTGTGTCCTTGTTCAGCCACAACAATAACCTTAGCATCCATTGCATGTAAGAAATCTCGATGTTTTTTGAAGTCTTCCGCGGTTTCTTCGAAAGGTTTTGTTGTTAAAAATGTACTAAACCAGGCACTCGCTACTTTTAGTCCACGAATATCTAAATATTGTTTTAAAACCTGTGGATCTTTTGGATACTTATTGCCAATCTCCGTACCTGTGAATCCAGCTAGCGCCATCTCACTAACGCATTGTTCAAACGTATTTTCGCTTCCTAGCTCTGGCATATCATCATTTGTCCATGCAATCGGCGCAATAGCTAGTTGAATTTGTTTCGCCATTATGTCACTCTCCTACTTCATTTATAGTTGTACCAAACGATTCGTATCAAATGATTCTTGACAAGCTAATGCAATTTTTGTTGATTGTAGACCATCTTCTGCATTAACTGCTGGTTGACGTTTTTCTTGAATACAGGAAATAAATTCTTGTGCTTCTCGAATGAACGCTTCTCTAAATCTTTCTGGAAAGTTTTGAGAGCAAGGTCGCACAATCCCTTGATTATTCATAACAGTCACTAAATTTTTTTCAGGTACTTGCGCTACTCGTAACATCCCTTTGGTGCCCATGATTTCTGTTTCGACATGGTAACCATGTGTAGCATTTCTTCCAGCAACTAGTAAAGCCATTGTTTTATCTTTAAGACTCATCATAGCTGCTCCGGTTTCCAATTCACCGACTTGATCTAAATCTGGATATGCAGCATTTTTACCAATTGCCCAAACTTGTTCTACCTCTTGACCAGTAAACCAACGAACCAAATCAATATCGTGAATCGCCATATCTAGAAATAAACCGCCACTATCATTGTTCATTGCAAACTTAACGAAGCTTTCCAGCCCATCACTCGGATCAATTCCATAACAACGGATTAACGTGACTTCCCCGATTTCCCCATCTTCTACCATTTTTTTGGCATACTGATAAGATTCATCGTAACGGCGCATGAAACCTAACATAAATACTTGCTCGGGATATTTTCCAATAACCTCTTGTGTCTTTTTTATGTCCTCAATTTCAATTCCCAATGGTTTTTCAGTAAATACGTGTTTCCCATTTTCCATAGCTAAACGGACTTGTTCACAGTGGAATCCTGAAGGTGAAACAATAAAAACGGCATCAATTACAGCGCTTTGAACCATTTTTTCATAACTAGAAAACGTATACTTAACACCTAACTCCTTCTGTGCAAATGCTAATTCTGTTTCAACTAAACTACAGGCGGCCGTAAGCTCACAGCCACTAACAGCAGAAGATAAATTTTTTGCGTGTACCTTGCCTAATCTACCTAGTCCTACGATTCCTACTCTAATATTTTCCACAAAACCCCTCCTTTTTTTAAGAATTATTTGGTATATAACGCTGGTTGTTCATCTATTTCAATCATTACTTTTTCCCCTGACTCACGAGATTCATGACAAGCCATCATTGTGATTGCTGCCACGTAGCCATCCCAAGCAGTTGGACCAACAAGTTTATCGTTTTTAATTGAATCAACCCATAACTTAAATTCGTAATCATACGCATCTAAAAAACGCGTTTGCCAGTCGGGCGAAATTGGTGTGTAATTTTTCTCCGCAGCTTTAATTTTGGTATAGGCTGGATCCGTCATTCCGACTTCTGCCGTTTCAAAAACTACGTCACACTTAATGTCGTAGCCAAAACGACAATTAACAAAAATTTCTAAATCAATTGTTACACCTGATTTCGTCTGGAAAATCAGTAATTGAGGATCATGTAAATCTGCATGTGTATGACTGGTTTTCTTTGGTAAAATCATTTGCACTGAGGCATAATCTTCGGCTAATAGCCAACGAAGAACATCAATTTCATGGATTGCAGTATTACTGATTGCCATTGGCGTCTTATAATTTTCATCAGCGCTTGGATTTCTATGCGCACAATGGAGCATCAGAGCTTCACCATACTGTTTTGATTCAATTGCTTCTTTCAACTCAATGTAGCCACGATCGTATCGACGCATGAAGCCCACCTGTACCAATTTTTTACCATAAGCGACTTCTGCATCTACAATTCGGCGACATCCTGCGGCATCCATTGCTAATGGTTTTTCGCAGAATACGTATTTTCCATGCTTGATTGCTTCCAAGACATATTTTTCGTGTGTTGGGTCCCAGGAAGTAACAACAACAACTTCCACTTCTTCAGAAGCAATTAATTCTTCGCCTGTTTTGAAAAATTGAGCCCCAATCTCCTCAGCAATTTTGCTTGCCGCTTCAACATTAATATCTGATACTGCTGTTACAAAAGCGCCTTGTGTCTTGTGATTAATTCTGTTAATATGTTCGATTCCAATCGCCCCTGTACCAATTACGCCTACTTTTACTTTCAATTATTTGTCCTCCGATTTCTTTATTTTATGCGTATTATGTATACGCTTACAATTTTATTTAGTCAATCATTATTTTCAGAAAGTCCTGTCTTACATTTGTACTAACAAAAGATACTTTCACCGCTTTAATCATAGAATCCTCGAAGCTCCTTTGACAGAGCTTCGAAGTAAAACTAGTTTATTTCGCTAGGAGCGTATCGAGCGGTCACAACTTTTCGATGTGTATAAAATTCTACACTGTCTTTTCCATTGGCGTGTAAGTCACCATAGAAAGAGTGTTTCCAACCGGAAAAAGCAAACCAAGCCATTGGTGCTGGTACACCTAAGTTGATGCCTAACATTCCTGCATCAACATTCTCTCTAAAGTAACGGATAGCTGAAGCATTACTCGTATAGAGGCATGAACCGTTAGCAAATTCTGATTGATTGGTCAGTGTAACTGCTGCTTCTAGATTTTTCACACGAACAATTGAGGCAACGGGTGCAAAAATTTCATCTTGCCAAATCTTCATGTCCATTGTGACACGATCAAAGATCGTAGGTCCCACGAAGTAGCCTTTTTCAGGAATATTTTCACGGCCATCTAACAATAAGTCCGCTCCTTCATCAATACCTTTTTGAATGTAATCAAATGTTCGTTGCTGCGCCTCTTTTCGAATCACGGGGCCTAAAAAGACTCCTTCTTCCAGACCATTTCCAATTTTTATCGTCTGTGCTGCAGCCTTAAATTTTTCAACGAATTGATCTGCAATAGTTTCTTCTACAACGATCACCGAAGCAGCCATACAGCGTTCACCCGCTGATCCAAAAGAGCCACCGATAATGTCTTTTACTGCACGATCAAGGTTGGCATCTTTTAAAACGATAACATGATTTTTTGCGCCAGTTAATGCCTGGACTCGTTTCAGATTTTTTGTTCCTTCTTTATAGACATATTCACCAACATTTTTTGAGCCCACAAAGCTAATTCCTTTTACTAATGGATCACGCAATAAAGTATTAACAACATCGTGTGCCCCATAGACAACATTAAAGACGCCACTTGGAAATCCTGCTTCTTCTATTAATTCAACAATTTTTTCCATCAATAATGGCGTTTTTTCGGAAGGCTTCAGCACCACCGTATTCCCTGCTGCTAACGCCATTGGGAAAATCCAAAACGGTACCATCATCGGAAAATTGAAAGGAGTAATTCCCCCAACAACACCGATGGGATAACGGTAATTTGTAATTTCAATATCTGTAGCCGCTGTGGATAGAGAATCACCCATTATTAAATTCGTAATGCCCGATGCATGCTCGACATTTTCAATCCCTCGCTGAACCTCACCTAATGATTCTGACAAAGATTTTCCATTTTCAAGCGTAATTAATCGTGCTAGCTCTTCTTTATTCGTCATCAATAAATGATGCAATTTGAAAAGATAGCGGCCACGAACTGGAACACTTACTTTTTTCCATGTTTGAAAAGCCTCATCCGCTACTCTGATTGCTTCTGCAGTTTCTGCTTCACTAGATAATGGAACATTTACTAATGCTTCTTCTGTTGCCGGATTGACCACTTCTTCAAATTCAGTGGCTGCACTTGTTACCCAGCGGCCACCTATATAATTCTTTAAAAATCGAGTCATTTATTTTCCTCCTAAAAAAGTCTACTTATTTTTTTATTTCTAATTGTTAGTCAATTCGTTCCGATTTAAAATCCACTCGTGTTTTTTCTCGTTATGAAACTTCCAAATTCGTTCAGGTCCTGCCATCACATTTAAATAATAAGAGGTGTAACCATCTGGCACGCCGACAGGATGATATCCCTTAGGTACCTCCACAACATTTTGATGCTCTACAGTCATCGTTTCATCTATAGAATCATCCTCTGTATATACTCGTTGAAAAACAAAGCCTTGCTCTGGATTCAGCTCATGATAATACGTCTCTTCTAAATAAGATTCGTCAGGTAAATTTTCTTGGTCATGTTTGTGTGGTGGATAGCTAGAAAAGTTACCACCTTCAGTGTAGACTTCAACCACCAACAAACTACTGGCAGTATCAACATTGTCTGGTAAAATGTTATGCACTAGTCGTTTATTCTGATATATCCCTCGTTTTTCAACCGTATTTTCCTCAGCGGTAATCACGTGCACTGGTAACGTTTTTTTAGCTGGCGAATAACAAAGGGCCAAACGAACAGTAGCAGAAGTTGCTATTAGTTCAAACGACGTTTTTGCTGAGATATAGATACTATCTGTCGGAATTTTTTCAAAAACAGAGGTTCGTTTACCTAAATTCTCGTACCATTTATCGCTCACCTTAACATTGATTTTGCCAGTTAATACGACGATACAAACTTCCAGTTCATTACCAGCTTCTTGATACATTGCTCCATTATCTAATTCAAGAACTTGAAACTCAATATACTGTAAATCAGTGTTGTTTTTTCGAATATTTTGAACTTGTCGAACACCGGGAGCTAGTTCTTTTATCAACGGTTGATGTTTCAATGTTTTTTTCAATTCATTCGCTCCTAACTTTTTGGTTGTATGACGAATACCTAATATTTTCTAGCAGTTACAAGTTTTTCTTTTTTAACTTGGTATGCTTCTTGAATCGCTAGTTTTTCTGATACTTCAGCAACACCGACATTCCACCAACTACCATCGTAACCAGCAGTCATCGTTTTAGGAAGAACATTTATTTCAATCAATGTCGATTGCGTTTGGTTTTTCGCGTCGACAATCGCCTGTTTTAGTTCTTCAATCGAATGGACTTGATACGCTTTGGCACCATATCCTTCAGCGATTTTAGCATAATTGATATTCATAATTTCGCCTTTTGTATTTCTAAATTCCGTCCCTTGACTTACGCCGCCATTCTCCATTTGCAGATTATTAATGCATCCGAACCCAGAATTATTGAACAGAACAATATTGATTTTTTTGTCATATTGTAATGCAGAGACCAGTTCGCTATGCAACATCAAAAAACTACCGTCACCGACTAATGCGTAAACCTCTTGATTAGGATTAGCAAGCCGTACCCCCATTGCACCAGCAATTTCATAGCCCATACAAGAATAGCCATACTCTAAATGATAAGTATTTTCCTTTACAGGATTCCACAATCGTTGCATATCGCCTGGCAATGACCCTGCCGAACCAATCACAATCGCATCATCTTCGACAAAATCATTCAAATGAACGAAAACCTCTGTTTGTGTCAGAGTTGTATTCAAAGAATCAGCATAATCATTTAAAATATCCTGTGTAAAGTGGTTTTTGATTTCCGGATCAAAATCTTTCCGTTTAAAATGAGTTGTTTTTAATCGCTCCCGCTCTTTCACCCATTCGTTCTTCAGTTCAGTGATTTTTTCACCATAAGCCGTTCGATATCCTTCTATCATTGGCAGAATTCCTTCTAAGGTTGCTCGAGCATCTCCCACAATTTGAAACGCTTCCATTTTGTAAGTCTGTGGTCGACTTACGTTAATATTTATCATTTTTGATTGTTCAAAATTAAAAATACTTTTTGATGCAGTGGTAAAATCCGTATAACGCGTGCCAATTCCAATAATCAAATCCGCTTGCTGAACAGCTTTATTAGCAGCTGAGGTACCTAAAATTCCCAAGCCTCCAAGATTATTTTCAAATTTCCATGAAACAGTTGATTTACCAGCATGTGTTTCAACCAAAGGTATCTGATGAACTTGAGAAATTTTCTGAAGGCTCTCACCTGCTTCTGAATACTTGCAACCGCCCCCCACAATAATTACTGGGTGTTTACTATCCTTTATCAAGTGACTAGCTGTTTCAAGCTCACGAATTGTCGGCATCCGTCGATCGATATAATGAACTCTTTTTCTAAAAAACTCTACTGGATAATCATAGGCTTCTGACTCAACATCTTGTGGCAAACAAATGGTGGCAGGTCCTGTAGTTGCAGGATTGGTCATAACTTCAAATGCCCGTAGCAATGCTGACATCAGTTGTTCTGGCCGATTAATACGATCCCAATAGCGAGAAACTGCTTGGAAAGCATCGTTGGTAGAAAAAGTTACACTTGATTCATGTTCCAACTGCTGTAATACGGGATCTGGTTGCCGAGTAGCAAACGTATCTGCTGGCAGAAACAATACAGGTATATTATTAGCGAAGGCGGTTCCAGCAGCAGTCAATAAATTAGCTGAACCTGGACCTGCAGACGCTGAAACTGCGAATATTTTCTTACGTAAACTTTGTCTAGCAAAAGCGATAGCAGCATGAGCCATCCCTTGTTCGTTTTTTCCACTGTAACTTTTTAAATGTCCCGGATCTTGTTCCAACGCTTGACCAATCCCTAAAACATTCCCATGACCATATACATGAAAGATTCCTTCCACATAAGGTGTTTCTTTTCCATCAATGCTAATATATTGTTGATTCAAAAATTTTAATAATGCTTGTGCTGTCGTTAAACGAATCGTCTTTTCCATTTTATCCACCTTAAATCCTAGCGATCATTTCGCCGTATATTTCCTTCTCCAGTTTAATGAACTCTTTTACTTCTTGCGTCGTTGGTAAAGAATCTGAGCAATTGTTACTTTTGACCATCATCGAAGCTTCCGCTGAGCCAAACTCCAAGCAATCGATAATTTCCCAACCTTCAAATAAACCATATAAAAATCCAGCTGCATAGCCATCACCGCCACCAAATCCCTTGCGTGCCTCCACTGGAAATGGTTTAATTGAAAACTGTTGTTGATCTGCTGTATAAGCTGTTGAGCCTTTCACCCCGTGTTTAATAACGACTATTTGAGCGCCACAATTATGCCAAAAAACAGCGCTTTCATTATCTGTCATATTTGGTTGAATCAATCTTTCAGTTAAATCAAATTCTTCTCTCGAGCCCATAATAATATCTGATTCTTTCGCAACTATTGAATAATAAATAGCGATTTCATCCACATTTTTCCAATTGTATTCTCGATAGTCTATATCAAAAATAATTTTGACGTTGTTTTTTTTCGCTAACATCACAGCTTTTAACACGGCTTCTCTTGAAGGGCTTTCCGCCAAAGCAGTCCCTGAAATTAATAAGGCTTTTGAACGTTTCAAATAATCTTCATCGATATCTTCGACACTTAGTTGTAAATCCGCAGCTTGGTTCCGATACATTAAAATACTACTTTCTTTAGGTGATAGCATTTCTGTAAAAGTCAGACCCAACTTTTCGCCATGCTGCGCTTTACTTATCTGAGAAGTATCAATGCCTTGCTCATTAAAATAATCAATAACATATTCTCCAAACTGGTCATCGGATACTTTCCCAATGAAGCCAGCTTTCATCCCATGTTTGGTGATACCCACGGAAATATTTGCAGGAGAACCTCCCACAAACTTTTCAAACATATGAACATCTTTTAAAGGCTTAAATTCTTCTTTAACTTGCTCATTATAGGCAGGGTTAAAATCGATAGCCACTCTACCTAAAAGAACTAGATCAAATTCTTTTGATTGATCAAAGCTAATATAACTCATAGATCCACCTCTTCTTCGTTCTTCTATTATTTACAAACGAATTATAGCACGCTTTCAAAATGCGTGCAACATTAAATTAGCACATTATATTTGCGTGCATTTTAAAAGAACGCAAAAAAAGAAGCATGAATTGCTTTACAGCAAGCTTCACACTTCTGTTAAAGATTATATTTTGTTTTAATAATGATATCTGTAAATAACATCTCTTCTGTCATAAATTTATTATTCTGTAGTTGATTCGCTAATAATAGTAAAGAACGATAGCCCTGCGTAAAACCATCTTGATCAATTAGAAAATCAACTTGATTTTTTTTCAGCATCTCGATATTTTTCTCAGTTAAATCATAGATAATCACATACGGTCTGTCTTTCCCTGCCCTTTTTTTCAACACACGAGCAATTCCTGCTTGACCTCCTGAAAACACAACGACACCTTTTAAATTAGTGTAGTTCTCTAATGTATCACTTAAAATCTTTTCGACTTCATCGCTCGAATCAAAACTGCTTTGAACACCTGTTAATTTCAATTGTGGAAATGACTGTTTCAATTCTTCAACAAAACCAGCAACTCGTAAACTATTCACACTATTTCCAAAATATCCAGTAATAGCTAGGACATCTCCCTCTCCTTTTGTCAACATTCCTAATAATCCAGCAGCTGTCTTCCCGCTTTTAAAGTTATCCATTCCGACAAAGCATTGACGTTTACTACCAACAATGTCCGAATTGAATGTGATGACCTTAATGCCTTGTTCCGTAAGCTGATTGATTTTTTCCCTAATCGCCACACTATCAACTGGCATGATGGCAATTCCTTTTACACCAAGTTCTAACAAGCGTTCAAGTGCCTGTAACTGCGCCGCTTCATCGACCCCGTCTATTTCCTCTAAAAAGCAATCGATATTTCTTTTTTTTAGATCACCTATAACTGCTTGTAAACCTGATCGAATTGGAATCATAAAAGAAGATTTTGCCAATTGTGTCACAACACCTAATTTGATTGGTTCTTCTTTGGCCATCTTTTTTTTCTTCGGAACATAGTTCATTTCTTTCGCTATTGTTTTAATTTTTTCAGCAACCTCAGGATTGATTCGGCCGCGATTATTCAATGCTCGATCCACAGTTCCCCTAGATACTCCTGCTTTTTCAGCAATTTCTTTTATTGTTCCAGCCATTTGTTCTCTCCTTATTTACTTGATTTGCAAAATTATTTTGATTATTTATAAGCTTTTGTATGTATATTCTATCACAATATAAAAAAGCACGCAATTTTGCGTGTTTTATTTTAAAATGTAGTTTACTTTAATTTATATTTTCAAAAAAAGCACCTCAGCTCAGACTGAGGTACTTTTTTGATAAGTTATTTTTTCTGATCATCTTCATCCATTTTCAGAACCGCCATAAAGGCTTCTTGAGGAACTTCCACGGATCCAATTTGTTTCATCCGTTTCTTCCCTTCTTTTTGTTTCTCTAACAATTTACGTTTACGAGAAACATCGCCACCATAGCATTTAGCCAGTACGTTTTTTCGTAAGGCTTTAATATCTGAACGAGCTACAATTTTTTGACCTATCGCCGCTTGAACTGGGACTTCAAACTGTTGACGTGGAATTAGTTTTTTCAGTTTCTCAACAATCGCTTTACCACGCTCAAATGCGAAATCTCGGTGAACAATAAAGCTTAAAGCATCCACTTTTTCAGCATTTAATAGAATATCCATTTTCACTAGGCGGCTGGTACGATAGCCAGCCATTTCGTAATCTAAGGATGCATAGCCTTTTGTACTTGATTTCAATTTATCGAAAAAGTCAAACACGATTTCAGATAACGGAATTTCATAAACTACGTTTACACGATAATCGTCTAAGTAATCCATTGTAATGAATTCGCCACGTTTACGTTGTGATAATTCCATTACTGCTCCTACATAATCGTTTGGCACCATGATTTGCGCTTTAACATAAGGTTCTTCCACAGATTCAATCGTTACTGGTTCTGGAAATTCAGCTGGGTTGTCAACAACAACGGTTGTTCCGTCAGTTTTATTAACGTGATAGATTACAGACGGTGCTGTTGTAATTAACTCTAAATTAAATTCTCGTTCCAAACGTTCCTGAACAACATCCATGTGTAGCAAACCTAAGAAACCACAACGGAAACCAAACCCTAAGGCTTGCGATGTTTCCGGTTCAAATTGTAACGCCGCATCATTTAATTGTAATTTTTCTAATGCTTCCCGTAAATCATTGTAGCGCGACGTATCAATTGGATATAAGCCACAATACACCATTGGATTCATTTTGCGGTAGCCTGGTAGTGCTTCTGCTGCTGGATTGTCGGCCAAAGTCACTGTATCCCCGACCCGTGTATCTTGAACCGTTTTAATGCTAGCGGTGATATAACCCACATCACCAACCATTAAATAATCACGAGCAATTGGTTTCGGTGAAAAAACGCCGACTTCTGTTACATCAAACGTTTTACCGTTACTCATCATTTGGATTTTATCCCCAGGACGAACGACACCGTCAATTACACGGATGTTTAAAACGACCCCCCGATAACTATCGTAAATAGAGTCAAAAATCAAAGCCTTTAAAGGAGCCTCAATATCGCCTGATGGAGCTGGTACATACTCCACCACTTGTTCTAAAATATCTTCAATCCCAATCCCTGCTTTTGCACTTGCTAAAACAGCTTCCGATGCATCAATTCCAATTACGTCTTCAATCTCTGTCCGAACACGCTCTGGATCAGCGGCGGGTAAATCAATTTTATTAATAACAGGTAAAATTTCTAAGTCATTATCCAATGCCAAATAGACATTTGCTAGCGTTTGCGCTTCAATTCCTTGCGCCGCATCAACAACTAGAACAGCCCCTTCACAAGCTGCCAAGCTACGAGAAACTTCGTAGGTGAAATCGACGTGCCCTGGTGTGTCAATCAAATGGAAAGTATAGGTTTCACCATCTTTGGCTGTATAGTTTAATTCAATTGCGTTTAATTTGATGGTAATGCCGCGTTCTCTCTCTAAATCCATTGAATCAAGTAATTGATCTTGCATTTCTCGACTGCTAACTGTATTTGTTTTTTCCAAAATCCGGTCGGCTAAAGTTGACTTCCCATGGTCAATGTGGGCAATGATCGAGAAATTACGAATTTTCTCTTGTCTTGCTTTCATTTCTTTATTGTTCATTTTTTGCCTCATTTCTTTTAAGAAAAGCTAGCTCCCTGCTAGCTTCATCAATCAATTGTTATATTTTAGTTGCCTTTTTTATCAAATTATCATGTTTAAAGGTCTAGGATAATCAGCACTTTTCATTATACCAATTTTTGAAGAAGATTTAAAGCACTTCCCTTTTATTCTTTTGGTTTCGAAAGGCTAACAGAGTTTCGAAAAATTTGGTATACTAAAAACAGTAAATTTATTGGAGATGGAAAAATGGATGAACAAGAATTTCGAAAGCAACTGACCTTAAAGCCTGTTGAGGAAGAACACATTGATCAATTTAATGAACTTCTTTCCTATGTTTTTCAAGTAACTGAAGCGGATATTGAAGAAAGTGGTTTTGAAAACAAACGCGCATTTATCAAATCAAAACAACCGATTTTAGAACTTTCAAAAGTATTTGGCTGGTTTCACGAAAATCAATTAATTTCACAAATTGCTATCTATCCATGCGAAGTCAATATCCATGGCGCTTTGTATAAAATGGGCGGCGTTACTGGTGTCGGTACCTATCCTGAATATGCCAACCACGGTTTAATGAAAGACTTGATTCAAACGGCATTAGAAGAAATGCGCCAAGATAAACAGTGGATTTCTTATCTTTTCCCTTACAACATTCCTTATTATCGACGTAAAGGTTGGGAAATCATGTCCGACAAGTTATCTTTTAAAATTCGGGATACGCAATTACCAAAAACCGTTCCTGTTCCAGGAATGATTGAACGGTTAGCTGTCGATCACCCAGATGTCTTTGATGTCTATGCGCGATTCGCTCGTCAAAATCACGGCGCGCTCATTCGTAGTGCCTTCAACTGGGAAGAATATTGGCGTTTCGAAAACGAAGAAGAACGGACTGCTGCTGTCTATTATGGTGCCAATCAAGAACCTTTAGGAGTACTTTTTTATTGGGTGGCCGATGAGGTATTTCATATTAAGGAAATGTTTTACTTGAACCAAGAAGCCCGAAATGGCTTGTGGAATTTTATTACTGCGCATTTTTCGATGGTTTATTGGGTCAAGGGCGATATCTATAAAAATGAACCACTAGCCTTTCTTTTAGAAGACAGCCAAATTAAAGAAAGCATTGAGCCCTATTATATGGCTCGAATTGTTGATGTCAAAGCCTTTTTAGAAAACTTTCCTTTTGAAAGTACAGCTAAGCCCTTTCATTTTGTCGTTAAAGATCCTGTTGCTGAGTGGAATAATGGTATTTTTGGCTTAATTTGGGATGAAAATGATCAAGTAACCATTACGGATGAACCTCTAGGCACCGCCGTTCACTTAGATATTCAAACACTAACTTGTTTAGTCATGAATTACCGACGCCCTTCGTACTTACATCGAATTGAGCGCATTGATACAGATAAAGAAACTTTAAATTCTTTGGAACGGATTTTTCCTGACCAAGAAGCTTATTTCAGTGATTATTTCTAAACCCTTGGATTGGAGACAGACAAATGACAAAAATTTATTTTGCAGGACCTTTATTTTCGCAAGCTGACTTACGTTATAATGCCTATTTAGTCGAACAAATTCGACAATTGGATAAAACAATCGATCTTTATTTACCACAAGAAAATGCGGCGATTAACGACAAATCTGCTTATGCCGATAGTAAAATGATTGCCTTAGCAGATACAGAAAACGTCCTTGCTAGCGACTTATTGGTTGCTTTATTAGACGGCCCAACCATTGATGCGGGCGTAGCTTCCGAAATTGGTGTTGCTTATGCCAAAGGAATCCCGGTGGTTGCCCTTTACACAGACAGCCGCCAACAAGGTGCTGATAATCACCAAAAGCTTGATGCTTTGAACGAAGTCGCTGAAAATCAATTCCATTATTTAAACCTTTACACAGTTGGTTTGATTAAATTGAATGGTCGGGTTGTTTCTTCAGAAGAGGATTTGTTGGAAGAAATTAAGCAACGATTGTAAAAGTATATATTATATATAGGGCGAAAGAAAAAACTCAAAAGTTAGTCTAACTTTTGAGTTTTTTCTTTCTAATCCTTACTTTTTTATTTCTTATTTTCAAAACTTAAATTAAGAGACAAAAATATTATTTTAAACTAATTGTCTATGTATAAAGGATATTTTAAGCTATAATAGTTATGATTTTACATTTTACATTTGGGGGTTTATACATGTTTCGTTTTATTATTGGTATAACTGCTTTTATTTTAAGCTTTGTCGGTTACGGCATATCTCTAAGAAAAAAAGAAGTGCCACGTGACTTTATTCCTATTATTATTTTCTCTTCAATAATTGTAGCTATGTTTTTAGGCGGTCTTCTTAACATTCTAAAAGTCATGATACTTATTATTATTTTCAGTGGTATATTCTTATTGTTATTTGATTTTTGGAAAAATAAAAGTATTCGGCGATCTTTAAAAGATCTATTATCGCCAGGTATACTTTTTTTCCTGTTATTTAGTTTTATTTTCTTTCTTGTTAGTCGAAACAGACTATTCATGCATTACGATAATTTTTCACATTGGGCTTTAATTGTTAAATCAATGTCTCTGACAAATAGCTTTCCTAGTTTTAAAACGGATGTCATAATGTTTACTTCTTATCCACCAGGATCGGCTGTTTTTATTTATTATTTTATTAAATTAGTAGGCGTCACAGAAAGCAATGCTATTTTTGCACAAATATTATTAATTTTAGCTTCCATAACGACCATCTTTAATTGGAAAAATATTTTTTCTACCAACTTTTCGCAAAAACAAAATAAAAATGTAAAAAAACTACTCGTATTCTTTTTGGCTGTTTTTTCATTTTACTTGTTTAAAGGCCCAACTTCTCTAATGGATCTTTTGGTAGACAATCTATTGCTGCTTTTGGGAACGGCAACCATGAATATTATTTTTTATTATTATCATGATTTCAAACGCGGCTTAATCCTGTCAAGTCCGTTAATGATTAGCCTTTTACTAGTGAAAAATAGCGGAGTTATTTTCATTGGATTAAATACTATATTTTTATTTATAAGTTTTTGGAATTGCTATGTCTTAGGGAAAGAACGTTGTACAAAAAAAGAACTGTTCCAATTTTTATTAGTCTTACTAACGCCATGGATTTCTTTTTTTCTTTGGCTACGCCATACAAAATATGTATATCCAGATGGAATGTCTGGGAAGCATGATATGAGTATTGCTTACTATAAAAAAATATTTTCAGAAAAAAGTTTTTCAGATATTGTTGAAATAAGCAAACGGTTTTTACTTAGAATGTTCTCCTTTACAAGCTCAAATTTTCTATACGAATTGTTACTTTTCATTATAATTGCACTAGGGATTGCCTTCTATCTTAATAAAAAAACTGCTATTCCGATTAAAACATTAAAGCTACAAATTATCAGTAGTTTGGTTTTATTTTTAGGTTATATGTGTATTTTGTGGGCGATGTATCTTCTTTCTATGCCGACTCCAGAAGCTTTAAACTTAGGAAGTTTTGATCGTTACGCTGGAAGTATTTTTAACTTTCTAATTGCTTTTATTATTGTGCAACTGCTGTGTTATATAGCTAAAACAGACAATTATAAAATTATCATGACTTCCTTGTTATCATTAACGCTATTGTTCTCCTGTGTTATATTTGTTCGAATTTCTGATTACTCATCAATCTTTTTAAGTAATCGTTATCCAAATAGCTTACGCGAACAAATAGAGCAAGCCTTACCTAATTCAAAAAATGCTTTAAAAGACAGAGACACTTCACATTCATATGCTGTCTATTCACCAGCCAGCAAAAATGATGCTGGTTACTCAGGTTTCTTTTTACGATATAAATTATTTAATAAAAATTCTTCTGTAATTTATGATTTAAATGATTCTTCTACTTTTAATGATAAAATTAAAGGTAAGGATTACTTAGTTGTAGTGAAAGATGATCCTAAAATCTTGGAATACATTCAACGTAATAATTTAACTAAAGTAGAAAATAACACGTATAAACTTCAGTAAAAAAAGAACGAGCGAATTCGCTCGTTCTTTTTTTATACTTCTTCTATTGGTTCATTTTCAAAAACTAATTGATTGTCTAATAGACTAATCGTGACTTTTGTTTTTGGCATTACTCGTCCAGAAACAATTTCTTTTGCTAATGGTGTTTCGACTTCGCGAGTAATGAAACGTTTTAACGGACGAGCTCCATAAGCTGGCTCATACCCATTTTCAGCAATCCATGTTTTAGCTTCATCAGTGATTTCCAACACAATTTCTTGTTGCTCTAAACGATGAGCAAGTTGTGCGGTCATTTTACCAATGATTCCTTTCACATTATCCAAGCTCAATGGTGTGAATAAAATGGTATCATCAATTCTGTTTAAGAACTCTGGTTTAAAGTGTCCTTTTAGAATATTCATGACTTGATTTTCAACTTCTTCTGGAATTGTTCCTTCAGGTGTCACACCTTCCAATAAAAGCTGAGAGCCGATGTTACTTGTCATAATTAAAACCGTATTTTTAAAATCAACGACCCGACCTTTAGAATCTGTCAAACGACCATCATCTAAAACTTGTAATAAGATATTAAAGACATCTGGGTGCGCTTTTTCAATTTCGTCTAATAAGACAATTGTATAAGGGTTTCGACGAACAGCTTCTGTTAACTGGCCACCTTCTTCATAACCAATATAGCCTGGAGGGGCACCAACCAAACGAGACACGGCATGTTTTTCCATGTATTCACTCATGTCAATCCGTACCATATGATCTTCAGAATCAAACAAATCTTCAGCTAAAGCTTTAGCAAGTTCTGTTTTACCAACACCAGTTGGTCCTAGGAAAAGGAACGAACCGAGTGGGCGATTTGGATCTTGTAAGCCTGCTCTTGAACGAATCACCGCATCACTAACAGCATCGACGGCTTCATCTTGACCAATCACACGTTTGTGTAATGTTTCATTCAGTTTCATTAATTTTTCTCGTTCGCCTTCAACTAATTTTGTCACAGGAATGCCGGTTAAACGACCGACCACTTGCGCAATTTCGTTTTCAGTAACCGATTCTTGTACCATTTTGACGTTATCTTTAGCGTTCTTTTCTTCCAATTCTTTCAATTCATGTTCTAATTGCGGAATTGTTCCATGACGCAAAACAGCAGCTCGTTCTAAATCATAATTATTTTCAGCATCTTCTAATTCGTGTTTTGCTTTATCAATCTCTGCACGTTTGTTGGAAACCGCATTAACTTCTTCTTTTTCCGTTTCCCATTGCATTTTCATTGAGTTGGCTTCTTCACGCAAATCTGCTAATTCTTCTTGCAAGTTGGCTAACCGTTTTTTACTTGCATCATCCGATTCTTTTTTCAAGGCCGCTTCTTCAATTTCTAGTTGCATTAACCGACGTGTTACTTGATCGAGCTCTGTAGGCATCGAATTCATTTCCACTCGAATCGTTGCGCTTGCTTCATCGACTAAGTCAATCGCTTTATCTGGTAAGAAACGATCAGTAATATAGCGATCGGATAAAGTAGCGGCAGCAACTAAAGCATTGTCATGAATATTCACGCCGTGGTGAATTTCAAATCGTTCTTTTAAGCCACGCAAAATAGAAATGGTATCTTCTACTGTTGGTTCTTTGACTAATACTTTTTGGAAACGACGTTCTAAGGCTTTATCTTTTTCCATATATTGGCGATATTCATCAAGCGTTGTGGCACCGATTAAATGCAATTCACCACGTGCTAGCATCGGTTTTAATAAATTCCCGGCGTCCATACTGCCTTCAGTTTTACCAGCTCCGACGATATTATGAATTTCATCAATGAATAAAATGATTTTGCCATCACTTTTTTTCACTTCTTTTAAAACAGCTTTTAACCGTTCTTCAAATTCGCCACGGAATTTTGCTCCCGCAATTAAGGCGCCCATATCTAAAGAAAAAATAGTTTTATCTTTTAAGTTTTCGGGAACATCTTTACGAACGATTCGTTGTGCTAATCCTTCAACAATCGCTGTTTTACCAACACCTGGTTCACCAATTAAGACTGGATTATTTTTAGTTTTTCTTGATAAAATCCGAATAACGTCACGAATTTCTTCGTCACGACCAATGATTGGATCTTGTTTTCCTGCTTTTACTTGTTGTACTAAGTCAACACCGTATTTTTCTAGTGCTTTATATTGTTCTTCCTGGTTTTGAGAAGTCACACGATCTCCTCCTCTCATCTCTTCAATATTTTTTCTTAACTCTTTTTCTGTAATGCCTTGTTGCATTAAATATTTTGTTAAACGATAATTTTTCAATTTCATTAAAGCTAAAAGTACAATTTCGGTTGATAAAAATTCATCTTGGAATTCTTCTCGAAGTGAATCAGCTTCTTGCAATAAATGGAACAAATTTTGACTTAAATTTTGACCATATTGCACATTACCGCCTGCCACACTTGGATATTCATCTAACGCGTTATCTACTTCTCGTTCAAATGCATCAACATCTAAACCAGCATCTGTGTAAAAATTACGCCCAAAATGGTTTGGTTGAAGAAAAATTTTCCATAAATGTGCAATATCAATTTCTTGATGTTGCCGTGTCACCGCAACTTTTTGAGCTTCAGCAATCGCCTCTTGTAGCGTTGTTGTCATTTTTTCAATATTCATAAACGATCCCTCCCGTTTATTGTTTTGTCTTTTTTTATTTTAACATTCTTTACAATTATTATTATCCGACTTTTGATGGATTTCTTCAAAAGTTAAGGTATTCGTAAACCTTATAAATTTATTATACCCTATTGGTCAGTAAAGGTCAATAAATAAATTGACCTTTTTTGACCTTTTTGATAAAAAAAAACCTAAAACAGTTAAATATCACTGTTTTAGGGCTTTTTTCGCAATAACAACTAGTTTGACCAACTCTTTATTACATTGATTTATTAAAAATAAAGTTTTAACGTAAGATACTTTTTATCGGCATAGCTAACCAAAATAGCCAAACTGGTTATTGCTAAAAATAATTCGTACTCATAACCACTAAAACCACTTGCCAAACCAAAAGAAAAAATAGCTCCGACTAAAACTGCTATGAATCCTACTGATACCAATGGAATTAAAAAACCAATAATCATAAATAATCCACCAATTAATTCAATTGCTGCTACACCATACACGAAAAGGCTTGGCAAACCAATACTAGCAAAAAACGCTAAAGTATCTTCCAATGACGTTACTTTCATCACTCCATGAATTAACATCGTCACCCCTAGCCAAATTCTAATCACTTGAATGCCTCGCTGTTGTTTATCCATACTTCTCCTCCTTTGTTTGCATTTAATAGTTAATGTAACTATCGAAGTTACATTATAAAGGATAAATCGAAAAAAGTATAGAAAAAAACAAACGTATTTAACAATACGTTTGTTTTTTAATATTCCTGTAAAACTTAGAAGCGTTTTTTCTTAATACAATTAACTTTCCTTCTAAGTAAATCATACTAAGATTAGACTACATCGTCCAATGACCAAGTTACTGTCGATTGATATACTTTTGATATTTCTCCTACATTTGCAGGCACAGTTAATTTTATCTCTTCAAAAGGAAAATATAGTTGCCAAGTTCCACTTCCTTGTGCTCCAGTTGCTGTGATTATTGATTGGGCTGTTGCACCCGATCGAAAAGCTTGAGAACCTAACATCGGTCCATTAGTAAAACCAGTCGTTACTGATTCCTCGGCTGTATTAGCATATTGAACTTTTTGAAGTTGAGTGTCCGCAAAGTTCAAGGTAATTCCTTCTCCTTGTGGTAAAGATTTACCAGTTTTATCTTTAAATTCAGATAAACTAACGTTTAATTTCCAACCTGTGCTAGTTGGTCGATTATCTTCTAGACGTAACATAAAACTAGCTTGTTGTAATTCGGGACTTCCGACATAGCTTGCTGAATTTAGTCCATAACTTTTTGCCGTTGGCGAAATCGTTTGTTTGCCAAAATCAAACGTACTTGGTGTCCCCATCAATACAGGTCGTTGCCCACTCCATTTCGCATATAAAGTTACAGTCCCATTATTAGTAGCAGTTAATGTCGAAATTATTTGTTTATCCGTATAGACAACTGCACTTGTCCGTGTCCTTGACCAACCAAGGAACGTATTACTCTCTTTCGTAAAGGTGTTGGCTGGTAATGGCTTGCCTGTTCCATAAATAAAACTAGCGTTAGGCATAGTACCAGTTCCCCCATTTGCATCAAACTTTACGGTATAAGCGTTCCCCTTCCAAACAGCATAATAGGTCTTAGCTGAGGCATAATTAACGAGAGGGTTTGTTGTAATATCTGGTGTTGTGGCACTGGCTGTTGTCGCCCAACCTTGAAAAATATAGCCTGTTCTTGTTGGCTTCACAACCGTGCTTAAATTAACTACTGTCCCAAAAGTATAGGCTTTAGCAGCCGTACCACCCGAGCCCCCATTGGCACTAAAAGTCACATTCACTGAGATTGGTTTCCAAATAGCTTTCAGAGTTATTTTTGTGGTAGTTGACGTAGACGTAAAGCTAATCGTTGCTCCCGGTTGATATTTTTTGGTTGGTGTTTCAACATCTTGCCATTCTACAAAAGTATAACCACTAAGCGTTGGTTTGGCTGTTGGAATGACAATTTTGCCGGCATCATTCACATCTAACTGGATTGTTTGCGGAGAAGGTAAATCTTTCACTCCACTTCCAGGAACTGTAATACTCGGTAAATTTTGTTCATAGGCTACTTGAGCAAACTCTGTGCTAAAGGTAATTTCATCACTAACTGCTGTTAAAGTGGCTCCTGCCTTAGCTTCTTTAGCAGAATATTGAAATTGGTTAATTGCTTTTTGATTCTCTGCATCTGGCACTAAAAAACTCATAATCGCATCTAATGTCTCACTTGGTTTGATTGTCGTTGCGCCAAAATCGACATAGATTGCTGTGATTAAAGCTGAATTAGCGGGTTTAGTTGTAGTGAACCCTAAACTGGTTAGTTTAGTGGCATTCCACGCTTGCAAATCATTGTTAGCATAACTAGGCAATTGTGAGACAGGCTTAGTTGTATAGTAAGTTTTGGCTGTCCCATTATTACTGGTCAAGTTTGTAAACCCGATGCTGCCTGTTGAACCACGACCATCACTAGAAGAAGGTAAAATATTATACAAGCGAACGTTATTGAAGTTTGTATTTCCAGAATTTTTAATGACCGTTTGCATTTGCGGGGTGCCTTTGCGGTCTACCGCAAAGATATTCGTATTTGACCAAGCTTGCGTCGCGGAGCCACGAGCATTAGTAGCGCTGTCTAACTTAGAAGAATCCACAACAGAAAAGCCGACATTAAAAGGAGATGAGTTGATCTCGTAGCTATTTTCTTTCGTGTTGTCTACACCGATTTTTTTAGCCTCTGCAGCGGATAATTGAGTAAGTACACCATGAAAGAAATCAGTTGGCTTAGGGCTACTATAGGCGATATAAGGAATTTGATAGCTTCCAGAAGTAGCTGAACTATCCACTACAAATTCTAAAGGAATCCGAAAAAAACTAGCCTCTCCCGTTACTTTAGATTTATAAGCCGTGCTGGACGTCTTAAAACGATAATAATTGTAAGTTGTATCATTTGTAGCTAAGGTTTCAACGGTCACCGAAGCTGGATAGGTCACTTGATTACTCTCATCAATAAAATCTTTTTTCGTAGTCGCTTTTAAACGTAACTGTTTGGGAACTTTAATTGTAATAATGGGATTCTCCCAATCCCCAGAAGAAGTATCTGTATAGTAGCCACTATTTCTCCCGCTTATTTCATAGTTAATCGTGTCCCCAGGCAGTTTATTTTCACTATTAACACTGGTAAGTCTAGCAGAAACACGTAAGGCCACGCCTTTATTATAATATACTACATTATTGTTTAATTTAAGCTCTGTAGGAGTCCCCGTTGCATCTTGGTACTGCATTGTGGCTCCAAAGGTGATTGGATTAGTCATCTTATAAAGTACTGTCCCATCTGGCCACCGCCCATTTGGCCAACTTTTAATGCCATATCGAAAAATCATTCCGTTCCCTGGAGGTAACGAATTGGCGGTTGTACCATCGGTTCCCATAGGAATAATATCAATGGTTGAAATATACTCATTGGTTGCTAAAGTTGGCAAAGCAGGGCTAAAATAGCCAGTAGTAGCGGGCGTACTGCTCCAACTAGAACGACTCGTTCCAGTTACGACATTTTTAATATGATACAAAGGCCGATAATAGGCGGGGGTACTCACTCCATCAGTAACACCATAAATATAGAGATTATCAAAATTTCCCTTAGCTGAGCCTGCAGTTAATTCTTGTAATTTGTATGTCACTCCTTGAATTGGTTTAGCGCCAGTATTCTTAATAGTAGCAGAGCGGCTAAATGAACTATAGCCAAAAGTGTAAAAAGTTCCAGCTGTCGCTAAATTGTCTAAGTTATTAACTGTGTTAGTAGAACCTGTGACAGTCGAATGATAGCCTGTTCCTGACAATTGAAAATCTGGCCGAGAACGTTTTACATAACGTTTCGTAGTGGTAAGCGTATTTATTTTCCCATTTAGGAATTTTACCTTCATTCCAAAATTGACAGAAAAAGTACTCCCTTCTGCATACGTTTTATTCAAAGTAACCCTTGTGTTAGTATAGGCTAAATCAATTCGAGTTGCTGGGTTTTCTAAAATATTTGGTGAGAGAGTTACTAATTTCTGATAGTACCGAGTAAAACCCGCTGGCACACTAGGGTCTTGTGCATTTGTGACCCCAGTTTTTAATAACGCATTAGCTAAAGTTCCCGTTAATGTAGCTCCTGTGGGAATTTCAACATACACTTGATGCTCATAACTAGTGTCTAAATTCGCTCTAGCTAAATAATTAAACCGATAAGAGTTTGTCACAACAATATCACCATCAAAATAATTGTCATCACTAGGAACTGCGTAACCAGAAAGCACATATGAAGCACTAGAAACAGCCACATCAGTTTTTAACACTTTATTTGCCGCTGAACTTGCTATTTGTGTCCCCGTATTATCAAATACCTTCGCTTGGAGATTATTCCACACGATTTGTTCAGGTGGGATTTTGGCATCATAGACATCATTAAATTTAAAACGTAAATTAATCGTCTCTAAAGTTGTCTTGGTTTCTTTCAAGCGAATAATTAATTTTTTATTGGCCGTATCATTTACATACGAAGCCACAATGGAGTTAGCACTAGGTGTACTAGGTGTGACCAACGAAAAAATCGGTTCTGTACTATCAAAGTCTTTAAAAATCGGGTCACTTTTACTTGGATAAAAGCCATAAGGAAGCTCAATCGAAGTACCAGTGAGGCCCGCTTGGCTGATGGAAACTGGTAAAGAAACAGTTAAGTAATCTGGTGCTGTTCCTGTCGCAGGGTCAGTATATGTACGATAAGTGGCTGGTGCAGTCAAACCGACCGTAATCCCATTCGCTTTAGCGGCAATGTTTTTAGACTTAACGACGGGGTTGCTTTTTTCATTTTCCTTTGTTTGCTTCTGCTCACTACTCTTCTGGGTCTCTTGTGGCACTACTACTTGCTCTTTCACAATCGTCACGTCTAAATTATTAGCCAACGTTTCTTGGTTTTTATCTTTGACTGACAAGGTAAAGGTTCCTGCTTTTGTTGTCGTTAACAGCAAGTAACTCTCCCCCAACTGGGCTAAGTCTCTTAAAACCAAGCTATGTTGTTCTTGATTATAAGAACTATGCTCCTGCAATTGTTGGTTCTTTTGGGGATTATATTGAATTTCCTGAGGCAATTGGATTTCCGCCCAAGTTACATTACTAGTTATTTTTAGATAAAAATCCGCTCCGGCAGTTACTTGACGTTCTGATTCTTGTTGTGACCAAGTAAAGGAAACAGTTTCTACTTCTTTCGTTGCTTCAGTTGCTTGAGTTTTTTCAATTGAAGAATCGGTTGTTTCAGTTGTTTCTATCGTTTGCTTGGACGGTTCTGATAGCTTAGGTAATGAATCTTCAATAATTTGTTGCATTTCACTCGTTACTGTTGTTGACTCAGTCCCCTCAGCTAAGCCATTAATTGGTAAAATCATCGTGCCTAATAATATGACACAGATTAGATTAGTCATTTTCTTGTTCATAACCAACACCTGCTTTTCCTTTTTATTTCTTTACTATTTAGTTCTACTCTTTTTAAGGTAAAAATAAATGCTAACTACAACGAGGACCATTGCACTACTCCCCACTAACAAAAACGGTTGCCTTTTTGCTGAAGGTGTATTCGTCGACCATTGTTTTATTTGCGTTTGTGTAATTGTAAAATCTTTTCGCCACTGCCATTCGCGATTACCAGCGCTTACTTGGCTGTGAACAGTATAAGTTCCCGCTGGCAGGACAACGTCATTCAATGGCAGATCCATAGCTAATAGCGAATTAGGTGCCACTGTCACATCTGCTTGTACTTTTTTTAGTAACTCTTTTGTCTGACCTTTTTTGGTTAACCAATTGGTAATTGTTGCTTCTTTCATAACTTTTGGTTGCCGATTTTGGTATGTTACTTGAACCACAGGTTGGCCAGCACTGATCGTTGTACCAACTTTTTTTAGTTGCAATTCTGCTCCTTCATCAAATGGTTGTTTATCTTCTGTCAACATGACGGAAATAGTATACGCATAGGTTGATGTAAACTGATTACTTGTTAATGATTCATCCTCTAATTGTTTAATAAACCGTAATGCGCCTAATTTAACTCCAGAAAATGGCTCTTTGGGTATTTTGATTTCATAATTCACTATTTTTTCTTCAAAGTTTTTTACAGTGACCGTAGCTTCCTTATTTTGCAAATGAACAATTTGTGTGATGGAATTTGTCAAACTAGAATCTAGTTTGGGGCTCGTCTGCGTATAGTCAATCTGTCCTTCCGTTCCGTTCACTGCATCATGAATACTTAAAGCGACAGTTACGGGCTCTTTTTGCAAACTTCTGATTTTCACTTGAATAATCTGCTGATTACTTGGCTGAACACCTAAATAAAAATAAGTTTGGTTCTTATCTAGCTGATTATCTGGTATCACACTTTCAACTGTGAAACCCGCCAGTGGCTGTGGCTCTGGTTGTTGGGATAAAGCAACTTCGAAGCGTAAAAAGATTAGATAACAGCTAACTATAAAACAGAGATAACCGAATATTTTTATTCCATTCCCCGTCGTTTTATTTGGGACTTGTGACAATTTCATTACAATCAACTTTCCCTCCATTCTTTTAATAATTATCGTTAATAGACTCATTATAGCTAAAGATACACAAAAAAAAATTTTGAATTTTTAAACCCATAATTAAAAAATGATATATGCTTATCCTATAAGGGTTTGATAGCGCTTTACACCTATGAAAACACCTAAATTCCATCTTTTTTTGAAAATATCTCCTTTATAATCTAAAGAAAAACCAAACAAATAGCGAGCAAACGTCAAAAGGTAAATAAATGAATTATACCTTTTGACGTTTGCTCGCTAAAAATTAATACTTTTTCTTCTCATTTCTACTAAATAACTTTTCAACTTTTTTTCTGAAAACAAAAAAAGCGCTCAGGAAGAAACTGTTTTTTCCTGAACGCTCTTTTTTATCCTAAACCAACACGTTCAAAAATCGTGTCAACATTTTTTAAATGATAATGATAATCAAAGGCATCATCTAGCTCTTCTTTTGATAAGACAGATGTAATTTTTTCATCCGCATCTAACAACGGACGGAACGCCGTTTGATGATCCCATGCGTAAGCTGTTTTTGGTTGGACCAGATCATACGCTTCTTCACGTGTCATGCCATGGTCAATCAATTTTAACAAGACACGTTGGCTATAAATTAGTCCATAGGTCGCATCCATGTTACGCTTCATATTTTCTGGGAAGACCGTTAAGTTTTTGACAATATTACCAAAACGATTCAACATGTAATTTAGTAAAATCGTCGTATCGGGAATAATAATCCGTTCAGCAGACGAGTGAGAAATATCTCGTTCATGCCATAAACTCACATTTTCAAAGGCAGTAATGACATGACCACGAATCACACGTGCCAAACCAGTCATATTTTCAGAACCAATTGGATTCCGTTTATGCGGCATTGCCGAAGATCCTTTTTGTCCTTTTGCAAAAAATTCTTCTACTTCACGCGTTTCTGATTTTTGTAGACCACGAATTTCTGTTGCAAATTTTTCAATACTTGTCGCAATTAATGCCATGGCAGAAACATATTCTGCATGTAAATCACGTGGTAAAACTTGTGTCGAAATCTCTTGAGCACGGATCCCCAAATGTTCGCAAACATATTCTTCAACAAATGGTGAAATATTGGCAAAGGTACCTACGGCTCCACTGATTTTACCCGCTTCGACACCTTTGGCTGCATGTTCAAAACGTTCAATGTTGCGTTTCATTTCAGAATACCACAACGCTAATTTCAAACCAAATGTAGTCGGTTCTGCATGAACGCCATGCGTTCTTCCCATCATGACCGTATGTTTATACTCTTTGGCTTTGGCTCCGACAATCTCCGTAAATGTTTGTAAATCTTTCCGTAAAATATCATTCGCCTGTTTCAATAGATAACCATAGGCAGTATCCACAACATCTGTGCTGGTTAACCCATAGTGCACCCATTTTCGCTCTTCACCAAGCGTTTCTGAAACGGCACGAGTAAAAGCGACAACATCATGACGTGTTTCTGCTTCAATTTCTAAAATACGTGCAACATCAAATGATGCATTTTCTCGGATTTTTTGTACATCTTCTTTAGGAATTTCGCCAAGTTCTGCCCAAGCTTCATCCGCCAAAATTTCAACTTCTAGCCATGCCTTGTAGCGGTTCTCATCTGTCCAAATTGCGCCCATTTCGGGTCTTGTATAACGATCAATCATTGTACCTTATCCCCTCTTTACTCCTCAATTTTTGAAAAATAATTACGACCAAATCTTTGTTTCTTTAATTTCTTCCAGTGTTTCATCGATTTCTTTGGTTAATATAGTAATATGCCCCATCGCTCGTTGCGCTTTTGCTTCACTATGGCCATAATAGTGGAAATGCCAATCTGGATGTTCATTAATAATGTCCATCGTTTCATAGGCTTCATTCCCAAGCACATTGACCGTAACCGCTTCTGACAACAGTTGAATCGTTGGCATTGGCCAATTACATAAACCACGAATATGCGTATCATATTGGCTAAAAGAACAAGCATCTATTGAAAAATTCCCAGCATCTTCTGGACGAGGTAAAATTTTATTTACATAAATCCCGCCTGTTTCTGTATAAAACATTTCAATTGAAAGGGTGCCGACTAAACCAACTGCTTTAGCAATCACCTTAGCAATTCGTTGCAACTCACCACTGACTTCGTCATCAATTCGGGCTGGTGCAATCGTTTCATGTAGCTTACGCTCTTTTTTAATTGTTTCCACAACTGGAAATGTCGCAAATTCGCCACGACCATTACCAGAAATCAGAACAGATAATTCTTTTTCGTAAGGAATCCAAGCTTCCAAGACACAGGTTCCTTCTCTCAGAAGATTCATGGATGGCGCTAAGTCTGAAGTACTATGTAGTACATAACGACCTTCCCCTCGCGTATTCTTCAAGATACACGGATAACCAATGCCATCAATTGCTTCTTGAATATCAGTCGGACTAACAATCGTTGCATAAGGTGCAATCACAATATTATTATCTTCCAAGAAACTTTTTTCCATTAAGCGATCTTGCGTAATCGCTAAAATGTCTGTTCCTTGTGGTATATTCGCTAAATGTTGAATCGCTGTTAACGCATCAACATCTGCATATTCAAATTCATACGTAATCACTTGGGCACGTTTTGCCAATTTCTCTAACGCTTCAGGATCATTATATGCTCCTAATAATTGCCAATCGGCAACTTGTGCAGCAGGACAATCAATTTGTGGATCTAGCACACCCACTCGAAACCCCATTTCTCTTGCACTAAGGGCCATCATTTTTGCTAAATGTCCGCCACCAATGATACCAATCACTTGACCAGGTAATAGTGGTTTATCCAAGTTCATCACAACTTTCCATCACAGTTTTATCCTTAAAATCCTTCTGCGGTTTCTCGTCGCAGTCTAGCCTTTAAGAGTGCTCTTTTTACATGATACAAGGAAAAAGGCTCAACTTCAAGTGCCAGCAGTGTTTCCCTTAGGTTTTCTCATCAGAATTTATTAACATATTTTAGGATAAAACAGCGGTAACTTACTACTCGTCTCTTTGTAACCAAGCTTTTTTCTCTTATTCTCTTCAGATTAATGAAAACATTAAATTTTTCTAAACGATGATGAGGTCAAAAAAGTATGAAAGAAAAGCCACCTGACCTTATCTATCATACTTTTTTTGAAACTATTCGTTACTTTCTGAGGTTTCTTTTAAACCATTGAATAAAAGATTTAAAATAATTGCGGTAATGCTGCTCATGACAATTCCATTACCAGTAAACATGCTAACAGTTTCTGGTACTTTATTAAAGAGCGTCGGCATAATATTAAAGCCTAAACCAAAGCCAATCGAGATGGCAATAATTAATAAATTTTTGTCATTTGAGTAGTCAACTTTTGACAACATGCGCATTCCTTGGACAGCCACCATTCCAAACATAACCAGCATTCCGCCGCCTAAAACTGGCTCTGGGATAATTTGAGCCATCGCACCAATTTTTGGTAATAAGCCTAAAATAATTAAGAAAAAAGCAGAAAAATAAATTGGTCGACGTGTTTTGATCCCAGATAATTGAACTAACCCGACATTTTGCGAGAAACCTGTATAAGGAAACGTATTAAAAATCCCCCCTAAAATGACGGCTAAACCTTCTGCATGATACCCACGACGTAAATCATCTTCGCCAATTTTCTTCCCTGTAATGTCTCCTAAGGCAAAATAAACACCTGTTGATTCAACCATACTAACAATTGAAATAATAATCATCAACACAATAGAAGAAAGATCAAACGTTGGTTTGCCAAAATAAAATGGCTGTGGAAAGTGAAACCACGTAGCTTGACCAACAGGAGACAAATCAACTAATCCCAGAAACGCAGCTAAAATTGTGCCACCGACTAGGCCGATTAACACGGCAATTGACTTGATAAAGCCACGTCCCCAAACTTGCACAACAATGATTAAGGCAATTGTTACAAATGCGAGGAGCAAGTTTTTAGGATCACCAAAACTTTTGTCCGTTGCTAAGCCGCCACCCATTTTTTCAACAGCAACAGGAATTAAGGTCAAACCAATAACTGTAATGACTGTGCCGGTGACTAAAGGCGGAAATAGACGCTTAATTTTTGAGAAAAATCCTGCAATAAGAACGACAAAAATGCCCGAAGCAATAATTGAACCGTAAATTGCACCAACCCCTTTGTTCGTACCAATCATGATTAAAGGCGCAACTGCTTGAATGGCACAACCTAAAACGACTGGCAAGCCAATCCCAAAAAACTTATTCACCGTTAATTGTAAAAGTGTCGCAACGCCGCACATAAAAATATCGATTGAAATCAAATACGTCATTTGTTGCGAATCAAAATTCAAGCCGGTTCCGATTAATAAAGGTACCGCAACTGCTCCAGCATACATCGCTAATAAATGTTGCAATCCTAAAACGGCGGCTTTCCCATTTGGTGTTTCCGTCTGTTGTGGTGTATTCAATTGTTTTGTTTCCAAGATTATGCATCCTCCTCTAAAAACGTCACCGTTCCTTCACTTAATGAAGCGATACGTGCTAAAGAGACTACATTTAAGCCCATGTCTTCTAATAACTGACGACCATCTTGGAATGATTTTTCAATTACGATACCAATTCCTTCAACCTTTGCACCAGCCTGTTGGCATAATTCTACCAATCCTTTAGCAGCTTGTCCGTTAGCTAAAAAGTCATCAATAATCAACACTTTATCAGCATCAGATAAAAATTTTCTTGAAATTGAAATTTGACTTGTCACTTGTTTTGTAAATGAATAAACTGAAGCCGTTAAAAGCTCTTCATCCATGGTTAAACTTTTTGCCTTACGAGCGAAGATCATTGGCACGCCTAATTTTTGCGCTGCGTATAAGGCAGGAGCGATTCCTGATGCTTCAATTGTAATTACTTTGGTAATGCCTGCTTCTGCGAAAACCTCAGCAAAACGATTACCCATAGCCTCCATCAATTCTGGATCCACTTGGTGCGTAATAAAACTATCTACTTTTAAAACACCTTCACCTAATACACGGCCATCATTTTTAATACGTTCGACTAATTCCTTCACAATATGAACTCCTTTACTTATTTTTCGATAGATGCTTTGTTCTCATCCTGAGGAAAGGACGGTTCGTTAAAAACGAACGAAATAAAACAAAGTGCTATTTATATTCGTGTTCTAACAAAAGAAAAAAGCCCATTTTGCCAAAGCAAAAAAGGGCTATCCGCTCTTCTTCACTTATAGACCAGCATTTACGGTGCTGGGTAGAGACGGTCAACCGTATTTTGACCTTATACAAGCTTCTATGTTTCTCTAGGATAGTACAAAAATCTCTAACTTTCAATGGTTTAACAACTTTTTTTCATTAGAATTTTCAAATAATTGGTTCATTCTTCCATTGTTCCGTAAAAGCGAACATTAAATAGCCAAAAACGCTTTGGCAGGATAGACTGCCAAAGCGTTTTTTATTCTTCATCGGTTGCTTTTTCTTGTTCACGATATTTTTTCATTTTTTTGCTGAATAATTCACCGTTACTAGGGGGCGTATATGTAATAGCATTCGCTCCGGCGATAATGGTTTCATGAATACTCGATTCAGTTGGTCCTCCTGTTGCAATAATCGGTAATTCTGGATACTTGCCACGGAAATAGCGTACGGTGGCTGCAGTGTCTTTTCCTGCACTGATATTAATCATATCCACGCCAGCCGCAAGTTTTTCATCAATTGGCGTATGAATAGAAGTTACTGTGCTGATAATAGGAATATCGATTGCTTCATCCACCATTTTAATTGTTTCAATTGGTGTAGGACCATTCAAAACGACACCCATTGAGCCTTGTGCTTCTGCAAATAAACTCATATAAGCAGAACGCATGCCTTGCGTTAAACCGCCGCCGACTCCTGAAAAGACAGGAATATCCGCTGCTTCAATAATGCCTTTTGTAATCGCTGGATGCGGTGTAAAAGGATATACAGCAATCACTGCCTGTGCATCCGTATTGCGGATAATCGCAATATCTGTCGTAAAAATAATTGATTTTATTTTACGGCCAAAAATTTTAATGCCACTGGCTTGCCGAATAATCTCTGGCATTTTTACAATATCTTGTTTCAGCGGCGTCATAATTTCTGGAATCCACTTTTCGCTCATTGTCATCGTTCCTCCATGCTTAACGGTCGTATTTATTTAAATTGTATTCTTCAATTACATGAATGATCTTATCAGCGTATGTAGGATCCGTTGCGTATCCAGCATCTTGAAGCGCTTGTGCGGCCTCTTTATAATTTTTGGCTAACAAGACTTTTTCATATAAATTTGGATCCCAATCGACCCCATCAACAAATAACTTGGTATGATCTCGCATGGATTCTTCCCAATTGTCATAAACTCGAAAATCACCCTGAATCGTAATCCAGACCTCATTGACATACTCTTTTGTTTCTAAATTGACTTTTGGTTGATTGCCATATGCTTTAATCCCAAAAAGATTGTTATATTTCGATGCTAATTGACTTTGTCCAAAATTTGATTCTAAAACTGCTTGCCCCATAATAATACTTGGTAACACCCCGTAAGATTCTTGTAATTCACGTGCATACGGTGTGATTTCAGCAACAAATTCTTCTTTTGAGATGTTTTCATTTTGGCGATTGACTGACTCGCTTTGTCCCTTATCTGAATCAGAAAGGACAGATAACGAAAAGACAAAGGCCAAACCGACGACAACTACGCCTAAGAATAACTTTGGCAAATTCAGCTGCTTTTTTCTTTTTTTCTGATAGTTGCTCACTTCATTAATTCCCCACTTCATCTTTTATTTTCCGATAAAATGTTTCACTATCTTTCACTTTCGTGATTGATTTCATTTGTTACTATAACCGAATAATTGTATCATTTTCACAGAAAATTATCAACTTTCATCACTGCTTACGCTCGTGATTTCAGTACTTGATTCAGTGGTAGCAGTTGAAGAAACTGTACTACTTTCAGAAATTTTAGTGGATGATTTCACTGTTGTTTCAGTTGATGTGTGAACAGATTCTTCAACTGGCTTTTTGCCAAAAAAGACAAAAATTACCGCACCAAACATAATAATCACAGATAAAATCCCAGCAATTGTGTATTTCAAAAGACCATCCTTCCTATTCGTTATTCACCTACGTAAGTATCCATCAGATTTTCATTGACCCAATCTAATAATTCAACTTTTGAACCTTCCAATTGTCGTTGAATCGTAGCTGGTAACCGGAATGTAATAATGTCATCAAAACCCCATTCACCATAGGCCAGCGTCACTTTCAAATCGATATAACCAGCAGCAATTTCTTGTTCCTGTTTATTGTTAGGAATCAATTCTACAACGCCCAAATCAGATTGTAGCCATTTTTTGGCAATTGTTGTTTTTAACCGTTTATATTCCGAAACAGCTAGGTTACGTTTTTCCGGAAATAAGATGGTTTGGCGGAGTATTTTTTGAGTCAGCATCCACTCATAATCTGTAAACAAATTCTTAATTTTTTGCATAACTTCATTGTCCAAACCAAATTGGCCTTCTTTCCAAGCTTGCCAATCGGCTGCTTGAATTTGATAAGCGGAGTAAAAATTTTCTTCTGTTTGATACTGTTCAATAATTGCGTCAACAATAATATCTACATAAACTTGATGCATAATCATTCGCCTCCATTTTCTATTTTACTGAAATTCTCTAAAAAAAGCATCTTTTTATCTCTGGATTTTATCATATTTACTAAATTGTCCTTGTTTTCTAATTTCTCTTGTTTACAGTATAATAAATAATGAAGAAGATTTGAAGAAATTGCATAGATTAGGAGGACTTCTTTTGACAAAAAAATTATATCAATGGGGCATCGTAGGATTAGGTGGGATTGCCCACGAATTTGCTTCAACGTTTAAACAAGAAACTAGCCAACTTGCAGCTGTTGCTTCACGGACATTGTCTAAAGCAGAACAATTTGCCGCTGATTATTCAATCCCTAAAGCCTATGGTTCTTATGAAGAATTGCTAGCAGATGAAACAATCGATGTTGTCTATATAGCAGTGCCAAATAAACAACATGCTGAACACATTTTAAAAGCGCTCCAGGCCGGAAAACATGTGTTGTGTGAAAAAGCTATTACGATGAACGCGGCAGAATTAAAACAAGCCTTGGCAGTTGCAGAAAAAAATGACCTTATTTTAGCAGAAGCCATGACTATTTTTAACATGCCACTATACGACGAATTACGTCGCTTGATGGATGCTGGCAAATTTGGTCAGTTAAAAATGATTCAAGCACCATTTGGAAGTTACAAAGAACCCGATCCTAAAAATCGCTTTTTTAATCCTGACTTAGCAGGCGGCGCATTGTTAGATATTGGTACTTATGCGGTTTCGTTTGCTCGTTGGTTTCTCAGCTCACAGCCAGACGTTTTAGCTTCTAGCATGGTTCCCTTCTCTACTGGCGTTGATGAACAATCGGTGACATTGCTTCGGAATAAAGAAAATGAGTTGGCGACTATTTCATTAACATTCCAAGCAAAAATGCCAAAGCAAGGAATTGTTGCTTTTGAAGATGCCTATATTACCATTACAGATTATCCACGTGCAGATGAAGCAATCGTTCACTACAATGACGGTACGGTTGAGACCATCGTTTCTGGGTACTCAGCTGAAGCCATGAATTATGAAATCTACAATATGGTTGAAGCAATCAAAGGTACTCAACCCAACCGCTCCTTATTTTTCACGACAGAAGTCATTGATATTTTGGACCAGATGCAAAAATTATGGCAGAATTAAAAAAAGAACTTCGGCTTTTGCTGAAGTTCTTTTTTTTTATTGTTCTCTATGGATAAATACGGTTTAACATACGTGGGAACGGAATCGCTTCACGAATGTGTTCATTACCAGTAATGAACGTAACAGCACGTTCTAAACCTAATCCGAAGCCAGAATGTGGTACAGAACCGTATTTACGTAAATCTAAATACCAGCTGTATTCTTCTTCAGATAAGCCAAACTCAGCTACTTTTTCTTTCAAATAATCATAATCAGTTGCACGCTCTGAACCACCGATAATTTCACCATAACCTTCTGGCGCAATTAAATCGGCACAAATTACAACATCTTCACGTGTTGGATGTGGTTTCATATAGAAGGCTTTAATTGCTTTTGGATAATTTAAAATGAATGTTGGAACGCCATAGTAATTTGAAATAAAGGTTTCATGTGGGCTACCAAAGTCTTCGCCCCATTCAATGTGATCATAATCATTGTTTGCTTCTTCTTTTTGTAATAACTCAATCGCATCATCGTAAGTAATACGTTTGAATGGTTCCGAAACATATTTTTCCAGTAAAGCTGTATCACGTTCTAAAACATCCAATGGATATTGTTGATTTTTCAATACTGATTTAATTAAATGTTTTACGTAGGCTTCTTGAATATCTAGTGATTCTTCATGAGTTGTGTATGCCATTTCTGGTTCAATCATCCAGAATTCCGTTAAGTGACGACGAGTTTTGGATTTTTCCGCACGGAAGGTTGGTCCAAAAGTAAAGACTTTTCCAAATGCCATCGCACCAGCTTCTGCATATAATTGACCTGTTTGTGATAAGAATGCTGGTTGTCCGAAGTAATCTGTTTCAAATAATTCTGTTGTGCCTTCTGGTGCTGAGCCTGTTAAAATTGGGCTATCAATTTTAATGAATCCTTGTTCGTTAAAGAACTCGTAAGTAGCACGAATAATTTCGTTACGAACTAACATGATCGCATGTTGTTTGCTTGAACGTAACCATAAATGACGATGATCCATTAAGAAATCTGTGCCGTGTTCTTTCGGCGTAATTGGGTAATCTTCTGAAGCGCCAACGACTTCTAAATCAGTGATATCCATTTCATAGCCGAATTTAGAACGGCTATCTTCTTTGATAACACCAGTAACCATGACTGCTGTTTCTTGTGATAAATGTTTAATTTCTTGGAATTTTTCTGTACCAGCTTCTTCACCAAAGGCTTCAATGAAGTTTGGTTTGAACACGACACCTTGGAAAAAGGCTGTCCCGTCACGTAATTGTAAAAAGGCAATTTTTCCGCTTGAGCGTTTGTTAGCAATCCAAGCGCCAATTTTTACTGTTTCTCCAACATGTTTGTTTGAATCAATAATTTGAATTTGTTCCACGTTTGTCTCTCCGTTCATTTCTTAGTTTATTCTTTTAGGCGTTGTGCTGAATTCGTTTCTTTTCTATAAAGTCATTCATTCGCTCAATCGCTTTTTCTAACGTCATTAAATCTGTCGCATAGCTCATCCGCACATGTTCTGGTGCACCAAAGCCTTCTCCTGTTACCAGAGCAACATGCGCTTCTTGTAATAAATCTTCCACCCAATTAGTCACGTTATCATACCCACAAATTTCTAACGTTTTTTTGACATTCGGGAATAGATAAAATGCGCCTTCAGGTTTTATTAGCGAAACACCTGGCAAAGCTGCTACTTTTGGATAGATATGATTCAGGCGTTTTTCAAAGGCCTGACGCATGTCTTCAACTGTCGACTGTTCACCTGTTAAAGCCTCAATTGCCGCATATTGGCTAACCGCGACTGGATTACTGGTGGATTGTGAAGCGAGTTGTGTCATTGCTTGAATAATTTTTTCATCACCGACTGCAAAACCAATGCGCCAGCCTGTCATTGCATATGTTTTGGAAACACCATTAATAATGATTGTCTGTTGACGAATTGCTTCTGAGATGGTTGCAATTGGTGTGAACCGATGTCCATTGTACACCAAACGACCATAAATATCATCTGCAATAATGAGGATATTATGAGCAACTGCCCATTCACCAATTTGGCGTAATTCTTCTTCCGTATAAATAACACCAGTTGGGTTAGATGGTGAATTTAAAATGATTGCTTTTGTTTTGTCCGTTCGTACAGCTTCTAATTGTGCGACTGACACTTTAAATGATTGCTCTTGCGTGCTTGATACAAATACTGGCTTGCCTTCTGCTAACTTGACTTGTTCACCATAACTTACCCAATAAGGGACAGGGATAATCACTTCGTCCCCAACGTTCAAAATGGCTTGAAATAATAGATACAGCGCATATTTGGCACCATCTGTCACAATAACTTGCTTGGGTTGATAACGAAGTTGATATTCTCGTTCCACATAAGAGACAATTGCTTGCTTTAATTCAGGAATGCCGCCAGAAGGTGTGTAATAACTTGCTCTTCCATCCTCAATTGAAGCAATTGCTGCTTTTTGAATATTTTTCGGGGTTACAAAATCTGGTTCCCCAACCGTTAAGCTTAAAACATCTACACCTTTTGCTTTTAATGCTTTCGCTTTGGCGGCAGCTGCTAATGTAACAGAAGGAGTCAATTGCTGTGCTCGATTTGATACGTTCATACACCTTTCACTCCCACTTTCATCAAAACCTATCTAAATTAAATATCTTTGACAACGTTGATCTCTTCGCCTTTATCAAAGCTCATCAGATAATACGTCAGTACTCCTTGATCATTTTCGGTGACCACTTCCCATGCAGGGCGCTTATCATAAAGCCCTAACGTAGCTTTCATCACCGATTCATCGGGATGGGCTTTAGCAACAATGTCTGTTATTTGTTGTTCTGTTTGACCATCTTTTTGATTTAAGACCGTGACTTTTTCTCCCGATTTAGGGACAATCACGACAATCTCTGTGCCTTTATCATTTTTGCCGGTTAAAGTAAAATACGTATTTTTGCGTGTAAACCAGTAAAATTTATCAACTGTTTCTAAATTAGCAGAAGTTTTGGCAATTGCGGTTGCTTCTTTTTTGGCTTGAGCCATTGGTTGATTGGTTCGTACAAAAAAGATAATTATTGTTACAAGAATTGCTAAAAGGATTGCCAATAGGGTTAAAAGGACAGTAATCCGTTTCTTCTCTTTCTTTTCTTCTAATTCCTCCAAAAATCCTTCCATCCTCTCTAAACTTACTGGGTCTTATTATAGCAGAAAAATAGCGGCCTTTCACAAATATGACCTAAAAATAATCGATTATTTGTTTAAAAATTCCTTTAATTCTTCTAAAATTTCAGGCATGGGCGCTTCTTTTACTGAGAGTCCCTTGGGAAACGCTTTGATTAATCGTTTGCCATATTTTGCAGTGACTAAACGACGATCCAGAATCAGCAATGCCCCTCTATCTTCTTCAGAACGGATTAAACGGCCCAGTGCTTGTCGCAAACGTAAGGCTGCTTTCGGTACCGCTTCTTGAGCAAATGGTTGTATCCCTTCTGCTTCTAAATACGCATATTTTGCTTGCACAAGTGGTCGTTTCGGGTTTTCAAAAGGCAAACGCGTGACTATCAATAACTGTAAAGCTGTTCCTGGTAAGTCCACACCTTCCCAAAAGCTATCAGCTCCTAGCAAGACATTTGGTTTTCCATTAGAGAACCGTTTAAGAATTTTTTCACGACTGCCGCTAATCCCTTGGGCGAGGACCTCTTGTCCTTTTTCCAATAATCTTGGCTGGACTTGATGATACACGGTGGACAATAATTCATGCGAAGTAAAAAGAACCAACATCGAACGTTCCTCTTGCGCCATCAATTTTTCAATGGTTTCTGAAATGTATTGACCCATTTCATAGGAAGAGGCATTTTGAATGGCTACTGCTTCTTCCGGTACATAGACTCGCGCATTTTCTGCATAGTTATATGGCGTTGGCAGGGTTTTGAACATCACCTCTGTTAAACCTAACCGTTGCGGTAAATACTTTTTATTGTTGCCAAACTTCAATGTGCCGCTTGTATAAATAATTCGTTCATACCGCGGATACCACTTTGTTTCAGGAAGCAAACTAGCTTCTAAGTCATGAATTTCAATCAAGCCATGGTCTTCATTTTGTGGTAAATATTCTTTTACCCAACGTGGACGCCAATCATCAAGATAAATGGTAAAACAGTGGTGAATACGTTCAATTTCATCAAAAAATTGAAACAAGCGAACAAAAACGATGCGATCAGCCAAACTAAAGGTTTCCAACTGACTCATAATTGTTTGCTGTAACTTACTTTGAATAGTTAACAGCTCCTGCAGTAAAAGCTGGAGCGTTTGACTATGTTTTTCTCCCGCAGCAGATAAATAATCAATACGTTCTTTGGTTAAAAGCAACTCCTGATGGTCTATCCGCTTCTGTGTTTTACTAAATAAACGATGCAGTTCAAAAAGAAAATCTTGCCATTCATCCACAAAATCCAGTAAACCTTGCTGATAAACTTTTACAAGCCGCTGCTCTTCAGAAAACTGTTGAAAAATTTGCTGTAAAGCAACAAAAAGTTGTTCTTTTTCAATAAAATGCGTGACTTGTTTTTTTAGTATCACGCTGTTCACTCGTTCGCTCGCCATCCGACTAGCGATGTCTGGTAAATGATGTGCTTCATCAATAATTAGCCACGGACTTTCAGGTAATAACGGTTGTTTTCTTAGCGACTCTTGCGCCAAAAATGCATGATTAACAATCAACACGTTACTTTGAGCGACTTTTTTATACAAATGTCTTAAAAAGTCAACTTCATAAAGTTCATCTTTTTTTGAAAGAAAATCCAATCCGCGATGTGTAACTTCTTTCCAGAATAAATGATTTAAATTCGTCAATTGTAGTTCATCTAAATCGCCCGTTTCTGTTTCTAGCAACCAGACGAGAACGCCCATTTGATAAAGAGCGTATTGTTTTTGCGGAGTGGGCTGATTCAACGTTGCCTTAAAGCGTTGTAAATCAAGATAGTGTCGATGGCTTTTAATAACAATGCCTCGTAATTTCCCTTGGCAGATTTTATTGGCTAATGGTAAATCTTTTTCCACTAATTGATTTTGTAAAACAATCGAAACTGTTGAAATGATGACTGGTTTTTCTGGCGTTGCTAAATAGCTCATCGGCAACAGATAGCCTAATGTTTTTCCCGTTCCAGTCGCTGCTTCAATAAATAAATCTTTTGTCGTTCCTTCTGTAAAATGATCATAGACTAAATTCATCATCCGACTCTGTTCCGCACGATAAGCGAAACGTTCGCCAAACAGTTTTTCTTTGGCTTTTTTAGTTTTGGGATACGTGCTAGTCTGATAGAACGTTTCTTCAAAAAGAGGAACTTCTTTTTTGCGTAAAGCAATGCCACTGACCACTTGATAAGCTGGATTTAATGGTGTGACTTGTTTTTTCATTTGTTCATACGTTTGTTGAATAAAAGTACTGGTTTCCCGCGCTGTCTGTTGACTTAATTCCGCAATTTTTTCCATAGTGACTAATGGTAAAGATTTCATTTTTTCTTGAATTAATAACAAAAGTTCGGCTGTAACCTGCGCATCACTATCTGCTTGATGGGGATTCTCATGAGACAAACCTAAACTTTCCGACAAATCACTTAAACGGAAACTTTTTTCTGTCGGTAAAAAAATCTGTGCCAATTCCACTGTATCAATGGCTGGAATGGTAAGTGGCGGCGTGCCACACCGTACCAGTTCACGAGCTAAAAAATTATAATCAAAGTGGACGTTATGCGCCACAAAAATAGTATCTTCCAGATAATGATAAATTGTATGTGCTACATCTTCAAAATAAGGCGCTTTTTGAACTTGCGTATTACTAATCCCCGTTAAACTTTGAATTTGTTTTGGTACTACTTGATTGGGATTCACATCTGTCGCAAAGTTCGCAATAATCTTTCCATCTTGAACGAGAACGCATCCAAACTGAATGATCCGATCACTTGTAGGATCTGTTCCAGTCGTCTCAAGGTCAACTACTGCATACACTTGTTTGTCTTTCAATGACTTCACGCCTTTCATTCATCTTTGAAAATTATACTACAATTTATAGGATTTTCACTAGTATTTCAAAAATTCTCTTGAAATCTTTTCCAGAGATAATAAGAAAGAGCCTGAAACAAAAATCCAAAGTGATTTTTGTTTCAGGCTTAAAAGCTGATAAACTGAACGGTTTTGTCTTACCTTCTCCTAAATAAACGATTAATAACAGTCAAGGATTTTCTGCATATACTGGTTTAATTGCCCATAGCCTTCCAATTCTCTGATTACTGGGAGCGGACAACGAACCTTTTTATTAAATAGTGTCCGCTTTTCAACATATTCTGTAACTTCGTCTAAAAATTTATCTAATCCTTTTTCTAATTTCATACAACTTAACTGATTGCAAATTCGCACGTCTCCTGCCTTTTTCTTTTGAACTTGTTTAAATGATTGTGAGAATGCTTTTGCTTCAAACATTTGTGCTTCTAACTGTCTTTTTTCAATCGTTATTTTCGGTACTGCTTGATTTCCATCAGTATCCTCTAACTGGCGACTCATAAAGCGACGATAAATTTCCTCTTCTAATTCGTCCAATTGTCGTTGAAAGTCCGCAGGAATTGTCCGACTTGATGAATTTTCTTTCTCACTTTCCATAGAGACAGCTTCTTTTTCTGGCTTCTGCTCCTCTTCTTTTTCGGCAGACTTATCCACTGAATTTAGCGAGCTTTTTTCTGTTTCTTGTGGAAAAGTAAATAAAGGTTTTGCCGCAGTGCTCTGCTGGTTTTCTTGTTTTTTTTCTAGCTGCGCTTCTTTAATTGGCTCTGGTTCAGATAACACTGGTTCTTTCGCTGGTTCTTCAAGCACTAGTTTGTTAACGGGAAGCACTGCTTCACTTGTTGCTACAGTTGTTTCACCTTCTTGATTTTCCAGATTATCAGGCGAGAGATTGACGTCTGGTTGTTCCGGATTAGTATCCTCTGATACTTTTAGCGATGCCTGTTCTGCGGCTATCACAGGAGAAGCTCTTTTCAAATGGATCGTTTTTATTTGTCTAGAAATGACGGGATTTCTCGTTTGCTTAACGGCTTCATTCAAGGAGGCTAAATTTTCTTTTAAAAGTGTCAACATTTCACGTAAGACAGCAATTTCACCAGCTAATTCCGTTAATTGATTTTCTTGCGGCACTACTTGTACATTGGTTTCATTCATACGGACTGTTTTTTTATTTTTAGTTGTCGGTATTTCATACATCCATTGTTTCAGTGCGAATCGTAAGTCACGAGTGGTCGGCTCAAAGCTTCCAAAATAAACAGTGTAGTACATTAACTCCGTTTCAACATAGACATAAATCTTTTTAACAATTAACTCTTCAAACTGTTCTGATTCATCCCAACTTTCACATAAAGCCTCAAAAAATTGTTCCCCTTCTGCTAAATTTTGGTACTCTTTCGCTAAATAAAGCTTGCGAATTAAGTAAAAATTATACGGTGTTTCAACATTATCCGCATAAATTTCTCGTCCTAAAAAATCTGGATTCGTTTCTTTACAAAGAAAGACCGTTTTCTCTTCTGGTTGTGTTTCAAGTGTTTTAGTCATGAGGTTCACTTCCTTTTTCTCCGTTAATAACCATTTTTAATGATAGATACCTTTAGTATACAGGAGAAATTCTTCTGATTTTCTCATATTTTTAAGAGACAATAGAAATTTTAGAGAAAAATCGACAGAAAAAAACGTGAGACAAACAGTCCTATTGACCATTTATCTCACGCAAAATACTTAAACTGACTATTTTATCCTTGGGACATGTAACCAATTATTCTGCTGAATCAATTGGCAAAATCGTGTCTTTTTTCTCGCGACGTGCAATTGCTGGTAAAATCATTCCTAATAGAATTAAGACGATTGGTGTCACAATGTTAGAAGCTAATTGGAACAACCAGCCTTGAGGGTCTGAGGCATACTCAAATTTAGGCACCATTCCTAGGATACAAGCAAAGGCTGTAAATAGGAAACACCAGAGACCAAACACAAAACCAATTTTAGGATTTTTAACAAATTTATATTCTGAATTAAATTGTTTGTATGCTTTGTTTAGAAGCATATAGGCAAAGAAGACCCACAAGTAACGCATTGGCATAACTACAGAATTTAAGTTAGTTAGCCATTTAACCACTTCGTTCATGTCCTTCAACCCAAACATCGGTAAAGCGATAATAATACTTACTAAAATACCTGTTAATAAGTAACCATTAATTAACGTACCTTTTTTCGTACGTTTACGTAACCAACTTGGAACAAATTCTGGATCTGCTTCAGCTAAAAGAATTTTCAGTGGAGCATCAATTGAAAAGGCTAACGCAGCCACTTGACCCACCGTATTCGTCAAAGCATAAACAATCATTAAGAGATTACCGACACCATAATATGCGCCTAATTTTTGGAAGGCACTGTAGGCACCATTTGCCATTAAATCTTTAGGAATATTGTCACTTGAGAATAACATGCCCATTGCAAATGAACCTAAAACAGCCGATAAACCAACCATTGCTGCTAGGAAAATCATTCCTTTAGGGAACTCTTTGGCTGGATTTTTAGTTGCATTTACGTAAGGAGAAATTTTTTCAGCGCCACCTACCGCAAAAACTAACATTGATACGGTTGTAAAATAACTAAAGTCAAATTTAGGAATGTAGGTGCTGACTTGTGACATGTTTGGCGTCGCAAATTCAACCGTTGAATTAATAAATGGTGCGCCTACCGCTAATAAAATGAATAAAATAGACATCACAAACATGGCGGTTCCAGCTAAACCACCAATAACTTTTAAGGTGGTTAACCCTTTTGTTGATAATAACAAGAAAACCAAGAAAATTATTAATGAAATAAATGATACCGTTACGATTGGCATCGTATTGACTAAGTTTCCATTCCCTTGAACTGCCCAACCTAAGGCAATTAAAATTGCTTGTGGTTTTTGTGCCAAGTAAGGAATGTGCACTACCCAATAAGTCCATGCTGCATAATAGGCTAGACGTTTAGTACTGGTATTTTGCACCCACGAACTAACCCCACCATTACTGTCTTTAAATGTTGAACCTAACTGTCCTACGATTAACGCATAGGGAATAAAATATAAAACTAAAATCAAAAGCCATGAAGTGACCACTGAAATCCCTTGTTGTGCATAATTATTCACAACATTTCCAAGACCCCAGACCATGTTAAAGGCAATTAACCCGACGGTGAACCATCGTAATTGCTTTTTGTCCATATAACCAATTCCTTTCTTATTAAAAAAATAAAGCTCTTCATTTATCATAAGCATTTTACTTTTTATGCACAAGCTCAACATAATTAAATAAAGATGGCTTTTTAATAAGTAATTAAAACGCTTCTAGCAATGATTTTCTAATTTATTTGATGACTAAAAAAGGCCGGTGAATAAGTTGCTTCACCGGCCTTTTTCTAAGAGATTTTTCTTTTATAACATATCAAATAATGATAATTGGTTTTCATCTGGCAAGTCTTTTAAGACACCATTTTCATTCATGTATTCAATTAACGTTTTAGAAACTTTGCCTCGTGTTGCCAAATCTTCTTTCGACAAGAACGGTTGCTCTTCTCGCGCAGCGACAATGGCTTTCGCTACGTTGAGTCCTAAACTTGGCACTGCTCGGAAAGGTGCAATCAAGGTATCCCCTTCAATCACAAAATTTTCAGCGTCCGATTTGTACAAATCAATCATGCCAAATTTATAGCCCCGTTCCAGCATTTCATTACATAATTCTAAAACCGTTAATAAGTTCTTCTCTTTAGTGGAGGCGTCCATCCCTTTGTCCGTAATTTCTTTCATTCGTGCTTTCACAGCTTCTTTCCCTTGTGACATTGCCACTAAGTCAAAGTCATCCGCCCGAACGGAGAAAAATGCACAGTAATATAAGATTGGGAAATAAACTTTAAAGTAAGCGACCCGCAACGCCATTAATACGTATGCTGCCGCATGGGCTTTCGGGAACATATATTTAATTTTAGAACAAGAATCAATATACCAGTCAGGGACGTTGTTTTCTTTCATCGCATTTAAATACGTATCCCGTAGTTCATCAGGAATCTTATTCCATTGTCCTTTACGTACCGTTTCCATAATCTTAAAGGCCATCCCACTGTCCAAACCAGCATGAATTAAATATACCATGATATCATCCCGACAACCAATTACTTCAGCAAGATTGGCTTCGCCACGGCGAATCAACTCTTCTGCATTCCCTAGCCACACATCGGTTCCGTGAGACAGTCCAGAAATTTGAAGTAATTCTGCAAAAGTTGATGGATGGGTCTGCTCTAACATGCCTCGAACGAAACGTGTTCCAAATTCAGGAATTCCTAACGTTCCTGTTTTAGAATAAATTTGCTCTGCATCCACACCTAGAACCTCAGGTCCTTCAAAAATACGCATCACTTCTGGATCGTCTGTTGGGATGGTTTTTGGCTCAATCCCAGATAAATCTTGTAACATCCGAATCACGGTTGGATCATCATGTCCCAGAATATCAAGTTTTAAAATATTATCGTGAATGGAATGGAAATCAAAGTGCGTCGTTTTCCATTCTGCCTCTTGATCATCAGCAGGGTATTGAATTGGCGTAAAGTCATAAACATCCATGTAATCAGGAATTACAATAATACCGCCGGGATGCTGCCCAGTCGTCCGTTTAACCCCTGTTGAACCTTTGGCTAAGCGATCAATTTCAGCACCACGCAAATGTAAATTATGATCTCTTTCATATCCTTTAACAAAGCCATACGCTGTTTTGTCAGCTACTGTACCAATGGTTCCTGCCCGATAGACATATTCTTCACCAAAAAGAACTTTCGTGTAGTTATGGGCTTCGGCTTGATAATCGCCAGAAAAGTTCAAATCGATATCGGGAACTTTGTCGCCATGGAACCCTAAGAACGTTTCAAAAGGAATGTCGTGACCATCTTTAAACAATCGAGCACCACATTTTGGACAGGCTTTTTCAGGCATATCAAACCCTGAACCATAGGAACCATCTTCATAGAACTCAGAATATTGACACTCAGGACAATAATAATGTGGCGCTAAAGGATTTACTTCAGTAATCCCTGTCATTGTCGCAACAAAACTCGAACCGACAGAGCCCCGTGAACCGACTAAATAGCCGTCTTCATTACTTTTATGCACCAGTTTTTGAGAAATTAAATAAATGACCGAGAAACCATTCCCGTTAATCGAATTCAGTTCCTTTTCTAACCGTTTTTCGACAATTTCTGGTAAAGGATCGCCATACAATTCGCGCGCACGATTGTAGCTTAAATCAGTGATTTCTTGTTCAGACCCAGGAATTTTTGGCGTATACAAATCGTCTTTTACTGGAATAACTTCTTCACATAAATCAGCGACTTTGTTGGGATTTTCTACTACAATTCGCTTAGCGACGTCTTGTCCTAAAAATTGGAATTCCGTTAACATTTCATCGGTGGTTCTGAAATGAACCTTTGGTAAACTATGGCGATTTAACGGATTAGCGCCACCCATAGACCCGACTAAAATTTTCCGATAGATGGCATCTTCTTCATTTAAATAATGAACATTTCCAGTGGCGACAACCAGCTTGCCAAGTTCGTCACCGATTTTCACTAGATTACTAATAATTTCTTCCAAATCTGCTTCATTTTTCACCAATTCTTGTTCAATTAATGGCGCGTAAACTGGTTTGGGCATAACTTCAATATAATCGTAGAATTTGGCACGATTTTTTGCTTCTTCGACACCTTTTTGCATCATTGCTTCAAAAATTTCGCCGTTTGAACATGCGGAACCAATTAAAAGCCCTTCTCTTAACTTCGATAATTGCGAACGAGGAATCCGTGGTACTCGGAAAAAATAATCTACATTGGACATGGAAATCAATTTAAAAAGATTTTTTAATCCTGCTTGAGTTGTTGCTAAAATCGTTGCATGGAAAGGTCGAGCTCGTTTGTATGAGTCTCCTTCGCCAATATGACGATTCAAATCATCATGGAAATGCATATCATGATTCTCTTTCGCTTCTTTTAAGAAAATCCAGCACAAATGACCCGTTGATTCCGAGTCATAGATGGCGCGGTGATGTTGTTCTAAGTTGACGCCAAATTTTTTCGATAAGGTATTTAGACGATGGCTTTTGAAATGTGGATACAAGAATCTGGATAATTCTAATGTATCGATGACGGGATTAGCCGCTTCAGGTATTCCATGTTTGCCATAACTTGTGTTTAAGAATCCCATATCAAAAGAAGCGTTGTGGGCCACTAAAATAGTTCCTTCTGAAAACTCTTTAAACATGCGTAAAACTTCTTCTTCGGATTTTGAACCGCGCACCATTTCATCTGTAATCCCAGTTAAATTGATCGTTGTTTGAGATAATGGATGGCCAGGATCAATAAATTGCTCAAATGTCTCAATGACATTTCCTTTGTGCATTTTGACAGCGGCCAATTCAATAATTGTATCATAAACAGCGGAAAGCCCCGTTGTTTCCACGTCAAAGACCACATAGGTAGCATCTGTTAATTCAATATGTTCTTCGTTGTAAGCAATAGGTACACCATCATCAACAATATTGGCTTCCACGCCGTATAAAATTTTAACGCCTGCTTTTTTACCTGCAGCATGGGCATCAGGAAACGCTTGGGCTCCGCCATGATCCGTAATTGCGATGGCCTTGTGCCCCCATTTCCCCGCTTGCGCCACCAAGTCACCGACTTTATTGGTCGCATCCATTGTACTCATGTTACTATGCATGTGTAATTCTACACGTTTTTCACCTTCTGGCGCGTAGTCTTTTCTTGGCGCATGGGCGACTTCCATCAAATCTTGGGCATTCATGACTAAATCACGCATGAAGGTATCTTCTTGTACACTACCACGAACACGAATCCAACTTTGCGGTTGAATCGCATCAAAAACTTGTTCATCTTTTTCCCCATTCGAAAATTTCTTCACCACGAAAGAGGAAGTATAATCAGTAATTTTCAAAATTAAAATTTTTCGTTTAGAACGCAATTCACGCACTTCTTTATCAAAAATAAAGCCTTCAATCGTTATCCGACGTTCTTCTTCCAGTATATTTCCCATTGGCATAATGGGTTCATCATTGGGAATATTCCGCCCTAAACGAATTGGACCATCAAACGCAGGCGCTTGTTGTTGTTTTTCTTTTTTCATTTGTTCATGTTTAACAAGCGATTCAGCAGCTTGTTGTTGAAAGGCTGCGGCTTGTTCTAATTTTTGCTCTTCAAACTTTTTCAGCACTTCTGCAGCTTGCTGTTGATCCATTTTTGGTTCAATATGAAATTTAGGAAACCCGTAAGAGAAATAAAGTTCCTCAATAATTGGTAAATATTGTTGCTTCAAATAAGGAATAACTGCTTCATTATCAACAGGTAAGATAATTTTCCGATCTTCAAATTGTGGTGTCTGTGTTTTTAAGACTTTCTGAACTAACGGTGTATTGCATTGACTATTTAACAAGGCCAATTGCCAATAATCCGTTAATTGTTCCTCAGTAAATGTTGTCTGATTTGTGGTTATTTGAACGGAAACCTGTGCAATTTGTTGAAAAGCTAGTTCCAATTGTTGCATAAATGTTTGATATAGCATCACTGGCATCAATTCATCAAAACTTAAATGAAATTCCCATAAGCGACTTTGTTGGTGAACAATGACCTTGTCAATCCGGCCATTTTGAATTAAGGGATGTTCTTTCGCTGTGTCATCTAACTGAATTTGCGTCATCAGTTTATCAAATAAATCGCGTGCTTTTTCTGTCACAAAATGAACCTCCTTCTATCATTGAAAAAAGGCCCTCAGACAAATCTGTCAAGTGCCTTTTTTCGGTTTCTCTGCATTCGCTTCTCTATTAAGTATACTCGTTTTTTGTAAAAAAACAATCTTGTTTCTTTTCTAAAAAGAGCTAAGAAGAGCTTGAAGCAAAAATCACTTTAGATTTTTGCTTCAAGCTTAAACGCTGATAAGTGGCGGAAACAGTTTATCCTAATCATTCTGTCCGCCCTTTTCATTATTATTCCACTTCTGATGTTGTGTTCATCAAAATAGAAAGTGTGCTTTCTAATTCTTCTTTGCGTACTTCCAACATTTCACCAGTACGTTTGATTTTGACTTCTACCACACCATCGACTGCTTTTTTACCGACTGTGATACGGATTGGACAACCAATTAAATCAGCATCAGCAAATTTTACGCCTGCGCGCTCGTTGCGGTCATCAACTAATACTTCGTAGCCCGCTTCGGTCATCATTGCTTCAACTTCTTGTGATAGTTTTGTTTGATACTCATCTTTCACATTCATTTGGACCACGTGTAAATCAAATGGCGCAATCCCTGTTGGCCAATTAATACCACGCTCGTCTGCATTTTGTTCAACGATTGCTGAAAGTAAACGACTAACGCCGATGCCATAGCAACCCATGATCACTGATTTTTCACGACCGTTTTCATCTAAAACTGTTGCGCCCATAGCATCACTGTAACGCGTTCCTAATTTGAAGATATGACCAATTTCGATTCCTTTGGTAAAGGCTAAGACACCATTGCCATCAGGAGAAGGATCGCCTTCTTGAACAAAGCGTAAATCTTCGTAACTAATTGGTTGGAAATCACGATCTGGATTTACATTTGTCAAATGATAGCCATCTTCGTTAGCTCCAACAATGGCGTTGGCTAAATCTTGAACAGCTAAATCTGCATAAGTTTTAACATCTTCGGAAACATTGACTGGACCAATTGAACCAAAGCCCGCTCCTAAGACACGGCGAGCATCTTCTTCTGTTGCTTCATCTAAGAAATCAGCGCCTAAGAAGTTTTTCAATTTGACATCATTGACATCATGATCGCCACGAACCAAGACCATTACTGGCTCTTCATCGGCAATAAATAGTACTGATTTAATAATACGTTGTGGCTCAACTTCAAAGAAGTTTGCCACTTCGGCAATTGTACCCACTTCTGGTGTTGCAATTTTTTCTAAATCTAATTGTGTTTCATGTGATTTTTTCGGCGTATAAAGACTTGTTGCCATTTCTAAATTGGCAGCATAATCACTTTCTGTTGAATAACAAATAGTATCTTCCCCAATTTCAGAAATCGCCATAAATTCTTTAGAATCTTTACCACCCATGGCACCACCGTCCCCAATAATGGCACGGAATTCTAGTCCACAGCGTTCAAAAATGCGTGAGTAAGCTTTTTCGTAATCACGGTATGATTGATCTAAACTAGCTTCATCGGCATGGAAAGAATAGCCATCTTTCATGATAAATTCACGGCCTCTTAATAAGCCAGAACGAGGGCGTTTTTCATCACGATATTTTGTTTGAATTTGGTATAAATTCAAAGGTAATCGTTTGTAAGAATTGATTTCATCACGAATTAATTCTGTGAAGGTTTCTTCATGCGTTGGGCCTAAGATATAGTCACGGTCATTGCGATCTTTTAAGCGATACAAGTTAGGTCCATAAGTTTCATAACGGCCTGATTCTTTCCAAAGTTCTGCTGGTAATAACGCAGGCATTAACATTTCAACTGCATCAATTTTCTCAAATTCTTCTCGCATAATCGTTTTTAATTTTTCTAAAACACGATTGGCTAAAGGTAAATAAGAATAGATCCCTGCAGCGACTTGACGAATATAGCCTGCGCGCAACAGAATTTGATGACTTAAGACTTCTGCATCATTTGGTACTTCTCTTAACGTTGGAATTAACATTTTTGACTGTTTCATTAAAACTCTCCTCTATTTTAAAATCAACTATTTTTGATTTCTTTACACACTTTTTTACTTAAGCTTTCTCCTTAAAAGAAAAAGCGTTGAATATCGTTCCAAGTAACTAACACCATTAACACCATGACAAACCCAAAGCCAATTAACGTAATGATGCCTTCTTTTTCAGGACTAATTGGTTTTCCACGTACACCTTCAATAATGTTTAAGACAATTTTCCCGCCATCTAAAGCTGGGATCGGCAACAAATTAATAATCCCTAAGTTCATTGACAACATGGCCATTAAGAATACAACTGTACTTACTCCAGCATTGGATGCTTCTTCCGATAATTTAAACATCATGACTGGCCCACCTAGTTTGTTTAAGCTAAAACCGGTGAATAGTGAGCCGAGTGCTTTAAAAATCTGTGTCGTACTATTTAAAGTATCCTGAATACCGCCCATCAATTTTGACGGTAAATCGGTTTTCATATAAGGATAAACGCCGACTTTACCAATCGTTTGTTTTTCCACTTTTTGTTTTTCTGGTGTCACTGTTAGTTGCTCTTCTTTGCCGTTACGCTCAACTACGAACGTTAACGGCTTTTCGGGGTTCTTCTGCACAATGGTTGTAAAATCTTCGTATTTTTTGATTTTTTGATTATTAATCGATAAGACTTTATCGTTTTCTTTCAACCCAGCTTCTGCGGCTGGGCCATTAGGAATCACTTGTCCAATTTGATTCGTGTTTAAATCAGTAACGCCTCCTTGTAGAAAGACCGCTAACGTAAACAGAATAAACCCTAAGATAAAGTTATTCATGGGTCCCGCAAAGTTCGTCAAAATGCGTTGCGATAATTTCGCTGATTGAAATTGAACGTCAAGTGGCGCAATCCGCACCTCGGTTCCATCACTTTCAATAATCGTTGCATCATGGTCAACTTTATAAACGGTTTCTTCTTCCTCGTTTCCATTGACATAGCCCTTGATGAATAATTCTTTTTCAAGATCAAAATCAACGACTTCCATCGGAATACTATGAGGTAATTGTACTTTTTTACTTGTATTAATTTTAACCACATTACCCACGGCATTTAACTCAACAGATAGAGGCATACCTGGTGTGATTTCTGTCATGTCTTCGCCCATCCCAGCCATTCGCACATAGCCACCAATTGGCAATAAGCGAATCGTATAAGTGGTGCCATCTTTTCCACGATGCGCAAAAATCTTTGGTCCCATTCCGATTGCAAACTCACGAACTAAAATACCCGCTCGTTTTGCAAAATAAAAGTGGCCAAATTCATGTACGAGGACAAGAATACCGAAGACAATAATGAATGTGATAATTGTTTTCATAGATGTCCTTCTTCCTTCATTCACTGACGTTCAGTGCTTTTTATTATTACATGGGAAAGTCTCGTAAAACTTGCTCTGTTCCCTTCCCGATAAACCAGTGCAACTGTTTACTGAGAACAGTCGCCACTGTTAGTGAACAAATCTTTCCTTATGTAAGACAAGTTTTATTTTAGCATATTCACTCATAAATAACCATTGGACTTGACCACTTCGCCTAGATATTTTGTGTTTTTTTAGAAAACTCTATAAATGAGAGGAATTGATTACTACGACCAGTATTTTTTTAAAGACCTTCAACAATAGTAGCTAACTTTAGACCATAAACTTTTCCGACAGTTTGTCGTATTTTATCAACACGCTGATTGACATGTGCTACCATGAAAGTATTAATAGTAATTTTAGGGGGAATGAATCAATGTATGGAGAATTACATGGTAAAGTGGCCGTTGTCACTGGTGCAGCTACGGGTTTAGGATTATTTATTACTCTGCGTTATATCTTAGAAGGTATGAATGTTGTTGCTGACTATGTCGGTGAGCTGCCTAAAGAATTTGAAGATGTTCAAGCCAAGCACGCAGACCGCGTAAAATTCGTGAAGGCTGATGTCTCTAATGAAGAAGATATTAAAGCGTTAGCTGAAACCGCTTTAAAAGAGTTTGGTCATGTTGACATTTGGGTAAATAACGCCGGTGTGGAGGCTTCTTTTCCGACAATTGATATGCCATTAAAAGAATGGCAACGTGTCATTGATGTCAATTTAAACGGTGTCTTTTTGGGTTCTAGAGAGGCACTCCGAATATTTAGAGAACAAAAAATCAAAGGGTCAATCATTAATATGTCCTCCGTTCACCAAAGAATTCCTTGGCCAACGTTCGCCCACTATGCGGCAAGTAAAGGCGCAACCGAAATGTTCACGAAAACAATCGCTTTGGAATATGCGGAATATGGTATTCGTGCCAACTGTATTGCACCTGGAGCGATTAACACACCTATTAATGCTGAAAAATTTTCCGATCCCGAACAGTTAAAACAAACAACGAGCATGGTTCCTATGGGCATTATTGGTAAACCAAATCAAGTAGCTGCTGCGGCCGCTTGGTTAGCTTCTGATGAATCCTCATACGTAACCGGAACAACACTCTTTGTAGATGGTGGGATGTCTCTATACCCTTCGTTCCAACACGGAGCTGGTTAAAAAGTAGTCTGCAACAAAAATTCTCTATGAATTTTTGTTGCAGACTTTGTACTATCACACACAAAATCTATTCAGGAGGCTTATCATGAAACTAGTCAAAAATGTTCTTTTAATTTTAATTGGTTTAGTTATTATCGGGATTGGCGCATCCACTTTAAGAGTGGCAGGTTTAGGAGTTGATCCTTTCACTGCTATGAATATCGGACTTTCTTCAATGTTTGGTATGCAATTAGGCATTTTTCAAATTATTGTCAATGCGTTTATTCTATTCTATGTCTATTTAAAAAACAAAAAAGCCATTGGTCTAGGAACTATTTTAAATATGCTTTTAGTAGGGATTTTGATTCAACAGATTTCTACTTGGCTTCAACCTTACGCCAATAGTTTAGGAGGCTCAACAATTGGCAAACTACTTTCTTTATTCGTCGGAGTCCTGATTTTTACATTTGGCTGCGCCTTATACATGGCTACAGATCAAGGCGAATCCCCCTATGATGCGATTGCGCCAACCATCTGTCAACAAATCAACAAACCTTACGCTTCTGTTCGAAAAGCACAAGATTTGTTGGTCCTATTAATTGGCTTTATTGCTGGTGGTCCAATTGGGATTGGTACAATTATTTGTGCATTTGGTGCTGGCCCACTCATTAGTTTCTGGAACAAGTTACTTCAACCTTTAGTAAAATAATTTTTTAACTAAAATATAAGAAAAAGCGATGACTTCATAGAGACTTTCTTCTCGAGTCATCGCTTTTTTATTTGTGCTTCTTTGAAGAAGCATGATTAGTATGTTTCTTGTTTGGCTTTCCGTTGTTGTTTTAGTTGATTATTTGTTGGTAGAGTGAAAAACTAGCCGACAGAGCCTTCCATATTGGAAACGACTTCTCAACCAGTGTCATTAACTATCAAACCAAGTTTTTAAGAGTTCTTATAGTAGTTTAGAGACTCAATATTTATCAATGATTATCAAATTAGGATGGTCAAAATCTGGTCAATTTTGATGTGTTATTGGTAGCAAAAAATGTTGGGACATTTCCCAACATTTTTTATTAATTTTATACATATCAATTCAGATACCTTATAGTATTTTTTCTTTTTAAAGAAGTTTTTAAATGAATTATGGTAACTCTTTAGAGTGTGAATTGACTGTACTTATAAAAAAATAAAGTTTGATAACCAAATCCTTAGAGTAATAAATGAAAAAAAATTCTAGATAAAATCAACCAAAAGATCAATCATGCTAGACATTCTAATATTTTTCTATATACTTCGGATAACTCTGAACCAGTATTTATATTAAAATTTAATAGTTCTATACGTTCAAATTCAAATATATCTATGTTATATCGTTCTTTACTAGAAAGATTTTTAATTTTTTTAATTTTTCAGAGTCTTTAACAATACATTTAAATAAATTTTCTAATGTAAATAAGCCAATACTTCTAATAAATCCTCCTCTGAATTTTTAATATCTAAAGGATAAATATTAGCATGAGCATATTGATGACGAGGTTGAATCATACTATCGTAACTTTTAATCTTTGAAAAGTTTTGATTTAAAACAAATTTAAAATTACTATTTAAAGATTTAAATTTAGGATTAGGACTAAACTTCTCTGGATTTAGTTTTCTGAACATAAAATTATTTACATAATCGTTACTATTATTTTTAAATTCCAGACAATGATAGATAGTATTTTTTAATAATTTTTCCGAAAATGTATAACAATCAATCAACAAAGAATACTCTGATTTTTTTATTGATTCCTTGGCTATATTAAAATCTAGACCAATTTCCTCATAAAATCGTCTATAGCTAGAAGAATTATCTGATAGACTGTTTGATACATCAACAATTCTCGAAAAATTCCTTTGAATATCAATTAAAGTGTCCTCACTATTAAATTCATAAATCATCAATACTATCTCCAATAATTTTATCGAATATACTTAATCTGGCATTAATTGATTCCGTTGTTCTTGTTGATATACTAAAAGGATTTACACCAGTTTCTTTTGCTTCTTTATCTATACTAGCCATCTCTTTTTTATAATTAATTAATATTTTCTCATCGTTGATTATTTTGTTATGCATTATTCTATCTATAACTGATGAAATCATTGCCTCAAAAATACTAATATTCATACTTCCAACAAATATAAAATTATCTTTTTAATACCCAGCTTCTTCATTTTTAAACTCTACCCGCTTACAAAAAGAACTTTTTTCAAAAGTATTAAAAGTTATTGATATTGCTTCCTTTATCTTTTTCCCTTACTCTTCTCTACAGTATATTTCTTTCCATTCTTCTTAATCTTATTCTTTATAATCTCTTCCACACTCAAACCTAAATCATCAGCTAACATCAAGCAATAAATCATCACATCAGCAATCTCATCTTTAATATTTTCTAAATCATCAGCTATTGCTTCTTCACTCGACTTCCATTGAAAGTTTTCCAGTAATTCTGAAGCTTCAAGAGAAACTGATAATGCTAGGTCTTTAGCATTATGAAATTGTCTCCAGTCCCTGTCATCTCTAAATTGGTTAATTTCTTTTATTAAGTCTTCCATAATGCATTCCTCCTATAAGCCCACTCGTTCTTTAACTAGTTTCTCTACATTTTTATCTTCAAAGTAAACAGCACAACCATCTATACCTCTTGAAAGTAGTACATAATAAATATTTAATATATACTCTGTTAATTCAGATAAATTAAATCCCTCTTTTAGAGGTGTCCCGCCGATATCTTTGTAGTTTTCTGGCACCGCCACAATTTTTCCATCTTTTACTGTTATATCATTGCCTACTATAACTCCGGAATAGTTTAGATCATATCCTTGAATTGCATGTATTGAACCTATTTCCTTTTCTGAGTTTGGTTTCTTTACCCAATCTTCATAAGTAGAGTTCCATCTTTTTTGTATACCATCTATATTCCAATCGTATGGCAATTCTTCAAATTTTTTACCTTTATTTTCTTTTTTCCCAGTATTTGATACCCACTCTCTGCAGTAACCAGCAATCAGTCTATTGGTCGTTTCTGGATAAGCGTGAGAATAATCATCAACATAGTCAATAACTTCTTTAAAAGTGGCTACAATTTTAAAATAGTCATCTTTAAAAACTTTAGAATTAAAACTTTTGTCATTACTTAATTGAAAACCGTATAATATTCCTTTTAAAAAATCTTCTCCTGAGAAATCTCTATCTCCTCCGATTCTAAACTGTTGCATTAAACAAACTTTTTTATAATCACTCGTAAGGCTTCTTATTTCTGCAGGTCTAATATTCTGAGGTTTAATACCTTGATATGGATCATATAACAGAACTAATCCATCTGTTAATTTTTCAAGAAGAGTGATCTCATCATCACCTTCATCAAGATGTCTTCTTGCATTCGGATGTCCTTTTCTATAGTATTTTTTCAATTTATGAGCTTCATCTACAATAATAATATCGTATTTTTGCTCATTTTTCTTTGCATCCATTATTAGTTGAGAACCTGTTTTTACTATTAATCTATTGTTCAGACCGATCGACTTAAATATCAAATTAAATTGTTTAGTTAAATTTCCTGTTGTTATCAAACCTATTCTTAAATCAGGATACACTTCAGCTAAGGAAAAAGCTAAGTTTGTAAATAGAACTGACTTACCAGAACCTGCTGGTGCTTCAATTAAATATTTTTTTGTTATGTTTTTTTCAATTTCATCAACTATTTCTTTTTGCTTAAATGATAGCTGTTTAAAAGGAGAGTACTTAAACAGAAGTCTTTCTCTTAACTCTTCAACATTAGGATTATCTACTAACCCCAGTGTATACAATTCATTATTCCATAATTTATTAAAAACTTCTGTTAATATTTCTTCCTTATTTTTATATACCAACTTAGTTTGTCCATTATTTCCATTAGCTAATACAAATTTTGTCACATCAGATTCAGCAATCATATAGTTCAATATTAATGATTCCAAATCCAGAATGGACGATTTATCAAATAGACTGGAGTATATGACTAAGCAATTTGTATAATCTCTATAATCCACTTTCGGATTGCTTTCAATCAGATGCTCATAGTGTCTTCTAATGAAGCCATTAGTCTCTCCAACATAAATTTTTTTAGTTTTAAGATTATAGTAAACATAGGTGACTGGATTATTCTCTAATACATTAACATGAATTTTTTCCAATTTATTTGATATTTCCCCATTTTTAAATATTAAATTCATGACTCTGTAACTTGACATTTTATTCACTCCAATTGTTAATTTCCTATCTATAATAAATTGTATCATACTAAGTATAAGATATATAATTAATTATTTAAGTGTATTAAATAAAAAAATAGAAGTGACTATCTCTATATTAAAATATCTCCTAAAGCCCTAATTCATGAGTAGCTTATTCTGCATCTACTCAATCAATTAACAATAAAAACTTATAGATATGAAACATTGTACAAATATTTCATATGAGTATTACAACATGAAATAATTGTAGGTCTGTTTCATCTGCAATAACTGCCACAACTATGTAGTACTTTTTAACTATTTTTAGCAGAAAACTATTTTTTTATTTCCACATAAATGAAACAGAGAATCTCTTTGTATCAGCATTCTTAACCCTAATTTCATTTAGTTTCATCTATCAAAATTTATTAACCTTTTGCAAAAGACAAAAAAAGAGTATCCCAAGTGAGCCGTGTAGCTCAATTAAAGGGTACCCTTAGTACGGTCAAATATCAACGGGGTGGGTTTCTCTATCCTATTCAATTCCTTGTATGATTCTGCCAAAGATATGATTAGCTTGGGTTGGTTGTCCATCAATTAGAGTAAGAGTGTACTCCGTTTCCAGCGGCTCTTTTAAGCTTACTGTAATCCCTTCTCCACCTTCTGCTGAACAGATAGGCAATTGCTTTCAGATGTTCAATTGCTTCTGATATAGCTTGCTGATCATTTGGAATAGACTCATCAACATAAATAGAAAAGTAACGTAATCTATCTATACAGATATTGCGAACAGCGCCCCTAAGAAAACTGGTCAAGAGTTTGCTGATATGATGGCTCATCAGTAAAAAGCTGGTCATTTCTACTATCAAGACAAAATAAAAAAGCTAGAATCCTTATACATCAAGGGTTCTAGCTCCTATAATAGGTTTATCCAACACTGCCTTCCATCTCATAACTAATCAACCGATTCAACTCAACCGCATATTCCATCGGTAATTCTTTCGTAAATGGTTCAACAAAGCCCATAACAATCATTTCTGTCGCTTCGGCTTCAGATAAGCCGCGACTCATTAGATAATATAATTGTTCTTCAGAAATTTTTGAAACTTTGGCTTCGTGTTCTAAGGACACTTGGCTGTTATGGATTTCGTTAAACGGAATCGTATCTGATTTTGATTTTTCGTCCATGATAATCGTGTCGCATTCGATGTGGGAAATCGAGCCTGCGCTGTCTTTGCCAAAAGTCACTTGGCCACGGTAGTTAACTTCGCCGCCGTCTTTAGCAATTGATTTTGAAACAATTGAGCTAGAGGTATTCGGCGCATTGTGAATCATTTTGGCCCCAGTATCTTGGATTTGGTTAGCGCCAGCAAAGGCAATCGATAACATCGTGCCACGGGCACCTTTGCCATCTAAGTAAACGCTTGGGTATTTCATAGTTGTTTTAGCTCCTAGGTTACCATCAATCCATTCGACAGTGGCACCTTCGTAAGCTTTAGCACGTTTGGTTACTAAGTTGTAGACGTTATCTGACCAGTTTTGAATAGTGGTATAACGACAATAAGCATCTTTTCTAGTAAAAATTTCTACGATGGCCGCATGCAAGCTGTTACTTGAATACGTTGGTGCCGTACAACCTTCAACATAGTGAACGCTGGCCCCTTCATCGACAATAATCAAGGTCCGTTCAAATTGGCCGGTATTTTCAGCGTTGATTCGGAAATATGTTTGTAATGGTACATCAACTCGAACGCCTTTTGGTACATAAATAAATGTTCCACCTGACCAAACAGCTGAGTTTAAAGCGGCCAGTTTATTATCTGTTGGCGGCACAAGTTTTGAAAAATACTCTTTGAATAAGTCAGGATATTCTTTTAAAGCAGAGTCAGTATCTGTAAAAATGATGCCTAATTTTTCAAATTCTTCTTTCATGTTGTGGTAAACAACTTCTGATTCATATTGAGCCGAAGCCCCAGCTAGATAAGCACGCTCAGCTTCGGGAATCCCAATTTTTTCAAAGGTTTCTTTGATTTTATCAGGTACATCATCCCAATCGCGTGCGGGTTTGTCACTCGGTTTTTGGTAATATTTAATTTTACTAAAGTCAATATCTGACAGGTCTGGACCCCATTCTTGCATGGGCATTTTATTGAATTGTTCTAACGATTTTAAACGGAAGTCAAGCATCCATTCTGGTTCGCCTTTCACGCGAGAAATTTCACGAACGACGTCTTCGGTTAGGCCGTCTCCGGTACTAAAGACTGGTTCCACATCGTCGTGAAAGCCAAATTTATATTCTTCTAATTCAGGTACTGTACTCAATTCGTCGTCACCCTTTCTTTATTTTTCACAATGTAAATGACCGGCTTCGCCTTGGCCGTTATTAGCAACAGCCTGCTCTAAGGCTTTCCAAGCCAGGGTTGCACATTTAATCCGAGCTGGAAATTTAGCTACGCCGCTTAACATTGCTGCATCGCCTAATTTTTCATCTTCGGCCACTTCATTTCCTTGAACAAGTTGAGAGAAATCCTCTGCTAAGGCCGTTGCTTCGGCGATTGTTTTTCCTAAGACCGCATCAGTCATCATACTAGCACTTGCGGTACTGATGGAACAGCCACTTCCTTGAAAGGCGATATCTTTAATCACACCGTCTTCAATGGCCACATCCAGTTCAATCACATCTCCACAAGTAGGATTATTCAGTTCAATTGTTTGGCTAGACGCATCTAGCGTTCCGTGGTGATGTGGGTGGCTAGAATGGTCCAAAATGACTTGGCGATATAAGTTATCTAATTTAGAAAGTGCCATGCTGGAAAAACTCCTTTGTCGCTTTAATCGCTTCAACTAAGCGATCTGCGTCTTCTTTGGTATTGTATAAATAAAAACTTGCCCGTGCAGTTGCTGGCACGCTCAGATAGTTTAATAGCGGTTGCGCGCAATGGTGACCCGCTCTGACAGCGACCCCTTCCATATCTAACGCCGTAGCCACATCATGTGGATGTAAACCTTCAATATTAAAAGCAATCACACCTGTGTGGTCTTTTGGATTCTGTGGACCATAAATCGTCAAGCCCTCGATAGCTTGCAACTTCGGCAAAACATAGTGAACAAGGGCTGCTTCATGTTGATGAATGGCCTCTAAACCAATTTCTGTTAAATAATCAATGGCGGCACCTAAGGCAATTGCCCCGGCAATATTAGGTGTGCCAGCTTCAAATTTCCAAGGAAGCTCTTTCCAAGTACTTTCTTGAAGATGAACAAAGTCAATCATTTCGCCACCAAATTCCACAGGTTCCATTTGTTCCAATAAATGACGTTTGCCATAAAGGACACCAATTCCAGTTGGTCCACACATTTTGTGACCACTAAATGCATAAAAATCAGCATCGATGGCTTGAACGTCCACAGGCATATGAGGAACTGCTTGCGCGCCGTCTACCACCATCACAGCGCCATTTTGATGAGCTAATTGTGTTAATTCTTCGATTGGATTAATGACCCCTAACACATTTGAAACGTGAGCAATCGAAACAATTTTCGTTTTTTCTGTAATTTGTTGACGTGCACTTGCCATGTCTAAAAAGCCGTCTTCAGTGACGTCTATATACTTCAAAATGGCCCCTGTACGTTGAGCTAATTGTTGCCAGGGAATAATGTTTGAATGATGTTCCATGTAAGATATGACGATTTCATCCCCGGCTGTAACTGCCAAGTCACCATAACTTTTGGCAATCCAATTCAAACTGGTTGTTGTTCCTCGTGTAAATAAAACTTCCGCTGTTTCTTTGGCATGGATAAATTGGCGAACCTTTTCGCGGGAGGCTTCATAGTCCTTCGTTGCTCGTTCGGCTAACGTGTGCACCCCACGATGAACATTGGCATTATCGGTTTCATAATAATGTCGTAAAACATCTAACACTGCCGTTGGTTTTTGGGTTGTTGCAGCATTGTCTAAATAAACTAGCGGTTCATCATTAACTTCTTGAAATAAAATAGGAAACGATTGACGAATGGTTGCTGCATCCATCATGCGTTTAACTTCCCTTCAATTACTTCTACAAATTCATTTTGTACTTCTTTAACTGGAATTGCTGTAATGACAGAACCTAGGAAGCCACGAATCACCAAACGTTCCGCTTCTTCTTTACGCAAGCCGCGGCTCATTAAATAATACATTTCTTCTGGATCTACTCGACCAACGCTGGCTGCGTGTCCGGCAGTCACTTCATTTTCATCAATTAAAAGAATTGGATTGGCATCACCACGAGCTTTATCAGACAGCATTAAAACACGACTTTCTTGCTGTGCGTCGGCTCCTTTTGCGCCTTTTAAAATGTGGCCAATTCCGTTAAACGTTAAAGTACCACGTTCACGAATAACTCCATGTTGTAAAATATGACCAATCGAATGTGGCGCTTTGTTTGTCACTCGTGTGTCGATGCCTTGTGTTTGTTTACCTGCACTAATTGCAACGACTTTAACTTCTGAATGAGCGCCTTCGCCAACTAAATCAGAATCAAAATCAGCCACAACATCGCCATCATTCATGACGCCTAGAGCCCAATCAACAGAGGCATCCCGCATAATATAGCCACGACGATTCATATAAGTCGTTACAGTTTGCCCTAATTGATCCACAGCTGAGTATTTAACTTTTGCGCCATCTTTCGCAATCACTTCCACAACAATATTTCCAGAAGCTTTCTCTGCGTGATTACCGGTTGATTGAAAACGTTCTAAATAACTGAATTCACTATGATTATCTGCAACGATTAAAACATGTTTAAAGAAAGGTTGGTTGCTATCTGAATCCTGAATAAACAAAGATTCAATGGGCTCTTCAATCACTACGTTTTTAGGAACGTATAAGAAAACGCCACTATTCATGAAAGCTGCATGAGCTGCTGTCAGCTTATCTTCTTCTGGTAATACGGCTTTAGTCATATAGTATTCTTTAACCAATTCTGGGTGCTCTTGTAAAGCAGTAAAAATGTCTGTAAAAATTACCCCTTGTTCCGCTAATGAGGCTGGCAATTGCTCAAAAGCATGAAAAGATCCTTGTTGAACAATTAAAGGATTGTCTTTCATTTGATCAAAACTTGCGACATTTCCTTCAGAAGGCACATAACTTTCCATGTGAACATTTAATAAAGGCCAACGATGAAATTTCACACGATCAATATGTGGTAACTCACTTTCGTCAGCGTTTCTTAAAGCCGTTGTTCGCAATTCAGTCATCCAAGCTGGTTCTTCATGTTCTAGTGAAAAAGCGGTGACTTCGTCAAGATAATCCATTAGATTTACTTTTTTCATTTATCTTGTCCTCCTTACGCTTCTTCTTTGTAATCAATACCTAATTCTTGGCTGATACCAGCATAGCCCTCTGTTTCTAAACGTTTTGCCAAATCAGCCCCACCGGTTTTCACAACGCGGCCTTCCATCATGATATGAACAACATCTGGCGTGATATAGTTCAATAAGCGTTGATAATGGGTAATAATTAACGCACCAAAGTTCTCGCCGCGCATTTCATTAACCCCTTTAGAAACTACTTTTAACGCATCGATATCTAAGCCTGAATCAATTTCATCTAAAATGGCAAACGTAGGCTCTAACATCAATAATTGTAAAATTTCATTTCGTTTTTTCTCGCCGCCAGAAAAACCTTCGTTTAAGTAACGCTCAGCCATTTCTTCAGGCATATTTAATAATTCCATTTTGCTATCTAATTTTTTTAAGAACTGCATGACTGACATTTTGTTGTCTTCGTCACGTTTTGCATTGATTGCTGCACGCATGAATTCAGCATTTGTAATTCCTGGAATTTCGCTTGGGTATTGCATTGCTAAGAATAAACCTAAGCGAGCGCGTTCGTCTACTTCTAAATCTAAAACGTTGACGCCGTCAAATAGAATTTCTCCTTCTGTGACTTCATAGTTAGGATTTCCCATAATTGCTGCTGATAAAGTAGATTTACCAGTTCCATTAGGTCCCATAATTGCATGGATTTCTCCAGTATTAATTGTTAAATCGACCCCTTTTAGAATCTTTTTATCTTCAATTGATACGTGTAAATTTTTGATTTCTAACACAGACATGTACAATTCCCTCCAACTTGTTTTAATCGTTTTTCCGTTCTCACTCATTTTAGCCTAATTGAGAATGAATCGCAAATTACAATTGCTAAAAATAACAACTCTTATCATCAAATTTTAGGATTCAATTTGTGAAGGAAAATTTTAAAAGGCTGATATTTCAAAGTTTCTCTATATTTTTAAGTGATCGTCCCTACACAAAGAAAAAAATTCTGGTAGAATAAAAAAATTTATTAAAGAAAGCGTTTTCTTAAATAATTACTTTAGAATGACTTTCGCAAAGAGAGCGTTGAGATACGCCTTCCTCATCTATACAAAAAAATCCAGAGCATTTGCTTCTCTGGATTCAATAATTTTTATTAGTGATTGGTTTTATACTTCTAAAAGTTCTTGTTCTTTTTCAGCAGTAATCGCATCGATATTTTTGATGCTATCATCTGTTAATTTTTGAACATCTTTTTCAAATGAACGTAATTCATCTTCGGTGATGTCGCCATTTTTTTGAGCTTTTTTCAACTCATCCATTGCATCACGACGAACGTTACGGACAGCAACTTTTGAGTTTTCCGCTTCTTTTTTCACGTCTTTGGCTAATTCTTTCCGACGTTCTTCCGTTAATTGTGGAATCACTAAACGGATGACATTTCCATCATTGGTTGGACTAATGCCGATATCACTCATTTGAATAGCTTTTTCAATGTCAGCGATAGAATTTTTGTCAAACGGTGTAATCATTAATACACGTGCTTCTGGGATATTGATACTTGCTAATTGGTTAACTGGTGTTGGTGCACCATAATATTCTACTTGAATACGGTCTAATAGACTTGCGTTCGCACGACCAGCACGAATTTGACCTAATTCACGGCGTAAGCTTTCTTCCGCTTTTGTCATTTTTTCTTTGGCTGTTGCTAAAACTTCTTTAGACATTCTTTATTTCCCCCTTACAGTTGTTCCGATATTTTCACCAAGGATGGCACGACGGATATTTCCTGCTTCATTTAGGTTAAAGACAACTAAAGGAATATCGTTATCCATACTTAATGAGCTTGCTGTTGAATCCATTACTTGCAGCCCTTTAGAAATAACATCTAAATGTGTTAGTTCTTCAAATTTTGTCGCTGTTTCATCCACACGTGGATCCGCAGAATAAACACCATCAACATTGTTCTTCGCCATTAAGATGACATCCGCATCTACTTCTGCAGCTCGTAACGCAGCCGTTGTATCTGTCGAGAAGTAAGGATTTCCTGTTCCTCCGGCAAAAATAACAACGCGGCCTTTTTCTAAATGACGTTCTGCACGACGACGAATGTATGGTTCTGCAATTTGACGCATTTCAATTGATGTTTGAACACGTGTAGGCACACCAAGATTTTCTAATGTATCTTGCAATGCTAAGGCATTCATCACAGTAGCTAACATGCCCATATAATCAGCTTGTGCACGTTCCATGCCCATTTGAGCACCAATTTGTCCACGCCAGATGTTTCCGCCGCCAACCACGATGGCCATTTCGATACCTAATTCATGGACCTCTTTAATTTCTTGGACGATTTCTTTAATGACTGGTGGTTTAATGCCAAAACCGTCTTCTCCGGCTAGCGCTTCTCCACTTAACTTTAATACGACACGTTGATACTTAGGTTTAACCATCATAATTCCCTCCAAGATTCTCTAAAAATCATTCAATTCCTCATTTAGATGACTTTTCACCAAAATGATTTTTTAGACCAAGCAGTGCGATCCACTGGTTTTGCCTAAAAAAAGGGAGCGCATATCAAAGTTATGCGTTCCCAAATGGCTGAAAGACTGCCTTGAATCAAGCAGTAATCAATTTATGCAGCTTCCTTTGGGGATCGCTGTCTGTTTAGATACTTATGATTCACGGCTTTTCAACCGAGCGTTTGATGCTCTTAGTTTTTCATTTGGCTCATTACTTCATCCGCAAAGTTATCTTCACGTTTTTCGATACCTTCGCCAACTTCAAAACGTACGAATGATTTCACTTCGCCGCCTTTAGAAGCAACAAATTTTTCGACAGTCATATCTGGATCTTTAACAAATGGTTGGTCAACCAAAGCGATTTCTGCTTTGAATTTTTGTAGACGACCAACAACCATTTTTTCAACGATATTTGCTGGTTTACCTTCGTTTAATGCTTGTTCAGTTAACACAGCTTTTTCGTGTTCTAATTCTTCTTGAGGAATTTGAGATTCGTTGACATAGCGAGGGTTGATTGCCGCGATGTGCATAGCAACATCTTTCGCTACTTCTTCGTCAGTTGTGCCATCGATAACTGTTAATACAGCAATACGGCCACCCATGTGTAAGTAAGCGCCAAATGCAGCATTGTCAGCTTTTTCGACAACTTCAAAACGACGGAAGCTGATTTTTTCACCAATAACAGTTGTTGCTTCGATTAAATCAGATTCGATTGTGCCTTTTTCAGTTTTAATAGCCATTGCTTCTTCCATCGTAGCTGGTTTGTTTTCAGCAACTTTAGTCGCAATATCTTTAACTAAATCTTGGAACATTTCGTTTTTAGAAACGAAGTCAGTTTCTGAGTTTACTTCAACGATTGCTGCAACGTTACCTACAGTTGCTACGTTTGCTAAACCTTCAGCCGCAATGCGGTCATTTTTCTTCGCTGCTTTAGCCATACCATTTTCACGTAAAAAGTCTACGGCTTTTTCCATGTCGCCTTCTACTTTTACTAATGCTTTTTTAGCGTCCATCATTCCAACGCCAGTCATATCGCGTAATTCTTTTACCATTTTAGCTGTAACGTCTGCCATTATTTGTGTCCTCCTCGGATATTATCAATTCTTTTTAAAAAAGCTATCTCAAAGGAGAATCAGGCTTTTTGTCGCCTAGCCTTTGAGACAGCTCCGTAATCATTATTATTCAGCTGATTCGTTATTTCCTTCAACAACATCAACGATTTCTTCGATTGAAGTTGCTTCTGGTGTTTCTTCAACGAATAACTCTTCAGTTGCTTGGTCTTCCCCTTGGTTACCTTCGATGAAAGCGTCAGCCATTTTAGCAGTGATTAATTTCACGGCGCGGATTGCATCATCATTTGAAGGGATTACAACATCGATCTCATCAGGATCACAGTTTGTATCAACCATTGCAACGATTGGAATGTTTAATTTGTGTGCTTCTTGAACAGCAATGCGTTCTTTACGTGGGTCAACGATGTACATTACATCTGGAATTCTTGGCATATCAGCGATACCACCTAAGAATTTTTCTAAACGTTCACGTTCTTTGTTTAAGCCAGCAACTTCTTTCTTAGGTAAAACTTCGAAAGTGCCGTCTTCTTCCATTGCATTGATTTTTTTCAAGCGAGCAATACGTTTTTGGATTGTATCCCAGTTAGTTAACGTACCACCTAACCAACGATGGTTTACATAGTATTGACCAGCGCGGATTGCTTCATCTTTGATTGCTTCTTGTGCTTGTTTTTTAGTTCCTACGAATAAAGCAACGCCGCCTTCTTCTGCAACGTTTTTCATGTAATCGTAAGCTGCATCTACTAATTTCACTGTTTTTTGTAAGTCAATGATGTAGATACCGTTTCTTTCTGTGAAGATATATTTCTTCATTTTTGGGTTCCAGCGACGAGTTTGGTGACCAAAGTGTACGCCGGCTTCTAGTAATTGTTTCATAGAAATTACTGCCATGTTGTGTTTCCTCCAGTTTGGTTTTTATTTTCCTCTTCTTTTCGTCAACTCCTTGAAGAACTACCGTAGTAGCACCACTTCGCAGATGGAAAAGAATGTGGATTTCGTGTGTGAAAATCACACCTTTAACAGTATAAGATATTTTCAGAAAAATAGCAAGCCTTAAAACTAGAAATGTCGCTCCTACTGCGCTTGCCAAACAAGATGACATTCTTCGTTTCCCGTTTCATCGATGGTTCGCTTTTGTTGGACAAAGCCTTGTTTTTGATAAAAGGCGTAAGCTGCTTGATTTTCCCTGTAAACAGCCAAAGATAAGATGTCCTGTTCTTCTTTTGCTACTTGCAGTAATTTCTGACCGATGCCCTTCCCTTGAAACGCTTTTTTTATAAAAATTCCTGCGATATAGTTATCCATTAAGCCTAAAAACCCAATTATCTGACCCTCTTCTTCCGCTAAGATCAGTGTTGCTTTTGGCAACGCAGCGCGGACAAATGCCTTATTTTCTTGCCAATAAGTTGGTGCGACAAATGGATGAGCTTCTAGATTCGTTTGCAGCCAAATAGCCATAATGGTTTCTAATTCTTTTTCTGTTAACTGGGTTGTCTTTTTGATAGTCAGCATTTTTTGACACTCGTTTCTGTTATTGATTATTTTCAAAATAAAACATTAACACGCCTGCTGCGATAGCGACATTCAATGATTCCGCTTGACCTTTCATTGGAATATAAAGATTTTTCGTGGTTTCTGCTAACAATTCTGGCGAAACCCCGCTACCTTCATTGCCTAAAATCAACGCATAATTTTCCACTGCCTCTTGTTCATAATAAGCAATCGCAGCTTCATTTAGTTCTGTACCGAAAACTGGTAGACCTTGCTTCTTGAATGCCTGAACCACTTCAGTCAACTCTCGTTGAAGAACTGGTAAATGATAGTGGCTTCCCTGCATTGAGCGCAACACTTTTGTATTGTAAATATCTGCTGTGCCCTTACCTAAAATCACGCCTGCTAAACCTGCTGCATCAGCTGTGCGAATCATCGTACCAACATTACCAGGGTCTTGGATATTATCTAAAAGTAACCAACCACCTTTAAAAGAAAGCGACTGCTCTTGTTGCGTTTCCAAGGTGACAATTGCCAAAATTCCTTGTGAAGTTGGTAACTCCGACAAACTATTTAAAACCTCATCACTAACAAAAATTAATTTTTCTGTTTCTTGTTCAGCTAACCAAGTTCCCCATTCTTGTTGACCTCTTTGGTTAAACAAAATCCACTGGACATCGGCATTGGCCTTCACAGCTTCTTCAACTAAATGAAATCCTTCTATTATATATTGGTTCAGTTCTTCTCGGTACTTCTTTTTGTGTAATTTTTTCCATTCTTTTAATTGGTTATTTTTCGTTGATGTAATTTCTTTCATAAGTCACCTCGCCTTTGTATTATAGCATGCTTCTAGCTTGCTTGGATACTTGCTAGAACCAAGAAAAATCGCTATCATAAAGAAAAAAGCAAAGGAAGTGTCTCTCATGGAAAAACTAAGAATGAATGTACAAGGGCGTGTCCAAGGTGTTGGCTTCCGCTACATGACCAAAATGGTGGCAGATCAATTAGGTGTCACTGGTTCAGTGAGGAACGAAGACGACGGGTCCGTTTCAATTACAGCAATTGCACCCGAAGACATAATGGAAACATTTATCAAAAAAATCAAAGATTCCCCCAGTCCAGCGGGACGTGTAACGTATGTTGATATTCAAGAAGACCCTTTGTTAGAAGAAACGGAACAATTTAAAGTGATTCAATAAACTTACTTTCTAACGATTGATTTCTTTGGGAAGAAGCCTTGAACAGCAAGTAGTTCCTGATTTTTATTGATTTTTGTAAGAGCTTCTTTTCGATTTTGATTGAAAAAGAGCGCTGTTTCAAGTATAGTTAACCATGTAAAAATTTTTTAGAAAAGGACCGAATTACATGCGTAAATTAAACCGATGGCTTTACGGCTCTGGCTTACTATTTTTAGTAATGTTTTTATCAGGCTGTGTGAAAACAGGAGCAGATGGACAACCAACTGGTGAAGGTTTTGTCTATAACTTCCTTGTTTTACCGATGAGTAATGCAATTACTTATCTTGTCGATAACTTTAATTGGAACTATGGTTGGGCGATTATTTTTATCACCATTATTGTACGGATCATTATTTTACCGTTAGGCTTACATCAATCGAAAAAAAGCTTTATCCAAACGGAAAAAATGCAAGCAATCAAACCCCAAGTGGATGTTGCACAAGCAAAAATGAAACAAGCAAGTACGCGCGAAGAACAAATGGCCGCACAAGCAGAACTACAAAAGATTTATAAAGAAAACAATGTGAGTATGGTTGGCGGAATTGGTTGTTTGCCTTTATTAATTCAAATGCCTATTTTCTCATCTCTGTTCTTTGCTGCTCGTTATACAAAAGGTATTGCCACAGCAAGCTTCTTAGGAATGAATTTAGGGCAACCAAATATGATTTTAGTGGCATTAGCTGGTTTAGCCTATTTAGCTCAAGGTTATATTTCAATGATTGGTATTCCTGAAGAACAAAAGAAAACAATGAAATCAATGCTGATTGTTTCACCATTAATGATTGTTTTCATGTCCTTTAGCTCACCTGCAGGCGTAGCGCTTTACTGGGTAGTTGGTGGTATTTTCACATGTATTCAATCTGCCATCACAAATATCCTCTTACGTCCAAGAATTAAAAAACAAGTACAAGAAGAATTGAAAAATAACCCACCAAAACAAGTGGTTACTCCTATCAAGGATGTGACACCAAAAGAAACAAACAAAGTAACGCAAAAAGCGAACCAACCAAAAGCAAACGGCAATAAAGGTCGCAATGCTGGAAAACAAAAACGTAAATAAAAAAAGGATCGCCTCTAAACGGCGATCCTTTTTTTACTTCAATTCTTTCCCAGTCATCTCTTCAATAGTTCGAATAGACTTTGGACCAAAGCCATGCAACGAAAGTAACGCTTTTCGGCCTCGTGCGTAGAGTTCATCCACACTGTCGATTTTTTCATTCGTTAGCGCACGAACAGCTGGCTTTGATAATTGTGTTAAAATTTGTTCAAATGTTGTTTCTAGCATGCTGTCGGTTCCTCCTTAGCGGTCGAAAAACAGCGCTTTTTATTTTACAATTAATAAGTCTAAGCTAGCAATTGATAACGCCATTTTAGCAATTTGCATTAATTGTTTTAATCGGTTTTGTTTGACTTTTTCATCCTCAACCATAACCATCGTTTCATTGAAGTACGCATCAATTAACGGACGTAGATTTACTAGTGCTTCATAGTTTTCTGCAATCGTGCGTGTCGCAAATGCTTCAGATAAATCGTTAACTGCTTGATACAGTTCTTTTTCTGCCTTATTTTCAAACAGACTTGGATCAATCCCTTCTTCAGTATCACCTAAAAGTTCTTGACCTTTTTTCGCTAAATTAATAACACGCGTTAAGGCTTCCATTGATGGTTTAAAATCTTGATCTTCAAAACGGCTTTTTAAAATATTCGCTGAAGCAAATAATTTCGATAAATCGGCTTGCTCAGCAGACACCACTGCATCGATAATGTCATGGCGAACATTTTTCGTCATTAATAATTGACGTAAGCGAGCTTTCACAAATTCAACGACTTCTGCTTGTCCTTCGTTTAGTAAAACGCCATATTTCTCAACATCTTGATTCACTGCTTCATCAACTTCTGTTTGTAATTGGACTAATGGGAAGGTCCAGCCTTTATCTTCAATAATTCGGATAACGCCATAGGTTTGACGACGAAGTGCATAAGGATCGTTAGAACCTGTTGGAATCATACCAACTGAGAAGAATGAAAAGACGCTGTCAAGCTTATCGGCTAAGGCCAAAACAGCCCCGATTGCTGTTTCTGGCAATTCACCTTCACTGGAAGTTGGTAGATAATGTTCTCGAATCGCCGTTGCTACGGCTGGTTTTTCGCCTTGTAATAAGGCATATTTTTCTCCCATAATTCCTTGTAATTCTGGGAATTCACCAACCATATTTGTTACTAAGTCAAATTTATAAATTTCAGAGGCACGTTTTAAATCTTCCAATTCCTCCTCAGATAAGCCAACTTTTCTACCAATGATTTGTGCAATTAAAGCAACCCGTTGCATTTTTTCATAAATTGAACCAATCTTTTCATGGAAAGTCACATTTTTTAGTTTTTCAACACATGCTTCAATCGTTAATTTTTTATCTTCATTGTAAAAGAATTCTGCATCTTCTAAACGAGCAATTAACACTTTTTCATTTCCTTTAATCACGTTTTCAAGGTGAACATTATCCCCATTGCGAACAGCGATAAAATGCGGCATTAATAAGCCTTGGTCGTTACGAACTTCAAAGTAACGTTGGTGTTCTTTCATAGAAGTCACTAATACTTCATCTGGAACAGATAAATATTTTTCATCAAAACTGCCTACAAATGCAGTTGGATATTCCACTAAATTCGTAACTTCTTCCAATAACTCTTCATCTAAAGCTAACTGCCAATTTTTTTCTGCAGCGAGTGCGTTCGCTTGATCAACAATCATTTGTTTCCGTTCATTCGGTTGAACCACTACAAATTGTTCTTTTAATTTTGTTTCATATTCATTAGCATGTTGGAACGTCACATCGTCTCCCAAGAAACGGTGGCCACGAGAAGTTTGCCCTGTCGTCACGTCTAACACTTTGAAAGGAATTACTTCATCATCAAGTAGTGCCACAATCCAATGAATTGGACGAATATATTCGAAATCATAGTTTGCCCAGTGCATTGTTACCGGGAAAGTTAGACTTGTAATCACGTCATTTAATTTTGTTAATACTTCTTTGGCACTTTGGCCTTTGGTAAACTTCGTCACATAGACATATTCGACACCATTTAATTCTTTGAAAACAATGTCCTCAGTTGTAACTCCTTGGCCGCGTACAAAACCTTGTGCAGCTTTTGACCAATTTCCTTCAGCATCTAAAGCAATTTTTTTCGCTGGACCTTTTACTTCTTCTTCAACATCCGCTTGTTTTTCAGGAATCGCAGTTACTTTCACGGCTAAACGACGAGGTGTGGCAAAGGATTGCACTGTTTCATAGTCTAAATGATGTTCATCTAAAAATTTGATTACTTTTTCTTCAAGTTGGATACGGCTTGGTGTGACAACATGTGCGGGCATTTCTTCTAAGCCAATTTCTAATAATAAATCTTTTGCCATGTTATTCTGCCTCCTTGGATACACTTTGATCTTTATTTAATAATGGGAACCCTAATTTTTCACGTTCAGCCACAAAAATTTTCGCTACGGAACGAGCCATATTCCGAATGCGGGCTAAATATCCTGCACGTTCCGTTACAGAGACAGCGCCGCGAGCATCTAATAAATTGAATGTATGGCTACATTTTAAAATATAATCATAGGCTGGATGAACTAAGCTTTCTTCAATACAGCGTTTAGCTTCTTTTTCAAATTTGTCAAAGTTTTCTAAAAGCATTTCTTGGTTACTAATTTCAAAGGAATATTTTGAATGTTCATATTCAGGTTGCACAAAAATTTCACCATATTTAACGCCTTGTGTCCATTCTAAATCATAGACACTTTCGACTTCTTGGATATATGATGCCAAGCGTTCTAACCCGTAAGTAATTTCAGAAGTGACAGGATGACATTGTAAGCCGCCAACTTGTTGGAAATACGTAAATTGGGTAATTTCCATGCCATCTAACCAAACTTCCCAACCTAAACCAGCACAACCCATTGAGGGATTTTCCCAGTTATCTTCTACAAAACGAATGTCATGTTCTAATGGATCAATTCCTAATAATTTCAAACTTTCTAGATAAAGTTCTTGGATATTTTCAGGAGAAGGCTTCATTACAACTTGGAATTGATGATGTTGGTATAGACGGTTCGGATTTTCACCATAGCGTCCATCAGCTGGACGACGAGAAGGTTCTACGTAGGCAGCATTCCATGGTTCAGGTCCAATGGCACGTAAAAACGTGTAAGGACTCATGGTACCGGCTCCCTTTTCTGTATCATAGGCTTGCATTAACATACAGCCATTAGATGACCAAAATTTTTGCAAGGTTAAAATCATTTCTTGTACGGTTAACTTGTTTTTCATTGTTTTCCTCCTTGGAATATTTTTTATAGACATAGGGATTGGCTTTGCTTCGGGAATGTAAATTTAAAAAGGGCTACAGAGAAACAATTTTGTAGAATGGAATAATTTTTATGCTGTTATAACGTTCCACATCTGCTCTGACACTTTTGCGCCAATTGAGCTTTTTTGAATAAACGTTACTATTTTTTCTTTTGGTGTTAACTGTTTGCTTTTTTTATTCGGTTACAACGTTCCCTTTGGTCACCTTGTACTGTTCATCATCTACTCTGTCGCATTTGCGCCAATTGAGCTTTTTTGAATAAACGTTACTATTTTTTCTTTTGGTGTTAACTGTTTGCTTTTTTTATTCGGTTACAACGTTCCCTTTGGTCACCTTGTACTGTTCATCATCTACTCTGTCGCATTTGCGCCAATTGAGCTTTTTTGAATAAACGTTACTATTTTTTCTTTTGGTGTTAACTGTTTGCTTTTTTTATTCGGTTACAACGTTCCCTTTGGTCACCTTGTACTGTTCATCATCTACTCTGTCGCATTTGCGCCAATCGTAGTGATTCACAGCAAAAAGTCCCCATGCCTATTAATAGACATAGGGACGAATAATTATCGCGGTTCCACCCTACTTCCGATGTGTTCATCGGCAGCTTCGTTTGTCGTACTCCAAAGTGCCTTTCAAAAGTTCCGTGTTTCTGGCTCCCACTCTCCCAGATTCGCTTAACAGAGGGTTCTTTTTACTTCTCTTTTTCTTCGTACGTATTTAACTTCTCTATCATAATACGGTGTCTGAGGGAAGTTGTCAAATTTTTTTTAGAAAAACGTCTGCTTGTTTATGTTTCTTTTTCTTCCTTCTTTCGTGGTGGAATTTTTAACGTATTTTCCCACGTTTTCATTTGATCAATAAATTTTTTGCTTTTTAAGTGCAACCCGACATATTCATCGTATAACATATCAATCGTTTCTCGAATACTTTTCTTAGTTTCTTCTTTTACTTGAATGTTTTGGACTTTTTCATAGGAGACTTGCGAAAATAAGCGAATAAAATGAATTGCTCTAGGATCTGCATGGTAGCGCTGTTCATCTAAATGCCAATGTTTTTCACAAAGCACACCGCTATATTTTGAGGAATAATCAAATTTCCCTTGTGTTTCGCCACAAGCCACACAACGATGCCATTCTGGTCGTACACCAAACCGTTCTAACAATTGAATTTCAAAAATATTTGTAATGATTTCCGGATCTTTTTGCTCATTTAAAGCGGATAATGCCATGTGGGTAAATTGAAATAAATTAGGGTCATAGTGCTGATCTTCAATTGCTGCATCGACTAAGTTTAAAATATATGTTCCATATGCGTTAATAAATATGTCTTGTTGAATGTTTCGAAAAGGTTGAACTTCTTTGCTGCTATTGAGAAAAGATAAGCCTTCTTCTCTAAAATTTCCGATGTAGACGGCTTCTGTAAATGGCAGAATCGCTGGCAAAAGAGGATTATTTTTTCGATGCGCGCCTTTCACAAAAAACATCAATTTCCCATAGGATTCTGTAAAAATTTTGACGAGTTTATCCTTCTCTTTAAAATCCTTCGTAAATAAAATAATGCCTTTGGTCTCCCCTAATGCCATTCAATTCACTTCCATTTCTTATGTAAATTAGTGTAGTGTTTGGAAAGTTCGTTTATACACTCGCTTCCCAAACACTACTTTCTTAATATTCTTCTTTGCGATAACCAAAATCTTGTAAATAGATTTTTTTGTCACGCCAGTCTTTTTGGACTTTTACCCAAAGCTCCAAATACACTTTGTCATCTAATAAATATTCAATATCTTGACGCGCCTTGGTACCAATTTGTTTCAGCATTTTTCCGCCTTTGCCAATAATGATACCTTTTTGACTGTCCCGTTCCACAATAATGGTTGCTTGGACATGGACTTTATCGTTTTCATCCCGTTTCATTGAGTCCACAACGACAGCGACAGAATGAGGAATCTCATCTCTTGTTAAAAGTAACACTTTTTCACGAATTAATTCGGAAACGATAAAATATTCTGGATGATCCGTAATTTGGTCATCAGGGAAATATTGTGGTCCTTCTGGCATTTGCTCAACGAGAACATCCATCAAATGCTCAAAATTATTTCCTTCAGTGGCAGAAATGGGAATAATTTCTTTAAAGTCCATTTGTTTCGAATAGTCTTCAATAATACTCAATAAATCATCTGGATGGACTTTGTCAATTTTATTAATAATCAAGTAGACTGGACTATTATTATTTTTCAATCGTTCAATAATAAAGTCGTCACCTTTCCCGCGTTTTTGATCAGCACTTACCATAAATAAAGTAGCATCTACTTCACGCATCGCATTGTAGGCACTTTCCACCATGAAATCGCCTAAGCGGTGTTTAGGTTTGTGAATCCCTGGAGTATCGATAAAAACAATTTGTGCTTCAGGAATTGTATAAATTCCTTGAATCTTATTACGAGTTGTTTGTGCTTTGTCACTCATAATTGCAATTTTTTGGCCGACAATTCGATTTAACAATGTTGATTTTCCAACATTTGGTCTGCCGACAATGGCTACGAAACCAGATTTATGTTCAGTTGTCATTGTATTTCTCCTCTTATTTCCACATTTGAATGATTTGTAAAATTTTTGGTACAAATAGAATTAGTCCTACTAGCACTGCGAAACCGGCTGTTAATAAAACAGCTCCTGCGGCCATGTCTTTTACTTTTTTTCCGATTGGATGAAAGTGAAAATCCGTAAACATATCTACGACATTTTCAAAAATTGTGTTGATAATTTCTGCCAACCAGACAAGAAAAACGGCCAATAACAACCACAGCCATTCAGCAAGTGTTAAGGAAAACAAGAAACCAAACACAATGGCCGTGACGCCAAACGCCACATGTTTGCGCATATTACGTTCTTCTCGAAAAACTGTTTTGATTCCTTGCCAGGCAAATTCTAATGAATTAATAAAATGTTTATTTTTTCCTGTTTGCTCATCTTTTAAGGCCATACGCATCTAAAATCTCTTTCTGTAAACCAAACATTTCTTTTTCATCTTCAGGTTCCATATGATCGTACCCATTCAAATGTAAAAAGCCATGTACTGCCAAAAAGCCCATTTCTCGTTCCAATGTGTGCCCATATTCAACTGCTTGTTCTGCTGCTCGCTCTGTTGAAATAATTAAATCACCTAGATTCCGTGGTAGCTCTGCCAACTCTTCATCATCAAAAATAATTGGCAATTCGTCTTCCCCTTCATCCTCTAAAGCAAAACTGATGACATCTGTAGGCATATCTTTGCCCCGATAGTCACGATTAATCACTTGGATACCTGCGTTATCTGTAAAAGTCACCGACATCTCCGTATCTTCGGCAATTTCTAGAAAACCCGCTGCAAATTGCAGCAAGTTTTCGATTTCTTTGATTTCTTCTGTTGGTACTTTCTCGGTTTCATCAATGAAAGTAATATCCATTAGTCATCTCTCTTTTCTTGTTCATCTTTCATTTCTTCTGCTTCAGCTTTCATTTTTGGATACTTAATCCGTGAATGGAAGGTACTGCATAATCCATTAATTAATGATTTTTCAATGATGCGAATCTCTTTCATCGTTAACCCACATTCATCTAATTGGCCATCTGAAATTCTATCTTGAATCACATTATGCACAAAGGCTTGAATTTTTTCGTTGGTCGGATGATCCATCGCCCGCACAGCAGCCTCACAAGTATCAGCAATACTCACAATCCCTGCTTCTCGTGTTTGTGGACGTGGCCCAGGATAACGGAAGTCGGATTCTTTAATTTCAGGATTGCGTTCTTTTGCTTTCACATAGAAAAATTTCATCAATGTTGTGCCATGATGTTGACGACAAATGTCAATCACCATTTGCGGCATATTGTACTCTTCTAAAATTTTGGCGCCATCAATTACGTGGCCAAAAATAATTTGTTTACTATCTTCTGGTAATAAAAAGTTATGTGGATTTTCTGCACCAGCAGGTAAGTTTTCCACAAAGAAATTGGCGTGTTTAATTTTGCCAATGTCATGGTAATAACAAGCAACTCGTGTTAATAGCGACCGCCCGCCAATCTCAGCAACAGCGTTAGCACTCAAACTAGCCACCATCATGCTATGATGATAGGTACCTGGCGCTTCTTCTAACAGTTGTTTTAACAACGGATGGTTCGGATTACTTAATTCATTCAAGACAATCATACTATCATCGGTCACTAATAATTCGATATATGGATGCAAGCCCATTGTTGCTAAAAATGAAAGTACCGTTCCTGCACTTGCACAAATTAAAGCTGTCCACGTTTTACCATCTGTTAAACTCATCCCTTGATAAATCATTAAGACAACCGCCATGAAAACAGGAAAGACCACTACCCACATTAAAGCTGGGAAAACTTGCTCACTCATCCGTTTCCGTTTAACAACTGTTGCTAGAAATCCTGAGAATAAGTACATAATCAGAATAACCGTCAACGAGTTTGTGCCGATAGAATTATAAAAGATAAATAACGCAAAAACGACTTGGAAAATGGCAGCGATTATCCCTGAACGACGATTTACAAAATGATTTAGAATCAGCGGCGCAAAGGCTGCCGGATAGAACAAGGGAATATACATCAACTGCTCTGTTTGGAAAATCTGGAAGAATTTCATTAAAATAACACTGATTAGCATAGCACCCGTGTAAAAGATAATAAACGAGCGTTGTCGCGAAGGCTCAGTCACTTGTTTTGTAAAGAAAATTAACACTTCAACTTGAAGTAAAATAGCTAATGCTAATGCCACCATCGGAAAAATAGAGGTATTTTGACTAGTCATTCCTAGTAACTCAAGTTTTTCGACCGCTTTTGCATCAATTTGAGTACCTTCACGAACAATAATTTCGCCTTGATAAATCATTGCGGGTTGAACAGCATTCATCGCTTTTTGGCGTAGCTCTTCTGTTCGTTTTTCATTGGCAATATCGTTTACCACAATCCCTTGGTTAACAATGTAACGAATGACTTGTTGCATGGTACTCGTAATATCTAAGTATTGAATTTTACCGTTAGCTTCTTGGCGAATTTTATCTAAATCAGATTCTCGAACGTGATTTTGCATTGCGTCGTCCACCAACATCAAACTTTCTGAACGAACCTTATCCAATTGCTCAGAGGTTAATGTAAAGATTGTTTGATAAAAAACATTAGGAAAACTTTGATAAAACGTAACTTCATCTTGCGGTAAAGATTCAAATAATGATTTTAAGCTAGCTACTCGTTCTTCCACGGTCGGCGCAGGAATCGTTTCTTCCTTTTTGGCCTTCGCTTGCTTGTTGCTGTACTCTTTGTCTACTTTTTCATTCGCAGAATCAATCAATTTAAATAATTTATCAATACGATTATGTTGGACAGATGCCGTATCTTCTTGATAAATATATTCGGGTGTGACAGCTTCTGCTGCCAATTTTTTTCTTTGTTCTGTTTCGTAGGTATTCTCGATATTTTTATTTGCACGAATGGTTTTCTCGGCCAGTTGACCTTCTTTAATTTCTACTCTTTTCTGATGGACGCTGCCAAACATAATCATAAATAAAAGAAGAGAAAAAACGGCTAATAAAATAGGTAAATAGGCTTTACCTAAACGATCCCCTAACTTTGTAAGTACTTTTTTCAAAAGGTACTTTCACTCCTTCCCTAACTGCTTAGGAATGCTTTTGTTGTTCTTTTTCATAGGCTTGAATAATTTGTGCTACAACCGGATGACGCACAACGTCACTGGCTTCAAAATTTACAAAGGCAATTTTTTCAATGTCTTTTAACGTACGCTCGGCATTAACTAAACCACTTGTTACACCACGTGGCAAGTCAATCTGACTAGTATCTCCATTAACAATCATTTTTGAACTAAACCCTAAACGAGTTAAAAACATCTTCATTTGGGCAACCGTGGTATTTTGTGCTTCATCTAGAATGACAAAAGCATCATCCAATGTACGACCACGCATATAAGCAAGCGGGGCAATTTCAATAACGCCGCGTTCCATTAAACGATTTGTATGATCCATACCAAAAATTTGATACAAGGCATCGTAAACTGGACGTAAATAAGGATCGACTTTTTCTTTTAAGTCACCTGGTAAAAAGCCCAAGCTTTCGCCAGCTTCCACCGCTGGACGAGTTAAAATAATTTTTTGTACTTCGCCTTTTTTTAAGGCTGCTACTGCCATCACCACGGCTAAAAAGGTTTTTCCTGTTCCCGCAGGTCCCACCCCGAAAATGACGTCATGAGTTTTAACTGCATCGATATATTTTTTTTGACCAACATTCTTAATTCGGATGGCCCGACCATGATGGTCCTTCATAATTTCTTCTTCATACATGGCAATAAACGCCTCTAAATTTCCAGCTTTGGCCATTTTTAAAGCAGAAACGACATCTGGCGTATGCACTTTGATGCCTCGTTGAATTAATGTTTGTAGCGCTCTTAACACGGAAGCGACTAACTCTACCTCTGATGATTCGCCAATTAACTGAATAACTTCGCCACGACTATTAATCGTTACGTGGGTATTCTCTTCTAAAAATTTGATATGTTTATCATGTGTTCCTAAAAGCATGTGTGCATCATCAGAATCAGTAAGTATTAATTCCAAAGATTTTGACTGATTATCTGTCAAAAAACGTCCATCTCCTTTATTATATAGTCCTTTACAATGATACCACATTCTTATCTGTTTAAAAAGAAGTCGTACCTGATTTGACTTTGAAAGTCAAAAAAGAGAAAACCGTAAAAAGCTACCGGTTTTCTCTTTGCATAAAAAAACTAGGACAGTATCTTGTCCTAGTTTCGATAACGCTCTTAGTTTTCTTGTAATAATTCTTTCACAATTGCGTTAACTTGGTTGCCATCGGCTTTGCCTTTGACTTTCGGCATCATAGCGCCCATCACTTTACCAAAATCTTTTGGTGAAGTGGCGCCAGTTTGCGTCATTACCTCTTGAACTAGTTGACGAATTTCTTCCTCTGTTAGTTGTTGAGGCATATATTTTTCAACAATTGCTATTTCAACTTTTACTTTTTCAACAAGATCGTCGCGTCCCGCCTTTTCAAACTCTGATAAAGAATCTTTTCTCTGTTTCATCTCACGAGACAATACAGTGAGTTCTTCTTCTCCGTTCAATTCACGGCCCGCTTTAATCTGATCATTTTGAATGGCAGTCTTTAACATACGAAGTACGGCTAAAGTTTCTTTGTCTTTAGCTTTCATCGCTGTTTTAATGTCGTCATTCAATGTGGTTAGCAATGACATACCACCAACTCCAATTCATTCAAAACTAGAATTTTTTACGTTTTCTAGCTGCTTCAGATTTTTTCTTACGCTTTACACTTGGTTTTTCGTAGAATTCACGTTTACGTGATTCTTGTAAAGTACCCGCTTTTGAAACGGAACGTTTGAAGCGACGAAGAGCATCATCAAGAGATTCGTTTTTACGAACGACTGTTTTTGACATGTTATTCCCTCCCTCCGAGCTTAAAAAGTAACCGTTTTTCTTATTTGTGGGAAAAACCCACAAATTAAAATACTGTCCTTGTTATATTATAGCTAAAGCATAAATAACCGTCAACCACTCTACTGATAAAATACGAAATTTTTGTTTGATTTTTCGTCTTATTCGCTATTTTTCGCAACAATCGGCACAACGACCAAGTATTTCAAAGCGATGTCCTTCAATTGAACAACCTTTTAACTGTTCTTCAAAAAAATTCATCGGACACATGTGAATTTCTTCCGTTTTGCCACAAACCGTACAAATAAAGTGATGATGATGTTCCACCTCTTGGCAACAACGGAAGCGAAACTTTTGCTCGCCATTTAATTCTGTTTTTTCCAGCAATTCCAAGCGCTCAAAGTCATGCAAGTTACGATAAACCGTATCATAACTGACTCCTTTAAAGGTTTCATTCATAAATTCATACACTTCACGTGCAGAAACATACCGATTTCGCTTAATCAAATAGCTCATCAGTAATTCTCGTTTTTTAGTATATTTTAATCCACTGGCTTTCATGGTTTCTAAGGCTTGTTCAATATTGGTTTTTACTGGTGCCATCGCCATTTCCTCCCTCACCAACCTAAATCAGAATCATTACGAAATAGATTCTGGACTTATGGTATAATAAAATTATTAAAAATGCAAGAAAGGACTTACCCTCTATGACTATTTCTGAAGAAAAAAAATGTGTGACGATTTTTGTCATCTCAGATTCTGCTGGCGAGACCGCTTCAAAATTGGCGGCTGCTTCAATGGCCCAGTACCCCACTGTTGATTTTACTTTGATTAGACGAACATTCGTTAAAGACGAAGATAAACTGGTGCAAGCGTTAGAAGATGCCAAAAAAGCAGAGGCCATGGTACTGCATACTATTATTAATGATCATCTCGTGGCGATTGCTAATCAATTTTTCAATGAGCATCAATTGTTCCATTTTGACATTTTGACACCACCAGTTGCGGAAATCGAACGATTAACAGGTGTCGCGCCCATGCGGGAACCAGGTGCCTTACATCATCTGAATGAAAATTATTTTAAACGAATTGAAGCAATGGAATTTGCTGTCAAATATGACGATGGCAAGGACCCACGAGGCTTTTTAGAAGCGGATGTGTTACTTCTTGGCGTTTCCCGAACTTCTAAAACACCGCTAAGTCTCTTTTTAGCCAACAAGAACTTAAAAGTTGCTAATTTGCCACTAATTCCTGAAGCACATTTACCGAAACAATTATTCGAAATGGACCCTAAAAAAATTGTTGGCTTAACCAATGATCCCAATGTTTTAAACGGGATTCGTAAAGAACGAATGCGCGCATATGGATTACCTGAAAATACTTCTTATTCAGATATTGAAAAAATTCGGCGAGAACTGGCTTTTGCTAATGATCTTTATCAAAAATTAGGTTGTATCGTTATTGATGTCGCTTCTCTTTCAATTGAAGAAACTGCCTCAATGATTCTTAATGCTTTGAACTTAGAAGATCATAGTTATTATTCCACGGAAACCTCCGAGGATTAAAAAAAAAACGAGAAAAAATCACTAGTGATTTTTTCTCGTTTTTTTAAAAGACTTGAACGCCTTCTTGATCAATATTGAAAATTTGGATGCTCGCTTTGGTAGATAATTTCTCCAAGCTTTGAACAATTTCGTTGGTTCGTTCTTCTGGCGACAAGATTAGCACAGTTGGACCAGCACCGCTTAAGAAAGAACCATAAGCACCTCTTTGCTGAGTTAAACGACGAATTTCTTTTAAGTGAGGAACCAATGAACGACGATACGTTTCATGCCATTTATCTTGTTCCATCATTTTGCCTGCTAAAGGTAAATCCCCGTATAAAATTGCGGCAATCATAACATTGGCAATTGAGCTGGCCGCGACTGCTTCTTTATAAGCCAATTTTTCGGGCAAAACAGCGCGACTTTTTTCGGTAAATAATGGTTCCTCTGGAATAAATGCAATGACATCACACATTGGAAAATGATGTTTGACATGGTAGACTTGGTTTTCTACATGGCTAGCCACCACGAAATCTCCTAAAATAGCTGGGGCAACATTATCCGGATGTCCTTCCATCTCTGTGGCCAAACGGACTTTTTCTTTAGGGGACAAATTTAAATGTGCTAGTCGGTTAGCTAATTCAATGCCTGCTACAATCACACTTGAGCTACTGCCTAGTCCTCTTGCAAGGGGAATATCAGAAACCATCCGAATAACTTTTGGTGTTAATTCTGGTGCAATTTTCAATGCCGTTTGAATTAATAAATTCTCTTCATTAGTAGGGATTTCTTCTCCCAAAGTATGTTGAATTTCCCAAAATTCACTTTCACCTAAAACGTTGATTGTTAAATAAGCGGATAATGCAATGCCACATGAATCAAAGCCAGGTCCTAAGTTGGCACTAGTGGCAGGTACTCTTATTTTCATAGTGTTGCGACTCCTTTTCGTAAGTGCAGACGCATTTCTTCCACGTCACTCATTTTTGAAATAGTTACTTCTGTCTCCATTGCTGTATCAGGATCTTTCAGTCCGTTACCAGTAAAGACTGCCACGACGGTTTCACCTGCTTTGATTTTACCGCTTTTAACATGTTGAATAACTCCAGCTAATGAAGCAGCCGAACCAGGTTCAATGAAAACCCCATCTTGAGCAGCAATTTTTCGGTAAGCCGTTAAAATTTCTTGATCTGTCACGGCATCAATGAAACCACCGGATTCATCCCGTGCCTGTTCTGCTAGTTGCCAACTAGCAGGATTTCCAATCCGGATCGCTGTTGCCACGGTTTCAGGTTGCTCAATCACTTGTCCTTTCACGATTGCTGCGGCACCTTCTGCTTCAAAACCATGCATTCTTGGTAAAGTTGTTCCTTGTTTTTCATGCCATTCTTTAAAACCTTTCCAGTAAGCGGAAATATTGCCGGCATTTCCAACTGGAATCGCTAAGACATCGGGCGCTTGACCTAATTGTTCACAAACTTCAAAAGCTGCTGTCTTTTGCCCTTCTAAGCGATAAGGATTCACTGAATTAACTAGCGCAACTGCCTCAGTTTTCGCAATCTCTCGCACCGCTTTTAATGCTTCATCAAAGTTACCTGGAATCGAAATAATGTCCGCCCCATACATAATAGCTTGCGCCAATTTTCCCAGTGCGATTTTTCCTTCTGGAATCACTACATACGCTTTAATGCCTGCTCTTGTGGCATACGCAGCAGCGGCGGCACTAGTATTTCCTGTAGAAGCACAAACAATCGCTTTGGCACCTTCTTCTACCGCTTTTGCTACAGCCATCACCATCCCGCGATCTTTGAATGAGCCAGTGGGATTTAAGCCTTCGTATTTTCCATATAATTGAATACCTAATTCTTTGGATAAATTAGGTAAAGGAATCAGTGGCGTATTTCCTTCGGCTAAAGAAATCATTGGTGTTTTTTCTGTTACGGGCAAATACGCTTGATACTGTTTTAACAAACCTTCATACATGTTTACTCATCTCCTATAACCTTCATTACATTTAATAACTGAAAGGCTTCCGTATTTTGAATAGCTGTCACAACTTGTTGCATTTGTGCTTTTGATATCTGGTGTGTAATGGCAACAATTCTTGCTCGCTGTCCATCTGATTTCTGTTGAACTAATTGATCAAAACTGACTTCTGCTTTAGTCATTAATTGCGTCAACTGCAAAAATTGTCCTGGTGTATCTGGAACATCTAATGAAAAATAGTACTGCCCAAATACATTTTCGGAACTCGTCAATTGGGTTTTATGTTGATACGAATTGAACATATGGCCAGTCGTTGCCAAGCGAATGTTTTTAGCAATCGTAATTAAATCACTGACCACACTGGTTGCTGTCGGTTTAGCTCCAGCTCCTGGACCGTAATACATTGATTCGCCCACGCCTGCACTTTTAATAAATACTGCATTGTACTCATTCCGAACAGATGCAATAGGGTGCTTTTGATTGACTAGCATAGGCGCCACTTCCACCGAGATACTATTCTCATTTTGTTCAGCAGAGCCAATCAATTTGATTTCATACCCCAGTTGTTTAGCCATAGCGACATCATCTAAAGACAATCCGCGAATTCCACGAATATCAACTTGTGGTAATGAAACATTCATCCCAAAAGCAAATTGACTTAAAATAACCATTTTATAGGCTGCATCGATTCCATCGACATCATTTGTCGGATCCGCTTCAGCAAATCCCAACGCTTGCGCTTCTGCTAAAGCTTCTTCATAACTTTTATCAGCAGAAACCATTTGCGTAAGCATATAATTCGTCGTACCGTTCACAATCCCTAAAACTTGTTGAATATTGTCTGCCGCTAAGCTATTAGCAATTGTTCTTAAAATTGGAATCCCGCCAGCAACACTTGCTTCGTAATATAAATCACAATGATGTTTTTGGGCTAACGCTACTAATTCACTCCCATGTTGCGCCAGTAAATCTTTATTGGCAGTCACAATATGTTTGCCTTTTTCTAAAGCTTTCATGATATAGGTTTTGGCTGGTTCAATGGTTCCCATTAATTCCACAACGATTTGAATCTCTTTATCTTCTAAAATATCATCAATTGAAGTTGTTAAAGACAGACCGTATTCTTCCGCTTGCGCTTGTTTCGTTTCAAGATTTCGGACAAATGCTTTTTCAATGACTACATTCATTCCTGTCACTTGTGAAATTTTCTCTTGATGTTCTTTCAAAAGAGTTAAAACGCCAGTGCCTACAGTCCCTAATCCTAGTAACCCGATTTTTAAGGTATCCTTCATTTTTACCTCCATCAACAGCGCTATTCTAGTTACGCTATTTTTTCCCTACTTTTTATCGATGTTCAATATGCTCAAAGGTCTGATTTAAAATATCTATTACATGATGATCATCTAATGTATAAAAAATCGTTTTTCCTTCGCGACGTGCCTTGACAACCCGGCTATCTCTTAATAATTTTAGTTGATGAGAAACGGCGGACTGTTCCATTCCCAATTGTTCACTAATCGCCGTTACATTATGCTCGCCTTCTTTTAAAAGTAGCAAAATTCTTAAACGTGTTGGATCACTTAATACTTTATATAATTGACTTACTTGTTTGATTTCTTCCATTTGTTTCATTATAGTCGCCTCACTTTGCACTCATTATAACACAGAGTTTTTTAAAATAAGAACTGCGATTGTTCTTTCCTACGAAAAATATGGCACAAAGAAAGTTGGAAAAATGACAAACTTGTCGATTTTCCAACTTTCTTCATCTATTCGTGGTTGGCTTGCTGAACTGCATCCATCACGGCATAACGGAAGCCATTTTTTTCTAGAGCTACGACACCGCGAATCGTACTTCCTCCTGGAGAAGTCACTTCATCTTTCAATGCTCCTGGGTGTTTTTTCGTGTCTAAGGCTAAGGTCGCCGTTCCTTTTATCATTTGAGCGACAATTTCATAAGATAAGTCTCTTGGTAACCCTTCTAAGACTGCTGCATCTCCCAATGCTTCCATAAAGATATCAACAAAAGCTGGACTGCAACCAGCCACAGTACCAAAAGTTTCCAGTTGCGCTTCACGAATTTCTTTGACTAACCCTAAAGTAGCAAGAAGTTCCATTACCAGGTCCTTCGTTTGGCCTTCAATTGTTGGTGCCAAGGCTACGCCAATCACGCCTTGATTCACGCTAACTGGTGTATTAGGAATGGCATGAACAACTTTGGCTTCTTTATTGCCAAGAGCCATTTGTGCTTCTTGTATGGTATGACCTGTTGCAACAGAAATCAATAGACTTTCGTTGGAAAAATGAGGGGCTAATTCCTGAAGGACAGGTAACACGACCTTTGCTCCTGTCGCAATAAAAATAACCTTACATTCTTGGAAAAGTGCATAATCTGTGACAAGTTGAAAGCCCCACTCTTTTTGAAGTGCTTCTGCTGTTCCACTTGATCCGCCTTTCACATATAAATGTTCCTTCTTGACTGCCTCAGCTTTCAGTAACCCTTTAATCATGGCACCGCCCATACTGCCAGCACCGATAAAGCCAATTTTCATAGCATTCCCTCCTTAGTTAAATAAAGTGTTTGTGTCAAAAGTCAATTAGCTTTTGACACAAACACTCACATTCGTACTTGTTTCGTACAGCCTGTTTCGTTTATTTTATTTTGTTAATTCATTAACGACTGCTTCAAACGCAGCAATTTTTTCAGAAGCTTCTGAACTACTTGTTGCTTTTGTTGCTAGATAGAATTTAATTTTTGGTTCTGTTCCTGATGGTCGGATAGCAATCCAACTGCCATCTTCTAAATGATATTTCAACACATCAGAAGGAGGCGTTTGTAATTGTTCTGTTTGACCATCTGCAAAAGTGCGTGTTAATTCTTTAAAATCTTCCGTTTGAGCAACTTGAATCCCGGCAAACTCAGTTGGCGCTTGTTCACGACATTTTGCCATTAAAGCTTTGATTTTACCGCTGCCTTCAATTCCGCTCATTGTTACGGAAATAGTTTTTTCTTCAAAGTAACCAAATTCTTCAAAGATATCTTGTAAGCCATCGTATAATGTTTTTCCTTGTTTTTTATAGAAAGCCGCTACTTCTGCTAATAAAACTAACGCTTGAATTGCATCTTTATCACGAACAAAAGGTTTCACTAAGTAACCATAACTTTCTTCAAAACCAAACATAAACGTTTGACTGTGGTCTTCTTCGTATTGTTGAATTTTTTCAGCAATAAATTTGAAACCTGTTAAAACATTAAACATCTTCGTATTATATTTCTCAGCAATCGCTGTAGCAAGTTCACTAGAAACGATTGATTTTAGAACCGCAGCATTTTGAGGCAACGTGCCTGCTTGTTGATGGGCTTCTAAAATATAATGAATCATAATTGAACCTAATTGATTTCCTGTTAATACTTGGTAGTCTCCGTTTGGCATCCGCACAGCAGCACCTAAACGATCAGCATCTGGATCTGTTGCAATCAATAAATCAGCGCCTTCTTTTTCCCCTAAACGAATCGCGTATTCGAAAGCTGAATGTTCTTCAGGGTTTGGTGACTTAACTGTAGTAAAGTCAGGATCAGCAACGGCTTGCTCAGGTACTAAAACAAATTTTTCAAAACCGGCTTGTTTTAATGCCTTTTCTCCTAACATTTTCCCAGTTCCATGTAAGGGAGTGTAAACTAATTTTAATTCTTTACCCATTTCGTTAATTAATTCTTGATTAATCGTAACTGTTTTAATTTCTTTCAAATACGCGTTATCGACTTCTTCACCAACAATGTTAATTAAACCGCTATGGGCAACTTCTTCATCTGATAAGACATCAATTTTCAAAGGATTTTCGATACTACGAACATATTTAGTTAATGCATCTGCATCAGCTGGCGGCATTTGACCACCGTCTTCACCATAGACTTTGTAGCCATTATAGGCAGCTGGATTGTGAGAAGCCGTAATCATGATTCCCGCAAAAGCTTTAAAGTAGCGGACCGCAAAAGATAATTCTGGTGTTGGTCGTAAGCTTTCAAACACAAAAGAAGGAATATCATGTTTAGCTAATGTTTTAGCTGCTTCCATTGCAAATTCTGGAGACATATGACGTGAATCATAGGCAATGGCTACACCGCGACGTTTCGTTTCAGGATCTTGCGTATCCATAAAACGTGCAAGTCCTTCTGTTGCTTGACGAACTGTAAAGATATTCATCCGATTAATACCGGCGCCTAAAATCCCGCGCATCCCGGCAGTCCCAAATTCTAATGGTGCGTAAAATGCATCTTCACATTTTTCAGGGTCTGTATTTAAGTCCTTTAATTCATTTTTTAAATTTTCTGGAATATTTTCTTCATTTAACCATTGTTGGTAAACTTGTTCCCAAGACATGGAAAACACCTCATTTGTTTTTTTGTTTTTACTTTTTAAGTATAGCATTGGATATTCGTTTAGAAAAGGGAAGTTGTAGCGTTTTCTCTCAGCAAATGATTTTTATAAGAAAAATCTTACTTACTGTTCTATTTTTGTTTGTCTATTTTCAGAAAGCTGTCGTGTAATCCGTACCATTCGCTCACAAAAAAGAGGCATTTCTTCTGGTGAAATTCGGGAACAGTTCAAGCGAATACTTCCACGTTTTTCACTAAAAGCTACACTTGGTGCTACCAAAACACCTTCTCGTAAAAACACTTGCCAATCTTCTGGCTTAAGTGCCCCTTGACGCCAATGTGCCCATAAATAAAAGCCTCCTTTTACTGGCGAAACTTCCCATTCTGACAACGATTTAAATACTTGATATACAGCTGTTGCTCGTTGTTCCACTTGTTTATTTAATAACGTAATTTTTTCAGAAAAAGAAGGATCTTCAATCGCCATTTTAGCGAGCATCTGCGGAAAAATACTCAACGATACATCCATCATTTTTCTGGCTTCTGCAATTTGTTTCGTCACGGAGGCGGGCGCACTTAACCAACCAATTTTCGTGGTCGAACCTAAAATTTTTGACAACGAACCGATATACAAGACATTATCTGGATCTAATTTTTTTAAAGGAGGAATTTCTGTTTTCGGGATAAAACTTAGCTGCCCAAAAACATCATCTTCTAAAATAGGAACTTGATACGTTTGACAGACTTTCACGAGCTGTTCTCTTTTTCTTAAAGGCATCACTGTCCCAGTCGGATTTTGAAAGGAAGGATTAACCATAACCATTTTGATGCGATGTTGTCGGATTGTTTGTTCTAGCGCTTCAAGATCAATCCCTTCCTCTGTCATGGGCACACCAAATAAGCGCACACCAGCAGCTTGGAAAATTGGTAAGGCATAGAAGAAAGATGGATCTTCTACGGCAACACTATCTCCTTGTCTCAATAAAACTTGTAAAACTAAAAAAAGTGCTTGTTGCGCACCTGAAGTAAGCAATAAACTTTCACTTGGTAAATGAAGCTGATATTCCGTTGCTGTAATGGCTTGGATTTCTTTTCTTAACGGCAAATAACCTAATTCATCTTGTGCTTCCTCTTTTAAAAATTGTTTCCAATTTAATGCTGGAAAATCGAAACTGGGAATTAAGTCTAACGGCAACTCACCTGTATACATATCTAAGTCAGTCGGCAAATTTTGTTTAGCACGTGACTCAATCTCTGCCACCAAGGGATGTACTTGTTTGAACACATTTTGTTCTAAATAACGATGCCAATCCGTTCGTGGCGTCATCATTACCCCCCATTTTCCTTCGTTGACAACCGTTCCGCTCCCTCTTTTTCGCACAATCCAGCCTAAGTCCACCAGTTCGTCTAATGCATGAACAACGGTTGAACGATTGACAGACAAGTACTCTGCCAGTTTACGTTCCGAAGGGATTTTTTCACCTGGTAATAATTCGCCTGTTTGAATCTTTTGAACAATCATTTCCATAATACTGCGATAAATGGGAACATTTTGTTCTTTTTTAAGTTGCCACATAGCAATCACCTCAACAATTGGATGAGTTAAAAGTAATCCAGTTCAATACTTTTGTCAATCGAAAATACAAGAAAAGTGAGACAGCCGTTTTGACGAATGTCCCACTTTTCTGTTTTACTATTAACAGGTTTGTCTCAATGTTTGTGTAAAAATGCTTGGATGGTGTTGTAAAAGATTCCTGCGAACATAAAGATTAACCAACTAAACCGCCAATCCCCTAAAACAAAACTAATAAATAGATAGAGTGCAACAACTAAGGGCCAATAAACGGATGCAATAATTGCACCGACAGGATTTCCCACAGGTCCTTCCTCTGTTTTTGTTTGTTGAGGGGCAAAATCAGGATGACCAACATGTTCTGAATAAAAATAAGTTTCATTCAACAATTTATTAAAACTTCCTTTAATTACTCCACCAAATATAAACAAGAAGACACCAACCGATACTAAAAAGAAGAGCCAACTAATCCCCATCGTTCCATTATAATATTGTCCGCCCATCATTTGATGCATGGAACGGCGCATCATCAGATGAAGGCCACTACTAAAGACAACAACTGGGATTAAACCCAAAATACAAAAAACGACGCCCGCTGCCATACAAAAAATAAATGATCGTTGAAAACTTTGTTCTCTTTGTGCAACTTCTTTTTTTAACTTAGTCGGAATCAATCGTTGCCCCAATTGTTTGTCCATTGCAACAAACCGATTACCAGCAACAATAAATAATGGAACGCCAATTGCCACACCTATGAAAAGACCAACTAAACCGAGACCGTTAGAAAGAACACCACGCATACCAACCAGCAAGCCAACACCCACCATGATTGCAACAACACCAAGACCAATTTGAATCGCACCTTTACGTTGGACAGCTAAATAGTCAAGTCCTTCCTCCACTGAAATTTCTGGCAAACCGTTCATTGAATCGTTTGTTTCATCCACTTGTTTATTTTCTAAATTCAATTCTTCCATTAATTCATCAATAGTACCAAATTCAGAAATAATTGTACCAATTGCTTCATTTTCCGATTTTCCTTGGCTGAGCAAATCTTCATAACGATCCTCAGCATTTGCTAATAAGTCCGCCTTTAATTGTTTTGTTTCAGATGTTTCAACAACGCCTGAAAATAAGCTATCAATAAATTCTTCTATAATTTTCATTTTCCCATCTCCTTTACAAATGCTTCGACGACGTCTTTTGTTACTTCCCATTCTAGTAACTTTTCCTCTAAATAACGCTCTCCTGCATGGGTTATTTGATAATAGGTCCGCTTTTTGCCATGCGTTACTTCTCCTGGAAATGATTCAATGTAGCCATTTTTCTCTAAACGTGTAAAAGCAGAATAAAGTGTCGTTTCTTTAATCGAATATTGTTCTTTAGAAATTTCACGAATGCGTTTAGAAATCGCATAACCATATGAAGCGCCGGATTGTAAGATTGAGAGAATAAAGGTATCGTTGTATCCTCGAATTGCATCACTACCAATCACATAAATTCCTCCCTCAAGTACTTCAACTATCGTACTACGTCTGTCGTTGTAATTATCTTAACACGATTACTACGATAGGTAAAGTAAAAAAAGCACGTAATGCAGAAATCATTTTAATTTCTACACTACGTGCTGTCTTCTTTTCAGTCTATAGTTGAATGTTAATCAGTCTATAGTTGAATGTTAAATGGTATCACCATTAAAAATAGAATTTTTTACAATCACATAATCAACTTTACGAATCGCTTCTAAATCGCGACCTCCCGCGTATGAAATGGAAGATTGTAAATCTTGTTGCATTTCGACTAAAGTATCTGCCAACTTCCCTTTATGGCGTAACCAGATTTTTTTGCCTTCAACGTTTTTCTTTTCGCCTTTTTGGAATTCAGAGGCGCTACCAAAGTATTCTTTGTAAACAACGCCATCTTCCACTTTTGTTTCACCTGGTGATTCTTCATGTCCAGCAAATAATGAACCAATCATGACCATAGTTGCCCCAAAACGCACAGATTTTGCAATGTCTCCATGGGTCCGAATCCCACCATCTGCAATAATTGGTTTCCGAGCAGCTTTGGCACACCAACGTAAAGCCGCTAGCTGCCAGCCACCTGTTCCAAAGCCAGTCTTAATTTTAGTAATACAAACTTTTCCTGGTCCAATCCCCACTTTGGTGGCATCGGCTCCAGCGTTTTCTAATTCGCGAACGGCTTCTGGTGTTCCAACATTGCCCGCAATAACGAACGTTTCTGGTAAAGATTTTTTCAAGTGTTGAATCATATTAATCACCGCATTTGAATGACCATGGGCGATATCAATTGTCACGTAGTCAGGAACTAAACCTTCTCGGGCTAACGTTTCAACAAAAGCGTATTCCCCTTCTTTCACACCCACACTAATTGACGTGATTAAGCCCTTTTGTTGCATTTTTTTAATAAATGGCACTCGCGCCTCTTCATCAAACCGATGCATGATATAAAAATAACCATTTTCAGCAAGGGTTTCCGCAATCGTTTCATCAATAATTGTTTGCATGTTCGCTGGAACGACAGGCATTTTAAACGAATGTTTTCCTAAAGTTACTGTAGTATCACATTCAGAACGACTATTCACGATACATTTATTGGGAATTAATTGGACATCTTCATAATCAAAAACTTTCATACTTACTGCCTCCTAGTTATTTACAAAAATAACGTAAAAACCGAACATTCGGTCATTTAACGTTCGTGTTTACAAACACCATTGTTAATTTACACTATTTACCGCCACTTGTCAAAGGCGTTTTAACGAAAATTAATCTTTTACCCTTCTTGAACGTTTGGTAAAATGGCCTGCAATAAAATAGCAACAATTGAGGCAGTTGCCACGGGTGAACTAAATAAATATTGTAAAAATTGTGGTAGAGTTTCCAAAAACTCTTTTGGTAACAATGTCAACGCTAACGTCATAATAATTGGAACGGCAATTACATACATCTCTTTTTCATGAATTGTTACATCACTCATAACTTTCATTCCACTTACAGAAATGATGCCACAAACAACCACAAAAACGCCGCCGATAACTGGTGCCGGAATGGCCGAAATCAAGGTGGAAAGTTTTCCAGATAAGCCAAATAAGACAAACCACGCACCTGCAGCCACAAAAACCTTGCGACTAGCAACTCCAGTGATTGAAATAATCCCAGCATTTGTAGAGTAACTAGTTACTGGCGTGCCGCCAATGAATGAAGAAACTAAGCAACCTAAGCCTTCACCAATTACGCCGCGATTAATTTTTTCTTCGGTCAAAGGTTCAGCGACAACATGACTCACAGCAAACCAAGTGCCTGTTGTTTCCGCCATTAAAACCAGATAAATAACTAACATCGTGGCAATGGCTGACCAATCAAATTGGAAAGAAAAGTTAACTAATGGTAACTGAGGCAAACTAAACCAAGCCGCTTCACTAACGGCTGATAAATCAAGTACCCCTAATAATTGTGCCGCGATGCTCCCAAATAATAATGCCAAAATAACAGAAGAAACGCGGAAAATCCGCCCTTTTTTCAAAGCAGAACCTAAGAGCGCAAAGAAGATCAACGTACCCGCTGCTATAAATGCTAATAAAATATTTTGTCCTAATTCCCCTTTTGCATGGTAAATATTATCCGATAAAGCGACTGGCATTAACGAAAGACCCACCACAAAAATAATTGTTCCTCCCACAATTGGTGGAACAAATTTAGTGATTAAACGATTAAAGATACCAGTAAATCCTAATATAATAACAACAATTGCCCCCACTAAACTAGCACCTAAAACTGCGCCCCAGCCATTTCCTTGTTGGTTATTGGCAAAATAAATTCCTGCAATTGCCCCGATTGGAATAAATGAAGGGCCTTGCGCAACTGGTAATCTCATACAAAAATGAGATTGAATAATCGTGGCAAGTCCTGCTGCTATGAATGTTGCTTGGATTAAAGAAGACGTTTGTGCTGTGCTAATCCCAATAATTGAAGCAATGATCACAGGTACGACGTACACGTCCATTGCTAAGACATGCTGAATCCCTAACATAGTGGCCTGCCCAAAAGATACTGAATCTTCTGGCCCCACTGTTAAATGAAGATTATTTTGTTTCTTTTCACTCATTTTTTATACTCCTTTAGTTGCTGACATTAAATTTTTATCATGTACTTTTTCACCTTGTACCCAGACTTCTCGAATATTTTCTGGTCGTGCTAAATATAAGATTTTTTGGAAAATATCAAGCAATGATTCCCCTGGATTTTTAGGGATTCGTGCTTGTGACAAGCTTGTATTAATAATTTGAACATCCCAAGCATACCCTTTTTCTAATTTTCCAATTGGCAAACTTAGCGCTTGACCACCACCAGCAGTAGCTAAATAAAACGCTTCATTTACTGTAATCCGTGCTGTTTTAACACCTCGTACTTCTGGTTTTTTTGTAGCATCCACGCCATCTTCTAACATTCTAGAAGAAATAACCGCTTGCTTTAAATTGTCAAAAAGACTTGGTGAAAAACCACCTGAAAGATCACTACCTAAACCAACTTCTACTTGATGTTGATGTACTAATTTTGCAATCGGTGTTACTGCATTACCAAAATAAGCATTTGAGATTGGGCAGTGCGCCACAGCCGTCCCTGTTTCATGGAATAAATTCATATCTGCTTCTTCTAAAAAGCCTGCATGTGCCATCACTGCTTTTTCTGTTAATAAACCAAAATCATTCAATGCTTGGGCATCATTTTTTCCAAAACGTTCTTGAACAAATTGATGTTCCCAATCACTCTCACTACAATGACTTTGAACATGGACTTGATATTTCGCTGCTAATTCTCCTAATCCTTTAAGTGCTTCTTCTGTACAACTAGGAATGAAACGCGGAGTTACAACGGGATATACGCCTTGTTTTGTTTGCTGCGCTAATGTTTGAATTTCTTGAATAAACCGTTCCGTTTCTTCTAATGCTTGTTGCGTTGTTTGATCACGATAGTACTCAGGATTCTCATTAAGATCATCCATTACAACTTTACCAATTAAGCCACGCTGCCCTTTTTCCGCACAAATCTCTGCCAAACGACGGCTAGCTTCATAATGAATGGTTGCAAAATAAAGGGCTGTTGTTGTCCCATTAGCTAACAATTGGGTTACCAGTTCATCATAGACTTGTTGGGCAAATGTTAAATCTGCAAATTTGGACTCCAAAGGAAACGTGTACGTATTCAGCCATTCATACAATGGAATATCCAAGGCGGTCCCAGATTGTGCCCACTGAGGTGCATGGACATGTAAATCAACAAAGCCGGGTAAAAGATAAGAATCTTGGGGCAATTCTTGAAAACGTTGTGCCTCTTTTTGTTCTGCTAGCACAGTTTCATACGCTTCAGCATCTGGTTCAATTATTTCCTGAATTACTCCGGCCTCATTTATACAAAAAAGTGTCTCTTCATAAACTTTAATCTCTTGCAAATTTTTACTAGAAAAACCTGTTCCTTTTATTACAAAATGAAACATTTAATACTCCTCCTTACTATCACATGAAGATTATACATAAACTTTCGCTTAATAACTATAAAAATGTGATTTTTTTTAAAAAAATACGTGTTAAAACAAGCAAAAACCGAACATTCTAAGAATGATTTATTTTTTCTTTGGATAAACAAGAAAACTTTCTATTCTTAAGATTCTTCGGTATACTTGAAGAGAATCGTTAGAACTTTAGGAGGTCCTGAGATGATACAGATCGAACAAATTAGAACAGGTGTTATTCAAGAAAACTGTTATCTTGTTTATAATGAAGAAGCATTATTAATTATTGATCCAGGTGCAGAAGGAGCAAAACTAATTCAAGAAATTACCCGTTTAGGGAAGAAACCAGCCGCTATTTTATTAACACATACTCACTATGATCATATTGGTGCGGTAGAAGAATTGCGCCATCATTATCAAATCCCTGTTTATGTTAGTCCATTAGAACAAGCGTGGCTTTCCAATCCTATTTTGAATCTTTCAGGATTAGGCAGACATGATGATATAGCAAATATTATTGTTCAACCCGCCGAACATGAATTTAAACTAACCGATTATGAAATTGGCGGCATGAAATTTTCCGTAGTCCCAACACCTGGTCATTCAATTGGTAGCGTCAGCTTTGTCTTTGATGATTTTGTTGTTGTTGGGGATGCATTGTTTAAAGGTAGTATTGGTCGTACCGATTTACACACTGGTGATATGCAACAATTATTACACAGCATTATGACCTATCTATTCACTTTACCAGAAGAATTTCCTGTTTATCCAGGCCATGGTGATGCCACAACCATTCAACATGAAAAAGCCACAAACCCATTTTTTAATTAGAGATTTATTCACTATTTAAAGAAACTTAGGAGGAGTAGCAATGACTGAAGCAACGACACTTTATATTATTCGTCACGGAAAAACGATGTTTAATACGATTGGCCGAACCCAAGGCTGGTCAGATACCCCCTTAACCAAACAAGGAGAAGAAGGCATTTATCATTTAGGCTTAGGTCTTAGAGACATAGACTTTAAGGAAGCTTATAGTAGTGATAGTGGTCGTGCCATGCAAACCGCTCAGATTATTTTACAAGAACATCAAAACCACCAAAAGATTCCTTACCTAACCGATAAACGGATTCGTGAGTGGTGTTTTGGTTCTTTAGATGGTGGCTATGATGGTGAACTTTGGGGTGTGGTGCCACGCATTTTAGCTTTTAAAAGTTATGAGGACATGATGACCACGAAGATTACCTATCGTGAGCTAGCAAATGCTATTATTGAAGCCGATACGGCTGACTGGGCGGAGCCTTATGAAGTTATCCGTGATCGTGTTTGGTCTGGTTTCGAAGATATCGCTCATCATCGAGAAAAAAATGGTGGCGGCAAAGTCATGGTGGTTTCCCATGGACTAACAATTTCCTTTTTACTTTCCTTAATTGATGCAAGTTTGCCTATGCAGATGGCGCTGGAGAATGGTAGCGTGACGACCTTAACTTACGAAAAAGGAACATTTACCATTCAAGGAATTAATGATAGTTCTTATATTGAAAAGGGAAAAAAGATTGCTGAAAAGCGCCGTTTATTGTAAAAAAAAGAGAAGATTATCTGTCATTTTGACAGATAATCTTCTCTTTTTGTTTATTCTTTTAAACGTTCTACATTTTTTCTTGAGATTTGAATTTTTTCTAAGGTTTCCTTATAGTTTTTTGCTGCATAAGCAAAAAATAAAACATCGACTACATACAATTGTGCCACCAAGGAAACAGTAGCCGCACTTCTCAATGGCACGTCTTCCCCACTAGAGGTTTGGAGGACGATATCACTTTTTTCACCAATCACTGATTTTTCATCTTGTGTGATACTAATAATAGGAATCCCTTGCTGCTTCGCTAAATCAGCTAAAGTACTTGCTTCTTTATTCGTTCCAGAATTAGAAATAACAATAAAAACACTAGGCTTTTCTGTTGAGCCTAACATGGAAGCAAATAAATGATGATCCAATGTTGTAAATACCGTTCGGCCTAATCGCGTAAACTTTTGATAAATATCTTGAGCAACCAACGAAGAGGCACCTAATCCATAGACAAAAATTACTTCTGTTTTTTCCAACAAATCAACGGCTTCATTCACTGCGACATCCTCTAATGTCTGACCGCTTCGCTCAACCACATGAACAAAGCGCGCTTGTAACTTTTGTTTAATATCAGCTGTTGATTCCCCTTTAGTAACTTCAGTGTACATTTGCTGCTTCATTTGGCCAAGATTTGCAGATAATAAAAGTTTCAACTCTGTGAAGCCATTCACATCCATAGAATGACAAAAGCGAATAATTGCCGCTGGACTTGATCCTGCTTGTTTCGCTAGCTCTTGCGCATTCATTGAAATAACTGTTTCTGTATTTTTTAAAATATATTCTGCGATTTTTCGTTCTGATTTTGGTAATTGTTGTAGACGATCTTGGATAGATAAGACAATATTTTGTTGCATAAACACCCCTCCTGATACACCATTTCCTACGCAATTAAATTTTAACAAAGAAAAAGGGAGAAGCCAAGTTCTCCTTTTTTCTATTTATTATTTAGTTGTTTGCATATCTTTAGGAATCCCAAAGAATAACGTTGCTACAAAACCACCTGCGTAAGCAGCCAATAAACCTAATACATATGCAAGCCATTGGTTGTTGGCAATTAATGGAATTAAAGCCACCCCACTTGGTCCAATAGCAATCGCACCAACATTACCGAAGGCCCCAATCACCGCACCACCAATACCACCGCCGATACAAGCAGTAATGAATGGACGTCCTAATGGTAAAGTAACTCCGTAGATTAATGGTTCACCAATACCTAAAATCCCAACTGGCAAGGCACCTTTAATCATTTCAACTAATTTTTTATCTGATTTACAACGAATCCATAATGCTAAAGCTGCACCGACTTGTCCCGCACCAGCCATGGCCAGAATTGGTAATAACAAAGTCATCCCTGTTTGATTAATCATTTCAATGTGGATTGGCGTCAAAATTTGATGTAAACCAAACATTACCATTGGCAAGAAGGTTAAACCAAGAGTAAAGCCAGCAACCATGCCACCTTTTTCTAAGACAACATTGATAATACCAACTAAGCCATTAGAAATAGCTCCGGCTACAGGCATGATTAAGAAAATAGTTGCTAAGCCAATCACTAAAAGTGAAATGGTTGGCGTTACGATAATATCAATTGATTCTGGGACAATTTTATGCAATTGTTTTTCTAACAATGATAATAACCATACGGCAAAAATAACACCGATAATTCCGCCTTGTCCTGCAGATAATGTTCCCCCAGTGAAAATATTACTGATTGGAGCATCCGGATTCATTCCTGTCAACATTGTGACTGCCCCAATAACACCACCCAACGCTGGCGTTGCACCAAAAACGCTGGCGCTGTTAATCCCAGTGTAAAGAGCTAAATAAGCAAAAATCCCATTTTTAATGATATTTAAGACATCGATATATTGTTGCCATGAAGCTGAAATATCACCAGCAACAACTAAGTTAGACATAACAGCTGCAATCCCGCCAATAATACCAGCCCCAACAAAGGCAGGAATCATCGGAACAAAGATACTAGAAATAGCTTTTAATACTTTTTTAAATGGTGAAGTGTTATTTTGTTTCGCTTTTTGTTGTGCTTTCATTTGAGCGGCTTTTTCTTCTACTAAATCTTTTCCAGATTTGCCTGCTGAAGCATCAGTTGAGGTGTCATGATTAAATGGTTCTCCCAATTTGACACCTGCTTGATCTACCATTTCTTGTGCAACCTTGTTAACAGTCCCTGGACCAACAACTACTTGTAACGTATCATCTTCTACGACGCCCATAACGCCATCAATTTTTTTCAATCCTTCAATATCCACTTTGTCATAATCGCGGATATCCATACGAACACGAGTCATACAATGAATGACTTTGTCCACGTTTTCTTGACCACCAACTTCTTTATAAATCCCATCAGCAATGCGTTTAATTCTTTCTTCTGCCATGTTAAAACACCCTCCTAATTCCTTAATTTAATGTATTCTTGATAAATTGATTCCCGTCAATTAATTTTTGTGTTGCTTCTTCTTTAGTACTATCAGTTAAAATCATTACAATTGCTAACTTCACATTTTCTTCTGCCTCTACAAATTTTAGTTCGGCAACTTCATAACTACAACCCGTTGCTTCCATAATAATCCGTTTGGAACGCTCCACTAATTTTTCATTGGTTGGTTTTACATCAACCATTAAGTTATTGTAGACTTTCCCAATACCAATCATGGAAATAGTTGATAACATATTTAAAATTAATTTTTGAGCTGTCCCAGATTTCAAGCGAGTCGAACCTGTTAAAAATTCAGGTCCTGCATCTACTTCAATCGGCATTTGCGCATATTTACTAATTTCGGCATTTTTATTACATGCCACAGTTGCGGTAGCTGCTCCCACCGTTGTAGCATATTCTAAACCGCCAATTACATAAGGCGTACGACCACTGGCTGCAATCCCAACAACAATGTCATTTGCTGATAATTTTAGATCAACTAAATCTTGACGACCTAGTTCTTTTGAATCTTCGGCACCCTCTACTGCGACAGTCATTGCTTTTTGACCACCAGCGATGAGGCCTTGAACCATCTCTGGCTCGACGCCAAAAGTTGGTACGCATTCGGCTGCATCTAAGACACCTAACCGACCACTCGTACCAGCGCCCATGTAGATCAAGCGGCCGCCTTGATTGAAACTTTTGATGATGGCTTCTACCACTGGTTCAATGGCTGCTAATTCTTGACCCACTGCTATTGCAACTTTTTGGTCTTCTTGATTCATTTTTTGTAAAGCTTCTTTGACACTCATCTCATCTAAGCCCATTGTATTTTCATTTCTACGTTCAGTTGTTAAGTTTTCTAAATTCATTTTCTATCGTTCCTTCCGTGACTAGCGTAAATTGATTGCCTGCCTTGATTAACGGCAATATCGTTTGATCTTTTTCAATAATTCGTGTAATCGTATTGACTTTTTCATCTTTCGGCAAGTCCACCAGTGTGACTTGAATTTCTCCCATATAGCGACCATATTTTTCATTATCAATCGTTACGGTTCCCACTGGACGGGCTTCAGTCTGCTCTGACTCAATCGTTGCAATTTCATCTTTTCTGAACATTTCACTCGTTCTTGATAATTCACTTCGCAAAACATCTCTTGCAGCATCTAAACGATTGGTATGAGTCCCAAGTATTCGCTTCAAATAGAGGCTCTTGCTAGGTGCTACTTCTAACAGAAATTGATTGGTTTGGTGATAATAACCAAATTGAGCCATGGTTCGCTCACTAATTGTAGGATCACCAATATAAACAGCATCGACATAAGGATCAGCCATCAAACCAACGGCAGCGGCGAAAGGATTTTGCCCCCGATGTTTTTCTAATGTTGGTAAACCAGCAAAAATTGGGCCTCTTGTTTGCCCATCTCCTGGCACAAAAGTAAAAACTTGTAAGCCTAATTCTTTAAGCCAGCGGTTCTTTTCATTAAAAAATGTTGTTCCAATGCCGGTTTCAGGTCTTGGATAATAATTATGCCAAGCTTCTAAGCGAGAAAAGTCCGCTTGGTGAGCCTTTAACTCAGCCACTTCTTCCAGTGTAATGGTACTAGCATTCAATCCTATATCAATCTTATGTGAAGCATGAGCCATTTGTTCTATCGTAATGCCGTAGTCCATCCGAAGGCCAGTTACGCCCAACTCGATTAAAGGCTCTAATTCATCGAAAGAAAAACCCGCTCTTTTTAACGCTTCACCTGAAATATCTACCATAATTTTCATTTTTTCTGCCTTAGCAATTGCCCCTAAATCAGTCAAGCGTTGGCGATAAAGAGAAGTATCATCTTCTGGAATGTGTAAAGAAGTGAAAATACCATCAAATCCAAGCGCTTTCATCTTTTTGATATAAATAATTGTATCGTTTGTAATCTCTTCACCAAGAAAAACTGAAATACCATACATCTTTTTAGCTCCTCTCTAATACGCTTTCATTATAACTTGTTTGAAATAAAATTTCAACTATTTTTCTAAATATTTTTTAATTCCAAAATAAAATTTTATTTATGTTCAAAAAAAACAGATATTCCTTTATAGAAATATCTGTCTAATGCATTAATTGGCTGTGGCAGAGCCAACTGGTGTACCAGCTGTAACCACGCCAGTTTTCTCTAACGAAAATTGTGCTACTTTATCCATGTTGGTAATGATGACAACCATTTCAGTTCCTTTACCAGCTGCTTTAATTGCCTCTAAATCAGCAATTGCGACCACCGTATCTGCAGTCACTTGGTCGCCTTCTTTCACTTTAATAGTGAACGGTGCCCCGTTTAACTCTACCGTATCGATACCCATGTGTAATAAAATTTCAAGACCGTTTGTCATTTTTAAACCAATGGCATGTTTTGTTTGGAAAACGCTTAAAACTTCTCCTTCAATAGGTGCATAAATTTCACCATTTTCTGGAACTACTGCGTAGCCATCTCCCATCATTTTTTGTGAAAAAACAGGATCATTCACTTCACTAATTGGGATAACGGTTCCATTGGCAACGGCATACATTGTATTATTTTCGACAACTTCATTCTTTTTCTTCAAAAATCCAAACATTTCTCTTCCCCCATTTTTTAAAGTATCACTAGTATAGAAAAAAGTTTCATGAATTACAAGTGGCACCTTTGTATAATTCTAAAATTTATTTTAAAATAAGAATTTGCATTGGCATTTACTTTGTCAGCGGGTATACTTATACTTGATGTATTTTGCATTTATTTCAGAAAGGAATGGTGACATGCTTTTTGCTAACCTATGGAAAGCAATTATTCTTGGTATTATCGAAGGAATTACCGAGTGGCTTCCAATTAGTAGTACCGGACATTTAATTTTAGTGGATGAGTTTATTAAACTCGATCTAAGTAAAGATTTTATGGAAATGTTCAACGTCGTTATCCAATTGGGAGCGATTATGGCGGTTGTTATTTTATACTTCCACAAATTGAATCCTTTCTCACCAAAGAAAAATGGCGAAGAGAAAAAAGATACTTGGATTCTTTGGTCTAAAGTCTTAGTCGCTTGTTTACCAGCGGCAGTTATTGGTCTAAAATTTGATGATTATTTAGATGCACATTTTTATAACTTTTTAACAGTATCGATTATGTTAATTGTTTATGGGATTGCTTTTATTATCATTGAAAAACGAAATAAAAATGTTGCACCGAAGTGTACTAATCTAAAAGACTTCACTTATAAAGCCGCTTTAATCGTTGGTGCTTTCCAAGTACTGGCATTAATTCCAGGAACTTCACGTTCAGGAGCGACCATTTTAGGGGCAATCTTAATTGGGGCCTCACGTTTTGTTGCAACAGAGTTTTCATTTTTCTTAGGAATTCCAGTAATGTTTGGAGCAAGTTTTTTAAAAATCTTTAAATTCTTGGCCAAAGGAAATACGTTTGGATTAGAAGAAATCATTATTTTATTAACTGGCTCTATTGTTGCCTTCGTTGTTTCCATCATTGCGATTAAATTCTTATTGAATTACTTGAAGAAAAACGATTTTACAGTTTTCGGTTGGTATCGCGTAATTTTAGGTGCGATTTTAATTGGCTACTGGTTATTCTCATAAAAATAAAACCGTTGCTTTCAACAGTGAAAGCAACGGTTTTATTTTTTTAAATCGCCAAACGTTATTCGCTCAATCCCCTGTTCTTCAAACCACTGACGAACACAAGGATCACAAATCGTTGCTAATTCTTTACAGCGTAAAGTGGTATAAGAAGAATTGTCTAACACAAATTGATCCAAATACCCAACATCAAAATGCATCTCAGCAATTGCCGATTCCGGCATCCGTAATAAACCAAAGTCATCTTTTAAAAAATTCTCCACTGATACGCCTTCGTGAATATAAGATAACGCCCCAGACTCTAACAAATGTGTCACCTGGAAATAACCTTGTTGCGGTGGATATTCTTTTTCCCCACTATATTTCAGGGTTGTATGAAGTCCGTACTCTTCTGCTAATTCTAAAAATACTTGATCAACCACTTCATCCCCAATCGAGTGGCAATCAAAATGTTCAGGATAATGTCCAGTTAGTTCCTTAAAGCGCGTCAATTGCGCAATCGTTTCAAGTCGTACTTCTTCATATACGAAGGTTACTTGCTTTTGTTGACGATAATAAGAAGAGCGATGAAAATTGCCTTGTTCATCTACCAGTGAAGGAATCATACATGGGTCTGCACAAGGTTTCCCTAATAAAAAATTCGTATGCTGACCTACAAATAAGCCTGGATAATTTTTTGCTAACGCAACGGCGTGTTCTGCTGTTGGTAAATTGGGCATCAAAAGTGTCGACGTCGTTAAACCATCGACATAACTTTTGATAATGCCATGATTAATCGCTTCTGACATCCCAAAATCATCAGCATCAATAATTACTTTAACCAACAGCTCCCCCTCTTTTCTTTACGTATTTTTGATGACAATTCCGACAATAATATTAACAGCTGATTCACAATCATTAATCGTGCGCTCAAGCTGATCATAAACATCTTTCCACTTGATAACTTTTAATAAATCTTTTTCGTTAGTCATCAAATCTTTCATGGCGCTACTGTATAATTTATCGCCTTGAGATTCAATCGTATTCACTTCATCAATCAATGAAACTAACGTTTTGGAATTCTTAAATTTTGCAAATTCCTTCGTTGCTGATTTAACGCCTTCTGTCGCTTTAACAATATAAGCAGTTAATTCTAGCGCGGGCGCAATCATTTCTTCGACAACTAAATGATCAAGTAAATAAGACAAACTATTAATGCTATCGATAATGTTATCTAAGTGATCCGTAATATCGACAATATCTTCTCGATCAATCGGCGTAATAAAGGAAATATAGAGTTCATTTAAAATTTTGCGAACAATTTCATCATTCTCTTTTTCCAATTGATGAATCACTTCTGATTTTTTTACTAAGTTTTCTAATGAATAATTGTCTACAATTTCTTGCAAAACCTTTGCCGCTTCATAAGCATTTGTTGCTAACTGGTTTAATTCTCCAAAATAATCAAATTGTTTTTTACGTGCCATGTTTTTCTCTCCTTAAAAAATTGCAATAAATAATTTTGACATCACATAAGCGATCAGCCCACATCCTGGGAAAGTTAAAATCCATGCTATCAGCATTTCTTTCACGATACGCCAGTCAACACTTGAGATTCGCTTAGAAGCACCTACTCCCATAATCGCTGTTGTTTTTGTATGAGTAGTTGAAACTGGAATCCCAAAAGCCGATGCTAAAAATAAACAAATAGCCGTGCTTAAATCTGCAGTGAAGCCTTGATAGCGTTCAAGTTTTACCATATCCATCCCGACTGATTTAATGATTCTCATGCCGCCCACAGAAGTTCCAATGCCCATTGTAATGGAACACAGAACCATAACCCATAACGGAATCACAAAACCGCCACCTGTTTTTTCGACTAAATTATTATAAAAAAGCACTAACATGAACACGCCCATAAATTTTTGCCCATCTTGCGCACCATGTAAAAAAGCATTAGCTCCTGCACCAAAGGCTTGTCCAACTGTAAAAAATTTGTTGGCTTTTCTTCTAGGCACAGCCGAGAAAGCTTTCACAACAAGTTTGGCAATCAAATAACCGCCGCCAAAGCCCATAACGGTAGAAACAACTAGACCAACAAGCACTTTGATCCATTCCGAGCCATTGACTGCACCCAAACCACCTAATGCCATTGCCGAACCAGTCAAGCCGGCAATTAACGCATGGCTTTCACTTGTGGGAATACCAAAATACCACGCAGCAACTGCCCAAACCACAATTGAAAAAAGCGAAGCAGCCAAAGCCACCTGTGAAGCGTTTCCATTTGCGTCAAAACTAACAATGTTGCTAATCGTTTCAGCTACTTGGGCATTAAAAAAGGTCATGACTAATGCACCTAAAAAGTTCATCACAACAGCCATCCAAATTGCGACATTCGGTTTTAACACCCGAGTCGAGACAGCGGTTGCAATTGCGTTCGGCGCATCCGTCCAACCGTTAACAAAAATTACACCCATTACCAAAGTAATCGTTACCAATAATGCAATACTCACAAAGACACCACCATTTTTCATTTATCTATTTTATCATAGCATGTTTTAAAAAAAATGTATGCTTTTTTCTTAAGGCTCTGGCAAATTTTCTTATTTTTTTCTTGAAATTGTCTGTTAAGGAAAAAAACTTGTCGTCTTTTATTGCAATGGAACAATGGATTAGGTATAATGATTACTGTTGAATTACATTGGCTGACCAGTGTAAAACCTAAATCATCGGAGGTGAAACAAATGCCAAATATCGAATCTGCAATCAAACGCGTACGTACAAGTGCTAATGCGAATGCGAAAAATTCATCTCAAACAAACGCAATGCGTACAGCAATCAAGAAATTTGAAGAAGCTGTAGCTGCTGGAGCTGATAACGTCGATGCTTTATACAACGAAGCTGTTAAAGCTGTTGATATGGCTGCAACTAAAGGTTTAATCCATAAAAACAAAGCTAACCGCGATAAAATTCGTTTAAGCAAATTAGCTAAATAATGTGAGATAGAAGTTAGCATTCATGTTAGCTTCTTTTTTCATCAAAAAATGTCCAAGTCTGTTTTCACAAAGACTCGGACATTTTTTTATAAAGGTGAATCAATCCACGGTAAATCTGTTGTGAGATGTTGACTAAATAATTTAGTCTCTTCTCGCAAAGCTAAACGTTGTTGTCTTCTCGTTTCATAATTGGAACAAATCAACTTTTCTTCTGCAGTTTCTGGGACGACTGCCGCTAATTGGAAGTCACTTTCGGGATTCATATGAGACGGAATGGCTACAAAAGTTGTAAAACAAGTCGCCGCTAAATAACGCTCTCCAGTTGTTAAATCTTCTCCTACAACTTTAACAAATACTTCCATCGATTTATGATGCACACCAGAAACAAACGTTTCAACACACACTGAGTGATTTTCTTTTAAAGGTTTTAAAAAATTCAAGTTATCTAAAGATGCTGTAACTGCCCCTCTCCGACAATGTCGTGAAACGGAAATGGATGCGGCGTCATCAATTAAAGACATTAATTTCCCACCAAATAGTGCACCAAAGGGATTTAAATCAAAGGGAAATACACGATGTGTTTGAATCACTCGTGATTCTCGACAAAATTTTTCTTTCGTCATTAACGATTCCTCTACTTTCATTTATAAACTTTTCCACGCTTTACTTTAGCTTACTTTACCATTTGATGCAATCCTTACTTTTTAGGAAACATTTAAAAAATAACAAATTTGCAAGTCCCATTTATTCATTTTTAGGAAAGTTGCTGTATAATAATAACGGTTAAAGAACTTTTAAGGAGATGGATACACATGAAAATTGCAATTGCTGGTGCCGGCGCTATGGGCAGCCGTTTAGGAATTATGTTGCATCAAGGCGGAAATGATGTAACTTTAATCGATCAATGGCCCGCGCACATTGAAGCCATTCGTGAACATGGTTTAATCGCTGATTTTAATGGAGAAGAAGTTGTCGCAAAACTACCAATCTTCTCACCAGAAGAAATTGACCATCAAAATGAACAAGTAGATTTAATTATTGCTTTAACCAAAGCACAACAATTAGATGCAATGTTTAAAGCGATTCAACCAATGATTACTGAAAAAACGTATGTACTATGTTTATTAAATGGCTTAGGTCATGAAGATGTACTAGAAAAATATGTACCAAAAGAAAACATCTTGGTTGGCATTACCATGTGGACAGCTGGTTTAGAAGGACCGGGACGTGTTAAACTTTTAGGTGATGGCGAAATTGAATTAGAAAATATTGATCCTTCTGGTAAAGAATTTGCTTTAGAAGTCGTTGATGTCTTCCAACAAGCTGGTTTAAATCCAAGCTATAGTAGCAATGTTCGCTACTCTATTTGGCGGAAAGCCTGTGTCAATGGCACGCTAAATGGTTTGTGTACAATCCTTGATTGTAATATTGCCGAATTTGGTGCATTACCTGTTAGTGAATCCCTTGTTAAAACATTAATCAGTGAATTTGCAGCAGTCGCAGAAAAAGAAGCCATTCATTTAGATCAAGCAGAAGTCTATACACATATTGCTCAAACTTATGATCCAAACGGTATTGGCTTGCACTATCCGTCTATGTATCAAGATTTAATTAAAAATCATCGTCTCACAGAAATTGATTACATTAATGGTGCCGTTTGGCGCAAAGGACAAAAATACAACGTAGCAACACCTTTCTGTGCCATGTTGACACAGCTTGTTCACGGAAAAGAAGAACTATTAGGAGCTAAATAATAAGAAAGTGCCAGAGACAATCGTTGTATGACGATTGCCTCTGGCATTTTCTTATTTTGCTTGTGCAGTCAATTTTAAAATAAATAATTGGAATAGTAATTCTTTATCCATTTGTCCTGTTTTCATGCGGTAATCATTTTCAACTAATTCATCATAAAGTCTTTCTAATCGAGACAATTCAAATCGTCGGACTTGTTGTAACGCTAACTTGACTCGATAAGGATGAACCTTTAATGTATCAGCGATATTCGCTTGTTGATAGCCCATCTTAGCCAAAATTTTTGTTTGCAGAAAAAGGCGAATCTGATTCAATAAGATTGCATTTAACTTAATGGTTTCTTCTCCTTGTAAAAGTAAATCTTCATACAATTGAACAGCTTTTTCACTGTTTCCAGAAAGTACTTCGTTGGTTAAGTCAAAAACATTATGTTCCAAAGACTTAGGGACTAATTCTTGAACCGCACCTCGTGTAATTGTCTTCGTCTCAAGGGCATATAAATACAGCTTCTGTAATTCTCCCATAATTTTTGATAAGTTCAAGTCTGTCAATTGAAGTAATAAATCAAAAGCATCGGAGCGAATAGTGTACCCTTCGCTCTCAATCGTTTGAGAAATGTACTGACGAATAGCCTTTTCATCCATTGGATTGACATCAACTACTGTGGCATTTTTTTTCAATGCTTTGGTAATTTTTTTTCGTTCATCTAATTTTTCATAAGAGGCCATAAAAACAAGAACAGTTGTTGGTGATGGACTTTCCAAATAATTCAATAAAAGATTGACATCATGTTCCACACCGTTTGTTTTTCTTTCGGCAGTTAAAAAGTAAGGATTTTCCACAAAGACAAGGCGATAATCACCAAAAAACGGAATTGTTTCCGCTTCAGCAATCGCTGCACTTAAAGGTGTTTCCTCCATATCAAATGAGAAAAAGTTAAATTGATCATCCTCTTCCGTCAACAATTCTTTCATCAATGTTGTTTTAAATAATTCAGTTAAATAAAGTTCTGTTCCTATTAATAAATACACTGGAGCGATTTTTTGCTCTCGCACTTCTTTCAAAGCTTTTTGTAACTCCATTGGCTCGCTCCTTTTCTCGTTTCTCTTGTTTATCCTATCATGTTACTTCTGGAAATACTAGTCTTGTTCTTTAACAAATTTGGCTTTAGAAAGCCCTTGCCAAGGTAACCATTGATAATAAATCATTCCTTGAAGATCAGTCCGATAATAATTTATTTTTTGCTCCTCCAGCGTCGCTAATGTCTCCTGATGAGGATGTTTAAAACGATTATTCAGCCCAGCTGAAATCAATGCTTCTCGCGGATTAAGCTGTTCGATAAATCTTTTAGTAGACGACGTTTTACTGCCATGATGACCGACTTTCAAGATGTCGATTTTCAACTGGGGATAGCGAGCCAACACTTGTTCTTCTCCTTCGGCTTCCAAGTCACCAGTAAATAAAAAATGCCGTCCACCTAATTGTGTGGAAAACACTATCGAGTCATTATTGCCCCCAATACTGCTCTTATTTGGTGATAAAATTTGAAAAGAAATGGGCCCATTAATTCGCTTGGGCGCTAAAATTGGCCGACAGTCTGTTCCGCTTTTTTGTAGTTGTTTCAAGACTTGGCGAAACGAAAAATTGGCTTCAGCTGCTCCTTTAGGGAAATAAAGAACAGAAATTGGAACCTTCTGCGCAATGGCTAATAAATCGCCAAAATGGTCTTCATGTGCGTGTGTGATGATCACTTCATCTAAACGTTTGACTCCTTGACTTTTGAGAAAAGGAATCACTGAATATTCCGCTCCTGATCGACTATTTTTCCGTTGCCGCCAAGCTTCTTTGTCAAAAGACAACCGACCACCTGTATCGATCAGTGTATTTTTTCTGTGAAAAGGCGCTTGGATAAACAAACTATCCCCTTGGCCTACATCGATCATTGCAACAATGCCAATTGGCGAAAGGTATTTACTATTTATCAAAACAATTAGTAGTCCGATTGAGAAAAAAATTTTTTTAGACTTGTCTGCTAAATAAATCATTGAAAGTCCGATTAGTAATAACAAACTAATTTGTATCCAAGAATTTAAATAGCCGATGGTCAGCTTCGGATTTAAGTGAACTAGCACCCACTCAAATAAGCCATTCATTGTTAAAAATAGTGGTTCGAGCAAGGCTGCTAAATAACGTGCTGGCATAATAATCACTAGAAAAAAGCTCAACGTCAAAAGCGGTAACAAGAACCGTTCAAAAATTGGTAACAAGAGAAATGTTAAGAAACTTCCTAACAAGGGCCATTCATAAAATGATTGGACTAAAATAGGTAAGGAAGCCACAGCCAATAGGAAAGAGCCTAAACAATTTTTAATGAAAGGCGAAGAATAACCAACCAATGTTTGCTCTAAAAACAGCAGAACAAAGGAAAGTAAATAACTAAATTGACCGCCGACTGAAAAAAAGAGGGTTGGCTGAACAATCAAGTGCACTAAGAGAGTTAAACTCCAACAATCGAGGGCCGGAACCTGCCAATTAAACCGTCGATTGAACGTATTGAGGTTTGTTTGTAAAAGCGCCCGCATGACACTGACTGAGAATCCTGTTAAACCAGCATATATCAGAGAAAAACCGCATTGCCACAAAAAATAACTTTCTTGCGTTCGACGAGCGATTCTTAGCATCAGCAAGCGAAATAGACGAATGAAAAAAGAAACATGCATCCCTGACAAACTAAAAAGATGCAAAATGCCTAATGCTGAAAATTTATCGCTTATTTCAGCAAATTCTTCATTACGAAAACCTAAGAGCAACGCATTCATATACATTGCACTAGTCTCAGCAAAATTTTTCTGAATATGTACCATCGCCCACTTCCGCCAGCCGCTAATGATTTCTTTAAACCGCCAAGAAAAAAAGGAACGCGGTTGTCCTATCTCCTCAATGAATAAAATAGCTTCGATTCCTTGATTCTTTAAAAATAGTTGATAATTGAAGCCATTTTTGTTGGTTTGACCTTGGGGCGAGTCTAAAATACCTACAGCGGTTGCCTGAATGGTTGTGGTTAGTTGTTGCCATTGCTGTTTTTCTTTCACACTTTTTAATTGATAAAATACCATCACTTTCTGCCTTTTGCCTTTTACGATCCAATTGGCAGGAAATTTTACTTGATCACCATCGACTTGTATTTCATCTGGCAATATCGTTAGCTGTCCTGACAAGCGGACTTCTTTAGGCAACAAAGAGACTGGCTTTAACCACTGGAAAATCAATATGCCCCCTACTATTAAAAAACTGCACAAAAAACCTCCCAATATAACAGGAAAACTTTTTGTACAGACAATACGGATAACAGTGATAGAAAAAAGAAGAGCTCCTAATAGGCTAGGTGCGAAAAAACACCACAGCCCACAACTAGTCAGCAGAGCTATGAAGAACCAATTATTCCTCAGCTGAGGAAGGATTGTCCTCAAGTGTGGCAAATTCTTCTCCCCATTGTAATTCGGCAAAATATTTTGGTACTAAAGTCACTTTTTCAACCGTGGCTCCTACTTGTTCAATTAAATTTAGGGCGTACGCATCATTACGGTAATCCTTTAAATAATAAATCTTTTTAATCCCTGCTTGTAAAATCATCTTTGTACATTGCAGGCAAGGGAAATGTGTCACATAAATTTCTGCCCCTTCTGTAGGGACGCCAAACTTCGCACATTGTAAAATTGCATTCATTTCTGCGTGGATTGTTCGAACGCAATGATTATCAACAACATAACATCCTTCATCAATACAATGCGTTCCGCCACTGACTGAACCATTATAACCTCCTGCAATAATTCGTTTGTCGCGAACAATGGTTGCTCCGACAGTTAACCGTGTGCAAGTACTTCTTAATGATAATAAGACGCTTTGTCCCATAAAATATTGGTCCCATGGAATTCGTTCCATAATAAACCTCCTTTATTTTTAATGACTCCTGTGTTCGATTTGCCAAATCATTTAATCTTATTACAAATAGTATGTTATCCGCATCCCATAGTCAAGAATTCTCAGGAATTTTCTGTTAAAAGTTAGCCAGTCACTGTCAACATGTCTTTTAAACGTTCTACTGTTTTCTCTCCAATACCGGGAACATTTTTCAGTTCCTCGACGGTTTTAAACGGTCCTTGTTCGTCACGAAAACGAATAATCTCTTGTGCTTTTTTCGCACCGATTCCTGAAATCGTTTGTAGCTCTGCTTCTGTTGCCGTATTAAGGTTGATCTTTTCCTCCTGATTTTGCTGAGCAGATGCTGATTCCTGCAGCGTTTCTAATGACTGTGCCACTGGTTCTCCTTTTTTGGGCACGTAAATAATCATTTGATCTTTTACTTTTTGAGCGTAATTGACCTGGGCAGTATCAGCTTCCTCGCTCACGCCTCCAGCTAAAGCTAAAGCATCCCAAATCCGCTGCTGATTTTTTAGTTGGTAGATTCCTGGTACTTTCACTGCGCCTTTAATATCAACATAGATCATTGTTTCTGCCCTTTCTTTTGTGGCCTCTGTGGTGGCCTCTGCCGTAGTGGTCAGACTTGTCTCCTCCCACATTGTGGTGTCTACTCGTGGCTCCTTATTAACCATCAAATAAATACCCACTAATAGAGTTATCAAAATAACTATAGACGCGCCACTACCTAGCAATAGCCACTTTTTGGGTAACTGTTTCAACCAATCCATCGTTTGTCCTCCCTTCAAAATATAATTACGCATTTTTTAACAAAAAAAATGCGCCTGGACCAAAAATCACTAGTAATTTTTGGTCCAGGCGTACTTTTATTTTAATTTCTCTAGATAGTTCAAGGCATCTTGAACCGTTTTTACTGGGACAATTTTCATTTTTGTCCCAATTTTTTTCGCAGCTTCTTGTGCTTCTTGATAATTCGATTTGATTTTTGGCTCAACTTTTTTCATTTCTGAAGTTATTTCATCATCGGGTGCAAAGAAAATTTCTGCGCCGTTCTCACTGGCAGTTACAACTTTTTTGTCAATGCCTCCGATTCTACCAACGATTCCTTGACTGTTCATCGTACCTGTTCCAGCAATTTCATGACCTTTACGTAAATCTTTATGACTTAATTGTTCATAGGTCTGCAAAGTAAACATTAAACCAGCCGATGGCCCACCAATATCACCCGCTTCAATAGATACTGGGATAGAAGAATCAATTTCTGTATGATCGGTCAAACCAATACCAATCCCCGCTTTTTTATCTGTTGGCAATTCAATTAATTTGCCGGTCGCTTCTTTTGCTTTGCCATCTTGAGTAAATTGAACAGTGACTTTTTGATTCACTTTTTGTGCTTTAATGTAGTTCATTAATTCTTCACTGCTTTTAAAAGATTTGCCATCCACGCCTGTCACGGTATCGCCAACTTCAATTTTTCCTTTAAAACTTGAGTTGTCTTCCATCGCTAACACATAGACGCCTTTAAATTTCATCTCATATGGAACCTTCGCTAATTTTAAGGCTTGCTCAATTGCGGCGTTTTTTGAGGAATCCATATAGTATTGTTGAATTCGATTATATTCGCTATTACTACTATCTCCCATTAATTCTTTTTTGGACATGACTTCTTGAAAATCCGAAAAGTTTGCTTTTATGGCAGAAAAAATAGTGGCCGAACGAATGCCCACCGTTGTTAAATAAAAAGCACCAGACTGCGTATCTTTTTTCCCATCAACAGTTACAAACTCTTTTAAATTTTCTGTCGTTCCTGGTCCTTCAATATAATAAGGAATTGGGACGATAAACAAACCAATTAGCAGCAATGCCAATACCATTGGAATGAGTGATTTAAACGAAAATTTTTCTGTTTTTTTATTCATTATTTTAGCTCCAGTCATTCTTCTTTTGTTTTAACGCATGATAAATATTGGGAGGAAGATAGTCAGACACATCGCCTCCAAAACGTAAAACTTCTTTTAGTAAACTGGAGCTTACATGTGCATATGGTTCTTCTGCTAATAGAAAAACCGTTTCAATTTCTGGCGCCAGATGTTGATTCATTTTAGCAATGTCTTTCTCGTACTCGTAGTCTTTGACGTTTCTAATGCCACGAATCAAAAAATTAGCCCCTAATGATTTTGCACTTTCCACAGTTAACTGGGTTTCTTGCATAATAACACGCACATTTGGCATTTCTTTAGTTGCTTCTTCAATTAAATATTTTTTCTCTTCTGGCGTAAATAATGTTTGCTTACTTGTATTTATAAAAACGCCAATGATGACTTCGTCAAATAACTTCGCACTGCGTTCAATCAAATTTAAATGACCATTTGTCATCGGATCAAAACTTCCGGGAAATAGAGCAATTTTACGCATCTTACGCCTCCTGACGATAAATCGTTACTTGAGTGATTCCGTAAACGGTTTCTCTTGTTTTTTCTAGTGTACCAATCGTTTCCGGTAATTTGACAGTTTTATCTGTTTCACAAACGATAACGGCTTCGTTTGTTAATAACTGCCGTTCTAACATCTTTTCTAATTGTGAAACAATTTCTTGTTTGGCATAGGGCGGATCCAATAAGACCAAATCAAATTGTAGCTTCTCTTCATAAAACTGTTCTAAGGCACGATTAGCATCCATTTTTCTAACTTCAAATTTTTCTGGTTCTTTTGTAATCGCAATATTTTCTTTAATTACTTTTAGTGCAGCAAAATTCTTTTCAATACAAACACTTTTATCCATTCCACGAGAAACGGCTTCAATCGCTAACCCGCCACTTCCTGAATATAAATCCAGCGCCATTCCACCATCGAAATATGGACCAATCATATTAAAAATAGATTCTTTTACTTTATCTGTTGTGGGCCTAGTATTGTCGCCATCTAACGCTTTCAAGCGCCGGCCACCATATTCTCCAGAAATAACACGCATTGTTTCGACTCCTTTATCAATCATTCTTTTATAATTCATTATAACAAAAAGAGTGAAAAATGTTTGAAATTTCTCATAACATTTCTCACTCTTTTGCATTAGACATTCTCCGCTAAGCGAATCTCTGTAGATAATTCCTCTACTACATAGCCATCGTCTTCTTGTTCTTGATAAGCCGCTTTGGTACCAATTTTTTCAGCAAAATTCATTTCGACATCTGGTCGATACGATTTATCGACACTACGAACAAAATGTAACTGATTAATTTTTTCCATGTTACTTTCAATATTTTCTTCATTCATGTAAATCACCACATATTTCATTTTTCGTGAAACATAGTGAATCAGTCCATATCGGCGTAACTGTTTTAACGGTTTTAATGTGTATACCCAAACAATTAGGCAACGACGCTCTTGAAGCGTAAATTCTTTTTCTTCTTTAGCTTGCATGGCAGCTTCCTCCACAACCTGAATGTTTCTTTCCTCGTTCAAAGAAAGGATTTCCAGCATCTACTTTAATATCTTCAGAAATTAGTTGCGCAATCTTTAAACCAATTGTATCTAGCAACGTTTGAACGTTTGTCTCAGCAAAACGATAATTTGCAACGATTTCATTTAAATCAAGCGCCCGCTTCGCTTTACGTAGGGCTCGCTGTTTCTCCCGAAAATCGGGTGCATGAATTCCATAAGCCTCAACTCGTTCAAAAGCTGACTTAGCTTCTAAAAATGCTTTTTGTAACTGAGCAACTTCCGTTGAAGCATACATGGCTTTTTTTGTTTCTTTATAGTTTTGAACAGCATCACTTTCTAAAAGTGCTGAAATTAAACATTCTGTTTGATCTTCAATTGCAAATAAATGTTCTGTCACAATCATAACTTTTCACTACTCTCCGTGATTTGCCTATTTTCTGGTCGTTTCTCTAATAAGACTAACACACCTTCATTGGAAAAGGCAACGCCCAATTCTGTCGTTTCTGACTCAGCAAAATAGCTATCATATTGCGGGTCCGAAAACCATGACAAAATAGTAAAGGTACTATCATAAACAGGTTCTTGGAAAATACCTGCTGGTTCTCTCAACGAAAGTTTGCTCGTTTTAACTAATAAAGAAAATTCGTCCTTAGTCAAATGAAAGGGATGAATGGCTGTATGTTCCTCTCTCGTTTGTAACAATTCTGCTTGTCGATTTGCCGACAAAATTGTTGGTGTATGGTTAGCCATCGTTTGATACAATGTTTGGGCATCTTTTTGGCTTTGTGTAGAAACTGAAAAAGCAGCTTGACTTTCTTGCTGTTTAACCAGATTCATGACATAAATCGCTTGGTTACTTTGAACAGGATCGAAGGTCATTGACTGCGTTATATCAACTGGCAAAGGAGAACCTTCATTTAATTGATACGGCATTTCCGTGAGCAACGTTTCTTTATTGACATAATTAACTGCCATTAAACCACCTGTCCGCTGATTAAAAAATAACACTGCAAAACTGCCATTATCAAAAGCAACCAGTGGTCGATAGTTCATATCTTCTTCCATCAGCTCGACATCGTAAGCTTCATGATGAAAATTAAATGCAAAATTCGAATAAATCGTCATTAAATCAGACAAGTCTGCAAGCTTCATATCTATTTTAAACGGTTCTATCATTTTGTCATTGTTAAAGGCCTTAATTGCGATGACTTTATTTTCTCGAACGTTGACTTCTAAGTAATCATTCATCGTCAAACCGAACGTCCATAATTCATACGTACGACCTGTTTTAATTTTTTCTTTAGGATTGCCAAACTGGCGGATAAAGGTTTCCACATCTTTCCCTATGTATGCTGCGTAGCCAGAAGCTGGCAATTCTTCATGAGGAACAGCGGTGTGAGCGCTGGATAAGCGCCCACTTTGAGCTGTTTCGGTTGGTTTTTCAGCAGGGAAAAAAACTGGCTCTAAATATCCGATGAGTAGAACTGTTAAAAAAACAGCAGTAAAGGCCCAAAATCGCTTCATTTTTTCCCCTCTCATCTTATTTTTCTTTCACTTCTAATAACAAATCACCTGAGCTGATTGCTTCGCCTTCTTCAACATAAATGTGATCTACCGTGCCCGCAAAACGTGCTTCGATAGTCGTTTCCATTTTCATGGCTTCTGTAATCAGCAACGGCTGACCTTTTTCTACTTTATCGCCACGTTTGACCAATACTTGTAGAACAGAACCAGACATCGTTGCGCCGATTTGTTCTTTATTAGTTGGTTCCGCCTTTTGTTTTACTTGAACAGCTGACTTAATAGAGGCATCTTTAACTAAAACCTCACGACGTTGCCCATTCAAATTGAAGAACAAGACACGGTTTCCGTCAATATCAGGTTCGCCAATTTCATCTAAACGAATAATTAACGTTTTTCCTCGTTCAATTTGAACTTCCAATGTCTCTCCTTGACGAATACCATTAAAGAATGTTGGCGTATCTAATAAGGTTATATCTCCAAAGGTTTCGTATTTTTGACGATACTCTAAAAATACTTGTGGATACATTAAATAACTTAAAACTTCTTCCAATTTAGGTTGATACCCAATTTTTTCGGCTAATTCTTCTTGTACTTTTGCAAAATCAACAGGTGCTGCTAAGTCACCTGGCCGCTCTGTGAAGGCTGGTCGACCTTTTAGAATAATTCGTTGGAGCTCTTTCGGGAACCCACCAACTGGTTGACCTAAATCACCTTGGAAAAAAGTCACAACGGATTCAGGAAAACTTAGTTCTTCGCCACGCGCATAAACATCTTGTTCTGTCAGATGATTTTGAACCATGAAGAGTGCCATGTCTCCCACGACTTTTGAAGATGGTGTCACTTTTACAATATCACCAAACATCAAATTCACTGTGTGATACATTTTTTTGATTTCATCCCAACGGTGCCCTAAGCCTACCGCTTTTGCTTGCTGCTGCAGATTAGAGTATTGACCACCAGGCATTTCATGCATATAGACTTCTGTTTGCGGGGCATTTAACCCATTTTCAAATGGTTGATAATACATGCGCACATCTTCCCAATAATGATTGATTTTCTGTGCATTATCAATGTTAATAGTTGGCGTCCGTTCACCATTGACTAAAGCATAATATAGACTGTTCATACTTGGCTGGCTAGTTGCGCCACTCATCGCACTCATTGCGACGTCAACAATATCAACGCCTGCTTTAGTGGCTGCTGAATAAGTGATGATCCCATTGCCACTAGTATCGTGGGTATGGAGATGGATTGGTAAATCCGTGGCTGCCTTTAATTCACTAATTAAACGATAAGCAGCTTGTGGTTTCAATAAGCCAGCCATATCTTTAATCGCAATGATTTGTGCCCCTAAATTTTCCAATTCTTTAGCCATATCAAGGTAATATTGAACATTATATTTTGCTCGGGCTGGATCATTGATGTCCCCAGTATAACAAATTGCTGCTTCCGCAATTTTTCCGGTATCCCGAACGACTTGAATACTTTTTTCCATTTGAGGAATCCAGTTTAAGCTATCAAAAATTCGGAAAACATCGACTCCTTGGCGAGCAGATTCTTTAATGAATTCTTCAATAACATTATCAGGATAATTTTGATAGCCTACCGCATTAGAACCTCTGAACAGCATTTGTAAAAGTGTATTTGGCATCAACTGACGAATTTTTCTTAAACGTTGCCACGGGTCTTCGGTTAAAAAGCGATAGGCAACATCGAACGTAGCGCCACCCCACATTTCACTAGAAAACAGCTCAGGCAGGGCTGCATCAGTTAGACCAGCAATTGCTTTAAAATCTTGTGTTCTCACACGAGTAGCTAATAAACTTTGGTGCGCATCACGGAACGTGGTATCTGTCATTAACACACTTTCTTGATTCTTAACCCAATCGATGACGGCGGTTGCTCCTTGAGCGTCTAGAATATTTTTAGCTGTGATCACTTTTTCTGGAACTTCAACATCTGTCGGCACGCGCGGAGCTTCAAAATATTTTTTCTCCGTTCGTTCAATGCCAGGGAACCCATTGACCGTTACTTCTCCAATGTATTTCATCGTTTTATTGCCACGATCGCGCATACGAGGAAATTCAAATAATTCAGGTGTATTATCAATAAAGGTTGTTTTGGCTTCCCCAGATTGAAACGCTGGATAGCTCACAACATTTTGTAAAAACGGAATATTTGTTTTCACGCCACGAATCCGAAATTCTTTTAAGCAGCGTTGCATTTTACTGATTGCCTGTTCAAAAGAGAAACCATGCGTACAGACTTTAACCAATAAAGAATCAAAGTAAGGCGTCACAGCGTAGCCAGAATAAGCATTCCCTACATCTAAACGCACACCAAACCCACCTGGTGAACGATACGTATCAATTTTCCCTGTATCTGGCATAAATTGGTTCAAGGGATCTTCAGTCGTAATCCGACATTGAATAGCCGCGCCTTTTAATGTCAATTCGTTTTGTTTTGGCAAATGCATATCTTTATGCAAATCAAGCCCTTGCGCAATTTGTAATTGAGAGATTACAATATCAATATCTGTAATCATTTCTGTGATAGTATGTTCTACCTGAACACGAGGATTCACTTCAATAAAATAAAACTGATCCCCTTCTACTAAAAACTCAACCGTTCCCGCATTCACGTAGCCGACATGCGCCATTAACTGCACAGCAGCCGAACAAATGGCTGCTCGTTGTTCTTCATTCATTGATACACATGGTGCGACTTCTACCACTTTTTGGTGGCGCCGTTGAACGGAACAATCACGTTCAAATAAATGCAAGACGTTCCCATGATGATCGCCTAAAATTTGTACTTCGATATGTTTAGGATTAGAAATATACTTTTCAACATAAACCTCGTCAGAACCAAAGGCTGCTTTCGCTTCGCTTTTTGCTCTTTCGTAACCTTCTCGTGCTTCCTTGGCATCGTGGGCAACGCGCATCCCGCGACCGCCGCCACCTAAAGCAGCTTTAATCATGATAGGAAAGCCATACGTTTCACCAAAAGCTACGACCTCTTCCACCGTTGCTACTGGCCCATCTGAGCCTGGAATCGAAGCAATCCCCGCAGCTACAGCTGCTTCTTTCGCTTTAATTTTATCGCCAAAAATATCTAAATGGTGTGTTTTAGGTCCAACAAAAATGATTCCTTCTTCTTCACAACGTTCGGCGAAGCGTAAGTTCTCTGATAAAAAGCCATAACCAGGATGAATGGCATCTGCTCCCGATTTTTTGGCAATTTGGATAATATTTTCAATGTCTAAATAGGCTTCAATTGGTTTTTTCCCCTTACCAACTAAATACGCTTCATCTGCTTTGAAACGATGAACAGAATACTCATCTTCTGCAGCATAAATCGCTACTGTCTGGATATCTAATTCTGTACAAGCTCTAAAAATTCGAATCGCAATTTCGCCACGATTGGCAACTAATACCTTTTTCATAACGTCACTCCTACCATCAATTTCCTTCAAATTTATTGGTTCTGTTCTAAAGATAAATAGTACTCATTTTCTAATTTCTGACGTGTTTCATCTGCACTGATATTCAGGACAAAGGCCACAGCAATCGAAATAATCAGCAAACTATTCCCACCTTGACTCAAGAACGGGAAAGTAATTCCTGTTAATGGAATAATCCCAGTAATCCCACCAACATTAATAAAGACTTGAATTAATAACATTGTACCAATTCCAATACACATTAGTGAATTAAAAGGTTTCTTCGAGCGTACACCGACTAAAATAATTCGCGCAATCATAAACATCAACAATCCTAAAATCGCTAGACCGCCGATAATGCCTAACTCTTCTAAAGTAATCGCAAAGATAAAGTCCGTATGTGCTTCTGGTAAAAAGCCTTTTTTCTGAACACTATTCCCTAGACCTTTGCCAAACCAGCCGCCATTACTGATTGCATAATAAGAATTAGCTAACTGATGGCCTAAGTTCCGTTCATCTAAAAATGGATTTTTAAAAACAGCAAAACGATTATAAATATATTGATAACGCGCTGGGAAAATTTTTCCTTTAGACATAATTAATAACTGAATAGCCGTGATACTACCTAAAATGCCCAAGCCACCGACCAAATAGGTATACATATAATTAATCCCACTTGCTAAAACCATCACGATGGTAATTAATGTTAGAATGGCCGCATTCCCGAAGTCAGGCTGGATTGCAACTAGAGCAATTAATACAAAAACGAGCATCAACGGTCGCCCGGCAGCTTGTTTAAATTGATCCATGCCTCCATTAATTGTCTTTTGTCGCCGTGCTAAAATATAAGACAAATACCAGACAACCATGATTTTTAAATACTCAGCTGGTTGCATCGAAAATCCACCAATCTCAATCCAACCACGTGCGCCGTTAATTTCTTTCCCGATACCAGGAATCCGAACGGCTAAAACCATAACCGTAATTACTGCAATGGCAAACATGATAAAACTTCGATTCTGGAAAACGGATGTTTTCATCTTATAAATAAAAAACATTGCAACTAACCCTACTACCCAAAAGGCAACCTGGTTAATAACGAATGACGTAGGTGAAAAACCTTTCATTACTTGTAATGCGGATGTGGAACTATATACCATAATCAATCCCACGATACTTAAAATTAAATATGGAATAAAAATACTATAGTCTAGCAAATGCCGTTTCTTTACTTTGTTTGGCAAAGCTTAACCCTCCTTGCCAATCTCGTTTTTTTCTTGTGTTTCTTCATAAACATCTGTATATAATTGATTCAATTCGCGTTCTAAATCACTTAGTAAGCGATGTCCTTCATCATTAGTTAAAATCCCCAAACGGGTCGCATAGGTCACTTGTCTTGAAAAACCATACATTTGTGTATCCACCACTTCTTCAAATGCTTTACATTGAGAAATGCACAAACTGTTTTTTTGATTACGAATAAGCATTTTAATGCGTTCTGCATCGTCTTCTAATAATTGAATGGCAAATTTCTTTGAAATTCCTTCGTCCATTTGTACAGAACCTCCCTATCTTAATTAAATAATTATAACATAATTCTCAGTTAGATACATGATGATTTCAGAAAATTTCCTTTAAGAAATTTTCTAAAACCAAGCGATATATTAAGTAAGAAATCTCTTTATATAACAAGCTTATTTTATCAATACAACAACAAATACATTAAAAGAATTTTTTCTTATTTTCTGCTTTTAATTTTAAATAAAATAACAAACTATATCATTTTTTCGTCTCTTGATATTCTTTAATTACTTCTAAAAAGGCGGTGCCATATTTATCTAATTTATTTTGGCCGACCCCTTTTATTTGCAATAATTGAATCGTTGTTTGCGGTAATTTTTCACACATTTCTTTAAGTGTACTATCGGAAAAGACTACATATGGCGGCACGCCTGCCTCTTGAGCCATGTCCATACGTAATTCGCGTAATCGTTCAAACACGGCATCATCCACTGCTACTTTTCGAACTTTTTGGTCTTCTTTTCGGAAGACTTTCCGTTCCCCTAAAAGCACCTGAACACCTTCTGTCGAGACTGATAACAACGGAAATTGCCCATCAGAAGGAATTAAATAACGTTCTGCTGTCAAATAATCAATCAGCTGTGTGACTTCTTTTTGCGTGCGACCTTTCATTAGTCCGTATGTTGGCAAACGATCAAAATGCCATTGATCAATTTTTTGATCTTTTGAGCCAGTCAAGACTTTACCAACTAAGCCCTTACCGAAACGTTCTCCCATACGTTTTACACAAGACAAGACTTTTTGGGCATCGACCGTAATATCGACTAATTCTCGATTATCCAGACAATTTGAGCAGCGACCGCAGTCCGTCCCTTCTTCACCAAAATAGCGTAAAATATATTTTTGTAAACACATTTGTGCATTCGCATATTGTGACATTTCCCGTAATTTCAAGTACTCTTTCTGCTTATAATCAATGGTCATTTCAGATTGTTCAATAAAGTATTGTTGAATTTGCAAGTCTTGTGGAGCAAACATTAACACAGCATCACTAGGCAGACCGTCACGACCAGCTCGGCCGGCTTCTTGATAATAAGATTCAATATTCCCTGGTACTTGTGCGTGAATGACAAAACGAACATTACTCTTATTAATCCCCATACCAAAGGCATTTGTTGCTACCATCACTTGCACTTGATCATACAAGAATGCTTCTTGATTTTCACTACGTAACTGTTCACTCATGCCCCCATGATACATCCCAGCCGCAATTTTTTTATTCTCTAATAAATGATAAATTCGTTCAACTTCCTTCCGCGTGCTTGCATAAATAATACCTGATTGCCCAGTATTCATCTTTAAATATTCCAAAAGAAAAACGTCTCTGTTTTGATCTTTCACGACTTGAAAAGATAGATTTTCTCGAGCGAATCCTGTTTTGATTTCATTTTCTGATGGAATTCTTAATTGCTTGACAATATCCTCCGCTACTTGTGGCGTTGCTGTAGCTGTTAGTGCAATCACGGTTGGTTGTTGTTGAAATTGATCGATAATCTCTGCTAAACGCAAATAGCTTGGACGAAAATCATGCCCCCATTGTGAAATACAGTGTGCCTCATCTACTGCCAATAAATCAATCGGTACATGTGTCAGCATCTGTTGAAAATCATAAGATTCTAATCGCTCTGGCGCAACATACAATAGCTTGACTTCTTTGTTAACTGCTAATTGAATACGATGATTCATTTCTTGATAGGAAATGGTACTATTGATATATGTAGCTGGAATCCCCATTAAATTCAGGGCATCTACTTGATCTTTCATTAAAGAAATTAATGGTGAAATCACCAATGTTAAATTATCCAGAAGTAAGGCTGGCAACTGATAACAAATCGATTTGCCTCCACCTGTTGGCATAATGCCTAAGACATTTTCTTGTCGCAATACATGACGAATAATCGTTTCTTGTCCTGGCCGAAAATCATCATAGCCAAATGTATCTTTTAATAATTCTTGTAATGCACTCATTTATTGCGCTCCAATCTTTGTTCTACAAGTCATTTTAACACGCTAATCTAACAGGAACAAGGTGTGTTAAAACAAGACACAATCGTGAAACACCAGTTAACGTGAAACATCAAAAAGAATGAAAAATTGTGAAAGCTTGCTATCAAAAGCTTTCAAAAATAGCGACATTTGCTTGTTGTGGATAACGAGTAGTTATCCACACATAAAAAATATCCTTATCTTAAAAATACGCATTAATCCGTTTTTTTCATAAAAAAACCAACTATTTTCGTAGTAAAACGAGCATAGTTGGTTTAAATGTTTATTTGTCGAAAAATTATTCAGCTTTTTTCTTTTTCTTGCTTGCTTTTTCGCGTTCGTTTTTGTTAAGAATTTGTTTTCTTAAACGGATGCTTTCTGGTGTTACTTCACAGTATTCATCTTCATTCAAGAATTCTAATGATTCTTCTAACGTTAATTTTTTCGGTTTTTTGATGACTGATGTTTGGTCTTTCGTTGCCGAACGAACGTTAGTCATTTGTTTAGCTTTTGTGATGTTCACAGTTAAATCGTTGTCGCGGTTGTTTTCCCCAACAATCATTCCTTCGTAAACTTCTGTCGTTGGTTCAACGAAAACTGTACCACGTTCTTCAATACTCATGATTGAGTAAGTCGTTGCTTTACCAGTATCGATTGAAACTAGCGCACCTTGATGACGGCCACCAATCGTTCCTTGAATCATTGGTAAGTATTGATCGAAGGTGTGGTTCATAATACCATAACCACGAGTCATTGATAAGAATTCTGTTGAATAACCAATTAAGCCACGAGCTGGTGCCAAGAAGATTAAACGCATTTGTCCGTTACCGGCATTAATCATATCTTGCATTTCGCCTTTACGTAAACTTAGGGATTCAATCACGCTACCCATGTATTCTTCAGGTGTGTCAATTTGAACACGTTCAAATGGTTCACATTTAACTCCATCAATTTCACGTTCAATAACTTCTGGACGAGAAACTTGTAATTCATAGCCTTCACGACGCATGTTTTCAATTAAAATTGATAAATGCAATTCGCCACGGCCTGATACAGTCCAAGAATCTGGGCCAATTGGATCCACACGTAAAGATACGTCTGTTTGTAATTCAGCCATTAAACGTTCTTCGATTTTACGAGCGGTAATGTATTTTCCTTCACGTCCCGCAAATGGAGAATTGTTAACTAAGAAAGTCATTTGTAAGGTTGGCTCATCAATGTGTAGAATTGGTAATGCTTCTTGATTGTGAACATCTACAACTGTTTCCCCAACGAAAATGTCTTCCATTCCAGAAACGGCAATTAAATCGCCCGCTTTTGCTTCATCAATTTCCACACGTTGTAAGCCAAAGAAACCTAAAATTTTCGTTACACGGAAATTTTTCACGCTGCCATCTAATTTCATCAACGCAACTTGGTCGCCGACTTTCATTGTGCCACGGAACACACGGCCAATCCCAATACGTCCAACGTAATCGTTGTAGTCTAGTAATGAGACTTGGAATTGAAGTGGTTCGTCTGAATTGTCAACTGGAGCTGGCACATGTTCAATAATTTTATCAAAAATTGGGGCCATTGTTGGCTCTTGATCTGCTGGATCATCTGATTCACTTGAAGTTCCGTTTAAAGCAGAAGCATAAACAACTGGGAAATCTAATTGATCGTCGTCTGCGCCTAATTCGATGAATAACTCTAAAACTTCATCTACTACGTGTTCAGGACGAGCAGAAGGTTTGTCAATTTTGTTAACAACCACGATTGGTGTTACTTTTTGTTCTAATGCTTTTTTCAATACGAAACGTGTTTGAGGCATTGTTCCTTCATACGCATCGACAACTAAAACAACACCGTCTACCATTTTCATGATACGTTCTACTTCACCACCGAAGTCCGCGTGTCCTGGTGTATCTAGAATGTTGATACGTGTACCGTTATAATCTACGGCTGTATTTTTTGCTAAGATAGTAATTCCACGTTCACTTTCAAGTGCATTGGAATCCATTGCACGTTCTTGTAATTGTGTGTGTCCATCTAAAGTGTCAGATTGTTTTAAAAGTTCATCTACTAAGGTTGTTTTACCATGGTCAACGTGGGCGATAATTGCCACGTTACGAATATCATCTCTGTATTTCAATTTAATTGCTCCTTATCTATATACGCTTATGTTACTTAAGTCCATAAAAGCCGACTGCTTATTATAGCAAACTTTTTTCATTAAAAAAAGGCTTTCGCCTGCAAAAATAATGAAAGTTTTAGAAATTATTCGGCTTTTTCTGAAAACAAGGACATTTTTTTACAAATTTTTCTCTTTTAAAAGAGGAAGAGCCTTACCTTTCAGCAACGCTCTTCTTTGATTATTCCGATTCATTTAAATATCGGGTAAATACTTCATCATAGGTTTCAGGAGTTGCTGCAATAAAGTATTCACGACCCGTAAAAGTTAATGGTTTTCCTGTAATACCAGAGTATTTAAACCCAAATTCTTCCAAAAGTACTAAGCCTGCTGCATAATCCCAAGGACTTAGATTAGATAAATAGCCATGATGGTTGCCTTTTAACATGGCAATAATTTCCAAACCTGCACAACCGCTAATACGCACGCCCATGCTTGCTTGTCCGATTTCCGTTGCGTGATGAATATTTTTTCCATGCATGTAAGCATTCATGCCCCATAATCCATCTGCCAAGGCTTTCATAGTAGGCGCTTTTAATAATTGATTATTTCGATAAACGCCAAGCCCTTTGCCGCCCCAATAAAGTTCTTCTCGCATCACATCATAGATAAAACCTAATTTACCAATGCCGTCTTCATAAACAGCTAACATAATACAGAAATTTTCTCTTTCCATCACGAAATTCATTGTGCCATCAATCGGATCGATGATCCACACGCGACCAGCAAAGCTTTTTAAAGTATTGTAGCCTTTTTCTTCCCCTAAAATTTGATCTTCGGGAAAATTTGTTTGAATTTTATTCATTAAAAATTCTTGGGTTTGTTCATCCATATTTGTTACTAAATCGGTGCGGCCATTTTTCTGTTGAACGGTTAACTCTGATTCCAAGTTCATTCGAATCACATCGGCTGCTTCAAAAAGCCAACTTTGAATTGTTTGAACAAATTTTTGCGTTTCAGTCATCTAATCATCCCCCAGCTTTAATTTACCGCTTCCCTGTTTTTTAGCTTGTTGAAGCGTACGATATAACGAATATCCTGAAGCATTTTCAAATTCACGACCTAAGCGTTTTTCTTCGCCGATACTTTTAACGACCGTTTTAAATTGTTGATAGGTTGTTAAAAATTTGTCAACAGGCAAGCCTGTTTCGTTGGCTTGCTCAACTGCTGTCCACATATTAGTGACAATCACCATTTCTTCTGTCGTCCAATCTAAATCTAATGGATATTGATAGTCTTTCATGTCTTCACCTCATCTTCTCTAGTTTAGCATATTTTCATAAAAAAACATCTTATTTACGTCGATTTTTTAATGCGTTAAAGAGAGGATATTCTGCTGTTCCTTTGCGATACAAACTTTGTTGTGAAGCATAAATACCACTATTTCCAGAACACATAAAACTGATTAAGCAAACCATGAAAAAATAGACCGCCGCTTCACTACCAAATAGTTCAATGCCCATAATGAAACAAGCAATCGGCGTATTCGTGGCGCCAGAAAAAACACCAATAAATCCTAACCCTGCTAAAAAAGGAATTGATAGATGTAACAAAGGGGCCAAAGAACTACCTAACGTAGCCCCAATTTCAAACAATGGCGTTACTTCCCCTCCTTGGAATCCGGCACCCAAGGATAACACCGTAAAGAATAATTTCCCAACAAAATCAAAAGGCTGCGCATTGCCTGCAAATGCATCTTCTAATAAAGGTAAACTCAAGCCTAAATAACGTTGGTTGTTTAAGACGAGCACAAACAGAACGACAATGGACGCCCCAAGAAACGCACGAAGGTAGACATTAGCAAACCAATTTGCGTAGGTCTTTTTTAAAAAGACAATGGAACGACTAAAAACCCACCCTGCCAAACCAAAACAAATCGATGCCAAAAATAATTTTACGAATAGATCAACCGACCAAGTCGGAATTTTGCCCATCGGATAATGCGTATGTGTTACACCAAAACTTTCAGTCACAAAATTAGCAAATAAGCCTGCAAAAAAACTTGGGAAAAGTGCCTCTGCACGAACTTTTCCAATCGCCAAAACTTCTAATCCGAAAACCGTTCCCGCTAATGGTGTGCCAAAAACAGAACTAAAACCTGCACTAATTCCGCTAATAATAATTACTTGTCGTTCCAAAGCGGACAGTTTAAAGACTTTTCCTACAGCATTTGCGATTGCGCCCCCCATTTGCACCGCCGTCCCTTCACGACCAACAGAACCACCAAATAAGTGCGTAGTAATCGTGCCAAACAATGTTAAAGGAATTAAGCGCAAAGGAATATCTTCTTCCCCGCCATTGCCTTGTTCAATCACTAAGTTATTTCCTCGGCTAGCATTTTTCCCAAAACGCGTATAGAAATACGTAAAAACAACACCGCTAATGGGGAGGATAAAGAGTAACCAAGGATTTGCTAAACGAACATCTGTTACATAGGTGAGACTCTTTAAGAAAAAGGCGGATAACGCCCCCATAAATAAACCAATAATTGCGGTAATGAGCAACCATTTTGCCATATAACCGCCGATTGATAGTAGTTGCTTTGTTTCTTTTTTCACTTTACATGCTCCTTTACAATTTTCTTATCGCCAATCCTAGCGTACAGAAAAAGCCTACCAAAGGGTACACTTCTCCCGTTTGGTAGGCGTCATTAATTTATTCGTCCGATAAATAGTTCGTGGTGAACACCATCACCATGTTGCTATTAAACTATTAAAAATAATACCACGCAACTCTGGAAAGTGCAATAAAAAATCAATTGCGTTCCGTTTTTATCCACGTGCTATTCCCTTTAATAAACCGATAATAAGCCATTACCACACTAACGAATAAAATTAAGTACATGTAGGAAATAGTAAAAGGTAAACTAATTAACCCCACTTTTGCCGGTACTTCTAATTGAAAATTTTTCAACTCGTGATAATAGTTGATTGTAAAAAAAATGCCGAAAACTAGCGAAATACTGACAGCCAAAGCAAAACTAATACCTAGAGATAACGAAAAACCTAACCTATACAAGTGTTGCAGTTGAAGCCCAGTTAAAACAAAAACGAGGATTCCTGCGACGAGATTAATAAAGGGTTGCGCTAAAAAATAATAGATGCCGCACTTCTGCCTTAGCGTTAATGACTTTGATTTAATCACCCTGGGTAAATACGCTAGACAATCTAAATTCCCTTGAACCCAACGGCTTCGTTGCCGAATAAAACGTTTCACATCTCTCAGTGCTTCTTGAGCCATAAAGGCCTCGTCAATATAAGCAATCGATAACTCTTTCAGCATTAATTTAATGGTTAACTCATAGTCATCCAATAAAGCATTTCCCCAAGGCTGATAACCTAAGTGTTCGGTAATCATTGATAACCGAAAAAACTGACCATTGCCACCAAGTCCGATGGTTTTTGTTGCCCGACGTGCCTTTTGAATAAAATTATTAATCGTAAAAAACTCAACATCTTGTGCAATAAACATAAAACTTGTAACATCTTTCATTTTGATTCTTGTTTGCGCAGCACAGATTGTCGTATCTGCGAAAACAGCAGTTAGTTCATTGATAATATTCTCACTAAAAAAACCATCTGCATCCACTACTCCCACCAATATTTGATTTCGTGAGTAGTCTTTTTTTTCTGCATCTGCTAATACAATTTGGAAAGCATGGTTCAAAGCGGCGCCTTTGCCTTGTTGCGCATTAGGAAATTGACGAGACAGAACTTGGATTGGACCAGCAATACTGTCCATCATTGCTTTGGTTTGGTCCGTTGATCCATCATCAATCGCAATTATTTTTTTCTTAATTGGTAAAGCAACCAGTTTTTTTAATGTTTCTCCGATGACTTTCTCCTCGTTTACACACGGTACAAGAAAGTAGCAGAAAAATTCTTCTGCTACTTCGACTTCTCTTCTTGTTTTTTTTCTTGTTCGAAAACTGAGAAATAAACTTGTAAATAAATAGGTTAAGAAAATGAACATAATTACTTTGTATAACTGATACAAATAAATCATGTAATTTGTCCTCTTTTCAAAAAATAACGATATAGAATGTAGGCAGTGACAATTGAAACTAGAATAACACCAATTAAATCAGTCACGAAAAGGGCGCCCGTTGAAATTACCCCAAGTTTCGGTAAAGCGGATTGACTCATTAGATACTCCTTTCTCTCTATTTGTTTTTTACCAACACACCACCACGATAACCATGACACATCCCCCATAATAATATCTTGGCGGATTATAGTACACAGGTGGATTATAGTTAGTGATGGGTGGCACATAGGGCCAAACTGTTGGTGGCGGTGGATTATAAACTGGTATTCTGCGATTTTCTCGAACAATTGCAATTGTTTGCCCCGCATGATTTTGCATCAGACTGACACGTGTTGGCGTAGTATTTCGTGAATAACCAGCTGGCGCTTGAACTTCTCTAATTTCATACACTCGGTTTACGGATAGTCCACTGATAGTAACTGTACCATCTCCCCCAGTTGTCACTCTTTGTGTATAGCCGTTAGTTGTATCTTTCCATTCAAAAACAGCGCCTGCTAAACGTACTTTTGTTTCAACATCTTGTTTAATAATTTTAATAGCACCATAGTTTGCTTTATTGTTTAACACTAACGTATACGTTTTTGCGCCTTGGCCTCGTAAGTCAATCCGATGGACCCTACTATCCAACGCATACCCAGTTGGCGCTTGAATCTCGGTGATTTCATAAATACGATCTGACGATAATCCTGGAATCAGTACTTCACCATTTCCATTTGCTGTAAATGTTGCCGTATAGTTATTGGTGGTATCGCGGAATCTAAATTTTGCGCCTGCTAAACGTTGTTTTGTATCCGTATCTTGCTTAATAATTTTGATAGCGCCCTGTTGTGATGTATTATTCAAGACTAGTGTATAGGTTTTACCACCTTGTCCACGTAAATCAACTTTATGAACACGTCTATCTATAGTATAGCCGTTTGGTGCTTTAATTTCTGTGATCTCATAGATACGATCACCGGCTAATCCAGGAATCAGTACTTCACCGTTTCTATCCGCTGTAAACGTTGCTGTGTAATTGTTGGTTGTGTCTCGGAATTTAAATTGTGCGCCTGCTAAACGTTGTTTCGTATATCCATCTTGCTTAATAATTTTGATGGCACTTTTTTGTGCTTGATTATTTAAGACTAATGTATAGGTTTTACCACCTTGTCCACGTAAATCAACTTTATGAACACGTCTATCTATGATATAGCCATTCGGTGCTTTGATTTCTGTAATCTCATAGATACGATCACCGGCTAATCCAGTAATCAGTACTTCACCGTTCCTATTCGCTGTAAACGTCGCAGTATAATTATTGGTTGTGTCTCGGAATTTAAATTGTGCACCTGCTAAACGTTGTTTCGTATATCCATCTTGCTTAACAATTTTGATGGCGCCTTTTTGTGCTTGATTATTTTTGGTAAACGTGTAGGTTTTGCTAGCATAATTCGAAGGTAAAAGAACTCTATGCACCGTTTTGTCAAGTATATAACCATTTGGTGCTTTTATTTCTGTAATTTCATAAATCCGGTTGACGGAAAAATTATACAAAGTTGCTTCACCATTAGCATTAGCAGTTACTACGCCTGTATTCCCGTTCACTGTGTCACGCCATCTAAATTGTGCACCTGCTAAACGTTGTTTTGAATAACTATCTTGTTTAATTAATTTTAAATTGCCACGTAGCGCAACATTTTCAATGGTATAATAACCAATCTTGTCAGCAAAATTAGTCGTTAGGGTAACTCGGTAAGTCTTGTTATTTAAGATATAGCCGTTTGGTGCTTTAATTTCTGTAATTTCGTATACACGATTGACTGGCAAATTCGTTATCAGGGCTTGTCCATTTTTGTCGGCTACAACTGTTCCTTCTTTTCCCGTCACCGTATCACGCCATTTGAACTCTGCACCTGCTAGACGTTTTCTTGAATCTTTGTCTACTTTGATTATTGCTAGACTACCTTCTTGCGCTGTATTTTCAATGGTATAATAACCAATTTTATCTGCAAAATTAGTCGTTAAGATAACTCGGTAAGTCTTGTTATTTAAGATATAGCCATTTGGTGCTTTAATTTCCGTAATTTCGTATACACGATTGACTGGCAAATCTGTTATCAGTGCTTGTCCATTTTTGTCGGCTACAACTGTTCCTTCTTTTCCCGTCACCGTATCACGCCATTTGAACTCTGCACCTGCTAGACGTTTTCTTGAATCTTTGTCTACTTTGATTATTGCTAGACTACCTTTTTGCGCTGTATTTTCAATGATTACTGTCACTACTTTATTTGCCTGTGCAGTTGTTAAAGTGACTTTATGCACGGTTTTGTCTAGTACATAACCTGTGGGTGCTTTCGTTTCTGTGATTTCATACTTACGATTGACTGCTAAATTGGGAATTGTGATGGTTCCATCGATTCCAACTGTCACTGTTCCTGTTTTTCCTGTCACCGTATCTTTCCACTGAAATTCTGCGCCTGTTAAACGTTTTTTACTGTCTTTGTCTTGTTTAACAATTTTGATAGACCCTTTTTGCGCTACATTGTCAACAGTTACAGTCACTACTTTATTGGCTTGTGCAGTTGTTAAAGTGACTTTATGCACGGTTTTGTCTAGTACATAACCTGTGGGTGCTTTCGTTTCTGTGATTTCATACTTACGATTGACTGCTAAATTGGGAATTGTGATGGTTCCATCGATTCCAACTGTCACTGTTCCTGTTTTTCCTGTCACCGTATCTTTCCACTGAAATTCTGCGCCTGTTAAACGTTTTTTACTGTCTTTATCTTGTTTAACAATTTTGATGGAACCAATTTGTACTTGCTGCTTATTCTTCACCCGATATGTTAAAGTGTAGTCGGCTTTTCCAGCAAATGAAATAGGATGTTTAGTATCGTCTAATTCATAGCCATTAGGCGCCTTCGTTTCAACTAAATAATATTCTCCATCAGGTGATAAATTTGAAAATAACAGCTCGCCATTTTCATTCGTGACACCTTTTTCTATTAGATTATTTTTTTGGTCATACAACGAAAATTCAGCACCCGCTAAACGCTTCGCCTCATTATTTTCATCTACTTTTTCTACTTTTAATTGATTTTCTAAACATGTATTTTCTTTTTTCAGACGAATCGTCTGAGTTTGGCCTGATTTAATTTCAAATGATACTGGCGTTGCATCTAATTTATAGCCGGGTGGTGCTTTAACCTCAATTAATTCATATTGATCAGGTTCTAAACCAGCTAAACGGATTTGTCCAGATTGATTGGTCCTTAAATTCTCTTGAATAACTTGTTGTGTTTTTTTATTCACAAGTTTGAAAATAGCGCCTTGCAGAACTTCAGCTGTCTCTGCGTCTATTTTTTCTAAAATAACACCACCTTGACCTGTTCCTCCACTATTTTCATCCGCAGTGATATAAGCGATGTCTTCATCTTCCCAAGCATCGAATCCCTCATTAGAAATACGCATATAGGTGTAATTTGATAGTAAGGCATCACTTGGAATATTTTCATTTGGAATTGTTTCTAAATAAATATAATAGGCGTTTTTGTTAGAAAGATAACTGCCCGTAGCCGTTGGTATTCCTTCAAATTTCTCCGCTTCATAATTAAGTCCGCTTTTAGAAGCATGTTTTTGGAAAAATTGACTAGCATCGTAACTGTATTCATCATGCTCTAAATTCCGAATCATTTCACCATTTACTTCTAAAATAGGCTGCTTGGTGAGATACGCGGCAATACTGTCAACAGCTAATGTTTGGTTTGGACCTACATTATCTAAAAATTTAAAGGTTGTTTTTTCTGAACCTGAAAGTCCTGCTTGGTTATAGTTAAAATAGATGACCCAAGCAACTCTTCCTTCTGGCGTAAAACCTAAAGGAACTTTCCGAACGAGCTCAGTTTCTGGAACTTTCTCAACATATTGCCCAATGTTAATCATTGCAACTTTTTGTGAATCTCCAAAAGTAAAAGTCACTTTATCTTCAAAATTTTCTGACAAATTTTGGTTATATCGTAATTTTAATTCTAAATCAGCTGAATAGTCTACAATATTTTGCAACGCTTTAATCGTCCAAGTTCCATCATCATTTGGAGTCACTCGAAGCCCATCACTGATTTCAAAAGGTGTCATTGAATAGGAATATTTTTCGCTATCCATTCTTAATGTAATCGTCTCTCCAATTGCTAATTCGGAAATTGATAACGCCAAGGAAACAGTTGCCCAATCTTTTGTCGCAACAATTTCCGTCTTATTTTCTGGATACTCCACAGATACAGACCGAATTTGCGGTCCACTTTCATTATCTATCGCATAAGAAATAATACTTGTATTAGATCCTAAAATAATAAAAATAATTAAACAAAGCGAAAATAACTTATTAATAATTTTTTTCATTCATCACAATCCTTTCAACATCAATATGTGTCTTTTTAGACACTAATTCGCTAAAAAAAATAGTCATAATTTCTTCATTCTTCAAATCCAACAACTGTGAAATCAATTTAATATCCGCTGCTTTGAAAACAACTTCTCCTTTTAATTTTTTGTAAATCGTTGAAGCGGATACGGGCTGCCCGTATGCAGTCATTTCATTTGCCAACCATTCAACATTTTTTCCTTTCATTCTCAATTTTGAGTGAATTAAATTTGATTCCATTTTACTCTCCCCCTTTTCCACTCTTCGTGTCTAATAAGACACAGAAATTATATCATTTTGTGAAAAAAACGTCAATATCATTAAAATCAAATAACTTTTTTGTTATATTTGTTATATCTACTTTCAAAAAAACATGTTTCTTTTGCGACACTTTTTGTGCTAGAATGTTTTTACGGAGGTGGTTTTTTTGAAAGAAAATTTTTTGAAGCAAAAACGGATGGAGAAAAATCTTACATTAGAACAAGTTGGAAATTTTGTTGGTGTTGGAAAAAGTACCGTCAGGAAATGGGAAACTGGAATGATTGAAAATATGGGGAGGGATAAAATTGTCGCCTTATCTAAAGTTTTAGATGTATCACCTCTTGAAATCTTAGGTATTCCTGAAACGGAAGAAACGCCACTTGTTGTCCCGACCAATATTATGAATGTTTACAAACAATTGACAACTGAAAATCAAGAAGCAGTTTATCGATATGCTCAAAAGAAATTAACAGAACAAAATTACTTTTAATATTTATTTTAAATAGATGAATGTTAGACTTTTTAGTCAACGTCAAACAAAAAAAGCTTATCCTTCCGGATAAGCTTTTTTTAGATTGACTGTTGGCCAAAATACTGACGCCATTTGGTTTTCATGGCTGTCGTCATCGGCAACGCTGCTTCTTTGACAGCACAATATTTGTCAACAAAGGTTACAATGTAACTTTCTTTGTATTTTGGTGGTGCAATAGTTGCGCCCCACATATGTTTAATAATAATGTCTCGTTCTAAATCAGACAACTCTGTAATTTTTTCAGCATTTTTGGCTGCAATTCGTGGATGAACATAGGCATGAGAGCCTTCGTCAAACTTTGTTGTGCGCCAATCATAGTAAAACAAATCATGCAATAAACCAGCACGAGCTGTTGCACGAGCATTGCCGTTCCAACGCTTTGCTAATTTATAGCTATGATAGGAAACACTAATTGAATGTTCTAAACGAGTTGAATGCATATGTTGTGTGTATTCTGCTAATTTTTGGACTTCTTCGGTTGCTAATAAATCTTCTACATAAGAAAGATATTCTTCGTCTTCACGCCATTTTTCTGTCATATAATTGGGTGCCACCTTTTCTAATCCTTTTATAACTTGACTCGAGTATAGCACCCCAGCTATTTAATTACTATGAATTTCTCAATCTGTAACTTAACTTTAATATTTGCTTAATAAGTTTAGCGTTCAACGCAGTAAAATTTTCACAAAAACTTCTACATTTCTTCTGGTGCATGTAATCCTAGTAAACGTAAATCTTCTTTTAAAACAGTAGCTACTGCATAAACTAACGCTAAGCGTGCCTCTTTTTGAGCATCTTCATCCAAAATCCGAACATGGGCATAATATTTATTGAACGCTTGTGCTAAATGAATGCTATGTTTCGCAATAACAGATGGTTCATATTTTTCAGCAGCTTGCATCACAGTTTCAGGGAATTTTTGTAACAACTTCACGACTTCCCAGCTATCCTTGTCATTTAGTGCATAACGTTGTGTAGCGTCTGGTGTAAAGTTTGCTTTACGTAAAATACTCATCGCACGAGCATGTGTATATTGAACATATGGGCCAGTTTCGCCTTCAAAACGAACAACTTCATCTAATACAAAATCGAAATTATTTAGACGATCATTTTTAAGGTCATGGAAAATAACTGCACCTACACCAACTTGTTTCGCCACTTCTTCACGATTTGCTAAGTCTGGATTTTTCTCGTTAATTTGATTTCCTGCTAAAGTAACAGCTTCATTCAATACTTCTTCTAATAAAACAATTTTCCCTTTACGTGTGGATAATTTTTTACCGCCTTGAGTAATTAAACCAAACGGAATGTGTTCCATATCATCTGACCAGTCAAATCCTAGTTCTTTCAAGACTGCTTTTAATTGTTTGAAGTGATTGCTTTGTTCGTTGCCGACTACATAAAGTGATTTGGCAAAATCATACGTCCGTTTACGGTAAAGCGCAGCAGCTAAATCCCGTGTGATATATAAGGTCGCACCATCTGATTTACGAATAAGTGCTGGATTTAAATTATATTCTGTCAAATCAACAATTTCTGCACCTTGATTTTCTGTTAATAAATGTTTTTCTTCTAATAAAGTAACAATTTCATCCATTTTATCATTATAAAAGGCTTCGCCATTATAAGAATCAAATTCAACTTCTAACATGGAATAGATTTTATCAAATTCTTTTAGAGACTCGCTACGGAACCATTTCCATAATTCATTGGCTTCTTGGTCTCCTTCTTCTAATTTTTTAAACCAAGCACGTGCTTCGTCTTCTAATTCTGGTTTTTCTTCTGCTTCTTCATGAAATTGCACATATAAGCGCAATAATTCATTAATTGGTTGTTGGCGGACTGCTTCTTCAGAACCCCATTTTTTATAAGCTACAATTAACTTACCAAACTGTGTACCCCAGTCACCTAAGTGGTTAATCCGAATTGGCTGATACCCAATTTTTTCTAAAATAAAGGCAATTGAATTCCCGATTACCGTAGAACGTAAGTGCCCCATAGAAATTGGTTTAGCAATGTTTGGTGAAGACATATCAATAGGAACATTGCCATTATTGCCAAAGGTACTGTTTCCGTAGTTGTTTTTTTCTTTGACTACTGCGCCAATGACAGCTTGACTGACTGCTTCTTTATTCATGAAAAAGTTTAAATAAGGTCCTACCACTTCAATTTTTTCAAAATTTGTGCCATCAATTTTTTCTGCTAATTCTGCTGCAATTTGTTGTGGTGCTTTACGATAAATTTTAGCTAATGAAAAGGCTGGAAAAGCAACATCTCCATGATCAACAGATTTAGGATTTTCCAATAATTGTTCGATTTGATCCATCGTTAATTCTTCATTTAAAACATCATGTAACGCTTTTGCTACGATTTCTTTGTTGTTCATAAGAACCCTCCTGATTAATTTGTAAGTATAAAAAAACAAAAACGTCTCTGACAAAACAAAATGATTTGTTTTGTCAGAGACGAGAATTTACCCGCGGTACCACTCTAATTGTCTATACTACTTGGATAGACCTGCTTCATCGATAACGGTGATTGCCGTCTGCTTTCAGCAGAATTCTAAAAGTGCGCTTCCTCATTCCGATCACTCTTGGCTCCCACCTTCCCAAGATCGCTAAGCTGACGTTGAAATAAGTACTCTCTTTATCATCGAATGTCATTGTTAAACTGGCTTCATTATAGCAAATTTTTGTCTAGCTGGCTAGCCTTCTTCACTAATTGTCATAAAACTAACGCCAGGTTCTGCATTTAAGTTATACGAAGCAAAGTGATTCTTTTCAGCTTCGATAAAGGCGGCAGCGCCAATCATCGCCGCGTTATCCCCACAAAGTTTTAATGGCGGAATAAGTAATGTCACTTCTGGTAATTGTTCACTGATTGCATGTCTCATTGCTTCTCGTAATCCTTGATTCGCAGCAACGCCCCCAGCAATTAGCAATTGTTTAACAGGATATTCTTGACAAGCACGAATGGTTTTAGTCACTAATACTTCTACCACACTCGCCTGAAAACTTGCGGCTAAATCCTTTGTAGACAGTACTTCACCACGTTGCTCTGCATTATGAACCGTGTTAATAAACGCACTTTTTAAGCCACTAAAACTAAAGTCATAGTTATCCTCTTTTAGCATCGCCCGTGGAAATTGATAGGTATCTGTGCCTTCATGGGCCAAAGCATCAATCTCTTTGCCACTAGGATAAGGCAATCCTAACACCCGTCCGACTTTATCATACGCTTCACCAGCTGCATCATCACGTGTTTCACCAACAATTTCGAAAGAGCCATCTTCTTTCATGTAGACCAATTCCGTATGTCCTCCACTAACGAGTAAGGCCATCAATGGAAATTCGAGCGGTGCCACAAAACGGGCAGCATAAATGTGACCAGCCATATGATTGACTGGAATAAGTGGTAATTGGTGCGCCCAAGCAAATGCTTTTGCTGCAGAAAGTCCTATTAATAAAGCACCAACTAACCCAGGCCCATAGGTCACAGCAACGCCACTAAGCTCTTCTGGTGTGACTTTTGCTTCTGTTAATGCTTCTTCAATACAGATCGTCACTTGTTCAACATGATGACGGCTCGCAACTTCCGGAACGACTCCACCAAAACGTTGATGGCTCTTAATTTGCGAAGCTACGATATTGGAAAGAATTTTGTCGCCATCTTCAATGACAGCCACACTTGTTTCATCACAGCTACTTTCCACAGCTAATAATAATTTACGTTCTTTTGTAAAAATTGTCATTGGGCTTCCTTCCTTAATTTCGCACACATTACAAAGGCATTTTCTTGCGGTTCTTTATAATAATTTTTTCGAACAGCTACTTTCCGAAAACCTGTTTTCTCATAAAGTTTTTGAGCTAATGTATTCGATTCTCTGACCTCTAAGAAAATTTGTGTAATGTCACGACTTTTAACATATTCTTTAAAAGCTTTCATTAATTGACAACCAATTCCTTGGTGTTGTTTCTGACCATTCACAACAACGTGACTAATTTCTGCTTCATCTAAAATAAAATGATAGGCAATATAGCCTAACCACTGGCCATTTTCAACTAAAAAAAGATATTCGCTATTTTCCTGAGCAAAATCTTCCGCGAATTGTGTTTCTGTCCAAGGGGAGCCAGTTGTATAAGAAGAATTACTAAAACGCCATAATTCTTCACCAATATTTGCTACAGATATTTCTTTTTTTGTTACTAACATTTTTTCTTCACTCTTCTTTTAAATCAATTATCATTTCTAGTGCGTCTTCATTATTTTCGTCATAATAGCCTTTTTTCACCGTCTGTGAGACAAAGCCAATTTTTCGATATAAACGTTGGGCTTTAACATTACTCATTCGTACTTCTAGCGATAAGGTTTCACAACGATTTTTCTTGGCAAAAATTCGCGTTTCTTCTATTAAAGAACGACCTAAACCTAAGCCTTGGTATGCTGTATGGACAGCGACATTCGTAATGTGTGCATCCGTTCCTTGAATCCGACAACCAATAAAGCCAACTGTTTTTCCGTTAATTGCCGCTAACAAATAGAGATGCGGCGCTTTTGAGCCAAGTTCTGCCATGAAAGCAGACATCGTCCAAGGAAGTTCCCCAGCGTAAACTTCACGTTCAATTGCTAGTAAATCCTTAATATCTTGGTAGGTGATTTCACGCAATTGAAATTCTTGCTGGTTCATTGCAATGGTTTTAGTTATATACCGTTGCCGTCTTTTTGTAAAGTATTTTGTCACAAAATTAAAGTTTTTCCACATAGCTTTCTCCATTAGGCGTGTGTGTCTTCAACCAATTTTCTTCCGCTTCTACTTTTTTCAAATACGCAGGTAAGAACCCATGAACATTTTCAACATGTTCAGCCACACTACCTAACGCAGCCAAAACTGCGGCATTAGGAATTTGCCATTGCGGGACATCACAAATTTCTCCATGAGGAATGATTTGAGCTATTTCTTCAGTGAATTTTTCAACATCTTCACCAACAAAAAAAAGATTTGGTTCATTTTTTAGTTGTTCTAATAACTCCCGCAGGGAAATATGTTGGTCCGGTAACTCATTTTGCCACACGCCATTGACAAACCGATAAGCACCAGCATAGACGTTTTTACGACGCGCATCAAAAAGAGGCACAACTAAACCGGTTTGTCCAACACAATTGGCAGCTAACGTTTGTAGACTGGAAATGCCTACTAGCTCTTTCTTTAAAGTATAGGCCAATGTTTTGGCAGTCGTCACGCCTAAACGTAAACCAGTGTATGATCCAGGTCCTTCTGCTACGACAAAACGATCAATTGCCGTTGGCGCCAAGTTCAATTGACTCATCAAATAGTCAATTGCCGGCATTAATGTTAAGCTATGATTTCTTTTAACCGTTGCTGTATAACTTCCCAGAATTTTTTGATTTTCACACACAGCAATACTCAATGTTTGGTTAGATGTATCTATTGCTAAAATTCGCACACGAATCCCTTTCCTTCTACAATTTAGTCGCTTCATTGTAGCACACTTTCCTTTTTCTAAAAAGGGAAAACGAGGTTTCTTTTTACAGAAACCTCGTTTCGTTCATTTTCTCTTTTTATTTAATGGTTGCTTCTAAGTAATCAATTAATGGTTTACTGATATCTGTTGCAGAACCATTTTCTCCTGAATTTTCAACCATAATCATTGTTAAGAATTTATTGTTACTACGATCTAACGTTAGAAGGAAACTGTTTTCTTTGCCATCTGTATCTTGTTTATCTTTTATTTCAGCTGTTCCTGTTTTGGCAGCCAATGAGAAGTTCGGATTGTACATATTATAAACATAACCTGAAGGATCTTCCACACTACCTAAAAGATCTGTGGCAATTGTATTCGCTGCGTTGGCGCTGATTACATTGTCTTTTTTCTTCGTTTCTTTGTCTAAAACTAATTTTGGATAGACTAATGTCCCATTATTTTGGAAAACACTATACATGGTAGCTTGCTGGATTGGCGAAATTAACAATTGGCCTTGGCCGTAGCCCGTATCTGCCAAAAGAATTTCAGAATTAAATTTATCTTCATTTGAAATTTGAGCAGGCGTCATGGCAATTGGTAAATCTAGTTCCTCACCGAAAATGAATTTATTAAGACCCGCTCTAAATTTGTCTTCTCCCATCCGTAATGTTTGTTGGGCAAAATAAATATTATCTGAATTAACTAAAGCGGTACGCAGATTGACTGGACTTGCTTCTTTTACACGTGTCGCAAAATAGCCGCCCCAAGATTTATCTTTTTGCCATTTCAAACCATTAATTTCTAGCTCTTCATCTGGCTTCAATGTCCCTGTATCTAAACCAATGGCACCGGTAATTGTTTTAAAGGTAGAGCCTGGTGCATAGCCTGTCGCAAAACGTGCTGTGAATGGTAAATCTTTGTTGTTATTGTAAGCATCATATTCTTTTTGAGAAATGCCATTGGCCATTTTATTAGGATCATACGAAGGTGAACTAACCGTTGCTAATAAATCGCCTTTTTGAGGATCGGTAATGACCGCACTACCAGGGCGTTTGTCAAATATAGCGAAGGCTTGTTGTTGTACGCCACTGTCAATCGTTAATTTAATCGTTTGACCATCTTTTTTCTCTTTGGTTTGTAAAGCTTTTTTGACATTCTCTTTGTCATCTAAAATAACTAGTGAGCCACCATCTTGCCCTCTTAATTCTTTATCAAACGCTCGTTCTAAGCCAGTTTTACCAATTACGCCCGTACTACTTAACTCTGGATTTTTTTTAATATCTTCTGCAGTAATGGTGCCTGTATACCCGATTAATTGCGCAGCTGCTTCCCCCAGCGGATAATAACGTGACTCTGTATCTTTTGTCGCAGCCCCTGTTGGTAATTCTGTCACTGGTTCAGAAGCGACTGTGATTGGTACAAAGGAGTCTGCTTGGACCCACCCTTGGCTTAACTTTTGATTGATTTCATCAACAGAAACGCCGAACTTATCACTAAAAGCTTTGATATTGGCTGTTTTTTCTGCGCCAGAACCGAGTTTGCCAGGCACTACGCCCACTTCGTCAAACACTTTGTTAATTGCTAGCCCACTACCATTACGATCGACAATTTCTCCACGTTTGGCATTATCTACTTGAATCGAAATTTTATCATTTCCTGACATATCTGGAAAAATTAAAGACGGCTTCCAAGCGATTTGGTAGGTATCGCCTTTTTTGGCGATACTTGATTGATAAGACAAATCTTTCATTTCGCCTAAAGGGGTACTCATCGATAATTTATAGGTAAATGTGTATTGATTGTCTTTCGCTTTTTTGACTTGAACATCACTAGCTTTGACTCCTTCTGCTTGAATCCCTGAATAAATTGCTTGGTATTTTTCAACAACAGATTTAGTATCATAGCCATTTTTCTTTAAGCTAGCTTCTTGAACAACGGACGGTAACTTATCAAATTTCTGTTTTGTCAATACGTTTAAAAATGTAGTAGCTGTTTTCTTCGCTTCGGCTAATTCTTGTTTGGCTTGCCATTGACTATAAGCATAATACCCGCCACCGGCAGCAGCGATTAGAACCAAGGCAGAAACACCAAGAATAAGTGGTTTTTTTGAAGATTTTTTATTACGATTGCTTCGTTCCATTCAATAATCCCCTAACTATATAATATGTCTTTTCTTCTATTATACGTAACTTTTTTTAAAATGCTTGTGTTTCACCTATACTTTTTTTAATTTCTTAATAAAGTTTGATCAATTTTTTCCATTTCATCAGGCTTTCGTTGGATTTCTCTGCATTCATTGTGTGGTATACTAGCTGTAACAATTAGTTTTTTATTAGGAGGAATGAACATGGGACTTATTAAAGCAGCAACAAGTTCAGTTGGCGGTGGCTTGGCCGATCAATGGCTAGAGGTTATTGAACCTGATAATATGGGGGACACAACCGTCATGACAAAAGGTGTTTTTGTGCGTAAAGATGATAAACGTGGTTCTAATCGTAAAGGAACGGACGATGTTTTAACAGATGGTTCTGTTGTACATGTCTATCCCAACATGATGATGCTTCTTGTCGATGGGGGCAAAATCATCGATTACACTGCTGAAGAAGGCTATTATACAGTCAAAAATGATTCTGCGCCTTCAATGTTTAACGGTTCTTTAAAAGATGCGATTGCAGAGACCTTCAGTCGTTTCAAATTTGGTGGCGTAACTCCACAAAAACAACAAGTTTTTTATATTAACTTGCAAGAAATTAAAGGCATTAAATTTGGAACACCTGCGCCATTAAACTATTTTGATAATTTTTATAATGCCGAACTTTTCTTACGTGCACACGGAAATTACTCAATTAAAATTACAGATCCTTTACTATTTTATACTAATGCGATTCCTAAAAATCAAACGCAAGTAGATATTAATGATATTAATGAACAATATTTGGCAGAGTTCATTACAGCATTGCAAGCAGCAATCAATCAAATGTCTGCTGATGGGCAACGTATTTCTTATGTTCCCTCAAAAAGTGTTGAATTAAGCAAATATATGCAAACTGCACTTGATGAGGATTGGCGCACCAATCGCGGCATGGAAATTGTTTCTGTAGCAGTTGCGAGCATTTCTTATACAGATGATTCAACAAAATTAATCAACATGCGAAATGAAGGAGCTATGCTCAGCGATCCAGGTGTTCGCGAAGGCTATGTTCAAGGTTCCTTGGCTCGTGGTATGGAGGCTGCTGGTAAAAATGAAGGTGGCGCTATGAGCGGCTTTATGGGCGTTGGTATGGGCATGAATGCGAATGGCAACTACTTTGCGCAAGCGTCTCAAACAAACCAACAACAAATGCAAGAAAAACAAAACCAGCAAAACGCACAAGGGTCTACAGACACTTGGACTTGCCCACAATGTGGGACTGAAAACACTGGGAAGTTTTGTTCAAACTGTGGTACACCAAAACCAACAAACGAGAAACCAAAATTAGAAATGAAATGTAGTGAATGTAGCGAAATTGTTGACTTAAGTAATGGTATTCCTAAGTTCTGTCCACATTGTGGTAAACCATTCCAAGGGGTTCCTTTATAAGCAAGTAGTGAACAATTAAAGAAAAGGGTCAGGCACAAGTCTACCCTTTTTCTTTGAATCAGATTCCTGTTATTTACTCACTCTATTAGAAAGGACGGTTGCAATGGAAACAACATTTACCCATAAATGCCCCAACTGTGGCGGCCCGCTCTTATTTAATCCCAAAGATCAAAAATTTCATTGTGAATATTGTTTAAATATTTACACGGAAGAAGAAGTGACTCGTTATGAGCAACAGCAACATGAGGCGCATTTAGAGAATCCCTCAACAACGACTGCCGAGGAAAATTTGACTTTCACGGCGGAAGAAGAATCCTCCGCTACGCAACAAACAGAGACCACTGAGAATGAAGCAGCTGCAGATGCAGGCACAATGGAAATTTTTAATTGTCCAAGCTGTGGCGCTCAAATTGTCACCGATGCAACAACGGCTGCCACATACTGTTATTATTGCCATAATCCTGTTGTCTTGGCTGGTCGATTAAGTGGCGAATTTTTACCAGAAAACGTCTTACCCTTTACAATTGAAAAAGACGAAGCGATTGAAAAATTTCTCGCTTGGACCAAGAAAAAATGGTTCATTCCCCGAGATTTTTTCAGCAAAAATCAAATCGATAAATTAACTGGGGTTTACTTCCCCTATTGGGTCGTTGATGCAGAAGTCGATGGACAACTCCAAGCTACTGGCACAAGTATTCGCATTTGGCGCGTAGGTGATATTGAATACACCGAAACAAAACGTTTCAATGTGGGACGTTCAGGAAAATTATCGTTTAAAGAATTAGTTAAAAATGCCTTGTCAAAAAACGTCCAACAAAAAATGGTGGAAGGCGTTCAACCATTTTTAATTGATCAAGCAGTGCCTTTCAAAAGCCAATACCTAGCAGGTTTTCAAGCAGAAAAACGCGATATTGAATATGAAGCAATCAAAAAACACGTCCAACAAGAATTACAAGATTATTCGGAATCATTGTTACGGGACTCTGCTTCTGGTTATACTACATTGACAAATGTTCGCACGGATATTTCTCTAGACCAAGAAAATAATCACTATATGCTTTTGCCAATTTGGTTAGTCACCTATCGCAGTCAGGAACAATCAAAAAAAGTTTATTATTATGCCATGAATGGACAAACAGGTAAAGTAAGCGGTGTGCTTCCAATTAGTTACACTCGTTTAGGACTAGCAACGTTAGGCATTTTCGCTGGACTCTTAGCACTCTTTTTATTAGGAGGTTATTTCCTATGAAAAAACGACTTTTACCTATTTTTTTCCTAATACTTCTTACCTTTGGCCTTGCCCTACCCGTTTCGGCGGCTGAAAATTCAATTGATGATGGTGCACAATTACTGACACCTGATCAAATCAACCAACTAAAGCAAGAGATACAACCTTTAGAAGAAAAAACAAAAGCCTCTGTCTTTATTGTGACCACAAATAATAATACCTATGGCGATGAACAAGAATATGCAGATCATTATCTTTTAAATAAAGTTGGCAAGGACCAAAATGCGATTCTTTTTCTCATTGATATGGACTTACGGAAAGTCTACATCTCTACTTCTGGAAACATGATTGATTATATGACGGATGCACGAATTAATGACACCTTAGATAAAGTAATGGATGGGATGAGTCAAGGAAATTATTTCGCGGCTGCTCAAACCTTTGTTCAGGAAACTCAAGCATTTGTTAATAAAGGGGTTCCTGGGGGGCACTATCGTGTGGACAGCGCAACAGGTAAAATCACTCGTTATAAAGTCATTACCCCGCTGGAAATGGTAATTGCTTTTGCTGCTGCTCTGATACTCAGTTTGGTCTTCTTAGGCATTAATATTTCTAAATATCAATTAAAATTTTCAAGTTATCAATATCCCTTTAGGGAAAAAACAACTTTAAACTTAACCTCCCGCACAGATCAGTTAACCAACTCTTTCATCACTACGCGTCGTATTCCTAAAAACAATGGCGGCAGTGGCGGAATGGGCGGTGGTGGCAGCACCACCCACTCAACTGGCGGCGGCACATTCGGTGGCGGCGGTCGAAGTTTTTAGATTTTTCACAGAAATACCAACTCCTATAAAGAGTGATGAAAACCAACCGATTGAACCAAAGCTATCTGATTCACAAAAAAACTCATCTAGCGCTATTGAAGACGTAATGGCTGAGTTAAGAAATTTAAAACTGTTAGTTGATGAAGGAGTTCTAACAGAAGAAGAATTTCAACAAAAGAAACGGCAATTGCTTCAATTAGATTAATAAAAAAATCCTGAAAAGACTCGTCATCTTTTCAGGATTTTTTTCTTCTTGGTATTTTCCCATAATTCTTGATAAGGTATTTCATGGATATCACGGAAATAGGCTACTTCAAACTTTTCAAAATCAGTTGACTGGCAGTTGCCTGTTAAAACACCAATTCCTGCTTTGCCATGACAAGTTCCCATGAAAACATCCACGAGCGAATCCCCCACCATAATTACTTCTGTCGACTTCAATTGACATGACTGACAAAAGGCTTGGAGCATGTCCGCATCTGGTTTCGGTAAGTAACGATCTCCTGTCGCAATAAAATCAAACATTTCTGTTAAACCAAGATATTCCATAATCAACATAGTCGCTGGCAAAGTATCTGAAGTTGCTAATCCAATTTTATAGTTCTTCCGTTTCAGCTCAAGAAATAACTGTTTTAAATCACCAATTGGTTCGATCTTTTTCAGATTTTTTCGTAAATAATCATAAAAAAATTGCTCCAGCCATCGACTGCTGATTCCCTGTTCGACTAATTCCTCAAATTGCGCCAATTCCTGATAAAGTTCCTGATAAAGGACTTCATCAAGTAAAAGTTTTTGCAAAAAACGTTGCTCCTGAATAGCTAATATCTTTTTTATTTCTGCTGAATGATGAGGGGCTAACATACTTAGTGTTTCAAAACAAGCTTGCAAACCTGCTTGCCAAAGAGTATCAAAACGAATACACGTACCATCTTTATCAAATAAAATTCCTCGTTTTTCCATGAAAGAACACCTCAAAACGTTTGCTTTGCTTCCTATTTGTTTCTTCAAGTATACTAATCATTTATTTGATTTTGATATTCTTTTTGTATCATTTGTGTAAAAAAATATAAAAAAGCAACGAATTTAGAAAAATTCGTTGCTTTTTTTTAATCAATCACTTTTTTTACTTTGAATTCTTTTGTTTCAGCAGACGGTTCTGTTTGATCAGCTAATTCAAATAAAATATGGGTACCATTTTCTTCATCTTCAACGATAATCAGTTTTCCTGGAATCTTTCGAGTATCTTTCGCAATTTGGGCTTCTTTAATTAATTCTTTTTGATCTCTTTTTGAAGCAAGGGCATTTCCTAAATTAAAAAAGACAGTTTCTTCCATAATTAACCACTCACTTTCTCTACTTTTCTTAAGTCAATTATAGCATATCGCTAGAAAAAGTGGTAGCTTGTGTCCTTTTACTTTCATTTAAGCATCAATAATCAAAGAATAAGCATAAGGACTTTCATAAATTCCTGAAGTATAATAATTGAGCCTCTTTTTAAATAGCGGGCCGTCAATTACCAACGTATGGTACTCCCCGTTTTCTCCGCAAATATCTAATTGATGCTCTTTAAGGTACGTGATAAATGTTTCATCTAAGGGTTCTCCTAAAAATTTTATTGGAATGCCTGCCTCTTTGCTGACCGTTTTGATAATTGCTGTGTACCCTTTTGCCAAGAATTCTTTGACAAGTGCTTCGCGATTCTCCTGCCAAAGAGGTAATTGTGGCTCAAGCCCAGCACTTAATGCAACTTGGCGATCCCAAGCACCATTTTGTTCAATATCTATATCGCCAAAACAAACCGTTTCTGCACCCAATTTTTTAGTTTCATGCAGTGCCTCAACCACTTTTTCTGTGTAATTTGTTTCGTTGTTATGTGATATAACAAGTGGTAAATCTAACGCTTCGGCTGCTGATTCTAAGACGGAGATTGGTATCCCGTGAAACCAAGAACGATTAATTTCATCACTTAATGTTGTCACTAACGCAACTGGCTGATTTCCTGCTTGTACCAATCGATCCATCGCCAATAAACAATCTTTACCAGAGCTATAACTTAAACAAAATTTTTTCATAAACGTTCCCTCTTTTCTCTATGACTATACCTCAAAATAATACATCCGTATACATATTTATTATTTAAGTATAACTAATACTGAATAGTTATTTGAATCAAAACATGGTATAAAATAGAGGTAAAGCAAGCTTTATTCACTTCTTTATATCTCTTTTCAACGGATGATCAGCTGGCGGAAACCAGCTGATCTTTTTTTCAAAAAACACAGCTATCTTTTGCAGTTTTCTTTTCCTCATGTTATAAAGAGAGGGTAGGAAGCATTTATTCACTTCTTTACAAATCTATCTTAATCTTAGACAGTCGGCGGAAAACGGCTGTCTATTTATCTGGAAAAATTATGAACTCGTCAGCTAGTGGTCAGTTGACGAGTTTTATGTTATAATAATTAGAACACGAAAAATATTTTTAAACGAACCATTCAATTGTTTTGATGATTTTATTCAAAACTGGCGTGTCTAGAGAGACACAAGGATGTATTAGAGGTAGGGAATACATCGCTTAAATGAAAAATACTTGAATACTAGAAATAGTCTGATCCAACTTTAAAATAATAATATTGATTCGTTAGATAGCCTTCTCTTTAAAGAGAAGGCTATTGTCAATTAAAGAGTAAAACCACCGTATTCTTGTCAGTATACGGTGGTTTTACTTCTTCATATATTACATATAATCAACAAATTTGCTTCTGAACTTAACATGTAAATGAGCCCCTACGATAAATATTACTAATGTTGTTAGCCAAAAAACAATAAGCTGGGGCTTATCTTCAAAAAACCATCTTTTATAGAAAAATGTATCTCGAAATCCATTAATAATATATGCGTAAGGATTCAACATAAGAATTTTTGATAACCAAGACGGTAAATTCTTTGTACTCAAATCCCAAAAGACCCCTGACATATACATTAATACTTGGATAATAGAATTCAAGAAAATTTGATAATCCCTAATTAATGCAGCAATCGTTGAATTAATTAGACTAAAACTATATAAAAAGATAATCATCGCTACAATATAGTAAGGTAGCTGAATCCAATAAATAGAAATCTTTTCGCCTGTCGAGATTGAGACAATTGCTGCTAACGTAGTGAATGCAAAATAACTTGGTAACTCAGAAAATATTTTAACCATTGGCAAAATACTTATTGGAAACTTCATTCTAGAGACCATGCCAACTTGCATATAAACAGAACTAGAAGCTTGTTTCGTTACTGTACTTAAAAAAATCCATGTACTTAATCCTATCATCAACCAAGCGATATAGGATACTCCTCCTTTTACGGTTCGAGCACCACCAAGGGCAATCCCAAAAGCAAAATAATAGACACCTAACTGAATTAAAGGACTTAAAATTTGCCATAAATTTCCTAAGATGTGGCTTTGATATAATGCTTTATTACTGTATTTAGCAATTCGTTGTGCAACGCCTAAGTATGAAAACTGTTCAGCTAAAATTAATTTTACCTCGCGCATTATTCAGTCACCTCTTTCAATTTCAACACTTGTCCAGGATAAATAGGTACCTCAATGATTTCTGGGTTCAAAGTTTGAAGTTGTTCTATAGTGAGTCCGTGATTTTCAGCAATCAAACTGACTGAATCTCCAACTTCCACTGTATATGTCGACACAGCTTGTTCACTATTATTATTTTCTGGTACGTTCGTTGAACCAGACTGTACTTCCTCCTGCTGGATAGATTCTTTTGTTGAAGTTGGTTTAGTTTTAGACGTTTTCACAGCGCTTGAATCCTTACCTGCTACTTTCTCAGGAACAAATATACGTTGAATTGTTTCTGCTGGATGAATAAAAGCTGTTGTTAATGAAATACCTTTTACAAAGGTAAGACTTACATAAAAAATCATACAAAGTAGCAAAATTAACAAGCTCTTCGTACCAAGAGTCATTTTATCTCCAATTTTATTTTTAGTAGTAAATTTTATGACTTCTTTAGTCGTCCGGCGACTGCCTACTTGTTGATTGGCTTTTTCAAGAATTGTTTCTTGAAGTTGTTCCAAAGAAAAATTTCTCTGTTTGGCCTTGCCATCTCTCTGATACGATTCTTTTTGCGGTTCAGTGAAATGATTATAACGGTGCAAGAAAGCACGATATTCCTTTAAAATATGCTTAGTTTCACCAAATGCACGTAGGTCACCATAATGCATCCAAGCGACACGATCACAAATTTGCTCTACTTGTTGAATAGAATGAGAGACGAAAAAGATAGTTTTGCCTTGCTCTTTAAATGCAAGCATTTTTTTAAGCCTTTATTATAGAAGGTTTGATCTCCTACAGATAACGCTTCATCGATTACTAAAATATCTGGATTTTGATGAACCGCAATTGAAAAACCAAGCTTAGCACGCATACCGCTAGAATAAGTTTTAACAGGCTGGTCGATAAAAACGCCTAATTCTGAGAATTCAATAATATCATCGATTTTGGCATCAATTTCTTTATTCTTTTCCCCCAACATTAAACATTTCATTCGAATGTTTTCTCGTCCTGTTAAATTATTATTTAGTCCTGCACCAATCGAAATAATTGACACTTCACCATTTATTTCAAGTTCTCCTGATGTTTGAGGGGTGATGCCTGAAATAATGTTTGATAAAGTGGATTTGCCTGAACCATTTAAACCAATAATACCAATTGTTTCTCCAGAATATACGTCGAGGCTAACACCTTTTAACGCCCAAAATGTGGGAACTTTGTTTTGAAAAATACTAAAAAGTGTCTTCAATTTGTCAATACGTGTTTGCGCTAAACTGTATTCTTTGGTAAGTAATTTTGTTCTAACTTTCAGTTCTTTTTCCATTTGTTCCTCCGAGTCTAACCGTTCACTAGTTGGCCATTTCACCAAATTCTTTAGCGACTGCCTTCAAAGCTGCTCCGAAAACTTGGTCCATATCATAGTATTGGTAATTGGCTAAACGTCCACCAAAAATAACTTTTTCTTGAGCGTTTGCTTTTTCTTTGTATTTTCTAAACAAAAGCGAATTTTTCTCATCATTAACAGGATAATACGCTTCTTTTGAACGATCCCAATCTTGTGGGTATTCTTTTGTCAAAATTGTTTTGTTTTCATCGGCCTGTTGATCAAAATGTCGCCATTCCATTATCCGTGTATAGGGGGTTTCCGCATCTGTGTAATTAATTACGGCATTGCCTTGTGCATTGTTTGAATCTACTGTTTCATTTTCAAAACGTACTGAACGATATTCTAATTCGCCATAAGAATAATCAAAGAATGCATCAATCATCCCTGTATAAACAATTTTTGGAAACTCTGATAAGTAAGTTTCTTTCTCTGCCAAAAAGTCTTTATTCAATTGAATATCAATTAATTCACTCTCTAACAATTTATCAAACATAGCTGTGTAACCGTCGACAGGTACGCCTTGATAGCGATGGTTAAAGTAATTATTATCAAAAGTAAAACGAGTTGGCAAACGGCGAATAATAAAACTTGGTAATTCCGTAGCCTTACGTCCCCACTGTTTTTCTGTATAGCCTTTAATTAATTTTTCATAGATGTCTGTTCCTATCAAACGAATCGCTTGTTCTTCTAAATTTTTTGGAGCTCCTTTAATTCCAGCTGCCTCCCGCTGTTCTGAAATTTTTGCTTGTGCTTCAGCTGGTGTTTTTACCCCCCCCACATTTGGTAGAACGTATTCATATTGAATGGTAGGTTGTAGAGCTCCCCTTTGTAATTAGCAACTACTTGATTGATGTAGCCATTGAATTCCGTCAATTGATTGACATAAGACCATACTTCTTTATTGTCAGTATGAAAAATATGGGCACCATAGTCATGGACATTAATCCCATTTTCTTTATGTGTATACATATTGCCACCAATATGAGCACGTTTCTCAATAACTAATACTTTTTTTCCTCGTTTAGCTGCTTCACAAGCAAACGTTGCCCCAAAAGGTCCCGAACCAACAATTAAATAGTCATAATTTTTCGTATTGTATTTCATTTACTAACTTCTCCTAACAAAGTTACTTTCAATTTATTTCAAACACCAAATGCATTATTTATTTCTTCACTAGAGTAGCCAATACTTTTTTTCCAACGCCTTCTTTTGTGTAAGAATATAAGTTGATTTTTTCGTTATCTTTTTCTATTTTATAAACTACAAGTGATTTCAAATTTTTTCCCTTTAAAATCACAATATTATCATTTGTAGTCGAAACATCATAAATACGTTTGCCATCCAATGTCCACACATTATCTTTAACAACTAATGTTTTCCAATCCCAATTAGCTGTTACTTGATACTCTCCATTTACAATCAAAGGTTGTTCTGAGTTAGTACTTTTGGAAATAGTTGTCTCTTGGTTTTCCGAATATTTTTTACCGATGTAATATCCTGACCAAAAACCACAACCGATACCAATTGCTAAAGACACAATTATCGTGATTATTTTCTTCATGTCACACACTCCTCTGTTTATTTAAAAGTTAAACTTGCTTCCCACATATTTGCACCTAAAATTCTCACTTCTGGTTTTAATAAAAATCCAGAAAATTCATAAACTTTTGCAATAATTAAATAAATTAATGCTTCATAGTCTTGAGCAGAGGCTTGTTCAACATTGATAAAGAAACCTGGATGTTTTTCAGATACTTTTACTCCGCCAATTCTAGTACCAACTAAGCCAGCTTGTTGAATTAATCGAGGCGCCCGTCCCCAAGTAAAAGTTGATCCATGATTTGGATGTGTTAGTGGGTGCATCCTTTCTCTAATTTCGACAGTTCCTACCATGTCATTTACCATGTTTTCTAAATTACCTTCTGAAATCTGTAATTTAGTTTCTAGAATAATCCACTCAGGATGATCCATAAATGAACTATAGCGATGACTAAATTGAACATCTTCTTTATTTAAAACTTTAATTTCTCCATTTTCATCTACAATCGTAGCTTCAAGAAACATACTATTAATATCCTTAACTGTCCCAGCATTCATATAAACTGCGCCACCAATGGTTCCTGGAATATTATCTGCCCATTCTAAACCGCATTTCAAGTGTTCTAGTAGATAATAAGATGTTTCAATTAAACTTGCACCTGCCGAAACTGTTAAAACATTCCCCGTAATTTTACGATAATTCAAGGCAGTCATATTTAAAGTAATCCCACGGATACCACCATCACGGACTAAAATATTTGAACCTTTACCGATAACAGTTAAAGGAATCTGATTATTTTTAGCATATTTTACAATTAAAGCAACTTCTTCTATCGTTTTTGGAAAAATTAAAAGGTCTGCTGGACCACCAACAAAATTCGAAGCATATTCTTTTAATTCACGACCTACAAATAACTCTAAATCTGGTAATTCTTCTAAAAGATCCTGTTTCCACGAACGAATTCTCTCATTTTGCACAATTTTCATAATTAATTGTTTTCTTGTTAAAAGATTCTCTGGAATTGCTAATGCTTTTTTTTCTGTGCCTTGTTTCGGTTTAGGCTTAGGTTTTTGTATCGGATGCAAATACATGACATGTTCGATTTTTTCATCTTTCACATATTTACCGACGATTCTAAAAGGACTGAACGTTTCCTTTCCCTTAAACTTTTCACGATTAAATCTTGTAGTGACTTCACGATGATTATTCATAAAAATTAGTTCTTTATCTGTTAGCTTCCAAAAGCTTTCATTAGGGTTAGAATTTTTTATCGTACCATTTGGCGATAAAACAATTGCTGCGGAAATCGGAACAGTTGTTTTAGCTCGATAAAAATCCAAAGGTTTATTGATAATATATCGTCTAAATTCATCATATACTTCGTCTTCATCTGGGCTAAATTTACTTGTCAACGCATCGGTTAACCACTTATCTGAAATCTCTTTTTCCCTGGCAATCTTTCCAGCGGTCTTTTGATAGTCAAGTGCTAAACTAATGTTTTTATTTTCTTCAATTTCTTGTTTTGTATTTTGCTCATAGACACGTCTAGTTTCGCCAAGCTCAAATAGGTTCATCAAGCTGTTAAAGCGATCAATTCCACGTTGTTCATTATAAAAAATTGAAAACGGTTTTTGGAAAATAGTCGCAAAAACAGTGCCATGAAACGAATCAGTAATAATATATTTTGCTTCTCGATAAACAGCTAAGAAATTTTCTGGTGTATCTTCAGAAACATATTCTACTGTATTAGGGAATGTTTTTTTCGCTAGTTCACGTCCTTTTAAAGGATTAGGCAAGACCACTAATTTCAGTCCCAATTTTTCTGCGATCGCTAGTGCTACACGAACTTTTTCCTTGTTAATATCCAAGAAAAAGACAGCCATATAATCTCCTGATTCTTGTCGTTTAAACGTAGCTTGATCAGCTAAAGAATCATATTCACTTCTTTCAACAAGATAGGTTGGATCCAAAGCCTGAATAACTTCTTCTTGAAAAATATCCTTCATAATTTGTACAGAAAAATCTTCTCTCATAGAAACATGATTAAACTGTGTAATATCTTTTTTGCGGTTTGCAACCCATTTGGGATCATATTTACTTGTATCTGCTTTTCCTAATGAAACAGAATAAGCAATTGTTTTATTACGAGGATAAACAAAATCTAAGAAATCATCATCGTCTACCCAACCATTCCACGGATTCCACATCTGATCAGAACCTAAAATAAAGGTATCTAGATTTTCTAAATCATTCAATGTCGGTAACGTTTCTTTTGTTAATTGCTCGGTATAGGGCATATTATTTTTCTTAAAAAAATTATACGCTAAAGGCATCCATGCTCGAAAGTTACTTCTGTTTTTATAACCTAGTGGTCCATCAATCATAACCGTCTCGTACCCTTTATTCTGTACATATTTGTTTAGAGCATAGTATGTTAAGATTGATCCATAATTTTGGTTATACCACCAGCCCATAATTGCTGCTTTTTTCATTTTTCCGCTCCTACTTTCTCTTCTAATTACTTAATTATTCGTTCATGTTTAAGAATCTTTTTTACATGCTATTTCAACAACCCTTTTGCTTTTTTAAGACTTTTTGATACAGCTTTTTTAATTGTTGTAGGTTCATTTCCTTCAATTTTATTGATAGGTGTTAATTCGTTACTGATGCTTGTCATTGTATCTTGGATATAGCCTTGGTTTTGTCGAACGACACTGAAATGCGTTTCCCCTTCTCGAGAAGTCAAAATTCGAACATTGTAATCAAATGCTGCATATTTTTGAGTATAGCCCGCCCAAATTGTAAAAACATTGTCTACGAAAGTATAATACATATTTTCTTGTAGTAAGGTATAGCCTTTTTCCCACTCGGCTTGTAAAACAATCGATTTTAAAGTAGTACCTTCTTTTTTAATTAATAAAGATACTAATAAACTATCATGAATTATTTTTGTATTGTCACCCATATAAACGAAATCAATCACTCCGCTGGCATTGCTTGTATCGTTATCTGCAATAATAATTGAAAACATTTCAATTGCCGTCCCATTCCCCTGGGTTTTCTCTTGTCCAAAAATTACTTTACCTCCACGCTCTTGAATATGAACATTCGGGATAATGAAGGTTTTTTTCATCCCAAAATCTTTATAAATATTTTGATATATTTCTAAATTGTATTGTAAAATATTTTGGATTCGAGTGATACGTTCTACTTGTTCTGGGTCATTAGAATATTTTTCTTTTTTCACTAAGTCTAGCCCTAATTGTTGGATATATTTCTCTTTTAATTCTTGATAGAAACGTTCTTTAAATGCTTGATCAACACGATTCATATCAAAAATAAACCAGTTTAATGTATTAATAATTTTTAAACGATATGCTTCAATCCGATTTGGAGCATGTTGTTTTAAGTACTCCAACATTTTGTCATGTAAATTGAACTCATCACGATAATTCATTCCGTACGTAGACATCAAACCATCTTGTCTAACAATTCGAGTCAGCAAATATTTGTTTAGCGCAACAATTTTTTCGGTACCTAATAATGCTGTATAAGTGAAATAAGCGTCTTCACCAACAAATTGTTCTAAGTTTACCAAGTTATTTTCTTTGATGTATTCTAATAAAAATAATTTGTCATATAAATAAGGAGTTACTTCATCCAATGAAATTTCTTCACCAGACATACGTCCGCCATTAGTTAGTAATGGATTGTGAACCACGTGCACTTCTCCATTTGGCAATTTTTCTTTCATACCAAATAAAAGAATATCTGTTGCACTATCATATGCACGATAATAAGCGTCTTGTAATAAATTCACTTCAAAATGATCATCTGCATCTAGAAATTGTAAATACCGTCCTCGTGCCATCGAAATGCCCACATTTCTTGCGTGTCCAGGATTACTTTTGCCAATAGAAATCCCCGTAATTCTCGGATCTTTTACTGCAAATTCGTTAATAATATCCATGGTATTATCTGTAGAGCCATTCTCTACCAAAATGATTTCAATTTCACGTAAAGACTGCCCACAAACAGTTTCTAATGTTTGTCTTAAATATTTGGATGCATTGTGAATCGGCATGACAACACTAACTTTATACAGATTTTTCAAGTAGTCCTCATAATAAGCTACTGGATCATTCGAAATTTGATAAAATTGTTTGATATATTCAAAATCGATATCATTCAGCTGGTCTATTTCTATAGCTTGTTTAAAATCTACTGCCACTTCTTGAATCACTTCATAAACCGACTCGTCACGTAAATGGGTTAATTTTTCAATCGCCCAAAAGTATTTTTCGAACATTTGCTTATAAAAATAACCTTTGTAACGTTCAAATTTATTTTGTTCAATTAAATTTGAACGAATTAGTTTAAATTGTTGAAACAAGAAAGGAACCTTTGTTGCCACATTATTTACTGTCGAATTCGGGTTGTCTTGTCTATAAAAATACAAACAATCTTTAATAAAAATAACATTCTGAGATGCTGAATTGATTTTCCAAAATAGACCAGTGTCCCCATAACTTTTAATTTCCTCATCCCAAGTTACGTTTTCTTTCTCAATCATACTTTTTTTATAAATGGCATTCCATGGATAAACTTGTACAATTAAATCTGTCGTTTTTAAGTCAATCAATTGATTGTATTTATCGGGATATTGCCATAATATATCTCGCTCAACCTCTTCTTCAGAAGAAAATTCAACCCAATTACAACGGACAACATCTGCATGATGACTTTTAGCCGTATTGTATAAACGCTCATAGGCATGCAACGCTACATAATCATCACTTTCAAATTCAGCAATATACTCACCTTTTGCTTCTGAAACACCCAAGTTAAAGGCTTTTCCAATTCCCCCATTTTTAACATTGAAAACGCGAAAACGTGGATCGTCTTGTGCAATTTCTTCAATAATTTTTTGACTATTATCAGTAGAGCCATCATTAATAATTAAAAATTCAATTTCTTTTAATGTTTGATCTTTCAAACTCATTAATGCCTCTTCTAAATAGGTTTCTACGTTATAGACGGGTACAATGACTGACACTTTCACATTTTCCATAAAACAAATTTCCCTCACTTATCATTTATAGTTGTATACTCAAAATATCCTGATTTAAACGGACAAAATTTAAGCAAAAAACTTACTAAAATCTTTAACCCCAATTTCTAAATAATTATCAAAAACTATCGTAAATCTACTTTCTTTATTTGAAAATTTTTCTGGCAACTCCACCTGGTAACTAGTTTCACTAATTTTTTTAAACGCCAGCCTCTGTCTTGTTTCAAAAGGATTTTTCAGCTCTTTTATTTCAAATCCTGTAATTTTTTGGTGTGTATACACATTTAAAGAAAGCGTATTGCCTTCACGTTGCGTTGCTTCTGCATAAGCATTCATGCGAACTGCTGGGAATCGTTTCAATAATCTGGGATAATAATAACTTCTCTCTGTTTTTGAAACATAACCAAAGCGATTGACTAACACCCAACGAATGGACTGACATTGAATAAACCAATACAAACCATCAATATCGTTAATTTGTAAAAATGTCCAAATAATTTGGCGCACATCACTTCTAAAATACGGGCTAGGATCAAAATTTAATTCGCCTAAATACAGATCCATCTGTACTTTAAAGTCTTGTAATCGCTTTTTACTGAATGGATACCCAGTATCCCTCCGAATACAAAAGTCATAAATTAGCCATTCTAAACGGCGGGCTAACATCCGCTCTTTAGACAAATCATCTGGAAACTGTTGATTGATATAACTTAACGCACGCAACCAAGAAAGCATAAATGTCCGATTAATTGATTTGCTTAAACTTTCATTATCTGCATCTCGATTTAAATAAGTCGTTAACCTTTCCCCTTGTGTAATGGTTTTTGAAAATCGCATGGCTTCATAAAAGAACAGCACATCATCAGCCACCCGTTGATTAACAAAGTGTAAATTATTATTGTGTATCAGTGAAGTTCTTAACATGATAGCTTGCGGTCCTAACCAACCATAAAATTCAGCTGGCAATTCTTGGATAGACCGATTTTTAAATGACCCATCCACATAATACGGCTTACTTTTTAACATTAAGTGGCCATCCGTACTCTGTATTAGACCAGAAACAGCAAAATCATCGTGAGAGTCATCTAGTAGGTCTGATAAATATTTCAATGCATTTAAATCATACCAATCATCTGCATCTAAGAAGACACTATACTCACCACGTGCATTTACAATTCCTACGTTTCTTGGGCCGTGAGCACCTCCAGTGTTTTCAAGTAGCTGATAAATTTCAATATTCGGATATCTTTCAAGATATGGCTCTATTACTTTTAACGAATGATCTGTGGAACAATCATCAATAAACATCACTTGCAATTGCTCGATCCCAATGGTTTGTTGAACAAGAGAATCCATCATCTTTTTAAGATATGGTGCATTATTATAATTAGCAATAATGATTGAGACTTTAGGATTTTTTGATATTTTTTCTGAAGAGGACAGCTTAAATTGACTTAACTCCTTTTTCCACGTTTCAGTATCTAACATATATTGATACTCTTCATATTCTTTTTGGACTTCTTTTTGTTTTTCCAACCTACACCCTCCGGCTTTTTATCTCTTTAAAATTTCTGAAATCAGCTGTCTAGTGGCATCCTGATTTTCAAGGCAAAATTCACGAAAAAACTGCACATATAAACGTTGTTCCTGTTCCGTTTTAGAAAACAATACGTTTTTTACAGACGTTACTAGGCTATCCGTATCTGTCACAATTTTCCCAGGCAAAATTGCTGTTGGGTCAAAATAGAATCCCCTTGTACTATTTTGATACTTTTCCTTATCATACATAAAAAATAGCATCGGTTTTTTTGTTAATGCAAAATCAAACATAACCGATGAATAATCTGTAATTAATAAGTCAGCGATTAAATAAAGTTGATTGATATCTGGATAAGAAGAAACATCGATTACACGTGAACCAAATGCACTTATATCAAAACTTTCTGCAATTAAATAATGTAGTCGTGTAAGTATAACAACAGAAGAATCAATTGCTAAAAGTTGTTCAACTGGCAAATGGTTGGTAAAACGATAGGCTCCTTTTCGAATAGACTCATCATCACGCCACGTGGGGGCATAAAGAATAATTTTTTGATTGACTGAAAGGCCTAACTGATTGCGAACAGAAAAAGCTATTTTGTCCTTATTTTCACAAACTAACAAATCATTTCGCGGATATCCTACTTCTAATATTTCCCCTCCATAATGAAAGGCCTGTCGAAATACTCTCGTACTATATGCATTAGGTGAGATGAGATAATCCCAACGATTTGCTTCTTGAATGACTTCTAGTTTATAGCTCTCTGTTTCATGGTCTGGCATTTTGACTGTTTCAATATCTAAGCCCAGTTTCTTTAGAGGGGTCCCATGCCACGTCTGTATATAGATTGTTGTTTGATTCTTATACATCCAAGCTGGCATCCGCGTGTTAAAAACCCAATACTGAGCTCTTGGCATCAACCATAGCCATCTCCAACTTAATCGTTTGACGAAAGGAACATTCTCTTCCACAAAAGGCATCTCATATCCTTTTTTGACTGCCCAAATACATTGATATTCAGGACAGTTATCTCTTATGTACTCAAAAATTGCACGTGGATTATCACTATACTGTTTTCCATGAAAACTTTCAAAAATAAATAACTTCTTTTTAGGTAGTTTACCTAAAAAGAAAAAACAAGCTTTTATGGCTTGATGTATACTATTCTCTAAAAATTTTTTCATTGAATTAATCCTTTACATTAGATTATCAAAAATATAATCCTAATCTATAACCTTGTATGAAGAATGCGTTCACAAATCTCTAAATTATCTTCTCTTTACTTGTTTAAATTTATGAATAACTCTCACCACGATTGAACAAGCTTATAAAATACATTATTTTGCTTTTCTTCTTTTAAGTATAAATTTATCTATGCTAAACGTCAATGGCTTTATTGAAATAAACATTCCAGTGTTATTCGATTGTTATAATTTAATTTTTAACAATCGACTTTCCCTCTGAATGTTCAGATATTTAACATCCGATCACCTATTTAATTTTTAGAAACTTTAGCCATCTTTATACAATTACTCTTATAAATTAAATAACTCACAAGGTACCTAAACTAACCCAATAAACAGTAAAAATCCAGAAGAGAGACTCTTCTGGATTTTTGCTTATTTGACGATACTTTTTTAAATTTTGTTAATCAATTTAAAATAATCCACATAAGTGCATAATTGGGAAAACAAATAATAAACTATCAAAACGATCTAAAATACCACCATGTCCTGGCAAGATGTTACCAGAGTCTTTCACGCCATAATGACGTTTGATAGAAGATTCAACCAAATCACCGAATTGCCCTACTATAGAAAATAGAACCGTCAATACGAGCATCACCGGCATTTGATAAGGAAATAGCCCTTTATTAGCTGTGAAAACTAAAAACAACGCTGCTACAACGACGGCTGATAAAATACCACCAAGTGCACCTTCTATTGTCTTGTTGGGTGAAACATCTGGCATCAATTTATGACGACCAAATCGGCGTCCAAATAGATATGCACCAATATCCGTTGCCCAGACAATGAATAAAGCAAATAACAAGACTTCAAAACCTGCGGAACGGGCACTAATAAAGTTCTGGAACCCCATCCCTACATATAAACTGACAATAACTGGAAAGCCAGCTTCTTCAATCGTATATGTATTTTTAGAAATTACCGAAGCACCTAACAACAACATTACAGTGACATAAAATAAAATGAAATTTGTTTGCATTTCCGGCAAAAAGTTTAACCATTTAATTGTTGGGATAACTAAAAAAACGGCCCCTAATGCTGATAAAATACCTTCAAAACTTAATAACGTTAATCCTTTCATACGGAATAACTCGTACACGCCGACTACTGCCAAAGCAACAGCGGCAATCTCAATTGCAAAACCACCATACCAGATAATTGGAATAAAGATGATTAATGCGACGATAGCTGTGATGACACGTTGTCTCACTGCGGATCGCTCCCTTCTGTTTCTGTAGTTTCTTTTAGACCTCCAAAACGACGATTACGATTTTGGAAAGAAGCAATCGCGGTTTCTAAAGTGTCCCCTGAAAAATCAGGCCATAATGCTTTTGTAAAAAACAACTCGCTATAAGCAATTTGCCATAGCAAGAAATTACTAATTCTCTCTTCCCCACTTGTTCGAATCAACAATTCTGGATCACGAAGTTCCGTGGGTAAAAAGCCAGTCATTAAGTGATCTGCGATCGTTTCTTCTGTAATCTCATCTGCCGTATATGTTTTTTCTGAAACCTCTGCAGCAATCTGTTTCATGGCAGTTAGTAGCTCCGCACGCGCCCCATAATTTAAAGCAAAGTTCAAAACCATGCCCGTATTGTCCTTGGTTTGCTCAATGGCCCGCTTAACAGCATCTTGCGTATGGCTTGGTAGAAACTCTTGGTAGCCCATTACATTGACTTTAACATTTTCCTTAATTAATTCAGGCACGAATGTATCAAAAAAATCAACAGGCAATTGCATTAAGAAATTGACTTCATCTGTTGGTCTCTTCCAATTTTCCGTTGAAAATGCATAAAGTGTTAAAACTTTAACGCCTAAATGACTAGCATGCTTCGTTATTTTTTTAACCGTATCCATGCCTTCTTTATGTCCAGCAATTCTCGGCAGTCTTCGATTCTGTGCCCACCGGCCATTTCCGTCCATAATAATGGCAATGTGCTGCGGAATTTGGCCTTCTTTATCAAAGGCGTACTGGCTTGCTTCTTCTACATATTTATTTTTTTGCGGAAAAAAACGTAACATCTTTTTCCCTCCATTCCAAAAAATCTATCTTAATTATTATAACAATAACTAATGCAAATGCCTATGCATAGTCCCTGAATTTTCCTGATAATTAAGAAATTCCTTGTAACTTTATCATTTATGGTCCTTTTTTAAAAGAAAAAAACTTAGACTTGGCAGGTAAATCAACATGATGTATCTGCCTAGCCCTAAAATTTTAAATAAACAACGGGACAGGAGCAGCTTCTTCGGAAATAAGCTGAACGTCCTTGAGAGACAAAAAGCATCTTTCAGAACTTTCTTCTTATTTCTTGAAGCTTAACACGCCTGTCCCGACCTCAAGTTTTTATTCTATTGTCTTTTTCTTTTTATTCATTGACTGGAACAATGGCACCGTTCCATTTTTTCGTAATCCAATCTTGGACTTCTTTGCTACGTAACACTTTGACTAATTTTTTTACATTTTCGTTGTTTTCGTCTTCTTTACGAACCGCAATAATATTGGCATAAGGTGAACTTTCTTTTTCTAAAGCAATCGCATCTTTTTTCGGATTTAATCCTTGATCCACGGCAAAGTTTGAGTTAATTAAAACCGCAGCCCCTTCTTCATTGTCATAAAGAGTGGTCATGATTGCTGGATCACTTTCATGATTGAATTTCAACTTTTTAGTATTTTTATCAATATCATCGAAAGTAGCAGTTGTTCGGTCTACCCCTTCTTTCAGCGTGATTAAACCAGCATCTTCTAAAATCGTTAAAACACGTGGCCAATCTGAAACGGAAGAGCTAACGTAAATCGTTGAACCATCAGGAATTTCTTGTAACGATTTGTATTTTTTCGAGTAAAGCCCAACTGGTTCTAAATGAATCGCACCTGCATTCACAAAGTCATAATCATTTTCTTTAACCGCTTCATTAAAGAACGGCACATGTTGGAAATAGTTGGCATCGATATCGCCACTTTCCAACGCCTTGTTAGGTAGCACGTAATCTGTATAAGTCGTCACTTCTAATTTTACGCCTTCTTTTTCTAATAAAGGTTTTACATGTTCTAAAATCTCTGCATGTGGAACTGGTGAAGCTCCAACTTTCAAGACCGAGTCATCACTCTTTTTATTGCCGCAAGCCCCTAAAACTAAGACAGCTACTGCTACAGTAATTACTGACCATAATGTACGTTTTTTCATCTTATTCCCTCCATTTATCGTTTATCTATTTTTTTAGCGACTGTATCCCCAAGCCATTGAATCGCAAAGACAATAATTAAGATACAAATCGTTGCTACTAAGGTAACTGTATTTTGACCACGTTGGAAGCCATCTTGATACGCCAAACTTCCTAAACCGCCCGCTCCAATAGCAGCTGCCATTGCAGTGTAGCCCACTAAAGAAATGGTTGTAACGGTTAAGCCAGAAACAAGCGCTGGCAGACTTTCTGGTAATAGAACTTTCCAAATTATTTGGAAACGATTGGCCCCCATTGCTTTGGCTGCTTCAATCACGCCTTTATCGACTTCACGAAAAGCAATTTCGACCATGCGAGCATAAAAAGGTGCTGCGGAAATAATCAATGCTGGTAAGGAGCCTTTGACACCAGACATACTCCCTAAAATAATTTTTGTAAAAGGAATTAACAGAACGATTAAGATAATAAACGGAATCGAACGGAAAATATTTACAAAAATGGCCACTAGCCAATACAGTAATCGGCTCAAAATCCCTTTTCTGCCTGACGTTTCAAAAAGTAGTAGTCCTAAAATCAGCCCTAAAATGGCGACCACTATGATTGAAATCCCTGTCATATAAAGTGTTTCAATCGTTTTTTCTTGTAGTTTACTTATATCAATTTGGGAAAAATCAAAGAAACTTGCTAAGCCACGATTATTCATTTCCAATCACCTCTGTTTCTACACGAAGTTTACGTAATCCTTCAATGGCTGCTAGAATATTTTGCTCTTCGCCTAATAATTGAATATAAAGAGAACCCACTGCACCCTGCTTTGTTTGCTGAATGTTCCCTTGAATAATACTGACTTCTACTTGATATTCTTGGACAATATGCGAGATAATTGGCAATTTCGCTTGTTCGCCGTGGAAAAGTAGGCGAACAATTTTTCCATTCGGATATTGTTCCAACATTTCTTCGACAACCAGTTCCGTTTCTTCAATGTTTTTATCCGCTTCTTGTTGGATAAAGCGTTTCGCAATTTCTGTTTGAGGCTTTTTGAAAATATCGATTACTTTACCTTCTTCAACAATTTCACCATATTCCATCACGGCTACGCGATTACAAATTTTACGAATCACGTGCATTTCATGGGTAATTAATACAACCGTTAAATTTAATTCTTGGTTGATTTTTAGTAGTAATTCTAGCACTTCATCGGTTGTCTGCGGATCCAAAGCACTCGTTGCTTCATCACAAAGCAAAATATCAGGATTGTTAGCTAAGGCACGGGCAATCCCCACTCGTTGCTTTTGCCCACCAGAGAGTTGACTTGGGTAGGCATTTTCCCGTCCTTCTAAACCAACCAACTTGATTAACTCTTCTGCGCGGCTTTTCCGATTTTGTTTTGGAACGCCAGCAATTTCCAATGGGAGCATGATATTTTCTAGGACCGTCCGTGACCATAATAAATTAAAATGTTGAAAGATCATCCCAATTTTTTTACGGAAGTTTCGTAGTTCTTTATTTGGCAACAATGCAATATCTTGTCCTTGAATTTCTACTTCACCTTCTGTAGGTGTTTCAAGTCCATTCAATAGGCGAACCAACGTACTTTTTCCTGCACCTGAATAGCCAATAATGCCATAAATATCTCCTGATTCAACCGTTAAATCAATATCTTTTAAAGCCGTGACTTTACCCGCTTTACCGGAAAACTCTTTTTTTACATGACGTAATTCAATTAATGCCATTTTGTTCTCCTCTTCTTTCTGTTCTACTTTCTTATTTTGAAGGTTTCGCACTTTTTATGAAACGAATTTGCTTAATAAAAACAAAAAAACTTCCATCCTTTTGCTATTACAGCAAAAAGGACGAAAGTTTGTCATTTCGTGATACCACCTTAATTCGCTATTATTTCTCAATAATAACCTCATACGGTACTTGATTCTTCGCATACCGTTGGCTGTAACGGGCGCCCCGTAGTAAGTTCACTGCTTCGCTCACTTACTCTGCTCAAAGACCATCTTCCATCTTAAATCTGTTACCCATTCTCAGCAAACAGGGCTCTCTTCAAACGTCCTTAACATGTACTCTTCTTTTCAAAGCTTTCTTTTGATTAGATTGAGAAAATTATAGCAATAAACATTGACCTTGTCAACGTAAGACTAAAGATTTTCAAATTCTGTTGGTTCAACATCTGCTAAAACAGCAATCCAGGCATTTTCTTCATCTAATGCACTTGGCTCTTGATCAGCCGCTTCATTAATCGCAACTACCTTACCAGATAATGGACTACTGAATTCACTGACTGCTTTTTCTGCTTCTAATTCAATTAAAGAATCACCTTTAGCTAATGTTTGTCCGACTTTTGGAAATGTTGCAAAAGTAATCTTCCCTAAATCCTCTTGGGCTTCGGCAGTTAAACCAATTTTATAACCTGCTTCTGTTGGTAAAATCCATAATTGATCGATTTGTTTCATTTCACTCATTTTCCAAGCACTCCTTCGTAATCTGCTTCTTTAAAACCATTCGTTAGAAATGTATTGTCTTTTAAGAGAATTGGACGCTTAATCAACATGCCATCCGCAGCTAAACGCTGACTTGCTTCTTCAATAGAAAAACTGTCAACCAGATCTTTTAAGCCTTGTTCTCTATATAAAACCCCGCTTGTGTTAAAAAAACGACGAACAGGCAAGCCGGTCTCTTTCATCCATTTTGCTAATTGTTCACTACTAGGCGGTGTTGCTTTAATATCAATTGCTTGGTATTTAACGCCTTGTTGGTCTAACCACGCTTTCGCTTTTTTACAAGTTGAGCATTTAGGATATTCATAAAGTGTGTACATTTCTACCCCTTCTTTCTTCTTTCTTTAACGACCACTTCTGGTACGAACCGTTTCTTGTTGGTAACGCATGGACATAATTAAGCCCACCCCAATCATGTTACCTAAAATGGAAGAACCACCTTGACTAATAAACGGTAATGGAATCCCAGTTAATGGTAGTAAACCAATATTCGCTCCAATGTTTTCAAAAACATGGAACAAAATCATCATGATAATTCCTGTGGCAATGTAGGCATAGAATTCATTATTTGTATCAAAACAAACGCGAATCATGCGGTAGATTAAAATAAAATACAACAAAATAATGAAACAGCCACCAATAAAGCCAAAGTTTTCACCAACAACTGTAAAAATCATATCTGACTCACGAACAGGGACATACACATCACTCACGTTAAAGCCTTTTCCGAAAAGGCCCCCAGAACCAATTGCTGTTAATGCTAGCGCTGGTTGGAATGAGCGATCTGGATCTGTATGGAAAGGATTTAGCCATAAATCAATCCGATCAAATTGATAAGCTTTAATGCCAATTTTAGACAATAAGTCTCTTCCTGTTTCTGTTGTTACCAAGTAGATGGTTCCAGCTCCGACTAGAGCAGCTATGATAAAGGCGGGCACAATAATTTTCCAAGTAATGCCAGACATTAAGAAAACTCCCCCAAAAATGGCTAAGAAAACTAACATCGTCCCGAAGTCTTTTTGTAAAAGTACTAAAACAATTACCGGAATCGCCACTAATAGCATTTTAGCGATTAGCCAAAAGTCGCTTTTGAGTGTTCGGTCCACATATTTAACATTATGCATGGTCACTATATAGGCCAACATCAAAATAAACGCAATCTTCATCAATTCCGATGGTTGGAATGTGGTGCCACCAAAGCGAATCCAGTTTTTAGAACCTGTTTGCTCTGCTAGCACGGGATCATAGAATTTCAGTAGTAATCCCATTAAGACTAATCCAAGTGCATAAAAAACGGGCGTTAACCGCCAGAGTAATTTTGAGCTAAAATGCATAATAATGACAATACTTAATCCTCCGACTAAATACCACAGTCCTTGTTTCATTAACAAGCTACCAATTTTAGGTTTGCTTGGATCATTGTAAAGCGCTACGTAAAGCGATAGCATACCAATTAGTGATAAAAGAAACACTGGTAATATCACGCCGTAATCAATTCGACTATCTAAATTTGTTTTCTCTTTTCTATTCATTCGTCATCCCTTTTCCTTTGTTCATACGTTTTTTATTATATCTTTCTCACAGAAGAAAAGAAAGGAATTCTACTATATTTGAGAAAAACTTTAGAGAATTGGTCCTTCACTAGCAATTTTTTCTTTTTCTTCAATCCTATTTTGCTTTTATTTAAAATTTTTTACATCAGTGATAATGAGAAAGTTTACTATAAACAGTCAGTAACAAAAAACAGTCGCAACTAAAACACGTTGCGACTGTTTTTATTCGCTTTTTCTTTGTTTCGTTTGTTGTAGCTCTTTATTAATTCGGACAATTTCGTTGCCAAAATTTTGCCAGTCACTGGCTCGCGGGGGCGCTAGCCAAATTAAACATTTTACTGAAAATAATGTTTTTGGTAAATAATCTGAAACTACTAAATCAGTATCTGGTCGAATCGCTGAATGAAAGTGAATGCTGAAAGATTCGAATATTTTGATTTGTTCTTTGATAAACTGAGTATATTTTTCTCCTTGCGTAAAATTAACATAAAGATTGATCGTGCTTTTTTCATTCCTTTGGTCATAAAGACGGGATAACACTAATAGCAAATCAAAAAATAAAGAAAGCTTACTAAACTCAAACGCCGAGCAATCCAACGCAAATAAAAACTGACGACAGCTATTAAAAACAATTGGGTAGCGTTCCTGAAAAAATTCTAAATCCATAATTCGTAAGGTGATATCGATAAACGGTGTAATAAAACGATGTTGATAAATAATCGGAACAATTTCTTGATAAAATTCTTCGTCCGAAATTGTAAACGGCATATAAGAAAAGAATAATGTTTTCGTAGCCGTAATTGCCTCATTGTGAGAACTCAGCAAATGTTCCGAAATAAGTTCACTTTGATAGACCGATAAATTGCCGATAATTCCTTGAATTTCTGCGTTTTTCTCTGCATGAGTCGCCTTCATCACTTCGTTGATCCAACTTTGAATTTCTTGATAAATCGAACTTTCTTCATCAAAAGCGAATGGATTTTCTTCTTGGGATAAAAAATAATTAGCTTTTCTCTGCGTTCGTTCTAACGCCACCAATACATAATGTTTAAATAAATGAAAATTAGTGATATTTTCATAAGAGCCTTTCAATTGAGCCAATAATTGGTTAACTGCGCGAAGATCTGTTTGATTATATAATTCTTCAGAATCTTTGTAAATTCGGTAATAAAGCATAGTAAAATATTGTCTAATCGCCATTTCATTGCCGCTAAGTTGTAAATTTTTGGATAACTTGATACCGTATTGACCTAATTCTTTCCGGATATGGTCAACAATTTTGTACACAACCGTTCGACTCATCCCGTGCTTTTCACCGTATTTTTTGATTGAGGTAAACTGATGAAAGAAAATCGTTTTTAATAGATTAAATTCTAACGAGTCTTTTAAATAATATTCTTCAATAATACTTGAAGAAATACGAAGGCTTTGAGATAACAAAATTTCATTATTTTTTTCACTGATTTCCATCTCATTAATCAGACCAAAGCGTTGCAAATCTGCATTGATTTCTGTTATGTTCCGTTCTAGCAAATAAGGAGAAATAGCTAATTGCTTACATAAACGATCTTTTCGTTCAGAAAATGAATATTGTTGCTCTAACTTTCTAATAATCGCTAATTTTAAATTTTCCCGATCATCTAATAACAAGAATTCCATTTAAACTCTCCTTGTTCCATACAAAAGTGAGCCTGACAGGAAGCTTAAAGTGGTGCCAAATTGAGAGGACCCACTTGCCGCTCCTCCAGTAATTTCCACTGGGGCTATCGTATCTATTTTTTTCAACAACTCATCATTTAACAGCACCTTTTTATTTACTCGTTCCTGTTCAATTTTATTTTTCTTTTTCTCCTGTTTTGTTTGTTGCTCCTTGTCCTGTCTCGAGGCAATAATTGGTCTTTCTGGGCCAATCATTGCTTGACTATAAGGAAGCTCTGCAAGCATATTCCCCTCTGCAGCAAAATTAGTAGGGTTGACATACACCTTCGCAATAGAAAGGTATGACTCGTAACGGAAGGTTACAAAATAAAGGCCTACTTTTTGAGGATTTACATTATTTTCTATAATTACATTTTCTAAATTTAAAGGGCGACCCTCTTTATCTTTTAGAAAAACGACATTGTCTAAGGGTGACCATGCTTGATTAACTCCTAAAAACGTGTCTTTTAATTTAAGTTCCGTTTGATTTTCTTTGACCGTAATGGTTGCTGTTTCAATTTTGCCATCCACTTCATAAGTCACGGTATATTTGCCTGGTGTTGTCGCTTCGTTTGCATAGCTATTCACTGAAGCAATCAACATTCCTGAAGAAAGAAATAAGGCTGTGCCGATACTACCATAATAAATAGTTCGCTGGTTCATCTCGTTTATTATTCCTCCAAACTATTTCATAAAAATAACTATCTTAACAGAAAAACCTGCTAATAGGTGTTCTTAAAATAAAAGTCACTTGTAAAACTTCCTATTTTCCAAGGAAACAGCTACCCTCATTCATGCACTTATTCATCTTTTAAGCGTGGAACAAAAGTTACTTTAAACTTTTGCCCCACGCTCATTTAATTATTTTCGTTTCTTCTTGATGACTATACCACTAATAATCACAATAAGTAACACAACAAGTCCTAGCACACGATATAGACCATTAGTTTGTTCTCCCGTTTTTGGATAACGTCCTTGCTTGTCAGGTTTCACAATATGTGTGACATACTGACTACTTTTTATCGTGGTTTGATTCGTTGAGGAACTAGTCTGGTTGTTCTCATTTTTATCTGGTAGTGGTGTAGGATTACGATCAATCACATGAACAGTTGCTACTGTCGTCAATTGACGAGGTGTCTCGTTTGAAAACATTGAGAAAAGTCGTGACTGCACAGCTGGTTTGGTTTCATTAACTGGCTCAGTGGTATAGGAAATCTGGTACTCTCCTGTTTTCTTTGTATCAACTTTCCCTTTCACTTGAACTTTATCAAAGGATATAGCATGACCGTCACGATCTGTCGCTGAAACGAAATTATCTTCTGGTTTCCACGAATCACCAACATAAATCGTTGTATCTTTAACCTCTAACTTAGATTGGTCGGGTTTGACGGTCACATGGGCTGTTTCTTCTTTACCTTCGTAACTGTATACGATTGGATAAACGCCTGCTTTGCTAGTATCAACTTGACCTGAAACAGTGATTTTTTCGAATGGGACATCTTGACCTGTTTTATCTGTTGCTGAAACAAAGTTCTCTTCTGGTTTCCATGAATCGCCGACATAAATCGTTGTATCCTTGACTTGTAAACGACTATCATCACGGACATGAACGATTGCTTTCGCTTCTTTTGTGCCATTTTTATAGACAATTTCATAATCGCCTATTTTATCAACATTCACTGTTCCCTGAACATCAATTTTTTCAAACGGAACGTCTTGACCTGTTTTATCTGTTGCTGAAACGAAATTATCTTCAGGTTTCCATTTATCGCCGACATAAATCGTTGTATCTTTGACCTCTAACTTAGATTGGTCGGGTTTAACGGTCACATGGGCTGTTTCTTCTTTACCTTCGTAACTGTATACGATTGGATAAACGCCTGCTTTGCTAGTATCAACTTGACCTGAAACAGTGATTTTTTCGAATGGGACATCTTGACCTGTTTTATCTGTTGCTGAGATAAAGTTCTCTTCTGGTTTCCATGAATCGCCGACATAAATCGTTGAATCTTTGACTTGTAAACGACTGTGATCAATTGTTTTCGTTAATGGAATTTTTAGTTGATTGTCTCCTTTGACCAGCTTAATAGCTTTTCCTGTCAAATACTCTTCATCCACGGAATATTCCTGCGGTACATTCGTTACTCGCAAAGTATAATCACCTGTCATGATGGCATCAAAGGAGTATTGACCTTTTTCATCTGTTGTAAATTCGGTTGCTGTATGCGTGACATTATCAATTAGTTCAAAAGAAACTTTCGCAATTGCTTGGTTTTCATCCTCTACGTTATGCGTGTAGAATGTGGCAGTTGCTAAATAGACAATGCCTTCCGCATCACCTTCTGAGAATTTCAATGTGATTGGCGCAGTGGCGACTTTTTTCTTGCTAGCAGACATCTGGTTCAATGTTTCAGAGTCGATTGTTGTTTCTGTATAGATTTGGCCAGCGTTTGCAGAGACAGTATTGTATTCAATCGTAATGTTTTCTGTCAATGTATAGTCTTTAAAAATAATTTTCGCACCGTTTGTAGTCTTCTCTAATGAATAAGCATCTTCTGGCACGCCTTTCACGGTAATAGAATTCAAATCGATTTGAGCATTGGTTGTGCCTTTGGGTGTTAATTCAATCGTTGGATTTTTCACACGATGTGTTTTATTATCAATATTTTTTGTTGTTACTGTCGTTTTTGTTACATTTTTTAATGTTGGATTCGCCGCTTGTGTTGCACTCAAAATGTCTAACGCTTCATTTTGAACAGAAACCGTAGCAGACCCTTCATTATTATTCGATTGTGGTTCTTTAGCTGTCCCTGTTATATAAAGAGTTGGCACGTCGATCCAGCCATTGGCATTTTTATACTCAATAATGTAACGTTTGTTGGTTTTTCCAAAATCAAACGTGTAACTATTGGTATTTTCGTCAAAAGTAATCGTTGGGTATCCAGGACTGTCTGGTGACATTGGTTTATCAAAATAATAGCCACGATCCCAGTATTGTGGATAAATTGAATCTACCTGATCGTTTGAAACATCATAAATGTCAAAAAGAACATCGGCGCCAGCTGGAATTTTTGTACGGACGCTTAGTGAGTCAAAAGAATCATTTCGTGCATTGACAAGGAATTGATTTTTACTACTTTGAAGTGTTCGTTCAGAACCACGCTTACTATTAGTAGTTACTGTCGTATCAACTGGAGTTAAACCTTCAGCACTCATTGTTATCGGTATCGTATCGACTGGGATACTTTTATCTTTTGGCAAACTATCGGGCACATAATTAAAACCAATTGGAATTTGGATTTCGTTGGTTATTGGCGTAGTGAACTTAATAACTGAACCATCTGACGTTGGCGTTACTGTATAATCCGTTCCTAACTTGTAATAAAAATAAATTTCTTTTGTAGCTCGCAATGAAAGATAATTAGGATGCTTTACTTTAATTTCTAAATTTTGAATCGGTGTCTCTTTGCTTCCCATAACTGAGACAGTTGTTCTTGATGAATAGGCACCATTTTGATCATAATTACCCCAAGCAGTTTCAGCATTCAAAGGATTAACAACACTAATTGGTTCAATATATTGATCAGATACTAATTGAATGGCTTTATTGGGACCAATTACAGGTGTACTTAATGATAGATTGATATCTTTCTTGTCAAAATCCATTGTTAAATCAGAAATATTTATTCTTAAATAGCTATCTTTTGTGGCCGTTAAAGTGAGCTTGCCACCTTCAGTTTTAATATCAAAATAGTCTTCCAATTTTACATTTTCATATAAAGGACCATACGCCGTAAATTTAGGATTCTTAATTTCTTGACCGTTTGTACTCTCTAATACGATTTGTTGACCCACTTTTGTTTCTGTTAATGTGCCATAAATTGTTACATAATATTTCCCTTTGCTTTGAAAACTGATATAGGACATACTACGCATTTCACGATCAGCAATTACTTTACTTGTTTGACTCGTCTTCGCAGTAAAATCGGTTGTTTGTTTAGTTCCTGTCGTACTTTTCAAAGAAATTGACCCAATTTTTGTGGTTGGATACTGCTGCGAATATAAGTAGTTATAGTCCGAAGCACTCTCTAAATAAATTGTCCGATTAATCGATAAGGAATAGGCTTTTTGTTGATTCATGTTTGGAACAGTTACAGCAATCCGCCCGAGTGAATTATCGCTTAATGTATAATCTTTGCCAGGTGTTAACAGGGCTTGCGTTTCTGGTAAAATTTGACCATTAATATCGACATCGTAACTGAAAACTTGAGGTTCCAAGTTATCTTGTTTTCCAAAGACAGCGTCTGGCGTCTCTGTTGTTAATAATTCTAATGTTTGATTGCCAGTTAACGTCCGGTCTAAATTATAAAAAATTTCGCCATCTAACCCTGTCGTTCTGGTTCGTTCGTTATATTGAATTGGTTCCACTTGTTCATATAAATCAAACGAGTAGGTTTTTTTATTTTTTCCTGGAGTTTCAATTTTGATTAATGGTTCCGCCTCTGTTGTTAGATAACTTTTTAGTTCTACTTTAAAGGAAGTATCTGAAACTCGTTGATTAAACGTAATACTTAATGTTTTGGTTGCCGCATCGACTGCCCAAGTTGCGCCAATGCCTGTCACTTCTCCGCTAACAGTTGAATAACCTAAATGTTCTGGTAATTGAACTGTATAAACTGATCCAGGTGCATAACCTGTGTTTCCAACAGCAAATTGGAACGTAGCGGTTACCGGTGTTGTATTTAATTCGCGGTGAACCTCTGTTTGGCTGTATTCTGTTCCACCAATCGGCGCAAGACTCATACTGTCAAGTAGTTCATCTGTAATTGGCGCTTGAACATCTGGTAGGGCTTTTTCATTAAGTGAGGTGTCCTTGTCCTCCGTTGTTTGTTGTTCAGATGGTGTAGCACCACTGGAAGCTGTTGTGCTCGCCTCTGTGGTTTGCGATTCAGTTGTTGCAGTTGGTTGATTCATTTCTGAAGTAGTCGTTGTTGCTAAAGGTAAAGATGGTGTTGAGTTCGATAACTCTGCCTCTTTTTTTGCTGTATCAGTGGTCTCTGTTTGTGCTTCTGTCGTTGTTACAGCATAGGCATTTACGGCAAACCCGAAATTTTGTGCGAGAAGTATACTCAACATCACAAAAGAAAAAGTTTTTTTCTTCATACTAATCCCCTTTCAATAAAATTCATATAACCTAATAATAGCTTGTTAAAAATGAAACAATTGATTAATTTTTTTTGAATCTTCGAAAAAAAAAACAGCTTTTCATAAAAAAATACTTGGAAAATCAGCCACAATCACTGTTTTTCCAAGTATTTTTTTATGAATATTTGTAAATTATCGTTTCTTTTGGCGAAAAACGACCACGAAATAAACTGCAATAAACAATAACACTAAGAGCGAGTTACTATTTTTAATGAAAGTTAAAAATTGACTTGTTTGCATTGAAATGCCTTTGCCGCCAGTCAATTCTAATAAAAATTGTGTCGTGCCACCTTTGCCTACTACAGTGACTAACATAAGCGCCATCAAAATAAATTGATGGAATAAACTCCCTTTTGTTTGTGTTGTATATTTGATAAGGATGCGGCTATCTTTAGGCAAATCTGTCTCTTGATAATATCGCCTAGCTAAAAAGCTGTTCAATGTGCTTTTGAAAAAACTCAAGAGAAACAGGCCTAAAATAGTCCACGAGGTAAGAAGTAATATTCCCAAACTTCCCGCCAGACCAATCATTGGTATGTTGTTTGACCATTGTTTCGTTTTACTAGCTACAATCATTGCAAAAATCATCCCTAAAACATAAGGTAAATAGAGATAGATGCCCATATGAGCTCTGCCATAAACCCCTGCAACATAAATGGAACCAAATAAAAATAAATAGTTCCCGACAATCCCGTTAATCAAGGTCGCAAGATTCATTTCTAATGATACTTTATATGCGCCCCGTTTGCCATAATGACTAACGAAAAGGACAGCCACCACAAAGAAACAGCAGGCGCCAACAATCGCATAATCAAATTCCACCGCATTCGTTAATAAGCGACCACTTCTTAATAAAAGTAATAACACAAAAAAGATAACAAACAGAATTAATTCTTTTCGTGAAACTTCTGCTGATTCTTCTTCTAGCTCGTTTAATGAAACAGGATAGCTCTTGATTGCTACTAAAGCAACCAGAAAATAGAGCGCGTACACCAATAACGCCAGTCCAATCTCAGTCGCTTTAAAAAATAAAGCGCCAAATAAAACAGCGGTCAATAAGACTGTCGTTAAAAGATTGCTATGACTGATTTTTTGACCTTCTTCTTTTAAGAAAAAGCGAATTGATTGATTACTTGGTGGCAACAATGCCCCACTAAGTCCTAACAACATTCCTGAAATACTATAAAGCGGGAAAGAAAAAGCGCCGGCGATCCCAATTAAGGAGCCTGCCAAGCCTAACAATAGAGAAATCTTTAGTAGACCTAGACTAGTTAAAGACAAATTAATTCCTCGAACCAGAAAAATGCCTGTCATACGCAATGTATAAAATAAGACAAATGGTAAAATTGTTAAAAGGTTGTGTCCATCACTCAATTGAATGTAAAGTAAATAAGGCACAACAATAATCGTATTACTTAGTAAACTTAATGCTGTATTACCAAGACTTTCAATTTTTTTATTCATTTTGACCTCTTCTTTTATCTTTCATTTTCTATTATTTTTAGGGTAGCATTGTTTACTTTTTTTGTCCATAAAATAACAGATGTAGCAATTTCCTAATGTTTATTTTCCACTGTTACGTATAATAGTTAATGACGACAGCTTGGACTTTCTCTGTTCCATCATTTATATACGTGTGTACTTGATTAGCATCAAAATACATAGCGGCGTCTTTTGGAAGAAGGTATCTCTGACCGCCCACTTCAAGAGCTAATGCTCCTTGAATAACCATGACATATTCTGTCGAACGTTTTGAATGCCCAACAGCTTGATACTTTTTCCCTGGATCTAATTCAAACTGAAAGAGTTCAAAGTTTCTTTCCTGGTTGTCTGAGTAGTAATTAAAGACTCGATAGGAGTGATCTTCAGAATGTTGTGTTACCGTCTCAGTTTTTTTAACCACGGGATTTTCTTTAACATAGTCATCTTCTAATAAATACGTATATGGAACATTGAGTCCATTACTTATTTTCCAAATTGTATTTATGGTAGGATTGGTGGTTCCTTTTTCAATCTGCGAAAGCATCCCTTTACTCACTCCGGTTATCCCAGCTAGTTCATCTAACGTAAGTTTTTTTTCTTGTCTAATTTTTTTTAAATTATTGCCAATGATTGTATTAATCTCCAAAATAGTTGCTCCTTCTGTTTCTTTTTATTATCTAAAAGTTTAATATATTGAACAAAAGTATTCTTTATTGTATTATACAATATATATCTTAGTTGTTCAAAAGGAGTGGTTAATAATGAAAACGCTCATTCGCTCGTTGTGTCTTATTATCGAAGGTCTAGATTTTCATACACACGTGTTTAAATTTTATACAGAAAGAAGGAAAAAAAGAGAATGAACCACCAATTAGATGCACGCACTGGCATTCGTGAAGCCTTGCCAACGGTTTTTGGCTATATTGGTATTGGGATTGCTTTTGGTATCGTAGGACAAGCAGCAGGTTTTTCCCCTCTGATTGTTAGTGCGATGTCGTTTTTTATTTTTGCAGGATCTGCTCAGTTTGTAACAGTTAGTATGTTGACTGGCGGCAGCCCTATCTTATCTATTGTGTTAGCGACTTTCTTAGTAAATGCGCGTATGATTCTTATGGGAATGACCATTGCGCCTTACTTTAAAGCCGAATCTCTCGGTAAAAATCTCTGGTTGGGAACCTTACTGACGGATGAAAGTTTTGCACTAGGAATGAATAAATTAAACCATACCAAAGGACGTTTAAGTTTTGAGTGGTTTAATGCTGCCAATTTGATTTCCTATGCGACTTGGGTTTTTTCAACGATCATCGGTGCCTATCTAGGGCGCTTTATTGCAAACCCTCAAGCATTAGGTCTTGAGTTTGCGGTCGTGGCTATGTTCATTGGTTTACTTTATCTGCAGATAATTAGTGATCGTTCCATGAAAATCGCTTTACAACTCATCATGGTCCTGATTACTTTTGGGTTGATGTCTATTGGTCTAATTTTTATTCCCAGTAATTTAATTGTCTTAGTTGTCACGTTAATCGGTTGTGGAATAGGAGTGATGATAAAACATGCCTTCTTCTGAGTATCTCTTTTTAACAATTTTAGGCTGTACCGTTGCAACCTGGCTTTCAAGAATACTGCCATTTTTACTTTTAAAAAAAATCAGTCTGCCACAGAAATTATTAGAATATCTAAGTTTTGTTCCCATTGTGATTATGTCCGCCTTATGGTTTAGTAGCTTATTTGAACAAAGAATTGGGCATTTACCAAGCCTCAATCTTCCTTATTTATTCGCTTCATTTCCTACCATTTTAGCCGCAATACTTACTAAAAACTTATTGCTTATTGTACTGGTAGGCATTGCTTCATTTGCACTAATCCAAAATTTTATCTAAAAAAACAGACAGGCACTACCAGATGGTAGTGCCTGTCTGTTTTTTTAGATGCCAGCTGCAGGGATCGAACCTGTGACCTACGCGTTACGAGTGCGTTGCTCTACCAACTGAGCTAAGCTGGCCTGAAACAAATCTATTATAGGACTTTCTACTTTATTTGTAAAGTCTGTTTGTTATTTATTTATGCAAAATCTCTTTAAAATAAGCCAAATAGCGACTTTACAAACTTTTTTCTGAAAATGTGGTATAATAGAGATATCAAGAAAGGATGGTTTTTTGTATGTCAAATTTTAATGGTATGGTTACTCCTGTTGTTCCATCGGATGCTGGTAAGGATTTCGCCGTTGACACCCATGTTACTTTTCTTGTTCACGGACAGCCACAAACAGGCGTTGTTACGAAACAATTAAAAAATGCCGCTGTCGTCGAAATTGACGAAACGCAAAAAAACAATCACTTAATGGTGCACAGCAATGGTGTGATTGTTATTAATTACAAACAATTGAAAAAGATTTAATTCTTCAAGCGTGGGAAATTTCCCCCGCTCTTTTTTATGTACAGAATTGGAATACTTTCCAATTCGTCGGAAACTATAATGCTGTAATAAACGCAAAAAAACCAAAAATAATTCCAGGAACATTAGCAAAAATAATGGACTTATCACGTGTTTCTCCATCGTCTCCATATAACCCATGAATCGTCCAAAAAATACAATTAATCATTGCCACTAATGGTTGCGTCGGATTGCCTTTTTCCCCATGTAAATTTCCATAAATTTGTGGAATATATGAAACATACATCAAAACTGACATCACACTAGCAATCACAGCGATAGCGTGTAAGACTTTTTTATTCTTTTTCATAGCTACTCCTTTGTTTTTTTATTTTTTATTATACACCTAGAAAAGTTCTTTAAGCAAAAGAAAACCGTTAGTAACCATAATCGGTTACCTAACGGTTTTTTGTTATTATTTTGTTCCGAATAAACGGTCACCAGCATCCCCTAAACCAGGAACGATATAGCCGTCTTCGTTTAAGCGCTCATCTAAAGCTGCTGTATAAATATCTACATCTGGGTGCGCTTCTTGTAAAGCTTTCACACCTTCTGGAACGGCCACTAGACATACAAATTTAATGTTGCTAGCACCACGTTCTTTTAAGGAATCGATGGCCATAATTGCGGAACCACCTGTTGCTAGCATTGGGTCAACAACAAATAATTGACGACTTGCAATGTCTTCAGGTAATTTCACGAAGTATTCATGTGGTTGCAATGTTTCTTCATCACGGTAAAGTCCAACGTGTCCAACTTTCGCTGCTGGAATTAATTCTAAAATCCCATCAACCATGCCAATTCCGGCACGTAAAATAGGAATGATTGCTACTTTTTTCCCTGAAAGTGTTTTTTGTGTTGATTTACCCATCGGTGTTTCGATGACAACATCCTCTAAAGGCATATCCCGTGATACTTCATAAGCCATTAACATAGCAATTTCGTTGACAACTTCGCGGAAAACCTTTGTCCCACAGTTCTTTTCGCGAATCATTGTTAGTTTGTGTTGAATTAGCGGATGATCAATTACTTGAAATTTTCCCATATCTATTCTCCTTCATTATTTTATTCTTTCTTATTGTAAAACAAAAGAGCCTAGGACACAAGTTGAATTCCTTAAATCCTAAGCTCCGACTCTTATTTGTACAGAGAATTGCGCTTCAGCTATCCCTGATGTTAGTTATATAATGGATATTTTTTAGTTAGCGCTGCTACAGCTGCTTTGACTTCATCATGAACTGCTGTATTTTCTGGATCTTTTAAAACTTGAACGATTAATTTAGCAACTTCTACCGCATCTTCTTCTTTAAAACCACGTGAAGTAATCGCAGGCGTTCCAATACGGATACCACTTGTTTTAAATGGACTTAATTGTTCAAACGGAATTGAATTTTTATTGACAGTAATATTTACACTATCTAAAATAGCTTCTGCTTCTTTTCCATTTAAACCAAAACCTGTCACTTCAATCAGTAATAAGTGGTTGTCTGTTGCCCCACTAATTAAACGAGCTTCTGGCGCTTGATTGAAAACTTTCGTCATCGCTTGCGCATTTGCAATCACTTGCTGACTATATTCAGCAAAACTTGGATCCAATGCTTCTTTAAAAGCTGCGGCTTTTCCGGCAATCACATGTTCCAATGGGCCACCTTGAATGCCTGGGAAAATACTACTATTTACTTTTTTCGCCAATTCTTCGCTATTTGTCAAAATTAAACCGCCACGAGGACCACGCAATGTTTTATGGGTCGTACTTGTTACGATATCAGCATACGGAACTGGATTTGGGTGCAACCCTGAAGCTACCAAGCCTGCAATATGCGCCATATCAACCATTAACTTGGCATCTACTTCATCAGCGATTTCACGGAAACGTTTGAAATCAATCGTTCGTGAATACGCACTTGCGCCAGCAACAATTAATTTTGGACGATGTTCTCTTGCTAAAATTCGCACAACATCGTAATCGATTACTTCTGTTGAAGGATCCACTCCATAACTGACAAAATTATAGGTTTTTCCACTAAAGTTAACGGGCGAACCATGTGTTAAGTGACCACCAGCTGATAAATCCATCCCCAAAATGGTATCACCTGGTTCAACCAATGAAAGGTATGCCGCTGTATTGGCTTGAGAACCTGAATGGGCTTGTACATTCGCGAATTTTGCACCAAATAATTCTTTGGCACGATCGATAGCTAAATTTTCTACGATATCGATAAATTCACAACCACCATAGTACCGTTTGCCAGGGTAACCTTCTGCGTATTTATTCGTTAAAATACTTCCTTGGGCAGCCATAACTGCTTTTGACACAACATTCTCAGATGCGATTAGTTCCAAGTTATTTTCTTGGCGCTCTTCTTCTCTTGCAATTGCATTCCATAAATCTGGGTCATACGTTTTGTAATCCATTCAAACAACACTCCATTTTGTTTTCTTTTGTCTGATTGTATCATACTTCTGTGTCAGCTTCGTTACAAATACCTCTTATTTTTCAAAAAATTTTTGATTAGCTGATTTTTTCAAGCGATTCATGTAAGCAGTGCCTAAACCAGTTTCTGCAAATCCTTGCGCAAAAATCGTGGTAGCTCCTTGCTCATCTAACGCTCTTAACCCTGCAAATAGTTCTTTTGTGGCATTTTCAACCGTTTCTGCACCATAAGAATAAACAAACGCATTTTCTGTATCTAGTTGTGCTGCCTGTTCATCACTTAAAAATAAGCCGATTTTTTCCTGTTGTTCTGTTGCTTGCTGAATCGCCGCTTGCCATTCTGCTGTTTGACCGCTTATAATCCAAACTTCCGCATCAGGAGAATAGTGTTTGTATTTCATCCCTGGCGCTTTGGGTGCTGCATTTTCGCTAATTAAATGTGTATCGATTTTCACTTGGGAAATAATGCTTTCCAACTGCTCTTTGGTAATTGCTCCTGGTCGTAAAATAACTGGCACACCATCTTCCGCCGTTAAATCTAAGACCGTTGACTCCACCCCAATCTGCGTTGGGCCATCATCTAATATGGCAGCAATTTTCCCCTGCAAATCATGATAAACATGCTCTGCAGATGTTGGACTAGGCTTGCCAGAAGTGTTCGCACTTGGTCCGACCAATGGAACATTGGCTTGTTCAATCAAAGCTAAGGTCACTTGGTTATCTGGCATACGAAAAGCGACTGTCTCTAAACCACCTGTTACTGTTTTAGAAAATGTATCGCTAGGCACATTAAAAATTAAAGTTAATGGTCCCGGCCAAAAGGCAGACACCAATTTTGTAGCGACTTCTGGTAAGGTCGCCACGTATTTTTTGACCATCTCAACGTTGTTCACATGAACAATCAATGGATTATCACTGGGGCGGCCTTTTACTTGGTAAACTTTTTTTACTGCCGCTTCATTTAAGGCATCGGCACCTAAGCCATAAACAGTTTCTGTTGGAAAAGCCACTAGCTCGCCTGCTTGAATGGCTGCTGCTGCTTGGGCTATTTCTTGTTTGGTTAATTTTTTTGTTTCCATTGCAAATCGCTCCTTCTAGAAAAGTGGCGACGAAGAACCTTAGTTACTCGGCTATCGCGAGGCGATCGTTGCCAGATAAATCTTTTTCAATTTTAATTGTTTTTTGTGGATAGGCGGCGCTCAATAATTCTTGGAGGGTCGCGCCTTGTTGAAACCCTATTTCAAAATAAATTTTACCGTCTGCTTTAAGCATCGTTTGACTTTCATGAATTAATTGTTGGTATAAAGCCAAACCGTTATTTTCAGCGAATAAAGCGGTTTTAGGTTCATACGTTCGGACACTTGCATCCATTAAATGCCATTCTTGTTCACTAATATAGGGCGGATTAGAAATAAGCAGATCAATTTTTTCAGAAGCAACTGGCTGTAAGCCATTCCCATGATAAAATTCGATGCCAGCACCTAATGCTTGCGCGTTTTGTTTAGCGACAGTCAACGCTTTCTCTGAAAGATCAATGGCAATAACTCGCCAGTTGGGCCGTGCCAGTTTCAAGCTAATCGCAATGGCACCTGTCCCTGTTCCGACATCCACGACCGTCAAAGGAGTATCTGGATTGGCTTTTAAGCAACGCTCGACTAATTCTTCTGTTTCTGGTCTAGGAATCAAAGTATGTTCATTAACAATAAAGGAATGTCCATAAAATTCAGCTTGTCCTAGTAAATATTGTGCTGGGTAATCTGTCAATAATTGGGCTAAATCCGTTTTTAATTGTTCCTCTTCTTCTTTGGGCATTTCTTCTTGCATATGCAGGAGCCACTGCGTTTTATCCCAACCTTTACGTTCTAAAAAAACATAGTGAATAGCATAGCCTTCTTTGCCTTGCGCCTCTAAAAAAGAAGAAGCCCAGTTAAGGACTTCAAAGTAACGTTTAGCCATTTTGCATCTCTTCTAATTTCGATGTTTGATCATATAAGACTAATGCATCAATGATTTCATCTAATTTGCCAGCAAGAATCTGGTCTAGTTTTTGGATGGTTAAACCAATACGATGATCCGTTACTCGATTTTGTGGGAAGTTATACGTTCTGATTCGTTCTGAACGATCTCCAGTCCCCACCGCCGATTTACGGTTAGCATCATATTCACTTTGTGCTTCTTGTTGAATTTGGTCATACACACGAGCACGCAAAACTTTCATTGCTTTTTCACGGTTTTTTAGCTGTGAACGTTCATCTTGCATTGCGACTACGATTCCTGTTGGTAAATGGGTTAATCGAACAGCCGAAGCGGTTTTATTGACGTGCTGTCCACCAGCGCCACTTGCATGATAAATATCGACACGGATATCTTTATCAGCTAATTCGATTTCGACTTCTTCCGCTTCCGGCATAACTACAACGGTTGCTGTCGATGTATGAATCCGTCCTTGTGATTCTGTTGAAGGAACTCGTTGCACGCGGTGAGCGCCACTTTCATATTTTAATTTTGAAAAGACGTTATCTCCTGAAATCATCATAATTACTTCTTTATATCCACCGATTCCAGTGACGTTCGCTTCTAAAACTTCCGCTTTCCACCCTTGTGCTTCTGCATATTTTTGGTACATATTAAATAAGTCGCCAGCAAAAAGTGCGGCTTCATCGCCACCGGCTGCACCACGGATTTCCATGATGATATTTTTATCATCATTTGGGTCTTTTGGTAATAATAAAATTTTAATGCGGTCTTCTAACACTTCTTTTTCTTTTTTCAAATCAGAAAGTTCTTCTTTCGCCATTTCGGCCATTTCCGCATCTAAGTTTTCACTTAAAAGTTCTTCGGCATCGCTAATCCCTTCAACAACTTGTTTATATCGGCGATAAACCTCAACCGTCTCACGTGTATTAGCTTCTTCCTTCGATAATTCCATGAAACGTTTTGTATCGCTAATGACTGCTGGGTCACTTAATAATTCGCCCAATTCCTCATAGCGATCTTCAATAGATTGTAATTGATCGTACATAGTGTCTCTCCTTACTGTTCTTCATTCACTGTTTTTGGATGAAAATAATGTTTGCGACAAACAGGATAGTAGGCTTCATTCCCACCAATTTGGACTTGATCCCCTTCATAAACGGGTTTGCCATCAATATAGTGCAAGTTCATAGTTGCTTTTTTATGACAGAACCAGCAAATCGTTTTTAATTCTTCTAATTTGTCTGCATATAAAAGTAAATACTTTGAGCCTTCAAATAATTCATTTCTAAAATCATTCTTTAGCCCAAATGCCATTACTGGAATATCTAATTCGTCAACAATTCGTGCAAATTCAATGACATGATGCTTGTTTAAAAATTGACATTCATCGACTAATACGCAAAAAGGTTTGTAAGACAAATCATTAATCAAGTCAAAGACATTGGTTTCTTCAAAAATTGGAATAGCATCTCTGCGTAATCCGATGCGACTGGATACTTTCCCGACACCATCACGTGTATCTAGTCCACTGGTCATCAAAACAACTGGTTTGTCTTGTTCTTCGTAATTGTGTGCTACTTTTAAGATTTCAATGGTTTTACCACTATTCATTGCGCCATACTTGAAAAATAATTGAGCCATGTTCACTACACCTTTCCGTTAGTTCCTTACGTATTTTACTATATTTTCAGCAAAAAAGCAGTATTTTTAGCTAAAATGGTCGTGCATTTTTCTGAAAAAAACAGAATCTACGCCAAAGTCATTTTAGCAGAGCTGTTTATACTACAACTAATGATCCTGCTAGTATGCAATAAAAAAGCCCGAAATTGTAGTTATTTGACTACAATTTCAGACTTTTTAATGCTAGTTATTTTTGAGCAGAGGCAAATTCTGCTGATTGCGTACCTGCTTGACGACCATAAATGATAATATCGGCGATGGCATTGCCTCCGATACGGTTTTGACCATGTAAGCCACCTGTTAATTCACCAGCAGCATATAGACCTTTAATTGGTGTGCCATCTTCACGTAAAACTTCTGTTTTCGTGTTGATTTTCACGCCACCCATTGTGTGGTGAATCCCTGGTGCAATTTTAATTGCGTAGTAAGGGGCTGTGCTTAAGTCAGCTTCCATGCCAGTTGTCCGGCCAAATTGTTTGTCATCTTTGGCATTAACATCTTGGTTCCAAGTATCAATCGTTGCTTTCAATGTATCGGCAGGCATGCCAATTTTTTCAGCTAATTCTTCAATCGTTTCACCTTTTTCCACGAAACCTTTTTGATCATAGAAATCAATGGCTTTTGCACGGTCGCGAACGCCTTGGTCAAAGACTAAATAAGCTGATTTTTCTGGTAAGGCATTGATTGCTGCAGAAACTTTGTCACGTGTATCTAACTCATTAACAAAACGTTCTCCTTTTTGAGAAGCCAAGATTGCGCCTTCTCCACGAACTGCTTCACCAATTAAGAAAGCATCGCTTTGTTGAACAGTTGGGTGAATTTGAATTTCTTTCATATCCACTAACGCACCACCAACTTTTTGAATCATTTGGATACCGTCACCTGTTGTTCCTTCTTGGTTCGTTGTAACATAGTTTTTCAATTCTGGTTTGTATTGTGTAATTAATTTTTCGTTGGCACCGAAACCACCTGTTGTGACAACGACTGCTTTTGCTTTAACTGTTTTTTCTTTATCATCTTTCATTTTCACTTTTACGCCATCAATTTGACCGTTTTCTTCAACTAAGTCTGTCACGTCAGCATCAACAAACAATGGAATTTTTTCTTCGCGAACGTTACGTACTAAACCGTCAACTAGATAGCCCCCAATTGCTGATCCGTCAGCAGGTCGGTGTGTGCGTTTTTCGCTCATTCCACCTGTAATCGTTAAATTGCTCAATGTAATTCCTTTTGTATCTAACCAATCAATTGCTTCAGCTGAATGATCAACAAAATAACGTAGTAATTCTTGATCGTTGGTTCCTTTACCGCCTTTTAGTGTTTCTTCAAAGAATTTATCGTTGCTATCTTTAATGCCTTCTTTTTCTTGGAATTTTGTTTGTGAAGCATTCATTCCTGAAGACGATTTAATTGTATTCCCACCTGCAACAGGCATTTTTTCTAAAATAACTGGATTCATGCCAGCTTCTTTGGCTTGTAATGCAGCGGTCATCCCCGCACCACCTGAACCAACAATAACAACATCATAACTGTCTTTTAGTTCGCTTGGATCTGTATAACCATTAGCAGAGGCACCAGATGTTGCTTCTGTTTTTTCAGAAGATGCTTTTGTTTTACCAGCGGCTTTTTCTTGATCGCTTGTACAACCTGTTGCTGCACCTAATAATAACCCTAGGGAAAGAACTCCCATTAACACTTTTTTCATTGTTTTCCCACCTTATAAACTATTGATTTCTACCAACACAATTTCTTATTTTTCATTTGAATAAAAATAACAGTTTGTTACATAAAGTGAACACATTCACATATCAACCGAAATAAAAAAGCTACCACTACTTTTTAAAGTTGTATCGTTAGACAAACTGACCAATTAGCAATAAGTTGTTTGGGGAACAACCTATTTTTCTATTCTTTCATAAAATATCATGTTCTCGCTTGTTTGTGGATGTTTTCCAATTATTTCTAACGAATTTCTTATTTTTATTTGTCATTTCAAGGATTTTCTGGCAGAATTATTCGTTTGAGGCGAAAAGTTTTGGTATACTTAGTTTAATTAGAATTGGGAGGTTATCTAGTGAACCATACACGTTTGCTGTGGCTGGCACAGCGAAAAAGCGATCGATTTATTCGCAAAAATTTTTCATCTATTCAAATCATCGTCGCTTATTACATATTAATGACGGTTATTTCTTATTTATTGTTTTGCCTCCCTATTTTCAGAGAACCTGACTCTCATGTTCCCTTTATTGATTTATTTTTCTTAGCAATCAGTACAGTCAGCGTTACTGGACTCACCACAGTCGATATTAATTCGGTTTTTAATGATCGTGGGATTGTCTTATTGGAGGTTCTTTTCCAAGTTGGTGGCTTAGGGATTATGATGATTTCAACGGTCTTTTTTATTTTATCAAAACGGCGAATCACATTAAAGCAACGTCAGTTAATTATGACTGACATGAATCAGCCGCGACTGAGCGGAATTGTTCGACTGATCCGCACCACTTTTTTGATTTTAATTTGGTTCCAAGTAATCTTCGGCTCGCTCTTTTCGATTTATTTTTATATAAGTGGTTATTATACGAACTGGCGAGATGCGATATTTTATGGCTTTTATCAAGCTATTTCTGCAGTGACTAATTCAGGCTTTGATATTTCAGGTGATTCAATTATTCCTTTTGCTCATGATTATCTCTTTTTACTGGCAATTATGTTCTTAATTTTTATCGGCGGAATTGGATTTCCCGTTTTACTGGAAATTCATGAGTGGTTACATTTTAAGAAAAAGAACTTTCGTAAGAAGAAACGAGGCTTGCCTTTCCGCTTCTCATTGTTTAGTAAAATTGCTTTGCTAGCGTTTATTGTTCTGTTTATTGGTGGGACTATTTTGATTTACTTATTAGAAAAAGATCACCTATTTTTGACAATGAATGAAAGTGGCCGTTGGGTAAGTTCGATGTTTTATTCGATGACTACACGAAACGCTGGCCTCCAAATTAATGATTTAGGGGACTTCCAAATCACAACATTGATTATTTTTTCTGTGTTAATGTTTATTGGTTGTAGTCCTAGCTCTGTTGGTGGTGGTGTTCGAACAACGACTGTTGCGATTATTGGCTTGTATTTGTTAGCCTTTTTAAAAAGTGAAGATGATATTAGCGTCTTTAGCCGTAAAATAGATGACGATGATGTCAAAAAATCGATTGTCGTCTTCATGTTATCTTTGATTATGTGCTTTTTCGCTGTCGTCTTTTTGTCAGCCACTGAAAATCTACCCTTGATTTCAATCATTGTGGAAGTCGCTTCTGCCTTTGGGACAACCGGTCTTTCTTTGGGCATTACAGACGATTTAACAACAGTAGGTAAATTAATGATTGCCTTATTAATGTTTATTGGACGTATTGGTATGCTTTATACCTTAATGATTTTTGTACCAAAAGAAACACGTGACTTAGGCTACGAATACCCTTCAGAAAAAATTATTATTGGATAAAAAAAACAAAGCCTCTCAAGTAAGAGGCTTTGTTTTTTATTTTTTCATATGTGTGGCTAGTTTGTTATAACTTTCAGAGCGTTCAATTGCATCTTCTTTAGTTTTATCAAGTAAATGTTCGACTACTTCTTGATTCTGTTTAATTGTATGCAACGCAGAGTAACGTGTTTGTTTTTCAAGAAAATCACGCATTTTGTCAAAATCTGTTTTCTTGTAGTCAATGACCATCGGATCTTTGCCTTTCTTAACTAACTCTGGATTATAGCGATAAAGTGGCCAATAGCCAGATTCAACGGCTTCTTTGGCTTGATCTAACGTCCGAACCATTCCGCCTTTAACCCCGTGATTAATACATGGGGTATAACCGATGATAATTGATGGGCCTGGGTACCGCTCCGCTTCGTCAATTGCTTTAATCGTTTGCATTGAGTTTGCGCCTAAAGCTACTTGTGCAACGTAGACATTCCCATAAGTGATTGCCATCATCCCTAAATCTTTTTTAGAGGTATGTTTCCCACCCGCTGAGAATTTGGCAATGGCTGAAGCTGGTGTAGCTTTAGATGTTTGTCCGCCTGTATTGGCATACACTTCGTTATCCATAACAAAAATATTAACATCTTCCCCACTAGCAAGAACATGATCAATGCCGCTAAACCCGATATCATAGGCCCAACCATCGCCGCCGACAATCCATTGACTCGTTTTCACTAGTAAATCTTTTTGTTCGTAAATTTTTGTTAGAAGTGGATCTTCATCGGCTTCTTCACTTAATGCTGCCGCTAGTTTGGTGGCTCGCTGTTGTGTTCCTTCCCCTTCAGCCATGTGTTCCAACCAATCATTTAACAAGGCTTGAAGTGAATCTGATCCGACGTTTTTAGCAAGACTTTCTTCAACCAGACTAGCTAAATGTTGACGTTTCGTTCGATTGGCAATATACATACCATAACCATATTCCGCATTATCTTCAAACAGCGAATTACTCCAAGCTGGTCCTTGGCCACATTCGTTCGTTGTATAAGGCGTCACCGGTGACGAACCACCCCAAATTGATGAACAGCCTGTTGCGTTAGCAATCATCATTCGATCACCAAATAATTGCGTCAACAACTTAATATAAGGTGTTTCGCCACAGCCTTCACAAGCACCTGAAAATTCCATCAATGGCTGGTTAAATTGGGACCCTTTAACAGAAAGTTTTTTGACTGGGTTGGCTTTTTGTTTAAGAGTCATCGCAAAGGCCCAATTCATCGCTTGCTCTTTCTGAGTTTCATAAGGTTTCATTAAAATCGCTTTGTCTTTCACGGGACATGCCTGAACACAAAGACCACAACCTGTACAGTCTTCTAAAGAAACTTGGATACGATACATCAACCCATCTGTGCCACGCATTTCGCGCATGGCAAAACCTGCAGGTGCTTCTTTCAGTTCTTCTTCATCCGCTAAAAATGGTCGAATAGCCGCATGTGGACAAACAAAGGCACATTCATTACACATCGTACACTTATCCATTTGCCACTCAGGCACTTCTAACGCAATGCCACGTTTTTCATAAGCCGCAGTGCCCATTGGAATGGCACCGCCCTTCATTCCGTTTTCAATCAAATCTGAAACGGTCAGCTGATCCCCTTCTTGACGATTGATTGGTTCTAAAATATTTGTCACAAAAGCTGGAGCTTCCGACTCTTGATTTTCTGGTTCTAAAACAATGGTTGCCCAATCTTCTGGAACTACGATTTCTTGCAGCGATTCAAAGGTAGCATCAATCGCTTGGTAATTTTTTTCAACAATTTCCATTGATTTTTTTCCATAAGTCTTTTTCACTTCTTCTTTAAGTAACGGTAAATATTGCTCTTTCGTTAAAATATCTGTTACTTCAAAAAAGGCAGTAGACATCACTGTATTGATCCGACGACCTAAGCCTACTTTGCGAGCTAACTCAACCGCATTGATAATGTAAAATTTGATTTGGTGCTCCCCAATATATTTTTTTAACTTAGCCGGTAATAAACGGTGAACCTTTTCTTGATCCCAAATAGTATTCAGTAAAAACGTTCCGCCATCTTTTAAACCTTTTAACAGGTCGTATTTATGCAAATAGGAAGCATTATGACAAGCGATGAAATCTGCTTGTTCAATTAAATACGTGGAAGTAATTGGCTCTTTACCAAAACGCAGATGCGAAACGGTTAAACCGCCTGATTTTTTAGAATCATAACTAAAGTAAGCTTGTGCATAAAGGTCGGTATGATCTCCGATAATTTTAATCGCTTGCTTGTTTGCTCCCACAGTTCCGTCAGAACCAAAGCCCCAAAATTTTGCTTGGAAGGTAGTATCTGGCGTTAAATCTAAAGTAGGTTCTTCTGGCAATGATTGATAGGTTACATCATCAACGATCCCTACCGTAAAGCGTTGTTTTAATTCTTTAAATGGCAATAACAAATGGTCATAGATCGCTTTAATTTGATTAGGCGCTACGTCTTTAGAACCTAACCCATAACGTCCACCAATCACAATTGGACGATTTTCATGTTGATAGAGAGCGCTTTGAACATCTAGCAATAACGGTTCCCCTTCGGCTCCTGATTCTTTTGTTCGATCTAAAACCGCAACCTTTTCTACTGTAGCTGGTAATTTTTCAAGAAGGTTTTCGGTAGGAAATGGACGATATAAATGAATATTGATAAAACCAACTTTGCGTCCTTGTTGATTGAGATAGTCGACTGTTTGTTTGATTACTGGCGAAGCCGACCCCATTGAAATAATGACTTCTGTTGCATCTTCAACCCCGTAATAATCGGTTAAATCATACGTTGTTCCACGAAGATTGTTAATTTTTTTCATGTATTTTTGAACAATTTTTGGCATTTCTTCGTAATTTTTATTGACTGTTTCTCTTTGTTGAAAATGAATGTCAGGATTTTGAGCGGTCCCTGAAACAGTGGGATGATTAGGATTCATGCCTCCCATTCTAAAACGAGTTACAGCTTCCTGATTCACCATTTCTTTCAGGTCATCATAATCAATCACTTCGATTTTTTGTAGTTCATGGCTCGTTCTAAAACCATCAAAAAAGTTTACAAAAGGTAAACTACCTTCTAAGCTAGCTAAATGAGCAACTGCCGACAAATCCATCACTTCTTGAACACTCGATTCTGCTAACATACAAAAACCTGTTTGGCGGGTAGCCATCACATCGCCATGATCACCAAAAATACTCAACGCACTTGTCGTTACTGCCCGAGCCGCCACGTGGAACACAGAAGGTAGCAATTCTCCTGCGATTTTATACATATTGGGAATCATCAACAGTAAACCTTGTGAAGCAGTATAAGTAGTGGTTAACGCACCTGTTTTTAACGAACCATGAACTACTCCCGCTGCCCCAGCTTCTGATTGCATTTCAATAACTTGAACTTTTTGACCATAAATATTTTTTAAACCACTTTCCGCCCATTCATCTACCAACTCAGCCATTGTTGAACTTGGTGTGATAGGATAAATAGCGGCAACTTCTGTAAACGCATATGAAATATAAGCCGCTGCGGTGTTTCCATCCATTGTTTTTTTCATTTTTTCACCTTTTATCTTTCCTAAACATTGCTTGTGACTGTTGTTTTTTGTGTTTTGACATACTGATCAATTGCATTAGCTGCGATTTTCCCAGCGCCCATCGCTAAAATAACGGTGGCAGCACCTGTGACTATATCGCCCCCAGCAAAAACGCCAGGTATTGAGGTTGCTCCTGTTTTAGGATCAGCTTGAATGTAACCCCATTGGTTTAGTTCTATTTCTGGATATGTTGATAACAAGACGCGATTTGCCCCTTGGCCAATTGCCTCGATTACTGCATCAGCAGGAATGGTAAACGTGCTGTCTGGAACCGGTTCTGGCCGTCGTCTTCCAGACGCATCTGGTTCACCTAAAACCATTTTGACACATTCAACACCGGCTAGATTTCCTTGTTGGTCATCTAAATAAGCAATTGGATTCGTTAACCAATAATAGTTAATTCCTTCTTCAAGGGAATGGTGGTATTCTTCAATTCTTGCTGGTAATTCTTCTAACGAACGACGATACACAATGTTCACATTTTCAGCGCCTAATCGTTTGGCTGAACGAGCGGCATCCATTGCAACATTCCCGCCGCCAATCACAACAACATTTTTAGCACGTTTAATCGGTGTATCATATTCTGGAAACTCATAGCTATGCATTAAATTGATTCGTGTTAAAAATTCACTAGAAGAATAAACCCCATTTAAACTAGTTCCTGGGATTCCCATAAAGTTTGGTGCCCCTGCACCAACCGATAGATAACAGGCATCAAACTCTGACATTATTTCTTCCATCGTAATCGTTTTACCTACTACCACATTGGTTTCTATTGTTACACCTAAGGCTTCAATACTCGCAATTTCTTGTTTAACAATTTTTTTCGGTAATCGAAATTCAGGTATGCCATAGGTTAATACGCCACCAGCTTCATGAAGCGCTTCAAAAATAATTACTTCGTAGCCGAGCTTTGCCAAATCCCCCGCAACTGTTAACCCAGAAGGACCAGAACCGACCACTGCGATTTTCCCTTTTGTTGGTTCCGCTGTTTTCTTAGGAAACTTGTGATTTTCTTATGCCCAATCGGCAACTAAACGTTCTAATTTGCCAATTGCCACTGGTTCAAAGTTTTTGGCTTTCCCTAATTTACAAACTTGTTCACATTGTTTCTCTTGCGGACAAACGCGTCCACAAATAGCAGGTAAATTCGTATATTTACTTAAAATATCGGCTGCTTGTTCCATGTTTCCTTCACGAATAGCTAAAATAAATCCAGGAATATCAATCATCACGGGGCATTTAGCAATACAAGGTGCATTTTTACATTGTAAACAGCGAATCGCTTCTTCTTGCCCTTCTGCTAATGTATAGCCTAAGCAAACCTCTTCAAAATTATTCTTTCTGATAGTAGGTGCTTGTTCCGCAATCGGTGTTTTTATACGACTTTTTCTAGCCATTTTTCTCCACCTGCTCTTTCAAACGATCTGTAAAGCAAACTGCTTCTTCTTCCTGATATTGCTTCATTCGATTAATGAATTCATCCCAATTTACTTCATTGCCTTTAAACTCAGGTCCATCAACACAGGCAAATTTCATGGTGCCATCAACAGTGACCCGACAACCGCCACACATGCCTGTTCCGTCAATCATAATAGGATTCAAGGAAACATAAATTGGTAATTGATGTTTTTCAGCTGTCAAGGTACAAAATTTCATCATGATGCTGGGCCCAATCGCCCAACTGCACGCTACAGATTCACGTGCAATAACTTCTTCCATCGCTTCTGTTACTAAGCCCTTTTTACCTAATGAACCATCATCCGTTGTAATGATTAGCTCATCTGAATAACGACGGCATTCTTCTTGTAACAGAACTAACTCAGCTGTGCGTGCCCCCAAAATCGTAATCACTCGGTTGCCTGCTTCTTTTAAAGCCTTAATAATTGGATAAATAGCCGCGATACCAACCCCGCCACCGACAACCATCACCGTTCCATATTGCTTCACTTCTGTGGGCATACCTAAAGGTCCAGTGATATCCAACAAAGAGTCGGAAGTTTTAAGTTGGGAAAGTGCAGCTGTTGTCTTACCGATTACTTGGAAAATAATTCGAATACTGCCTGCTTGTGGATTTGTCTCCGCAATCGTTAAGGGGATCCGTTCTCCCTTTTCGTCAATTCTTAAAATAACAAACTGTCCAGCCTGAGCATGTGTCGCTATTCTTGGCGCTTCCAGCCAAAAATCAAATGTATTACTAGATAATTGAGTCGATTGAAGAATATTAAACATTGAAATACCTACCTTCATCGTTCCTTTTCATTCTGACTCCTACTTTCTTAAACCCTTAGGCAACGCTATCAGATAAAGTTGTGGCGACACTTTTAACAAATGTTTTTAGCATTTCGATATCTTCTTCTTCTGCATTGTTTTCAATTTCAACTGTTTCAGCTACTTTTTTAGCACCAGCTTTTTCAAAAGCTCCTACAAAATCATGCGCTGATTTACAGAAAAATTCACCATATTCACGATCACCGGAGCCAACAACACCAAATGGCTTACCTGCTAAATCCTTCTCAGTTAATTCATCAAAGAAATCTTCAAATTCAAAAGGCAGTTCCCCATCACCATAAGTATACGTTGCGATAATACAAGCATCTGCATCATCAAAGAAGTCTACATCAACTTCTGAACATTCTTCACGTTCTACTTCAACTCCAGCTTCTTGAAACTGTTCTTCCAAAATCTCGGAAATTTCTTCTGTGTTTCCAGTCATACTTGCATAAACAATTTTTACTAGTGCCATCTTCATTCATTTCCTTTCTTTTTCCTAAATATTTCAATGCATTCAAATGCAATTGTAACCCCTTACATTAATTCTTAAAAAAATAACTTTTACAAATGATTTTATTCACAAACTAATCTAACTAAGTATGTACTCTTCCCCTTTCGAGATAGAGTATTTTTTACTACGTCTTTACTATACCACATTCCAAACCTTTTTAACAATATTTTTAAGGTAAAAAAAATATTATTTAGGTTCTTTTTTATAAAACGTTTTTCCTTCTTCCAATCATAAAAATTGCTTCTAAAACCGCTCCCCCTAATGCACGAGCTTTGTCGGAGATCGTCAAGCAATCGACTTTCTCAACTGGTCGAGGATCTACATCTGCACACTTCAACCCTTGATAACAGGTTACCTTTTCTGAAATCAATCCTCTCAAAGTCCCTGTCAGAGGCGAATAAACTGGAACCTGATCGATTAAAAATAATGCTTCCCCTTTCAACACGAGATCCCCTATGTTTTTAAGGTGGGTAACTTGTCCTGAAGCCGGGGCATGGACAACTCGTTCCGCACTTTTTCCGCCAATTTCACCTGGAATACCTGTATTAGGTAAAGCTGTTCCTTCAAAGTATAAACGTCCCAACCTATGGCCACGCATTGTCTCAATCACAACATCGACATCTTGCGGTGCTGAAAAGCCTGGTCCTAAAGCAATCGTAATCGGTGCCATTCCTCGATGCGTACCTAAATTTTTCTTAGCCAAAATCGCATCGATAACAATCAGTGGTTTCAATTGTTGAATAGCACTTGCTGTTTGATCGACAAAAACAGGCAGCTTATTTTGCTGCCAACATTTCGCGCAATCCTTTAATGAAGTAATTCGAACAGCAACCAAATCTTCCACTCTTTGTTCTTTCTGAAAAATAGCATCACAAACTGAAACAGTCCGCCGAATGGCCAGAGGACATTCGGTTTCTAATACTAGTATTTTAAAGCCAACGTGCCATAATTTTTGGATAACACCTGTCGCTAGATCGCCCCCTCCGCGAACAATCACTAATTTTTCTTGGATGTTTTGACTGATTTCTCCCATAAAATAAGTCCTTTCTCTAATTCCATATTGCAAGCAATAATCTTGTCTAATTTTTCAAAACAGCTTTTGGGTAATTGAAGACAGACATTCATCGCTTGAACGAACTCTCTTCGCGTATGGGTTTGATTTAAACATAAAATTCGTTGGCCTTGGCTCTCTTTAAACAATCCTTTTGGATGAGCAATCAGTTGAGCTAACAATGTTTCTGTGATTGGTTCTTGTTGTTGCGCATCGGTTAATTCCAAAAAAAGCGGCAACCGATGAATGGTCGTTTCATCTATCTTTTGACCAATAACAGAAATCGGAAGCACACCAATTGTGGTGGTTGTTTCTTTTAATATCACGGGTTCATAAGAGGACCAGCCTTTCAAAGGTCGTTGCTTGGATCCATCCGCTTCTAAAAAAACTTTCGTGAAGTACTGAAACAATGTTTGAAGCGAAGTCATTGCAGGCATTGTTAGTTTTGTTTGATTGTTGATAGCGGTTCCTGCTAAAGTGATTCCGCAGATATTCGGCGTTATTTTTTCAAAATGGTTTGTATAAAAATAATCATACAATTGACGTTGGGGAAACCCAATTTTTGTAGTTGTACTAACCAGAACAGCTTCCTTTCGATATGTTTTTGCTAGCGCCCACATTAAGCTTGTTTTCCCACCACTACCAACAATTGACACAATTTCCTTCCCTTGTAAATCAAAACACTTTTTTAAGGACTCCACAGTTGGTACCTCCTTTCCCCAAGGTCATTTTTCACAGAAAAAATAGAGGCTACGCGTACTTTTGCTTCTTCTAAAAAACATACACTGTGAGTTATTTCCGCTTCATTAATGAGTAAACCGATCCCACAGCCATCCGTCAATGATGGTGGCAAAGTAAAGACGCGAACAGCCACCTTTCTTGTCAACAGTACTTGTTCTGCCTGAACAGCATAATGTGTATTCGGAAAGGTTAGCAAATACTCCATCTTTTCACCTTCTTTTTTTGTTAAAGCGTAATTACTTTAGCCGCTTGATTCATTGTTTCAACAATTTCGTACATATTAGTAATAGAGCCGATAGCTAAGGTGTCTGTTAAATGATAAAAATCTAAACAGGCCCCACACGTTTTAATCGTGGTTCCCTTCTCCGCTAATTGTTGCAAATCAGCTAAGGTGTTCGCTGCTTGATTCGTTAAAAACGCCCCTCGATTAAAGAATAATAGCTGTGTAGGAACAGTTTCTGCTTCTGATAATGATTGAAGATAACTTTTCATTAACAGTCGTCCTAGCTGCTCGTCTCCAGTACCTAATTGATCGGAGCCAATCGTAATTACTAAATCTGTTGCTGACTGACTTGTTTGTTGCGTCGCTTCTTCAGGTACCGTAATTTTGACAGAGAAAACCGTGGCTTCTATCTGCTTCGCAGTCAAAGTGGCCTGTTTTTTAGCAGCTAATTTTTTCAAATTTTCAACAGCTACTTCGTTATCGACTAAAACCTCGATAGTGCCTCCAGCTAAACCTAACTCCGCCAAAGCTTTTTTTGTTTCAATCACAGGTATTGGGCAAGGTTTCCCCAATGCATCTACTAATTTCATATTTGGCCCTTCTCTCTATAAAAGTACTACTGCTTGTTGTTCTTTTGGCAGAACCTCGCCAATAATTTTGGCAACAGGGTCCTCTTTTTGAATAGCTGCTAAACAGGCTGCCGCTTCATCAGCAGCGACACTAATTAACAGTCCGCCAGATGTTTGTGGATCAAACAAAAGTTCTTGCATTTCCATAGAAATTTTTGAATAATCGATTGTCGTTCCGATTGTTTGTCGGTTTCTTTGCCCAGCTGCAGTGACTAAACATTCTGCGGCGTAGGCCAACGCTCCTGTAATGGTTGGTAATGCTTCTGTATCAATCAGTAATGTTACCTGATTATCAGCCATTTCTTTCGCATGAATTAATAGACCAAACCCAGTCACGTCAGTACAAGCATGTACTGCGTAGGATCGAGCATTCGCAGCGGCATATTTATTTAAACGTTCCATCGAATCTTGTGCGATTTTTTGTTCCGTCTGCTTCGCCAATTGCCCCCGAACAGCCGCTTGAATAATTCCTACACCTAATGCTTTAGTTAAAATCAAGACATCCCCCACCTGTGGCGTATTATTATGCCACAAATTTTCTGGATGAACTTCTCCAGTTACCGCTAAGCCATACTTAGGTTCATGGTCATAAATCGAATGGCCTCCCGCCAGTAAAGCACCCGCTTCCTTTAATTTTAAACTGCCACCCAAGAGCATTTGTTCCAACCATTCTTTTGACATCTTTTGTGGAAAACAAACAAGATTTAGCGCATAAAGGACTGTACCGCCCATAGCATAGACATCACTTAAAGCATTAGCGACCGCAATTTTTCCAAATGATAACGGATCATTGACCATTGGTGAAAAAAATCAACCGTTGAAATCAAAGCTTTTTCAGGCGTTATTTGGTAAACAGCGGCGTCGTCGGCATGTTCAAATCCGACGAGTAGCCGCTCATTTGCCGGTGTTTCGGGTAAGTGTTGCAACAATTGGTTCAGTACACGGGATTCAATTTTTGCCCCGCAGCCACCTGATGTACATTGTGATAAAAAATCCATGCTGTCCGCTCCTTCTCAAATTAGTAGTTCTTGTAAAGCGTGAATTGTCCAAGTAATTTCTTCAGGCGTTGTCTGCCAACCAAAGCTAAAACGTAAGGTGCCAGTTGCTAAAGTCCCAGCTGTTTCATGGGCTAATGGTGCACAATGCAAACCTGCGCGCGTCATAATGCCATGTTGTTCTGCTAGTTGCTGTGCCACCACTGTTTCTTCCTGATTCCACAGTGTGATAGAAACAACAGGGACAGTTTGTGCCACGTCCTTGGTTCCTAAAATTGTGACAGGTAACCCTGATAAACCATTTAAAAAATTCTGCATTAAGGTTCGTTCGTGCTTTTGAATCGCTGCTAAACCAATTTTATTCAACTCTTTAACAGAACTATTTAAGCTTAGAATACCTAAACTGTTTAACGTACCAGCTTCAAATTTATCTGGTAAAAAAGAGGGTTGATCAAAGGAATTAGAATGGCTACCAGTGCCGCCCGTTATCAGTGGTTTGACCGCTTCAGCCCCTCGCTCACTAAAAGCTAACCCACCAATACCTGCTAATCCATATAAGCTTTTATGTCCAGTAAAGGCTAACACATCAATGGCCATCTGGGTCATTTTTATTGGTAAAAATCCCGCCGTTTGAGCTGCATCCAAAACGGTTAATAATCCTTTCTGTTTGGCCCATTGAAAACATTCTTCAATGGGTAAAATGGTGCCTAAGACATTGGATGCGTGTGTCATCACCAAGGCTTTTGTATTCGTTCGCCAGGCTCGCTGAATATCTTCTACATCTAACAGACCCGTTTTTTGACAAGCAACATACGTCACTGAAATGCCTCGTTCTTTCTCAAGTAAGTGAAGCGGTCTAGCTACTGCATGATGTTCTAACATGGTCGTAATCACATGATCGCCAGGTTGTAAAATCCCCGCTAATGCAAGATTTAAGGAAGTTGTTGCGTTATTCGTAAACGTAATCTGAGCCGCACTGGGTGCCTGAAAAAAGTCTGCTAACAATTGACGTGTCTCTAAAAGAGGAAGCCCCTCTCTCAGCAAAGGGGCATTTCTTCCGTAATTCATGAACTGATTTTCTGCTAAATAGGCAGTCAAAGCCTCAATGGTTGCTGGAAATTTTTTATAGGAAGTCGCTGCATAATTTAAATAAACCAAATCCTTCATACGATTTTCCTCTCTAACTATTGGTTTCTTGAATTAATTTTCTGTACTCTTCTGGCGTATCGATATCTTTCAAACGGCCAGGAGTCGCTATTCTCAGCATCTGAACTGCTTCTGGAAAGCGTTCATAAATCATGCGTCCGCCTTTTTCACCAGTCAATGTTAATAGTTCTTGTCGAAATTGATTACCGAATAATACTGGACTACTAGGACAGCCATCTTTTTGTAATGGCACTACAATTTTATTTCTCTGACATTTATCTAACACGGGTTGTAGCATTTTAGGTGTTAACAATGGTTGATCACTAGGTAAGTATAAATAGCCAGCTCCCCGAGCTTGTTCGGTTCCTAAACGAATACTGCTACTTTGCCCTTCTTGCCATTGATGATTGAGAATCACCTGAATGTTCTTAGGTAAAGGAAACGCTGGCTGATTCTCAGGCGAAACAACTAAAATCCGTTCTAATACGTCTAATTGATTCACTAAGGTTAACGTGTGCTCTAAAAATGTTTTTCCTTGATATTTTAAGAACAATTTATTTTGGCCCATCCGTTGTGAATTGCCCGATGCTAGAATAATGACACTAACGAGTGACATGAGTTGTCTCCTTTTATCTTTTTTTCTTTTGATAAGGGGTATTTTCTAAAGGCAGACTTGGTCGTAGCTGACCATCCAAGGCAAAATATGCGCCTGCTAAAGCTGGTGCGGTAGGGATCGTTGCTAACTCACCTACGCCTTTAATTCCATAGGCTAAACCTTCGTGAAGATTGTCAGCATAAACCAAAATTGTTTCGATTGGTGGTACTTGAGTGGCGTTCACTAATCCTAGCGTTGCATATTTTGCTTTAACATAGCCTTCTTCTAAGGCAAATTTTTCAGTTAAAGCATACCCCATGCCCATCGCAATCCCACCTTCAATTTGACCTTCAGCAGCTCGTGGATTCACCACTTGCCCCATATCATACGCAGCCACAAATTTAGCTACTTTTCCTTTGTCATCTAGAATAGCTACTTCAGCAGCATAACCATAACCAGCATGACTAACTGGACTTTTTTTATCATTAATTAATGGATCCGTTTTCGCTGAATATTCCCCATAAAATTCTTCGCCTTCCAAATCACTTAAAGCACGTCCCATATCAAGCTCATACCGTAATTGCATTGCCGCTCTTCTAGTTGCTTCTCCTGTGAAGAGTGACTGCCTCGAAGCCGTTGTCGTTCCTGAATTCGGCGTTCTTCTCGTATCAGGTGCTTCCGCAACAATCATTTCTGGTGGTAAATTTAATGTTTCACAGGCAATTTGCGTCGTAACGGTTGCCATCCCTTGACCGATACAAGCAGCACTTGTGCGGACATGTATTTTTCCTTCTTCAACAGAAATAATACAACGCCCTGTATCAGGTAGCCCCACACCCACGCCACTATTTTTAAAGAAACTAGAAATTCCAGCAACTTCCGCTTGTTCATAGACGTCTTTAACTGCTAACAAGGCTTCTTTTAACGCCGCATTTTTCGAGACCAATTGTCCATTCGGTAAAGTATCTCCTGGGGCGACGGCATTTTTAAAGCGTATTTCCCATGGTGATAGTCCGACTTTTTCTGCTAACAAGTTTAAATTACTTTCAATTGCAAAAGCCGTTTGGCAAACACCAAATCCACGAAATGCACCTGCTGGCGGATTATTAGTATATACAGCAAACCCTTCCACATCAATCGTTTGATACTTGTAGGGACCTGCCGCATGTGTACAAGCCCGTTGCAATACTGGTCCTCCTAAAGAAGCATAGGCCCCAGTATCCGCATAAATCACTGCTTTCATTGCAGTTAAATTGCCTTCTTCATCACAGCCGGTCGTAAAGTCCATTTCCATGCCATGGCGTTTAGGATGAACCATCAAACTTTCTTCACGGCTTAGCAGTACTTTTACTGGTTTCTTCAATAACCAAGCGGCTAAGGATGCATGATGCTGAACACTCATGTCTTCTTTTCCACCAAAACCACCACCAACAAGTTTTGATTGAACATGAATTTTTTCCTTGTCCAGTCCTAACATCCGAGCCACTTCCCGTTGTTCATCATAGATACTTTGACCCGCACTAAAGAGCAAAATGCCCTCACCTTCAGGCTGTGCAATCGCACACTCGGGTTCCATAAAGGCATGTTCGTTAATTGGTACGGAATAATGTTCTGTCACTATAAACGCAGAATTTGCTAATACTTCCTCTGCATTGCCACGTACCAAGTGTTCATGAGACAAGATATTGCCCTTTTCATGAATAGCTGGTGCACCTTCTGCTAAAGCAGCTTCACAAGAAGTAAGCGGTATCATTTCTTCGTAATCAACTTCCACTAAATTTTTTATCTCTGGTAAGGTTTCTTTTCTTTTTGAAACAACGAGTGCCACTGCATCCCCAACGTACCGTGTTATTTCTCCTTCTGGAATCATTACATCCCAATCGGAAATAAATTCTAAATGACCAATTTTATTATTTCCTGGAACGTCTTTAGCTGTGAACACAGCCACACAGTCAGGATGCGCCAACGCTTGGGTACTATCGATTGATAGAACTTTTGCACGAGGATAGGCACTCCGCAAAGCAGATGCATGAAGCATTCCTTCTATGTCAATGTCATCTACATAAATCCCTGTGCCTAATGTTTTCTCTACTGCATCGACCCGTTGGAAGTCTTCCCCTAATTTACCATTTGAATGTTCTTCCGGAATGCTCGTTTCTTCACAAAACATTTTAGCAGCTAACTGAATGGCTTCTATTATTTTCACATATCCTGTACAACGACAAATGTTTCCTCGTATAGCTTTTTGAATGTCTTCTTTTGTGGGTTCGGGTTTCTTGTTCAATAATCCTTGTGCCGAAATAACCATCCCAGGGATGCAATACCCGCACTGAACTGCACCCGTTTTTGCAAACGCATAGGCATAAACATCTTTTTGCCGTTGGCTTAAACCTTCGATTGTCGTGACTTCTTTACCAGCTAATTTTTCTAGAGTAAACAAACACGCTTTGGAAGCCTTTCCATTTACTAGCACCGTACATGCGCCGCAAGAGCCTTGGTTACAACCATCTTTTGTTCCAGTTAGGCCCAGATCCTCCCGCAAAAAGTCCATTAATTTTTTGTTTGTTTCACAGGTTTCACTTTGACCATTTACAATAATTGAATACATTTCTTGCACCTCGATTTCTGATATAGTTTAGTGTTCAATCACCTAGATTATACCACAAATCTTCGTTCTAAAAATTATTTTTTAGCAAAAAAACTTTTTTATTTAACTCAAAAGTCCTCATTATTGATAGCGCTGTTGAATTAATTCTCCCGCGATGCTAATCGCTAACTCTTCTGGTGTTTCGGCTGCAATGTCTAAGCCAATTGGCATGAAAATTCTTTCAATTTCAGTCATTGTATAACCGACCTCTTTTAACCGTCGAACTTGTGAAGCAATTTTGTGTTTGCTCCCCATCACACCAATATATTTGGCTGGTGTTTCCAATAACTGTTTGGCAACGATGAAATCAAAATTGTGTCCTCTGGTAATTACTATACCATAATCGTCCGCCGTTATTTCAATAAACGCAGCTAAATTTTCTAAAGGAATAACCCGTAGTTCCTCAGCTTGTGGAAAAGCTTGTGCCGTCAAAAATTCTGGACGATCGTCCACTACAACGCAATAAAACGATAAATAGTTTAAAATAGGTACCAATGCGCGTGCGACATGACCACTTCCAAAAATATACACTTTCCCTACTTGGAGGATCGCTTCTGTTAAAAAAGTGATTTCCTCTTTTTGCTCACAATAGATACCTTTAGGTAGCAAACTTAATTCCCCCTCCCAAGAAGTGGAACCAATCAATTTGCCTGTTTCACTATAAAAGGATACTTTTCCTAAATTGTTTTGATCTAGTTCAGTCATTAACCAACCTTGTTGATTATTTTGAAATTGCGTTTCTATGGACTCACACAACTCTTTTAAAAATGGCGTTTCCCATGAAAGATAATGGAAAAAAATCGTGACATTTCCGCCACAGACCATGCCTAAATCAGCAATATTATTCGGGGCTAAAATAAATTGACGTTGTGCATTTTCTTTCTCAATAAGTAGCTTTTTTGCCACTTGTTCAGCCTGAAATTCAACCGCGCCACCACCAACAGTTCCGGCTATTCTACCTTCGGCGGAAACCAGCATTCTAGCCCCTTGACTTCGTGGTGTAGATCCTGAACTTGTACCAATCGTTAATAACATCGTGTCTTGCTTTTCCAATATTGCCTGTTTCAAACGCTGAAATACTTCTCTCATTTCAGTTCCTCCGATACTACATCCTGTTCTTTAAATATTTCTTCAAAGCATGCCTCTACCTGTTGATACACTTTTTTCTCAAATAAAAGATATTGATCAATCAACTCTTTTCCTTGATCCGTAACAATTGACCCGCCACCATTACAACCACCAACACTTTTGATAATTAATGGAAAAGATAGCTCTTCTTCAGCTACCCGCACAATCCGCCATGCCTTATTATAAGACATTTTCATCTCTTTTGCCGCTAAGTTTAGTGACCCAGTTTGCTGAATTTTTTGTAAAACTTCGACAACGCCAGGACCAAAAAAGTTCCGATCTGTTTTTAATTTTAAGTTTAAGGAATACGTAAACATCTTCTCCTCCTTTATTCGTTCATTTTTTTATAGATAACGTAAGGGAAAAAGGATACGAAAGCTTACTCACTTTCGTATCAAAAAAAGCAATCTTCACTCAAGTGCTACGCGCTTTTTTGGTTTTAAAATGACATTTAAAAGGACTGCTACCAAAGTGGTTAAGATAACTTCCGAATTACCGAAAATCGTTGTTACCCAAGTTGGAAAACCAGCTAAGCTTCCAGTAGACAATGTGACACCAATTCCAAATGCTAGAGCTGTTCCGACAACCCCAGTATTTCGAGGAGTCATTTCCTGCGAAGCAATCATCCGAATACCTGTCATAGAAATAGAAGCAAAAACTGAAATCGTTGCGCCACCAATTACCGCGTAAGGAATCGTAGTTAATAACGCAGCTACTTTCGGAACAAAACCAGCAATTAATAATATAACTGAAGCGAAAACCAGAACATACTTATTAATCACTTTTGTTACCGTAACCAGACCAACATTTTGTCCAAAAGTTGCCACTGGGATTGATCCAAATAAACTACCAATAAAGTTAGTGAAACCACTCCCCATAATTCCGCCAGATAATTCTTCATCCGTTGCATCCCGATCCATTGCCCCAACCGTTGTTGCTGTAAATTGACCGATGGCTTGAACAGCATCAACAATAAACATCACCACAAGCGTAAAGATAGGCACCAGTTGAAAATCCAGTCCAAAATGAAACGGGGTAATTACCTGAACGATTTTAGCATTTTGAACTGGCTCAAAACTAACCATCCCTAAAGCTAAAGAAATCAAATAACCAATAACCATTCCGTTTAAAATTGCTGATAACTTCAAAAATCCTTTTGCAAAATAATTGAAGTAAAAGACAATCGCAAAGGTTAATAATGCAACTAACCAATTCCGGGCTGAACCAAAATCAGCACTACCAGCTCCTCCTGCCATATACTTAATCGCAACAGGAAACAGGGATAGGCCAATACTTAAAATAACCGTTCCTGTTACTAAAGGCGGAAACAACACACGGATTTTTTTAATGAACAAACCAACAATAATAACAAGAATACTGCCAACTAATTGGGAACCAAAAATTGCTGCAATCCCAAAATCAGCTCCGATGGCCATCAAAATCGGTACATACGCAAAACTTGCCCCCATCATAACTGGTAACCGTGAACCCACTTTTCCAAAAATAGGGAAAAGTTGAATTAACGTGGCAACTGCTGAAAAAATCAATGATGTTTGAATCAAAATAGTCGTATCACTAGGACTTAATTGGCAAACTTTGGCAATCATAATTCCCGGTGTGACAATCCCTACTACTGCTGCGACAACGTGTTGCAATCCCATCGGAATTGCTTCAGAAATTGATAGTTTCGCATCATATTCAAATAATGCTTGCTCTTTTTTTTCATTCATAGGATCGTTTCCTTCTTCTTTTTATTCTAAAAGGATTGTTTCCCTTAATCAGTAAAGAATGCAATCCTTTTTCCCTCAGAAACATCTTAAAAATTATCCTTTGACAGCAACTGCTTCAATTTCAAATAAACCATCTTTTGGCAACTTGGCTACTTCTACACAAGAACGTGCAGGCAAAACTTCTGAAAAGTAATTCCCATAGATTTCGTTAATTTTGCTAAAATCAGACATATGTTGTAAAAACACCGTTGTTTTCACAACATTATCATAGGTCATCTCGACCTCTTTTAAAATCGAACCTAAATTGATAAAAGCTTGTTTTGCTTGTTCTTCCACTGTAGTCTTCATTTCGCCCGATTGCGGATCTAATCCTAGTTGTCCAGAAATGTACAACGTATTTCCCGCTAAGACAGAATGTGAATAAGGACCTACAGCAGCTGGTGCCTGTGCAGAATTAATCATTTTGTTTGTCATCGTTTTCCTCCATTCTATGATTCTTTATTTTCAATTAAAGTCCCTGTTTTTCCAGATAATCCTTCTTTGGCTTTTTCTAATAACGTAATCAATGTTTTTCGACCTGGCTTAGATTCAGCAAACTTAATCGCTGCTTCAACTTTTGGTAACATTGAACCTGGAGCAAACTGACCTTCTTGCGCATATTGTTTCATTTTTTCTGTTGAAATATTCCCTAAGGCTTCTTGATTTTCTTTACCAAAATTAATACAAACTTTTTCAACTGCTGTTAAAATCACGAGCAGATCAGCATCTACTTGTTCAGCTAGTCGTTCACTACAAAAATCTTTGTCGATGACTGCATTTACCCCTTTCAGTCGGTTCCCTTCTTGAATGACTGGGATGCCACCACCGCCGCCAGCAATGACTGTTTGGCCAGCGTCAACCAATGTTTGAATCGTGAGAAGTTCGACAATATTTTTGGGTTTAGGGGAAGCGACGACTTGGCGGTAACCACGGCCAGCATCTTCCATCACTTGTATATTTTTTTCTTTGACTAATTGTTCTGCTTCTTCTTTTGTCATGAAGCGGCCAATTGGTTTCGTTGGTTTTTTGAACGCCGGATCATTTTCATCCACGACCACTTGAGTGACTATGGTGGTGACGGCTTTACTTATATTTCGCTGACGCAACTCTTCTTGTAGCGCATTCTCTAAATCATAGCCAATGTAACTTTGACTCATGGCTACGCACATGGATAACGGAACAACTGGATATTGTGGATTATTAAAGGAAAATTCTTCCATAGCTAATTGAATCATCCCCACTTGAGGACCATTGCCATGAGATAAAATAACTTCATATCCTGCTTCAATCAAATCTGCAATCGCTTTGGAGGTCTGTTTTACGGCAGTCATCTGCTCCGTCAAATTATTTCCTAAAGCATTGCCACCTAAAGCTACTACGACGCGTTTGCCCATTGCTTCACCTCATTTTCTGTTTTATAAAAAGGACGATGCTTTTTCTTTTTCACAACGAGTTTTCGTATTAACTGTCTGTTGTCGTTGCATGAAGTCAACGCACATGACTAAGCGTTCTTGACTCGAGACAATCACACATTCATGAATAGACTTGGGAAGGTCTTATTTGTTCATGTTGAAGAGGCAACTTCTAATGATTCATTGTGTAAAGAAAAAGCATCTGTCTTCATGCCAAATTCATTATTTTACTTCTCTTGGTATCGCTTTATCCGCTAAGTCTGTTAAGGTTTTTTGCGGATTTTTTACTTTACTTAAGAAAATCATAGCCGCAATAACATACGGTTTGTAGCTAGCTTCTTTGTAAAGTTCGACCCGATAACGATCGAAAACAGAAGCTTCCACTTCGCCTTCTTCACAACTAACGCCAGTAATATCAGCTGGTAGACAATGCATATACAAAGCTTTGCCGTCTTTTGTTGTTTTCATCAATTCTTCTGTACATTCCCAATCTTTGTGCTTTTTATTTTGAGAAAGTAATTCTTGTTCTAATTGATCAATTCCTGCTTGGTCACCATTGCCATATAATTCAGTTCGCTTTTCCATTGCCGCAAAAGGTGCCCAGCTTTTCGGATAAACAACATCCGCATCTTTGAATGCTTCTGCCATACTATTCGTTTTAGTAAAGTTTCCACCAAATTCTGCTGCATTTTTCTTCGCAACTTCTTCTACTTCTGGCATAATTTCATAACCTTCTGGATGTGCTAAGACGACATCCATTCCTAAACGGGTCATTAGACCAACAATTCCTTGAGGAACAGATAATGGTTTTCCATAAGATGGTGAATACGCCCAAGTCATGGCAACTTTTTTCCCTTTCAGGTTTTCAATGCCACCAAATTCATGAATTAAATGCAACGCATCCGCCATTGCTTGCGTCGGATGGTCAATATCACATTGTAAATTCACTAACGTTGGGCGTTGTTCTAATACCCCATCTTTATATCCTTCTTGGACAGATTCTGATACTTCGTGCATGTAAGCATTGCCTTTACCAATGTACATGTCATCACGAATACCAATGATATCAGCCATAAAAGAAATCATGTTTGCTGTCTCACGAACAGTTTCTCCGTGAGAAATTTGACTTTTTCCTTCGTCTAAATCTTGAACTTCTAAGCCCAAAAGATTACACACTGAAGCGAAACTAAAACGTGTTCTTGTAGAGTTGTCGCGGAATAAAGAAATCCCCAAGCCACTATCAAAGATTTTAGTTGAAATATTATTTTCTCTTAAATAGCGTAATGTATCGGCAACTGTGAAAACAGCTTCTAATTCATCTCTTGTTTTTTCCCAAGTTAGGAAAAAGTCATTTTCGTACATTTTTTCAAATTCTAATTTATCTAATTTCTCAATATATTCTTTAAACGTTTCCATTCCATCTGCTCCTTTTTTCTTGTCTAATAATCCTTTACTTAACCACAATAGACCGTTGGTAATGCCGCATAAACGGCTGCACAACGAACCAAATCATCTTTCCAAGTTTTTTCATTTGGTGCATGTGCTTGTGCTTCCGCCCCTGGCCCGAAACCAATACAAGGAATGCCATTACGTCCCATAATTGAAACGCCATTTGTTGAGAAGGTCCACTTATCTAACAATGGGCGTTCTTCACGCATTTCCACTGTTTCTACAGAGCCTTTCCGTGTTTCTCCATAGAGATTTTTATGCGTTTCCATCAAGGCTTTTGTTACATCATGATTTTCTGGAATTACCCACGTTGGGAAATAACATTCAATTTCATAAGTTAAATCAGTATAAGAAGGACGATCATAGTTGTACATTGAAACCGTCACATCATCTCCATATTTTTTAACAGCTGGTAAATTACGAATTTCTTCTAAACAACTTTCCCAAGTTTCTCCAGCTGTCATTCGACGGTCTAGTGAAACGGTACAGCCATCCGCAACAGCACACCGACTTGGTGAAGAATGGAAAATTTGCGAAACAGTCACCGTACCACGTCCTAAGAAACGGGCTTCTTGCCACTCTGGATTGTACTTAGGATCTAACATACGAACTAAACCACGAATCGCTGTGCTTTCTGTATCTCCATTGTTGTTTAAGGCACGAACATCTTGTAAGATATCCGCCATTTTGTAAATGGCATTATCTCCACGTTCTGGTGCTGAGCCATGACACGAAACGCCTTTGACATCAACTTTAATTTCCATTCGGCCTCGTTGACCACGATAAATCCCACCATCTGTTGGCTCTGTTGAAACAACAAATTCTGGACGGATACCGTCTTCTTTGATAATGTACTGCCAGCATAAACCGTCACAGTCTTCTTCTTGGACAGTAACTGTTACCAAAGCAGTGTATTTTTCTGATAATAGACCTAAATCTTTCATAATTTTAGCGCCATAAATAGCTGAAACAATCCCGCCTTCTTGGTCAGATGTACCGCGACCACCGATCTCAGTTTCTGTTTCATAACCATCGTAAGGATCAAATTTCCAGTTACTCATTTCACCAATTCCGACAGTATCCATGTGCCCATCAAAAGCAATTAATTTTTCACCAGACCCCATATAACCAAGTAAATTTCCTTGAGGATCAATGTCAATTTTATCGAAACCTAATTTTTCCATTTCGGCTTTTGCTCGCGCAATTTTGTTGCCTTCTTCTGCACTTTCTCCTGGAATTTTGACAAGGTCTCTTAAAAATTTGACCATATCTTCTCTGTAACCTTCTGCTGCTGCATTTACTGCATTAAAATCCATTCCTTTTACCTCCATAAAATTTTTTTATAATTGTCTGGATCAGTGTCCCCTTCGGTAGAAAACATTAAAACGTTTGACGTCTCATCCAGTTGCAATGCCTCACGTAATTCTTGATAGTCGGGATCTTGCATCACTGTAGCTACTAAGCCCATTGCTACTGCCCCAGATTCGCCTGATACAACTTGCGGATCCCCTTTTAATGGCGCGCCCAACATACGCATTCCTTTTTCAGAAACCCAATCTGGTGCTGAAACAAAGAAGGATGTATGATTTTTTAGAATATCAAAAGAAATCGTATTAGGTTCTCCACATGCTAGGCCAGCCATAATTGTCTGTAAATCACCATCGACAAAGCGAATTTCTCCGTCTTTTTTAATTGCTGATTGATATAAACAGTCAGCCGCCTGTGCCTCAACTACGACCATAATCGGTGGGTTTTCTGGAAAAGCATTAGCAAAATAACCAATCACCGCCCCAGCTAAACTGCCGACACCAGCTTGAACAAAAACATGACTAGGTCGTTCAGAGCCAAATTTTCTTAATTGTTGAGAGGCTTCTAACGCCATCGTTCCATATCCTTGCATAATCCAAGTTGGAATTTTTTCATATCCGTCCCAAGCGGTGTCTTGAACCATGACACCGTTTTCAGTTTCTTCGGCCATTTTATTAGCCATTCGCACACATTCATCGTAATTAACTTCTTCGATTGTGACGGTTGCGCCTTCTTTTTCAATATTTTCTTTTCTCGTCTGTGTTGAACCCTTTGGCATGAGTACAACTGATTTTTGACCTAATTTATTCGCAGCCCAAGCGACTCCTCGTCCATGGTTGCCATCAGTTGCTGTAAAAAACGTAGCTTGTCCAAAAGCTGATCGTAATTGATCAGAAGTTAATTCATCATATGTTAGTTCCGAAACATCTTTCTTTAATTTTTCGGCAATATAGTTAGCCATGGCAAACGAACCACCTAAGACTTTAAAAGCATTTAAACCAAAGCGATAAGATTCATCTTTAACAAAGAAATCATTTAACCCCAGATACGCGGCCATATGATTCAATTCTGCTAATGGTGTTTCTGAATACTGTGGAAAACTTTTGTGAAAAGCCAAAGCTTTCTCAATTTTTTCTTTAGACATCAGTGGTAAGTACTTATCCTCCGTCTTCGGCATTTCATTTGCTGTCCATTTAATTTTTTCCAAAAATACTTCTCCTCCTTCTATTTTTAAGTTGCTTTACGAAAAACAAATTTTCCTTGATTTGCCAAGATGACTTGCCCAGCTTCAGCAACTTTTTGACCTCTTAAATAAACCATTCGAGCCTGTCCTTGTGTTTCAAATCCTTCATACGGCGTATAATCGACATTTTGTAACTGCGTTCTCGCAGCAATCACGCCGGTTGTTCTAGGATCCCAAACAACTAAATCGGCATCACTGCCTTCTTGCACCACACCTTTTTGTGGATACATCGAGAATTGTTTAGCAATATTTTCAGAAAGCAGAGCAACCATTTTTTCCAAGGTGATTCGGCCCTTCGCCACACCTTCCGTGTAAATTAATTCTGGTCTCGTTTCAACACCTGGCATCCCATTGGGAATTTTACTAAAATCATCTTCGCCAACTGTTTTTTGTCCGTGAAAATTAAAACTGCAGTGATCTGTCGATATTGTATTGATTGCCCCCTCTTTAATCCCTTGCCACAAAGCCTGTTGATCCTCTCGTTTGCGTAGTGGCGGTGAGCAGACATATTTTGCTGCTTCAAAATTAGGCGCATCATACAAGTGATCATCTAGTAAAAGATATTGAGGGCAAGTTTCTACATAGACTGATTGTCCTCTTTGACGAGCCGTTCCACCGCTTCTAATGATCGTTTTGTGCTTAAATGCACAATGTTAACCGGCAAATCAGCCATTTCCGCTATCATCAAATATCTTGCTACCGCTTCTGCTTCAACAGCCGCCGGTCTTGATAACGGATGATAGTGCGGGGTTAGCTTTCCTTGAGAAACATATGATTGGATTAATTCATCTACTAAATCACCATTTTCACAATGAACGCCTAACATTCCATTAACTTTTTTTATTTCTTTCATCGCTTCAAAAATTTCCGCATCTGTGGTCCGCAAGTTATCATAAGCCATATACATTTTGAAGGAAGTAATACCTGCAGCAATCATTTCCTGAATTTCAGCAGCTATCGTTGGGTTCCATTCGATCATGGACATATGGTAAGTATAATCACATGAACTCTTGCCTTCAGCCAATTGATTCCAAGTAGCTAAACAGTCTTTCAATGAGCCACCTTTATTAGGTGTAGCCATATCAATAACCGTAGTCGTACCTTTGGCCACCGCCGCTTGGCTGCCAGTAGTAAAGTTATCCGCCGTACTTAACGAACCTTTGCCATTATTTAATTCCAGATGCGTGTGCGCATCAATAAAGCCTGGTAATACATAACACCCCGTAACATCCTCAATCTGAGAATTTTCTACTGGTAAATTTGCCCCCATCTCTACAATTTGCTCGCCGTCAATTCGAATATCCAATTGACGACGATTATATGCAGATACGACGGTTCCACCTTTGAGCAGAATAGACATCTATTTATCCCCCAGTCGTAAATTTCCTTTTATGCTTGCATACAATAAGCATATTCTTCAATCATAGTTACCATTAATGCGATTAAATCTTCTGGTACATCTAATCCTTGATCCGTTAATTGAATTGTTGACACCGTTCCCCATAAACGCAGTAAACAAATTTTATCCACAGGATTTTGAACATAGAAACCTGAATTAGTACTGTCATAAAAATCAGCTTCACTGTTAAATAAGGTAAATTTGTCTTTGTAAGGGGCACTTGCATAAGGGCAAAATGTTTCACAGTTGCCACATTCGTTACACATCCGATCAACATGAACAATTTGTGGTTTTCCTTCGACGTACACAACAATATTTGCTCGGTTTGGACAGACATCCATACAAGATTCACAAATTGTGGAGCATTCTAAGCAACGACTAGCTTGACTACAAGACATCTCGTCTGTCACAAGGATACCTCGTTTGTTTCTAACAAATGCAACATCACTATTTAAATTATCTTTTTCATAGTGATGATTGTGGACAAGACAAATATTATTGGCCGCTTTGGTTGCATCAGCGATTGCTTCAACTATTGTGGCTGGTCCTAAATTAGCGTCACCAATGACATAGATGCCTGGTATATTTGTCTCCAATGTTTCTTGATTTGAAACGACTTTCCCATAGGTGTCCGTGTGAATGCCTAATGCTTGGTAAAACTCTGTATCTACTTTTTCACCAACAGCGGCAATCACTGTATCAGCAGGAATATCAATCATTTCTCCTGTACCAACTGGACGACGGCGTCCAGAAGCATCTCGTTCACCTAGGACCATTTTTTCACAAGTTAATTGTTGATTTTCATGTTTAATTGGCGAAAGTAATTCTAAAAAGTCGACACCATCTTCTAAGGCTAAATAAAGTTCTTCTTCATCTGCTGGCATATTGCGTTTATTCCGACGATAAACCACTGAGACTTTTTTAACACCAGGTAATGTTGTGGCTGCACGAGCACAGTCCATGGCTGTATTTCCGCCACCAACGACGACAATCTGTTCTCCATAAGGATTAATTGTTGGATTTTCTCGGTTTGCTTTTAAAAATTCTAACGAGTTCAATGCTCGACCAGATTCTAAACGAAGGACCCCATGTTTCCATGCACCAATGGCATAAATAACATTCGTATAGCCTTGGTTTTTCAATTCCGCCAATGATGGCGCCTCTTGTCCTGTACGGAATTCGGCTCCCATAAATTCCGCTAACTGAACGTCTTTTTGAACAGATTCCATAGAAATTCGAAATTCTGGTACAATCTGGCTACAAACGCCCCCAATTGTCTCGGATTTTTCAAACACAGTAACAGGCATGCCTTCACGTGCTAATAAATACCCAGCAGAGATCCCTGCAGGGCCTCCACCCACAACAGCTGTTTTAGGTGCATTTTCTTTTGGCTGTGGCTTTTCTAGTGTCGTCAATAATTCATCATAAGCATGTTCAGCTGCTTCTAACTTCACTTCCCGAATATGAATAGATTCTTCATAAAATTGACGTGTACATTTAGTCATACAAGGATGTGCACAAATGGTTCCAGTAATAAAAGGCAATGGATTTTTATCGACAATTACTTGCAAGGCCTTTAAATAATTACCTTCACTTACATAACGAAGGTAAGCAGGAATATCCTGATTGATTGGACAACCACCGTCACTTCGACAAGGAGCGATATAACAATCTGTTAGTGGAACTGTTTTTCTTAGTTTGGTACTTTCTGGTAATTTAATTGATTTTTGGTAACGCGCTTGTGTTTTAGCTTTCTCAACAACTTGAGCTAATTTATCCAAGTTGACATGAACCATCTGAGGATATTCTGCTGCGCTTAATACATTAGCAACTTGATTCATTCGTTGATAGCCACCAGGTTTCAACAGCGTCGTTGCCATAGTGATTGGCCAAATACCAGCATCAAATATTTCTTTACTATTGAAAATATCTGCACCGCCAGAATAAGAAATTTGTAGTTTCCCATCAAATGCTTCTGATAATTTTTGTGCCAATGAAATACTAAGAGGAAATAGCGAACGTCCTGACATGTACATTTCATCACCAGGTAATTCATTTGCTGCAATCGTTACCGGGAAAGTGTTCGTAATTTTAACTCCGAAGCTTAGATTTTTACTATTGGCTAATAATTGCAGACGTTGTAACATCGGTACTGCTTCTTCAAATTGTAAATCTTCTTTGAAATGGTGATCGTCAAAAACCATATAATCAAACCCTAGCTCATCCATCGTTTGACGCGTATATTCATAACCTAACATGGTTGGATTACATTTAATAAAGGAATGGAGCCCTTTTTCACTTAATAAATAGGCCGCAATTCGTTCAATTTCGTCTGATGGACAACCGTGTAAAGTCGACAGCGTAATAGAATGACAGACTTTAGGACTAATTGCTTCGATATATAAGTCATCTACTTTTTTAAAATAAGATAGATATTTTTTGGCAGCTGCTTGGCATTCCGCCCAAATCGGCGTTCCTTCTGCGTTCTGCATTTCGTTAATATAACGATCAATTTTTGGTGATTGAATCCCTGCCAAATCATAGCCAACACTCATGTTAAAAATGAAACCATTCGGGTCACCTAGCTCAAACTCTTTACTCAGTAACTTCAAAACAAACCATGCTTTGACGTATTCATCATAAGCTTGGGGAACGCGCAATTCTGTGGACCACTCAACGTTGTAACATTCATCCGCTGCTGCGATACATGGTTTACTCACTGGTAAATCTTCTCCATCCAGTATCTGGACTGTCTTAACTTCAAAAAAACGAGAACCTGTTAAATAGGCCGCAATAATATTTTGTGCTAATTGTGTATGAGGACCTGCTGCTGGACCACAAGGGGTTTCCATTTTTTCTCCAAATAACGAAATCGTTTTTGTAGGATCCGCATGATAAAATTTACGAATGCCAAAAATTGTGCCATCTTGTTGATACTCACTAAAAATCCAATTTAATAAAGCCTCAATTGAGATGGGATGCATAATATCACTCATTAACGTCACTCCTTTTATTTATAATGAAAGCTATTGATTTACTCGTTTCCAGAAAGATTGTGCTTGCGTTTGCGCATCATGCCAAACTTTCTCTTCATCAATTCCTTGAACTTCACGATTACGCATCCGAATTTCTCCATTAATCACCGTGTCAGTGACCATCCCACCATTCATACCGAATAAAATGTGCATGTTATAATTCTCTTTTGTCATTGGTGTCGGGCCATGATAATCAACAATAATGACGTCTGCTGCTGCATTAGGTTCTAAAACGCCTAGCTTTGTTTTAAAATAGCGATTAGCCATTTGCGGATTATTATCAAACAGCATTGTGGGAATTTCTGCCCAAGCCGCATTTGGATCAGCTAAATGATGTTTGTGGATAACATTTCCTACCTTATAAGATTCCGTCACATCATTCGTATAACCATCTGTGCCAAGACCCATCAAAATACCATACTCATTAAACATGCGCATTGCAGGTGGGCAACCGACCGCATTCCCCATATTCGACTCTGGATTCGTGACCACCATTGTGTCTGTATCTCTTAGTAATTCCATCTCATGAGGTCCAATATGGATGCAATGGCCTGCCATTGTCTGTTTTCCTAAAATTCCTAAATCAAATAATCGGTTCACAATCGGCTTCCCATATTTTTTCAAAGAATCATGAACATCGGCTAAATCTTCTGCAATATGAATATGATAACCAATCCCATCTGGCGTATTGGCTGCACATAATTCTAAAGAAGCATCTGATAAAGTAAAGGCTGCATGCATACCCATCATCGCTTTTTGCATATCATCCTTTCTTAAGGAACTGGCTTTAATAAAGGCGGCATTTTCTTGAACTGCTTCCCGCATTTTCTGCTCACCATCGCGATCAGAAACTTCATAACAAAGGCAGGTTCGAATCCCTAACTCGTCCGCTGCATTAGATAATTGGGTTAAACTCCCTGTAATTTCTCCGTAACTAGCATGATGATCAAAGACAGTTGTAACGCCGTTGCGAATACTATCTAAATAAGCAACCTTACCACTTTGATAAGTGTCTTCTAATGTCAAGGCACGATCAATTCGCCACCATTGATCTACCAAAATATCCATGAAATTTTTAGGATGATAATTCGTTAAACTTAACCCACGTGCAAAGGTACTATAAATATGATTGTGCATGTTAATAAAGCCTGGCATAATCACTCCACCTTTAGCATCAATAAATGTCGCTTCTGGATAAGCTTGTTTTAATTCTTCTGTCGTTCCGACTTGTTTCACAACTTGACCATCAATCGCCACACACCCATTTTCAAAAAAATGATTCTGCGCATCCCGAGTGATTAAACGCCCATTTCCAATTAATAACATGTATTCTCCTCCTATTTTTCAACCTATTCCCCACAAGTGGCAAACGCTTACAAATCAATCGCTCAATCATTCACGAATATAGCTTGATTAGCTTTGCTAATCTACATTCCTTACGAAAAGCATTTGAAGCGCTTGCATTTTTTTACTAACGAACTCATTAACTTAATTAAAGTATATCACCTTACCTTAAAAAAAACAATGCTACCTAAAAAATATTTTTTAGAATTTTGACAGCCGTTATCTTGTATTATTATTTTTATCATGCTATCATTATTTTTCAGAACAGGTAGTATGCGACATTAAAGGATTTAGCCCTGCCTATTCCATTTAAAAATATTATGTTAAATTTGACACAATCTTATAAAAACTGTTTGTGCCAGGCACATTAGAAAGGAGCTTATTTATGTTATCCGACGAAAAACTTACTTTTTTAACACAAATTGCTAAAGGTTTAGCTGGTCAATTTGGTGAAAACTGCGAAGTCGTTATCCACCAAATCAATGAAGACAATATTAACAATTCTATTGTTTCCATTGAAAATGGTCATGTCTCTTCTCGTCATCTGGGCGATGGACCTTCTCAAGTAGTCTTAGAAGCCTTAAAAAAAGACCCTAGTGAGTTGAATGATCATATTAACTATCTGACCCGCACCCATGATGGTCGTATTTTAAAATCTAGTACAATGTATTTTAAAGATGAGAATGGTCAGCTCGATGGTATTTTTGCTATTAACTACGACATCACTACATTGATTGCTGCAGAGTCGAACTTAAAATCTTTGATTTCCACTGCAGAACCTGAAGAAGATAAAGACCCTGATTACATTCCTCAGGATGTTAATGAGTTGTTAGACGATTTAATTCACGAATCAGTTAAATTAGTTGGTAAGCCGGTCCCATTAATGACGAAGGACGATAAAATCAAGTGTATTCAATTTTTAAACAATAAAGGCGCCTTCTTAGTCACTAAATCTGGGGACAAAGTTTCTAACTTCTTCAATATTTCTAAATATACGCTATACAGTTATATTGATGCGAAATAAAAATGGAAATCGATGGACGATTTGTTGTTAAGACAAGTCGTCTATTCTCTTTTTTCCTTCACTATTCTACTTTTTCTAAAAGACTTTTTAAATAATAGTAAGAAAAAGTAAAAGGAATTAATTTTTTATTTTAGTTATGGTATGATAGATTGAGTTTAATTTAAAATAACGAAAAATTAAAGATATAGAAATTGGGGGACAACAAATGGGGATTCGAAGTCATTTAGCAATTGCTGCAGGAAAAACTTCGCAATGGGTTTTACAAACATTTTTTAAAGGCGGCAGTAGCTACCCAGGGAAATTAGCCCTAAAAATCGATCCTAAAATTTTAGATACATTGGCAAAAGACTATGAAATTGTCGTAGTCACTGGAACGAACGGCAAAACATTGACAACTGCTTTAACTGTTAACATTTTACGCCAAGAATTTGATGAGGTATTAACAAATCCAACTGGTGCTAACATGGAGCAAGGAATTGTCTCTACTTTTTTAAATGCCAAGGCGAAAAAAGGACAAAAGAAATTTGCGGTTTTAGAAATTGATGAAGCAAGTTTAAGCCGTGTCACTAAATATATTCAACCAAAATTATTTGTTTTTACGAATATTTTCCGCGACCAAATGGATCGCTATGGTGAAATTTATACGACGTATCGCTTAATTATGGAAGGCGCCGCTGCTGCTCCTGAAGCAACTATTTTGTGCAATGGTGATTCGCCAATTTTTAATTCAAAAGAAACTGTAAATCCTCGCAAATACTATGGATTTAATCATTTACCACCGAAAGAGCAATTGGCTCATTACAATACAGATGGGGTTTTATGTCCAAAATGTAATCATATTCTTCATTATAAAATGATTACGTATGCTAATTTAGGTGATTACTATTGTCCAAATTGTGGCTTCAAACGGCCTGAGTTGGATGTGCAGTTAACGGAGATGGTCCGGATGGATAATACATCTGCTGATTTTGTGATTGATGGCGAAGAATACGGCATTGCTGTTGGTGGGATGTATAATGTTTATAATGCGCTAGCGGCCACAGCGGTAGCAGAATATTATCAGGTGGCACCAGATAAAATCCGAGCAGGTTTAGCTTATGATGAAAAAGTTTTTGGGCGTCAAGAAACTATTAAAGTTGGCGATAAAGAATGTACATTAGTTTTAGTAAAAAATCCCGTTGGTTTAAATCAGGTCATTGATATGATGGGCTTAGCCCCTTACTCTTTCTCGCTGGTTTCATTATTAAATGCCAATTATGCAGATGGAATTGATGTCAGTTGGATTTGGGATGGTAATCATGAAGCCTTTGCTGATATGGACATTCCAAAAGTAATTGCTGGCGGTGATCGCCATGAAGATATGGCCTTGCGTTTAAAAGTTGCGGGTATTCCTGAAGAAAAATTACTAGAAATTGCTGATTTAGAGCAAGTAATTTCAGAAATTAAAACGTTGCCGACAGATCATGTCTATATTTTGGCAACCTATACTGCTGTTTTGCAATTAAGAAAATCATTAACAGCCCAAGGGTATATTCAAGGGGGAATGAATGGTGTCTAAAGAATTAGTCGTTTGTCATTTATATGGCAACTTATTAAATACTTACGGAGATAACGGAAATTTATTGATGCTTAAATATTTAACCGAAAAAATGGGCGTTACCTTCCGATCAGAAATTATCAGTATCTACGAACCGTTTGATCCCGAAAAATATGATTTAGTCTTTGTTGGTGGCGGTCAAGACTTCGAGCAACTGATCATCTCAGAAGACATTCAGAATAAAAAAGAAGCTTTGACTTCTTATATTGAAAATGACGGCGTCTTGTTAGCTATCTGTGGTGGTTATCAACTTCTAGGACATTACTATGTCGGCGCAAAAGGCGAAAAAATTAAAGGAATCGGTGCATTAGATCATTACACTTTGAGCCAAGACAACAATCGTTTCATTGGTGATATTGAAATTTATAATGAAGAATTTGATGAAACGTATTATGGTTTTGAGAATCATAATGGCATGACTTTTTTAGGCGAAGGTGAACGACCTTTAGGAACAGTCAAACAAGGCAAAGGCAATAACGGTCAAGATAATGGCGAAGGCGTTGTCTATAAAAATGTGTTTGGTTCCTACTTCCACGGTCCAATCTTAGCACGCAACAAAAATCTAGGGATTCGGTTAATTCGGACCGCTTTAGAGAAAAAATATGGTGAACCGATCGCTATTCCTGAAACGCTTTATAAATAAAAGAAGAATCTAGTTCCTACATATAGGGCTAGATTCTTTTTCATTTCTCCGACAACTATTTACATCTTTACAAAATATAGTAAGATAAAGAGGTGCATTTAAAATCGAGAATTTCTCGGACTGGTTCGGAAACTTCCCAGAATAAAAAACTAAGTATCTCTCAATACTAACTCAAGTCATAGCTTTTTTAACAAGAGTTATCATTTGCAGTTAACGAAAAAGGAGGATTGGAAAAAATGCAAAAAGTAATTATTGATTGTGATCCCGGAATTGATGACACGCTTGCTCTCTTGTATGCACTTGCTTCACCAGAGCTAGATGTCCAAGCGATTACAGTTGTTTGCGGAAATGTCCCTGTGGAGATTGGCGTGGAAAATGTTTTTAAATGTTTGGAAAAAGTTAATCGCTTAGATATTCCTGTCTACCAAGGGGCTGCTAGCCCTTTAAAACGGCCATTTGTTAGTGCACAAGATACACATGGCATGGATGGTTTAGGTGAAACATATTTCCCCAGAACTAGCAAAATCCAAGCACAAGCGCTTTCCGCTGCTGACTATTTAGCACAAACCTTTCAACAAGCTACCGATTGCTCAATCATTGCCCTTGGTCCTTTAACAAATATTGCGTTGGCTTTAAAAAAAGAACCTCTTCTGGGACGAAATCTTCAACGTTTTGTCTCAATGGGTGGTACCTTTAAAAGCCACGGCAATTGCTCTCCTGTTGCAGAATTTAATTATTGGTGTGATCCTGATGCAGCAGCTTGGGTTTTTGAGGAATTAGGTGCAAAAATCGAGATGGTCGGCTTAGATGTCACACGAGAAATTGTTTTTACACCAACAATTCTCAACTATTGTCAACGACTCAACCCCAAAATGGGGAATTACCTCGCTGAGATTACTCAATTTTATTTTGATTTTCATTGGAAATATGAACGTATTTTAGGGTGTGTTATCAACGATCCCTTAGCGGTTGCTTATTTTATTGATCCTACGCTCTGCCAAGGCTTTTCCAGTTACGGACAAATTGTTCCTGACGGCATTGCTATGGGGCAATCAATGATCGATCAGTATCATTTCCAGCAGCAACCAGCTAATTGTCATGTCTTGACTACGGTTGATAGTCAACAGTTTTTCGTGAAGTTTCTATCCATTCTTTTAAATGTACAAATAGATGAGATCGAAAGAGATTTCAAAAATTTAAGGATGGGATAACCATGAAAAAAATAACACCACGAATCATTACAATTATCGCTTTTAGTGTTGCTTTAAATTACCTCGGCAGTACCATTGCGTTACTCCTTCGTTTACCAATTTATCTTGATAGCGTGGGAACTATTTTTACAGGTGCGTTATTAGGCCCACTCTTTGGTGCACTGACAGGTATTTTAACAAGTCTATTAACTGGATTGACAACGGATATCTTTTCTCTGTATTATTCACCTGTCCAACTCTGCACAGGAATTTTAGCAGGCTTGCTCCTTCATCAGCAGTTAAAAGTAACCAAATTACCATTTAAAACGTTGTGGTTAACGATACCAGGAACAGTGATTTCTTCCTTAATCACAGTTTGTTTATTTGGTGGAATTACTTCTGCTGGCTCCAGCATAATTGTCCAATTTTTATATGGTTTAGGCTTAAATCAGTTAGCAAGCGTCCTGTTGGTTCAATTGATAACAGATTACGGGGATCGTCTGCTATCAGTCATCATCGTCACAGCTGTTATCGCTGCCTTACCTAAACGTTCCTTTATAACAAAATAAACTGTTTTAATGCCAAAAAAAGAGGAAATCATCTGTTGATGATCCCCTCTTTTTTTAGCGACTACCAGGTTCTGAAGCTATAATCGTTAGATCACCTTCAAAACGCCAGCTCGGAATATCTGTTGGAAAGATAAAGCTATCACCTTTTTTCAAATCAAAAGTAGCCACATCTGCTTTTGCAGCATCTTCTGTAATCAATCGACCCACACCTTCAATAACTGTTGCTAATGTATAAGGTGCTTGTTTTTTAACTTTTAGAATCCCACTGACACGCCACTCATAGACATTAAAGAAATCTGTTTTTACATAAGTAACAATGCTTGATTGTCCTTGATTTTCTTGTTGAATAGAGAGGTCAGGATCCTTCGCCGGAACGGTTGTCACATCAATGGATTGTTGAATATGCAATTCCCGGGTCTTTCCTTGATCATCTGTTCGATCATAATCATAAACCCGATACGTAGTATCACTGCTTTGTTGCGTTTCTAAAATTAAAATACCCGAGCCGATGGCATGAATAGTGCCGCTTGGTACATAATAAAAATCGCCTTTTTTCACTGGTACTTTTCTTAAAAGATCGTCCCAACGACCTTCTTCAATCATTTCAGCTAGTTCTTCTTTTGTTTTCGCGTGATGTCCATAAATGATTTCAGCGCCAGGTTCTGCATCAATAATGTACCAACATTCAGTTTTGCCTAGCTCGCCTTCATGTTTTTGACCATATGCATCATCAGGATGAACTTGCACGGATAAATCATCTTCAGCATCTAAAATTTTCGTTAATAATGGAAAGACAGCGCCACCTGCATGGCCGAATAACTCTTGATGGTCTGCCCACAATTCATCTAATTTTTTTCCTTTAAATTCGCCATTTAAAACAGTACTAACGCCATGTGGATGTGCACTGATGGCCCAATCTTCACCAATTTTATCGCTCGGTAAATCAAAACCAAATAGCGTGTGTAGACGATTGCCGCCCCAAATTTTTTCTTGAAAAACAGGTTGTAAAAATAATGGTTCTTGCATTGACTGTGACCTCCCAAATTGAATTCGCTCTCATTATATCACTAAAAACTAGTCATTTCATCTGAAACTGATGATTTCTCTTTTAAATAGGTTGCCAACAACTGATCTCTTTCTTCGATATAAGTATTCCGGTGGTCCTCTGGATGGACTCGATTAGATAAAAAGATAAACGCTGATTGTTTTTGCACATCAATTAGCAAAAAAGTGCCTGTATAGCCTGTATGGAATAATAATGGCCGTTGCGTAGCTACATCATATTTAAAATCCCAGCCTAGAGAACGTGGTTTATCTGCAGCTGGCACTTGGTTAACTAGTAACAAATCAATTGTCTCTTTTTTCAAGAATTGGTGATTGTGATAACTGCCTCGATTTAAATACATTCGAACAAATTTTGTTAAATCATAGACATTGCTAAACAAGCCAGCATTCCCTGCATGTTCCCGTAAAACAAATGCCTTAGGATCATGGGTTGTACCTCGAATCAACCCTCTTTGTTCATGTAATTCTGTTGGCACACAGTTTAAAAGATTCTTTGGTAGAAACGTACTTTCGTTCATCCCTAAAGGAAGCAATACTCGCTCAGATAAAATTTCTATCATTGATTGCTGGAACATTTCTTCTAACATAAAGCCTAATAAAATAGTCCCTGCATCTGTATAAACAACTTTTTTACCTATCGCTTTGCCTGCGTGAAATGAATGATTGTAGGCGTCTTTTAATTCTTGGGCATTCATCTGATCACGATTAGGAATATAGCCTTGTAAATCTGCCGTATGTGTCAACAAATGCCGGATTGTAATATTAGAATCTTGAAAAGAGGGATAATAAGTTTGTAATGATTGATCTAGAATAATTTTTCCTTCTTCCACTAATTGCAAAATAACGGTGGTGGTGCCGACTACTTTGGTTAAAGAAGCCACATCAAACAGCATGGCCGAGGTTAATTGTTCTTTGGTGGGTTTTATTTGTGCGAGTCCCCAACAATTGCTCTCCTCTTTTTCACCTTCAATGAAACAAAAACTAGCCCCCGAAAAAACACCTTTTTTCATCATTTTTTGAATTTTCCACTTTGTTTTTTCGTACATTTTTTCACCTTCTATTTTTAATATTAAAGGAAAAGTCTAGAATAAGTCCCGAACAAAAGTAGCGTTAAACTTTTATTCCGACTTTATTCCAGACTTGCTAAAACAAGCTTATTTTGTCTGTCTAAGCGTTTATTTTAAGACAAACCACCATTCCAAGCCAATTGGATCAAACATAGTAACAATCGCTTTTTTCTGGTCAATAAAGAACTCTTGATTTTTTGCCGTTAATTGTTGCTCCATTGCTAAAATATGTTCTTGATCAGAGAGCTTAATGGTAAAGAAATCTAAACCTAAGTGTGGATCAGGTAATTGATCCACTTCACTTGTTTCAGGTTTTTGGAATCCAATAGTTGCTTTGCCATCTTCTAAAACAAATTGATCTTTTTCATTGCGTTTTAAACCCAGAACTTCCTCATAGTATGCTTTTATTTCTTTTTGATTGTTTGTTTTTAATTGCACATGCGCTAAATATGACCCAGCGGCTAACCCTTGATGTGGCTCTAAGTCCTCACTGATAAGATCTTTAAGCACAATTGGTTGCTTTTCAGAAGTCGAATTTGCTGTTGCTTCATCGTGAAAAATCTCAAATTGATTGCCTTCAAGATCAGTAATGAACATGCTTTGTCGTGTGCCAATTTGGAAACTTTCATCAATTGGGTAGTCTTGCTCAAGCACTCGTTGAGCAATTTGTAAAAATTCTTTTTCCGTAGGAACTTTAATTGAAAAATAAGCCATTTGCTTTTCTTCATTATGAAAATCTTCGGCTTTTCTAGTTTCTTCTAAAATTAATAATTGCGTTCCTGCTTCACGTGTACCCCAGATAGACAGGTTATTTTCTTCTGACTTTAAAACAAAACCCATTACTTTTTTATAAAAGTCGACCATTTCGCCAACTTTTTTCGCACGAATGGCAATTGTTTTTAATGTCGCAGCTTTTTCTAATTGAAATTCAGTCATTTTTTCTGTTACCTCCATTTTCTTCTCTCCCATTTTATACATCTCTTGCTATTTCATCAAGTAATATCCTGTTTTTCTCAAAAGAAAATAGAAATTTTTCAATTTCGCCAACTTTTTGTCAAAAAAATAAGGCTTCAGGAACCAGTCTTTACGACTATGGTTCCTGAAGCCTCATCATGAATTACTATTTTTTGCTTCGCCTTTTAGGCTACTTCTTCTGAAAACTGACTGTTATATAAATCAGCATAAAAACCGTTTTTCGCCATTAATTCATCGTGGGTTCCTGTTTCCACAATTGAACCTTCTGCCATAACGATAATCGTATCAGCATCACGGATAGTCGACAAGCGATGAGCAACTACAAAGCTGGTCCGATTTTCCAATAAACGATTCATTGCTGCTTGAATCAGTATTTCTGTTCGAGTGTCCACACTTGAGGTGGCTTCATCCAAAATTAAAACGTCTGGATTTGCTAAGAATGCTCGAGCAATTGTAATTAATTGTCGTTGACCTTGAGAAATATTGCTGGCTTCTTCATTTAAAATCGTTTGGTAGCCTTCTGGTAATTTTCTGACAAAATCATCCACATGGGCTGCTTTCGCCGCACGGATCACTTCTTCTTCGCTCGCTTGGTCATTACCATAATGAATATTGTCATAGATACTTCCAGTGAACAACCAAGTATCTTGAAGAACCATTGAGAAGTGTGCTCGCAACTCTTCGCGAGATAAATCGCGCGTATCTACGCCATCATATTTGATGCTGCCGCTACTAATATCATAGAAGCGTTCCAATAAGTTAATTAGGGTTGTTTTTCCAGCACCTGTTGGGCCCACGATTGCGACCATTTCCCCAGGTTTAACATTTAAATTGAAATCTTTCATTAATAATTTCTCTGGTGAATAGCCAAAAGCAACATGTTCAAAAGAAACACGATAAGGACTATCTGTTTCCACTGGTACGCCAGAAGGTTCATCCACCATTTCTTCTTCATCTAATACTTCAAAGACACGTTCTGCCGAAGCCACCGTAGCTTGGATTGTATTCATTAAATTAGCGATTTGAGTAATCGGTTGTGAAAATTGATTGGTATATTGAAGAAATGCTTGGACATCCCCTAAATCCATCATACCATTCGCTACTTTTACGCCACCAAGGACTGCAACAAACACGTAGCCTAGATTTTTGATAAAGTTCATTAAAGGCATAATGATCGCTGAAATAAATTGTGCTTTGCGACCAGCATGATATAATTTTTCATTTTCTTTTTCAAATACTTCTTGATCACTTTCTTCGTGGTTGAAACTTTTTACTACTACGTGACCACCGTAGGTTTCTTCGACTTGGTTATTCAATAATCCTAAGCTTTTTTGTTGAGCCGCAAAATGTTTTTGCGAGCGAGGTGCCACAACCATCACAACAATTAAACTTAATGGCACTGTTGCTAAAGCAATTAGTGTTAACTGCCAGCTAATGGTCAGCATCATCCAAAGTACACCCACAAATGTCACGATACTGGTAATTAATTGGGTTAAGTTTTGTTGTAAAGTACTCGCAATATTATCCATGTCGTTAATTGCCCGTGACATAATGTCCCCATTACTATGAGTATCATAATAGGAAATTGGAACTTTGTTCATTTTCGCTTCTAATTCTTGACGTAATTCATAAACTGTTCGCTGTGAAACACGTGTCATAATTACTTGCTGCAAGAAATTAAAGACAGCAGAAATAAGGTACATGGCAATAACAATTAATAAAATTTGACCGATTTTGTCAAAATCAATTGGAAAAGAAGTTATTTTTAAGCCTTGTTTCATTTCAGCAGCGCCTTTCATGACGCCTTTAAAAATTTCAGTTGTTGCCTGTCCTAATACTTTTGGTGTTTGAATTTGGAAAACGACGGCTGCGATTGCTAATACTAAGACAGCAATAATTGACAGCATTCGTTTAGACATGTACCGAAATAAACGTTTCACTGTTTTCCAGAAATTTTTTGGTTTTGGCCCTTTTGCGCCAATGTTACGTCCTGGTCCCCCGCCCATTGGTCCGCCTTTTGGTCGACTACTCATGCAAGGTCCTCCTCTCTCAATTGAGAATGTACAATTTCTTGATACGTTTGGTTATTCGCTAATAACTCTTCATGCGTTCCTTTACCAACTAATTTCCCTTCGTCTAATACTAAAATTGTCGATGCTTCCATAACCGTACTTACACGTTGGGCTACTAAAACGACAATTGCATCCGTCATCTGCTCTTTTAAGGCTTTTCTTAAATTAGCATCTGTTTTGAAATCCAATGCAGAAAAGGAATCATCAAAAACATAGACATCTGCTGGTTTTACTAAAGCACGAGCAATAGCCAACCGCTGGCGTTGTCCGCCAGAAAAATTACCGCCGCCTTGTTCGACATGACTATCCAAACCTTCTGCCAATTCTGAAACAAACGCCTTCGCCTGCGCGATTTCTAAGGCTTGCCAAATTTCTTCATCGGTCGCATTTGGGGCGCCGTATTGCATATTTTCACGAATCGTTCCTGTAAATAAAACAGCCTTTTGCGGTACAAAGCCAATCATTTCTCGTAAATTATGCTGTGACGTTTCTTTAATGTTTTTACCATTTAGCAAAATTTTGCCAGATTCAACATCATAAAAACGTGGTAAAAGATTAACCAGCGTTGTTTTCCCAGAACCTGTCCCACCAATAATTGCGACCGTCTCCCCAGATTTTGCTGAAAAATCTATATCTTCCAGTGCTAAGTTTTCAGCATGCTGGTAACGATAATTAACATGTTCAAACGCCAATGTTGCTTTGTCGCCTTTTAGAGAGAGTAGTTCTGGATTGGGTACATCTTTGATTTCTGAATCAGTATTTAGCACCTCATTAATCCGATCAGCAGAAGCTTGCGCCCGCGGTACCATGACAAAAATCATGGATAGCATCATGAAACTCATCAGAATTTGCATGGCATAAGTCATAAAGGCGATTAAGTTCCCTACTTCTAGTTGCATTTCCGCAATATAATGACCGCCAAACCAGGTGATTGCAATATTGGTACCACTCATAATGAGTGTCATTAAAGGAATCATCAAAGCGACAATCGTATTCACTTTAATCGCCGTTTGTGTATAATCCTTATTGGCTTCATCAAAACGTTGTTCTTCATAGTTTGCTTTGCCAAAGGCCCGAATCACACGAACCCCTGTCAGTCCTTCACGAAAAACTAAATTTAAACGGTCTGTTTTCTTTTGCATGCTTTTAAATAACGGAACCGCTAAAAACATGATACCACCCACTAAAACAGCCATAATTGGTAAAACATATAGAAAAATTTTCGTTAATTGTGGGTCCTTGTTATACGCCATAAAACTTGCACCAATTAACGTTAAAGGTGCGTTAATCATTAAACGTAAAAACATTTGCATAACCATTTGAATCTGATTGACATCATTGGTTGTTCGTGTAATTAGCGAAGCTGTCCCAAATTTGTCAAATTCATTATTAGAAAAATTTTCAACTTTTCGATAAATATCAGTCCGTAATTTTTTACCTAAACTTTGTGATTCTTTGGTGGCAAAAAAGGTATTTCCAATAGAAGCGACAATGCTAATCAAAGAAAAGCCTAACATGACAACTCCTGTACTCCAAATATAGTTAATATCTCCTTTAGCGACACCGTCATTAATGATATTAGATGTTAATGTGGGCAGATATAAATCTGCGATAATTTGCACGATCATAAATAAAACCGCTGCAAAGACCGACCATAACGACATCCGTTTGACTAGTTTAATCAACTAACTTCTCCTCCTTTTTGCTACTTACAAGCGCCATTTTTCAACCAATTTAATTTCATTTTTAATTGTTTGACTGCTTCAGTTGAATCATAGGCAGTATTTTCTCTTTGTTGACGATACCCATCAACAATTGTTGAGAAAACGGCATGCATCGCCGTCTGCATGAACCATGTGAATTCTTTTGGCGTTTCAATGGTTAATTTCGAACGATCAATTATTTGATAAAGATGTTCTGCATAGGCAGCATGGCCTTTTCTTCCTCTATGCTTATGACAGTGCTGTTTCCTATTTTTTTCCTCTTCTCCAGTCGCTAAATTATCCGTCACCCGACGTGAAGCACGATAATCCATGTTGACAAATAAATTCCGATAGAAAGAAGCATTCTCTCCCGTTAGCACTTCGACAATCATTTTGGAGAAATAGACATCCATGGCTTCGATTAAATCACCATTTTCTGCAATAATTTGTTTCTCTAAATCTCGTTCACTATTTTTTCTTAATGTCGCAAAGTAATAAAAATACAAATCTTCTTTGTTCTCAAAATATTGATAAAAGCTACCGCGAGGAATTTCCGCTAATTTAACAATATTTGCAATTGACGCTTCTTGTAAAGAATGGCGTGAAAATTCAATTTGCGCAGCATCTAATAAGCGTTGTTGCTTTTCTTCTGGCAAATGAAAAAACGTATTCGTAGGCATATTTGTGTTCCTCCCTTTTATGACACATTGTCATATGACACCATGTCATTATAGCACTCTCTATTCAGAATGCAAGTTTTTTACAAAAAAAATCAAGCACCTAGCAAGACAAAATTGATGTTAGATTCTGTCTCACCAGTTGCTTGATTAATAATAGTGTTTGATGCATTCTTGTAACAAGCCAGCGACCTCTTTTATAGGTCCATTGGCATCTATTCGTTGATAATTAGGATATTGTTCCAATTGGTTTTTGATAAGAATTTCTTGATCATAAAGGTTTAAACGTTCTTCAATAATTTTAGGATCAGATTCTCGTTGCTTTAAACGTTGATAAATATTTTCTTTTGAAACGTCAAAAAAAACTGGAATGACGGACTCGCCAAAACGCTCAAAGACCGCTTGAAAGCCTGGAAAAGTTAACGCATTATAGGCTGGATGCTCTTTCGTTGTTTCAACGATGGCAGCTACACCGACACCGTAATAGTTTCCATGGTAAAAATCATACTCCACTAACTGATTGGTTTCAATCAAGGTTTGAAAACTTGCTTTTGTTTCAAAATAGTAATCCACACCATCCACTTCATCCAACCGTTTTTTCCTCGTAGTATGCGAGATAACTTTATAGTTTTTCGGAAAAACCTTACTTGTAATTGCGGTCTTGCCAGAACCACTAGGACCCATAATAACAAAAAATGGATGTTGTAATTGCTTAATCATTAGAAACGCTCCTCTCAGTTGTTTCTATTATAACGTATTGTGCACTATTTTGAAAAATTGACAAAAAAGAGCTTGGGCCAAAAATCACTTTGGATTTTTGGCCCAAGCTTAAAAATTAATAAACGGCGGGAACAGAAGCAACAACCTGCTACGCTTATCTTGTTTTGTTTAATTACAATAACTAGTCTAAGTTTTGTCCATTAGTTTCGATAACTTGTTTGTACCAATTAAACGATTTTTTTTCATAACGGTTTTTAGTACCATTTCCTTCATCGTCTAAATCAACGTAAATAAACCCATACCGTTTACTCATTTCACCTGTGGAAGCACTGACTAAATCGATACAGCCCCACGGCGTATAGCCCATTAAATCGACGCCGTCTGCAACTGCTTCTGCCATTGCTTCAATATGACGACGTAAATAATCAATCCGATAGTCGTCTGCCACATAGAAATTTTCGTCTACTTTATCAATTGCACCTAAGCCGTTTTCCACAATAAATAAAGGTTTTTGATAACGATTATATAATTCATTTAGGGCAATTCGTAAGCCTTCGGGATCAATTTGCCAACCCCATTCACTTGCTTCTAAGAAGGGATTTTTAACGCCGCCTAAAAGATTCCCATTTGCTGTATCGTTGGTAGTGCCAGTAACATCGACAGCAGTCGACATATAATAACTAAAGCCAATGTAATCCACTGGGTATTCTTTTAATAATTCTAAATCTCCTTCTTCAATAATTAAGTCTTTCACAGCATATTTTTGATACATGCGTTCTGCGTATGCTGGATATTCACCACGAACTTGAACATCTGTACAATAATAATTAAACTCTTGGTTTTCAATCATTGTAGCAACTTGATTGACTGGATTCGAATCAATGCCATACGTTGTTGCATAAATAATCATACATCCAATTTTTAATTCTGGATTTAATTCATGGCCAATTTTTACAGCTTTACTACTTGCAACAAATTGATTATGCCAGGCTTGGAAAATGTTTTGATAATCATTGGCTCCATTGCTTTTCACCAATCCTTGACTAAGTGCTGGGAAATGAAAAGCTGAATTAATTTCATTGAATGTCATCCAATAGTTAACTTTTTGGTGGTAACGTGTTAAAACAGTTTCCGCAAAACGTTCATAAAAGTCAACTAATTGACGATTTTTCCACCCGCCGTATTCTTTCGCTAAATGCAGTGGCATTTCATAATGAGAAATCGTAATTACTGGTTCAATGTTATAGCTTAAACATTCATCGATAACCGCATCATAAAATTTCACGCCGGCTTCATTCGGTTGTGTTTCATCTCCTTGTGGAAAAATACGCGACCACGCAATTGAAAAGCGATAACATTTGAAGCCCATTTTAGCAAACAACGCAATGTCCTCTTTAAAGCGATCATAGTGATCAATTCCTGTATGATTAGGGTAGCGATATTTCGTTTCGTCAATCGTCCAATCAAACGCTTCATCTCCTAAAATAGCGAAACGTTGTTTTCCTCCAGGCATCGCATCTGCCACAGATAACCCTTTACCATCGGCTAAGTAAGCCCCTTCTAATTGATTGGCTGCGGTCGCACCGCCCCATAAAAATCCTTTTGGAAATTTTGTCGTTGTTGTCATACTTGTTCCTCCTCCAATTGTCTTTTATTTAATAATGGCTAAAAAGTCTTCACCATGTAACACGTCTGTTTGGTTCATATCCAAAACATCTAAATAATCATTCGTATTCGTTACCACAATCGGTGTAACTACTGGATAACCAGCTTCTTTAATGGCAGCAATATCAAAAGTAACCAGCAAATCTCCTTTTTTAACAGAATCACCTTGTTTCACTGATAATTCAAATCCTTTACCATCTAATTCGACTGTATCCATGCCAATATGCATTAATAATTCAACGCCCTCTGTTGTCGTCAAGCCAACAGCATGTCCTGTCGGAAATAATGTGGTGATTTCACCATCTGCGGGTGCATACAGTTTGCCTTCAGTCGGCTCAATTGCAACACCTTTTCCTAAAGCACCTGACGCAAAAACAGGATCTTGTACTTTTTCTAGCGGTAAAATTTCACCTTGAAGTGGACTTGCTAAAATAATTTTGTCTTCTTGATTCGTTTTTACAGGTGCCACCATCTTATCAGTTTCTGTTTTTTCAGTTGCTGTTTCTGGATTAGGTTGATCTTCAAAGCGTAAGACAAACGTTAAGACAAACGCAATGATAAAGGCAATTCCGGCACCAATCGCACCAGTAATCATCGGTGCAGTATCTTTTGTCTCTGCAGGAATAAACCCAGGTAAACTCAACATACTAACCAAGCCAAACGTAAAGTTTTTCACGTGATTCATAGCCACAAATGCACCACCGATACCGCCACCAATACAAGCTGCAATAAATGGTTTTTTCAATGGTAAAGTCACGCCATATACAGTTGGTTCAGTAATTCCAAAAATAGTCGTAATACTTGAAGACAAAGCCAAACCTTTTAATTTCACATTTTTTGTTAGGAAAAAGACAGCTAAAGCAGCCCCGCCTTGTGCAATAACGGCTGGTAATAACATTGGTACCATCGTATCGCCACCTTGTGTTAAGTTTAACATCATAATTGGTACAAAGCCCCAATGCATACCAAACATTACCAAGACTTGCCACAACGAACCCATTAATAACCCTGCGATAATTGGACTAAAAGCGTAAATTGCGTTGTATCCTTGTCCCAACCAATCGCCGATGACCGTCCCGATAGGACCAATAGCTAAGAAGGTAACAGGTGCCATAATAAGGAAAACAGCTAACGGAACGCAGATAATTTGTAGAAAACTCGGAATTACTTTTTTGAAGAAACGTTCCACATAACTTTGTGCAAAAACAGCCAAAATAATTGGTAAAACCGAAGAAGTATAGCCACTTGGCCCAATAATCACTGGAAGACCAGCAAAGCTAATTGTTTTGCCTGCTAAAGCAGTAATGCTGGGATGAACTAAGGCCATCGCCAAAGCAACCGCTAAAAAGGGATTAGTATTGAATTTTTTAGCAGCCGTAAACGCTAACATAATTGGTAAGAAAGTAAATAAGCCATCTGCAATCGAAAAGAGAACAAGATATACGCCTGAAGTGTCAGCTAACCAGCCCATAGTTACAGCTAATGTTAAGAAGCCTTTTAGAACCCCAGCGCCGGCCATTGCACCTAAAAACGGTGTAAAAATAGAAGAAATAATATCAATTAAACGGTTAAAAATATTTCCGCCACTTTCTTTTTCTCTATTATCAGAATCATTACCTAGTCCACTGTTGGCCATCAAATCCTTATAGACATCACTAACGTGACTGCCAATAACCACTTGATATTGTCCTGCACTTTGAACTACCTGAATAACATCTGGGTCAGCATTCAATGCAGCTGTATCTGCTTTATTTTCATCTTTTAATTTAAAACGTAAGCGCGTAGCACAGTGAACAACACTATTAACGTTGCCTTCGCCCCCAACAGCTTTTAACACACGTGCTGCAATTTCTTGATTTTTACTCATCTCTAGATCCTCATTTCCATTAATTTTTAATATCAAAAAAACCTACATTGAAAAAGAGCCAGATCCTTCTCTTCACAGCTGCGCAGTCTGCGAAAATCATTATCGGTTTTTCAATCTAGGTTTTGCCTGCATTATCAGTAACAATCCGCGATTATTGGTTGTTATGCTTTTTTATCATTGACCACTCTTTGGATATGAATGGTTAAATAAATCATTTCCGCTTGATCAATTGGTCGATCATAGCTTTTTAATAAATACTCATTAATACGTTGGACCGCTTGAAACGCCTTAGGATACTTTCCTTGGACCAATGCAAAAAGAAATTCGTCCTCCTCATCATGCGCTTCTTGTTTTAAATAACGTTGCGCAAAATATTGAAGATGTGTAACAATTCGTTGATAGTTCAATGAATCTTCATCAAACACCTGTCCAAAGTAGCGACTAATAATCGTTAAAATATCACGAACCATCTTGGTTGCTTCCATGGTAACTTCCATATTGCCATTTCCTTGTTCAGCATTCACAATATGAAAAGCAATGAAGCCCGCTTCATTTTCTGAAAATTGAACCCCTAGCTTTTCAGCAATAATCGCTAATGCTTGCTTTGCGATTTCAAATTCTTTAGGATAAAATTTACGTGTTTCGAATACAAGAGGATTCGGAATATCAATTCCTTCTTTGGCTCGAAGTAACGCATAGTGAATATGATCCGTTAAAGTTAAATAAATATTTGATGAAAGCTCAATCGCTAGCGTTGTTTCTGCTAAATCAACGATTTGTTTGACGACTTCTACTTCTTTGGTGGGGACGTCTTCAAACAGCTGCTGGAATTGTCCTGCCATAGCGGAGTCCTTTAACACGAATTCCTTTTCAACATAATCTGGATTGATCGTGTCTCCAATCTTCTTTTGAAAGGCTAAGCCGCGTCCCATATAAACAATTTCTTCGCCTTGCTCATTTCTTGAAAGCACGACATTATTATTTAAAACTTTTTCAATCCTCATGATGAATGCAACCTCACTTTTTTATAAAAAAAGCCCAGAATCCCTCCACTGATTGTGTTAATGGAAGACTCTGGTTTTGCCTGCAAAGCAGTAACAATCCTTATTTACAAAGTAATAATAGCATGCTTTTTTTTAATATGCAAGCCTTTCCAAAAAAATATTTTTATTTATTTTTTACTCTGTTGATCCATTTAAAAAAAAAGTTTACTAAAAGTAAAAAAAAGACTTGCTTTCTCTTACTTTTTATTAGTAAAATAGAGATGTTGAATTTTTAAACTATTTATTTTAAGGAGATTACACAATGTCAAAATTATTAGTTGTTAAAGCACATCCATTAACAAAAGAAGAATCACGCTCAGTTCGTGCGTTAGAAACATTTTTAGCTTCATACCGTGAAACAAATCCATCAGACGAAATCGAAATTTTAGATGTTTATGCACCAGAAACAAACATGCCGGAAATCGATGAAGAATTATTATCTGCTTGGGGTGCACTTCGCGCTGGCGCAGCGTTTGAAACATTAAGCGAAAACCAACAACAAAAAGTGGCTCGTTTTAATGAATTAACTGATCAATTTTTATCTGCAGACAAAGTAGTAATTGCTAATCCAATGTGGAACTTAAACGTACCGACACGCTTAAAAGCTTGGGTAGATACAATCAACGTTGCTGGAAAAACATTCCAATATACTGCAGAAGGACCAAAACCTCTAACAAGTGGTAAAAAAGCCTTACACATCCAATCAAATGGCGGCTTCTACGAAGGAAAAGATTTTGCTTCTCAATACATTAAAGCGATTCTAAACTTTATTGGTGTTGATCAAGTCGACGGATTATTCATCGAAGGAATCGATCATTTCCCTGATCGTGCGGAAGAACTTTTAAATACTGCCATGACCAAAGCAACTGAATACGGTAAAACATTCTAAATTTTCCGAGTGATTTACAGCAAAAAGAGACAAGCAGTTCATTCACTGCTTGTCTCTTTTGTTACGTAGATTCTTGTTGATCTGGCTTATCTTCATCATACAAACCGGAAACAATTTGGTACCACTCAAAAATGTGTGTAATTATCACCTTAGCTGCGGCATAAACAGGAATTCCTAAAATCACCCCGACAATCCCAAATAGTTTACCAGACGTTAATAAAACAACCAAAATGGTGACTGGATGAATGGATAACTGACTGCCTAGGACAAGTGGTGAAATAAACCGACCTTCGACCGTTTGCTCAATGGCAAAAACAATCAAGACTTTAATTAACAAGGCTGGCCCACTGACAATTCCTAAAAAGACTGCTGGAATCATTGCTAAAAATGACCCTAAATAAGGGATTAAATTTAAAAAGCCTGCTGCAATACCTAAAGTGACTGCATAATCTAAGCCAATGACAGAAAAACCAATCATAAACATAATTGCCACTGCGAAAGCGACAGTTAACTGTCCTCTAATATAAGAAGAGACTTGATCATTGACTTCTGCAAGAACTTTTAAGGTTGGTTTACGCATCTTCACTGGTAAAAACTTCATTAAATATGGCGCTAAGTTTTTGCCATCTTTCAGTAAATAAAATAGAATAAACGGCATCGTAATGATGGCGACAAAGATCGTAGCCACCGCCCCAAAGAAATTACCAATTCCTTGTACTGTGAACGTTGAGACGTTTTTAATGATGGTACCTAACGAACTGACAACTTTATCGCCTGCCGCTTCAAGTTGTTCTCTAAATTGCGCGAAAAGTGGATCACTTAATATTTCCTGCGATTTTTGATCAATTGTATCAATATATTGAGGAAAATGATTTACAAAGCTGACAGATTGCTCACGAATTTTAGGAACGATTACAATACCACCCCAAATGAGTAGTGCCACAATTAAAATAAATAGGCCGATAATACTCCAGACACGTGAGATTTGTTTTTTCTCTAAATAATCGACAATCGGATTTAATAAATAATATAAAATCCCCGCCATAATTACTGGTAAGCCGACAACGCCGAAAAACTGCCAGACGGGCTTAAATAAATAAGAAACTTTCGTAAAAGTTAGAATAATTAACAGCACCAATAAGACAATCAGTAAGGCTGTTACTACTTGATTATTTAAAAACCAACGCCAAAACCAAGACAGGCGTTTATCAGTCGTTTGTTTTTTATCCATTGATTCACGCTCCATTTACTAAGTAATCAATTGTTGTTCCAATCGTTATCTTTGGTAACTGATGGGGCGTTAAATAAACACCATTTCGGATAACATCATCCTCATCGGTTGGTGCATCAGCAAAGATTAAAGTGCTGTGAGCGATACTTTGCAAGTTACTATTGGCAAAAGAACCCACTTTTGTAATTGTATAGTTTGTATCGCCAATTTTCAGATGATCTCCTTCTGCCAAGGTAACTTGGTCTTTTTCTGGGAATGATTGAATAACTGCATGTTGCTTCAAGGTATCGGTAGCAGTTTCACCAAAAAGAATAATCATTTTTTCTGAATCATCGATTGCATGTTTGCCTATTTCTGTTACGGTTGCTTGCATCTTCCATCCCACTCCTTCATTATCTTACTTCTATTATTATAGCATAGAATAAAATAGATATTCAGGAAAAAGAAAAGGCGATGAACAATCGTCAATTGACTTTTGTTCACCGCCTTAAAATAAGTTTTTATTTAAAGAAGTTCATAATATGAGTCCAAATTTTTTCATCAAAGACATCCATCGGATTCCCATTTCCAATCAAACCATAACCAATCATTGTTCCCACAACAAATAAGATAATGACTAACGAAATGACCACTAGAATTTTCAATAATGTTACTAAAATATAACGAAATGAACTCATACGTTTGACTCCTTTAGATTACTGTCGTTGCTTGTTTTTCTTCAATTTTTTCATCATTGACGCGTTCAACGTTCGCGCCTAATTTTTGAAGTTTTTTATGGAACTCATAATAGCCACGATCTAAATATTTCAAATTAGAGACACGTGTAATGCCATTTGCACGTAACCCTACTAAAATCAATGCGGCAGCTGCCCGTAAATCAGTGGCTTCCACTGCTGCTCCTTGTAACTCGTTGCCACCATTAATAACGGCGATGTTGCCATCAATTTTTAAGTCAGCGTTCATTCGACGCATTTCCTCTAAGTGTTGGTAACGATTTTCAAAGACTGTTTCTGTCACGATGCTTGTTCCTTCAGCAAACATTTGGATCGCTGTCATTTGCGCTTGCATGTCTGTTGGGAAACCAGGATGCGGCATTGTCTTAACATCTGTTGGTTTTAGATGTTTTGGTCCAATTACACGGATGCCGTTTTCTTCTTCTTCAATGATTGCACCCATTTCAGTTAATTTAGAAATTAGCGGACGATTATGTTCAGAAATTGCTTCTTCAATTAAAACATTGCCCTCAGTCATTGCTGCAGCTACCATGAACGTACCTGCTTCAATTCGATCTTGAACGATTGAATGCTCTACGGCATGTAATTTATCGACGCCTTCGATACGCATCGTTTCTGTCCCAGCACCGATAACATTGGCACCCATTTTGTTTAAAATGTTTGCTAAGTCAACGATTTCAGGTTCACGAGCAACGTTTTCAATGATGGTTGTTCCTTTCGCACGAACAGCAGCCATCATAATATTTTGCGTAGCGCCGACACTTGGGAAGTCTAAGTAAATAGTGTTACCGATTAGTTCATCCGCAATTGCTTCAATGTAACCATTTTTTTGGATGATTTTTGCACCTAATGCTTGGAAGCCTTTTAAGTGTAAGTCAATTGGTCGTTTGCCAATGGCACAGCCACCTGGCATTGCCACTTTGGCATGACCATTACGAGCCAATAAAGGTCCCATTACAACGATAGAAGCACGCATTTTACTAACGTACTCATAGTTTGCTTCGATCCCTAAAGGTTGTGTTGCGTCTATTGTTACTTCATTCGCGTCTTCATCAAAATCAATGGCTACATTCAAATGCTTAATTACTTGATTCATTGTAAATACATCAGATAAAATTGGTACATTTTTTAAAGTAGTAACGCCTTCTTCAGCTAAAAGAGTAGCTGCTAAAATTGGTAAAACAGCGTTTTTGGCGCCTTCAATTTTTACAGTTCCTTCTAATTTTGTATTACCACCATGAACAATAATTTGTTCCATTTTGTTCCCCCCAAAAAAATGAGAATAGGTATTCCTATTCAAAATCTTTACTATTATACCATTATTCAACTAAAAATTGTACCTTTTTTTATTTTTCAATTTTTAAGGAAAATACACAATGAAAAGATTTCGACAAAGCGCAATCAATTCTAAAGCAAACGAGCTAACTGTGTATCCGATAGCGATGGCGAAAAATACCATCAACATTCTAATTTGCGGTGTAAATTGGGTTTTGAAAAATTGCTCAATACGCAATGATTGCAACGCCCAAAAACTTATGTAAATGAACATAAGATGACTAACGATTCGAACAATAGCATCTACTCCATAGTATTGCATAAGGAGCCTCCTTTTTTCTAACGTAGGAACATTTTATCACAAAATAATAAAAACCGATAATTAATCCACTTGAAATGCCAAAATTTGACACTATTTATTAAAAAATACGAAGAAATAGAGTTTAAGGCAACTGACTCAATAGCAAGCGCCTTAAACTCTACAAAAGTGACTGAATCCTTCAGCCTTTTTTACCCATGTTTCGATACGTTGATCCGGTTGATTGCACGATGCAAAGCAACAGTCGCACGACGTAGTTGATCGCGGTCGTCTTTTGCTTTGGCTTCTTCAATTAAACGTTCTGCTCGTTGTTTTGCTCGTTCAGCACGAGGTACATCGATATCTCGTTCACGTTCGGCACTATCGGCAATAATAGAAACGACATTATCACGGACTTCCATGATACCACCATTTACAGCTACCCAGTCAACATGTGTATCTGAATCGGTCCGTTTGATGCGGACTTCATCAATCGCTAGCGGAACGATGATTGGCGCATGTTTTGGTAAAATACCAATTTCACCATCTGTTGTTTTCGCCACAACGATTTTTGCATGGTGGTCATAAACTAGACCATTAGGCGTTACTACATTCACAGTAAGACTATCCATTGTGTTTGCCGCCTTTCTAGTAGTTTAATTGTTTCGCTTTTTCGATGGCATCTTCAATTTTACCGACACTACGGAAGGCTTCTTCTGGCAGATTATCATGTTTACCTTCAAGAATTTCTTTAAAGCCACGAACTGTTTCCGCAACTGGTACATAAGAACCAGGTTGACCTGTAAATTGTTCAGCAACGTTAAAGTTTTGAGATAAGAAGAATTGAACACGGCGTGCGCGACCAACAAGTACTTTTTCGTCATCTGATAATTCGTCCATCCCTAAAATAGCGATGATATCTTGTAATTCACGGTAACGTTGTAAAATATGTTGCACTTCGGTAGCCACTTCGTAGTGTTCTTCTCCAACAATTTCAGGAGCCAAGGCACTAGAAGATGAAGCTAACGGATCTACCGCTGGATAAATCCCTTGTTCGGTTAATTTACGTTCCAAGTTAGTTGTTGCATCCAAATGGGCAAACGCTGTTGCTGGCGCTGGATCGGTATAGTCATCGGCTGGAACATAGATTGCTTGAATAGAGGTAATTGATCCTTTTTTCGTTGAAGTAATCCGTTCTTGTAATTGTCCCATTTCAGTCGCTAAGGTTGGTTGGTAACCAACGGCTGACGGCATCCGACCTAAAAGGGCAGAAACTTCTGAACCGGCTTGGGTGAAACGGAAAATGTTATCAATAAATAATAGCACGTCTTGTCCTTCCACATCACGGAAATATTCAGCAATCGTTAACCCAGTTAAGGCCACACGCATCCGTGCACCTGGTGGTTCGTTCATTTGACCAAAAACCATGGCTGTTTTTTCAATAACGCCTGAATCTTTCATTTCATAGTACAGGTCGTTCCCTTCACGTGTCCGTTCACCAACACCAGTAAAGACGGAAATCCCTCCATGTTCTTGGGCAATATTATGAATTAATTCTTGAATTAAGACGGTTTTACCAACACCGGCACCACCGAAAAGTCCGACTTTACCACCTTTTAGATAAGGCGCTAATAAGTCAATAACTTTAATCCCTGTTTCTAAAATTTCATTACTGGTACTTAATTCATCAAATGCTGGCGCTTTTTTATGAATCCCACTACGTTCAGCATCTGCAGGGAATGGCGCTTCTAAGTCAATTGTGTCTCCTAAAACGTTAAACACACGACCCAATGTATCTTTACCAACAGGAACTGAAATTGATTTTCCTGTATCGATAACTTCCATTCCACGTTGTAAACCATCTGTCGATTCCATGGCGATAGAACGAATCACTCCATCACCTAGTTCTAAAGCGACTTCAAGTACTACTTTTTGTTTTGCTTCGCCATTTTTATAAACGACTAAAGCGTTGTTAATATCGGGTAAGGATTGATCTAATGAAAATTCCACGTCAACAACGGGACCGATTACTTGAACAATCTTTCCTGAACTCATAATTTCTTTCCTCCAGTCTTCATAAAGTCACACGCTTTGAACGTTTTTATACACGTTCAAACGTAAGACTAGATTATTCTAGTGCAGCTGCACCAGCAACAATTTCTGTAATTTCTTGGGTAATCGCCCCTTGACGAGCACGGTTATAAGAAATTGTTAAATCGCTAATAATATTTTGCGCATTGTCAGTGGCTGTTTTCATGGCGGTCATCCCAGCAGCATGTTCTGCTGTTTTCGCATCAATGATCGCCCCATAAATTAAGCTTTCTGCATATTGTGGTAATAATTGATCCAAGATTGCTTCAGGTGAAGGCTCTAAAAGATATTCTTGTTCGTAAGAGGTCGCCTCTGATGGATCTAAATCAGTAATTGGCAACATTTTTTCCACACGAAACTGACTCGTTAGTGAGTTAACGTGGTGATTATAACAAACATACAATTCATCAAACACTTCGTTTTGGTACATAGTCGTTGCCGTTGTCACAATCTTACGGACTTCTTCAAACGTTGGTTGATCCGTTAAGCCTCTTAGCTCATAGGAAACATCGATTCCGCGTGCTTTAAAGAAATCCGCCCCTGTACCACCAATGGCGATTAAGGCATATTCTTTATTAGAATCGTGGTCTTCTTGAATCATACTCATGGTTTGTTTTAAGATTGAGCTATTGTAGCCACCAACTAACCCTTTGTCAGAAGTGATAACGATATAGCCTGTTTTTTTGACAGGTCGTTGTGCTAACATCACATGATAGTTCCCTTCACTAAGAGAAGATTGTTCTGTTTCACGTAATTCACTTAACTGAGCAGCTACTAAATGCGTAACGACACTACGAATTTTTGAAGAATATTCTTGAAAGCTTTTAGAGGCGCCTTCTGACTTGGTCAATTTGGCTGCAGAAACCATTTGCATCGCTTTGGTAATTTGGCTTGTCTTTTTTGTTGATGCAATGCGTTGTTTGATTTCGTTTAATGAAGCACCCAATGTCGCTCACCTCTCTTATGCGTTATCGATTTTTTCTAAAGCTTCTTTGGCTGAATCTCCGCTATTGTTTGCCGCTGCAAACATTTCAGAAAACTCTGTAATCGCTGCATCTAATGCATCAGTATCTGGTAAGTCTTTCGTTGTACGAATAGTTTCCAATAAGTCTGCATGTTTACCATCAAAATAATCGAATAAATCTTGTTCAAAGTGTAAAATTTTATCTACGCTCACGCTATCTAAAAAGCCGTGTGTTAACGCATATAAAATTAAGACTTGTTTTTCTACAGGCAGTGGCGCATGTAGTTTTTGTTTTAAAATTTCTACCGTACGACGACCACGGTTTAATTTAGCTTGTGTTGCCGCATCTAAATCAGAGCCAAATTGTGTAAAGGCTTCTAACTCACGGTAACTAGCTAAGTCTAAACGAAGCGTTCCGGCAACTTTTTTCATTGCTTTGATTTGCGCTGATCCTCCGACACGAGAAACAGATAACCCAGCATCAACGGCTGGACGAGTGCCTGCATAGAACAAGTCGCTTTCTAAGAAAATTTGTCCATCAGTGATTGAAATAACGTTTGTTGGAATATAAGCAGAAATATCGCCTGCTTGTGTTTCAACGAATGGTAAGGCTGTCATTGAACCGCCACCTAATTCATCACTTAATTTAGCTGCACGTTCTAACAAACGTGAGTGTAAATAGAAGACATCCCCTGGATAAGCTTCACGACCTGGTGGACGGCGTAATAGTAAAGAAAGTTCACGATAAGCCACGGCTTGTTTTGATAAGTCATCAAAAATAATTAAGACATGTTTGCCGTTATACATGAATTCTTCACCCATTGCAGTTCCTGCATATGGTGCAATGTAAAGTAATGGTGCTGGTTGCGAAGCTCCTGCAGTCACAACGATTGTATAATCTAAGGCACCAAATTTACGAAGTGTTTCTACTTGGTTACGAACAGTAGATTCTTTTTGACCAATCGCTACATAAATACAAATTACATCTTGTCCTTTTTGGTTAATAATTGTATCAATTGCAATCGATGTTTTCCCTGTTTTACGGTCTCCAATAACTAATTCCCGTTGTCCACGACCAATTGGTACTAGGGCATCAATGGCTTTTAAGCCAGTTTGCATTGGTTCAGCAACAGATTGACGTTGCATAACACCGGGAGCTGTTGCTTCCACAGGACGTGTTTTGTCTGTTTTAATTTCGCCTAAACCATCTAATGGTTGACCTAATGGATTAACAACACGGCCAATCAAAGCTTCCCCAACGGGTACTTCCATGATTTTGCCTGTGCGTTGTACTTTATCTCCTTCACGAATGGTTTCAAAATCGCCAAGGATAATAATCCCTACATCATTTGTTTCTAAGTTTTGTGCCATTCCGTATGAACCGTTTGAAAACTCAACAAGTTCTCCACTCATGGCATTTTCTAAACCGTGGGCGCGGGCAATTCCGTCACCGACGTAAGTGACTGTTCCAACTTCTTCAACAGCAAGCTGTTGTTGATAGTTTTCGATTTGTTCTTTAATCAAGGCACTGATTTCTTCTGCTTTGATAGCCATTCAATTCACCTCTTTGTAGTCCTAAAGATTATTTTAATAACTTCTGCTGCATATGTTCTAATTGTTTGCGGATGCTGCCATCGATTACTTGATGGTTTGCTTCAATAACCACTCCGCCGACAATTGACGGGTCAATTAAATTGACTAAATGCGCTTGTTCATACCCTAATAATTGGGCAGCTTTTTCTTCCATTGCTTGATGTTGTTCTTTTGATAAAGGAATGGCTGTTGTCACTGAACCCAAAATTAGTCCTTGGTGCTCATCATAACGTCGTTCATATTCATCAATCATCAAGAGCAGATCGTACATGCGACGATATTCGTAAACCACTCGCAAAAAGTTTTGCATCATTTCACTAAAACCTGTTACTAGTTTTTCCATGATGCTGTCTTTTTCATAAGGTTCTAAGCGATCATCACTTAAAATATCGCCAATACCAGGTACTTGGTGATAGACTTCGCGAAGCGTCAATAATTCTTGATAAATTGCTTCAGCTTGGTTCTTTTCAACTGCCAACTCAAACAAAGCCTTGCCGTAGCGTTTACCAACTGTATATTTATCTAGTTTCATTTGCTTTACCTAAACTTTCAATATAAGAATCAATCAATGCTTCATGTGCATCTGGTGTTAATTCTTTATTTAAAATTTTGGCTGCAATTTGAAGAGAAAGATCTGCCACTTCATTTTTTACTGAAGACAATGCTTCTTCACGTTCTTGAGAAATATCTGTCCGAGCTTTTTCGCGTAAGCGAGTAACTTCCGCAGTTGTTTCTTTTAATGTTTTTTGGCGAGTCTGTTCTCCACTTTCTTTCGCGTTTTTAATAATTTCAGCTGCTTCTGATCTGGAAGAAAGTAATTGTTGTTGACGTTCTTTTTCCATTTTCGCTGCTGCTACGCGAGATTGTTCTGCAGAGTCTAAATCGTTGGCAATTTTTTCTTCACGTTGTGTCAAAATATCTACGATTGCTCCCCATGCATATTTCTTTAATAAGAGCATCAAGATTAAAAATGCACCACTGACAACAATCATCGTGCCTAGTGTGGTACTAGGAGCCGTTTCACCGACTACCAATGTAGTAAGTAGCATGAAGTCTCAACTTCCTTTCCTGCAAAAATCGATTTAGCTTCTTCAACTGCTTTATCACCAGCTATTGAAAAGGCTAAAGATAGAAGAAAGCAGTGACGGTCCCGATAATAATCAGCGTCCTGCCTCCATTTTATTGCTTATCTGAATAAAAGTAATAAAGAAACAACGACACCTAAAATTGGCACAGCTTCGATTAAAGCGACCCCGATAAACATTGTTGTTCTTAATTGACCAGACATTTCTGGTTGACGAGTCATTGACTCGATTGTTTTTGAAATAACTTGTCCGTTACCGATAGCGGCTCCGATAGCTGAACCGAAAATTGCAATTGCTGCTGCGATAAAATTTAATCCTTCCATTGTGTAAAATCCTCCTAAAAGATAATTTTTGTCCTTCGTATTTCTTGATTATTCTTCTGTTTCAATTTTGTGTGACATATAAACCATTGAAAGTGTCACAAAGATAAACGCTTGGATACATCCAATAAAGATTGAGAATGCTACCCAAATCATTTCTAGCGGAATTGCTAGTGGGATAACCCATAATCCGACGCTTGCTACGGTTCCAGCAATTAAGCCCAATAGAACTTCGCCGGCAAAAATGTTTCCGTACAAACGCAAGCCTAATGTTAATAGATTCGTGAATTCTTCCATTAATTTTACCGGTAGTAAGAAACCAACGGGTCTTAAATAACTATTAACTAGATAGCCTTTAAAACCAAAGCGTTTCATACCAAAGAAGTGTGTTAAGACAATCATCATCATCGCTAACGTTAAGGTTACGATTGGATCGGCGGTTGGACTTTTCCAAACGCTGAGATCGTCGCCCACAACGATTTTTGTAACGAGACCCAAGATGTTTGAAACAAGTACAAACATGAACAGGGTAAACGCCATTAAATGAAAATTGCTCACTTCTTTACGAGGTAAATTGTCTGTAATGATTCCACGAATAAAATCCACTAACCATTCGATGACCGTTTGTTTGCCTTTAGGTCGTAGCTTCATATTTCTCGTACAAGCATAGACAAAGGCGAAAACAATGATACACGTCAACAGCACCATCAAAACAATGGTTCCATCAAACCAAATTGGTCCGATATTGAAGAGTAATTTCTTCTCTTCCAAATCAATTCACCTCTTTTCCAACAATCTTTCAGAAGTTTCATCCTACTCCTGAGTGATAATCCCTGGCAAAGCTATCGTACCACCACTTGTTGATAATTTACAAATAGTTTACTTTTAAAATTTCATGTGTTGAAAATTGGTTGGAAAACCTTTTCCATAAACCAATCTAATGCAGGGTGGTACTGCTTTCCGAAGCGATTAAAAAATGAATCATTTACATTCATTTACTCAACACTTACCAGATTTTACACCTAATCCGAAGAAAGGCAAGCAAATATGCGAAAAAGAATAAATTTACATTTTTAACGTCGGTTATTTTTTAATGTTCGGCTGATTTGTCGGTCAACTTCCTTACGTTTCAAGTCTTCACGCTTGTCGTACTGCTTTTTCCCTTTAGCTAAACCAATCAAAACTTTGGCATAGCCGTCTTTAATATAGACCTTCAAAGGTACTAATGTGATACCTGTATTTTTGGTTTCGCCGATTAACTTATTAATTTGTTTTTTGTGTAATAATAATTTTCTGGTACGTAATGGGTCATGATTAAAAATATTGCCCTGTTCATATGGACTAATATGAACATTATACAAAAAGGCTTCTCCGTTTCGAATTCGTGCAAAACCATCTTTTAAATTGATACGACCATTACGAATAGATTTGATTTCTGTTCCTTGTAAAACAAGACCTGCTTCAACCGTATCGATAATTGAATAATCATGTCTAGCTTTGCGGTTTTGTGCGATTAATTTTCCTTCCCCTTTTGGCATAAGCGACCTCCTCTACTTCTTCTTTTTCCCTTTTTTATTTTTTTGTTTCATTGCTTCTTTATAAAAAGGTTGTTTTTTGCCTTTGCCTTTTTTCTTATTTTTCTTTTTCTTACCATCAAATGATTCATCTTTTTTATTTCTTCGTTGATTATTTGAACGAGTTGAAGAATTGGCTTTACCTTTTTTACGTCCTTTTGGTCCTTCGACTGGCGCGACTTCCTCAGCTGAAATCAATTCAAAATCAACTTCTCTTGTTTCTGGATCAGCTTTTTCAACACGGATTTGAACTTTCTGACCAATTTTCAAAGTCATTCCCGTCCGTTCACCAACTAACGCCATATGATTTTCAATAAAGTGGAAATAATCTTGTTTTAAGTTGTTCACGTGAATTAAGCCTTCTATTGTATTAGGCAGTTCCACAAAGATACCAAATTTTGTGACTGAGCTGATAATCCCGTCATACGTTTCTCCCACTTTATCTACCATAAATTCGGCTTTCTTCATGGCGTCCACTTCACGCTCTGCATCAACTGCGCGACGTTCCATACTTGAACTATGATTGGCAATTTCTGGTAATGCTTCGTTCCATTTTTCTTGATTTTTTTCAGATTGATCTTGGCTATAGCTGCGAATCAAACGATGCACAATTAAATCTGGATAACGACGTATTGGTGAAGTAAAATGCGTATAATATTCAGCAGCCAACCCATAGTGTCCGTAGTTGTCTTCTGAGTATTTCGCTTGTTGCATACTTCTTAGCAACATCGTATTGATAACCACTTCTTCCGGCTTATTTTCAACTTGCTCTAAAACTTTTTGTAAATCTTTTGGTGAAATGTTTTCTTTTGTTCCTTTAACAAGAATGCCAAGTACTGCAGCAAAGTCAAAGAAACGTTGCATTTTTTCTTCTTTTGGTTGTTCATGAATCCGATAAATAAATGGCAGTTTTAAGTCATGATAATGACGTGCCACAGTTTCATTCGCTGCCAACATAAAGGATTCAATTAATCGTTCACCCACGCCACGCGTGCGTAAAAGAATATCTTGGGGATGACCATTTTCATCAACTAGGACTTTGGCTTCACGATCTTCAAAAGAAATCGCACCACGGCGCATACGCATCTCTTCTAATATATGGTGCAGCTCGCCCATCTCTTTAAACATGGGAACTAGCTCTTTGTAGCGTTCTAACGTTTCAGGTTTTTGCTCTTCTAAAATTTCATTGACTGCTGTATAGGTCATTCGCTCCGTTGTTTGGATTACACTTTGGAAAATTTCATGCGAAATAACTTCTCCTTCTGGTGTAATTTCCATCTCACAACTCATGGTTAAACGTGGAACATGTGGGTTTAGCGAACAAATCCCATTTGATAATCGCTGCGGAATCATTGGCACAACTCGGTCTGTCAAATAGACACTTGTGCCACGTTCATACGCTTCCATATCCAATTGGCTTCCTTCAGTTACATAATAAGAAACATCTGCAATATGCACCCCTAAAAAGAAATTACCATTTGCTAACTTTTGTACCGTTACTGCATCATCTAAATCTTTCGCATCTTCTCCATCAATCGTCACAATCAACTGATCACGTAAATCCCGACGACCGACTAAATCGCTTTCTGCAATAGTTTCTGGTACTTGGTCCGCTTCAGCCAAAACTTCATCAGGAAATGCTGTGGGAATTCCATGAGCCACCACGATTGATAAAATATCCATTCCTGGATCATTTTTATGACCAATCACTTGTTTGACTAGTCCTTCCATACTTGTTGGATATTCTTGATCTGGATAATAGGTAATTTCAGCAATGACAATGCTACCATCTACTGGCTTAATCCCTTCAGGTGCAATTGATACAGTATACTGATTCAATTTCTTATCTTTGGGAATCATGTAGCCATACAGTCCCATTTCTGCCATTTCTTCTTCACTATATGCCACAAATTCTCCGACAACTTGGCTCACTGCTCGCTCTTTAATTTCTTTGACTTTACCTTCTGCGCCGCGATCTGAAAAAGGATCCGCATGTTGGATCACGTCGATTAAAACCGTGTCCCCATCCATTGCAAAGTTCGTTGCCTCTTTCGGAATGTAAACATCTGGTTCTTCAGGATCGATGGTTACAAAACCAAAGCCTCGTTCATTTGCACGAAACGTTCCTTCTATTAATAAGTCTTTCATTGGTAACAGGACTTTGCCTTTTTTGTTGAAACTAACTGACTTTTCTCGTTCCATTTGTGCAATGGTTTGCACTAAAATTTTAAAATCTGAACTTTTTTCTAAATTCAAGCCTTGTGCAATTTCTTCCATTGAAAAGCTTTTCTTTTTTTGGCTTTCCATGAAATGTAAAATTTGCTCTTTAATTGTTTGTTTTGTCATTATTTCTCCTCATTCCAAGGTAGTGTTGCTAAAAATTGCACCACATCTTGCTCTAATTGTTTGTGTTCTCCACTCACCGTAATGACATGTCCGCTGTTTGGGTACCATTGTAAGGTCACACGTGCTTGTGTTAGCGCTTGGGCCGTTTGATAGACGCCCATTGGCTCAATCATTTCATCTTTGCCAGCTTGCGCTAAGAAAAGAGGTGCGTGGATTTTGTTTAGTTTGTCAGCCGTCTGACTAGCAATCGTTTCAATCGCTCCTAATTGTTGTTTGACTCGTTGCTCAATCGATTGCAACCGGCTTTGTTGTTCCTCTGCAGGAACTTCTGCGATTTTCATCACATTTTCTGCGTATAATACAAAATTTTCTGGGACTTTATTTTCGACAGGGTAGATCGGTGAACAGAAAAATCCACCACCAATTAATCCTGTTAATTGTTCCGTTAATGCATGCATACTGAAAATCCCGCCCATTGATAAACCAAAAATAGCAATTTCTTGGTAACCTCTTTCTCTCAAAAAAGCGACTGCTTCTTGTGTATCTTGCCACCATTGTTCCGTTGTTTGATCTAAAATATCTTCAGGAACTAGCGTGCCATGTCCTGAAAAATTAGGCGAATAGACAGTATAATTTTCTTTTTCTAAACGTCTGCTTAACATCCGTACATCATTACTGCTGCCAGAATAAGCGTGTAATAAAAGGACCGCCCGTTTTCCTTTTTCTGAAAATAACGGCTTCGGTAAATTGATTTTTTTTGCCACTTCGCTCACCTCAGCTTCATTCTATCATATTCTCAAAAGAAAACCTTCCGAAATGATAAGTTTCAAAGACTTTTTCAGAAAGAAAAAGAACAGAAAAATAAGTGTCCGCACTCATCTCTCTGTTCTAAACTTGTCATTTTAAAAGATTACGTACTTATTTTGAAGATAAGAACGCCAAAACAAATAATAAAATCATCCAAATTGCGCCAAGAACTGCTGTTGAGCGTTGCATAACAGCTTCAAAACCGCGCGCTTTTTGCTTCCCAAATAATTTATCTGCACCGCCAGTGAAGGCACTTGCTGCACTGTTTTGTTTGCTTGGTTGCATCATAACAGTAATGACGATTAAAACAGATAAGATGATGACCAACGTTAAGATTAGATTATACATGCGTTAATTCTCCTTTTTATACAAATATGCGAAATTCATCTACTTTAATGTAGCATATTTTATCTGTAAACACCAGTGAAATTTAATGTCTTTCCCTATTTGTCTCTAATAGCAACAGCCGCAAGTAGGAATCAGATTTCTACTTGCGGCTGTTGCTAGTTTCTTCTTTATTTTCTCAATACGTCTCCGTATTCAGGTTTAGTATCAAATTCTTTTTTGGCAAATGGACATAGCGGAATAATTTTTTTATGCTCTTTTCTCGCTTTTTCAACACCGGCTAAAACAAGTTTTTCAGCTAATTTTTGTCCACGATAAGTTGGATCAACAAACGTATGATCAATAATCATCATGCTTTCGCCAGCATCTGACCAAGTCATTTCACCAATTTCTTGGTTTTCATCGTTATATAGAGCAAAACGATTGTTTTCTTCTTTAATTTGCATATTCGTTCCCTGCTTTCCGAATATATTTTAGAGCGCCACTTGGACATGAATCAACTACAATCATGTCATTTTCAACACTTCCGTTATCTGGAATAATCCATGGTTTCCGACCAACTTCAAAGACTTCTGGATTTCCGCGAACACAATTACCAATATGTTCACAAATATCTTTATTATAAAAGATATCAATTCCTTCCCCAGTATATTTACGGTAGCCTTCTTTTAATAGTTGTTCTTCCGTAACTGGTTGCCCATCTATTTGGTTTCCTTTCATTGCACAATCTCTCCCCTGTAACTTATTAATATTAAAAACGTACCTTTATTTTACCACTAAGCTGGACATTCAGGCAATTAATTGTTCCACCTTACTTGCCAATTCGACGAGCACGCAAAGCAGATAAGATTGACACAGTGTCCACGACTTCTTGTAGCATAGCCCCGATTAGCGCCGGAATGATCCCGGTACTAGCAATTAGCATTAGTAAAACGCAGATAAAAATTCCGATTAATACAGATTGTTTGGCAATTTTCATGGTATCTTGGGCAATTTCGACCGCTTGGCTGACTTTACTTAAGTCATCTTTTAAAATAACAACGTCAGCAGTTTCACTAGCCGCAGTAGCTCCATGAGCGCCCATAGCAATACCTACGTCTGCAGCAGCAAGCGAAGGTGCATCATTTACACCATCTCCTACCATGATGACTGGATGGTTTTCTTTGGGCAATTCTTTTAGAATAGTTAACTTATCTTGTGGTAAACATTCCCCATGTACTTCGGTAATTCCTACTTCTGCAGCAATCGTTTCTGCGACGGATTCTTGATCCCCCGTCAGCATTAAAATTCGTTGAAGATGTAATTGGTGTAATTTTTCCATAGTCTCTTTTGCTTCTGGGCGTACAGTGTCTGTAAAAGTAATTCGGCCTAAATATGTGCCATTACGTGAAATATGAATAGTCGTTTTATCAATTTTTTCAGTTGCTTGAGACTCTTGTGTCACAAAATTCTTTTTACCTACCCGTATCTCAGCACCATCCACAAATGCCTTCACGCCAGCACCAGAAACTTCCGCTAGATCTGTAATATTTTTTAATGGGACATCTTGCTTTCTGGCATAAGCAACAATTGATCTAGCTAAAATATGACTTGATTCTTGTTCCACGCTTGCTGCCAATCCCACTAATTCAGCAGCAGTTATTCCAGCATTGATTGGTTGGACTTGATCAACAGAAAGTTGTCCTTGCGTAATCGTGCCTGTTTTATCAAACGCAATCGTTTTTGCAGAAGCTAATTTTTCGACCATCGTTCCCGATTTAATAACGACCCCATGACGACTTGAACGACCCATCCCTGCCACTAAAGCAATTGGGGCAGATAGAATTAAAGGACACGGCGAAGCAACAACTAAGACTTCCGCAAAACGTGTCGGACTTTTTGAAACAAACCAAGCAACACCTGCAATTAAGTAGGCAACTAGTGTAAAAGGTACCGCATAGCGGTCTGCTAAACGTACAAAATGAGCTGGACGTGCCGCAGATTCTTTCACTAAGTTCACAATCGTTTGATATTGACTGTCGGCTACAGTTTTTTCAGCAACCATTTTCAAAGAGCCATCACCATTCACGGAACCCGACATTAATTCATCACCAGGATTTTTTTCAATTGGTTTTGATTCTCCTGTTAATGAAGATTCATCGACTGTTGATGTCCCGGTTTTTACCAAGCCATCAACTGGAACTAGTTCCCCTGGTTTTACTACTAATTCATCGCCAACATTGATTTCCTCAACAGAAACATCTTCTAAATTTTCGCCATTCAAGCGATGAGCTTTTTGTGGGGAGTTATCCAATAATGACTTCAGCTCTTGGTTAGCTTTTCCAGCGGCATAGTCTTCTAATGAATCACCACCAGTCAACATAATTAAAATCATCAAACTGGCCCAGTATTCTCCCACAGCTAAGGTTGCAACGATAGCGGTAATCGCTAAAATATCGACACCATATTTTCCTTCACGTAAGGTTTGAATCATTTCCCAGAACATCATTAACGCCATTACAGAACCTGTTATTAAAATAATGCCATACGCCCAATTCGGCTGATGTAAAATAAATTCAAATAATAATGCCAAAACTCCTGTTATAATTGTAATCCCCAATTTTGTTACATGCTTCATCTCTTTTTCTCTCCTATCATTCACTTTACATTATTGAGCGTACCTTTTCTGTTTTGAAAAAGAAAGTGAAAACGCCTAAATGAAAACGACTTTCATTATCATAGGATAGTTGCTGTAGCAACGTTTACTTTCTGAAAAGTAGTTATGTAAAAAAACACAGACCATCGTTCATTCGCCGATGGTCTGTATTTTTATTTCCAAAAATCATCAAAAATTGTAATGGGTAAATGCCGTTTGTGTTGTCCTTTTTTATACCAGTTTTCAATTGTTTGTTGATCTGTTTCCGAGACTTTTTTGCCTTCCAAATAGTCATCAATGGCATCATACGTGACACCTAAGGCAACTTCATCTGCAACTAACGGTTTGTCATCTTCTAGATCAGCTGTTGGTATTTTTAGATACAAGGCTTCTGGTGCCCCAAGTTCTTTCAGCAAAGCTTTCCCTTGGCGCTTATTTAAACGAAATAACGGTAAAATATCCGCTCCGCCATCGCCATATTTGGTGAAGAAAGCTGTGACATTTTCGGCTGCGTGGTCTGTGCCAATTACTGCGCCAGCATTTTCGCCAGCTACTGCATATTGTGTAATCATACGTTGACGTGCTTTCATGTTCCCTTTATTAAAATCGCTAATTTGAACGCCAGCGTTTTCTAGCGAACCAACCATTGCATCCACTGCTGGTTTAATATCCACTCGTAAAGAAACATCTGGCTGGATAAAGGCTAGCGCGGCTTGTGCATCAGCTTCATCTGCTTGCTCACCATAGGGAAGGCGAATCGCAATAAATTGATACGACATATCTCCTGTTTCTTCGCGCATTTCAGTCATCGCTAATTGTGCTAAGCGCCCAGCTAATGTTGAATCTTGTCCGCCACTAATTCCCAAGACAAAGGTTTTTAAAAAAGGATGTTTAGTTAAATAAGCTTTCAGAAAATCAATACTTTTACGAACTTCTTCTTTTGGATCAATTGTCGGTAAAACACCTAACTCTTGAATGATTTTTTCTTGAAGTGTTGTCATTTCTAGGCCTCCTTATTCACCGTTTCCGTTAAATGTTTAACGTCTTTACGCACTTTTTCCAATAAATTCATTTTGTGGTTCCAACAATCTGTTGAAAGGTCCACTGGATATTTCTGCGGATTCAAGTCCCGCTTGTATTCTTCCCAAAGTGAATCTAAATTTTCTTTTGCATACTGTTTAATTTCATCTAAAGTTGGTAATTCGTACACACGTTTTCCTTCAACGAAAATATCTTGGAGTACTGGCCGTGCTTCAAAATCACGGACATACTTATTAATAAAGGTATGAACGGGATGGAACATATAAATTTCTTCTTCTTGGCGAGGATCTTCGTTCCAAAGTGTCACATAGTCCCCTTCTGACTTTTTATCAGATTTACGTGTAATACGCCAAACTTGTTTTTTTCCTGGTGTTGTCACTTTTTCAGCATTGCTAGATAGTTTAATGGTATCTTTCATTTGACCATCTTCACCTTCAATTGAAACTAATTTAAACACCGCTCCTAAAGCCGGTTGATCATAGGCCGTAATCAGCTTGGTACCCACGCCCCATACATCAATTTTTGATTTTTGCATTTTTAGATTCAAAATCGTATTTTCATCTAAATCGTTCGATGCATAAATTTTTGCTTCAGTAAAGCCTGCTTCGTCCAGTTGTTCACGAACTCGTTTAGAAATATAAGCCATATCGCCACTATCAATCCGCACACCTAGGAAATTAATTTTATCCCCCATTTCTCGAGCTACTCGAATTGCGCTTGGCACTCCCGCTTTCAAAGTATCATACGTATCAACAAGGAAAACGCAATCCCGATGTGTTTTGGCATACGCCATGAATGCTTCATAATCATTTCCATACGACTGAACCAATGAATGGGCATGAGTCCCACTAACCGGAATACCAAAAATTTTACCAGCACGAACATTACTTGTCGCGTCCGCCCCACCAATATAGGCGGCTCTTGTGCCCCAAATGGCAGCATCTAATTCTTGTGCCCGGCGTGTTCCAAATTCCAATAAAGGATCATCGCCTATCACGGATTTAATTCGAGCCGCTTTTGTCGCAATTAATGTTTGGAAATTCACCATATTTAGCAAGGCAGTTTCTACCAATTGACATTGTGCCAAAGGACCTTCAATTTGAATTAACGGTTCGTTATTAAAAACCAAATCCCCTTCTAAAGCAGAGCGTACAGTACATTTAAATTCAAAATTTGCTAAATACGTCAAGAAATCTTCTGGATATTCTTCAACTTCTCGGAGATATGCAATATCAGATTCTGTGAACGTTAAATTTTCGAGATAATTGACTAAACGTTCTAAACCTGCAAAAATTGCGTAGCCATGATTAAAGGGCATCTCTCTAAAGTAACATTCAAAAACAGCATGTAAATCTGCTCTCCCTAATTCCCAGTATGTTTGCATCATATTGATTTGATACATATCTGTATGCAATGTCAAACTATCATCTGCATATGTATAGTCCATCGTTTTCTACCTCTATTCTTTGTATTAAAAACTTGTTTATATTATAACAAAAAAATTTTTTTTAGCCTAAAATCTGCTTAGACCTCTTTTTCTTTAAAAATGAAAAATTTACTGAAGAAATAATTTAAAATCACTACTACAACTTGTGTAATCATTTTCGCCCAAAACGATGAAAAATGAATACCATCAATTAGGAGAATCATTAAACCCATATCGGCCACAAAAGATAAAATTCGGTACCAATAAAATAAGCCCATTTCTTTAAAAAAACCAGCTATGCTTTCATGCTTACTTGCGAATACCCAATATTTATTCGTGAAAAAGGCAAATAGAACAGATAAAAACCAACTAATTGCGTTACTTATCTTGTAATCCAGCCCTAACACGTTTTGACAAACAAAAAACACAACTAAGTTGACGACCGTCGTTGCACCACCAAAAAATAAATAAGCCAGTACTTCTCGGTATTTACGAAATAATTCTTTCAATTTTCACGCATCCTTTCAACTAATCATTTTATCAAACTTCGGCAAGAAAACCTATCTATTTTGTGTAAAGACACAATTCTCTTGCTAATTTTACTATTTATTAAGGTATTTATGAAAAACATAGTAAGAGAAGAGGAGAAGTTCATCCATGGATGAACTTCTCCTCTTCTCTTCGTCTAATAATATATGACTCCATCAACCAATAAGTTAAATCAGCATTAGTCCTTTAGCTTAGGAAGTGCTATCGTTTGTCCTTCGGTTAATACAGAATACGTTAAGTCATTTGCCTGCTTGAGTGCGGTTAAGGAATAGCCCGTTTTTTTAGCAATTTTTGCGAGTGTCTCTCCTCTTTTTACTTCATAATACTCAGTAGACTCTGTTTTTGAGTCATTCGCTGTACCATTTGATTGCTCTGCTGTTTCCAAAGCATTAGTCACCGATTTACTGATTATTAGTGATTGAAGTAACGCTTGTTCTTTCGGTTCTAGAGAAGTCGCCGCTGTATGCTGAGGAATCGTGATTTTTTGGCCAATATAAAACATTTCTTGAGTCTTTGAATTTTGTTTTAAAATGGCTGTTGCTGACACACCAAACGTCTGGCTAATGGTGGCGAGAGAATCTCCTTTGCTTACTTCATAGATGACTGCTTCTTTTTTTAGCTGTTCTTTGACTGCTTCCTTATCAAACGAAGGTTTCTTTTCTTCTGCCAAATTAGTCACTACTGGTTTCTTCTTTTCTTGATCGTATTCAGTTAATTGATAGGTTTCAATCAACGCGTTTAATTTTTTATCGTAATATGTATCCGTTGCATAACGACCTGTCAAAAATTTTGTTGCCTGCTGATAATTCGTCGTGTTTGCTTTCAAAACGCCGTGATAAAACGTCGGATTCCCCGCCAGCCCATTGATGATTAATTTACTATAGTCTGTTAATGACTCTTTATAGGAAGGATACTGACGAAAATCGGCATGAATGGTGGTCATCTTCCCTTTACCATCATCTTCTTGTGTGGGAAAGCTGACACTTTGACCTTGATAAGCGCCTTTAATGCCAAACAAATTATAATTTGGCGGCGCCGCTAACGCACTATTACCCGAGCCACTCTCTAAAATAGCTTGAGCTATCATGACAGAAGCGTATAGATCATGCCGCTGACCAATAACTCGTGCTTCTTCACCGATTTTTCTAATAAACTCAGAAGTAGAAGCATTCTCTTGAACAACAAAATTTGCCTCGGCTTGTTGTTGAATTCCTGCTTGCTTTTCCTTTTCTTGACTATTGTCTATCTCTGAATGTACCAACGGCTCTTTGGTCTTTTCAGTTAATGTAGAATTTTGTGGTTCCTGATTATGAGGTGACTTCTCAGTGAGCGCTTTACGCTCTTCAGATACTGGTTGCTCATTTTGTAACGATTCGGTTGGTTTAGTACTAGCAATTGGCTTTTCTTGTGGCGGTAAACTATTTTCAGATTCTGAAGGTTCCACATTATTTTCCTGATGGTCACTGCTGTCATCTTGTATTGAACTTTCTTGTTGTTCAGACGAACTTATTACTGTTTCGTTCAGCGTTGAAGAAGTAAGAGTTCCTTGGTCTTGATTGACTTGGTCCGCTCTTTTTTCTTCCAGCACTAGCTGTCGGTTTTCGTGACTCGTTTCGGTCTCCTCTTGAGCGATTAATGGTTCCGAATTGTAGTAACTGGCGCCAGCATAAGTCCCTAAGACTCCAAGACATACCAACTTCAAATATCTTGCCTTTCTTTTTTTCATCGCATTTCTCCTTCATTTACCTCTTTATTTCTGCTAATAATTGCTCTATCTGTTGGTACATTCCTGTTGATTCATTCTTGATGGTTAGCATTTGTTCACAATAAGCTTGGTACTCTCTTGCCACTTGCTTCATGCGTGTTAAAGTTGCTAAACGTTGTTCCATCTCTTCATGAACTGTTGCAACTTGTTGGTTAGCTTGGGCAATTGTTTCTTTTGCTTGACGTTTGGCTTCTAATAAGACTTCGCCAATTTCTTTTTGAGAAAGCGTAACGGCTGTGTCTAAGTTCTCTTCGCTAGTCTGTTTCTGTTGTATCTTTGCTTCAGACAATTGTTTCTGTAAAGAAGTGATAGTTGCTTCTTTATCACTTAACGTTTCTTTAACATCTTTAAGTTGAACATCTTTTTCGACTACTTGTTTTTGTAATGCTTCCACTTCATTGGTTTGCATTAATAATTGCTCCGTTAGTTTTTTTATGGATTGCTGATATAGTTGATTTTCTTCTTCTAGTTTTTCAGCAAAAGAAAATGACTCTTCTGACAGTTCAGTCGGCACTTGTTGCTGGACCTGTTTTACTTTTGCGGCTTGCTCTTTTGCATAAACGACCTCGTCATCAAAGATTGCTTCCTCTGTTACCTTTGGTTGTGCTTTCCCCGATTGTTCATTTTCGAAATCCGGCATCTTCTCATACTCCTCATCTTCATTGTTTTTAGTCAAAAATTGCCACATTTGTTTCTCCTCCTTCGTACCTTTTACACCGTTAACATATAGCCTTTTGAGCGAATTGTTTTGATATATTGTGGTTTGTTCACATCTTGTTCAATTTTTTTACGCAAATGGAAAATCACATTAGCGACACGATATTTTCGTTCATTCGCAGTATCTTTCCAGACATTTTTGTAGAGTTCTTCATATGTAATTGTTTGTCCTGCGTGTTTGTATAAATACTCTATTGTGAAAAATTCCAATTTTGTTAAAAGAATTTCTTCTCCACTTCCCAAGCAAACACTTAAGTTTGGCGCAATTAAATACAATTTCTCAGAAAGATTCTTAGTAACTGTATGTTCCTCGTTTGCACTAACTAATTTAGGATAAAAACGTCTTTTTACACGTTGCAATAAATTACTCATGCTTAACACGCATTCTTGGCGATCATAAGAATGATCAAAAACGCCATCTGCGCCTAATTGTAAATAAATAATTCGATTGACTTTACTAATTGCTTCTGTCCGAGAAAATAACCAAATTGGCAAGTCTGACTGCTTGCGAATTGTCATTAATAACTCACAACAAGTATTTACTTGCTGGTGGTCAGTAACTTCAATCACTAATCCATCAATATGGTGCAAATGAAGAAGTATATTTGTTCCTTGGATGATCTGACATTCTACTTGATTACTAACAAACCAATTTTGACAGTATTCTTTTGTTTCAATTGTCAAAGGAACGACACCAATTGTATATTTTTCCATTTTTCCACCTCAATCTTCCTAATATTCCCCTTCAAAATATAATAATTTTTATTTATATTCTATTAATAAATAAAAATTACCAACTACTAGTTTTCAAAAAATGATTGTTATTACTAAATTTTATCGAATAAAAACAAGGCTGTCTAGCTAAAACGAGGCCTTTAAATTATCATCTTTTTTGTTAAATGAGTAAATATTTGAGAAAACACTACAAGTAAAGATATTATTTAGATTATTTATTCTTTATGTAAAAAAAAGCTTACGATTTTTCAATCGTAAGCTTTTAGAATACTTTTTTATTTTTACATCATACCGCCCATGCCCATTGATGGATCCATCATAGGAGCTGGTGCAGCTGGTTCTGGTTTGTCTGCAACAACTGCTTCGGTTGTTAATAATAAAGCTGACACAGAAGCTGCATTTTGTAAGGCAGAACGAGTTACTTTTGTTGGGTCAACAATACCGGCTTCAACCATGTTTACCCATTCACCGTTAGCTGCATTGAATCCGATACCTAAGTCAACATTTTTTAGTTTGTCAACAATCACTGATCCTTCATAACCAGCATTTTCAGCGATTTGACGGATTGGTTCTTCTAATGCACGAACGACAATCTTGATCCCTGTTGCCACATCGCCTTCAGCTTCTAGCGCAGCGACTTTACCAATTACATTGACCAGTGCGGTACCACCACCAGAAACCATGCCTTCTTCTACAGCGGCACGTGTTGCGTTTAACGCATCTTCAATTCGTAATTTTAATTCTTTTAATTCTGTTTCAGTTGCAGCACCGACTTTAACGACAGCAACCCCGCCAGCTAATTTAGCTAAACGTTCTTGTAATTTTTCACGATCAAAATCAGACGTTGTTTCGCCGATTTGGTTTTTAATTAAATGAACGCGGGCATCAATGGCTTCTTTTGAACCAGCACCTTCAACAATTGTTGTGTTATCTTTGTCGACAACTACTTTGCTAGCATTTCCTAAGTTTTCAATGGTTGTGTCTTTTAACTCTAACCCTAAGTCGTCAGTGATTACTGTACCACCTGTTAAAATAGCAATATCTTCAAGCATCGCTTTGCGGCGGTCACCAAATCCTGGCGCTTTTACTGCGACAACATTAAATGTACCACGGATTTTGTTCAATACTAATGTTGGTAGAGCTTCTCCATCAACATCATCCGCAATGATCAATAGTGGACGGCTTTGTTGTAGAATTTGTTCTAATAAAGGTAAGATATCTTGAATATTTGAGATTTTTTTGTCGGTAATTAAGATATATGGATTTTCTAAAACAGCTTCCATTTTATCGTTGTCAGTAACCATGTATTGAGATAAATAACCGCGGTCGAATTGCATTCCTTCAACCACATCTAATTCTGTTTCAATCCCTTTTGATTCTTCAATGGTAATTACGCCGTCGTTACCAACTTTTTCCATTGCATCAGCAATTAATTGGCCGACTTTTTCAGAACCTGATGAAACAGCAGCGACTTGTGCAATCGCTTCTTTTGAATCAACTACAGATGAAATATTGTGTAATTCTTCTACTGCTGTTTTTGTTGCTAATTCAATCCCACGACGAATACCTAATGGGTTAGCTCCAGCAGTTACGTTTTTTAAGCCTTCACGAACAATGGCTTGTGTCAAAACAGTCGCTGTTGTTGTTCCGTCACCAGCAATATCATTCGTTTTAGAAGCAACTTCTGAAACTAATTTTGCGCCCATGTTTTCAAAATGATCTTCTAATTCAATTTCCTTAGCAATTGTTACCCCATCGTTAGTAATCAATGGTGAACCAAATGATTTTTCTAAAACAACGTTACGACCTTTAGGGCCTAATGTCACTTTCACTGTATCTGCTAATACATCTACTCCGCGTAGCATTGCTGCACGTGCATCTTCTGCAAATTTAATCTCTTTTGCCATGATTTCTTCACCTCATAATTTTTTTCTTCTATTATATTATTCTGTAAAAGTTGTTTATTATTCAACAGTGGCAATAATGTCTTTGGCTGATACAATTAAGTATTCTACGCCTTCGTATTTCACTTCTGTTCCTGAATATTTTTCAAACATTACTGTGTCACCAATTTTTACTTCCATCGGAACTTTTGTGCCATTTTCAAGCACACGACCTTCACCTACTGCGATAACTTCACCTGTTTGTGGTTTTTCTTTTGCAACGGATGCAAGAACAATTCCTCCAACAGTTTTTTCTTCTTCTTTCGCGACTCTAATTACGACGCGATCGCCTAATGGTTTTAACACAATAAATCCCTCCAAATAAAAAGTTTTCGCTTATTTTAGCACTCGATACACAAGAGTGCTAACTCACACTATTTATAATACTCATTTCACTCTAAAAATGCAAGTCTTTTCTCTCTTTTTCTTGTCAATTATAAGATACGCATTTTTTATTGCGTATTCTTTTTTCATGGAATGTTTTTCCAATCCTTTAATTCATGGTAAAATAAATTGACTACGATTGGAGGCGAATAAAATGAAACAACGTTTACTTACAGCACTAATAGCAACATTCGTTTATTTTGTGATAGCGAATTTAGGAAATCTTGTTTTCAGTGTCACAGAAGGAATTGTTTCGACACTTTGGGAATCTCTTTTCTTTTTCTTATTCGTTTTTCTTTTATTAGGATATCGCAATAATCGTAAAAAATAATTATAGAAAGGATTAACCATGACCTTAAGAAAATCAAGTTTATTTATTTTAGTCACATACATTATCGCTTTTTTCGGGCCGTTACTTTTTTCGGGTATTTCCCCCAATGCAGCGATTAATGTGACAACTGCTCTCTACATTATTGGCGCCCTTGTAATGATTGGCATCTTTTTAAAAACAACAGAACCTTCTCCTTTAGAGGAAACCGCAACCTTGAAATCACCTATTTTTATTTTTTTACTAGGTGTTAGTGGGATTTTCATTGCCATGCTGATTCAAGGGGTTACTTTTGCCATTGAAGTAGCCATCACAGGAGAACAAGCTACTTCTCAAAATACGCAAGCTATTGTAGCGGTGATTTTGGCAAATCCTTTATTTATTTTGGCAACTACTATCGGTGGTCCGATTATGGAAGAATTCGTCTTTCGTTATGCATTTATCCATTTAATCCAGCCTTTTACAAATTTCTGGATTGCGGCTACTGTTAGTTCGGCGATTTTTTCACTCGCACATGCCGATGGTCACTTTTTTGTTTATTTCTTTATGGGATTTTTCTTTGCTCTTTTGTACAAGCAAACTGGAAAAATTTGGACCTCAATTATTGCCCATTGCGGCATGAATACGATTGTGATTATTGTTCAACTACTTTTGCATAATGGTGCAATTCAATAAGAAAAGGGCCTTCGTCTAAACGACTAGGCCCTTTTCTTTTGCTTATTCTTCTTCGTCAATCAATTCGTTGTCATGATGTAAGAAATAAATTAATGTTTGTAATTCGTTGGTTAAGTCAACATTTTGAATTAATACTTCAGGTGGCGCTACTAAACGCGCAGCCGTAAAGTTTAGAATTCCTTTAACCCCTGCTTCGGCAAGTTTGTTTACAACTTCTTGTGCTTTGCGAGCTGGAATAGTTAAAATAGCTACTTCGATTTGTTGAACACGGATTTGTTCCATCATATCTTCCATTGGATAAACTGGAATACCGTCAACAATGCGTCCCACAATATCTTCATTCACATCAAATGCGCAACTTACACGAATACTGTTGCTTTGATGGAATTTGTACTTTAATAAAGCACTTCCTAAATTACCAACCCCGATTAATGCGACATTGGTTAACTCATCTTCATTCAATGTTTTTGCAAAAAAGTTCATTAAGTTTTCAACATCATAGCCGTACCCACGTTTACCTAATTCACCAAAATATGAAAAGTCACGACGAATAGTCGCACTGTCTACTTGTACCGCTTCACTTAATTCAGTTGATGAGACTTTATTTTTTCCTGTATCATGTAACATTCTTAAGTAGCGATAATATAAAGGAAGGCGTCGCGCCGTTGCTTTTGGAATAACTTGATCTTTCACAATTGGACCTCCAATACTTTCACTTAAATCTTATCCATTAACATAATAGCAGTTTTTCACAATAAAAAGCAATTCTATGGCTCAAAAATAGCATTTTTCTTCAAAAGTTTGTGATAAAAGGTATAAACCTTCACAAAGCATTTTTTGATACGTGCTATTTTAGCAGATTTTATGCTACACTAAGGGCAATGAATTTAGAAATGAGGACTACTGATGATTTTATTACAAGCAAATCAAGTTGCCCGGCATTTTGGCTCGGAAACATTGTTTGAAAACATACATTTAGAAATTGCAACAAAAAGTCGGATTGCCTTAGTTGGTCGTAATGGTGCTGGAAAATCGACTTTTTTAAAAATCATTGCAGGCATTGATGCTCCCGATAGCGGAACCATTGCCAAAAATAAAACTGCTACGTTAGGTTATTTAGCTCAAAATACCGGCTTAGAATCAGATAAAACCGTTTGGGATGAAATGACAAAAGCCTTTGCTGACATCCTAGAAATGGAACAGCGTATGCGAGAATTAGAAACTAAAATTAGTGAAATGGAGCCAACCACTTCCGTTTATGAAGGAATTTTAAAAGAGTACGATCAATTGCAACATACGTTTTCTGAAAAAAATGGCTACGGCTATGAAAATGAAATTCGCTCAGTCCTTCACGGCTTTGGCTTCGATGAATCCTTTTACACGAAAGATATTCAAACCTTATCTGGTGGTCAAAAAACCCGGCTTGCATTAGCGAGAATGCTTTTACAAAAACCAGATATTTTAATTCTGGACGAGCCTACAAACCACTTAGATATCGAGACGCTTTCTTGGCTGGAATCTTATTTGCCAAGCTATGCCGGCGCCCTATTGATTGTTTCCCACGATCGTTATTTTTTAGACAAGGTAGTTAATGAAGTTTATGAACTGAGTCGCAAAAAAATGACTCACTACAAAGGAAACTATTCCAAATACTTAGAGTTAAAAGCAGAACAATTAGCCAGTGAATGGAAAGCGTATGAAAAGCAACAAGAAGAAATCAATAAGTTAGAAGATTTCGTTGCCAAAAATCTGGTTCGTGCATCTACAACGAAACGTGCACAAAGTCGCCGAAAAGTATTAGAAAAAATGGACCGTTTAGACCGACCTCAAGGAGATGAAAAATCGGCGCATTTTCTTTTCGATAGTGAAAAAGTCTCGGGAAATGTTGTTTTACAAGTCGAAGATGCCGCCATTGGTTACGACCCAGAACATATTTTATCCGAACCTATTCACTTGGATATTCGTCGTAAAGAAGCCATTGCCTTAGTCGGACCGAACGGAATTGGTAAATCCACTCTCTTGAAATCAATTATTGACCGCATTCCTTTCATTAAAGGAAGTAAAATTTTTGGTACCAATGTTTCTGTAGGTTACTATGACCAAGAGCAAGCCAATTTACATGGCAATAAAACGGTCTTAGCGGAATTATGGGATGAACACCCAACCACACCTGAAAAAGAGATTCGAAGTATTTTAGGTGGCTTTCTCTTCAGTGGAGATGATGTTGAAAAAACGATTCCTTTATTAAGTGGTGGCGAAAAAGCACGTGTGGCATTAGCAAAATTAGCGATGGATCGTGACAATTTCTTGATTCTCGATGAGCCAACCAACCACTTGGATATTGATAATAAAGAAGTTTTAGAAAATGCGCTGATTGATTATGAAGGAACCATCCTCTTCGTTTCCCATGACCGTTACTTTATCAATCGAATTGCAACAAAAGTTGTTGAGCTTTCTGAAAAAGGCAGCAAACTTTATTTAGGCGACTATGATTATTATTTAGAAAAGAAACAAGAGGAAGAAGAAATCGCTGCCCTCTTAGCTAATGAAGAAGCGGCGAAAAAACCCGAACCAGTCACAGCCAAAAATACTTTTTATCAAAATAAGGAGCAACAAAAATTACTCCGTACTTTGCAAAGAAAAATAACACAAGTCGAAGAAAATCTTGCTCAGTTAGATACGACAATTGCACAATTAGAAGCACAAATGAGTCAACCAGACATTCTAGAAAATCATGTTGAATTGCTGGCTTTAAACCAACAATTAGATGACGCTCGTCAGCAACAAGATGAACTACTTGAGCAATGGGAAAATTTCAGTTTAGAATTAGAAGAAATGGAAAATAACAATTAACGGAGGGATTCACTATGGCTTCCAAAAAAATCAGTTTAACGAAGCCCAAATATCAACAAATCGCCGTTGATGTTGCGGAAAAAATTGCAGAAGGCAAATTACATGTTGGAGATAAAATCCATGCCCGTTCCACCCTAGCTAACCAATACCAAGTGTCGCCAGAAACAGCCCGCAAAGCCATTATCGTTTTAGTCGATTTAGAAATCGTTAAAGCCAAACACGGCAGCGGCTTCTATGTGGCATCAAAAGAAAAAGCGCAGGACTTTGTGACACAATATCAAGACGTTCAAACGATTGCTGAAATTAAAGAAGAATTGCTAGATAGCGTAGCGAAACAAAAAGAAGAACTTACTCATTTTTCTAGCATTCTAGATACTCTTGTTGAACAAACAAAGCGTTTTGATTCTTTCAATCCAATGAATCCTTATTCATTAGTTTTAACAGAAGAAGCTGCTTATCTTGAGGCGACGATTAGCGAAATGAATTTTTGGCAAAACACTTCGGCAACGATTATCGCCATCAAACACAAAGAAGAGCTTCTGGTCTCACCTGGTCCATATGCAAAGATTTCGTTGAACGACACACTTTATTTTGTTGGACATGACGAATCAACCTTACAACGAGTGCAGAATTTTTTCTATCCTTAAAAAGCTCATTTGAGCTTTTTTTCTTTTGACAAATTCCTTTCAAATTGCTAAAATAAAGTAACGAAGTCGTTACATTTAGAAACGAGGTAGTTACATTGATTAAAAACAAACTTAAGGTTCTTAGAGCCCAAAAAAACTGGACACAAGCTGATTTAGCAGAAAAAGTTGGGATTTCACGCCAAGCAGTTATTTCTATTGAAAAGTATAAATACACACCCTCTTTAGAACTAGCCTTTGATATTGCAGCAGCTTTTAAAAAACCCGTCACAGAAGTATTTTATCAACAAAAGGAGGAAACTAAATGAATATTGAAACACTGAAACCACTTTTAGGAATTAGTTCGATGTGTATCTTAGCGATTTTTATGTATTTAACTGAACGATTCAAAAAACAGAAAAAAGTTGAATATAAAAATGATGAACGCTGGCAAGTTATCCGTTTAAAAGCAAATCAAATGATTTTACGTTATTTCTATATTCTAGGAATTGTTATCTGTATATCTCTAGCAACTGTGCTTGTGTTGAACTTAAAAACGGAAATTTCTTTAACCACTGTTGTTCAAGTTCTTTTTTATGGTTACTTATTTCAAAATCCCATTGAGTACTATTCATTAAAATACTTTGATCAAGAAATTTAAAACAAAGTGACTACTTATCTTGCGGTAAATAGTCACTTTTTTTATTTATTATTTCTATTTTTCATAAAAAACCACTATAAAACCTAGTTAAAATACTGTTTTTCTTCATTTTCAGAAAGATTTTCATCTAATTTGACAAAGTGACAACTTTATAGTAGTCTGATGTAGTCACTTTTTTTATTGAGGAGGAACAATGATTTGCCAAAAGTAAAAGTAAATCACCTTACCAAAATCTTTGGTAAGAAAACCAAACCGGCACTTGAAATGATTCGTGCCAACAAAAGCAAAACAGAAATTTTAGAAAAAACGGGTGCCACAGTCGGTGTTTATGATGTAAATTTCGAAGTTGAAGAAGGCGAAATTTTCGTTATTATGGGGTTATCAGGAAGTGGGAAATCAACATTAATTCGTTTATTAAATCGTTTGATTGAACCAACTTCAGGAAATATTTATATTGATGGACAAGATATTTCTTCTTTAGATAAAGAAGGATTACGTGAAGTACGTCGAAATAAAATGAGCATGGTTTTCCAAAACTTTGGTCTTTTCCCCCATCGAACTATCTTAGAAAATACGGAATATGGTTTAGAAATTCGTGGTGTTCCTAAAGAAGAACGCCAAGCAAAAGCTGAAAAAGCCTTAAAAAATTCTAGCTTAATTGCTTTTAAAGACCAATTACCAAGTCAATTATCTGGTGGGATGCAACAACGTGTCGGCCTTGCTCGTGCCTTGGCTAACGATCCAGAAATTTTATTAATGGACGAAGCGTTCTCTGCTCTTGATCCGTTAATTCGTCGTGAAATGCAAGACGAACTATTAGATTTACAAGAAAATGTCAAAAAAACCATTATCTTTATCACACATGATTTGAATGAAGCTTTACGAATCGGCGACCGGATCGCCTTGATGAAAGATGGTCAAATTATGCAAATTGGGACTGGAGAAGAAATTTTAACCAACCCAGCCAACGAATATGTGCGAACCTTCGTGGAAGATGTGGATCGTTCAAAAGTCTTAACTGCCCAGAATATTATGGTACCTGCTTTAACTACTAACATTGAAATTGATGGCCCAACTGTTGCTTTAAAACGGATGCGTCAAGAAGAAGTGAGTATGTTACTTGCCGTGGATAAAAAACGCCAACTAAAAGGCGTTGTACGCGCAGAAAAAGCTTTAGAAGCGCGTAAAAATGGGACTTCTCTTGTAGAATGTGTGGATCCAGAAATTCAAACAATCGACAAAGATATGTTAGTGAATGATATTTTCCCACTGATTTATGATGCACAAACGCCTCTTGCTGTGACTGATAACGGCAAACTATTAGGCGTGGTCATCCGTGGTAGCGTACTTGAAGCACTTGCAGAAACAGAGGTGAACGAACATGAATAAGTATCAATTACCTGTCGCGTCTTGGGTTGAAAGTTTTACTGATTGGTTAACTTCAACATTTGCTGGATTATTCAGCTTTTTACAAACAATTGGTCAAAGTGTAATGGACAACATTACTGCCTTACTAACAGCCGTACCACCACTTGTGCTGATTGTGCTATTAACGATTGCTGCTTTCTTTATTTCTAATAAAAAAATTGGCTTAAGTTTATTCACATTTATCGGCTTAATGTTTATCTATAACCAAAACTTATGGAACGATTTAATGAGTACCGTTACGTTAGTTTTACTTTCTAGTGTTATTTCCATTATCATTGGTGTGCCACTAGGGATTTTAATGGCGAAAAGCGAAAAAGCCAAGAGTATTATTACACCGATTTTGGACTTCATGCAAACAATGCCTGGTTTCGTTTACTTGATTCCAGCCGTTGCATTCTTCGGAATTGGTATGGTTCCTGGGGTCTTCGCCTCTGTTATCTTCGCTTTACCACCAACCGTGCGCTTTACGAATTTAGGAATTCGACAAGTACCAAATGAACTTGTTGAAGCAGCTGATTCTTACGGTAGTACTGGCTGGCAAAAATTATTCAAATTAGAATTACCTTTAGCCAAAAACACGATTATGGCTGGTGTTAACCAAACAACCATGCTAGCCCTATCAATGGTAGTTATTGCTTCAATGATTGGTGCGCCTGGACTAGGACGTGGCGTCCTTTCTGCTTTACAACGTGCGCAAGTCGGGAACGGTTTCGTAAATGGTGTGGCTTTAGTTATTTTAGCGATTATCATTGACCGTTTTACTCAACATTTAAATAATAAAAAAGCAGCCCCTAAAGCATCTGGTGCCACCTCTAAAAAGAAAAAATATGGGATTATTGCAGCGGTTGTTGTAATTGTTGCTGGCTTAGTTGGTGCTTCAATTTTTACAACAACAAATGATAAGCAAATTTCCCTTTCTTATGTGGAATGGGATACCGAAGTAGCCTCCACACATGTGGTTGCCGAAGTCTTAAAAGATATGGGATATGATGTTAAAACGACTCCTTTAGATAACGCAATTATGTGGGAATCTGTAGCTAAAGGTGAAACAGATGCCATGGTTGGTGCGTGGCTGCCAGGAACTCACGCAGAGCAATATAAACAATATAAAGATAAATTAGACGACCTTGGTGAAAACCTTAAAGGCGCGAAGCTAGGAATTGTCGTCCCTTCTTATATGGATGTTGATTCTATCGAAGATTTATCTGATCAAGCTGGGAAAAAGATTACTGGAATTGAACCTGGGGCTGGTGTTGTTGCAGTAGCAGAGAAAACTAAAGAAGCTTATCCTAATTTGAAAGATTGGTCTGTTGAAACTTCTTCATCAGGTGCCATGACTGTCGCCTTAGGACAAGCAATTAAAAACAACGAAGACATCGTTATTACTGGCTGGTCTCCTCACTGGATGTTTGCAAAATATGATTTAAAATATTTAGCTGATCCAAAAGGCACTATGGGCGGCGAAGAAGCGATTCACACAATGGCTCGCCAAGGCCTAAAAGAAGATCAACCAGAAGCTTACAAAGTGTTAGATAATTTCCATTGGACAACTAAGGATATGGAATCTGTCATGTTAGAAATTAACGAAGGCAAAGACCCACAAGAAGCTGCACGTGATTGGGTTGATTCACATAAAGACCAAGTAGCAGAATGGAAAAAATAATTCTTAACAAATGACTTCCCCATCTATTAAAAGAGGGCGTTGAACAAATTGTTCAACGCCCTCTTTTTTCGCCAAAAAAACCACTCAGTTGGGTAGACTGAGTGGAAAGGAGTTATTTTTACTTGAGGAGTAAAAATGAAAAGTGTTTATGTTGGGTGTTTTGTTGGTATGCTTATATATTAACGAGAACCTGTGAATAATTTGTGACGAAAACCTTGGAAATTTGCTACGAATTACTTAAAAAAGTTTAAATGTGTCTCACCCTAGTTAATCGATACAGTGATTATTTCTTTTTAGCATTTTGGATGGCTTTAAATAATGTTGAAAATTGTCCTTTGAAAGACATCACATCATCAAAGATATCAACACCATCGTTTAACATTTTGACGGTCACCCAGCCAAGCGCTTCCGTAATTGCTACCGCAACTGAAGCATTGACCATGCCACCAGTCACAGTTCCGACAACAGGAATCACTTTTAGAATATTTCCGACTGCGCTCTTACCTAAACTAACCACTACTAATTCTTTGGTTAAACTTTTCCCTAAGCTTTCAGACCAAGACTGACCAAAAATTTTATGCAGCCGTGACATCATAGTTAATTGAACAGGTACCAGTAAAAAAGCATCCGAAAATGGAATTGGCGAAAACCCAATAATTGCTGCTGACAATGCAGCAAAATGAATCGTTTGATGACTTTTCTTTTTCACGTCAGGTGAAACACCAGCCAAAAATTCATCAAATACTTTGTCGAGTTGTGTTTGACTGTTCGTCACTAATTGTTCTGCTTTACCTTTAGAAGTTGCGAAAGCATTCATTATGGCCGTAGACGTTTTTTGTGGAAATTTTTTCAAGACATCCTGAAAAAAAGAACGAAATTCTGGGTCTTCGATTTCTTCATTCAATTGCTTAGTTTCTTGTTCTGCTAATTCTTGTTTTTCAATCTCTTCAAAAAGTTCTTGTTTCTTTTTGTTTTTATGTTTTTTTCTTCTCATCTCATTAACTCCTTTATCTATCAATATGTAGAAACAAAGTATAGCATAGCCCCTGATTGATTCTCTTTTAGATGATTTGAAAAGCCAGAACTTATCTGTTTTTTAAACAAATAGAAATGTTCTAGCTTTTCTCAAAAAATCAGCTATTTTGTTTGTTCTTCACCGCAATACACCGTCAAGTGTTTAGGTAAAATTTCCAGCGTAATTGGCAAAGCAGCTCCTTCATCACCATCCACATTAGTGGTTAATTCTTCTTGGTTTTCTAAGGAGATTGTTCCTTCTTTAAAGGTTAGGTAAACTAAATTATCAGTGGACTGGTCGACGCCTTTTAACAAATCTGGGACTGCTTTTACTGCATCCCATAATGATTGATCTTTTAAATAAACTAAATGAAGTTTGCCATCATCCACTTGGGCCTCTGGTAATAATGTTTCAAACCCACCGATTGAATTCGTTAAGCCAACTAAAACGGTACTACTTTCAATGGTTTGTTCTTTTTGATCCAAGCTTAAATGAAAAGGATACGTTTGAGCATTCGCTAAATGTTTGGCACCTGAAATAAAATAAGCGAGTTTTCCTAACTTCGTTTTTTGTTCAACGTCCACGTCGTTAATTGACTCTGGAATCGTCCCAATTGCAACGACATTCATAAAGTAGTCGTCATTGATTTTCCCCACGTCTAAAGCACTGGTTTTTTCTAAATCTAATTGTTGAATCGCTTCTTCAGGGTCCATCGGTAAATTCAAGGCTCGCGCTAAATCGTTCACCGTTCCTAAAGGAAAAAAGCCAAATTTCGGGCGGTAAGCTTGTTCTGCCAACCCGCTAATTCCTTCATTAACGGTTCCATCTCCCCCCATTACGAAAACACTGTCGAAGTGACTTTCCGCAGCTTCACGGGCAAATTGTTCTGCATCGCCGCCTTTTTCTGTTTGTTTCACTACAACTTCATCAAATAACTGCTTTAATTTTTCTTCTGCTAACGTTTCAAATTCTTTGGCTTTTTCACCACCAGAACTGGGGTTAACAATTAAAACTGCTTTTTTCACTGGCACCACTCCTCATTGATATCTAAATCGTTTGATTCCTTACAATTATTATAAAAGATATTTTTGATTCTGGCGAAAAATATGCTGACACTTGCTTAACAAACAAGCATTCCTGCTCCTCACTACTTTTCAAAACGTTCTTTAAAGCAATAGGCAAAATAATAGAACAATTTCCAAAAATCTTGCCAAACTTTTGGATCCATCCCCGTCAATTCATGAATTCGTTTCAAGCGGTAATTCAATGTATTTCGATGGATATGTAATACTTGTGAGGTTTCATTGATGTTTAAGTTATGATTGGCGAAAAAAATAACGGTTTCATAGTATTCATCATAAATCGTCTGGATGGTTTCAAAAAAATCCAATTCAATATGAAAAGGAAAATTAAAAATTCCTTGAATGAAAAAATCTTCTGCTTGGTAAAACTTAGCCTTTTCTAATTGGAGAAACGATAGAAGTAAATACGTGTTTTGTGCCTCTTGGACCATTTGTTGAATCGTGGCTTTTTCCGAACTTATTACAAGGTATTCTGTTACTGGCTTTGTTATCTGAGGTGGTTCAGAAGTAATCACCAGATAACAATTTTCCCATTCAAATATTTCATGGCCAGGATAATAACTGGATAATAAGCGCTTGTCCTTGGTCAGTACACAATGATTCTGGTCATCTAATTGAAGGTTATATAGTTCCAACGCTTCAAGTTTTAAGGCTTCTGAGTAAGCAGAATCAACATGCATTAAGTGCTGGATAAACTGATTTTTTTGTTTCTTCTTTTTTTCGCGTTCTTGTTGTGTATTTAATTCTTCTGTCAGTAAAAGAACAATCGAGCGCACAAGCTTGGTAAATTTGCGCACCTCGTCTGGTTCTCCTGAAATGCCTACGACACCTAAAATGTGATCATTCAAAATAATCGGTTCATTGGTGCCTTTTTTCTCTAAAGAAGTATCTTTATAAATTTCAATATTTTTTCGTTCATTGATGGCTCTTTCTGCGCCACGATGGCGCTCCCCAATTCGAGCAGAATCTCCACTCGCAATAATTTTTCCTCGTTCATCCATAATATTGATGTTATAAGGAATATCTGCCATCAACTTTTCAACAATTTTATTTGCTTGGATTTTGTCTAATTTTAACATTGCTATCGCCAACTTTCTAAAAAGCGAGTAGCGTTTGGGACATAAGCCGCAATGACTTATGTCCCAAACGCTTAATTCTTCAGATCAACGACTGAACATTTTTATTTCAGCTTTCATTACTGATGATACCATGGTTAGTTCTTAGTCACAAGGCACCAGCTGTAATGTACGAGCAATATTTTCAACGGTTCTTTCTAAGTTAACTGGTCCATTTTTCAATGCTGCTTCCAATGGTTCGGCTTTGGCCAAAATTCCAAAAATAGCCGTCATCCCTTCTTCATAGAGGACATCCACATCTTTGCCGATATAGCCAGCACAAGCGAAAACCGGTTTTTGATACTTCTTGGCCAAACGTGAGACGCCATAAGGGGCTTTGCCGAATTTTGTTTGAAAATCCATCCCGCCTTCACCAGTAAAGACATAATCAGCGGCTTTTATTTTTTCTTCTAATTGATTCACTTCTACGACAATATCAATTCCTGGGCGTAACTGAGCTTTTGTGAATGCTAGTAACCCTGCACCCAAACCACCAGCAGCTCCTGCGCCTGGCATCATCTCAACATCAATGCCGATCTCTTTTTTGATGATCGCTGCATAATGGGCTAAGTTTTTATCTAATTGAGCCACCATTTCTTCTGTCGCACCTTTTTGCGGGCCAAAGACATGAGACGCCCCTGTTGGCCCTGTTAGTGGGTTATTCACATCACTTGCTACTAGAACTTCGGTAGCAAAAATACGTTGATCAAACTGTGTTAAATCGATCTGCGCCAGTTTATCTAATGCACCACCGCCACGTGTCAATTCTTGCCCTTCCTTGTCTAACAAACGCGCACCAAGTGCCTGAATCATACCTGCACCCCCATCATTTGTCACGCTACCACCAATGCCGATAATGATTTTTTTTGCCCCATGATTGAGCGCATGTTGAATCATTTCTCCTGTACCATAAGTAGAAGTGATCAAGGGATTACGTTCTGCTGCTTTGACCAATTCAATTCCGTTGGCTTTCGCCATTTCAATGACCACCGTTTCTTGGTCACCTAATAAGCCGTAATAGGTTTCAACGATTTGATCAGGAAGCGGTCCTGCCACACGCACTGGTACTCTTGTGCCTCCTGTTGCATCCACTAAGGAATCCACCGTTCCTTCCCCGCCGTCTGCCATCGGGACGTGTTGAATGTCTGCATCTTTAAATACAGCTAAAATCCCTTTTTCCATTGCCAGACAGGCTTCTTTTGCACTCATACTTTCTTTAAATGAGTCTGGAGCCAAAACAAATTTTTTCGTCATCTTTTCGCGCCTACTTTCCAACTAGTTTAAAATAAAGCCATATAAAATGGTTGCAACAATCGTCATTACCCCACCGACACACATTTCATAAGGAATCACTCGAATTCTTTCTTTAATCGTCATATTCATACTTTGTGCCGTAATATGGAAATAATTGCCTTGAGGAACACTATCAATCACAGTTGCCCCAGTATGCACCATGACTGCTGCTGAAAGTGAAGATGTGCCCATATCTAAAATCGCTGGTCCAAAAGAACCTGTCGCTAAAATAACCGCTGTGGATGTTGAACCAACTGCTAAGCCCATTAAAATACCAGAAATCGGTGCCAAGAAGGTTCCAGAAATTCCCATAACAGAAATTAAGTGGACAATTTGTGTTGATAAATCAGAAACAGAAATTAATCCAGCAATTGCACCTGCACCAATTAAAATTAAAACGGTATCGGTTACTCTCTTCAAGCCAGAAGATGCATAAAAGGCCAGTTGTTTTGTTTGCCCAATCGCAATTGTCCCAACAACTGAAGCGAACGGCAAAATATACAGAGCATCAATATTCAAACTTTTGATGAAAGAAATATTTAAAACGGCGCCAATCGGATTAAGTAATAATAAGACAATCGCTAACACTGGCGCGATTAACGCCTTTTTCAAAGGTAATAATTCTTTTGTTTGTTCCTCTACAAGATCCGTTTCTTTGACCATTGATCCTTTACTTCTCATGATATTTGCAAGAACAACAGCCGTAATTAAGCCAAATACGGCTGGAATAAAACCAGCAATCATAACGTCACTTAAAGGTAAATTAAAGCCGTTCGCCGCTGCAATAGTATTTGGATTAGGCGAAATAATATTACCCGCTTTGCCGCCACCTGATAAGGCAATCAATAATGATAACTTACTGATACCCGTACTTTTCCCAACGGATAGAGCAATCGGGGCAACAATCAACACTGCAACAGGAATGAATACGCCCACTGCTGTAATTACCATTGTGGATAATGCCAAAGATAAAATAGCTTTTTTCTCGCCAAGCTTTTGTACAATGGCGTTGGCAATTGATTCTGCCGCACCAGATTCCATCATCACACCCGCCAACATGCCGGCTGCTAAGACACGGATTGCGGTTCCCATAATACTTTGTGTTCCGTTTAATAGAACAGCGACTGTGTCTGACAGGGAAGCGCCTCCAATAAGACAACCAACAATTGCACCAAAAAACAAGGAATACACAGGATTAAATTTTTTCAAAATTAATACTATCGCTACAACTAATCCTAAAATTGCAGCAACCCAAGATATTGTAATATCTGGCATTCAAAATCAGCTCCTTAAATTGTTTACGCTTTCATTCTATCAAAGTCCTTTCTTTTTAAAATTGTAAATTTAACAGGATTTATTGTTCAAATGCACAAAAAAACCGTTCTTAAAGAACAGTTTTTTGAAATCTTTTTCTATCTTTCTCAATAATGACCACCAAGCCAACGAACAAAAGAACACTCACAATTAACAATACTGCCGTTTTATTATATCCATGAAATAGCGCTTCGCCTCCACATGCGTAAAGTATTGAGGAAGGAATCACACCAACGACTATCGCGGCTATTAAATTTTTTAATGACAACTGCATAGTATCCGCAGCAAAATTAATCACAGAAGAAGGAATAATTGGAATCATGTAGCCCACCATAATCCCAATTTTTGGATGCTTCATCCGTCGAATGGACTGGACCCAATGATTGGTCTCCGTTTTTTTATCTAAAAATTTTATATGATGCATCAAAAAGATTGCAACTAAATTTCCCAAACTATTCCCTAAAACATTAATGAGTGTGCCACTAAATGGACCAAAACTCAATCCTGCAATCACACCAATTACCGAGGTTGGAATCCCTGGTACTGCACACATGATCGCGGTCAAAAAAACTAACAATAGCGCTGCTGAAAAACCATGTGAACGAATTCGCTCTAATAATTGTGTCTTACTGGCTTTAGGATTCAAAAATAATTGAATATCTGTTTGATATTCTAGATACAAACGGTAACCTACCAGCAGGATTAAAATAAGCCCGCTACTGATTAGTAGTATTCGGATTGCTTTCCTCTTCATTTTCTTTGCTCCTTTTATGCTTTATACAAAGTGTAGCACAGGTTTCTTCGTGCCTCAATTAGAAGCTTGTATGAATAAAAGCCGCCCCTAAAAGTTAGACTAAAAATCTAACTTTTAGGGGCGGCTCGAAAGTTACGAAGGTACTTTTTTTTATTTCCGATACATCTTAAACTCCAAGAACAGATCGTTATAAATTCCTAAGTATTCTTGACCTAAATCTTGGTAAACTTCTAAATGTTTGATGGTTTCATCATCTGGATAAAATTGTTTATCTTCGGCAACTTCTTTTGGTAATAGTTTTTTAGCTTCTTTATTTGGTGTGGAATAACCAATATATTCTGCATTTTGTGCTGCATTTTCTGGTCGTAACATAAAGTTCATAAATGCATAGGCGCCGTCTTTATTTTTGGCTGTCTTAGGCATCACAATGTTATCAAACCAGAGATTAGAGCCTTCACTGGGAATCACATAATGTAGATGTTCATTGTTTTCTAGCATTTCAGCAGCTTCACCAGAGAAAGTTACAGCAACTGCACTTTCTTCATTAGCCATGTACATTTTGATTTCATCGGCAACAATTGCTTTGACATTGTTCGTTAATCGGTTTAACTTATCGGTAGCCTGACGTAATTGTTGGTCGTTTTTACTGTTTAACGAATAGCCTAAACTGTTCAAAGATAATCCTAACACTTCCCGAGCACCATCAATCAGCATGACATTATTTTTTAATTCCGGGCGCCATAAATCATCCCAATGTTGGATCTGACGACCGTCAATAAATTTATCATTATAAATAATCCCCAACGTGCCCCAGAAGTACGGAACGGAAAACTTATTTTTGGGATCAAAGGATTGATCTAAAAAGCGTGCATCAATGTTTTCTAAGCCTTTTAATTTGCTGTGATCAAGTGGTAAAAGCATCTTTGCTTTCATCATTTTTTGAATCATATATTCAGAAGGAATGGCAATATCATAGGCTGTACCACCTTGCTGAATTTTTGTATACATGGCTTCATTAGAATCAAAGGTTTCGTAATTGACTTTATAACCTGTTTCTTTTTCAAATTTCTTAATCAAGGCCGGATCTATATAGTCCCCCCAATTGTAAATGGTCAAGGTATCTGCTCCTGCCATGCCACTTGCTTTCTCCAATTGGCGCACGCCAAAAAACAAGATGACAATAATAGCGATAATTCCAATAAAAAGTGACTGTAATTTTTTCATTTTAACTTGGCCACCTCACTTTGTTCCCGACGCATTTTCTTTAAACGTTTTGGCGTATTGTCTTTACTGATAAAGTAATAACCGACAACTAGAATCATTGAGAATAGGAATACTAACGCACTTAAGGCATTGATTTCTAAACTAATTCCCTGACGTGCTCGTGAATAAATTTCAACAGATAATGTTGAAAAACCATTGCCTGTCACAAAGAATGTTACGGCAAAATCGTCCAACGAATAAGTAAAGGCCATAAAGTAGCCAGCAATAATTCCTGGCGCTAAAAAAGGCAAAATAATATTTTTAATCACTTGAACATTATTGGCCCCTAAATCCCGTGCCGCATCTACCATAGAATCGTTCATCTCTTGTAGTTTTGGTAAAACCATTAAAACAACAATCGGAATACTAAAGGCAATATGCGACAATAATACACTTGTAAAACCTAAACTGATAAACCCTACTGCTGTGAAGAAAATTAAGAAACTGGCTCCAATAATAACATCTGGTGAAACGAGTAAAATGTTATTAAAGCTAAGCAACGTGTTCCGGTTTTTACGACGTTTTGTATAATAAATCCCCATCGCGCCAAATGTTCCAATGATGGTTGCTATTAAAGCCGATAAGAAAGCTAGCAAAAACGTATTCAGAACAATGGTTAACAAGCGTGTGTCTTCGAAAACGTTCCGATAATTATCTAACGTAAAACCAGTAAACTGATTCATCGTTTGCGTGTCGTTAAACGAATAAAAAATCAAATAAAAGATTGGTGCGTACAGTAGCGCAAAGACAACGAATAAATACACATAAGACCATTTAAACTTTTTCTTTTGCATTATTTGCCACGCCCTTTCTTCTTCTCACCCGTCAGCAACATCACAATAAACATGGCAACAATTAAAATCACACCTATTGTTGAACCCATGCCCCAGTTTTGCGTTACTAAGAAGTGTTCCTCAATCGCCGTTCCCAACGTAATCACCCGATTGCCGCCAATTAAACGCGTTAACATAAAGAGCGAGAGCGAAGGAATAAAGACAGCTTGAACGCCACTTTTCACACCGTTTAGGGAGAGAGGAAAAATGACACGACGGAACGTTTCCGCACTGCTAGCTCCTAAGTCCCGACTAGCACTAATCAATGAAGGATTCATCTCTTCTAAGGCATTAAAAATCGGCATAATCATAAATGGAATTTCAATATACGTCGCGACAAATAAAAAACTAAAATCTGTAAACAGAATCTGGTGCGTGCCCAAACCCATAAAACTCATAAACTGATTGATACTCCCATGAATACTGAAAATCCCAATAAAGGCATAAGCTTTTAATAATAAATTCACCCATGTTGGTAAAATAACGAGCATTAACCACAACTGTTTATGCTTGAGCTTTGTCAAAAAATAAGCCGTAGGATAACTTACCAATAACGTAAAAATGGTAATCAGAAAAGCATACCAAACCGAATTAATGGTCATACTTAAATACGTTCCTGATGTAAAATACGTTTGGTAATTCGCCAAGGTAAACTGGCCATTCATATCGAAAAATGATTGATAAATAATCATTAGCACTGGCGCAATGACGAATAAAAGTAACCACATTACATAGGGAATCGAATAAATTCGACGCATTGTTTTCATTTTATTTTCCCCTTTCGTTTACTCGTCGTAACTTTCTAAACGGGCATCAAAGTCTTCTTCTGATTCATTGAAGCGCATCACGTGAATATCTTCTGGCTCAAAAGAGAGACCTACTTGAGCACCTTCTTTGGCTTTTCGAGTGGAATGCACCATCCATTCGTTTCCTTGTTCATCAAAACAAATAATTTCATAATGAACGCCGCGGAATAACTGCGTGTCCACCGTTACAGTTAGCTTGCCTTTTTCAAGCGTGGTAATCGTTAAGTCTTCTGGACGTAAAACGACTTCTACAGGTTCATTTTTCCGCATGCCGCCATCGACACATTCAAACTTTTTGCCCACAAATGAAACTAAATTATCTTCCAGCATCACGCCGTCCACAATATTACTTTCCCCCACAAAGTCAGCAACAAAGTGATTAATCGGTTCATCATAAATATCGACTGGTGTGCCACTTTGCACGATATGACCTTTATTCATGACAAAAATTTCATCACTCATCGCTAATGCTTCTTCTTGATCATGGGTCACAAAAATAAAAGTAATTCCTAAACGTTGTTGTAAATCACGTAGTTCATATTGCATCGCTGTGCGTAATTTCAAATCTAAAGCGGATAACGGCTCATCTAAAAGTAATACTTTTGGCTCATTGACAATCGCTCGTGCAATTGCGACCCGCTGACGTTGGCCCCCAGACATTTCACTAATTTCACGTGTTTCGTAGCCCGGTAATTGAACCAAACGTAATGCCTCTTTCACTTTTTTTTCAATTTCTGCTTTGGATAGTTTTTTGATTTTTAAACCAAATGCAACATTATCAAAAACATTCATGTGAGGAAACAAAGCATAATCCTGAAACACGGTATTGACTTGGCGTTTATTGGCAGGTACATCATTTATTCTTTTACCATCAAAATAAACATCGCCAGAAGTCACGTCATTGAATCCCGCAATAATACGCAAAATCGTTGTTTTACCACATCCTGAAGGTCCTAATAAGGTATAAAATTTTCCTTCTTCAATTTCAAAGCTGACATTTTTTAATACTGGTTCATCGTCAAATTGTTTGACAACATTTTCAAATGAAATCACATGGTTTCTCACTGGATAAACTCCTCCATTTCGTCCTTTATAAATACGATTCTGTCGCCACAATTAACGCACGACTTTTTCCTCGACCATTGTTGCTAATTTGGTGAGGTTCTGTTGCTTGGTAATACATGGTTTGACCTTTTTTAGCAATATACGTGGCTTCCCCTAATGTCAAACGAATGGAGCCATCAATCACATAAATAAATGTTTCCGATAGAGAAGGTTCAAACGTTTTGTATTCGCCATTTTTATCAAAAGTAATAATGACAGGTTCCATTTCTTTTTCATTTGAGGCTGGAATTAACCATTTTAGTTCATAGCCATGTTCTTCATCATAATAGAGGGTACTTTCTTCTTCATTGTAGACAATTTTCTGTTCAAGCGGTTGCTGACTAAAAAACTGCTCTGGCGTCACGCCTAGTACTTCTAAAATTGAGAAAAATGTTTCCATTGATGGTGAGCTTAAATCCCGCTCCAATTGGGAAATATAGCCTTTGGATAAATCCGTTCTTTCGCCTAATTCTTCTTGTGTTAAATTTTTCTGAATGCGTAAATTTCTCAACTTCTCACCAATTTCCATGGCACACCTCGTTTCTATTTTCAGCTAATCTTTTCAACAAAAGTTTTGTAATACTAAACTTACAGTTTAGTTTTACCTTTTTTAGTATACGAACTTTTTGAAAAATTTCAACCATTTTTCTTTATTTTTCTAGTCTAATTGTCACACAATCTTTTTTTTCTGTATAACTTACTGTTTATAAGAAGAAAAATGATACGAAAAAATCAGAATATGATAAAATAAGACGAGTTGCTTTTTTACATAATTGGAAGGAGAGTTTTTATATGAATTCATTTCAAGCATTTACGTTAAGAGAACAAGATACATCTGTTATTGGTCAACTAGAAACCATTACTTTAGACGATTTATCAGAAGGCACTGTAGTAATCAAAGCAGCCTACTCCTCAGTTAACTTTAAAGACTCTTTAGCTTCAAAAAAAGACGGCGGTGTGATTCGCAATTATCCAATGATTCCAGGAATTGATGTCAGTGGCACTGTTGTCACATCGGAAGATCCTCGTTTCAAAGAAGGCGATAAAGTGATCGTAACAGGCTATCAATTAGGGGTTAGTCATACTGGTGGTTATTCTGAATATGTGCGTGTTCCTGGCGATTGGGTAGTTCCACTTCCTGAAAAAATGAGTCTCAAAGAAGCAATGATTTTCGGAACTGCTGGCTTTACGGCCGGATTATCTGTCACAGCTTTAGAAGACGATGGCTTACGCGACGACAAAGAAGCCCCCATCGTTGTAACTGGTGCGACAGGCGGTGTTGCGACATTGTCTATTGCGATGTTGCATCAATTAGGCTACACTTCAATCACTGCATTAACTAGAAAGCCAGATTCTTTTGAGCTTTTAAAAGAGTTAGGTGTTAGTGAATGCTTATTAGTAGAAGATTTCTTAGCAACTCCTGTTAAAGCATTGATGAAACAGCGTTTTGCTTTTGCAATTGATACCACTGGTGGGGAAATTACTTCTGCTGTTTTACCACAACTTCGTTATGATGGCCGTTCAGCCATTTGTGGCCGCGCTGCTGGAATTACATTAGAGACAACCGTTTTACCCTTTATTTTACGGGGCGTTCATTTATTGGGCATTGATTCGGTTAATGTTGGTATGGACAAACGAAAAATAGTCTGGCAACGTCTTGCCACTGATTTAGACATCACTGAAAAAGCTGTGTATCAAGAGATTACTTTAGAAGAACTTCCCCCTGTTTTTGAAGCATTACAAGCAGGCCAACATATTGGACGGACCATTGTCCGAATTTCTTAAGGAGGCGTTTTGATTATGGATGTTTTAGTTACTGCTGGCGGAACGTCAGAACCGATTGATAATGTTCGTTCGATTACCAATCATTCTTCTGGCGGACTAGGAAAAGCAATTGCTGAAAGTTTTTTAGCTGCGGGACACACCGTAACCTACGTAACAACCAAACATGCATTACGTCCAACCCAACAATTGGACTTATCAATTAAAGAAATAGAAACAACGGTTGAATTAGCCACTACGTTAGAACAACTCTTTGCTGAAAAGCAATTTGATGCGATTGTTCACGCAATGGCAGTCAGTGATTTTACGACGGAAACCGCGCAAACGGAAGAACAATTTATTGATTCTTTTGCTCAACAATTAAGCGAACAAACATTGCCAAAGACCAAAGAAGCCTTGGCAACTATCGTTCAAAACACATTGAATCAGATTGCTGATATTCCTCAAACAGCAACAAAAATTTCATCTGATACGGACCGATTATTAATTTTTCTAAAGAAAAATCCTAAAGTCATCCAAATGATTCGTGACAAGCAACCCCAAACTGTTTTAGTGGGCTTTAAATTACTTGTCGACGTTTCACAAGAAGAACTTGTCCAGGTTGCACAAGCCGCTTTGGTTAAAAATCGGTGTGACTTTGTCTTAGCCAATGACTTGATGAACGTTCATGAAACAGAACACGAAGGATTATTAATTAACGAAACGGGCATTGTCCAAGAAGCTTGTTCAAAACAAGGGATTGGTTCAATGATCGTTAAAAATGTTGAAAAGAAATGGAGAGAACAACAATGAAAACTATTTTATTAGGCGTCTCTGGCAGCATTTCTGCATATAAAGCAGCAGATATTACAAGTCAACTAGCTAAGCTTGGCTACAATGTGGAAATTTTAATGACTAAAAGCAGCACAGCGTTCATCACTCCGCTGACCTTACAATCACTTTCTAAGAATCCAGTGCATACGGATGTCATGATGGAAATTGATCCCAGTAAAATTAATCACATTGAGTTAGCTAAAAAAGCGGATTTATTTTTAGTAGCACCTGCTTCGGCCAATACAATTGGGAAATTAGCCCATGGGATTGCCGACGACTTATTATCAACAGTTGCTTTGGCGCTTTATCCTGAAACACCAAAAATTATTGCGCCCGCGATGAATACGTATATGTACCAAAACCCCATTGTCCAACGAAATATTGGCATTTTAAAAGAAGTCGGCTATCAAGAAATAATCCCACGTGAAGCTCTATTAGCTTGTGGCGATTATGGTCGTGGCGCACTTGCCACTGTTGAAGATATCCTTCAAACAGTGATGAAAATTTTAGCATCTGATAACAAGGAGTAATTTATGAATAACACGAAAAAATTTACGTTAACAGCAATGTTCTTAGCTATCTTACTTTTACTGGCTTTAACCCCGCTAGGATTTATCACATTAGGTCCTTTAAATTCGACCACGATGCATATTCCTGTAATTATTGGTTCCATTGTTTTAGGGCCAAAAATCGGTAGTATGTTGGGCGGCACGTTTGGGATCATTAGCTTAATTAAAAATACGACAGCACCAACACCTTTGTCGTTTGTTTTTTCTCCATTTATTCCCGTGATCGGTACCGATCACGGTAGTTGGAAGGCTCTTTTAATTGTGCTAATTCCGCGGATTTTAATTGGGGTCGTTCCTTATTTCGCTTACAAATGGCTAAATAAATTAACGAAGGAAAAAGCGCAACCTGTCTCCTTATTTGTGGCTGGTGTTTTAGGCTCAGCAACGAATACCATTTTAGTCATGAACATGATTTATTTTCTTTTTAATTCAGCTTATGCTGAAATTATTGGTAAAGCTGGAACTGCTGTTTACCTAGCTATTATTGCGACGATTTTCAGTTCTGGTGTGCCAGAAGCTCTTGTTGCTGGTGTAGCTGCTTCAGCAATTGCTAGCGTTTTGCTTCGCTTAATGAAACGGAATGCAACGCAAAAACTATAGAAAAAAACACAGGGACTAAAAATCAAGTTTGATTTTTAGTCCCTGTGGTTCTTATTTATTTTTTTTGTTTTCGTAATTTATAGGCATATTCACTGGCTTTAAATAATAATTTATTAACCGGTAAATCGAATTCCCCAATAAATTCATTAATCGTTGGGTTGAAGTTCGCTTTAAACTTAATTAAGCCATCATTTAAACTACCTTCTAAGCCGCCCATATTACAGCTTTCGCAGCCACGGTTAAAACATTCTTGAATGGCATCTCGCCAAGTCACATATGTTGGCATGTAGCGTTTATAACGATCATCTAAGCCAGCATAAAGGATTTCACTTGTTGGACCAAATGTCACAGCCAAGGCGCCAGCAACCGTTACAATTTCACCAGCTTCTGCGATATTTTCTTCTAATTCTTTTAGTTCCCGAGTCAAGGAAGCATCTAATTCTTCTAAATTATGGCGCTTTTTCACTTGATTTTCTTTCAAATTACTCAAGTCTTTTTGATTTTTATCATAGCGTTGTCGCGTGCTATCTAAGCGTTCCTTTAAATTGACTTGCGCCAGCATAATAAAGGAGTCTTCTGGATAAATGTTCAACAGCTTCTTAAAGTAATCACTATTCCGCAAAGAAATATGTTGGCGTTCCATGGTTGATTGAATGACTTTTTCAAATTCATCAACAAAGTCAACATGCCCTTGCTGCACAACGACCCCTTTTTTTTCAGCTGTTTTAATCATTTTCTTGGTACTTTTTGACAATTGTTCCTCACTAAAATCTTCACGATAAATATTCGCTTGGAAGCGGGGCTGGATGGTGGCCCCCATATCCATTGTCAGTCCTTGATATTTGGCCCCTGCTTTTTTCAAGGTCTCAATAATAGCTGTCGCTTCAGCATGCGGTTGATGTTCTTCTCCCAAATGGAAATCTTGATAATGAACCGCTGGATCCATTTTTATAAATAAAGCTCGTTTTTTCTTGCCAAATTTTTTCAATTCAGCCATAAAGTAGCTGACCAAACGTTCATTTGTATAGTCCATTACTGGACCTCTTGGTGTATATAACATCGTAAAACCGGCTGGTAATGGTTTGATTAAAACTAAACTTGATGCGACTAATGTATCCTTTTCATAAACCCCAACAATTTCAGAACCCCAGTTATCCTTGACTTTTGCCCATGAAGATGACTGTAGTAAATTACATAATGGGTGATTTTTAACAAATGTATCGTGTACTTCTGCCGGAATACCGATTTTAAATGTGTACATGTTCAAACTCCTCTGCTGTGACTTTCCAATAGTCCGTTTATCTTACACTATCATAGTGTATTCCAACAGACTAGTAAAGTTTTACATGAAAATTTTTAGAAAAAATGTAGATCTTATTCTTTATGTAAAAAAGACGAGGTAGAAACAGTTCATTCTACCACTTAGTTCACTAATAGCAACGACACTTTTCTTCACTGCCATTCAAAGGATGAATCATTTCTATCCACATCTTTTCAATTAAATACGTGTTTCAAATTTTAATGACTTGTTGATAAAATACATGATTGGTACTGAAATCGTCATAATAATCGCTTCACTTAATGCTAACCAACCATAAGTTGTCCAAAATGCTTGACCGCCACTTGGTACTAGCATAAAGGCAATAAAAAACATACTTACAGTAAAAAATAGACTATTTAGACACATTCTAACAGGAATACTTGGTACCTTTTTTTGTAAAAAAGCTGTTAAGCTCAACGCAAATAATGTTTGCGCTCCACCAAACAGAGCATCCATTACACCGAAACCAAAAAATAAGTTAAAAAAGATAACGCCGCCTAAAACACCCCACATCAATTTGCGATTGAAAACGACTAGGTGATTCAAACTTTCTGAAATTCTAAATTGAATCATACCAGAAGAAACTGGCCGAACCAATAAAGAGAGGACAATATATAAGCCCATAATGATACCATTGGCTAAGACTGTTCTTAGCTTTCGATTGGCTTGAAACGAATTTTGCATACTTTTTCCTTCTTTCTCCGAGTTTTTTTACAAGGGATGGTTGATGAACCTTGGTTACAATTGCAACAGTTCACATTCTAATATGGAAAGTCAAAATAGTCAATGAAAGCCCTGTTTTACTTTGCACTTATTTGCAGTTTTCACCTCTCGTGCATTGTTTCGTACCTTTTTCTAGTCATTTTTTACTTTTTTAAGCAATCTTTATTCGCAGAAGTTCCTCCCTCTGGTATAATGGACAATAGCGATTCAAAGGAGGAGCTCAATGAACATTCACTACTATCTTATTATCAACGAGCAAGCAAGTAGCGGCAATGGCCGAAAAGTCGCTAGAAAAGTGATTCAACAACTCAAGCAACAAGAACTTAAATATACGGCTCTTTACACTGATTACGCTGGACATGAAAAAGAATTGACGAAGGAACTTGCAGAAACAACTTTACTTCCTTGGTCTGAAGACTTAGACGTTTCAACTTTTCCAATCCTAGTCGTGCTAGGCGGCGATGGCACACTACATAATGTCATTAATTCATTACTTCCATATGATTCAGCTATTCCTTTAAGCTATATTCCATGCGGCTCTGGAAATGATTTTGCACGAGGGGTGGGATTATCAAGGAATATTGATAAAGCATTGCATCAAATCCTGCGCACCAGACGACCAAAAGAAATTCAAACGATTCATTATGTAGAAGCCAACCAAGAAGAAATCGGCTTAGCCACCAATAATGTTGGCTTAGGGTTAGATGCGGCAATCGTGGAAAAAACCAACGAATCGTCATCAAAAAAAGCCTTAAATAAATTTAAGCTTGGCTCGCTTTCCTATATTTCTTCAATCATTCATGTCTTTTTTAAACAAAAAGGCTTTCCAATTTTAGTTGAAATGAATGGTAAACAATACACATTTAATCGTGCTTTCCTATGTACGGTCACAAATCATCCTTATTTTGGCGGGGGCGTATCAATTATGCCGACGGCCAATCCTCGCAAAGCAGTCGTGGACTTAGTTGTCGTGGAACGAATCAATATTTTTAAAATTTTGTGGCTTATTTTCCTATTGCTTCGCCAAAAACAAGGGAAATCTAAGCATTTTCATCATTTTCAATCAAGCAAAATTCGAATTGTTTCGACGATTCCACAAACCATTCACGCAGATGGCGAGATTTTAGGCAAACGAAGTATTGATATGGTTTATACCACACAAAAACGTTTGTTTTGGTTTTAACTGAGTCCCTTAAGGTTGAAAAAGAGTGCCATAAGTCAAAACGACTTATGGCACTCTTTCCTTTTCTCACATAAATTGATAAGGCGTCGTATCCTTCATTCCAATCATTGGATCAACAGCATTTGTTTGAATAATTTCGACTGTTAGTCGTGGTTCTTTTGGTAATGGTTCTTCGACAACTTTTGTCGCTTTCTTTGCTGTTTCTGGGGTTGACTCTTCCCCTTCATCAGCAAATAGTGAAACTTCTTGTACCGTTGTGTCAACTAATTGCTCGTCTGTTTCTTTTATCTGATCGGCTTTCGTTGATTGCTGTTCATTTTCATAAGAGACAGCTTTTGTTTCTTTTTCAGTAAATGGATGGTCTGCCGTTAAACCTTCTTCATAGGCTTCTAACTGAGTTCTAGTCGTTAAGGTCATTTGTTCTGCGTTCACGATTCGTTCTTTTAGCATCGTCATGCGACTAGCCGATTCGTTTTTGACACATGTTTCAAAAGCAGAAACCTCACCTAATAGAATTAATAATTCTTTACTACGTGTCACTGCTGTATACAGCAAATTTCGTTGCAGCATTCGGCTATACTGATGAACCATTGGCAGTAACACCATGCGGAATTCACTACCTTGCGCTTTATGAATCGAACAACAATAGGATAACGTAATTTTATTCCATTCATTTCTTTTATACGTTACTTCATTATTATCAAACTGTAAAACCAACTCGTCCACTTTGTCCTCTGAGTCTTTGGCTAAAGTAATTCCGACGATTTCTCCCATATCTCCATTGAACACATTTAATTCTGGCGTATTGACTAGTTGCAAAACTTTGTCCCCAATCCGATAGACGGTGTCATTCCATTTGACTTCTTTTTTCTTACCATCATTTGGATTGAAGATTTCTTGCATCATCTTATTCAAGGCATCAATGCCGGCTGCGCCACGATACATTGGCGCTAAAACTTGGATATCTTGTGGCGTAAACCCTTTTGCTTTTGCCTTTGTGACGATTTGTCGAATGTATTCTTCGATATGACCAATATCACTTGCAAAGAACGAGCGATCCTTTTGATTTTTTTGAAAATCAGCAGGCAACTTTCCTTCTTTAATTTCATGGGCAAGAGGAATAATACTTGAACCGTCTCCTTGACGATAAATTTCGTTTAACTCACATTTGGGAATTTCGTTAATTTGCAATAAGTCATGTAAGACTTGACCTGGACCGACAGACGGTAGCTGATCCTTATCACCAACAAAAATCACTTGCATGTTTGTCGGAATAGCTTTTAATAACGTATTGGCTAACCAAGTATCCACCATTGACATTTCATCTACAATTAGCAAACCGCCTTCTAATTCTTTGGCGGTTAAACTCGGATTTTTTTCACGACCTGTCAAGCCTAACAAACGGTGGATGGTACTTGCAGGTAAACCTGTCGTTTCGTTCATGCGTTTCGCTGCTCGCCCAGTTGGCGCCGCTAGCAAGATTGGAAACATCTCCTGCGTGTAGTCTTTGAGATCTAATGAAAGACCATTTAGTTCCGCAAACAACGAGACAATCCCATTAATAACAGTTGTTTTCCCTGTTCCGGGCCCTCCAGTTAAAATAAATAACGGCGATTTAATCGCTTCTTCAATCGCTGCTTGTTGCGAGTCGCCATACTGAATATTTAAACGTTTCTCAATCATTCGGATATTTTTTTGGACTTCTTCTTCCTCGTAATGAATTTCTTTTTTACGAGAAAGTAAACGCTGAATCGAAGTACCAATGCCCCATTCAGAAAAATAGAGACTGTTCTCAAAAAGTTTAGTCTCTTCTTGTTGGATTTTTCCATGTTCGACTAACGTAATGATTTCATTGGCCACTTGATCAGGTGAGATTTCCACTGGGCGACTTGCTTCCAAGGTCCGAATCGCTTCTTCTAACAAAACATCTGCTTGAACATACGTATTGCCTGAGCGAATGGAGTGTTCAAACACTTCATGTAAAATCGCCGCTCGAATTCGAACAGCAGAATCCGCCTGAATGCCGATTTGTTCAGCAATATTGTCCGCTCGTTTAAATCCGACTCCCTCAATATCTTCAACTAACTGATAGGGATTTTCTTGAATCACAGAAAGGGTTTCTTCTTGATACGTTTGATAAATTGAAAAAGCTAACTGACTACCGAAGCCGTATCGATTTAGTCCCACAATCACTTGCTCCATCCCGTGATTCAAACGAATTGTTTCGACGATTACTTGACGTTTTTTTTCATTTAAAACAGTAACTTCTTCCAAAACACTCGGGTCATCAATAATTCGGTCAATCGCACTTTCCCCTAATACTTCAACAATTTTTTCAGCGGTTCGTTTACCAATGCCAGGAAATTTGTCACTTGATAAATAGTTAACCACCCCACTAGCCGAAGTCGGTCTTTCTTGCTGATAACTATCCACCTGAAACTGTCTGCCATAACGAGGATGGTCCACAAAATGACCAAAGAAACGGTAGGGTTCCTCTTCTTGAACTTGGCCAAAACTTCCAGTTACTACAATTTCTTTTTCTAAATAATCTGTATTTGTATCGGTCACATTTACAAGAACGACTTTATAAAAATTACTGGGATTTTCAAAAAAGATTGCTTGTACAGTCCCAACAATAAAGGCTTTTTCTTCGTCCTCACCAAAAAGTGTTACCACTACAAGCCCTCCTTTCTGTTGTGCGCTTATTGTGCTTTTTCTTTAGCTAAAAAAGACGTATCATTCCATAACGTTAAGTCGTACGGCATGTTCCTTGATGCCTCTTTGGTTTCAAGGATTGAAAGGCTATTGTTTAACAGCCCGCCCATTGTCCGTAATTCTGATAATGGTTTACCAGCCATCGCTTGGATTGCCGCCGTCAGCGCTGCTCCGTGTCCGACAAATAGAACTGGACCTTCGTGCTGCTTCGCCGCTTCAGCAACTGTTTCTGAAATCCGTTGAATCGCTTGCTCGATTGGTTCACCATCAAAAATTGTTGGATCATACAAATCTAAACGATGCCGTAAATGATCTAATTCTTCTCCATAAAAATTACGCATTTCTTCAATATATTGTCCTTCTAAACGACCTAAACCTAATTCTTTTAAGCTATCTGTATAAACAATTTCAACTGGACGATTCAATTCTTGTTGAATTCCCCGCGCAGTATTTTTGGCACGTAATAGCGGACTAGAATAAATTTTTTCAAACGGAATATCTTGTAAATATTGGCCTAATTGTTTAATTTCATCATAACTAGTTGGTAATAACGGCGAATCTCCTGTCATTCCTTGAAATCGTTTCTGTTGATTCCATTCAGTTTTTCCATGTCGTGTAAAATATAATTTCATGTAACTTCTCCAAACTTCTTTATCTCTTCATATGTCTTTCTAGTTTATCACTTCCCTGCGAAAATATCCATGGAAGTTTCTAGTAATCCAAGCAAAATAAGCCTAGAACAAAAATCTAAATTGTTTTTTGTTCTAGGCTTGGAAATTGGCCAACAGTAAAAATAAAACCACTTTCTTCTGACATTTTTGAAAAAAGCGCTACTGTCTTAACTTTTTTTAATCCAATTTATCATTTTCATAATGATGCGTCAGTTCTAAGTTCGGAAAATTTTGCTGACGTAAGGCTTCATAAACAATTAGTGCGGCAGTGTTAGAAAGATTCAACGAGCGCACATGTTCATCATTCATAGGAATTCGGATACACTTTTCTTCGTTTTCTCGCATAAACGTTTCTGGTAAGCCCGTTGTTTCTTTTCCAAAAAGGAAATAATGGTCCTCGCCATCATTATAATTGACCTCGCTGTATGTTTGGTGAGCAAATTTGGTTACTAAATGCAAGTGTTTGCCTGCCACATGGGCTAAAAAGGCAGCCAAATCTTTATGATACGTAATATTTACATCATTCCAATAATCTAATCCGGCACGTTTTAAGTGTTTATCATCTGTTGAAAATCCTAAAGGTTCGATTAAATGCAACGGTGTATTCGTCGCTGCACATGTCCGTGCAATATTTCCAGTATTTGCTGGAATTTGTGGTTCAAATAAAACAATATGGTTCGTCAACTATCTTCAGCTCCTCAAATATCAATCGTGTTCATTTTAGCATAAATTCAAAATAAATAGCGCCCACAATACTTATTTTCAAAAAAAAACCGCATGACGCGATGATGTCAGGCGGCAGCTATTCTAACCAATAAAAAAAACGTACCGTCTCGGTGTCTAGCACGGCGAGTCGTTACGTTAGTGAAGGTCTCTTCACTAACTTTTATCAGAACAGGACCCTGATAAAAACCAATGAAAAAACAACTTGTAAGTAATATAACACCAATGTCACTTTATTGCAAGACTTTTTTAGGATTTTCTTCACAAAAAAGTCTATCTTTTACGACCTACTAACAAGCGGACGTCAATCGTGATTTTTTCCAATGGTCGCTGTTGTAGCTCGGCTTTAACTTTTTGAGAAACTTGCCACTCTAATGGCGACATTTCTAATAAATCCAACCGTCTTTCCTCGGGAATGTCAAAGCAATAAGTTATTCGTTCATCTACTTCCACAGCTAATTCCTCGGCAAAACGTTGGACTACTTTTTGATTGGAATAACTTTGTTTCTTTTCGTCATTGGGATAAAAAGCCGCTCGTAATTCCTTTAAATAATTCTCTTCAGGAATAATTTTAATCACAGTCCCGTCAGCTTTTAGTACTCGCCGAAATTCTTGATAATGTGAAGGAGAAAAAATATTCAAAATCGTATCAAGCCCTTCATTCGCAAATGGCAAATTCGTTAAATCCGCCACACACCAAAACGCATCAATTGGCTGATTACTTGCTAAATAGATTCCTTCCTTTGATAAATCAAACCCGATTTTCAGTCCAGATAAGCCTGCTTGACTTAACTCAGCTAGAAAACTCCCTTCACCACAACCAACATCGACTACTGTTTTATTTTGAGGAAGATAGTGCATAATTTTGTTTAAAACAGGCGCGTACATGCCACTTTGAATCATTTTTCCTCGAGAAGTAAACATTTTTTTATTATATTCTGTCTGAACGCCATGATTTAGAAAGTATAACGTGCCTTTCTTGGATAAATCAAATTGATGCCTCTGTTGACAAATCAGACCAACCCCTTCTACATGCATTGGTTGATGACAAGTTGGACAGCGAAATACAGCTGCTTCTTTTTTCAATAATTGTTGTGCTCGTTCAATTTTCTTTAACATTTAAAACTCCTTACGTTCATCAAATGAACATTTTCTCTTATAAAAAGTTGCACTCTTTTTTTCAGGGCTATGGTAGTAAGCAGAATTATGGTACAATGCCTGTGAAGAAAAAGCAAGGAGCGATAAGAAATGATTAAAGAATTCTGTGCCGAAAATTTCACTAAGATTCCCCAAGCCATTCAAAAAGGTGCGAATCGCATCGAATTATGCGATAACTTAGCCGTGGGTGGAACGACGCCAAGTACTGGTGTTATTGAAGAAGTCTTAGCATACGCTGGCGAAAATTCTGTACCAGTGATGACAATCATTCGTCCTCGTGGCGGCAATTTTGTCTATAATGATATTGAATTAAAAATTATGCATACCGATTTAATCGAAGCAAAGAAATTAGGAACCGACGGCATTGTTATTGGCTGTTTAACTGAGGACGGCTGGTTAGATGAAGAAGCTTTGGACTTATTCATTGAAACAGCTGAAGGCTTGCAAATCACTTTCCATATGGCTTTTGATGCCTTGTCGAAAGAAAACCAATTTAAGGCGATCGACTGGTTAGCTGAGCGTGGTGTGACGCGTATTTTAACTCATGGCGGGCCAGCTGGTACCCCTATCGAAGACAACTTTGATCATTTAAAAGAATTAATTGCCTACGCAGATCAACGGATTCTTATTTTACCAGGTGGCGGTATTTCCACAGAAAACGTTCAAACTGTGATGGACACTTTAAAAGTCACAGAAGTCCATGGCACAAAAATTGTTTAATTTCTTGTATCTAAAAAAGTGAGGTAGCCATCGTAGTAACGGCTATCTCACTTTTTTGATTTCAAGCAAACCAACGAAACCTTTTACCTCAGTCTCATGATAAATAAGTGCAATTTTTTAAACAAAATAACGCATAAACATGCTGGCAATATTGAAATAAATTAATACACTGGTTAAATCACTTAAGGTAGTAATAAACGGGCCACTGGCAACTGCGGGATCAAACCCTAATTTATCCATTAACATCGGGATTAAACTCCCTGCTAAATTCGCCACAGTAATTGCACAGAGCATTGCCATCCCAATCACAAATCCAAGCGGAAGATTATGTTGCCACACGCCAACCACAATCATAATGGTTAAACCTGTCACAGCCCCCGTCACTAGTCCCGTGAGCACTTCACTTAAGATTAAGCGACCAAAATTACTATCCTTTTCATCTTTCATAGCCAAACGGCGTACCGCGACCGCCAATGATTGTGTCCCAGCATTGCCGGCTGTTCCGGTAATTAAAGAAATAAAAACGGCTAAAATACTCGCTTCGCTAACTAAAGACTCATAATTACTGATTAAAGAGGCCGTAGACATTCCTAAAAACAGCAATGTAATTAACCAAGGTAATCGTTTAGAAGCGGCTTTTAAAGGGTTCTCACTAACTTCCTCAACGTCGACCCCGGCTAAACCAGAGTAGTCGCTAGCGGCCTCATCATCAATAACATCAATAATATCATCAACTGTTACAATCCCCAACAAATGATCATCATAATCTGTAACTGGCACAGCCAAGAAGTCATAGTCACGAATTGTTTGCGCGACATCTTCTTGGTCATCGCCAACATGAACTGAAATAACCCGTTCATTCAAAATATCAGCAATCAAGGTATCATCATCATTAACAATTAAATCCCGCAACGAAATAACGCCGACTAAATGATTTTCTTGGTCGACTACGTAAACGTAATAGATTGTTTCCGCCATGTCCGCTTGATTCTTTAAGACGTACATCGCAGAACGCACTGTTTGATTCGCCACAATCGAAACAAATTCGGTGGTCATAATCGCCCCAGCAGTTTCATCTTCGTAATGAAGTAACTCTTTAATTTCGCCTGCTTCTTCACTACTTAACAAACTAAGATATTTCGCCTTTTGACTTTTATCTAACATATTTAGTAAATCCACCGCATTATCGGTATACATCTCAGCTAACATATCTGCTGCATAACTTGGGCGCATTTCAGCTAAATAATCTTTCATATTCTCATTATCTTCTTCGATAACATCAAACATATCCGCTAGTTCTTTCGGAGATAGGTAATTGTATAAATGTTGTCGGTCTTTTTCATCTAACGATTGGTAAAATTGTCCTTGTTCATAAATGTGTAACGCTAAAAATAGCTCACGAAATTCGTTCATTTGTTGATTTTTTAGCGTTTCTAAAAGAAGGGCAAATTGCTCTTCCATTTCTTGGCCTTCATTCATCTTACACTTTCCCCTCCTGCCTCTTTATTATTATAACGTATCATCTACACTTTTCATATCCTCCGCTAGTGGGGAAATCAGATGAACCGTTTCTTTGGTAAAAGGATGAGTAAAAATTAGTTCCATGCAATGCAACGCTTGCCGCTCAATTCCTTGATCCATCTTTCCATGATACATCTCATCCCCTAACAATGAACAGCCAATTGCTTCAAAATGTACCCGAATTTGATGTGTTCGTCCTGTATGGAGCTGAATGCGCACAGCTGCTGCTTGGGCTCCTCTTTTTGCGAGCCAATATTCTGTACTAGCAAATTGACCTGTTTCGATAACTTGGCGTTTTAATAAAGAGGACAAGTCGCGCCCAATTGGCTTTTCAATCAATTGATGCTCGTTTAACTGCTCAATCGCTCCACCAACAAGGGCATAATAAATTTTTGTCACCTTTTTTTCTCGTAATTCTTGGTCAATTAAAGCATGGGCAAAGCCGTGTTTCGCAAATAACATCAGCCCAGAAGTATCTCGATCTAAACGAGTCACGACATGAATAACTTGATTCACGTAATTTTGTCGCTTGTAATAGCCCTTAACACGATTCGCCATCGTTCCTGAAGGATGATACTGAGCAGGTATTGAGGCAATGCCAGCAGGCTTATTAACTACTAAAAAATGATCATCTTCAAACACAATTTCAATCGGTTCATCATCTGTTAATAATGTCTCATGTTCCGCTTCATCTGGAATCGTCATTTTAACGACATCGCCAGTTTGTAAAGGATAGATGGCATTTTGAACGGTCCCATTCACTTGAATTTTACCACCCTGAAATTTCACCTTTGCTAATAACCCTTTTGAAACACCTTGTTCCTTTAAAAAATATTTCACTTGTTGTGTTGTTTCTTTGTCATATGTCCATTGAAATTCCATCGTTTAATTAATCCTCACCAATAAAGGCATCTTTCACTCGATGCCAAAAATGCATGTGCCGATAAGAGGCAAAATGAATCCGTTCGTCTGCAATTCGATAGCAGACAGAAGCGATATTTTCTTGATAAATATCTAATTGGTCCACCGTGACAAAATAATCATCACTTTCCTGTAATTTAATCTCCAGCCACTCCGTATGTGCGATTACAATCGGTGACCCCAATGTTCGAAAGACACGATTGTTTAAGGAGGCGATTTCGGTTAACTGAAACGCATTAATGCTAGGATGCAAAACAGCCCCACCAATACTTTTATTATACGCAGTAGAGCCGGTTGGGGTCGAAATCGACAACCCATCACCACGAAATCGTTCAAACAGTTCGTCTTTAATAAACACATCGCCCACCATCGTCCGGTTTCCTCGTTTAATTGTCGATTCATTTAATGCTAAAAAATGTTTATCTGGTTTCCCATCTCTAAACCGAATCCGCACATCTAATAATGGATAACTTGTACTTTTTTCACGATGAATACATAAACTTTCAACTAGTTCTTTTAATTCATAATCACGCCAATCTGTATAGAAACCCAAGTGTCCGGTATGTACACCTAAGAAACTTACTTCGTTTAACAGATGATTAAATCGATGAAAAGCGGAAAGAAGCGTACCATCTCCGCCGACTGAAATCACAAGTTCAGGTTGACGATTGTCTATTTGAATTTGGTTTTGCTCTAATAGTGTTGTCAGTTGTTTTGTGACTTGTTTCGATTTTTCTTCCGAGTTATGAACAATCGCCACTTTCATAAGCAGACTCCTTTACTGATTTTCTGGTGTTTCGTTTTTAATTTGCTTATAGTATTCGTTTTCTAGCAATCCACGGCCATGAGAGAAGTAATGTTGTGCTTCTTGAATTTCTTCACGAATAGATGACATTTCTTCATCTAATAAATAGGCTGCCTCTGCCGCTCGCTGAAGGCGTTCTTTCATTTCTTCAGGAAAGACACCTTGATATTTATAATTCAAAGAATGTTCAATCGTTGCCCAAAAATTCATGGAAAGTGTCCGAATTTGGATTTCGGCCAAAATAATCTTTTCCCCAGTGACTAATTGCACAGGATATTCCACCACCACATGGTACGAACGATAACCACTTTCTTTTTTATTTTCAATGTAGTCCCGTTCTTCCACAATTTTTAAGTCTTTACGATTTCTTAAAAGTGCGACTACCTGGTAAATGTCTTCCACAAATTGGCACATAATCCGCAAACCAGCAATGTCTTGCATTTCTTCTTCAATCCGATTTAAAGGAATATGCCGAATAGCCGTCTTGGTCAAAATACTATCTACTGGTTTCACACGTCCTGTAACGAATTCAATTGGTATGTGTTTATCTTGCTCCCGAAATTGTTTACGAATACCTCGTAGTTTTACTTTTAATTCGCTGACCGCCTGTTCATATGGCGCTAAAAACAGCTCCCACTCTCGTTCCATGGTAGATCCCTCAATTTCCTTGAATTTCATTCACTGATTATTTTACCACAGTCCTCCCTAAAATAGGGTGTTATTCGCTATTTGATTTCCAAACGCCTTTCATTAGAAAAAATTTTCACAGAGAAGACCACTTTTCTTGACGGAAACCTATATAATATGTGAAAATTGGAGTGATTTAAGAAAGAGAGAGAACCCCATGAGTGAGCACTTAGAAATTGAATTTAAAACATTAGTTAGTCCGCAAGATTTCAAACGATTAATCGACCATTTTTCTATTCAAAAAACGGACTTTTTTACGCAAACAAATCATTATTTTGATACGGACGATTTTCAATTAAAAGCACAACGAATGGGCTTAAGAATTCGCGTATTAGCAGATCGTGGTGAGTTAACCTTAAAAGTTCCTGCGCCAGAAGGATTATTAGAAATCAATGACCCTTTATCGCTTGAGACGGCGAACCACTTTATCAAGAGGAATCACCTCCCTACTGAGGGGGCTGTGGCGAAGAAATTACAAGAATTAGGTATTGAAATCGCCTCGATCCATTTAATTGGTTCATTAAAAACAGCACGTGCAGAAAAACAAATTCCTCAAGGACTACTTGCGTTAGACGAAAGTTGGTATAACCAACAGCACGATTTTGAATTAGAGTTAGAAGTTACTGAAGCTGAAAGCGGCAAGCAAGCGTTTCAAACATTAATGGCTGATTTGAACATTCCCATTACGCTTGCACCTAACAAGATTCAACGCATGATGCGGACCACTGCCCCTTAGTATTCGAAGCACTGACGTTCTGGCACCTGTATTTGAAAAAGCATGGCATTGGAGGAAGTATGAATGGTTGAAATTTATTTGTTCGTCAATCCTTTAGGCGGCGTCTGTTTAGAAATTGAAAAAGAAATTATACAATTGTCTGTTAACGACAAGAAAAAAATACAATTGCGCTTTATCCCTTTATTAAACATGAAAACGATCAATGAATTTTTGAGTCGTCAACATATTCCGATTAATGACATTAAACGACGGAATCGAATTTTTGAAGATTTATACTCAGCCGCTCTTGACTATAAAGCAGCACAGTTACAAGGCCGAAAAAAAGGCCGACAATTGTTGATTGGCTTACAAAAAGCAGTAGCTGAAGACGGTCTAGCTTACTCTCCTGAGTTATCAGAAGAACTACTTCTAGCGGCCGGCGGGGATATTGATATGTATCGTAAAGACCGACAATCCGATTTTGTCAAAGAATCTTTCCAAACCGACCAAAAAGTTGCTCGAGAAATGGGGATTAAACAACATCCTACCGCAGTCGTTTACAACTATACTTGCGAGAACGATTTCGGCATTTTAGTCGAAAATTTTGAAAACATGGATGAAATTAAACAACTTTGTCGTGTCCATCCACATAACGAACCGTTGCTGGACCAAGGTGACGCAACCTTTGAATTTAAACGTCGCTCCAATTATCATTTTCCAAATGGACATTTACATTTATTATAAAAAAGAAGGACCAGTTGACTGGTCCTTCTTTTACTATTTTCACCATGTTCTATAATAATAGATAAAGTCTAATACTACTACATTTGATGCTTTGTTCTTATAAAAGACAGCTATGGAATGGGTCCATGTATATATATTATGTACTCTTAAATATTAACACCGAAATTTGTATCAACCACCAATATCTATTTCAGTTCATCGACTAATCTCTTGGAACGCTATCAGACAATACTCGCCGATACTAACTCAAAAAATCGAGTAAATTTTATTCGGTTTAACACAAGCTAATTTATTTCTTCCCATTTATTTTTAGTCTGTTTATATAATATGGTTAGTTCTTTTTTATCCTTATCTAAATTTTTATTTATTAATTCCTGAATCTCATAAGAAAATTTATTTCTTTGATTTACATTGTCAAAGATGAATTCTTTATCAAAAGATAACTCTAACCCATTTAATGCTCCTGTTGTCCAGTAAATTTTTATATTCGAATCATCACCGCTATAATACATATTAAACTTTTCGTTTTCAGAGATATACGAACTCATTAATTCCAATTCTTCTGGAATTGTAAACAGATTATAATTATCAATTTTAACCACATGATATTGAATGTTATCTTCTATTAAATTATAAGTTTGACCATTTTGATTCCATTCTTTGACACCGCTATACAAATTATTCAGACGAAGTTGTAAAATAGTAAAATATCCACCTATACATAGTACTATAATTAATAATATTAAAAATAATTTTTTGTACTTCTGTCCCTCTCTAATATCTTTCGAAAGTTTCTCCACCATCGTATTGTCCTCCTTCAATAATCGATCCAAGGTCATTTCATAAAGATTACTTAGTTCAATTAAACAATCAATATTAGGATATGATTTATTATTCTCCCAGTTAGAAATTGTTTGCCTAGTAACGTATAATTTCTCAGCAACCTCTGATTGTGTCAATCCTAATTCATTTCTTCTCATTTTTAATGAATTCCCTATGTTCAAAAAAAAACCTCCTTTTATTACTCTAAAGATAATAGAAGCTTGATATAAAAGAAAGCAACAATCTATTTAATTATATAACTAAACCTGGTTTTACACAGATATATTTACTATTCTGTATAAAACCAGGTTTATATTTTATGTTTACTAAGAAGTTACGAATTATAATTTTTCAACCAAAGCTTCTAATTCCGTTAAACGTTCTTCAAAAACTTTCATTGCATCTTCGATATACGCGGCTTGTGTCATATCCACGCCCGCTTTTTTCATCACTTCAATTGGGAAGTCACTACTTCCTGCTTTCAAGTAGTTAAGGTAGTTCTCTAAAGCTCCCTCTTCTCCAGCTAAAATATGTTTAGACAATGCCGAAGCGGCTGAGAAGCCAGTTGCATATTGATAAACATAGTAATTGTAATAAAAATGTGGAATTCTCGCCCATTCGTAACTGATTTCTTCGTCTCTAACTACTTCTGGTCCATAATATTTAGCATTGAGCTCGCCATAATACTCACTCAAATATTCACTTGTTAATGGCGTGCCTTTAGCATCTTCCGTGTGAATAAAATGTTCAAATTCCGCAAATTGGGTTTGACGGAAAATGGTTCCCTTAAAGCCGTCTAAATAGTGATTTAAGACATACGCACGTACTTTAGGATCTGTTTCTGTTTGTAATAAATATTCTGTTAAAATATTTTCATTTGTGGTTGAAGCAATCTCAGCTAAGAAAATTGAATAGTCGCCATAAACATACGGCTGATTATTTCTTGTATAGTAACTATGAACACTATGGCCCATCTCATGGACTAATGTAAATAGTTGATCCAAACTATCATGCCAATTCATTAAAATGTATGGGGCTGTATCATAAGCTCCTGAAGAATATGCGCCGCTTCGTTTTCCTTGATTTTCAATCACATCAATCCAACGACTTGAAAAAGCTTCTTTGACAATAGATAGATAGTCTTCACCTAGTGGTTTTAAAGCCTCAATTGCTTTTTCTTTTGCTTCTTCATAGCTGTAACGAATTGGTGCTTCACCTAGCAAAGGCGCATACAAGTCGTACATGTGTAATTCTTCTACGTTTAATAATTTTTTTCTTAATTTTACATAACGATGTAGCAAAGGTAAATGTTTATTTACTACAGCTACTAATGTTTCGTGAACACTTTCAGGAATATGATTACTTGCTAAAGAGGCTGCCCGAGCAGAATCATAATTTCTAATTTTTGCTTTATAGTTATGTGTTTTAACATGTGCACCTAAAGTTGAGGCTAATGTATTTCTAAATTGTTTGTATACTTTGTACAACCCTTTAAATGCTGCTTCACGAACAGATGGATCGACACTTTCCATTAATTGACCATAAACGCCATGAGAAAGTTGAATTGTTTCGCCTTCAGCATTTTGCACAGTTGGAAATTCTAAGTCTGCATTATTTAAAATTGAAAATGTATTACTTGAGGCACCAAAAATTTCACTAGCCCCCGCCAGTAAAGCTTCTTGTTCCATCGATAAAACATGGGGACGTTCATCTAAAATATTTTGAATATAGTGACGATAAACAGCTAATTTCGGCTGCTCTTCAAAATATCCCCAGATTTGTTCATCACTTAATGTTAAAACCTCTGGGTCAAACCAAGAAACAGCTTCACTAACTTGTGCATATAAAGAACTAGCTCTGGCATATAAAGCTTGGTAAGCTGTATTTGTAGTGTCTTGATCATTTTTTAAATGAGAATAGACATATAATGTTTCCACTTTTCGATAGACATCTAAAACGTATTCTAACGCAGCTAGAAAAGCTTCTGCACCATTCCCTAAGGTACCTTTAAATGATTCTGCTTGATTTAGCTCTTCTGTCAACTGATTATACGCAACATCAAAAGCAGCATCATCTTTAAAAATTTTGGTTAAATCCCAAGTCAATGGAGTTGGAACTTCATCACGTGTTGGTAATTGTTTAATTTCGCTCATAGTTTACTCTCCTTTAAGAAACGTTTTACTCATTATACTATCATAATTTAACACGTGTGACTAAAAAAATGTTGTTTTTTCACTTTTTTTAGCCAATGAATGAGCTTTTCAGGATCTTCTCTTAGGAAAATACTAGTTATTAGGTACTTATTGTTTACTTTAATTAACACATAACATTCTTGTAACCAGCTCAATAATCTATTCCCCACGATTTTAAAAAGCTTTTTTAAGCCAATATTCGGCAGTGGCTGCCAAACAAAGTTCCCTTCTTCCAAAAAAATAGCTTCCAAGATACGCCATAGTTCCTGTTTGGTCACTAAACGCTCTTCTTCGGTTTTTAGTGCTTCCCAAACAAGCATTTTTAAATGAATATCTTCTTCAGAAGAAGGTAATAGCTTCAATCCAGGATAGTAAAACCAAGGAGGTAACTGGAGAAGGTGACAACCTTTCGTATATAAAAAGCTCTGTGTTCTAAGCAACTGAGCATTTCTGTAACCAAGTTGTTGTGTCAATTTTTGATAATAATCATGCATCAATTGACCAGTGTGCCGTCTATTTGGCAGTAAATTTAAATTAGCGGTCGGTAGTCGGAAGATTTCTAGTAATTTTTTTTCGTAAAAATCCCATGATTGTTTTCTTCTATAAAATTGTTGACATTGACTCTCTTCAATATGACAAAGTAATTCTATTCGTTCTTGCTTCTTATTGGCCGTCCATAAATAAAATCCCAAGGACTCCGAAAAGTAAAGGAATTGTTTCGTTAATTGCGTGAGCTTGTCTTTAGGCACTAATCGTTCACCTAAAATCCAAACAACTTGATAGCCATGAGCTTGATAAGTCTCCGTCCGTTCCACCAAACGTTTAATTGGCAATGGACTACATTGAATTTCAATGGCTATCTTGCCAATGAGTAAATCTGGGCGTTGCTTCAAGGTGGGTAAGTATGCCTCAACTTGAAAGGACAGCTTTTCGCGTAAACACTTTTCCGCAAAAAGCTGCTTCAAGCGGAGGTGTTCTTCTGTTTCAGCTTCTGCTTCGTACCAACAACTATTCTTTTTACGATGAGCAAAATGGGGTATTTTAATGGGGCCTGCCTTCAAAATGACCGATTGATAACACATTGGACACACAAAAGCTTGTTCGCTTCGTATCTGTGTTAATTCATCAATCGAGCAATCGATTAAAGAAAATAATTCTTGGTTGTCTGCCGTTAAAGCTGTTAACATGATTTTCACCTCTCATAAATAAACTACGCAAAGTTTCTTAATTTTCATCAAAAAAAAAAAGCAAAAACTCGAAAGTTTTTGCTTTTTTGCTTAATCATTAAAGTAATAACGTGTTAATTCCAGCGCACTGCGTTCCATAATACAAGTGCCATATTCGACTAAAGTATCCTGAGTGACAGTTGTTTTATGAGCGAATTCTAAAATCTGTGCAATTTCATTGTCAACATTTGTTTTTTCTAATTCATCGGTTAAGAACAAAACTTGTAAGTAATAACGATCGTTGTACGTGTATAAGTTAGTCAAAACAGATTGCATGAAGACTTCTTTGGATAATTGGATCATCGCTTCAAAATTATCTAATTCAAAGATTACATTTCTGTTTGTTTCATCTGTGGCTTCCATCTCATCAAGTTCATCGGCGGCTGCTTTGTCTGCTTCAATTTGTTTGCGAATCAATTCGCTAACATCTGCATTGACTTCGCTCAGACCTTCTAAGGAAGACAAGTCGTCCATAGCGACATTTTTACTAATAAACAGTTCTAAGCCATCATTTTTAGGCAAGACTTGGAAAGTGACTGCTTCACTACCTTGGAATTCATCTTCGACATCAACTTCTTCTAAAATACTATAAAAGAAATTTTCAACATCTTTGTGGTTTCCTAGTAAGTCAAGAAAAGTAATCCCTCTATCCGCCAGGTCTTCGTTGCCAATTAACACACGAATCGTATTTTCATTAATATGTTCCATTTCCATAGCGCTACACCTCTCTTTGCTTCAATCAGGAAACTTCTTACGTTCATTGTAGCGAAAACTACACAAAAGTAAAGTGGAAAGTCTGTAAATCCTCGAAAACTAGCGAACGTTTTATAAACTTTGAACTTTTTTAACGATTGGTTTTTCGCTCCTTCTACCTCTTCATCTTAACGCAGTCTCTCCAAAAAAGATACTATTTTTCCTTGACCACGTTCTGCCAAATCAAATGAATACAAGTTCTAAATATGTATTAAAAAGCCAGAGATAAAAATCCCTGGCCCTAAATTCATATGAATCGTTCTTTATTAAAATTAACAAATAAAGAACAAAATTTTATATTTTTTATAAACCTGCCATTAATTGTGCTTGGCGCAATTCCAGTTGTCGAACATCTCTTGGTAAGAATCGGCGAATTTCATCTTCGTTAAAACCGACTTGTAATCTTTTCTCATCAATCATAATTGGCCGACGCAACAATCCAGGGTTTTCTTGAACCAACTCTAATAAATCTTGAAGTGGAAGCTCGTCCAAATCCATATTTAATTTTTGGAAAACTTTAGAGCGAGTAGAGATAATCTCTTCTGTTCCATCTTCTGTCATGATTAAAATTGCTTTTAATTCCTCAATATTTAAAGGTTCAGAAAAAATATTTCTTTCTTTAAAAGGAATTTCGTGCTCTTGCAACCAGGCTCTAGCCTTACGACATGACGTGCAACTTGGGGAAGTATAAAGTGTCAACATTGTGCATCACTCCTTTTCGCGAATCATCGCGTTTCTGAAACAGGGAACTGTACTGTTCCTCTATTTAAAACCAGTATACCTAATTTCTAATAAAAATACTAGGGGTTTTTAAACATTTTTTATTAACTTTGTTTATTTTTCCTTCATTACATCCGTGTAAAATTAGGGTTAATTTTTATGAAATTTTATGGATATTCGTTATGATTCTGTAAAAAAGTAATACAGTTTTCTATTTTTATGGTTGCTGTTATAATTTACTTCTCTTGGTGATTTTTCAAGAAGTTCCCATGTATTTTTTTCTAATAAAATGTATAATAGAACTATTCACTATCTTAAGTCTAAAGTCAGGTGGTTATTTAATGAAAACAATTTTTTCTGGTATTCAGCCCAGTGGTACTCCGACAATCGGAAATTACATTGGTGCAATGAAACAATTTATCGAATTACAAAATGAATACAATTGTTATTTTTGTATTGTGGATGAACATGCCATTACCGTTCCCCAAGAACCGCAAAAGCTACGCCAACAAATTCGTAGTTTAGCAGCTCTTTACCTAGCGGTTGGTTTAGACCCACAAAAAGCAACAATTTTCATACAGTCTGAAGTGAGTGCGCATGCAGAAGCTGGTTGGATCATTCAGTGCAATACTTCTATTGGTGAGTTAGAGCGAATGACACAATTTAAAGATAAATCGCAAAAAAATGGTCGTGCTGGCGTAAGCGCTGGTCTTTTAACATACCCTCCATTAATGGTTGGTGATATCGTGTTGTACAACGCTGACTTAGTGCCAGTCGGAGATGATCAAAAACAACATTTAGAATTAACACGTGATTTTGTGGAACGCTTCAATAAACGTTATGCCCAAAAAAATCAAGAAATTTTAACGATGCCTGAAGTAAAAATCGCTGAGCAAGGTAGTCGAATTATGAGCTTACAGGAACCAACGAAAAAGATGAGTAAGTCTGATACAAATGTGAAGGGCTTTATTTCAATGCTTGATGAGCCAGCAGTGATTCGCAAAAAAATCCGCTCTGCTGTAACTGATTCAACTGGTGTAATTGAATATAATAAAGAAGAAAAGCCTGGTATTACTAACTTACTAAATATTTATTCTGCTGCGACAGGTCAAACTGTTGAGGAACTTGTTCAAGCATACGAAGGCAAAGGCTATGGAGACTTCAAAGCAGATTTAGCAGAAGCAGTAGTTGCCTTATTAGAACCTATTCAAGTGCGCTACCAAGAGCTTCTAGCTTCAGAAGAATTAGATATGATTTTAGATGAGGGTGCAGAAAACGCTCGCCAGGTAGCCAACAAAACACTTCAACGAATGAAAAATGCTGTTGGTTTGGGAAGAAAAGTTCGGCGCTAACTAAACATAATAAAAACCTGCGAAGTTTTATTCGCGGGTTTTTTATGTTCTAAATTGAGCATCGTACAAGCGACGATAGTGGCCTCTTTGCGCGTACAAAGTTTCATGTGTTCCATCTTCTAAAATTCCTTGGTCACTCACTACGATTATTCGATCAGCATGTTTAATCGTTGCCAGTCTGTGGGCAATAATTAATGTTGTTCGCCCGTCAGCTAACGAGTTTAATGACTCTTGAATCACTTGCTCTGTTTCTGTATCTAATGCAGAAGTCGCTTCATCTAGAATTAAAATCGGCGGGTTCTTCAAGAACATTCGCGCAATTGCCACTCGCTGCTTTTGACCGCCCGATAATTTCACGCCACGTTCGCCAATAATTGTGTCCAAGCCATCTGGCATTAGCTGAATTACATGTTCTAAATGTGCTAATTTCACCGCTTGTTGAATGTCTATTTCTGTAGCATTTAAATTCCCATAAGCAATATTTTCTCGTAATGTTCCAGGGAATAAAAACACATCTTGTTGAACAATTCCAATTTGCTTACGTAATGAAGCCAAGGTCATTTGCTGGATATTTCTACCGTCAATCGTAATTTCACCACTACTGACTTCATAAAAACGAGGCAACAGATTGCACAAGGTCGTTTTTCCTGAACCACTTTGGCCAACGAAAGCAACGGTTTCACCAGGTTGAATTTTTAAATTGATATGGTCTAAAACTTTTGTGCCATCTTCATAAGCAAATGAAACATCTTTATAGGCAATCGTTCCTTCTAAATGCGAAACAGCAACAGCTCCTGGCAAATCTTTGATGGACGGTTGTTTGTCCATTTCTTCCGTAAAACGTTTAAAACCAGCAAATCCTTTGGGATAACTTTCAATCATATTGTTGACTTTTTCAATCGGCCGAATAAAAATATTGGCTAATAAAATAAATCCTACAAACTGACCTTCTGTAATTTCTCCTTTAATTGTATAATACGCACCAAAAATTAATGAAAATAAATTTATCAGACGAATTAATAAGTAATTATAGGCGGAACTGACACCCATCACCTTATAAAAATATAATTTCGATTTTCGATACATTTGATTTAAATAATTAAACTGTTCTCGTTCAAATGGTTCATTTGCAAAAGATTGCGTGACACGTATTCCACTTACTGACGCTTCAATCCCAGCATTAAATTCACCTAAATTATCGTAAATATCCGTATTCGCTTTTGTCATTTTTTTATTAAAATAGCCTAGCGCAATCGTGATAAATGGCAATAAAATAAACGTAGCGATGGCTAATTTCACGTGAATGGTTAACATTAATAAAAAAGAACCTGCTAACGTCATAATCGTAATAAAGACGTCTTCTGGACCATGATGCGCCACTTCCGAAATTTCAAAAAGATCAGTGGTCAAACGGCTCATTAATTTCCCTGTTTTTTGATTATCATAATACTCAAACGGTTGTGTTTGAAGATGTTGATATAATTCTTCACGCATATCTGTTTCAATATTCACGCCTAACATATGACCAAAATAAACCACAATAAATTGTAAAAACGTATTGATTATATAAAATGCAAATAAGCCCGCACTAGCTAATGCAATGAGGCGAAAATCTCCTTTTGGCATAATCTTATCAATTACTTGGTTGACTGCTACTGGAAAAGCCAACTCTAACAGCCCCGCAAAAACGGCACACCCAAAATCCAAAATAAATAATCGACGATAAGGTCGATAATACCCAAAAAAACGCTTTAACATAACTCCCTAACTCTCCCCCTTCATTCTCATTCATTATACGGAAAAAGACTGTCTCTTGCAAAATTCTAACTTCTATCAGAACACGTGTTATTTAAGTAACTTTGACTCAAAATCATTTTCACAAACTTTTCATTATCAGAATATTTTTTCATTTATCGTTTCCATTTTTTCGGTAAAAATAACTATAATTGTCTTTTCCCGCAAGGCTTTGATTTCTGTACAAAACCTTGAAATACAGTGAAAAATACTCTATTTATTTGTGAAAATATCGGCTACAATATAACATATGAAAAGTTTTGTAAAAAAGTTAAGAGGTGCACTTGTTAAATGAGAACCATTGTTTTTGATGTTGATGACACGCTGTACGATCAGCAACAACCCTTTCGAAATGCGATGACTAAAATTTTCCCGAACGTTGCGACAGAGGATATGCATGAATTGTATCTTCGTTTTAGACACCACAGCGATGAAACGTTTCCGAAAGTTTTAGCCAATGAATGGTCCCTAGATTTCATGCGGTTTTTCCGAATGAATGAAACATTAAAGGATCTAAACTATCCAGGAATTTCACAAGAAGAAGGAAAAATTTTCCAACAAGTTTATGAAGAAGAATTGGATAATATTACGATGCATCCAGAAGTTACTAAGCTTCTTGATACTTTACAAGAGAAAGAAATTCCGATGGGGATTATTACAAATGGTCCAACAGACCATCAATTTAAAAAAGTTAAACAATTGAATCTTGAAAAATGGGTTCCAAGCCAAAATATCATTATTTCTCAAAGTACGGGTTTTCAAAAACCTGAAAAGGAAATTTTTGATTTAGCCTGTAATCAATTTTGTATGGAACCTGAACATACTTTATATGTTGGTGATAGTTATGACAATGATATTGTAGGCGCACGTAATGGTGGCTGGCATTCTCTTTGGTTTAACCACCGCTCTCGTGAACTACCAAGTTGCCAACCTGCATCACACCTTGCAGAAGTCACTTGTTTCACCGAACTTTGTCCGACTGTGGAGAAATTATTTAATCTTTAAAAAAAAGCCGCTCTTCAAATTGAAGAGCGGCTTTTTTTTATTTATTTTTTTGTTTTTTCAGACGTAAAATGATGAACAGGCAAATTATCAGTAAAAGGATCAATAAACCGATTAAGAGATAAATAAGTTTAGATTCCGTTTTTTTGACGGTTACATCTTTCTCATTAAATGTTTTTGCTTCCTCTTTTGAGATCGTAAATTCTTTCGTAAATTGCCATTTTTTTCCTGAGCCTTCCACAGTCATTGCCAATACATACGTCCCAGCTTCCATTTCATTTTCTTCATAAGGAATAGGGAAATTAAAAATTGAATTGGGCGCCATTTGCATATCTTCTTGTTCTTTCTCTAAAATAACGTTATTTGTTTTCTTATTTTTAACATTTGCCGTTACTTTCATTGATTGAAGATAGGCTGCTTCATGGTTTAACAGTGTTGCAGAAATAACACTGCGCGCATTTCTTTGCGTCGGTTCAACTTTCTCTAAAGACAATTCTGGTTGTACAACTGTTTCATTTTCTCGAAGTAAAACAGCTACTGTATAGGCATAGCGATTTTCAATTGCTAAGCCGTTTGTATTTTCTTTTTGCTTGTCTTTCGTTTCATCGACTTTTTCACTAAACGTGATCCCGCCCGCTAGTTGCCCTGAAAACTCTTCTTTAGGCATCTTCACTCGCAATTCAACTACTTTTTCACTTTTAGCAGGCAATTCAACACTCTCACCGCCGTCTTTCAGTTGAATGATTTCTGATAAATCTGCTGGTGCAGATTTATCTAATGCTGTCAACGACTCACCATATTCAATCACTCCGTTGCTGTTTGTTGTGGCCGACTTCACACTAACATCAATCACTAAATTTTCATCTGTACTATTGGCCGCTCGAACTTTCAAAATTTGTTCTTGGTCTGGTTTCATCATTAAATCAAAATATGTTTTTGTTTTATCTATTTGGTTTTCTGGAATTTCTGTTTCAACACTAAATCGTAATTCTGCTGCTGAGGTTTCAATCCCAAAAGCAAAGAAATAAAAACTTAGGATCATCAGAATAAAATATCTATTTTTCATTTCGCTCTACACTCCATTTCTATGTAAAGGAGAAAGGCTGAGTTCCCCTCTTCCTTTCTCCAAAAAGGTTCTTTTTATACTGGCGTATTAGCTAATGTCCAAGTAATTGTTGTTTTGTAGGCATCGTTTAATTTAACTGATTTACCTGGCACTTTTAATTGAACATCTTTCATTACTTGACGGCCGTCAACTTCAGCAATTGAACTAGCATTGCCGTATAAGTATGACCATTTCCCAGCACCTTGATCTGTTGCGGCTACCATCACGTTATGACTTTCACCAACTGTACCAAAAGTTACGCTCGCTAAACTTGTTGGTGCAGCGCTTTGTCCTGCTGTCACAGCTGAAGCATTTTGAAAGACAATTTCAGTTCCTTCAAGCGTCTGACCTTTTGTAGCAGAAGTAAATGCAGAATTTTGTTTTGCAGATAAAGTCCAGCCTTCTAAAGTTCCACGATTATCTGTAATTTGAGCAAATAAGGGGCCCGTTTTTTCAACATTATTTTTATCTTTTAAAACTTGTGCTGATGCAAAATAGATTTCATCTTTTGTGCTGATGATATTTTCACCAAAGTTTAAACTTGAAGCATAGTCCAAGGTTAAGGGGCCTGTAGAACCTTCATCAACTGGTTTGTCAGGATTTACTGGGTCGATAGGTGTCACAGGATCTTTGCCGTCTTTGTCTTCTGGATCCACTACAGGATTTTTGCTGTTGGGGTCTTTTTCATCTGGTGCTTTAAATTTTACAATAGCATCTGTGTCGCGATTAGCCACTTCCTCTGCTTGAACTGGTAGTGTGCCTACCGCGATGGTTGCTAAAATTAAGCTACTTGCGATGGTCATTTTTTTCATGTTAGTGCTCCTTCTCTTCTATTGTTATAGTTTCAATAATTATACGCTTGGTAAATCAGCGATTGTCCATGTTAAAACAGTTTTGTATTGAACAGCATCTTTTGGTGTTGCTCCTGGTACAGTTAATGTGATCGCTGTATTTTTATCTACGCTTTCACCGTCAACTTCCACTTTTTCAATCCCACCGAACGCACTAAGCCAAGTTCCAGAACCTTGACCTTCAGCGGCAGACATCACATTTGATGAATCGCCAGCTACTAAAGTTACTTCATGCGCAGTTGGTGTGACTGCTTTGGAATTAGACACTGCTTTGTTTTGACTTAATTTAATTTCTGAACCGTCTAAAACTTTATTTAATGTTTCTTTTGTCGCTGTTAATTGTGTTTCTTGTTTAACTGTTAAGGCCCAACCGGCATTCGTTCCGCGTTTGTCGGAAATTTGTACATAATTTGGTTTAGGATTAGTCAAATCAGGACCAGAACCGTCTGCCAAGAAAAAGTATTGTGGATTTGCATAATATTTTTCATCTTTATTTGAAATTTTATTTTTGCCAAAGTCTAAACTAGAAGCATAATCGATACTTAGTGGACCAGTTGTTCCTTCATTTGGCTTATTACCAGTGTCTGGTGTCGTTGGGTCAAAGGGTTCAACAGGTTTTTCGGTATCTGGATTCACTGGATCGACAGGTTTGTTGATAGAGGTATCCGGCGTAAATTCTACGATGGCATTTGATTCATAGTTTTTTTCTTCTGCATTCACTTCTGGTGCAATAGCCACGCCTAAAGTGATAGCGGGGATTGTTGATAAGATAATTTTTTTCATTTTATTGTTCCTTCTTTCTTTTTTTTAAAATAAAACTAGCCATAAAGATGACTATTATTCCGAGATAATTAAACATTTGTTGCTGTTTAGTACCAGTTCGAGGTAAGAAGCCTGAGCCTTTTTGATCAACCGTTTTACTTGTTGAATGCTTCAATGATTCTCCACTCACTGCTGGTATTGCTTCCGACTGCTTGGGGAAACGCTGTGGTATCTTACCATCTGGTTTTTCTTTGTTGGCTGGTGGCTCATACTCGCCATAAAAAGAAACTTCTGCATTTGTCGGATAGGCATTTGTTTCAGCAAATACATCAACTGATGAAATCAATCCTAATAGCAATACACCGCTAACTATTTTTTTGATAAGACTCACCCCCTATTTTGCACTGCCATCAGGTACGTCCATCAAGTGCCAAGTTAGTTTTGCTTCGTATTCTTCTGCTTTGGCCGTCCCTCCAGGAACAGATAATAACAACTCTTGGTCATTTTCTTTCCATTGATCAGAAATATTTGTTTCTTGATGTCCATTGACTTGGTTGTGAACAAGAATCGATTGGCCTTCTGGAATGTCCTGTAAGCGATGGTTGGTTCTAAATTTTAAAATATTCGGCAACGTAGCACCTGATTCAGATTTGAAATCAGAAGTAACGGTTAGTGCAAGCGACCAATTATTCCCCGTTTGACGAGTATCCCGTATCACTAATGGTTGATCCATGGAAACAATTGGATATTGGGTCGTGCTACTAGCGATTTGCAGCTCATTCCCAAAGGAAATCGCTGTGGGTACCGTTTTGAACCTGACAGAGCCAACCACAGTGACTGTTAGCGCTAATTCATCAATCTTGTAGCCTTTATCATAGACTTCCACGACCAACTGCTGTTTTCCATAAGTTAGTTCTGGTAATAACAAGGCTTTTTCCTTAAATGTTTTAGAATTAGTGGTTGTTTCATCTGCTAATTTCTGGATTTCTTGGCCCTCTTTTTTGACAATAAATTGTAATCTATTCCCAGCATCGACATCTTGCCAATAAAAAGGCAGGGCTGTTTTTTGAAAGTCATCAATATCGATTGTTTTTTCCATCGACTTTTCTATACGCTCTTTTGACCAAGATAGTTTCGTTTCACTTAAGAAAACTTCTTTGACAGGTTGGACGACTGTTCCAGAAAAGTTCCCTAAGTATGCTTTATCTGTTGATTCCCAGATATAAGAAACGCCTTCATGAGCTTTGGGTAAATTCCATTCAAACAGTCCTTTTGTGGCATCGTAACTTCCATAAGGGCTAATCGTCAGCGGTGGAAATAGTTGACCATCACGAGATACCACCTTATTTTTTAATTGCAGTGGTTTCCCAGCAATATAATCGACAGAAGATAAGATAATCATTTGATTAGATACATCTAGCCCTGTAATGGCCGTTAAGCCTTTTAACGGACTGATATCTGAAATTTGATTTTCTCCCACATCTAAAACTGTTAGATTGAGTGTTTTCTCTAACGGTGCCAAGGAAGAAATTTGATTGTTTCTTGCATACAGTACACGCAGATTAGGAACAGTGCTTAAAGCTTCCAGACTAGCAATCGTTTGATTCATAATACTCAACTCTTCTAGACGTGGCTTATTCGCCAAGGGCGCAATTGTTTTTAATTGATTATTTTCCACATAAAGACGGAGTAGGTTATTTGCTTCCGTAAGCCCATCTAAAGTAGCAATCTGATTATTGGCAGCCCAAATGGTTTCTAAATTACGAAGAGAACGAAGCGGGTCGAAGGAAGTCACTCGATTATTCGGCGTGATTTTTGACGGATGATCTGTCGTATTTTGGATACTTAAATTTTTTAAAGCAGCCATTCCTTCAAGTCCATTTAATGTCGTTAATTGATTGTTCTCAACATACAAGCCTTCTAAACTAATTAATCCTGCTTGACCTAACGGACTAAGATCAGCTATTTTATTATTTCTCATATATAAAAAACGTAATAGCTTAAATTCACCTTTAGCAAAAGGACTCAAATCTGTTACATTGAGCGAATCTTGAAAAGATAATTCTTCTAAGTTTCTTAGGTATTGAACTCCTTCCACATTAGAAACAACGACATTTTCTAAAATAACTTTATTCAGTTTATCCAATTCTGCTTGGGTGACAGTATTAGAGGTCCGAGATTTGCTTAACTGTTTTCTGATATTTTCCGCAAAGGCTGGATCAGGAAATAGTGTACTGATAGGCGTCGCTTTATCTAAGACAGCACCTGCGTATAATTGGGGCATCATCAGTTGTGCTTCCGTTATCGCTAGTGCTTCATTTGGCGGCTCTTCACTTGTTTCAACAGTCGTTAACTCTTCTGATTGGGGAATCTCCGAACTACTGGTTGCTGAATTTTGCTCTTCTGCTGATGAAGTTTCTGGAATCTTTTCTTCTGAAACAGATGAAACATTTTCTTCACTGGAGGATGCGATTGTTTCGGTCGTTTCGGCGAAAGTTGTTACAGGAAGTAGCAAACTATTAGCCAAAAGTAAGGCACTAACTGCGGAGATGCACATTTTTTTCATAAACTTCACCTCCTGATATTTTCTTAATTATAGTGAATATCAACTGAAAATGGGTTCAATTACGACAAACTGTCCAAATTAATTTGTATAGACAAGACAAAGAGCGCCAAATAGGGTTTTCTACCCCTATTTGGCGCTCTTTGTCGCTAAACACAACCAGAATGTATTATGACAAATTCTCAATTATGCCTAGTTTTCTTTTATTTCTTTTAAACTATCCTCTATTTTTTCCAATTGCCCAGCAAAAAATTCTTGTTTGGCTTTTGGTAAAAACAATGTGATAGATAAGAGGATTTGTTCTTTAAAGATTGACCAATCTGCGAATATTTCTTCATTGGTTAAAATCATTTCTATTTTTTCTGCTATTTTTTTCCAGAGGATCATTCGCCAGTTATTTTCACCCACTTCATATTCTTTAAACATGCCTAATACATGAAGAATATGGGGAACATTTTGGCTGACAATCGCCGCAAATAAAAAATCAATAATTACTTGCTCGATAATTTCTAGCGAGCGAATATCAATAATTTCCCGCTCATTGACAGATTGTAGCACACGAAAAAGTAACGAAGTTGGAAACGGCTGCAAGCCAACGTTTTTTTGTAATGCTAAAAATTTCAAATTAAAAATAGTATACACATCGGCATTAATTAATCGTTCCAGAATCTGATTTTCTAATGCAATAATTTCCTCTTTTGTCACAACCGTTTGAGGGTTAAAAAGATATTCCAACGCCAACATCGAATACATTACTTCTTGCTTTCCTAAAGCAAAAGACGATTTATCATAATACGCTCGATAATCTGCAACGATTCGACTACTTTCTTGAAAATTTTTACTAAAGATTGCTTGATTAAACTGCTCCTTAGCTAAAACTGTTTTGGACATTGGCGTTAATTTTTCTGTCATTTCCATCGGCGAAATAGACAAGATTTCGACAATAATGGCTAAATCCGAAATACGCAATTCACTATTTCCTTGGACAAAGCGTTGATAACTTCGACTAGAAACACCATTTTCATCAAAGACACGCAGAGGAATATTTTTTCCTTTACGAATCCGTTCAATTTCTTCACCTAGCGGCCGATATTCCATATATTCTTTTTGTTTCAAACGAATTACTCCATTTCTCTTTAAATAAGATAGCAACTAAGTTGAACGGCTATTCTCCAATGCTTAAAATTGTGCGAATATCTTCTTCCGTCATTTTCGCTAATTGCTCTTCATTTCCTTGAATCACTTTTTGGAACAGCTCGCGTTTCTCTTGCTGTAAGGAATTCATTTTTTCTTCAACCGTTCCTTCTGCAATCATCCGCCACACTTCAACAACTTTTTTTTGTCCCATGCGGTGTGCCCGACCAGCCGCTTGTTCTTCGACTGCGGGATTCCACCATAAATCGTATAAAATAACTGTATCTGCACCAGTTAAATTTAGTCCGGTTCCCCCTGCTTTCAATGAAATTAAGAAGACATCTTTTTCTCCTTCATTGAAAGCATTCGCCATCGTTAACCGATCTTGAGGCTTCGTACTTCCTCGTAAATAAAACGTCTCTAAGCCTAATTCATTCAATTCTTTTTCTAAGATAGAAAGCATGCTTGTGAACTGAGAAAATAATAGGACACGACGATTGTTTTCTTTGGCAGCCACTAAAAAGTCTTTGACTTGTTCCACTTTGCCAGAACCTCCCGTGTAATCCTCAATAAACAAACGCGGATCGCAACAGATTTGTCGTAAACGGGTCAAGCCTGCTAAAATACTCATGCGATTTTTCTTGAAGGTCGCCTGATCCATTTGACTGACATCTGCTTGCATTTGTTTTAGATAGGCCAAATAAACCGTTTTTTGTTCTTCTGTTAAGACACTGTACATATTATTTTCAATTTTTTCTGGTAAGTCTGCGAGCACCGTTTTCTTGTCTCGTCGTAAAATGAATGGTTGAATCATTTTGGCAATTTCTTCCGGCTTAATTTCTCGAAAGGCTTTTTTGCCTGGGAACAATCCCGGTAAGATCATTTGAAAAATTGACCACAGTTCATCTAAATTATTTTCAATTGGTGTGCCACTTAATGCAAAACGTTGGGGTACTTTTAAACTTTTTAAGGCTTGCGCCGTTTTAGTCCCACTATTTTTAACCATTTGGGCCTCATCTAGAATCAAATAGCCGACACGCATTTCCTGATAAAGCTGAACATCTTGTCGCATACTTGCATAAGAAGTAATCAGAATATCTTCGGTGCTATTTTGTAAAAGCGCTGCTCGTTCTTGGCGATTGCCAGAAACCACTTGAACATTTAAGGTTGGCGCAAAACGTTTGACTTCGGCTAACCAGTTATAGGTTAAACTTGCAGGAGCGACAATCAAAGCTGTCCCTTTCAAGCGCTCTTCTTCTTTTTCCGAAAGTAAATAGGTAATGGTTTGTAGTGTCTTCCCTAAACCCATTTCATCAGCTAAAATACCGCCAAATTGATAATGGCTAAGCATTTTCAGCCATTTATACCCTGTTTCTTGGTAATGGCGTAACGTTGCTTGTAAGGTTTTGGGGACTTGCGCTTCAAAGTTTTCTGGATGTGTTAAATCCGTGACCATTTTTTTAAAGGAATCTGAAAAATGTGCCCGCTCGTTGTCTTCTAATAAACTTTCGATCATGAGGCCTTGGTTTTTGGGCACATGAATGACATTGTCTTCTTGATGCATATTTTTTCGCAGCTTCGTTAAAATTGCACTTGTATGGAAAAATTCCTCTGAGTCAAAAGCAAGAATTTCACCACTTTTTAACGTATAAAAAGCATCATTACGTAGCAGACTAGTCAATACTGCATCGATTTCGGTTTCATCAATGCCAGTGACATCAAACCGAATATCCAACCAAGAATCCCCTTCCGCAACTTCAATCGTTGGTTGATGATGCTGGGCATCTAAATACAATTCCCGTAATTTCCGTCCCATCCGAACTTCTCCTAATTGACGGAAAGCTGGAACTTCGGCTTTAAAGAAATAATACAAGGACTCTCCAGCAGGTAAGACTTTTTCAAAGCCTGTGGTTGTTTGCTGATAGGCAAACTGTTGAAATTGCTGCTTAATTGCTGTTTCTTTTGCTTTATCTCGAACGATTTCTTGATTGACTTCAGGTAATTGAGCATATTTCGGGTTTGTCGAGAAAATGACTTCTCCATAGTGATAGTCAATCCGAGCGTTAATCCGACCTTTAATTTTCTTAAAAATAAAGACTGCTTTTAAAGGATGATGGACGACTAATTCTTCAACTGATTCTTCAACAGACACTCGACCAATTTTTTCCAATAATGGTAACACTTCACTAAATAAATCAGAAACTGTTTCTTTTTCATAAATAATTGACGGCTCTTCCAAGCGTTTCATTAATTGAAGTAACGTGGTGTAGATGGCTTCCTGCTCTTCTGTTAGTAAATAAACCGTTTGATCCGCAATCGCCCAGTGATAGTGGGCTAGAAACGTTGTAATAGGATTCTGAATAGTTAATTTGAAGCTTTGTTCCTCGGTTTTTTGCACTGTAAACGTAAGTGGCAAACTGGTTTCTTTGAACGTTAGATAGCGATACTTATGAGTTTGATTGGTCAATATAAACTGACCCGTTCGATTCATTTTTTCAACTAACGATTGACTGCGATCAATTGGTAATAATAGATAACGTTTGTCGATTTTCCCTTTAACTTGAATACCGTTTGCACCTAATAATTGGCTGGTATGATAAATTGCCGCAAGTTCTGTTAAAATTTCTTGAATCTCCATTGAAAAAGAATCATGTAGCAAGGTAAATTGGTGTTGTTTATTCACCATAAAGGTCATTTCTTTTTCATATGCTTGTAAAAAATCACCAATATTTTTCACAATATATGTTTTAGGTTTGGTGCCTTCCAAACCAATTTTTAAAGAAAGACCAATCGTTGATAATTCTGGATAGTAATTATTCGTTTCGATCACATCTAAATGAAATTCTAAACGTAAAGGCTGCAAGGGAACTTCGGCAGAAGCTTTGCTTAATTTGGCAAAGCCTTTGGTAAACATTTCAGCTGTTGATCGATTTGTTTTCTCAAAACTGACTGTTTGATTCGCTTGAATAATTCTTGACACGCCTCGTTGTTTCAGTGCCAGTTCAACTGCCACTGTATGCTTGCAATAGCCATGTTCCATCCAATATTGACATTCACAAACATCTTGTTCTTTGGCGGTACCATCCAATTCAACAAGATAAAGTTCTTCCCCTAAAACCTCAGACAACCAGATCCTTTTTTCTGGATTTTGAACGATAGATAAGACCCGGCCTTCTTGCATATATTCGCGCCCTTGTTCAACGATTCGCTCTGGAATACTCCATTTCATCGACTCACCTCCTCTTCTACTAAGCTAGCTGATAGTGAACGGTACTTTGACCATTCCCATTGCTTTTTATTTGTAATTGTTGTGGAATTCGTGCTTTTAATTCGCCAATATGACTAATAATCCCAATCATGCGGCCTTCATTTTCAATCGTTTCTAACGCCTCCATTGCCATTTCCAATGCTTCTTCATCTAAGGAACCAAAGCCTTCATCAATAAACAACGCATCAATTAAGACTCCGCCGGCTTGTTCTTGAATCACTTCTGCTAAAGAAAGTGCCAAAGCTAACGCTGCTATAAAACTTTCCCCGCCTGATAACGTGTGAGCACTGCGCACCGTCCCCGAATTGTCATCATAAATATTGATTTCTAGCCCCGTTTGATTCCGATAACTGCCTGCTTCGTGATTCAATTCAAATTGATAACGACTATTGGTCAGGCGGTCTAAACGCTGATTAGCGACTGTCAGCACTCTTTCTAAATACGTTTGTAACATATACCGTTCAAAACTAATTTTTTTAGGATTATTGCCATTCACCGTATCTGCCAATTGTTGTAGTGCAGCAACTTCCTCAAACTTGTCTTCAATTGTTGTTCTTTGCGCATTAATTTCTTGAACCAACTGTTGGTTGTTCAGCATTTTTTCATGCAGTTGATAGTATTCTTTTTCTTGTTCTTCAATTTGTTGTGTTATTTGTTCAATTTCTGTGGTGATTAAAGATAATTCTGGGAACGTATCACTAGATAATTTTTTTTCAATTTCAGCGAGTTGGATAGTCAGTTGGGTTTGCTCTTGTTCAAATAAAGCAATTTGTTCTTGCTGACTTTCTAGTGTCGGTACCTCTTTCAACCACTCCGTCAATTGGTCCTCTGTCACTCCTTGTTCCGTTAAAACTGCGTTTAACTGACTCTCAAGTTGTGCGACTGTTTGTTGAAGTGTTTGTTGTTCTTTCTCCAAATGAGTCAACGTACTTTCAAGGATCATTTCTTCTTTCTTCAAGGTTTCTCCTTGTGTCGTCACGTTTTCTTTTTGACGTTCAAATGCAGAGAGTTCTTCTTGACGCAAAGCTTGTCGTTTAGTCATTTCTTCGTATGTGACGGTTGCATCCAATAATTGGCTAGCAATCATTTGCTGGTGGATAGTGATTCTTTCCAGACTTTGTTGCATTGTTTCTACTTGTTGTCGGAGCACTTCAAAGCGTTGAGAATTTTCAGCTACTTGTTCTTCTAGTTCCGTCAGACGGTCCTTTTCGACTGAAATTTCCGTTAGTTTTTGTGCTATTTGTTGTTTTTCTTTAGCTAATTGCGACTCAACTTCCGCAATTTCTGCAGGTGTTACTTGTGAAAAAGTTAGTCCTGTTAACGGCAACTGCAAGTCAGCAAACTGCGCTGCTAATTGTTCTTGTTCCTCAGTATACGCAGCTTCCTGTTCTTGTAATTGGCTTTCTTTCTGTTGCTTTTCCGCCCCTAATGCAGAGAGCGTTTCAGTAAATCGTTGAACCGTTTTTTCAACTTCCGTTAATTTCCGTTCCGCTTGATTAATCTCTTCTAAGGAAACTTCTTGATGAGTTTGTTGCTTTGGATGTTCTAAAGAGCCACAAACTGGGCAAGGTTCCCCCTCTTCAAGTAACAAGCTTAATCGTTGGATTTGTAAAGAGGCCCATTGACTTTTCTTTGTCTGCAACTTCGCTTCTTCGGCGCTTTTTTGTTGCTGTTCAACAGCAAACCGTTGTGTCAACTCGTGCAATTCCCCTTGGTTTTGACTAATTTTTTGCCAAGCTTTTTGATTTTTTTGCCAACGTTCTACAAAATTTTGCCAATGATCTGCTACACTAGAACATTCAAAATTTGCTTTTTCAAGTGTTCCTTCTTGTTCAATAAATTGTTTGGCTGTCGCCACTTTATCCGCTAATGTTGTTTTTTCCTGTTGGCAAGATTCATACTCTTTTTGAATGGCTTGATAATTGGCTTGTTCTGCTATTTTTCGTTGAGCTAACTGTTCATATTCTTGGTATTGTGGTAATTGACGTTGAATCGTTTGAAGATGTTCTTGTTTTTCAGCAATCAATGGTTGTTGTTCTTCCAACTCACTCATGATTGCTTGCCAATCTGTCAATGCTTGTTGCGTTTCCATGAGAGCTTGTTGTTTGGACTTTGTTTCTTGTTCTTTTTGTTGTTTTTCGCTTCGTTTTTCAAAGACTTTTTCAGCTAAAGATTGCTGTTTTTGGCTCCATTTTAATTGCTGAATCTGTTCCTTTAACCGCTCAATGACGGTTTCCTGTTCAGCTTGTTTTGCTTTCTTTTCCAGTAATTCTTCTTTTTGCTGTTGCAAGTTTTGTCGTTCTTCAATAGCATAACGAACTTGCTCTTTTGCTTGTTTGGCTTGTTTTAAGGTTGCAATTTGTTCTCTTTCAACTAATAGTTGTTGCTGAGCCTCTTGTTGTTGGCTTTCTAATAATTGAAGTTTTTCAAAAAGTGTCATTGTCGGTTCAGGTTCTTCTGACCAATGCAACTGTTCTGTTTTCAGTTCAATTTTTTGCTGGGTTTCTTGAATCTCTTGATTGGCAATTTTTAAGCGTTCTTTTAAATTTTCGCTGAACAACTGATACAATTCTGTTCCGAATAAATTACGCAAAACCTTTTCTTTTTCATCACTTTTAGCAATTAAAAAAGTCCGAAACTCTCCTTGTGGTAACAATACAATTTGAGCAAATTGATTGGCATTCAAATGCAATAATTCTTGAATGAGTTCGTCCACTTCACGTCTTTTAGAATAGGCTCGTAGTTCTTTCCCTTGAGCATCTTTGACAATTAAAGAAATTTTGGCACTTTGTTTACGGACTCCTGTGCCACGTTTTTTAAAAAGTTCTTGTTCGGGAAGGCGGTTCAGTTCATAGAGATACTCGTTATGTTTAAAAAGCAAAGTAACTTCAGTGGCTTCTGAGGGGTCAGCAAATGTGGAACGCATTTCTTTGCCTAAACGTAATTTTCCAGAACTTTCACCAAACAAAGCATAGCTCATTCCATCAAAAATCGTTGTTTTCCCAGACCCTGTTTTTCCACTAATTAGAAAAAGTGAAGAATCTTCAAACTTCGTAAAATCAATGGTTTCATTAATATACGGTCCGAAGTTTTTCAATGTTAAAGATAATGGTTTCATCCTGTTACTTCCCTCTTTCTAATTGATTAAGTGTACTCAGTTCTTCTTGGACCCATTGTGCTTGTTGTTCTGTCAAGGCCTCTCCTGTCACATCGTTAAAAAAGTCATGCAGATGTTCTTCTGGTGAACGTTGTTCTATTTGTACCACTTTTTTCTGATTTCCGTTGCTTGTTTCTCGACCATTCAAACGTTCCAACCCAATAATTTTGGGGTAAATTTTTCGCAATTGATTCATCATGTTGGGAATGATCGCTCGGTCGGTTAATTGGACATGTAAATAATTTTCCCGATTCACTTCTTGATAAAAAGCGGGATCCGTTAACTGCTGAAACGAGCCCGTCAATTGTTGAATGTCTCGCAATGGTTTCAAAGTACGGAATTTAAAATGAACTTCAGCTTCTGTTTCAACAAGCCAAACACCCTTTTCTTGTGTCATTTCTGATAAAGAAAATTTTACAGGCGAGCCACTGTATCGAGCATTAGGTGCCTGCAACGCATTTTTTCCATGTAAGTGGCCCAACGCGACATAATCAAAAGGCTCTAACAAAGCCGTCGGTACAACATCCAAACCACCCACTGTTAATTTTGTTTCAGAATCAGTTTTTTCACTGCCAGCGACAAAAAAATGACTAACTAACACTTGTTTTTTGTTGGGGAGAAAAGATTCTTGCATTTTCGCGACAACTTTTTCCATCGCCGCCTGAATCGTTCGAATCGTTTCATCTTCAAAATATAAGCGAGCCGCAATCGGTTCAAAATAAGGCAACAAATAAAATTGGGTATTGTCGATTTCAATTGGTTGAAAGGCTTGTTCTAAACGCGTATTCAAATGAAATTGCGTTTGGTTAAACCAAGGGCCTCCTGTTTCTAAACGAGTGCTGCTATCATGGTTTCCCGAAATAGCTAACACGGGGAAATGCTCTTTGAGATTCATTTGAATCATCATTTCATTAAAAATCTCGACTGCTTCAACCGCTGGAACAGAGCGATCATACAAATCTCCAGCGATCACAACAGCATCCACTTGCTCTTCTTTCGCAATTGCTAAGATTTGTTTAAAGGCTTCCCTTTGTTCTGCCAATAAATCAAAACCATGTAATTTTTTGCCAATATGCCAATCTGCTGTATGTAAAAATTTCATTTTTTCACCGCCTAAAAAAGTCCTTCTTATTATTATAACAAATTTCTGGTATTTTTTAAGAAAATCGGACAGAAGAATTAGATTTTTAACAAACTTTTTTCTTAACGCAAGAAAAAAGACAGGGAGCATCATCTTTTGATGAAACTACCTGCCAGTAACATTCCTATTCTGTAGCGGTTTGTTTTATTCTTTTTCTGTTGATTCATATTTAAAAGTTGGATCAATTTCTTTATCTAACTGATCAAATGCTTCTTGCATCCGACGTTCTACTTCAGCTAAACCGTCTTTATCCATTTTTTTAATATCGCTAATATCGATTGGCTCCCCAAAACGAACCGTTACTTTTTTACGTTTAAACAACTCTTTTAAAGTTAACGGACCTTGATAAACAGATGGCACGATAGGTACTCGCCCCATTTTAGCAATCAAGGCTACCCCGCCTTTTAATTCTGAGGAATGACGCGTACCACTGGGGAACATAATCAAACTTAAATCAGAATTTTTTAAAATTTTGACAGGTGTTTTAATCGCGCTGGGACCGGGCTTCTCACGATCCACCGGAAACGCATTCGCATGTTTTAAAATGAAACGTAAAACAGGATTTTTAAACAACTCTTTTTTTGCCATAAAACTAAACTTCTTAGGACTGCCAGCAACAGCTAAATACAGCGGTTCCCACCATGTTCGATGCGGCGCAACTAAGACATAGTTTTGGTCTTTTGGTAATTTTTCTTTATTTTCATAATGTGCATTTCCATTAATCACAAATAAAATGACGCGAACCACGCCACGCATAAATGTAAAAAACATAATTTTCTTCCTTTCTTCTCTCCGCTTTCTAGTATGCCGAAAGCTCTACCTTTTGACAAGCTTTTTTTACGTCTATCAATTAGAGAAATAACATGTCCCTACTAATCTAGGGAACAGATTTTGTCATACGGGTTTAAAAGTAGTATAATACATGAACAATCAGATGAAAAGTTGGAGGTTCTTAATCTATGTTATTATCCGGCGAACGGATTGATCAATTATATGCGGATGATATTCAAATTATTCAAAGTAAAGAAGTCTTTTCTTTTTCCATTGATGCAGTCTTATTGGCTAATTTTCCGCAACTACCAAAAAAAGGCAAGATTGTCGATTTGTGTGCTGGCAATGGCGCGGTCGGCCTCTTCGTTAGTCGGAAAACAGCTGCAAAGATCGACCAAATCGAATTACAACCTCGTTTGGCAGATATGGGTCAACGAAGTATTCTATTAAATAAATTGGAAAAACAAGTAACGATGTATGAACGTGATTTAAAACAAGCGACAGAAGTCATCAAAAAAGATTCTGTGGATTTAGTACTATGTAACCCCCCATACTTTAAAGAACGACCAACTAGCCAAAAAAATCCAAACCCGCACTTAGCGATTGCCCGTCATGAAATTCACACGTCTCTTCAAGAAGTGGTCACTGTGTCGGCGGATTTATTAAAAACAAATGGTCGCCTCGCAATGGTTCATCGTCCTGATCGTTTCCTGGATATTTTACATGCCATGGAAAACGCCAATATTGCGCCGAAAAAAGCTCGGTTTGTTTATCCGAAGCCAGGCAAAGAAGCTAATGTTTTACTAATTGAAGGCATTAAACAAGGCAAAAAAGACGGTTTTCGTGTGTTACCACCTCTTTTTACATACAATGAAAAGAACGAATACGAAGCAGAAATGAAGGCTATGCTGTATGGAGAATAAGAAATCCCATTATTTTTATGTTTTACTTTGCCAAGATGGTTCCTTTTACGGTGGCTATACAACTGAGCCAGAACGTCGATTAACCGAACATAATAGCGGAACTGGTGCAAAATATACTCGATTAGCCAAACGACGGCCAGTCGAAATGATTCATACAGAGAAATTTGAAACACGTAGCGCGGCCACCAAAGCCGAAGCCGCCTTTAAAAAATTAACGCGCAAACAAAAAGAACAGTATTTAAAAACTTTCCATTAAGTGACAATAAGCAAAAAGAAACAGCCATCATTTCATTGATGAAATGATGGCTGTTTCTTTCTCTTTTTAAACTAAGTTTTCGACAAAATGAATAACCATTTCGGCTGATTTTTTCCCAGCTTCATCGATGAATTCGTCAAAGCTTTGAGTTGCTTCGCCATCTGCTGTATCACTCATTGCCCGTACAACTAAGAATGGAATATTGAACTGTGAAGCCGCTTGGCCAATTGCTGCGCCTTCCATTTCACAAGCTAAGGCTTCAGGAAACTCTTTCTTAATTTTGGCGATTTTCTCAGCGCTATCCACAAAAGTATCTCCAGTAACAATCAATCCTTTACGAATAGCTAAACCAGTTTTTTCAGCAGCTTTCGCAATTTCCATCCGCAAGTATTCACTTGTTTCAAAATACAAAGGCACGCCACCAGGCAATTGTCCATAGGCATAACCAAAACCAGTGACATCAACATCAAAGTAAGCTAATTTGTCTGCAATGACTAAATCGCCAACTTTTAGTCCTTCACCGATACCACCAGCAGAACCTGTATTAATCACCATATTTACGCCATATTGATGAATCAATAAAGTCGTGGTCACAGCTGAGGCCACTTTACCAATTCCTGAACGAACCACAATCACCTCATGTCTTCCTAACGAACCAGAAACAAATAAAGCGCCTGCTCGTTCCCATGACATTGTGTCTGTCAATTTTTCTTTTAGAATTTTGACCTCTTGATCCATTGCTCCAATAATTCCAATTTTCATAGTGATTCCTCTTTTCTATAAATTCAAAACGATATATGCCACAACGGCTAATAAAATCGCTACAATAATAATTGCCTTGTTTAACCAAGTACTCCGTTCTCGACGCTTCGAGTATTCTCCTACTCGTGACTTGTTGATTGGTTTTTGTTTTTTCTTTTCTTTACGATAAAACGTCGAAATTTCTTTTTCTTTTCGCTTATACGCTTTTTCCGCCAGCTTCTGCTCTTCTTGCTGACGACGTTCCGCTTCTTTTTCTTCTGCTTCTCTGCGTTTGCGAAGCTCTGTCCGAGTGACTAACGGACCTTTGCTCATTGCGTGTCCTCCTTAAACTGTCTCTGCAGTAAATACAATTCCCAGTATTGTATAGCAAAAAGTGTTTTGGCATCACAAATCGTGCCTTTTGCCACCTCTGCTTTGGCTTCAGCTATTGTTAGCTCGTAAAGTTCCAAGATTTCATCTTCATCTTGAGGACGCGGATTTTCGACTTTCTGCAAATCCGTTGCCAAATAGAGAGCCAATTTTTCATTAGCAAATCCTGGTGACAGATACATTGAATTTATGTAGGTAAGCTGACCTGCACGATACCCAGTTTCTTCTTCTAATTCCCGCATAGCCGTCGTTTCCAGTTGATTTTCTTCTCCAGGATCAATTTTTCCCGCCGGAATTTCTAAAATTACTTGTTCCAAGGGTTTTCTAAATTGTTTAACTAAGACGATTTTTCCTTCTGCGGTTAACGGAATCATAGCTACTGCGCCTGAATGAAAAACCAATTCGCGTTTAGCAGTGCCGCCTGTCGGTAAAGCCACGTCATCCAAAAAAACATCAATAATCTTTCCTTTAAAAATTTCTCGACGTTGAAGTGTTTTTTCTTCGAAGTCCTCATAATTTAACATATCTTTCACCAACCTTTCTTGTTTATCATACCCTAAAATGATAAAAATCGCACCCCTTCTTCTCTAGTTAAACCCTTTTCAAAGAAAAAAATTTATTGCTTTAGAAAAAAATTACATTTTCGAAAAAAAATAGACATAAAAAATTCACAACTTCCTTGTATTATTTAAGCATACCAACAAACAACCCTAACAAAACACTTTTTCATTTTTAACTCCTTTCCCGTCCTACCCCCAATTAGGACGGGTCTTTTTTTGCGTTTTATACTTTTTTTCTTAGGATTTCACTAAATCATAAAATACATCTTCCGCTGTATGTCTTTTCTCTCACAGAGTATGCTAAAATAACTATTGTAACGAGAGCTGACTCTTTCGAGGATTAGATAGATAGGAGGAACTATATAAATGAACAAATTAAATACAAAATTACTGATTGGCTATATTCTTTTAGGAGCCTTAATCATTGCTGTCGCTAGAGAATATGGCTTCTTCGCTTTTGTGATTCTGGTAGGCTTTTTAGGATTCGTTCTCTATCGAAAAAAGAAAAATGCCGCCGACAAGAGCGATCAAATGCCTTACTTAACAAAAGATAAAGAAGCCCATTATCGTGAGTTGGGGTTATCTCCACAAGAAATTGATTTTTTCAGAAGTACAATGAGCACAGCCAAAAAACAAATCATACAATTACAAGAAAACATGAATCGTTCAACTAAATTACGGGCGATTGACTTACGTAATGATACTACGAAGGTTTCTAAAGCTCTGTTTAAAGAGTTAGTGAAAGAACCTAAAAAGTTACACTTAGCCAATCACTTTCTCTATACACATTTACCAAATATCGTTGACTTAACAAGTAAACATTTAGAAATCGAACAACATGAAGTAAAAAACAAACAAACGTATGAAAAATTAGAAGAAAGCGCACAAATCATTGACCAATTGTCAAAATTAGTTAAAAATGATTATGAGGAAATCGTTTCCGATGACTTAGACGATTTAGATGTCGAAATGTCGATCGCTAAAAGCAGCTTGTCGCAAAAAGCTGCAACTGAGGAATCACCTCAAGTAAACGAAGACCAGCAATAATCATTAGGGAGGAAAAAAAATGACTGAGCAACAACCCAAAGAAACAACATCTGTAACCAATACATTGGATGATTTATTAAGTAATCCATTTTCATCAATGGATGAACTAACACCAACGCAACAAAATGAACTATCTGAGTTAAAAGAACAGCAAGCAGCTCCTCGTTTAATTGATAAATTACCACAAGAACGTCAAGCCCAAGCAAAAGAGTTAGCTTCAAAAATTGACGTCCAAGATTCACAAGCAGTAATTACCTATGGTTCAAATGCCCAAATCAAACTCGGCGAATTTTCGCAAGCGATGTTAAACCACGTTCAAGCACAAGACATTGGTCCTGTTGGTGATTCACTGACCGATCTAATGTTTCGTTTAAATGAAGCCAATCCCAATGAATTACGTGCTGGCGAAGGCAACTTTATTCAAAAAATGTTAGGTAAAGTCAAACAATCCGTTTACGAAATTACCGCCAAATATCAAAAAATTGGTGCGCAAATTGACAAAATTGCTGTCAAATTAACCCATGAAAAAGATGGTCTTTTAAAAGATAATGCCATGTTAGATCAATTGTATCAAAAAAATAAAGATTATTTTGATGCCTTAAACATCTATATTGCCGCTGGGGAATTAAAAGCAGAAGAACTACGGACGCAAATTATTCCTGAAGCCATGAAAAAAGCGGAAGAATCTGGGGATCAAATGGATGTCCAAATTGTTAATGATTATAACCAATTCCTAGACCGTTTAGAAAAAAGAACCCATGATTTACGCTTGGCTCGTCAAATTACGATTCAACAAGCCCCACAAATTCGTTTAATTCAAAATACTAACCAAGCCTTGGCTGAGAAAATTCAATCATCGGTGAATACAGCGATTCCGTTATGGAAAAACCAAGTAGTCATCGCCTTGACCTTACTCCGTCAAAAAGATGCTGTGACTGCTCAACGTCAAGTCTCTGAAACCACCAATGACTTACTGAAGAAAAATTCAGAAATGCTAAAAATTTCTGCAATTGAAACAGCAAAAGAAAACGAACGTGGCCTAGTCGATATTGAAACATTACAAAAAACACAAAATGATTTAATTGAAACTATCCAAGAAACATTACGTATTCAACAAGAAGGAAAAGAAAAACGCCAAGCTGCCGAAATCGAACTTGGCCATATGGAAGAAGATTTGAAAAATAAATTATTAGAATTAACACAATAAACAACGTTTAGAACAAACTTCTTATAGTACAAGCCTGGGACAAAAATCCAAAGTGATTTTTGTCCCAGGCTTGCTTTTCTTTTTACGCTTGAATATTGTATTTCAGCCACTTAATGATACAATAAAAGAAAACCATGTTTCTTTTTGAAAGGAGGAGCAATTGTGCCACAATTTGCTTCTAAAGCCGAAGAAAAAAATTATTATGAACGCCAAGCTAGCTTAGCAGAGTTTCTAACTTGGTATCATCAACAAGAATTACCTGAATATGAAAAACCCTCTTTAACCGTTGATATGGTTCTTCTTTGTTACAACAAGGAAGCTGATCAATTAAAAGTCTTACTGATTCAACGTAAAGGTCACCCCTTTAGAAACTCATGGGCGCTTCCTGGCGGTTTTGTTAATCGTAACGAATCTACTGAAGATAGTGTTTTAAGAGAAACAAAAGAGGAAACTGGTGTGGTGATTTCTCAAGAAAATATTGAACAATTACACAGCTTTAGTCGCCCAGATCGTGATCCTCGTGGCTGGGTCGTGACAGTCAGCTATTTAGCCTTTATTGGTGAAGAACCTTTAATTGCTGGCGACGATGCCAAAGAAGTCCACTGGTTCAATCTTGAACGGCATGGTCAACATATCACGTTATCTCATGAAGATGTGGAAATTACTTTAGACTTGAAAACAGCGGCCTCTCTTGGTAAAGATACATTAGCCTTCGACCATAGTGAAATTATAATTAAGGCGTTTAATCGTGTTGTTGATAAAATGGAACATGAACCGCAAGTGCTTCAAGTCTTAGGAAAAGATTTCACCATTACGGAAGCCCGTAAAGTTTTTGCGAAGTTCCTCGGCGTTGATTATCGCAGCATTGACCATTCAAATTTTAAAAAAGCCATGACACAATATTTTGAAGAGTTAGGTGAACGTCCCGTTGGCATTGGCCGCCCTTCAAAAATTTACCAATTGAAAACAACAACAGGTTTCTAAGAGGAGGGAATATTTTTTGACTGTTTACTTAAGAAAAGCAGAACCTTCTGATTTGCCTGACATCCTTGCTATCATTGAAGATGGACGCCGCACCTTACAAAAAAGTGGCATTCCCCAATGGCAAAACGACGATGGCCCGAATCAAGAAATTTTAGCAAAAGATATCGACCAGCAAACTTGCTATATTTTAATGGTTGATGATGCCTTGGCAGGCGTTGGTGTTTTATGTTCGGAGATTGATCCTGCTTATGAAGCGATTTTTAATGGTTCTTGGCAACCTCATTCTCAAGCTACGTATACAGCAATTCATCGTGTTGCTCTAAAAAGTTTCTTTCAAGGTCAAGGACTGGCTTTGGTGCTTTTGCGCTCACTGGTTACAGCCGCTCGTTTGCAAGGTGCTACTGATATTCGAATTGATACACATCCACAAAATCTCGCTATGCAGCACCTGATTAAAAAAGCTGGCTTTGTTTATCAAGGTGACGTGATTTTAGATGTTAACGATGGCGAACGTTATGCTTATCAGATGATATTGAAATAAAAAAGTTAGGGATAACTGCCAGATTGACAGCTATCCCTAACTTTTTACATCTTATGAACACTATGAGCGCTTTGAATGCCCTCACAGGCTTCTTTACAAGCTTGATTAATTAATAAATAAGAGGATTCTTTTTGGCGGATTCCTAATTGATATTTCAATTCATCTGTCACTTGGCAAGATTCACTTAATGCCTCTAACCAGAAAAATACTCCTTCTTTATACGTATCTAATCCTTCTAGCAAGATTTTCGTTGCTTCTTTATCATAATACGGCTCTAAATTTTTACGAAACATCATTTCTTCTGTAAAAAAACGATTCACATTATTTCGGCAAAACATATAAGTGTCACGGCCTCTCCGATGTGCAGCCTGATTACAACCGTATTCTTGAACTTCTTTAGAGATGGCTTTGAAAATTTCGTTGTATACTTCAATTCTTTGCATAATTGACAAAATGGTATCTGTATAACTAAACATAACTCCTTGCTCCCTTCCCCTTCTAAGTAACAAAAATTTGCTTGTTACTTTCATTATAAAGGGAATGTTGGGTTTATATCAAATGATACGCTGTTTCCTTGCTAAAATCCTTCGTTTTTTCCTTAGAAGAATAATAAGTAAGCGGATTATTTAATCTGTTATGTTCGGATTTTCTACACTTGGAAAATAAATTATTTTATAAAGCCATTTTCCGTTTTAACTGATGGCAACGGGCCAGTCTGTGTATTGCCAGGAACACCAATATACGTATTGCCGTTGATAGAAGTCATTTCGTTTTCCTCAGCTGCTTCATCTTGAACGGTATAATCACTTTGATATAAAAATTCACCGTTCGTATGGAAGACATAGCCGTCTTGATCTCGTTCATCTGGCTTTTCTAAATTTAAAGACACACGTAATTGATGACGGACATTTTCAATACTATCTGGATATAGTTCAACCATACTGCGCCCTTCATTACTAAAAGTGCGCCAGTCAAAAGAAAGCTGTTGTTTATCATAATTGGTCCAAGTCAAACCTTCTTTGACTAAATGAGTCAATTCATTGGAATCCACATCAGTTTGAATGTTTCCATTTAACGAATCAATAATGTCCATTATTTTCATGATTGATTGACCAGATTTCAACTTGTCTTCAACTGCTTGAATAATTTCTTGTTGTCGGAATCCACGCATAATATCGTTATCGCTATGTCTTTCACGGGCATAAGATAAAGCTTTCGTACCATCTAAATGCTGTTTCCCTGCATCAAAATGAATGGATCCTGGCCCGTCTTTGGTGACACCATCAAACGCCTGCTTGACATTGACATCTATGCCGCCAACTGCATCAATTAACTTAATAAAAGATAAAAAGTTAAACACAACGTAATGATTGATTGGAATATTCAATAATTTCTCAACGGTGTTAACAGAAGCTGTTGGTCCATCGTAGGTATAGGCGGCTTCAATTCGCTGCATCCCTTGGTAATTTTTCGCATCAATTTGCACAAAACTATCCCGTGGCAAACTTAAATAGGTTATTTTCTTCGTCTTGTTATTCACGGTAATCACCATCATAGCATCAGTCCTAGTTGTGCCTAATTTCCGTTCAATTGTATTGTCTAGACCCATGACCAAAAACGATTGACTATCTTTATTTTGCGCTTCAGTATAATCATTTTTTATGGGGACATAGCCTTTATCAATCGTTTTCTTTAAATAACTACCCGCTACAGCAAAGTATGCTGAGCCGACTGTGACAAAAAACAAAATGATGACTAAACTAATTAAGCTGATTTTTCGCTTCCTACTCATTGGCTGTACTTCCTCTCTCTTGAAAAGTCTCCACCATCATTACTACTCCTCTAAGCAGACAAGAGACAAGTCTATCTTACCAGTCCCTTTCAAAACTAAACATAGCAGAATTTATATAGGGGTATAACCTAGAGGAAACAAAAAAGAGGGGCTTGTTTGTTTAAAAGTCTCTCTTTTTTGTTATTTATTTTTGTGTTCTTTTTTGAACAATTCCACCATTTTTTGCTGTGGTTTTGGAAAAACATAGTCCGAAAATTGTTGTGCTGCTACCCATCGCTGCGACTCTAGTGTGGCTAATTCGCCTGTATTTCGGCCATAAAAGACTAAGATATGCCATTTTAAATGACTGAAAATATGAACGACTTCGCCTAAGGCACGTTTTTGCCAGACAACTGTTTCATAGTCCGTAAAAAAGCTGACAGGTTCTTCAGCGACCAAAGGCTCTGTTACAGGCTCTAACTCTAAAGTTAATTGTTTTTCCGTTTCTACTGGTTGCGCCATTTTTTGCAATTGTTGAAATTGTTTTTTGCTAATTTCTTCAATCGGAAACAGCCACATATTGGCTAACAAACCGGTTTCAGGGCGTTGTTCTAATAAAAATTCTTGCTTTTTATTTTCAATAATAGTGCCGACATAATACACATCTTTCGGCTTAACTTTTTTTGATTTGACTGGATAAGCGGTCATTTTATCTGCCTGATAGGCCGCACAATATTGCTGAAGCGGACAGCTTTCACACTTAGGTGAAGTTGGGGTGCAGACGGCTGAGCCTAGATCCATTAAGGCTTGATTAAAATCCCCTGGACGCTCACGATCGATGATTTTAAGCATCGCCGCTTCAAATACTTTACGACTACTCGCTTTTGCAATATCTGCATCAATTTCAAATAAACGGCTCACTACCCGCATGACGTTACCGTCAATTGCTGGTTCGGGTAAATTAAAGGCAATACTGCCAATCGCACCAGCCGTATAGGGGCCGATTCCTTTTAAACTCCGAATATCTTCGATTGTGTCAGGCATTTTCCCACCAAATTCTGAAACAATCTGTTGCGCTGCCACTTTTAAATTACGCGCTCGTGAATAGTAACCTAACCCTTCCCAAGCTTTCAACAACTTATCATCTGGCGCTTCCGCTAAATCTTGAATCGTCGGAAACCATTCCATAAATCGATAAAAATAATCAATGACTGTATCTACGCGAGTTTGTTGTAGCATAATTTCAGAAATCCAAATACGATACGCATCTGTATTCGCTCGCCAAGGTAAATTGCGTTTTTCTCGTTCATACCAAGCTAAAAAATCTTCCTGGAATGAACTAACTTTTGCGGGACTCCACGCCTCCCAAGGCTCTTTATTCGTCATGTTCTACTTCCTTTTCGCTAATAAATTGCTGAATCAAATCATAGTCAAACCCTTTTTGGAATAAGCTTTGTTTGACTTTTTGGACTTTTTTAGAAAAATCAAATCGCTGATTGGCACGCCATAAACGTTCGCCTTCCTTGTTTAACGCTTGTTGTTCTTGTTCTTCGTCCTTTTCAAAAGCTAAAGATTCCAAAGCTAGATCAATGATTTCATTTGTAAAGCCCTTTTGCATCAGATGCAGACGCGTTTTCTGTAGTGCATCTTTAAAACTTTTAGTTCGATAGCGTTTCATGGCCTTTTCTGCAGTTGCTATGGCAACATTAAGCTGTTCATCTAACGTATAAAAGGTCAAGCCATGCTGAATATCTTCTTCACTAATGCCTTTTTGCTTTAATTGTTGTGCCACATTTCGTGGTCCTTTATCACTGGTTCGCATAGCTGTCCGTACGTAACTTTCACTAAAAATTGCATCATCCAACAACCGCAGCTCTTCTAAACGTTGAACGATTTTTACTCGATCTTCAGGTACAATTTCTTTCTCTTTTAAATAAGTAAAAATCTCTTTCTTTGAACGTAATTGATAGCTTAAATAATTCATCGCCATTTGTAACCCGACATCATAAGAACTGGCTTTTTTTATTTCTTCTATTAAAGTATCTGATAACTCTTGGCCTTTTAGCAGACGCTGCCGTACTAAAATATCTTCCGAGACACGCAGTTTTTCGCCTGAAGATAGCCAAAGTAGATAAAATTCACCTTTATCTTTACTAATTCGTGTGATTGTTGTCATCTTATTCTCCTGCCCCTCTAAATCAGAACATATATTCTACTATACCATAGAATCCTTGGAAGCCAAATAAATAAAAATGTGCTAAAATGGGAGGAAGTGAAAAATGTGAGATGACTAAAGGATGAAAGAATATGACCCAACAACTAGTAAAAAAAGGCCAACAAATTTCTTTAAAAATTAAACGATTAGGAATTAATGGCGAAGGTATCGGCTATTATAAAAAATTAATTATTTTCGTTCCTGGGGCGCTACCGAAAGAAGAAGTGACTGCCACGATCACAAATGTTACACCAAAATTTGCTGAAGGAACCCTTCAATCTGTCAAAAAAGCTGCTAAAGATCGCGTGGTCCCTCCTTGTCCTGTCTATGAAACATGTGGCGGCTGCCAACTACAACATTTAGCCTACAAAGCACAATTAGACTTTAAAAAAGATTTATTAAAGCAGGCGCTTAACAAATTTAAACCAGCCAATTATCAAAACTATGAACTACGAAAAACAATTGGGATGGAGAATCCTTGGAATTATCGAAATAAAGCCCAATTCCAATTACGCCAAATCGATGGCCAAGTAGAAGCTGGTCTCTATCAAGCTGATTCACATCAATTAGTACCGATTGATAACTGTTTGGTCCAACAGCCTGCGACAACCAAGGTGATGAATACATTAGTTGATTTATTGAATGACTTTCAATTACCAATTTATGATGAACGTAAAAATAGTGGTATCTTTCGAACATTAATGGTTCGAGTGGGCATCCAAACTGGCGAAGTCCAAGTAGTGTTCATTACACAATCGCAGAAATTTCCACAAAAAGAAAAAATGGTTCGCGCAATTAATGAACAATTACCAGAAGTTGTTTCTATTATGCAAAATGTCCAAAATAAAAAAACCTCTCTAGTAATGGGTGATGATACCCTTCACTTATGGGGCAAAGAAAGCATTGAAGAACACATTAACGACGTTGTCTTTGATTTATCGCCGCGAGCATTTTTCCAATTGAATCCAGAACAAACGGAAGTTTTATATAATGAAGGAATCAAGGCCTTAGATTTACAACCAAATGAAACTGTTGTTGATGCTTATTGTGGCGTCGGGACCATTGGCTTAAGTTTAGCGAAACAAGCGCATCAAGTTCGTGGTATGGATACCATTCCCGCCGCAATTGACGATGCTAGATTCAATGCAAAACGACTTGGTGTTACGAACACACATTATGCTGTTGGAACAGCTGAAGACTTATTACCTAAATGGTTCAAAGAAGGCTTTAAACCTGATGCCATTGTAGTTGATCCCCCACGGACTGGTTTGGATCGTAAATTATTAACGGCCCTTTTGAAACAACCACCTAAGAAAATGGTGTATATTTCTTGTAATGTATCCACGTTAGCACGTGATTTAGTTCAATTAGCCAAAGTATATCAAGTAGACTATTTACAATCTGTTGATATGTTTCCACAAACCGCTCGTTGTGAAGTTGTCGTAAAATTAACGAGAAAATAAAAAAAGGCACCAAGTTTCACGAAATTCGTGAGACTTGGTGCCTTTAACTAATTAAACAATTATTTACTTAATTAGCTATTTTTTCGTCCGAAGAAGAATGAAACCACAGCAACTAAAATTACTGCCCCAATAATTGATGGCACAATTGCCATACCTGCTACGTGAGGACCCCAGCTACCTAAGATTTTTTCTCCGATAAATGAACCAACTAAACCGGCAACGATATTCGCAATCCAACCCATTGATTGACCTTTGCTTGTAAGCGCGCCAGCGATAGCACCGATAACAGCACCAACGATTAAAACCCATAAAGTATGCATAAAATAATTCCTCCTAAATGCTTTATCTAGCGAATAATTCGCTATGTTACTATTATGGACTACTTTTATTAGATAACAAAATAGTTTGCTTGTTTCCATGAAAAAAAAGCAATAATTTCTGATAATTTCATTAAAAAAACTCAGAACAGGAGACCGAAGTGCACTGTTCTGAGCTTTTATTTAAGAAATTGTTGGTCGTTTTACTCGTTCATGTGCGACATCCGCTGCTTGAATCTCTTTATTATTAAAAGGTGTTAAGCGGAATGCCAATTGGAATTCTTCAAACGTAGTCCGGTATTTTTCTAATTGCCACTGGCCACAAGAGTAGCTACCTAGGGCGTTTTGTTTGTAATCGATATTTAAAACAACATACTCACTTTCTTGTAATTCATTGGTATGCTTAGCAACATCTAGCGCTTGTTCTTCAAAATAAGAAACACTAAAATTATATGAATCAGCCGCTGTTGCTACTACCCCTTGGCCACGATCATCCGTGAATGCGGACCATTTAGTCGCCATGTGGTTACCATTGGCTTGTGGAACAACATAATTAGTGAACATTTCCGCTACTGTAGCATCATAAACGCCAAGTAAACCAGCTTCTTGTGAATCTACATAGTTTTCTCTCGGCCCTTTACCGAAATATTTTACTTCTGATAGAGACTTGTCTAAATGGAGAGTCACACCCAAACGTGGTAACATATCTGGCGCATTTTCAATTTTACCGGCAGGACTACCTTTTAAGTCGAAGAAAATTTCGCCATTTGGTGCAATTAAATACTGATAGGTACATTGATAATGCCAAGCACTGTTAGTCGTTCCGTTAATTGTTTTTACGATGACTTGGATAAAATCATCAACTTTTTTCCACTCAAAAGAACGGACAATTTCATGCTCTAAATGTAAGAAATATTTCTTCTTCATTTCATCAATAATTTCCATATCATTACTGATCGGTGCCCGCCAAAATGTAAATTTCGGCCCTCTATGCAATAATTTTTTACCATCTCGTGTCACATTCGTTAAGGCGCCCTTCACTTTATCAAAATTAATTGAAAAGTTTGGTCCTTCAATGTATAAATGAGGGCCAATTTCCTTTGCCATCATCGTGCCAACTGGTCTGATCTCGATCCCTGGTGTTGCAATTGGCAACTCAAACTGTGCGGTAGCTAATTCATGACCAGCAGATGCATAGGCGGTCGTTTCTTTCAATTGATATGAAAGAGTTAAATAATAGGCGGCTCCTGCCTTTTTAGGAAAATCTAAATGATAAGGTAAGTGCAGTCTTCCTTCTGCTCTAGCAGCAATTGCTGGCACTGCTACTGTCCCTGATTGAATCACTGTTTGATCTTCAGTAATTGTATAAACCAGCTTAAAGATAGCCAAGTTTTCAAAGTCAAACCGACTCAATAATGAGAATTCACCTGACAGAACGTCAATAGCGCTAGTTGTAATGGGTTCAATGACTTTTTTGTATTCATACAAGCTAGGAGATGGCGTACGGTCAGGCATCAACATCCCATCAATACAAAAATCTTTGTTACTTGGATCATCGCCGAAATCGCCGCCATAACGATAATAAACTTCACCGTTATCTGTTACAGATTCAATGCCATGGTCAAACCATTCCCAAATAAAGCCACCTTGTAATTTATCATGAGCATAAAATAGCTCTTGGTATTCTTTTAAATTCCCAGGGCCATTCCCCATCGCATGACAATATTCACATAAAATATGCGGTTTTTTTGAATTTTCAATAATCGTATTCATCAGTAATTCTCTAGTTGGGTGTTCCAACCAAGTATACATTGTAGAATAGACATCCGTGACCTCTGCCTCAAAATCACCTTCATAATGAACCAAACGTGTTGGATCCATTTCTTTTGCAATACGGGCCATTTCAATAAAGTTATGACCAAACGCAGATTCATTTCCTAACGACCAAAAGAGAATTGATGGATGGTTTTTATCCCGTTGAATCATCCGTACCATCCGAGAAACATAAGCCGTTTCCCATTCTGGATCGTTACTAATCCAATCATATTCTCCAGTTAATTCAAAGCCGTGACATTCCAAATCAGTTTCATCAATCACATACATTCCATATTCATCGCATAAATCATAGAAATAAGCAGATGCTGGATAATGACTGGTTCGAATGGCATTAATATTAAATTGTTTCATTAAACGAATATCTTTTTCAATTTCTTCACGACTAACCACTCGACCATTTTTCGGATTATAATCATGACGATTCATTCCTTTTAGTTTAATGGCCACACCATTGACTAAGAAAGTCTCACCAGATACATGAATATTTCTGAAACCAACTTTTTGCGGAATAACTTCGACGACTTCCCCTTCAGAAAAAACAGTAATAAATAGTTGATACAAGTATGGTTTTTCAGCTGACCAAGCAGTGACAGACGGTAAACTTGCTGAAAATTCAACCGTACCTTGATTTCCTGCGACAGTCTCTTTAAGAACCGTTTTTCCCTGCTGATCCATCAACTCCAATTGAACTTGTTGTCCTTTGTCTTGCCAAAATTTACCCGTAATTGCCAAGTGGCCATTTTGATACGAATCATCTAAATCGGAAATAATAAAGAAATCTTCCAGCCCATTTTCTGGTACACCGAGTAATTCAACATCACGAAAAATACCACTTAACCACCACATATCTTGATCCTCTAAATACGTACCATCTGACCATTGATAGACTCGCACCGTTAAATCATTTTTTTCACCAATTTTAGCGTAAGGCGTAATGTCAAATTCTGCTTCATTTCGTGCACCTTTACTGTAGCCAACTTCATGGCCGTTCACCCAAACATGATAAGCTGAATCTACGCCACAAAAACGTAAAATGATTTTTTTATCGTAAAATGTTTCATCTATAGCAAATGTTCGTTTGTAAATACCTGTTGGGTTTTCTGTTGGTACATACGGCGGATTAATGGGAAAATTGTACCATAAATCAGAGTAATGCATTTTGCCATATCCTTGGACTTGCCAATTTCCAGGAACAGTGATTTGATCCATTTGGCTTGTATCAAAATCCGTCGCAAAAAAGTTTTCTGGGCTGTATTCTGGCGCTTCTAAAAAAAGAAAATGCCAGCGTCCATTTAAATTTTTGTATGCTTGTGTATATTTATTTTCATTTAGTAAGGCTGTTTCTTTCGAGGGAAAGCTCGAAAAGTGTGCTCGTCCAGGCAACCGATTAATACTATCTACTTTATAATTTTCCCAAGTCTTCATAATCCATTTCTCCTTTACCAACTTCATTTTTTTCTTTTGTTTCATATCGTTTCCAACAAATCCAAGCAAAGCCCATAAAGACAATTAACCCAATAATGTTATACGCCAACATGCCCAGTGGACTAGCGGTTCCTTTCGGTAACGTGCCATTGATTTCTTCCATGATTAATTTTGGATCCGGCACAGTTGACATAAAGAATACAAAGATAAAAATGGCTAATAAGAAAATTCCCGCAATTAAGCCAAAGGTTCGATTACCAAAGCGGAAACTTCTCGGCATTGTTTCTTTTTTCCAACGAAGCCCAATATAGGCGATTAACAAGAACAAGACAGGCACTAATGACGTAGAAGCTGTCATATTAATTAACGTTTCTAAAAAGCTATCCATATTTCCAATTCCTAATGCTGGAATGGCAACTAAAATCGTCACAATAATTCCTTGAACTAACAAAGCATTGGTTGGATTTCCCTCTTCGTTCGTTTTCACTAGCCACTTACCGAAGACCCCATCAGGAATTTCTGAGAAAAATACTTTAACTGGTGCTGCCGTCCACAGAGCCAAAGAACCAAGACTTCCGACAAATAAGATAATTCCTACTAAGCGCACCATCATTGCTGCGGGAATATGGAAATACGTACCTAAAATTTTAAAGATATCAAAAATACCATTTGAAAAATTTCCTTTTAAGACGTCCGTTGGCACTACCAAACCTACAGCAACGGCACCAAGAATATACATGATACCGACCGCAATCGTTGCACCAATCATCGTGCGGACAAACGTTTTATTGCCGCCTTTAACATCCTTAATGTATACGCCGATACTTTCACCACCGCCAACAGCTTGTAAAATCCACGCCATCGTCATGAAAAAAGTCCAATTAAAAGTTGGCATAATTGACGTCGTGGTAAATTCTTGTGCTGGCTCATTGCCAAAACCAAACACGACGACAAAGGCTAAAACCACAAAAGCTACGCCCATAAATAAACGAGCACCACCCGCTAAGCTTGTCACTTTCGAAATCCACGAAACCCCTTTAATACAAACCCATGTCATTAACCAAAATAACAGGATAGAAATCACTGCAATTATTTTAGTACTATGGTTTCCTTGAAAAACGTTTTGACCTAAAAAAGCGTATGAACCATAAATCAATGTATTCGGTAGTAATGAACAGAAGAAAAACAAGTTGACAAAGAAATACGACCAAGCGCCTAAAAATGCCCATTTAGGTCCTAGCACAGATTCCAACCAACTGTGAACACCTGATTCATTTTCAGAATTAGCAGAAGCAAATTCTGCAATCATTAGAATAAATGGTAAAAAGTAAAAAATAGAGCCGAATAAATAGCCTGGAATAGTTGCTAGGCCAATCTGAATACTGTTGTTAACAATGCTGGGAAAGGCAAAAACCGCTGAAAAAGTCATGAGCATCAATGCGACAGAACCTAATCGTTCCCGTGAATGTGTTGCCATTTTACTACATCCTCTCTTTATCAAATTAATTAGTACTCACACATTGTAAAACGCTTACAGTTTTTTAAAAATAAAAAATGTTGCCTATTTCTTGTAAAGATGTTGACTTTTAGAAAGCCTTTACATACTCTTATAAAGAGGTGATAGCATGCAAAATGTTTTTACAAATAATGTCAGCATCCTGATTAATGATCAACCTATTAGCCAAGAATTTCATCTTTATGAAGCTGGCTATGAAAAATGCCGTCCGACAAAACCAACTGAGTTTGCCCCTATTAATTATTGGGTTTTGCATTATTGTAGCGATGGTGAAGGCTATTTTTCAACACCCTTTATGGAAAAACAACACATTACCGCTGGTGATTTGTTTATGATTCCAGCCAATTGTCGCAATATTTATTATCCTAATCGGCAAAATCCTTGGACCTATCATTGGGTCGGTTTTGTTGGAGATCTTTCGTCTCAGTATTTAGAAAAAATAGGTCTGACTACCGAAAATTGTATTTTAAAAGGAACTGTTGATAAGAAATTAGAAAGTTTATTTAAAAATATTTACCAAGAAGCGAAGAAACATAATCATTTTGGCAGTTTAAGTGAAAGCTTTCAATTGTTGAATTATCTAGAGCATCATTCCGTTACACAGCACGAAAATCAAAGCCAACAATTATTTAACCAAATTAAAATGGCTATTCACGAAAATTTTTCAAACAATCTTTCAATTAGTCAATTAGCTTCTGAGTATAACATTGATCGTAGCTATTTATTTAAGCTGTTTCAGCGTTATGAACAAACAAATCCTAGTATCTATGTACAAAACTTAAAATTGCAAAAAGCCTGTTCTCTGTTAAGAAAAAGTTCCTTAACCATCACGGAAATCAGTTTTGAAGCAGGTTTTTCTTCACCTTCTTATTTTTCAAAATTTTTCTTCCAGAAAAAAGAGATGACACCTCGACAATATCGTCAACAGTTTTTGACTTAAAATAAATTGTCATTATTCTTAAATCTGTATTTTTATCCTTTTAAAAGATTGACAAGTTTTCGTTATGCAGCATACTTGTCAATCTTTTATATAATGACTAATTTACTCGAAACTACCATTAAGCGAATACAGTACTTCTATAACCAACACCTTTGAAATATTTTGACACTAATGTAATGCTCTCTATGGATCGTTTTTTTGATAGATTAACAGTTTAAAATTTATATTTTTTATCACCTAGTATATATTCTTAAGCTTTTCTTAATATTTAATTGTTACAAAAATATTTCAAAAATGTTACAATAAGTAACGAAAGGAATGATTAAAATGAAAAAAATGTTTTTAGGACTCTTTTGTTTTGTTTCGATTACCACACTATCAGTTTCTAATGTATGGGCAGAAGATTCGGCTAATGAAGCTTCTGTGGAAAAGTCAACAGTTACTTCTTTAACTCCAGAAACTTCAGCAACAACAATTAATGCTTCAACTGATTCAACAGCACTTACAGCTGAAAGCGAGGAACTTCCATCGCTTCGTCAAACACTTCTTAATTACGTAGGTATGTATGGTTTAACAGAAACCTTGATAAATCGTTTATCTGATGACGAACTGGACTACGCAAAAAAAGTTTCGTTTCATTTTGTAAACCAAGACGTCAGTGGAACAGCGAGAATGATTACTAAATTATATGGTGAGAAACCTATACCGGAGGACTCCTACTCTACAGATTACTCAACATTAACGATTGATGACTTAAAAAATTATTTACCTCAAATTCGACTTTCGTTAATTTATGTATATGATTTAAATAGTGATGTTGTAAATAATTTAAGCGATCAAACACTCATCGATTTAATTAATCAAGTCAAGGTAGACTACGCTAACCAAAATTATCCATCTGATGTTCGTGGCGATTATGGTTTAGCATCAATGGCAGATAAAATAAAAGCAAACGATTATACGTCAATTAATCAAAGTGCTGAAAGTGTTTCTTCGGATACTACTAATACAGAATCTACATTACAAACAACTACAAGCAGTACGAAGAAAGCTACTACATCAAGTTCAACTGAGCACAAAAAGGGGATATTTCCCAGTACTGGCGAAAAAAAAATCAGTTTTATTTACCATCATTGGAATCATCTTACTATCTTTAGTTAGTATATTCATTATAAAGAATAAAAAGAAATAGACCTACTATTCAATCATTATTTAAATAATTTGCTTTTTATCAAATAATATTGATAACGAGAACTTATAGAAATTATCAAATCCAGAGGTTAAGATCCTCTGGATTTTCTCTTTAGCTATGAATGCTTATCTTTATTAAACAAAAAGATTATTTTGACAATCAATTCACTAACTTTACCACCATTTAAAAGCTTAATAAAAAAGAACCCTTGCCACACAAGGGTTCTCGAACATTCAAAAGTTGAATGAATTATTTTACTGTTACTGAAGCGCCAACTTCTTCTAAAGCAGCTTTTAAAGCTTCTGCTTCTTCTTTAGAAACAGCTTCTTTAACTGGTGCAGGAGCGCCATCAACTACAGCTTTAGCTTCTTTCAAGCCTAAGCCAGTTGCTTCACGAACTGCTTTGATAACTTTAACTTTTTGATCGCCAGCTGCTGTTAATTCAACAGTGAATTCAGTTTGTTCTTCTGCTGCTCCACCTGCTGCTGGTCCAGCTACTGCTACAGGAGCTGCTGCTGATACGTCAAATTTTTCTTCGATAGCTTTAACTAATTCGCTTAGTTCTAAGATAGTTGCTGTTTCTAACTCAGCAACGATGTTTTCAATGTTTAATGCCATTTTGAATTTCCTCCATTTAAATTAAAATTGTTTGTTTTTTATTTGTTTGAATTAGACTGCAATTAAGCAACTTCTTCGTTTTTCTCTGCCACTGCTTTGACAGCGTAAGCCACGTTGCGGACTGGCGCTTGTAATACAGATAATAGCATAGATAGTAAACCTTCGCGGTTTGGTAGTTTTGCCAACGCAGTAATTTGTTCCACTGAAGAAACTTTTCCTTCGATGACGCCACCTTTGATTTCTAATGCTTTTGCATCTTTAGCAAATTCGTCGATGATTTTAGCTGGTGCTACTACATCGTCGTTGCTGAATGCGACAGCAGTTGGGCCTGTAAAGACTTCGTCTAAGCCGTCTAAACCAACTTTTTTAGCTGCACGAGAAAGGATTGAGTTTTTGATGACTTTCATTTCTACGCCTGCTTCACGTAATTGTTTACGTAAGTTAGTGACTTCTTCAACTGTTAAACCACGGTAGTCCACGATTACAACTGATGCTGCTGATTCAAATTTCTCAGCGGCTGCTTGAACTAGGCTTTCTTTTTTAGCGATTGCTGCTTCACTCATTTATTTCACCTCCTGATTTTGATGGTGGAGTTGGACTTGGTTTACGTTATGTAAAGTAGAAGAATCAAATGAAACTTCGCTCACTTCGTTCGCCAAGTATTGTTTTACATCGGCTTTTTTTCAAAAAGTCGTGTAAAACAACAAAACTCCATGCCACCGTAGACATAGAGGGACCGAATTGTATATAACTCAACAATTGTCCTCGGTAGGAAATTAAGACTTGCGTCACCTACTGTCTTCGGTACAGTTAATTATTAACCTCACTCACTTTACCATAGGGTAAGTGAGTGAGTCAAGAATTTTTTAATTATTTTCTTTCAAATTAGAAAGAAGCTTGGTCAACGTGGATTCCAGGTCCAAATGTTGTTGTTACTGAAATGTTTTTGATGTATTGACCTTTAGCAGTTGATGGTTTAGCTTTCAATAATACGTCGTTAATTGTGTTGAAGTTTTCAACCAATTTTTCGTTATCAAATGAAACTTTACCGATTGGTACGTGGATGTTACCAGCTTTGTCAACGCGGTAAGTTACTTTACCAGCTTTAACTTCTTCAACAGCTTTTGTAACGTCCATTGTTACAGTACCAGTTTTAGGGTTTGGCATTAAACCTTTTGGTCCTAAGACACGGCCTAATTTACCAACTGTAGCCATCATGTCAGGAGTCGCAACAACTACGTCAAAGTCGAACCATCCACCTTGGATTTTTGCAACCATGTCGTCGTCGCCTACGAAATCTGCACCAGCAGCTTCAGCTTCTTTAGCTTTTTCGCCTTTAGCGAATACTAAAACAGTTTGTGTTTTACCAGTTCCGTTTGGAAGCACAACTGCTCCACGGATTTGTTGGTCTGCTTTTTTAGGGTCAACGTTCAATTTGTAAGCAACTTCAACTGTTGCGTCAAATTTCGCGATGTTTGTATCTTTTGCTAAAGCTACTGCTTCTTCAACTGAGTAAGCTTTTGTAGCATCAACTTTTTTCAATGCTTCTTGCATTTTTTTGCTCTTTTTAGCCATTTTGTTTCCTCCTTGATTGTGGTTATAACGGTTGTACCTCCCACGTCTTTCATATCTTTAAATATGAAACGAACTGAGAAGCTACTTCTTTGAGTAAGTGTGGAATAAAAATTATTCTACGATGATACCCATGCTTCGTGCAGTTCCTGCAACCATGCGCATTGCTGCTTCAACGTCAGCGGCGTTTAGGTCTGCCATTTTAAGTTCAGCGATTTCTTTCACTTGATCGCTTGAAACTGTTGCAACTTTAGTTTTGTTTGGTTCACCTGAACCTTTTTCGATTTTTGCAGCTTTTTTCAATAAGACTGCAGCAGGTGGTGTTTTAGTAATGAATGTAAATGAACGATCTTCATATACAGAGATTACTACTGGAATAATTAAGCCTGCTTGGTCAGCTGTACGAGCATTGAATTCTTTAGTGAATCCCATGATGTTGATACCTGCTTGACCTAACGCTGGACCTACTGGTGGAGCTGGTGTTGCTTTCCCCGCAGGAATTTGTAATTTAACGATTTTTTCTACTTTTTTAGCCACGAAAATACCTCCTTAAGTTCTCGTGCGTGGTTAATGGGGTTGAGATTTCCCCTCCCACTCAACGTACATTTAAAACATACCCTATTACTATACAGGATTCCCTTTACTTTTTCAAGATGTTTTTATGATTTCAAGACAATTTTTTTATCCGTTATTTTCTTCATGAAATGCGCATCATGCTCAATCACTAGCATTGCAGGCTTCACAGATAAGATTAGCGCTTCTAATTGTTGATGATTAAACACATCCAAGTAATTAAGGGGTTCATCCCAAATATAAAGCTCTGCTGATTGAGACAATGATTTGGCTACTTCGACTTTTTTCCGTTGCCCCATACTCATTTGTTCAATTCGATTAGTGAAAACGGCACGCTCCATCCCAAGTTTTCGTAAGTTATTTAAAAATTGAGTGTAATCTAACTGATTTTTCTCTGCAAATTCGGATAAAGTTCCTTGATTGTCTTCATAATCTTGGCGCACATAAGAAATGGTTAATTGGTGAGCCAAAGTGGCTTCGCCTTCTGAATCCCCAGAAAAATTATCCAATAAATACTGAATTAAGCTCGATTTTCCTGAGCCATTTTTTCCTGTTATTCCGACAATTTCTCCCGCGTTTATTGAAAAAGAAAGTGGCGCAAATAGCCAATTTTTCTCGTAGCCTAGACGAAGCTCTTCCACCGTCAATAATGTTTTGTGATGCGTTGGTTGATAATCCATTGACAAAGGATCAATATACTCAAGATCTTTTAATAGTTTTTCTTTTTCTGCTAATTGTGTTTCGGCGCGTTGTTGAATGTGTTTCGAGCGCTTCATTACGCGCGCTGCCCGGGCACCAATGGCTCCTGTATCAAAAATCGCCCCGCTCCCTTTTTCCTTAGCGTTGCCGTACTTATCACCTTCACGGTTCATCGACCATTCCGCTTTTTTACGAGCGGTTTCTTTCAAGCGATTGACTTCTTTTTTGATTTTTTCATTTTCTGCTAGTTCAAAAGCATCTCTTAATTTTTTTTGCTCTTCATAAATAGAAAAATTCCCTTGATACAGTGTCAATTGACTTTTTTCAATCGCCAAAATATGATCAACCACTTCATCAACAAATGCCCGATCGTGGCTGACTAAAATAAACCCGTGTTTCTTTTTCTTCAAATATTCAGCCACTTGTTGTCTGCCAGCTAGATCTAAATGATTTGTTGGCTCGTCAATTAAAGGAAAGGCATTTTCTTCAATAAAAAGAAGACCTAATAAAACTTTCGTCTTTTCGCCGCCTGATAAAGAAGAAAAGGGCCGCCATAAAACTTCAGGATCAACGTTTAAAAGCGTTAATTCTCGTTCTAATTCCCACTGTTCAAAAGAAGTCACCTCTTGTAAGACATAATAAGTGAGCTGTTGTTCTTCTGCAACTGTTTGTGGAAAATAGACGAAATCGACTTGATGAAGAATCTCTCCTTGGTAATCCAACTGCTTTTGTAACAATCTTAATAAGGTTGTTTTCCCACGGCCATTGCGGCCAATCAATCCTAATTTCCAATTGGTATCCATCGTGATATTTGCCTGATCAAAAAGCAACGCTTCTTGATTATCATAGGCAAAAGATAGTTGTTTTAGTTCAATTTTCGACATAAATATACCTCCATAAAGCAAAATTGATGCAGCTTTACGGAAATCAGCGGCATCAATCCAAGGTATACAAAAAGACCCGTGGCTGAATTCTTTAAGCTAATTTCCGAAAATCCGCACACTCCACCCGTTATAATCAGGCAAAGTTATACAGTTTCTCTAAAAAATTAACTTAAATTTTCAACGCACGAATCCCTCTTTTTGTCTTTTATTATCTAGAATTTAGCATCTCTTCACTGATTTGTCAACGAAGGCCCCTTGCTTTCATTCTGATAAAAATTTAAATTATTCGCTAAAACACAAGCGATTGCCTAGTTCCCCGCCATTTTTTGTGTTAGACTTCCAATGAAAACATATTCTAATGAAGAAGGTGCTGAAATGGAAGAGTTACGCTTTAATAGTGTTTTTGATATTATCGGACCTGTTATGATTGGTCCAAGCAGTTCTCATACAGCTGGAGCGGCAAGAATTGGAAAAGTGGTTCGGAGTATTTTTGGACAGCAACCTGATAGCGTTGACATTTATTTATATGAGTCTTTTGCTAAAACTTATCGTGGTCACGGAACAGATATCGCCTTAGTTGGCGGCCTTTTAGGTATGGAACCAGATGATGAGCAACTAGCCAATTCTTTGGAAATTGCTTATGAACAAGGAATGGAAGTTTGTTTTATTCCTAAAAGTGAAAAAGCAGACCACCCTAATTCCGTTAAAATTGTGGTTTCTTCTGGCGACCGAAAACTATCTGTGACAGGAATTTCAATTGGTGGTGGAAACATTCAAATTTCTGAATTAAATGGCTTCAAATTGTCTTTAAGTATGGGCACGCCAACATTTATCGTTGTCCATCAAGATGTTCCTGGCATGATTGCTAAGGTGACCAACATCCTTTCAGCTAGCGATATCAATATTAGTACAATGACCGTTACCCGAGAATCTAAAGGGGAAAAAGCGATTATGATTATTGAAGTTGATCAAGCCGAAGTCGGTGACATTGTCATGCAATTAGCTGAAATCCCTCATATATATAGCGTCAACTATTTTGACTAAATGAACGTAAAGGAGTAATACGATGTTTTATTCAATTGAAGATTTGGTAGCTCAAGCGAAAGAGTACCCTTCTGTGAGCGAATTAATGATTGCAACAGAAATGGCTCATGGCGGGTATTCTCGTGAACGAATTATTGAAACAATGGAAAAAAATCTAGCCGTTATGAAACAATCTGTCGCTGAAGGAATCGCTGGTGTTACCTCAGTAACAGGGCTAACTGGTGGCGATGCAACCCGCTTAAATGATTACATACATTCAGGCAACTTTTTAAGCGGTGAGACCATTTTACAAGCCGTGCGAAATGCGATTGCTGTTAATGAAGTTAATGCAAAAATGGGCTTGATTTGTGCTACACCAACCGCAGGCAGTGCCGGAGTAGTTTCTGGCGTCTTGTTGGCAGTTATTGATCGCTTAAAGTTAACGCATCAGCAACAATTGGATTTTCTATTTACAGCTGGGGCTTTTGGCTTAGTGATTGCCAATAATGCCTCAATCAGTGGTGCCGAAGGTGGTTGTCAAGCTGAAGTCGGCTCTGCTAGTGCAATGGCCAGTGCCGCTTTAGTTGCGGCTTCTGGCGGTACGCCTGATCAATCTGCTCAAGCTGTGGCTATTACGATAAAAAATATGATGGGCCTCATTTGTGATCCTGTTGCAGGACTTGTTGAAGTCCCTTGCGTGAAGCGAAATGCATTAGGTTCTTCTCAAGCCTTCATCTCAGCTGACATGGCTTTAGCGGGGATTCGAAGTGTCATTCCACCAGATGAAGTCATCCACGCAATGTACCAAGTGGGTCGCCAAATGCCACAAATTTTCAAGGAAACCGCTGAAGGCGGTCTTGCGGTGACACCAACTGCACAACGTTTAAGCAAAGAAATTCTAGAGAAACAAAAATAGAAATAACTATTGCAAGAAGCTTACAGAAAAAAACGTCCATTCGTTTTTTCCGTAAGCTTCTTCTTTAATAACTTGTTCCGCCTAAACCAACCACAGCGACAATTCCATTCATGACATCTTTCATCGTTTCACCTACAAATGAAACAGTTCTACCATCAATGCGTTTAATCATTGGTAACATTTCAATACGATCTGCTTGTGCTGTCGTCACGCATTGCAATTTTACAGTTGCTGGTGTTTGCAAGGCATATCGGGGTAATTCAGACAACGCAAAGGAAGTTAACACCTGACTTGTAGTTGCTACGATAGCTTCCCGAACTTGTTGCATGGGTCTATTTTTGATTGCATAACGTCCCAGAGATTCTTTGGTGGAAACAAAGGGAACTTTGGACATCATTTTTTCTTGAAAAAGTTGTTCCTCTAAGCCTGATTCACCGATAATTAAACCAACAGGGACACCTAATTCGCTAGCGTAAGCTGCATTAATTGTCGTTTCATTCATCGCTAAGTCGTTTATTTTTAAATCATAAGCAACACTAGCGCTATACCCATGATCCATATTCCCTTTTTGTTTACCAATACCGGCATGATAACCTAAGAAAAAGACCACATCATAGCTACTATCCAAGCCACTCATCATATAATCCATGCGAGGAAAGCCGCTCACTAAGGAAATTCGTTCATCCATTTCTGCCAAGCGCGCATAAGCTAAATTCAATCCACGGCTATGCGAATCGGCAATAGTAATTTCTGTAATTTGTTCATTTTTGGCACTCTTTTGAATCCCTTCAATCAACCAAGCCACATGTTGGTGATATAATTCTCGGAATAAAACGGTGTCTTCTTTTTCCATATCAAATGTCGCAATACCTGCTAATCCTTCAATATCGCATGATACATAAATCTTCATTTGTTCCACTCCTTTGACAATGGCTGAACCAGTGCTTGAATTTTGTCAGCATCTAAATTTTTGATTAATTGAATGACTAATTCTTTCGCCGCTTGGTAATCTTGAAAGTCCACATAGCAATGGGGTGTGTGAGCGTAACGGACAGGAATTCCTACAACAATCGTCGGGGCTCCTTGAACTTGTGTAATCGCCATGCCATTGGTTCCACCACCACTTCGAACAGAAACTTGAACAGGAATTTTGTGTATTTTAGCAATCTCTAGTGCATACTCTTGAAATTCCGGATTCGTAATCATAGAAACATCAAAATAACGTAACATCGGTCCTTTTCCCATTGCTGATTGAATCATCTCTGGCGTTTCTGCCGTATCATCAGCCGGGCAGCCTTCGAAAACAATAGCTAAATCAGGATTGACTTGCTTTGCGGCAATAAGTGCTCCTCTTTCGCCAACTTCTTCTTGTGCAGTTACTGTCGCAACTAACTTGAATGGAAGCGTCTCTTCTTTCAACTCCTCCATGACATCCACTAAGCAAGCACAGCCAATGCGACAATCAAAAGCTTTTCCTAAAAAAAGATCTGTCTGTTCGTTGTAACAGCACGTCACATCTGGAATGACCGGTGCACCAAGATCGATTTTGTACGTTTCAATTACTTCTTCTTTTGAGGTAGCACCAATGTCGATCGTCAAATCAGCAATGGTTAATGGCCGCTGTCGTTCCTCTGGTGTCATAAAATGAGGGGGCCGACTAGTAACTACGCCTGGCAGATAGGTACCTTCCCGGTTACGAATCCGAACTTTTTGTGCAGAAATCGTATTTGGGACCCAGCCACCTAACGGAAGAAAACGCAACAAGCCGTTTTCTTTAATTGCTTGAATCATAAAACCCACTTCGTCACTATGAGCATCAAAAAGCACTACTGGACCTTCACTTAGATTATTTTTCTTCTCAAGATATAAATTTTTAATGGAATCTAGCCGTTGAATAGTAAAATCCGCAGTTGCGTGTTGAAGGATTCTAACGACTTCTGTTTCAAAGCCTGAAACACCATTAGCATTTGAAAGTTCCTGAATTAATTGAACAGCTTGACTTTTTTTCATTTTTTCCCAACCTTTACTTGTCGCTGATAGAGACTGATTTGTAATAGCCTGAACCTAATGGACCATAGACTAAATTTTGGACAGAATCGTCCACTAAGCGTGCTTCTGTTAATTGATAAAGAGGAACTAGGGGTGCTTCTTCCGCAACCAATTGATCCGCTTTTTGTAATGTTTTCCAACGTTCTTCATATTTGTTTGCATAAGTTACGTTTGCTTCTTGAAGCAACTGATCAAAGGTCTTATTAGACCATTTACCAAAATTATTGGAATTTTTTGATTGCAGTAAGTTTAAGAAATCGATTGGATCAGCATATACTGGCGTCCAGCCACCAACCACAATGTCGAAATCTCCGCTGCGACTTTTTTCTAAACGATTATTAAAAGGAACTGGTGAAACATTGACTGTTAAATTTTCTAAATTATCTGCTAAAGCTCCTTGAACATACTCACTGATTTTTTTAGCATTTTCTGTATCCGAACTTAAAATGGTTAGCTCCGCTTTTTCAATTCCTAATTCTTTTTTAGCCATTTGCCATAACTCTTTCGCTTTTTCTGGTTCACTAGGATTTAAATCTCCTAATTCCTCTGCAAAATCTTTTTGCGTTTCTTGATTAGTGAAACCTGTTGGCACGAAGCCAAGTGCTTTTTTTGAGCCATCATTTAAAACATTTTTAGCTAAACGTTCAGAATTTAATGATAATGCTATTGCTCGACGTGCATTCTTATTTGCCAAAAGATCTTTTTGCGTATTTAATTGGATATAATACGTTCCAGGAATTTCACGAATTTTCAAAGCTGCATTGTCTTGTTCTTGTGCAACAATTTCTCCAGAAATTTTTACAACATCTAATTCTTTCCCTTCGAAAAGATTTTTCCCAGTATTGACTTCTTTAACTACTTGGACATCCACCTTATCCAATGAAACATTCGCTTGATCCCAATAATTTTTATTCTTCACATAGGACCAAGTATTATTCGTGCCATCCCAACCTTCCAATGTGAAAGCGCCATTGTAAAGTGTTGACTCAGCTGATGTACCATAGTTTTTGCCCGTTTTTTCGACAAATGCTTCATTTAAAGGATAAAAAGCTGGCACCGCCAATAATTGTTGAAAATAACTCATAGGATAGCTTAGCTCTACTTCCAAGGTATGGTCATCAATGGCTGTTACCCCTAACTCTTCTTTAGATTTGCCACCGTCAACAATAGCACGATAATTTTTTAGCCCTTCAAAATAATACGCTTGCGGGGAAGCTGTTTTTGGGTCCACTGTGCGCTTCCAAGAATATTCAAAATCATTGGCTGTGATTGGCTCGCCGTTACTCCATTTTGCATCTTTTCGAATCGTAAAAGTATAGATTAAACCATCATTGGAGGGCTGTACTTTTTCAGTTGCCAATGCTGGTTTAGCTTCTCCTTTTTCGTCAAAGGAGAAAAGTCCCTCCCCTACTTGGCTCATTACATCTGCTGCGGTATTATCCATTGCCAACGACACGTCTGCCGTTGATAATTCCGAATCAATCCCGACCCGTAATACCTGTTGTTCTTGCTTTTTGGTTTCTTTCCCAACACTTCCACAGCCCGAGAGAAGTAGAACCATGATTGCTGCCAAAGACAGCCTTTGCTTTGTTGCCCTTTTCATAAAAACACCTCATTTTTTATTTTTTGATACCTTTTTCCCACAAAATTATTTATAATCTGATAAAGGAGGTTTGCTCATGAACTTAGATTACTTAAAAGAAACGTATCATTTAACAAAAACAGAAAGTCAGATTTTGTATTATTTGGATCAACAAAGTACGAACGCGGCCGATTTGAGTATTCGAGAAGTTGCCAAACACTGCTTTTCTTCGCCTAGTTCCATCATTCGTTTAGCCAAAAAATTAAATTTATCAGGTTATAATGAACTTATTTACAAATTAAAAGAAGCCCATTTTTCTCAGCCAATCCCTTTTGAAACAGCACCTTCATTTGAAACAACCAACGAGTTTTGTCGACTGCTTGCCAAACACAAGAGTCATTTATTTGTTATTTTAGGTCATGACTTTTCACGACATTTGGCGGCTTACATTAGTGAAGTTTTCAATTTTCATGGCATCCCCAGTATCACAACAGCCCATACTCATTCGATAAATAGTCAAAATAATCAGAATTTTCTTTTTATCATCCTTTCACATTCTGGTGAAGAAAAATACTTAAAAGAAACAGCTCTGCTTGCGAAAGAGAAAAAACATCCTATCATTTCTTTTGTTGGTGCCAAAAATTCAACTCTTGGTCGACTGGCAGATCTCGTTTTTTCAACTGACTCTTACAGCCCGTTTTCAACAAGTGTCGCTCAGCCACAAATGTTTTTTGGCCAAACATTAATCACCTTTGAAGCCTTGATTTGTGCTTATTTAAATCATGAGGATTCCATTCCAATATCTCCTAAAAATAAATAATTTTATTTATTATAGCTGAAAAAAGCTATTTCGCTAGCCAAAGTATAGAAAAAGGCACATGTTCCATTTTTTATGGAACATGTGCCTTTTTGCTATTTTTTACTCGGCCATAGAAATTCGATTAGCAATTGATCTACTTCAGGATTTTCATGTAATTGGCTATGTTGTGCATTTTCTCCTTTAATAATCTGGCTAGTGACTTGAGTTCCTCGCTGTCTTAGCAAGGCGTTGACTGCTAAGGCACTAGATAACGGTACTGTTCCATCACTTAAATCTGTTGGACTTAATTGACCACCAATTAATAAAATGGGCAGTTTTTCTGGAACAACATTAATCATCTCTTGATAATCCAAATAGCGGCTACTTTTTTCTGTGGGGCCGTTCTCTAGTTCCGTTTCGATGGTTTGCTGTTGACTCGTATCAATAAAATCATTGAAAGGTGCTCCAATGCTGACGAATTTTTCAATTTTAGGTAACGATGCGTCTTGCCCATAGGTTCCTAAATAACGTAAACCACTAACACCACCCATAGAGTGCCCGACAATATTGGCTTTGTTCACTTGATAATTTTTTTGTAAATAGAGTAATGTGTTTTTTATCCATTCTGTTTGATTCCATTCATTGTTTTTATTATCTTCAAATAGAACTTGAACACTGGGATTCGTCGCTTTGCCACTTAAAGCTCCTCGCTCTTTAACCACGGTCCCATCAGGTTTAACGAGTAGCACTAATTCTTGAGTTGTGGCACCTTGTTTCTCCAAGCGATGCAGTAACGAGCCAAACGAATTTTTAGTTCCTGCGTAACCATGAAAAAAAAGTGTTGGTGTTGTTGTGCGGTTTAACTCAACAGTTGCTTCTTTTGTGGCGGCTTGATTGTCATTCTTCGTGGTTGCCCCAATTTGGCAAGCACTTAATAATAGAACAAGACCCATTAGCAAAGAAAAATAACGATATTTTTGGGCATGTTTCATTTTTTTCATTCCTTTCTGCGATGAACTAAAAAAGGGCTTGGAAAAGAAGTCAGTTGACTGCTTTTCCAGACCCTACAATCTGTATCAATCAGCTGAACAATAGTTTGTCAGCTTGTTTATTAATCAATGTTATCGACTTGTTCAAAGTCTAATTCTGTACTTGTTTCACGACCAAACATATCGATGTTTACTTTTAATTTTTGTTTTTCTTCATCGATTTCTGTCACAACACCTTCAAGACCAGAAAAGGCACCTTCGATAATTTTCACTGTATCGCCTAGCGCTACTTCTAAGTCTGATTGACGGGTGCTCATGCCAATTGAACGTAAAATGTGGTTAATTTCTTCTTGTAATAAAGGAGCGGGTTTACTACCAGCACCATGTGAGCCTACAAAACCAGTTACGCCTGGCGTGTTACGAACAATATACCAAGAATCATCGGTCATAATCATTTCCACTAACACATAACCAGGGAAAGTTTTATGAACGATTTCTTTTTCTTTACCATTTTTGACTTCTTTTTCTGTTTCTTCTGGTACAACGACACGAAAAATATAATCGCCCATCCCCATGCTTTGTGCACGTGATTCAATGTTTGCTTTTACTTTATTTTCATAGCCTGAATAGGTGTGCAATACGTACCAATTTCTTTCAAAAGTTTCCATTACTGATTCGGCTCCTTTAAATGTTTTAGTTTATTTTTTTCGAGCAAATAAAAAAAGCTCAGTTTCCCGAAGCTTTTTCTCGAATACTATTATAGCACCCCTCGTCGGGAAATACTAGAATTAATTATTTTAAAATCCAGCCAAATGCCGTTTGGATAACAGTATCCATGATAAAGAACAATGCTGCAAATAAAATAGATGTTTCAATTACAACTAATGTATCTTTACGCAATTGTTTTTTTGTTGGCCAAGTTACTTGCTTCATCTCATCAGCAACGCTGCGGAAAAATTTCATGTTGATACCCTCCTCTAAATCTATTTCGTTTCTTTATGTAACGTGTATTGATTACAATATTTACAGAATTTATTGATTTCTAAGCGTTCGCCACGTTTACCTTCACTAACGGATTTAGAATAGTTGCGAGAGCCACAAACGGAACAAGCAAGAGCTGCTTTCTTTGTTGCCATGTTCTTCGACCTCCTCTATTCACAAATTTACTTCTTAACAGTACCATTATTCGAAAAAGTTGTCAAAGTTTAATTTACTTTTTAAAGAAGCGCTGTGCCGATTCTTACGTAATTTTTTACCATTATCGCGAATACGTGCTTGATTTCTTTTATAAAATATCTGATTTTTCTTTATTTTCTATTTATTTTCTATTTATTTTAACAAAATTGCTTTTATTCTGAGGTCTCAGCTATTGTTTTCTGCTAAGTTATGATATGATAAATTTATTAAAAATGAACCCTTAGGAGGCCTGTTTATGTTATTAAAATCTGTAGTTATTAAAAAAGATAATTTAACAACAGTCAATGAATCTTGTACTCTAGAAGAAGCTCTTTCTATTTTAGAAGACTCAGGTTACCGTTGTGTCCCAATTTTAGACGAATCTGGAAAAATTTTCCGAGGAAATATCTATAAAATGCATATTTACCGCCACAAAGCAAACGGTGGCGATATGAGTTTACCTGTTACCTATTTGTTAAAAAATGCCACAAAATTTATTTATGTCAACACTTCATTTTTCAAGGTATTTTTTACTATTAAAGAACTACCTTACATTGCTGTTTTAGATGAAAATAATTATTTTTACGGCATTTTAACACACAGCACCTTATTAAATATTTTAGCGCAATCTTGGAATGTAAAACAAGGGAGCTACGTTTTAACAATTGCTTCAGTTGGTCAACAAGGCGACTTAGCAGCCATTTCAAAAATCATTGCCAAATATAGCAGCATCGCCAGCTGTATTACATTGGATGTTGATAGTGAAGAATTTGTTCGTCGCACACTTATTACTTTACCAGCCGGCACAACTGCCGAAACGTGTACAGCCATTGTAGAACATTTAGAGCGGAAAAACTTTAAAGTTGTAGAATTGGAAAATTTAGAAGACGAGTAAAAGAGATGACTCACTTATCTTGATACAAATAAAAAGAAATGGAACAGATGACAATACACAATCTGCTCCATTTCTTTTTACGTTTGTTTTTTAATATATTTTTGGGAAAAAATTAGTATCAGTATGCCGAACAGCACTATAAAATAGTTTGCTACCGAAATCTTTAACAAAGGTACATTTAGATAATCTACTATTTTTTTAGGAACATACATCAACAGAAAAGTTGTTAGCCAAAAGAACATCCTATTACTCTTTTTATTGGCGTAATACGCACTCATAAAAGATATACCAAAAATGATGCCAAAAAAAGTTGTATAAAAAGTGATTTCTGATTCTTTTTTAACAGCTAACTGAACAACTCCTAGAATAGCCATCACTATAAATAGAATTAGTAATGTGTAATTAATCCAATAAAAAAACAATCGTTGCATTTAATCACTTCTTTTCCTAAAAATTTAAAAAGTACGATGCTGATAACCAATCAAAGGGGCACCTTTGTAACGATAAACTCCTCGCTTATAGAGCGCTACCCAACCATTTCCATTACTATCAAAAACTTTTGCCAACCTTTCTCCAGCAGAAATTCCACGAGCACCCATATATCCGAAAACGAAATCAGCAGCAGCTCTCGAAATTCTAAAAAGAGAAGCAAAGTAACCTATCCAAGAACCTAATCCCATATCAACAATTGTTGCAAAAACATTTCTACCTACTGCCAAATGTGTATAAGTCCACGGACCATTATAGATTCTTTGCAAAGGATTATAATCTTGTATTTTTTCTTTTTCACTATCAAAACTACCAATAATTGGTGACGTCTCTGTTTCAACCTGGTACGTTCCATCTTCTAATAAAATGCTTTTTTGTACAATAATATTTTCTCCTGTATTAACGACTGATATAGTTTGATTATTTTCGGTATCATTAATTTTTGTAGCCAGAACAACGTCTTCTTCCCCAATAACTGTTTTAACTTCTTCGCCGGAACCTGTATCTTCATACGAGCTTATATTAATAACCTCCGTACTCTTTTCAACAAAAGTATCGAAAACAGGAGCTGATTCATTTGAAGAAAAAGTTTCTCCTTCAGTAATTCCATCGCTGCTTACACTTGAAGTATCCTCTGCCAGAACTGTTACACTAGGAACTATTATCGTGCCAAATAAAATCAGGGTTGCTAAACAAATCAATTTTTTCATAATAAACATCTTCTTCTATCAATCTTATATATACAACAAGTATATAAGTTCATTGTATCACATTCATCTCCTGAAAATAAGTTTTTTCTCGTTTTTTTCAAATCTAAAACTAATTATTTTATCCCCAAAAACAAATAATTGTTATTTAATAAGCATTATTTTCTATCGAATATTTAGAACGAAAAAACTTTAAAGTCGTTGAGTTGAATTAGAAAACTTAAGAGTAACCTAAAAAAGAAGCAATGGTCTCTGCAGTAGGGAACAGACCTGAAAAACATCTGTCAACCAGCTTGTCATACTTAGCTCTTGGCATCTCACTCCAAAATAAATTGTTTATCGCATATAATAGGTACGTCTTATGATGAACTTACTTTGGAAATCATTCGAGAAGCAACAATCCAAATCGTTCCAATTGTGCGGGTATTATTATTGGCGATTTACTTAGGACTTTTGCTACCTTTTCAATCCCATAATTATCTCCATTCACAAGAACACTTTTAAAAATCAAAAGAGCCTGGGACAAAAATCACTGTGGATTTTTGCTCCAGGCTCAAAACCTGATAAACGACGGGAACAGAACCAACACTATGCGTTGCTCCGATTTCAACAACTTCTAAGGTGTTGAAATCGACATACGTCTAGCCTTCAAAAGAGCTACAGCTCTAAGAGTTGTGATGTTTAACTGTGAGACATGAACAGATGACATCATCGTACCTACTTGGTTCTTGGAGTTAAACACTTCTGTCCCGTCCTCTTTGGGCAACTAATGAAGTACTTCTAGACTTCTTCACCAATAATTCGAACTTCCGTTTGCAATTCAACATCAAATTTTTCTTTAATCACTTCTTGGATATGTGCAATTAATTCCACATAATCTGTTGCGGTTGCATGATCGATGTTAACAATAAATCCCGCATGCTTTTCGGAAATTTGAGCACCGCCCCATTTCAAGCCTTGTAAGCCTGCGTCTTGGATTAATTTTCCTGTAAAATGACCAACAGGGCGTTTAAAGACACTGCCACAAGAGGGATACTCTAGCGGTTGCTTCAGTTCACGAAGTTCCGTTAATTCATCCATTTGGGCTTTAATTTCTGCATGGTTTCCTTTTTCTAAAGCAAACGTAGCTTGCAAGACAATGCAATGTAATTCTTGAATTTCACTATGACGATAACGGAAATTCAGGTCTTCTTTCGTCATGGTTTGAATAGTCCCATCTGCCAACAGCACTTCTGCAGACTGGAAAACATCTTTAATTTCCCCGCCGTATGCTCCAGCATTCATATAAACAGCACCACCGACACTTCCCGGAATGCCACAAGCAAATTCAAAACCAGTTAAATCAGCTGCTAAGGCTTCGTAGGTTGTATCAATCAGCTTGGCACCAGCATCCACAATCATGGTGGTACCGGCTACTTTGATTTCTTTCATTTCTGTTAGCATAATCACGACATCGCGAATACCGCCATCACGAACAATCAAGTTGCTAGCATTGCCTAATACTAACCATGAAAGTCCTTGTTCTCGGCAATACGCCACAATCTCTTCGACTTCTTTTTTTGTTTTGGGTAAGGCCAACACATCAGCTGGGCCACCTGTTTTGGTAAAGGTTACGTTTTTTAATGGTTCATCTACTAATAAAGTAATTTCGTTTAATGTTTCTAACATAGCTTTAGTGTTCACGAAAGTTAGTCCTTTCTTTTCAAAATATCTGTCTTATTCTAGCATGATAGAAAGAAAGTTGCTAGTCCTCTTTAAAGAACATGCCGTTGTTGTTGGCGTAGCATTTCTTCACATAACGCATGACTTTCATAGACTTTTTCTTGCTTTAACTCTTGCTCTTGCGGTTTTTGAATGGCCTGAATGAAAGCAGTAACCATTTGGTAAAAACCTCTTTTTTCCAATGTTGGCGTCCAATCTCCCATCTCTTTTACTTGGTATTCTTCTTCTGTTTGGATGGTCAAATGCGTTAAATTTTCCAAACGATAAGTACCTGTAGGGCTGGTGACTTCAAAAGTTTCTGTATTGGCCCCAGAGTGTAAATCCATAGAACAAACAATTGTTGTCTGTTCGGTTTCTAATTGTAAAATTGCTCGTTTTAAATGACCGTTTTCTTCCACTAATTTTGACTGCACCACGTGGAGCGGTCCTTCCGCTAAATAAACGGCGGTATCAACGACATGTAAAAATAAATCATACATCATAAAACTTGTTTCTCTCGTTGTATTGATGCGGTTCTTTTTAATAAAAATTGTTTGTTTTTCAGGAATATTTTTCAATACTTCCGTATAAGGGGCAAAACGACGATTGAAGCCAACCATCAGGCGCAGATTTTTGGCTGCTGCCAATGCTTGTAATTCTTTGACTTCAGCAAGCTCTTCACTTAAAGGTTTGTCCACAAAGACGTGAATACCGGCCTGTAATAATTGGCGAACGACTGCACCATGCACTTTTGTGGCTACATGGACAAAACAAGCATCAATCTTCGCTTCAATCAATTCTTCTATGGTCCCAACGGTTTCTGTAAAGCCATACTGATCAGCGATTTTTTGTCGTGTTTCTGGGTTTCTAGTTGCTAATACAAACTCTGCCAAGTGGCGGCATTCACTATAAGTTGGCAAATACGCTTTTTGTGCAATGTTTCCTAAACCAATGACTCCAATTTTCATTCGTTTGTCCTCATTTCTGCTCTTTTTACTATTTTATCATAGACTACTTCTTTACAAAAATCAGTCATTTTCTCTTTTTCTTTTCAAGTATTTAAAACTTCTTTAAAAAGTATTAGAATAGAAGAAAGCACCAAGCGACCTTTTCTTTGGTTCTGGTTTGCACTGAAACGAGCAAAAGCGTTTCTTATTTGAAAGGAGTTTCAACAATGAAATGTATTTCTTGGAATGTCAACGGCTTACGAGCGGTTGTTAAAAAGAATTTTATGGATGTTTTTAATGAATTAGATGCAGATTTTTTCTGTTTACAAGAAACAAAATTACAAGCTGGGCAAATTGATTTAGAACTTCCTGGCTATCATCAGTATTGGAATTACGCCGAAAAAAAAGGCTATTCTGGCACAGCAATTTTCGCTAAAGAAGAAGCGTTAAGTGTTCGCTATGGCTTAGGTATCGAGACTCACGATCAAGAAGGCCGCGTGATCACTTTAGAATATCCAGAATTTTTCATGGTCACTTGCTACACACCAAACTCACAAGCTGAACTAAAGCGTTTAGCTTATCGAATGACATGGGAAGATGCGTTTCGTGCCTATTTAAACGAATTAAATCAAGAAAAACCCGTAATTCTTTGTGGTGATTTAAACGTAGCTCATCAAAAGATTGATTTAAAAAATTGGAAAACCAATCAAAAAAATGCGGGATTCACGTCTGAAGAACGGCAAAAATTTACTGAGTTGTTAGACAGTGGCTTCACTGATACATTCCGTTATTTTTATCCAGAAGCTGAAGGCATTTACTCATGGTGGAGTTATCGCTTTAACGCACGAAAAAATAACGCAGGTTGGCGGATTGACTATTTCGTTGTGTCAGAATCCTTGAATGAACGTTTAGTCAGTGCTAAAATCCATACAGATATTCTTGGTAGTGATCATTGTCCAGTGGAAGTTGTACTTGATTTTTAAGTGTTACTCAACGCGTTGAAAGGAGTTTTTTTTAATGAACTTTTACGCTTTTGACTTTGAAACAGCTAGTTATGATAAACATAGTGCCTGTTCCATTGCAATTGTTAAAGTAGAAAATAGTCGGATTGTGGATGAATTTTACACGTTAATCAAACCAGAAACACCTTTTTTCTGGCGAAATACGCAAATTCACGGCATTCATGAATCAGATGTTGTCAATGCGCCCAAATTCCCTGAAGTATGGCAACAAATTCAGCATTGTTTTCAACCAAATCGGTTAGTGGTCGCTCACAATGCAAGTTTCGATTGTAGTGTTTTGGCTGGCTGTTTAGATTACTATGGCTTAGAACAACCTAATTACCTTTCTTTATGTACAGTCAAAACGAGTCGCAAACTGTTTCCTGAATTTCCTAATCATAAATTAAATACCGTTTGTGAAAACCTCAATATCACTTTAAATAATCATCATGATGCTTTAGAAGATAGCCGAGCTTGTGCCGAAATTCTTTTACAGCAAGAACAACGATTTGGGGTTGAACCTTTAAAAAAATTAGTATTGGTGAAATAATCCAGTTCTTGTTTCCAGCGAAGGCGTTATCTCTTTCAGTGGCTAGTTGGCAGGAGATAACGTCTTTTCTTTTACATAACTTTTCCGCTAAAACAAAAATTTTTCAGAAAGGACGCGATGATGTATTCGATTCTTTACTTATTCACAGACTCTCTCAAAAATGCGTGGCGCTCAAAAAACCAATTTAGTACGTTGATTCTTATCTTTATTATTAGTTTTCTGACTTTTTCTGCTCTATTATTGACTTTGTTGTTTTCTCGATGGCTTTCACAAATGATTCTTCTTGATAATTATGCAGTGATTCCTCCCTTGAAAATTTTCAGAGGTTTGGCTGGAATCAGCGCTGGAACACTCTTTTTCTTCCTGATTAGTTATATTTGCCGAACTTTCTTCCTAACTTTTTTAGAGCAAAAAAACGACTTACTGATCTTAGCTCTTTTAGGTACGACAAAATTACAAATTTTAATTAGCTATGCCTTACACCCCCTCTATTATTTGATTTTTGTTTTGCCTTTAGCTGCTTTTCTAGCTAATAAGCTCATTCAACAGTTTATCCATGATTTTTTCAGCGAGGTACCTGGTTTAATGCATATCGATAGCTACATGCAAGATGTCTTTTTACCACTAACAGGAAGCCTGTTGTTCATTTGCTGTTGTGTCTTTTTAATTCTTTTTAGGAAACTCAATCGCCTAATCAAAAAAGGTACTTGACTAACTATGCGAAAAAAGTGAGAAATACATCATCTCGACGTATTTCTCACTTTTTTGAATGACTTAGGTTCTTTAGGCTAATTACTTTTTTCCGCCTCTTTTAAGCCAAGGCTTCAATAATTTCGGTCATTGTTTTTGAACCAAAAATCATTTGTTCGCCATCAATCAGCATTGCTGGAACGCTCATAATTTTCTTTTCTTTTTTCAACTCTGGAAACAGACTAATGTCCACCATTTCTGCTTCCACATGAGGATTAATTGATGCAATATGTTGGCAAGCGGCCACGACATCGGGACAGAAATGACATGTTAGTGAAACAAAGATTTCTATTTTTCTTTTTGGCAATGCAAGTATGTTCTTTTGCAGACTTACTTCTAACGGCTGCCCCTCGCTGCCGACATTATAAACCGCCAAAACCAACGAGTTTACTTCATGGCCACTAGGAATACCACTAAATTTAATTCCTGTATAGTTTCCTGCCGCATCTAAGAGCACAACGCTAGGCATTTTTTCAATCCCATACAGCAATTCTTTGGCTGGCTCAGTATCTTTCAAAATCGTTTCTAAAGTAATCTTCTGATCCAGACTTGCAAATTCTGTTAAAAATGACTGAAGTTCCAATGATTTTTCATCACTTGCATCCAAAAACTGAAGCAATGTCACTTTTTTGGTTAGTTTAGCGAAAATACCGCTTAATTGTTGGCGCATACTTTCTGGGAACCACTGATGCTTACCAGTAACTTTCGCTGGCTGTTTTTCTTTTGGTTGCTGACTGTTTGTTTCAGGGACAGATTGATTAGCTAATCGTTCAGTCATTCGCTTCGTTACAATCGGTTGACCTGCCTGTGTTTTTTGTTCTGTCACGTAACGTTGCGCATGAGTGGCGGCAATTGCACCGTCTGCAACCGCCGTCACAATTTGACGTAATTTTTTTATTCGTAAATCTCCTGCTGCATAAACTCCGGGAATATTGGTTTCCATATTTTCAGTTGTTGGCACATACCCACGGTCTAAGGCAATTTTTCCTTCAAAAATTTCTGTACTTGGTTTATTTCCAGCAAAAACAAACAGGCCAAATGTACTGTCTTTTGGCGCTTCATAAACCGTTTCTTCTCCCGTCTGGTTATTGACAAACACAGCTTTTCGGACAAAATCATCTCCCGTAATTTCTTTCACTTCTGTGTTATAAACAATCTTAATTTTCGGGTGATTTTTAGCCGCCTCCGCAGTTAATTTTGCACATGTAAAATCGGGTTCTCGGATAATCATCGTTACTGATTTACCGTAACGTGTCAAATAAACGGCCTCTTCCGCTGCTGCATAACCGCCACCAATCACAAAAATATCTAGGCCTTGGAAAAACTCCCCATCACAAGTAGAACAATAGGCCACGCCGCGTCCTGTAAATTCACTTTCACCAGGGAAACCAATTTTACGAGCAGAGGCCCCTGTCGCAATCAATACTGCATATGCTTGATAGGTTTGACTCGCTGATTGAACAGTTTTTATCGTTTGACTAAAATCAACATCAATAATCTCGTCTTTTGTAAAAGCTACACCGAAGTCTTGTGCTTGAATGCGCATTTCTTCCATTAGTTCTGGACCTGTTGTGTGACGAATCGCTGGATAGTTCACAATTTCAGAAGTCGTCGTTACCTGTCCGCCAATTTTGTCTTTTTCAATAATTAAGGTATCCATCATTGCGCGACCTGCATAGATACCTGCAGATAAAGCAGCTGATCCGCCACCAATAATAATCAAATCGTAGATTTCTTCTGTCACTTGCTTCTCCTCTTTCTTCTGTGTTTCAGAAAAAGAGCTGAACAAAACATTTTCTCTGTTTTATCCAACTCTTTGACCTCTATTTACAAAGCGAATTTAAATTTTACCAACTAAATCTAAGCTTGGCGCAATTGTTTCTTCTCCTGGTTGCCAATTGGCTGGACAAACTTTATCACCATGTTCTGCTACAAATTGAGAAGCTTCTAATTTACGAACAAGTTCTTCAGCATTACGACCAATACCCATGTCGTTGATTTCATAAGATTTGATCTCACCTTCTGGACTCACAATAAATGAAGCACGGTAAGCCATTCCAGAAGCTTCATCTAAAACGCCAAAGAAACGAGCAAGTTGACCGTTGGGATCGGCTAACATTGGATATTTAATTTTTCCAATCGTTTCTGTAGCGTCAGCCCATGCTTTATGCACATAATGACTATCTTCTGAAACAGAGTAAACCTCACAATTTAATTCCTGTAAATGCGCATAATGCTCTTGCATATCCCCTAATTCCGTAGGACACACGAAAGAAAAATCAGCTGGATAAAAGAAGAAAATACTCCATTTTCCTAAAATATCTTCTGTTGATACTCGTGTAAATTCACCATCGTGATAGGCATCACATTCAAAGTCAAAAAGTTTTTGATTAATTAAATTCATTGTCGTTCCTCCTCTGTTTTTTTACTCTTTAAGGATAACAGTTTATAATTATTCCGTCAATAGAATAATTATAAACAAACGAGGTTTTATTAACACATAATACTGTCATATTGAGAATTTTATGATTATCATTCTCAATTAGAAATAGCGAGATAACTTTTTAAATAACATAAAAAAGAAAGCGAATCATTAAAAGAACTTGCTTTTTAATGATTCGCTTTCTTTTTGTGAAGACATTCTTTAACTATCTAAAATAATCGTTTCTTTCTCTTTGGTAATTAAAATAACTCCATCACCAAGAGGAACTAAAGTAGAAGTTAAATCAGGGTGAGCCATGACTACATCTAAAAATTGGTTTAATTTACGATGAATCGCTCGATTTTTTTTCGGTACTTCCTCAGCAGGGTCTAAGATTGTCCCAGCTTGAAATACATCATCCACCATTAAAACGCCGCCAACTGGTAGCAACCGTAAACATTCAGGTAAAAATTCAATGTATTTTGATTTGGCACTATCCATAAAAATAAAGTCATAAGGTCCTTCCAACGTTGGTAGAATCTCAGCTGCTTGTCCTTCTAAAAGAGTGACCTTTTCTTCTAAGTCTAGGCGTTGGTAGGTTTTCTTCGCTTTTTTTATCATTACGTCAAAACGATCAATCGTGGTCACGTGACCATCTTCACCGACAAATTGGGCCATCAAGCTTGAAGAAAAACCAATTGCTGCCCCGATTTCTAAAATATTTTTGGGCTTTAGTTGTCCTAGCAAAAATTGTAGAAAAACTACTGTTTCGTGCGGAATAATCGGCACCCCTGCTTCATTGGCTTCCGCCTCCACTGCCCCTAATTCTCCGGGAAGTTTCTTTTGTTTTGTACGCATATACTCAACCAATTCTGGTTTAACGACTGGTCGATGCATCATTTCGTTTCTCATCACTTTCGCTCCTTTTCGTCCCTTTATTATACGAAGTCCTTGTTCCTCTGTAAAGGATTGAAATAGGATTCTTATTATTTGTTTGAAAATAACATGCACATTCTTAACTTCCTAGCTAAGTCCGGATTACTTCTTGTAAGCACATTTTTTCTTTGTTTCTGCTATTTTTTATTAAGTTTTATTCAGAAAACGTCAAAAAGTAGCCCTCAAGAACATACCTATTGATTTTTTCTCGTTATTTCTTATAAAAATACTTCTACATATGTTAATATTTTCCCTTAAATCACTATTAATTCTTGCTAATTCAAGCCCCAAAACAAGCCTATAACCTTGCTAAAATAAGAAACGTCAAATTTTACTACTTTGTCTGTAAAAATTTGATATCACAAAAGAAAGGAAATCTTGTATACTCTTTACAGATAGTGATTTATAGTGAAGCACATAACCAAATTCCCGGACTTGACTTGGTTCAAGTACATATGCAGGCGAGCTATTTGATAGTTCCCTGATAAAAATCGTTTCGACGATTTTGCACATAGCACTACCTTTCTAAAAGCTAAACATTATTTTTTAGCTAGAAAAAAGACAACCGTTTGAAACGGCTGTCTTTTTTTTAATAAATTAACCCAAGCAAATCTTCTTTTTCGATATTGCCAAAGTATTTTTTAACGTCAATTTGATCAATGGCTTCTTCTAAAGAAGCTTTATCATATTTCACGCCGGTTAAAATATCTTCAACATCTTTAATTTCACCAAGCCCAAAGAAGTCCCCAAAGATTTTAATTTCTTGAATGGCACCATCCGCCACATTCATTTTCATTTCAATTGAACCAATTGGAAAACGATGGCGACGTTCTAAGTTAAATGCAGGTGATTTACCATAATTCCAATCCCAATTGCGATAGTATTGCTCTGAAATTTTGTTAATAGCCGCCCAGTCTTGATCAGTTAATTCATACGTTTTAACTTGGTCGATCGAATCTACGCCGAAAATTTTCAAAAGAATTTCTTGGCGGAATTCTTCCGTTGTCATCTCTTGTTTATCTTCAGATAAAAATGGTTTAATGTTTGTTACCCGTGAACGAACAGACTTGATACCTTTAGATTCGATTTTATCTTTCCGTACTTTCAATGTATTTACAACTTCATCAATATCACTATCAAACATTAAGGTTCCATGTGCAAACATGCGGCCGTTGGTAGCGTACATCGCATTTCCTGAAAACTTCATATCATTAATCACTAGGTCATTGCGCCCTTTTAATTCGGCACCTTCAACGCCTAAGTCGTGCAATGCTTGGATAATTGGTTGGGTAACTTTCGCAAAATCACGGAAAGAGTTGCCGTCATCTGGCATAATAAAACTAAAATTCAAATTACCATGATCATGATAAACGGCGCCGCCGCCACTTAAGCGACGAACAACATGAATGCCGTGCTCATCTACATATTCTTTGTTAATTTCTTCAATTGTATTTTGGTTACGGCCAATAATGATTGACGGCTCGTTAATGTAAAATAAAAGGATGGGCTCATCTAAAGGCATTTCTGTTAACAAATATGTTTCAATTGCTAAGTTCACTCGTGGGTCATTATTTTCATTCGGTACAAAAATCACAATCGGTTCTCTCCCTTGGTATAGTTACTTTTTTAAATCTCAACTGTTAAATCTGGTTGGGCTAATGTCACTGGAATTTCCGTTCCAGCATAGTTTTGCGCTTCTTCCCGTAGTTGTTCCAATGACCCATGCTGTGGTAAATGGGTCAACATCAATTGTTTGACTTGTGCTGCTTTGGCAATTTCACCTGCTTCTCTTGACGTAAAATGTGCATGATGTCGTTCATTACCTTCAAATAAGTACGTATCCGCTAAGAATAAATCCGCGTCTTTTGCAAAGTCTTCAAAACTTGCTAAGTAACCAGAGTCTCCTGTAAAGACAAAGACTTTGCCAGTCGCTTTTTCAACAATCCGCATCGCGTAACAAGTGACAGGATGAATCGTTTCCATGAAAGTAATTAAAAATGGTCCTACTGCCAACTCTTCTGCTTCAAAATACTCTTTCCCTTCGGAAACGTTAGGAAGCGTTAGTTCTTTGAAATGCATTTGATCTTGTGTATGGCCATATATTGGCAAAATAGGAGTCGGTTCCAGCGTTGGATAAAGCTGACGATAATATTGTAAAACGCCTAAATCTGCGATATGGTCATGATGGTAATGCGACAGAATGACAGCATCTAATTTCAATGGATCTAGATAGTTTTCTAAACGCACTAATGTCGTACTGCCTGCATCAATAAGCAAATGAAAGCCTTCAGATTCTAACAAATAGGAACTTGTTCCTTCTCCTTTGTATGGATAAGCACCTAAACAGCCTAAGACAGTCAATTTCATGTGTGGACAACCTCCTTCAATACGATACTTCCATGTTACCATAAAATAACGGAAAAACGAGGTTAAAACGCTTAAATTTTCACAAAAAGACCAAAGAAAAAACCTGAACCCTTTGTCGAGATAACGAAGGATTCAAGCTTCTTTTTTATTCTTCGGCTAAACCTTTTTCTTCTAAGGCAGTTTGATAAAAACTAGCTAACGCTACATAGTTATAAGGAATCACCCATAATAGACCGATACCAATAGCTAAAAAGCCCACAATATACCAACCAATAAAAGAAAATTGTAAACATAAATATTGCCAAAAACGATTTTTCATTAAATATAACGCCTGTTTCAATGCCATCATAATTGGCAGTTCTGGATTATCAAAACGTAGCCACACAGCAAATTGAAAAACGCCACTCACAAATAAACCAATTAAAAAGATCAAGATAGTGGCAACGCCAAATGCTAGGAAAAAGGAAAAATCATTTAAGAAAAAGGCTTGGATTTCCTCTGGTGTAACTGTATTAAACATCAATTTGAAATACAAGGTTGTCCCTGCCCCAAATAAAATTGGTAACAAAAATAACAAACCAATTACACGTTCAAGTACTTTTTGAAGTAGGTTGACCACAAATAGCGGACCATAATATTTTCCTTGAAAAACACTCATTAAAATATTGACCCGCACCTTTTCACCACGTAACACCTTCAAGGCTGCGTAATATAGCGCATAACTTAACGCGAATAAAACAAAAATTTGCAGTAATACTGCGGCAAAACTACTTTGAAAAACTTGATTTTCACCAGAAAATAAATTTTGCACAATCGATGTTAAGAAGCTCTGTAAAACCACTCCTAAGAAAGTTAACCAAGCCATGATCCCCCATTGCCCATCAAGAGCTCTGCGAGCATTGGCACGATGTTGCGAATTTGTTACTAAACTTTTCATTCATTCCATCCTTTCTGAAACTAATAACTAGTCAATTTAGCGACTGTTTCTTTATCTAGACGTTTCACCACTTCTGTGACTAATTTGACTGTGTTGAAATAATCATCTTCATGAATAACTGAGGTATGTGAATGCAGATATCTAACAGGCACCGTGATGGCTAATGATGGAATCCCGTTGCGCGTTAAATGCATGCGGCCAGCATCCGTACCTCCCCCTGTAATCACTGTATATTGGAAGGGAATGTTATTTTCTTCCGCCACTTGAATAACAAAATCACGTAATTTTTTATGCGGAATCATTGATGCATCATAAATCAAAATTTGTGGCCCTTCACCTAAAACAGAGTCGGCTTCTTTAGGTGTCATTCCTGGTGTGTCACCAGCTGTTCCTGTGTCTAAAGCAAACGCTATGTCTGGATTCACAAGATGCGTACTTGTTTGCGCACCGCGTAGCCCCACTTCTTCTTGCACATCACTGCCTGCAAATAAAATATTGGGGTGCCCTTCTGTCGCTAAATTTTCTAAAACTTTTAATGAAACGGCCGTACCAATTCGGTTATCCCACGCTTTTGCCAATAAAAATTTTGTATCATTCATGCGACGATAGTCAATATATGGTGTCACCATATCTCCTGGATGAATCCCCCATTCTGCAACTTGTTGATCGCTACTTGCACCAATATCAATAAACATATCTGCAATCTCATAGGGTTTGTTACGAACTTCCGCTGTTAACACATGTGGTGGTTTAGACCCAATGACACCATGGTAAACCTTACCAGTCGTGGTTTTAATCTGAACTTGTTGGGCCAACATCACTTGCCCCCACCAACCGCCAACGGTTTGAAATTTTAAAAAGCCTTTTTCTGTGATTTGGGTAACCATGAAACCGACTTCATCCATATGCCCAGAAATGTAGACTTTTGGTCCTTCTTTATCACCAACATTTTTTGCAATAATACTGCCAAGACCATCATATAAAAATTTATCCGCATACGGTGCTGCATACTTTTTAAATAACGAACGTACTTCGTCTTCATTCCCAGCAATCCCTTTAGCACTTGTTAAATCAATTAACATTTTTTCTTCTTTTGCATCCATAAAAATAACTCCCCTCAAAAACCAATTTTATCCATTATACCACGAACTAAAAAAATACTTACAAAAAATAAATTGAGCAACGTTCTCCACTAAAAGTAAACGAAAAAACAGCCTGCACGCTCGTTATTCAACGGCAGGTACAGGCTATTTTCATTGTTACGAAGCGTTTCTAGTCCGCTTCAGATAATTGGTACTTGATCCATCTTGCCTTCTTAAAATTGAGGTAAGACCAATGGATTTTGTTGTTGCCAATCTGTCTGATAAAAACGATCATCAATTTTATACGCTAACTTTTTAGACGCAGGTTGTTTCATAAATTCATCTACTTGACGATCAACAGCGAGCCAACCACGCCAACCTAAATGAATCGTGTCCGCCATAAAGTAGCGTTCATTACTACATGTTGAGAAGTCAGCAATGTTAGTAAACCCTTGCTCTTGAAGTTGATATTTCAGCTTGCGTGCTACTTGTTGCAACATATCTTGTGACAAGCCCGTATAGTCCGACCAACGTTTGTTAACAGGTGGGATTACAAATAAAACATCGACATTTTTTTCTGCTAACTGTTCTAACGCAGCTTGGAAATCACCATATTCTGGAGAAAAACGATAATCCCATTTCTTTTGTGAATGAGCTAATTTCGGTAAAACTGGTTTAATCCGTTGGCGATAAAAACCGTTACTAATTTCAAATTTATTATTATTAATGGCTTTTGCCGCAATTTTTCCAGCTAGCTGATCTAATTCATTAAAATTATAAGTAGCAGGTAATTGTTTCATATCTTTTTCAACAATTGGTTCTCTGCTAACCATGCCAATTTGGCTAAACAATTCATCTTCACGATTCAAGAAACGGAGATTCATTATAAAATAATCTCGTTGAGAGCGTTGGGGAAGTTGCCCTGCCTGCAGATTTGCCAAGGTTTCCATTAAGACTTTGTCTTTTTGAACAACTGGAAATTTGGTCAAACGTTGTGCTAGATATTGGTCACCGCTGGTTAATTCGGTTAAATTAGCTAACCATTGATAGGTTTGTAATTGTGAATAGTGTGCACCAAAACTATCATTAGGTACACCCTTTTTGACAAACCATTGCGGAGATAAAATAAAGACCGCTTTCTTATTGGCAATCGCATCGCCCATCGAATGAATGACCATTGCTTGGGTTAATGACTGTGTGCCCGCTTCTCCTAGTAAAAACGGTCGGTAGTTCCGTTGATACTTTTCAGAGAGCACACTAGGGTGGAAAGCACTAAATCGACTTAATTCAGAAGAGCCAAAAAAAGGAACATATTTACCAGAAGCCACTGCTTTGTTTTTAATCACATTGCCTTTTAAAACGTTCGGTGCCATTGACGTTGATGCTTCCTTCAACGTTTTTTCGGAAGTTAAATTGATTCTGAACGGTGCAAAAAAGAACACTGCAACCAAGACCGCTGAACAAAGCACTGGACCTAAGATTCTGATTAGTCGTTTTTTTCTAGACATTATTGTAAAGCTTCCACTTGTTGAATGATTTGTTTTGGTGTTCCCCATACTTCACGGTCAAAGTCTGATACAGGAACTTGGATTCCTAATTGTCCTTCAATTTCTACTAATAATTGAACCGTTGCTAAAGAGTCCAATAATCCTTCTTCAAATAATTGAATGTCTTGATTGTTCACAACTTCGTCTGTTCCTGTAATATCTTCTAAAATGTTTAATACTGTTTCTTGAATGTTCATTGTAAATTGCCCCTTTATATTTTTATTTTTGTTTATTTAAACCATAGTTTGTCTAAAAATCCTGAGAAAATCAGGAAGCTGACACAAACCGCTTGGAAAGTTAAAAAGACTGCAAATGCATGTGTAAATTTGTTTGATGGTATCTTGTCTTTATGTTTTTTCTTAAAACGTAGCCAAGCATCTGTTACACAAATTAGTGTTGCATGGTAGAGCCCATAAGCGATGTAGAACCACGTTAATCCATGCCAAATGCCCATGATTAAGAACAACGCAAAGTAACCAATATTAGAAGTCACAATCCGACTTTTAAAGACTTTCTTTTTCATTAAGAAAAACATTAAGCGCATGTAAATGTAATCACGGAACCAAAAAGATAAGGTCATGTGCCAACGATTCCAGAATTCTTTAATATTCCAACTTAGGAACGGTTTGTTAAAGTTCATTGGTGTATCATAGCCCATTAAATAACTTGTGCCAACGGCCAGTAAACTATAGCCTGCGAAATCAAAGAATAGATACAAACTGTAATTATACATATAGCCGACTGTCCACCAGGATAAACCACCTTGTGCCAAGGCCATTTTTTCCACATGTGGTAAAAAGACACCACCAAGATAATGACTGATAATAAACTTATATAAAAATCCTAGAAATAAATAAAAAATTCCTTTTTCTAAAAAGTCTAAATATTTCTCCGCACTCGGCGGGTTTTTCAAATCTTTTTCAAAGCGCCGATAACGATCGATGGGTCCTGAAGAAATAGTCGGGAAAAACAAGAGAAACTGAATGTAACGAAACGGATGATATTCTTTCATTACGCCATCCCGTAAATCCATGACCACTTGGACCGCTTTAAAGGTTAAATAAGAAATCCCTAAAAAGCCAAGTAAGGTTGTTTTGCCTGTCATGAAGGGAGAAACTTTCACCCAAACAAGCGGTAATATAGCTAAAAAGACAGCCAGATAAAAGACCCAACCTGCATTTTTATTTTTTCGATAAGCCGCATAGCCCCACGTTAGTAACGTCTGATAAATAACATATACAATCAGAGCGACTCCTTGTTGCCAAAATTCGCCACCAAAACTGATATATAGAAAGACCAGTGTCACGAGTGTTTGGTACCAAGACCAACGTGTCCCTTTAATGGCTAAAGTTAAAATCATCGGCAACAAGGCCGCAATTAGCAGAACAAAGTAATACGGCGCATTATAGGGAATCATATGAGGAAAATTCATCATGTGGCATTCACCTCATTCATCAACCCTTTCCGATCAATTTTGCCATTACTTGTCAAAGGTAATTGTTCAACATATACAAATTTTTGCGGAATCATATAGTCCATTGTCAACGTGGCTAATTCTTGTTTAATTGCCTTAGTTAATTGAAAATCACTTGAAAATTCATGTGCTTGCGGAACGACATAGGCAATTAATTGTTGGACTTTATTTCCTTGATATTTCGGCACAACGACTGCTTGTTTCACGTAGGAAACATTCGTTAAGTGATGATCCACTTCTTCTAACTCAATGCGGTAGCCATGCAATTTAATTTGAAAATCTAAGCGTCCCTCATACTGCAATAGGTTATCGACTAACTTTCCAGCATCGCCTGTGCGATAAGCTGGTACGCCATCTAATTGGAAAAAAGCTTCAGCTGTTTTCGCAGGATTATTTAGATAGCCTTTGGAAACACTTGGTCCAGCAATGACGATTTCACCAATTTCACCTGCAGGTAATTTTGACATGCCTTCCATAATATAAATTTGCGTATCCTCTTTCACATACCCGATTGGTAAACGTTGAACACTTTTTAAAACTTCTTGAGTGATTTCAATGGCACTAATCGCTACAGTCGCTTCTGTCGGCCCATACGTATTATAAATATGCGCAGTTGGGAAACGAGCGGCTAATTTCTCAGCTGTTGGTTTTGGTAATTCTTCTCCACAGAATAAAAACGTGCGCAGTGCTGGTAGATGTTCACCATCGAAGCTTGGTTCCATTAGACACAATTCAATAAAGGACGGTGTTGAAACCCAGACGTCGATTGTTAATTGTGGCAAACGCGTAAATAATTGTTTAAAATCGTTAATGATTTCATTGGGTAACGGAGTTAATGAGCCGCCTAACGCCAATGCGGGATAAATAGACATCACCGATAAATCAAACGAATAAGGTGCCTGTGCTAAAAAGCGGGCCCCTTCTTCTAAACCAAAATCTTGCAACAACCAATTCGTAAAGCTAACTAAATTATCATGACTGATTTGCACACCCTTTGGTACGCCAGTTGTCCCTGAAGTGAAAATGATATAGTAATTACTTGCTCCTGTGACAGGCGTCAACGCAGGCGCATGTCGAGGTGCATGCATCATCATTTCTGTTAATTCTTCCGCCGTAATTACTGGCACTTCGGTGGCTAACTCAGGCCATTCATGCACAGCAATCACTGCGGTTGGTTTGGCTACGTTTAGAATTAGTTCAATGCGTTCTTTTGGTGTATGTGCATCAATGGGGATATAGCTAAAACCAGCTTTCGATGCGCCTAGAAAACTCACAATCATTTCAAAATCTAATTCTCCGTATACGACAATCGCTGACTTGTCCGTTTTCAGCTCAGCTAAATAAGCGGCTAGATTGTCTGACTTTTCTTTTAACTCTCCATACGTAGAGACTTTTTCTTCGGTTAAATAAACAGGACGTTGGGGTTCTTTACGTGCCCATTCATCAATCGTTTGAATCATATTAATTACTTTTTCCATGTATAGCCGCCTCCTTAAAACTCGTTATAAATGAAGGTTCCTCCATTGATATTCTTGTAATGATAAAGATAAATTAATGCAATGACAATGAAAGAATAAAATAACGTTTTACCGATGAATTTAAGACTTTCGTTATTGAGAATTTTCTGAAAAGTTGTTTTCATTATCATTCACCTCCTAAGGTTAATCGCTATCCATTATTTTATGCTATATTTCAGCAAAGTCCATTGAAATTTCTTACAATTTAATAAAAAAACTAACAATTTCGTCACTTCTTAAATTTTCATGATTTTCATAAACGGAAATCTCATAATTTTTTCGCATAAAGAAACTGTAAAAACCGCTTCACAACGGCTTTTACAGTTTTTTAAAAATGGATGTGTCGAATCATCCGCGCATAAATGGCAGACGTTAAAATATAAAAAATTAGATAAACAATTATTAAGATTCCACAAGAAAGATATACTAACAAATATCCTGGACTCTTAATAAATTGGCTTAGCAAATAAATGGCAAAGGTAGTATGCAAAATCCCAATGACCATCGGCGGAAAGAAAATCAAACTATTCTGTCGATAAATTTGCTTAGTTATCGCTTTACTAGAAACACCCATCCGTTTTAAAGTCACGTAATCTTGACGCTCACTTACAGCTGAAAAGAGTTGTCGTAACATCAAAATACTGCCCGTAATAAACAACGCTAAAATTGCCACAAACATGGAGACATATAAAGTCAAGCCGTTAATTTTTCGTTCATAGCGTAAAGAGGCGTAGCGATCATTCATATTTAGCCGCCAAGTTTCTGTGACATCATCTTGCGTATTCTTTACCTCTTCGTTAGGCATTTGTTTGGCAAAACCACTCAACTGCTGGTTATTTTTTTCATACTTATACAAAATTGGCGCTTGCCATTCTGTGGCAATCTGTTTATTTACGGCTTCATAAAGTTTTTCACGGCTTTTCGTGTCAACATTTACGGCGTTAATCTGATACTGAATGGAATTTTTTGTCACTTTCTGATAAAGGGCATCGGAAACGACAATCGTTGGTAAGGAATATTGTAATAAAAAATTGCCTAGATAGTTAGGCAGCACTTGTTGCAGTTGTGCCTTCTCCCCTTCAACAAATTGCAGTTTCGATTCATAACGAGACATACCACTTAAAATATTGGTAAAGCTATCCATATAGATAACACTTTGGTCATTTTTTAAATGTAAATCGTTTAAATAAGGATTAATTTTTTGATAGTTGCGGTAATTTGAGAAGGATAAAACATTAACTGCTTCAATCGTTTCTTGTTCCTCTTGCGCTTGACCAATTCGCAAACTGCGTTCAATTCCAGTAATTTTATAAGAAAGTGTCACTTCATTTTTTATTTTGGTGTCCTTCGCTTCATCGAGAACTTTCTTCAATTTAGGATAGCTTTCCTGTGAAACTAAAAAGTCCACGGGGCCATCACTGTTGACCGTGTGCATACTAATCGTATACACAAAAACCATCACGCCGATCCCACTCAAGGCTGTCGCAATTAACAAGGTCAAACCAGTGAGTGTTTTGCTACTTTTAAATAAGTAGCGTTTGGCATTGCCTAAAGTAATCATACGTAAATCTTGGTAATACCATTTTTTTCTATGATTAAATAAGCGAATGATAAAATACATGGTATAACGGAAAAATAAATAAGTTCCCACCACACAGAGACCCAAAATGATAAAAGGCGTCAATGTAATAATCATCGGAATCGAGATATCCAATGAATCATTTAATTGTTTATACACAATACCTGTCGCTAAATTCCGAAAATCAAACGCAATAAAATAACCAGCCAGTAAACAAATAGGTCCTAAAATACCTAGAAACTGCCGCCGTTTCGTTAAACGACTATAATTAATTTGACCAATTTTTTCTTGGTGCATAAGCTGCGACAATGGATAACGATAAATCATCCAAATACTTCTTAAGCAGACAATCAAAATCATAAATGCAAAAGCTACACCGGTTTCAATAACGGAACGCCAAGAAATATAGAAGAAACTGGGGACTTCTAAAAACATAACTTTGGCTAAAATCATTGAAAACAACTTGGTGAAAATCACTCCTAAAATAATTCCATTAATTAGTGAAACAAAGCCTAAAACTAAATTTTCTACTAAAAAAATTAGTGAAACTTGGCTCTTTCTCAAGCCAATTAATCGATACAAGCCAATTTCTTGGCTACGTTTTCCTATAAAAAAACGATTTGCTGCCAACATAAAGCCCAAAATAATAATGGTGACTAAGGTACTACCAAGTCCTAAAGATCGCTTAATTTCGATATCACGGCCTGCACCTGCGACAAGAGGCTGGTTGTAAGCAATCGCACGGAAACAATAATAAACGACCGCTGCAAAAGTCATACTAATGTAATAAACCAGATAGTTAGGTACATGAGCTTTTAAATTTTTTAATGATAGTTTAAAAATCATTTGCGCGCCCGCCTCCACCAATCGTTGCTTGCATATCTATCACACGATTAAAAAATTCCTTACGTGATCCTTGACGAACAACTTCTGAGAAAATCGCACCGTCTTTAATGAATAAGATGCGATTGCAAAAACTGGCCGTGTACGGGTCATGTGTCACCATCAAAATTGTGGCATCATCATGCAGATTAATTTCAGCTAAATATTTCAACAATTCTGTTGCTGATTTTGAATCCAGTGAGCCAGTTGGTTCATCTGCAAAAATAATTTTAGGGTTCGTAATCAAAGCACGAGCAGCTGCTACCCGTTGTTTTTGTCCCACAGATATCTCTGGTGGATAAGCAGATAAAAGCTCCTGAATCCCCAAAATCGAAGTCACATGTAACAAACGTTTATCCATTTCTTCTAATGAAACTTTTTCTACAGCTAAAGGCAACAGAATATTGTCCTTCACATTTAACGTATCAATTAGGTTAAACGATTGAAAAATAAACCCCATTTCGTTTCTCCGAAAATCACTTAATTGATTATCTCGCATTTTTAAAATATCTTGTCCGGCGATGCGCACGATTCCTGCGGTTGGCAAAATAATCGAGGATAAGACATTCAACAGTGTCGATTTCCCAGCACCGCTGGGACCCATAATCCCCACAAATTCGCCTTCATCAACGGTAAACGAAATATTATCTAATACTTCTGTTTTATTATTTAAACGACCATATGTCTTGCTGACATGGTTTACTTCTACAATTTTTTTCATTTTTCTCGCTCCAACGTTTTGTTATTACTCTTATTTTACCAAGAAAAAATCTGAATGAACATCGTTTTATCTTACAATATCGTTCGGTAGTCAAAGAATAATTGGCATTTCGTGAATAAATCCGCAAACAATTATTATTTAATAATTGTTATTTTTTAGTGTTGCTTTTAGCAATTTGGCAAAAAACTCTTTGCTGTTTTTTAATTTTGACAAAGAATTTTTTTCACACAAAAAAATTTGCTCAATCCTTTTCTTCATTTGTTTTCATATTTTTTCAAAACAGCACAAGCACAATATATAGTGTTTGTCTAGTGATATTTTACTAAAAATACGCAATATATCGATTGAATTTAGCCGACCTTTGTATTAGGATAGTTACTAACGAGATATAAGGAGCTGGATAAAATGATGAAGATTACTGATGAAAAAGCCGAGGATGTTAATCTCTCAACAATTAAAGTCGTCAAACGGGATGGTCGTTTAGTGACTTTCGATGATCAAAAAATATACGACGCTTTGATCAAAGCTGAACAAAAAATACATGACCAAGTCACTCCTTTGACACATCAAAAAGTCCAATCGATTGTTGCCGATGTCAATCGAGAAATTGCCGAACGTTTTACCAATAACGTAAAAATTTATGAAATTCAAAATATTGTGGAACATACTCTGCTATCCAACAACGAATATGCCTTAGCCGAAGAATACATTCATTACAGAACCCAACGTGATTTTGAGCGTAGTAAAGCAACTGATATTAATGTATCTATCGGCAAATTAATTAATAAAGATCAGACTGTCGTGAACGAAAATGCCAACAAAGACAGTGACGTTTTTAATACGCAACGTGATCTAACCGCTGGGATTGTTGGAAAATCAATTGGTTTAAAGATGTTGCCTTCACACGTGGCTAATGCCCATCAAAAAGGCGACATTCATTACCACGATTTAGATTATCATCCATATACGCCCATGACAAACTGCTGTTTAATTGATTTTAAAGGCATGCTAAACAATGGCTTTAAAATTGGGAACGCTGATGTCGAATCACCAAAATCAATTCAAACGGCCACTGCACAAATTTCTCAAATTATTGCCAATGTAGCTTCCAGTCAATATGGTGGTTGCTCTGCCGATCGGATTGATGAATTATTAGCGCCTTTTGCGGAACGTAATTATGAAAAACATTTAGCAGATGCGCAAGAATGGATTGAAGGAGAAGAACGCCAAAAAGCATTCGCTCGGAAGAAAACGAAAAAAGATATTTTTGATGCCATGCAAAGTCTTGAGTATGAAATTAATACCTTATTTACTTCCAATGGACAAACCCCTTTTACTTCTCTGGGATTTGGTTTAGGTACCAACTGGTTTGAACGAGAAATTCAACGGGCGATTTTACAAATCCGAATTAATGGTTTAGGGATTGAAAAACGAACAGCTATTTTCCCAAAACTGATTTTCACAATTAAGCGCGGCGTCAATGCGCAACCTACTGATCCAAACTACGATATTAAACAGCTGGCACTGGAATGCGCAACGAAACGCATGTATCCTGATGTTTTAAACTATGATAAAATCGTTGAACTAACAGGTAGTTTTAAGGTACCAATGGGCTGTCGTTCCTTTTTACAAGGCTGGAAAGACGAACAAGGTGAAGAAGTAAATGTTGGCCGAATGAATTTAGGCGTTGTGACCTTGAACTTACCAAGAATCGCTTTAGAAGCGCAAGGAAGTCAAGAAAAGTTCTGGCAAATTTTAAATGAACGTTTAGCGATCGTTAAAGATGCTTTGGTTTATCGGGTTGAACGTGTTAAAGAAGCTAAACCAGCGAATGCACCGATTTTATACATGTATGGTGCATTTGGAAAACGTTTAGCTACACAGGATGCCGTAGATGAACTGTTTAAAAACAAACGTGCCACGGTTTCGCTTGGCTATATTGGCTTGTATGAAGTGGCTTCTGCCTTTTACGGCGGTGCTTGGGAGGACAATCAAGAGGCCAAAAACTTTACACTGGATATTTTAAAAGAACTGAAAAAAAATGCCGATAACTGGGGCAACGAATACGGCTATCATTTTAGTGTCTACTCTACACCGAGCGAAAGCTTGACTGACCGTTTTTGCCGTTTAGATACTGAAAAATTTGGCATCGTCGAAAATATTACAGATAAAGAATATTACACAAATAGTTTCCATTATGATGTACGCAAAAATCCAACGCCTTTTGAAAAACTTGATTTTGAAAAGGATTATCCAAAATATTGTTCTGGTGGTTTTATCCACTACTGTGAATACCCCATGTTACAGCAAAATCCCAAAGCACTTGAAGCTGTCTGGGATTACGCTTATGACAAAGTTGGCTATTTAGGAACCAATACGCCAATTGATCATTGTTATGCCTGTGGTTTTGAAGGGGACTTCCATCCAACTGAACGTGGCTTTGAATGTCCAGAATGTGGCAATCATGATCCTAAGACTTGTGATGTCGTTAAACGGACTTGTGGTTATTTAGGTAACCCGCAAGCTCGCCCAATGGTACATGGTCGTCACAAAGAAATTTCCTCTCGTGTGAAACATTTAAAAAATTAAACTCGATTATTCTATAGAAAGAAGTTTTGCTGATGCGTAATCCGAAACCACAAGAATGGAAAACCGAAGACTACAGCCAAAAAAAGATTGCCGATTACAAAGCGTTCAACTTTGTTGATGGCGAAGGTGTACGCAATAGTTTATATGTGAGCGGCTGTCTCTTTGCTTGTGAAGGTTGTTTTAACAAAGCTGTCCAAAATTTCAATTACGGTACGCCGTTTACAGAATCTTTAATGAATCAAATTATTGAAGATTTGTCCCATGACTATGTCCAAGGTTTGACTCTTTTGGGTGGTGAACCTTTTCTGAATACAGATGTTTGTCTTAGTGTAGTCAAACGTGTGCGGGAAACATTTGGCTCAGCCAAAGATATCTGGTCTTGGTCTGGGTATACCTTTGAAGAACTACTTTTAGAAACGCCTGATAAGCTTGAACTACTCCATTCAATTGACATTTTAGTTGATGGGCGCTTTGAACTGGCAAAACGTAATTTAAATTTACAATTTCGTGGCAGTAGTAATCAACGGATTATTGATGTACCCAAATCACTTGCTGCTGGCAAAGCTGTTATTTGGGAAAAATGTCATGACGCCGAAACGTCTTATGAACAAATCAAAAAATCAATTTAAAAAAGTTAGCCCTTTAGCCATCTCTTGAGGATGTGTCTAAAGGGCTAACTTTTTTCCCATAAAGGTAAAACAATGTTTTCATACGCTAGTGGATCTAAATTCGTTAAAGTAATGCCTAATAAACGGATTCCTTGTTCTAAACCTAAAATATCTTCCCAAATTAAATTCGCTTGATAGAAAAGTTCTTCTTTTTTAGAAATATATTCAGGTAATGTCACACGTTTCGTAATCGTCGTATAGTCAGTATAACGAACTTTCAGGACTACTGTTTTGCCATGTTTTTGCACTCGTTGCAACGCACGCTCAACCCCTGCTGCTAATTGTCTCAATTGAGCCGTAACCTGCTCTTCCGTCGTTAAAGGGGTGCCGTAAGTATGTTCCTTGCCTACCGACTTACGATCTCTAGTCACTTGAACTGGCGCATCATGGATACCACGGACTTTACGATACAATGAATAACCCATTTTACCGAATAACCGAATCAACGTCATCTCATCTTGCTTGTATAAATCTGCTCCAGTAAAAATCCCTAGTTCATGCATTTTGGGCACTGTTTTTTTCCCGATTCCATGGAAATCTTCAATCGGTAATGCTTTCAAAAAATCTTCGGCCTCTTCTGGTAAGACAACCGTCAGGCCCTTTGGTTTCTGAAAATCTGATGCTAACTTGGCTAAAAACTTATTGTAACTAACACCTGCCGAGCAAGTTAACTGCAATTCATGCCAAATATCATATTGGATCATTTTCGCAATTTTAATAGCCGACTTACTGTTGACCTTATTTTCAGTTACATCTAAATACGCTTCGTCAATAGATACCGGTTCAATCACATCTGTATAGCGGCGAAAAATTTCACGGATTTCTTGAGAAATTTCACTATATTTCTGATAATTACCTGGCTTAAAAATGGCACTTGGACATAGTTCATACGCCTTTTGAGCACTCATAGCCGAGTGAATACCGTACTGTCGAGCAATATAATTCGCTGTGGTCACCACTCCTTTGCCCCCAGTATCACTTGGATGGCGCGCAATAACTAACGGATGTCCTACTAGCTCTGGATGATCTCGTTCTTCAACTGAAGCAAAAAACGCGTCCATATCTATATGTATAATTTTTCTCGACGTATCTTTTTTTAAGGGAAAACGTAATTCGCTCATCATTTTGATTCGCCTCCTCCCTCCATTATATACGAACGTCCGTTCTTTTTCAAATTGAAACTTCTTTATTTCAACCAGAAAAAGCTGAAAATCCGTGAAGTTATAAACACAGATTTCCAGCTTTTTAATTAAACGACCAATTGTTTTTGTTGATTATAGTAGCCTTTATAGGCAAGATAAGTTGCAATCACTGAACCAATACTTGTTGCTGATAGCAACATAAAAGTCACCATAATCTGATATTTTATCGCATGGACAGGATCAACGCCCGCAAAAATTAAGCCTGACATCATCCCAGGTAAACTAACAATTCCGACAGTTTTGGCAGAATCAATCGTCGGCGCCATCCCGGTTTTCACACTTTGTTGGATGATTGGTAAAGAGGCGAGTTTGATAGTTGCACCTAATGCTAGTTTCTCCATTACCGCTTGCCGTTGGTTTTGAAAAAGAGTATCTAAATTGCGATAGCATAAACCAATTGCCACCATCGAATTGCTGGCAATCATCCCACTGATAGGAATGATTTGAGAAGGAATAAATTTAATAGAACCAGAAAAAATCAAAATACCAATGGTAATTCCTGTACTACAACCAATTGCAATGAAAGAAATCAAAAAGCCCTTTTGTAATTGCTGGCTGCGTTTTTTTGCATTAAAGGCTGCGTTGGAAACAATCACCAAAACCATGATGAGCGTTAAAATAAGGTTATTGACTTGAAAAACATATTTTAATAAATAGCCGACTGCGACTAATTGAATGACTGCTCGAATCACACTAATAATAATATCTTTGGTAAAACCTAATTTTTCTTTAGTACTAATAATTAATGCGACCACCACTAGCATGGCTGAAAAAAATAAGGATAAATTATTAACTGCTAAATCCATCTGTCGGCGCCACCTTTCCTGCTACAATACGAATCACTTGCTGTGCTTGCTGAATTTCTTCGGTATCATGCGTGACACGAACCAGCGTGACTCCTTGCTCTTTGTTTAATTGGTTTAACAATTGATTGACAATCTGTTTGCTTTCTTCATCTAATCCCGTTGTAACTTCGTCTAATAATAAAACATCTGGTACAAAAATAATGTTTCGTAGCAAAGCAACCCGTTGTCGCTCACCACCAGAGAGTTCGGCTATTTTCTTTTCAAGATAAGCAGCGGGCAATTTCACTTGTTGGAGTAATGCCACGACTTTTTCCTGATTAAACGCTTCTTGTCTGACGGTAAATGGAAATAACAAATTATCATACACGGTTTCACCAAATAAAGTTGGCTGCTGAAAACAATAAGAAACCTTTTGGCGGTATGTTTCGATTGGCATTGTAGTAATTGGCGCTTCTTGATAAAAAATTTCGCCTTCTGTAGGACTTAATAATGAAGATAAAATTTTTAAAAATGTACTTTTCCCGCTACCTGAAGGACCAACAATTGTTGTATTGCTGCCTGTTTCAAATGACAAATCAATATCAGAAAGAATGCTACGACCATTTACTTGATAAGACACGCCTTCTGCTCGCAATAAATTACTCATGTTTCTCTCCTTTTTTAAATGGAATGATATTCTTTATATACTTCTTGTTTTTTTACATTTCTCAATTTGGCCACTTCTTTGATTGCCTCTTTTGAACTCCGTCCCTCTTCCTCCATTAAAACTTGTACATGTTCCTTGAGGGAAATAGCCGGCATTGCTGCTATTGTCTCTTTCTCACCAGCAAATCCGCTAACTAATAAACAACACTCGCCTTTTAGCGTATTTTCTGCTAAATATTCTGTTAGTTCTCCTAAGGTACCTCGTAAATACTCTTCGTGAAGTTTCGTTAATTCTCGACAAATCACAGCGGGGCGTTCTTGACCATAGACTTCAGCAAACGTTGCTACCGTTTTAGCAATCCGATAGGGGGACTCATAAAAAATCTGTGTCGGCCGTTCTTCTTTTAATGCTGATAACACGTCTTTCTGTTCTTTTTTCTTTCTTGGTAAAAAACCATAAAACGTAAATGGCTGTGGTAAAAGGCCCGAGGCAATCAAGGCGGTCATTCCTGCCGTAGGTCCTGGCAAGGCAATCACTGCCAGTTCTTCTTCAAGACATGCTGTAACCAATTCATGGCCAGGATCACTAATTGAAGGCATACCTGCATCGCTAACTTGGGCAATCGTTTCACCACTCAGCAATCGTGTAATCAGTTGAGGAATTCGCTCTTTGTAATTATGTTCGTGTAAACTAATTTGTGGTGTTGTAATCTCAAAATGATTTAGCAATTTTTGTGTGTTTCTTGTGTCCTCACTAGCAATCACCGTTGCTTCTTTCAATATGTTTAAACAACGAATACTCATATCTTCTAAATTGCCGATCGGTGTTGGGACAAGATACAATTTTCCTTTTGTTGTTTGCTTATCAAAACTTTTCTGTTTTTGCATAGCGCATCCCTCATTTTCCTTTTTCGTTCTATAAATAGATAAAGGTTTGATTTGACAATCGATTGACTGTCAAACCAAACCTTTCCTTTTTATTTGCAGTGTCCACTAGACTTAACGCGTACGTTCCCCATAAATAACATCAAGACAAAAGGCACATTCTTCATCATTTTCACGTCTTGAACCATATAAAATATTGCAGACATGGAAGCCCTCTTCATAAAGTTTTTCCAAATTCATACGTGATTTTGATAGCTCTTGTTTTTCAGTTTCAGTTGTATTTCCTGCTAACTTATTCAGTTCTTGGAGATGCTCCCGTAAGCGTTGATTTTCGATTTCCAACGTGGTATTTTTTTCTACCAACTCATGGAGTGCTGCTTTAATTTCTCTTAATTGTGTCACTGAACTGTCTAAATCAGTTTCCAACGAATTTAATCCATCATAGAGCGAACGTTTATCCATTTTGATCACCTTTTTCAGCAGCAACTTTCGCAGTAGCTTCTTTGATTTCTTCGTAATCATAATCCGCTGCGATTTCACGACCATGCAGACGAACTTTGACAATCCGACTTAATAGATTCAACCCGACGACTTTGCCTTTGCCATCTGGTGTTATTACTTCTTTTCCATAATCTGGTAATTCTTTTTTAGCGGCTTCATATTCGTCGTTTTCGTATTTCAAACAACACATTAAGCGGCCACATAATCCCGAAATTTTGACAGGATTTAAAGATAACCCTTGATCTTTAGCCATTTTGATTGAAACTGGCATAAAATCTCCTAGAAATGTTGAGCAACATAGTTGTCTGCCACAAGGGCCAATGCCACCTAATATTTTCGCTTCATCTCGGACACCAATTTGACGTAACTCAATTCGCGTCCGGAAAATAGCCGCTAAGTCTTTGACTAATTCACGAAAATCAATTCGCCCATCTGCCGTAAAGTAAAAAATCATTTTGCTACGATCGAATGTATATTCTACTCGCACTAATTTCATTTTTAAGTCATGAGCTCGAATTTTTTCATTGGCAATGCTTTTGGCAGCTTCTGCATCAGCCAAATTTTTTTGTTCTTTTTCTAAATCATTGGCTGTTGCTTTATTTAAAATGGGTTTTAGGTCCTCTGGTAAATCGTCTGAATCGACTGTTTTTTTAGGAATAGCAACAGTAGCTAATTGTTTTGACTGTTGAGATTCAACGAGTACTTTCTCATTATAAATATACTCAGATTTTCCAGGAGCAAAATAATAGATATGACCGGCTTCACGGAAGCGAACTCCTACTACTTCTACCATTTTATTCCTCCTAATCTAGTTCAAGTGAACGTCGCTTCAATCGGTTAAGGAACTTGCTGAAACAACTAAGTTCCTACTATATTATGAAACTGAATGCCACTTGGCACTTTTTTCCTTTATGATTTAGGGTGAATCATTTGGATAACTAATTGTTCACAAACATTTTGCCAACTAACATTGGCAGTCCATTTTTGGCGTGCTTTCAAAATTAGCGCCAACCGTTCCGCCTGCTCTTCCGTTACTTTTTTGGCTTGCTGTGTCGCAACACTTTCTTCCAATAATTGACGGTAATAAACCATGAGCAAGTCAAAGCTAAGCGCTTGTTGTTCTTTTTCCTTAAATACTTTGACCATTTTCTTCTGAACGTAGATAAATGCCTGTAAATCATTACTTTTTAGATAATTAAACCATTGCAAAATGATTTCCCTAGCTTCATTAAACCATTCATCTTGAGAGATTTCAACTGCTTTCTCAAAACTATTTGTCAGCTCAGCTAAAAGGGTTGCAGTCTTTTCACCAATCCCCTGTTTGATTAAGCGATCAATTAATGTTTTTTTGACTAATGGTTGAAAATGTAAGGTTTGGCATCGTGATTGAATCGTTGGTAAAATTCGAGAAAGCGAAGTGGTTTCTAAAATAGCTAAAATTTGTCCTTCTGGTTCTTCTAAAAATTTTAAGAGACTATTGGCTGCGCCGGTACTCATTTTATCTGCTTCTTGAATTAAGAAAACTTTTTTAGCAGTCTCGACCCCACTTTTAGAAAACTCCGCTTTTAATTCACGGATTTGGTTCACTTTGATGGTTTGCCCATCTGGCGCAATTCTTAAAACATCTGGATGTTCATTTTCATTAATCCGCACACAATTATGGCATTCGTTACAAGGCTGTTGATTTACTAAATTCGTACAAAAGACATGTTTCGCCATCCATAAGCCAAATTCTTGTTTTCCAGTTCCTGTATCTCCTTCAAAAAGATAAGCATGGGCAAGACGACCATGCTCAAAACTTTTTTGGAGTTGCTTGTACAGCAAAGGTTGCATTTGCTGTAGCTGTTGTGCTTCATTCATCTTAATATTGATGGAATCCTTCAACTGGTAAGACGAAGCAAGTAGCGCCGCCTACTTCAACTTCCACAGGATAAGGAATTTGGCCATCCATTGTGATATCTAAAGTCACAGGTGTTGAAACATATTGTTTTCTTGATTGACATGTTTCTTTAATTAAAGCTAATGTTTCGTCGACACGTTCATCATCAATCCCAATAATAAATGTGCTGTTTCCCGCTTTTAAGAACCCACCTGTTGAGGATAATTTTGTAGCACGAATATTGGCATCAATAAATTCGTTGGCTAATCGGTTACTATCTTTGTCTTGTACAATGGCTAAAATAATCTTCATGGTCTACACCTTCCTATAATTAAAAGTTTTCTGGATAACGTTCAATAATCGCCTGATACGTTGCTTCTACGACAAGTTCTAAACTCATCCGTGCATCAATCTTTTTGATACGTTGTGGATTTTCTTCTGCTAATTTCAAATATTCATGACGAACACGTTGATGAAATTCTAATCCTTCTGAATCTAAGCGATCAATTTGCTGTGTTCGATTTTCTTGAATCCGCCGTAAGCCAGTATCTGAGTCAACGTCTAAATAAATTGTAAAATCTGGTGAGACACCTTCTGTCGCAAACGCATTAATTGAAGCAATGGGGGCAATCCCAATTCTACGCCCAGCGCCTTGGTAGGCTAATGAGCTGTCAACAAAACGATCACATAGGACTAAATGACCTGCTTCCAAAGCTGGCAAGATTTTTTCCACTAAATGTTGACGACGAGCAGCTGCGTAAAGTAAAGCTTCTGTTCGCTCATCCATTCTGTCATTTCTTGGATCTAAAATAACTGTTCGAATCTTTTCGGCAATCGGTATGCCGCCTGGTTCTCTTGTAGTGACAATTTTTCGTTTTGACTCTTTAGCTAATCTTTCAGAAACTTCCTTCAAAACACTGGTTTTGCCAGCGCCATCTGGACCTTCAAATGTGATAAAAATACCCTGCACGTGCGAAAACTCCAATCAATTTTTACTTGTATCTATTATACTTCATCTTGCTCTATCAGTCTAATTGAAATCCTTATGTCCTATTTAAAGTGATGCATCCGCTGAAAAAAAGAAACTGAAAAAGAAGTACGGGAAAGCTTGAACTGCGACATTTTCTCACAGAAACGACCTACTTCGATTTCAACTTCTTTTTCCAACGATGTTTCTTTTAAATTTCTCGACGTCCTTCGACTGCTTTTAGCAAGGTTATTTCGTCTGCATATTCAATATCGCTGCCGACAGACAAGCCGTGTGCCAAACGAGTAACGGTGATTCCGGCTGGTTTAATGAGCCGTGATAAATACATCGCCGTCGCTTCTCCTTCAGTGGTAGCGTTGGTTGCTATAATGACCTCTTTCACTTCATCATCGTGCAATCGTTTGATCAAAGAGGCAATATTAATATCTTCTGGTCCTGTTCCTTCCATCGGTGAAAGCACCCCGTGGAGTACGTGATACAAACCTTGATATTCACGCATTTTTTCCATTGCCATAACGTCTTTTGGTTCTTCCACTACTAAAATAATACTACGGTCACGATTTTTATCTTGGCAAATTTCACAAGGATCTTCTTCAGTAATATTTCCGCAAATACTACAGAAATGGAGATCTCTCTTGACACTAATTAGCGCTTTTGCAAAAGCATTAGCATCTTCTTCTTTCATATCAATTGTATAAAAAGCAAGCCGTGTCGCTGTTTTTTGACCAATTCCTGGTAATTTCATATAACTTTCAATCAATTTTGCAATCGGTTCTGGATAATTCATGAGGCTTCTACAGTCCTTTCTTAGCAAGGCGTTTCTGTTATTACTAAACGAGTTATAACAGATTTTGCGTCACTGAATATCTTATCACGCCCTGTCAAAAAAGCAATATTTAACCGCTATTTAAAGAATCAAAAAAAACTTCCACTTTGTTGTGACAAAATGGAAGTTTTTTTATTTTGCTCAAATTAAAAATCGCAATAGATAACGTACTAGTAATAATGGTAATACACCTTTCAAGAAAAAAAGAACTAATTCTCTTAGCTGAAATTCTGTACCTTGATACCGAATTCTACCTTTCAATTTGGTAATATTCAAATCATACAATCGTTCCTGAAAATTTTTTTCACCACAGATTGGACAAATAAATTTGTACAAGCTTTTTTGTGTATTCAACGTCTCTTTGCGGATATGAATACTCCACTTGATTTTTTCCTTTGTTTCCACAGTACTCAACTCATATTTTTCACCACAAGCCGTGCAACAAAACCTATGCGTTGTGCGTACCTCATTTGCTTCTTTACGCAGTTTCCGTAAGGTCAAAATCCCTTGATAAACAAAATTTCCAATGCCAACAATGAACAATAGTATACCAACACTTTTCATAAATTTATCCTCCTATTTTGATAAATTTATTTTACCACATGTTCATCTCTTCTTTTTGTATCCAGGTTTCGTGTGTATAGGCCATTTCCCAAAAAGCGTATTCCATCTCACTGCTGATAACAAAAGCGGTGATCATAGCTGCTTGTTCTTGTGGTGAACTTTCTTCATATAATTGGTCTAACAGTTGGCGTTCCTCTTGGACGTGTTGGTACGCTTCCTCCCCAGCATAGGTTTCAATCCAACGTTGGTACAGTGGCTCTGGTGAGTGTTGTTTGACTAACTGTGCACCAATTTCTTGATAGAGCCAAGAACAAGGCAACATACTTGCTGCGGCCGTCTTAGGCGTTCCTTCAATAAGTTGGCGATACATATGAGAAACATAGTGATACGCGGTTGGTGCAATCGGTGTCGCTGCAACCTCTTCTTCCGTAATCGCTAGTTCTTCAAAAAAAGTTTCACGAATAGCTAATTCGCCCAACGCGAGATTTTCCGCATTTGTTAAGAGTAATTTTTTCAATCGAGGTTGTTGCGTTTGTGCCGCAATCAAGCGATAAAGTTGACTAAAGTGTTTTAAATAGTAATGATCTTGAATTAAATAGTAGCGAAAAATCGTTGGACTCAAGGTTCCTTCATGTAATTCTGTGATAAAAGGATGCTGAAAACTCCCTTGCCAAGAAGCTTGCGCTTGTTCTTTGGCTTGTTCTGTAAATGTCATAGGTTTCTCCTTTACGTTAGAAAAATAAACAAATTGGTAAAAATGATGATCAAAATAGCAAGCCCCAGACTGACTTTTGCTGACACAAAATGCTCTTTTCGACTTCTGGTGGCTCCTTCTTCATAGCCATGGGCAGACATTGCTTCCGTATATTTATCTCGCCAAGAAACAGCGACGAGCAGTGTTTTAACATAAAGCATCGGCGACCAAAAATGAAACGTTTTGCCACGGAGTAGGCTCGCTTCTTTTAAATCATTAATTTCTCTTTTCACTTCAGGTAAGGCGTGAACCACCACTAAAATTCCATAAACAAAGTTCGGTGCTAGCCCCTTTTGTTCCAATAACAACAATAATTCTTCAAAATCAACGCCTACAGCAAAAGCTAGTCCTAAACCGGCAAAGGCATACGTTCGACTAAACAAAAGCCAGGCTTGTTGACTACTCGTACCATGCAAATAAATAGACCAAAACGTCCCGATTGCTGGTAAAAGTGGCAAGAAAAATAACCAAAGCAGTAAGCGGGATTTTCGCTGGCCTATTAAAAAAATGACACAACCCATAAAAACCGCCAAATTTGCCAAAATTGACTGAGAAAAAGATAATTCAAAGGTCAAAATAAGAATCAAAGAAGCATAAATTGCTGCATCTGTTTGCTTTATTTGCATGTGGTTCCCTCCTGCCAGATAATCAGTTGTTGCTGCAGCAATTCTATTCGGTAATTGCTCACGCCAGAGAGAGGTTCTAGCCGATGCGTGACGATTAGAAAATCTTGTTGCGCACTTTTTTCTTTGATCCATTCAACAAAATAATTGCATGCTCGCTCATCTAATCCAGCAAAAGGTTCATCTAAAAGTAAACAGTCCAAATCTAAGCTCAGCAAACTGATTAATTGCACCATCTTTTTTTGCCCTTCACTTAGTTGAAAAACACTGTGCTCTAGTTTTTCTTTTAAACCTAAAAAAGTTAAGGCTTCCTCTTGTTTTCTTCTTTTTTCTGCTGTCATGTTCTGACCAAACAAAAGCTCTTCTCGTAAAGTCAACGTGACAAACTGACGATTGGCTTGTTGCACCGCTAATGTCATGTGTTGATACAATTTTTTTGAAGCCCGCAAGCGGCGGCCTGCCAAGAACATTTTTCCTTGATATTTTTGTCTCTGAACGATGGCTTTTAATAAGGTGGATTTTCCCGCCCCATTTGGCCCCGTCAACGTGGTAATTCCTTTAAACAAAAGCGCTTCTTTTTCTTCAAGTAGCACTCGTTTTCCCTGAGACAAACGAAAATTTTTCAATTGGAGCATTGGTTGTTTTACCACAGAAGTTGTAAGCTGAAATGTCTGTGGTTTTGTTTTGATAAACGTCAACGGTTGCTTTTCAAACTGGCCATTTTTCAACGTGACGACTTGGTCCACAACATCAGCGTAATCGCTGAAATCGTGGTCGCACACCAAAATCGTTTTGCCTGCTTGATGGAGTCTTGCTAAAATTTGAATAAATTGTTTTCGAGAGGTTGGATCAATACTTGCAAAAGGTTCATCTAATAAAAGAATATCTGGGTTCATTGCTAGCAGAACTGTCAACGCCGCTTTTTGTTTTTCACCACCAGATAACGTCGCTAATTCTCGTGTGAATAAGGTTTGAGTCTGAACAAGTTGAAGCGCTGTTTGGATTTTTCGATTCATTTCTTCAGGCGAGATTCCTAAATTTTCTAAAGCAAAAATCAGTTCTCGTTCCAAGGTTTTCATTGTAAATTGTTGACTGGGATTTTGAAACAGCATGCCAATTTTTTGCGCCTTTTCACGAGTTGATAATTGTCGGCGTTCCATTCCTTCAATCAAAATTTCTCCTTGGTAATCAAGCGGAGCAAATCCGGCAATCAATCGTAAGAGCGTTGATTTTCCACTACCACTATCGCCAATTAATAAGGAAAACGTTCCTTGAGGAATTGCTAAATTTGTCTTTTCAAACAAGGGTTGTTCTCGTGAAAAGGACACAGCTTTTAATTGGATACTATTCATTTTGCCTTCACAGCTAACCCTTGCGCAGACTGATACATTCGTAAAATAACTTTCGTTAAGAAAATACCAAAGAAACAAATAGAAACGAACCGAACGCTAATTAAAGCAATGTTCATCCCCAGACCGTAATTGCCATAACCAAACTTAAAGTATTCATACACATAACTAAAAATAGTCGTCCCAATCGCACTATAAAATAACGTTAGTGTATCGTACCGTTTGTAGCGTGTCACAAAAAAGCCACTTTCACTACCTAGGCCTTGAATCACACCAGAAATTAATACACTAGGTCCGAAATACGAACCATAAAGCATTTCTGCCAAAGCGGCTAAAACTTCCGCCAAAACAGCACTTCCCGCTCGTGGAATCAGCATCGCTGCAATTGGTGCCACCATGGTCCACATTCCAAATAAAAGCTCATTGGCAAATGGACTCAGTCCTAATGGTAACAGCGCAGCATTCAATAACGCATAGAGGAACCCTGCCCCCATAAAAACACCGCCAAACAAAAAGGCTAAAAAAGCGAGTAAGACGACTTGTTGCAATGACCATTTTTTCAATAAAAAAACTCCTTTCTCTTAACAAAAAGCAAAAGGAGTGACTTAAATAAACCCTGATAAAAGAAAACACACTCATCCTAGGACAGAATGAGTGCGTGAAAAATCAAAGTAAATCGGCATTTCCCTGCGACAGTACTAACTGCATCAGGTTCAATGGGTATCATCTCAGCCATAACAGCACCCCAAATGTTTTTTATTAAAATGTACTTTTACTATAGCATAGAATAATTATAAAAACTAGTCTTGGCACTTTTTTCTTTCATCAAAAGCTGAAGAAATCAAACAATTTTGTAAGATAACTGTTAGGCAAATAAATGGTTGGTTTTTCTGGACTTTGTTATATTGTTCTTTATGAAAGAGAGGCGTTTATACTATGGGTAAAACATTAACTGGCTTTCATTTGAAAGTCATTGGGGTTATTTCAATGGTCTTTGACCATCTATTGCAATTTTTTAGTTTTTTAGGCGTGCCTGGTTGGTTCGGATGGATTGGACGAATTGCTGCACCTATTTTCTTATTTGAAAGTTCTGAAGGCTTCATTCACACAAGCAATCGGCGAAAATACATGTTCCGGTTATTGTTAGGTTTCTGGATTATGGGGATTCTGAACGGCATTTTAAATGCGTATTTTTCAACAGGTGGCTTAATTATCAATAATATTTTTGGGACGTTATTTTTAGGTACGGTCTACATGCAGTCTATGGACTATTTTAAACAAAAACAAATTGGTAAAGGGCTTCTTTGGTTTATTGTGCCTTTATTAATCAGTGCCTTACCTCTCGTTGTTTTTAGTTCTCCAGACATATTAAGCAACCCTGCTATCTTAATTGGTTTCCAAATTTTCAATCTGATTGTGCCATCACTAATGATGACAGAAGGTGGGTTTTTATTTGTTCTCTTGGCCGTAGCTTTTTATTTATTCCATGGCAAAAAGTGGTTACAAATTTCAGCAATTGGCGTTGTTGCGTTGATTTCAGCAGCCAGCTATAATTTCCAAGAACTATTCGGGGTGAACCACCAATGGATGATGATTTTAGCAGCGATCCCAATTGTTCTTTATAATGGTGAAAAAGGCCGTGGCATGCGGAATTTCTTTTATATTTTCTATCCAGCTCACATTGCTATTTTTGCAATTATTAGTTTCTTCATGCAACGTTAATTATTTTCTGCTTGACGATTGCCTAAAAACTGTTTACAATGCAACATGTAAACAAATCGTACAGATAACACGCAAGTTGCGTGTCGAGAGAGAGGCGGTTTCTATTCTTATAGAAACTGCTTCTATTTTTTTACGAAAAAATGAAAACTATAGAGGTGATTAAATGGAACAAAAAAACGTACGATTATTCCCTGCCGTTTTAGCGACAGGAATTATGTCTTTTGCTGGCGTATTAATTGAAACAGCAATGAATGTAACCTTTCCGACATTAACAAAGGAATTTGGTGTTTCCACCGGTACCGTGCAGTGGGTGACAACGATTTATTTATTAGTTATTTCTATCATGGTGCCCTTATCCAATTATTTATTAAAAACCTATTCGCTAAGACGCTTATTTATCGTTGCGAATCTTTTCTTTTTGATTGGTTTAGCGATTGATGTCTATTCGCCATCTTTCAGTATCTTGTTATTAGGCCGACTCTTCCAAGGGGCTAGCACTGGGATTGCTTTGCCACTGATGTTTCATATTATTTTGAACTTTACTCCGCTAGAAAAACGAGGAACGATGATGGGGGTAGGCACATTGACCACTTCAATTGCTCCAGCCATTGGTCCAACGTATGGTGGAATCTTAACATCTTCCCTATCTTGGCACGCCATCTTTTTATTCTTAATTCCTGTTTTACTACTTTCTTTGTTTATGGGATTATCTGCTATTCCAGAAATACCTGTTAAAAAAACCACCACTCTTGATTTGGTTAGTTTAATTGGTATTGCCCTGTTATTTAGTGGTTTGTTGATGTTTTTAAGTAAAATTGGCACATTGTTTGGCTGGCTTTCACTTCTGGCAGCCATTATTGGCTTTGTTATTTTTTATAAACGAGCAACGACGGCTGAACAGCCACTAGTTCGTTTGACAATTTTAAAAAATCCCGCCTTTGTTTTATTTTTATGTGGCTTTTTAGTTTGTCAATTCTTATTGTTAGGTATTTCCTTTGTCTTACCAAACTTTGTTCAAATCGTCCTTGGAAAAAATGCGTTTGTAGCTGGGCTAGTCATGCTGCCAGGTGCTACAGTCGGGGCCATTTTGGCACCACTTTCTGGACGAGTGTTGGATCAATACGGCGCTAAAAAACCTATATTATTTGGCTTAAGTTTGGCGACAATCGGTTGGCTAGCTTTAACAATTTTACTAGAGATGCCTGTTTTATTAGGATTCGTCGCTGGACATGTTACCTATATGATTGGTCTAGGTTTTGCATACAGTAATATGATGACGACTGGTATGAGCTTGTTAGAGGAGAAAGATTTTGGCGACGGCAATACGTTATTTAATACACTTCAACAATTTTCTGGCGCTATTGCGACGGCCATCGTAGCGACGATTATTAATATCGCTCAAGACCACGCAGATAATTTTGCTCAGGGGACAACAACGGGCTCACTCATTTCTCTGATTTTCTTGTTAACCTTATTAGTAATTGTTTTAATTGCTTGCTGGAATTATTTCCGCAAAAAAGCTTAAAAAAAAGCAGCTGGTCCGTTCCGTAGTGACCAGCTGCTTTTTTTAGTTTTCTAAAGATAGTTGTTTTTTTGTTCTTCTTGCTTCCGTATATAAAGTACGAACAAGACAGCAATTAGCACGATAAAGCCACCAAAAATCGGTGTATATGTTACTGATAAATGATCTGTGACCACCCCACCTGTCATTGAGCCGACGGTAATCCCAATATTAAAGGCTGCAATATTAAAAGCTGAGGCCAAAGTGATATCTTCTGGAACATACTTTTCCGCTAATTCTACAACATATAGTTGTAAACCAGGTACATTCATAAAGGCAAATAGACCCAACATCAAACTTGCTAATAAGCCTAGAAGACTGTTATCCATTAAAACAGTAATAAATAAAAAGACTAAGGACAGAATTAATAAGCTAAACATTTTTACTAACGAATCTAAGGGTTTTTTATTTGCCCAGTGACCACCTACTGTATTGCCAATTGCGACCATTACGCCATAAATAACTAAAATAATCACTACCGCGTTGGCTGAAAAGCCTAAATTTTCCAATAACGGTGACAAGTACGTATATGCAGCAAACGTTCCACCATAACCAAAAGCAGTAATTAGAAAAGAGAAAACGAGGGGTTTGTTCGTAAAAATCCGCGTGATTCCTTTTAAGTCAACCTTCCCTGGTATCGGTAAATTTTTGGGAACTAAAAAATAACTAGCAATCAGTCCCACCAAGCCAATACTGGCTATAAAAAGAAAGGACATATGCCAAGCTGTTTGTTGCCCAATAAACGTCCCTAAAGGTACACCAGTCACTGTTGCAACCGTTAAGCCCGTAAACATAATAGCAATGGCGCTAGCACGACGTGATGGCGGCACAACATCTGCGGCGATGACAGTCGAAACAGACATGAAAATACCGTGCGCCAATGCAGAAAGTATCCGCCCTACCAATAAAATAATAAACGTTGGCGCAAACGCAGCAATTAAATTCCCACTAATAAAAAGAAGCATAATCCCCAGCATTAATGAGCGACGATTCCATTTTCCTGTCAAAATTGTTAATAACGGCGCCCCAATCGTCACACCTAAAGCGTATAAAGAAACAGTCAAACCTGCTTGGGAAAGACTAATATGAAAACTTTTAACAATCATTGGTAATAAACCCACACTAATAAATTCTGTTGAACCGATTGCGAAAGCATTGATAGCTAATGCAAAGAGCGTTAAATTTGGTGAAATTTTCTTTTCCATTCTCTTCCTCCTAAAAAACATTTGAATTTCAACAAAAATTACTATATACTAAGATTGAATTTTTGATAAGTACCTACTTTTTTGTATCATAGGTACCTTTTAGTAACTTTTGGTTATTATCAACCTATTAAGGAGGAATGTTTTTTGGAAACTCGTACATATGCGATTGGTGTCGAAGCAACGATGGATGTTATTGGCGGTAAATGGAAACCAATTATTCTGTGTAATTTACGGCACGGCGCCATGCGCCCCAGCGATTTAAAACGCGGTATTACTGGCATTAGTCAAAAAATGCTGACACAACAATTACGGGAACTCGAAGAAGACAACATTATCGAGCGGAAAGTTTACAACCAAGTTCCACCAAAAGTCGAATATTATTTAAGCGATTATGGTCAAAGCCTCTCTGCTGTCTTAGATAACTTATGTAATTGGGGAGAATCCCACGTGGCTCATTTGCAAGAACAAGGCCAAGAAATTTATTTAAAATGTGAAGATTAGTGAACAAAACGTTTATAAACTATATCAAAAAAGAGCTTTAAGCTATTTAAGAGCCTGGGGAAAAATCTAAAATGATTTTTCCCCAGGCTCTTCTTATGCTTTAATAACTTGAATATCTTGCGTTAATTGGGCCCAATGATTAGTAGGTCCGTGACCATGTCCAACAGAAATTGCTTGGCTAATGGCCCCTTGTATAAACTGTTTGCCAATCACAATCGCCGCTTCTAACGGCGTACCTTTTGCTAATTCGGCTGCGATACACGCTGAAAAAGTATCTCCTGTTCCATGAGTATTTTTCGTTACAATTCGTGGTGCACTTAGCCAAAAGCTCGAACCGTCTTCCATTAACACATAATCAGCCGCTTGTTGATTTGTGCTATGTCCGCCTTTCATAATAATATTTTTTGTGCCCAATTGCTGTAATTTTTTTGCTGCGGTCTGCATTTCTTGTTCTGTCTTGATGGTCGTCTCTAGTAAAACTTCCGCTTCTGGTAAATTAGGTGTCACGACCGTTGCTAATGGCAACAGTTGCTCTTTAATCGTTTGAACTGCCTCGGCTTCTAACAAATGATGTCCACCTTTAGCCACCATTACAGGATCGACAATCAACGGACCAAAATCAACTTTCTGCAAATTGCGAACAACAGCTTCGACACGCTCACTATCTGCTAACATCCCCGTTTTCGCTGCCCCAATTTTAAAATCAGCCGCCAGTGATTGGAATTGTGCATCAATGAATGAACTAGGAATCGGTAAGCTATCTTGCACGCCATACGTATTTTGTGCCGTCAATGCAATGACAATATTTAAGCCAAATGCCTGCCGCGCTTGAAATGTTTTTAAATCTGCTTGCATGCCAGCTCCCCCACCAGAATCAGAACCAGCAATCGTGACTACTTGTGGGGTCAAATTATATTCGGTCATTTTCTCGCCTCCAACATTCGCTCCGTTACACGCATCAACCCTTGAACTTTCTCGGTTATCTGTTCAGCCAGCATAATTTCACTGACCAGTGAAACACCAGCCACTCCCGTTCCCATAAGTTGTTCTATATTCTCTTCTTTGATTCCACCAATCGCTACAACAGGAATCGTGACTGCTGCGGCAATTTCAGAAAGTGTCTGCAAAGAAGTTAACGGACTGTCCTTAGTCGTTGTGGGGAAAATTGCGCCCACGCCTAAATAATCAGCGCCCTCGTTTTCCGCTTCAACTCCTCGTGCCACCGTTTTGGCTGAAACACCTACGATTTTTATGGACCCAACCAGTTTTCGCACAAGAGCAACCGGTAATTCATCATCCCCTATATGCACACCTGCCGCATCCACTGCCAAGCAAATATCGACACGATCATTAATAATCAACGGAATCTGATACGCATCTGTTATCGCTTTAACTTTCACTGCTAATTCGTAAAAGCGCCGTGTTGACACTTTCTTTTCGCGCAGTTGGACCAATGTCACTCCACTGCGACAAGCAGTTTCAATTCGTTTTAAAAATTCAGTATCACTAAAATCATACCGACCTGTCACCAAATAAACTTTCAATTGTTCTCTCATAGCACTCGTCCTTTCACCGCCTCAAACCAATCCTTCTCCTTCATTAAAAGAGATAACTGATTTAACGTATTTTGGCGAAAATCGGCCAGCCCTTGGCTCTTAGTCTTGGCTTTTTCTCCGCAAAGATTAAAATAGCTCACTGCGGCTACTGCCGCAGTCATTGGCGCGTTGCCTTCACCTAATAAAGCGGCAACTAATGCGCCGACTAAATCGCCCGTGCCAGTGAAACAATCCAACTCAGGAACGCCATTTTGTAAGACAATCACTTGCTCTTGGCTAACCAAGACATCTTGAATCCCTGTTGCTAAAAATACCGTCTGGGGAAACTTTTGCGTTTGTTGACGTAAAGCCTGAATCAGTTCCTCAATTGCTTCTTCACTTTGATCCAAAGGGCTGCCATCCACTCCTCGGCCATGACTCACCAACTGGCAAAAAGTCCGCATTTCTGAAAGATTCCCTTTCACAACGGTTGGCTGATTGTGCACCAGCTTTTCCCCGACTTCATTACGAATATCACTAGCGCCATAACCAACTAAATCGACTACGGTCGGTTTATTCACTTGCCGAGCATAATCACTAGCTGCTAACAAGCTCTGCTCTCGTTCTTGTGATAAATGGCCTAAATTCAAAACCAAGGCACTGGTTTGCTGAAACAACTGCGGAAATTCCCGGAGATCATCTGCCATAATGGGTTTAGCATCAATATAAAGTAATGCATTCGCCATAGACTCACACGTAATTTCATTCGTAATGCACTGAATTAATGGTGCCGTTGTCAGTGGAAAAATCGTTTCAAACTTAACGCTTGTTTTCATAAAAGTACCCTCCTAAAAATAATTCCTGTGTTTGTTTAAATACCCGAGTTTCTTTCAGTTTTGCTAAGACAAGCCAAGCAATCACTGAACCAATCAGTGTGGCACCAATAAATCGTGGTGTATAAATGAACCAATAAAAATTCTGCTTACTGCCAGTAAACCAAACCATTACAGGATAGGACAATAACGAGCCAATGATGCCTGTCCCAAAAATTTCCCCTAGCATCGACCAGCCTAATTTTTGTCCCCATTGATAAAATAAACCAGCAAAAAACGCGCCAAAAACGGCACCTGTTAACGCTAATGGCGGAATACCTAAGAATGTCATACGGATTAAGCCGCAGACAAGTGCCATGAGCGTTCCGTAAAGAGGACCTAATAAAACTCCGGCAATAATGTTCATGACACTGGACATAGGGGCCATTCCCTCAATTCGCATTAACGGCGATAATACAACGTCCATCGCAATCATTAAAGCCAGTAACGTAACTCTGTGGATTCGATTTTTTTCCACGTAAAAAAACTCCTTTCTGCGAGAAGCAAAAGGAGGCGCGACTGAAAAAGACAGAAAAACCCAACCACAAATAAACGTAGTTGGGTGCAATAATCGGTCAAAATTTCAAGACATTTCCCTGCGCCAGTCCTAACTGTTTCAGGTTCCATGGGTATAATCTCAGCTAATAGCACCCCAAATGTTTCTCTTTAATTGGCTTTAGTATAGCATAGTTTTTTGGAAGCGACTACTAAAATTGCCAAAGAGTTTTCCCACAAAAACAGAAAAAACGTCATGCCCAAAAAGTTCGATTTTTTGGGCATGACGTTTTTCATACTTTCGTTTGTCTTATTTTTTAGAATCCTGGCATTCCTTTGGTGTATTTACCTAAAGTTGCTTCGGTTTCTTTTTCAATTTTTACTAACGCATCGTTGACAGCCATAATGACTAAATCTTGTAACATATCAACGTCTTCAGGATCAACCACGTCTTCTTTAATGGTCAAATCTTTCATTGTGCGATCACCAGTAAATGTCGCTGTCACAAGTTGATTGGTTGCTTCACCGATAAATTCTTTTTCATTTAGCGCTTCTTGCGCTTTGGCCATTTCTTTTTGCATTTTTTGTACTTGTTTCATCATGCCTTGCATGTTGCCCATTCCTCGCATCATAATTCCTCTACTCCTTCGTATTAATCATCTAGTACTTCGACAAGCTCTTCACCAAACATAGCGATTGCTTCATCTACTACTGGATTTTCTTGTGAATGTTCATTTGTTACAGGCGGTTCGTCCGCTAGACGAGCCATTTCATTTTCAGGTTCAGAATGATTCAAACTGCCCTGATTTTGGTTAATAAAACTTTGTCTTAGTTTTGGCCAGCTTTCTCTAGTAATGCAGACCATCTCTGGTGTATAGTCCATCAAACGGCTTAAATTATTATTGAAAGCTAACTGCATCTCTTCATCGTCTGTTGCACGAGCACAAACAATCTCATAGTCAAATGCCACCACGATCCCCTTAGGACTCGCTGCGACAGGTTCACTAGCCTTTAGCATCGCTCGTTGAGTCACAGATAATGTTTGCAGTAAGTCTTCCCAAACATTTTTCACATTCATTAAATGTGTTCTAGTCGCTTCGTTTAAGACTTGATATACCCGTTCTGTGGGTACACGGAACGAACTTTTTGGCGCTTGTGGTCGTGCTTGTTGACGTGGCGCATCTGCTTCTTTAGCAGCTACACCGTGTTTCTTTAATTCAGCCAGTTCTTTCTTCAGTTGCCCGATTTGATTTTGTAAATCTGCTAATTCTGGATTTCCCTCTGCACTACCACCTTGATTAGTTGTTTCTGGCGTGTTGTGTTTATTAGATTGCACCGTTTTAGCTAATTTGACAGTGGCTACTTCCAGATAGATATTCGCATTGTTGGTAAAGCGGATCTCATTTTGTGTGTCACTTAAAATTTGGATTAGTTGATATATTTTTTCAGCAGGTGTTTGTGTAGCTAGTTCCTTAAATGCTTCTGTCAAAGTTCCTGCTTTTTCTGCTAATAACTTCGGTGCTTGCTGATACATCAGCAAATCTCGACAATATAATAACAAATCTTCTAAGAAACGGCGCGCTTCTTTACCTTCGCCTAAAATACTTTCCAAGCCTTCTAATGCTCGTTCAACATCACCGGCGACACAACACTGAATATAATGATCCATCATTTCATAGGTTAGGCTGCCTGTCACTTGCATTGCATCTTCCAGTGTTACTTTTTCATCACTAAATGAAATCGTTTGATCCAAGATACTCAAGGCATCTCGCATCCCACCTTCCGCAGCACGTCCAATCACATAAAGGGCTTGTTCCTCATAATCGAGAGCCATTTCCTGCATGATATGGGCCATATGATCGACGATATCTTGCGTACTAATTCGCTTAAAATCAAAGCGTTGCGTCCGTGAGATAATCGTTAACGGAATCTTGTGTGGTTCAGTCGTTGCTAAGATAAAAATAACATTTTGTGGCGGTTCTTCCAAGGTTTTTAAAAGTGCATTGAACGCGCCTGTTGATAGCATATGAACTTCATCAATAATATAAACTTTGTACTCGGCTTGTGTCGGTGCATACTTTGCTTTATCACGAATATCACGGATTTCTTCCACGCCATTATTACTCGCCGCATCAATTTCAATGACATCATTTAAACGACCTTCCGTAATGGCTACACAGGTTTCACAAACATTACAAGGTTCACCATCTTGACTATGTTTACAGTTAATCGCTTTAGCGAAAATTTTTGCGGCACTGGTTTTACCTGTACCACGAGGGCCAGTAAATAAATAGGCATGAGATGTTTTCTTTTGCACTATCGCATTTTTCAGTGTCTGAGTAATTGCTTTTTGTCCTACTACGTCATCGAAACGTTGTGAACGCCAGACCCGATAAAGTGCTTGATAAGCCATTTTTTACCCTCCCTTATTTTTCATTCTTATCTATTATACGTGATTTTTAGTCATTCGGCATCTTTTTTCTTTTAATGAGTCACTGGCGCAACCATTGCTAAAAAAGCCGCTTTTCCTTCACTTGTTTCTGCAAACGCACTGGCTTCTTTTAATCGCTGTTGATACGCTGAAGCGACAGTTTCAAGTGCCTGCGTTTTCTGGTTGTTCCAAGTCGTTAAACCTTGGACTTCTGCTAACGTTAACGAAGGCTTTGCTTGAGGTCGACTAAAAATTAAGTCCATGACATATAAAAGTTCTTTTCGTCGGGCAACGATTTGTATCTCATCCGTTGGCAGTTTTAGCATTTGCCATTGCTCAAAAATATCATTTGCGGCTTGGGCAACTTCTGACGCATTCGGTCCCTCTAGGCGAAATGTCGCAACTGGCCAATTCACCATTCCTGCGTTGATTAAAGGATAGTTAGCTAACTCAACATATTCTGAAATGCTCGCTTCGGCTAATGGAAATTGTTGCAAACCCGTTTGATAATAGACATGCTCATCTTGTTCAAAGTCAGCATCAATCCCAGCAAAATAATGAGGAAAGACCTCAACAATTTTCAACAATTGCTGAAAAGTCTTAATTGAACGTTTCGCTGCCTGATGTTTTTCAAACGCAATCACACCTTGTTGCTGATATTGTGCCTGTTTTACAAAGGAAAACCCCCAGCTTTCGCCATCTAAGTTCATTCGAATCACTCGATGGTTCGTAGTCGCAGGAAATTGCTGACTTCCCTGGTAGCCTTCTGTTGCCATGCACCATTCACAGCGGGGATAGCTTTGTGCAGAAAGCGTTGCTTTTGGCGCCTCACCGTGGACCTTATTTGCTAAAAAATCACCATAGACTGTTGAAAAAACAACAGGTTCTTCCTGTTCAATGACCGTACCGTTTTTTTGACAAAGTTGGTAAAAATACTCGGTAGCCTCTTGTGGCTCTTTGGCATAATGTTGCGCAAAAAAAGCATTAACCACAGAAGGTGGCGGTGTCAACAAATCCATCAATTGCACCATGAACTGTTCTTTTTGTTGCTCTGTTTTTACAAGTTGGTTGGCACTCGCAATTTGACACAATTGTTCCGCCAAATCAGCGGCGGGTGTTGCCACAGGCCGTATGTCTACTTCGCCTAATTCTTGTTCACCAATCATTGATAATAAACGGTTCTGAAGATATAAGCGATCCAATTCCATCCAACCACCTGCTTGAATAGCGAGTGTGGTAAAATCGGCAATCATTTGACTCGTGGTCATCGATTCATTCCTCCTATTACTTTTCTTGATACCCATGTGGATGAGCTTGGTGCCATTGCCAAGCGGTGGCGATAATGTCCTTGACCTCAGTTACTTCTGGTTGCCAGCCTAAAACTCGTTTGGCTTTTTCACTAGAAGCAATTAACGTACTAGGATCCCCTGCTCGGCGTGGCGCGATTGTCGCAGGAATTTCTTGACCTGTCACTTCGCGAGCAGCATCTAACATTTCTTTAACAGAATAGCCGTTGTTGCTACCCAGGTTAAAGACGTCACTTTCGCCGCCATTTTTCAAATATTCTAAAGCCAAAATATGTGCTGCAATCAAGTCTTCAATATAAACATAATCTCGAATGCACGTGCCATCTGGTGTATCATAATCATCCCCAAAAATACTTAGCTCTGCTCGTTGGCCCAATGCCACTTGTAAAATAATTGGCACAATATGCGTTTCTGGCGTGTGATCCTCACCAATTGAGGCATCTTTTTTTGCTCCCGCAACATTAAAATAACGCAAAGCAACATATTTCATTCCATAAGCGTTGTCGCACCATTTCATGATTTTTTCCATCATTAATTTACTTTCCCCATACGGATTTTTAGGATTCGTTGGGGTTTCTTCTGTAATAGGCATTGCTTTTGGTTCGCCATAAGTGGCCGCTGTGGAAGAAAAAACAATGTGTTTCACCCCGAATTCTTGCATGACTTCCAAGGCAATTTGAGTGCCGTGAACATTGTTATTGAAATACATTAACGGTTTCTCCACGGATTCTCCTACTAAAGAATTGGCCGCAAAGTGCAACACCCCTTCAATTGATTCCTTTTCAAAGACACTACGTAAAAAAGCTTTATCACGAATATCGCCTTCATAGAAAGTCGCTTGTTCATGAACTGCTGAACGATGCCCCGTTAATAAATTATCAACAACAACAACGGCATATCCTTTTGAAATTAATTGATCGACGGCATGTGAGCCAATGTAGCCTGCGCCGCCTAATACTAAAATAGACATAAATACGCTCCTTTTACTCCCTAATTTCTTTTTCTATTGTACCATTAAATAAGGTTTACTTCTGAATTATTTCATTTTGTAAACAGGATTTAATTTGGCCATTTCTCCTTATTCATTTTTCCTATAAAAATACAGAAAAGACTTGGTAAATTTTAACAAATCTCTAAATTAGTCGTAGAGTTTATGAAAAATCATTGTAACTATTGGATTTTTTTGCTTTTTTCCGTCATAATAGAAACAAATACAATTTGAAAGAAGGAATGAACGATGAAAAAATTTGTATCAGGTATGTTAGTCGGTACTGCTATCACAGTTGCTGCTTTAGCCGGTGTGGCTACAACTATTAAAAAAACAGTCATTGATCCAATTGAAGAAAAAGAAGATATGATTGAAGAAAACCGTAAAAAAGCGATGCGTAAACGTATTGCACGTTAAAAAATAGCTGTGACGTTGAGATAAAAAATCTAACGGCAAGAAATCAACAGGAGCGCTTCTGGCTTGGTTGATTCTCTTAAGCATAACAAGTGGTCATCCATCAAAGCGATGGATGACCACTTGTTATGCTTTCTTTTTTACCAAAGGAGCTGACTATTTTTCTTAACTATTAAAAATAGTGGCAGCAATCCGATCCATATCGCGCATATTCCAAGGATCCACACCCGGACGAGCTGCAGCGGCTGTTAACCAATGAATCCCTTCTGTTGGAATACCACAACTAAAAAGGCCTGTCGCCACCTGTCCATCTTTTGTGATGACTTGATTCGTGGCAGGCACAATCAAGAGTGCACCTGTTTTGACTATTTGACCATCGGCTAATGCCAGTTGATGGAGCGTAGCTAGCTTATCGGCTAACAACTGCCTCGTTAAAGGATTCAAACTTTTTTCATTATTGACTTTAGGAATGCGCGCTTCAATTAAAAAGTGACTATTATACCGATTTTCCGGAAACAAATTAGCATAAGTAATAAATTGACCCGCTTTCATTTCGACACGCATTTCTGGCCCCAGAATCGTGACTAATCCCAGTTCAACTAACGCCTGTAGCTCTTCTGTTCTTTCAACAGAAGGTCCCACTGACAAAAAGGTATTCAACGGGGTAAACCAATGCCACAACCACTTTTGACTCTCGTCATTCGTTAATAACCCCTCATCCAAAACAAAGCGAATCTGATCTCTTAAATCTTTTAAACTGTCTAAAGCAGTGGTCAAAGGACCGCTAAGATTGCCTTTCTCTGCTTCTTGAATATCCCATTTTAAATACTCTAGTAAAAACGAACGAAAACTTTCATGAGTGGTTTTCTTTGTTTCAGGATGTTCTAACGCTTGCCAATCAAACCAATCTTGTTTTTCAAAGTGGGCTAAGCTTTCCGGCGCTCCCTTGGTTTGAATAAACAGCTGTTGAAAGGCCTCTTTAGAAAGATGCGGATATTTTTCTTCGATTAAGCAAGTGTAATACACATATTCCACTTCTTTTTTTAAATACCCAAAAAACTCTGCACCTGTAACCTGTCCTTTTTTACGACATTCAGCTAAATACGTTTCGGTTAAAAAAACAGGCTGATAGGTTTCCCCGTAACCTTTTTGATTAATCCCTCGAGGATGAGAAGGAAAACCGCGACCAGAACCAGCAATAATAATAGGCTCTCTTCCAGAAGGTTCATAACGTAAGCGGTCATTTTGACGAGAAAAAACACCCCCGCGGCCAATCGTCAAGGCAGATAAATAGTCAAAAAATGCCAAACCTAAGCCTTTTAACACAACAGGTTGTTTTGCGGGTATATTGGCAAGTGCCAATAAAGCATCCGCCGCATTTTTAGGAGAAGAATAAAACAAACGATGCTCCTTGGCGTAGTCCGCAAGCTCTTGTTCAACAGTCGTTAATTCATTTTCTTGGTGACCCAAAGCTAAAATTACTTTGTCTGCCGTAAACTCAATGGATTGGGTGTACACATAATAGTTATTCTCTCCTGCCCGCACAGCAGTTACTGGCTCTTTAAAAAACGTCAGCGATGTTTGTTCGTTACACCGCGTGGCTAAATACGTATAAAACCATTTTTGGTACATGCCATAAAAAGCCCTCGAGCAGTGATCATTCGGTCCAAGGCGATGACATTCTTTCAACAACTCAAGATAATTATAGGGTTGTTGCTGTTGAATGTACTGCGCAGCTTCTGCTTGGGTCCATTCATAGAGAGTGGGGCCCTTGACAATTGGTCCTTCGCCACTAAAAGATTCATCTGTAAATAAAGTGACTTGGCTAATCACGGTGTTCATTAATAAATAATTAGGTTGCTCTGCTCGCCAAATTTTCCCACCTGGACCGTATGGATCAAACAACGTGAGCTGAACATTTATTTCCGTTTTACGAGCCCATTCAATGACTCGTTCTGCAGCTGATAAGCCTCTGGGTCCAGCACCTACAATTGCAATTTTCATCCAATCACCTACTCTATTTTTCTAATAATTCTTTTAAGACAACCGCTTGATTATGCACTGTATCTTTCGCCCCATAGACCAGCGTGACTACTGGCTGATTTTTTACAATCGTCTGTAACTGCTTAAACGCTGTGGCAGTTGGCTCATGTTTCAATTCTTCTTGGTATTTTTGTTTAAACTCGGGATATTTATTTACTTCATGATTAAACCATTTCCGTAGCTCTGTACTTGGGGCCACTTCTTTGAGCCATTCATCTAACTTTTCAGATTCCTTGGATTTTCCTCGTGGCCAAATACGGTCAACTAAAACACGGTAGCCATCTTGCTCTGTCGGTGCTTCATATGCTCGCTTGATTTGAATCATCTGCCTTCACCTCTTCTCTTTATTGTAGCTCAAAAAGTGAGGACTGACAAAAAGCAGCATCTCTATTAAACTTTCCTATACAAAAAGAGTTGGTCTCAATGAAGACCAACTCTTTTTGTTATTAACTATTTCTCTTTTTCACTTTCCCAGTCCAGCCATCATAGCCGCCTTTTAAAATATAAATATCAGTATAGCCATTTTTGCGTAATAAATTAGCTGCTCGGATACTTAAAGCTTTCTTCTGATCATAAAGATAAACAGGTTGATCCTTACGAAGAGAACCAATTGTTGTTTTTAACATGCTGTATGGCATGCTGCGCGCCCCTAAAATATGCCCAGCATCAAATGTATCTTTCTCACGAACGTCAATCACTTGTGCTTTACGCATTGTTTCTTTAAATTCTTCTTCCGTCAGCATTTTTGCTGAACGTTTCACCATAATTTTCAAATATAATTCATTGAATACCATCGCTAGTACAATAACTAGCAAAATACCATTGATTACCCATAAAATACTCATTCTAAAAAGCCCTCTCTATTTCTCTTTTGAAAATTGTAATGCTAGTGAAGCGGCACCAATGACGCCGGCCTCATTACCTAGCTCTGCTAATTTGATTTTTGTACTATTTCGAACTTGCGGGAAGGTAAATTCTTGGAAATATTTTTCTACACGACTACGTAAAAATTCTCCTGCTGCAGAAACACCTCCACCGATAACCACGCTATCTGGATTTAACGTGTTACCTAAGTTTCCTGTGGCTAAGCCTAAATAGAAACAAACACGATCCACAACCATTAAAGCAAAATGATCGCCTTTTTCAGCAAATTCAAAAACATCTTTACTCGAAACATCTTGTCCATCATCAATCGCTTGTTTCAGTTCAGAGTCACCTGCAAACTCTTCTGATAAATGACGTGCAACACGAACGACACCAGTGGCGCTAGAAACAGTTTCTAAACAGCCACGTTTCCCACAGGTACAGTCAAAGCCGTTAGGATCAACCGTCACATGCCCAACTTCACCAGCACAGCCAGCAACACCGTGGAGCAATTCTCCCGCTGCAACAATGCCTCCGCCAACACCTGTTCCTAAAGTAATAAAAATCACGTCGGGATTGTTTTCCCCCGCGCCCTTCCAACGCTCACCTAAAGCGGCAACATTGGCATCATTATCTAATGCAAACGGAATTCCTAAAGCAGATTCGATTTGTTCTTTGACAGGCTGTACAGTCGTCCAGTTTAAATTATAGGCACCTACAACAGTTCCTTTTTCAATGTCGACACTTCCTGGTGTTCCCATACCAATTCCCACAAAATCTTCTTTTTTCATATTATAAAGATCTATACGGTGACGAATACTTTCAATAATTGATGGCACAATATGCTTGCCATCTTCTAAAATATTCGTTTCAATACTCCATTTTTGTTGAACAACGCCATCAGTTGTTAAAATAGCAAATTTGATGGTCGTTCCACCTAAATCAATCCCAATAATCTTCTTATCCATTTAGTCGATTCCTTTCTGCTTCCCTCTAGATTCTTCTATTCGATGCTCTCTTTGCAAAATATGCCAGGCCTGTAAATACGTATCTCGGTCTACCAATTGACCTTCATACAATTTTTTTAATTCAATCATCATTAACTCAATATCATAAATCCGTGCACCGACATAAATATACATCCCAAACTGTTTAAAAAGTTGTTGTACATCATATAACGTTTCCATACGAAAACACTTCCTTATTATACAGGTAAACCGTATTTTTTAAAACCCAATAACAGACAAATTACGACAAGAAAAATAAAAATTAACGTGGCCATAATTCGCTCGTGCTTATTAAATGCTTCTTCACGATTTGGAACAGCAAAAGCCGTCGCGACTAATAGTCCACCGATTAGACCGCCAACATGACCCATCATATCTACAGAGCTACTAAACAAGTTAAATAACAAATTAATCACAATAAACATTGAATAGCGTTGCACCATATACATAATCGCTGGATTGTCTCTAAAATGGCGTCCTAAAATAACAAATGCGCCAAACAAACCAAAAAGCGCTGTACTAGCACCCGCTGAGACACTGTTGGGTGTCCCAAAGGCAAAACTGGCGATATTTCCAGCAATCCCACTCAATAAATAAATTCCCAAATAGCGCCAATGCCCATAAATTGCCTCAACCTGTGCGCCGATATAATAAAGAGTAACCATATTCAAAATAATATGCATAAACCCAATGTGAAGAAACATTGGCGTGATAAACCGCCAGTATTCATGATTTTGAGCTACCAGTGGACGAACCATTGCTCCCCAATTAACTAAGTTTAAAATATTTTCTGATCCTCCAGTTAATTCCAATCCAAGGAAAACAATGATTGAAATACCTAAAAGGGCATACGTAATGAACGGCTGATTTTTTAGCCGTTTCAATTTCATTTCTGTTTGATAATTCATTCCATTCCTCCTATTGTATAAATAATTGTTCGATTGGCTGATCAAACGCTTCTGGTTGCCATTGTTCATGGAGTTGTTCACTAAAAACTAAACTACATGAATGGCCCGAAAAATGTTCCAAATAACGATCATAAAAACCACCGCCGAAGCCTATTCGATAGCCAGCCCGATTGAAAACAATCCCTGGCACAATCAATAAATCAATCGCTGTAGCTGTTATTTCTGCCGCTGTTAACGGAGGTTCTTCCACGCCAAATGCACTGGTGTCATAAACCGTCTCTGGAAAGACTTGATAAAAGTGCATTTTGCCTCCTTTAAATGTTCGCGGCACCGCCACTTGCTTGCTCTCTTGCATGGCCCGCTCGAAAATTGGCTGTGTTGATAATTCTAGCGGTAACGACCGAATCATTCCGATTGTTTGTGCTTGTTGCCATTGCTGACTAGCAAACAACTGTTCATAGAGACTTGATTCTTTATGTTGTTTAATTTCTGGATGTTGTTTTAGCCATTCTAGGGCAGTTAAGCCCACTTTTCTCAACTTGTTTTTCTCCATGTACACCTTCAACCCCTTTTCTGTTAAGTTTATAGAAAGTGTTCTTAAAAAACAAGCTGATTCCCCTTTTCTCTTTGAAAAATCCCGTTATTTTTCTAACGTTTTTGACGCTTCTTTAAAAAAGTCAGCAACCAAATCCATTGTTTCTCCTTTCACTAAATGCCGCTCACCGATTTCCGTTATAAATTGCGTATTTCTCGCATACGTTTTCCCAGACACTAATTGTTCAAAATCAGCCATGTCTTCATAGGGAATTTTTTCATCTTCCGTTCCATGCCAAAACAGCATCGGTCGTTCTTGTAGTCTTTCTGGCGTTTGTGATAAATCGTATTGATGTACCCAACTTAGCAACAGTGGCAAGTCTTTAGGTACAAAAATAGCAAATTCTTTCGCCCGTTGAATCACTCGCTGAATATAGCGCGCCGGATAGGGTGTTCCCATTAAGCAAGCAGCAGCTTGAATCTCAGGATGTTGGGTCATAAGAGCGCTAGTAGTAATACCGCCCATGGATACACCACCTACGCCAATCCAATTTTCTTTAATCAACCCTAATTTATGAAAATGATGGATAATTACTGGAAATTCAATTAAATTATATTGAATGCTACTCCAAAATGTAATCGAAGGAATCGTGGAAATAGGTCCTGTTTTTCTTTCTCCATGGTTCATGGCATCTGGTAAAATGACCCGAAACCCCTCGTGTGCTAATTTTCTTGCTTGTGTTAAAGATAATTCTTTAGCTGATTGCCAACCATGATAGTAAACAATTAAAGGTAATGCTTCGTTTTTTTGCTCTTCTGTTGTCACTTCTAATGCTGGAATTTTTGCTATGTAGCGATGTCTAATACTGATTTTCATTCATGATTCCTCCATTATAAAATATCTTCTCTTATTTTACCGTTTTTTGATAAAACCTGCTCTTTATATGATTTATCAAAAAAATCACAAAATATGCGAATTCGCATTTTCCTATTTTATTACTTTCCGTTATAATCATTTTATTAAATACAAAGGGGTGTTTTTATGGTTAAAATTGAGGAAAAAGGCAAAGTAACATTTGGACAAGCTTTTAAAGATTATTTTCGTGGATATGTTGATTTTAAAGGTCGGACCACACGTGCTGGTTATTGGTGGATGACATTGGTATTAAGCATTTTAGCACTTATTTTTTATATTGCCATTGTCGGCAAAGCCGTGTCAGCAATTTTAGCAGCTGAATATTTTGAAACCTATGATTTTGGGAACTTATTACCGTTGATGCTTTTTGCACTTGTTTTATGGTTAGCTTTATTATTACCAACGTGGGCAATGTGTGTCCGTCGGTATCGTGATGCTGGGATGACAGGTTGGGGCGTGCTTGTTTTATATCTACTTTCTATTGCCTGTAGCTATACACAAGTTTTCTCTGTTATGTCAACACTGAAATATGATGTTCAAACAGATACTGTGATAACAGGTGGCAGTCCCGTCTTCTTATTTTTCACTCTTGTGATTAGTCTGTTTTTCTTCTTACTAACAGTCTTACCGACAGATAAACTAACAACAACTAGCCAAAATAGCGTCTTACGCTTCTTCTTCCGTTACAAAGAAGTGAAGTAAGGAAAAGTTTTAAGCCTTTCTTTTAAAAGAAGGGCTTTTTTCTTATTTTAAAATCTTTATGATAAAATAAGAACTAGTCTAGCTAAAAAAATGGAAGGAGAAAATATGGCTACTTTTAAACGGATTCTGAATCTAGAAAATTATATTTTTACTTTTTTTATTTTATTTGTCTTTTACGGCGCAATTAACTCTCCCTATTCGCTGGTAAAAATTCTTTGGGAAAAGCCTAAGCACTTGCTTGTTTTACTTCCTCTATTAATTATTCTATTGTTGATTATTTATAAAAACAAAAAATTTCTTTACACTAAGATTCAAGCGCTCTGGCACTTAATAAAAGCCTATGATCGTGTGGTTATTATTGGTAGTTTGATCAGTTTATTTTTACTACAACTTTTACTCCTGAGGCAGATTACTGTGCCGATTGGCTGGGATGTTTTTGACAACTTTCATAGTATTACCACTGAAAATAAGGATTATTCAAAAATCGTACTTTCTTTAAACCCCAATAACGAATTTTTCTTTTTCATGATGTATTACCTGAATAAATTTTTGCGTTTCATTGATGTAACAGAGAGCTGGAGCAATACTTGGTTTAGTTGGCAAGTGGTTAATTGCTTGTTTATTAATAGCAGTTTATTTCTCTTTTATCATGCCTCTAAACGTGTCTTTAATCCATTAACCGCCTTCGTTGCTTACAGTTTATTTTTTCTTTCTTTCGGATTGTCTCCATGGTTACTCACGCCTTATACAGATACGGCCGTCTTATTGTTCATCAACCTAGTCTTTTTTGCATATAGCCTTTTTGACCAAGTTTCCCATCCCTTCGTAAAATATTGTTTATTACTGTTTATTGGAATTGGCTTAGCTTGGTGTTTTTTAATGAAACCTTCGTCTATTATCTTTTTTATTGCATTTAGTTGTATCAAAGTGCTGCAACTTCTTTTAGTAAATCGGAACAAACAGTCTATCGTAAAATTAACCGTGGTTGCTCTCTTTTTACTGACTGGTTTCGCCAGCGCATATTATAGTTTTCAATTTTTTGTGGAAAAACAAACGATTACGGAAATCGATAAAGAACAAGCCAAACCTTGGACACTTTTTGTAATGATGGGTTTGACTGGAACTGGCGGTTACAATGATGCAGATACACAAGCAGTAAATCAGTTGCCTACACAAAAAGCCAAAAAAGCTTATACCATAAAAATGATTCAAGACCGTTTAAAAAATAAAGGATTCTTCGGTTATCTCCGTTTTCTGGCTCAAAAAAATCGTCATAATACTGCCAATGGTGATTTTGACTGGGGTTGGGATGGCGGTGATTTAATCCCAGAAACACCTTCTAAAAATCGTTGGCAAGAACACTTGCGGTCACTGTATTATCCGCAAAATCCCAAAAGTAACTATCTACGAATTTATATGCATTTTTTCTATTTACTCACATTACTAGGTCTATTGTTCAGTATCCCTCTAAAAGATTCAAAAAATAACTACGCGATTTTGAAATTAGCTTTCATTGGAGCTATTCTGTATTTATTGCTCTTTGAAGGCGGCCGCTCTCGCTATCTAATCCAGTTTATGCCGTTTTGGTACTTGTTATCAGCGAGTGGTTGGCTGGGGTTGAGAGAGATTCGAAGATACAAAAAAACAGTAAAATAGAAAAGAGGATTGAGTTAAAAATGAAAAAAAGTTTACTGGGGTTGATTGTTTTTTTATCCTTACTGACCCTTACTTCTTGCAGAAATAAAGTGACCACAAAAGAGCTAATGGCAAACGAGTGGGCCGTAAACTCCAACGTTGATGAAGTAGTAATGATTGTATCATTCAGCGAAGATACCGCTACTTTCAAAATCAATACAGATGAACACACATCAACTGCAAAAAATGATTTGGAAAAAGCAGGCGAAGAATTAGGTAAACAAATTGCAAATAAAATAGAATACAAAGTCAAATACCATCTAAAAAACAATCAAATTCGTTGGAAAAATGAAGGAAAAGAAGTAGCTTACAAGATAAAAAAAGAAAAGCAAAATCTACTTTTCACTCCTACTAAGACAAACAATTCTGATAACCAAACAAAACTAGTTTTGAAACCTTACACAAAGAAAAGTATTGATTCTTCCACTCAAAAAGATAAAACGGAAGAAACCAGCTCTAATTATCAAAACGTCTCATCTGAAACAAACCAATCTACCTCTTCATCTACTACTAAAGAACCGCTACCACAAGTTAGCTTAGCTGATTTTATAGGCGGTTGGGGTATTCCTCAAAGTGATAACTTATTTTTTATAAATGCTGACGGAACACTCACTAGCATAACTCAATCGAATGTTCCTCTTCAAAATGTAAGTTTTTCTGTGGATGAGAATGGTAATCAAATAATGACGTTTCTTTTGAATAATACGCCCCGAACAGTAACGAAAAATAATGATGGTACTTTAACTGTTAATGGACAAATATACACTTATCTAGGTAATATTACGTTGGAACAATTAATTGAAAGAAATAATCAAACTCAACAAGTTTTTGAACAATCTGAACAGCAACCACCACAAAACTCTGATTCTCGTGAACAAATACAAAATTCTAAATCAGACCAACCTATATACGATACGGTACGAAGTGGTGAAGGTGGGCGACAGTTAGCCGAAAGAAATGGTTTAACCTTAGAAGAATTATTAGCATTAAATCCAGGCATTGAAACTTCTGTTTTTTATCCTGGTCAGTCATTACGAATTAAATAGAAATTTAGGTATACTAATAGATAATAGTCTATGAAAGTAGAACTGGACCATCTACCATTTACTTTGGGATACCAGTTGATGGCAATAGGTTTGACGAAGTGGAACTAGACCTTGTACCGACTGGCTCAGCAAAAATTGCGACATTTGATATAGCAGTTGGGCATTGATTAACAGCATGCATATAATTTGATAATATGGAATATAAACAAAAATGTCTAAGGAGCCTAACATTCTTTCAAGAAAGAATGTTAGGCTCCTTTTATTCAGACAATTTCAGCCACTCTTTGCGATTGCAATAGGACATAGTTTTTACAAAGACAAAATGATAAAGCAAACCGTAAGCTAGCCCCAACATATTTAACAAAATTCTTAAGTAAAGACTTGTTTCTAGCCCAAATATCATAGAAGCTGCCATGATAGCACCAACACAATTAAAAATCGTTTTACTTTTATAAGATGTGCATAAGCCTAAACAAAGTCCTCCTAAAATACCAAGTAGGTTCGTTGGTATATAAAATAACAAGATAGCCGATACTAGAGAACCAATAACGACCCCTATTATTCGTTCTTTGGCTCGTTCAGACAATTTAAACGTATCATACCCAGAAAATAATGACGAACTAGCAAATGTTGCCCACATAAAGCGGTCAATCTGAAGGTGCGTTCCTATAAAAAGTAATAAGCTAATGCCTAAAGCGTAATAACCAAACCAAATATTTCTTTGATTAAAAAAACCATTTTCTTTAACCATCTGTATAAAAGTAATCTCCTGATCCAACTTTTTATGTTTCACATGATAAACAAAAGCTAAAAGTAGATAAGCAAACACTAATACAAAGAAAGTTTGTTCTAATTGCTGAAACGATTGATAGTGAACCGTGCCAACTAAATATAAGTAGGAGAACGTATACAAGCCAGGATTACCCATTTTAGGGTTTTTACCAGTTAAGAAAAACAATGCCAGCAAGCAGATAAAATGAAGACCCCATTGTAAAAATGATACAGAAATCAGTGAAATTAGTGGACTAACACCTAGAATTGTTAACACGATTCCTAAACTAAGCAAGGCCTGTTTTTCCCTGTAGCCATATGAGACGAAACGGATACTCAACAGCAAACAAAATAATACAATTGAAAAAGGCGCTACAGCTTTTCCAAAGAAAAAAGTAATCGTCGACACCCATAAAATCGCAAACGAAACTAATAAGATATCCCTTATTAACAAGGCGCGCCAAAAATATCTCCGCTGTTTTTTAGTGTCCGCTTGATGAATTTTTTGTTTTAAAATAAATGGATCTAACTGCAATAATTGATAAAAAGTCACCTAAAATCATCTCCTAAAAATCGACTCTTCTCAATTCATTATTCCAACTTTTCCTTCTATGAAATTATAAGAAAAGTAGTTGTGACGAACATTTTACTACAACTTTTTTTCTGAATCAATACATGCTTTATTTCTTAATTCAATACCTCTCCCGATACGATTTGCTTACTTCATAAAAAATAAGCCTAGAAAAAATCAAAACGATTAATTCTAGACTCAAAATTAAATAACTGTTGAACAAAAGCTAGCGCTTTTTTACATAAACTTTTCCAACAGATCCATTTCTTTTTCTAATTCTTTTTCATCATACTTGTCATACTTACCAGCTTCGTGTGCAATTTTTTTAATCTCATGAATGGCTTTTTTTTCAACAATCCATTTCTTCATACTATGTTTTTTTGTATCCTCATCTAGCGAGTCCAACTCTTCTAAACTTGCATCCAATTTGTTCAAAACGTCGGAAATTTTTGCTAATGCTTGCGCTTCTTTTTCTTCATAGTTTGACATAATAGACACCTCTTCTTAAGTATTTTTCTACTTTAAGTGTACGTCTCTGTCGTTTTATTTGCAACTAATAACTCAACTGCTTCTCGGTACGGAGGATAAGGGATTCGAACCCTTGCACGATGTTACTCGCCTAACGGTTTTCGAGACCGTCCCCTTCAGCCAAACTTGGGTAATCCTCCCTCTACATTCCATCTACAAATGAACATGTAATGAATCAATAGATAAAAAGCCTAGACCCTTACACAACAAGGATTCTAGGCTCTGTCTAACTAAATTATTTAGTTTCACGGTGTAAAGTAACTTTTCTTTCACGTGGGCAATATTTTTGTTTTTCTAAACGATCAGGATTGTTACGTTTATTTTTATTTGTTAAGTAGTTACGTTCTTTACAAGAAGTACACTCTAAAGTGATGTTTACGCGCATGTTTTCCCCTCCTACTAATAATTGATCTTTCCAAGAGATTTCTTAGACTTGAATATCATACCATTTTTTTTGTCATTTGACTACCCTTTTGGGCAAATTTGTAAAGTAGTTCTACTTTACAAATTTTATTTTTTGTACATTTCCATATACGCTTCTAAAACTTCTTTGGCAATCGTTTGATTTGGTTTGGAAGATTCATCATTTAAGTGTGGTAAAACAACGCTAATTGCAATTTCAGGATTTTCGTACGGCGCATAAGCCACCAAGTTACTATTAACCGTTGTATGGTTTACTCCATTAGCATCTGTTGCTTGCGTTTCGGCGGTCCCTGTTTTAGCAGCAATCGAAAACTTGTCTGATTTTAAACCACGTGCAGTTGTAAAAGGACTAGTTCCATTTACCACATTATAGAAACCTTGTTGAAGAATTCCTATCTGGTCTTCAGAAATATTCACCTTATTCAAAACTTTTGGTTCAATTTCTTTTAAAATTTTTCCTAAAGCTCCATTTTCATCATTGCCATAGATTCCTTCTACCACATGGGGTTGCACGCGGATACCATTATTTGCGACAGTGGAAACGTACTGTGCTAATTGTAACGCGCTATAGGTATCATATTGTCCAAAAGATAGGTCAAGAAGATTACCGCCTTGTGGCGCAGAAGACGAATCCTTAAAGTCCTTGTTTTGAATTCCTGTTGTTTCTCCTGGTATATCAATTCCAGTTTTCGTTCCCATACCATATTCTGCAAAAGCTTTTCTTAATTCTTTAAAGACAGTGTCATCTCCTACTTCATAAGGGAAAATCATATTGGGATAATAATTCACACCCATCATTTTAAAGACTAATTTCATCATATAGGCATTCGAAGAATATTCTAACGCTTGCTCCGCAGTTAATTGCATGGTTGTTCCGCCAGAAGCATTCCACCAAGAAGCTTTTGGATTACTACCTGCTAGTAAAATAGCTTCATCTGTTAAAACGTCATTGCCTTTAATGACGCCTGTTTCATAACCAGCTGTTAAAGTACCTGCTTTCACAACTGATCCAGGAACTTCAGAATTCAAAATAGGTGCTAAAGGATTAGGTGTGACTTCCCCAGTTGCTAAATCATGATGAAATCCGGACATCGCTAAAATAGCACCTGTTTGAGGGTTCATAGCAACGACATATGCATTTTCTGAGTATGGTCCAATGGTTTTGACTATTTGTGAATAGTTTCGTTGTAAAATTTCATCAACTTTGTTTTGGAAATTTGAATCAATCGTTAATTTTAAGTTGGAACCTTTTTCCCCTTTGGAAATTGGGGTTTGTGAAACAATCTTTCCGTTATTGTCTAAAACGACTTCTGATTTTGCTTTTTTACCTTGTAGAACGTCTTCATATTGTTTTTCTAAATAGCTAGTCCCAACACGGTCATTTCGTGCATAACCTTTTTTCAAATATTCATCGACTTCTTCGGCTGGCAATCCTTGTTTTTCAGTTGAAACGGTGCCCAACAGGCTACGTAATGCACCACTTTGAGAATAATCACGCGTCCAATCAGTCCCTGTTGAAACACCAGATATTTCCGCTGTGTGTTCACCAATTGTCGCAATTTCACCTTCTGTTACCCCTTCATTCTTGATGAAGACCGTGTTCATTTGTGACGCGGCATTCATTCGTTTAAAAATCGTCACTGCTTGTAAGGTTCGGTCATCAAACGCAATTTCTTCAGGGGTGACTTTTTCAACGGCTTTGGCATATAATGTGCCTTCGTCCGTAATTTTGTTGCCTTTTTCATCTTCTTTATCTTGATCGGTTAAACGGGCTTGGGCTGCTTTTAAATTTTCAGGATTCGCTAACCAATAATCTTTTTTATCACGGTCCGTTAAGTTTGGATCAACTGGAACGTTAATAAGTTCGTTGACTTTATTCGCAATCGGTAAAATATCTTTTCCTTCAATGTTTTTTCCTCGTGTGTAAGTGATTGCTAAATTGGCTTTGTTAGAAACCAAGACTTTTCCTTGTGAATCATAAATTTGTCCTCGAGGGGATGGTGTCGTGATTTGTAGTGAAGAATTGGCAGTGATTTTTTTGTTAAACTCTTCTCCTTCTACAATCTGTAAATACCCTAAACGGACAATTAATGAAACAAATAAAGTGAATATCACAAAAAATAATAAGTTCAATCGAAAAGGAATATGTGGCTTTCTACCTCGTTGACTCTTTGCTGCGGCATCTGTTTTTTTTATTTTATCTATAAATGAGTTTTTCTTCATACCTCTAGTCCCTTCACTAAAAAGTTTCGCATTCTCATTGTAACAAAAATTAGTCAAAAAATCAGGATTATTCCTAGCTCTAAGGAAATATTTAATTATTTTGTTGTTGAAAAAAGTCAAAAGGACTTCTGAATTCAGAAGTCCTTTTGACTTTTTCTCTTTTTTTAACGGCTGTAATTGTGAACTTCAGCAGCCATGCTGTCAATGAAAATTGATAAATCTTCGACAGAAGTTTCTTTGCTTCCATAACGACGGACGTTCACCGTTGCATCTTCCATTTCTTTGTCCCCGACCACTAATTGATAAGGTACTTTTTGTGTTTGAGAGGCCCGAATTTTGTAGCCCATTTTTTCGTTACGATCATCGACTTCAACACGTAAGCCTTGTGCTTGTAAACGTTCTTTGATTTCATAAGCATACTCAGAATGCGCTTCTACAGAAACTGGGATAATAGTTGCTTGAATTGGTGCTAACCAAGTAGGGAAAGCGCCTTTGTAAACTTCTGTTAAGTAAGCCACAAATCGTTCCATTGTTGAGACGATACCACGGTGGATAACAACTGGGCGATGTGTATTTTCACCATCTTCGCCAACATAAGTTAAGTCAAAACGTTCTGGTAATAAGAAGTCTAATTGGATGGTTGATAATGTTTCTTCCATTCCTAAAGCTGTTTTTACTTGAACATCTAACTTCGGACCGTAAAAGGCAGCTTCACCTTCTGCTTCAAAGTAATCTAATTCTAATTCATCCATGGCAGCTTTTAACATCGCTTGCGCTTTTTCCCACATCGCATCATCATCAAAATATTTGTCTGTATTATTTGGATCACGATAGCTTAAGCGGAAACGATAATCCGTAATGTTAAAGTCAGCATAGACTGCCACCATTAACTCCAAAGTACGTTTAAATTCGTCTTTAATTTGGTCAGGACGAACAAAAGTATGGCCATCGTTTAAAGTCATTTCACGAACACGTTGTAACCCTGATAATGCGCCAGATTTTTCATAGCGGTGCATCATCCCTAATTCAGCGATTCGAATTGGTAATTCGCGGTAACTATGAATGTCATTTTTATAAACCATCATATGGTGTGGACAGTTCATTGGACGTAATACCAGCATTTCGCCATCGCCCATATCCATTGGTGGGAACATATCTTCATGGTAATGATCCCAGTGACCAGATGTTTTGTATAATTCCACATCTGCCATAATTGGTGTATACACATGTTGGTAACCTAAGCTAATTTCTTTGTCCACAATATAACGTTCAATTGTACGACGAATGGTTGCGCCTTTTGGTAACCAGAAAGGTAACCCTGAACCAACTTCTTGTGAAACCATAAATAAATCTAATTCTTTTCCTAATTTACGGTGGTCACGTTCTTTGGCTTCCTCGCGCATTTTGATAAATTCTTTTAAATCTTTTTTATCGAAAAAGGCAGTGCCGTAAATCCGTTGCATCATATGATTGTCAGAGTTTCCGCGCCAATAAGCACCAGCTACTGAAAGTAATTTAAAGACTTGAATCCGTCCTGTTGAAGGGACGTGAACACCACGACATAAATCAACAAAATCGCCTTGATCATAGACAGTGATGATTTCATCTTCTGGTAAATCTGTAATTAATTCAACTTTGTAAGGATCATCAGCAAATAATTCTAACGCTTCTGCACGTGAGATTTCTTTACGAACGATTGGGTTATTTTCCTTCACAATTTTCATCATTTCGGCTTCAATTGCAGGTAAATCTTCCGCTGTCACAGGGGATTCCCCATTATCTGTATCATAGTAGAACCCAGAATCAATCGCAGGACCTACGCCAAATTTAATGTTAGGGAAAAGACGACGTAAGGCATTAGCCATTAAATGAGCTGACGAATGACGTAAAATTCCTAAAGCATCTTCATGATCAGGCGTCACGATTTCAAGCGAACCATCTTCTACGATAGGACGATCTAAATCGATTAAAACACCATTGAATTTACCAGCTAAAGCTTTTTTGGCTAAACTGTTGCTAATACTTTTAGCAACATCAAATGTTGTAACCCCAGAATCAAACGGTTTGACAGCGCCATCTGGAAAAGTAATGTGAATAGACATAATAAAATTCTCTCCTTTTAATTTTTTTGATTTGAAGCGTTTCATTGTGTTCCTGTTTTTCACAATGAAACGAAACAGCCACCTGTTCCCCTTGTTAAAAAACAAAAAGTCCTAGTATTCTAACGAATACTAGGACGAAAATATCGTGGTTCCACCTAATTTTGAACACAAATAATCTGTGTTCCTCTAGCGTGTTAACGGTGCGACCGCCTTTGTTTCAACAAAGGTTTCGAAAGTGGTCATCCCTTGTGCCAATCTGGAAAATTTTCAGCCAAGATTTTCCTCTCTAATAGATCGCGGGCAAGTTCAGTTGTCTTTCTCATCAATCATTTATGCACTTATTTAACCACTTATTTTCAGAAAAAGCAAGTGATTCAACAGAAATTCTCTGAAAACTTATTTTTTCCATTCGCCGCCTTGTGCATAGCGGTCTTTTTTCAATTCATTGACAATCACATGGATATTCTCTTTTGGTGCACCAGCGTTTTTTGACACAGCTTCTGTAATATCTTTGACCATATTAGTTAACTGTTCTTCTGTGCGGCCTTCAATTAATTCTACATGTACAAATGGCATCTTCGTTCCCCCAATTTAAATTGCTTGTTCTGTTTGTATCATAGAGCGGGTTATGACGCTTGTCAATAAAAAATAGCCTATGTTCAGTAAAAGCTAAGATAGCTTTATTGATAAACAATTAATTATTATTTTCTGCTAAGTATTCTTCTAACGTTAGACTCGCTTTTTGAATCTCTAGTGCTGCTTTTTTACCCACATATCGATAATGCCAAGGTTCATAACTAACACCCGTAATTTCCACTTTGTCTGAAGGATAACGAAGAATAAATCCATATTTATAGGCGTTCTTTGCCAACCAAGCGTAGACTTCTTCGTCAGTAGATCGCTTACTTTGCGCATTTATATCCACTGCTAAACCTACTTCATGTTCACTAGTTCTCGGCACTGCTACCCAACTTTCAGCTGTTTCAATCGCTTCTTGTTCGCTGAATCCTTGATCTTGAAAAGCCTGTACTTTTTCTGCCATAATTTCTTTTTGCTCTTCATTTGTTCGATAACTAGAAGTGACTTCAAGATAGAAGCCTTGTCTTTTGGCATCTTTAAACATCCTGTTCAAAGCTGGATAAATTCGTTTATCCACTGCCTGTTTGTTAGGTAATTTTTTTAATTGGATTTGATAATCTTCAGGAATCTGATGCGTTTGATTTACTAATAATAATTTCCATGATTGATCGCCTTCTTCAGGAGAACTCATTTTTTCCTCTTCCTCTAAACTGAGGGCTTGCTCATTTCCTATTGAAACTATTTTTTTCTCAGCAACTTGTTTAACAGCCATGCCCACAATAAAAAGGCCTAAAATAGCGACACCAATTGTAACTTTAAATTTCATTTTTATTTCTCTCCTCTTTACTTACTTAACAAAATTAGTATAGCAAGCTAGTAAAAAGGAGCCTTCTTTTTTTTCGCAAGAATTTCTAACGATTTTCTTACAAAATCGATAAAGAAATCATAAAGGTAGTTTTTTCATTTTCGCTTTCAGCTGAAAGCACCCCGCCATGCAGCTCCACAATTTTTTTAGCAACCGCTAAACCTAGTCCTGCGCCTCCTCGGTTTGTTTGACGGGCAGTATCTAATCGGAAAAATTGTTCAAAAATTCGGGCTAATTTTTCTGGTGGAACAGTAGGACCATGATTTGTAAAATAAATATTTACTCGTTGATTTTCATTATCAACTTTAGTGGAAAGAGAGATGGTTGTTCCTGCATAGCTGTAGTTAATGGCATTTTGAACTAAGTTATCAAAAACTCTTTGCATTTTATCGACATCAAGATGAATAGACAAAGCCTCAGTAAAATCTGTTTCAATAGTTAACTGTTTTTGTTTCAACATAGGTAAAAATTCATAACTTACTTGATTTAACATACGATCCAAGCGAACACTCGTCGGTTCTAATTCAATATTCGAGAGATTAAATCGAGCTATTTCAAAAAATTCATTAATCAACTCTTCTAAATGCTCTGCTTTTTCTAATGAAATAGCTAAATATTTTTCTCGTAATTGCGTCGAAATTTCCAGTTCATCATGAAGAAGTGTTAAATAACCAATGACTGATGTTAAAGGCGTTTTTAAATCATGTGCTAAATAAACAATCAAATCATTCTTTCTTTGCTCAGCTTCCTTCGCTTGTTGCTGGCGTAAGTTAACTTCTTGACGGATTTGATTCAACTCTTTGTCAAACTCCATTAAATTTGCTGACAAGGCTATCGGTTCTTCGGAATTCTGATAGAGTTTCCCTGTTGCCTCCAATACTTCTGTTAATTGATTGATGCTTTGCAACCATATCCGAAAAAGAATGATTACTGAACCACCTAGAATTACTAAGCTAATTAAATAAACGTAGTTCTCCTCAATTCCTTTGGCTAAAAGGTAGAGTGGATCTTCCATGCCCCATCTACGTAATCCAAACAAAAAATTACTAAAAAAATACAAGACTGCTGATAACGCCAATATTCCCAAACTAAAAAACAAAAACTTTGTTAGTAGTTGTTTAATCATTCGTTCTTTAAATTGCTGTTTTCCTGTTTTTTTCTTTTCAGTCAATTTTATACCCCACTCCCCAAACAGTTTTAATAAACTTTGGCTTCCTTGGTGGTTCTTTTAATTTTTCCCTTAAACGGCCAATATGTGCCATCACGGTATTTCCATTGTTTTCCAAATATTTTTCACCCCAGATTTCTTCAAACAATATCTCTGCTGGGACTACTTCTCCCTGACGTTCTGCTAAATACCAAAGAATTGAAAATTCTAATGGCGTTAAAAATATATCCTCCCCGTATAGTTTACTTGTATGATGTATTTTATTTATCACCAAACCATGAATATCTATTTCTGTTCCTTCTGTTTCTTGTTGTAGACTCGCCTGTGAATTATATTTACGAAAACGTCTTAGTTGTGTTTTAATACGTGCGACTACTTCCAATGGATTAAATGGCTTTGTAATATAATCATCAGCGCCTAAAGTTAGCCCAGTAATTTTATCAATGTCCTCAATTTTAGCGGTTAAAAGAATAATAGGGAAAAAATATTTTTCCCGTGCTTTTTTAACCATTTGAAAGCCATCAATATCTGGTAACATTACATCAAGTACCGCTAAATCGAACTGATTATTTGCCATTGATTCCAGAGCAGGTTTCCCTTGATAAAATTTTTCTACTTCATAACCGTCACTCGTTAAATATACTTCCAGCAAATCAGCTATTTCTTGTTCATCATCTACTAATAAAATTCTTTCTGCCATGGTTTTGCTCCTTGCTTGTCCATTTATAAATTATCTATTCAACTAAAACAGCACCAAAAAGACTGCTCATTTGCCCTTTTGGTGCTGTAAATAATCATTTATACTTCTTCGCCGTAATCTACAGGTTTATCAAATTCACCTGGTGCATCATCATAGATATGTCCGTAAATAATTACCGGCATTCCGTCATAGGATACGTCAAAGATTTTTGAAACTTCTGTTCCTGGCGTATTGATACAGCCATTACTACCAGCATCGGTTTTAAAGGCTTCTTTATCGCCATACTTATCCAATTTATGGTCGGAGTCATGAATCCCAATTTGTGTGACAACGCCCCCTTGACTTAATAACGGCATCCAATATTTTACTGGCACACTGTATCGAGAACCATCGAGCATTTGACCTTCTAAATTCACATCGGTTGTCCGATATAAAATTGTATGGAATCCTGGTACTGTTGCGGTTCCTTTGTTATATCTGCCAGTAATGACATCTGTGGTGACTATTTTTTTGCCATCAATGAAACAATACATTTTTTGATCTTTTAAATCAATTTCAATGTAATTATTGGCAATTTTACTATTTTCTTTGGTATCGCCAACCAACGGAGCAGTGATTGCATTCGTTTGTTCTTGGCTATTCAGCGCGTTTACTAGTAGTTCTTTCGTTTTGGCCCCATCAATCGACCAGCCATAACTTCCGTTGTTTTTAAAACGACGTGTCGTGCCGTGAACATCTGTAAATAAAACTGGTTGATTAGCAGAACCATATGTTGTTTCTAATTGTGTCACCCAAGTAGTTAGTTTTTCTTTGTTGATTGTGCCATCATCATTCAGCACGTTTTGAATTTGTGTTTTATCAAAGGCTACTTTTTCACCATTAATATCAACTGTAATTGTTTTATTTAACTTGTTATTGAGCGTTGTCAATGTTGCCTTTAACGTTTGATCCTCTTTTGTAATTTCAGGGGCTTTATAAAAATCTTTGGCATTGTATTGATAGTTGCCTTTTCCCGCTTCAACATCCGCAATAATCTGCTGATTTAAGCGCTGTGTGTCCACTACTGTGCCTTGTTCTTCGGGAACAATTTCAAAAGTGCCATTGCCTCGACGGATACTCGCATTTTTGCTTGGTTTCCCCTCTGGAAAACTCAAAGTTGCTAATTTGGCTTCTAGTTCTTTTTTGAATGCCTCGTTTAACGGTAGCTTCACCTTGCTACTGTGTAAATGGTCTTTTAAAAATTTTTGATCCAATTGGTATTTTTTAGGAAGTTGAATTTTTTCTTCTTTTGTCCCCGTTTGAACCACAACTTCTTCGGTTTGATTAACTTGCGCTAATTTTTCTTCCGCTGCATTTACATTTAACCAGCCTACAGAAACTCCATTTACTTTTGTGGTTGGTAAAAAGTGACTTTGAAAATAAACATAGCTGCCCCCAGCAACCAGAGCTAGTCCAACCAAAGAAGTAATAATTACTTTCTTTTTATTATTTTTTCCTGATTTTTGACGACGTGTATTACGCATTTGCATTTCTTCTTTTTTCATTTGTTCATCCTTTATATCAATAATTTTAGGTTTATTTCTTAGAGACTAGGCAACAAACAACTGCGGTGATCTACAATCAAAAAAACTTCCCTTTCTCTCGCAGATTAATTTTTTCAATTATACACTATTTTTACGTTGTTTTCAGCTTATTTTCCTTGTAAATCCTTTAATCTTAAAGAATTTGTATACTCTGTGACTTTTTTTGCTTCTTGTAAATGATACGTAAACTGGGCCATTTTAGCAAAATCCTGAGCGACGACATCAAAAAAGGCTTGTGTCTTTATTAAGCTGTTCCAACAAGCTTCTTTACTAGAAAAATCCAGCAACGATGCTAATTGATCCATCGTGTCAGGAGTGACATAATTTTTCAGATACTTAAATTGTTTCCCAACAGAAATTGGCTCCGGTTCCTGCCAAGCCGCTTGCCAAGAAAGCAAGCGCAACAGTTCCTGCTGACAATATTCATAGAGATGTGTGACAGCGTAAAATAGTTCATTCCGACAAAGCCCCTTAACTACATACGTACTAACCCACCAAAATTCATTGCAACAATCGTTAAACTGCTGCTGATTCGGAACTGTTACTGTATAATTTTTATCAGATGCTACAGGTAAAGGTGGCAAATTTTCATCTTTGTCTAACAAGATAATTGCTAAAGAATCGCCTTCATGCCAATTGTCTTTTTCTGCGAGAGGACACAACGTTAAATCGATACGTTGACCATCTTCAAATAACATTAAAAATGTTTCCCGCGTCTTCGGTTCTGTGGGAAATAAGGTCATTTCCTTGGGACGTTGCATAATTAATGGTTGACCAAATTTTGCTGTCCACGTTGCTGTTTCAAAAAACTCAGCACATGGTTCTACAATATAAACAATGTCGAAATCTTGAAAACTATCTTTTGGCGCTTTCACATTCGTACGAGAACCCACCATTCCCACGGCTCGAATGTGTTCTTCTTGTTTTGCTACATCCATAATAAGTTGAAACATTTCTTCTTCTGTACGCATTCACTCGCTCCCTCTCTTCAAAAGTTTCTATTAAAACATAGATTTTTTTATAAGTCTTTTGTTTTCTATCGCTTTTTCTATGGTACTTCGTATACACTAACATTACAAGGAGGGATGTTTCATGCATTGGTTAAAAATAACAAGTTTATCCATTGTCAGTTTTGGCTTTTGTATTCTTTTGATTTTAGGTCTACTTATTTTTACTGGCAAAAATACGCAACCCACCGATAAACCAGATGCTATTTTAATTTTAGGGGCCCGTGTTTTAGGGACGTCTAAAGAAACCGCACTGCCCAGCCGTGTTTTGCAAGCTCGGTTAGATGTGGCTATCCCCTATATTAAACAACACCCCGAGACACCCGTTATTGTTAGCGGAGGGCAAGGAGCAGATGAGCCGGCTACGGAAGCTGCGGTTATGAAACAATACTTGCTAAATAAAGGTGTTCCAGAAAAACAGATTCTCTTAGAAAATCGTGCCACACGCACCAAAGAAAATATTGTCAATTCACAAAAACTCCTTTCTTTTAAACGGCTAGTGATTGTTACTAGTGACTTTCACATGTACCGCTCGCAACTTTTAGCCAAGCGAGCAGGCATCTCAAATGTTTCAGGCATCACTGCGGCTTCTTCTTTTCCAAAAGATATCAAAAATTTTGGTCGAGAGCTGCTTTCTTTAGGCTATGCCTTACTCTTTGATTGGTAAAAGAGCGTCCTTCGCAAGACCATTTTGCGAAGGACGCTTTTATATTCTGTGGATTTGCTCACTTTTGTTCTCTTCTTCTTGTGTTTAAATTATAAAAATGATAACATATCTTTGTTAGCGCTTACAAATAATATTTATTTTATAGGAGGAGAAAGTTATGGGGCATCAATTGAGCACTCATTTTTTTAACAAGAAAACAGGGATTATTTCAACTTTTTTAAGTTTGATACTTTTAGTCGGTGGTTTACTGTTTGCACTACCTGCATTTGAAGTACAAGCAGCATCAACTGTTACACCTAAAACAGTCATGTATGTAGAAGTAAACAACCACGATTTTAACAATGTGGGAAAATATACTTTAGCTGGAACCAATCAACCTGCTTTTGATATGGGGATTATTTTTGCAGCCAATATTAATTATGATACGGTCAATAAAAAACCTTACTTATATCTAAATGAACGGGTCCAACAAACTTTAAACGAAGCTGAAACACAAATTCGTCCAGTTCAAGCACGCGGCACTAAAGTCCTATTGTCTATTTTAGGCAACCATGAAGGCGCTGGCTTTGCTAACTTCCCAACTTACGAAAGTGCGGATGCCTTTGCAGCTCAATTAGAACAAGTCGTTAATACGTATCATTTAGATGGTATTGATTTTGATGATGAGTATGCTGAATACGGAAAAAATGGGACGCCTCAACCAAATAATTCTTCGTTCATTTGGTTACTTCAAGCCTTAAGAAATCGCTTAGGCAATGATAAATTAATTACTTTTTATAATATTGGACCAGCGGCTGCGAACTCTTCAGCTAATCCTCAAATGAGTTCTTTAATTGATTATGCTTGGAACCCTTATTATAGTACCTGGAATCCGCCACAAATTGCGGGGATGCCTGCTTCTCGTTTAGGTGCTTCTGCCGTTGAAGTTGGTGTCAATCAAAATCTAGCTGCGCAATATGCTAAACGTACGAAAGCGGAGCAATATGGTATTTATCTAATGTATAACCTCCCAGGAAAAGATTCATCTGCGTATATCTCGGCGGCGACACAAGAACTTTATGGTCGAAAAACGAACTATTCACCAACTGTTCCAACACCTTAATTATTATCTCGTGTCTACAAGCGCCAACATGTAAAGAGTTAAAAGCCAGCTTACTACAAGCTGGCTTTTTGGTATCTTGAGTGAATCGTTTTACACAAAAAAAGACCCGCCCTTTGGGTAAGGACGGGAAAGGAGTTAAAAATGAAAAAGTGTTTTGTGTTGTTAAGGTTGTTTGTTGATATGCTTATATCTTACAAACTAAATGTGAAGATTTTGTGATCATTTCATTCTTATTTTGCTACTTTTATAGGAATTAAATAGATTGCCACGAGACTATCTTTAGTTGCCTCGTGCATCCGTTATTCTGACTGCTCCTTGTGGTGATACTCTGTAAAAACCGACAGTTCCTGTCCCTCCATTTGCAACCATCTGTTTCGATTGGGCTCTAAAAAAGAAGTCATTTCCATTCATACCCAAAAATCCAAGGTTCGTATCATTATTTTCTGCATCAGTCAGTGTCTTTCTAATATATGTCTCTGCTTTTTCTTGTGTATCGATGATTTTTGCCTCTTCATTTTGGTCTTGATTTTCCTCTTCAGAAGAACGATAGTAATACTCTTCCGCAGGATAATTTCCACTATCTTGAGTAATTAACAATCGTGGTTTCGTCTTATCCGATTGGTCGCCGTTAGGATTTTCAACACCAATTTTATATAATAATAACGCAGCACCAGTAGGCCCCCACCTAATACTTAAGCTTGTAATTGGTCGCGACTCATCAGTAGGTGAATCCTTCGTAATCATTCCTCCGGTATTTGTACTACCATCAGGATGAATGATCAAACTCTCTCCTTTACCATTTTTCCATGTTCCAACTAAAGTAGTAAAATCGCCAGCATTAATCGCTGTAGTATCTAAATCAGCTGTGGTTAGCTGACTGTTGTTTTCATCAGCTGCAGACTCTTCACTTTTCACTGATTCGTTAAACTCGATACTGCTACTCGCTTGTTCGTTTGTCTTATCAATTGTTTCACTCGTTTTTTCATTCGTCTCTTCAACTTTAGAGGATGCCTCCGTTGAAGCGGTTACTTTCTTTTCTTTTGGTTCCCGACAAGCAGTTAATGATAAAACCGCTAGCCCGACAAAAAACGCTAGCATTCCCTTTTTCACGCCTATTCACCCCGTTCAATGATCTATCTTACTAGACTATTGTACTATTAATTCAACTGTTTAGACAAATATTTATGGAACAGACAAAAGTTGAACCTGTCATTGAATGCTTTGTGTCACATGGACTTATCAATCAACTTTCTTTTTTCTATATATTATATGAAAAAAAGTGAGCCATCAGTCAAAATGACCGATGGCTCACTTTCTAAATCTTAAAACAAACGAACAAATGGATTATTCAGGTAAATCTACATTATGATGAACTTTTTGAACATCTTCTAAATCTTCTAAAACGTCTAACATTTTTTCAAAGTTCGCCAAATCGTCGCCTTCTAATGTTACTTCGTTTTGTGGAACCATTTCTAACTCAGTAACCGTGAATTCTTCAATGCCTTTTTCTTTTAACGCTTCTTGTGCATGGTGGAAATCTTCTGGTTCTGTGTAAACGATAATTTGACCGTCTTCTTCAACAACATCGCGAACATCAATGTCTTTTTCCATTAAGTATTCTAAAATTTCATCCGCATCGTCACCAGCAAAGCCAATGATACCTGTATTATCAAACATATAGGAAACAGCACCGCTGACACCCATGTTTCCGCCGTTTTTACCAAATGCGGCCCGCACATCTGCTGCTGTTCGGTTCACGTTGTTTGTTAAAGCATCAACAATGACCATTGAACCATTTGGCCCAAATCCTTCATAGCGTAATTCAGAATATTGTTCATCTGCTGAACCTTTTGCTTTTTCAATAGCGCGATCAATAATATGTTTTGGTACATTGTATGTTTTGGCGCGTTCGATTACAAACCGTAATTTTTGGTTTGCATGAGGATCAGGGTCTCCTGACTTCGCTGCTACGTAAATTTCAATCCCGAATTTTGCATAAACACGGCTATTGTTTGCGTCTTTGGCAGCTTTTTTCTCTTTAATATTTGCCCATTTACGGCCCATATTCTCACTTCGCTTTCTCTGATTTGTTGTTAGTATCTTATCCCTTGTTTATTATACTGGGGAAACTGATTTTTGTTAAGTATTTTTTAGGTATCTGGCGAAAATCGTAAGGGAAACCGACCAAAATTTTGTTCTTTTAAAGAAGAATCTCCCATCTGATATAGTTGATTGGCGCGAATATCTAATGAAAGCATTGCGCGGTTTTCTTTAGATACTTTGGAAATTACCGGCAATTGAATCTGTGCTTTGGTTTCTTTTAGATAAGCTTGTCCCTTTGGCGTAAATCCTAGCACATGGAGATAACTGTTTTGCCAAGCAGTTTCAACTTCTTCTTTGGTCATATTTAACAATATATAGGTTGCTAATCGTTGCAACCTTGTCCAAGTATAACGCTTCGTTTTCATACGTTCCATTAATTCGTGAAAAGAACCTGCTGCTTGGATTTGATCTTTTAGTCGATGTTCAAGTCCTTCCGTCATTTGGTAAATGGCTTGTAACTCTTCTAACGAGGATTGAACAATTTTATACTTTAGGAAGGGCCAATAGTTTTCCCATGAAATCATTGCTTGTGTTTGTAAATGTTGTGCGGTTATAGAAGGAACCGTTGGCAGCACTTGCGTTATTTCTTGTTGAAAAACACTTTGCCTAATCGCCGTGGCGCTAGCAACTTTCCCAGAAATCGTTGCATCATGAAAGCCCGCTTGTTTTCTAGCAATTGGGTAGAGCGTCATCGGGGTTGGATACGTGGCATTTTCCTTTGCATAACTCATCCCCAAAATATGATTAGGCGAAGAAAAATCAAACCTGCTTTCAGGATATACTTGACGAAAAACAGCAGTCATTTTTTGTGGATAACTCAATTGTTTGTCTGTCAATGCGTGGAACGTTTGATCAATTAAGGATTGATTTTCTTGGACAAACTGGCCGAAAGCCGCATAATCAATTGCGCTTGTACTATCTGTTCCAAAACATAAGCTCTCACATTGCAACGCCTGCAATAACTTTATACCGCCTTTGGCAAAGTAATCCGCAGACTGTACCGACCAAGCTGTCGGCAATTCAATGACTAAATCCACACCATTTTGCAAAGCTTCTTCTGCTCTGGCCCACTTATCTAGTAAGGCTGGTTCTCCTCTTTGTAAAAAATTTCCACTCATTATAGCAATTACTACTTCAGCTCCGCTTTGTTGGCGAGCTTGTTGGGCATGATAGCGATGTCCATTATGAAAGGGATTATATTCCACGATAATGCCACAGGCTTTCACTCTAGCCACCTCCGTTATAAAAAAATGGACTTATCAGCAAAGAGACCAACGTTTTTAAGCGCTGTCCCAAGCTCATAAGCCAAATCTTATTAATCTCTTTGACAAACAAAGAACCAGCGTTCACTTGTTTCAGTTGGTGCTTCATCTGTAAAGTCTGCATAAACTTTGACGTTCATGAAACCAGCACTTTCTAACATTCGTAAATAGTTATCTAACGAATAGGTTCGTTCTTGATGCAATTCATCATACCGAACAAAGTGCTCATCTGTTTCCTGTTCTTTCACAAAAAATGTTAAGAAATGTTCGATGCTGTGTTCTTTTTCACCAGCGTAACTATCCCATAGAAAAGCAAATTCTTCTGTTTGATAATGATAGCTATATTCTGGAAAAACTGAATCAATTTTGTAAGTAGAATGAACATCAAAAATGAACGTTCCTTCCTCTTCTAACGCTTGATAAACTTCATCGAACACTTGTTGTACTTCTTGGCGGTTAGCCATGTAGCACAGTGAATCAGAAAAACAAGTGATGGCTTGGTATTGTCCCACTTCAGATAAATCTAGCATATTTCCCTGAACAAATTGAACTGGCACTTCTTCTTCAAAGGCTCGTTCACTAGCAATCATCAACATTTCTTCTGATAAGTCTAAGGCCGTCACATCGTAACCACTTTTCGCGAAATCAACTGCTAAAGCGCCTGTACCACAAGCCATTTCAAGAATTTGTTGGGTTCCTTGTGGGAGATGACGATTGGAAAAATCCAACCATTTTTGGTATAGGCTTTCGTCCATCACTTCGTCATAGACGAAAGCAAACGTTTCATAGGCCATTTTAGTCAACCCAAGCGCTTAGATCAACCATTGGGGCATCTGACCATAATTTTTCTAAGTTGTAAAAGGCACGTTCTGAAGATTGGAATACATGGACAATAACATCGCCTAAATCGATTAAAATCCATTTTCCGCCTTCTTTACCTTCCACACGTTTGACTTCTACTTGATTTTTGGCTTCTTGTTCGTTAATTTCATCAACAATCGCATTGATTTGACGTTCACTATTGGCTTGGCAAATTAAAAAATAATCTGCTAATAATGAAATCTCTCTTACGTCTAATGCGACAATTTCTTCTGCTCGTTTTGAATCTGCTGCTTTGACAGCAATTTCTAAAATTTTCTGGCTATCTATGATAGTTCCCTCCTAGTAATTCTTTCTTCTTTTATTTTTGATTAACGACCCATTGATTGTAGGTCTCTAACGTTTTTGGATAAATTTTATGTTCTTGTTCAATCAAATGTAACAAGGTATGTTTCGTTTCATAAGCAACCGCTGCATCTAAGTCAACAAGGGCAATTTCACGGGCTTCTTTCACACCTGGAAAATCACGTCCTGGTTCAATGTAATCTGCGACATAAATAATTTTATCTAGCAAGCTCATCTTAGCAGCCCCAGTTGTATGCACACGAATTGCCTGCAAGATTTCTTCGTCATCAATGGCTAATTCCCGTTGAACAATATCCGCCCCAACTAAGCCATGCCAAATTTCATTGCCATAGTTTAATAAAGCCAAATCAAAACCATCTCGGCGAATAATCAACTCGAATTCATCGTTTGGACGTTCTTTGGCGTAATCATGCGTCAAAGCAGCAATACTGGCTTTGGCTTCATCGGCACCATATTTCGCTGCCAAGGCCACAGCTGTTTCCTCGACTCCTAACACATGGCGAAAGCGACGTTCACTCATTTGCATTTGAACTTTTTGCATTAATAATTCACGTTGTGCAGCATCATAATTTGTTATCCAGCTCATCTTGATACAGTCCCTTCTCTTGAATATAGTTTATCACATTCTCTGGAAGAAGATAGCGTGTTGAGCAACCACTTTTGACTTTTTGTCTAATCAAAGTGGAACTAATCGCCATCTGCGGAACATCGACCCAAATAATTGGATAGGTAGATTCCGTTGGATAATTAGGACGCCGAATGCCGACAAATTGAACTAAATGGAGTAAGTCATCAATCCGATGCCATTTGGGCAAGTATTCCACCATATCTCCACCAATTATAAAATAATAATCAGTATCTGGATTGGCTTCTTTTAAAGCTTTCATCGTATCATACGTGTAACTTTTGCCTTTGCGAATTAATTCAATTGGCTCAATATCTAAGCAGGGATTATCAGACACCGCTAGTTCTAACATTGCTAACCGATGTTCGCTGCTAATTGTTTTCTTTTCGTCTACATGTGGTGGTAAGTACGTAGGCATTAAGTAAACTTTGTCCAAACCTAGTTGATTTTGAACTTGATCGGCCATGACAAGATGTGCTAAATGAACGGGATTAAAATTACCACCTAACAAGCCGACTTGCTTTCTTGTTTGAAAACGTAACGGTTCCTCTTGCAAGAGAACGTCCGCTCCTTGACGCGCTTGTCTTTTTTCTCCCATTGTTCATCCCTCCAATATTAAATCTCTTTGACTGCTGCTGAAATTTTTTGATATTTTTCTTTACTTGATGGCTTGAATAAGACCAACACGCGACCAATAATTTGTACCACATCGCAATGAATGGCTGCTGTTAGTTCTTCTGCAACCTCTTCTGCTACTTCATCTGTATTTTGTAATAACGTAATTTTAATCAATTCACGTTTTTCCAACGCTTCATCAATTTGTGTAATCATTGCGTCATTCAAACCACCTTTGCCTACTTGAAAAATAGGTTGTAAATGATGTGCCTGACTACGTAAATAACGTTTTTGTTTTCCTCTAAGTTTCAAATTGTTTGCCTTCTCTCTAAAATTTAAATTAATGCTTTTCTACGTAAAACATCGACACCTTTAGGCGCCCAACCAGCGACTACACCAGGTTCTGTGACAGTAATCCAACCTAGACCAGCAAACACAATATCCGTTTTTTCTTTCACGGAAAATTCAAAGCGCACTAATTCAGGAAACTCAGCGACTTCATCGGCACGTGGGGGCTGCAATAAGCCACCAACATGTTTTTCATAAAAAGCATCGGCGGTTGCTGTTTTTGTTCGGTGTAAATTTAAGTCATTGGAAACGTAGGCAATGATGGAACTTTTAGCACCTTGGACATAATCAAAGCGAGCCAAGCCACCTAAAAACAAGGTTTGTTCAGCATTTAATTGGTAAACTTTTGGTTTGATTTCTTTTTGCGGTGCAATAATTTTCAAGTCTTTTTTACCTAGGTAATGTGCCATTTGATGACGGTGAATAATTCCCGGCGTATCGATTAAGAAGTGGCCATCGTCTAATGGAATTTCAATTTTATCTAGCGTTGTTCCAGGAAATTGTGATGTCGTAATCACATCTTGAACACCCACTGTTTGTTGAATGATTTGATTGATTAATGTTGATTTTCCAACATTGGTCACACCTACGACATAAACGTCTCGGCCTTCACGATATTTTTCGATCGTATCTAATAACTCTTGCATTTCTTGTGGTTTCTTGCCACTTGTTAGTAAAACATCAACAGGGCGTAATCCTGCTTCATGGGCCCGTTCTCTCATCCATTGAACCATTTTAGGTTTTTTTAATGATTTAGGCAAAATATCCACTTTATTACCAACTAACAACACAGGATTATCTCCGATAAAACGATGTAGTCCTGGAATAAGAGAGCCATTAAAGTCAAAAATATCCACTACGTTCACAATCAGTGCATCTTCTGTTCCTAAACCATTCAATAAACGTAAAAAGTCATCATCTGTTAATTGGACATCTTGAATGTCATTATAATGTCTTAAGCGAAAACAACGTTGGCAATAAACTTCCCCTGTTTCCATTCCTTTTTCGAAAGCTGTTTTTGGTGTATAGCCTAATTCATGAGGATTTTCCGTTTGGATAATCGCACCACAGCCAATACAATGAATTGCCTCTGTCATTCTAATCCGCCTCTCCATGTCATTTCTGGATGTTTTTTTGATAAGTATTTCATAATTTTCCGTTCAAAGAACCGATTGATTCTAGTATTCCAGCCATCTGTATCGACAATCGGTTGAACTAAAACATTGCGTATACCCGCTGCGTTAGCTCCCCGAATATCTGTCATAATCTGATCGCCGACCATTAACATTTCAGATGGCTTCAAGCCTAATTTTTTTTCTGCTAATTTGAAGCCACGTGCGGTTGGTTTCAAGGCACGTGCTACATAATCTAAGTCAAACTTTTCAACAACGCGTTTAATCCGGCTGTCTTTGTTGTTTGAAACAACAAGGACGGTAATTCCTGCATTTTTCATCTCTAATAACCAAGTTTTTAATTCTTCTGTTCCATCGGGATTATTCCAAGCAATTAACGTATTATCTAAGTCAGTTAGTACTGCCTTAATCCCCAGTTTTTTTAATTGTGCGGGGGTAATTTTATAAATCGCATCAATCATCCATGTCGGTTTATATTTTGAAAACATCGTGACTCCTCTCACTGACACTATGTAGTTTCTTCGATTTTAAGAGACTGAAACATAACTAAACAATTATGCTTCAGTCTCTACCTATTGTATTATACTGCATTTTGCTGAAAATTTCTATAAAGGACGGTCGTTCCTTGTAAAAGAACAAGTAAAATAAAAGAAAAAATAAAAAAAGCCACCCATCAACCCCTGAAAAGTTCGTTGATGAGTAGTAACTTCTAATATTTGCGAAAACGTTGGTATCTTTTTTCTAGTAACGTTTCCGTATCTAATTTAGCTAATTCAGTTAATTTTGAAATAAACGCTTTTTGTAACATGCGATTAATTTTTGCTTGTTCCAGAGGCTGACCGTTCATAACTTCTGGAATTACTTTATCTACAATAGCTAATTCCTTCAGCTCTGTCGCTGTGATTTTCATCAATTCTGCTGCTTCTTTCGCACGACTGCCATCTTTCCACAAAATAGAGGCGAAACCTTCTGGCGAAAGAACCGCATAAATCGTGTGTTCCAACATCCAAACTTCATCTGCGACTGCTAAAGCTAAAGCACCGCCACTACCGCCCTCACCAATGATGACTGAAATGATTGGCACTTTCAAATCAGACATCTCTAACAGGTTTTGCGCAATGGCTTCCCCTTCGCCCCGCTCTTCGGCACCAATCCCACAATAGGCACCAGCAGTGTTCACAAAGGTAATGACTGGGCGATTAAATTTTTCCGCTTGTTTCATTAAACGTAACGCTTTGCGATACCCTTCAGGATTAGGTGAACCAAAATTACGTTCAATATTTTCTGGTAGATTTCGGCCTTTTTGGATACCTACCACTGTAACTGGTTTCCCTTGCAAAGTAGCAACACCACCGACTACAGCTAAATCATCGGCAAAGTAACGATCCCCATGAAATTCTAAAAAGTCCTCAAAAATGGCTTCTATATATTCTAAAGTTGTCAAACGATCTTGGGCTCTTGCCAAGGTAACAACATCATTGGCTGTTTTCTTTTCCATGTTAGCGCCACCCTTCCAAAGAATGTAAACGTAACAAGTCGCTCAATCGTTGACGCAAAAGATTTCTTGGCACAATCTGATCTACAAAACCATGTTCTAAAAGAAACTCGGCCTTTTGAAAATCATCTGGCAACTCTTGACGAATCGTTTGTTCAATTACACGGCGGCCAGCAAAACCGATTAAACTCTGAGGCTCTGCCAAAATAATATCGCCATCCATCGCAAAACTTGCGGTAACACCGCCAGTCGTTGGATCAGTCAATACCGTAAGATACAGCAAGCCTGCTTTGTTATGCCGTTGCAAAGCGGCCGAAATTTTCGCCATTTGCATCAATGAAAAAATCCCTTCTTGCATACGGGCACCACCAGATGCAGTGAAAATCACTACTGGTAAATGCTTTTCCGTCGCCCGCTCAAACAAGCGTGTGATTTTTTCACCAACAATCGTTCCCATACTGCCCATGATAAAATTAGCGTCCATGATTCCAATTGCAACAGCTTGTCCTTCAATTGTTGCTTCTCCCGTTAAGACAGCTTCATCTAGCCCAGTTTTTTCTTGCATTTTTTCAATTTTTTCAAGATAACCAGGAAAATTTAGTGGATCTTTTGTCACTAATTCACTGTCCCAATTGTGGAAACTTTTTTCATCAACGGTTATCGCTAATCGTTCCCATGCACCAATCCGAAAACTATAGCCACAATGCGGACAGATTTTTTCTGCACCCATTTCTTTTGTATACAGTGTTCGCTTACAAGAAGGGCATTTTGCCCACATATTATCTGGAACAGAAGGCTTCTTTGATGCATCATTTGCATCAGCACGATTTGGATTAATGCGAATGTAATTTTTCTTTTTAAATAATGCCATTTGCTTACTCCTCGTATTTTAGCGGCAAGAGCTCAGCTCCTTTCAAAAGATCACTGATCTTTCCAAGCAAGAGAGCTCTTGCGGCGTTCTTTCTTTAATGATTGCTTTCTGGCTCCCAATTTGGTAGAAATGTTTCTTGTAAAAAGCTTGTGTCATAGTCACCTGTCAAAACATTGTCATGTGTAATTAAATCCAATTGGAATTCGGCATTCGTAATAATACCTTCTGTTACAATTTCATTTAAAGCCCTTTGCATTTTCATCAAGGCATCAAAACGATTTTCACCATGTACGATGACTTTCGCAATCATCGAATCATAATAAGGTGGAATTGAATACCCTGAATACATAGCGCTGTCTACACGCAAGCCCATTCCACCACTAGGCAACAAGAGATTTTGAATTTTACCTGGTGAAGGAGCAAAATTAAAGGCAGGATTTTCAGCGTTAATTCGGCACTCAATCGCATGCCCAGTCATGGTAACATCCTCTTGGGTATAGCCTAAAGGTTCACCTGAAGCAATTTCTAATTGTGCTTTGACTAAATCAATCCCTGTTACCATTTCCGTAACTGGATGTTCGACTTGGATGCGGGTATTCATTTCCATGAAATAAAAGTCGCCAGCTGGATCCATCAAAAATTCAATGGTTCCGGCATTTTCATAATGCACAGCTTGTGCCGCTCGAACGGCCGTTTCGCCTAACATCTGACGCTTTTCTTCAGAAATAGCAATCGATGGTGATTCTTCTAACACTTTTTGATTATTTCTTTGTAGTGAGCAATCACGTTCCCCTAAGTGAATCACATGCCCATATTGATCACCTAAAATTTGCACTTCGATATGACGTGCTGGATAAATAATTTTTTCTAAATACATATCATCATTACCAAATGCGGCTTTGGCTTCTTGCTGCGCTGAAGTAAAGTGTTTCGGTAACTCTTCTTTTGAAAGAACTTTTCGGATTCCTTTTCCGCCACCACCAGCAGCTGCCTTTAACATCACTGGGTAACCAATTTCTTCAGCAATCGTCAACGCTTCTTCGACAGAATCAATGACGCCATCACTCCCAGGAATAACAGGTACCTTGGCTTTCTGCATCAGTTGACGTGCATTTATTTTATTGCCCATTGCATCAATCGTTTCTGCTTTAGGACCGATAAAAGTAATGTTACATTCTTCGCACATTGAAGCAAATTGACTATTTTCAGATAAGAAACCAAACCCTGGATGAATCGCTTCAGCATTGGTAACAATCGCTGCACTTAAAACAGCTTGAACATTTAAATAAGAATCAGTTGCTTTCGCCGGTCCAATACAAATGGCTTCATCTGCTAACTGTGTGTGTAACGCTTCTTGATCCGCTTCAGAGTAAACAGCAACTGTTTGAACGCCTAATTCGCGACAGGCACGAATAATACGAACAGCGATTTCTCCGCGGTTTGCGATTAATACTTTCGAAAACATTTTTCACCTATCCAATCATAAAGGTTAATTCAGCCTCGGCAACTTTTTTTCCATTAACTTTTGCTACACCTTTACCCATTCCAGCAGAAGCGCGGACTTTTAAAAGTTCAACCTCTAAAATTAATGTGTCGCCTGGTGTTACCTTTTGTCTAAATTTTGCTTTATCTAATCCACCAAAGTATGCCGTTTTCCCTTTGAATTCAGGCATTGAAAGTAATGCCACGGCGCCTGCTTGAGCCAACGATTCAATAATTAAAACTCCTGGCAAAACAGGATTCCCAGGAAAATGACCTTGAAAAACTTGCTCATTAACCGTTACATTCTTTTTCGCTACAACGCGTTCCCCGGGAATGACTTCTTCAACACTATCTAATAATAAAAAGGGATAGCGATGTGGTAAAATTTCTTGAATTTCTGTAATTGTTAATTTCATGTTTTATTCTCCTTTAGCAACTCGGAATAGCGGCTGACCAAATTCAACCACATCTTCATTGTTGACTAACACTTCGGTGATCACGCCGTCAACTGTCGCCGTAATTTCATTCATTAATTTCATCGCTTCAACGATACACACAACGTCACCCGTTTTAACAGTGTCTCCTACTTTGACAAAGTTCTCTTTATCTGGTGCTGGTTGTAAATAAACGATTCCTACAATAGGTGACGTAATTTCTTCTGTCTTTTCATTGGCTGTCGGTGTATTGGTTGGCGTTTCTTCAACGACAGAAACTGTTTCAACAGGCACTGACACACCACTAGCGGCTACTGGTGTTTCTTGTGGTTGCGCCACTGGTTCTACGGCACTTCGTCCAGAAACTGTATTTTTATTCATATATAATTCAAACGAGCCTTCTCGTAAATCAAATTCGGTTAAAGTTGATTGATCAAATTGTGTTAATAGTGCTTTTACTTCTTCTAACTGCATGTTAATCCTCCCAGCGTTTTAAGCAAATAACTGCATTGTGGCCACCAAAGCCTAGCGAGTTACTTAAAGCATAATCAAATTTATGCTCTTTGCTTTCGTTTAAAACAACGTTCACCGTAATTGCTTCATCTTGATTTTCCACATTAATGGTTGGCGGAATAAATTGATGTTGTAAAGCATTTAGGGTAGCAATTCCTTCAATTCCACCAGCGGCGCCTAAGAGATGTCCCGTCATACTCTTTGTACTACTTACATACGCCGTTTTTGCGGCATCACCTAAAGCCAATTCAATTGCTTTAGATTCTGCACTGTCATTAGCTTGTGTGCTTGTTCCATGGGCGTTAATATAGCCAATTTTTTCTGGAGAAATCCCCGCTTCTTCCATTGCTAGTACCATGGCTTTCGCTGCGCCGCTCCCATCTGGTGTTGGCGATGTCATATGATAGGCATCGCAATTAGCACCATAGCCAACCACTTCACCTAAAATAGTTGCGCCTCGTTCTAGAGCATGATCTAATGATTCTAAAATAAAGACACCCGCTCCTTCTCCCATCACAAATCCACTACGTTCTTTATCAAAGGGAATTGAGGCTTTTTCTGGATCAGTCGCCTTTGTTAAAGCGGTCAAGGAAGCAAATCCTGAAATACCGATTTCTGTAATAGGCGCTTCTGCTCCACCAGCAATAATGACATCGGAGTAGCCATGTTTGATATTGCGGAACGCTTCCCCAATTGAATGAGTTGCACTAGCACAAGCCGTCACTGTTGACGTACAAATTCCTTTGGCACCAACACGTAAAGCAATATTTCCCGCCACCATGTTTCCAATCGCCATTGGAATAAATAACGGTGCCACACGTTCAGGTCCTTTGTCGTGCATCCGAATTACTTGATTTTGAATTGTTTCCAAACCACCAATCCCGGAACCCACCATGACGCCAAACCGATCCACATCTAGTTGACTGGTATCCAAGCCACTCATAGCCATTGCTTCTAAGGCCGCATAAATGCCAAATAACGAAAACTTATCCATGCGTTTGCCATCTTTTTTAACAAAATATTTTTCCATTGGAAAGTCTTTCACTTCAGCTGCTAAGGTGACACCTGTTTCACTAACATCAAATTTACTAATCGGTCCGATACCATTTTCCCCTGTTTTCAAACTTTCTAAAAAAGTCTCAGGTTCATTGCCAATCGGCGAGGTGACACCGTAACCGGTAATAACTACTCGATTCATCCTTTTGACTCCTTTCGTTTATCCGTGCATGACTAAGCCGCCATCAACATTCACGACTTGCCCAGTAATATAGGGACTTTTAGCTAAGAATATCGCTGTAGCTGCGACATCTTCGACTTGCCCAAACGTTTGTAAGGGAATTTGCGCATTCATTTGTGTTTTAACTTTTTCCGATAAAACATCCGTCATTTCTGTTTGGATAAACCCTGGTGCAATCGCATTGCAGGTAATACCGCGCGGCGCAACTTCTCGTGCCACCGATTTAGTAAAACCAACGACACCCGCTTTACTCGCAGCGTAGTTTGCTTGACCAACATTTCCCATTAAACCAGAAACGCTAGCCATATTAATAATCCGACCACTTCGTTGTTTCATCATACGTTTAACCGCTTGTTGAGTCATGTTAAAAGTTCCTACCAAGTTAATATCTAAACAGGCATTAAAATCCTCTTTTGTCATTCGTAATAATAATTTATCATTCGTAATCCCAGCGTTATTCACCAGAATATCAATCGAGCCTAATTGGTCAACAGTTGCTTGAATCATCTCACCTGCTGCATCAAAATCGGAAATATCTCCAGAAAGGCCAATACATTTTACCCCAAAGGCTTCAATTTCTTGTCGTTGTTCTGGCGTAATCTCACTCCGACCGTTTAAAACAATATTGGCGCCCTCTTTCGCAAAAGCCAACGCAACTGCTTTGCCAATCCCACGAGTGCTTCCAGTAATAAATACGTTTTTCCCTGTTAATTCCATTTTTTACCTCCCAGTAAGTGCTGTTAACGTTTCTGTTAATGTTGCAACATCTTCCACACGGTGCATTTCAATTGTTTTGTCAATTTTTTTAACAAAACCAGTTAATGTTTTCCCTGGACCAACTTCAATCATCGTTCCCACGTTCATAGCCTTCATCGTTTCGATACTGTCTTCAAAACGTACCGCAGACATGACTTGCTTTTCCAATAACGCTTGAATTGCCTCTTGGGGCATAATTTCGGCAGTCGTATTACTAATGACAGGAATTTGCATCGTTTGAAAGTTCAATTTTGCTAAATCCTGAGCCAATTTTTTTGATGCTGGTTGTAACAGTGCCGTATGGAAAGGACCACTCACATTTAACGGAATCATTCGCTTCACACCAGCTTCTTTGAGAAGTATCATCGCTTGATCAACAGCAGCAACCTCACCACCAATCACGATTTGTTGTGGTGTATTATAATTTGCTGGAGCCACAATTCCGAAAGTACTGGCTTCTTGACAGGCTTTTTCAATTACTTCACGCTCAGCATTCATGACAGCAACCATTTTGCCAGTTCCTTGTGGTGCTGCGTCTGTCATGTACTGACCGCGCTTTTGGACCAAGGCCACTGCTTCTGAAAAACGCAAAGCCCCGCTGGCAACCAAAGCACTGTATTCCCCTAAGCTTAAACCCGCTACGACATCAGGTGTTAGTCCTTTTTGTTGCAAAAGACGGTAAAATGCGACACTGACTGTTAAAATAGCAGGTTGCGTATATTCTGTTTCATTTAAACGTTCATTTTCAGTAAAACAAAGTTCTGCCATCTCATAACCTAAGATATGACTTGCTTCATCGAAAGTTTCCCGAACAATCGCTTCTTGGTGATATAATTCTTCACCCATCCCTTGATACTGGGCTCCTTGTCCACTAAATAAAATCGCTGTTTTCATACGACACCTCATTTTTTGTTAAAATTATTCACTTAGCCCCAACGCTGATTCATCTTATGTACAATCGCTTTGCATTCAGACATGAGTGAATCAATGATTTCTTGGGCTGTTTCTTCTTTTTTTATTAACCCGGCAATTTGCCCCGCCATGACGGAACCGTAATCCATATCCCCGTCAACGACAGCTTTGCGCAAAGCGCCTTGACCAATCTTTTCAAACATTTCTAAATCAGGTACTTCTTTTTGAAGTTCTTGCTTTTCTAATTGATTATATTGAGCGGTTAATTTATTTTTTAAAGTACGCACTGGATGGCCAAAATGTTGACAGGTAATTACTGCATCTAAATCACGTGCCTTTAAAACTTTCTGTTTATAATCTGGATGAACGTTGCATTCTTTTGCAATTAAAAAACGTGTGCCTAACTGGACTGCTTCAGCACCTAACATAAAGGCAGCAACCATACCACGACCATCACCAATCCCACCTGCTGCAATCACAGGAATTGACACAGCGTCAACGATTTGCGGTAAGCCACTCATAGTGGTTAACTTGCCAATATGTCCACCAGCTTCCATTCCTTCAAAAATGACAGCATCGGCACCAATTTTTTCCATTCTTTTTGCTAAAGCAACTGAAGGAACTACTGGGATTACTTTAATGTTATGTTCTTTAAAGCGAGCCATGTATTTGGCTGGATTGCCCGCACCTGTCGTTACGACAGGAACCTGTTCTTCACAAACCAAATCGACAATTTCATCGACAAAAGGTGAAAGTAACATGATATTGACACCAAAGGGTTGCTCCGTTAATTCTTTAACTTTTTTAATTTCTTTTTTTACGACTTCTTTTGGGGCATTGCCGCCAGCAATAATCCCTAATCCACCAGCGTTTGACACGGCACTTGCTAATGAAGCATCGGCTACCCAAGCCATACCGCCTTGAAAAATGGGATAATTGATTCCAAGCAACTCACATAACTGTTGATTCATTGATTTTATACGTCCTTTAGTTCTAAGATAAGTACACTTCATTCAAGTAAAAAAGGATTTTTCCGGCTTATTTACTTGTTTTTTTAGGGACTGGGTCATTTAGCAATTAAATGTCCCAGCCCCCTATTTTCATGTATTAGTTTGCTTGTTGTTTTTCTACATATGTTACTAAATCTTGAACGGTTTGGATGCCATCTTCTGTTTCGATTTTCACATCAAATTCATCTTCGATTTCGTTAATGATTTGGAATAAATCTAAGCTATCCGCATCTAATTCTTCTTGAATGTTTGTAGTTAATTGTACCTCTTCAGCATCTTTTCCTAATTCTTCTACGATAATTGCTTGAATTTTTTCAAATACCATGTGTATATTCCTCCAAAATAGTCATTTTCTTCATTTATATGTGAACAGTTTTTTACAGCGTTAGGAGCAGTGAGCCCCATGTTAAGCCGCCGCCAAATCCTGTTAGCACCACGCGTTGTTGGGAACCTAAAATTAAGGTCCCATTTTCAACTGCTTCATCCAACAAAATAGGAATGCTAGCAGCTGAGGTATTGCCATATTTATCCATATTCGTTAAAAACTTCTCGCGGGAAATCTTCGTCTTACGTGCAATTTTATCGATAATGCGCACATTTGCTTGATGTAGTAGAAGATAATCCACGGTTTCGTCCGTCACGAGTGATAAAATATTTTGTGAAACATCTTTAATCGCAAAATCAAAAATACTACGTCCTTCCATCTGTAGCGTCTTACTAGCCTGCTCATGCCCCTGATAAAAAGGACTTTCGTTGATCGTGTAGCCTGACGTTAAAGCCGCCCACCGTTGTCCATCTGCTTGTAATTTTTCATTTAGAAAATGCGGTGTCTCAGTCGCTTCAATCAAGACGCCGGCAGCCCCATCACCGAAAAGCACCGCTGTGGAGCGATCGGTCCAATCCAACATTTTGGAAAATGTTTCGCCACCAATTACTAGACCTGTTTGATAACGACCACTTAAGACTAGTTTTTCTGCCATGCTTAAGGCATAGACAAAACCAGAACACGCTGCACTGATGTCAAAAGCAAAAGCCTCAGTAGCGCCAATTGCGCCTTGCACTTGGCAAGCAACAGAAGGCATATTGAAATCTGGTGTCACTGTTGCAACTAAAATAAAGTCAATCTCACTTGCTTGCTTTCCAGATTTTTCCAATAACTGTTTTGCGACTTGATGACATAAATCAGACGTATTTTCTTGCGTAACGATGCGACGTTCACTAATGCCTGTTCGCGAATGTATCCATTCATCAGAGGTATCCATCATTTCACTCAGTTGCTGATTCGTGACACAATTCTCTGGAACATAACGGCTTGTACAACTAATTCGTGCATAATTCTTCATGGGGATCCTCACTTTTTATTTGTATTCTTGCAAGAAATCATGAAGATTTTTTAGTGCTCTTAACAGCGCTTGTTCTTCTTCTTGCTCCATGCCTTTCAAAATGTTTTTAACCATTTCACGATGAAAATGCTGATGGACTCTAAAAAGTAATTTTCCTTTTTTAGTTAAGCCAAGCTTTACTACACGTCGATCATCTTCACTACGCAAACGTTCAACATAGCCTTTTTTAACTAAGTTGTTAATCGCTACAGTAAGTGTTCCGACGGTAATTGACAGTTCCTTGGCTACTTCTGAAGACGTTTTTTTCTTGTACATACCAATTGCTTCGATTGTGTGCATCTCCGTAATGGATAAATCATTAAATTGTGATTTTTTCAATTCAGATTCTTCAATCGTTAAGATGTCATTAAAGACACTGACTAAGTAATCGTTGACTGTTTCTAAATTAGGTTCCATTCTGTGCACCATCCATATACTTTGATTATCAAAACATTTGATGTTCAAACTATATCGTAAATAAGCAAAGAATGCAAGAGAATTTTCTATATTTTTAATGAAATATTCTTCAAATATTTCAAAAAAGGCGCATTTTCAAGGGACGAGGCTTTTAAAAAAAGGATCAATTACTTTGATACCCAAACTATTTTCACAGAAAAAGGAAAGAAGTGCAACTAAAAAGCATCACTGGCACTCCCCTGATTGAGAAGTGCCAGTGATTTTTGTTATATAATTCTTAAACTCCCACTAAGCTATTGCTACAACTTGACTGGATAATACGAGAAGAGAGTGAACCAGAAGCTTTGGTGCTTCTACTCCACTCCCTTATTAAAATGTAGGACGATTAATTATTGAATTAAGTCGTAAATTTCCATTGCTACAATATCGATGTTATCGAATTGATAGCTTTGGTGCGTATCAGATTCTGTTAATTCAAATGTTTCTGTTGATTTATCAAAACTTACAATACATTTCTCTACGCCTTCACGTTCAAAGCGGCGTACTTGTACTTCATTATCTGCTGCTTCGATCATTGCTTCCAGTCTCTTAATAATCGCCACAAGTTGTGAATGTTTCATCAGTGGGCCTCCTTTTGCAAACTAGTTCTGTACCATTGTAACAAAACATTGCCTAACTTGCATGATTTTTCGTCATTTTTTTTGATTTTTTTGTTGTTCTTTAATTTTTATTCGTTGGTTGCTTGCCATCTGTCCACCAAAGCTTAATTAAGGCCTGTGTGCCATCATTTTCAAACCCTTTATCTGCAAGGCTTTCATATAATTCTGTCGCTTTTTGCGTCGCTGGCAATGGAAGGTCAAGTTTTTTTGCTTCATCTAACGCAATCTTTAAATCTTTGATAAAATGTTTAACAAAAAAGCCTGGCGTATAATCTTCTTTTAAAATACGCGGACCATAATTACTTAATGACCAGTTCGCAGCACTACCACCACCGACTGTTTCCAGAACTTTTTCTAAAGTTAATCCTGTCGCATTTGCATAAACGAGCATTTCAGTCAAACCGGTCATTGTGCCTGCAATCATTAACTGATTCGCCATCTTAGTGTGTTGCCCTTTTCCAGCTGAGCCGTGTAGCATAAACGTTTTACCAAATGTTTTGAAAATTGGTAAGACGGTCTCATAACTTTCTTGATCGCCACCAACCATAATTGTTAAAGTACCATTTTTAGCACCTAAGTCACCACCAGAAACTGGCGCATCCAACGCATGAGCACCCACTTCTGCTGCTTTTTTGGCAATCTTTTCAGCCAAGGTCGGCGTACTTGTGGTTAAATCTACTACTATTTTACCTGTAAGATCTGCTTGAAAAATCCCTGTTTCATTAAAATACACGCCTTCAACATCTGAAGGAAAGCCAACCATTGTAAAAATGATATCACTCGCTTCCGCAATTGCTTTTGGCGTATCATACCAAACTGCTCCTTCAGCAACTAAATCATCTGTTTTACTTTTTGTTCGATTGTAAACATTGACAGATAAATTGTTTTTCATCATGTTACGAATAATTGATTTCCCCATGACACCCGTTCCAATAAAGCCGATTTTAGACATAGTAGCTTCCTCCGTTCTTAAAATAAAAAACTTTCCTCCTTCAGTATAAACGAAGGAGGAAAGTTTTGCAGTTTATTTTCTTAAAGATGTAAATTTTACTTTAATTTTTTTTATTGAGTCCGCATTTTCTTTTTCCATTTGAAGTTGATCAAAGTAAATCAATGTATCTTGATAAAATTCAATCATTTTGTTGCCAAAGTTTGTAGAAGAAATTTCAAATAATTTTTCATCTAAAATAGTTTGGTCCATTTTAATATTTGCTTGTATATAGTCAATCAATGTTGGGGCAAAATCACTGTCTGTCTTAAAAGTTTTGCCTAAGCTTTCATGATCAAATAAATTATTTAAATAGGCGTTCCCTTCTGCAACACATTGAACACCAGCAGCCATCGCTTCTGTATAAGTTAAGCCTTGTGTTTCCGACGTTGATGCGCTGACAAAATAGTCAGCAGCTTTATAATAAATGGCGACTTCTTCATTTGGCACTTCACCCGTAAATTGAACGTATTCACTAACTTCTAGTTCTTCTGCTAATTCTTTTAAATCCTCTAGATAGGGACCATTTCCAACTATTACTAAACGAGTTTGTGGTAATTTTTCAATAACTTGTGGTAACCCTTGAATAATTGCTTGAATATTTTTTTCATAAGAAATTCGACTTAACGATAACAACATAATCTGTTGCTCTTCAATACCTAGTTGTTGACGCATTCCAGCGATCATTTCCTCAGTAATATCGGGACGTAAAAACTTATCAATTTCGATCCCTGTTGGAATAATTCTCATTGGTGCGGTCACTCCATAATCCCGTAATTTTTCAATTACACGTTCACTGGGACAAACAACACCTGTCGTATGATTTGTAAACACTCTTGAAAAGAATTTAACATGTGATGGACGGACAACTTTTCCTTTAGCAATATAATGTAAGTAATCTTCATACATCGTATGATACGTATGGATGACAGGAATTTTCATTTTTTTCCCAACCATTTTCCCTAAAATACCCGCACCAAATTCAGTATGTGTATGAATTAAATCTAATTCCAATTCTTTGGCAATTAAATAGGCGTACCACATGCCGCGAACCACTACTCGGCGATCTTTAAAAGACACGAATGGCACACTAGGCATTCGTATGACATCTTCTTCAAAATCAGTCGCGTTAGGATCGGTTGTCGTAAAAATATACACTTCATGGCCGTGCTTTTCTAATTCATCTTTTAAGGTCTTAATAGAAGTCGCTACCCCACTCACTTGCGGGAAATACGTATCAGTAAAAAAACCAATTTTCACTCTCATTACCTCCATTTCATCTAACAATAACTGCCTTCAAAATTTGTTAAGATAAGACTGTTTCGTAGACTTCTTTTAACTCGTAACCAATTTGCTTGATACTTCTTTGCTCTGCTACTTGATAGCCTGCTTCTCTAGTGCTAGGTATTTTCCCTTCTAATAAGCCTTCAATATATTTTTTAAATTCTTCAATAGAATGACCCATATAACAATTTTCATTAGCTACTAGCCAGCCTTGATAAACTGGAATATCACGCACTAAAACTTGTTGCTGACTAGCTAATGCTTCTAAGACAACAATTCCTTCCGTTTCTTCACGCGAAGGGAAAAAGAAGAGATTCGCTGCCGCATAGGCCCCTTCGATGACATCTCCTTTAATATAACCTGGGAAAATAACATTTTCTGGATGATCTTCTTTAACTAATTGTCGGATATTTTTTGGGATAGAATACATTGGTGTATCACCAAACCAAATAAATTGATACTCTGGTAATTGTCGTGCAACTTCAATAAAATCAGTGATTCCTTTGCGTTCAAAAAATAATCCCACACAAATAATTACTTTTTTCTCTTCATCTATTTTAAAATATTCTCGGAATTTTTGTTCCTTTTCTTCTGAAGGATAAAAGCGTGATAAATCAATACCATTTGAGATCGCCGAAATAGGCACTTTAATGCCATATCCTTCTAGCAATGTTTTAGAATACGGTGTTGGTGTAATTAAATGATCCGCTTTAGAATACAAACTGATAAGATATTTTTTTACTAATGGTGCTAGTTGATTAGACCCAATAAAGGAATTACGAAAGTCTTCTTCTGTCGAATGGGCATGATAAATAACTTTTTTTCCTAGTTTGCGTGCTTTTCTGACCATACGATGGCTATTTACGCCGTATGTATTAATATGCAATATATCATAGTCACTGCAATCAGCATCTAATGTATATTCTATTCCAACTTCAGAGAGCGCTCGTTTCTGGTGATCTAATGCTCGACCAATACCTGATTTAGCTAAGATTTTCTCACCTTCAAAATATAACAATATTTTCAAACCCGCTCCTCCTTTTCTGCTTTACTAACTATAATAAACACATTATACCATAGCTAAAATTTGATGTATTCATTCTTCGGTAGGATCCTTTTAATCTTATAAATGTTTTTAAGGTCCCTTCTTCAAGCTTATCAAAAAATAGTGAATAAAACAAAAAAAGCAAAAACCAAGTTGGTTTTTGCTTTTGCTCAACTCCGGCAGTAGGACTCGAACCTACGACATCATGATTAACAGTCATGCGCTACTACCAACTGAGCTATGCCGGAATAATCGCGTGGCGACGTCCTACTCTCACAAAGGGAAACCCTTCACTACAATCGGCGCT